>Ga0209127_100005_pt1 | contig 1080144 bp, 1021 predicted proteins | sample LakSupMetagenome_FD_187469 | JGI IMG/M metagenome (GOLD analysis project Ga0209127, IMG submission 187469) | Freshwater microbial communities from Lake Superior, Canada - Sta WM archaea (SPAdes) (version 2) | ecosystem: Environmental > Aquatic > Freshwater > Lake | place: Lake Superior... | reverse complement strand
TTCGCTTCCGCGTTGCGCCCGCCGCCGCCAGCCGGCGGCTCATCCGAGCTATTCGGCTCGATGCTCTTCGTCGACGCCCAGGCCTCGATTAGTGTGCCGTCGACCGAGAAGTGATCGCAGGATAGAAACTTCTTCACCCTAGGACCTAGTGACGATTTAACTGTCTGAGCTGTGAATCGGCATGCAGTGAAAATCAACCCTCTGGCTCTCCCTTGCCGGCAGCGGCATCGTCGACCGCCGTGCCCCGGAGGTCATAACTGCCAGTTCCCTCATCATCGCTCGAACGAGCGGTTCGCCCCTCTTCATCGATCTGCCTCGCAAGGAGACGGCTCGCCCTGTCACCTGACCACGTATCAGGGCCGCAAGACCTTCGCCCGCTTTGTCGGCAAACGCGACCGCCCAGCCTTCATGCCCTCCAGCATCATTTCGGGCACGTGACCCGCATCATGACCGACAGTGCCTATGTCGGCACGGATTTCTGCTTCATCTTCGCTCCTTGCGGCTACGATGAACCAGAACTCCTCCCTTCGTGAAGTCCCTCTATTTGTCTCAAAGGTCCTGACGGCGGACATATATCGCGGTGATGGTGCAGAGATGGTGTCGCGTGGAAATAGAGCCCTTGGTCTTTTGACATTGCGCTCGGGGAGTTGAGCGAAATTAGCTGAAGGCCCGCCCTTGATCCAACGACGATGTCCACAATCCAGGCCTCCATCTCGGTCCATCTCCACGGCTTTATGCGCGTTGTGAAAACAGACGCCGTTTGGCGCGCTTGCACCGTCGCAACAAGCCGAACAGGAATACGATCAGAAGGAAGAGCGCGAGGCACCACCAAAGCCACCTCGGCAGCGTATGCGGCTTTCCCAGGCCCATGCCCGCTGCAAACACCTCGGTCAAATCGCGCTCGATAGCACCGATCGCGCATCGCCCATCACGACCTGCGCGCGTGTGACTGTAGAGGTCAACGCCGCCAACGACCGGGTCGGTGATACAGAGGCGCCAATCGCCGGCGCCACGCGCGGCGCTGAAGAAGCCCGGCGCGTAGCCGCTATCGAGTCCCGGGTCCGCGACTTGGGCTGCCGCGCCGCACGCATTGTCTGGACTCTGCAGGTTGGGACCGATCGCCGTTGGCGTGGCTCCGGGCACACAATTGCCCCCGGTGTTTGAAAATATCGCGACGTTTCCAAGCGCCAGGGCGGCACCGGTGGGCGCGGCAAGGCCGGTGGCGGCGTTGTTGGCAACAACCGAATTGACCAGGCGCAGGCGCGAGCCCGAGATGGCGGCGCCCGCTGCCGTATTGCGCGCGAGAATTGTGTTGCCGACTGCCGAGTCGACCCCGCCCAACGCCAATGCGCCCCCGTCATCTGCGGCGTGATTGTCGACGATGATCGACCGCGTCAACGTCATCTGGTCGTTGGGTATGGGGTTGGTCGTGTCGGCGAGAACCTGAAAGACGTTCTGCCACGGCTCGGGCAATGACGCGGCCTCCAAGGCGGCCATCGCCCCACCGACGCGGCCGGCGACATTGTTGCGTAGCAGCACGCCGTCGGCCATGACCTGCCCCGCGAATGCCAGTGCGCCGCCAGCCTGGTCGGCGGTATTGCCATCGAAAGTTACGCGAGAGATCACAAGCCGCGGCAGATCGATCCACTCGTCGGCGCTCCAGATGTTCTCGCGCGGTGGCCGACCGAATGCGGCAATGGCGCCGCCAATCCGCGCTGTGTTGTGTTCGAAGGTCGATTTCGTCAGCGTGACGCGCGAGCCGAGCGCAAGGATGGCGCCGCCGAGGCCAAACGAGCCATTGTCGACAAAGTCGCTGTCGGTGATCTCGACATCGGACCGTACGATGGTCAGCGCGCCGCCGGTCGCCCCGAAGGCATCGCGCGCCGCCTCCGGGCGGGTGCCATTCTCGACAAATCGGCTGGCACGGATTTTGACCCGCGCATCCGTGAACAGCAGGCTTGCGCGGTTGCCGGCGAAGGTCGACCGATCGATTGTGATCTGCCGCGACAGCGCCACCCGGTCTGGCGTCGGCCACGCGCCGCCGGCGATCGGGTGGTCCCCGTTGCCGATGAATTCGCAGTCCGCCATCTCCACGGTCTCGGCGTTGACCACGGCGCTGCCGGTCGCTTCCGCTTGCGCGTCGCCGTTGCGGCGAAAGCGGCTGTTCTTCGCGCGTAGCGTGCGCACCAGAAAGGCCGATGGGCTGTCCTCGACCATCACATTGTCGAGCGTGACGGTTGCGTGGTCGCCTGCGACGATCGTGCCCGCGGCTGCTGCCTTGTTGGTGAGCGTCAGCCCGGTCAGATACAGCGACCACGTCGTGGTGAACATCGGCCCATTGCCGGGACCGGACAGTGTCACAGGCTGTTCGGAGCGGATCGTGCGCGAGGATGGCACAACATGCGTCGCGGTGACCGCGATGTGGTCTTCTCCGGCCGGGCAGCGGATCATGATCGATCCCGGTTGGCCGAGCGCCGTGGCGAGGTTGAGCCCGCCCGGCGCATCGTCGCGGCCGCACACGGTGACGAACTGTTCCTGCGCTGCCGCGCCGCCCGTGACGAGCATGAAACCCAGTACGAGGGTGGCGAGGCGGCTAGAACAGATCATCGAGCTGTGCCCCGTCCTCGGCCTTGCGGACCGGATTCTCTTCATCATCGAGGTTGATGAAGATGCGCCGGCCGACCGACCGGCAATTCGCCGCCTGCGCCGCTGGCACGGCGCTGATCGTGAAGCGCGCGTCGCTCTCGTGATTGACGATGCCACAGGCGCGCCGGTCTGCGCCGAAATCCTCGTCCTCCGCCTCGAATTCGAGGGTTCGGTCATCCGTCGTCGTGTAGGTGACCTTGTCGCTGGCCGACGCCTTCTCCCAATCGGCGACACGACCGGAATTCCTTGCTTTCACTGCGGCGATGAAAGCGGCCAGCGACCGTCCGAAGCGATCCTGCTCGGCCACCTCGAAGAAGCCCCAACTCGAGCCGTCGACGTCGATGCCGTCGTGGTCATAAAGGGCGATGAACACGTCGCCGCGGTCGTCCGGGTCCTTCAGCGCAGGGCAGACGTGGCCATCGATGGCATAAAAATGCTGGTCGATCGTCGTCCAGCACGACGGACTGAAATCCGCTGGCAATCGTGGCCGCAGCCCGCAGCCGAAGGCGCCTGCGATGCAGTTGTTGTGCGAGTACGTCACCAGCGGTTTGTCTTCTTCCATACCATATTGCTCTGCAGTTCCGTCAAAGCGGAGGAAGTCAGTGACGCGGTTGCGCTCGCGTGTCGTTCCGTCGCTGTTGGTGACGGTTCGCGCTCGTGTCATCAGCGTCGTCGGCACACCGACTCCACGGTCGTTGGCCGGAGACAGCAGATATGTTTTGATGCCGAAGATGAGGCTGGTTCCAGCAGGCTGGCCTTCGTCGTTGCCGCCGGCGGTGAGGAGCCAGCCATTACCGCTGACATAGGCTTCGCGACCGAAGTGGCGGTATTGCTGCACTCGCGGTGTCGTCTTGTCGACGGCTATATCGAGGATCATCGGGTCAGGGCGATAGCGCGAGGTAGAGTAGAAAGAGAGTTGGCCAAACGTCTCCGGCTTCGCGATCCCGGTCGGGGCGAAGCGGTTGTTGCCGGTCCATACCTGAAGGGCACCAATCATTGTGTCGGCGCCCTGGACGAGTTCTGTCAGTGGGCGGCCGTCATAGAATTGCTTGTTCACTTCGGCACGGCGGCGGAACGGGATTAGCCTTCGGCCTTCGAGTGAGCCGACCGCTGCCTTTGCCGCCGACAAGTCGAACACCGCCGCCGCTGCGGTCACGATCGCTTTGTCCTTGTCATCGCACGGAGCGTCGGCGCCCCGCTGCAGGCCGGCAAGGTCATAGTTCCATCGCACGTCGCAGGCATAATCGATGAGGTTGAGCAGCGCGAAGTGGCTGAGCCGCGCATATGGCTTCGCGTTGTATTCAAGGAAGTCTTCTTTCGCGATCCGCTGCATGCGCTTCAGGAGCCATTCGCGCACGTCGTCGTTGAGGTCGGAGATCTTGTCGAACGCCTCGCGGTTTCCGGCGCGGGCGAGTTCAGCCATCATCAGCTTGTTTTTAAGATAACGCGAGGTGTTCTGCATCAGCAGGTGGTTCTCTGTCTCGTCTATGCTCGCCCACAGCACCGAGCCGAAGATGATGATGGTCACAACCGCCGCCACCACCGCTGCCGCTGCCGCTGCGGCGCCTGCTGCCATCGCTCCGGCTGCTATCGCGGCGCCGATACCGAATGACACGGCCGCCGCCGCGATCAGGATGAGAAGCACCGCGAGAAAGCGCCAGAAACTGTCCCAGCCCGACGGGTGGAGTTCCTCCGCGCCGTCGTTGTTGTAACGTCCAACGCCTGGGTCGCTGCCAGTTCCCTCCACGGTGTCGATCGCGCTGCCATACTGGTTGTTTTGGTTGCCGCAGCTGAAGACCAGGTTGAATTGCTCACGCGCCGTTGCGTTGCCGGGCGCGGATCGCAGAGACAGGAAGCGCGTGTTGAGCCGCCCAAGTGCGGCGTCGACGTCAAAGCCGACGCCGTGGCCACGCTCGCCGACGCGGTAGAGCACATGCGCGATGCGGGTATATTCGAGAACTCCCATATCCCAGTCGCCTTTCACGTCGGCGCCGGAGAACTCAGAGAGGCAAGGTACGCCATCGGTACCGGGGACTTCGGGCTTGACGATGCCGCCCTCCTCGGTCCACGGCCCATGGCGGTCGTCGAGCAGCACGGCGCGTATCTGCCGGGCGAGGCAGGCGCGGGTCATATCCACCTGCACGCGGCTGTCACCCGGTGGAACAAATACGTAGGCTACGCTTGAGCAAGGGCCTTGGTCGTCCTCGAAACGAAACCCGAACCAGTCATTGTAGACGCGGTTGACGACATCCTGGGCTGAGGCGTTGCGGGGCAATGCTCGTGCCTCCGGGCAGCGCCCGCGGCTGTCTGGCTGACCCAGATAGGACGGCGGATCGTCTGGTGAACGGCAGCGGGCGAGTGGGCGCCAAGCTGCGATGACCGCCGTGGGTTCGGCGAGCACGCCGTAGCAGACGGGCCGACCGGCCGCAGTCGAGTTTGGGGCGATCGACGCGTCCGCCAGCACCGCCGCCTTGCCGAGAACCAAGGTTAGCGGCCACGCGGCGAGGTCGGATTCATTGAGGTTTGGTGTGTTCGGATCATCTGGAAACCCCTTTTTGCCGAACCGGCTCGCCAGTACGAATCCCTGCACGAACTCGTACTCATTGCCGCACGCCATGACGAGGTGGAGGCGCTGCGTGCGCTCGGCGAAGCCATCATGCGCCGCCTGACCGGTCGTCGCTGCCGGGCCGAGGTCGGCTGCGGTCTGTGCTGCCGCGGGCAGCGCCAATACAAGGAACAGGCAGAACGCGGCGAGGCGGCGCATCATTGTCCGACCGCCAGCATCGGGTTCGCCTGCTCACTTGCGACGAAGCTGCGGATGTCGGGCGTGACGCAGACCAGATCCTGCACCATAGCCTCACGCCAGACATAACCGTTGGCGCAGGTCTTTGGACCGAATGGTCCGGGCACCCACAGAAGCGGGGCGCGCGCGTTTTCGGCTGCGATGCGCTTTCGGCTCGCCAGGTCCACGCAGACGGTGTCGGAGGGCAGCGCCCTTCGCGGCGCAAGTGGCGCCGGGCAAACTGAAACGATCGGTCCGGCGATAGCCTCGGTCGCCGTCATCACGAAGACGACCGCGATGATCATGTGCCATCGCGGAAGCGTCACCGGCAGAGGGACGTAAAATGCCATTCTCTTGTCCGACACGTTTAGCTAAACGACTTGCGAATTGCGTATAGCGGCGCCGGCAAACGCCCATGGTGTAACTCTAGCATGTCACGCGCCGAAAAGGCAGCGTCCCGCCACGCGCAGAAACAGCTTAATTACTTCTGTGGCCCAGATTTGAGGCGCAACCGATCCCTTTCCTCGGCTTGAGCGTCTGGAGAGATTCGGCCAACACCTGCGTCAGACAGTTCGCAAACCGAATATGCTTGATCCTGGAGCCCGTAACGACGTTCACTGGCTTGTCGACCTTCGCCGCCGTCGGCGACCGGACGAAGAGGTTGTCGACCATCTAGGTGGTCGAAGCCCTGCCTGTTTCGCGTACCAGCTCAACGGATATTGGGCCATGAAATACAGGTCGCGCTCGACCGGGAGGCCAAGCCTGCCGTGCAGGGATCGGATCTCGGCCAAGCTAATGTAACCGAGTTCCGGTTGGCCAAGACCAAGATTGCAGAGGTTGAACAAATGATCCGAGTCCGCGGGATCGGCCTCGGTGATGAGCCAGGTGACGGCCGCGTCAGGCGTGAAAAGCTTGACGACGGGCTTCGGATCGATGTTCTCACCAGCAAAATTTCGTGAGTCATTGGCGAGAAGTTGGGCGAGTTGGTCTTCAGTGATGAGCGGTTCGGCCATGATGGCGTCCATTCAATGTCACTCTCCGATCGAGGGCGAGGAGGTGTTAGGCCGGCGCAACCAAAGCGGCGCGGTCAGGCCCTACACGGTTCGGCGCGGGCCGGGCTTGACCGTGCTGCGGCGTCGGCCAGCATTCCGCTGCCTTTTTGTCGAGCGGCGCATGAATGGAGAAAAGATGGCCGATGCTTCGGCGCAGGAACGATTGACTCCTAGATGGCGCATTTGACCTCGCAGCAGGCAATTTTTTGCCGCCGCCGCCGCGGTGAATGATCTGGGATGACCGGTCTACTGCATGGAAAGTTCGGGATACTTGCGCTTCCCGTGTGAGCAGGCTAAATACTGAACTGAATGGTTCAGTATTTAAGTACTCCCCTCGATCTCTCGTTTGCGGCGCTGTCCGATGCGACACGCCGCGGGATCATCGATCAGCTTGGGCGAGAGGACGCGTCGATCACCAGTCTCGCGGATAAGTTCCAGATGACGCTGACCGGCATGAAGAAGCACGTCCAGGTTCTTGAGCGGGCGGGGCTCGTCGTCACGCAGAAGGTCGGACGGGTGAGGACCTGCAGACTTGGGAAACGCGGCCTCACGGCGGAGGCCGAGTGGATCGAGGCGCATCGCAAGCTCTTTGAGGCCCGGTTCGAAGCATTGGACGAAATCATCAGCGAAATGAAACGGGAGGGAAGCGATGAATCAGCAAGTTAACAGTGCAGGTGGTGCGCAGAACCGCACGTCGGTCGAGCGCAGAGGGGATTGCGAACTCGTCGTGACGCGAACATTCGATGCGTCGCCGAACGCGGTTTATAGGGCGTGGAGCCAGCCGGAGCTATTCCAACGCTGGTGGGTGCCAAGATCGGTGTCCGGCGTTTTGCTCGTATCGTGCGATATGGACGTCCGCACCGGCGGCAAATATCGGCTGGAATTCGGCGCCGGCGGTTCGGACACCATGGTCTTTCACGGCAAATATCTCGAGGTGGTGCCGAACGAGCGCATCGTCTGGACCAACGACGAGGGCGAAGAAGGCGCGATCACGACTGTGACCTTCGAGGACCAGGGCGGGAAGACGCTACTGAATTTCCACGAGGTCTATCCGTCCAAGGAGGCGCTTGAGGAAGCACTGCAAGGCTCGGCGGCCGCATTGCCGGAGCAGCTTGAGCAACTCGACGAATTGCTTTCCTGCACAGGCGAGTAGCGCGTGTCGGGAACCTCACCTCGAGGGAGCGCCTGCTCTTGGAAAGTGACTCCACCGGCCCTTCTGGCCGGAGCGAAGGCGCAAAACCGCCGTTGTTCTCCACTTCAAGAGGTGCGTGAACCCGATCGCACAATTAGCTGGTCTGGCGTGCAGATACTGATCAAGGCCCGCGCCGAACGCCAGGTGACCGTTCTGCCAATCAAGGGCCAGGCTCGGGTTGCGCTGCGGGTCCTGGTATGGCGGCGAACAGGTCAGGCCAGAAGTTATAGAGGGCAAATACCGCAAGCGCGAGGATTAGGCCCACGTAGACGAAGCCAACCCAGCGCCGCACTGTTCCATAGTCAGCGATGCTCTTGGCGACCGGCTGCTCGCTGAACTCCTCGATTTCGGCCGGGGTTAGAATTGTATTCAGCGCCTGTTTCCAGACCCGGCGGGCGTTGCCCTGATTCTTGAAGAATTTGTGGTTGATGAACAGCTGGATCCCGTAGGAGAACGAAAGGAGCAAAATAGCGGCGAACGCCATCGCGCCTGCGATGTAGCGGTTCCCGACTTTCGTGGCATCGGGGAGAAGCTTCAGGCCGAATGGGACTGCGGCAAGTGCCGCGTCCTTCCACAGGCTGCTTGCGAGATCCTGCGCCTTCTGGCTCGCCTTTTGTGCTTCGTCGACAACTGTCTTGCGCAGCTCCGCCAATGCCTTCAGAGTCTCGCGGCTGCTCGATTGCACATAAGCGGCGTAGGCACCCTTCGCGGAGTCAAGACTTCCGTCGCCAAATTCAGCAAGCGCACTTTTCCTATGGCTCCGGGCCAGTTCATTGGCGAGGAGCAGATGGCGGGTATCCGTGTCGCGGCCCTCAGCGAACACCCACCCGGCTCCTGCCAACATACGGTCAAAGACCGTGCTTATTTGCGTCGGCGAAGGTGTGATGATGCACGAAGGTGGCCCACTGAAGTGATAGGCGATACCTACATCGGTCTCGGAGACCCGATTGGCGAGCGCGGCGAGCAGACGGGGGCCGGATAGCCCCTTCCAAGCTTCATATGCCGTGCTGGACTTTTTCGGTCCACTGCGCTGCAACCAGGGACGCAGATCTTCCGGCACGAGACGCACCCGCGTGAAATCGGTTGACAGGGTGCGAGGATCAGGCAGCGCCTCAGATGGAGCGTAGAGTTCGGGCGGCTCGTTGGTCCAGACCTGGAACCGGCTCCGGTATGTCGTGAAGGTCCCGTTTCCAGCCATGTCCGCTATCTGTACACAGTTGACGTCTTCGATCGCGTCAACCGCGTTGAGAAGGGAGTTGCCAAGGAACAGCCGGAGCTCACCCTCGACGGAGACCGTTTCCAAGACGACTCGAAATCTCGCATCCGACACCGGCGCGTCATCCTCAAGCTGTTCATCCGACTCGACATCCGTGATGACAATCGAGCCGATGAAAGGAGGTGGCGACCGGCGGAGATCAAGCCAGGCACTGCGGACTTCCGCATCGGACAGGGCGGCATGTAGGATCGCAAGACCCGACCGCTCGTCGATATCGGTCGGCTGCGCGGTCCGGACGATGAGGTCAGAGACGCGTGTCGGTGTCATCATAACTGACATCAAGCGGGTCGTTGATGATGATCCGGTTCGCCTCGACCGTGACGACCTTCTTCAGCTCGGAAGGCACCCGGATTTGAATCCCGTTTTTAGTACGATAGCGCAGCGTTGATGGCGGGCGGACGTTTGAGACGTCAAATTTGATTGGCGTTCCATCCAGTCGCTGCTTACGTAGCGCGCTCTGAAACTTAGCCACCAGCGGATGGTCCGGCGGCAGGGCTTGGCCAACCACGGTGTCGAGAAACGATTTCTGATCGTCTACGCCGACCTGCCCACCCGCGGACGCGGCATCGAATGTGCGTTTCGTCACCTCCTGATAGACCTGCGGTGATACGAGATCCCGGTTTTCGCGGATGACCTGCCGGGTCACATCGACCATCTTGCGCGTTGCCTCCGCGTCATCGAACTGACGCACGGCATCCAGGAAATTCTCGAAATAGCGCGCCACGTTTTGCTGGTTGCGGCGATCGAGGACCGTCAATTCCCCGCCCGCCTCGGTGAGTTTGACCAGCGCGGACTTCTGAAGCGCATCCCGGTTTTGGACAAAGGTCCGCTCAAGTGCGTCCAGGCTCACCTTCTTACGGCCGCCCCTTCCCTCCGCGAGCTCGTAGGTCAGCACCTTTTCGTCATCATATTTGAGGAGGGCGAAAAATTGCGCCCCGGCGGCAGCGAGTTGAAAGAGCAGAAACGCTCCGGCCGCAGCGCTGCCGCCATGGAGACGCTGAAAATCTTCTGCGAGCTTCTCGCTTTCGGTTTGGAAGTGCTTGGAATCCGTTGCGATGCGCCGCAGACGTTCACGCGTGGCGGAGGCGTCCGAGAACACATAGGGCAATCCGTTGTTCACGGAGCGGATGCGGTCGATGAAGAAATCCGAGAACCGACCGGGATTGATCTCCTCCAGCCACACCATGTCTTCTGGCCGTGGCCCTACAAGATGGAAAACCATTCGCTCGATTGAGAGGGCGGAAACCTGATCACCTTCGAAAAAAGCCACGTTGATTCTCCCCCTAGTTCCCCGATCAAGTTAGCAGAAAATTCCCGCTCGGATCATCACAGTTGCAGTGAAGATCTGCGGCCAGAGCGATCAGTACGTCCGCGTAGAGTAGGAGCTCGGGTGCGAGTATGCAAAAAGATGCCGGTGTGAGTTGCGGGTCTTGCACGTTCGTGCATGACCGTGAGGAGGGCGATGTTCGGGGGTCTGCTTTGAACGCGCATATCGGCCATCCGCGCACGCATGGTTGAGGTCAACGATGCTCAAAGCTGAGCTTGGATGGGATCGGAGTAGTCAAGACTTGCCCCATCGGTCTTGACTCCGATGACGCATCGTCGGCGCGTGCCGCAAAAGCTGATGCCAAACGTTTTCGGACCGGGCAAATTCTTAGGGCGCAATCGTGTCCCATCTTACGAAACCAAGCTTTATCGGCTTGGCAGATTTCGGCGATCGATAAGGGGAAACAAACAATGGCCGACCAGCATCTCACCGTTGAATTTCTCACCGAACTTACCGCCGAGATAGTTAGCATATATGTCACAAAGAACCCGGTTCCGGTATCTGAACTTCCGAGCGTAATCGCGAGCGTCTTTCAGAGCTTGAGCAATCTTAATGGCCGACAAGAACCAACCGTTGAGCCGCTGAAGCCCAAGGTTCCCATCAAGAAGTCGGTCACGCGCGACTTCATCATCAGCCTGGAAGATGGGAAACAGTACAAGACCTTGAAGCGGCATTTGACCGCGCTGGGCTTGACCCCCGAGGGCTATCGCGCAAAGTGGTTACTCCCGGCAGATTACCCGATGGTGGCCGAAAGTTACGCGGAGCAGCGATCCGCACTGGCCAAGAAGCTCGGCTTGGGCAGGAAACCGGACCAGAAGCGCGGTCGCAAGCGCGGGGGCTCATCGTAGCTTGCAAGCTCGCAAGAGACAGATCGCACGAACGATCCAGCCTGCGTTGCGGCCGGGGTAGATGCTACCGAGCTCGAAGCAGGATTGGTGGCTTAGCCGATTGCCTTGGTCATGAAGTCTGAGAGTGGGGCGGGCTCGTATTGGCCAAAGAGCTTACAATAGACGTAGCTGAAATTCTCATAGAGCTTTCGAGCTGCAAGGCATCTGTGCCGGTTTCCAGAAATAGACACTTGAGGCCGATCCTATGCGCCTCATCTTCAATTGCCGTCAGTAGCCTGCGGGATATTCCGTTTTCTCGCCAAGCCGGCCGTACAAACATACTTTTGATCTCGCCGGTGCCATCGCTGTGACGTTTCAGCGCGCCGCGCCCTGTAAGATCCGCGCCCATCCTTGCCGTCCAGGACGTTATGTCGGGCTTGTCGAGCTGTGACAGGCTGAATGAATGGATACTCTGGGGCGGCAAATTGACCTGAGAATGGGCGATCCGTTCTTCGATCAACGCTGCATTATCAGCGCCGGCAGGTCGCTCGATCGAGATGGAAACAGGAAGCGTTCGTGTCATTTGTCGAGTAATCCGTGGAGCCTAACGGCTCGCATCCGATCCGGCTTAGCTTTGAGTCAGGAAAGGAAGCACCTCACTGTCGCATTTCTGACTTGCATCCCCTGCCCGTCGAAACGTCTTACGGAAACAACAATCGGTATGCAGTATACCAGCCTCTGCAACATCGTGATGTTGGCTTTCGGTTGAAATAAGATACCCCCAGCGTCAGACCCAGCCCTCGCACCGTGTAGAAAGTTTAGTTTTTTCAAAGCACTGACACGAAAGCGCAAGGTGCACGGATACGCTGCACCGTGCAAAACCCGGCAGAAAGCTGAGCAAAAACAACCGCCAGACCGAAGCGCACCGTGCGCGCTTTTATCCTGCCCTCTTATTTGGGGTGGATTTCGCGCCAGTATTCGCCATCGCCATTTCTCCTTCATAGCAGTAAATCGCTTGATATCACACGCCAGGGCGCGAGGTTCTGCGCAGTCGTCGAGATCAGGTACGCCGTGCACTCTTCCGGCTCATCGACGGGATAGCTGCGCTGCTTATTGTCAGCGCTCGAACCGTCGCGGCACATGTCGCTATCGGATTCACGGGGCAACATCACAGGCATTCGTGCGTGATCCGGCAGTGCCGGCCACAGGCAAGATATCGTGCTTCCCGTTTCTATCGGCCGTGTAAGCGTCCGGTCTCTGCACCCAGATTGAGTAGTGCATTTGCGCGGCATGTCGGGCTCCTTCGTAGCATGGAGGATCTCCGGTGAATTTGAGACATTTCGAGAACAAGGCGCGACAATCCTGGTGGGTAGTTCACGTCGAAGCGTGGTAGCGAAGGGAACGCCTCCGAGGTGGCGTTCAAAATCGGCTTCCGGTTCCCGTTTTCCTGCAACTCATAGAGGAACCGTCGCCGGCAAATGGCGCGGCTAGATTGCCCCATTCCCTGATCCGCTCGACCAGGGGATGTGACGGTTGCCCCGAGCCTTCATGGGTTGGAAATCCGGCCGTTGCCGATCGCGATCACCCTGCCGGCCATAGCGATTGTCGATGGCCGGTGAGCCACGATCACCCGGGTGATGCGAAGGTCCGCGAGCGCTCGATTGACGAGATACTCGTTGGTCTCGTCGAGATGGCATGTTGCTTCGTCCAGGAACAGGATACGTGGTTTGCGGTAGAGCGCGCGTGCAAGGAACAAGCGCTGCTTCTGTCCTCCGGAAAGCGCACTGCCCATATCACCGACAAGCGATTCATAGCCCATGGGCATCATCCGGATTTCGCCATCGATTGCCGCCAGGCGCGCGCACTCCTCGATCCACTCTTGATCGGCATGGGGATCGAAAGCAGCTATGTTTTCGATTAGCGTTCCAGTAAACAATTGGTCGTCTTGAAGAACGCAGCCTGTGATTTTTCGATAGTTGGATAGTCCCATATCGCGAATGTCACAGCCATCCAGGCAGACACGCCCTTGCGTGGGCTGAATCAACCCCGCAAGGATTTTTAGCAATGTGCTCTTTCCGCAGCCAGATGGACTGGTGATGGCGACGCTTTCGCCCGCTGCAATCGTAAGATTGATCCCCTCCAACACATCCGGTTCGCCGTCGCCATAGCGGAAACGAAGCCCATGCGCCTCAAGGCGGCCCGCCACGATGCCGATCGAAGTTCCAACCCGTGCGATGCCTTTGTGCGCTTCGGGTTCGGCGAGTGCGATGTCGCCTAGCCGTTCCCCTTGCAGCGACAGCATTTGCAGCTTGAAAATCATGTTGATCAGTTCGGTGACGCGACTGGTAAACTGCTCCTGATAGGAGGAGAACGCCATGAGCATGCCGACGGTCAGGTTGCCGTGGATCACTGCACGACTGCCCAGCCAGAGCATGAGAACCCGCCCAAAGCCGAACAGCAAACCGTTGATCCCATTGAAAACCATATCGAGCTTGTTCGTTTTGAGGCCGGCATTGACGGCGTCGACCAAGGTGTTTAGCCATGTGCTTTGGCGTCGTTCCTCCAAGCCCAGGGCCTTGACGCTGTTTGCGCCCCGAATTGACTCTATGAAATGGGTATTTTCTCGCGCGTGGTGCACGAGCTCCGCTTCGGTGGCTGAACGGTAGGGTCGGTAGAAAACAGCCCTGACCAGCACGTAAAGCCCGGTTGTGATCAAGGAAATGACAGCCAAGGGCGGGCTGTAGAGAAACATCATGGCCAGCATGCCCACAACCATCAGGCTGTCCATGATGGAGCTGACAAGATCCGTTGTCAGCGTATGCTGGATCGTCTGGATCGAACCGAAACGGGATACGATGTCACCGACATGACGCTTCTCGAACCATGACAGAGGCAGGCGCATCAGATGAGAGAACAGGCCTATATCCCATTGGATAGCAAACCTGGTCATCAGCACCATTGTCCCCCATGAGCGGACAAAGCCGATAGCCGTCTGCAAGAGGACCAACAGCGCCAAGCCTACGGTGACCACCGTGACTAGATCGAGGTCGGCACTGACGATGGCCTGATCAATGATCAATTGCAGACCAAGCGGCGAGAGAATGGCAAAGACCTCGAGGCAAAGGGCAAGCAGGAAAATCTGCGCCAAAGCCCGCTTGAGACCGACGACGCCCCGAAACAAGCTCACCAGCTGGAACCGATTCTGCTCCACTTTTGGCGAGAAGGATTGGGCAGGCCAGACTTCGAGGGCAACGCCGGTAAAACTCTGATTGAGTTCCTTGCGTGTGACATGACGGCGGCCCCGGGCCGGATCATGAATGATGGCCCCTTTGCCGATGACCTTGTCCAGGACAACGAAGTGGCTGAAATCCCAATGGAGGACACAAGGGGTCTTTAAATCGCGAAGATCATCGAGCGCGACTTGCACGGCCCGCGTCGAAAGAAAGAGCTCACTGGCGAGATCAGCGATGTTGTAGAGCGTCATGCCCTTCAGCGATGCGCTGAATCTGAGGCGCATGGTGCTGATGTCGATTTGATGCCCGTGGTGGGACGCGATCATTGCCAGGCTAGCAAGACCGCATTCAGCTGCCTCCGTTTGCAGGATCAACGGCAAGCGGGGCCTGAAACCGAAAGCGAGCCTTTCCAGAACCGTCACAGCCTGTCCCCGTGGCTGGAGAGGGCGCCACGCAGGCTGTAGAGCGGTTCAAGCAGCCATTGATAGATGGGCCTGGTGTCAAGGAACACATCAGCCTCAACCGCCATGCCTGGCCGGATAGGCTCTGCCTTTCCATAAGCGATGACATGATCTTGTTCCGGTCTGACGATGACCCGGTAGAGGCCTGCGGATGGATCGCTCGTCGGCGAAGCTCCCCTTTCGGGCAGGAAAATCGTATCGATGTCGCTCGGGCGCAAGCTGACACGGGAGAACCCCGCGACCGTTCCCGGGTGAAGGCCGAACTTCTGATAGGGGAAAGCCGCATAACGCAGCATCACCTTGGCATTTTCGTGCATGAAACCGATCACACTGCTTGATCCATAAAGATGGACTTCGAGCTTGGCTTCGCTCGGCAGGATCGACAACAGCGGCGCTCCAGCGGCAACGAACTGTCCGGATTGGACAAGAATGGCAGTCACATTCCCGGTTCTCGGCGTGGTGACGTCTATCTGCCTGCGCGCTTCACCCTCGACGAGATCGCGCTCGATGACGCTGATCTGTCTGCGCAACTGGCCGATGACAGATGCGGCCTTTGCATCAAAACCCGCCAGCTTCGTGCGCACCTCCGTCAATCTTTGCTCAAGGCGAATGGCTTCACGCCGAAGGTTCTCCCGTTCCTGTTCCTTTTGCATCCGGCTTTCCATCCGGGCAAAAGCCTCGCGCTGCAGGACAACGTGCCGGCGAACCAGTTCCTCGTATTTCTCGGAGATGGTTCGCAACACGGCGGCGTAATCGCCCGTGACCTTTATCTGGATCTGGACTTGATCGATCTCTCGAAGCAGGCCTTGCTCTTCCTTCGCCAGCCCAGCTTTCTCGATACTGTCCAGTTTTTGCTGGCGGATGATCTCGGCTTCCAGTTCGCTCCGCTGTTTGCGCAGCAGCACGGCTGCCGCTGCTTGTGTTTCGCCCAGAGACGTCATGCTGTCGGAGGTGATCGTATAGAGGGATTGTCCTTGGCGAACATCGCTGCCATCAGCAACGTTCAACGAGATCACACGGCCGGCATTGGGTGCAAAAACCCGTACGATCCCGGTGTTAGGCATGACAACCCCACCAAGGCGTACCCGGCGCGTATATTCTCCAAAAATTAGGTAGGTGCTGATTGCAAGAACGACAGCAACCCCTAGCGCGGCCGTGATCGAAACACGAAGCGGGCGCAGCAAAATGGTATGGCCCAACCAACCGTCTTTTTGGGAGGTAACGGCCTCCAATCGAAAAAGGGGCTCATCCAAATTTCACCCCAGATCACATGTAAGTCAGGCGCGCATCAACGGCCGGCTGAATAAACGATTGTGTAATATTATCGAATTCACCCCACGCTCACAATCAAATCTTTAGTCGACATATCGTGGAGATTTCGAGTAGAAATGATGAAGAGATCGATCTCCCACAAGAGATATTGACGAAGTAAATTTAGAAGAGCTAGAATTATCCGCTTGGCGTCTATGAACCAAGCCAATCTCGGAAAAGAAGCGCAGGAAATTGTTCGCATTCAAAGCAAATGAGGATCAATATGCGTGAATTGACAATTGAAGAGATGAACTTGGTCGCCGGCGGCCGGCGCGGCGGCGGGCATGGGGGTGGTCATGGTCATCACGGCCGATCTGGCGGCTCCTACGGATACTCCGGAACGCTCGCCGGCGTAACAAAGGGGTTTGACGGGACCGGAATTAGGACGGACTGTCATTACTCGACACCAGTTGGTGGATTTACCGTATCAATGGCCGGTTCTCACAATTGCGATCCAACATCGCCAGCACCGAAGGGTATCGGTGGAAGTGGTAGGTAACGGGACGCTGAAGAGTGCCTCGGCTACGGCTGGGGCATTTTTTTGAGGCAGACTCATGAAAATTAGACAAAACATAAAAATTTCCGATGGTGCGAGAACGCATATCTTAAGACACTATTTGGAACCCGAGGTCGACGATCCATCTAAACTTCGTTCGATCCCCACACTTCGTTATGTTTTGTGCTACAAAGATTCCTTCGGAAACCCTATAAAAGACGCCATCGTTGGCTATGTTCTTTTTAGAATGCCTGTCGAGAATATAACCAATGAAACAGTATTTTTAATGGATGGTGAGAATAAGTACTTTGCAATCGCTCTCCGCGAGGAAGATGGGTATTTTGAAGACGCGTTCTATACGTTGGAGCGTGAAGAGGGTATTAATTACCTTATAGTCGAAAACCGAAGCGCTGCTAAATCCTGAAACGAATATCTTAAGCGCTCCGCGCCGTTTGCCCTGGCGAACCGAGAATGACCGATAGAGAAAAGATGGTGTCAGCGCTCGACCTTATTGAGGCTGGATTAGCTACTGCGCTCGTGGCTGCTGTTTTCGCTACCGTCGCCGTACTTTTTGCTCGCACTGGGCATGCGACCGGGTTGAAGGACTTGTTTCGCGATCTGCAAGGCGATGTAACCGTCATGGCGGGCGTTGCCGGGCTCGTTTTGATAGGCCTGAGCTTCGGAATTGTATTGTTCGTCTGCATGGCGCTGACTACCAAGTCATGGCTGCATAGAATTGCTGGACGCCACATTGCCCATATTCTCGGGCGACTTCAGCGTTCATAGTTCTGGCGTCGGGAACAGCGCTGACATCCATTTCACGTTACACGATCGCGGTTTCCAGGGCGGTAACTCAAGGGCAACCAATCGACCCGCACAGAGATTTCCGAGCAACCCTCGGACGCGCAGCGTAGGGCGAGCCACCTCATCGACGGAGGCGGATATACGGTCTTACCGTCGATCGGCGCGGCCGCAGGCAGGATAACGTGCGTTCCTGGTCTACATCAGTCTTCATCCGCCGCAGCGGATCTACTTATCTCAGTTGGCGCCTGTCAGCGTGCCTGCGCCATGCATTTCAGCTGCCGACGCGCTGCTCATCGATACGCACTCAAAAGCTTGCGGGCCTTGCTGTACGCGCGCCGCGCGGTGTCGGTTTTGCCTGTAGTCGGATCGCCAACGTAGAATGTGCCGCCGCTTCACATGGCATACGTGATCACTGCCAGCTTGCGTGCCGCCGCGAAACGCGCCTTGGCCTACGCCAGATAGTAGTTCGAGCCCACAGCTCGTCAGAGCTTAAGCTACCGCGCCTCGATCCGCAGCGCAGTTAATGTCTCTGGCGTGATCGTCCCCGTGACCTTCAGACCGTAATCCCCCTGCATCCGCTGCAGCCCAGCCCTCATCTCGGGTCCCATCACACCATTGAGTTCGCCGTTATAGTAACCGAAGGCCAGCATCGCGAACTGCACCTCAAGTACGATCTCCTTGAACCTGTTTGCGTTGCCCGGAAGAGTCTTAAGGGGAGCAGGCGCTGTTGCGGTCGCCGGCGGCTGATAAGTCGGGGTAGTCGACGGCGCCGAATAGAGCGGGCTCGATGGCGCTACGTACGATGGCGACGGGCTATTGTAGACTGACGGTCGGTAGGAGTAGCCACCGGTCGATGAACGATGGCTACTGTGCGAGCTATGACTCCTGTGTGAACTATGGCTGCGGTGACCAGCCAATGTGTACACGTGATCCATCTTGAAGATGTCAAACAAGGACAGCGACTTACCTCCGTCAGTCAACATCGGCTTTGAAGGTAAGGCCTGCCCCTCTGTGGGCATGAAGCCTGCGGCCAACAGTGACGGTATCGCAAACAGGCGTTTTTTCATCAGACCCCACCCAAGCTCGCATAGCCGTGCTCGCGCGGGTGCCATTCAAAGAACCCGCCGCAGTCGCCTCTAAGACTGCAGTTTTTGCAGTCATCCATGTATGCCCGTTTCCAATCAGAAATCGTTGACGGCGCGAGATGCCGATACGGTCCAGGGACCGTGCAAAGCGGAAAATTGAAAAGCTGGACATCGATGCTGCGGCTTCGGGCAATGTCGATTGCCTGCGCCACTGTTTCAAAGCCAGTCGAGCTGTCAAAGAACAGACGGCTCCAGTTTTGCCGCGCGTAGCCGATGTTTTCCAGCTGCATGATCGCCCAAGTCTGGATGAACGGCACCGATGTCGTCAGATACCTGGCAAGCCTGGGCAAACCTTGGGCGTTCGGTTGCATGAGAACCGTACGCAACTCGATTTGAGCGCCAGCCCTACCCAGGAATGCCAAGCCTGATTGAAGCTTCTCAAAAGCCCCGGCCTTGCCTACGATCTCGTCGTGGATGGTGGGATCGGCTGAATAGAGCGGCACGCCCCAAACCACGCGACTTCTGTCCAGAGCAAGCATCACTTCACGGTCAGCACTCTCAAAATGCTGGCCATTCGTAAGCACATGGAACCGCAGATCTTCTCGGGCCAGCATAACGCGAGCCAAAAACCCCAATAATTGGGCCTTGAACAACGTAGGCTCACCTCCCGAAATCCCGATCGTAGCCCCCTCGGGAGCCAGCATTGCCGCGGTTTCAAAATGCTCGAACAGATCGACATGCTGCTTCTTCGGCGGTTGCGAGCACATCACACAGAGCTGATCGCAGCGCTCCGTTACCAAGAACGTGTTGTGGGGAGATGTGCTTCGGATCAGGCGATCCGCGGTTCCACGCCGTGGATTGACGAGTAGCACATCGCCATCGACTTCCGACGGATCGATACCCAAAATTCGAACAGAACCGCCCTCGCCCACATATTCGGCAGCTTCAGCCCCTGCAGTTTCCAGACTGACATCGAAGGCACTTGTATTCGCGCGTACGTCGACGCTGTCCGTGCCTTCGAACGACCGGAGCCGTATCACAAATGGCTGTGTTGCTTGCGTTTCGGCTTTGATGCGGAGCGGTATCATGAATGCACCGTGACCATGCTTGGGTCCCAGCTCCCGATACCCAGCCAGGCGGCAACTGAGGCTCGAGCTGCGTCGTCCTGACGGTAGATCACCTCAAAAACCTTGTCGAAAATCGCGAGGTGTCGGCCACAGAACCAGGTGTCATGACGCGGCATGTCGATACGACCATACCGGGAGATGTCATCGATTACGTCGGAACCGCAGAACGGCTGGTACGCGCAATGAATGCAGTCCGGGTCGAAGTGATTGAAGGCACCGGAATTCAGGACCTCGACCTTCGATCTATCGATGCCCGTGATCACATCCCCGATGCTGAGGTCTATGCGGCCGATCCTTGACAGCATGCGAGCCTCGTCCGTCGGATAGAACCGTCCATCATGATCGATGACGAGATAGTCCGAAGCGAAGAACCCTGGATTGCGGATATCGACATGGTTGTCGGCTCCGAAGCGAAGAACCCGTTTCAGGCACTGGCTGAAATAGTATTCCTCCATAAAGCGCCCGGTACGATGATTGCGGTCGATCAGGCGGTCGATGAACTGTGAGTGGAGCTTGTTCCAGCGCCCCAATGCGTCCGCGCCTTGATCGAGTTTTCGGGCGAATCCTTGATGATTTATCGGCCGCAGGTAGACGGACTTGATCCCATACCGTTCGTAGCTGTCGAGAAGTCCCTCGAGATTCGGCGGCGAAGAGACGTCAATCGTCGGCAGAGCCGAGATTTTTCCCTCAGGATAACGTTCAACGGCAGCTTCGAGATTTGCGAAGAAGGCCTCGGTGCGGTCCTTGTCACGCGTCCGCTGACGCTCGTGGGTTGTCGCATCCCCGTCGAGCGAAGTGCTGATGAAGGTGTCATCCGCGTCGAGGAAAGCCCACGCTCGTTCATCAAGGTTCTGGAGGTTGGTGCAGACCACGAACTGCGCGCGGGCAAACTTGCCGCGGCAAAAGTCGCGTACGATCTCGAGCAGGTCGATGCGCAGCAGCGGCTCGCCACCTTGGAATTCAATTTTGATCTCTGGGCTTTCGATGGAACCCAGGAAAGCAAGGACGGCGGCCAAGGTTTCGTCGGTCCAATCAAAGCCGCGTGCCTTTTCCGGAGCCCGGGACACTTGGCAGTAACCGCACGCGAGGTTGCACCGGAGTGTCGGCACCAAGATCACGTAGTTGAGCTGCTGTGGTTTCGATTGTCGTTGCGACCACCGATAGGCAAACGATATCCAGGATAGATCGAGTTCGTCATTGAACGCATGGCCGCCCTCTCTCAGGAACGTCTGGTCCCCAACGTTTAATGCGTCGCTGGCATAACGGCCGAGGAAGCTGTCGTTCGACATGAAGAAGCCGCCGGCATCGTCAGCAAACAGAATTCTGCCGTCTGTGAGCTCGCGGAACTTAAGTGGCCAGACGTTCATCGCGAGGTCACAGCAGCAATCAAATTTGCCCTGAGGGGCAACGTCTCGGTGTAAATCTTCTCTCGATAGAGGGTATGCAGGAACGCACGCCGAAGATCAGCGACCTTTGAGTGGTCGCCGCATAAGATAGCGACTGCTCCGTGTTCCACCTGGACTTCAAGTTCGGGGAATTGAATTTGGAATTTGACAGCGGCGTTCAAAACAAAGGCTTCGAATTGCGGCGCAACAACAACCGTCAGAATAGAATCCGACTCTGAAACGATAATACCCACAGCCCACTCTCCCCAACAGGGATAGTGCACGTGTTATGTTTGCAATCAAGTGACGGAGATGAGGCCAGAGACAATGAATTGCCAGCTGCCGAGCAGTTTCAACAACAATTACGGAAACTCAGCTTGCACTGCAAAGCGGATACGCTGTCCCTCTAACACTCTAGGGCTTAGGGATTGTAGTTCTCAGCCGAAGTGGTGACAACCCGCTGATCCCAGCCGCAAGATCGTTAGCTACTGCGAGCTCATTCCACCCAGATCCCATCCCGTCGGAGCCGCTGGCTGGTCGTCGGGTATCCGATATTGCGTTGGTGCTAACAGTACCGCGTCTCATTGACCGCCACTTCTTTTTAGAAACGCGTCATCCAAGATTAAGTGGTCCAGCCTTTTGCGGGATTCTTCCGCATGCAATCTTACGCCAGGGTTTTCTTCTATAGCTCTGCCGTACCAATATCGTGCAGCATGTAGATCACCCAGCATTTCGTAGCATTGCCCCAATTTTTCTCCGAGATATCCAGCATCCAACGAAGGATCACCATCGGCCATAAACAGATATATCTTAATTGCATCCTGCGGCCTCCCCACAGAAACCATTTCTGCGGCAGATCTTTCTAGAGAATTTAAATCATATTTCATGATCATACCAATATATCATCGTGGGGCTGTCGGGTTAATAACCTCAATATGCACGTTTATATGAGCCGGCGACCAAGGGGCTTCAAAATTAATATGCGGGCCGTCATTTGGAGGGCGATCTCCATACTGCCCAGGATACAAATCAAATCGCAATTTCATCCCATTTGGAAATAGGAACTGCGCAGCCCCCTTTGGCGTCGGTTGGAACCGAGGAGCACCACCACCCGCAGCTTCAAGCCTAGAAGCCAGATCTTGCACGGCCGGGGGACAAACAGAGCCGGCCAAACCAAGTGGATCGATAAAACTGACAGGATTTCCACCAACATAGGCGTAGAGATTTCCTGCCGGATTAATAAGTTCTCCGATCGGATCCCTTGAAAGCCACTGTCCAACAATCGGATTATATGCCCGAAAGAGGGTAAGATCTAACCCATTATCGGGACTGCTGAACATCTTTGCATAGCCGAACTCAGTGAGTGGTGCAGCGGCCTGCAGCGGAACACCATAGGGATCGTAGCTGTAAGCTGGTGCGTCGGAGGCATTTTTGAACACTCTCCGTATCGAGCCAATTTGATCGATCCCATAATAGAAGGTTTGGGCCGAGGCTCCGGGAACAAATTCACCTTCAGGATAGTGCTGCCGGGTCACTGCATTGGCTGCGTTTCGGGCCTGACAGATGGCGCTGCCACACCAGATATAAGAGGTGACGACAGAAGCGCCACCGCCTGCTGGCGCACTGGTGATTGTCGTACGGCGCCCAAGTGCGTCATAGGCGAATATCGTAGCCTTGCCTGGTTGATCGGGGTAGGCGATCTCGATCAATCGATCTTCCGCATCCCAGCTATAGGTTCGTTGGCCGTCAGACAAAAGGTTGCCGTTAGCGTCCCAGATCAGCGCCTGACCCGAAAGACTGGTGAGCTGATTGAGATTGTTGTAGGCGGCGATTTGTGCGCCTGCCGAAGAGTACGCGGGGGATACGTCACTCGTTTCGGTTACTTTGGTTACGAAATTCTCAGGAGTGGTGACGTAATCGTATGTCGAGTACTGGCCGACCGAGAGACCGACATTGCTGATTTGAGACAACCGTCGATCGCCAGAGTTGGGCAGGTAATTCCAACTCGTTGCCAGTGTACTGCTTGCAAGCCTTCGCGACGTGATCTGGGCTGTTTGACCCAGATAGCCGAGAGTAAACGAACCAAGGTCACTAGCGTGAGAGGTTAGCCTCCCAAGGACATCATACCCGAACGTCTCAGCACCCGCCCCCTGGACGGTGCGCGTGGCTACCCGGTTCAATGCGTCATAGGCATACTCGATCGTGCTATCGGCTAGCGGCCCACCCTCCTGCTTGAGATTCAAAGCGCCCAATGAACCTACTGGGTAGTAATCATAGGATGTCGTGCTGCCGTTACTCGTCGTTGAAGCCAGGCGCAGGAAATACGGATCGTAGGCGAGTACTACATTTGGTGTTGAGTGTATGGCGTTCAGATAGCTGATAGCTGCAATTTGATTGTCGCCGGTGTAGCTGTACTGTTTTGATTGCCCAAGTGCGTCGAGAGTGGACCTGAGGCGGCTCGTTGTATTTTCATACGTATAGGTGAGCGTACCATTATCTGCATAGGTCTTCTGGCTGAGCCGACCCTCCACATCGTAGGACCAACGTGTGATGTTGTTCTTAGGATCGGTGAGGCTCGAGAGATTGCCAATGCGACTATAGCCAAACAGCACGCGTTGGCCGAGCGGATCTGTCACCGATGTCAATCGCCGATTGGCATCATAACGATATGTCCACTGGCGGCCTTCACGGTCACGATAAGATGCGAGATCGAGCTTGTCGTAGGCGTACTGATCGCTTGTGCCATCAGGATAAGCAATCTTTGTTAGGCGATCTGCGGCATCATAATCGTAGGTTGCGATCCACCCTTCTGAGTCCGTGAATGTCCTTATCCGCTCGAAGCTATCGTAGGTGTAGAACGCTGCGGTCGCATTGTTGGCGTTGATAACCTCGATCAGCCGGCTGGACGCGTTGTATCGATAGCTCGTCTTCTCGCCGAGAGGGTTCGTGGCCGAGGTTAGCTGCCCTGCGTTGTTATACGTGTAAGTGGTAATTTGTCCGGAAGCGTCCGTATAGATCACCGGACGATGACGGGTGTTGTAAACGTACTGCGCGATGGTTTGCTGAACGCCGAATTCAGTCGTCTGGCTGATAGAGGTCAGGTCAATCTGGTTGGCGTATGTATAGTTCGTTGTCCGCCCAATTGGATCGATCGCCTGGGTGAGATTGAAAAAGCCACCCGTGTCGTAAGAATAGCGGCTGACCTGGCTGGTTCCGTCATCCAACACCCGCCCGATCGCGATCGGTTTGCCAAAAGTTCCCCCGTAAGCACTGAGGGATTGACCCGGATAGTTATACCAGATCCGATTTTCAGAGGGGTATTTGACACTCTCGATCGCCGTCCCTTTGATCGAGGTGTCCGGCATATGAACGAAGTGCCGGATTCTAGCCTTGGTATAGTCGCAGCCGCCGCCAGAGGTGCATCCTGCCGCGACGTAGGCATCCTTGTCCCAATGGAAGCTGTTTCGATACTTTAGGTATTGATTGAGCGGGGCGAGCGGCATTCCTTGCGGCACGGTCGCCGCCGGATCGCTCTCGGGAATGGGCGCAGGCTCAAGCCACTCTTCACGTTCGTGGTAGCCTAGCGGGTCCGTTACTTCAACGAAACGAGGCGGGCCACTTGATCCCGGGGCAGTGTAGGCGAACTTTGTGGTGCCATAGGGAGTCGTCAGGGCGTTGATGAGGGAGTTGTCATCATAGCTGACACTCGATGTCAGGCCGATCGTGTCAGTGATCGATTTCAGGCGCGCGTTTCCGTCATATGCCAGAACAGCGCTGCGCCCAAAGGGATCCGTGATCTTGGTTATGAGCAAAGGGGATGTCGCCAACTCATAACTAAATGTGGTTAAGCGCCCGACAGCATCGGTCAGTGAAATAAGCCGGAACTGGCCATCGTAATTCAGAGTGGCCGCGTTGCCTTGCGGATCGATCACCCTGCTCAGAAAAATTCGCCGAGGATAGGCAGCGGCCCCGTCAGACTGCGCATAGATTTCAACGCTACCGTCAGGCATGAGATGGCGGTAGGTGATTGGAGAACCAGACGCGCGTACCAAGATGGATCCATCGCCATCCTGCGCAGCAAATCTTCCGTTCCTAGCCTGGTAGCCGAGATAGAAGAACGTGGTCCCATCTCGCAGGTAGGATGAGACGTTGGCGCCTGGATTCGTCGGATCATCCGTTACATAGCTCAGCCAGTTCAACGACCATTTTGGACTGATGTTGAAGAAGTTAAAGTTCGCGGGCTGGCTGTCCTGCCGTTGATTGTAGCTGATCTCGACCATCGCCGACGGGCCAATTGGTGGATTGTAGCCCACTGGCCGATCGGTGATCGTGACCGCGACACTCGCTTCTTTGATGTTATAGAAACACAGGCCACAGCCGCCATTAGGTCCACGTCCGCCAGCACCAGCACCTCCGCCACCACCAGCACCGCCACCACCAGCACCGCCGCCGCCAGCACCGCCACCACCGCCACCGCCAGCACCGCCACCACCGCCGCCGTTGGCATCTGGATCATTGTTGCCACCTGGTCTGTCACCATTGGTCGGCCCCTTCCCCCAAACCGAAGCGGCTTCAAAGGGTTCGACATCCCGCCATTGTTTGGCGGGGTCCAAATCTTGCGGAACAAGGTAATATCCACTTGCCTCGGTATCCAGCGCAGCCTTGGTCACCCAGAGGTCAGTTCCGGAAAACACAGAATCCCTAACGTGGTATCTTCCGTTCGCCTCACCAACGATGGCTGCGAAATGCCCTACTTTCCAATGCACGATTGACGGAACGGGAACTGGCTCACCCGGCCTGCGTATGACCAGCCGATGCGCGAATCCGGCATCGTCGGCGAGACGACCGACTTCGGCCAAGTTGGTTCCGTTGGGCCCGGCTTTATACCACTGCAGAGGATCAGCCTTCTCAAAGCTGACCTTGCGAGCCAACAGCAACTGCTTCAGCGCAAGGGGACCGCAGATGAACAGGTGTCGCGGATCCCGCGTGGTAAGCGCCAGTTGCTCGCTTGCACTTTGAATTGTCTCCGTTGCGGAGCCTGCAATTGGACGATCCCCGATGTCGCGAAACAGCGCTGCGAGCTCGTCTGTCTTGCCCAAGTTTGCGTAGAGCTGTGCAAGCTCTCCAACGGCTCGATCAACCAATGCCCTGGCGCGCGGCTCCCTCGAACTCTTTCCTGCGACCCATGCAGACTGCCAGGCGTGGATCGCCTTCGAAAAGTGGCCATCGTGGAGGTAAGACAGCCCAAGGTTGGCCCAAATCGCGGATGCCCAGCGGGAGTGCGGGTTGGATTCCAGGAACGCGACCAAATCGCCGTAGTTGGCCAGATCTGTCCTCTGATTGTAGGCATTCAAGGCATGCCGCAAGGCTGCATCTTCGGCAGAACTGGTGGCTTCAGTCGCCACGAGCGGTTCCTCGAAACGCGCAACTCGCATCGCCTCGGTCAAAGAACTGGGCTTTGACACAGCGGCTGTCTCAGTGGGTGACACGATCGGCGCCGCCAAAACCGCACTCTGTGCGGCAAATGACGCCAGCAACGCAGCGAGGACGAAGAATTGCCGTATCAATCTCATTCCGACCCTCATGTGCAAATAAGACAGACCCACATTGAACATGTCGCGGCCGCAGCCTACGGAACGTGGGTGGTCGTCAAAGAGTGCGGTTACCGCGCCCCTTTAGTTGCTTGTCCAATTCAAGCACCCCCAGTTGCCCACTCCCCACACAGGGTTGAGCATCCCGGATGTCCAGGAGAAACCGTTCCATTGCGCGACACCCCACACCGGAGGTGCTGCAGCCTTGGTGACCAAAACCTGTGACGTTCGATTTCCGGCGGGGTCATAACCATAAACCAGACACCGCAGTTGATTGTAAAAACCTGTCACCAGGCGCCCGGCCGGATCGTAGCTAAATGAAACGCCAGATTGATCTGCAGCGGCCGACCCCATGGCTGCAGAAATAAATAAAACCGACAATGAGAAGCATTGAACTCTCAAGCGTGCATTCATGCGCCGCCTCCGGTTGAAATGCTACAAGGTTGCCAATCCAACGAATTTAACGAAATGCGCCAGCGAATATCCACCCCAGAAAAGCTTAGCCAATACGGGTTAGCCAGTCAGGATTGAATGCCAATTCATCATTGAAGACGCTCAACGTCTAACAACGGTGAGTAGTTTCGTAAATTGAATTAGTTAATCCAGCATAGAAAATTTATTAGTCCAATTGTTTTGGTTATTTAAATTTTGTATTCAATAAACTTTTATTCTTACCATTGCCATGATCCGACAATCTTCAATTTTGATACTTGACATCTTCAAATTAATTGTAGCTACTCGCGCTATCCATCCGAATTGAGGTGACAGATGCAAGTCATTTTGCGTTTTGTACCTGCGGTCGCGCTATTAGGCGGCTTTGTTATTTCAACATCTTCTGCCTTTGCGGATTGCCCGATGCCGAGCGCGATCATCAATGGCCAGCCCGTAGACGCAACCCCGGTGAACAATAACTTCTCCGCGGTCTCCAACTGTATTGTCAAAAACTCTCCTGCCGGCTCTGCCAATTCTGTTCAGGTACGAGACTCTTCTGGCGGCTTTGGAGGAACCAATACACTGTCCGATGGGCAATTATTGATCGGGTCGACAGGCGCCCTCCCAATGAACTCGACCCTTACAGCCGGAACTGGAATAAACATCCAATCTTCGCCGAGCGGAATCATCATTGCAGCTCCCAGCGGCGGCAACGAAACCGCTGTTGACTGGCTCAATTCAGCTGCCGTCGTCCGGCCGTCAGTCGCCGCTTTTTCCCTCCGCACATCGACAACGCCTCCAAGCGGTGCTGGGATTACGGCCACTGTGCGTGGGTTTGCAATGACTGCGACGGGAGGGGCCGCCAACACAGCGATGATGGCCGAAACTCCCGCCCCGAGCGGAAAGTGGCAGGCAACAATGCTCACCGCCTATACGGGGGCAGCATCAAACTCCAGTGTTCCTGCAATTGCGGTCAGGGACTCCGTCAACAATCGCGCAGTTGAGTTTGGAATTGGAGCGCTGGGACAAAACGACTATCGCTTCAGTTATCTAAGGTCCTCTGGCGGATCAGGACTGGATCGCCTCCTTGGCACGGCAGCCACTTTTCAGGACATCGGATTGCCCGCGCCATCCGAGCCACTTTGGACCCGCCTTACCTACGACGGCACGACCCTGTCGTGGGCTTTCTCTCGCGACGGTCAGTTCTTTGTAACCGCTTACTCGGCGGCAGCGGACGATTATCTCGTAAACGTCGATCGTGTCGGACCAGCGATTCTCTTCTCCGAACCTGTATACCCTACATGGCCCGTATCGCAGCAAGTTCTGTCCTGGACACTTGTCAGCCTAAATTAGTATCCAATTCGAGGAAGTTTGCGACGATGAGGAAGATCAATTTCGCTCTTGCCTTTGGCACGGTCCTCGTTGCTACGAAGGCAGCATTCGGCCAATGCGTTCTACCGAACCAATTGACGAATGGACAAGTTGCTGACGCCACGCAAGTGATGGCGAATTTCAATGCCCTTGGGAACTGCGTGACCAACATTGCACCTGGTGGGCAGCAAAATTCCATCCAATTCAACAACGGGACCGGTGGTTTTGGTGGAGTTACCCCATTGACCGATGGTCAGGTTCTCATTGGCTCCAGTGGTCATCCCCCGCAAGCGGGTGCTATTACCGCGGGGCCAGGAATTGCGATCCTAAATGGCCCAGGAAGCATCACGATTGCAACCACAGGGAGTGGTAGCGGCGGGGATGTCGATTGGTTGAATTATTCTGCAGTGGCAAAGCCAATCGCGGCGAATTTTGCTCTAACAACATCGACCACTGCGCCAGTAGGCGCAGCTATTACCGCAACCTCCAGAGGCATGGCACTCACGGCAAGCACGGTAGCGAACAACCGTGCGATGATGGCAGAAGTCGATGCGCCATCCGGGAATTGGCAAGCCACAATGCTGACAGTGTATTCAGGCCCATTGTCCACATACAATTTACCAGGGATAGCCGTCAGGGACGTTGCGAACAGCCGGACCATCACGTTCGGCATAAGCGCCAACGGAAACAGTGCATATAGATTTGACTATTTGAAAATGTCCGGTGGAACCGGGTTCGATAGCTACTCCAACGATAGTGCTTTTTCAGATACGGGATTGCCAGCGCCTTCATCTCCGATTTGGTCGAGATTGACCTACAACGGCTCAAATTTCGTTTGGTCGTTCTCTAGAGATGGTCAGAATTTCTCGGACGCATATAGCGTCTCCGCCACGGACCACATCACAAATCGAAACAAGGTTGGTCCAGCCATCGTGTTTTTTTCGCAGACAAACCCCGGTTGGTCGGCTGCATATCATGTGCTTTCGTGGAAGGTTGCACCCCTCTAAATAGACCCTTCACTTCGAGTGCGCACCCCTCCATCATCTTTTCGGCGCGACAGCCTTCAGGCAGTGCGCGCCGAAAGGCAAAAATGTGCTTTGCGGCACTACCCGTCAAAACCAACGATCACGCTTTTGGCCTACCTGCAGGTTCCATCGCCGAGTTCAGTTTTGGGCTATTTGCGATCTTGACGAAGTCGATTTGCCCTTAGACGCTTAGATATGGAAAATAGGCGTTGCCCTCGTCTCGCACAAATTGCGCGAAGCCGACTGACTTCGCCTTCCGCTAAGGGTCCAGACACTCGATACTCAGTCTTCCGGCGCCAAGTCGTTGGAAGCGTTATTAGGAAGATAGGGCTCCGCACAATCAGTCAGCGGAAATCATTCTGCCGTCGAGCGGTGCCAAACTTGCTTCTAACATCGCTAGACCGTGTGCAGGTCAATCAAGCCTGATTTCCTCCACTAGCCCGGATAATTCGGCTGGCGGCACCAGCCAGAAAGTTCGAAAAGCTTCCAAGAACCCCAGGCAAACTGGACACCGCAGCGGACAATGAAGTCCACGGATATTCCGGCGAACATTCCGCATAGGAGCGGCAAATATCGTCGGCAGGAGAGCGTCCGAAAAGGCCTGTCGGCGGCTCCTTCGTGGGAACGAAAAAAGAAGAGAAGCAGAACTTTCGTGTGCGCTTTTTGCACACAACATCTCATAACTAGCTGAATTTATTTAAGTATCCATCCAGTCCATCATCGGCGCGATGGACAGGCGATGATCGCCATAGGCGCCCTGCCCGCCCGATTTTGCGTTGGTGTTCACGTATCGACGACTGCCCGTTGATGCCCGCTCACATAGGCCAATCGCCACGCCGGTGCAAACCTGGTGCCGCGATCGCTCTACCCGGCGAACGCCGGAGCCGTCGTAAAAGGCCGGTTTTCTCAGCGCTTGCGCAGCGCCTCCGACAGCGCCGCGCCGAACGAACCCTGTTGCGACTGGCCGCCTCGATTGTCCGGCTTGCTGGCGTGGTTCTTGCCGCCGCCGGGTGCCGGTTTCGCCGCCGGTGTCGAGCGTTCCGGTGCCTGACCGTCGCGTCGCATGGTCAGGCCGATGCGCTTGCGCGCCACGTCGACCTCGACGACCCGCACCTTCACCACGTCGCCGGCCTTCACCACCTCATGCGCGTCCTTCACGAAGCGGTCGGCAAGCTGCGAGACGTGCACCAGCCCATCCTGGTGCACGCCGATATCGACGAAGGCGCCGAAGGCGGCGACATTGGTGACGGTTCCCTCCAGAAGCATGCCGGGCTTCAAATCCTTGATGTCGTCGACGCCGTCGGCGAAGGTCGCCGTCTTGAAATCCGGGCGCGGGTCGCGGCCCGGCTTCTCGAATTCGAGCAGGATGTCCTTCACCGTCGGCAGGCCGAACCGTTCGTCGACGAACAGTTTTGGATCGAGCTTGCGCAGCGAGGTGCTGTCGCCCATCAGCGCGCGAATGTCGCGGCCGCAGCTGGCCACGATCTTGCGCGCCACCGGATAGGCCTCCGGGTGGATCGACGAGGCGTCGAGCGCCTCCGCACCGTCGCGGATGCGCAGGAAGCCGGCGCACTGCTCGAAGGTGCGCGCGCCGAGCCGCGGCACCGAAAGCAGGTCGGCGCGGCTGGCATAGGGACCGTCGGCGTCGCGGCGCGCCACGATCGCCTCGGCGATCGATTGGCCAAGGCCGGAAACGCGCGTCAGCAACGGCACCGAGGCGGTGTTGAGATCGACGCCGACGGCGTTCACCGCGTCCTCCACCACCGCATCCAGCGCCTTGGCCAGCCGGTACTGGTCGACATCGTGCTGGTATTGGCCGACGCCGATCGATTTCGGCTCGACCTTGACCAGCTCCGCCAGCGGATCCTGCAGGCGCCGCCCGATCGAGACGGCGCCGCGCAGCGACACGTCGAGACCGGGGAACTCGGCCGCCGCCGTCTCCGACGCCGAATAGACCGAGGCGCCCGCCTCGGAGACGATCACCTTGGTCGGCGTCGGTGCCGGCATGTCGGCCAGAAGCTCGGCCACCAGCCTCTCGGTCTCGCGGCTGGCCGTGCCGTTGCCGATGGCGATCAGCTCGATCTTGTGCTTGACGATCAGCCTGGCCAGCTCGGCCTGGGCGCCGCGCACGTCGTTCTTCGGCTGGAACGGATAGATGGTCGCCGTCTCCACCAGCTTGCCGGTCTGGTCGATCGCCGCCACCTTGACCCCGGTGCGAATGCCCGGATCGAGGCCGAGCGTCGGGCGCGAGCCGGCGGGAGCGGCGAGCAACAAATCCTTGAGATTGCGCGAGAAGACGCGGATCGCCTCTTCCTCGGAGCGCTCGCGCAATTCGCGCATCAGGTCGAGCGACAGTTGCAGCGAAAGCTTGACCCGCCAGGTCCAGCCGGCAACGTCGCGCAGCCATTGGTCGGCCGCGCCGCTGCCGATCCGCAGCGTCGCCGCCACCTTGTGCTCCACCGGCTTGTTCGGCGAAGCGATATCGGCATCCACTTCGATGGCGATGGACAAAATGTCCTCGTTGCGGCCGCGCAGGATGGCGAGCGCCCGGTGCGACGGCACGGTCGACCATTTTTCGGAATAGGCGAAATAGTCGGAGAACTTGGCGCCGGCCTCTGCCTTGCCGTCCAGCACCGCGGAGGTGACGACGGCATTGAGCTTCATATAGTCGCGCAAAGCGCCGATCAGCGTTGCGTCTTCGGCCAATTGTTCGGCGATGATGTCGCGCGCGCCTTCAAGTGCGGCCTTCACGTCGGCCACTTCGCCCGCCACATAGGCTTCCGCCGTCTTGTGCGGATCGAGCGAACGGTCCGCCAACAATGCCTCGGCGAGCGGCCCGAGCCCCCGCTCGCGCGCGATCTCGGCCTTGGTGCGGCGCTTCGGCCGATACGGCAGATAAAGGTCTTCCAGTTCGGCCTTGGTGACGGCGCCGGCGATCTTGAGCGCCAGCTCGTCGCTCATCTTGCCCTGCCCGGTGATCTCCTGAAAAATGGCGACACGGCGCGCTTCCAATTCGCGCAGATAGCCGAGCCGTTCGGCAAGATTGCGCAGCTGCGTGTCGTCGAGGCCGCCGGTCACCTCCTTGCGGTACCGGGCGATGAACGGCACCGTCGCGCCTTCGTCCAGAAGTGTGACGGCGGCGACGACCTGGGCGGTGGCCGCGCCGATCTCGGTGGCGATTGCGGCTGCGATCTTCTGCTCTGTCTGCATCTTGGTCCCGTGGTGATTTGCAACGGCGACCATAGAAAGATCACCGTGGCGCGGGTACGGCGGCATTCGCTGTCTCCACAATAAATGCTGAACAAAACACCGAACCGGGGACCGGGACGGGAAAACGTCCCCCTCCGAAAGACCCGTGGACGGTCGCTGGCCGCCTTGTTTGGCGGCCCTGCCCGCTTCCGCTTGATCCCATGCGGTGCTAGGGCATCCCCAGCTTCCGCCCGAACGAAAACGCCCGCTTCAACCCGAATTGGAAACGACCTTGGCCAGCCTCGACCCGACGAAAAAACTCCCGGTGATTGAAATCTGCGTGGAAGGCATTGACGGCCTGCTTGCCGCCGAGCGCGCCGGCGCCGACCGCGTCGAGCTCTGCGCCAGCCTTGTCGAGGGCGGCATCACGCCCAGCCTCGGCACCGCAAGGCTGGGCCTGGAACTGGCGAAAATTCCGTTCCACGTCATCGTGCGGCCACGCGGCGGCGATTTTCTCTATAGCGACGACGAATATCGTTCGATGCTGGCCGACGTCGCGGCGCTTCGCGAACTCGGCGTCGCCGGCGTGGTCGTCGGCTGCCTGACCGCCGATGGCGCCATCGACGAGGTCCGCATGGCCGCGCTCGTCGAGGCAGCCGGCCCGCTCGCCGTCACCTGCCACCGCGCCTTCGACATGACGCGCGACGCAGCCGAGGCGCTGGAAGCCCTGGTCCGCTGCAAGGTCGGACGCGTCCTGACCTCGGGCCAGCGCGACACCGCCATCGAGGGCGCCGATCTTCTGGCCGCGCTGGTCAGGCAGGCGGGTGGACGCATCATCATCATGGGCTGCGGCGCGCTCGACGCCGACAATATCGGCGCGGTCAGGGCGAAGACCGGGCTGACCGAAATGCACTTCGCCTCGCTCAGGCACGAGGCCAGCGCCATGCGCTACCGCAACCCGAATGTCGGCATGGGCGGCGACGATCTCGACCGCGAATACCGCAACACCTTCACCGACGAGGCGCTGGTGGCCGCCACCATCGCAGCCGCCCGCGCATGACGGCACCGCTCCCCATCGAGGCCGTCGTTGCCGCCGACGAGCCGGCGGTCCTGGAACTCAACAACGAGCACGCCGCCGAGCTCTCCTGGCTGGAACCGGAACGGCTCACCGCTCTGCTCGACGCGTCTTTCCATGCACGCCGCATCGGCAGGCTCGAGGCGTTCCTGATGACCTTCGACCAGGACGCCACCTATGACAGCCCGAACTTTCTGTGGTTTCGCGACCGCTATCCGCGCTTCGTCTATGTCGACCGCGTCGTCGTCGCCTCCAGCGCGCGCGGGCGCGGCCATGCGCGCCGGCTTTACGAGGATCTGTTCGCGCGCGCCGCGGCCGCCGGCCACGAACTCGTCACCTGCGAGGTGAATGCCGACCCGCCCAATCCCGCCTCCGACGCTTTTCATGCCGCGTTGGGGTTTCGCGAGGTCGGCGACGCCGTCATCCATGGCGGCAAGAAGGCCGTGCGCTACTACGCCAAGACACTCGCCGATTAGAATAGGAACTCGCCTCGGGAGCCGCACCCGGCCTAAGCCGGTCGCGCTCCCGAAGAGTTCAAGCTCCGCTGGTTACGGCATCGTCGGCTTGGGCAAAGCCTCGCCTTTATAGGCCGCGTCTCCCTCGATCAGGGTCAGCATCACTTTCGTCGCCGCGATCTGGGTCGGGGGGATCTTGGTCACGTCATGGCCCAGCACCACGATATCGGCGCGCTTGCCGACCGTCAGCGTGCCGGATTGCGCCTCGTCGAAGGCCGCATAAGCGCCATTCGCCGTATAGGCCTTGATCATGTCCATCACCTCCAGACGGTGCTGCGGCGTCAGCACCCGGCCGTTAGGGTCGGCTATGTCCTGCCGGGTGACGGCGATCTGGATGGCTTCGAGCGGATTCATCGACGATACGCTCCAGTCGCTCGAACCGACCAGCAAAGCGCCTGCCTGCTTCAGCGCGCCGAATGGATAAAGCTGTTGCGACCGCTCCGGCCCGATCTTCGGCTCGGTCAGGTTGACGATATAGGGGTCCGGATAAGCCCAAAGCGCCTGGATATTGGCGAGCACGCCGAGCGCCTTGAAGCGCGGAATGTCGGCGGGATCGATCAGCTCGAGATGGGTGATCTGGTGACGGCTGTCGCGGGTGCCGTTGGCGACCCGCGCCGCCTCGTAGGCATCGAGCGTGGCGCGCACCGCGCGGTCGCCGATGGCGTGCGCGTGCAGTTGCAGCCCGGCCTTGTCGGCGGCGATGGCAATCTCCTTCATCGCCTGCGGCGTGAACAAAAGGTCGCCGGCCTGATTGCTGCCGACATAGGCCTCGATCAACGCCGCGGTACCGGTCTCGATGACGCCATCGACAAAAAGCTTGGCCGCGTTGACTTCGAGATGCGGCGAGGCATAGCGCGCCTTGTAGTCGAGCACCTTGGCGACACCGGCCGCGGCGCCTTCCTTGGCCTCGATCTGCACGGCCGCCTTCACGCGCAGATTGAGCTTGCCGGCCGCGTCGGCGCGCTGATAGCCGCGCAGCATCCATTCCTTGGCGGCGGGATCGATGATGGCGGTTATGCCATAGCTTTCGGCCTCGGCCATCGCCTTGGCGAGGCCCGCATCGACCTGGCTGTCGGGATATTCCGGCAACAGGCTGCTGACCAGCGACATGGCGCTTTCGCGCAGCAGACCGGTCGGCTGGCCTTGCGCATCCACCTCGATGCGACCGCCTTCCGGCGCCTTGGTCTCGGCGGTGATGCCGGCCGCCTTCAGGGCCGCGGTGTTCACCCAGGCCGAATGGCTGTCGGCGGCGGCAACGAAAATCGGACGCGGACCGGTGATGGCATCGAGAACGGCGGCCGACGCGTTGGGCAGCGTCGTCGGGTCCCACAAGCTGGCGCGAATCCAGGCGTTTTCCGGCAATTTGCCCACGCCCTTTTCGATCGCGGCGCGCAAGCCGGCCTCATCGGCAACGCCACTGAGGTCGATGTCCTGCAATTCGGTCGCGCTCCAGATCAGATGGTTGTGCGAATCCTGGAAGCCCGGCAGCACCAGTGCCTCCGCCGGCAGGTCATAGACCGTCGCCCCTTTCAGGAATGGTGCCATGTCGTCGGCCGAACCCACGGCGGCAACGCGGCCGTCAACGATCGCCACGGCCTGCACCTCGGGCTTCTGCTGGTCCATGGTCAGCACGCGCGCGCCGCGCAGGATCAGCGCCTGGCTGTCGGCGTAAGCTGCCGGCGTGCCGGCGACAAGTGCGAATGCGCTGGCGACAAGCCACGCTTTACCCCTGATGGTGGACATCGTGTTTCCTCCCGGTTTCTTGATGCCGGGACGCTAGCGGCCGCCCGCGCCCCGTCAAGCGGCCACGCCGGCGCGACGTGGCGACCAGCCGGCGCGAAAACGCCGGCAAGACCATCCGCTCTTCGCCGAATCTCTGCTCAAGGATCAAAACCGAACATAGCGCGGGCAACGACGGCAATCCGTCGCAATCTGCCCCGCCATCTCCTTGACGAGCCTGCGCAATCTGCCATCCTCCACCCTATCGTGGTGCGCATCAGCGGACGGGCCGATGACGAGGGAAAAACACGGTCGCGCGGCGGTTTTCTCGCCATCCTTGTCGCTGGCCGCGCTGGGCGTCGTCTATGGCGACATCGGCACCAGCCCGCTCTACGCTTTCTCACAAGCCATCAATGCCAGCGGTCCGGGCGGTGCCAGCCAGCCCTGGATCGTAACCGGCGTCGTGTCGCTGATCTTCTGGGCGCTGATCCTGGTCGTTTCGCTGAAATACGCGGTGCTGATCCTGCGCGCCGACAACAAGGGCGAAGGCGGCATCGTAGCGCTGCTCGCCATCCTTGAGGGCAGCGCCCGCCGGCGCGGCCGCCAGCAGATGGTCTTGCTGGTCGTCGGCCTGGTCGGTTCCGCGCTGCTTTATGGCGACGGCGCCATCACGCCTGCCATTTCCGTGCTCAGCGCCATCGAGGGGCTGGAAGTGGCCGCCCCCTCGCTCACCCCTGTCGTGGTGCCGCTGACGGTGGTGATTTTGCTGGCGCTGTTCCTTGCCCAGCGTTTCGGCACGGGCACGATCGGTCGTTTCTTCGGCCCGGTCATGCTCGCCTGGTTCGTCACCATCGGCCTGCTTGGCCTGGTCGAAGTGCTGCGCGCGCCGGCGATCCTGACGGCGCTCAATCCTTTCGTCGCGCTCACTTTCCTGTTGCACGCCAATCCGGTGGTCTCCTTCGCGGTGCTCGGCGCCACCTTCCTCGCCGTCACCGGCGGCGAGGCCATGTATGCCGACATGGGCCATTTCGGCCGCAACGCCATTCGCCTCGCCTGGTTCGCCGTCGCCTTGCCCGCCCTGGTGCTCAACTATTTCGGCCAGGGCGCGCTGTTGCTGAGCGATCCAGCGGCAGCCAACAACCCCTTCTACAATCTGGTTCCGGACTGGGCGCATTTTCCGGCCATCGCGTTCGCCACGATCGCCACCATCATCGCCAGCCAGGCGATCATCTCGGGCGCCTTCTCGCTGGCCCGCCAGTCGATGCAGCTCGGCATCCTGCCGCGCCTCACCGTCAAGCAGACCGCGAATGACGAGTTCGGCCAGATCTATGTGCCGCTGGTCAACTGGCTGCTTTGCGCCGCCACCATCACCGCCGTGCTCGGTTTCCGCTCCTCCGACGCGCTGGCCGGCGCCTATGGCATCGCCGTCTCGCTGCTGATGGCCATCACCACCCTGTTGGCGGCGCTGGTCGCCCGTCACTGGGGTTACAACCTCTTCCTCGTCATCCTGGTCAATGGCGCCTTCTTCATCGTCGACCTGATCTTTGTCGCCGCCAACTCCATCAAGCTGTTCGAGGGCGGCTGGTATCCTCTCTTGCTGGCAATCCTGGTCGCCATGCTGATGCTCACCTGGCGGCGCGGCCAGATGCTTGCCGAACAGGCCCGCCGGCATCTGCGCGCCGAGGAAAGCGCCTTCTTCGCCGCGATGGAAGAACGGAAACCGGTACGCTTGCCAGGAACGGCGGCGTTCCTCTCCTCCGCCGCCAGCGGCATCCCGCTTTCCTTGAGCATCTTCTTGCGCCACACCCGCGCCATCCCCACGCGCGTCATGCTCGTCACCGTGCAAGGTGCCGAGACCCCGCGCATCAAGGATGAAGATCGTGTCACCGTTGTCCCGCTGCGCCCCGATTTCGAGCGTGTCATCCTGCGCTATGGCTTCATGGAAGAGCCGGATGTGCTGCGTGGCCTGCGCCTCGGCCTGTCGCGCGGCCTGATCGCGCCGGTCGACCTTGGCGAAGTCTCCTTCTACATCGGCAGCGAAACGGTCATTCCTTCGCGTAAGGTCGCCGGCATGGCCTTCTGGCGCGAGGTGCTCTACGCCATGCTCCAGCGCAATGCCGAGCGCTCCGCCGCTTATTTCCGCATCCCGGCGCCACAGGTCGTGCAGCTCGGAACCGAAATCGAGATCTAGGCTCGCTCGACGGCGCTGGCCAGACCGCTCTGGCCGATCCAGCGGGTAAAACTCGCGGCAAGCCCGGCGTCGCCGTCCAGCTCGATGCGGCCGGCGCGCAACTCGTCGTCGAAACTGCTCATTCCCATCCATGCCGACGTCATGGCGCGAAGATCGGCGGTTACCAGGAGGTCGATCTGGAAAGCCGGGTCGATCGAGCACAGATCGACCGGCATGCCCGGCGCCACGATCAGCCAATAACGGCCTTCGTCGGCGGGCAGGCTATTGAAGCCGAATTCGACGACGACGCGCCTGCGCGGCATCGGGTCGGGTCGCAGGTTGCGGCGCATGTTCCACATCAGCAGCCGTGGATCGAGATTGGCCAGCGAGCAGTCCGAATCGACCCAGCGCAATGCCCAGCGCCCGATACCCTGGATGATCGGCGCGAGGTCGCGGCCCGACCGGGTGAGCGTGTATTCGCCATCGACATGGTCGAGAACACCGGCATCCACCAATTCGCGCAGCCGCTTGGCGAGCAGCGCCGAGGACATGCGCGGCACGCCGCGCCGGATATCGTTGAACCGGGTCGAGCCCGACAGCATCTCGCCGAGCACCACCAGCGTCCACCGCGTCGCCAGCAGTTCGGCCGCCATGGCGATCGGGCAGAACTGCCCGTAGAGCGAGGCTTCGCCACCGGGAATGTTGATCCGGTCGCGGTTGTCGGAGGCTTCCGCTTGCTTGAGCACCGGTTCAGTTCCTGAACTTGTCGCTGCCGTCGAATGTGCGATTCTCGCAGAAACAACCGAGAGGAGCAACTCATGCCACTGGTGGATATTCATGTGATCAAGGGCGTGTTCACGCCCGAACAGAAGTCGGCGATGATCGCCAAGGTTACCGACGCGATGGTGTCGGTGGAGGGCGAGAAGCTGCGCGGCGTCACCTGGGTGAAGATCAACGAGGTGGAAGGCGGCGACTGGGCGATCGGCGGCCAGCCCTTGCAGGCGGCCGATGTCAGGAAAATGGCCGGGCACGCGACCTAGACGTCGCTTGCCCGTGCATTGAAAAGCGATCCGATCCCGTCGAGGCCATCCACCTCGACGGGATCGGACAGCGGTTCAGCTCACTGGGGGTGACGACGATCCTGCCCCAGAATAGCCAGCAATTCGGACCCGCGGCTGAGGTCGCCACCCCTTTGCATAATGTCGCCTGCTTCGATGATCGCCATTTCCAGAAGATAGGCGAGCATATCAAATCCATCCCTCTCGGCCGCCTGGCGGTGAGAAGTCAGTGCCTGTTTCATCAGTCCCAGCGTCTCGCGCTGCATGTCGGTTAGCTGCATCGGTCCTACTCCGTCCAGCAACGCCAATATTATATGCAGCATTGCGAAAATACGAAAGCCCGCTAACAAGACTGGAACGGGTTCGTTGCCGTCCGGCGGGCGCCCATACTGACTTCTGCTGCCAACAAATGGCCAGCGCCAGCCTCCATTCAAGGGCAGCGGTGACTAACCGTTCCGTGAAGCTTTGACACCGCCGTCTTTCACGCCAGTTCCGCACCGCAATTCATGCACGGGCCCTTCATGAGCACAACGAACGACGCCGATTTCTGGGACCGAACCTCGCGGCGATATGCGGTCGCCGCGATTGCCGATCCGGCCGGCTATGAGCGCACGCTGGACCGCACCCGCGCCCTGCTCGAACCGCATGCCCGGGTGCTGGAACTGGGTTGCGGCACGGGAACGACGGCGCTCAAGCTCGCGGGTGGCGTACAAAGCTATCTCGCGACGGATATTTCCACCGAAATGATCGCCATTGCCAAGGAAAAGCACGCCGCCGACCCCAGGCCGGCGCTGTCCTTTCGCGTCGCCACCGCCGAGATGCTTACGCCCGAGGTCGAACAGTTCGATGCCGTTCTGGGCTTCAACTATCTCCATCTGGTGCGCGACCTGCCCGGCACGCTGCGCCGCATCCACGCCCTGCTCAGGGCCGAAGGGCTGTTCATCACCAAGACGCCTTGCGTCGGCGACATGAACCCGCTCATCCGCCTCGTTTTGTTGCCCGCCATGCGCGCGATCGGCAAGGCGCCTCACGCCAACGTCTTCAAAGAAGCTGAACTCAGCCAGCTTATCTCCGCCGCGGGCTTCGACATTCTCGTCAATGAACGCCATGCGACCAAGGGCAACGAAATCTGCCCCTACATCGTGGCGCGCAGGAGATGATGCGAACGGTCGGGACTGCGGGGAAACCCGTTGCGGGGTTTCGACACACAAAATACGCGGCGTTTCGCGCGCCGCGTTGACCGGGCGGTAACCTGACTTGTCTTCGCTCGTTGCGGGCCATCGGCTTATGTGCGAAGCCTGCGCCGCGATCCAGACCGCCGACGGAAGCCGAAAGCCGCCGTACCGCCATGCGCGTCCCCAACAACCCCCTCGTGCTCATCGGCCCCGCCATCCTGCTGGTTTTCGCGGCGAGTTTCGTGGCGATCTGGCTACGGGACCGACGGCTTGGCCATCTGCTGTTCTTTTGCGCGGCCTGCCTGTTGTTCTGCCTGGGAACCCTGTCCCAGATCCTCGGCGTACCCGACGGTCACGGCCCGAACGCCGTAACCTCGGCCTTTCTCTACACATTGAGCGTCCTTTTGCTCAATGACGGGCTGCTGCGGCGCTCCGGCCAGCGTCTCGGTCCGATTTCGTACCTCGCCATCCTCGGCCTGATTTGCGGCGGCGTCGCCTATTTCTTCTATGTCGATCGTCAGCTGATCGTCCGCATCTACATCATGAATTTCGGCTACGGGCTGGTCTGCCTTGCCACCGCATGGCGCCTGCGCCGGCTCCGGGTCGGAATGTTCGCGGAAAAGATCCTGTTCTGGACCTCGCTCGCCTTTTCGCTCCACTTCTTTCCGCGCACGGTGCTGACCGTTGGCACGGTCGCCCCGTCGGCCACTGCGTTCGGCGCCTCGCCATTCTGGCTGGCCTTGCAGTTTTCGCTGGCTGTGCTGGGAGTGATGCTGGCGCTTGCCCTATTTGCCGTGACCGTCAGCGACATGATGGCGGATCTGCGCCACGAGCGCTCGGTCGATTCCCTCACCGGGGTGCTGAACCGGCGCGGTTTCGAGGAGCGCGCGCAGGAACTGCTGAACAGCGCTCGCGCCTGGCCGACAAGCCTCATCCTGGTCGACATCGACCACTTCAAGAACATCAACGATACGTTCGGGCATCCGGCCGGCGATGCTGTTCTCAAGACATTTGGGCACCTGCTTCAGGGAGCGATGCGGCAGGTGGACATTTGCGGCCGTCTCGGCGGCGAGGAGTTCGCTTTTCTGCTGCCCAATTGCGATGCCGCCGGCGCCGATGCCTTTGCCCAGCGGCTGCGAGGCATCGTTCGCCAAACCCGTTTCGACGGGCTGCCGGCGTCGCGCCAGCTCACCGCGAGTTTCGGCGTTGCCTCGGCGCGTCATGGCGAAGGTTTGGGCGCGTTGATCGCGCGCGCCGACACCGCGCTCTACCGGGCCAAGCGGCAAGGTCGCGACAGGGTGGAAACCCAGGCGGAAAATCCGTTGCTGTCAACAGGCACCGCCGATTGAGCAGAAAGACCGCGCGTCGCATATTCTGGTCGCCGCGACGGAGCGCTTCGTGACCCTATGAATTCCACAATACGAAAGGGGCCTCGCGGCCCCTTCCCTTTTGCCGGCGATGCCGATGTCGTCAGGCGTTGGCGGCGGCTACCGCGCGCTTGGCCAGCACGCCGATCAGATGGGCGCGATAGTCGGCCGAGGCGTGGATGTCGGTCATCAGATTGTCCGACGCCAGCTTGATGCCCGACACCGCTGCCGCGTCGAAGGATTTGGTGAGCGCCGCCTCGATCGCCTTGGCGCGGAAGACACCATTGTCGCCGGCACCGGTCACCGCCACGCGCACCTCGTCCTTGCCGTTCGCCTTGCTCTTGGCCACGAACACACCGACGATGGCGTAGCGCGAGGCCGGGTTGCGGAACTTCTGATAGGCGGCTTTGGCGGGAGCGGTGAAGGAGACGGCGGTGACGATCTCACCATCCTTGAGGATCGTCTCGAACAGGCCCTTGAAGAACTTGTCGGCGGCGATCTCGCGCTTGTTGGTGACGATGGTGGCGCCAAGCGCCAGCAAGGCGGCCGGATAGTCTGCGGCCGGGTCGTTGTTGGCGATCGAGCCGCCGATGGTGCCGCGATGGCGCACGGCCGGGTCGCCGATCATCGCCGCCAGCTCGGCCAGCGCCGGGCATGCCTTCTGCAGCTTGGCGTCTGTGGAAACCTCGAAATGGGTCGTCGCCGCGCCGATGGTGACGGTCTTGCCGGACACCTTGATGCCCTTCAACGTAGCGATCTTCGAGATGTCGACAAGGTCCGACGGCGCCGCCAGCCTGGTCTTCATCGCCGGGATCAGCGTCATGCCGCCGGACACGAGCTTGGCATCGCCGGTCTTCAAAAGCTTGGCCGCATCCGCGATGGAATTGGCCCGATGGTAGGTGACGGAGTACATGGCTCGTTCTCCTCAGAGAGATTTCGACAGGGCAGTCGGCAATCGGCAGTCGGCAGTCGTTTGAAGTCGTTCCGACTGCCGATTGCCCACTCCCTACTGCCTCCTCAATGCTTCTGCGCCGCCGCCCACACCTTCTGGGGCGACGCCGGCATGGTGAAATCCATGATGCCGAGCGCGTCGGTGATGGCGTTGATGACCGCCGGCGGCGAACCGATGGCGCCGGCCTCGCCGCAGCCCTTGATGCCGAGCGGATTGCCCGGGCATGGCGTGTTCGAGGTCGAGACCTTGAACGAAGGCAGGTCGCCGGCGCGCGGCATGGTGTAATCCATGTAGCTTGCCGTCAGCAGCTGGCCGGACGGATCGTAATAGGCGCCCTCCAGAAGCGCCTGGCCGACGCCCTGGGCGATGCCGCCATGCACCTGGCCTTCGACGATCATCGGGTTGATGATGTTGCCGAAATCGTCGGCCGCAACGAACTGGATGATCTGGGTTTCGCCGGTATCGGGATCGATCTCGACCTCGCAGATGTAGCAGCCCGCCGGGAAGGTGAAGTTGGACGGATCGTAGAACGCGCCCTCCTTCAGGCCCGGCTCCATGCCGGCCGGCAGATTGTGGGCCGTGTAGGCGGCAAGCGCCATCTGGAACCAGGGCACCTTCTTGTCGGTGCCGGCCACCTTGAGTTCGCCGTTCTCAACCACGATGTCGCCCTCGTCGGCTTCCAGAAGGTGAGCCGCGATTTTCCTCGCCTTGGCTTCCACCTTGTCCAGGGCCTTGACGATGGCGCTCATGCCGACCGCGCCGGAGCGCGAACCATAGGTGCCCATGCCCATCTGCACCTTGTCGGTGTCGCCATGGACGATGTTGATGCTGTCAATCGGCACGCCGAAACGATCCGAGACCAGTTGCGCGAAGGTCGTCTCATGGCCCTGGCCATGGCTGTGCGAACCGGTCATCACCTCGATGGTGCCGACCGCGTTGACACGCACCTCGGCCGATTCCCACAGGCCGACGCCGGCACCCAGCGAACCGACCGCCGCCGACGGCGCGATGCCGCAGGCCTCGATATAGGCGCTCATGCCGATGCCGCGCAGCTTGCCCGCCTTCTTGGCCTTGTCGCGCCGCTTGGCGAAACCGGTATAGTCGGCCGCCTTCATCGCCGCATCCAGCGAGGCGCTGTAATTGCCGGCGTCGTAACACATGATCACCGGCGTCTGGTGCGGGAACTGGGTGATGAAGTTGCTGCGCCTGAGTTCGGCCGGCGAAACGCCAAGTTCCCGTGCCGCCGTCTCCATGGTGCGTTCCAGAAGATAGGTCGCTTCCGGCCGCCCGGCGCCGCGATAGGCGTCGACCGGCGCGGTGTTGGTGTAGACCGTGCGCACATTGGCGTGGATTGCCGGGATGTTGTACTGGCCCGACAACAGGGTCGCGTAGAGATAGGTCGGCACCGACGACGAGAACAGCGACATGTAGGCGCCGAGATTGGCGATGGTGTCGACCTTGAGCCCGGTGATGCGGTTGTTCTTGTCGAAGGCCATCTCGACCGTCGAATGATGGTCGCGGCCATGCGCGTCGGTCAGGAAGCTTTCGGTGCGGTCGGCAACCCATTTCACCGGCACACCGGTCTTCTTCGACGCCCACAGGCAGACGATCTCCTCGGGATAGATGAAGATCTTCGAGCCGAAGCCGCCGCCCACATCGGGCGCGATGACACGCAGCTTGTTTTCCGGCGCCACATTGTAGAAAGCGCTCATCACCAGCCGCGCCACATGCGGGTTCTGCGACGTCGTCCAGCAGGTGTAGTGGTCCTCGGCCTTGTCATAGAGCCCGAGCGCCGCGCGTGGTTCCATGGCGTTGGGCACGAGGCGGTTGTTGACGATCTTCATGCGGGTGACGTGGTGCGCGGCCTTGATCGCCGCGTCGGTCGCCTTGGCGTCGCCGATCTCCCAGTCGAAGATCAGATTGCCGTCGGCTTCCGGATGCAGTTGCGGCGCGCCCTTCTCCAGCGCCTTCACCGCGTCGACGACAGCTTTCAGTTCCTTGTAGGAAACGTCCACCGCCTCGGCGGCATCGCGCGCCTGGCCCTTTGTGTCGGCAACGACGATCGCCACCGCGTCGCCGACATAACGCACCTTGTCGAACGCCAGCGGCGACCAGGCCCCCATCTTCATCGGCGAGCCGTCCTTGGAATGGATCATCCAGCCGCAGATCAGATTGCCGATGCCGTCGGCCTTCAATTCCCTGCCCGTCAGCACGCCGATGACACCGGGCATGGCCAGCGCCTTCTTGGCATCGATCTTCTTGATCTGCGCATGCGCATATGGGCTTCTGACGAAGACCGCGTGCTTCATCCCGGGCACCACCATGTCATCGACATAGCGGCCTGCGCCGGTGATGAAACGTTTGTCTTCCTTGCGCGCCACGCGGGCGCCGATGCCTTCAATACCCATCAAAATTCTCCTCCGGAACCTTGAAGTGAATTCGTTTCACCCGGTATCGGCGGCCTCTTGCCGCCAAGTGCTTGATCGGCTTCGTCAAAACTTTTTGACTCTGGTCGCGGCCGCCGGGCTGTGTTCACTTTTCGCGGCTCAAGCCGCCTTCTTGGCCTTTGGCTTGGCCTTCGACATCGCTTGAGAAGCGGCCAGTATCGCCTTGACGATGTTGTGATATCCGGTGCAGCGGCAGATGTTGCCCTCGAGCTCTGCCCTCACCGTGGCCTCATCCAGGCCTTCCGGATGGCGGGCGATCATGTCGGTCGCGGTCATGATCATGCCGGGCGTACAGAAGCCGCACTGCAACCCATGGTGTTCCTTGAAGGCCGCCTGCACAGGATGTAGGTCCGCGCCATTGGCGAGACCCTCGATCGTGACGACGGTGGAACCGGAAGCCTGGGCGACCAGCATCGAGCAGGACTTCACCGCCTTGCCGTCGACATGGACGACGCAGGCGCCGCACTGCGAGGTGTCGCAACCGACATGTGTTCCGGTAAGCCCTTGATGTTCCCTTAGAAAATGGACCAGCAGCGTGCGGTCCTCGACTGTTGCGTGAACCTGCCTGCCGTTCACGGTCAACGAAATGTCCGACATGAAGCCTCCCTGGGTATTCAACCTCGGTGTGGCTGCCGGCTCCCTCCGGACACCCCGGCAGACCGATGTTCTTGTCTCGCGAAGTGCCTCAAACGCCCGAAGCACCCCCGCTTTCACGACAATGCAACCGGCCCTGAATCCCGTATATTGTACTTTCGGTCGTTGGGCTTAGCGCGCGGCCATTGCCAAAGATCGCCCCCTGCGGCAACAATGATTGGCGGCGTTGGGGAGCGCCTTGGGCATCGGGAGGAAATGGGCTGGTCTGTTCGCGGACGAGCTATGCATGCGGGCTTTCGGCGCTCACCACGAGCGAACCGGACACGGATGCTTTTGCCATCGCCGTCGAGGCTGAAGCCAGGGCGATCGGCGCGGGCTTTGCGTTGCTGTTCTTCTCGCGCAGCCTGGTTGATGCAACGACGCTTGCCAACTCATTGAAAAAACACGCCCCGAAGCTGCCTTACGCCGGCTGTTCGACGGCAGGCGAAATCACGCCGGACGGCCTCGAGGAAGGCCATATGCTGGCCATGCTCTTTCCCACCAGCGCTTTTACCGTCGCCAGCGCCATGGTCGAGAACCTGTCGTCTTCGGCCATGGATGGCATCACCGGCGAAGTGGAAGTGCTGCGACGTACCCTGCATGCCAAAGCTGGCGACGCCAGCGCCGACAACGTCTTCGCGCTCTGCCTGATCGACGGGCTCTCCTACGCCGAGGAAGCGGTCACCTCCGCAATCCACTGGGCTCTCGACGACATCCCGCTGATCGGCGGTTCGGCCGGCGATGACCTGAAATTCGAAACCACGACGCTGATGCGCGACGGGCGCGTCGCCTCGGACAGCGCCATCGTCATCCTGATCGCCACCACCATCCCCTTCCACGTCTTCAAGACCGACAATTTTGTCCCGACCGACGAGAAGCTGGTTGTGACCGCTTCCGATCCCGATCATCGCATCGTGCGCGAGTTCAATGCCGATGTCGCGGCAACCGAATATGCCGCCTCGGTCGGCATCGTGCAGCATACGCTGACGCCCTTTTCGTTCGCGTCGCATCCCGTGGTCGTGAAAGTGGGTGGCGAATATTATTGCCGGTCGATCCAGAAGATGAACCCCGACGGTTCGCTCTCTTTTTTCTGCGCCATCGACGACGGCATCGTCCTGTCGATCGCCCAGCCCAAGAGCATGGTCGAGACGACGCGCGCCGCGCTGAAGGAGGTCGAGGCCAAGCTTGGCAACATCGACATGATCCTCGGCTTCGATTGCGTGCTGCGTCGGCTCGATGCCCGCAACCGCCAGGTTTTCCGTGATATTTCCGAACTCTACCGCGCCAACAAGGTGATCGGTTTCGGCACCTACGGCGAACAATACCGGTCGATGCATTTGAACCAGACCTTTACCGGCATCGCCTTTGGACAGCGCCAGGCGGCGGAGTAGAACTCGAATGCCGCTGAACGACATCCAGGACATCGAGCGACTGAAGAAGATCAACGCCGCGCTGGTCAGCCGCGTCGAACGATCGATGGACCAGCAGGGCAATGCGTTCTCGCTGTTTCAGACCGCGATCTCGCTGGAAAACCGGGTGCGCATGCGCACCGAGGAACTACATGCCGCGCTGCGCCGGCTGGAACAGTCGAACCTGGCCCTCTCCGCCGCCAAGGAGAATGCCGAATACGCCAATCTTTCCAAGACGCGCTTCCTCGCCGCCGCCAGTCATGACGTATTGCAGCCTTTGAACGCCGCCCATCTGTCGATTTCGGCACTCGCGGAACTGCAGACTTCCACCGAAGGCAAGAAGCTGGTCCGGCAAGTGGAACGTTCGCTGCAGACCATGGAAGATCTGCTGCATACGCTGCTCGACATTTCGAAACTCGATGCAGGCGTGGTCGAGCCGGAGATAACCGACGTCAGCCTTGAAACGCTGTTTTCCGCCCTGCGCTCCGACTTCCAACAAGTCGCCGAGATGAAGGGACTGACGTTGCGTTTCCGCCCCGTCGCGATCGCAGTACGCTCCGACAGGACGCTTCTGCGCCGCATCCTGCAGAACATCCTCTCCAACGCTTTGCGTTACACCCATAAGGGTGGCGTGCTGGTCGGCACCCGGCAGCGCGGTAAGACACTCCGCATCGATGTGGCTGACACGGGCTACGGCATTCCCGAAGACCAGCGCGAGGCCGTGTTCGAGGAGTTCCATCGCGGCACGGTCGGCGGCGGCACCGAGCCGACCGGCGGCGGGCTGGGCCTAGGCCTTGCAATCGTGCGGCGCATGGCCGGCGCGCTCGGCCATCCCGTCACCTTCTCTTCCAGGGTCGGGCGCGGCACGATCTTTCATATCGATGTACCGGTCTCAGCCAACCCGCAGCCGGAACCCGGTGCCGGCGAAAGCGAAACGCCAAAGGGTTATGGCCTGTTCGGCACCAAGGTGTTGCTGGTAGAAAACGACGCCGACGTGCTGGCGGCAATGACGTCGCTGCTGGAGCGCTGGCAATGCATCGTGCGCCCGGCCGCCTCGACCGACGAAGCGCTCGACGCTCTGGGCGACACCGACTGGGTGCCCGACATCGTTATCGCCGACCAGCATCTGGACGGTGGTGACCTGGGCACGGAGACGGTCGCCGAGGTGCGCGACTATCTCGGCCGCACAGTACCGGCATTGATCGTCACCGCCGACCCGTCGGAAAGCGTGGTCAAGGCCGCCCGGGCAGCGGGCATCGACCTGATGCGCAAGCCGCTGAAGCCGGCACAACTTCGGGCGCTGCTGGCGCATTTGCTGGCTTAGGCAGTCGGCAGTCGGCAGTCGGATCATATAGTTTGCGAGCCATATGCAAGCGGGCAACGAGCCGTTTTTCTACGACTGCCTATTCCCGACTGCCGATTGCCTTTTCAGAACCCCTGCTGATCCCTGAACAACTCGGCATTGTCGAGTTTCGAAACCTCGATAACCGCCTGTGTGCGGCTGTAGACGTTGAGCTTGCGCAGGATCTCCGACACGTGAGCCTTCACCGTCGTTTCACCGACTTGCAGCTCATAGGCAATCTGCTTGTTGAGCATGCCCTGGCGCAGCATCTGCAGCACGCGCAACTGCTGCGGCGTCAGCCGCGAAAGCCGCTGCACCATGTCGGCCCTGTCGGTGCTTTCCGGATCGGGCTGATGCACCGAATAGGTCTCCGGCACATAAATCGCACCTTCCATCACGGCGCGGATCGCTCCCGCAAGATCGTCCTTGCGCGCGGATTTCGGAACAAATCCAGCCGCGCCATAAGACAGCGCCTCCGAAATGATGCGGGCATCCTCGTGGCCGGAAACGATCATCACCGGCAGATGCGGATAACGCGTCCGCAATTGCAGAAGTCCGTCGAAGCCGTGGACGTCGGGCATGGACAGATCGAGCAGCGCAAGGTCGAACTGCCCGGCGCCCGCCAGCAATTCCAGTGCTTCACCGATGGATCGGGCCTCGACGGTGTCGACTTCCGGATAGGCCATCTGCACGGCGCTGTGCAGTGCTTCGCGAAACAGCGGATGATCGTCGATGATCAGGAATCTTGCGACTTCATTCACTGCATTCATGGTGGCACTGCCTCGATGTCGATCGTCATCGCGCCTTTCAGCATACGCCCGGCGGCACGATCCGTTCATTGGCCAATAGTACATCGGCCGCCCCTTGGCGCTAGCCCATCGAGCAGTGGCCTATCAGGTCAAGAACGGTTCGCCCGCGCAACCTGTCGGCAATGCCTTGCCCCTCCGTTCAAAACGACCGAAGGTGCGCGGCATCCGACATTGGCAAAGGAGCGGAATCAGCATGAATGCATTGGCCCTGGCGGCGCCACCGATCCCATCCGTCGCCATTGCAGGATCCGCGGAACGTTTTCCGGTTCGACGCATTTTCTGCGTCGGCCGCAACTACGCCGCGCATGCCCGCGAACTGGGCAATGACGAACGCGACCCGCCCTTCTTCTTCACCAAGCCGGCCGATGCCGTGGTCGATTCGGGCAGCACCATTCCCTACCCGCCGCTGACCGCGAATCTGCATCACGAAATCGAGCTTGTCGTCGCGATAGGCGAAGCAGGCTTTCGGATCCCGGTGAACAAAGCGCTTTCCCATGTCTGGGGCTATGGCGTCGGCATCGACCTGACCCGGCGCGACCTGCAGGACGAAGCCAAGAAGGCAGCGCGCCCCTGGGACTGGGCGAAAGCCTTCGATCAATCCGCGCCTTGCGGGCCTCTGGTGCCGGCTAAGCAATCCGGGCATCCGGCAAGCGGCCGCATCTGGTTGTCCGTCAACGGAACCGTGAGACAGGATGGCGACCTCGCCGAACTGATCTGGCCGGTCGCCGACATCATTGCCATTTGCAGCGAAGCAGTGGAACTTCGGCCCGGCGACCTCATTTTCACCGGTACGCCAGCGGGCGTCGGACAGATTGTTTCCGGTGACCGCCTGAGCGGTGGCGTCGAGGGCATCGGCACCATCGAACTTACGATAGGACAAGCGCGATGAGCGACATCATCCTGCACAATTATTACCGCTCCTCGACCTCGTACCGGGTGCGGATCGCGCTGGAAATGAAAGGCATTCACTACCGCTACGTGCCGCATCACCTGCGCCACGGCGAACACCTCGAACCGGCCTACCTGGCGGTCAACCCGCAGGGATTGGTCCCCGCCTTGATCTGGAGCGACGGCGCCCTCATCACGCAATCGCTGGCGATCATCGAATATCTCGACGAGATCAGCCCCGAGCCGCCGCTGCTGCCGCGGGAAGCGGCAGATCGCGCTCACGTGCGCATGCTCGCGCAGATGATCGCCTGCGACATCCATCCCGTAAACAATCTGCGCGTGCTGACCAGCCTTCGCAGCGTCTTCGGCGCCAGTGACGAAGATATCGCCAACTGGTTCCGGCATTGGGTGAATGAGGGCTTCCAACCCCTTGAAAAGATTCTGGCGACGTCGCCGCAGACGGGCACCTTCTGCCATGGCGAAACGCCAGGGCTGGCCGACATCTGCCTGGCTGCGCAGGTGACGAACAACGCCCGTTTCGGCGTCGATATGGAACCCTATCCGATCATTTCCCGCATCAACGCCGCCTGCATGGCGTTGCCCGCCTTCCAGAAGGCAGCGCCACAGAACCAGCCCGACGCCGAATAACCCCTCCAGGTCGCAGATACAGGACCAGCCGATGAAAGCCGTTGTCTTCGAAAAATTCGGTGAAGCGCCAACGGTGCGGACCGTACCGGACCCTGTTCCCTCGCCCGATGGCGTTGTCATCAAGGTGGAGGCAACCGGGCTCTGCCGCAGCGACTGGCATGGCTGGATGGGGCATGATCCCGATATCCGCCTGCCACATGTGCCCGGTCACGAACTTGCCGGCATCGTGGTAGCCGTCGGTCGTCAAGTGCGGAACTGGAAGGCCGGCGCGCGTGTCACCGTGCCGTTCGTGGCGGCTTGCGGCCGCTGCTTCGAATGCGCCTCCGGCAATCACCAGGTCTGCGAACACCAGTTCCAGCCGGGTTTCACCGCCTGGGGCTCTTACGCCGAATATGTCGCCATCGACCGCGCCGACACCAATCTCGTGACGTTGCCTGAGGAGATGGATTTCGCCACCGCCGCCAGCCTCGGCTGCCGCTTCGTCACCTCGTTTCGCGCCGTGGTCGACCAGGGCCGCGTGACGCCCGGCGAATGGGTTGCCGTGCATGGTTGCGGCGGCGTCGGCCTTTCGGCGATCATGATCGCCAGCGCCATGGGCGCCAATGTGGTGGCCATCGACCTGACCGACGAAAAGCTGGATTTCGCCCGAAAGCTCGGTGCGGCCGCTACCGTCAACGCAGCGCAGACGCCAAACGTGGTCAAGGCCGTCAAGGAGATCACCAATGGCGGCGCGCATATGTCGATGGACGCGCTCGGCCATCCGACCACTTCCTACAACTCGATTTCCAACCTGCGTCGCCGCGGCCGGCACGTGCAGGTCGGGCTGATGCTGGGCGACCATGCCAAGGCGGCGATACCAATGGCCAAGGTGATCGCCTACGAACTGGAAATTCGCGGCAGCCACGGCATGCAGGCGTTTCGTTACGGCGCGATGATGGAGATGATCAGGGCCGGCAAACTGAAGCCGGACCTTCTGATCGGCAAGACCCTGAGCCTCGACGAAGCCCCGGCAGCGCTGATGGCGATGGGCAATTTCGAAGGTATCGGCATCGGCGTGGTGACGCGCTTCTGAACCCACGCGTGAGCAGAGCGTGGCAAGCCCTCGCTCAGGCCACGCTTATTCCCGCAGGAAAGCCTCGATCATCTGCGCCGACGGCTTCGGCTTGGTCACCAGGAACAGATGGCCATCGTCGAGCAGTTCCAGGCGTGAGCGGGCGATCATGGTGTGCAGCACCCTGGCGTTGATCACCGGCACCAGCGGATCGTCGGTACCAGCCATGATCAGCGTCGGCTGGCGCAGCATCCAGAGCCATGGCAGGCTGGTCCAGCCGCTCATGGCGAAGAGCTGGAGAAAGTAGCCATATTGCGAGGCGCCCTTCATGGCTCCGGCATGGCGGTTGATCAGCGTTGGGTCCTTGCGGAAATCCCCGCCATAGATTTCGGCCGCGATGGACCGCATATAGCCGGGGTCGGTGTAGCGGCGCGGGCTTGCCATCTTGGAAAGCACGGTGGGCGCGCCGGGAACCATGGTGATGCCAGGCGCGGTTGCGGCAAGGATGAGCTTGCGGCACACCGACGGGTACTGGAAGGCGAATTGCTGGGCGAGCCCGCCGCCCCATGACACACCGGAAATGTCGAGACGATCATGGCCGAGGATTTCGCCAAGCCGCTTGGCGAGCCTGGCCAGCGTCGACGGTCTATAGGGAAAGATCGGGTTGGGCGAACCGCCGACACCCGGCACGTCGAAGATGATGCCCGTGGTGTCTTCCAGCGCGGCCATGAAGGGAGCCGCCAGTTCCAGATTGGCGCCGATGCCGTTGAACATCAGGAGCGGCGGCCGCTCGGACGCACCATGCCGGATGCCGACGCGCAACAATTGCCCGTCGACATCGAACATCTTGATGTCCATCGCGCCATCCGCCTTGGCCTTGTTCGCCGCCATCGCCATTCAGTCAAACCCCGTTTATTTCGATGCTTCCTTGCGATGGCGTCCGGCCGTCACAGCTCGAACACATAGGTTCCCGGTGCTGCGCCGAGCGGTTTGTATTTGGCATTGCCGGGCCTGGCCGGCGCATCGATTTCGGCGTCGGAGCGTTCCTTCAGATAGGTCGCCCAATCCAGCCACCAGCTGCCTTCGTGCTTGGCCGCCGTGGCAGTCCAGGCATCGGCATCCTTCTCCTTGGTCTTGCCCTTCACATACCAGGCCTTCGGATTGCCGGGCGGGTTGAGCAGGCTCTGCAGATGCCCGGAATTGGACAGGATGAAGGTGGTGTCCTCGCCATAGAGACGCGCCGTCTGGTAGACCGCTTTCCAGGGCGTGATGTGGTCGGTGGTGCCGCCGATCACATAGGTCTCGTGTTTGGCTTTGCCCATGTCGATAGGGACGCCGTGGATCGACATCTTGCCGGGGTTCATGAACGGGTTGGTGAAGATCAGGTCGAGGAAATCGCCGTGCAGCCGGGCCGGCAGGCGTGTCGTATCGGCGTTCCAGTAGAGCACGTCGAAGGCCGGCGGCGCGTTTCCGAGCAGGTAGTTGTTGACCCAGTAGTTCCAGATCAGGTCGTTGGGTCGCATCCAGGCGAACATCTTGGCCATCTCGTGGCCGTCGAGGATGCCCCTCGCCTTCGACATCTGCTTGGCCGCCATGATCGTTTCCGGCGTCACCAGCGCGGCAAAGTCGGAATCCGTCTCGGCCTGGGTGTTGAGCACGCAGACGGCGAGAATGACGGCGTTGATCTTCTGCTTTTTCTGCGCAGCCAGCCAGGCGACATAGGTCGACAGCGTGATACCGCCCGAACACGAGCCCATGATGTTGACGGTGTCGGAACCGGTGATGTCGCGCGCCGCGTCGCAGGCTTCGTCCAGTGCCGCAATATAGGTATCGAGGCCCCAGTCGCGCTGTTCCGGCGTCGGATTGCGCCACGACACGCAATAGGGCTGGATGCCGTGACTGAGCAGAAACTTGATCATGCTCTTGTCGGGTGAAAGATCGACCGAATAATATTTGTTGATCTGCGGCGGCACGACGAGCAGCGGCCGCCGGTAGACCTTGTCGGTCGTCGCCGTGTAGTGGACCAGTTCCAGCACGTCGTTGCGGAACACCACCGTGCCGGGGCTGTTGGCGAGGTTCTCGCCCACCTTGAACTTCGAGGCATCGACCGAGGACGGCAACCCGCCATTCCTGGTCATGTCGTCGAGGAAGTTCTTCAGTCCGTTCAGCGCGCTTTTGCCGCCGCTGTCGACCAGCGCCTTGACCGCGGTGGGATTGAGCGCCGGATTGTTGGACGGCGCCATGGTGTCGACGAATATGGAGGTGATCAGCCGCGCCCGCGCCGCATCCTTCTCCGGCAGTTCGGTCTTGGCAACCAGTTCAGTGACCGATTTGCTCCAGGCCACATAGGATTGCATGACCGCCTTGTGCAGTCCGCTCGTCTTCCAAGCGGGATCGGCGAAACGGCGGTCCTTGGGGTCGGCTGCGATTTCCGATTGACCGGTGACGATCTTGCCGAACTCGCTGGCAAAGGCGAGCCACTGCTCGGCGAGTGCCTGGGGATGGCTGGCCAGCGCCTTCATGACCGAGCCGGCGGCGGCAGCGATGTCCTGCGTACGCAGGCCGACAAGCGGATTGAGTGCCAGCGTATTCTCGGCCGCCTCATCGGCGATCTGCTCGGCAAGCGGCCGCGCGTCCCTCGCCCTGTCGTCGCCGTCGCGTTTGTCGCCGTCCCTGCTGTCCTTCGCCGGCGCCTTCGCCATGAATTATCCTCCCGCTTTTCTCCGCCGCTCGTAGAACATGGCCAAAGTCTCGGCCATCAGCGCCGGCTTCTCCTCGCCCTCGATCTCGATCGTGTTGGCGAACTTCATCAGATATTGGCCAGGCCCCCTATCCTCCACGGAGATCAGCGACGCGCGCAGCCTGACCCGCGTACCCGCCCGGATCGGCGCAAGAAAGCGCACCTTGTCCAGCCCATAGTTGAAGACGGCCTGGGTGTTTTCGGGAACGACATTCATCTGCTGGCTAAGGCCGCCGATCAGCGACAGGCTGAGATAGCCATGCGCGATCGTGGTGCGGAACGGGCTTTCCTTCTTGGCTCGCTCCGGGTCGGTATGGATCCACTGCTGATCCTCGGTGCACCGTGCAAACTGGTCAATGCGCGCCTGGTCGACCACCACCCAATCGGAAAAGCCCAGGTCCTGCCCGGTCATTGCCCGCAATTGTTCGTAGGTCGGAGGTGACTTGCTCATCCCATCATCCCTGATTGTTTCGGCTACGCCGTCCGACCATGAACGCAACGCCCTGTCAATTCACGCAAGCCCCGTCCCTTGTCGTCATCGCGACACCGCCATTTCCTTGACAGCCTGATCACGCAATTCGCGGCGCAGGATCTTGCCGACATTGGTGCGTGGCAGGTCATCGCGGAATTCGATGTATTTCGGTTTCTTGTAGCCGGTGAGGTTCTTGACACAGAACGCCGCCAGTTCCTCCCTGGTTAACGCCTGATCCTTCTTGACCACGAACATCATCACCGCCTCGCCGGAATTCTTGTCCGGCACGCCCACGACAGCAGCCTCCAGCACGCCTGGATGCTGCACGGCGACGGCTTCGACCTCGTTCGGATAGACGTTGAAGCCGGAAACCAGGATCATGTCCTTCTTGCGGTCTACGATGGTAACAAAACCCTTGTCGTCCATGACGCCGACATCGCCCGATTTGAAGAAACCGTCCGGCGTCATCACCTTGTCGGTCTCGTCGGGCCGCTGCCAATAGCCCGCCATGACCTGTGGCCCCTTGATGGCGATCTCGCCGGGCTGGCCATGCGGCACATCATTGCCGTCATCATCGAGGAGCCGTATCTCGACATTGGGCAATGGCAGGCCGATCGTTCCGGTGAAGGCGTCGCTGTCGGTCGGGTTGCAGGCAATGCCCGAGGATGTTTCCGACAGACCGTAGCCTTCGATGATCGGACAACCGGTGATGGCGAGCCATTTCCTGGCGACCGGCTCCTGCACCGACATGGCGCCACCGTTGGCGATCCTGAATTGCGAGAAATCGACCTTGGCGAAATCGGGATTGTTGGCCAAGGCGTTGAACAGCGTATTCACGCCCGGCATGACATGGAATTTGTATTTGGCGAGCTCCTTCACCGTCGCCGGAATGTCGCGCGGATTGGGGATCAGAACATTGACGCCGCCCGTGCGCATGGCGAGCAGCCCGCAGGTGATGAAGGCAAACACGTGATAGAGCGGCAGCGCACAGATGAAGGTGAGCTGGCCCGAGATCGGCTTGCGTTTCAGGCCAGGCAGCGTCCAGGCCTCCGACGCCAGGAGATTGGCGATGATGGTGCCATGCAGCAGGACCGCGCCTTTGGAAACGCCGGTCGTGCCGCCTGTATATTGCAGCACCGCCACGTCGTCGGGCTTGATCGACGGTTTTTCGAAAGCCTTGCTCTTGCCGGCAGCCAGCGCCGCGTTGAAGCGCACGGCACCCGGCAGCGAGAAGGACGGCACCGCCTTCTTCACCTTGCGCAACACCAGATTGGCGATGGCGCCTTTGGGAAAGCCCAGCATATCGCCGACGCTGGCGAGGATGACATGCCGGATCGAGGTGTTCTTGATGACCTGCTGCAGCGTGGCAGCGAAATTTTCGAGGAGGATGATTGCCTTGGCACCTGAATCGTTGAGCTGGTGTTCAAGCTCGCGTGGCGTGTAGAGCGGATTGACGTTCACCACGATGAAGCCGGCACGCATGATCGCCGCAACCGTGACCGGATATTGCAAAACGTTCGGCATCATGGCCGCGACACGGTCGCCACGCTTCAGGCCAAGGCCCTGCAAATAAGCGGCGAAGTCGCGCGAGAGCCGGTCGATGTCGCCAAAAGTGATCGCCTTGTCCATGAAGACATAGGCTTTGTCGTTCCGGTATTTCGCGAAGCTCTCTTCGAAGAGCGCGACAACCGACGGATATTGATTGACGTCTACATCGGCCGGCACGCCGGCTGGGTAGCTCTTGAGCCAAATGCGGTCCATGCGCTCCTCCCCTCGATCGCGTTTTTCTTTCAATCTAGACGGGCAAAAAGGGCTTGGGAAGCGGCGTGCCGCGGCTTAGACGGCTCACGACGATTACCCTGCGGAATGCAAGTTCCCGCCATGCCTAGTAGATGACAGGCTGTGGAGCGTGGGTTATTGCGCTGGGGGTGTCGGAGACTTGCCTCCGTACCTTGCGTCACCTTGCCTTTGCCTGCGATCCGGCAAATGATCGCGGAAAAGGGGCCGCGCGGCCGGGCGGTTCTTGACCAATACCTGGCCGGGAGGGAACGCATGAAGCAGCTCGGCGGCATCGATGCCACCTTTCTCTACATGGAGACGCCGGAAACGCCGATGCATGTCGCCGGCCTGACGCTCTACGAGCCGCCGGCCGATCTGTCCGGGACGTTCTACGACCACTTCAAGGAATTCTTCCTGACCCGCATGCATCTGGCGCCGATCTTCGAGAAGAGGCTCGCCCGCACGGTGCTGGAACTCGATCATCCGGCATGGGTCGATGCCGGCGACATCGACATTGCCTACCATTTGCGCCGCGCCACCTTGCCCGCGCCGGGCAGCTGGAAGCAGCTTGAGGATCTCGTCGGCGAGTTGCATTCGACGCTGCTCGACCGCTCGCGGCCGCTGTGGCAATTCACTGTCATCGACGGGCTCGAAGGCGGCAATGTCGCCATCTATTCCAAGATACACCACGCCGCCGTTGATGGCGGTGCCGGCATGGCGATCGCCGCCGCCCTTTACGACCTTTCGCCCCAGCCGCGGAAGGTGAAGCCGCCGGAATCGAAACCGGCGATGCGCAAGCCGACGATCGAGGAACGCGCGATCCTCGGCATCAACGACGTCGTGCAGAACGTGATGCGCCAGCACCTGAAGGCGATGGAGGCAGTGCCGCAGATGCTCGGCACCATGACCGATCTGCTCATAGCCAAGAGTGGCGAAGGCAAAGGCGGTGGCTTGCCCGGCATTCCCGACATTCTGGCGCCGAAGACACCGTTCAACGTGACCGTCACCGCCCAGCGCGCCTTTGCCGCGAGGGCCTTGTCGCTCGGTGACGCCAAATTCATCGCCAAGGCGACCGGCACCAAGATCAACGATGTGGTGATGGCGGTGAGTGCCGGCGCGCTTCGCGCCTATCTCCAGGATCACGAGGCGCTGCCGACGAAACCGCTGGTCGCCTTCGTGCCGATCTCCTTGCGCCAGCCCGGCGACATGGAAGCCTCTAACCGGGTCTTCGGCATGTTCTGTCCGATCGCCACCGAGCTTGCCGAGCCGCTGGAGCGACTGAAGGCAATCGCCAAGAACAGCGGCGATTCCAAGACCTTGGCCGGCACGGTGAAGGACGTTTCGCCCAAGGACTATACGCTGCTTGGCGCGCCGATCCTGTTTCCCGGCCTCGCCCAGCTCTACGGCCGCACCGGCCTTGCCGACATCATGCCGTCGACCACCAATCTGACGATCTCCAACGTGCCCGGTCCGCCCATTCCGGTATTCTGCGCCGGCGCCAAGGTGCTCGCGATGTTCCCGGTCTCGATCCCCGTCCACGGCATCGCTCTCAACATCACCGTGCAGAGCTATCAGGACCGGCTCGATTTCGGCATCACAGCCGACCGCCGTGCCGTGCCCGACGCAGACCACCTCGGCGACCTGCTGGTCACCGCCATGGCCGAATTGAAGGAAGGGGTCGAAAAGCTGCCGCCTCCACCGCCGAAACCGATCAAACACTGACCCTGCTACCGTTGCGGAAACCGGGAGCAATGTTGCAGTTTTGTGAACAAAGGGCCCATATTCTGCGTTGAGTGCAGCTGGAATCAATCGACAGGAGCCGTCATGGCCCACGCTGATACGCTGAAACCGCCTTCGCGACTGCTGTTCGCGCTGGAACTCAGGGCGCTGCCGGAGCTCGGCGGTTTCGTCGCCTCGCTGCCCCTGCTCACTGCGCTTGCGCCGCGCGGCGACGGCCATCCGGTCCTAGTCCTGCCCGGGCTGGTGACCAGCGACCGCTCGACGGTGGCGCTGCGCAGCTTCCTCAAATCGAAGGCCTACGCCGCCTATGGCTGGGACCTCGGCCGCAACTACGGCCCGCTGCCTGGTGTCGAGCGAAAGATGGTCGACCGCCTCAAGGCGCTGGCCGACAAGCATGGCCGCAAGGTCAGCCTCGTCGGCTGGAGCCTCGGCGGCATCTATGCGCGCCAGCTCGCCAAGATGCTGCCCGACGAGGTGCGGCTGGTGATCACGCTCGGCAGCCCGTTCAACGGCGACCCGCGTGCCACCAATGCCTGGAAGCTCTACGAGTTCACCTCCGGCCACAAGGTCGACGATCGCGAAGGCCATATGGGTGGCGCCATTTCGGAATCGCCCCCGGTGCCGACAACGGCGATCTACAGCCGCACCGATGGTATCTGCGCCTGGCAAGCCTGCATGGAAAACGACCTCCCGCACACCGAGAGCATCGAGGTGGAAGCGAGCCATTGCGGCCTCGGCCATCACCCCGCGGCGGTCTACGCAATTGCCGATCGCCTGGCGCAGCCCCAGGGAGAATGGAAACCATTCGACCGAAGCGGCTTCAAGAGCCTGTTCTTCCCCGATCCGAAGCGGAACTAGAGCGTTTCATATACCGCTCTGCGTGACGGCTCACTCGGCCGCCTGTTGTTCCGGCACGTCGTCCACGCGATTGGGATCGCCGGGCGCGGTTTCACAACCGAGATCCGGGAAAGCGACGACACGCCGGCCGTGGAAATCGGTGCGCAGCACGGCAAGGCCGCGCTCCTCGAAGAAGGACAACAGCCGCCGCGCCCGCCGTGCCGATTGCGTGCCATAGGCACGTGCCAACGCAGCGTCCGACGGACAGGGCGAACCGGTCACCGCCGCCTGGGCGACGATCAGGAACACGGCCTGCAAATCTTCCGGGACATCCGAGGACAATGCCAGTGCCTGCTGCCAGGCATCGCTTGCCGCGGTCGTTTCGTCGATGCCGGTCTTGGCAATAGCCAGCCGGCGCCGGAATGCGGGCAGGCCAAGTGGTTCGCCGGGCACTCGGCGAATACGGCACCGCACGAGAAAATCCTGATAGAGCAATGAATCGGCACGAAAAGCCGCGTCTGGATCCTCGACGATCTCCGCCAGGACTGCAGCGATGAGCACCTCGCGCTCAGCCTGATCGAACAGGGTCGGCGCCGGTTCCAGGGCTGCCGACTGTTCCGGCAGCGACCGCGACAACTGCTCCAGAATGTCGGCGGTCGGCGTCGGCGCCACGGGACGTGGCCGGCGCGCCGGCGGCTGCCGCAATTCTTCCGGGCTGGGGGTCAGGATCAGGCTCTGCACATCCTCGATCGCTTCCGGCAGCGGCGTCAGTTTCGGGCTGACGGAGCGCGCCGAGGTTTCGACCGCGCCGATGGCGACCGGCAGCGGCCGACGCGACATCGCCGGCCCCAGAGCCACGAAATGTCCACGCGCCAGGTCGCGGAACATCTCGGCCTGCCGCCGTTCCATGCCGAGAAGGTCGGCGGCACGCGCCATGTCGATGTCGAGGAAGGTGCGGCCCATCAGGAAATTGGAAGCCTCGGCCGCCACGTTCTTGGCGAGCTTGGCCAGGCGCTGCGTGGCAATAACCCCGGCGAGGCCGCGCTTTCGGCCGCGGCACATCAGGTTGGTCATCGCGCCGAGCGAGATTTTGCGCGCCTCGTCCGAGACCTCGCCGGCCACCGCCGGGGCGAAAAGCTGCGCCTCGTCCACCACCACCAGCACTGGATACCAGTAGTCGCGCTCGGCATCGAACATGCCGTTCAGGAAGGCGGCGGCGCCGCGCATCTGCTGTTCGACGTCGAGCCCTTCCAGATTGAGCACGACCGAGGCGCGATGCTGGCGGATACGGCCGGCAATGCCGGTCAGTTCGGCCTCGGTGCGCTGCGCATCGACCACGACATGGCCGAACCGATCGGCAAGTGTGACGAAATCGCCTTCGGGATCGATGACGACCTGCTGCACCCAAGGCGCGCTCTGTTCGAGCAGCCGACGCAACAGATGCGATTTTCCGGACCCGGAATTGCCTTGCACCAAAAGGCGCGTGGCCAGCAATTCCTCAAGATCGAGCGTGGCGGCCGCGCCCGACGCCGTCCCCATCTCGATGCCAACCTTCATTCAAAACCCCGGCGAAATTCCAGACATATGGAGCCGAGGTCTAGCACCATGATGGCTGCGATGCAGGGGCCGATTGGCGAAACCCACAGGAGAGGTGATCGTGCCCTATCCGGCAAACAGCGATGTATCGAGGTCGCTAGCCCTAGTCAGCCCGGCCAATGCAAGTGTCAGGTCGAACTCGGCGACGATGTTGCGGATAACCTCGCGCACGCCCGTCTCGCCGGCAAGCGCCAGGCCATAGACATAAGGCCGGCCGACCAGCACCGCCGCAGCGCCAAGCGCCAGCGCCTTGGCGACATCGCTGCCCGAACGAATGCCCGAATCGAGCAGGACCGGCAGCCCGCCCGCCGCGGCGACAACCGCCGGCAGCGCGTCCAATGTCGCAATCTCGCCGTCCACCTGCCGGCCGCCATGGTTGGAAACGACGATGCCGTCAACACCATGCTCCCGCGCCAGCCGCGCATCGTCGGCATGGCGAATGCCCTTGAGCAGGATCGGCAGTTTCGTCATGCCGCGCAGCCGGGCGATGTCGGACCAATTGAGGTCGGGACGCGAATAGGTGGCGGTGAAATGCGCGACGGCGGCGCGCATCTGCTGCATCGACAGGCCAAATTCCTTGCCTTTCCGACGCAGGCTGAGCGCCGTCGAGACGATGTCCAGGCCAGCGGGCTTCACGCCCGTATCAGGTGGACTGGCCGGGATCTTGGTGCGAAAAACCGGATCGCTGAGATATTGAGCAAGACCGAGCCCGCGCAGGAATGGCAGATAGGCCATGTCGAGATCACGCGGACGCCAGCCAAGCAAGGTCGTGTCGAGTGTGACCACGATCGCCTCGCAGCCGCAACGCTCGGCCCGGCCGACAACCGAACGCACGAAATCATCATCGCTCGACCAATAGAGCTGGAACCAGCGCGACGCATTGCCGATCGCCCCGGCCGCCCGCTCCATCGGCATCGAAGCCTGGTTGGAGAAGACGTAGCCGACGCCCTCAGCTGCCGCAGCGCGCGCCACCGCAAGATCAGCCTCCGGATGCACCATCTCCAAAACGCCGACGGGTGCCAGCAGGATGGGCGCGGAATGCCAGCGTCCGAACAAGGTGACGGAGAGGTCACGACTTGAAACGTCGCGCAGCACGCGCGGCGCGATCTGGCGCCGTTCAAAGGCGGCGCGATTGGCCCGCATCGTCGCCTCGCCACCGGCGCCGCCGATGATGTAGGCGGCGGCTTGCGGCGTCATCTTGCGGGCGGCAGCCTGTTCCAGCAGGTCGTGAGCCACCGGCACAGCCGGCCGCTTGCCGCCAGCGCCGGTGACGTAGATCTGCATCTGGCGCAGGCGGCCGGGTGCGACCGTGGCTCGCATGTCGTTCATGTTCTCCCCCACCAAGAGCGGCTGACAGTCCCGAGAAATAACCGATTTCAGCCAGATCAGCCCTGCGTTGCTTCGAACAGCTCGATCACATTGCCGGACGGGTCCATGCACAAAACCTGTCGTCCGCCAGGACCTTCGATCATCGTGTTCCGGAACTGCACGCCATCGCCTTCCAAAACCTTCACCAAGGCCGGCAGGTTCTCCACCTCGATGACGAACCTGTTCCAGCCGCCCGGTTCCGGCACTGTGCCATCCGGCATCGGCCGGGATGCGGAAGCATGGCGCCCCGCAAGCCAGAGCGTCAGATCACTCCGGTCGAGGATCGCCATGTTGGGGCCGAATTGCTGCCGCAACACGAAGCCCAGTCGCTTCGTGTAAAAATCGATGGAAGCATCGACGTCAGCGGCAAAGTAGCGGACGGTAGCCACCTACTTCTTCTCGTAGCCCTCGCGGATCTCGTCCATCGCATCCTTGATGCGGGCACGCAGGATGTCGACCGATTCCGTTCCGGACTTTTTGACGATCTCGGCCACTTCGCCGGCATTTTTCACCGCTGTCTCGAACGACTTGCGGGCGAAGTCCGCCTGCTTGGCTATGAATTCCTGCGGATTGCCGGGAGCACGGTAGTTTTGCGCCAGTTCGGTGATTTCGCGCAGCGAATCCTGCAACACCTCGCGCTGCTTGGCCATGACGGACGACGCGCCCGATGCGGTTGCCCTGGCCGATTTCTCCAGCGCCTCAAGGTTTTTGCGGTGATGACTGAGAATGGTCTCGACATCGACCTTCGGCATTTTCAGGTCGCGGCCGAGCTTGCTGAACATGTCCATGAAGGATTCGGTTTCGGGCTGCTTGGCCATGATCGTCTTCTCCTCCCTTGTTGCCGGCTCGATCGCCGCAGGGGTCAGAATAGACAACAGGGCACAACCGTCAATTGATCAGAAACAGTCGCTCGACCGTATAGAGCGCAAGACCGGCCAGGCCGCCGATGATCATGCCGTTGAAGCGGATATATTGCAGGTCGCGGCCGATGTTCATCTCGATGAGCCGCGTAAGCTGGCCGAGATCCCAGCGTTTGACCTGATCGGCGATGAACTTGGAGACGCTGCTCTTCTGGGTTTCGACGAAGGAGGCGAGCGCCACCACAAAGCCCTGGTTCATATCGGCCCTGATCTGCGGGTCGCTGGCGAGATGCCGCCCGACCTCGACGAACATATTGGCGAGATGGGCGCGGATCATGGAATTTTCCGACGCCGCGTCCTGCTCGATGAAACGACGCAGGCTTTCCCACATGTCGTGCGCCAGATCGCGGATTTCCGGCCTGGCGAGGAACCCCTGCTTCATCTGCTCGGCGCGCCGGGCATATTCCTTTGACGTGCGCAGCCGCTCGATGAATTTCCTGACGAAACGATCGAACTCCTCGCGCATCGGGTGGTCGGGATCCGCCCTCACCTCCTCGAGCAGCGAGCCCGCCGAAGCGACGATCTTCTTCAACAGATAGGCATCCGCGCGGAACAGGTTGAACAGCGACGGCAATTCCTCGCGGATCTTCTCGCGCATCACCGCCAGCGCCTGTTCGTCGGCGAGAAAACGACCGACCACCTTGGTGAACTCGTCGAACAGCTTCTGATGGCGGCGATCGTCGGTGAACGCCGAGAGCAGTTCAGCCGCCAGTGGCGCCACCTGCACCTTTTCCACCTGTTCCAGCATGCGCTGGGCAACGAAGTCGCGCAGGCTGGATTGTTCGATTGCACCCAGCGTCTGCGGCACCAATCGCATGACGAAGCGCGACAGGCCCGCCGCACGCTCCTCATGTGCGAGCCAGTCGGCCACCAAGGCTGCGAAATCCACCTCGTTGAGTTTCTCGCGCACCGGCCCCGGTGCCAGGAAATTGACCTCGATGAAGCGACCGAGATTGTCGGCGATGCGGGTCTGGTTCTCCGGGATAATCGCCGTGTGTGGGATGGGCAGGCCTAGCGGCCGCTTGAACAGCGCCACCACCGCATACCAGTCGGCGAGACCGCCAATGGTGGCGGCCTCGGCAAAGGCAGCAACGAAGGCGAGCCAGGGATGGCTGCCCTCCAGCGATTTCGTGACAAAGAACACGACCACGCACAGGCCGAGGGCGGCGGCCGCGACAAACTTCGTACGCTTCAGCGCCGCGAGTTTCACCTCGGCATCCTTGTCGCCTACCACGAAGCCCGTGCTCGCGACTGCATCCTGCTGCGACATTGACGGTCTATCCTGCATCCAACCTGCCCAAGCTTAGCATTCCCCTGCCCGAGCTTGGCAGCCCCACGCATACGATACGCAGTGTTTGCATAAACACATCACCGCATGTCGGTCGCCAACCGACCGAGTGCAAGGTCTCGAAAGGCGACGAAACCGTTTAGCCGCGCTCAAAATTACGCGTTCCACAACAACAGGTTGCCCGAAATTTTGCACCGCACCAAAGTTTTATGTTGCAGTGCACAATATTTGCTCCTATATGCTCGCCATGCTCCGGGTCGATCCTGACCGGAGCGCAACCCATAGCTCCTTAAGAGGATGGAATCGCCATGACCAAGACCGCCAAGACCACCGCCCCTTCGTCCACCTATTTTTCCTCGATCAAGTCCGCCTTCGAAACCGCCCAGTCGAAGCTTGAAGTTCCGGCTGCTGCCCGCGATTTCGTCAAGCGCGGCGCTTCGACCGCCAAGGAGCGCGCCGAGAGCGTGCACGGCGGTGTCGCCAAGCTGAACGACGGCGCCGAGAAGATCGCCACCTCCTTCGTCGTTGGTTACGCCAACTTCACCCGCGGCCTGCTCGACGCGACGCTGGCCAATGTCCAGCATGCGCTGACCACGGTCGAGAAGGTTGCCGGTGCGCAGTCCTTCAACGAAGCCGTCCAGATCCAGGCCGACTTTGTGCGTGAGAACGCTTCCGCCAACATCGAGCGCATTCGCGGCGCTGCCGAGACCGCCAAGACCACCGTTGTCGATGGCGCCAAGACCGTCCAGGCTGAAATCGGCAAGCTCTACACCTTCGACAAGAAGGCCGCCTGATCGACGCAGGCTTGCATTGAAGCCATCCGTGCGAAGCGAACGCTCCGCGTAAACCGGTTCTGATTTCTGTACGAGTGCAAGTCGCGTAACCAAGGCCCGCCCACAAGCGGGCCTTTTTCTTTGAGCGTCGCGAACACATGCCCATCAGCAAAAAGGCCGGGCTTGTGGCCCGGCCGATCGGTGGCGAACTACCACCGCAGTCTCATTCGAAGGCGCAAGGAATGCGCGCCCTCTCGGTTATTTCGAAGGCTTGATGCTCTGCACCGTCGCCTTGCCGGCGGCGTCCGTCGAATAGGTGATCAGCACCTTGTCGCCAGCTTTCAGCGAGGCGGCCTTGACGCCGGCCGGCAACGTCACCGACTGGCCGTTGTCGAGCGTGATCGAGCTGGTTGCGGCATCGACCTTCTTGATCGTGGCCTTCAGATCCTTGGCCATAGCGCCATTCACACCAGCAAGCGCGAACACAACGGCGGCAGCGGCAATGTACTTCCTCATGGGGGCAACTCCTTTTGTTGAGGCGTCGCGATCCTGAGGGGCCGACATCACAGGAACATTGCCGCTACTATACCGATTGGTAAGGTGGCCGGGGCCTACTTCACCACCAGCACGGGGATGGAGGAATGCGCCAGCACCTCGGCGGTCTGGCTGCCGAGCAGCACGCGCTCGACACCGCGCCGACCATGCGAGGCGATGACGATCAGATCGACTTTGCGCGTTGTCGCAGCGTCGAGAATAGCTTCGGCGGCGCGCTCGCCGGGCGCGTGGACGAGGTCGACTTCCACACCGACCTTCGCGGCCTCGGCCTTCACCGCCGCCAGGATCTTGTCGGCACCTTCCTTCTGGGCGGCGTTGAAGTCCTGCATGTCGGCTTCGGAGGGAACCCAGCCGGCGCCGATGGCAAGACCGGAGATCGGGAACGGCTCTGTCGCCGTAACCGCGGTCACCTTCGCGCCAAGCGCCTTGGCCAGCGCAAGCCCCTGCTTCACGCCCTTGCCGGCCAGGTCCGAACCGTCGGTGGGGATCAGAATATGCTTGTACATTGCAGTCTCCATTTGTCGCCTCAGCGTCACCCTTTCCACGTGGGGATGTGTTGACCGAGATCAAGCAGACACGCGGCGGATTAGAATGAGGCCAGCCCGCGGCAGTTGGTACTCACGACTGAAGGCTGTCGTGTTTGTGCAATGAAACCATGATGGAAAGTCCAGGGAACCGCCAGTCTTTCGACGAACCGGGCGGAGAGGTTCGCGCGATTTGGGTGCGCCCGGGAATGGCTTGGGGTGCCATGGACCACGCCCATTCCGGTCTCGTGACTGGCATGTTGCGATCCGGTCCGTTATGTGTCGCTGCCCGATCAACCGTAGGAGCACGTGATGTCGAACAAGAACATCGACCACGCTTTCACCGCACGCGGCAAAACCGGTCCCTCTTATGAGCCGACCTACGCTGGCGCTTTGTCGTTCATGCGCCGCAAATACACCAAGGACGTGAAGGGGGCCGATGCCGTCGTTTGGGGTATTCCGTTCGATGCCGCCGTCACCAACCGCCCCGGTGCGCGATTCGGGCCGCAGGCGATTCGCCGCGCCTCCGCCATCTTCGACAACGATCCGCAATATCCGTTTGCGCGCGAGTTCTTCGATCATCTCGCGGTTGTCGACTACGGCGATTGCCTGCTGGATTCGGGTAATCACCAGAAGACGCCCGGCATCATCGAGCGCGAGGCCGCCAAGATCCTGAAAAGCGGCGCGTTCCTTTTGTCGCTCGGCGGCGACCACTTCGTCACCTATCCGATCCTGAAGGCGCATGCAGCCATACATGGCCCACTGGCGCTGGTGCAGTTCGACGCGCATCAGGACACCTGGCCGGATGACGGCAAGCGCATCGACCACGGCTCCTTCGTCGGCCGCGCGGTGAAGGAAGGCCTGATCGACCCCGACCGGTCGATCCAGATCGGCATCCGCACGCATGCACCGGACACGTTCGGCATCAAGATCCTGCACGGCTACGAAGTCGAGGAGATGCGCGCCGCCGACATCGCCTACGCCATCGTCGAACGCACCGGCGGCCGCAAGACCTACGTCACCTTCGACATCGATTGCCTCGACCCGGCCTTCGCTCCGGGGACCGGCACGCCGGTAGCCGGCGGCCCGACATCCTCCAAGATCCTGTCGACCCTGCGGCTGCTTGGCCAGATCGACATGGTCGGCGCCGACGTGGTGGAGGTTGCACCAGCCTACGACCATGCCGATATAACGGCGATCGCCGGCTCGACCATCGCCATGCATTATCTCGGCCTGCTTGCTGAGAAGAAGGCGAGAGCCGAAGACAACAACAACCAAGCGCATACCGGCCAGGACATCTGACGTCCCGGCCACAAAACATCGGACCAGACAGGCAATGAAACCGAAAATCTTCATCGACGGCGAACACGGCACCACCGGCCTGCAGATCAGGACCCGGCTGGCAGGTCGCGGCGATCTCGAGATCATCTCCATTCCGGCTGAGCGCCGCAAGGAGACCGCGGCCCGCGCCGAGTTCCTCAACGCCGCCGATGTCGCCATCCTTTGCCTGCCCGATGACGCCGCCAGGGAAAGCGTGTCGTTGATCTCCAACGACACGACCCGGGTCATTGACGCCTCGACCGCCTACCGCGTGGCGGCCGGCTGGGAATATGGTTTCCCGGAAATGGACAGGGAACAAGCGCAGCGCATCGCCTCGGCGAAGCGTGTCGCCAACCCCGGCTGCTGGCCGCAGGGCCCGATCGCTACGCTGCGCCCACTCGTCGAGGCCGGCCTGCTGCCGGCCGACTATCCGGTGACCTTCAACGGTATCTCGGGCTATTCGGGCGGCGGCCGCACGATGATCGAAGATTATGAAGCCAAGGGCGAGAACGCCTCGGAGTTCACACCTTACGCACTGGCCCTGAAGCACAAGCATCTGCCGGAACTGAAGGCCTATGCGAAGCTCAAGCACGACGCATTGATGCAGCCGGCCGTCGGCAATTTCGCGCAGGGCATGATCACGGTGGTGCCGCTGCAACTTGGACAGTTGCATCACATCCCGACCGGCGCGGAACTGCACGCGGCCATCGCCGACCATTTCGCCGCCATCAAGGGCGGCGTGGTCGAGGTGGCACCCTATGAAGCGGTCGACCGCGTGCCGGAACTGAACCCGGAAGAGTACAACGACACCAATCGCATGAAGCTCTACGTCTTCGCCAACGATGCCCGCGCCCAGGCGCTGCTCGTCGCCGTCTACGACAACCTCGGCAAGGGAGCCTCGGGCGCGGCTGTGCAGAACCTCGATCTGATGCTCGGCCTCAACGGCTGATCTTTACTTCGGTACAAGAGCCTGGCCGCGCCATTGGCGCGGCCTCGATCCATCAGGAAAAATCCTCATGCAACCGCCTGCCTTGCCGGCGCGCTGGAATGTCAGCGAGCCCACCCTGATTGCCGAAACATTCTCAAGCCGTATCTGGAAGGTTAGCCAGACCAATGGCATGCCGGCCATCGTCAAGGCGCTGAAGGATTTCGACGACGTCGAGGACGAGTTGCGCGGCGCCCATCTTCTGGCATGGCGGCGTGGCGAAGGGCTCATCCGGCTGTTCGACAGCGAAGACAAGATGATGCTGATCGAATATGCCGGCGAGCGCCATCTCACCGCCGTATTGGACGACGTGGGTGATACAGCAGCCACTGAAATCGCCGCCGACGTGATGGCAAGGCTGCACGCTCCATCATCTCATGCCCTGCCCGGTGACCTGCAGCCGCTGCGGGATCGCTTTGTCAGCCTTTTTGCCAAGGCCGAGGCAGATCGGGCCGCTGGACAGAAAACTATCTATGTCGAGGGAGCCGAAATCGCCGAGCGCCTGTTGTCCGACCCGCTGGACGTGCGCCCGCTTCACGGCGACATCCACCACGACAACATCATCCAGTCGCCGCGCGGCTGGCTGGCGATCGATCCCAAGGGCATATTGGGCGATCCCGGCTTCGATGCCGCCAACATGTTCTTCAACCCGCTCGAGCGGGAAGCGCTGTGCGTCGACCCGGACCGGATCTCCACCATGGTGACGATCTTCTCGCGCACGATGCGGCAGGATCCCCGCCGTCTGCTCGACCACGCGATCGCATATGGTTGCCTGTCGTCGTCCTGGCATGCCGAAGACGGCAGCGATGAGGACGAGCGCCGCGAACTGGCAGTCGTTTCAGTCGTCCGCACTGTTCGCGATCATAATTTCTGAGGCCGGGCGTAGCGGTTCCGGCTCGCTCGCGCCGTGGTCTGGCTACCGGCGCCAAGCCTAGGACCGGACCACCACCTGGGTTTCCAGCGGATAAGCGCCCTTGGTGCCACGCCAATGCGCGGTTGCGAAGATCAGCACGATCATCGCGAAAGCCTGGTGTGTCAGCGCCACATCCAGCGGCACCATCATCAACAGCGTCGCGACGCCGATGGCCGCCTGCCCCAGCACCAGAACGAACAACAGCCAGGCGCGGCGCGCGTGGGTGCTGCCGGGTGCCGACCTGGTGGTCGCCAGCGCGTGCCATAGGGCTATCGCCAGTACCGTATAGGCGAACATGCGGTGCACGAACTGCACCGTCTTTGGATTTTCGAACAGATTGCGCCAGGCGGGATCCATGACGAACAGGTCACCCGGGATGATGGCGCCGTCCATCAGCGGCCAGGTGTTGTAGGTCAGGCCCGCATGCAGGCCGGCGACCAGCGCGCCGAGATAGATCTGGATCAACACGAGCAGCACCATGAGACCGGCGAAACGTTGCGCGCCGCGCCCGGCCGGCCGCTCCGAATAGCGAGCGACGCCGCGCGCAATATAGGTCACCGCCACGATGATGATGCAGGCGAGCGTCAAATGTGTCGCCAACCGATATTGGCTGACCGACACGCGCTCCGCCAACCCTGACGCAACCATCCACCAGCCGATGGCCCCTTGCAGTCCACCCAGGGCCAGGAGGCCGATCAGGCGCGGTTTCAGCCTACTTTCCAGCCGCCGCGTCACCCAGAACAGGACAAGCGGAACAGCAACCAGGAAGCCGACGCCACGGGCCAGAAGCCGGTGCGCCCACTCCCACCAGAAGATGCCTTTGAACTCGTCCAGCGACATGCCCTTGTTGACCTGCTGATACTGCGGAATCTGCTGATATTTCTCGAACTCTTCCTGCCATTCGGCCTGGTTGAGTGGCGGGATGACGCCATGGATGGGCTTCCATTCGGTGATCGACAGACCCGAGCCGGTCATGCGGGTGGCGCCACCCACCATCACCAACGCAAAGAGCGCCAGGAGCACGACATAAAGCCAGCCGCGAACCCATGCGCGGTTGCGCAACTCGCGATCCTGTTCGGCAGCCGGGGCTGCAATGTCGGCGGCGGAAGTCATGGCTTCTCCGAAGGCTAACGCATCGGCAGTGAAACCGGAATCGGTTTTCGGCAGGCACGATGCGCGGATTCAAAGCGCTGAAGCACCCTTTGCGCGTTCAAATGGACATGCTGCGCTCCAACGAGCGGTTAGGTGAACCATAGCGGCGAAACTGGCAAGACGAAGCAGCGCGGCACGCCGTCGCGCCGCTTAGCCTTGCCGGTTGCGCGCGGCCGACATTCGGCATAATCGAAACCACAAAGGATCTGCGCCATGCCCCTGCGTCTCAAGAAGCTGATCGGAACCGTGCTTTTGGTGGCGCTGGTCATCATCTACGCCATCGTCGCGACGATCGTCGCCGTGGCACAGCTCTCGGAATCCGGCCCCTTGGTCCACCTCGCTTTTTTTATCTTCAGCGGTCTGCTTTGGGTGCTGCCCGCCATGGGCATCATCAAATGGCTGATCCTGGAGCCGCGCCCGAAGAACTAACGGTCAAATCCAAGATTCATTTATCTTTTTGGCCTAATATTCAGGCTTCATAGCGCGCCCGCGTGATGCAGGCTCACTGCACGGCGCCAATGGGACGATGCAGGTATGGCGGACGCGACGGCGTCGGGGGACGGCAAGACTTTCGCGGCAACCGCGGCACCACATCAGGCGCCGGCGGTAGTGGCCACCGTTCAATCTGCCTCCGCCGAAGCGATCGCGTCCTACGGAGACTTCAGCCGGACCGCCCCCCATGCGCCGCCGCAAAGCGCGCTGTGGATACGACACTGGATCGACAATCTGCGCCCGGACGCCTTGATCGCCTGGCTGAAAACGGGCGAGCAGCCGCTGCTTGCCATGGCTCTGGAAGTCGAGCGCTCCGGGCCATTCAAGGTCGCCCGCTTTATGGGTGGACGTCACGCCAACGGCAACTTCCCTCCCTTTGCGCAGACATCCGACAGCCCCCTGGCCGCAGCTGACCTGAGCAGGCTCTTCGACGCCATCAAGAGAGCCCGTCCGGATATCGACCTGATCGCCCTGCAGCGACTGCAGCCTGACCTCGACGGGCTGGTCAATCCGCTGTCGGCGCTCCCCTCTTTTCAAAGCCCCAATCTGTCGCTGGCGGTGGATCTGAGCGGCGGCTTCGAGGAAGTGCTCGAGCGCACCAGCGGCAAACGCAAACGCAAGAAACACCGCTCGCAGGCCCGCAAATTCGAGACGGCGGGCGGTTTTTCCAGAATCGAAGCCCGGTCAGCGGACGAAACCCGTCGCCTGTTGGAAGCCTTCCTGGCCATGAAGGAACAGCGTTTCCGCAAGATGGGCATCGCCAATGTCTTCGGCGACCCGCGCGTGCGCGCTTTCTTCCATGCCCTGTTTGCGGAGGCACTCGACGAAGAGAAACCTTCCTTCGTGCTTCATGGGCTTGAAGTGGCCGGCAAGTTGCGCGCGGTGACCGGATCGAGCCACGCGCCGCGCCGGCTCGTATGCGAATTCGGTGCGATTCTCGAAGACGAGCTTTCGTCGGCAAGCCCCGGCGATTTCCTGTTCTTCGACAACATCCAGGAAGCCTGCGAACAAGGCAACGCCGTCTACGATTTCTCTGTTGGCGACGAGCCGTACAAACGACAATGGTGCGATATCGAAATCCTGCACCGGGACGCGATGGTGCCGCTGACGTTGAAAGGACGCGCCCTGGCTTCGAGCCTGCATCAGGGCGCGCGGGTCAAGGCCTTCATCAAGAACAGCCCGACCATCTGGAAATTCACCAAAGCTTTGCGCCGCAGGGCCGCGGGCCACGAACAGCCGGCGGCAACCTCGGAAGACTGAGACGCCCCTGCCCGTCCGCTACGCGGCCGAACGGCCGGAGACCGGCGCGCCTGGCGTGCCATGCCCGGCAGGCGTGACCAGGATCAGGTCCGGATAACCGCTCTCGATCAGTTTGACAGCGGCTTCGGTGATCGCCTCGCTCGGCTCCAGCACACTGACGAAAACCTCCGTCGCCTCGCCCACCAGCCGGCGGATGCCGTCCGCATCGGCCGGTCCGCATTCCACCACGACAAGGTCGTAGGCGGTGGTGAGCGACTGCATAATGATCGGCAACCGGTCGGCTGCCCGCATGGCGCGCATCGGGTCGGCGGTTCCGGCGGGAATCACATGGCAATCGGAATAGTGATCGGCATGGATGACGTCGCTGAATTGCGCTTCCGAAGCCAACAGGTTCGTGATGCCGGCATAGGCGCTGCTGTCGAGCAAGGGGCGCGAGGCGGCACCCGATGCGGTCAGATCCATCAGGAGCACACGCAAGCCGGCATCCGCGACCTCGCGGGCCACCAGGATGGAACTGGCCGCCGCTTCGTCACCCTCGGGCGAAACGAAGATCGCGCGTGCCGCGCCGCTGGTGATCAGCCTTTCGGCGGCCTTCTCGATGTCGATTTCTCCGAGCCCCGCATCGCTGGGTTCCGGTGCCTTTTCCTTCACAGCCGGCCTGCCGACCGCGGCATTCTCGATCAGGGCTGCCGCCTTGCGGACGGCGGCGGCGCGCTCGTCGTCGGAGGCCTGCAGGCGAGCAGCCGGCGCAGTCGTTTCCATCAGATCGCGTTTCGCCACCGGCGGCACGGGCCGATCATCGTCCCGAACGGCTGGCATGGGCACCTCTCTCACCGGTTCCGGCCGCGGACCGCTGGCCGGGCGCATCGCGCGGCCGGAGAACAATTCGCGAAGCAAGGTGATGATGGCCATGACCAGCAGCGACGCGGCAAAGGCGGCACCGACGATCGGCAGCATCTTGGGGAAATAGGGCTCGGTCGGAACGATCGCGCGCGAGAAAATGCGGGCGTCGACCGGCAGATAGTTGCGGTCCTGGCGTGACGATGCCTCGCGGTAGCGGGTCAGATAGGATTCCAGCAATTGGCGCTGGGCGGTCGCCTCGCGCTCCAGCGCGTTGAGTTCGACCTGTTCCTCGCCGGCACGGGCCGATTCGGCCTTCAACCGGTTGAGATCCGCCACGAGCTGGCTCTCACGCTCCTTGGCGGTATCGGCCTCGGTGACGAGACCGGCCAGCACTTTTTGCGCCTCGGTGCGAATCTGGCCATCGATATCGGCAAGCTGCGACTTCAGCGAGCGGATACGGGGATGGTTGTCGAGCAGCGTCGTCGAAAGGTCTGCGATATCGCTCTTGATCTGCCCCTGCCGATCGCGCAGCCTCTGGATGGCGGCGGACGACATCACTTCCGGCAGCGAATCCAGGGAACCTCCGCTCTGGAGAGCCTTGCGCACGCCTTGCGCCGTCGCTTCGGCCGACGCACGGTTGGCGCGCACGCGCGACAGTTCGCTGGACATTTCCGAAAGCTGCTGGGTAGCCAGCACCGAATTGTTCTGGCCGATCAGCAGATCGGACTGCGCACGATATTCGGCTACTTTCGCTTCGGCGTCTTTCACGCGCTTCGACAGGTCAGCAATTTCCGGTGCCAGCCAGTCGGTCGCTTCCGTGTTCGATTGCAGCTTGGCACCGCGTTGCAAGGCGAGGTAGGCATCGGCGATGGCATTAGGCACATCGGCCGCCAGCTTGGGATCGCGCGACGAGAATTCGATGACGATAACGCGAGATCTTTCAACACGATAAACGTTGAGCTTCTCGTGCATCTTCTTGAGCACGCGCTCTTCCGGCGGAATCTCGTTTGGATCGCTCTTCAGCCCGGCCAGGATCAGCAACCTGCTGATCGACGACATCTTCACCGTCTCGTCGAATTCGGGCAGCGTGGACAGATTCAGCTGCTTCGCCACTTGCTTGAGAATGTCGGTCGATGAGACCACCTCGACCTGGCTGGTCACGCCTTCCTCGTCGAAAAGCGGCCGGTCGGCATCGTTGGTCGTGTTCGGACGGGTGAATACCGATTCACGCGCTTCGATCAAAAGCCGCGTTTCGGATTTGTAAAGCGGCGTCGTCAGCCATGCGAGCGCGAAGGCGAGACCCGCCACGATCAACGCAACCACGAGGATTCGAAGCCAGTTCCGCGCAAGACTTGCGAAGAGCTGCCTCAAATCGACATCAAGATCTGCTGCGCTGGACTGTACGCCTGACATGTATCCCGCTCCCATACTGGGTCGCATGCAAGGTAAACAACTATGGTAACTCACTGGTTAAGAGAACCGCCCGGCAATTGGGCCGGCGGAAGAGCGAAAGCAGACACCGCCGAGCCACCAATGCCGGATCGCCACCTTTTTCGCGCGCGGACCTTATTTCGGACCGCAGAACCGGCACTCCCTTTACCGGCCATTAACCCTAACAGACCGATAACAAGACTCGATCCTGAACGTCGCCGCACATCTGGCGACCACTCAAAGGTACGTGCCCAGCCATGAGATGTCCCGCCCCGCTCACTTGCGCATTGCTTGCGGTGTCGCTGCTGGCTGGCTGTTCCAGTTATCGCCCGACCCCAGCAGCTTTTCATGACGTGCTGACGCAACCCTACCGGCTTGGTGCCGGCGACCGGGTCCGCATCACCGTATTCGAGCAGGATGGGCTGACCAACACCTACAGCGTCGACCAGTCCGGCTACATCTCCTTCCCGCTTGTCGGCTCGGTGCCGGCCCGCGGCAGCACGGCGCAGCAGCTGGAAAAGGCGATCGCCGGCAAATTGCGCCAGGGCTACCTGCGCGATCCCGACGTCTCGGTCGAGATCGACCGCTACCGGCCGATCTTCGTGATGGGCGAGGTTGGCGCCGCCGGCCAGTATTCCTATGTACCGGGCCTGACCGTTCAGAAGGCGATCGCCATCGCCGGCGGCTTCTCCGCCAGGGCCAATCAATCAATGGTCGACGTCACACGCGACATCAACGGAGAGGTCATGACCGGCCGGGTGGTGACATCCGACCCGCTGCTGCCCGGCGACACGGTCTATGTCCGCGAACGTCTGTTCTGACAACGTGGCGCCTTCCTCCCTCCGCATCGTGCATTGCTTCCGTTCGCCCGTCGGCGGTATTTTCCGCCATGTGCGCGATCTGGCCGATGCGCAGGCGGCGGCAGGCCACATGGTCGGCATCGTCTGCGATTCGACGACGGGCGGTGCGCTCGAAGAAGCGCTCTTCGAAGACATGAAAGGGGTTCTGGCGCTCGGTGTGCATCGTACGCCGATGCAGCGCCACATCGGTCCCGGGGACGCGGCTTCGGCCTGGCGTACCTTCAAGATCATCAAGGAATTGAAGCCGGACGTGCTCCATGGCCATGGCGCCAAGGGTGGCGCCTATGCGCGTCTGTTCGGCTCACTGTTGCGGGTTTCAAGGTCTCGCGTGGCCCGCCTTTATTCGCCGCATGGCGGCAGTCTCCACTACGACGAACGCACAGCCACCGGAAAGCTGTTCTTCGCGCTTGAGTGGACGATGGCGTATTTCACAGACTATCTGCTGTTCGTGTCCGACTATGAAAGGCAGGCCTATCGCCGCAAGGTTGGCGAACCGCGTGTGCCCAACACGCTGGTCTATAACGGCCTGCGCGCCGCGGAATTCGAACCGGTGGTCTCGAAGGCCGATGCTGCGGATCTCCTCTACATCGGCATGATGCGCGACCTGAAAGGCCCAGACATCTTCATCGACGCGGTTGCCCAGGCCGAGATTCGCCTCGGGCGTACCATCAATGCGGTGATGGTCGGCGACGGCGAAGACCTGCCCCGCTACCGGTCCCAGGTGCTGCGCCTCGGTCTCGACGACCGTATCCAGTTCCTCGAACCGATGCCCGCCCGCGCGGCCTTCGCGTTGGCGCAGCTTGTCGTCGTGCCGTCGCGAGCGGAGGCGATGCCTTACATCGTGCTTGAAACGCTCGCGGCCGAAAAACCGATGATCGCCACCGCCGTGGGCGGCATTCCGGAAATCTTCGGGATCGGTTCCCCTGCCCTGACACAGCCCGACGCGGGCGTGGTTGGCGAGAAGATGAGTGAAGCCTTGGCCGACCTCGACGCCTATCGGGAAACCATGCCGCAACAGGCCGACTTGACCGCAAAATTCGGTGCCGACGTGATGGCTGCGCAGATCGAAAAAGCTTATTTCGCGGCGTTGGCCGGCTAATCACCCGGCGGAACGACTGCTCACGCGGCGGCTTCGGCGCGCTTCTGCTCGATCTGGCCGATCGCATCGACCACGGCATCGAAGGTCAGCATCGTCGAGGCATGACGTGCCTTATAGTCGCGCACCGGCTCCAGATATTTCAGATCGGCAAAACGCCCATTTGGCGGCGCGCCATTTTCCTTCAGCATCTTCAACATGGTGTCGCGCACGGCGCGCAACTCCTCGGCGGTAGCACCAACGACATTGGCGGCCATGATCGAGGACGAAGCCTGTCCGAGCGCGCATGCTTTCACATCATGCGCGAAATCGGTGACAATGCCGTCCTGCATCCGCAGATCGACGGTAACGGTCGAACCGCAGAGCTTCGAATGCGCCTTGGCAGTCGCATCGGGATGGTCGAGCCTACCGATGCGGGCGATATTTCCGGCAAAACCGAGAATTTTCGCATTATAGACGTCGTCGATCATAATCTTTCAATCCGCCGTGCTGGCACGATCATCGAATGCTGCTGGCGCATCTTTCATTCGCTCGGCACGACCATATATAATGCCTTGGGTCCGGTATCGACAAGGCGATGGGCTGTCGCGTCGTTCGGTCTCTTCTTCACGCCGCTTTCGGGCGGGAAGCCGGGTGGGGTTTCCGCTACCGCAAAAGGCAGTGGTCCGTTCAACTCGTTCCCTCTATGAAGGGAACTACGGGAGATGCCTTTCATGGATGCCGTCATCAAGAAGATCATGCCGACCTCGTCCTATATGGAGAAGCCGGTCACTGACCGTCCGAGCCAGGAAGAGGTCGAGGCAGCGGTGCGCACGCTTTTGCGCTGGACCGGTGACAATCCGGACCGCGAAGGCCTGGTCGACACGCCGAAGCGCGTTGCCAAGGCCTATCGCGAGATGTTCGGCGGCTACGACATGTGCCCGGCCGAGGAACTTGGCCGCACTTTCGAGGAGGTTGCCGGTTATGACGACCTCGTCATCGTCCGCGACATCAAGTTCCACTCGCATTGCGAGCACCACATGGTGCCGATCATCGGCAAGGCGCATGTCGGCTACCTGCCGGACGGCAAGGTCGTCGGCCTGTCGAAGATCGCCCGCGTCGTCGACATCTTTGCGCACCGCCTGCAGACGCAGGAGGCGATGACCGCCCAGATTGCCGGCGTCATCCAGGACGTGCTAAATCCGCGCGGCGTTGCCGTGATGGTCGAGGCCGAGCATATGTGCATGGCCATGCGCGGTATCCGCAAGCAGGGGTCGACGACCCTGACCTCCACCTTCACCGGCTCTTTCCGGGACAATCCCGAGGAACAGGTCCGGTTCGTTACCATGGTGCGCGCCGGCAGCGGAGCTTGATTCGCTTCGCCGGCTCCAGAATTTTCAGGATCCGGCCCAGGATTAGGCGATGACCGCTCTGCAGTTTTCCGAACCCTCCAAGGACAAGAGCCTGCTCGAGGAAGGCAGTGTGTTCACGCCGCGCTTCGATGCGGCAGGGCTTGTGACGGCTGTCGTCACCGACGCCGAAGACAGCACGCTGCTGATGGTGGCGCACATGAACGCGCAGGCGCTCGCCCTGACAATGGAAACCGGCATCGCCCACTACTGGTCGCGTTCGCGCAACGCCTTGTGGAAGAAGGGCGAGACATCGGGCAATTTCCAGCACGTTGTCGAGATCAAGACCGACTGCGATCAGGACGCCGTCTGGCTTCGCGTAAAAGTCTCCGGCCACGATGCAACCTGTCACACCGGTCGGCGTTCTTGCTTTTATCGGACGGTGGCGCTTGTCGAAGGCAAGGCAATACTTGCCAGAGATGGCTCCGAGCCGCTGTTCGATGCGCAGGAAACCTATCGGACGCCACGTTGACCATCCCGCCGGGACCAACTTCGCCCCGATTCACGATTTCGATACGGCCAATCTCTATATTGGTCGCGGGTTAGGGAGATTGTGATGCTCGAATGGGCGTCATTGCGTGGCAGGGGAATCGCTCGCGACGCGAATGATCCGTCGTCGTCCGACGGGGCGCCCGAATTCAAACATCCCAAGAAATGCGGAATTGCCCTCGCCCTCGGCGGCGGCGTGGCACGCGGCTGGGCCCATATCGGCGTGCTGCGGGCACTGGACGAAGTCGGCCTCGAAGTCTCGATGATCGCCGGCACCTCGATCGGCGCGCTGGTGGGCGGCTGCTACCTCGCCGGCAAATTGGACGAACTGGAAGAATTCGCGCGCGGCCTGACCCGGCGACGCATCTTCGGCCTGCTCGACATCAATCTCGGCGGCAGCGGCCTGTTCGGAGGCATGAAGCTGGATGCCCGTCTGCGCGAACATCTTGACGGTCTTCGTATCGAGGATCTCCCGAAACCGTTCGTGGCGGTCGCCACCGAAGTCAGGACCGGTCACGAAATCTGGATCACCCAGGGTTCGCTGGTCACTGCCATGCGGGCATCCTATGCCTTGCCTGGCGTCTTCGAACCGGTCAACTGCAACGGCCGCGTGCTGGCCGATGGCGCGCTGGTGAACCCGGTGCCGGTGTCGGTCTGCCGTGCCTACGAACAGCCGATGGTGGTGGCGGTAAACCTCCATTACGACCTGTTCGGCCGCGCCGCGGTGATCAAGCATAGCGCTGGCGAGTTGATGATACAGAAGGATGCGGCAAGGCCTACTCGGCACGACCCCAACGCCACCGCGCAGGGCACGAGGCTCGGCATCACCGGCATGATGGTCGAGGCGTTCAACATCATTCAGGATCGCATCTCGCGCGCCAGGCTGGCCGGTGATCCGCCCGATCTGTCGCTACAGCCCAAGCTCGGCCATGTCGGGCTCACCGAATTCCACCGCGCCGACGAGGCGATCCGGCTGGGTTATGAGGCAACCATGGCGCATGTCGATGAGTTGCGGCGGCTCCAGGCCGTCTTGGCCTGACCGGCTATCAATCTTGTCGGCCTGTTCCGGGATACTGGTCGCGTAGCTTTCAGGCCATTGCCACATCGGTGATGCGGAATTGGACACTGCGATTGCCGTTCCAGTAGTTGCCGCCAATCGAGCCGGCGACATGCAGGGTGCGGCCCCGGTTCTTGAACAAGAAGTCGCCCAGCACCGTGTCCACGGCCCTGAATGCCATCGCCTGGATGCGCCCGCCGCTGTCCGAAACCAGATCGACACGGATGTGATTGGTGCCGACGGCGCGCGCATCGGCAAGCTTGTGGCGCGGCAGCACGAAAAGCGGCGGCACATGGCCGGTGCCGAACGGACCGGCCTTCTCGAGATTGTCGAGCAGGGTCAGTGTTGCGCCCTCGGCGGCAAGCGCGCCATCCACCAGGAGGCTCTCCTCGTCACGCAGGCGGAACACGTCGGCCGCCGCGCGTTCCTCGAAGAAAGCGCGCAAGGCGCCCAGCTTCTGACGGTCCACGGTGATCCCCGCCGCCATCGCATGGCCACCGCCCTTGACGATCAAGCCGGCTTCCGCCGCCTCGCGCACCAATCGTCCGAGATCGAAACCCGGAACCGAACGGCCCGAGCCGGTGCCAGTGCCATTGGCGTTGAAGGCGATGGCAAAGGCCGGCCGACGCGCATGGTCCTTGAGCCGGGAAGCAATCAGCCCGACGATGCCGGGATGCCATTGTTCAGACGCCGTCACGATTACCGCCGGCCCCTCGCCGCCAGCCAGTTCGGCGTCCGCTTCGGCGCGCGCCTGGGCCAGCATCTCCTGTTCCATCACCTGGCGCTCCTGGTTCAGCCGGTCGAGCGTCTCGGCAATCCCCCGCGCCTCGGCCGGATCGTCCGTAGCAAGGAGCCGGCTGCCGAGCGCGGCATCGCCGATGCGTCCGCCCGCATTGATGCGTGGGCCTATCAGGAAGGCGAGATGGAAGGTGTTGACCGGCTCGCCGACGCGCGCAACCCGCGTCAATTCGGCCAGTCCGACATTCCTTTGCTGGCGCACGACCTGCAGCCCCTTCACCACGAAGGCGCGGTTGACACCAACCAGGGGCACGACATCGCACACCGTTGCCAGCGCGACGAGATCGAGCATGGCAAGCAGGTCCGGCTTCGGCGCATCCGGCACCCGTTCGCGCAGCAGCTTGGCCGTCTGCACCAGCGTCAGGAACACCACGCCCGCCGCGCACAAATGCCCCTGCCCCGAAAGGTCGTCCTCGCGGTTCGGATTGACGACCGCGGTCGCCGCCGGCAGCGCGCCGCCCAGTTGGTGGTGATCGAGCACCACGACATCGGCGCCGGCTTCCTTGGCAGCATCGATGGAAGCGGCGCTGTTGGTGCCGCAATCGACGGTGACGATCAGGCTCGCGCCACGCCCGACCAATTCGCGCATCGCGTCGGGATTGGGGCCGTAGCCCTCGAAGATGCGGTCGGGAATGTAGATTTCCGAAGGGATCGAAAAGACGTCGAGGAACCGCTTGAGCAGCGCCGAGGACGCCGCGCCGTCGACATCATAATCGCCGAAGATGGCGATCCGTTCGCCCCGTATGATCGCTTCAGCGAGCCGCACGGCGGCCTTGTTCATGTCGGTCAGCGAGGCCGGATCCGGCAAAAGGTCGCGAATGGTTGGGTCGAGGAACCGTTCGGTGCCGACGGCGGTAACGCCGCGCCCCGCCAGAACGCGGGCAACGATATCCGGAACGCCATGCCCCTGGGCGATGGCCAGCGCCGTCATATCCTGCCGTTCGGATAGTCGGTGCACCCAGGCGAGGCCGGTGGCCGAGCGCCTGACATCAAGAAAGAACCGCTTTTCGCCCGTCATTCAGGGCCTACCCATCGCCGTATCGAGCCACATGGAATGGCTCAATACGGCGAAACCGGCGAAAATCAAAACTTATCCAAGTCCTGATGGCGGGCCTTGATCTCGCGAACGGTGCGCGAGGACGAGCGCAGCACGATGGTATCGGTGGTGATGTAGTTACGGCCGAATTTCACGCCGGCCAGCATGTTGCCGTCGGTGACGCCGGTCGCCGCGAACAGCACGTCGCCGCGCGCCATTTCATCGACCCGGTAGACCTTGTTCGGATCGGCGATGCCCATCTTCGCTGCACGCTCGACCTTTTCAGGCGTGTCGAGGATGAGACGGCCCTGCATCTGGCCGCCGGTGCAACGCAACGCAGCCGCCGCCAGCACGCCCTCCGGCGCGCCGCCCGATCCGATGTAGATGTCGATGCCGGTCTCCTCGGGGTCGGTGGTGTGGATGACGCCTGCGACGTCGCCGTCGCCGATCAGCCGAATAGCAGCGCCCGTGGCCCGCACGGCCTCGATCAGCTTGGCGTGGCGCGGCCGGTCGAGAATGCAGGCGGTGACTTCATTAACCGGCACGCCCTTGGCCTTGGCAAGGCTTGCAATGTTGTCGGCCGGCGATGCGTCGAGATCGATCGTGCCTTCCGGATAGCCTGGGCCAATGGCAATCTTGTCCATATAGACGTCCGGCGCGAACAGCAGGCTGCCCTTCTCGGCAATGGCGATGACGGCCAGCGCGTTCGGCAGATTCTTGGCGCAGATCGTGGTGCCTTCCAGCGGATCCAGTGCGATGTCCACCGCCGGCCCCTTACCGGTGCCGACCTCTTCGCCGATGTAAAGCATCGGCGCTTCGTCACGCTCGCCCTCGCCGATCACCACCGTGCCCTTGATGTTCAGGCGGTTCAGTTCCGAACGCATCGCGTCGACCGCGACCTGGTCGGCCGCCTTCTCGTCGCCGCGTCCGCGCAGCCTGGCGGCGGCGACGGCGGCGCGTTCGGTGACGCGCACCACTTCCATGGTGAGTATCCGGTCAAGGCCGGCGATGGTGTTCGCGGAAGCATTCATGAAGCAGCAATCCTCGTTCGAAACGCATGCCCGTGACGCGGGCGCGCCTCTTGTGTCAAAGGCATATGACAACGGCAAGACCCGAAACGGCCATTTCTCGAAAGAGAAACAATATCAATCGATTGAAAGAGATTTCAGTATTTCTGGGAAATGAAGTCGCGAAGAATCTCGAGCCTCATAAAGAAGGGGATTTATGCTTGCGATGACCTCAGAGCGGAACGCCCTGAACCTTGTCGCCGCCCTTGCGCGGCGGCATCATGTCCCTGGCCAGTATGCCGCTGACCCGGCAGAATATCGCGAAGGCGCGGCAGGCTTCTTCCGCCGACGCGACGCCGACACTGGCGCCGAAACAGGCATTGAACGCCGCCTGATAGAGCTTGCCCTGCTTGCCCGTTGACCATTCAGCAAGAAAATCCATCGCCTGGTCGACGCCGTAGATCTCCTCGACCGGCAGGCCGAGAACAGGAACGATACGAACAGGTATGGCGAATTGGAGTTCGCGCATGTCGAAGCCTCTCGAACAGGCCCTCCGCCGTCGTTCAAAATCTTCTTGATGCGGAGGTTCCTTTCACACGCTTCTCACGAATGAATGTGGCAGGAGCACGACCAATAGTTGCATATTTGCAACAGAACCCGTCAGGCGGGTCCTACGGTTAATTCAGTCTCGGCCCAGCGAACGGCTGTGCCGAAATCAAGCCGGCGCGTTGCGAGGCCGACAGTCCCTGACCGGAGCCTGCGGAACCCGCTGGTAGAGGATGCCCCAATCAGCCAGCGGCTGCACCTGCTTCCAGTTGGGAGAGGCATCCAGCACTTTCCGGTCCGGAACGCCTGCGACCAGATAGTCGCCACCGGTGCGGCAATCGAGCTCGTCGTGCTCCAGCTCGAACATCTTGCGATGCGCATAGAACAGGATGTTCTCGTTCATAAACCGGCGCTCCCACACGACCGGCACCGGCCCTGGCGGAAGCGCCTTCATGACGCTGGAAAAGGCTTCGACATCGACGCGCAGTTGCTTCTGGCCGCCCGTGCGGCCGTCCATGATGCCGATCTGCACGATCTGCACGATGACGGCGATGGAAAGACCGGCACCGATGATGAAATGCGCGAAATACAGCCTGCGCCAGGCAATCGAAATCCAGATGCCGGCCATCACCGCCAGCGGCCAGCTTGCCGGCATCGAATAGCGCGTACGACCGACCGGCAGGACGGTGGTCAGCACGGCCATCGGTACGGCCGCAAGCAGCAGCGCGTCGACGACCCAGCGCCTGTCCTTGGCCAACTGCGATCGGGCGAAAACCAAGGCGATCGCCGCCGGCAGGAACGGCAGTTGATAGACGATCGATGCCGGCAGGTCGCTCAGATGAAGCAACCGGATCAGGCGGTCGTTATCGTCGCGCTCCGGCCCGATCCGCATTTCGGACGCCCAGTGGGCGATGCCGGCATCCGCAAAATTGCTCCAGGCCCAGGCCAGCATCGGAATATGCGCCGCAAGGACAACCACGCCAGCGACCACGGCCTCGCGCGGCTTTCTTTCGATTAGCGGCATGATGATCATCGGCAATGCCGAGAAGGCGATCGGAATTGGCCCCTTTGTGAGGGCAGCACAGGCGAAAACCGCCATGATGACCAGCCACAACCCAACGCCAAAACGGCCCCGAGCCCTGCCCCAGAGCCAAAGCGCCAGCGCAATGCCGCACAACACCGTCGCGGTCACGTCGGTTTCGCCGATGCGCGCCTTGAGCAGAATCTGGACCGAACACTGGAACGCCAGCCCGGCGCACAGGCCGGCAACGCGGCGATCGCCCATCGTCAGCGTCGATGCACTGAAACCGGCCGCCAGCGCGCCGGCGAGCGTGGCGAGCACCCCGGGGAGCCGCACTGCCACCTCGTCGAGCGAGCCGCGCAGCGTCGCCATCGAAGCCATCAGCCAGGGGGTGAAAGGCGGTTTGTTGACATAGGGCGTGCCGATGAATTTGAGATGCCACCAGGCGCCGCCGTCCAGCATTTCCAGCACTTGCAGCGCGCGACGGCCTTCCTCGAAACGCAGAGGTCTCACGGCGAGCAATGGCAAATAGAGCGCGATGCCAACCGCCAGCACGAAAAGCGGCCAGTAGCGGGCCCAGCTTTGCAGCATATTGACTTGCCATGGGGCGGGAGGCGCGCGCCAACCCTGCCAGTCGCGCAACTGCTTGACGAAATCCGACACGGAACCCTGCCTCGTATGGACGCCTGCTTTCCCCAGTCGCGGCGCCGTCTATCACGGATGAGTGACGCCTGTCTTGCATCCGATGCAATCCAGAGGTTGAAGATCGGCGCCATCGGTGTCACATGATAGCCTGCTCAAGACATTCAATTCGAAGCCTTTCCGAAAACCATGGTTACCTATCTCGACGCTGAAACAGCCCCGCTGCGCAACACCGGCCAGATCAGGCTCTACAACGAGGAGAGCTTTGCCGGCATGCGCAAGGCTTGCCAGCTTACCGCACGTTGCCTGGATGAACTTGCCGGCATGGTACAGCCCGGCGTGACCACCAACACCATCGACCGCTTCGTTTTCGAATTCGGCATGGATAACGGCGCCCTGCCCGCCACGCTCAACTATCGCGGCTACACCAAATCCAGCTGCACCTCGATCAACCATGTCGTTTGTCATGGTATTCCCGACGACAAGCCGCTGCGCGATGGCGACATCGTCAACATCGACGTCACCTATATCCTCGACGGCTGGCATGGCGATTCCAGCCGCATGTATCCCGTCGGCGCGGTCAAGCGCGCAGCGGAGCGCCTGATGGAAGTGACGCATGAGTGCCTGATGCTTGGCATCGCCGCGATCCGTCCCGGCGCCCGCACCGGCGCCATTGGTCAGGCCATCCAGGTATACGCGGAAGGCGAGCGCTGCTCGGTGGTGCGGGATTTCTGCGGTCACGGCGTCGGCCTGCTGTTCCATGACGCGCCGAACATCCTGCACTACGGCCACGCCAACGAAGGTGTCGAGATGCGGCCGGGCATGATCTTCACGGTCGAGCCCATGATCAATCTCGGCCGCCCGCATGTGAAGGTTCTCTCCGACGGCTGGACCGCCGTCACCCGCGACCGTTCGTTGTCGGCGCAATACGAGCACACGATCGGCGTTACCTCGACGGGCTGCGAGATCTTCACCCTGTCGCCGAAGGGGCTCGATCGGCCCGGCCTGCCCGCGCGCTAACCTCTATCCGAGGCAAAAAACTCCCACTACACTTGGAGCCGCCGGAGAAACCGGCGTGCTCGAAGCGGGGGGCTGATGAGCAAGAGCGACGACGAGCGCGGATTTCTTGCCGAACGGTCCGTACTTCCTCTCGACAGGCGCAAGCCGGAGAACGAGAAGCCCCATTATCTCGGCCATCGCGAACGCCTGCGCGAGCGCTTCGGCGCCGCCGGCCACAGTGCCCTGCCCGACTACGAACTCCTGGAACTGCTGCTCTTTCGCCTCATTCCGCGCGCCGACACCAAGCCGGTGGCCAAGGCGCTGCTCGCCAGGTTCGGCACACTGGCCGAGGTTCTGGGGGCGCCCGAAGCGCTGCTCAAAGAGGTCAAGGGTGTCGGGCCGGCGGCGGCGCTTGATCTCAAGGTGATCGCGGCGGCCGCGCACCGCATGTTGCGCAGCGACCTGACCGGGCGCGAGACGCTCTCGTCCTGGCAACAGGTGCTAGACTATTGCCGCGCCGCCATGGCCTATGAAACCAGGGAACAGTTCCGCATCCTTTTCCTCGACAAGAAGAACGTGCTGATCGCCGACGAGGTGCAGCAGACCGGCACGGTCGACCACACGCCCGTCTATCCCCGCGAGGTGGTTAAGCGGGCGCTCGAACTCTCCGCCACCGCGATCGTTCTGGTGCACAACCATCCGACTAGACCCGTCTCGATCACGCTCGATCACGCTCAAGCACGTTGAAACACAAAGATTTTTGGGCTTGAAAAGCTTCCGGTAACTGAGGCAAACTGAGGGCGGTAATTGGGGGATCGGAGCACATTCCGACCCCAATAACCGACTGACTACCGCCCTCAGTTTCGGGAGACGTAGCATGGGCAGCCTCACCGATGGCGCGATCCGGCGCAGCATCAAGGACGTCGAACTGACCGGGAAGCAAAAGTCCCTGGCCGACGGCGAGGGACGCGGCGTGGGCCGCCTGGTCCTTGTCCTTCGCCCGATGCCTAAGCGGGTGCTGGCGGAGTGGATGGCCCAGCAATGGCGCGACGGTAAGCGGATTAAGGCGAAACTCGGCGACTATCCTTCGATGTCGCTCGCCGCAGCCCGAGAGGTTTTCAAGCGCGACTTCGCGGACGCGATCCAGAAGGGTCGGAGCATCAAGATCGCCACCGATGCTCGGCCCGGAACCGTCGCCGACCTTTTCGAAGCCTACGTCGCCTCACTCAAAGAAGCAGGTAAGCCGTCCTGGAAGGAAACGGAGAAAGGGCTGAACAAGGTAGCCGACACGCTTGGGCGCAACCGCCTTGCCCGGGAGATCGAGCCGGACGAGGTGACGGAGGTGCTCCGCCCAATCTTTGAACGTGGGGCCCCTGCCATGGCGGACCACGTCCGCTGCTACATCCGCGCAGCTTACAGCTGGGGAATGAAATCGGAGCACGACTATCGAAACACGTCGCCGCGTCGATTTCGACTGGTCTACAATCCGGCGGCAGGCATCCCGACTGAGCCTAAGGTCGTCGGGTCCCGGTGGCTCGACGAAGATGAGTTTGTCCAGCTCTGGCGATGGCTCGAATGCCCCGATGTGCCGGTGCACCCGCCCTATCTAAGGGCCGTTCAGATCCTGATGCTCACGGGCCAGCGAGTCGAGGAGATCGCGCGCCTTCACAAGGATCAGTGGGATTCCCGCGAACGAATTCTCGACTGGTCAAAGACCAAGAACAGCAAGCCTCATGCGGTCCCTGTTCCGTCCTTGGCGGCGGAGCTTCTCGATTCCATTAGGCCGAACGAACACGGGTGGTTCTTCCCGTCGGCGAAGGATCCATCGAAGCCCGTCAGCCATGGGACGCTTTATGCCTTCATGTGGCGCCAGCGCGACCGCGGCGTCATCCCGGTCGTGACCAATCGCGACTTGCGGCGAACGTGGAAGACGCTGTCAGGCAAGGCTGGCGTGCCGAAGGAAATCCGCGATCGCATTCAGAACCATGCGCTGCAAGACGTTAGCTCGAAGAGCTACGACCGCTGGAACTACATGCCAGAGAAGCGAGCTGGCATGGCGCGCTGGGACAAGTTCGCCCGCGCCATGCTGGCCAAGAAGCCCGTCCGCAGGCCAGCGAAGCAGGCTGCGTGATCTCGCGCGAACTTATGATCGCGGCGTGCGCCTTGGCCGCTGGGACGGCTGCGACCCCTGCAGCTGCGGATCCGTGCACAGCACCGGTCCCCACTCGCGCCGGTCACTCCTTTTCGGGCCAGGTCCGTTACGTGGGGGACGGCGACAGTCTGTGCGTCGGCGATTCCCCAGATCCGACGACATGGATCGAGGTCCGCCTGGCTGATTTCGATGCGCCCGAGCTTCACGCCGCCTTCGGAGCGCGTGCCAAGGCTTCTCTGGAAGATGTCGCTCTCGGCCGCGCGGCCTTCTGCACCGCGGTGCGTGGCCGCAATGGCCGCGTACAGGTCTATGACCGTGTGATTGCCGTCTGCCGGATCAGCGGACAATCGATCGGAACATTGTTGCGGCAGGTCGGCGCGCCTCAAGGAGGCCGCTAGCCCGCGAACCCGACACTCTCTAGGTTCACCCGCTGTCGATCGAGCGTCCAAGCTGCTGTGGACCCGGTTCTCTCACAGACGATGAGATATTGCCTGGGTGCGCGAAGCAACATGCTGGCCACCCGCGTGGGCCGATTCGGCAACTCACTGTAACCAGCTAGCGGGAATGAGCTTCTCGCCCTTCCTCCATCGCTCGATGACCGCCGTTGCGAACCACTCCGGCTTAAGGTCAGCGTGATCCATGATGATGATCTGCAGCTCCGGCGCGAGTTCGGCCGCGGCGTCGGCCGCCAGCTTGAAGAGCTGCAGCACGGCGGTCTGGTCCTCGTCGGAAAGCCCGTCGATCGAACCTTCCGCATCGCGGTCCGGTGGATAGTGAGCTTGAGAGGGTTGGTCGAAAATGATGAAACCCGGCACGGGACGCTTCTTTTGACGAAACCATTTATGGAGAGCCAGGTGTGCCAGGACGTGGTAGCCGACCCAATTCTCGCCGCTCCCCATCCGGAACAAAGGGACCGGACCGTCAAGAGTATCAGCGACGACCGTGAGCGCCCTGATGTCGAGCCTTAGCTGGCTACCTCGGTGCTCCAGCTCCAGATCGTCAGAATACTGGGTCATGTAGCGGCCGATAATGTTCAAGAAGGCATCGAGCTTTTCCTTCATCGCTTCCGCGTCGAGCTCCCGCTCCAGCGCCGCAACCCGAATCCGGCTTGCCGCGATGGCCGATTTCAGCCCTGAGCTGGTGTCGGCGGTGCTGGCGGTCTCGACATACTGAGTGATCTTTCCGGTTGTTCGCGCCTGGAGAATGAAGCTGTCCTGTTGAACGCGGAGGATCTCGTTCTCCCTCATTCGCGCCGCAATCTGCTGCTGGTTTTCCCGCAGACGCTCCTCGATGTCGGCCTCTTCGCGATTGAGCGACGCCAATCTGAGCTGAAGCCGCGGGTTCTCAGCCTCAACCGCCTCGAGCTGATCGCTGAGCTCCTGAAGGGAGCGCTGCATCTGCACGACGGTCGGCGCCGGGATGGGAAGCTGGCTTTCGCACAGGGGACAATGAGCGGAATCGTGATCGCCATGTTTGATCAGGCCGACGGAGCTCAAGCGCGCTCGCTGCTCTTTTGCTTCACGCTCGTAGCCACTGGTCTCGGACGTAAACGTCCGGGTCGATCGAATCTCGGCGTTGACCCTCTCGAGTTCGGTTCGAAGACCCTGGCGTTCAGCGCGAAGGCCAGCCAGCACGTCCTCGCCGTCACCAACCATAAAATTGTCGCGCACGCCGGTGTCACGCACCACGCGCTGAAGAACCGCAAGGACCGCCTCGTAGGTGAGCGCGACAGTCCGCTCATCGATAAGTCCCACCTGTTTGGCTTCGTCGACAAGGGCGCGCGCACGCGGGAACGTGCTGCTATCAAGGGCGTCCGCGTCGCGGAGCTGGCGTTCTAGCTGACGTAGTTCGCGTTTGGCCTGATCGAGCTGAGATTGCTTGAATAGGCGGTCTTCATCCACGGCCCCCAAGAAATAGGGCAACGTATCTTTGATGGCCTGACTGACGAAGTCCTCGCCTTGCCGGTGGAACAGCCGCTGTTTGCTGTCAATGTCGTTTTGGTCTTGGAAGGAGAGCAACAGCGCGTGCCGGAAGTTTGCCTCCAGCGGGTCGCGAGTTGGGGTCGGGGGTCGATGTTCGTTCTCGCTGATGCCGATCGCGGCGCCCAGAAACTTCTCGACGGCGCCGACCGTCGTGTTCTTGAACAGGGCGGACTCCGAGGGTGTCTCGATGTTCGACCCGCGGTCCATGTAGATATCGCCGTTCGTTCGATCGCCGACATCGGGGTTGCGACGGGCGATGAAGATCTGTCCGTCGCCAAGTTGAAACAGCAAACCATACCAACCGACATACTTGCGGATCACGCCATCCGCGACGTTACATTCGCTGCGGCCGGTACAATAATCGATGATGTCGATTATAGCCGACTTGCCGGTTTTTGAGCCCCCGGTCAGGATATTTAGCGCACCGGGTCTGAACACGACCTCGCGAACTTCACCCCGGCGACTGTAGAGAATGAGCTTGGCGATTTGCAGACTCACGGTGTCACCCCCCACGCGGCATAGATTGTTGCGGTGGTGCCCGCGGCGGCAAACCATCGTCCCAAGAAACCTGCCCGGTCGACGCACTCGCGGGCTTCTGCCGTGAACAGCGCGGTCCGCTTCTCCGTCACGGATTGACGTTTCGCCCCAACGGTCAGGTCGCCGCTGTCCGCGAGCGCCAACGTCTGGTGCTGAGCCCCGAACACAACGGCTTCGCGGGTGATCGCGCTCAGGCGCGTTACCCTGTTCGCGAAGTCGACGAGCTGCTCACGGTTGTCCTGAATCCAAGGCAAGAGCGAGGTCACTGTCGAACTCGGCAACGCCCGCCGCGTGCCCTGGTGTAGAACGATGGGGAGAATAAGGAAGGCGAGAGCAAACGGAAACGGCCGCCCCGCCTTCTTGGTATAGTCATCGGCCGTCTTCGCCAGCAACGTGGCGCAGAAAGCCGGATTGAACAGATAGGCTTCTTCGGTGACGCGTTTCGACCAGGGCTGCATGGATTAGCCCATCCCACCATCGGAGGCGTCATCCTGGTCGCTCTGATATTCAGGATGCCAGCCGACGGCGTATCGGTTCGACAATATGTGATAGCTGCCGTGGGTCAGAAACCGGTCCCGGACGCTTCTCAATGTAAACTGGGCCTCGTTCTCAACCCACTTGTACAGCAGCTGGCCGGCGGCCACCTTCTCGCCCGGCGGGCATCCCGGCGCAAGTTCGTCAACCAAGGCGGCGTGGCGCGGCTCCCACGCTTCGACGAGCTGCCGCTCATAGCTCTCGAGTTCGCCACCCACGAGAAGCTCCTCGCGCGCCCAGCGCGATCGTTGCTCGGACGCTCGGTAATAATCCCGAATGGCGAACTCCACGCGTCGCGGGCCGATCTCGATCCTCCGCAACTGTTTCACGAACGGACGCTTGTCGAGTTCCGCCACAACAGTTGGTGACGGATAGGCAGACGCATAATCGACCGGCAGGGCGTCGCGCCTGAACTCTTCCCGAAGTTCATCGACCCGCTGATCAATGGCGAGCACGGGGATGGCCGAAGGGCCGGCCCCGGAGAGGGCCTTGATGACCACACCGAACCACCATCCTTCGAGCCGCTCCACCAGATGGTCGACCTGATCGCGCGGCGCGGCGTGAACAAGCTCGCGCGCGATCTCATCTCCCACGTCGACGATGTTGGGCGAGCCGTCGAGAACAAGGATTGCCTTGAGCATGCTCTGACGTAGGTCTTCTGGCAGCGTCGCGTAGATGTGATAGGCGGCGGCGTTCTCCTTGTTTTTCGACGATGCAGCGGTCTGCAGGAGCAACTGATCAGCTGCGGCCTCGTCCCGTTCGCGCATGCGCAGGAACGCCGCCGCTGATCCATCTGGCGCCAACCCTGTCGTCAACAAAACGAACTTGATCCTGAAGGGCGCCTCCACATCTTCGGCGACCCGCTTGGCCCAGATGAGCAACGTTTTCCACAGATCGACGCTGGCATCCGTCAGGTTGCCCAGCTTGCCCACGTGGTGCTTGGTCTGGATAAGCTGTGTCGGCTCACCGTCGACCTCGAACCCGACATCGTCGAACTTCTCGATCGAAATCTCCAGTTGGGGAGACTTGGCGATAGCCTGAAGACCGGCGAGCAAGGCGTAGCGGCATTGAAAAAGGTAGCCAGTCGCCGAAGCGCTGGCTTCGTGCGTGCTGGCTGGCTTCATCCCTGGCTCTGGCCCCTACTCAAATGAAGATTCCTTCAGTTCGGCAATTACAGCCGTCACCTTCAATGTAAGTGACCGCTCGTGCAATACAGAATGCCCAGTCCTGTCGTTCTCCCCCATCATTCATCTGGTGGCGTATGTCCGAGTTCCACCGCCTTCCGGCGCTGTCCCGCGCTCAGCGCGCTCCAGAAGCGATGAACCCGGCGTGTCGGCATCTGTCGCAGGTCCTCGATGTGCTGCGCGCGGCGAAGCTCGACCTGAAAGAAGGAGGGGTGGTGGTCGATCCGAAACGTCCGAAGCTTCCAGAACACCACGGCGGCATATTTGGGCGTGAGCTTCTTGTTGCGCCGGTAGTAGTCGAGCGCGCCCGACAGCACCGGGTTGACTTCCTTCGTGGCGAGCTGTTCCAGCGCACGGATGCAGGACTCCAGTTGCATCCGCTGGGTAAGTTTGGCCAGATGGCGCTTTGCCTCCTCGGGCGAAAGGCGCCGGCCATTCTCGATGACGGCCACGTCGAATTGAAGTATGCAATGTGAGCCGACCCAGAGCGCTGCCTCGGTATATGGGTTGGCGATCTCGAAGTGATATCTCAGGTCCTGCTGGCCGCACAGTTCGCAGGTTTCGATCGGTGTCTCGTGGTCGACCGTGTTTTCGGTGAAGGCCCACTCGGCGAAGGCGGCCGGCAGGGTGTCGGCCACCGAAAGGGGCAGAATGCTGTCGCGCACGCGCTGCGTATAGCCGCCCACTTCTCATCAGGTCCCGTTATTTAAGCGGGCTTACCTTAGCCCGTTTCCTAATTAAGCCAAGGGGGCATTGCTTAAATAACGGCCGGCCGCCATAATCGGCGCAAATGGTTGATCCCGAACCCAATCAGCGGCTGGGCCGCTTTGTCGAGACCCCCGTCGCCGGCGAGATCGTGCGCGCCTTCGTCCCGCCGCCGCTCCCCCCGGCGCCACCGATCGACGTGCTCACGCTGCTGGACCGTTTGAGCTTGGCTGAGCGCGCGCTGGGCCGCCTCGACGGCATTACCATGCTTTTGCCGCGCCAGGAGCTCTTCCTCTACATGTATGTGAGGAAAGAGGCCGTCCTCTCGTCCCAGATCGAGGGAACCCAATCCACCCTTACCGACCTCCTGCGCTTCGAGACCGAGGCGCAGGCCGGGCAGCCGATCGACGACATCCGCGAAGTCTCGAACTACGTCGACGCAATGATGTATGGCCTGGAGCGGCTTGAGGACTTGCCGCTGTCGCTCCGCCTGATCCGCGAAATGCACGCCCGGCTTCTGCAAAGCGGGCGGGGCGGCACCAAGAGCCCGGGCGAATTCCGACGGTCGCAGAACTGGATCGGCGGCAGCCGACCAGGCAACGCGCTCTTCGTCCCGCCTCCAACGACGGAGTTGGATGGCTGCCTCGACGCCCTTGAGCGCTTCATGCACGAGGACGAGTCTCGACTGCCGGCGCTCATCAAGGCGGGCCTCCTCCACGTCCAGTTCGAGACGATCCATCCCTTCCTGGACGGAAACGGCCGCATCGGCCGTCTGCTGGTGACGCTTTACCTGTGCGTCCACGGCGTGCTGCGAAAGCCGCTGCTCTACCTGAGCCTCTATCTGAAAACCCATCGCGCCGACTATTATCGGCTGCTTCAGGAGGTCCGCGAACACGGGGCCTGGGAGGCTTGGCTCGACTTCTTTCTGACCGGCGTTGCGGATACGGCAAACCAGGCCTTCGACGCCGCGACCCGGATCGTCGAACTGTTCAAGCACGACCGCGAACGCATCACCGGCGAGAGCGAACGCCCTGGCTCCGCGCTGCGCATCCACGATCTCCTTCAGCAGAACCCCTATCTCACCGCAAACCTGCTGGTCGAGCGAACGGGCCTGTCCGCGCCCACGGTCAACGCCGCGCTTGCCGATCTTGAACGCCTCGGCATCGTCGAGGAGGTGACCGGCCGGCGGCGAGGTCGCGTCTTCGGCTATCGCCGCTATCTCGCCATCCTCAGCGAGGGCACCGATCCCCTGCCCGCAGCCTAACCCGAAAGAAAATTGTGCGTCTAGAAAGCGTCACCCTGTCCGGCTTCCGCTGCTTCGGCCCCGACCCGATCACGGTGCCGATTGCCTCCGAGATCACCGCCGTCGTTGGCCCGAACGCGGCCGGCAAGACAGCGCTCCTCCACGGGCTCTCGAAGCTGTTCGGCGTTTCGCGCGCGCAACGCACCGTGCAGCGCTCGGATTTCCATGTCGGCGCTGATGACGACATTGATGACCGTGAGCCGAAGGACCTGTTCATTGACGTGTTGATCGGACTGCCCGAGCTGGCCGACGGCACCGCCACGCCTGAGACGATCGCGCCGTCATTCCGGCACATGCAGCTCGAGCGTGCAGACAAAGCACCGGTCTGTCGCTTGCGGCTCGAAGCGCGTTGGGAGGACGACGGAACCGTCGAGGGCGAGGTGTCACAGGAGCTATTCTGGGTCGATACGCTCGACGACAGTCCCCCGGACGACAAGCGCCACCCGGTCTCCGCGGCCGATCGCGGCCTCATCCAACTCTACTACACCCCGGCCAGCCGCGATGCCGCCGCTCAGATCCGCGCCACGACCGGCGCGCTCGCGGCGCGCCTACTGCGTGCTATCGAATGGTCGTCGGACACCGAAGACGCCGTGAAGGGCGCGAGCGAAGATCTGGCCACCGCGTTTGAGGGTGAGGCGGCAATCGCGGCGATCGCAAAAGCCCTGCAGACACGCTGGTCGGACCTCCATGACGACGTCGTCGACACCAAGCCCCGGCTCAGCCTCGTCAGTCGGCGATTTGAAGAGATTGTCAGCAAAATCGCGGTCATCTTCGAACAAGGCCCGGACGGTCAGGAGCGCGGCTTGGACGCGCTGAGCGACGGCCAGCAGTCGCTCTTCTACTTCGCCCTGGCCGCCGCCGTGTTCGATCTGGAGCGCCAGGTCGTGGCGGGCAAGGTCGAAGGCTTTCTCGACGACCAGCTTCGTATCCCCGCACTCACGCTGTTCGCGCTGGAGGAACCGGAAAACCACCTGTCGCCGTACTTCCTTGCCCGGATCATCCGTCAGGTCCGGTCGCTCACGGACGGCGGGGGCGCCCAAGCGATCGTCACCAGCCATTCCCCGGCGGTTCTGAGCCGGGTCAACCCGCGCGAGGTTCGCTACTGCCGCAGCGACCCGAAGACGCGCGTCTCGTCCGTCAAGAAGATCAAGATGCCGACGGGCATCGACGAGGCGGCCAAGTTCGTCCGTGGCGCCATGCTCGCCTACCCGGAACTCTACTTCGCACGCTTCGTCCTTCTCGTCGAAGGGGACTCGGAGCGGATCGTGCTGCCGCGCCTCGCCGAAGCGCTCGACCTCCTAATCGATCCCGCCTTCGTCGCGATCGTGCCGCTGGGCGGGCGCCATGTGCAGCATTTTTGGCGGTTGCTAACCCACCTTGGCATTCCACACGCAACCCTGCTCGATCTCGACCTCGGCCGCAGCGGCGGCGGCTTCGGCCGGGTCAAGACCGCGATCGAGAAGCTTATCGAATTCGGCGTGCCGAAGGCTAACCTGCTCAAGATCGAAGGCGGCATGTTGTCCGATGCCGATTTCGCCAAGATGCACACGTGGCAGGATGCCGATGACCGCAAGCTGCTCAAGGGATGGGTCGACTGCCTGAAGCCTCATGCCGTCTACTTCTCCGCGCCGCTGGACCTCGACCTGGCGATGATCGCGGCTTTTCCCGACGCCTATGAAGCAGTCATACCCAAGGGGGGTGGACCCAAGATGGCCATCGATAAGGCAGCCGAAGTCGTCTTGGGCACGGCTGGGCCAGGGCTCGCCCTCTACACTGGACCTTACAAGGACTACCCTGATCTGCTGCCAGCCTATCGCTACCACTTCATCACGAACAGCAAGCCGGCGACTCATCTTGCGGCGTTGACCCACATCAAGACCAAGGCCTTGGGCGAGGACATGCCGCCGTTGCTCGCGGAGCTTCTCAATCACATCGCCAAACGCCTGCGGCGAGACTGACAATGGCCCTGCTGGCGCGGCGAGTTCGACCCGACGATTGGAAGCCGATCGGTGTCGACGCCCTCGAAGCGAACGCCATGAAGGTGGTCGTCTCCACCGACAACCGCTCCGTGATCGCCGGCCCCGGTGCGGGGAAGACCGAACTCCTTGCGCAGCGCGCCGCCTATCTTCTGCAGACCGGCATGGCGCCGCCGCCGCGGCGCATTCTCGCGATCAGCTTCAAGCGTGACGCCGCGACCAATCTCGCCGCCCGCGTTCGCCAGCGTTGCCATCGCAGCCATGCCGGCCGTCTCGATTCGATGACCTTCGACGCGTTCGCCAAGGGGCTTGTCGATCGATTCGGCCAAGCGCTGCCCGAGCGATGGCGACCGCGACCCGACTATGAACTCATGTTCCCGAACGACACGGCCTTTCGGGGATTTCTGTTCCAGGATGTCGGTACGCCTCCGAAAGCCATAGGCAGCTACGCTGACCTCCAGGCGATCTCCATCAAGACATTTGAGCGCTCGCTGCTCGTAGGCTCTCCGCTTCCCGTTATGGGCTGGCCTGACCCGACAGTCGGCCAGTGGGCGGCGGATCGATTCTGGCAATCGTCGCTGCACGAGGGAAAGAAGACCTTTCTGTCGTTCTCGATGATCGGACGGCTCGCCGAGCTGCTCCTGCGCGTCAATCCGATAGCGCGCGAGGCGCTGCGTTTGACCTACTCGCACCTGTTCATGGACGAGTTCCAGGATACCACCCAGATCCAATACGATCTCGTACGGACGATCTTCCTCGGAACCGATGCAGTGATCACGGCCGTGGGAGACAATAAGCAGCAGATCATGCGTTGGGCGATGGCGATGGACGATCCATTCTCCGCGTTCGACGCCGATTTCTCCGGTAAGCGCACCCCGCTCTACAACAACTATCGGTCGTCGCCCGAGCTCGTGCGCATCCAGCATGTCCTCGCGCAAGCGCTGGACGCCCGCGCCGTAGAGCCCGTTTCGAAGACGGCAGCCACGATCGCAGGCGAAAGCTGCGCAATCTGGGACTTCTCGAGTCCCGAGATCGAAGCACAGCGCCTGGCCCGGTTTGTCGCCGCCGAAATGAAAGCCCACGCGCTCGGCCCTCGCGACTTCGTCCTGCTCGTGCGCCAGAAGGCGGTCGACTATGCGGCCGTACTCGAGCCTGCCTTTCGAGCCGCGGGAATCCCGCTTCGAAACGAGGCCGGAACCGTCGGCGCCGTCATGTTGCAAGAGCTTCTCGCGGAAGAAGCGTCGGAGCTGTTGGTCAAGGTTCTACGCCTTGCCATGACGAAACGCGCAGGTCGGCATTGGACCGAATGCCAGGAGGCGCTGGGGGCCTTGCGCGGGATTTCTCCCGAGGACGAAGCCGCCCAGGCGATATTCGCCCGCGAGCTTGATGCCGAGGCGACCCAGCTCAGCGCCGACCATCCCGAACCGCCAGCATCCAAAGCCGATGCTCGGACCATCGTTGATGACGTCCTTGGCTTCGTCGGCCGCGAACGGCTGATCGCCGTCCATCCCGCCTACGCGCAGGGTGGGTGGTTTGAGAAGGTCGTCGAGGCCGCCGCAGTGCATCTGCACGGTTCATCGGCCGGCGCCGCAGATTGGACGGAGGCCCTCGACACCTACGAGGGCCTGTATGCCATTCCGCTCATGACGATCCACAAGAGCAAAGGGCTCGAATACCATAGCGTCATCTTTGTCGGGCTTGATGACGGCGCCTGGTGGAGTTTTGCCGGCGACCAAGTGGAGGCGACCGCCGGCTTCTTCGTCGCGTTCACGCGGGCCAAGCAAAGGGTGGTTTTCACCTACTGCGCCAAACGCGGCGCGCGCACCAAGATCGCCACCCTCTACGGCCTCCTCAGCAAGGCTGGCGTTCAGACCATCCAGATAGCCTGAGATCTCCGTCCAGCTCCAGGCACCGAAATTCAGGTTCAAGAATTGCGAGGCAGCTGCGTTCCGGCTCCAATTGCCCCGCCAGATCTCCGCTAGGGCGCGGCATAGCCGCCGCCGTTATGCTACTGTTCCGCCTTCCAGAGAGTAGGATAATGCTGGATGAAGCCATCCGGCGCCAGTTCGAGGAGGCCTTCGTAGCGCGCGCTCGGCGCCTCGTACCAGAAGGTAGTTTCGCCACGTCGCGCGTATCGCTGGTCCAGTTCGGTCAACTCACCCGTCTCCGCATCCAGCCATGCAACAGCGATGTGAGCGGCGCAGCCTTGAGCGATCGGAACGCGACGAAGCTGTTGCAGGTTCGTCGCAGGCGTGAACCCGAGATCGAGATCAACGAGATGATCCAAGCCGTGCACGACTTCCCCGTTCAGCGTCCACTCAGTCCCCTGTCGAACGATGAGGTATTCGATAGGTCGGCTCCCAAGGAAACCCCGAACGTCTCCGCGCACCGTCTTCCAATCGGCGCCACATTCGACGCGATAGGCAATGGACGCCGGGCCTTCCTTACGGCGAAAGACGGCCGTTCCTTCGATACGCCAACCACTACCGCACTGCTCCAAACGGCACGCGTCGTGACCGGGCGTATCCAGCCGTCGCCAAAGGGCAGTTGCCACGATAGTCACGTTCGACCTCCGGGTCGGATCATCATTGTGCTCAAGCGTAGATGTAGAGCTCATCTTCGCCAGCCGTGGCCTATCACCTCGACCTGATGCGAGCGGCACGGACAATTTCAGGATCGGCGCGAGAGCCCATCGCTACGCTGCTCAGGGGACCCCAGCGTCCGATCCGCCGGACCGATCCCTGAACCGAGATCGTGCGAAACTGGCTTTACGAGACTCCGCAGCGTTTCCTCAAGTTGGCGGACGTCGTAGGGCTTCGGCAAAAGCGGGAATTCTTCCGGCGCTGACCCGACCACTTGGCTGTAGCCAGTGGTCAGCACGATCGGCAGCTCCGGGTAGCGGGTACGGACCTTACGGGCAAGTTCCAGGCCGCTCATACCGCCGGGCATGATCACGTCGGTGAAGACGAGCTTGACGCCCGAGATCCGGGTAAGCATCGACAGCGCCTCCGCAGCACTATGCGCCACATAGGGTTCATATCCGAACTCCCGCACGAGGTCGGCCGCGAGTTCCGCCAAGAAAGGCTCGTCCTCCACCACCAGAACACCTGGCTTGGCAGCCGCGGCTCTGTCCGCTCGTTCGGCGGCGGCCGCGCCGCGACTCGGCAGATAGAGAGTCATCGTCGTACCGCGACCCTCGGCGGACTCAACCGCAACCGCACCCTTGGACTGCTGGGCGAAACCGTAGACCTGCGCAAGTCCCAGGCCCGTGCCGTGGCCGAACTGCTTGGTCGTGAAGAACGGCTCGAATATACGCGGCCGGATCTCGGTCGGTATCCCGGCGCCGGTGTCCTCAATGCTGATGGCGACGAACTCGCCCGCCAGACCCTGAACCTCGCCGGCCAATCTCGCGTTGCGCGCAGCAAACCGGAGGCGTCCCCCCTCCGGCATCGCATCTTGGGCGTTTGCGACGAGACGCATGAGCGTCTGCTCCAGCTGGCTCGGGTCGGTCTCGACCGGCCAAAGGTCGCCGTCGAACGCAGTCTCGAATTGAATGTCACCGCCCAAGGTTGGGCCAATTCGTTCCGCAAATAACGGCAGCTGAACGGCAAGCTCGATGAGCTTGAGCTCCAGAGGCTGGCGACGCGCGAAGGCCAGCAGCTGTTTGGTCAAATCAGCCCCGCGCCTTGCTGACGTCTCGATGCCGCTGAACATCCGCCGAAGCTTATCTGGATCGCCCAGATGTCGGCCGCCGATGTCGGCCGCTCCGAGGATGGCGGTCAGGAGGTTGTTGAAGTCATGCGCCAGGCCGCCGGTCAACTGACCAAGCGCGTCCATCTTGGATTGGAAGAGCTGTTCACGGGCTTCCTCCAGCCGCTGTTGCGCCTCACGGCGCTCGGTCATATCCCGCGTGATCTTGGCAAATCCCAGCAGCTGACCGTGATCGTCATGGATCGCATCGATCACGACGCTTGCCCAGAACCGGGAGCCGTCCTTTCGGACCCGCCAGCCCTCTGCCTCGAAGCGCCCATCCCGCCGCGCCGTTTCGAGCGCCTTCGAGGGAAGGCCGGCCTCGAAATCTTCGGGCGCGTAGAAGCGTGAGAAATGCTCGCCCACGATCTCTTCGGCTGCGTACCCCTTGATCCGCGCCGCACCAGCGTTCCAGTTGGTGACGCGGCCGTCGGGGTCCAGCATATAGATTGCGTATTCGCTGACGCCCTGCACCAGCAGGCGGAAGCGGCGTTCACTCTCAAGTTCCCGGAGCTGGGCCTCGCGTCGATCAGAGATGTCTCGGGTGACCTTGGCGAAGCCGATCACCTCACCCTTATCGTTTCGGACCGCGTCAATGGCTACCAAAGCCCAAAAGCGGCTGCCATCCTTGCGCACGCGCCAGCCTTCCGCCCCGTACCGGCCGCTCTCGGCAGCCGTCACCAGCGCCGCTTCGGGCACACCGGCGTGGCGATCCTCTTCGGTGTAAAACCGGGAGAAGTGCTCGCCCAGGATTTCGTCCGGCGAATAGCCCTTGATCCGCTCCGCGCCTGGATTCCAGCTCGACACGCGGCCCTCGCGGTCGAGCAAGTAAATCGCGTAGTCCACAACGCTTTGGACGAGCACCTCATAAGCATTTTCAGGGCCGAACTTGCTTTTCATCGCACTCAAAACCTTGGATAAGACGGGCCACGCACTACAATACTCTTCGCCGGTCTAGATTCTTATCGGCCTGGGCGGGCAACCCGCAACGTTCGGACGAAAAGCAGACCGTCCTTCTTCCTTCGCCGATACGACTGCTGCCGCGACCCTGAAACCGCCCGGCGTTCCCACCCGCTGGTCGTCCCAGAACCTCGCCTAGCAGCCAAATTCGCGCGCGAGGTGCTTCAGTTCCCAAGACCAGATGCCTCCTCCCTCACGAAATATTCTCGCGCGCGATCGCCAAGGAGGGGGGGCGCCCGTCAGTCGCACCGCCGCGCAGCGAATCAATCAACAACCATGCTCAGAGATATGGCTCTCCAGCGCGAGCCGGGCGCCCTCCGATTCAACCCGCGCCTCATCGACAAGCCGTTGCAGACGGTCGTACTCCTCCTTGAGAGACGTTGCCATCTTGCTTTGAAGAACCGTCACCGCGCGCGAAAACCTGGCCGTTTTCGCTTCGTAATCAACGACCAGGCGCGCCTTTTCTTCGCAGTCCATCGTTGCCCTTCGCGCTCTGTGCCGGCCTCAGATGTCGGGCTCCGGCTTTCCGTTTCGCGCTCGCGCCGCCACTTCGCTCTTGATGCGATTGAGCAGTAGCGAGTGATCGTAGGGCTTCGACAACAGCGGGCCGTCCTCGCAGAGGTCCTGCGCCTTGGCGGCGGCCTTCTGGACGTTGCCGGCTAGAATGATCTTTGCGTCGATACCCTTTGACCGTATCCATTGGGCGAGGCCGAAGCCGTCGACTTTACCTGGGCTGCTTACGTCCGCCAGTACGATGCCGATGGCGGGGTTGCCTGTGGTCAGCAGGTCGACCGCTTCGTCGGTATTCAGGGCTTCGACCACCTTATAGCCGCAGTCGCGCAAGTATTCAGCGAGCGGCTTCCGCACGAGCACGTCGCTCTCCACCAACAGAATATGGGGATTAGTCATACCGCTTCACTGTTCGACGTGGAACTGTCCCCCCCGCCGTCCAGAATGGCACGGATCTTCTGAGCGACCTCGCCGAGTACATAGGGCTTCGTCATCAGCGGCGTTCCGTCGGTCTCGCCCGGCAGCAGATGCCCAGACGTCAGGATTACCGGGATATGCGGGTAGAGAAGCCGCACCCGCTGGGAAAGGCCTATGCCATCCAGCGACCCTGGCATGCGCACATCCGAGAAGACCACTCCTACGTCCTTATGTGACCGCAGGCATTCCAAAGCTTCGTCGGCTGTACCAGCCTCGATGACATGGAAGCCACAGTCTCTCAGGTAGTCGCATATGACATACCTTACCAAAATCTCGTCTTCAACGACGAGTATCGACGTGCGTTCTTCTTCCGAGTCGGATGCAGGCAGGATCATCTCACCCCCTTTCCGACACAATGCCCAAGCTGGTCCCAGGTTCCTGGAGCGGCACGAGCCGGGCGCCGTAGCGCGCCTCGGCGCACAAAAAGGACGGACTGGCCGACGGAGCGCGTGACCGGTAGGAGTGATCGGGGTGGGGCAGGCAAATGCAGGAAACTCTCGTGCAACACCTCCGCAGCATGGGCGAAAATTTCTGCGCATCGGCAGAACGATTCGACGGGACTGGCGGGGGCCGCACCGATGAGCATGTGTTCCAAAATCTCCATTGGGGATTGGAACTGCTGCTGAAGGCCTACCTTCACCATCGCGGGTGGTCAGATGCGCGCTGCATCGCAGAGGTCCGACACGATCTCGGCAAGGCGCTCGCCGCATGCGAGTGCGAGGGGCTCGGGGGTATCGACCCCGAGATTCGTGCCTTCCTGCAAGACCTCAGTCCCTTTTCGCGTGTCCATCGTGTGGCCGAGTTCGTGGAGGCGGGCGCGGCCGGCTGGACTGCGGCGGACGCGATCACGGTGAGCACCCGCCTTCGGAAAGCACTCGACAGCGGCTTTTGGGTGGAGGGCGGCGAGGGATGAAGCCTTCCCCGGGGCCAGCCCGTGCTCTCACCGAACCCCATCTGCGGGCGGCACCCCGGAGGCAGTGCTGAAACTCCGCGTCGGAGCGAGGCACGGCGACGCGTCCTGCAAAACACGACTTTGGCGCTGCCCAACCCTACTTTGGTTCACTGGACACAAGGGAGCCGAGTCAGGAGCGAGATTTGTCTGATGAGAGCGAAGGTATACTAACCAGAATCAAACGCTGGGCGCGACGGATCAAGCGGGACGTCGAGGCGCTCTGGATTGCGGCGCGTGACCCTCGCGTGCCTTGGTATGCCAAGGCGGTCTGCGCCGCGATCGCAGCGTATGCGCTTTCACCGATCGACCTGATCCCCGACTTCATCCCCGTGCTCGGTTATCTGGACGAGATGGTCCTGTTGCCGCTGGCGATCCTCCTTGCTGTGCGCCTGGTCCCACCGCAACTCATGGCCGAGTTTCGCGCGGAGGCCGACTCGCGAGCGGACCGTCCTGTCAGCCGGGTGGCAGCCGCGTCCATCGTCATCCTCTGGATCGCGGCCGCGATCCTGCTGCCCTGGCTGTTTTGGCCGAGGCCTATGACAGGCTAGAGCGCCGCGTTTTCCGCGCATCCTGCCCCGCAAGGCGCCCATAAGAGGATGAGGGCAGCGGCTATCGCCGTGACGGGTTGAGGGTCGAGAGAGAGGCTCCCGGCCGGCTCGTCATGGAGATGAGTCATGACCGAAGTTCAAGTCCTGGATACCCGCCCCGATGCGCGCGGCGGCTACAAGGTCGATGTCAGTCGAGGTGAGCGAATCGGCCGCGTGTCGTCCGAGTGGTTCAACCGACCGGCCGACGAACGCTACCTGTCACTGTCCGAGCTGATGGCGTCGGTAAAGGGTCGGGCCGAGCGCAGTCGCACCCGCACCGTCGAGAGCGCCGCCGTTCGCGTCGAAGCCAGCCGCGACAATGCCGAGCGGCTCGACCTGGTGCTGCCCGGCTCCGAGGGCCCGGTCGCACCCACGCACTGGAGCTTCGGCCAACTCGCCGCGCTGGTCGGCGCGCCGGCCGCCTATCTGCGCCAACTTCCGGCGCCGCTGGCGGGCATCAACCTGCAGTACGGCCTTACCTCGCACCGCGCCGAGCAGGTCAAGACCCTCGAGACGGATGACGGGCGCGTCGAACTGCGCGCCGTTACCGGCCCAGACTATGGCCGCATCTATGATCATGAGTTGGTCGCCGCGGTGCAGCGCATCGCGGGCAACGGCACCGGCGACACCCGCTGGAAGGTGCCCGGCGTGCTCGATTGGTCGACCGGCTTCTACAATCCGCGAGTGGACATCACCCAGGACACGACGACGCTCTACGCCAGCGACCGAGACGTGTTCCTCTTCCTGGTCGACGACCTCAACCCGATCGAAGCCGGGCGCCTGCCCAACGGCTCGCCTGATCTCTACTTCCGCGGCTTCTACTGCTGGAACTCGGAGGTCGGCGCGAAGACGCTCGGGATGGCCAGCTTCTATCTCCGCGCCGTTTGCCAGAACCGCAATCTCTGGGGCGTCGAAGACTTCGAGGAGATCACGATCCGGCACTCCAAATATGCCGCTTCCCGTTTCGCTCACGAGGCGGCGCCGGCACTGACGCGCTTCGCGAACTCTTCACCGGCGCCGTTCATCAATGGCATCAAGGCCGCCCGGGCGCAGATCGTCGCCCGCACGGACGAGGACCGGACCGACTTCCTGCGCAAGCGTGGATTCGGCAAGGCCGAAACCGCCAAGATCATCGAGGCGGTGCTCGTCGAGGAGGGCCGCGCGCCGACCAGCGTCTTCGACTTCGTCCAGGGCATCACCGCCGTGGCCCGCGACAAGCCGCATCAGGACGCGCGGCTGGATCTCGAAGCCCGGGCCAAGAAGCTCCTCGACCGCGCGGCCTGACTCCTGCCGAGCCGTGGACTCGGCTTTGCCGGTTCGCGGCTCTCCGGCTCTGCGCTTTCCTGATCCACGTTTCCGCGGCGTCGCTCTCTTCAGAGGAAGAGGGCGGCGCTGCGCTTCGTGACGGGTAGGAGGCCGAGAGAGAGGCTCCCGGCCGCCCGTCGTGGAGTGAAGACCATGGCCCAAGCGGCATCGAAGAAGATCACCCTGTCGTCCTCGCGCGACATCCCCCTCAACAAGCTCGTGCTCTCCCAGTCGAACGTCCGGCGCGTCAAGGCCGGCGTCTCGATCGAGGAGCTCGCCGAGGACATCGCCCGGCGCGGCCTGCTGCAGGGCCTGTCGGTTCGCGCCATCGTCGGCGAGGACGGGACCGAAACCGGCATCTACGAGATCCCAGCCGGCGGCCGGCGGTTCCGGGCGCTGGAGCTTCTGGTCAAGCAGAAGCGCCTCGCCAAGACCGCGCCTGTGCCCTGCGTCGTGCGCGACGACGGCATCGCCGAGGAAGACAGCCTCGCGGAGAACGTCCAGCGCGCGCCGCTCCACCCGCTCGACCAATTCCGGGCCTTCCAGGCGCTGCGCGAGAAGGGCCAGTCCGAGGAGGATATCGCGGCGGCGTTCTTCGTGCCCGTCGCGGTGGTCAAGCAGCGGCTGAAGCTCGCTTCGGTGTCGCCGCGCCTGCTCGACGTCTATGCCGAGGACGGCATGACCCTGGACCAGCTGATGGCCTTCACCGTCTCGGGCGACCATGAACGCCAGGAGCAGGTGTTCGAACGGCTGACGCAAGGCTACGACAAGCAGCCCTATGTCATCCGGCGCATGCTGACCGAGCATGCCGTGCGCGCGTCCGACAAGCGGGCGCAGTTCGTCGGGATCGACGCCTATGTCGAGGCCGGCGGCACCATCCTGCGCGACCTCTTCCAAGCCGACGATGGCGGCTGGCTGCAGGATGTCGGCCTGCTCGACATGATGGTGACGGAGAAGCTCCGGGAGGCCGCGGCCGAGGTTCAGGCCGAGGGCTGGAAGTGGACCGAGGTCGCGACTTCGTTCCCCTACGGCCATGTGTTCGGCCTTCGTCAGCTGCGCGGCGAGGAGGTCCCCCTCACCGAGGAGGAGGAAGCCGCGCGTGCCGCGCTCCAGGCCGAGCTGGATGGACTCGAGGCCGAATACGCCGAGGCGGACGAGCTGCCCGAAGAGGTGGACGCACGCCTGGGCGAGATCGAGACCGCGCTGGAGGCCCTCGATCAGCGGCCGGTCCGGTTCGACGTCGACGAGATCGGGCGCGCCGGCGCCTTCGTGAGCATCGACGCCGGCGGCAGTGTGCGGATCGAGCGCGGGTTCGTCCGGTCGGAGGACGAGCTGCCGATCGAGCCGGAGGAGGACAGCGCCACCGTCGAACTGACCGGCGATGGCGAGGAGACGCGGACCGTCGCGGCTCAGGTCGACGACGATGGCACGACCGTTCAGGTGGGACACGTCGAGGAGCCGGAGGAGGATGAGGGCCTGAAGCCCATTCCCGACCGGCTGATGGCGGAACTCACGGCGCATCGCACGATCGCGCTGCGCCACGCGCTCGGCGAGAACCCGGACGTGGCGTTCCTGGCGGCGCTGCACGCGCTCTGCATCCGCGTGTTCTACCGCTACGCGCTCGACACCTGCCTGGAGCTCGACCTGAAGAGCGCCGGCTTCGCTGCTCAGGCGCCGGGGCTCGCCGATACGCCGTCGGCCCGCGCGCTCGATGTGCGGCATCAGGCTTGGGCCAACACCCTCCCGAAGGAGCCGGAAGAGCTCTGGGACGCGCTCGACGGCTTCGACGCGGACAGCCGGCAGGCGCTGTTCGCGCACTGCGTCGCGCTGTCGGTCAACGCCGTGATTGAGCCCTACAATCGCCGGCCGCGGGCGATCCTCCATGCCGACCGACTCGCCCAGGCGGTCGATCTCGACATGGCAGGCGCCGGCTGGACCCCGACCGTTGACGGGTTCCTCGGCCGGGTCACCAAGGCGCGCATCCTCGCCGCCGTGCGCGAGGCGAAGGGCGACCGGGCCGGTGACCGCATCGAGCACATGAAGAAGGGCGACATGGCGGAGACTGCCGCGCAGATCCTCGCTGGCTCGGGCTGGCTGCCGGAGCCGCTGCGCACGCCTGGGCGGGCGATCGGCACGCTCGCTGCGGAGACGCCCGACGCCGCCGACGCGGCGATCGCGGCGCCGACCCCGGTCGAGTGCGCCGACATCGAGGTCGTCGAAGAGAGGGCGGAGGACGGCGGCGAAACGGCTATGGGCGAGTTCGAGCCCGTCGACGATGATGAGGAAGCCGAGGCCAACGTCCCCTACGCCGTCGCGGCCGAATAACGTTCGTCAACAAACCCGTCTCCACCTCAGGCCCGCCGGCGACGGCGGGCCTTCTTTTTCTGAGGTCGCCTTATGCCGAACACCGCATCAGACCTCGCGCAACGTCTCGGCCGTCAGGCCGAAGCGGTCTGCCGCCATTACCTTTCCGCCGGACGCCGCGAGGGCCGCTACTGGCTGGTCGGCGACGCGCGCAACGCGACCGGCCGGTCGATGTTCGTCCGGCTGCAGGGCTCCGAATCCGGCAAGGGCGCGGCCGGCAAATGGACCGATGCCGCGACGGGCGAACATGGCGACCTACTCGATGTGATCCGCGAAAGCTGCGGCCTCCACAGTTTCAAGGACGTCGCCGACGAGGCGCGCCGTTTCCTCAGCCTGCCGCATCCCGAGCCGACGCCCTGTAAGCGTTCGTCCCACCAGGCCGCCGCTCCGACAGGGTCGCCGGAGGCGGCACGGCGTCTAATCGCCATGTCGCAGCCGATTACGGGCACTATCGCTGAAACGTATCTGCGCAAACGCGGCATTACGGCTTTGCACGCAAGCGGATCGCTGCGCTTTCACCCCCGCTGTTACTACCGCCCCGACGAGCATGCCCCGACCGAGACCTGGCCGGCGATGATCGCGTCGGTTACCGACCTCGGCGGCAGGATCACCGGAGCGCACCGCACCTATCTCGCGCCCCCTGGCATGGATTCGAGCGCAGACGGCAAGGCGCCAATCGACACGCCGAGGCGGGCGATGGGCGACCTCCTCGGACACGCCGTACGGTTCGGCGTGGCGGGCGAGGTGATGGCGGCCGGCGAAGGCATCGAGACCATGCTGTCGCTGAGGCAAGTCCTGCCCACTATGCCCGCGGCGGCGGCGCTCTCCGCCGCGCACCTTGGCGCCCTCCTATTCCCGGACACGCTGCGCCGGCTCTACATCGCGCGCGACGACGATCCGGCAGGCGACGGCGCAATGGCGACCTTGATCGAACGCGCGCATGCGGTCGGCATCGAGGCGATCGTGCTGTCGCCGAGCCTCGAGGACTTCAACGAAGACTTGCGCATCCTGGGCGACGATAGCCTTCGGGCAGCCTTGCGGGTGCAGATCGCGGCGCAGGACGTCGCGCGCTTTATGCAGTTGGCGGCATAGCCCGAGAAGGGATGTGGCAGGCAATCCGGTCTCCGCCTCGCTCAGATGCTTTCCCGTGTCGGGGAGGACCGCGCCCCGGCCTTCGAGAGGGCGATCGGCCGGCAACCGGACCGGACCGGCAATGTCTGCGGCCGACTATTTTCCGGCGCGGCCTGTCGGGCCGCTTTCCATCGCGAACCAAAATAGCCGGCCTCCGCCATCCTCCGCTGACGCTTCGGCCCTGCGCTTCGCTGCGGGTGCAGGTCCGGTCCGCTCGCCAGCTTTCGTCGCCATGAAGGCCGCGAGGGTCGCGGTCACGACCGACGGAGCATCCCATGAGCGAGCACCACGACCACGAACCGGACCACGCCGCATCTCCCACCGACCATGTCCTCAGCGAACTTCAGCTCTACGGCTACCGCCCCTTTGCGGACGAACCCGATCCGAGGGAGCTGCCCGATGGCAACCGTGTGGCAGGCGCCATCGCCGACATTTTCGACGCCCTGATCTCAACGCTCGAAGACACCCGCCTCGAGCCGGATCTCGACGACCTCCTCTGGTCGACGGTCAACCTCTTCCACCGCGCCACCGAGCGGATCGAGCGCGAACTGGACGACAACGAGCAGGCGCAGCGCCGCTCGCAGCGCGAGCAGGACGGCAGCGAGGTGAAGTCGGTCGAGCTGGAACGCCTCACTGCCGAAGGGCAGACGCTGATCGAGCGGCGCGACGCCTTCGAGCTGATGCGCGACCAGGCCGCCGAGCAGTTCGAGCGCCAAACTCGCTCATCGTGGAGACCTCGCAGCGGATCGATGGTCAACCACCGCCACCTGACCTCGGCGATGATCGACAGCCGTGACTTCCTCGCGGCGAAGAAGCGGGCCGAGACGCAGGTCATGCTGCCGGCGGGCCCGAAGATCGCCTTCACCGGCGGGCTGGACTTCAATGATCACCGTCTGATCTGGGCCAAGCTCGATCAGGTCCACGCCAAGCACCCCGACATGGTGCTGCTGCACGGCGGTTCGCCCAAAGGCGCCGAACGCATCGCATCCCGTTGGGCGGACCATCGCAAGGTGCCGCAGGTGGCGTTCAAGCCCGACTGGACCAGGCACGCCAAGGCTGCGCCCTTCAAGCGCAACGATCTGATGCTGGACGTGCTGCCGATCGGGGTCCTGCGTTTTCCCGGCACGGGCATCCAGGACAACCTCGCCGACAAGGCGAAGAAGCTCGGCATCCCGGTTTGGCACTTTGGAGCCGGGGCGAGTTAGCCCCGGACTTCCGCAAAACCATCTATTTTGTTAGGATTTGCCAATGTCCGACGATCCAATCATGACCGAGATCCAAGCAGCCATCACGACCTTACAAGGTGGTGCACGAGCCGAAGCGCGCCAAGCATTCGTGGATATCTGGGATAAAATTGAGCACGATCCAAGACCCCTCCATGAGTGCACACTGGCGCATTTCATGGCCGATGTGCAGGACGACCTGCAGGATGAGCTGGCATGGGACCAGCGAGCGCTAGCTGCAGCGCTGCGCTGCACCGACGCCGAAGCCAAAGGGCATCACGACAGCCTGTCTATTGCGGCTTTCATGCCGTCGTTACACCTCAACCTCGGCGACGATTATTTGCGCCTAGGAGACAGGGCGGCTTGCCAGCGCCATCTCGCGGCTGGAATGGCCGCCACCGCAGATCTGCCCGACACACCGTATGCGAGCATGATTCGCGGCGGCCTGGATCGTCTGGCTGAGCGTCTCACTTCGGTGCCGTAGGACCGTTCCGTTTCCGGCGGCGCACTGTTGCTTTCCGCTGCGGGCTCGCGACAAGGGCGAAGTCCGGCCCGTATCCAGAACAACCATCGAACCACCCATCGCCGGCCACCATCTCCCGCTTTTCTGCGCTGATCCTTGGTCCGACCGATCGCTTGACGCCATCAACCCGCAATATGTGGAACGGCCCGCGTAGCAAGAGCTCTCAGCATTCGACTCAACCATGGGAACGGTGCGGTCAGGCATATCTAAAGACTAGCACCGTCCACGTCTTGAATTGCTAGGGCATCGAGATCGATCGAAGCCACGCACCGTAGGTTAATGAACGCTATATCAGCACCATCTGGACCCTTGCCATAACCAAACGCCTCACAACCACATGTCGAACAGAACCGGTGAGCAATGGCATGTTTATTGAAAAAATAATCCGTAAGCACCTCTTCTCCCTGAAGGATCATTAGACTGCCTGACGGCACAAAGGATAGCAAAAATCCCTTCCTTCGACAGTGCGAACAGTTACACCTGACCGCATTCGCTGGAGGGTCCTCGTTGACTCTGAATGCTACTTTCCCACAGTGACAGCTGCCTTCGTAAGCCATGCAGCGTCTCCTTACAGCTTGCTACCTAGATCCAGTTTGCAACACGAACGTCCCCTTGGGTGCCTGCCGCGACAACCCGGTCGGGGAGCCATGTAATGGCCACTCGTCAAAGGAGCTGACACAAACCATTGGTCGCAAGACTCCGATTTGTCCCGGGCGTGCATCTGATTGGAAGCAAAGGGGCCTGCGAGCTGCGTCCAACCTACCTTCTAGGCTCATAGCGCAGAGCCACGGCCCCGGAGCTCAGCTCAATCCGGTCGACGAGTTTCAAGTCGATGACCTTTGAGAGGCCGGCGAACAAGCTGGGGCCACGCCCCACAATAATGGGCTGGACCACGAACTCATACTCGTCGATCAGGCCCAGCTCGGCCAACGCCATTGGGAGCCTGACGCCACCGGTGAACAGCGCCTTCCCGGGTTCTTGTTTAAGCGCCTGGACGGCCTCGGCCAAATCGCCACGTACCAGATCCGCGTTCCAATCGACCGCGCCGAGCGTGCTGGAAACGACGTACTTCTTCATCGCATCAATGGTCCGTGCGAACGGCTCCGTCCACTCGGGCATTGTCAAGGTCCGCGTCTCCAGCCGCCACGCTTCCTCCATCATCTGGTAGGTGACGCGACCAAAGAGCAGGGCGTCGGCGCGGCCCATGCTCGCTATGGCATGGCGATGCGTTGCACGCAGTGCCTCCTGTAGCAGTGCCTCGTCCGCCGAACCGGCGTTATGGTCGACACAACCATCCAGCGTCACGTTGATAGAGTAGAGAAGAGGTCTCATTATATTCGTCGCTCCTTTGTCGCTCGTGCCGCGATGGCCAGATCGAATCTTTGCAACTGGCTGGTCAATCCAAGGCTTGCGCCGCTTGTCATCTCGGGGTCCGGGTGACGATCGGCCGTCAGGACCATCCGAACTCGCCCGGCCTCGAGATTCATCTCGGCCACCATGTCGTAGGGATACGGCTCGACGCCGGGGACGAAGTCCATGTCGAAGCGGATGAGCAGCCGCCGATGGCGCACCATCTCCACGATGCGACCGCTTACCCGCGCGGTTCGCGGCAGGTCTAGGCTCGCTAGGTAGGCGACCTGCTCGGCACCCACCGCGGTCATCACATAATCGAAGGCGCCGCCGACCCGCAGCTGGAGTGCCGTCACCTCGAAGCGCATTCCCTCGGGTGCGAACCACTCCTCCAGCCCTTCTTTCGTGGTCCACAGCGCCCAGACGTCCTCGATCGATGCGTCATAGATCCGCTCGAATCTGATGGGACCCGCGCCCTGCTCGCTGGCGTGCGCCATCACTTCTCACCCTCGGCTTGCCGCGCGCTTCCCCGCCGCGCCAGAGCTGCGTCGAATCGATCGAGCCTGCTCTCCCAAAGCTTGCGATAGCTTCGAACCCAGTCGTCGATTGCATGGAACGGCTCAGGTCTAAGCGAGTAGAGCCGCCTCGAGCCATCAGGTCTCATCACGACGAAGCCAGCTTCGCCGAGGATCCGCAGGTGCCGCGAAACGCCGGACTGATCGATGTCCACGGCACGAACAAGGTCGCCCACCGCCTGTTCCCCGCCTGCCAGCGCTTCGACGATACGCAGCCGCGTAGGGTCGGCCAATGTCTGGAAAACGCTGGTTTGCATCATCATGCATATGTATGTCGGTGCATATCGTGCGTCAAGCCATCTGCCAACGGCTGGGAGCATGGGCGTTGGCGCCCAGCCTGAACTCCGCTTCTGAAAGAGGTAGCCGCGCCCCTTCGTCACGGGTCGAGAGGCAGGTGCCGGCCGAGCAGCGATCGGCGAGACTATGTCGTGACCGACCAATCAAGATCGGCGCGCGTCGAACTGGAGAATCCAACCGAGCCTCCGGTCCGGACGTCGGACCATCCCCCGCTGCCATTGCGCTGATCCTTGGTCCAGCCGAGGGCCTGTCGCTATCAACCCGTGAAGGGTCGGCTATGCGCGCATGCCGCCGCTACGGCTTCGCCTGCGCGGTGATTGCGGCCCTCGTCCGGACACATCGGGCGCCTGTCACGCGGGGGGTGGTCCCCCGCCTCCAGACAGGAGCCGGAACGATGTCCCTCAACCAAGCGCACGCCTTCGCCTTCAGCCTCGCCACGACGCTGATGCTCACCATCGTGATCTTCCAGGCCGGTGACGGCAGCCTCTCCGTCGTTCCCGCCAACGAATATGACGGCGACGCCGCGGCTATCATCCACGAAGTAGATCCCTTCGCGCTCTAAGCACGATCGGCTCGGCCGAGCGGAGATCCTGCCGGATTTCCGCTCCCGCGCTTGCTCTCTTTCGGCTATACTTCGATCCGCGCCGTGGCGGTGGTGGAAGGCGCGACCCGCAGGCTATTGCATGGAGCACCACCATGGTTATTGGCATCCTCCTCAGCATCGCAGCCATCGGCGTCCTGTGCTGGCTGCTCTTCACGCTCGCCATCTACGCGCTGCCCCTGTTCGCCGGCGTCGCCGCCGGCAGCTGGGCCTATGAGATGGGCGCAGGCTGGCCCGGCGGCATCCTGGTCGGCCTCATAACCGCCGGGCTGACGCTCGGGCTCGGCCAATTCCTCTTCACCATCACCCGCCCGGCTTGGCTGCGGCTGGCCGTCGGCCTGGTCTTTGCAGCGCCTGCGGCGCTGGCCGGCTATCACGCCGTCCATGGCATCGCGAAACACGCGGTGCCCTCGGAGACTTGGCAGATGCTGTTCTCCGCAATCGGAGCCGTGGCCGTCGGCGTGACGGCTTGGGTCCGGATCGCTGCCGCAGCTCCCGCACGATCGGGCGAGAGGCTCGCGGGGGCGTAATAACCACCTGAGGGATGCAGCGGCGGGACCAGACCCTGGTTCAGCGCACCTCCTCGACCAGAGGACGGTCGGGGAGCGGGTGGCTCGAAGCGTCCAGACCAGCCGAGAGCCGCGCCGTTCGAGGGCTTTCGACGGGGTCGGCGCGGACGCGCGCATTGATGAAGACGCGAGCAGCAGCGTCCCCGCCCAGAAGCAGGCTTCGGGGACCGCACGAGCGTTATGCGCACGCCAAGTTGAAGACGATCGCCATCTGTCCGGAGCCGGGCTTTGCGGGCGGCGACAGATCGCCAGGGCCTCCGTTGACCCATTGCCTGTTGCGAGCGCACCGACACGGCCTCTTCGATGGGTGTATCTGGCCGAAGGACGGCTTCGCCTCGATCGCCTAAGGCGCAACAGCGCCGTCAAGACTTTCTTCCCCTGCCGGCTGCGCCGTCATTCCTCGCGCACCAAGAAAGTCCCTCCTTTGCTGTCTGAAGCCCTGCGGGTGCGCCGTCGATCGCCTCCGGCCGGCCGATCACCATCGAGGCCGCAATGGTGCGGGCTCGACAGGCAAACACAAGGAGACTTCCCATGGCGACCATCGGCACCTTCAAGAAGACCGGCTCGAACGAGTACACCGGCGAAATCGTCACCCTCAGCGTCCAGACCAAGAACGTTCGCATCGTCCCCGAAGCCCGCGCCAGCGGCGAGAACGCCCCCAGCCACCGGGTCTTCGTCGGTCGCGCCGAGATCGGCGCCGCCTGGTCGAAGCGCTCCAACGAGGGCCGCGACTATCTCGGTCTCAAGCTGGACGATCCGAGCTTCACCGCTCCGATCTACGCCAACCTCTTCGACGACGAGGAAGGCGAAGGCTTCAGCCTCATCTGGTCCCGCCCCAGCCGCCGCAACGGCGACTGAGGCCCCCGCGAGCGCCCCGCCCGGCAGACCGGGCGGGGCGATCTTGCAGCTCTCCGGCAGCTTCGGCTTTGCCGTCCGGCCATCGATTCAGCCGGAAGGGAGATGCGCTCCAAAGGCGGCCGCGAGTGCCGCCTCCAGCTCCTCCAGCCGATAGGGCTTGCGCAACAATCTCAAGCCCTCTGCGTCGCCGTCCCGCTGACCGTCGCTAAAACCGCTCGTGAGCAAGTCCGGACGGCGCCGGGCGAGCTCGCGAGCGAGTTCGATGCCACTCATACCGCCCGACATCACCACGTCGGAGAACACCAGATCGACGGCATGGCCGTTCTCCAGCTTTGCGAGTGCCGCCGGCGCGCACGCCACCCGGCGAACTGCGAAGCAGAGCCCCTCCAGCATCTCGCGGGCCAGCACCGCGACCTCGTCATTGTCTTCGATCGGGAGAATCCGGCGCTCTCCTTTTTGGCATTGGGCCAGGGCGGGCGGATTAGTTGGGACGTTCCCTGGGAGAGGAAGGCTATCGGCGCGCGGCAGGTGAAGGATGATGCTCGTGCCCTCCGCCACACGGCTCTGGACTTTGACATGTCCCCCGGACTGCTTGGCGAACCCGTAGACCTGGCTGAAGCCGAGACCGGTGCCGCTTCCCACCTCGTTGGTCGTGAAGAAGGGATCGAAAATCCGGTCGAGGATGGCTCGATCGCCATCCAGTCACAGTGGGAGTGCACCCAGCCTTGGCGGCCCGACGATACGGCCGATTCTGATCCCTTAGGGCAAGCATCCGCAAACGGATCAGGCGACCGAATCAGCATGGTCGCTCCACCCGCAATAGCTGGCGTGAAATGGGAAAACGCTGGCGTCGGCGCATCGAGAGCGACTATTATAGTCGTAGTTCTGGCGTGCACGTTCGTGTCGGTGGGAGGTGATCATGCATGATCACCGCCCGACAGTCGCGGGCCGCACGCGCGTTGCTCGGATGGAACCAGGAGACGCTCGCTGACAAGGCCCAGGTTTCGTTGACCGCGCTCAAACGCCTCGAATCCGTCAACGGTCTCGAGGTGTTTGAAAGCACGCGCGATCAGGTCCGTCGGGCCCTGGAGCGAAGCGGCATCGTCCTCCTCACCTCCGACCAAGGTGAAGGAGTCATGCTTGTCCGTGCGAAGATCGACTCAGCAACTTGAGGCGCGCCGTACCTCGCGACCCGGCAGTGATGCCGCGCGTTCACCGGGTGATGCCCTCCATCGCCCCTCGCATGTCACAAAATTCTGGGTATGGTTAACCGCTGTTTCAGCGGCGCTCATCACGGCGGGGGGAACGCATGACCCAGCAAGAATTCCTTGATAAGCCGCCAGAGAGCCCGGCGCTGACCGATTACGACCGCACGCACGTGAAGCTCTATTTGCGTCTGCTCGACGCCGACACCGATGGGGCCGATTGGCGAGAGGCGGTCGCGGTGCTGTTCGGCATCGATCCGGACCGCGAGCCCGAACGGGCCCAACGCGTTCACCACAGCCACCTGGCCCGGGCGCGCTGGATGACCGAGCACGGCTACCGCCAACTCGTCCGCGAAGGCCGCCACTGAGCGCGATGCCGCGCCGGCATCACCCTTTGCCGACGCGCTGACTTCCCGCGCCGCACTCAACCGTGGATCGTCTGTCCCCCGTCCCGCACGCGTGCGACCAGGAGGATACCGATGACGCCCGACACATCCGGGTGGCGCTCTTCACCCGGTTACGATTTCCTCGACGAACTCATTGCCCCGGACCTCGCCTGGGAATGTCTGCGCCGCAATCGCGATTATCAGCGCGATTACGCTGACACCGAGCGGCCCGCCACCAGCCTGCAGATCATGACCGAGGGAGTGCGCCTGCGATGGGGGTTGCGATTTCCCGGTCCGACCCACCCTCAACGCCACCGAGACGACGGTGTTCTGGGCGCCGGAGGCGGACCCCGGCAACGTCATTGTCACAGCGGTTCCTTTCATCCCGGGCCTGGACGGAGGTTTGCTCGCCGGTGAGCTGGGCGACGCTCATGCAGCCGTCGACGGGCTCAGCGTGGTTTACGGACGCGGACCAAAAGCCGTCCGCCTCCTCCTGATCGATGATGCCGTTCCGAACCAGCCCGTTGCGGCGCTAGTCCCCCTCGGCGCGGACGGCCTCGACCGGATCGAAGCTGTGACGCGGCTCTGGCGCGCCCTCAACAAACGGTCCGTGCCGCCGGACGGCCGCCTCACCGCCCAGCAGCGACGCCGGCTGCGTTACATGCTGCAAGCGGCTGACGGGCACATGAACGGCGCAAGTTATCGCGAGATCGCCGCCGCGATCTACGGTGCCTCACGGGTCGGCGAGGCCGCCTGGAAGACCTCCGCGCTCCGAGACAGCACCATCGACCTCGTCAAGGACGGCGCTGCGCTGATCGCCGGCGGCTATCGCAAGCTGCTCCGCCGCCGACGCCGTTCCTGAACACCCAAAGGGGTGCGATTTAAGCCCACCCATCTTCGCCATCCCCCTGCGCGGCAGCTCTTCGCCACCATGGCCTTCGCTCGCCGCTGATCGCCAGCGGCCTCACCAAACGCCCCGGAGGCCCGATCATGTCCGCCAACGCAGCCGGCTTGCCGCCGCGCTATCTCCGCACACCCGAAGCCGCGCGATTTCTCGGTCTTTCCGGCCGCACCCTGGAAAAACACAGGACCTATGGCACCGGCCCCGCCTATCGCAAGCTCGGCGGCCGCGTCGTCTACGCCGTCGACGACCTGCAGGCCTGGGCCGATCGCGGCGCCGTCACCTCCACCTCCGACCCGCGCGGGAGCGTCCTTCCCGCCAAGCGCCATGAACCTGCGGCGCTGCTCAGTGCCGGTCGCCAGGCCCGCTGAGACGTCCCCAGATGTCACCGCCTCGTCCACGTCACGAACGCGAGCAGCTCGACCTCTTCCGGGCGCTGCCCGGCGACCTGGCCCCCAGGGATGCGCAGGACCTCATGGCCTATCCGTTCTTCTCGCTCGCCAAATCAAAGCGCCTCGCGCCGATCGACTTCAAGGCGGGTCCGGTCGTGATCCGGGTCGAAGCCGTGTCGGAGCACGGCATGGCGACGATATGGGACGCCGACGTCCTGATCTGGGCCGCGAGCCAGATCGTTGAGGCGCGCGACGCCGGTCTGCGCCCCTCGCGGCTGATGGGGACGACACCGTATGAGATCCTGAACTTCATCGGCCGCGGCGTGTCGCTGCGCGACTACGACCGCCTGAAGGCGGCGCTCGACCGGCTGCAATCGACCACGATCGCGACCTCGATCCGCCAGCCCAATGAGCGGCGGATGCACCGCTTCTCGTGGATCAACGAGTGGAAGGAGAAGGCCGACGCGCGCGGCCGGCCGCTCGGCCTCGAACTGATCGTGCCCGACTGGTTCTACGCCGCGGTGCTCGACGACGCGCTCGTACTGACCATCGACCGCGCCTATTTCGACCTCACCGGGGGCCTTGAGCGCTGGCTCTATCGGCTCGTCCGCAAGCATGGCGGCCGCCAGGAGCACGGCTGGAGCTTCGACTTCGCGCACCTCCACGCCAAGTCGGGCAGCCTCTCGCCGCTCAAGCACTTCGCCTACGACCTGCGCGACATCGTCCGCCGCCAGCCGCTGCCCGGCTATCGCCTGCGCATCGAGCCGTGCGCCGGCGGCCCCGAAATCCTGTCCTTCGTCACCACCGATCCCGACGCGCTCGGGACACCGCGGCGTCACCGCCGGTCGCCAATTCGATCAGGGGATAAGCTGTGAATCGTCTCGTGCTATCGGGGACCGCGCCTATCGTGCCATCGGGGACCCGATCCTCGTGCTATCGGGGACCGGAATCGCCGATTCCAGGTTTCGATTCAGCAGCTTGCGGCCCCCGTAACTTATCTAACCTAGATTCCTTCGGAATCTTTCTAACGCGACCGCCGATTTGCACGCCTGCGGATAACCGGCAGGCCCTGCTCCGGAGCGCGTCGTGATCGTCGCGCTCCTCAATCAGAAGGGCGGCGTCGGCAAGACGACGCTCGCTTTGCATCTCGCCGGCGAATGGGCGCGCCAGGGCCGGCGCGTCACCCTGATCGACGCCGACCCGCAAGGCTCCGCGCTCGATTGGTCGCAGCAGCGCGCCCGTGAGCGCCTGCCGCGCCTGTTCGGCGTCGTCGGCCTGGCGCGAGACACGCTCCACCGTGAAGCCCCCGAGCTGGCGCGGGACGCCGATCATATCGTTATCGACGGCCCGCCACGCGTGGCCGGGTTGATGCGATCGGCACTGCTCGCCGCCGATCTTGTCTTGATCCCGGTGCAACCCTCGCCGTTCGACGGCTGGGCCTCCGCCGAGATGCTGTCGCTGCTCGGCGAGGCGCGCATCTACCGCCCGCAGCTCGCCGCCCGCTTCGTGCTCAACCGCTGCGCCGCGCGCACCGTCATCGCCCGCGACACTGCCGAGACGCTCGCCGATCACGATCCGCCGCTGCTGGCTTCCACCATCGGCCAGCGCGTCGCCTTCGCCGACACCGCCCAATCCGGACGGCTCGTCTCGGAGGTCGACGGACACAGCCCGGCGGCGCGCGAGATCACCGCCCTCTGCGCCGAAATCGGGAGGATCGCATGGTGACCGAGCGGTCGTCCAAGCGCACTTTCGCCGCGCGTCCGGCCGATCCGGACAGCTGGATCAAGGCCTCCGAGCCGCAACGGCCGCGAAGCGGCGATCCCGTCGCCTTCACGGCCCGGCTGACCATCGACGTCACGCCGGACCTGCGCGGTCGGATCAAGATCGCCGCGTTCCAGCGCGGGCAGACCGTCGCCGACATGCTGCGCGCGCTGCTGGGGCGTGAATATCCCGAGAGCGACGGAGGCGATCAATGATCGCCGCCGCCGACAGCCCCGCGACGCGCCGCCCGTGCTCCGCCGACGCCGCATCCGACCCGCTTACTCATGTCGAGCTGACGTGGATCGAGAAACGGCAGGAGGACTGGATCCGGTTCGGCCGCCAGGCGCGCGAACAGATTCTCGATCGCCGCCGGCGGGTGGTCAGCTTCCAGCCCGAAAGCCAGTTTGCCTTGGTCCGCTGGGCGGCCAACGACTTCGGCACGTTCCTCTCCAACATCGCCATCGCTCGTGCCGTGTGGCGTGGCGAGGCTTTTCAGACGCTGCCCTCGGTGCGTCCTGGCGCCGACATCCTGCTGAGCGTCGACGGTTGGCCGAAGGTCGAGCGCGTGCTGCAGGCGATCGACGCCGTCGAAGACCGCGGCATCGATCCCGCCGACGCCGCGCCGGATTACTGGCGCCATGTCCACAACCGGCTTGCCGCCGGGTTGGAGCCGCGCACCTATACAGCCGCGCGCCACCGCGCGTTCCGCCTGCGCCGGAGCATCGCGCCATGACGCGCTTCGGCTATGTCGTGACGACGGGCTTGGCCGTGATCTTGATCGGCGGGCTCACGGCGCTGCCGATCGCGCCGAGGCTGATCTGGAATGCCTCCGCCAGCACGGCGATCGGGCTCTACGCGATCGAGCGTTCCCCGCGTCTTGAGGTCACCGACCTCGTCGCCGTGGACGCCCCGGAACCGCTCGCGTCCTTCCTCGCCGGGCGCGGCTACCTGCCCCGCGGCGTGCCGCTCCTCAAGCGCGTCGCCGGCCTTCCCGGACAACGGGTCTGCCGCGCCGGTGCGCAGGTCAGCGTCGACGGCGTGCCGATGGGAGACGCTTTAGCGCGCGACCGGCTCGGTCGCGACCTGCCGATTTGGCAGGGCTGCCGCCGTATCGCGGCGGGCGAGATCTTCCTCATGAACTGGTCCGTCGAGGACAGCCTCGACGGTCGCTACTTCGGTCCGCTTCCCACCGGCACGATCATCGGCCGCGCGATGCCGGTGTGGACCGACGAAGACGGCAGCGGTCGTTTCGAATGGCGCGCGCCAACACGATGACCGCGCGCCGATCCTCTCCCCAGCCAACAGCAGAAGGAGCCTTCCCATGGCGCTGATCGGTCAATTCACCCGCACCAAATCCGGCTATTCCGGCCACATCCGAACGCTCACGCTGGACGCCGCACTCTTCCTCCTCCCGGCCGAACCGTCCGACGCCGAGAATGCGCCCGACTTCCGGGTCCATCTCGGCGATGAGGACGGCCCGGAGGTCGGCGCGGGGTGGAAACGCACCGGCGAGAAGGCCGGCGACTATGTCTCGCTGCTGCTCGACGATCCCACGCTCGCACGCCCGATGCGCGCCAACCTGTTCCAGTCGGGCGACGATAAATCGGCGTGGGGCCTGAACTGGAGCCGCCCGCCCATGCGCAACGAGCAGGACTGAGCCGATGTGGAGGTTTCGCCGCTCGCTTGAGCCCTCCACCGACACCGGGCGGTTACACGCCGCCCGGCGTCTCTCACCGCTTCTCCTTTCCGGCCTGCTGATTCAGCTCGGCGCGCCCGCAACCGCACTCGGCCAGACGCCGCAGATCGTCCGCTCAGTTCCGGCCGATCCGTTCGCCGCCTTCGTCGCCGAAGCGGCGCAGCGGTTTGGCGTCCCGGAAAGCTGGATCCGCGCCGTCATGCGCGTCGAAAGCGCCGGCGAGGTGCGGGCGATCTCCCAAGCGGGCGCGATGGGACTGATGCAGATCATGCCCGGAACCTGGGCCGATCTGCGCGCCCGTCACCGGCTCGGGAGCGATCCTTACGACCCCCGCGACAACATTCTGGCGGGCGCCGCCTATCTGCGCGAGATGCACGACCGCTACGGCTCACCCGGCTTCCTCGCGGCCTACAATGCGGGTCCCGGCCGCTACGACGAATACCTCGCGAGCGGCCGAGCCTTGCCGGCTGAAACACGGGCTTATGTCGCTTCGCTCGCGCCCGTCGTCGGCGGCGGAGAGATCGCCGGTCCCATCACGGTTGCAGCTGCCGATCCGCTCGCATGGACGCGGGCGCCGCTGTTCATCGCGCACAGCGGCAGCGCGACGGCTGCGGATCCGGCGCGGACCGCAAGCCGTTCGAGCGAGGCTCCGCCGCCCACTCCGGTGCGCGAAGCGTCCGCGGCGGCGCCGCAGTCCTCAAGCCTGTTCGTCGCTCGAAGCGATCGTGGAGGCCCGCAATGACTGCGCCCAGCCTATATCGCAGGCTGGCGCATCCTGGCGTTCTCTGGCGCGCCTCTGGAGGAGAAGCAGGCAACACAACCGCACGATGGCAGGATAAAGGGGCGCGAGGTGCGCTTCGGGTCGGTCGTGCTTTTTCAGGGGCTTACGCGTCGAATCGGCGAGGTGCGCCTGCCCGGCGCAGCCTGCGGCTTCGGCATTTTCTTCGGCAAATCAGCGCGCTCGCGCGATGTGCGGGCTCGACACAATGAGCGGGGAGGACGATTTCCGCATCCGGCCTGGCCGCATCCGCTCGACCAGTGCGCAGCGGGCGCGACCCTTCATCGCCCAGGCGCTGGCCGCCGCCCAGCGCGCGGGCGGATCGGTCTCGCGCAAGGGCGCGATCGGTCCCGGCCATCGCTCGCGCTTCGGCCGCGGTCAGCGCGCCTCGGTCCAGGCCAATCGCCTCATCACCGCCCGATCGCGCGGCGCCGTGATCAAGGCGCGCGTCGTGCGTCACACCGGACGCGGCGCACCGCTTGCCACCCACCTTGGCTATCTGCGCCGCGAGGGCGTCACCCGGGATGGAGAGAAGGCCCGGCTGTTCGGCCCCGCGAGCGACGACGCCGATCCCAAGGCCTTCGCGGAGCGGTGCGAGGAAGACCGCCATCACTTCCGCTTCATCGTCTCGCCCGACGACGCCGTCGAGATGTCCGACCTCAGAGGCTTCACCCGCGATCTCGTCGGCCAGGTGGAGAAGGATCTCGGGACCAGGCTCGAGTGGGTCGGCGTCGACCACTGGAATACCGAACACCCGCACGTCCACCTGATCGTCCGCGGCGTGCGCGACGACGGCGAAAACCTCGTCATTTCCCGCGACTACATCAAGGAAGGCATGCGCGACCGCGCGCGCGACCTGATCACCCAGGAGCTCGGAGTCCGGACTGACCAGGACATCCGACGCACGCTCGAACGCCAGATTGAGGCCGAGCGCTGGACCAATCTCGATCGCCAGATCGCGCGCGACGGCTACCGGACCGGCGTCATCGACCTCGCGCCGCATCCGGACCGTCAGCCAGACGAATTCCATGCCCTCAAGGTCGGACGGCTGCGCAAGCTGGAGGCGCTGGGACTCGCCGACCAGATCGGCCCCGGCCAATGGTCCGTGTCGGAGAAGGCCGAGGCGACGCTGCGCGAGCTCGGCGAGCGCGGCGACATCATCAAGCGCATCCATCGTGGGCTTTCGGAGCGGGGCATCGAGCGCGGCGCGGCGAGCTACGTGCTGGCCGGCGAGAGCCTCGACGATTCCGTCGTCGGCCGGCTGGTCGCCCGCGGCCTCGATGACGAGCTGAAGGGCACGGCCTTCGCCGTGATCGACGGCGTCGATGGCCGCACGCACCACGTCAGGCTCGCCGACCTCGACGCGGCCGGCGACAGTGCGCCGGGCTCGATCGTCGAGCTCCGCAAATTCGACGACGCGCGGGGTCAGCGACGCGTCGCGTTGGCGGTCCGCTCGGACCTGTCGATCGAACAACAGATTACCGCGAGCGGCGCCACCTGGCTGGACCGGCAGGCGATCGCGCGCGAGCCGGTCGCGCTCGGCGGTGGAGGCTTCGGCGCGGAGGTCCGCCACGCGCTGCACGCCCGCGCCGACCATCTGATCGGGCAAGGCCTCGCCGAACGCCGGGCCCGCGCCGTCAGCTTCCGACCGGGGCTGATCGAGACGCTACGCCAGCGTGAGCTGGACACCCTCGCCAAACAGTTGGCCGCCGAAACCGGCCGCCCGCTGACCCGCGCCGCGGCCGGCGAGTATGTCGCCGGCAGCTACCGGCAGCGCTTCACGCTCGCGTCGGGGCGGTTCGCGATGATCGACGACGGGCTCGGCTTCCAGCTCGTGCCTTGGTCCCCCTCGCTGGAAAAGCAGCTCGGCCAACATGTCTCCGGCGTGTCGCGCGGCGACGGCGGCGTGGACTGGAGCTTCGGCCGCAAGCGGGGCCTCAGCCTTTGACCCTCTCCTGCACGAAGAAAGGACGTCGCCATGTCGGCCACTAAGATCCTCTGGGGCCAGATCCTCGTCGTCTTCCTGATCGTGCTCACCACGACCTGGACGGCGACGCAGTGGACGGCTTGGCGGCTCGGCTTCCAGCCGCAGCTCGGTCCACCCTGGTTCGAACTGTTCGGCTGGCCCATCTACCACCCGCCCGCCTTCTTCTGGTGGTGGTATTTCTACGATGCCTATGCGCCGCCGATCTTCGTCGAAGGCGCCTATATCGCCGCGTCGGGTGGCTTCATCTCGATCGCGGTGGCGATCGGCATGTCCGTGTGGCGGGCGCGCGAGGCCAAGAACGTCGAGACCTACGGCTCCGCGCGATGGGCACGCCCGGACGAGGTGAGGTCCGCCGGATTGCTCGGACCCGATGGCGTGGTGCTCGGCAAGCTCGACCGCGCCTATCTCCGCCATGATGGGCCCGAGCATGTGCTCTGCTTTGCGCCGACCCGGTCGGGCAAAGGCGTCGGCCTCGTCGTTCCGTCGCTTCTGACCTGGCCGGGCTCTGCGATCGTCCATGACATCAAGGGTGAGAACTGGCAGCTCACCGCGGGCTTTCGCGCCCGGCACGGCCGGGTGCTGCTGTTCGATCCCACCAATGCCAAGTCGGCCGCCTACAATCCTCTGCTCGAGGTCCGCCGCGGCGAGTGGGAGGTCCGCGACGTCCAGAACATCGCCGACATCCTGGTCGATCCGGAAGGAAGCCTCGAGAAGAGAAACCACTGGGAGAAGACCAGCCACGCGCTTCTCGTCGGCGCCATCCTCCATGTCCTCTATGCGGAGGCCGACAAGACGCTGGCCGGTGTCGCGGCCTTCCTCTCCGACCCGAAGCGACCGATCGAATCGACCTTGGCCGCCATGATGAAGACCGCGCATCTAGGCGAGGCCGGTCCGCATCCGGTCATCGCCAGCGCCGCGCGCGAACTGCTCAACAAATCGGACAACGAGCGATCGGGCGTGCTCTCAACCGCGATGTCGTTCCTCGGCCTCTACCGCGACCCCGTCGTCGCCGCTGTCACGCGCCGTTGCGACTGGCGCATTACGGATATCGTTGGGGGGAAACGACCCACCACGCTCTACCTCGTGGTGCCGCCCTCCGACATCGCGCGCACCAAACCGCTGATCCGCCTCATTCTCAACCAGGTCGGCCGACGGCTGACCGAGGACCTGCAGGCCAAGGGCGGACGCCATCGGCTGCTCCTGATGCTCGACGAGTTTCCCGCGCTCGGCCGCTTGGACTTCTTCGAAAGCGCCTTGGCTTTCATGGCCGGCTACGGCCTGAAGAGCTTCCTGATCGCGCAGTCCTTGAACCAGATCGAGAAGGCTTACGGGCCGAACAATTCCATCCTCGACAACTGCCATGTCCGCGTGAGCTTCGCGACGAATGACGAGCGCACCGCCAAGCGGGTCTCCGACGCGCTCGGCACCGCGACCGAGATGCGGGCGATGAAGAACTATGCCGGGCACCGACTCTCGCCCTGGCTCGGTCACCTGATGGTCTCGCGCTCGGAGACGGCGCGACCGCTGCTCACCCCCGGCGAGGTGATGCAGCTCCCACCGGCCGATGAGATCGTCATGGTGGCGGGGACGCCGCCGATCCGCGCGAAGAAGGCGCGCTATTTCGAGGACCGGCGCTTCCAGGAGCGCATCCTGCCACCGCCCGCAATGGCGAAGTCGCCTGAGGCAAATCCCGACGATTGGAGCGCTCTGCCATTGCCGCCGTCGCCGCAAACCGAACCCGCCGTCGCGCAGGGCGGGACTGACGGCGAGGATCCGACCGGATCGGAGCGCCGCCACCAGCCCGAATTGAACCACGCCCGGGCGGTCGAGAAGAAGATCCCGATCGAGAACGAGTTTGCGGCCGATCTCGATGATGACGCCGAAGACGACAGCGCCCGGATCAGCCGGATGAACCGGCTCGTGCAGGGCGTGGCCCGGCAGGTGTCGCTCGATCCCAATGACGGCATGGAGCTGTGAGAGGCGGCGATGGCATCGAACTCGAAAAAAAAGCGGTTGTCCGTCTACCTCGAGCCGGAGGTCATGAAGGCTCTGGCAGACTATGCCGCGCGCCGGGATCATTCGCGTTCGCTGGTCGCCGAAGCGGCCATCGCGTCCTTCCTGTCTCCAGACGCCGCCGAGCGGCAGGAGGCGGCCACGACCAAGCGGCTCGATCAACTCGATCGGCGCATGACGCGCATGGAACGCGACCTCGGTATCTCGGTCGAGACACTGGCGGTCTTCGTGCGCTTCTGGCTCACGACCAATCCACCCTTGCCTGAGCCGGCCCAAGCCGCCGCCCGCGCACAGGCCGGCGAGCGCTACGATGCGTTCGTCGCGGCCCTCGGCCGGCGACTCGCCAAGGGGCCGAAGCTGCGACAGGAAATCTCGGAGGACGTTCCAGCAGGCGGCAATTGATGGGTGCCGGGACCACCTCGGCTACGCGACCAGGTTTGCGACGCTCGGGCTCAGGGGGTGAGATTAATGGCCACGTCAAACGCGTCAGGGGCATCACGCTCTTGAAGTAGAAATCCTCAGCTTCATGCCACTGCCGCTCCCAAGGTCCGATCGCACCTTCCCGAGCGGCCAACCGCGCTAGGCGCACATCGTCCGGCGCCAAGAGCGTGACGCGCAAATCGAGCAGGTCGGCCAGTTCCGGGCGCGCAGCGTAGACCTCTTCCAGAATCACGATCGGCCTTGGCCCGATCCGCGTCGGCTCATCGCGCAGCCGTCCATCGAAAGCGTCCCAGTCGAACGCCCGCCAACTCGCCTCTCGTCCCGCTGCCAAGGCCTCCAGTACGGGGCGTTGCCGGGTCCAGTCTTTACAGGCGGCGGCCCGCGATGCGGGGCTATCCGTCCGAAGCTCGATCCCGCCCGCATAGAAGTCGTCGCCCTCGATCACGCAGGACTCGACTCGTTCGGCGAGCGCTCTCGCCAACGTCGATTTGCCGACACCGCTTCTGCCATCAACCGCGACGGTGAAGGGCAGCCCCTTATGCTGCGACGATTCGGTTATGATCCCGGCCAGCGTGATCTCATCGCTGGCACGCATCATGCGCCCAATCCGTTCGCTCTCTTCGCGTCGGGCCGTTCCAGCGATCCACGTTTCAAAGCACCTTCTACAACTCATCGAGGAGCGCTCTCGTACCTTCTTCCCGGCCGGCGATGTCGCCGTCGAAATAGGCGCCCTGTTCGGTCAGCTCCAAACGCGTGCCGGCGCCATCGGAACTGAAGCTGATGGTGACCAGCGACGAGGACAGCGGCGCGCCTTCCAGCGTCATGTGATAGGCGTAGTAGATGAGTGTGTTGCCCTCGTCGACGTGTAGCCAGCTCGTGGCGTTCGTCAGAACTACATCCGCTCCCGGGGGGCTGAACCGGCTGAACTCGGCTGCGCCTGCGACGGTCGGTTCGGCTGGCCGGTACTCATGGATCGTCCAGCCATCGGCGAAGATGAGCCATTTGCGCCGCGCTTCGGCCTGCGCGAATGCCCCGAAAACCTTGGCCGGCGGCGCGGAGCGGCGTTCGACGGTGAAGCTGCCATGCTTGATCGAATTCCATTGTCAGAGCCCTCGAGCAAGGACCTCGAGCTGGTTGAGGCATGTGCCCCAGCCATCATGGAAGCCCATCTCCTCGTGTTTCCGGCGGTCGGTGTCTGATTTGTGCCGCACCAGCGCGCGATAGAGGGTGCCGCCCTCCACCGCCTCCATGGTGATGTCGGCGGTCATGAAGGTCTCGGCATTCGGCCGGAACTCGGGGCCGACGGCATCGGTCCAGACCAGCCGCCGTTCAGGATCGGCGAGGAGAACGCAGCCTGGCGTCTCGTCCATCGCCACACCCTCCGGCGACGCCATCACGACCGAGAAGATTCCGCCGGCGCGGGGATCGATCGCGGCACGCGCCACCGTCCACGGCTTGGGAGCGAACCATTGCTTGATGAGGTCGGGCTCGGTCCAGGCCCGCCAGAGCTGCGCGGGGGTGGCGCCGACCTTGCGTTCCAGCAGAAGATCGAGTTTGGGATCAGGCGTCATCATTCATCCTTCGTCAGTTTGATTGGTGAGAAATGCATCGAGGCGGTCGAGACGCGCCTCCCAGAGCGAGCGCTGCTGGCCCAGCCAGCCTTCGGCGGCTTTCGCCGTCTCCGGCTTGAGCCGACACGTGCGGATGCGGCCGGCCTTGTCGGATTCGATCCAGCCGCCCGCCTCAAGCACCTTTAGGTGCTTGAGGAAGCTCGGCAGCGCCATGTCGTGCGGGGCGGCGAGTTCCGAGACGGGTGCAGGACCCGCCGCCAGCCGGACGATCACCGCGCGCCGGGTGGGATCGGAAAGCCCATGAAAGATTGAATCAAGGTTAGCCATATGGCTATCTATTGACATTGCGTCGAGCTTGTCAAGATACCTAGCCATATGGAAAGGTATCCTAATTGGGTAGAGCAACAGCCATGATGAGGCGAGGCAATATGGAGGAAAGCCAAGCTCATCCGCGTCGCGCTCGCGGCACGAGGGAGGAAGGTATGTCCGAACGGCCGTCCAAAGGTCTGAAGGCCATCCTCGGAGCACTGCCTCTGACGCCTGGCATGCGCGTGCTTGAAGTGGGGTGCGGTCCCGGAGCGCTGGCGCGCGCCCTATCGTCGGAGATCGGTGACGGAAACGTGCTCGGGATCGACCGGTCGGAACGCGCCATCGCGCAGGCGGTCGCAGGCTCGAGAGACGAGATCGCTTCCGGTCGTCTGTCGTTCCGTACGGTGGCTGCCGAGGATTTCGTGATCGAAACCAGCGAGGCGCCATTCGATCTTGTCCTCGCCGTCCGCGTCGGCGCGCTCGAGGGCCGTCACCCGGAGGCCGGCGCCCGAGCCTGGCCTCGGCTTCGTGCCGCCCTCGCCCGAGGCGGGCGGATCTTCGTCGATGGCGCCGAGGTGCCCAGGGAGACACCAAAGTGAAGATCGTGCCCTTCGACAAGGGTCATGCCGAAGACGCGCTGTGCCTGGTTAACTTGTTGCGGGCTGCGCCCATCACCCTGTCCGAGTTCATAGCGCGCGAGGCGCGTTGGCCGGTGGACGATCTGCGTTTGTGCTGGCTCAGATATGAGGATGACCGTGCGGTCGCATACGGGCAAATCGCAAGCTCGCCCTATGCGCCGGCCGATCATCTTGCTGTCCAGATCGCGGTCGACCCCGATTATCGGGGCTGCGGGCGAGGTCGCAGCATGTTCGACCTATTGGAGCGCGAGGCAATCGGGCGCGGCTTCCGCGGGCTTGTCTCCACACTGCCCGAAGCTGCGTCCCATCCGCAGGCCTGGGCCGAAGCTCGCGGCTTTCATCGCCATGCGCTGCATAGCGACAGTCTGCTCGACCTCCAGACCTTCGACGGCAAGGCGGAGGTGTCGGCGGAGGTGTCGCTCACCGACATGACCGGAGCAAACGAGATGCAATGGCGGGAGGTGGCAACGCTATTGCAGAAACTGATCGCCGATGCGCCCGACATGCGCGATCTTCCGCCATGGACGATGGCGCGCTGTCTTACGGTTTTGCGCGAGACACCGGCCGCGCGCCCCGAATGGGTGATCGTCGCACGGTCTCACGGCAGCCCCGTCGGCCTCACCGTCGGTCATTCCATGGGGAACGAGATTTACTCGTACTTCACTGGCGTGCTACCCGATTGGCGCGGCAAACATGTCGGCCTGGCGCTCAAGCTGCGCCTGATCGCTGCGGCCCGGGCACAGGGCATCACGACAATGCGGACCACGAACCTCGATACCAATATGCCGGCGCTTCGCCTCAACGCATCGATCGGCTTTCGCCGCGTTCCGGGTAGCCTCGAGTTGCGCAAGACCCTGTACTCCGGCGCTGCGGCTACTCCGGTGAAGCCCCAGTGACATAGCTGGCCGCGAACTCCGCGCTCGCCGGGATCGGCTTAATGATGTCGATCAACACTCCATTTGGGTCCTGCGTGATGAAGTGGCGCTGGCCGAACGCTTCGTCGCGAAGCGGCAGGAGGATCGGCAGACCGTCCGCGATTGCTTGGGCATGGATCGCGTCAACGTCCTCAACTTCGAAATTGAGTAAAACACCCGACGCGCGTCCGCGTGCTACATCCGGGATCGTCTCATGATCGCCCTGAAGGATCGCCAGATTGACGGCCGGATCACTTGTCGATTGCAGATGGACGTACCAGTCGGCCTGGAACAGCGGCCGGAACGAGAGGTGCCGGACGTAAAATGCGGCAGTGCCGGACACATCCTCGACCATGAGGACAGGATAGGAACTGGTGATTTTCATGCTTCCCTTCTCCATTTCAGAAACATACAGTCTGCATGTTTTCAAATCTTTAACAAACAGGCAGGCTGTATGCAACCGAGATCGTCGAGGCGCAGCAATTCCGAGCGGAGCGCCGAGATGCGCGCCAGGCTCATCGCGACGGCGCGCCGCCTGTTCGTCGCGCACGGCTATGCGGCCACCAGTACGCCGGCGATCGTCGAAGAGGCCGGGGTGACGCGCGGCGCGCTGTACCATCACTTTCCGGACAAGCAGGCGATCTTCCAGGCCGTCATCGACGCCGAATCGGCCCACGTCGCCGAGGCCATCGAGGCTGTCGATGCGCCCGCCATGACAGCGTTGGAACGGCTCCTCGCCGGGGCAGACGCCTATGTTCGGACCATGCAGGTTGGGGGACGAACCCGGCTGCTGCTTGTAGATGGCCCGGCTGTGCTGGGACGCGAGGCGATGCGCCAGATCGAAGGCCAACACGGCGATGCCAACCTGAAGATCGGCCTCGAAGAGGCAATGGCCGAAGGCAGCCTGCCGCGTCTGCCGATCGAGCCGCTCGCGTCATTGCTCTCGGCCATGTTCGAGCGCGCCGCTTTGGATGTCGCCGATGGCACAGCGCCCGCGGATGTCCTCACCGCTCTCAGGCAGATCCTCACTGGATTGACGGCTTCAGACCAAGGCTCCGCAGGCCAAAACAATGCTCGTATTGATGGATGATCCGATGTCCTACTTTGACTGCTACCTCATTCCCGTACCCACGGCGAAACTCGACGCCTACAAGGCCTTTTCGCAGCGCATGGCCGTGGTGTATCGTGAGTACGGCGCTCTTCGGGTCATCGACTGCAGGCTGGACTCTGCGACGAGCGACGGAACACATTTTCATGCCGATGGCGCGCAGAGTGAAGTCCAGGGCGAGGAGCTGCGCGACTTTCCCGCAGCAGCGGCCGCCCGCTACGGAGAGACCGTCATCCTGTCTTGGACAGAGTGGCGGAGCAAAGTCGAGCGCGACGCGCAACTGCCGCAGATCCTGGCCGACCCACGCGTCCAACCACGCGACGTTGAGGAGATGATCTTCGAGGGAGACCGCCTTATCGCGGGCGCATTCTACAAACTGCTTGAGTGCTAATGCGTGCGATGCTCGCAACCGCTGGGTCAGATGGAATGTCTCACAAAAAAGCATGCGTTCGCATGCGTCCGAGCGTGCGTGCAACAAAGTCGAGGTCCAAAGCGAGAACTCGAAACTTACTCCGCTCAGGATCCACGCCTTCGGGCGCATAAAGAACCAGTGCCAAGAGCACTCAAATAAGCGCATTCCGCAACCTGGATGGGCGGCCTTTCAGCTTCGGTCAAGTAGCCAGACCGTCAACGGGCCAACCACTTCAAAGCCCCGCTGGATTGCCCGAGCCAAGCGTTCACCCCGCTGATAGCAGCAAATCGGTTGGCCTCCCTCGGCCGCCACGGCCTCCAACAACCCTTCATTCGAGCCAAATTCGTTCGTGATTCCGACTACCCTCGGCGATCGGAAGGCTATCAGACCGCCCTCAAGCTGTCCGCTCTTGCCGTATCTACCCCAAACCTCCACCTGAGGGTTTGTTAGGACCGCAGGCAACAAATTAGCTGATTCACCCCCGGCTTCTTCCCATGCTGCGATCCATTCTAACATGTCGCCTTTGCCAACCACCATTCGACAACTGGGGCAAATACCGCCGCGTGCAAAAATATCCAAATCGGCCCAAAGCCATTGGGCGGTAAAGAGCTCATTATAACCATGACAATGTAAGGGAAGGACCGAGAAGCTGTCTTTGACTGCTACTTTTGTTAGCTGCATTGACAAACTTATTGCAATTGAGATCTGTCGGTCTTGCTTACCAAAACACTCGACTGTCACCATGTTTGGGTAAAGACTTGGTGTTGCCTTTCTTGTAAACCAAGACCCATCAGCCTCTTCTTTACCCAAATCATGCACCTGCCATACCGCGGCACACCATTCGGCGTTGTTCCATGCGACCAGTTGTGCGCGTTCCATGTTAGCAGCCTCCCACGTCAATCACTCTGTGCCACAACGCCCTATCCCAGTTACGATCCAGTCAGCCCTACGGACTCGGACGGAACCAAACCCAGCCTTTTGCGAGATGGGAGCGAATTTCATTGTGTACTTCGGCGTTGCCTCTCAACTACTAGATGCTGAGCGCAGTAGTCCTGAGGCTGAGTGCAATGACACGAAAACCGCGAGTGCATGTTAAAGCTTACACACGTCAGATGTAGCGAAGGTTCCTATGCAGGAGAATTGAGCTTATCTCGCCCCCTTATCGTCTGACCTCTATCTGCTTCGCCTCGCTCACGAATTCCTCAAACATCGCCTTTATGGGCCTGGCCACCAGCGGAGGTGTCGCTTCATAAGCGCCGCCGCGAAAGGGCGGCTCGGGATTATACTCAGCGGTCAACATTGATGACTGTGCGTAAGCCTCGCCCCTCAGTCGTCCAACCAAGCCTGCGCCAAAATCCAACCCTGCTGATACCCCCGCCCCGGTAATCACGTTGCCGTCCTGAACGACGCGGGCGTGGGTTGGAATGGCGCCAAATTGACCCAGCAAGTGTCTCACAGACCAGTGGGAAGTCGCCTTCTTGCCCCTCAGCGCGCCTATTGCGCCCAGGATCAGAGAGCCCGTGCAGACGCTTGTGACGAATTCTGCCCGGAGAGCTCGGTCATGCATGAAGTCGAGCGTTCGCTCGTCATTGGCGGCAGCAACTGTGCCAGCGGTTCCGCCTGGAGCGAACAAGATATTTATATCCCTCGGGCAATCCGCAATAGTTACGGTTGGTTGTATAGCAATGCCAAAATCACTCTTGACTGGCGCGAGAGATGGCTGGTTTGTAACCAGATAGATCTCAGCGCCCATCATCGTCGCTAAAAAATGATAAGGACCTATAAGATCAAGGGCAGTAAAGCCTGGATACATCAGCATCGCGATCTTTTCAGACCCACTCATCTGTATACCTGGAAGGCGCGATAGTTCAGCGTACCAATCGTAACTATCGAGATCCCTTTCAACGCCGCTACTTTCAGCAAGGGTGCCGCGACCTGACATCAGGATAGAAATTACCAAGCCGCCTCCCAGTGTTTTCAGAGCATTTCGTCGACCCATAGCCATTCTTACTCTCCGAGATCAGTCAATGGGCACATGTTTAGGAAGGGGCGGTTTCGTTCGGTCGTTGTTGGGCAAGCCCCAGACCGAGGATTCATCACGGCACCTTTTTGCCGAGGCGAGTCGTGCCGTTGCGACAGCAAATAGCAAACCCGAAACGAGCCAAAGAAGGACACCGAGCTCACCAATAACGCCGAATTCGTTGCCCATGGAAACCTGATAGAGCCCGGCCGGGAACAGGATCGATGCGGTGAGCGCAAAGGTGAAGTGGGCCCAGGCTAGGCGGGAAGTGCCGATTTCCGGAAAGGCCCGATAAGTCAGCCCAAAAAGCGCCATCGATGCCCAGCCCACTAGGTTGATGTGCGCGTGTAATGGCCGCAGGCTGAAATCGTGATTCACGCCCATCCAGACGCCCAAAGCACTGCCACCAAGCAGATACAGGGCTGCAACAAGTAAGAAAAGACGATCAGGTCTCATGTCAGTATATGTCTCCGACGCGATCAATTGATCTCGCATGTGGCCGATGATGGGAGCGTAAAAACGCTTCGGTGTGGCAGGGCGAAACCCGCCTCTTCATACGATCGCTCACATCTTGAAGGCAGGCGATGGAGATTCAGTCGAAGACGCTTTTGCCATAGCAATGGGCACATCTTCGGTGATGAATGCCTTGACCAGCGTCTGCGTCGGTATGACAGCGCTGGTACCGGTTGTGAGGAAGCCCGCCGGCGGGAAGAGGATGACCGCTCTAAGAACAGCGATTGTCCCAGTCGCGCCCGTCTCGTCGATCTGGCCGGAAAGATCGATCCGACGACCGTTGACCTGCACGAAAAGCGCACGGGCGGTGATTGCGGCAGACTTACCCCACATCCCCTTCTTGCGAACGCTCGTCACCTCACCAACGGCTGGGGTACCGGCTGCAATGACAAGCTGTCCGTTGAGTTGTACTGGCTCTGCTACCTCCATCAGAAATCGCTGCCCAGGGCGGAGCGCCTTGTTGGCTGTCGTGAGCTCTTCGGTCACGCGCAGCGTGACCAAAGTACCGACGGGCAACACTTCTTCGTCCGGCTTGGCTGGGGTAGCTCCGGTGCCCGCCGTCGACGGCGCCGACGCGGCCTGTGAAGGCTGGGCGATCGCAACGCCCTGCAAGGCAAGAGCCAACGCGAACACAAGATGCGAACGGGACATTGCTGCTCTCCTTTTGACTGCACGACTGATTGGAACTCAACCGATCTCGCTTGACTCGCACTCAAGCAAATGATTTGAGTGTGAGTCAAGCGAAAAGAGGGCTGATCGAGAAATGGCAGTGAGAGCTGAGAAGATGGACGCGAACCGAAAACGGATTCTGGAATCGGCCTTGGCGCTGTTTCTGGAAAGGCCGTTCGAGGACGTCACGCTCCAGGCTATCGCGGAGGCGTCGGGCGTCTCTCATCAGACCGTTCTGAACCATTTCGAATCGAAAGACGGGGTCGCGGCAGGGAGCGCCGAGATCCTCGCCCATCGTACTGCCGCCGCTCGCAGCAAGGCGGTCCCGAACAACATCCGAAGCATCATTGATACACTCGTTGATGATTATGAACAGATTGGGGATGCGAACGCGCGATGGGCCGCCTCTTCCGAGAGATTAGGTTCACTTGCGGCCCTGCTGGACGTCGCGCGCACCAACCATCAGGCTTGGCTTGATGAGATGTTTTCTGATCATCTGCCGAAAAGTGCAAAATCGCGGTCGCGTACCGTTAACGCCTTGCATGCAGCAACTGACGTCTACGTGTGGAAATTGCTGCGCCGAGACTTGAGACTAGGGCGAAGCGAAACGCAGGAGGTGATCGAAACTCTTGTGAATGGGGTAATCGCTAGCTCTAGACGAGTGCCGTCAGGCAAGCGGAGCGGCTGATGAAAGCGCGAAGTTATCTGTTCGCGCTCGTTGATCAGGGCGGCAACATCCCTCCAGAGATTGGTGCAGTTCGCCGACTTGTCGAACGCGGCCATCGCGTCGTAGCGATCGGCGATGACTCGGTTGCCGACGATATCCGTGCGAGCGGCGCAACCTTTCGTCCCTGGGTCACTGCGCCGAACAAGCGCGATCGACGACCGCAATCTGACTGGATACGTGATTGGGAGTGCAAGTACCCGTGGGAGTTGGTCAAGCGACTTGCCGATGCGCAGATGGTGGGGCCTGCGCCGCGGTATGCCGCTGATGTGATGGACATCCTTAAGGAATCGCGGCCTGACGTCGTCGTCTGCTCGATGTTCTGTGTTGGTGCGATGATTGCTGCTGAAGCGGCGCGTATCCCATTCGCCCTGCTTTTCCCGAACGTCTATCCGATACCCGCAGAGGGAATGCCCCCGTTCGGAACCGGTCTCATGCCTGCCCGCAGCTTTGCCGGACGCTGGCGCGACCGAACGATCAACACCTTGGCCAACTACCTGTGGAACAGATACGCGCTCACAGGGCACAACGCACTTCGCGCTGCATATGGTCTTTCGCCGCTGTCCCGGTTTTTCGACCAGCCCTGCCGGGCTTCGCGACAACTAATCATGACATCCCCGTCTTTTGATTTTCCGGCGGCCCTACCCCCCGGCGCAAGCTACGTGGGCCCGATCCTAGACGACCCGTTGTGGGCGAAAGGGGAAGGCTGGGAACCGCCTGGTGGCACTGGCCCACTCGTCGTCGTGTCACTGTCAACGACCTATCAGGACCATATCGCTGTCCTCCAGCGCATCGTCGAGGCTCTTGAAACACTTCCAGTTCGCGGCGCCGTTGCCACCGGGCCGACGATTGCGCCAGAGACCTTGTCGGGCGCGCCTAACGTATCGGTCGTCGAAAGCCTTCCTCATGGTATTGCACTCACGCACGCGGACCTTGTTGTCAGCCATGGCGGTCACGGCACTGCCATCAAGGCACTCGCCAATGGAGTTCCGATGGTAATCCTGCCGCATGGACGAGACCAAGCGGACACGGCGGCCCGGGTAAGTGCTCGCGGTGCCGGGATAACCTTGAGCAAGGCATCGAGAGTGAGCTCGATCGCCGCGGCGATAAAGACGGTTCTTGATGACCCGCAATATCGCATTGCTGCACAACGACTTGGCAAGGTCATCGTGGATGAGATGAGGCCAGAAGCACTTGCATTGTCGCTTGAGGACGTCGCCGAACACCCCCTCGCACCCCGCCTTTCCCCGTGCTGAGCTGAACTCTCATCGTCCAATCAGAATTTGGCGAGTGCCAGGTCATCGATTGGGTCCATCCAACATCTGACCATCGCGAGGGGTCAATGAGAATACTGTCATCAGCCAACCCGCGCCGTCTCGCATGCTGGGCGCTGTTGCCACTCGGACTAGTGGGACAAGGCTGCATCAACGGCCAGGATCCGCGGTCCGTGTCGGAAAAACCTCGCGCGGAACGAACGCTGGAAGCGCACACTCGCTTCCTTGCCGACGACATGCTCGAGGGACGTGACACGGGAAGTCGGGGTTACGACATTGCGGCCGCGTATGTCGCAGCTCAGTTTGCAGCTGTGGGCCTGCGACCGGCTGGTGACGCCAATTCATATTTCCAGCATGTGCCACTGCGACGACGCACATTGGAACCAGATGGGGTCAGCTTTGCCCTTGAAATGCAAGGGCAGCGCTTGGTTTGTTCCAACGGCATCGATATTGCCATCGACCCAAGCCCCTACGCGTTGTCCGAAACACTCGAGACGGACTTGGTCTTTGTTGGATGGGGTATATCAGCCCCTTCGCTGGGGCTCGATGATTACGCAGGTCTGGACGTGCGCGGCAAGGCTGTCGTGCTGCTGGAAGGGGCACCCGCCTCGCTGCCTGGAGCCCTGCGTGCCCATTTTAGCTGGATCCAGCAGAAGGAACGCATGGCGGCGGCGCAGGGTGCCGTCGCCGTCCTGACGCTTAAGACCCCTGACCGCGAGCGCGTCTCGCCTTGGGACCGCACTCGGCGCTACCGCCCATTGCCGGGATTATCATGGCCCCAAGAAGCAGCCAGCGGCGTAGAGCCGATCCGAGCGACAATCACGCTGGGGCCCAGAGTCGCTCGCCGTCTGTTCGCATCTGCGGGAAGAGACATTGACGAAATCTATGCGCATTCTGCGGCAGCGACGCCGAAGGGCTTCGCGCTACCAGCAACTATGCAGTTGAAAAGACGATCTCTGCATGAGGAAGTGCGGAGCGCGAACGTTATTGGATTGCTTCCGGGTACTCACCCGGTACGGCGCCACGATGTTATCGTTGTCCTGTCACACCTCGATCATGTCGGCATAGGCCCGACAGTGGACGGCGACCATATCTACAACGGCGCGGTCGATAACGCTGGCGGTGTAGCCGTGATGCTGGAGGCAGCACGACAGCTTGCCGAGACCGGCACGGACCGATCAGTTCTATTTGTTGCAACCACCGGTGAGGAGAAGGGGCTAATCGGCTCCGAGTATCTCGCTGCGAATCCCGTTGTCGATCCCAGACGCATTGCGGCAGCCATCAGCATCGACGGACTGATGGCATTCAACGATTTCACAGGTGTCGTCGCTCTCGGAGCTGATCATTCGACACTGGGCGCCATTTCCGCTGAAGCCGCCAGATCCATAGGCGCCTCGCATGTACCCGACCCGATCCCAGAGCGCGGCAATCTGGCCCTGAGCGATCAGTACCCGTTCCTTCGTCGCGGCGTGCCCGTACTCTTTCCAAATCCGGCCCGAGAAACGACCCAGCCTGACCGGACCGCTCTCGCAGCATGGGATGATTATGAGAGCTTTCACTATCATCGGCCCTCCGACGATATGAAGTTGCCTCTCCGTTGGCACAGCGCGGCGCGATGGCTGCGCTACATTACCTCGACGATACGAGGAGCCGCAAACGCCGAGGGCGCCATTGCCTGGAACGACGGCGATCTGATCGGAAGGTATTTCGGCCGGCCGGATATGCGGCAAAGCAACAAGGATTCGAACAAATGAGCGAGTCACAATCCGCTGTCGCGAAGATTGTGAGGCGATTGGCGGACGAACCTCGAGACAGGGTCCACCTGATCGCCATAGATGGCCGCAGCGGCACCGGCAAATCGACCTTTGCCGGCATCCTCGCCAAGGCTCTTGATGCGACCGTAGTTGACGGCGACGATTTCTTTGCCGGAGGCATCGAGGTTCGCCGGGACGCACCAAGAGAACGCGCGGCAAACTGCATAGATTGGCGCCGTCTGAGAACGGCCCTCGAACAGCTCCGCGAAGGGAAATCGGTTTCATACCGACCATTCGACTGGGACGCATTCGATGGTTCGCTCGCAGCGGAATCCCGGACCAAACACCCCGGACCGTTCGTCATTGTAGAAGGCGTCTATTCTGCGCGCCCTGAGCTGGCGGATCTCATGACGATGCGCGTTCTCCTTCGCACGACGCCTGAAGTCCGGATGGAACGACTGCTCCGCCGCGAAGGGGAGATCGGCCCCTGGGAACGCCAATGGCATGAAGCAGAGGATTGGTATTTCGCGGAAGAGGCACGAGAAAGCACCTTCGACATCATAGTCAATAATCAATAATTTAAGGAGAGCGGCATGACCGTCAGCTTAATGGTTCACGAGGATTTCTACAGCCAGTCCGTCGCTTCGACTGTAGAATACCGAGTTCTAATGCCTCCAGATGGTTCGCGCGTGGACGGCTTGCCGCTGATCTTGCACCTCCATGGCGCAATGTCATCGTCAGCATTCCTCGACGTCGCAAAGCCAAGCTATGAATCTGCTTGGACAACCGGCGTCCTGCCCCCCGCAATCGTAGCTTGCGCTTCGACGCCCACGAGTGGTGGTTTCTACATCGACTATTCCGATGGTCCTTTTTGGGAACGGCTGGTCGGAACCGAATTGCCCGAGCACTTGGCGACGCAGTTCGCGCTAAACGAGTCACAGGCCGTCCTGGGCTTCTCAATGGGTGGCTATGGCGCCCTCAAGCTCGCGTTCCGCGCGCCGGATCGTTATCGCGCAGTGGCCGCTCTCTGCCCCGCGATTTTTCCGGCCGAAAGTTTGGACGAGGTGCCGGCCAAGAACCGGCCCGCCATCTTAGGCGAACTTAATCACGCCATGGGTGCTGCCCCTTACGGCTATTCGGGCAACTGCGTTCCGACACTACTGCGCCAGAATATAGACGTCGTCAGGGAATCGGCACTAAAAATCCTCGTAGACTGCGGTAACAAAGATGAGTTCGCTCTGCATGACGGATCAATGTATCTCCACCAACTCATGCTGGATCTCAACATCGACCACGACTGGGAATCACTGCCGAACTGTGGACACGCTGATCGTGGGGCGGAACGCCTGGCGAAAGCTTTGACTTTTTTGGGGTCGGCACTCGCTTAACGGACGTGTCAGAACTGTTCTATAGGGGCGCAGAAGCTAAGTCTCTGCGCCAAACCCGGGTGCCGCTCGAAATAGACTAATCCTGAGTTAGGAGGCGCCGCCGACTCGCAGAGGCTGACGCTGAGCCGGTAGAATCGAGGACGGCTCGCCGGGCGGCGCGGGCGCATCGCTGCAGCTGGGCCAGGTATTCCGCAGGTCCGCCGTTCCCCTGTCTTTCTACGCTACGGTTCTACGAACGCATTCCCTTGTTGCCGCGCCCACATTTCTGCCTCTTCTACTCATCCCCGATCCAGGGCCGCTCGTCCGCGGTCCCTTCACGAACGGGGACGACATGGCGGCTTCTCACCAGCGATCCGAGGCGAGCTTACGCGGTGCGCGCATGCTGCGCACCGCGCTCGGTCCCGCCATCGCCGGATTCCTGGAAGACCCCACAGTCGTCGAGGTGATGCTCAACCCCGACGGGCGGCTCTGGATCGACCGCTTGTCCGAGGGGCTGTTCGATACAGGAGAGCGGCTGTCGGCCGCGGACGGCGAGCGCATCGTCCGCCTGGTGGCCCACCATGTCGGCGCCGAGGTTCATGCCGGCGCGCCACGCGTCTCGGCCGAGCTGCCCGAAACCGGAGAACGGTTCGAGGGGCTGTTGCCGCCGGTCGTGGCGGCGCCGGCCTTCGCGATCCGCAAGCCCGCCGTCGCGGTCTTTACGCTGCAGGACTATGTCGCGTCCGCGATCATGTCGGCCGATCAGGCCGAGGTCCTCCGTCGCGCCGTGGCCGATCGGCGCAACATCCTCGTGGCCGGCGGCACCTCGACCGGCAAGACCACGCTTACCAACGCCTTGCTCGCCGAGGTCTCCAAGACCTCCGATCGCGTCGTCCTGATCGAGGATACGCGCGAGTTGCAATGCGCGGCCCCCAACCTGGTCGCGATGCGCACCAAGGATGGGGTCGCCACGCTGTCTGAACTCGTTCGCTCGTCGCTGCGCCTGCGCCCCGACCGTATCCCGATCGGTGAGGTGCGCGGCTCCGAGGCGCTCGATCTGTTGAAGGCCTGGGGCACCGGCCACCCGGGCGGCATCGGCACAATCCACGCCGGCACCGCGCTCGGCGCGCTACGCCGCCTTGAGCAGCTCATCCAGGAAGCCGTCGTCACCGTCCCGCGCGCCCTGATCGCCGAGACGATCGATCTGGTCGCGGTGCTGAGCGGCCGCGGGTCCAGTCGCCGCCTGGTCGAACTCGCCCGGATCGAGGGCCTCCGTCCCGACGGCGACTACGACGTCACCCGCGCAACCCAACCCCTTTCAGGAGATCCCGCATGATCCGCCGGTCCTTGACCCTACGTCGCCGCCTCATAACGGCGGTCAGTCTCGCGCTTTTGAGCGTCGCGTTCGCGCCCGCCGCTCACGCCTCCGGCTCGTCCATGCCGTGGGAGCAACCGCTCAATCAGATCCTGCAGTCCATCGAAGGGCCGGTCGCCAAGATCATCGCGGTGATCATCATCATCGTCACCGGCCTGACGCTCGCCTTCGGCGATACGAGCGGCGGCTTCCGCCGGCTGATCCAGATCGTCTTCGGCCTGTCGATCGCGTTCGCGGCCTCGAGCTTCTTCCTGTCGTTCTTCTCGTTCGGCGGCGGGGCGCTCGTTTGATGACGGGCCTTGCCGACAGCGCCGGCGAAGTGCCTGGATTCAGCGTGCCGGTGCACCGCGCCTTGACCGAGCACATCCTGCTCGGCGGCGCGCCGCGCTCGATCGCCATCCTCAACGGCACGCTGGCGGCGGCGCTCGGCCTCGGCCTGCGCCTCTGGCTGGTGGGCTTGGGCCTCTGGGCGGTTGGGCACCTCGCCGCCGTCTGGGCGGCCAAGCGCGATCCGCAGTTCGTCGATGTGGTGCGCCGCCACCTGCGTATCCCCGGCTTCCTGAACGTCTGAGGCCGGCCGATGATGAACCTCGCCGAATATCGCCGGACCTCCACCCGCCTCGCCGACTTCCTGCCCTGGGCGGCGCTGGTCGGCGAAGGCGTCGTACTCAACAAGGACGGCAGTTTCCAGCGCACCGCGCGCTTTCGCGGGCCCGACCTCGACTCCGCGGTGCCGGCCGAGCTGGTCGCCGTCGCCGGCCGGCTCAACAACGCCTTCCGTCGGCTGGGTTCCGGCTGGGCGATCTTCGTCGAGGCGCAGCGGCACGGCGTCGGCGCCTATCCCGCGAGCCGCTTTCCCGAGGCCGCGTCCGCGCTGGTCGACGCCGAGCGCAAGGCCGATTTCGAGGAAGACGCCTCGCACTTCGAGTCCAGCTACTTCCTCACCTTCGTCTTCCTGCCCCCGGCCGAAGACGCCGCGCGCGCCGAGAGCTGGCTCTACGAGGGCAAGGCCGAGAAGGGCGTCGACCCCTGGGAAGCCTTGCGTGGCTTCGTCGACCGCACCAACCGCGTGCTCCAGCTCGTCGAGAGCTTCATGCCGGAATGCGTCTGGCTCGATGACAGCGAGACGCTGACCTACCTCCATTCGACCGTCTCGACCAATCGTCATCGTGTGCGCGTGCCCGAGACGCCGATGTATCTCGACGCCTTGCTGGCCGACCAGGCCCTGACCGGCGGCCTCGAGCCGCGGCTCAGCGAGGCGCACCTGCGCGTGCTTACCATCGTCGGCTTTCCGACGGCGACGACGCCCGGCCTGCTCGACGATCTCAACCGCCTCGCCTTCCCCTACCGCTGGTCGACCCGCGCGGTGCTGCTCGACAAGACCGACGCCACCAAGCTGCTGACAAAGATCCGGCGGCAATGGTTCTCCAAGCGCAAGTCGATCGCCGCGATCCTGAAGGAGGTGATGACCAACGAGGCTTCGGCCCTGGTCGACACCGACGCCGCCAACAAGGCGGCCGACGCCGATCTCGCGCTGCAGGAGCTCGGCGCCGACTATGCCGGCCAGGCCTATGTGACGGCGACCGTCGCCGTCTGGGACGCCGATCCGCGCGTCGCGGCCGAGAAGCTGCGCATGGTCGAGAAGGTTATTCAGGGTCGCGACTTCACCGCCATGCCGGAGACCGTCAACGCGGTGGACGCCTGGCTCGGCTCCCTGCCGGGCCACGTCTACGCGAACGTGCGGCAGCCGCCGATCTCGACACTCAATCTCGCCCACATGATCCCCTTGTCAGCGGTGTGGGCGGGGCCGGAACGGGATGAGCATTTCGGTGCGCGCCCCTTGCTGTTCGGCAAGACCGAAGGCTCCACCCCGTTCCGGTTTTCCCTTCACGTCGGCGATGTCGGCCACACCCTGGTGGTCGGCCCGACCGGCGCCGGCAAGTCCGTCCTGCTGGCGCTGATGGCGCTCCAGTTCCGGCGCTACCCGGGTTCGCAGGTCTTCGCCTTCGACTTCGGCGGCTCGATCCGTGCGGCCGCGCTCGCTTGTGGTGGCGACTGGCACGATCTCGGCGGCGGCTTGACCGAAGCCGCGGCCGACAGCGTGTCGTTGCAGCCGCTCGCCCGCATCCACGAGGTGCCCGAGCGCGCCTGGGCCGCCGACTGGATCGTCGCCATCCTGATGCGCGAGGGCGTGACGATCTCGCCCGAGGTGAAGGAACATCTCTGGACGGCCTTGACCTCGCTGGCGAGCGCGCCAGTGGTCGAGCGCACGCTCACCGGGCTCGCCGTCCTCTTGCAATCGAACGACCTCAAGCAGGCGCTCCGACCCTACTGCGTCGGCGGCGCCTATGGTCGCCTGCTCGACGCCGAGAGCGAGCATCTCGGGCAAGCGTCGGTGCAGGCGTTCGAGACCGAGGGCCTGATCGGCACCGGCGCGGCGCCGGCCGTGCTCGCCTATCTGTTCCACCGCATCGAGGACCGCCTCGACGGCAGCCCGACCTTGCTGATCGTCGATGAAGGCTGGCTGGCGCTCGATGATGAGGGATTTGCCGGCCAGCTCCGGGAATGGTTGAAGACGCTCCGGAAGAAGAACGCCTCGGTCGTCTTCGCCACGCAGTCGCTGTCGGATATCGATGGATCGGCCATCGCGCCCGCCATCATCGAGAGCTGCCAGACCCGGCTCCTGTTGCCGAACGAGCGGGCGATCGAGCCGCAGATCACCGCGATCTACCGGCGCTTCGGCCTCAACGACCGGCAGATCGAGATCCTCGCCCGGGCCATGCCCAAGCGCGACTATTACTGCCAGTCCCGCCGCGGCAACCGGCTGTTCGAGCTCGGCCTCGGCGAGGTCGCGCTGGCGCTCTGCGCCGCATCCTCCAAGACCGATCAGGCCGCCATCGAGCGCGTCCTCGCCGAGCACGGCCGCGACGCCTTCCTCGCCGAATGGCTGCGCCTGCGCGGGGTCGGCTGGGCCGCCGACCTGATTCCCGACCTCACCAACCTGGAGACCCGACCATGATCCTTCGTCGCTCGCGCGCGGCCTTTTTGGCCGCCAGCATCTTCGCCGTGCCCGTCGCGTTGTCGCCGGTCCTCACCACCCCGGCCTCCGCGCAGTGGGTGGTCTACGATCCGACCAACTACGCACAGAACGTCCTTCAGGCGGCGCGCGCCCTGCAGCAGATCAACAACCAGATCACCTCGCTGCAGAACGAAGCGCAATCGCTGATCAATCAGGCGCGCAATCTCGCCAGCCTCCCCTACTCCTCGCTCCAGCAACTCCAGCAATCCGTACAGCGGACCCAGCAGCTTCTGAATCAGGCGCAGAACATCGCCTTCGACGTCCAGCAGGTCGACCGCGCGTTCCAGTCGACGTATGGCAACGCCTCGCTCTCGGCGTCCGACGCCCAGCTCGTCGCCCAGGCTCGCGAGCGCTGGCAGAACACGGTCGGCGGATTGCAGGACGCAATGCGGGTGCAGGCGGGCGTCGTCGGCAACATCGACACCAACCGCACGCAGATGTCGGCGCTGGTCGGCCAGAGCCAGGGCGCCACCGGCGCGTTGCAGGCGACCCAGGCCGGCAACCAGCTGCTCGCGCTCCAAGCCCAACAGCTCGCCGATTTGACCGCCGTCGTCGCTGCCAACGGCCGGGCGCAATCGCTCTCGGAAGCCGAACGCGCGGCGGCCGCCGAACAGGGCCGCGAGCAGCGCCGCCGCTTCCTGACCCCCGGCGTCGGCTATCAGCCCGGCAACGCCCGGATGTTCCCGAGCGGCAACTGAGGGCAAGCTCATGGACGGCAAGCTTTTCGCGCGGATTGGGGCCATCGTCTTCGTCGCCGTCGCGGTCACCGCGACAGCGATCGAGATGACCCGGAAAGAGGAAGAACCGGCCTCGCCATTCGCTGGGCCCGCCGTCGTGGCGGCGGCCGACCCGCTGCGCGCCGAGCTGATCCGGTGCCAGCGCCTCGGCGAGGCCGGCCCCCGCGATCCGGCCTGCCTCTCCGCCTGGGCGGAAAGCCGCGAGCGGTTCCTCGCCCGTGGCGCGCGGCCGGGGGCGCGCGCGACCCAGGCGACCGAGGTTCCGCCGGCGCCGGCCGACGCGGCCCGCGAGAGCGCCATCCCGGATGATCCGATCCGCAAGGAGATGGCGCCGCGGCCGGACGAGGCTCGATAGCATCATGGGCGGCACCGGCGTCATCGACCATTTCCTCGAGGTCTTCACCCGCTACATCGACAGCGGGTTCGGCCTATTGAGTGGCGAGGTCGCGTTTATCGCGACCACCCTGATCGTCATCGACGTGACGCTAGCGGCCCTGTTCTGGAGCTGGGGCGCCGACGACGACATCATGGCGCGTCTGGTCAAGAAGACCCTGTTCGTCGGCGTGTTCGCCTACATCATCGGCAACTGGAACAACCTCGCGCGGATCGTCTTCGAAAGCTTCGCCGGCCTCGGCCTGAAGGCCTCCGGCACCGGTTTCACGACCGCCGATCTGCTGCGCCCCGGCAAGGTCGCGCAGACCGGGCTGGATGCCGGGCGACCGCTGCTCGATTCGATCTCCAGCCTGATGGGCTACTGGTCGTTCTTCGAGAATTTCATCCAGATCGCCTGCATGTTCCTCGCCTGGGCGCTGGTGCTGCTCGCCTTCTTCATCCTCGCCATCCAGCTCTTCGTCACCCTGATCGAGTTCAAGCTGACGACGCTCGCCGGCTTCGTGCTCATCCCCTTCGGCCTGTTCGGCAAGAGCGCCTTCATGGCCGAGCGGGTGCTCGGCAACGTCATCTCGTCGGGCATCAAGGTCCTGGTGCTCGCCGTCATCATCGGTATCGGCTCGACGCTGTTCTCGGAGTTCACCGCCGGTTTCGGCGGCGCCAATCCGACCATCGACGAGGCCATGGCCATCGTGCTCGCCGCACTGTCGCTGCTCGGCCTCGGCATCTTCGGGCCCGGCATCGCCAACGGGCTGGTGTCCGGCGGGCCCCAGCTCGGCGCCGGCGCCGCGGTCGGGACCGGGCTCGCGGCCGGCGGCATGATCGCGGCCGGCGGCGCCGCGGCCGGTCTGGCCGCCGGTGGTGTCGGAGCCGTGGCCGGCGGCGCGGCCGCCGCCGCGCGAGGTGGCGCCGCGATGGCGGGCGGCGCATCTACCGCCTACAGCCTCGGTGCGGCCGGTCAGTCGGGCGCGGCCGGTGTGGCCTCCGGCCTTGGCGGGGTCGCCCGCGCCGCAGGGAGTGCGGCGACCTCGCCGCTTCGCCGCGCCGCCGCCAGCATGAAGTCGAGCTTCTCCGAGGGCGGCAAGACCGCGTTCGAGGCGACGGGCGGTTCGTCGACCATGGGCTCAATCGGCGGCGGCGCGACGGACGCAGCCTCGTCGGCGGCCAGTGACGCGCCGCCCGCCTGGGCCCGCCGCATGAAGCGCTCCCAAGCCCTTAGCCACGGCGTGACGGCCGCCGCGCATGCGGTGCGCAGCGGCGACAGCCATGGCGGCGGCGCCTCCATCAACCTCTCCGAAAGCGACCGCTGATGTTCAAAAGACCTTCCACGCACTACGGCAAGACCCCCGAGCCCGAGACGCCCTATCAGCGCGCCGCCCAGGTCTGGGATGACCGGATCGGCGGCGCCCGCGTCCAGGCCAAGAACTGGCGGCTGATGGCCTTCGGCTCGCTGATCCTGTCTGCCGGGTTCGCCGCCGCGCTTGTCTGGCAATCAGCGCGCGGCACGGTCGTGCCCTGGGTGGTGCAGGTCGACCGGCTCGGCCAGGCGCAGGCGATCGCGCCAGCGGTTGCGGACTATCGCCCCACCGATCCCCAGATCGCCTTCCATCTCGCGCGCTTCATCGAGCAGGTCCGCTCGATTCCCGCCGACCCGATCATCGTCCGCCAGAATTGGCTGCGCGCCTACGATTTCACCACCGATCGCGGCGCCGCGGCGCTCAACGACTATGCACGCTCCAACGACCCGTTCACCAAGGTCGGGCGGATCCAAGTCGCGATCGACGTCTCGAGCGTGATCCGGGCGTCGCCGGACTCGTTCCGCGTCGCCTGGACCGAGCGGCGCTACGAGAACGGCCAGCTCGCCGAGACGAGCCGCTGGACTGCCATCCTCACCATCGTCGTGCAGGTCCCGCGCAATGCCGACCGGCTGCGCGCCAACCCGCTCGGCATCTACGTCAACGCCATCAACTGGTCACGGGAGCTTGGGCAATGAAGCCGTCTTTCCGTAAAGCCGGAAACCCGGCTTTCCGCACGTCCACATTCGCGGCTTTGCTGCTCTCGGCAACCACGCTCGCCGGCTGCGCCACCGCGCAAAAGCCGCCCGAGATCTCCTATGATGATGCCGCGCCCGCGGTACAGACGGTCGATCCACCCGCGCCGGTCCAGGTCGTTGAGCTGCCACGGCCGCTGCCGCTGCCCGGCCAGATGAAGCCGGTCGAGGAACGGCGCCGGACCCCTGAGCCGACCGATCCCGCCGCGCGGATCAACCAGGCCAATGCCGCCGCACGGGTGCAGCCGGTGCGCGACGGCTTCATCAACGCCATGCAGGTCTATCCGTGGACACAGGGCGCGCTCTATCAGGTCTATACCGCCGTCGGGCAGATCACCGATATCGCGCTCCAGCCCGGCGAACAGCTCGTCGGCTCAGGGCCGGTCGCCGCCGGCGACACGGTGCGCTGGATCATCGGCGACACCCAGAGCGGCTCCGGCGCGACCCAACAGGTCCACATCCTGGTGAAGCCGACCCGCGCCGACCTGATGACGAACCTCGTCATCAACACCAACCTGCGCACCTACCATATGGAGCTGCGCTCCACCGAGCGGACCTATATGGCGTCGGTTTCCTGGCAGTATCCGCAGGATCAGCTGATCGCGCTCCGCCGGCAGAACGCGCAGGCGGAGGCGGCGCGGCCGGTCGCCACCGGCGTCGACCTCGCCAACATCAACTTCCGCTACGCCATCGAGGGCGACCGCGCGCCCTGGCGGCCGCTGCGCGCCTATGACGATGGGCGGCAGGTGTTCATCGAGTTCCCGCGGGGCATCGCCCAGGGCGAGATGCCGCCGCTGTTCGTTGTCGGCCCGGAGGGCGACACGTCCGAACTCGTGAACTACCGCGTCCGTAGTAACTACATGATTGTCGATCGCCTGTTCGCGGCCGCCGAGCTGCGCTTCGGCGCCGGCGATCGCCAGAGGCGCGTGCGGATCACCCGCACCGACGGGAGGCCGACATCGTGAGCGAGCCGCAGGCCCCGAAAGACGACGAGGCGGCTCCGCTGACAGGGGCCGCCCAGGAAGCTGCCTCGACCATGCGCCTGCGCGCCGAAGCGCCGCGGGTGACGCGGCTGTCACGCAAGGTGCTCGCCGGCATCGGGCTGGTCGCGAGCGTCGGGCTCGGCGGCGCGCTGATCTACGCGCTTCAGACCCGCGACGGCGGCAAAACCGCCGAGGAGCTCTATTCGACCGACAACCGCTCGACCGCGGACGGCTTGGCCGGCCTCCCGCGCGACTACAGTCGGGTACCGCAGCTGGGACCGCCGCTCCCCGGCGATCTCGGTCGACCCATCCTGGACGCGCAGAACCGCGGCCAACCGGTGCCGGCGCCCGGCATCGCCACACCGAACCCCGGCCTCAGCGCCGAGGAGCAGCGGCGTCTCCAGGAGATCGAGACCGCCCGCACCGCCAAGCTCTTTGCCGGTACGGAGGGTCGTCCGCTGTCATCGCCGGCACCCGGCACTGCCGCTGCCACGCCCCCACCGGCGCCTGATCTCAGCAGCCTCGGCCTCGCGCCACAGCCCGCCACGCCCACCGCTCAGGATCGGCAGCTCGCCTTCCTGAATGCCGCCGCCGATCGGCGCACCGTCGCCCCGGATCGTATTGCCGCGCCAGCGTCGCCAAACGTCCTGCAGGCGGGCGCCATCATCTCCGCCGCGCTCATCACCGGCATCCGCTCCGATCTTCCCGGCCAGATCACCGCCCAGGTGACCGAGAACGTCTACGACAGTCCGACCGGCCGGATTCTGCTTGTGCCTCAGGGCACACGCATCGTCGGTCAGTACGACAACAACGTCGGGTTTGGGCAGAGCCGGGTGCTGCTCGTCTGGAACCGCCTGATCTTCCCGAACGGTCGCTCGATCGTGCTGGAGCGCCAGCCCGGAGCGGACGCTGAGGGTTATGCCGGGCTACAGGACGGCGTGGACTACCACTGGTGGGATCTGGCCAAAGCCGCCGGTCTGTCCACCCTCCTCAGCCTGGGCGCCGAACTCGCCACCAACGATGAAGATCGCTTGATTCAGGCAATCCGCAACGGCGGTCAGGACACCATTAATGATACCGGCCAGCAGATCGTTCGTCGTCAGCTCAACGTCGCGCCGACGCTTACGATCCGACCGGGATTCCCCGTGCGGGTCATCGTAACCCGCGACCTTGTCCTCGAACCCTATGGAGGTTGACCATGGCAAAGTTAAAGCTGGGAGCCCTCGACGACGACAAGCCGACTAAGGTGTCGATCGAACTGCCGGCGACGGTCCATCGGAACCTGGTCGCCTACGCCGAGGTGCTCGCGCGCGAGACGGGTCGGCCTGTCGGTGATCCGATCAAGTTGATTTCACCAATGATCGAGCGGTTCATGGCGACCGATCGAGCATTCGCAAAAGCGCGTCGGACAACAGGTAGATGAACCGCATTCGACGACTTCGTCCTGGAAGCGCAAGTCTTAGGCCTCGATGGGTGACCTGGTGATCCTTTGGGTCGCTGAAAGCGACTTGGCGAGGCTGAGCAATCGTCTCAAGGCCGGATTGTCGTTCCGGGGAGACCACACGGCGCAGAACGTGAGGAGATCGTCCGATAGCGGCCGGTAAACAACACCGGGGAAGCGCGTCGCTATGGTCGCTTCGCTTGTCAAAGTCAGACCTCGCCCAAGGGCCACGAGGTGCATCAGATTATCTCGGCCGACGCGATAGCTTTCGATGCTCGGATGACGCCCGAGGTCAGCGAGGTGCTTGACCAGATAGTCATGGATTTCAGGTCCGGGATCGGTGTCGCTGATGATGAAATGTCGCTCGTAAAGGGCCGCCCACGAAATAACCGGCTTCTTCGACAACTCATCACCATCCGGGATCGCCACATAAACCCGTTCCGTCCATAGTTGTGCCAGATCACAGCCCTCCGCACTCGGTTGGCCAGTGAGGAATGCCACGTCGAGGTCATGACGCTGAACAGCGTTGATGTGCGCAGACGGGCCGCCTTCGACAAGATCGGGTCGGATGGCCGGATGTGCCGCGATGAAGGCGCGAAGCAAGTCAGCGAGGAATCCGGAAGCAAGAGAAGAAAATATGCCGATCCGAACAGCTCCAGCCTCTCCACGCCCGTGCGATCCAGCATCCATCGCTGCATGACCAATATGCCTTAGGGCCTTGCGCGCACGGATGAGAAACTGACTGCCTGCATGGGTGAGTTGAACGCCCCCGTGATGGCGGACAAACAGTGCCGCGCCGATCTCATCCTCAAGGTCACGCACGCGGCGACTGATGGCGGACTCGTGGACCCCCATGGCTTTTGCCGCCCGCCGGAAGCTCCCCCGCTCGGCGGCCGCAACCATGTAGCGAAGGTGTCGAAGCTCCATCGTTATGTCGCCTCCATTCATCTCGCGAGGCGCAGGCTCACACCTTCGATGAGGTCCGACGCATAACCGATCGCGTCCTGAGATCGCCACGTTGGCTTGAGGTCGTCGCTGTGTCTGTGTGCGTGCTCATCCCGGGATCAGCCGCCGACTACTTACGATCGCGCCAAGCTGGCCAAGCGTCTTGCCGTCGACAGTCGCGGTCGCGTGGGCTGTCCTGATTGCCTCGAATTCCGCGGTGACGCCGGAGTATCCCGCCTCTGAGGGATACCCGACGATGACGAGTACGTCCCAAGGCTGGTCCGCCTCGTTCGATATGAGCATGCGGTACTCGGTGATAATTCCGCGCTCGACCGCAATCCGGTCCATCTCGAACCAATTGAGCGTGATGAAGCGCGCAAGCGACGTCGTGTCGCCATCCTGAGCCTTCAGAAATGTCAGTTCGAAAGCGCGTGTAGCTGACCTGATGGCCGCAGTCTCGCCCGCCCACGACAATGCGGGAATAGCCAACGCAGACAAAGCGCTTACCCCGAGCATGCGCCGCGACGGTTCAAACATAAAGCACCTTCCTTCAAGCGGTGAAAAGGAATCGTCAAAGGTGTTTAGTCAGCTTCTTTAGCTGTTGCGCCCGTAGCCCGCGTGCACTGTTAGTCCTTATCGACGGACTCGACGGCGCCGCAGTCGTGCTCAGCGTAATAGGAGTTCAGCGCCGATCGGCATCGTGCCGCCGACAGGTGTTTCAATATTTCGAGGTCGTTGAGAACATCGAAGGGGTCTTGATCAAGGGCGCTCCGCAGGGCGTTCTTGAGCCACAGGCTCATGCGAGGGTTCGCCAAAACCCATTCGATCATCGAATCGGCATCTTCTGGGCCGTCGCGGCGCTTTCCTCCTTCTGCCATGTGAACCTCCTCGCTTACCTGACAGTCACGGGTTGCAATCGCCGCATTGACCTGGTTCCGCCGTTGTCGCTGCAACCGGGCGCTCGATCCGGTGGCCGCAGGCCGTGCACGAACGCACGCTCGCCCTGATCGCCAAGGTTGGCCCGCCGCACCACGAACAGGGCAGACCGGAAAGCCGCTCGGTGACCGCGAACCCGGGCGCCCCGCACACCGGACACGGGCTGCGAAACCGGCGGACCAGGTCGATGGCGGCGGCTTTGATCGCGCGCATACGTGTCGGATTGCGATGGGCGCGCATGTCGGTTTCGACGAAGGCCGCACCGCATACGCCGACCACCTGCGTCACCGCGTTGTCGAGATCCGCCGCGCTGCCGATATCTTTGATCAGCCCGCGCTGAGGCGCCGGCTGACCCTCAGTACATCCGATGACGATCACGCCGTGAGCGGGGAACTGGACCCGCTCGGCGAATGCGCGCGCCGCCGCCACGTCCGAAACCACCGCGTGACTGAAGTTGGTGTTCAGGCCCGCATGACGACCGACCAATTCAAGGCCGGAGGCGCGGTCGGCGAGAACGACGATCTCGCGGGCGAGCGGCGCGAACGGGATGTAAGGGTGCGGGCCAAAGCTGCCCTCACTTGCGAGCGCGACCCTGGCGTCCGGCGCTTCCGCGAACGCCGCTGCGATCTTGGCCCTCGCGGCATCGAGCTGCGAGCCGGTCCGTTCGACCTCACGGCTGAAGGTCCCGAACCGGTCGGTATCGATGCCGCTGCTCACCCTGACGCGCAGGCCGAGTGATCGCTCCAGCAGCGGCGCGATCACCCGCTCCTTGGCGTGCATCGTCGCGAGCACGGCCAGTTCATCGTCGTAGGGGCGCGAGGCGGCGGGCATGTTTAGAAATACCCCTCCCGCTTCTTCTGTTCGAGCGAGCCGCCATCCTCTCCGTCGCTGATCCGGCCCTGACGTTCCGATCCCTTGGCAGCCAAAGTCTCCTGGACTACGGAGCGGAGGTCTGTCGCGTCGGATTCGACCGCCGCCGTCACCGGCCAGCAGCCGAGCGTCCGAAAGCGCACGGTCTTCGTGTCGACGGTTTCGCCGGCCCGCAGTCGCATGCGGGGTTCGTCATCGACGACGATCAGTCCCCCGCCCCTCTCCACGACGGGCCTGGGCGCCGCGAAATAAAGCGGCGCCAGCGCGATGTCGTGGACGAGCACATACGTCCAGACGTCCGTTTCGGTCCAGTTCGACAGCGGGAAGACGCGCGCCGACTGATCCTTGCCGAGCCGAGTGTTGTAGATATTCCAGAGCTCGGGACGCTGTTGGCGGGGTTCCCAGACATGGCCGGCGCTCCGAACGGAAAACACGCGCTCCTTAGCCCGTGATTTCTCCTCGTCGCGGCGCGCCCCGCCGAAGATGATGTCATAGCCGCCCTGGTCGAGCGCGGCCTTGAGCGGCTCGGTGCGCATCTCCAGCGTATAGCGGTCGCCATGATCGAACGGGTTGAGCCCGGCAGCGCGACCGTCCTCATTGGCATGGACGATCAGCTCGAACCCATGCTCGCGCGCGAAGGCGTCGCGGAAGTCGAGCAGCGACCGGAACTCCCAGGTCGAGTCGATATGGAGCAGCGGGAACGGCGGTCGGCCGGGATAGAAGGCGCGCAACGCGAGGTGGGCGAGCACGGTCGAGTCCTTGCCGGCCGAGAACAGCATAACCGGCTTGCGAGCGTCGGCGACGGCCTCGCGCAGGATGTGGATCGCCTCCGATTCCAGTCGAGCGAGGTGCGACAGCCGTGCGGTCATGCGGCGGCTTCCCATTGAAGCCCACCGACGTAGCGGCGGATCACCCGCCCTTCGTCGGCCAGCCGGAAGAGGTGAACCCAGCCGTTGTCGACGAGATGGCGAACGCCCGCGTGTTTCTCGATGACGCCGTTGAGCGCGTCTTCGGGGGCTGCGATGAAAACGTTGAGCCGCAGCGGCTCGTGCACGAAGCGCTCGCCGTCATGAACCGACTGCCAGGGCAATCCCACCTTGAGGTCGCCGGAATTGCCCTCGAGCACACCCAGTTGCCCGACGACGTTGTGAAGCACCTTGTTGCCGCTGCCGAAGGCGCGGTTGTTCACGGTCGAGCCGTAATATTGCAGGTTGATCCAGCTCGCGACGACCATCGGCGCGGTCATGATCAGTTCGAGCACGCCGAACCCGTCATCATTGCGCCACTCATAGTCGTGCAGGAAAGCGCGGCCCCCGAGATCGAGCCCGCGCGTCCGCGCCCGCGGGGCGGCGATGAAGGCGGCGTTGCCGGCCAGCCCCCATTCGGGACGGACCTGCGCCCAGTCACGGCTGCGCGCCTTCACCGCATCATCGACGTCCGTTTTGTTGTCGATCCCGAGCCCCAGCGCGCGCTCGGCACGCGCCAGCGAGGAAGCCTTGGCGAGCGCCGCGCGCAGTGCGGCGAGATCGGCGGCGTGGGATGCGGGCAGATCGTCCGCGTCGAAGATGCGGACCTCATCCGTCGTGGTGTCGTGCAGACAGCCAAGGAACCAGGTGTCCTCGGGGATATCGATCCCCTTGCCGGCGAGGCCTATGCGCACGCCCGGATCGTTGAGAATGGCTGCGGCGACGCGGGCATTCGCTTCGCCGGTGTGGCCGCCGCACGCGCCGCAATCGAGCCCCGAGGCATGGGGATTGTTGACGGTCGTGCTGCCGTGCCCGGTGAGCAGGACCAGCCGCGCGAAGTCTTTCGTCATCGACATGGCGCGCAAGACGGCCTCGGCCATGGCGACGCGCTGCGCGTCGTCGAAGCCGGTCGGCCGGCCGCCCACCGCACGGGGTTCCAGACGTGGACCGATCCGACCGATGACGCTCTTGTCGAGGCCATCGGTGTTGGGATCGCTGACCGTCCGGGTTAGGCGCGCGCTGTCGCCGACGAGCTTGCCGGCGAACAGCAAGCCCGCCGTCTCGACATAGGTGAAGGACGACACCGCCGAGAGCTTGAACGCCTTCCACGCCTTGGCGGCGCGACGGCGCAGCAGGCGCCGATTGAGGATCTCCGCCTCCTCGGGCTCGGAAGCGCCGGCGACCGCCTCGCAGACGACGAAGGCCGGCTTGAGCAGCACCGGACATTGCGCGCCGCCGGTGTCGCGGCCGATCGGCACATACTCGATCGGGAAGCCGAAGAAGCCGGCGAAGCCGATCGTCTCGGCCTCGGGGCAGACGGTCTCCAGCGCGCGCCGATAGACCTCGGAGCGCACGTCGATGCAGAACGCCGCCTGGAACGCCTTACGCGCGCCCTTCGAGGGCGCGGGGGAGGCGAGGTGCTGCCCGAGCCGCGCCAGTAACTGACGCCGATACGCGGCCTCATAGGCTTCGTGCAGCATCAGATCGATGACCAGCTCCGGATCGTCGCCAAGGCGCTCGTCCTCCGGCAGCGCGGTGGCCTCAGCCATCGCCTTCGACCACGCCACTCTGAAGGCGGGGTCCGCGCGTTCGAGGAACAGCGCATAGCCCCACACCACCCGGATCGCCAGCAACTGCACCAGGGTGTCGTCGTCGCGCCCGTAAAGCGCGTTGTCCCAGACACGGTAGCGCGCATAGGCGGCCCAGCCGCCGATATCGATTAGCGCGCGGTGCAGATAATCCTCGACCGCGCGATCGGGGATGCCGAGCGCGTCGACGACCGCGACGATCGCCTCGCGGGGATCGTCGGGCATGGCGGCGACAGCCTTGCGGAAGCCCTTGATCCCCATCGTCTCGGGGTTGCGGTCGAACCGCATCGCCGCGCGCCAGGCGGCGTAAGGCGGCAGCGCCCGCGACGGCAGCTTCCATGCCGCCTGACCTTCGTCGAAATAGGCCGCGCACCACTTCGAGATCTCGTCGATCATGAAGGCCGTGCGCGAGGCCTGACGGTCGCCCGCCGCCAAGCCGTCGAGAACTTCGGCGACAGTCGCAACCACCGCTTTTGGCCTCTTCGTCACTGGCTCTCGCGTCGCCGACTGGCGCAGCGCGGCGGCATCGCTCGCCGGCGCCGCTTGACCGGACGTCGCAGCGATCGCCGCCTCCAGATCGCGATCCTCGATCCGTCCCGCCGCCAGCGCTTCGCGATAAAATTTGCGCGGCATCAGCATGTCGACGCCGGCGACACGGCGCAGCGTTGCGCTCGTCGCCGAAAAGCTCTGGTCGCTGAAGCCTAAGAACGGATTGACCGCGACGAAGTGCTTGAGCGGCCAAAGCGGCGCGATCTTGTTGCACGCCCGGTCGATGGCGGGGTCGATCGCCGGCCGTTGCCGGCCGATCGATGGCTCCGCGTCATGCGCCGGACCCGGCGGGTCGATCGCGACGGCGACGGCATGGCTCATGAAGAAACTCCGCTGATATGGGTCGAGGGAACGATCGCAGTGGGGGGCGGCGGGCTGGGCCAGAACCGCAGAACCAGCCGGTTGGCGAGCGTGTTGACGTAGAGGCCGTTGGCGAGGTGGACGTAGATCGCCTGCCAGCGCGGGGCGTCCGCCTTGCCCGGCAAGACGCTCTGGAACACGGTCACCGCCGCGAAGGCGAGCACGACCAGGGCGACGATGACGAGGTCGAGCGGTCCGCGCAGCGCCTGCACCGGGGGCAGCGACCCGGCGAGCACATGCTCCACCGCCCATTGCAGCCCGAAATAGGCGAGCGACACCACGACGGCGAGTGCGACCGTGCGGGCGACCACATAGAGGCTCGGCCGCTCGTCGAAGGCCTGAGTGATGAGGTGAGCGAGGCCCAGCATCACCACCGCGCCGAGCGCGAACACACCGGGCTGGGCGGTGATCGTCGCCCCGAACAGCGTGCCCACGACCAGCGCCGCCGCCAGCACCAGACCGACGATCATCGCCATCCGGGCCGGGTGCGGCTGGCCGCCCGGGCTCGGCGACCACGACGCCCGCGCCAGGTCGATCACGCTGCCCGACGAGAGGAAGGCGTGTGCCTTGTAGAGCGAGTGGGCCACGATGTGCAGCAGCGCGGCGGCGAACGCGCCGAGGCCGCATTGCAACATCATGAAGCCCATCTGGGCGATGGTCGAATAGGCCAGCGAAACCTTGACGCTGGTCTGAGTCAGCATGACGACCGACCCGAACAGCGCGGTCACGCCGCCGACGATGACCAGAACCTCCATCGATGGCGCCGACAGCGAGATGACATCGGCGAAGCGCAGCACGAGGAAGCCGCCGGCATTGATCACACCGGCATGGAGCAGCGCCGACACGGGCGTCGGCGTCTCCATGACCTCGGTGAGCCAGCCATGCAGCGGGAACTGTGCCGACTTCAGCAGCGCGGCGACGACCAGCAGCACCGCGACCGCGTGGATGGCAGTCGGAATGTCTCCGCCGACGCGCATCGCCTCCGCGCCCGCGAAGAGGACCGCATAGTCGAGGCTGCCGAACGCCTGGTGCAGCAGCACCATCGCGGCGATCAGGCAGAGATCGCCGAGGCGGCTGGCGAGGAATTTCTTGCGAGCCGCGAGCACCGCCGCCTGCCGCTCGGGATAGAACAACAGCAACTTGTTGAGCCCGAGGCTGGTTGCGATCCACCCAAGCGCGAACTGGAAAAGATTGCCCGAGACGATTAGCAGCAGCACCGCCGCCAGCGTCAGGCACAGCCAGCGGGTGAAACGGCCCTGCCCGGGATCGCCGTCGAGATAGTTGCGGCTATAGAGGATGACGATCAGGCCGACGAAGGCGACGAGCGCGAACATGATCACGCTCAATGCATCGATATAGATCCCCAGCCCGACGCCGCTGATGCCGAGCGTACCCGTCGTCAGCGGTCCGTGAAACGCGACACCGACTGCCGCCGTCAGCGCTAATGCGAGCGCGAAGGCGGCCGCCGGACCTGCCGCAAAGGCGGTCCCGGCGATGCGTTGCCGCGCGACTGTGGCCACCGGTGCCATGCCGACGGCCGTTAGGGCGAGTGGACCGAGGCCAAGGAGCCATAGCAGCGATGCAGACATGGGTGCCTCCAAGAAGTAGCTACCCCTGCAATATCGTGCGCGACGATTTCGATAAAATACAAAGATTACAAGTGATCGTTCTCTTTCGTAAAACTGTGATCCGGCAAACCGCCCGCCTTTCACGCTAGCGGGATGCAGGTCCGACCGTAGGAAAGGGCAACGGGTTCAGCAATTCCGCCGGATTGTGTCGCGCGGGACTAGACCGCGACCGGCGCTCCCCGGGATCGCTTGGGCCGAGCCGTGACGGGTTGCCAGCTCCGGCTCGGTCGTGTCGAGCGAAGGAAATGGCTGAGAAGGATGCGATGGAGGCGCGCGGCCCTTGCGGCCTCGGTCGTTGATGGCTTGCGGATTCCAACGACGTCTCGACTTGTCCGACGGTGCCGACGTTTACACTACAGCTTGGCGGCCCGCAGCATTCAGGATTTCCTCCAGGAACGCCAAGTCAACAATTCCGGCTTCTGGTCGGGCACCGTGCAACGAAAGCGCGGGTGCATTGGGCTCCCCCAGATTCGAGAGCACAGCCGTTGCGCCGGCAAAATCTTCCCGCGCCGTGTAGTCGCTCACCGTGACGATTGTTTGCAGTTGAGCCGCCAGCGCCGCGCGTAGGCCGACATTCGAATCCTCGATTGCGACGCAGTCGGCGGCCTCAAGCCCTAGGCGCGCGAGCGCCCATACATAGATATCGGGCTCGGGCTTCTTGCGCTCGACCGCTTCGTTGGCCGCGATCAGGTTGATCATGGCGGGTAAGTGCAGGTCTTGGCTTAACAGCGCCTCGACGCCAGGCTTGGACGCTGTCGTCGCGATCGCGACCATGACGCCGGCGGCGTTCGCCTCCCGCACCAGCCGCAACAGGCCTGGCCGAAGCGGAATCGCTGGAGCGATCTCGGCGAAGTGCCGGATTTTCGCACGATGGATCTCAGCGATCAGGGCGGAAGTGTCGGCGTCATCGAGAAGCTCAGGCCGATGGCGTTCGAGATAAAAGCGCAGGCGTTCCTTGCCGCCGGCCACGGCGAGAAGTTCGCCATACAGCGCCTCGTCCCAAAACCAGTCGAGCCTCAATTCGGCAAAGGCGCGATTGTAGGCGACACGTTGCCCGATGCGCTCGGTTTCCGCGATCGTACCATCGAAGTCCAGGAAGAGACCGCGGAGCCCACACTTCATGCCAGTGACCTCATGGCAGAACCATTTTTGTTGGCGGTGAACAAATCTGTTTTATCTACCATCCCCCCCGCGCTTCGATAAAATACAAAGATTGCAACATATCGTTCTGTTTCATAAACTTCCCTGCCATGGCCACTCTCAACTATCACCACCTGCGCTATTTCTGGGCGATCGCTCATGAGGGCAGTCTTACCCGCGCCGCTGATCGCCTCAACCTGTCGCAATCGGCGCTCTCGGTTCAGCTCGGCAAGCTCGAACTACAGCTCGGCCATCCGCTGTTCGACCGAGCCGGAAAACGCCTCGTCCTCACCGAGGCCGGTCGGATCGCCCTCGACTATGCTGACACCGTCTTCCAGGCCGGGGACGAGCTGGTGAGCACGATGAAAGGCCGGCCGGTGGATCGGCGGCAGGCATTCCGGGTGGGTGCGTTGACCACGCTCTCGCGCAACTTCCAGCTAGAGTTCCTGAGCCCACTCGTAGGCCGGGCCGACGTCGAACTGATCATACGCTCGGGCACCATGCGCGATCTCCTCGCTCAGCTCGAGGCACACACGATCGATGTCGTGCTCGCCAACAGCGCGCCGCAGCACGATGCGCGGTCCGATCTTCGCAGCCATTTGCTCGCTCAGCAGCCGGTCGCACTGGTAAGGCGCCCCCGTGCCACACCGATCGCGTTCCGCTTCCCGGAAGACCTGCGGTCGCAACCCATCCTGTTACCGAGTCTCGACAGCGAGATCCGCATCGGGTTCGACCGGATCCTCGAACTCGCCGGTGTGCGCCCAATTATATTTGCCGAAGTGGACGACATGGCGATGTTGCGGCTACTGGCTCGCGACAGCGATGGACTGGCGCTCGTGCCGCCAATCGTGGTGCGCGACGAGCTCGCTGCCGGCCTGCTCGTGGAGGTCTGTCCCGTCCCGAACCTCAGCGAGACGTTCTACGCGATCACCCAGAAACGCCGCTTTCCGAATCCCTTGCTCGGGGAGTTGCTCATGCGGGCGGCAAACGGAAAGTGATACCGTCGCTTAGTTCGGGTTCTGCCTATGACGCCGTCAGCTTTTCAATTTGGCCAGGTTTCTGAATCCAGCGCCAAGACCTCTCCGGCGAGATAGAGCGAACCGCAGATGACCACATGCGGCGGCGGCCCGTCGTCCGAAAGCGCCGCATCGAGAGCCGTTGAGACATCCGGCCGAGCCTCCGCGTAAAGCCCCGCACGCCGCGCCACGTCCAACAGGATCGCCGGATCGGCCGCCGCGCTCGCATCAAATGCCACCAGGAGGAGCTTTAGGGGACGGATCGGACACAACGCCGCGAAGATGCCTTCAAGGTCTTTGTTGACGAGGACGCCGAGAATGACCGCCAACGGCCGCCCATCGCTCGCTCTGAGGTCGCGAAGCGATCGGGCCAGCGATTCGAAGGCGTGCGGATTGTGGGCGCCGTCGAGCCAGAGATCGGCGCCTCGCGCTGACGCTCGTGCGGCCAGCGGGCCTGCCGTCAAGGACTGCATCCGGGCGGGCCACGAGGCGCATCTCAGCCCCTCAGCCAAGGCTGCGTCCGGCAGGCCGAACTTGCGGGCCACGGCGACCGCGAGCCCGGCATTGGCGACCTGATGCGCGCCCATCAAACGACCCTGGGGCAAGTCCATAATGCCGGCGGAGTCCTGATAGCGGATGCGGCCGCCTTCCGCCCATGAATCGAAATCCCGGCCAGCCAGCGTGAGCGGCGCTCGTGCGCTCTGGGCCGCTTGGCTGATCACGGCCGAGGCGCTTGCGACCTGGCGAGCGGAAACGCAGGGAACGCCGGGTTTGATGATGCCGGCCTTCTCCCCCGCGATCTCCGTGATCGTCTCGCCAAGAAACTCACAGTGGTCAAAGGCGACCGGCGCGATGGCCGTGATCGCCGGACGCTCGATGACGTTGGTTGCGTCATAACGCCCGCCCAGACCCACCTCTACCAGGCAGAGATCGGCGGGCGTCTCCGCGAACGCCAGCAACGCCGCCGCCGTCGTGATCTCGAAGAATGTGATCGGCTCACCCTCGTTCGCCGTTTCAATCCGCGCCAGCACCTCGGCCAGATGATCCTCAGAAATCAGTTCCCCGGCCAGCCGTATCCGCTCCGCGAAACGGACGAGGTGCGGTGAGGTATAGACGTGCGTGCGCAAGCCGCCAGCCTCGACGATGGCGCGCAGGAACGCGATGGTCGACCCTTTGCCGTTGGTCCCCGCGACATGAATCACCGGTGGCAGACGACGCTCAGGGCGTCCCAATTTCGCGCAGAGACGTTCCATGCGAACAAGCGACAAATCGATCAGCTGCGGGTGCAGCGCGCGCAGTCGCTCCAGCGCCGCGTCGTGAGCTCGCAGACCGTCGGTCACGAGGGACAGTCCACCGGGACCGGCGGTGAAGTTCGGGCCTCGGCAGTCCTGACCAAAGCCGGCCACCAGGCCCGCCCTTTGCACCACGGTCCCCTCCGAACAGCATCACGCGGCGACGACGATCTCGAACCGGAACAAGCCGCCCGCTGCCTCATGGATTGCACTCCGGACAATACTGCGCCGGCGCACGGATCAACCCGTCGGACCGAGGCCGCTCCTCACGACAACCGCACGCCGAACAACCATATTCCTCGGCGAGGACCATCTCGGTGGGCGTACCGCACGCCTCGCACGTCAAGCCGACGCGCGATCCCGTACGGCCGAAACCGGGCGCGGCACACGCAGGACATGGTGTCGCGAGCCGGCGAGCGAGACGATCCGCCAGCGCCGCGAGGCTCTTCATCCGCGTCGGATTGAGGTGGGCGCGCATGTCGGTTTCCAGACGCGCGCGGCGATCCGAGGATGCGGCAGCGGCCGTCGCGATCGCGCGCGCGAGGCTTTCCCGGTCGGTGATGCCTTTGGCGAGAGCGGCTGTCACCGAACCCTCATTTGCCCGCACGATCAAGGCGTGGCTCGGGAAGCCAACCCGTTCGAGAAACGGGTCAAGGGCGTCGCCAGGCGCGACAACGAGGCGGCCGAAGTTGGTCGCGTCGGCGATCAGGCTTTCACTGACGACGATCCCCCTCTCGTCATCGACGAACACCAGGAGTTCCATGCCGGCCGCGAAGAACGGGATCGCCGGATGGGGACCGAACGAGCCTTCGCTGGCGAGCCCCAGCGGTAATCCGGCGCCCTGCATGCCCAGCCTCGCCTTGCGCACCGCGACCTCGAGCATCGTCCCCTGTCGGGCGATTTCGCCGGAGAACGTCCCGAGCTGATCGGTATCGAGACCGGACGCGGGTACAACGACAAGACCAAGTGTCGTGTTCAGGGCCGGGGCGATCGCATCTTCCTTGCGATGCATGGTGGCGAGCACGGCGCTGCGACCTGCGTAAGGACGTGGTTCGTCGGTTGCGGCTGGCTCATGTCGACGCATCGATCAGTCCCCGATACGTCCAGGCCATGGACGCGCCGGCCTGGAACGGCACGACCTGGTCGCCGGCGGCGGCGAAGACCGATGGGGCCCGCCACGGTGTCCGTTCGAGCACGATCAAGCCCGTGTTGAGCGGCAGGTCGTAGAAGCGGGGACCATGCTCTGACGCGAAAGCTTCGAACCGGTCCAGCGCCCCTTCCTCGTCAAACACTGTCACGTAACTCTGCAGGGCGACGGGCGCGTTGAAGATGCCGGCGCAGCCGCAGGCGGACTCCTTGTCACGGACCGCGTGCGGCGCTGAATCGGTGCCGAGGAAGAACTTCGGGTTTCCTGAGGTCGCCGCGCGTCGCAGCGCCAGACGATGCCGCTCGCGTTTCGCAACCGGCAGGCAGTAGAGATGCGGTCTGATGCCGCCCTCGAACATCGCGTTGCGGTTGATCATCAGGTGGTGCGGCGTGATCGTGGCGCCGACGTTCGGCCCGGCGGCCTCGACGAAGACCACGGCTTCGGCGGTGGTGATGTGTTCGAGGACGATCTTCAGCCCGGGGAATCCTGCAACCACCTTCGCAAGCACGCGGTCGATGAACACGGCCTCACGGTCGAAAACGTCGACGTCGTGGTCCGTGACCTCCCCGTGGAGCAGCAACGGCATCCCCAGGCGCTGCATGACGTCGAGGACGCCGAAGATACGAGCCACGTCGGTCACGCCCCGCGCGGCGTTGGTGGTCGCATGCGCAGGGTAGAGCTTGGCCGCGGTGAATACGCCCGACTTGAAGCCGCGCTCGATTTCCGCCGGGTCGATGTCGTCGGTCAGATAGGCCGTCATCAGTGGCGTGAAGGCGAGGCCCGGCGCGACCGCCGCCTGAATGCGCGTGCGATACGATTGTGCCGCGGCGACGGTGGTCACCGGCGGATCAAGGTTCGGCATGACGATCGCCCTGGCGAACTGACGCGCGGTCTCGTTGACGACGGCGGCGAGCATCGCGCCGTCGCGCAGATGCACATGCCAGTCGTCGGGCTGGCGAAGGACCAGGCGCTGCGCGGCGGACGACTCCATGTTCTTGGCTGCGGCGCCGGGCTCAGATATCGGCATAGACATGCTCTTCCGCAGCCGCTCCGGGATGAGTCACCGCCCCCTTGCCGGCGGGTCCGACCGTCTGCGCGTAGCGCCACAGCGCTCCTGACTGGAAGGCATGCCGGCGCGGCTGCCACCGCTCGCGGCGCGCCGCCCACTCTTGGGGATCGAGGCGGACCGATAGCGTCCCTTTCTCGGCGTCGATCTCGATCACATCGCCGTCCTCGATCAAGGCGATCGGGCCGCCGACCGCCGCTTCCGGCCCGACATGGCCGACGCACAGGCCGCGCGTCGCGCCCGAGAAGCGGCCGTCGGTGATCAGGGCCACGTCCTCCCCCATTCCCTGGCCGTAGATCGCCGAGGTGGTGGACAGCATCTCGCGCATGCCGGGTCCGCCGCGTGGCCCCTCATAGCGGATAACGAGCACCTCACCCTTCTGATAGCTTCGCTGCATCACCGCCGCGAAAGCATCCTCCTCCCGGTCGAACACCCGCGCCGGTCCGCTGAAGGTGAGCCTGCGCAGACCCGCCACCTTCACGATCGCGCCTTCGGGCGCGAGATTTCCCGAAAGGCCGACGAGGCCGCCGGTCGGTGACAGCGGCCGTGTCGTCGGATGGACGACGTCCTGGCCGTCGGGCAGATGCACGGATTCCAGGTTCTCGGCCAGGGTGCGGCCCGTGACCGTCAGGCATTCGCCGTGCAGGAAGCCGCCGTCGAGCAGCGCCTTCAGCACCACCGGCACGCCGCCGATGTCGTGCACGTCCTTGGCGAGATAGCGTCCGCCCGGTTTCAGATCCGCAATTAAAGGCGTGCGCCGAAACACCTTGCCGACGTCGAAGATGTCGAAGGCGATGCCGGCCTCGTGCGCCATCGCCGGCAGATGCAGCGCGGCGTTGGTCGATCCGCCGGTCGCCGCGACCACAGCGGCTGCATTCTCGAGCGACTTGCGCGTGACGATATCGCGCGGCCGCAAGCCCCGATCGAGCAGCGCCATCACCGCGCGACCGGACGCGTCCGCGAACCGGTCACGCGACTCGTATGGCGCCGGTGTGCTCGCCGAACCCGGCAGCGCGAGACCGATCGCCTCCGATACATAGGCCATGCTGTTGGCTGTATATTGGCCGCCGCACGAGCCTGCTGACGGGCATGCTACCATCTCGAGTTCGGCGAGGTCCGCATCGCTCATCGCTCCGGCGGCGTTGGCCCCCACCGCCTCGAACACGTCGAGCACCGTCACGTCTTTGCCGCGGAACCGTCCCGGCAGGATCGAGCCGCCATAGAGGAACACCGAGGGGACGTTGAGGCGCAGCATCGCCATCATCAGCCCCGGCAGGGTCTTGTCGCACCCGGCGAGCCCGACCAGGGCGTCGTAGCAATGACCGCGCACGGAGAGCTCGACCGAGTCGGCGATGACCTCGCGGCTGACGAGCGAGGCCTTCATGCCGGCGTGCCCCATCGCGATCCCGTCAGTGACCGTGATGGTGGTGAACTCGCGCGGCGTGCCGCCCGCGGCCGCCACGCCCTTCTTCACCACCTGCGCCTGGCGGGACAGCGAGATGTTGCAGGGCGCCGCCTCATTCCAGGTCGTGACGACGCCGACGAAGGGCTGAGCGATCTCGCGGGCCGACAAGCCCATGGCGTAGAGGAACGAGCGATGCGGTGCACGCTCCGGACCTACCGTCGTATGCCGGCTCGGCAGCCCCGACTTGCCTTGGACCGACGGGACGGCCTGAGAAGGACTCGGCGCGGATTGGCCAGGGTCATCCATGAAGCGTCCCCGCAGCCTGCAACCCGATCTTCTGTCCTGCGATCTGCATGGGACCAGCCGCTCCGCTCTGCCGTTGCGAACCATCGTCTCACTACAGTAGCGGTAGCGGTGACTTTCAGTTAGTTCAAAGAACTCAAGGTTTTGTTCTGTTCTATATAACTATCTACCGCTGAGCCTGAACGACGCGACCAAAGCACGTTCGGACGGGGTAATCATGAGATACTCGGACAGCGGCAGTCCGTCACGGATGAACGTAGCTGTGGAAGCCGATCTGCGTCAGCTTGCGACCGCATCGCCTTGTTAAGGCGCGTCGGCCAGCCCAAAGTTGGCAGGTTCGAGTCCAAGAACTTCGCAGATCCGGATGGCGGCCGCCCGTTCTTCGGCGTCGAACCCGCCATCGGCAGCGGCGATCGCGCAGCAGGCCTCGACGAGCAGTGCCGGATACCGCTGTGCGCCCTTGACACGTGCGACCGCCTCGAACGCGGCCGCCTCGCCACCCTTCTGGTCCGTAGCGAACCGCTCGGTCAGAGTTTCGAAAGTCGCGGTGACATCGTCTAGCCCGAACGCAGCGATCGGCTCAAATCCACGGATCAACCCGAGCATCCGGTCATGCTCCTCAGTCGTTACCCAGCCATCGGCGTAGGCGACCAGCGCACACCCCGCGACGATGCCTTCCATGAGATGTTCGTTCTGCGCCCGATGAACCTCGTCGCCGAAGTCTTCCCAGGAGCGTTTGGAGAAGCGGCGAAGCGAGCGTCGATACGGCATGTTTTTTCCTTTCCTCATGGGCTTTGTGGCTTGGCCTGGGTGCACTGGATTAGTCGAAGATGTCGAAGATGCTCGAGCGCCGTTTCTTGCGCCGATATTCGTCGTCATCATCGTCCCAACCGCGCCAACTGTCGGAGCGCGGCGGCGGCCCGGGATTGAACGTGTGCGCCCAGATTGAGCTTGGCCTCGCGGGGCCTCCGCTGGGGCACAGCAACAAAGGCATCAGGACTCTCCTTTCACGGAAGGGAGGGCATCGCGGGTGCGCCACAGCGAATAGGCGATACCAGAAGCGAGAATCGCGAAGGTGGCGCCGAGCGACCAAACGGCCGGGAATTTCTCCAGCCCGAGCAGATCGGCGACGAAAATCTTCGAGCCGATGAAGATCAGCAGCACGGCCAGGGCCTGCTTGAGGTAGGCGAACCGATGCAGAACAGCGGCGAGCGCGAAATACAGCGCGCGCAGCCCCAGGATCGCGAAGATGTTGGAGGTATAGACGATGTAGGGATCGGTAGTGATCGCGAAGATCGCCGGCACCGAATCCACCGCGAAGATCACGTCGGCGATCTCGATCAAGATCAGCGCGAGGAACAGCGGCGTCATGTAGCGTACAAGCCGCCCCGTCTTCGGGTCGGGCAGCTTCACGACGAAACGCTCGCCGTGGAGGTCGTCAGTGACCCGTAAGCGGCGGCGGATGAGCTTGAGAACCGGGTTTTTCGAGAGGTCGGTTTCCTTGTCTCCCAGGGCCAGCATCTTGATGCCGGTCAGGATCAGGAAGGCAGCGAACACATAGAGCACCCAAGCGAATTCGGCGACCAGCGTCGCGCCAACGGCGATCATGATCGCACGCAGCACAATGACGCCGAGAATGCCCCAGAACAGCACGCGGTGTTGATACTGGCGCGGCACGGCGAAAAAGCCGAAGATCAGCGCGATGACGAAGACATTGTCGAGCGCCAGGCTCTTCTCGACGACGAAGCCGGTAAGATACTGGATGCCGGCGGTTTCACCGAGCTGCCACCAGACGAGACCGGCGAATGAAACGCCGAGAACGATATAGCCAGCCGAGAGCACGAGGCTCTCGCGCACACCGATCTCTTTCTGCTTGCGGTGCAGGACGCCGAGATCGAGCGCCAGCAGCACGCCGACGATCGACAGGAAGCCCAGCCACATCCACGCGGGCTTGCCGAGCCATTCGAAATATAGAAATTCCACACGCCACCTCCCTGTCAGGGAGCGCAGCTCGAGCGGGAGCGGTGAATCGGACCCGGGCATCGAGCGCACTCGATGCGGTCCGACATCACGACCATCAGGGTCGCCAGAGGGGCCCGGCCCGCCACGGTCATATAGACAACGGCGAGACTAGCCACAAGGGAACACGCTTCAGGGGCAAAGATCAGCTCGGCCCTTTCGGCCTGGTCGCGCTCGATCCGCAAATTCGTCGCTGCAGCCGCAGTCACGCCCCTAGATATCAAGGCCGCTCTTCACGCTGTGCCAGAGTTGCTTGAGCAAGGGACCGTGAGCAACAATCTTTGACCACCTGACTGAGCGAGCCTGGCCTGTCCGATTCTTAACCGCTGGTATCCGCGACCACTACCACTGCTTGTCTGCCCTTCCCGTCAGCAGGTGAATGTCGCATGCGTAGCGTGCCACCGCATGCTCCAGCGTGCGGAAACCTGCCGGAACGTGTTCGCACTGCCTTACGATCCCGGTGCTCCAATTGGGTCGACAGGCGTCGCGAATACGAGATGTGGAGCTATGCATGGACGCCAGGAAATATCTCACGGCAGAGGAGGTCGCGGAGCGCTACCGTGGCAGCGTCTCAATAGGCACTCTACGCAACTGGCGGGCCATGAGAATCGGGCCAACCTTCATCAAGATCGGCAAAGCCGTGCTCTATCCCGTTGACGAGCTTGACGCGTGGGACGAGAAGAACCGCGTGACCTGCCGGGCGTCCGCACGCCTCGACATGAGTGATCAGGATCAGGTGTGATGATCACCTACACGCACTATTTGCCGATCTCAGTTGCCGCCCTCACCAACCTTCGGGACTATAGAATTCTTTCGTAAATTCAGCAAGTTGGCTGAACATTGCATGCTCATGCACAACCATCCCTCCGGCGATCCGACCCCGTCCCGCGCCGACATCGAAATGACCAAGGAGATCGTCGAGACCGGCAAGCGCTTGGGCATCACGGTCCACGACCACATCATCATCGGCAAGAAGGGCCATGCATCGATGAAGGGGCTGATGCTGATCTAGCCGCGTGCTCAGGGCGTGGCGATCTTGCACTCCGCCGCGAGCCGATCGATCGCCTCGGCGGCTCCAGCCAGGAAGAAATCAGCGTCGACACGCCCGGTGATGAGACCGAACCGCCAGGACAACCGCAACCGTTTTGCCGAGGCAAGCCGCGAGACCGCGTCCGCGCCGTCGTGCATCAAGGTCATGCTGTTGCTGGCAACCAACCAGTTTTCTCGAACGCTGCTGCCGTGGTCGACCGTGACCGCAACGGTGATCGTATCGCTGGCCGCCACGCCATCGCTGAGTTGCAGCCATTCGCTCCAATGCGGATCACCCACCGGTCGGCAGGCGATGGTCAGCACTGGACTATAGCCAAGCGCGCCATTGCCGGTGACCAGCATGCTGTCAGCGTAGATCGAAGCGGTAATGACGCCGTCGGCCGCGGAGCCGAAGCGCCAGCGGTCGGCCGCGTCGCTGGCGAGGGCAGCCGAGCAGCCGAGCGCAAGCAGCACCACGCCCATCAATGGACGAAGCACGACGATCGACCTTGCCAACTTGCCCTCCGCGAAACCACTGCGCGTTAATGCGGCCGCAAGCTACGCTGCGGCAGCTTACCAACTCATTAGTGCCCGATTTAGTATCAGCGGCGACCGATCGCCAGTAGTCCGCACAAGCAGACCGGCCAAGGCCGATCCAATTTCGCGCACGCGGGCTAGTAGATTTGAACGCCAGGAGCCGACCAAACAGCATTCAACCGACAAGGCTTCGGCACAAAGAAAAAGGCCGCCTCGCGGCGGCCCTCTTTCATTTGCCGGAAACGCTTATTCGGCGTCCTTGGCGGCTTTCTTCTTCGGCGCGGCCTTCTTCTTCGGCTCTTCGGCACCGGCCTCGTCAGCCTTTTCGGCCTTCTTGGCGGCAGCCTTCTTCGCCGGCTTGGCCTTGGTCTCGGCTTCCTCGTCGTCGGCCATCAGTTCTTCCTTGCTCACCTTGTTGTCGGTGACGGAAATCAGGCCGAGCAGATGATCGACGACCTTCTCCTCGAACATCGGCGCGCGCAGCGTGTTGAGCGCTTCCGGATTGGAACGGTAGAACTCGTAGACTTCCTGCTGCTGGTTGCCCGGGAAGCGGCGAACCTGCTCGAACAGACCGCGCTGCAGTTCATCGTCCGAAACCGTCACGCCAGCCTTCTCGCCGATCTCGGCAAGCACAAGGCCCAGACGCACGCGACGCTCGGCAAGGCGGGTGTATTCGGCGCGGGCCTCTTCCTCGGTCGTCTCTTCGTCGGCGAAGGTGCGGCCGGCAGCCTGCAGGTCGCGGTTGACCTGGTTCCAGATGTTGTTGAACTCGGCGTCGACCAGCTTGGACGGCGCTTCGAACGAGTAGGATGCGTCGAGCTGGTCGAGCAGCTGGCGCTTGACCTTCTGGCGCGTCATCGAGCCGAACTGGCTTTCGATCTGGCCCTTGACGATCTCACGCAGGCGCTCAAGCGATTCCAGGCCGAGGTTCTTGGCGGTCTCGTCGTTGAGCTCGAGCTTGCCCGGTGCTGCAACTTCCTTGACGGTGACGTCGAAGGTCGCTTCCTTGCCGGCCAGATGCGGGGCCTGGTAGTTTTCCGGGAAGGTCACGGTGACCAGCTTCTCGTCGCCAGCCTTGGCGCCGACGAGCTGATCCTCGAAACCCGGGATGAACTCCTTCGAGCCCAGGACCAGCGGTTGGTCGGTACCGGCGCCGCCAGCGAAGGCCTCGCCGTCGATCTTGCCGAGATAGTCGATGGTGACGCGGTCGCCTTCAGCGGCCTTGCCCGACTTGGTCTCGTAGGAACGCGACGATTCGGCCACGCGCTGGACCTGCTCGTCGATTTCCGATTCCGGCACGTCGTAGACCGGACGGGTCACCTTGATGTCGGAGAAGTCCTTGATCTCGATCGCCGGGATGACTTCGTAGTTCAGACGGAATTCGAAGTCGCTGCCGCCGGCCAGGATCTTTTCAGCTTCCTTCTCGTCCTCGGTCATGATGACCTCGGGCTGCATGGCGGCCTTTTCACCGCGACCGGTGATGATCGTGCGGGATTCGTTCAGAATCTCGTTGACCACTTCGGCCATGAACGACTTACCGTAGACCTTGCGCAGGTGCTGTACCGGCACCTTGCCGGGACGGAAGCCGTTGATGCGGACTTTGTCCTTGGCGTCCGACAGGCGGGCCAACAGCTTGGCCTCCATGTCGCCGGCCGGCACGACGACCTTGATCTCGCGCTTGAGACCGGAATTGAGCGTTTCGGTGACCTGCATCATCAAACCTTTATCTTCACCAATGGGGCTGGCAAACGGTCCCGCCGTTCGCAGCCTGCCGGAATAGTCTTGCCGGGAGTGGCTTTTGGCGCGGAAGCTGGAGTCCTGACCGCTTCGGCGGCTCAATTCTCCCAACGACGCTCCAAAATGTGAGTAAGTCTTTGTTTTTCCGACTTCATATCACATTTAGAAGAAGCGGATCGTCGCATCCCGTCACATTCGACACGCCTTTTGTCACAGGCGAGGCCGATTTTCAACCATCTTCGCGCCCGGCGAATGGCTGTCCTTGACCGGTGACATTGACAGAATGATGGCTACGTGGGATTGCCGGGCCATGCGGATGTGGCGGAACTGGTAGACGCCCCGGATTTAGGTTCCGGTGCCGAAAGGCGTGGAGGTTCGAGTCCTCTCATCCGTACCAGCCTCCGGATGGCGCCGTCACGCCATCCATCCTTGCAGCCACTATTCCCCGTCGACCTTAGTAAAGCGGCTCCTCGAACAGCGTCTCGCTGCCGTCCATCAGCGCCTTGATCTGGGCCGTGCCGTCCCTGGCCAGTACTACGCGCACGCCGAAGGGCCGAACGCGCATGTCTTTTTCGATCGCCCGCCCCTCGCCTTCCGGCAGATAGAAGCGGTCGATGCCGTAATCCGGCGACAAGGTTGCGTCCGGCTCTAGCGACGAGCCGCCGAGGAGCCGGCCCGCAATATCGGCCTCGTCCGTTCCCGGCGCCGTCGTCGGCTTACCAAGGAAAGCGGCAACCGCGCGCCAGTAGCCGTCCTGGTCCTTGTGCAGCCTGACGAGGATACGCTCGTCGGTCGCTGCCGTGCGGTCGGTCGGGATGTCGGCGACCAGCTTCACCGGTATGCGCGAAATCTCGTAGCCAAGGCTGACATAGTCGCCGCGCAGCAGGTCGCGCGGATCGATCGGCTCGACCTTCAGCAGAACTTCCGTGCCATTGCGCAGGATCGCGGCACGGCCAGCGATGATCCAGCTCAGGAAGCCGATCTGCACCAGCGCCAGCACCACTGCGGAAATGAGCAGCTTCTTGCCCGTCATGACGCTGCTCCCTGGCCGGTTGGGCCTTTCATGCGTTTCTCAATGCGGATGATGGCAAAGGCGAGGATGCCCAGGATGACCGCGGCGGCCAGGAAGAAGCCGGCCGTGCCCAGCATCGTCTCCATCATCACCACATAGATGACAATGAGCTCGAACGCGAAGCCGACATAGGCGATCCAGCGCAGTCCACGGCTCTCGCGACCGGCCAGCACGATGGCAGCGGCGATGCCCGCCAATGTGATCGCGGCAACCGGAGCGAACCCGCCCGAGCCCTCGATCTGGAATTGCAGGATGAACATGCCGACGAGAAAACCGACAAAGGCATGCAGCGACAGGCGCCCGCCCAATTGAACGATCCGGTCGACCGGCTCCGCGGCGAAGACGGCGACGCCGAAAACAGCCGCCGAAACGGCTGCCAGTTCGGCCAACATGAAGGCACGATCGCCATCCAGTGTCAGGAATGCTGCATAGCCAATGAGCGAAATGAGCACGAGATGGCGGGACGGCCGGCTCCGGGTCCAGTAGGACACGGCAAACAGCACGACCAGCATGACCAGATAGGCATGAGGAAAGTCAAAGCCGCGCCAGATGCTGAAGGAACCGAGCAGCTTCATCGTCACCCAGCCGCCAGAGATAAGCACGCCCATGATGGTGAGCGGATTGGAGCGAAGCGCCACCGCCGCTAGCGTGGTTCCCGCCCACCAGGTGAGTATCGCGCCGGATTCGTCACCGGAGAAATGGTACATCTGGCCGATCAGCGCGATCGATCCGCCAAACGCGGCCGCGGCCACCACCCACGCCGCTTCCGCGAAGGCCGGATGGTCGCGCAGCTTGAGCCATGCGCCGCCGACATAGCCGGCCGCGATCACCGCAAACAGCGATAGGACGCGAGCGACGCGTGGAATCGCTTCCCAGTTGGCCGCGACGAAGATCATGATCGCGGCCGCCAGCAGCACTGCGGCCAGCATGGCCAGGATGGAGCCGAAGCTCAGCGAGCGCCGTGCATTCGCCTCGATGTCGCTGGTCAATTTTTCGGCGGTACCGGCGTCGATGAGGCCGCTTTCCACCCAGCGCGCGATGTCTTGCCTGACTCTGCCCACATAGCCTGCCAAAGGCGTCACTCCACTATTTTAGTCGGATTACCAGCCGACCGGAGCAAATCTTTGACGTCGCGTCATTTTCCGATTCTGGCTTCTTTATGACATCGGTGTGAAACGGCCGCCATGTTGCATTGCACAAAACGCATTGCTGCCATGCGCCATTCGCACTTTTAAATCGATATGGGTCCACCTATCTTAGCGTCGTACAGAAAAGATGAACGACCGAAACAAAGACGTAAACGAGCAAGTATCATGAACCTGATCCGCAACTACCGCAACTGGCGCCGCTACCGGGAAACCGTTTCCGAGCTGAGCCGCCTGAGCAATCGGGAGTTGTCTGACCTCGGCATCAGCCGCAGCGACATTCCCTACGTGGCCCGCAAGTCGGCCTAAGGCTTTACGGGTCGCCTACGACCCGAACGACGAACTGAAGAGACACGAAAATGAACCTGATCCGCAACTACCGTAACTGGCGCGCTTATCGCGACACGGTCGAGCAGCTCGGTCGCCTGTCGAACCGCCAGCTGGAAGATATCGGCCTGTTCCGTATGGACATCAAGAAGGTCGCTCGCAAGGCGAGCTAAGCAATTTCGGCAGGGCCTACCTCCTCCCAGGCCCTGACGGATACGGTCAATCTTTACCTCCTCCCAAAGATTGACCATCAAAACGGCGCCCGCCGCATCCTCCTCCCAGCGGCGGGCGTTGTTTCCCAAAGAGAGTTTCGCCCTCTCCAGATTGGCGAAAGGAATTTCGTCAAAGCCGACCTCCTCCCCGGCGATGACGAATATGGTCGACCTCCTCCTCCTCCCTGAGGTCGACCGCCGAAACGGTGCCCGCCGCATCCTCCTCCCAGCGGCGGGCATTGTTCCGAAAGAGAGTTTTGCCCTCTCCGATTGGCAAAAGGAATTTCGTCAAAGCCGACCTCCTCCCCGGCGATGACGAATAAGACCGGACCTCTCCTCCTCCCTGAGGCCGGTCACCAAAACGACACCCGCCGGACATCCTCCCCCGGCGGGTGTTGTGTTTTTGGACCCTGCCAAAACCCCAGCCGATGCAGTGCGAGAATTGCATTCGTAGAGCCGAGGGACTATTGCGGGCTGCATGAGCAAAGACCCCATTCACATCGTCGGCGGCGGCCTCGCCGGTTCGGAAGCAGCCTGGCAGGCGGCGCAAGCCGGCGTACCTGTGATCTTGCACGAAATGCGCCCCGTGCGCGGCACCGACGCGCACAAGACTGACGGGCTGGCCGAGCTGGTCTGTTCCAACTCCTTCCGCTCCGACGACGCCGAAAGCAACGCGGTCGGGCTCCTGCATGCCGAAATGCGGCTGGCCGGTTCATTGATCATGGCCTCTGGCGACGCCAGCCAGGTTCCGGCCGGCGGGGCGCTGGCCGTCGACCGCGACGGCTTTTCGGCGGCCGTTACCGCCAAGATAGAGGCGCACCCGCTCATCACCATCCAGCGCGAGGAAATGGTCGGCCTGCCACCCATCGAATGGGGACAGACCATTATTGCCACCGGCCCGCTGACCGCGCCGTCGCTGGCGCAGGCGATCGCCACCGAGACCGGCGCCGATGCGCTCGCCTTCTTCGACGCCATCGCCCCAATCGCGCATTTCGACACGATCGACATGAATGTCGCCTGGTTCCAGTCGCGCTACGACAAGGTCGGCCCCGGCGGCACCGGCAAGGACTACATCAACTGTCCGATGGACAAGCCGCAATACGAGGCCTTCGTGCAGGCGTTGCTCGATGGCGGCAAGACCGAGTTCAAGCAATGGGAAGGCACGCCCTATTTCGACGGCTGCCTGCCGATCGAGGTGATGGCCGAGCGCGGTGTCGAAACGCTGCGCCATGGCCCGATGAAGCCGATGGGGCTCACCAATGCGCACAATCCGACGGTCAAGGCCTATGCAGTGGTGCAACTGCGGCAGGACAATGCGCTGGGCACGCTCTACAACATGGTCGGCTTCCAGACCAAGCTGAAGCATGCCGAGCAGGTGCGTATCTTCAAGACCATTCCGGGCCTCGAGAACGCCGAGTTCGCCCGGCTGGGCGGCTTGCACCGCAACACCTATATCAATTCGCCAACCTTGCTCGACGGCTCGTTGCAGTTGAAGAGCCGGCCGGGCCTGCGCTTTGCCGGCCAGATCACCGGCTGCGAGGGCTATGTCGAAAGCGCCGCCATCGGCCTCCTGGCCGGTCGTTTCGCAGCCGCGGAACGGTTGGGAATGTCCATATCGCTGCCACCGGCCACTACCGCCTTCGGAGCGCTGCTCAACCACATCACCGGCGGCCACATCACCTCCGACGAAGAGCCCGGCAAGCGTTCGTTCCAGCCGATGAACGTCAATTTCGGCTTGTTCCCGCCACTGGAGCCGGGAACGAAATTGCGTCCCGACGGATTCGAGGGCCGTTTCCGCGGCAAGGACAAGTCGGTCGCCAGGAAGAAGGCGACGACCGGGCGCGCGCTTGCCGACTGCCGTGCCTGGCTTGGCCTGCCGACACAGGCGCAAGCCGCCGAATAGACGGGATTTACGGCAGCCCACCGGCAGATTAGAGCGCCGCGCGTCCGTTCGGACGCGCAAAGGACGCTCTAACACTTTGAAGCTGCGCATCGTGCTTACCGAAAATCGATTCCGATTTTCGGGCCGATGCGCTAGTCTGCGCACCTCTTGGTCGGGGGGCCATCATGTTTCGGAAAAGAATAATCCTTGCCGCCGTGATTCTGGCGGTCGGCGCCGGCTGCACGACGGCACCGGAAGCGCTGCAATCGCTCGGCGACCGCAATTACATGCGCTATGCGACGGGCAAGCCTTATGCGCAGATTGCGTCGCAGAGCCAGATGTCCACGCAGGGCCTGGCAGGCGCGACCATCTACGGACCGATGATCGGCGAATATCGCCTGGCCGACGGCGACACCGTCTACCGTCACATCGACAATGTCGAATCGAGCAGAACCAATGTCGATGCCGGGATCGTCATGCAGCGCGAGAGCGTGGCCACACGCTATCGGCTCGCCTATTTCCGTGTCGGTGCCGACGGTATCGTCAAGGATTGGGCGACAGGCGCCCTGCCTGGCGAGCGGCTGGGCTGCACATGGTATGCCGGCGGCGTCATCCAGCAATGCAGCAGCGATAATCAACGCCTGCAGAGCCTGGCCGTTTACGACTCGCTGGTGCGCACGGCGAGTGAAAAACCTCTGTCGTCGTGGGGTACCCCCGTCGCCAGCCCACAGTAACGGCAGCTACCAAGGTTATTCGGCCGGTTCGATCTTGCTGTCAGGCAGCCCCGGCCTGCCGGCCTCGGTCGGATTGCGCCGCACATAGGCGGCCTTCAGCGTTTCGGACGTGTCGCGCGAACCGTCATGGCTCCAGCCTGGCGGCATGAACAGATACCGGAGGCGCTGGCCAAGCGTCAGGCCCGGTGAGAAGGCGTCCTTGAACATGCCGATCCATTCATGGAATGCCACCTTGAGCGGGTTGAAGGTGCCGATGTTCTTGACGATGCCGTAGCGCGGCAGATCCTCTTCCAGCTCCTCGACAAAGGTACCGAACATGCGATCCCAGATGATCAGCGTTCCAGCATAGTTGGCATCGAGATAGCGTGGATTGGTGGCGTGGTGGACGCGGTGATGCGAGGGCGTGTTGAAGATGAATTCGAACCAGCCCCACATCCTGCCGATCGTCTCGGTGTGGATCCAGAACTGATAAACGAGGTTGAAGCCGTAGACGAAGGCGATCAGCGCCGGATGGAAGCCGAGCAGCACCATCGGCACCTGCAGCACGAACATGCCGGTGAACAGGCCGGTCCAGCTTTGCCGGAGCGCCGTCGAGAGATTGTAGTGCTGGCTGGAATGGTGGTTGACGTGCTCCGCCCACACCCAGCGGCAGCGATGGGCGATGCGATGGTACATGTAATAGCGCAGGTCATCGATCAGGAAGGCCGCGATACAGGTCCATACCGACACCCCGAGGTCAAGGAAGCGGAACTGCCAAACCCACAACAGCGCCGAGTAGGAGACGATGCCGAGCAGAATGCCGGCGGCGACGTTACCGGTGCCCATCATCAGGCTGGTCAGCGTATCGCGTGTCTCGAACGCCCCCTTGGTGCGGCCGGTGCGCACCAGCCATAGTTCGATCAGGATGGCGATGACGAAAAACGGAATGGCGAGTTTCGTGACATCGGGAAACTGATAAGTCTCCATCAGGCGGCCTCCTGCCTTGCCGGCTGGCTTTTGGGATCGAGTGAGGCGAGCACGGCCTGCACCGCCGCCGCGTCGGCAAAGGCGAAACGCCCGCCCCGCCAGGTGAAATCCTTGAAGCGCAGCGACAGCACCTTGCTTTCCACAAGGCTGGCGAGGTCGACATCCGCCGGCGTCACGATGCGCGTCAGAAAGCGATCGCCGATGACCTGGACCACGCCGGTCCGGCCCTGGCCAAGATCGAGGAAAGCAGCCCCGCCATCCTCAGTCAGATAGACCGTGGCCGGCCGCAAATCGGGAAAGTCGACGGTGAAGCGCTCAAGGGCTGCCCGCGCATCGACGAGACGCGCGGTCCGGCTGCCGCCCGTAAAATGCACGGCAGCGACCGCGAGCGAAATGCCGGAGACGACCATCACCACAAGAATTGGCAAGCTGATCAAGGATGCTCCTCCGGGCAAACGCCTCCTCTGCGTTCGAACCCGCCGGAAACCTAGCATGGTTGACGTTTACGTCAAAGACAGAATTAGGAGCACGTGCGACGCGGTCGACATGCCCAGGCAAATTCCGCACTGTTCCAGATGATCGCTCTGCTCTGAGGAGCAGGCCGGTTCAACCCCAGCCGCGCCCGGCTTTCCGCAGTAGCAGCCAATGCCGGCGCAAAGCCGAAAGCCGTGCCGTTCCAGCAAGCGGCGACGCCTTGCCGCTCATCGCGGCCAGATAGGCTTTCGTCAGCACCAGCGGCAAAAATGCCGGGCGCAGCGATATCGGCAGAGAGGCCGCTCCACGCTCGAAGGCAACAAGGTGCTCCTGTGCCAGTGCAATCATCGCAGCGACCGCGCGTTGGGCGCCCGGTCCGCCATCGCCGCTCAGGAACTCCTGCGGTGATGTGCCGACCGCCACCAGGATATCGACCGGCACATAGCACTGCCCCCGCGCTCGGTGCAGCGGCAGAAGAAGCAGCAAGCCGGTGATGGCTTGCGCGCAGCCGGCATGGCCGGCGAGTTCCGCGAAGCGAGGCGCTTCGGCCTTGTCGAGCACCAGCGCCGCAAGCTGGATCAGCGCCGACGCCGTCTCGCCGCAATAACCTTCGAGATCGGTGCGCGATGGCATCGGGTCGTCGTAGAGGTCGAAGACGCGCGCTTCCAGATAATTGTCGAATGCTTGCCTGGGCAGGTCGTGCCGTCTGATCGCGGCAACCAGTACTTCGGCCAAGGGATGACCGGCGCCGGCATCGGCCGCGTCGGAGGCGATGATGTCGCGCCACCATTGCAGCCGCACTTCGCCCGGCAATGCCTCGCGAATGCGGTCGCGCACGCCGGCAATCTCGGCATTAAAGGCATAAAGGGCCAGAAGTGCGTCGCGCTTTTCGGCCGGTGCATAGAGCGCCGACAGATAACGGTCATGGTCGGCACCGCGCACCATGTCGATCACGGTCTTGGCGGGATCAGTCACCTCAGTCGACTGCGACAAGCGCGGCGGCCACGGCGCGGTCTTCGGCGAGCAGCACATTGTAGGTGCGCACCGCAGCGCCCGTCGACATCGGATCGGCCGAGATACCCGCCTGCTTCAAGGCGGCGCGCAACGCCGCCGGCAAGGGCCGCAACTCCTTGCCCATGCCGACCAGCAGGATCTCGATCTTGCCGGCCTCGGCCAGAACCTTGTCGAAATCCGCCACGCTCAAGGCAGTCGCATCGGCCGGCTGCCAGCCATGGATGCCCGAGGGCAGGCAAAGCAGCGAGCCGCGATGCGACATGTCGGCGAAGCGGAAGCCGCCATTGCCGTAAGCCTCGATCGCCGCGCGGCCCGGAAAATGCGCCTCGCGGATGATGATGCCCTTGCCGAACAAACCCTTCGCCACGGCAGCGGCCGTCAGGTCGCGACGGCCTTGCCGTTCACCGGCTTCTCCCCTTCAGCCGCGTCCGACGAACGCAGCTTGAACAGGATCAGCAGCGGAGCCGCGATGAAGATCGACGAATAGGTGCCGAACACCACGCCGAACAGCATCGCCAGCGTGAAGGAACGAATCACCTCGCCGCCGAACAACACCAGCGCCAGCAAGGCCAGAATGGTGGTCACCGATGTCAGGGTCGTTCTGGACAACGTCTCGTTGATGGCGTTGTTCAGAAGCTGCGGCATCGGCATCTTCTTGTATTTTCGTAAGTCTTCGCGAACGCGGTCATAGACGACGATCGTATCGTTCAGCGAGTAGCCGATGATCGTCAGGATGGCGGCAATGGACGATTGGTTGAATTCTATGCCTGTCAGACAGAAGAACCCGATCGTCATGACGATATCGTGCACGGTGGCGACGATGGCGCCGACAGCGAACTGCCATTCGAACCGGAACCAGACATAGATCAGGATGCCAACCAGCGCGACCAGCATGCCGATCGTGCCTTGCTTGGCCAGTTCGCTCGACACGGTCGGGCCGACCACTTCGACGCGGCGGAAGTCGTAGCTGTCCTGCAGTTCGCCGCGCACCTTGTCGATGACGCTCTGCTCGGCATTGTCGCCTTCGGACTGGGCCGCAACGCGGATCAGCACGTCATTGTCGTTGCCGAACTGCTGCACCTGCACTTCGCCGATGTTGAGCTGCGAAAGCTTGCCGCGAATATCGGCGATGTTGGCCGGTCCGCTCTTCGACTGGACCTCGATCAGCGAACCGCCCTTGAAGTCGACGCCGTAGTTGATGTTGACGGTCATGAACAGCACGACCGACAGGATCGACAGCGCGGACGACAGCGCGAAGGTCCAGCGGCGGATGCCCATGAACGGGATCTTGGTGCCCGGTGGCACGAAGGTCACCGGCGCGCGCGGGATTTCCTTCGGCTTGGCGCGGCGCAGCCACATGGAGACCAGCAGACGCGTGAAGGTGAAGGCGGTGAAGACGGTGGTCAGGATGCCGATGGCGAACGTCACCGCGAAGCCCTTCACCGGGCCGGTGCCGAGATAGAACAGCACGACGGTGGCGATAAGGGAGGTGACATTGGAATCGACAATCGTCGCCAGCGCCTTCGAGAAGCCGGTGTCTATCGCCTGGATGACCGAGCGTCCGTTGCGTCGCTCCTCGCGAATACGCTCGTAGATCAGCACGTTGGAATCGACCGCCATGCCGATGGTCAAAACGATACCGGCGATACCGGGTAGCGTCAGCGTGGCACCCAGCAGCGACAGCAGCGCGACGATCATCGCCACATGCACGGCCAGCGCGATGTTGGCGAGGAAGCCGAGGAAGCCGTAAGCCACGAACATGAAGGCAACGACAAGGATCGAGCCGATGATACCGGCGATCTTGCCGGCCTGGATCGAATCCTGACCGAGGCCCGGACCGACGGTACGTTCTTCGATCACCGTCAGCGTGGCCGGCAGCGCGCCGGCGCGCAGCAGCACCGCGAGGTCGTTGGCGCTCTGGGCGGTGAAGTTGCCGGAAATCTGGCCGGTGCCGCCGAGGATCGGCTCGCGGATCTGCGGCGCCGAGATCACCTGGTTGTCGAGGATGATGGCGAACAGCTTGCCGACATTCTGCTGGGTAGCCTGGCCGAAGCGCGTGGCACCCTTGGAATCGAAGCGGAACGAGACGACTGGCTCGTTGTTCTGCGAATTGAACGTCGCCTGCGCATCGACGAGATTTTCACCCGAAACGATGACACGGTTCTCGATCAGATAGGGAACCGGCGGATCGTCCTTCGAATAGAGCACGCTCGACCCTGCCGGCGGACGGCCGTTGAGGGCTTCCTGCACCGGCATCGACTGATCCACCATCTGGAAGGTCAGCTTGGCGGTCTGGCCGAGAATTTCCTTGAGGCGCTGCGGGTCCTGCAGGCCCGGCACCTGCACCAGGATGCGGTCATCGCCCTGACGCTGCACGATCGGTTCGGTGGTGCCGAGTTCGTTGACGCGGCGGTCGACCACCTCGATCGACTGCGCCAGCGCCGTCGTCGAGCGGTACTTGATGCCCGCGTCCGTCATGGTGAAGCGCAGGAGCCCAGGCTCCGGCTCGTCCATGGCCCATTCGGTGATGGAACCGCCGGTGAACAGGCCGGAGGTAACCGGCGCGATCAGGGCTTTCAGCGCTTCCTTGGCCGCATCCACCTGGGCGGTGTCGCGAACGCGCACCTGCACCATGCGCCCGGTGCCGGACAGGCCGGTGTAGCCGACCTTGGCATCGCGCAGCAGCGTTCTGATCTCATCGCGCGTGGCTTCCAGACGATCCTTGATCAGGTCGTTCTGGTCGATTTTGAGAAGGATGTGAGAACCGCCCTGCAAGTCGAGGCCGAGCGTCATCTGCTTTTTCGGCACCCAACTCGGCAACTTGGCCAAGGTATCCGCCGGAATGAGATTAGGGGCGGCAAGGATGAACGTAGCGGCAACGGCCAGCCAGATCAGGATTGCCTTCCAGCGCGAAAAATAGAGCATGTTCTACGATCCAGTGGGCCGATCGGCGCGCCAGGCGCGCCAAGGCACTCAGTTCTTGGCGTTCTGGTTGGCGACCGGCTCGCCCTTGACCCGCACGTCGGCGATGGTGCTGCGCACAGCTGTCACCTTGAGGCCATTGCCGAGGTCGACCTCGAGTTCATTGTCGTCGACCACCTTGGTGACCTTGCCGACGAAGCCGCCGCCGGTGACGACCGTATCGCCGCGACGGATCGCGGCCAGCATCTCGCCGCGCTTCTTCATCTGCGTGCGCTGCGGACGGATGATCAGAAAATACATGATCACGAAAATGAGGACAAACGGCAAAATGCTGATGAAAACATCGGGCGTGGCGCCAACGCCCTGGGCGTATGCCGGTGTTACGAACATCGAAAACTCCTGAGACGTAAAGGAAAGCCGTTATCTGGCCCATGAAATTTGGCCGGAATATAGTCGGTAAAGCTACTATTGCAACCATCCCCCGCCCTGCTCCCGTCGCACTTCCCCCGCCGTGTCGTATTGGTCGCACATCCGCTTGCAAAAGCCGAAGGCTCGTGAGAGAACCGTACGGTACGGTACGCAACCGAAACGCAGGCTTCGCAATCACGCCGAGGACATATCTTGCCCCAGGAAACCATCGCAGCACTGTCCGAGAAACTCGACCGCCTGATCGACGCCGTCAGCCGGCTGGCACCGCCGCAGGCACCAAAAACGGACCTCACCGCCGTCGATTGTTTTGTCTGGCAGGCCGATCCCGGTTATCTGGAGCCGATCGCCAGGGTGAACAGGGTCGATATCGGCTTGATCCGCGGCGTCGACCGCGTGCGCGACATCCTGTTCGACAACACTGAACGTTTCGCCTCCGGCTTTGCGGCCAACAACGTGCTTCTGTGGGGCGCGCGCGGCATGGGCAAGTCGTCGCTGGTCAAGGCCGTGCATGCCGCGATCAATGCCGCCGGCAAGCCGGGCGGTCCGCTCAAGCTGATCGAGATCCATCGCGAGGACATCGACACGCTGCCGAAGCTGATGGCGATGCTCAAGGCTGCCCCCTACCGCTTCATCCTGTTCTGCGACGACCTCTCCTTCGATCATGACGACACGTCCTACAAGTCGCTGAAGGCAGCGCTGGAGGGCGGCGTCGAAGGACGTCCAGGCAACGTCATCTTCTACGCCACGTCCAACCGGCGGCATCTGCTGCCGCGCGACATGATCGACAATGAACGCTCCACCGCGATCAACCCGTCAGAGGCGGTCGAGGAAAAAGTGTCATTGTCGGACCGCTTCGGCCTGTGGCTCGGTTTCCACAAATGCTCGCAGGACGACTATCTCGACATGGTCAACGGCTATGCCAACCACTTCGGCCTCGACATCGACACCGACACGCTGCGCGCCGAGGCACTGGAATGGGCGACCACGCGCGGCAGCCGCTCTGGCCGCGTGGCGTGGCAATTCACGCAGGACCTTGCCGGCCGCCTCGGCAGGCCGCTGGCCGACTGATCGGGCAACGCATTTTTCGTTCCCATTGAACCGAAAAAGCCCGCTTCTTGCGAAGCGGGCCAAGCTGCCGGGCCGGACTGGAGGTCGACAGCCCGAAATCGTTCTTGCTCTTCTATTCGAGGCCTATCCTGTTCGGGAAAGCCTTACTCCAGGAACGTCTGCGGATCGACCGGCGACGAATTCTTGCGCACCTCGAAATGCAACTTCGGCGCGTCGGTGGTGCCGCTCATACCGGAGCGCGCGATCTCCTGGCCGCGCTTGACCTTCTGGCCGCGCTGCACTTCCAGCGAGGAAGCATGGCCGTAGACGGTGACCAGTCCATCCTCGTGGCGCACCAGCACGGTGTTGCCGAATTCCTTGAGACCGTCGCCGGCATAGATGACGACGCCGTTCTCCGCGGCCTTGACCGGCGTGCCTTCCGGCACGGCGATGTCGATACCGCCCTGCCCGGCCTTGAAGCCCGTGATGACGCGGCCGCGCACCGGCCAGCGCATCTTGCCGATGCCGGTTGAGTCAGGCGCTTCGGCGGCATCGCTCTCGGCCTGCTGGATGACCTTCTGGTCCTTCTTCGGCGGCGTATAGGTGGCGAGCGTCGCGGCAGGCTTTTCCTGCGGCGGGATCGAGGCCGTCTTGACCGCGTCCACCGGTGCCGCCGCAGCCGGAGCGGCTGGTTTGGCGGCCGCAACGGTCGCGGCTCCGGCAGCCGGCGCCTTCAGCGTCTGGCCGATGCGCAGCAACCCGTCCTGCATGCCGTTGGCCTGCTTCAGCGCGGTTGTGGTGACGCCCATCTTCTTGGCAACCGACGACAGCGTATCGCCCTTCTGGACGACATAACCGCCGGCACTTGCCTTCGGCTGCACGGCTGCAACCTGTGCTTCCTTGCCGGGTTTGGTCTTCGGATCGCTGGCTGCGGCGGAAGAATCGACCTGCGCGACGCCCTTGCCTTCCTTGACCTTCGGCTGCTGCGGCAAAACGGCGACCTTGTCGCCCGGTGCGTTGGCCGGCAGCGGGATCTTGTTGGCCGGCACGTCGTATTTGGTGCCTCGCGACGACTTGGCGTCGGCGACATTGGGATCGTTGTCGGGCGCCGAAACCGGCGCCTTGTTGGTGTAGACATAGGTCGGGATGACCAGCTTCTGGCCGCTACGCAGCCCGTTGGCGTCGGCCAGACCATTGGTCTTCAAGATGACGTCGGCCGGCACACCATAGCGACGCGACAGATTGTACACCGTCTCGCCTTCACGTGCGGTGATCTGCGTACCACCGGCACGTGACCAGCCCTTCACGTCCTCGGCTGCAGTCTGGGCGCTGGCGATTGCGGAATTGACCGGCGCCTGCACCTGGTTGATGCCGCCGGTGAGGGTCTGATCGACCTTGGCCACCTTGGCGGCACCCTTTGCCAGCACCGGCGCCGCAGCCGTCGTGGCGGCGGCCGAAACCGAATTGGCGACGGGCGGCAATGGCTGGGCGGAAACCGGCTGCAGGCTCGAACGCGAGACCGAAGCGCGCGAATAGGTGTTGTTGGAAGCCGGAGCCTGGACATCGCCCGGATAGGGCTGCGAAACCGGCTGCTTTTCGATGATGGAGCGCTGGTTGTCGGTCGAGGCCGTCGCCATCGTGTCGACACCGCCGAAGCGGGCGACCTGGGAACTGCACCCTGACACCGCGCCGATGATCAGCAACATGGCGCAGCCACGCGTCAAATTGCGCTTGTTTGCCTTCAAGGATTTGAACTGCATCGCAATAACCCGCACTTACCCGGTACTCACTGGACTGGATTAAAGCGCGTTAATGTTACTGGTCAGTTAAACCGTTAGAATCCGTCGAAATTTTTCTTAAAATATTTGTCCGGATAAGGGCGCCGCAGTTGGCCTGCCGTCAGATGATGGCGGCGACGCCTGGCAGGATCGGCTGGAAACGCACGGTGCCGATGTCCTCGCGCTCGAAGCGGCTGCCGACCTTGATCAGCTTGGCCAGCACCTGCTCGCCCTCTTCCGGCCCGATCGGCGCGATCACCGAACCGCCGCTCGACAACTGGTCGAGCAGGAAGCGCGGCAAGGCATCGAAAGCAGCCCAGACGATGATCCGGTCGAACGGCCCCTCATTGACGAGGCCGTTGGAGCCGTCGGCGTGACGGGCGAACGCATTGGTGATGCCAAGCGCCTCGAACCGCTGCTTGGCGAGTTCGATCAGCGTCTTGTAGCGGTCGACGGTGACAACGCGCGCCGCGAGCCTTGCCATGACGGCGGCGGTGAAGCCCGAACCGGTGCCGATCTCCAGCACCCGGTGACCGGGTTCGATGTTGAGCGCGGTGATGACGGCCGCCTGCAGGTCGGCGCCCTCCATGGCCTCGCCGCACTCGATCGGCAGCATACGGTCGGTCCAGGCGATGGAGTGGAACTGGCCCGAGATGAAGGCGGGACGCGGCGTCGCCTCGAAGGCGGCGATCAGCGGTTTCGGCACGGCACCCTTGCCACGCAGGCGAAGCAGGAAGGCGGCGAAACCCTCGCGTTCGTCGAAACCAGCAATCATGCAAGCGCCTTCGTCAATTGGTCGCGGATCTCGTAGGCGGTCAGGTCGAGGTGCAGCGGCGTCACCGAAACCAGCCGGTTGCGCATGGCGTGCAGGTCGGTTCCGGCCTTGCCTTCCGCCGGCTCGCGGCCGAAACGCAGCCAGTAATAAGGCAGGCCGCGCCCGTCGCGGCGCTCGTCGACCCACAGCGAATGCACCAGTTTGCCCTGCGAGGTCACCACGGTGCCGGCAACTTCGTCCGGCGTGCAGTTCGGGAAATTGACGTTGAGCAGCACGCCTTCCGGCAGCGGCATGGCCACCAGCTTCTTCAGCAGCGCCGGCGCCAGCGCTTCGGTGGTCTCGTAAGGCACCACGCGGTCCTCGCCGACATAAGAATAGGCCTGGCTGACGGCAATGGAACGCACGCCGAGCAGCGTGCCTTCCATGGCGCCGGCAACGGTGCCCGAATAGGTGACGTCGTCGGCGATGTTGGCGCCCGAATTGACGCCCGACAGGATCAGGTCCGGCATGCCGGGCAGGATCTTGCGTACGCCCATGATGACACAGTCGGTCGGCGTGCCGCGCACCGCATAGTGCTTCTCGCTGATCTTGCGCAGGCGCAAAGGTTCGGAGATCGACAGCGAATGCGCGTAGCCGGACTGGTCGGTCTCCGGCGCCACCACCCAGACATCGTCGGAAAGCGTGCGGGCGATGCGCTCCAGAGAGGCCAGGCCCTCGGCGTGAATGCCGTCGTCATTGGTCAGAAGAATGCGCATTATTTCGATTCGATTCTTTCCAGGCCGCCCATGTAAGGCTTCAGCGCTTCAGGAATCGTTACGCTGCCATCCTCGTTCTGATAATTTTCCATGACCCCGATCAGCGCGCGGCCGACCGCCACGCCCGAACCGTTCAGCGTGTGCACGAACAGATTGCCCTTGCCCTCGCGGTCCTTGTAGCGGGCGTTCATGCGCCGCGCCTGGAAGTCGCCGCAGACCGAGCAGGACGAGATTTCGCGATAGGCGTTCTGGCCGGGCAGCCAGACCTCGATGTCGTAAGTCTTGCGGGCGCCAAAACCCATGTCGCCCGTGCACAACGCCACGGTGCGGTATGGCAGGCCGAGCCGCTTCAGCACTTCCTCTGCGCATTGCGTCATGCGCTCGTGTTCGGCGATCGAGCCTTCCTGGTCGGTGATGGAGACCAGCTCGACCTTGTAGAACTGGTGCTGGCGCAGCATGCCGCGGGTGTCGCGGCCGGACGAGCCCGCTTCCGACCGGAAGCACGGGGTGAGCGCGGTGAGCCGCAGCGGCAACCTGTCATGCGCGACGATCTCCTCGCGCACCAGATTGGTCAGCGACACCTCCGCCGTCGGGATGAGGCCGAGCCGGCTCTCGCCATGCGGCGTGAAGAACAGGTCTTCCTCGAATTTCGGCAACTGCCCGGTGCCGAACAGCACCTCGTCGCGCACCAGAAGCGGCGGCTGCACTTCGGTGTAGCCATGCTCGGTCGTGTGCAGGTCGAGCATGAACTGGCCAAGCGCCCGCTCGAGCCTGGCCAACTGGCCTTGCAGAATGGTGAAGCGCGAACCCGACAGCTTGGCGGCGCGCTCGAAATCCATCAGGCCGAGCGCCTCGCCGATCTCGAAATGCTCCTTCACCCAGTTGGGCCGCGTGGCGATGGTGCCGACCTTGCGCACCTCGACATTGTCGTGCTCGTCCTTGCCGACCGGCACGTCGGGCAGCGGAATGTTGGGCATCACCGCCAGCGTGCCTTCCAGCGCCTCGTCCAGCCGGCGTTCCTCGGCCTCGCCGCCCTGGATGAAGCTCTTGATCTCGGCGACCTCGGCCTTCAGCTTTTCAGCCAGTTCGGCGTCCTTCATGCCGAGCGCCTTGCCGATCTCCTTGGAGGCGGTGTTGCGGCGCTCCTGCGCTTCCTGCAGGCGGCCGAGATGGGCGCGGCGCGCCTCGTCCTTGGCAACGATGTCCTCGACAGTGGACTGCGCGTCGGCCGACGACCACGAGCGCTTCACCAGCGCGTCGATGAGGGCCTGCGGGTTTTCGCGAATCCATCTGATATCAAGCATTGTCCGTCCATCCTGAAGGGAGAGCCGTGGGGTAACGCTCCTCGGCGCCGGATGCAAGGGCGAGACCGTGTCACCTTGACGGCAGCGGAGTGTCCTTTCCACGCGATTACATCGCCACGCTGCCTTTCGGCCCTGGCCATTGGCAAAGGGGTGGGAAGCGGGGCGCCGGGTCGGTGCCTCTTAGCAAACAGTACGTGGCGCCTTCCGGGCGCCCCGCCAGTGTTCTTGCCCCGGACCGACCTCGCCGTCATTCGCGACGGCAGACTTCGGGCCTCGAGCCGCCATTTTCGGCGGCCGGGTTTTTCCAGGGCCCGGACTTAGGGCTCGTCACCAGACACCGCCACCGTTAGCGCTGCCAGTCCGGCACCGGCGCCCTCCCTGATACCCGGTGCGCACCAGGTTCCCGTGAGGGCGATGGGCCGATTGTGGCGTGTGCCGCGAGGACGTGGACAAATCCGCGAACGATTTTCGCGTGGTTTTCGGCAAGGGATTGGAGGGAAACGGTTCTTTCTTTGGGTTCGCGCCTACCACCACCCCTTCTATCCACATCCTGCACCGCGCCGACGCGTCAGCGTTCCGGCATGGATTCCCAACACGCCCCGCTCGTTCCTCGCTCACGCGGTCGGGAATGACGAGATGCATGGACGGTCTCGCCAATTGTCCATGCCCGGCGTTGCATCGGTGTCGCTGCGACAGCAGCCAGTGCTCCATGCCAACGAAACGACGCCCTTCTGAAACCGCTGCGATTGGCGAAAGCGCTCACGGACATCCGTCATTCCCGGCCGCGTGAGCGACCGCAGGGAGCGGAGCGTGTCGGGAATCCATGCCGGAACATTCGTGGCGGCAGCGGCGGTTCAGAACCGCCGGAGAAGCGGAACGCTACGGCTCGGAATCACACCCAAGCCGCAGGGTCAACAATTCCTAGGAACCCGCCTCGCCGGACTTTTCCGTTTCCGTCGTCGCCTCGGCCTTCTCGCGCTCAAGCTTCTCGCGGGCCTGGTTCTTCTCGATCATGCGCGAGGTCCAGATCGCCACCTCGTAGAGGATGATGGTGGGCAGCGCGAGGCCGATCTGGCTCATCGGGTCGGGCGGCGTCAGGATGGCAGCAACGACGAAGGCGATGACGATCGCCCAGCGGCGTTTGTCGACCAGCCCCTGCGACGACAACATGCCGACGCGGGTCATCAGGCTGGTCACCACCGGAAGCTGGAAGACCAGGCCGAAGGAGAAGATCAGCGTCATGATGAGGCTGAGATATTCCGAAACCTTGGGCAGCAGCGAAATCTGCACCTGGTTGTCGGTTCCCGTCTGCTGCATGGCCAGGAAGAACCACATCACCATGGGCGTGAAGAAGAAATAGACCAGCGCCGCGCCCATCAGGAACAGGATCGGCGAGGCGATGAGGAACGGCAGGAAAGCGGCGCGCTCGTTCTTGTAGAGACCGGGCGCGATGAATTTGTAGATCTGCGTGGCGATCAGCGGAAAGGCGATGACCATGCCGCCGAACATGGCGAGCTTCACCTGCGTGAAGAAGAACTCCTGCGGCGCGGTGTAGATCAGCTCGACCTTGTGCGGATCGAGGCCGGCCCATTGCGTCGCCCATTTGAACGGGACGACGAGCAGGTTGAACAGCTTCTTGGCGAAGAAGAAACAGACCAGGAAGGCCACGAAGAAGCCGGCGATCGACCAGATCAGCCGGCGGCGCAGTTCGACCAGATGTTCGATCAACGGCGCGCTGGATTTCTCGATTTCTTCCCGTTCCGAAACGCTCACTTGGCGGTCCTCGCCGTCTTCTTCGCTGGCGCCGAAGCTTCGGGCTTGGCAGGTTTGACCGCCTTGGCAGCCGATTTCGCAGTTGTCTTGGCAGGCTTGGTGGCGGCCGGCTTCGTTGCAGGCGCCTTTGCAGCAGCCGGCTTCGTCGCCGGGGCAGCGGCCTTGGCGGCTACGGGTTTCGCCGACGCGGCTTTCGTCGCCGTCGCCTTGGCGGCCGGCTTCGCCGCGGCCTTGGCTGGAGCCTTGGCAACCGCCTCAACAGCTTCTGTCTTGCGGCGCGTCGTCTTGGCCCGGGCGGTGCCCGCTTCAGCGGCGGCAATGACGGGCTGAGCCGGCATCGCCTGCGGACCGTCGACGCCGGGCAGAACCGTGGCGCCGTTCTTCAGCGGATCGGCGGGTTGCGGCTCGCTCGACGCCGGTGTCTGCGGGTCCGGCGCCGGCTTCGGCTTCATCATATCGTCGACGCCGGCACGCACATCCGCCGCCGCCTGCTCGAAAGGATTGAGCTGCTTGCGGATCTCGGCGGCCGGGTTGAGGCTGCGCAACTCGTCGACCGACTTCTTGACCTCGTCAAGCTCGGCTTCCTTCAGCGCCTCGTTGAACTGCTTCTGGAAATCGGCAGCCATGGCGCGCAGCTTGGCTGTGGTGCGGCCAAAGGTGCGCAACATGGCAGGCAAATCCTTGGGGCCGACGACCACGATCATCACGATCGCGATCACCAGCATCTCGCTCCAGCCGACCTCGAACATGGCTATGGCTTCCGACTAACGCTGCTAAAGGCTTCGACGAACGGAAAGGCTCAGCTCTTGCCGGCCTTTTCCTTCATGGTCGAAACGGTCTCGTCGGAGCGGTGCTCCACCGTGCGGGCATCGTCCGTCTCATCGTCGGCCATGCCCTTCTTGAAGCTCTTGATGCCCTTGGCCATGTCGCCCATCAGCTCCGGAATCTTGCCGCGGCCAAACACCAGCAGCACGATGACCAGAACGATCAGCCAGTGCCAAATCGAAAACGAACCCATTGTTTATCTCTCTTGATTTGATTTCCCTGCCGCTGATCTATGCGTTTTCGCAGCCGGTTTCAAACGGAACCACGACAGGTTTTATCATGTCCTGCTTATTGTCAGGCTCTTTTCGGCAATATTGCCGCTACCAATCAGCGCATGGACCGGTTTCGACGACCGCGCCAATCACTCTTCCGTGACGCGCGGCGTCAAAAGACCGAGCTCCTCGAGGTCGATATCGGTCAGCGGATCCTCGTCCTCGGTCAGCTCGTCGGGATCGGCCGGCGGCAGCGGTATCGAGAAATTGGCGGGCATGCGGGTCGACAACAGGCCGGCGCCCTTCAGCTCCTCCATGCCCGGCAGGTCGCGGATTTCCTCCAGCGCGAAATGGTCGAGGAAACGGTCCGTGGTGCCGTAGGTCACCGGGCGGCCCGGCGTCTTGCGGCGGCCGCGCATCCTCACCCATTCCGTCTCCAGAAGCGTGTCCAGCGTGCCCTTCGAGGTCTCGACGCCGCGGATATCCTCGATCTCGGCGCGGGTGACCGGCTGGTGGTAGGCGATGATCGCCAGAACTTCGAGCGCGGCGCGCGACAGCTTCTTCTGCTGCACCGTGTCGCGGCTCATCAGGAAGGCGAGATCGCCGGCGGTGCGGAAGGCCCAGCAATCGCCGATGCGCACCAGATTGACGCCGCGCCGCGAATAGATGTCCTGCAGTTCGGCCATGGCGGCGGCGATGTTGACGCCGTCCGGCAGGCGCTGGGCGAGCTGCTTCTCGCTGACCGGCTCGGCGCTGGCGAAGACGATGGCCTCGGCCATGCGCGCGGCTTCGGCCAGATGCAGCCGCTCGGCCGGGTTCTGAGCCAGGGCGTCGTCCTCGTCATCCGCCTTGAAGGGCCCATCTTTGAAGGGAATGACCGAAGCGTTGCGGCTTTCGCTCATTGCGCGACCTCGACTGCTTTGGCGCGCTGGCGTCCGCGCAGGTAGAGCGGCGCGAACACCTCGTCCTGGCGCATTTCCATGCTGCCTTCGCGCACCAGTTCCAGCGTCGCCGCGAAGGACGACGCCATCGCCGTGCGCTTTTCGGCCGGGCTCGCCAGATATTCGATCAGGAAACAGTCGAGCGCGGTCCAGTCCGCCGACGTGCCGAGCAACCGGGCAAGGATCGTGCGCGCTTCCTTCAGCGACCACACGCCACGCTTGGCGATGCGCACGGTGGAGATCGCCTCGCGCTGGCGCTGCTGGGCATAGGCGGTAAGCAGATCGTAGAGCGTCGCCGAATATTCGTTGCGCTTCTCGACGATGACCATTTCCGGCAGGCCGCGCTGGAAGACGTCGCGGCCGAGCCGGTTGCGGTTGACGAGGCGCGCGGCGGCATCGCGCATCGCTTCCAGCCGGCGCAGACGGAACTGCAGCACCGCCGCCAGTTCCTCGCCGCTCTCGCCCTCTTCGCCGGGCTGCTTGGGGATGAGGAGCTTGGATTTCAGGAAGGCGAGCCACGCCGCCATCACCAGATAGTCGGCGGCGAGTTCGAGCCGCAGCGCCCTCACCTTCTCGACGAAGGCCAGATATTGCTCGGCCAGCGCCAGGATCGAGATGCGGGCGAGATCGACCTTCTGGTTGCGGGCGAGATGGAGAAGCAGATCGAGCGGGCCTTCGAAACCGTCCACATCGACGACCAGTTCGGGGTCGCCGGTGACGCGCTCGTCGTCACCCTCGGCCCAGAGGCGGTCCATCGGCGCGGCCTTGCCGGGCTTTTTCTCCGCTAACTCAGCCACCTTGCCTCTTTTCTCACTCCATGCGGTTACGCGACCGCCTCGAAATATTCCGCGAATTCGGCGCGCAGTGCCGCCTCGTCCTTGCCGTCATGGCCCTTGACCGAGGCAAGTGCCCGGTTGGCCCGTTCCAGCGCCTTGCCTACGAGCGGTTTGGCCCGCGAGGCGACGGCGGCCATTTCTTCCATGACGCCGTTGCAGTGAAGGACCAGATCGACGCCCGCCGCAAGGATCGAGGCCGCCTTTGTCTGGAAATCCCCAGAAAGTGCCTTCATCGAGGTGTCGTCCGACACCAGGAGCCCGTCGAAACCGATCTCGCCGCGGATGATCTCCTCGACCACCTTGCCGGACGTGGTCGCGGGATTGTTCGGATCGACCGCGCTGAAGATGACATGCGCGGTCATTGCCATCGGCAGGTCGTTCAGCGCCTGGAATGGGGCGAAATCATGCTTGCGCAACTCCTTCAGCGACGTCGTCACCGTCGGCAATTCGAAATGCGTGTCGGCGGAGGCGCGGCCGTGGCCGGGAATGTGCTTCATCACCGGAATGACGCCGCCGGCCATCAGCCCCTCGGCGGAAGCGCGGCCGAGGGCTGCGACGATGGACGGTTCCTTGTCATAGGCGCGCGCACCGATGACGTCGCTGGCGCCCTCCACCGGCACGTCGAGCACGGGCAGGCAGTCGGCGGTGATGCCGTAGCGCAGAAGGTCGAAGGCGTGCAGCCGGGCGTGCAGCCACGCCGCGCGCAGGCCGGCGTCCTCATTGTCGCGGTAGAGCGCGCCGAGCGCGCCGCCGGCGGGATAATTCGGCGCCAGCGGCGGCCTCAGCCGCTGCACGCGCCCGCCCTCCTGGTCGATGAAGACCGGCGCGCCCGGACGACCGACGCAGTCGCGCATCTCGGCGACGAGGTCGCGGATCTGCTCCGGCTCGGCGATGTTGCGGGCAAAGAGAATGAACCCCCACGGGCTTTCGCCCCGATAGAAGGTCTTTTCCTCACGGGTGAGGGATTTTCCGGCGCAGCCGAGGATGAGGGTCTGTGATTCGGTCATGCGCCAAGTCTAGAGATTTCGGCGGCCTAAGGGAATCTGGGGTATCGGAGGTTTCAACATCCGGTTTCCCGCCGCGACGCGCAGTTTCTCCAACGCGCCGGCGTCGATTTCGTCTACGCTGCAATCAGGCCGCGACAATGGACGCAACCGGTGACGCTGTATGTCCTGACGCCGGGTGTCGCTACACGACGGGATTTCTTTGGGGGACGATCGATGAACGTGTATTTTCTCGCGGCAGCAGCAGCAGCCGTTCTTCTCGGACTTGCGCATAGCGTGTTGGGCGAAATGTTGATCTTCCGCAGTCTCGCTGTTCAGGCAACACAGAGCGACGGCTCGAAACTGCTCGGGCGGCGCCATCTTGCCGCCCTGCGCAGCACCTGGCATCTGGCGACGCTTTTCGGCTGGGGGCTGGCAGCACTGTTTTTCTGGATGGCAAGGCCCGATCGCAGCCTTGCCGGCCTCGCGGTCGCCATCGCGACTTTCCTCACCCTGTGCGCGGTCTTCTGGCTGATCGGCACGAGGGGCCGACACCCGGCCTGGATCGTCTTCCTCGTCACCGCCACCCTCTCCTATCTCGGCGCACCCGCATAAAACGCGCGCCGTTACCCGCCCTCTTTGTTGGAGTGAAACGATGCTTCTGATTGTCGGCACCGTCCGCCTGCCGCCCGAAAAACTGGCCGAAGCGAGGCCCGTCATGGAGCGCATGATCATGGGGAGCCGCGCGGAATTCGGCTGCGTGGAATATTCCTACGCCGAGGACGTGCTGATCCCCGGACGCATCCATGTGAAGGAGATCTGGCGCGACCAGGCATCGCTCGACGCGCATTTTTCCTCCGATCACATCAAGGCCTGGCGCGCCGCCTGGCCGACGCTCGGCATCACCGACCGCAATCTCGTCGTCTACGAGATCGGAACGCCCCGGGCGACGTGACGCAAGATCGGTGGCGCGCCCCCGACCGCCACAAAGCACCACGCAGCCGAGGCCGCGCAGCGCGCATTTGCTCGACCCCGATATGCGGCAGTCAAGCCGGCTGCAGTTGCTGGCGCTGCACCGGCGGAAAGGCCAGCGCGATGGCCACCGCACCCAGCCCGACGATCGCCGAGCCGATGAACAGCCAGGAATAGCTGGCATAGGCATCGTAGACCCAACCGCCGGCCAGCGGACCGAAGGCCATGCCGAGACTGGAGAGCATGGTGGCCGCACCGAAGACGGTGCCTAGAATGCGCGGGCCGAAATAGTCGCGCGCCAGCACCGCATAGAGCGGCATGACGCCGCCATAGGTGCCGCCGAAGATCACCGCGAGGGCGTAGAACTCGCCGAGCTTGCTGACCATCAGATAGGCCGCGATCACCGCCGCCTGGATGAGCAGGCCGGCGACCAGCACGGGCTTGACGCCCAGCCGGTCGCCCAGCACGCCGAACACCAGCCGGCCGCCGAGACCGGCGAGGCCTTCGACGCTGTAGATCGACACCGCCGCCATCGGTGCCACGCCGCAGGCCATGGCGTAGCTGACCATGTGGAAGATCGGGCCGGAATGCGCCATGCAGCAGGCAAAGAAGGTCATGCCCAGCACCAGGAACTGCATCGACCGCAGCGCCTGGCCGACGGTCATGCCGCCGCCCTCGCTGGCCAGTTCGGAGCCCGCTTCGTCATTGGCCAGATTCTGCGGCGCGCGGCGCACCAGAAGCGCCGCCGGGATGAGCAGTACCCAGGACATCACGCCGATGGCGAACATGGCGGTGCGCCAGTCATAGGCGGTGATCAGCCAGCGCGCGAAGGGCGAAATCGTCATCGGCGCGACACCCATGCCGGCCGAGACCAGCGAGACCGCGAGGCTGCGGTGCTTGTCGAACCAGGCCGTGGTGGTGACCATCATCGGCGCGAAGAAGGCGCTGGCCGCCAGCCCGACCAGCACGCCATAGGTCATCTGGAAGATGAGCAGTGTGTGCACCTGGCTGGCCAGAACGAGCGCCAGGCCCAGAAGGACCGCGCCGATCAGCACGACGATGCGCGGGCCGTAGCGGTCGGTGGCCGCGCCCCACATGAAGCCGCCGACCCCCATGACGAGGAAATTCAGCGTCATCGCGCTGGAAATGCCGGCGCGCGACCAGTTGGTGTCGACCGAGATCGGTTCGAGGAAGATTGCCAGCGAAAACATCGCGCCGAGCGCGACGCAGGTCATCAGCGCGCCGGCGCCGACGATCACCCAACGATAGGAAGAAGCACCCATGTCCGTCTGCCTCCCGAATAAGCAGGAAACTGCCGAAGGCGCCGACCACCGGCCGCCGTCATCAGGATGACGTTTCGGCCGGACAGGTCCCGACAGAATAAAGGACGGTTTTTTTCGCGATGTCGATGCTTGCTGCCATGACCTGACAGTGAGGTGCCTGGGCGCCTTACCTTCTCCCCTTGTGGGAGAAGGTGGCCGAGCCGAAGGCGAGGTCGGATGAGGGGTGTTGGACGGCGTGTTACTTTTCCGGACTGAGGTGCTGTTGAAACGGGCGATCGCTTTGCGCCGTCTCGCTTCTTCCAGCACCCCTCATCTGTCTCGGCGCTGCGCGCCGATCCACCTTCTCCCACAGGGGGAGAAGGTAAGGCGTCAGCGGCCGAACCCTAATGGCTGCTCGACAGCTTCATCATCACCAGCCCGGCAACGATGAGGGCGGCGGCAAGCACGCGCATCGGCGTTACCGCTTCGCCGAGCACGGCGACACCGACGGCGAAAGCGCCGACCGCGCCAATGCCGGTCCAGATCGTGTAGGCGGTTCCGAGCGGCAGCGTCTTCATCGACACCGACAACAGGCCGAAACTGGCGGTCATCATGACGATGGTGACGATGGTGGGGGTGAGAAGCGTAAAACCTTCCGACTTCTTCATCGAGAAAGCCCAGACGACTTCCAGCAATCCGGCGATAATGAGATAGACCCAGGCCATGGCGACCCTCCTTGGGGGCGCCGGGCCGTCCCGGACATTCTTTCCCGATATTGGGCCCGCTATGGGAGAGGTCGTCCTCTGTCGGGCAATTTAGCGATTCCCCCGGCCCGGGCAAGACCTGCCGGCGCATGGCAGCCATGCTCCCCGGGCCAAGCCGCGTTGCGCCCGTGTCGATGCAATGCTAAACGGCCGGCCTTCGCGATCCTTTTATGGAGCATCGGCATGGGAGCCTTACCGCAGTCAGACAGATAGGCCGCAACGACGCTTTCGTTGTTGCGGCGCGCTGTCCACTCCCATCCAACCGACCGGACCGACAGGCAGTCGCCGCCCAAATTCCCTTTTTGAGCGGACCCTTTGTCATGTCTAAAAAGAACCCTGTCTGGGCCCATGGCCTGCCCGCGGCACTGCTGCTGATGGCCCCTTTCGACCTCCTCGCCTCGCTGGCGATGGATATTTACCTCCCCGTCGTGCCGGCCATGCCGGAAAGGCTGGGCACCAGCCCGACCGTCATCCAGCTGACGCTGAGCCTCTACATGATCCTGCTCGGCGCCGGACAGATGGTGTTCGGGCCGTTGTCCGACCGCATCGGCCGCCGGCCGGTGCTGCTTGGCGGTGCCGCGTTGTTCGCAGCCGCTTCCCTCGCGCTGGCCGCCGCCGGCAGCGGCCCGGTCTTCCTGTTTCTGCGGGTAGCGCAGGCGGCGGGCGCGGCAGCGGCGTTGGTCGCCACCTTCGCGACCGTGCGCGACGTCTATGCCGAACGCCCCGAGGGCGCCGTCATCTACAGCCTGTTCGGCTCGATGCTGGCCTTCGTGCCGGCGCTCGGCCCGGTCGCCGGCGCGCTGATCGCCGAGCGGTTCGGCTGGCGGGCAATCTTCGTAACGCTCGCCTTGCTCACCCTGCCGGCGCTGATCAACGCGACGCTGCGCTGGCACGAGACGCGGCCGACACCGGTCACCCGGCACCGGGCTTCGATGAAACCTATCCTGCGCAGCCCGTCCTTCTGGGCCTACACATTGGCCTTCAGCGCGGCGATGGGAAGTTTCTTCGTCTTTTTCTCGACCGCGCCGCGCGTCCTGATCGACAGGGCCGGCTATTCGGAACTGGGCTTCAGCCTGGCCTTCGCCACCGTGGCGGTGGTCATGATCGCGACCACGCGTTTTGCCAAACATTTCGTCACGCGCTGGGGCGTGGCCGGCAGCGCCGCGCGCGGCATCGTTTTGCTGCTGGCGGCTGCGATCCTGCTCGCCGGCGGGCAAATGTCGGAAGCACCCTCCTTCGCCACCTTCATCCTGCCGATGTGGGTGGCGGCGATCGGCATGGTGTTCACCGTCTCGGTGGCGGCCAACGGCGCGCTGGCCGAGTTCGGCGACCGGGCCGGCACGGCGGTCGCGCTCTATTTCTGCATCGAGAGCCTGTTCGTCGGCATTGCCGGCACGCTGGCGGTCATGGGGTTCGGCGGCGATACGGCCTGGCCGCTCGTCGGCTACATGGCCGCGATGGCGCTGATCGTGCTTTCGGCACTCGGCCTGGTACGCCGCCAAAGCCCAGCCATGCGGAGTTGATCCGCCGCCGGCCCCGCGCGAAAAAAATGCCGCGCGGGGCCGAGGCGGTCCGGTATCACTTCTTCTTCTGCGGGTAGATCGTTTCGCCGCGTTTCAGCATCGCCACCAGGCTCTCGATCTTCTTCTTGCGGCCGGCTTCGGTTTTCATGTTGTGGGTGCGGAAAACCAGCGCGAAGCGGTTTTGCGAGCTGAGCTTGGCCAACATTTCCCGCGCCGCCGGCTCAGCGTCGATTGCCGCCTGGAGGTCGTCGGGAATGGTCATGGTCTTGACGCCGTCATAGGCGCGGTCCCAGCGCCCGTCCGCCTTGGCGGCCTCAACCTCGCGCAAACCATGCTCGGTCATGCGGCCTTCCTCGACCAGCCGCGCGACATTGTCGACATTGATGCGGCTCCAGATGCTCTTTCTGGTGCGCGGCGTGTAGCGCTGCAGATAACTGCGGTCGTCGAACCCCTTGCGGATGCCGTCGATCCAGCCCCAGCACAAAATGACATCGATGGCCTGGAGCGGCGTGATCGAGGCGAGGCCCGAACTCACCTTGTGGATCTTGATCCAGACTTCGTCCTGGCTGGCATGGTTCCGCGACAGCCATTGGTAGAAGCTCTCGGCGTCCGCGAATTCACGGACCTTGGTGTGATCGACGATAAAAGGCGCCATCAGCCTGCCTCGCCCTGCGAAAGCGTCGTCGCGAAAATTGCCCGCAACGCATTGATCCTCAACCCGGAAATCCATGTTGAACAAGACACGCGTCAGCCCTCACCTTTCGCGGCATCGATTTTCCAGACCTATTGCCATGGCAGCTCCGCAGCAACCGGATATTTCGCTGTCGGGTCGTCCACAAAGAAAAACGGCGCGGACCAGGCCGCGCCGTTCGGGATCGATGGAAACCAGAGATTACTTCGAGACGAAGCAGTTGCCGCCGGCGGCCTTGTAGCTGGTGCACAGCTTGACGGCGTCGTCGCGCGACTGCGCCATCACGCGCACCCGGTAGAAGGTGCCCTTGCCGGCCACTTCGGCCTTGACGATGTTGGCGCTGCGGCCTGCCAGCACGCTGGAGTAGCGACGCGCCAGGTCCTGATAAGTCGACTGGGCGCCTTCGACGGTCGGCTGCGAGGCGATCTGCATCGACCAGCCACCGGCGGCGGGCGCCGGAGCCTGCGGCTGCGCCGAGGCAACCTGCTGATCGGCCTTCGGCTTGACTTCGCCGGCGATGTTGACCGGCTGGTCGGACGGACGCTGCGGCGCCACCGGAGCTGCGGCCGGGGTCTTGGCGACAGCCTGCGGCTTGGCGGCGGGTTTCAGCGCGGCCTGTGGCGCATCGCCGTCGGTCGCCTGCGGCACGGTGCCGGTCTGGTCCTGCTGGGCAACGCGCTGCGGCGTCGGGTCGGTCGGTTCGCTGGCGGCAACCGGAGCGGCCACCGGCTCTTCACGCGGCGCCAGGCTGCCGTCGGGCTTCACCACCATGGTGCGCACCTTGCGCGGCGTCACCAGTGCGCCTTCCTGCGTACCGGCATTTTCCTGGGCGACCTGGGCGACACGATCTTCGCCCTTGGCAGCCGGCTGGGCGTTGGCGTCCTGAGCAGGGGCCAGAGCGCCGTTTTCGCTGTCGTCGGGACCGGAGAGGGAGGCGGCGCGGTCGGCCTGTTCCTTGGCCACCACATCGACCGGCACCTCGGCATTGGCGACCAGCTTCGGCTGCGTCGGCACCGCCGGGCGAGCGCCCTTGGCGACGGCGTCGTAGACCTTGTTGTCCTGGTTCGGGATCACCGCTCCGCCGGGATTCTCCGGCTTCACCTTCATCGGCTGGTTGTCGGCCTTGACGATGGCCGGCGCTTCCGAGCTGGAACCGCCGAAAGAGAGCGCGAAGGCGCCGACACCGCCAACCACGGCGACCGCACCGACCACGGCGGCGATCAGCAGCCCGCGACGACGCGGCTCCTGAGCGGCACCGGCGGCGGCGGCTTCCGGAATGGACATCGCCTCTTCGAGATCAGGATCGTAGTCGAAACCGTCATCGGCGACAGCACCAGCGGCCGGTTTGCCGCGCGCCGGGCTTTGCGGATCGTAACCCTGGTAGCCAAGATCGGCATAGGCCGCCGCGGCAGCTGCCGCCTGCGGCGTGTCCGCATAGGCCGGCATCTCGACACGGTCGCGACGGTGACCGTCCGCTTCGTCGTCGTAATGCGCCACCTTGGCGGATGCCTGAGTATTGGGGACCATCTCGTTGAGCAGCGTCGAGAATTCGGCGTCGAGCTCATCGTAGGCAGCGCTCTCCGGCTTATCCTGCTCGAACGGCACTTCCGGAATGTCGAGATCGTCGGCCAGCGCCACGACGCGCTCCGGCACATCCATCGTCTCGATGTCCGGCACGTCCTCGCGGATGGTGGCCGGCTGGGCGGGCTTGTGCCAGGACGGCGTCGACGCGACCGCCTGCATGGCCGGCTGCAACGGCATCGATGGCAAGGTCTCCATCACCGGCTCGACCGGGGCCCCGTACCGCTGGGTCGGCGCGGCGTACTGCTGGGTCGGCGCCGCGTACTGCTGCACGGGAGCGGCGTATTGCTGTACGGGGGCGGAATATTGCTGACCCGGCGCCACCGGATTGCCGCGGCCCCATGCCTTGATCGGCTGCACGAACGAGGCCGTGGCGGCAGCGGCGGCCACCGCCGGAGCGGCCCAGCGAAGCGCCTCGACAGGATCTTCCTCTTCAGCCTTCTGGACAGGTTCGTCATCGAGCGTGTCGAGGCCCTTGGCCATGGCAGCGTCGAAGGCATCAACGTCGAAATCGATCTCGTCGTCGGCCAGGAGCGGTTCTTCAGCGGCCTGTTCGTAGGTGTTGTGGGCGTCGTCGACCTCGGCGGCCGACAGTTCCTCGATCAGCGAAGCGTCAAGATCGGCGTCAAGAGCAGGCTCTTCCACGACCGGCGCAGCCGCGAGCTGCGGCCGCCAGGTCTCGGCGGCCGGCTCGGCAACGGCCGGACGTGCCGTCATGCGGCCGAGCAGCGCGTTGAGTTCGTCTTCCAGGCTGCGGTCCTGCGCGGCGGCGGCCGAGGCCTCATTGGCAGCCGCCGGGGCCACTTCCGGCTGCGCCGCGGCAGCGGCAAACGCCACCGGTTCGGCATGCGCCTCGTCGGTGAAGACGTCGTCCATGTCGATATCGAAATCGGCACCGGTCGCGACGTTGTCCGCCGGCTGCGTGTGATGGCCGAATGTCGGCAGGAAGGACTGCTCGGCCTGCGCCGGCGCATGGTCTTCCTCGGCAACCGCGACATCCGCGTTCGCCGCTTCGTGGACCGGCGAAAGCCGCGCGTTGAAATCCATGTCGACATCGGCCATCGCCGTATCAAAATGCGCGTCGAAGTCTTCCGGAGCGGCGGCGACAGGCTCGGCGGCGACAGCCATCGGCTCTGCCACTGGCTCGTGATCCAGTTCCATGTCGCCGAAATCGATATCGCGCATGGCCAGATCGAAATCCTCGGCCTCGTCGACGACGGGCGCGAAGCCTGCCTGCGGCTGGAATTCCTGTTCCAGCGAATGCGTCACGGCCGCGTCGAAGACCGGCTCTTCCATCTCGTCGGCGGCAGCGAACTCAAAGTCGGACGCTTCCGCTTCGGCCGGTGCGGCGGCCAGCGGAGCATGCGCCTCGGCGCGGAATTCCTCTTCCATCGAGGCAACCATGTCGTTGTCGATCGCCTCGTCGGCGAAAGCGGCAACCGGCGCGATGGCTGGCAGCGGCTGCGGTGCGGCGGCCATGGCCGGCTCTGCCTCGTGACCGGAGAATTCGCCCATCAACTCCTTTTCGAGGTCGATGTCGAAATCGTCGGACAGCTCGGCGGACGCCTGCTGGGCGGGTTGCCGCTGCACGGGCTCGCGTGGATCGAAGCCCATGATACGGGTCAATTCCGCAAAAGGATCGTCGCTTGCGATGTCGTTATGGTTGGCTACACGCGCCTGGGTTCTATCTGCCATTGTCGTTCCCGAACTCGCACTCATCGGACGCCATGGACGTCGCGGAAGGTTGGCCCCTACCAGCGCAATGTGGGCAAAAGGTGACAGGCTGATTAGTCGAACCTAACGCATTTCGGTCGGGGCTTCCGCTCCGATCAACGCCAGGCCAGACGACAAAACGTCCAAAACAGCCTGCACCAGCCCGAGTCTGGCACGTGTCAATTCTGGGTCGTTAACCTTAACAAAACGTAAGTCTACATGATCATTGCCGCGGTTCCACTGTGCGTGGAAGCTGGAAGCCAGGTCGTAGAGGTAAAAAGCCAGCCTGTGCGGCTCCTGCGACTGCGCCGCCTGCTCGATCAGACGCGGATATTCTGCAAGCTTCTTGACCAGCGAAAGCTCGCCCTCGTCCTTCAAGAGGTCGAGCCTGGCCGACAGCTCCTTGCGCGAAGGATCCGTGATGCCGAGCTGTTCCTTGGCCTGCCGGAACACCGAATGGCAGCGCGCCGAGGCATACTGCACGTAGAAGACCGGGTTGTCCTTCGACTGTTCCGTCACCTTGGCGAAATCGAAATCGAGCGGCGCGTCGCTCTTGCGATAGAGCATCATGAAGCGGACCGGGTCGCGGCCGACCTCTTCCACCACTTCGCGCAGCGTGACGAAATCGCCCGACCGCTTCGACATGCGGACCGGCTCGCCATCGCGGAACAGCTTGACCAGCTGGCACAAAAGCACGGTAAGCTTGACCCGACCGTCGGTGACGGCCTTGGCCAGCGCTTCCAGCCGCTTGACGTAGCCGCCGTGGTCGGCGCCCAGCACATAGATCAGCTCGTCGAAACCACGTTCAACCTTGTCTTTCAGGTAGGCGACGTCGGCGGCGAAATAGGTGAAGGCGCCGTCCGACTTGACCAGCGCGCGATCCATATCGTCGCCCACTGCCGTCGAGCGGAACAGCGTCTGCTCGCGGTCTTCCCAATCGTCCGGCTTCTCGCCCTTCGGCGGCGGCAGCTTGCCCTTGTAGATGTGGCCCTTCAGCGTCAGGTCGGCGATCGCCGCCCGGATCGCCTTGGCGTTGTCGGCATGCAGCGTGCGCTCGGAAAAGAAGACATCGTGGTGCACGTTGAGCAGCGCCAGGTCTTCCTTGATCAACACCATCATGGCGTCGATGGTGCGGTCCTTGACGATGGCCAGCGCCTCGTCTTCCGGCATCTGCAGCAGCGAACGGCCGAATTCCTTGGCCAGCGCCTGGCCGACCGGCACCAGATAGTCGCCGGGATAGAGGCCGGAGGGGATCTCGCCGATATCGTCGCCCAGCGCTTCGCGATAGCGCAGCATGGCGGAGCGGCCGAGCACGTCGATCTGCACGCCGGCGTCGTTGATCACATATTCCTTGGTCACCTTGTAGCCAGCGAAGCCAAGCAGGTTGGCCAGCGTGTCGCCGACCACGGCGCCGCGCGTATGGCCGACATGCATCGGCCCGGTCGGGTTGGCCGAGACATATTCGACATTGACCGCGATGCCCTGCCCGACCTTGGAACGGCCGTAATCCTGTCCCTCAGCGATCAGGCCGGCCAGATGCCGGTGCCAGAAGGCGTCGGTCAGCCTCAGATTGACGAAGCCCGGGCCGGCCACTTCGGCGCCGGAAACATCCGCATCGGCGCGCAACGCCTCGACAAGCCGATCCGCCAAGGCGCGCGGGTTCTGTCCGGCCGGCTTGGCCAGCACCATCGCGGCATTGGTGGCGAGATCGCCATGGCTGGCGTCTCGCGGCGGTTCGACAGCGATGCGGCCGAGATCGAGCGTGCCGCCATCTTTGTCTTTCAGATCAAGGCTTTCGACGGCCTTGATGACCCGCGCGGTGAAGTCGGCGAAGATGTTCATGAAAACTACTCTGCATCCATGCAAGAAAACCGGTCGTTGGCCGGCGAAAATCGCGCCCGGCCTAGCTCAAATCCGGCGTATGGTCAAACAAGCGTCGGTGCTCCTTCAACGCATAGGTATCGGTCATGCCGGCGATGAAATCGGCGACATCGCGCGCCTTGATGCGATCCTCGGCGCGGTCGAGCCCCTCGCGCCAGCCGTCCGGCATGGCGCGCGGATCGGCGAAATAGGCGTCGAACAGGTTCTTGACGATCTGCTCGGCGTCGGCGCGCACCCGCATCACCTCGGGGTGGCGGTAGAGGCGCGCATAGAGAAAGGTCTTCAGTTCCTTCTCCTGCGCCGCCATCTGGCCGGAGAAGCGGACGATGGTTTCGCCGGCGGCGCGCACGGCGTCGGCGCTGCCGGGCGCCAGCCGGTCGAGATTGGCCTTGGCGGTGACGATGACATCCTCGACCATCATGGTGATCTGCCGCCGCATCAGTTCGTGGCCGGTGCGCACCGGGTCGAGCGCGGGATAACGCTCGCGCACGCCCCGCAGGATCGAGCCCGGAAGCCCGACCTCCTCCAGCATGTCGAGGCGAAGCAGGCCGGAGCGGATGCCGTCGTCGATGTCATGGGTGTTGTAGGCGATGTCGTCGGCGAGCGCCGCGCACTGCGCCTCCACGCTGGCATAACGCGACAATTCCAGATCGTGCAGCTCCGAATAGTCGCGGATCGCCTGCGGCACCGGCCCTTTCAGCCCCTTGCCCGCCGCGTCGGTCAGCGGGCCGTTGTGCTTGACCAGCCCTTCCAGCGTTTCCCAGGTCAGGTTCAGCCCATCGAATTCGGCGTAACGCCGTTCCAGCCGTGTCACCACGCGCAGCGACTGGGCGTTGTGGTCGAAGCCGCCCCAGGGCGCCATTTTCTCGTTCAGCGCATCCTCGCCGGTATGGCCGAACGGCGTGTGGCCGAAATCGTGGACCAGCGCCACCGCCTCGGCCAGATCCTCGTCGACGCACAGCGCCCGCGCCAGCGCCCGGGCAATCTGTGCCACCTCGATCGTATGCGTCAGCCGGGTGCGGAAATGGTCGCCTTCATGCGCCACGAAGACCTGGGTCTTGTGCTTCAGCCGGCGAAAGGCGGTGGAATGGATGATGCGGTCGCGGTCGCGCTGGAACGGCGTGCGGGTCGGGCTTTCCACTTCGTCGAACAGGCGGCCACGCGAGCGGGCGGGGTCGCAGGCATAGGCCGCGCGGGGCCGGTAACCGAAACCGATATCGCCAAGCTCGCTGCTCATGACCCCTGTCGCTGTTGACTTGCCCCGCCCTGCTTCATACCTATCATGCAGAACCGAACGCAAGGTGACGCCCATGGGTGCCGACGCCAAGACCGCCATGAAGGTCGAAATGACAGAATCCGCCGCCAAGCGGATTTCGAAGATCGTCGGCAACGAACCCGGCAAGACGGCTTTGCGCGTTTCGGTGGAAGGCGGCGGCTGCTCCGGCTTCTCCTACAAATTCGACCTTGTCGACGCCCGCAACGATGACGACGTCGCCATCGAGCGCGACGGCGCCACGGTTTTGATCGACGACATCTCGCTGATCTACATGGGCGGTTCGGTGATCGATTTCGTCGACGATCTGATGGGCCAGTCCTTCCAGATCAGGAACCCCAACGCCGTCGCCTCCTGCGGCTGCGGAACCAGCTTCTCCGTCTAACATGCCCTCAGTCGGCGCGGTCCGTCAGGTCGCGCTGTCGGCCGGGCGCAATCTCGATGCCACATTGGCCTTCTGGCACGACGTGCTCGGTCTGCCGCTGCATTCGCGCTTCGATCCGCCGGGCATGGCCTTCATCATGGCAGGCGAGGTGCGGCTTTATTTCGCCGACGGCGTGCCGGCCGGCACCGTCTATCTCGACATCACCGACATCGACACCTTCCATGCCGAGGCCAAGGCCGCCGGCGTGCCGTTCACCGCGGCGCCGGCAATGGTGCATCACGACGTCAACGGCCTGTTCGGCCCAGCCGGCCAAAGCGAGTGGATGGCGTTCCTGAAAGACCCGGCCGGCAACACGATCGGCCTGGTCGAGCGGAAAGTGAGCTAACCGCCAATCGCCGCGTCCAGATCGCGCCCACCGTACAGAAACCGGTAGAAGATCACCGTATCGCCACTGATGCCGAAGGCGATTGAAATGCGCCGCTCAAAACCGACGATCCGCAAGCCTGGAAAAAGATCGTCCCGTTTTGCGCCCCGCTCCGGGAAATCCATAAACGTCAGGCAGAATTTTTCGATCCGATCAAGATATGCGATGGCGCGAGACGCACCATTTTGCCCGGAAATATAGAAATATAGCGCTTCGAGATCGTCTCGTGCCTCGGGCGCGAAGACGATCCGGTAGGGCATCAATTACCCTTGCGGGATGCGGTGTGCAAAGCCCGGAGGCCGCCAAAAACGTCTTCCGCCGAAAGACCGCGGTCGGGATTCGCCTGCATCGCCGCAGCGACCGGCACGACTTCTTCCAGCAGCCAACGTTCCACGGCGGCGTCGCGCTCCCGCAAGGCTCGCAAGCCCGCCCGCATCACTTCACTCGCCGAGGCGTATGCTCCAGACTGAACCAGTTCATCAATGTAATCCGCCTGCTCTCGCGGGAGACTGAAGGTCCGTTTCTCGGTGGCCGCCATCAAATACGCTCTCCATTGCCTTGCGGTATGATACCTTCATACCGGCGATGCGCAAGTGTGGACCAACACTTCGACCGGCATCGAAACATTGCATCGCGATGGCGCGCTAGAGAACGGTAACACGCCATCAGGACCGCGCGACCGTCATGCCCGCAAAAACTCTTCCCGTCACCGAACTCGCCCTGCTCGTCCTCCTGTCGACGCTGTGGGGGGCCTCCTACACCTTCATCAAGATCGGCGTGGAGACCATCCCGCCGGTGACGTTCATTGCCGCGCGCACATTGATCGCCGGGCTGATCCTGCTTGTCGTGTTGCGCTGGCGCGGCGTGAGGCTGCCGACGGATGCCGCGATGTGGGGCAGATTCGTGGCCCAGGCGGTGCTGAGCAGCGCGATCCCGTTCACGCTGATCGCCTGGGCCGAGCGCTCCATCGACGCGGGCCTTGCCGTCATCCTCAATTCGATGACGCCGATCTTCGCCTTCCTGCTGACGGCACTCATCACCAGGCATGAACAGGTGACGATGCGCAAGCTGTTCGGCGTCGTCGCCGGGCTTGCCGGCACCTGCCTGATCATCGGCATGGAGGCGCTGAACGGGCTCGGCGCGCAGTTGTGGGCCCAGCTTGCCGTGGTCGCGGCGACCATCTGCTATGGCGCGGCCGCCATTACCGGCAAAGGCTTCAAGGGCGTGGACCCGATGGTGCCGGCGGCCGGCTCCCTCATCGCCGGCACGGTGCTGCTGATTCCGGTCAGCCTTGCGGTCGACCATCCCTGGGCGCTGGCGCCATCGACACATTCCATGCTGGCGCTGCTCGGCCTGTCCGTGTTCTCGACCGCGCTCGCCTTCGCCATCTATTTCCGACTGCTGCAGACGCTGGGTTCGGTCGGCGCCACGGCGCAAGCCTACCTCAGGGTGCCGATCGGCATCGCCATCGGCGTCGTCTTCCTGGGCGAGACGGTGACGAGCACGGCCGGCATCGGGCTGGTCGCGGTCATCGCCGGCGTGGTCGCGATGACGCTGCCAGCGCGCAAGAAGGCAGTGGCCGACGCGACAATGGCGATCGTCCCATCGCCAGCCACACCGCGTTCCATTCCCGAATTCGATGGCGCGGAACGCGGCAAAGACGGTTGACCGTAGATAAGCACCTTCATATGTTGCACCGCACAAGGGTCGGGGACAACAACTCGTAGGGTGAGGCGGGCCGCAGGGTCGCCTTTCACCGGGAGACGTCCCTATGAACACGGCATCGACCGACCTGGAAATCGCCGCGCGCAGCGGCAGCACGCTCAAGCGGATCAGGGCGCGCATCCCGACCTACCTTGCCGATGTCCGCGAAAACCCCGCATGGCTGCCGATGTTCATGCTGGCCCGCACCATGCCCGGACGCCGTTTGCATTGGCTGGGCGCCCGCCCCTTCTCCGCCAACAACCGGCCGGCATCCTCGATCTTCGCAGGCGTGGACGCACAGGAGGCAACGGCACGGCTGCGGGCCGACGGCATCCAGACCGGCATCGACCTTCCGGCCGATATCCACGAGGGGATTGCCGCCTTCGCCCGCAAGACGCCGTGTTTCGGCAATTTCGACCGTCGCTTGTCGTTCCAACCGCTCGAGCACGACCAGGCCGAACAGCACTTCAAGCGACCGCTGCTCAGCGGCCACTATTTCGAGACGATTCTCGAATGCCCGGAAGTGCGCACGGTGCAGGCCGATCCGCTGCTGCACGAAATCGCCGCGCGCTACCTCGGCAACCAGGCGAAGCTGATCACGACACGCGTCTGGTGGAGCTTTCCGACCCGCTCGGCTTCCGAGCGCGACAAGAGCCTGGCCTCGCTCGACAAGTTCCATTTCGACCTGGACGACTGGCGGATGCTGAAGTTCTTCTTCCACCTGCAGCCTGTCGACGCCGACACCGGCCCGCATGTCTATGTGCGCGGCAGCCACAAGCGCCGGGTGTTGCGCCACCAGCTGACGCTTCTCGTCGGCCATTCTGCGGAGGACGTGCTCGATATCTACGGGCGCGAAAGCCCGCTGACGCTTACCGGCCCGGCCGGCAGCGGTTTCGTGGAAGACCCGTTCGGTTTTCACATGGGAACGGTGCCGAAAACCACGCCGCGATTGATGATGGAAGTCGGCTTCGGCGTGTCCAAGCCGTCAAGCCGGCGCTTCCACGGCGAGCCGATCGTGCGGTGACAAGGGTTTCGATAACCGCTTTTATCCAGACCGCCATCGGCGGCAGACATCGCGCAAACCCGTCGTCCGAAAAAGGCCGCCCTGATCGGGCGGCCTTCGCATCGAGATGACGGGATAAATCACGCCTCCGATGTCATCGCAGCTTCGCGGATCTCGTTTTCATCCACCTGCGCGCCGTTGAAGAAGGCGTTGAGCATGACCGCCGAGACGGTGGCCAGCAGGATGCCGGACTCGACCAGCGGGTGGATGACATGCGGCAGCCACATCTTGAAGTCCGGCGCCACCAGCGGGATCATGCCCAGCCCCACCGAGACCGCGACGACGAACATGTTGTTGCGCTGGCCCTTGAAGTCGACATTGGACAGGATGCGGATGCCGGTGGCCGCCACCATGCCGAACATGACCAGGCCGGCACCGCCGAGCACGACGGTCGGCAGCGCCTCGACCAGCGCGCCCATCTTGGGGATCAGGCCGAAGACGATGAGGATGATGCCGCCGGCGACGCAGACGAAGCGGCTCTTGATGCCCGTCACCCCGACCAGTCCGACATTTTGCGAGAAGGATGTGTAGGGGAAGGTGTTGAAGATGCCGCCAATGACGGTGCCCAGCCCGTCCGTGCGCAGGCCCGCGGAGAGCCCCGCCGGCGTCATGCGGCGGCCGGTGAGATCGCTCAGCGCCAGGAACATGCCCGTCGATTCGATCAGTGTCACGATCATGACCAATGTCATGGTGATGATCAGGATCGGATCGAAGATCGGCGTGCCGAAATGGAACGGCGTGATGATGGCGAACCATTCGGCGTTGGCGACCTTGTCGAAATGCATCATGCCGAGCGCCGCGGTCAGCACGCCGCCGATGATGATGCCGAGCAGCACGGCGATGTTGGCGAGGAAGCCCTTGCCAAACTTGGCGATCAACAGGATGGAAGCCAGCACCACCACGGAAACGGCGATGTTGGTGAGCGGCGCGTAGGCGGCGTTGTCCAGCGTCGGCGCCAGCGCCAGATTGGCGGGAATGGCCGGAACGGTGGAGCCGGCCGTTTGCGCCATTTCCGTTACCGCCTTGAGCCAAGCCGCATGTTCGGGCGCCACCAGGCGCGGCGCGGTCGGCCCCACCGGAACGCCGAAAATCCAGTTGATGCCGACGCGCATCAGCGAGGCGCCGATCACCACGATGATGGTGCCTGTCACCACCGGCGGAAAGAAACGCAGCATGCGGCTGGCAAAAGGCGCAAGCACCATGCCGATGATGCCGGAACCGATGATGGCGCCGAACAGAAGCCGCGCGCCATCCGGACCCGGATTGGCGCTGGCGATCGCCGTCATCGGCCCGACGGCGGCGAAGGTCACCCCCATCATCACCGGCATCTTGATGCCGAACCACTGCGTGGCGCCGAGCGACTGGATGATGGTGGCGATGCCGCAGACGAAGAGATCGGCCGAGATCAGAAAGGCGACCTGATGCGGGTCGAGCTTCAGCGCCCGCCCGACGATGAGCGGGACGGCGATGGCGCCGGCATACATGACAAGGACGTGCTGGATGCCGAGCGCGGCAAGACGTGGCGCCGGCAGCACCTCGTCCACGGGATGCGTGGTTGATGACATGACGGTGTTCCCATTATTGTGCCGGCCGTTCCCTGACCGGGTTCCCTTCCTGCGAAGGATGTTGCAGGATCGAATCGGAATGCGGATTGCGCCATCCTTGATTTGCTTGAAATAGTCGCGAGATTTTCATGAAAATCGTTACCTGGAACATCAACGGCGTCCGCGCCCGTATTGATAATCTCGTGCACTGGCTGGGCGAGAGCCAGCCCGACATTGTGTGCCTGCAGGAAATCAAGACGGTCGACGAGCAGTTCCCGCGCGCCGAGGTCGAGGCGCTCGGCTACCATGTCGAGACGCACGGCCAGAAAGGCTTTAACGGCGTCGCCATCCTGTCGAAGCTGCGCTTCGACGAGGTCAATCGCGGCCTGCCTGGCGACGATGCCGACGAGCAATCGCGTTTCATCGAAGGCGTGTTCTCGACCGACAAAGGCGTGTTGCGCGTCGTCTCGCTCTACCTGCCGAACGGTAACCCGATCAGCGACCCGGTCAAATTCCCCTACAAGCTGTCCTGGATGGCGCGGCTTGAACGCTGGGCGACGGAGCGACTGGTGCTGGAGGAAGCGCTGGTACTGGCCGGTGACTACAACGTCATTCCCGAGCCGGTCGACGCGAGAACTCCGGAAGCATGGCTCGGCGACGCGCTGTTCCAGCCACAAACCCGCCAGTCATTCCGGCGCCTGAAAAACCTCGGCTTCACCGAGGCGGTGCGCTCCGTCACCGACGCATCGGAAACTTATACCTTCTGGGATTACCAGGCCGGCGCCTGGCAGAAAAACAACGGCATCCGCATCGATCATCTATTGTTGTCGCCGGAGGCGGCGAACCGCTTCGCCTCGGCCTCGATCGAAAAACACGTGCGGGCCTGGGAAAAGCCGTCCGATCACGTGCCGGTGGCGGTGGAATTGACGCTGGCGGCTGCATGAAGGCCGTCGACGCCTGCGGAATTTTCGACTGAGATTGAGCAAAGCGGCCCGAAGAGGCAGCTGTGTGCGCCTATTGCTGCTCGGCGCCGGTAACGCCTTTGGCCAGCATATCGTCGGCCAATGAGATGGCGGTGCGGCGGTCGGCCTCGCCGGACACCGCGAAAGCCTCTTCCTGCATGGAGCGGATCCAAGGCTGATCGGCCGGCGTCGCGCGCGCCAGTGCCGCCGTCATCATGGCCAGCCCGCGCACCGCCTTTCCGCTCTGGAACAAGAGGTTGCCGAGTGTTGCTTGCGCGCCCGCATGGCCCTTTTCGGCGGCAAGCTGCAACCAGCGTCCGGCCTGCTTGACACTCACCTTGACGCCGCCATCGCCCTTCAGGAACATCTTGCCCATCTCGTACTGGGCGTTCGGATTGCGATAATTGGCGGCGGCGCGCATGAAATATTCCTGCGCGACGACCGGATCGGCCCCCACCGGACTGCCGGGGATGCCCTGCTTCAGATAATCGCCAAGCGCCACCAGCGCGTCGGAGACGTAGCTTTCCTCGGGCGAACCCGGCTCGACATCCTGTTCGGCGATTTCCGAAAAGAACTTGAAGGCGGCGTAGTCGTCCTGCGCCACGCCGTCGCCTTCGGCATACATGCGCGCCAGCTTCCAGGTCGCGCCGATCTGGCCGTTCTCGGCGGCGTATTTATAGGCTTCGACCGCCTGCTCCTTGTGACCGTTCTTGTAGGCGGAAAAGCCGAACTGGAAGACTTCCCAAGGGCTGGATTTCGGCTTTACGCCGCTCTTGTCGTCGAAAACCTTGTCGTCGAAGGCAAAAGCCGAGCCGGCGGCGCTGAGGGTCGCAACCGCGACCATCACCGTGAACACCGACGACCTTGCCAACTCAACAACCCGCATGGCAGTGCATTTCTTCGACATCGCCGACGCGGACGATGGAAACTTTGCTAGAATTCAGCACATGATGGCACGCATTTCCGGCCAAACTGCGGTCGGTCTCGGGCGACGACATGGCGTTCGCACCGCGCTCCGGCAGACTGGCAATGGAAAACTCGTCAGCGTGCATTTCTGTTCCTGCCGCGGATCTGCGGCCCATTCCCTCGCCTGACCGTCATCGGTCTTGCCGGGTACCCCATCGAGGTGCTCCGGGTTTATGGCGGGAAATGGGCATCGCCGCGTCCCGGTCTTCTTAGCCGATGGCTTGTTTCGAAACTGTTGCCGAAACGTCACAATAATGGATGCCGCAGCTAATGTTGCATTTACGGCACGCATCGGAGGGCGGTCAGCCGACCTCGAGAATTCGACTGTAACGAACCCCGGACAACAAAAAAGCCGGGCATAGAGCCCGGCTTTGTTGATTAGAATGAAGGGCTTACCACTTCAGGCTATAACCTGCATTGAAGGCAATCGCATAGCCGGCCTTGACACCCTGGTTGGTGCCTGGGGCGTAGTTGGTTTCCTCGCCGGCGCCGAGATAGCTGAAGCCGACACCGCCGCGGAACTCGCCACCGATGCCGTCCTTGGCGGAACCGCCCACAGCCACCGTATAGGTGTCGCCGGTGATGTCCCAGCCGGTGCCGACGCCCTGATCCCAGGTCAGGCTGGCGAAACCGGAAACCTTGTCGTTAAAGGCATGGCCGACACCGCCGGTTACGGTCCAGCCATCCTTCCAGAAATACTTGTCCTGGCTGATGGTGAAGCCCGCCGACTTCGAGCGAACGTCGAGGGTCGTCAGCTGGCTCCAGTCGGTCCACTTGACGCTGCCGAAAGCCAGCCAGCCGGGCGCAATACCGCTCTGCAACTTGAACTCGACGCTTTGCGGCAGGGCGCCAACGCCGATCGCGGGGACATCAACGGGCGTATTCTTGCCCAGCGGCGAAGCTGCAATGATCCTTGCGAACTGAGCCTGCAGCGGTGTTCCTGCGGTCGCAGCGAACAAAACGCCGGCAGGCGCATTCAGATTGCCGTCGGCACCGTATTTCGTGCCCGAGCGATACATCAGCTGCGCGCGCAGGGCGATGTCCGGGATTTCGTAGGCAGCGCCGATCCGGAAGCCATATTTCTGACCGTCGAGATTAAGGGTAGCGTTGCCCATGCCGAGCGCCGCGTAGGAATTCACGCGGTTGTATTCAAACTTTTCCATGAAGCCGCCGCCGAGCAGCCAGAACTTGCCCTGGCCGGCATCGAAGCCGAGGCCGCAGGTCAGCGCGGATTCATAGGTTGTGAATTCTTCGGAAATCTTGCCGCTCAGCGTCGGCGACGCGTATCTCGCATTGCCGCCATTGTTGTTCACCAGCGTGCCGGCGCAGCGCAGATTGTCGGTCAGGTTGAACTTCGCCGCGAAGGACGGGATAATATAATCTTCGGCGTAGTTGGTGCCAATCAGCCTCGGATTGCCGTTCTTGTTGAACTTACGCGTCGGGCTCACATAGGTGACGCTCGAGCGCATGTTGAAATTGCCCGGCTCGAAGATGATGTCGGTATCGGCCGAGCCGCGCGAGAAGCCGCCGGCCTGAGCCCCGCCCATCATCGCCACCGAAATGCACCCTGCCCCCAGGAGCGCCTTGAAACGCAAATTGATCATGAAATCCTCTCCCCGGAAATTCGTACACCAAGCTAGAACCAATTCGCATTAATGGCGCAATAACGATTTTTCCGGCCGTACTAGTACAATCGAGCTGGTGGCGCGCGAATACAGTCGGCTGCATTGGCGAGGACACCGAAAAGCCACCATTTTTAGAGGCAGGCGAAGCAAAACCGCGCGGAAATTGGCAGGAAACGCCCGAAAAAGCCTCATTTTGGCAGGTCAAACGCCCCATTGTTACATTATGGCAACAATGGGGCCCAAAACATTCCGTTTACGTCAATTGTGACGTTGCGGAATGCCGAAACCGTACCTACTCACGCAGTTTCCGCGGCACTTCCGCAACGTCAGAATCAACGATCCCGGCGCTCTTGCGAAGCACCGGGATCGAGGTTGTTTTGGCTCGATTGTTGTTCGGGTCAGCCGGCGTCGCGCACGCGCTCCAGCGCCACCGACAGCCGTGTCTGCTGCTCGTTGTATTCGGCGAGTTTCTCGCGCTCGGCCTCGACCACGTCTTCCGGCGCGTTGGCGACGAACTTCTCGTTCGACAGCTTCTTGTGCAGGCGCGCGATTTCCTCGGTCACCTTGGCCAGTTCCTTCTGCAGGCGCGCGGCCTCGGCCTTGAGGTCGATGAGGCTGCCGAGCGGCAGGCATACGGTCGCTTCGCCGAGCACGATCTGCGCCGAGCCCTTGGGTGCGGTCTCGCCATGGGAGATGTCGCCGACACGCGCCAGGCGCTTGATCGCCGCCTCGTGGCGAACCAGGCGTTCGCGCGTCGTCGCGTTGGCGCCGATCACCACCAGCGGCGCGATCGCGGCCGGCGGCACGTTCATTTCCGAGCGCACGGAGCGAATGCCGGAAACGAGATCGACCAGCCAGTTGATATCGGCGGCGGCCTCGACATCCTCGAAATCAGGCGCCGGCCAGGCGGCATGGCACAGCAACGATTGCCGCTCCTGCCCTTCGCCCACGGTCTGCGCCCAAAGCTCCTCGGTCATGAACGGCATCATCGGATGCAGGAGCTTGTAGATTTCGTCCAGCACAAAGGCGACGCAGGCGCGGCTTTCGGCTTTGGCGGCCTCGTCCTCGCCCATGAAGACCGGCTTCAACAGTTCGAGATACCAATCGCAGAACAGGTTCCAGACGAAGCGGTAGGCCGCGCCCGCCGCCTCGTTGAAGCGATAGGAGGCGATGGCGTCGGTGATCTCGCGCGCCGCGCGGGTCAATTCCGTCAATATCCAGCGGTTGACCGCGAGCTTGGCGTCGTTGAGCCAGAACGTATCGTCGCGGGCGACGCCGTTCATCTCGGCGAAGCGCGTGGCGTTCCACAGCTTGGTACCGAAATTGCGGTAGCCGGCGATGCGGGCGGGGTCGAGCTTCACGTCGCGCCCTTGCGCGGCCATGATCGCCAGCGTGAAGCGCAGCGCGTCGGCGCCATATTCGTCGATCAGTTCGAGCGGGTCGATGACGTTGCCCTTCGACTTCGACATCTTCTGCCCGTTTTTGTCGCGGACAAGCGCATGGACATAGACCGTGTGGAACGGCTCCTCGTCCATGAAATGCAGGCCCATCATCATCATGCGGGCGACCCAGAAGAAGATGATGTCGAAGCCGGTGACCAGAACGTCGGTCTGGTAATAGGTCTTCAGTTCCGGCGTCTTGTCCGGCCAGCCGAGCGTCGAGAACGGCCACAGCGCCGACGAGAACCAGGTGTCCAGCACGTCCTCGTCGCGGGTCAGGATCTCGCCGGGCTGGAAGTTTTCCAGCTTCTCCTCGACCCAGGCCTTCCACGGCCCTTCAAGGGCGAGATAGTGCTGGATCGCCGATTCAAGCGCTTCTTCTTCGGTCTTTTCGACGAAGACCTGCCCATCCGGGCCATACCAGGCCGGAATCTGGTGGCCCCACCACAGCTGGCGCGAAATACACCAGGGCTGGATGTTCTCCATCCAGTCGAAATAGGTCTTTTCCCAGTTCTTCGGCACGAAATTGGTGCGGCCCTCGCGCACCGAAGCCATTGCCGGCTTGGCCATTTCGTGTGCGTTGACGTACCACTGGTCGGTCAGGAACGGCTCGATCGGCACGCCGCCACGGTCGCCGTGCGGCACGGTGTGGCGGTGCGGCTCGATCTTGTCGAGGAAACCGCCCTCTTCCATCAATTCGACGATGCGCTTGCGGGCCGCGAAACGGTCCTGCCCGTGCAACTCGCTCCACACGGCCTGGCGCTCCGGCGTCGCCTCGAGCCCGGCCAGGAAATCCTCGTTGTCGTTGAGGTTTATCGCCGCCTCGACGGTGAGGATGTTGATCGCCGGCAGCTTGTGGCGCTTGCCGACCTCGAAGTCGTTGAAGTCGTGCGCGGGCGTGATCTTGACCGCGCCGGTGCCCTTCTCCGGATCGGAATATTCGTCGGCGACAATCGGAATGCGGCGGCCGACCAGCGGCAGGATGACGTTCTTGCCGATGAGGTCCCTGTAGCGCTCGTCTTCCGGGTGCACGGCGACGCCGGTGTCGCCCAGCATCGTCTCGGGGCGGGTCGTGGCCACGGTGATGAAGGTCTTGGGGTTCTCCGGATCGTAGGTCTCGCCTTCGACCGGATAGCGGAAATGCCAGAGATTGCCGTTGACCTCGTGCTGCTCGACCTCAAGGTCGGAGATCGCGGTCAGCAGCTTCGGGTCCCAGTTCACAAGGCGCTTGTCCTTGTAGATCAGGCCCTGCTTGTAGAGCGTGACAAAGACTTCGAGCACGGCCTTGGACAGGCCCTCGTCCATGGTGAAGCGCTCGCGCGACCAGTCGGCCGAGGCGCCGAGCCGCTTCAGCTGGTTGAAGATGGCGCCGCCGGATTCGGCCTTCCACTCCCAGATCTTGTCGACGAACTGTTCGCGGGTGAGATCGCGGCGATGCACCTGCTTTTCCATCAGCCGGCGCTCGACCACCATCTGCGTGGCGATGCCGGCATGGTCCATGCCCGGCTGCCACAAGACGTTCTTGCCGCGCATGCGCTCGAAGCGGATGAGAATATCCTGCAGCGTGTTGTTGAGCGCGTGGCCCATGTGCAGCGAGCCGGTGACATTGGGCGGCGGGATGACGATGGTGAAGGGTTCCGCACCTTCCTCCGCGCCGGCTCCGGCGCGGAAAGCGTCCGCCTCCTCCCAAATCCTGGCGATCTTCGGCTCGACGCTTTGGGCGTCATAGGTTTTTTCAAGCATGGGAAAGGCGTCCGGGCTGTCGGGATTTGCTGGTGACGGTAAATCGGAAGGTTTTGGCCAAGTCAACCGTGGCGAAAGGCCATCACCCGACAGATAGGCGCGGCAACCGGGTGGACAATACCCGCAAGCCTTGCCTCCTCCCACGGCGTCGCCTACCATCCCTTCGCTGCTGTAGGGCGCACCGGCCTTGGCCGAAGGGGCATTGCCCGCCTACGCCACATCAACCCACGATGCGCCCATGTCCCGGCTCGATCATTTCCGCAAGCAAGCCAAGCTGCACCTCAAATGGCATCGCGAACGGTACTATCCGGTCGCGGCGACGATCGCGTGGGTTCTGCCACGCTTCCGGCATCTCGATGACCGGCAGGTTCTCGATGCCGAGTTCAAGCTTGCCGATGCCCAGGAACTGGTGGCCCGCAAGGCCGGCTTCGACAGCTGGCAGGCGCTGACGAAAGGTCTCGACACCATGACAGAAGCAGATGAAAGCCGCGCTGCGGCACCCGTTCTCGCCCACGCCGAACCGCAGCTTTTCGTGACCAATATGGCAGCGGCGCTCGCCTTCTATGCTGAGAAGCTCGGCTTTCCCGATAACTTCGCCTATGGCGAACCGCCCTTCTACGCGCAGGTACAACGCGACGGCGCGCGCCTCAATCTGCGCCATGTCGATGCGTTGCCCCTCGACCGGATCGCGCGCGAACGGGAGGAGCTCCTGTCGGCGACAATTGCGGTGACCGCGATCAAGCCGCTGTTTCTCGAATATCAGGCAGCTGGCGTCGACTTCCACCAGCCACTGAGAACCGAGCCATGGGGTGCACGCACGTTCATCGTCAGGGACCCGGACGGCAATCTGATCTGCTTTGCGGCGGAAGGCTGAACAGGTCTCGCAGCATCGGCGGCAGTGCGCCGGGAAGGTCCTCCGCGATCAGCCCCGGCCCGAAGCGGCTGCCCGCCTCGGCGTGCAGCCAGACGCCGGCACAGGCCGCCTCGAAAGCCGGCATGCCTTGCGCGATCAAGCCGGCGACGATGCCGGCCAGGACATCGCCCGAACCGGCGGTCGCCAGCCAGGGCGCGCCATTGGCGTTGATGGCGGCGCGGCCATCGAATGACGCAATCACCGTATCCGCGCCCTTATAGATGACCACGGCATGCGCGGCAGCGGCGGCCGCACGTGCCTTGCCGAGCTTCGACAAGCTGTCGTCCTCGGCAATCGCCGGGAAAAGCCGGGCGAATTCGCCTTCATGCGGCGTCAGCACCAGCGCCGGCGCGCCCGGCCGCGCGGCAGCCGCAAACAGCTGTCCAGGTTCGTCGCGGAAGGAGGTGATGCCATCGGCGTCCAGCACCAGCCCTTCCACGCCGGAGCCCGCGCCGCTGCCTGACGCCAGCACCGCCAGCGTAAACGCCCGCGCCCTGTCGCCGACCCCGAAGCCGGGACCAAGCACGAAGGCAGACGGCCTTCGGTCGGCGAGAAACCCGTGAAGGTCGGCAAGCTCGTCCACCTGCCGCAGCATGATGGCGGTGAGATGAGCGGCATTCGCCTGCATGGCATCGCCCGGTGACAGCACCGTCACCGCCCCTGCCCCGCTGCGCGCCGCAGCCAGCGCCGACAGCCGCGCCGCGCCCGTTGAACTCGCACCGCCGGAAAAGACACCGACATGGCCGCGCCTGTATTTGTGCGTATCGACCGCTGGCGACGGAAACGATCGCCGCCACAAGGCTGGCCGGTTCTCGAAGGTCTTGACCGCGAGCGCCTCGACGACCGCCGGCGCGATGCCGATGTCGGCGACGATCAGTTCGCCGCACAGGTCGCGGCCGGGCAAAAGCAGATGACCCGGCTTGCGCCGCGCGAAGGTGATGGTGACGGTCGCCGCAAACGCACAGCCCAGCACCGCGCCGCTGTCGCCCGATATGCCGGACGGCAGGTCGACCGCTACGACCGGCAGGCCTTTGGCCGCGACGAGCGCGACCGCGCGCGCCGCATCGCTCGCAAGCGGCTTCGACAGGCCGGCGCCATAAAGCGTGTCGACCACCACATCCCCCGGCCCGGCCTCAAACTCCGCGAGTGGCTTCGTCGGCACCGGACAGTCATCGGCCGCAAGCGCGGCATCGCTGCCGGTACGAGGAGGACCGGACGCCCACAGCGAAACGGCGACACCGCTTTCTTGCAGGATCTTCGCCACGACATAGCCGTCGCCGCCATTGTTGCCGGGTCCGGCCAGGACATGAACGCGCCGGGCACCCGGGAAACGCGCCAGCACGACTGTCGCAACCGCCCAGCCGGCATTGCGCATCAGTCCGATGCCGTCGAAAGGCCCGGCGGCGATGGCCAGGCGATCGGCCTCGGCCATTTCGGCGGGCGTGAGCAATTCAAGCGTCATAGGCGGCATCCCGGCAGGCGTGTGGGCGGACATTCGAACAGTTTGCCGTGCGAGGCAAATGGGCGTTTGCGTCGAACACCTCCTCGCCCGGGAAGGACGAGCAGTGTGGCGAGCCCGCGAAATGCGCATGTTGCACAAAATTCAGGCACATCTCGAAAACCCTGCGCGCACATCTCCTGGGCAACGGGCTTCCGACCGCTGCCGCGCCGGCACCGCAAAACCGTGCCTGTCACGAAGCTGGCATGAAAATTCGCGACAAAACCGTCACGCGGTTCAAACTGGCACGCTTCATGCTTGAAGGATGCGCGAGCGGGACTGACAACCCGTTTTTCCGGCAGTGGAGGCCCATATCCGAAATGAAAAAGATCGAAGCGATCATCAAGCCGTTCAAACTGGATGAAGTGAAAGAAGCACTTCAGGAAGCCGGCTTGCAGGGCATCACCGTCACCGAGGCCAAGGGTTTCGGCCGTCAGAAGGGCCATACCGAGCTCTATCGCGGCGCCGAATATGTCGTCGACTTCCTGCCCAAGGTGAAGATCGAGGTTGTGCTCGGCGACGAGTCCGTCGAGGCGGCCATCGAGGCGATCCGCAAGGCCGCCCAGACCGGCCGCATCGGCGACGGCAAGATCTTCGTCTCCAACATCGAGGAAGTCGTACGCATCCGCACCGGCGAGACCGGTCCGGACGCGATCTGACGACCAGCCCGCCTTTTCAAGTTTCAACGTCATCACATAGGAAAGCATGACATGACGACAGCCAAGGACATTCTCAAGCAGATCAAGGACAACGACGTGAAGTTCGTCGATCTGCGCTTCACCGACCCCAAGGGCAAGCTGCAGCACGTGACCATGGACATCGCCGAGGTCGACGAGGACATGTTCGCCGACGGCGTCATGTTCGACGGCTCCTCGATCGCCGGCTGGAAGGCGATCAATGAGTCCGACATGGTGCTGATGCCCGACATGGACACGGTTCACATGGACCCGTTCTTCGCGCAGTCGACCATGGTCATCCTGTGCGACATCCTCGATCCGGTCTCCGGCGAAGCCTATAACCGCGACCCGCGCGGCACCGCCAAGAAGGCCGAGGCCTACATGAAGGCCGAAGGTATCGGCGACACCATCTTCGTCGGCCCGGAAGCCGAATTCTTCGTCTTCGACGACGTCAAGTACAAGGCCGATCCCTACAACACCGGCTTCAAGCTGGACTCCTCGGAACTGCCGTCCAACGACGACACCGACTACGAGACCGGCAACCTCGGCCACCGTCCGCGCGTCAAGGGCGGCTACTTCCCGGTTCCGCCGATCGATTCCGCGCAGGACATGCGCTCGGAAATGCTGACCGTGCTCACCGACATGGGCGTGCGCGTCGAGAAGCATCACCATGAGGTGGCCGCAGCCCAGCACGAACTCGGCATCAAGTTCGACACGCTGGTCCGCAACGCCGACAAGATGCTGATCTACAAGTATGTCGTGCATCAGGTCGCCAACGCCTATGGCAAGACCTCGACCTTCATGCCGAAGCCGATCTTCGGCGACAACGGCTCGGGCATGCACGTCCACATGTCGATCTGGAAGAACGGCAAGCCGACCTTCGCTGGCAACGAATATGCCGGCCTGTCGGAAAACTGCCTGTACTTCATCGGCGGCGTCATCAAGCACGCCAAGGCCGTCAACGCCTTCACCAACCCGCTCACCAACTCCTACAAGCGTCTGGTGCCGGGCTACGAGGCGCCGGTGCTGCTCGCCTACTCGGCGCGCAACCGTTCGGCTTCCTGCCGCATCCCGTTCGGCAACTCGCCGAAGGCCAAGCGCGTCGAGGTCCGCTTCCCCGATCCGGGCGCGAACCCCTATCTCGGCTTCGCGGCGCTGCTGATGGCCGGCCTCGACGGCATCAAGAACAAGATCCACCCCGGCCAGCCGATGGACAAGGATCTGTACGACCTGCCGCCGAAGGAACTGAAGAAGATCCCGACCGTCTGCGGCTCGCTGCGCGAAGCCCTGCAGAGCCTCGACAAGGATCGCGGCTTCCTGAAGGCCGGCGGCGTGTTCGACGACGACCAGATCGACTCGTTCATCGAGCTGAAGATGGCTGAGGTGATGCGCTTTGAAATGACCCCGCATCCGGTCGAATACGACATGTACTATTCGATCTAAGCGGTTCGCATCGCTGGATAAAAGAAACCCCGGTCGCAAGACCGGGGTTTTTCTTTGCCTGTGATGAGCCTTCGGGTTCCTTCCGGCCAAGCAGGAAAGTGCCCAAGCCTCGCGAGGCTCGGCGACAGCCCCGGTTGGGCGGACCCGCCTTGCGCAAGCGTCAAAAAAACCCCGGCCTCGCGGCCGGGGTCTCTGTCGGGTCGGTCGAAGGAGGGAGGACCTACCCGGCAATCTCCTCGGGCGCATGCATGGTCCAGTCGGCGCGCCGTGCCAGAAACAGCACGTAGTAGACCGCCGCCACCGCCATGATCGCCAGTGTAGCCATCAGGCTCGGCCGCCCGAAGGAAGCGTCGAGCAGGTTCTGGTAGGCGACATAGACCAGCGCCAGGAAGGCCAGGACGGCCGGCACCGGGAAGAACGGCATGCGATAATGGCCATTGGCGGTGGCGCCGTTGCGCCGCCCCGCGATCGCGCCGAGGCAGAGTAGCGCATAGATCACGACAAGCGAAGTGCCGGAGACCACCAGAAGCAGGTTGATGTCGATGAAGCAGGCCGCGGCGGCCAGCACCGCGACGACGATGGTGGCGATCCACGGCGACGCGTAGGTGCCGTGCACGGAAGCAACCGCATTGTTGATCGGCCCGAACCAGGTCTTGTCGCGGCCCGACGAGAACAGCAGCCGCGCCGCCTGCAGCACGATGGCGATGACCGCGTTGAAGATGGCAACCGCGATCGCCAGGCTGACCAGCACGGTGAGTGTGTGGCCGCCGCGCGCCTCGAGGAAATATTCGATCTTCTGCGGCGCGGCCAGGAGGCCGACCAGGTCCGGCGAACCGAGCAGGACGGCGGTCAGCGGAATCAGTTCCGCCGCCACGGTGATGAGCAGCGCCCACACCACCACCTTGCCGATGCTGCGCTTGGCGTCCTGCGTCTCCTCGCCGAAATAGGCGGCGGCGCCATAGCCGTTGTAGGCGAAGATGGCGACGGCGGTGGCCGCCATGATGAGGCCCGCCGAGGCCGGCACCAGCGCGTTGGTGGTGTCGAGGATTTGCGGCGCCGTGAACAGGCTGGAAAGCGGCCGCTCGACATGGATGAAGCCCAGCACCGTCAGGATGACCAGCGCCAGCATTTCGATGCCGAGGAAAATGCCGGTGACGAAGGCGTTGAGCTTGATGCGCAACGCCGCCACCACGCCGGCCAGGATGATGGTGGCCACGCCGACCCATTGCGCGTTGAGATTGGGCATGAGCACGCCGAGATAGGTGCCGACGCCGAGCGCCACCACGGCGATGATCAGCACGATGGAGACGAAGACGAGGACGAGTGTGACAAAGCCCCAGAAGCGGCCGAGCGTGCGGCCGATCATGGTGTATTCGCCGCCGGCCGTCGGATAGGCTGACGACAATTCCGCATAGACGAAGGCCATGAACAGCCCGATGACGCCGGCCAGCACGAAGGACAGGAACGATCCCGTACCGGCCAGAGCGATGACGCCCGGCACGATGATGAAGACCGAGGATGCCGGCGTCACCGCCGACAGCACGATCATCAGCGTGCCCAGTGCATTGAGCGCGCGATCAAGACCGCCGCTCGAGTTTGGTACTTCCGATGGCATCAAGCCCTCCCATTGTTTTTATGCAATTAAAATTCTGTTCCCATCAAAATGCTACGATGGAGTCGGCATTTCGTCAACAAACCATCGTAAAATCGCTTGCAAGATTCACAGAGCCCATTTTAATTTGAATGGCATTCAGGAGATATGATGAGCAGACCCGCCGCCCAGGCCGAACGCCGACTGACCCTCATCAGCGCCGCCGAGACGATGATCGCCAGGCATGGCCTGGCCGGCGTGACGCTGCGCGCCGTCGCCAATGAGGCAGGCATGAGCTCCAGCGCCGCGCTCTATTATTATCCGGGCCTGAAGGAGCTTCTGGACGACGTGCAGAAACAGGCTGTCGAGCGCTTCTGCACGCTGCGCGCGGCCGCCATTGCCCAGATCGCCGATCCGCGCGCGCGGCTGAAGGCGATGATCCTGACCGGCATCCCCGACGATCCTTCCGATCGCCTCTGCCGGCTCTTGATGGAACTCGGCGCCTATGCCCGCTCCGATGCCGCCTATGCCGCGCGCCACATCACATTGTTCGAGCGGCAGGTGGCGATCTATGTCGGCATTCTGGAGGCCGGCGCCATCACCGGCGCGTTCAAACTGGCCGATGCCAGCGACACGCTGGCGCGCAGCCTCGTCGTGCTCGAGGACGGGCTCGGCCTGCATCTTCTCAATGTCGTGCCGGCGGTGGACTACCCGACCGCGCTCGGCATCCTCACCGCCTATGCCGAAACGGCGACCGGCTGCCATCTCGGCTGATCGTCGCCAAGCCCATTTCCAACCACAGGACAGATCGAATGACGCAGACCTCGCACGTCACGCCCGCCGGAAAACCACGCGCCCGGGCGCTGGGCATTCCCTTCACCGGCACGCCCGGCCGCCTCAACGCGATCACCGACGTGACGGGCGTCGAAGTCGGCTACACCACGCTGATTTCCGGCGACGGCCAGATGGAAATCGGCAAGGGCCCGGTGCGCACCGGCGTCACCGCCATCCTGCCGCTCGGCCGCGAGGGTGCTGGCCAGGCGATCGCCGCCGGCTACCATTCCTTCAACGGCAATGGCGAAATGACCGGCGTGTCGTGGCTGGAAGAGGCCGGCGCCCTCAACATGCCGATCCTCATCACCAACACCCATGCCATCGGCCCTTGCCACCGCGGCACGATCGACTGGATGGTGCGAAACAAGCCCGACATCGCCAGCCAGTGGATGCTGCCCGTCACGGCGGAGACCTGGGACGGCTATCTGAACGACATCAACGGCCCGCACGTGACCTCCGAGCACGCCGTCGCGGCGCTCGATGCGGCCAGGGGCGGCGCCATCGAGGAAGGCTCGGTCGGCGGCGGCACCGGCATGAACTGCTACGCTTTCAAGGGTGGCAACGGTACGGCCTCGCGCATCGTCAACTACGGTCATCGCGACTACACGGTCGCCGTTTTCCTGCAGACCAATTTCGGCTCGCGCCATGAGCTGACCGTTGCCGGCGTGCCGCTGGGCGCCACCCTTGCCGACGACAACCCGATGGAGGCCTTCGCCGCCAGCCTGCAGCCGGCCGGCGCCGGCTCCTGCATCGGCATCGTCGCCACCGATGCCCCTCTCCTGCCCGGCCAGTGCAAGGCGCTGGCCCGTCGCGTGCCGCTGGGGCTGGCGCGCACCGGCACCGCCGGCTCGCATTTCTCGGGCGACATCTTCCTGGCCTTCTCGACCGCCAATCGCGATGCGCTGAACGGTCGCTTTCCAAGGGGCGAGCCTGACGCCGGCACCTACAGTCACATGGATTTCATCCCGTGGGGCCGCATGGACGATTTCTACGCCGCCACCGTGCAGGCAGCGGAGGAAGCGGTGGTGAATGCGCTGGTGGCCAACGCCGACATGGTCGGCCGTGACGGCCACCGCAGCCCCGCTTTGCCGCATGACAGGCTGATACATGCCCTGAAGGCGCGCAACGTCATCACCGGCTAAGTACTTTTTGCAACGGCTTGAGGCTCGGTGTCCACGCCGGTTCCCGGCATGCGACGTTGCCACGGCTACGCCTTTTCGCGATCTCCCCCGCGCATTCTCGAACGATGCGCGGGGTGGTCCCTGGCTGAAAGGTCTAACGCAAAAGGTTCTTGGAAGGGATTCTTAGCTCTCCTATGCTAGAACATACGGGAGCTTGGGAACCACTCCATGAACAGACGCGATCCCGCGAGCCGCTTCTCAGCCGACGCGGTACGCAAGTTCGAAGACCAGTCGGCGGGTAACGGACCTTCCGGCGGCCTCAGCGATCTCGCGCGCCAGGTCGCGGCGCAGTATGGCCGGGACACCATGTCGCCGGTGATGGTCACCGGCGTGCTGCGGCTGATCGAATTCGCGCTGCTGTTTCTGTCCGGCCTTGCGCTCTATGTGTATTTCGAGGGCTTCTTCCACAATCTCGGCTGGCAATACGCGCTGACCTTCGGCTCGGCTTCGCTGCTGGCGATCGTCTTGCTCGACATCGCCGATTGCTACCAGATCTCGGCCCTGTTCCGCCCCGTCGCCAATTTCGGCCGCATCCTGGCGATGTGGTCTGGCACTTTCGCGGCGCTGGCGCTGACCGCCTTCTTCATGAAGATCTCGGAAAATTATTCGCGCCTTTTGTTCGCCAGCTGGTTCCTGCTCGGCTTCGCGTTGATTTTCCTGATGCGCCTGATCACCGCCCGACTGCTGCGCCGCTGGGCGCGCGACGGACGCATGGAACGCCGTGCCGTCATCGTCGGCGGCGGCAAGGCCGCCGAGACGCTGATCCGCTCGGTGGAGAAGCAGCCCTATAACGACATCCGCATCTGCGGCATCTTCGACGACCGCGACGACAGCCGCTCGCCGCCCGTCGTGGCCGGCTATCCCAAGCTCGGCACCATCTCCGAACTGATCGAATTCGCCCGCATCGCCCGCATCGACATGTTGATCGTGTCGCTGCCGATTTCGGCCGAGGCGCGCGTGCTGCAGCTGTTGAAGAAGCTGTGGGTGCTGCCGGTCGATATCCGCCTGTCGGCGCATTCCAACCACCTGCAGTTCAGGCCGCGATCCTATTCCTATATCGGCTCGGTGCCGCTGCTCGACATTTTCGACAAGCCGATCAACGACTGGGATTCGGTGGCCAAGCGCGCCTTCGACATCGTCTTTTCGATCATCGGCATCATCGTGTTTTCGCCGGTCATGCTGGCCACCGCCATCGCCATCAAGCTCGACAGCAAGGGCCCGGTTCTGTTCAAGCAGAAGCGGCACGGCTTCAACAACGAAGAGGTCGAGGTCTACAAGTTCCGCTCCATGTACACCGACAAGTCAGATCCGTCGGCCAAGAAGACGGTGACCAAGAACGACCCGCGCGTCACCCGCGTCGGCCGCTTCATCCGCAAGACCTCGATCGACGAACTGCCGCAATTCTTCAATTCGCTGTTCGGCACGCTGTCGCTGGTCGGCCCGCGCCCGCATGCCATCGCCGCCCAATCGCACAACCTGCTCTACAACGAAGTGGTCGACGGCTATTTCGCCCGCCACCGCGTCAAGCCGGGCGTCACCGGCTGGGCCCAGATCAATGGCTGGCGCGGCGAGATGGACACCAATGAAAAAATCCGCATGCGCACCGAATACGATCTCTATTACATCGAGAACTGGTCGCTGCTGTTCGATCTGAAGATCCTGCTCCTGACCCCGGTGCGTCTGCTCAACACGGAAAACGCCTATTGAGCGCGCTGACGCATGAACTGCCCCCGCAGGCGGTCAACGCCAAGCTGATCGGCTTGCTGTCGTCGGGCGCGATCATCCTCGGCATCCTTTTGTCCGGCTTCGTCATCGGGGAACCGGCGCCTTATGAAGTCTACATGACCGGGCTGATCGGCATGTGGGCGCTGTTCGGCCTGCGCATCTCGCGTCCGATCGTGCCGCTGCTCATTCTGCTGGTCTCCATGAACATCGGCGGCATGATCGCCATGACGCAGATGGCCGAGCTGTCGTGGACGCCGCTCTACCTCGCCGTCTCGCTGTTCCTGGCCTTCACGGCGGTGTTCTTTGCCTCCGTCGTCGAGCAAAAGCCCGACCTCTACCGATTGATCTTCACGGCCTATGTGACGGCGGCCGTCGTCACCTCGACGCTCGGCATCGCCGGCTATTTCAAGCTGTTCCACGCCGCCGAAATCTTCACCAAATACGAGCGCGCCGCCGGTGCCTTCCAGGACCCCAACGTCTTCGGCCCCTTCCTGGCGTTGCCCGGCACCTATCTGCTCTACCGGTTGCTGACCGGCCCGGTGCAGCGCATGCCGCTCGTCGCCGTGCCGCTGCTGATCGTTGTCGGCGGCATCTTCCTGTCGTTTTCGCGCGGCGCCTGGGGCCTGTTCGGCGTCGCCGTCATCCTGCTCACCGGCATCCTTTTCCTGCAGAGCACCAGCGGCAGGTTCCGGCTGCGCGTCGTGGTGATGACGATCGCCGCACTGGCGCTGCTGGTGCTGGCCATGATCGTCGTCCTCCAGATCCCGGGCGTCTCCGAGATGCTGACCACCCGCGCCAAGCTGGCGCAGGACTATGATTCCGCCCGTCTCGGCCGCTTCGCCCGCTACGCCATCGGCTTCATGCTGGCGCTGGAACGGCCGTTCGGCATCGGCGCGCTGGTGTTCGGCACCATCTATGGCGAAGACACCCACAACATCTGGCTGAAGACGCTGATGGATTATGGCTGGCTGGGTTTCATCTCCTATCTCGGCCTGACCTTGTGGACGCTGGCGGCCGGCTTCCGGCTTTTGCTGCGCAACCGCCCCTGGCAGCCCTACGTGTTGTGCGCCTATGTCGTCTATGTCGGCCATGTTGGGCTCGGCAGCGTCATCGACACCGACCACTGGCGCCATTTCTATCTGCTGCTTGGCCTGGTCTGGGGCGGCATCGCGCTGGAATACCGCTACCAGCGCGGCCTGATCGCCCTGCCGGGAACCACGCCCGCCAACGCGGATCGCCCGCGTCCTGCGTCGATCGCGGCGCCCTTGCCCGCGTCCGGGACCCGGTCGCGCTCGCTGCTTTCCATGGTCCCCGCCGGACAATAGTCGCGGAAAATCACCCGCGACGATCGTGCGGGGCTCCATCCGGACATGATTTCTGCAAATCGGGACGGTCGCGCCGTCGGCGCGGCGAGTGGGGTCAAGTCAAGCTTTGGAAAAATGGTCGGAGTGGCCGGATTCGAACCGACGACCCCTTGACCCCCAGTCAAGTGCGCTACCGGGCTGCGCTACACTCCGGACCGCGCAAAGCCTTATGGGAACAAGGATTAAGTCGCAAGCCCTGATTTGGGGAAAAAGAACAGAAGCCGATCGTTGCGGGCGAATGTGGATAACACGGGATACAATGTCCCACGGATATTCCGCCTTGGTTCCCGGGCCGACTGCGCCCGACGCTCGCCTGATTATCGCCCTCGACTTTGCATAGGGCTCTGCGGTTGGGCTGTGGAAAGCTGGCGAGTGGGTGCTAAGCTTGTTCTAACTGCCAGCGGCACCGCGGGCATGAGGGGCTCACAATATGAACGTTTGGCTGCCATGGCGATATAGGGCGTTTTGCGCCACCATCTACGCGATTGGCGTGGCAGGCTTTCTGTTGCGAGCCCAATATCCCAAAAGCATCTTCGTCGCGTTGTTTGTGATGTCCCTACTGACTGCGGGTTTCGCATGTTGGTCAGCGTTTCAGTCGCGATTGGAGAAGAGCGCCGCCTTCTGGATCTTCACTGGAGTGGCGGGCTTGATGGCATATTCGATGTATCTGACCATACGTTCGATACTGATATAGGCAGCACGCCGCTGCTAGGCACTTGGAAGGCTGGCGAGCGGGTACTGGCACTGCTCCAGGAGAGGCTGTCACGCCTTCCACATCGCCGAACGCAGAATTGCCTGCATGTGCTGCGGTAGGTCGAGTTCGCCCCGCGCTTCGGTTTGCAAAAGGTAGGTGGATTTGGCCAGGCGATCGCCTTCCGTGGCCGCAGGATAGGCGCAGATTGCTATAAGGGCCTCTTCTTCAGTTCGGCAGGCATTGTCGAAAGCGTTGCCGCGACTGCCGATTCCCTCGACTGTTTTGCGGAGCGCCATGTATGCCGATTTGTGGGCTTCTATCAGAGCCACCAATTGGGCGCGCGGTTCTGTGCTCGAAGCATCGAAAGCCGGGGCTTCAACAGTTGTGGCGACGACGGCGGCACCTGATTGAAGAAGCAAAGCGCGACGATTGATCCTGGACGTGATGAATTCTCCTTTGGCCAGAAGATGCCTTAAGACACACCCTAGCACCTCAGCTCGCGCAATCCTGTCAGGAGTGATCGGCTTGGATAGTGAACGGCAATCGGGGCCCATCGTTTCAATGCTCCCTTGCCCGCCCGCCTGACGTTCTCCGCCTTCTATTCGCCACCACAGATTGAAAGGTTCATGAAAGGTTGGGTGCCCATCCTCCCTTCAAGCGTTCATGAACCGGGCGGCAAACAGCGCGGACGGGACGTCAGGAAACCAACAAGGAACCGGCTCATGTCCATTTCGCGTGCATTTCTCCAGCAGACCGCCCTTGGCGCCCTCGTCGCGGCTGGCGCCCTTTTCTCCGGCCATCAGGCCTTCGCCGCCGACAAGGTCACGCTCATGGTCGGCGGTTATGAAAAGCAGATCTACCTGCCCGCCAAGCTCGCCGAGGCGCTGGGCTATTTCAAGGACGAGGGTCTCGACGTCGAACTGCTGAACGAACCGGCTGGCGTCGACGCCGAAAACGAGATGCTCGCCGGCGCCGTGCAGGGCGTGGTCGGCTTCTACGACCACTGCATCGACCTGCAGGCCAAGGGCAAGTTCGTCGAATCCGTCGTCCAGTTCAGCCAGGCGCCGGGCGAGGTCGAGCTGGTTTCCACCAAACACCCCGAAATCAAGTCGGCCGCCGACTTCAAGGGCAAGAGCCTCGGCGTCACCGGGCTCGGTTCCTCGACCAATTTCCTGACCCAGTTCCTGGCGGTCAAGGCCGGCCTGAAGCTCGGTGACTTCACGTCCGTGCCCGTCGGCGCCGGCAACACCTTCATCGCCGCCATGCAGCAGGACAAGATCCAGGCCGGCATGACCACCGAGCCGACCATCTCGCGCCTGCTCAAGACCGGCGAGGCCAAGGTGCTGATCGACATGCGCACCATCGAAGGCACCAAGGCGGCGCTCGGCGGCACCTATCCCGCCGCCTCGCTCTACATGCAGACGGATTGGGTCGAAGCGCACAAGGAAGACACCCAAAAGCTCGCCAACGCCTTCGTCAAGACGCTGAAGTTCATCAACACCCACAGCGCCGCCGAAATTGCCGAGAAGATGCCCAAGGATTATTATGTCGGCGACAAGGACGGCTATGTGAAGGCGCTGGGCGACGGCAAGGCGATGTTCACGGCCGATGGCGTCATGCCCGAAGGTGGCCCGGAGACGGTGCTGAAGGTTCTGTCGACCTTCTCCAAGGACCTGCAGGGCAAGCAGATCGACCTGTCGAAGACCTACACCACCGCCTTCGTCAAGAACGCGAAATAAAGAAGCCGTGACGGGAGCCTGAGCGCGGCCGGCCTCGACGAGGCCCGGCCCGCTTAGTGCATGTGCAGCGTGGGCCGATGTCCGCGCCCTTCCCGCTTGGCATGAGGAAACAACCACGATGAACAGTCTCAACGGCGCCAGCGCGCCCGCCATCGAACTCATCAATGTCAGCCGTCGCTTCCTTTCGCCGACCGGAAAGTCGCTGACGGCGCTGCGCAATTTCACCATGACAGTCGGCCGCGGCGAATTCGTCGCCGTGGTCGGCCCGACCGGCTGCGGCAAGTCGACCACGCTGAACCTCGTCACCGGCCTCGCCAAACCCAGCGCCGGCGAGGTCCGCGTCATGGGCGCGCCGGTCAACGGCATCGATCCGCGCGTCGGCTTCGTCTTCCAGACAGACGCGCTGTTTCCCTGGCGCTCCGTCGTCGACAATGTCGTCGCCGGGCCGCTGTTTCGCGGCAAGGGCAAGACCGAGGCCTATGCGTCGGCCCGCGACTGGCTGGCGCGTGTCGGCCTCTCGCGTTTCGAACACCACTACCCGCACCAGCTCTCCGGCGGCATGCGCAAGCGCGTCGCGCTGGCGCAGACTTTCATCAACGGTCCGGAAATCCTGTTGATGGACGAACCCTTCTCCGCGCTCGACGTGCAGACCCGCGTGCTCATGCACGAGGAACTGCTGAAACTGTGGTCGCAGGCCAAGGCATCGGTCGTCTTCGTCACCCACGATCTCGAGGAAGCAATCGCACTGGCCGACAAGGTTTATGTGCTGACCGCCGGCCCGGCGACGGTGAAGTCGGTCTACGAGATCGACCTGCCACGGCCGCGCGTCGTTGCGGACATCCGCTACGACCAGCGCTTCATCGACTATTCCCGCACGATCTGGTCCGACCTCAAGGAGGAAGTCCAGACAAGCTACGCCCGCGCGGCGGCTTGAAGGAGGACGACATGGCAAATGCGGCATTGCAACCGGCAGAGACCGGCTTTCGCCCAGGTACTTCCGACGCCGAAATCGAGGCGGCTGCCCGCCAGGCGGCACGCCAGCGCCAGAACACGGTGCTGTTCTGGCGCGTCGGCATCCTGGTCGCCTTCCTCGGACTTTGGGAAGTCGCGGGACGGCTGAACTGGATCGACCCGTTCTTCTACGCCATGCCCTCGACCATCGTCGGGCGCCTGTATGAATGGATCACCGAAGGCACCTCCGAGGGGCCGCTCTGGTATCATCTATGGGTGACGATGGAGGAAGCGATGCTCGGCTTCCTCACCGGCTCGGTCGCCGGCATCCTGGCCGGCATCGCGCTCGGCCGCAATCGCATGGCCTCCGACATCTTCTCCATCTACATCAAGGTCATCAACTCCATTCCGCGCGTCGTGCTGGCGCCGATCTTCATCATGCTGTTCGGCCTCGGCCTGGCATCCAAGGTGGCACTGGCCTTCGTCATGGTGTTTTTCGTGGTCTTCCACAACGCCTTCCAGGGCGTGCGCGAGGCCGACCGCGCCATGATCGCCAATGCCCGCATCCTCGGCGCGTCGGACTGGCAGGTGACCCGCTCGGTCATCGTGCCGTCGGCCATGAGCTGGATCTTCGCCAGCCTGCACGTGTCGTTCGGCTTCGCCATCATCGGCGCCATCGTCGGCGAGTTCGTCGGCTCGCGCTACGGTATCGGCCTGTTGATCAACGTCGCCAAGGGCTCGTTCGACGCCGCCGGCATGTATGCCGCCATCGTCATCGTCATGGTGGTGGCGCTGGTCGCTGAATATCTGATGACGATGATCGAGGATCGCCTGGCGAAATGGCGTCCGCAGCCTCTGCAGGAAACCGAGTGAGGCGACACATCAGCCTTCGGCCGCACCTTCTTCATGGGCGGCCAGCCTGACTTCGACGACGAGACCGGGCCCTTGCGCCCGGTCTTTCAGTTCGATCGTCGCCTCGTGCGAGGCCGCGATCTCCTTGACGATGGCAAGGCCGAGGCCGGTGCCCTCGCCGCCTGTGTCGAGACGGCGGTAGAAGCGTTCGAACACGTTTTCGCGCTCGGTTGCCGGAATGCCCGGACCATTGTCCTCTACCAGAAGAACGACCTCGCCCGCCTGGTGCTCCAGGCGCACCGTCACCGCGCCACCGCGCGGTGTGTAGCGCAGCGCGTTGTCGGCGAGGTTGAAGACCAGTTCGCGCAACAGGTTGGAGTGCCCCCAGACAAGGAACGGGCCGCCGACCGGATCGAAGCCGAGATCGATGTCGCGGTCGACCGCCGCCAGCGCCAGCGTGTCCAGCGCGTTGCGCGCCGCCATCTCCATGTCTACCGCTTCCTTGCGCAGCGACGAGACGCCCTGCTCGGCGCGCGCCAGCGACAGAAGCTGGTTCGACAGCCGCGCCATGCGGTCGACGGAACGGTCGATCGCGGCCAGCGCCTCTTCCTTGGCCTCCGTGCCCTGCTCGCGGCGCCCGACCACGATCTGCGTCTTGAGCAGCGCCAACGGCGTGCGCAATTGGTGCGCCGCATTGGCGACGAAACGGCGCTGCGTCGCAATCAGCCGCTGCACACGGTCGAACGCTTCGTTGAGGGCCTCGACCAGCGGCCTGACCTCGGTCTGCACGGCACCCGCGTCGAATGGCTGTAGTTCCGCCGGATCGCGGCTGACCACCTCGTCGCGAAGCCGCATCAGGGGCGCGATGCCGCGCCGCAGCCCGAACACCGCGAGCATGCCAGCCGCCGCCACCAGCAGCACCTGGTCGCGCAGCGCCTTGAGCCACAGATCGGTCACCAGCCTGTTGCGGTTCTTCAGCGTTTCGCCCACCGCGATGATCGCGGTCTGCTGGTTGCCGGTGTCGATGATCGGCCGCGACAGCACCACCGCCCGAACGGGCGTGCCGCGAAACAGCGTGTCGAAATAGAGTGGCTCCAGCCCGACCGGCAATTGCGGCGGCGCGACGATGTCGGGATAACCGGCCAGCAACAGTCCGTCCGATGTCGCCACCCGGTAGAGCACGAGGTCCTGGTCGCTGGAAGCGAACATCTCGAGCGCCGAGGGCGGGATCGGCGCCTCGACCAGCCCGTCGCTCTTGCGGACCCGCTCGGCGATGACCCTGGCGGAGGCAAGCAGCGTGCGGTCGGTGATAAGGTTCGCGGTATCCAGCGCACCCTTGTAGGTGGTCCACACGTTGAAGACGACGACCGCGGCCATCGGCACGATCAGCCAGGCCAAGAGTTCGCGCTGGAGGCTCCTACCCGCCACCCGACACCCTCAGCACATAACCCAAGCCCCGCAGCGTGACGATGCCGACATCGCTGCCCTCCAGCTTGCGCCGCACGCGATGCACGCAGATCTCGATGGCGTTGGCGTTGCTCTCCTCGTTGAAACCGAAGACGTTTTCCGTCAGCGCATCCTTCAACACCGGGCGGCCGGCACGCAGCATCAGCGTTTCCAGCACCGCGTGCTCGCGGCCGGTCAGATGCAGCGGCTGGTCGCCAAGGCTGAACGCGCGGCCGCGCGTGTCGAAAGACAGCTGGCCGAGCTTGATCGCGGGTTCGAAATTGCCGCGCCCGCGCCTCAACTGTGCACGGATACGCGCCTCGAATTCACCGACCTCGAATGGCTTGACCAGATAGTCGTCGGCGCCGCTGTCGAGACCGCGGATACGGCTGGAAACGGCGTCATTGGCGGTCAGGATGATAACCGGCGTGGTGTTGCCGCGCCCCCGCAGCCGTTTCAAAACCTCGATGCCGTCGAGATGCGGCAGCGCGAGGTCGAGGATGACCAGCGCATAGTCCTGGCAGGCGGCGAGTGCCGCGTCGGCATCGTCGCCGCGATGGACGCAATCGATGACATAGTGCTCGCGCCGCAGCAGCCTGGTGATCCACTGCGAAAGGTCGCGGTCGTCTTCGGCCAACAAGATGCGCAATGAGGTTGGTCGCCTTGCTCCTGCCTCGGGCACCTGCCCGCGAGGCACAGTGTTTCATGCCGAACGGCACTGTCAACAATACCGAGGCGGCGGCACCGCATGTCGCCCGAAAGGCGCGCCGAGGGCTCGGGCGGTCAGCGCACCTGGTCGAGCAGGCGCTTGCACTCCAGAAGGTCGAACAGCGCTTCCTGCAGCAGCGCGCGGTTGTCGCGCGACAGCTTGCCGGAACCCGATTGCACCGGGCCCTCGTCGTCCGCTTTGCCGAGGCCGAAGAAACGGCGGTTCGGCTTGGCGGTCGGCTGGCCGACCAGCATCTCGTCGTCGCCGCGCGGCTGGGCGGCGGGCGTCAGCGGCACTTCCTCGGCCTGCCGGCGCTGCGCGATCGCCTCGACGGCGGCAACGTCGCCATGACCGACAGCGATCAAGAACTGGTTGCCGTTCTCGCGCAGGAGTTTCTGCACGCCTTTAATGGTGTAACCCTGGTCGTAGAGCATATGCCGGATGCCCTTGATCAGTTCCACGTCCTGCGGCCGGTAATAGCGGCGGCCACCGCCGCGCTTCATCGGCTTGATCTGGGTGAAACGCGTTTCCCAGAAGCGCAGCACGTGCTGCGGCAAGTCAAGGTCTTCGGCAACCTCGGAAATGGTGCGGAAGGCGTCGGGGCTCTTGTCCATGGGCGAATCCTCGCGCTGGGCATCGGATCGTAAAGGTCGGCGCCCGTGCTGGCCAACCCGATGCGCAAACAACAGACAACCGAAGATTCGACGCCGATTGCGCCGAATCGAAGCTCATTTCAGCGGTTTATCGCCAAATATTCAAGCCCGGCATCAAGCCGGGCCGGGTTTTCAACCGTTGAATGAGGCCACCGACTATTTGCCGGCCTTGGACTTGTTGGTCTGGTGCGAGCGCAGGATACGGCTTTTCAGCACGTTGGACGCCTTGAAGGTCATCACCCGGCGCGGCAGAATCGGCACTTCCTCGCCGGTTTTGGGATTGCGGCCGATCCGTTCGTTCTTGGAACGAACATGGAAAGTGGCGAAGGATGACAGCTTCACCGTCTCCCCGCGCACGATCGCCTCGCAGATCTCGTCGAGCACCGCTTCGACCAGTTCGGCAGACTCCGTGCGCGACAGGCCGACCTTCCGATAAACGGCCTCCGCAAGGTCGGCACGTGTCAGTGTCTTTCCTCCCATCGGACCGCCCTATCAGTTATCTCAAATGTATCGATCAAACGCCGCCGGAGCCTAAGTAATTGACTCGACAAGGTCAAGGACCGAACCGACCGGTTCGCCTCACCATCTGACGAGCACGGCACCCCAGGTAAAACCGCCGCCCATCGCCTCCAGAAGCACGAGGTCGCCGCGCTTGATCCGCCCGTCCGCCGCTGCGATGGCCAGCGCCAGCGGCACCGATGCGGCCGAAGTGTTGCCATGCAGATTGACGGTGATCACCACCTTCTCCTCGGCAATGCCGAGCTTCTTGGCGGAAGCGTCGATGATGCGCTTGTTGGCCTGATGCGGCACGAACCAGTCGAGGTCGTCGGCGGTGATGCCGGCTTGCGAGAACGTCGCCTCGATGACGTCCGTGATCATGCCCACGGCATGCTTGAAAACCTCGCGCCCTTCCATCCTGAGATGGCCGACCGTGCCGGTGGTCGACGGACCGCCGTCGACATAGAGTTTTTCCTTGTGCGTGCCGTCGGAACGCAGGGAGGCAGCCAGAACGCCGCGATCGGCGATGGTGCCCGCCCCTTCCGTCGCTTCCAGCACCATTGCGCCGGCGCCATCGCCGAACAGGACGCAGGTCGAGCGGTCGCTCCAGTCGAGAATGCGCGAGAACGTCTCGGAGCCGATCACCAGGACACGCTTGGCCAGTCCCGCGCGGATATACGCATCGGCCGTGGTGACGGCATAGACGAAGCCGGAACACACCGCCTGCATGTCGAAGGCGTAGCCGTGGCGCATGCCGAGCCGCTGCTGGATCTCGACCGCCGTGGCGGGGAACGTGTTGTTGGGCGTCGACGTCGCCAGTACGATCAGGTCGATGTCGTCCGGGGTCAGCCCGGCATCGGCAAGTGCGGCGCGCGCCGCCCCCTCGCCGAGCGAAGCCGTCGTCTCGTCGTCGGAGGCGATGTGACGCTGCCGGATGCCGGTTCGCTGGGCGATCCACTCGTCCGACGTCTCGACCATGCCTTCGAAATCGGCATTCTTCATGATGCGGCGGGGCAGTGACTGGCCCGTGCCGCGCACGACTGATCTAATCAAGTCTTTTTATCCTTCTTCGTCGGCTGCGACGTCGGACCGTCTGATTGCCGGTGACTGCGGATTGCGGGCATGGAACAGATCGAGATCCGCTTCGATCCGGTCAAGCAGCCGGTTGCGCACCATGTCGTAGGCCAGTTCCACGGCCGCCGCAAACCCCGCCGAATCGGCACCGCCGTGGCTTTTTACCACGACCCCGTTCAGTCCGAGGAAGACACCGCCATTGGAGCGGCTGACATCCATTTTTTCGCGCAAGAGGTCGAAAGCGCCCTTGGCGAACAGATAGCCGATGCGGGCCATCAGGGTACGGCTCATCGCGGCGCGCAGATAACCGCCGATCTGGCGGGCGGTGCCTTCGGCGGTCTTCAGCGCGATGTTGCCGGCGAAACCTTCGGTCACCACCACGTCGACCGTGCCCTTGCCGATATCGTCGCCCTCGACGAAACCGTGATAGCTCATCGAGGCCATGTTGGCCTCGCGCAGCATGCGCCCGGCTTCCTTGACCTCTTCCTGGCCCTTGACCTCCTCGACGCCGACATTGAGCAGGCCGACGGTCGGCCGCTCGATGCCGAACACGGCGCGCGCCATGCCGGTGCCGAGAATGGCGAAATCGATAAGCTGGTGCGCGTCGGCACCGATGGTGGCGCCGACATCCAGCACCACGCTTTCGCCGCGCATGTTCGGCCAGATCGCGGCGATCGCCGGCCGGTCGATGGTGGCCATGGTGCGCAGGCAGAATTTCGACATCGCCATCAGCGCGCCGGTGTTGCCGGCGGAAACGCAGGCGTCGGCCGAACCGGCCTTCACCGCCTCGATCGCCTTCCACATCGACGACTTCCAGCGGCCATGGCGCAAGGCCTGGCTTGGCTTGTCGTCCATGCGCACGGCGACATCGCAATGGATCAGTTCGCTTTTCTCGGCCAGACCGGGAAATTTCGCCAGTTCCGGCCGCACCACTTCTTCGCGGCCATAAATGGCGAAACGGATGTCCGGGCGGCGGGTGGCGACTATCTGGAGCGCCGGGATGACCACGTTGGGTCCGTGGTCACCGCCCATGGCATCGATGGAAATTTTAATCACGCGTTGTTCATCTCGTGTGTTGGCTTCGGGCCATCATGACTTTTGGCGAAAATAGCGGTTTTGGGTCTCCACACAACCGGCTTTTGTCGCCTTCCCGCTGCTTTCAGGATTTTCCGAGCAGCGATTTGAGCTTCCGCTGGAATTCGCTTTCGGGCTCGGCCTCGTCCGGGGCGAGTTCCAATTCCACGCCGGGCTTGCGGGGATAAGGGTCGATTCCCAGTCCGAAAAACTGCTCGGCCAGCGCGCCGACATCGATGGTGTCGCCCGAGAACGTCTCCGGACTGTCCGGCCCGTCGGCATCGATCAGGATCTCGCCGCCGCCCTCGAAGCCCTGCCGGCCAAGCTTTGATTCTTCCGGCAGGAACAAACCCTCGACCGCTTCGTCGATATGCGTCGTCACCGGTTCAAGCGTCACCACGCAGGCCTGGGTGATGTCGGCCTCGACGCTGCCGCTGACCTTCACGCCATGCCGTTTCCAGGGCGTCACCAGGAGATCGGCGACATAACGTTCGACCGACTGGAGCTCGTGGTCCTTGGCCAGCGCCTCGCGTTGCGCGGCAGTGGCTTCGATGCGCACGGGCATGCCCTTTTGCGGCAAACGCGAGACATGCGCCTCGAACGATACCGAACTTCTGGAACCGGGTTCGTTTTGCATGATCATCATCCTTCAACCGGCCGCCGCCGGAAAGACGACCGTGCCGGCGCAGATCGTCGCGGTCGGCTGGGCGGCCAATTCATCCCTCGCCCGCATCACATAAGTGGCCAGCGCCGCGGCCTCCGGCCATTCCGCGACATCGGGGCGGACATTGCGGCCGAGTGCTGCACCGAGATCGCCTGCATCGTTGCGCTCCAGCGCATCCGCATAGGCGGCGGTACGGCCATAATACATCTTGGCGAGCTTCTTCATGCGCTTCGGCACGCCGACATCGCTGATGCCGAGCTCGCGCAGCGAATGATCGACATCGGTGAAGAACTCGTCGATCAGCACCTGGGCGACGTCGGCGGCGACGCCGCTTTCGCCATGCAGGCGATGCTGGAACAGGAACATGTGCAGCGACAGCATCTCGAAACGACCGAGTGGCATATCCGGCACATTCCAGTCCGAATAAAAGAAAGTTTGCCGCGCCGCCGCCACGATTTGTCCGTACAGCGCCTCGGTGATGGCGCGGTTGGCGTGGCGTTCGCGGCCGAACAGGCGCTGAAACATTGGGGACGGTCTCCCAGGGACCTGTTTGTTAAGGCACGATTGTTGCATCGGCGGCTAAGCTGGTTTACCGGTTTTGCCGCCTCGCGCAAGCCGGTGCCCGAGAGCGGACTATGGAGTTGTTGTTGCGCGCGCTGAAATTCAAGTCGACCGCCTTGGCAGGTCCCGCTTCCGTCGCCTCGATGCTGATCGTCGTATCGGCGCTCTCTGGCTGCAATTCGTCCAAGATGTTCGGGGACCTGACCCCCGGCGAGACGCTCACCCAGGGCTACGTCGTCGACCAGCAAACGCTGGATTCGGTGCCGGTCGGCTCCAGCCGCGAACAGGTGCTCCTGTCGCTGGGCACGCCGTCCACCACCGCGACCTTCGACAACGAGGTCTTCTATTACATTTCCCAGACGCGCCGCCGCCCGGTCGCCTTCGCCAATCCCGGCGTGGTCGACCAGAAGGTGCTGGCCGTCTATTTCGGCGCCGACAACCGCGTCGCCCGCATCGCCAATTATGGCCTCAAGGACGGCAGGGTGTTCGACTTCATCTCGCGCACGACGCCGACCGGCGGCAAGGACCAGAACTTCCTCGGCCAGATCATTTCCGGCGCCGGCAAGCTCAAGCCGAGCGCTGGCTCGCTGCTCTAGGCGCGCGGGCTACGCCCACAGCACCATCGTCCATGAAAAAACCCGCAGGATCGCTCCCGCGGGTTTTTTTGATTTGTCGCCGCCGCCCGGCCAATGCGACCGGGCGGAGGTTCTTGCGCGTCAGCCGTGGGCGAGCACTGCCAGAAGCAGCAGCGCCACGATATTGGTGATCTTGATCGCCGGGTTGACGGCCGGACCGGCGGTATCCTTGTAAGGATCGCCGACGGTATCGCCCGTCACCGAGGCCTTGTGGGCCTCTGAGCCCTTCAGATGCTTGACGCCGTCCTTATCGACGAAACCGTCCTCGAACGACTTCTTGGCGTTATCCCAGGCGCCGCCGCCCGATGTCATCGAGATGGCCACGAACAGGCCGTTGACGATGACGCCGAGCAACGAGGCGCCCAAAGCCGCGAAAGCCGAGGCCTTGGAGCCCGAGATCAAAAGCACGCCGAAATAGACGACCAGCGGCGCCAGCACCGGCAGCAGTGACGGAATGATCATCTCCTTGATCGCCGCCCTGGTCAAAAGGTCGACGGCGCGGGCGTAGTTGGGCTTGGACGTGCCCTTCATGATGCCCGGATCCTCGCGGAATTGACGCCGCACCTCTTCCACGATCGAGCCCGCCGCACGGCCGACGGCGGTCATGGCAATGCCACCGAACAGATACGGGATGAGACCGCCGAAGATCAGGCCGGCAACCACATAGGGGTTTGACAGGTCGAAGGAGATCGTGCCGACATTGGCGAAATAGGGATATTGCGCGGCATTGGCCGCGAAATATTGCAGGTCGTTCGAATAGGCGGCGAACAGCACCAGCGCGCCGAGGCCGGCCGAACCGATGGCATAACCCTTGGTGACCGCCTTGGTGGTGTTGCCGACCGCGTCGAGCGCGTCGGTGGAATGACGCACTTCCTTCGGCATGCCCGACATTTCTGCGATACCGCCGGCATTGTCGGTGACCGGGCCGAACGCGTCGAGTGCCACGATCATGCCGGCAAGGCCGAGCATGGTGGTGACCGCGATGGCGGTGCCGAACAGACCGGCCAGCTGATAGGTGCCGATGATGCCGCCGACGATGACGATGGCCGGCAGCGCCGTCGATTCCAGCGAGACCGCGAGGCCCTGGATGACGTTGGTGCCGTGACCGGTGACCGAGGCCTGGGCGATCGAATTGACCGGGCGCTTGTTGGTGCCGGTGTAGTATTCGGTGATCACCACGATCAGCGCCGTTACCAGCAGGCCGACCAGCCCGCAGATAAACAGCTTGGTGCCGTTGACCGGGTGCTGCCCGGCTGCCGCCTGGATGTCGCCCCAGCCGATGGTCATCGAGGTGGCGGCACCAAGGCCGACGATGGAGAGCAGGCCGGTGACGATCAGGCCTTTGTAGAGCGCGCCCATGATGGAGCCGTTCGACCCCAGCTTGACGAAGAAGGTGCCGATGATCGAAGTGACGATGCAGGCGCCGCAGATGACGAGCGGGTAGAGCATCATGCTCGACAGAACGGGCGTGCCGGCAAAGAAGATCGCCGCAAGCACCATGGTGGCGACCACGGTCACCGCATAGGTCTCGAACAGGTCGGCCGCCATGCCGGCGCAGTCGCCGACATTGTCGCCCACATTGTCGGCGATCGTGGCCGGGTTGCGCGGATCATCTTCCGGAATTCCGGCTTCGACCTTGCCGACCAGATCGCCGCCGACATCGGCACCCTTGGTGAAGATGCCGCCGCCGAGACGGGCGAAGATCGAGATGAGCGAAGCGCCGAAGCCGAGCGCCACCAGCGAATCGATGACCTTGCGGTCGCCGGGGGCCAGGCCGAGCGGGCCGGTCAGCACCCAGTAGTAGACGGAGACGCCGAGCAGCGCGAGGCCGGCCACCAGAAGGCCGGTGATGGCGCCCGACTTGAAGGCGATGTCGAGACCCGCCGCCAGGCTGTTCGATGCAGCCTGCGCGGTGCGCACATTGGCGCGCACCGAAACGTGCATGCCTATGAAGCCAGCGGCGCCCGAAAGCACGGCGCCGACCAGGAAACCGATCGCTGCGGTACCCGAAAGCAGCCACCAGGCCAGCAGGAACACGACGACCCCGACGATGGCGATGGTGGTGTACTGGCGCGCCAGATAGGCTTGCGCGCCCTCGCGGATGGCCGCGGCGATTTCCTGCATGCGGGCGTTGCCCTGATCGGATGCCAGTACGGACTGCGTAGCCCATATGGCGTAGACGATCGAAAGCACGCCGCAGAGGATGACGACAAAAAGCATACTCATGTGCGGATTTTTCCTCGATCTGTGGCCCGGCAGACCTCCTCCCCCGGGCCGTGGAACCGAACCGGGGCTCTGAGCAGAGTCCCGACCCCTCGCAGCGATTTATGCAGAGCCGCGGTCTCGACCGTCAAGCCGGCGTGCGACATTTGCCCGCATTTCCTTGCGACACTTTAGCGCGGTCTTGTTGGGCCAGTCGGCCTGTCCGCACCAAGGTGGTGAACGCCGGCGCCGTCGTTTCGCGGCGCCGGCGACGAGCCCTGATAAGACGACCCCTTGTTAATCGGCCAGATCGTGATCCGGCTGCATGACGTAAATCAGCACGACAAGCATGGTCATGTAGAACTTGAAAGCCGCTTCCTGGCCGTTCCAGGTCTTCGACTGCCACATTGCAAACCACTCGCCGCCGATCGCCATGAAACCGAAATACCAGACGAGAAAGCCCATGGTGGTGGCGACGATCGCGAAATTCTTGGCCTTGTTGAACGCCGCCCCGCTACCGTTGCGGGCGCTCCACAGGTTCCATGCCGCGATCAGGAAGAGCACGCAGGTCAGCGCCTCGCCGGCGATGATCAACCAGTAGCCGGCTGTCCAAAGCGCCGGATTGGTAATGGAGCGGTACATCAATGCGTTGCCCGGAAAGGTCGTGTCCATGGACAGCACATGTTGGACAAAGGCGAAGTTCGAGCCATAGTCGGTGATGTTGCCAAAGGCGACAAGGAACGCGAAAATCGCCAGACACAGGCACATGATGATCTTGGAAAGACGTGACGTCATGGCAAAAGCCCCTTCTGCTTTCGATGGTGCAAGTCACGGTGACGGAAGATTGCCGAGTCCCGCCCGGCACGCAATCCATCCCGTCGTCATCGCCTTGACCGCGACCGCGAGCCGCCACGCTGCCGACTACGGGCTTTCGACGGCGCTTGCGGCCTTGCAACTGCCGGAAACCTGCGCGGTGGATGATCTCGTTTCACTCGAGAACACCGCCGATCGTCACGCGTTTTCCATCATCCGGCGCCGCTGGATCGCGGACGGCAACGGGACAAGATTGGAAATCACGCTCGACCATCCCGCGGCGGCATCCCGACGCTGAAGGACCACAGCCGTTCGGCCCAACCTGAGGCGGTTAAAGGCCCGACAGACCCATGCGGCGCGCCGCCACGCGTTCCAACGCGACCAGGCCGTCATAGATGAAGACGGCGAGCCCGGCGACGATCAGGCCGCCTTGCACGACGAAGGCGAGATTGTTGGAGATGAGGCCAGCGATGATGACCTCACCCAAAGTCTTGGCCGCCACCGTGGAACCGATCGTCGCGGTAGCCAGGCTGATGACGACCGAAAGCCGGATGCCGGCCAGGATGACCGGCAGGCTGAGCGGCAGCTCCACCTTGAGCAGTCGCTGACGGCTGGTCATGCCCGCCCCCCTCGCCGCCTCCACCACATTGCCCGGCAGCGTGGTGAGGCCGGTCAGCGCGTTCTCGAAAATCGGCAGCAGGCCGTAAAGGAAAAGCGCGATCAGCGTCGGCTTCTCGCCGAAGCCAACCGCCGGCACGGCTAGCGCCAGCACAGCAACCGGCGGGAAGGTCTGGCCGATATTGACCAGGCTGCGCGACAGCGGCAGGAATTCGGCGCCGAAGGGCCGCGTCACCAGGATCGCCAGCCCGATGGCAACAACGATCGCGCCCAGCGTGGCGACCGCCACGGTGCCCAGATGCTGCAGGGTGAGCGTCAGCAGGCTGCCCTGATTGTAGATCGCCGGCGCGTTGTTTTCCGTCAGCGGCTTGAGCAACGGCTCGAACCAGCCCGGACTGACGATGAACGTCACCAGGAGCACGAACAGCACCAGCCGCAGCGCCGCGGGCAGGAACCGTCTCATGCCGGTCGTGCCGCCAGTTTGATCAGCCCGTCCACGGTGACGCGGCCGAGCGGCTTGCCGTCGGCGCCCTTGACCGGCAATGCGGGGCGACCCGACCACAAAAGCTCGGCCAGCGCGTCGCGCTGGCTGGCCTCGGCGGGGATGGCCTCGCCTTCCGCCGTACCCTTCTCGACTGCATCGGCGACGCGGCCGAGCGACAGGAGCCGGAACGGCCGCTCGGACGAGCCGACCAGTGTCTCGACGAAGGAACTGGCCGGTTTCGCCAGGATCTCGGCGGGCTTGGCATATTGCACCAGCTTGCCGCCATCCATGACGGCGATCTTGTGGCCGAGATGCACCGCCTCCTCCATGTCGTGCGTGACCAGGATGATGGTGGTGCCGAAATGCTTCTGGATGGCCAGCAGGTCTTCCTGCGCCTTGGTGCGGATGATCGGGTCGAGCGCGCCGAACGGCTCGTCCATCAAAAGCACGTTGGGCTTGGCGGCCAGCGCGCGCGCCACGCCGACGCGTTGCTGCTGACCGCCGGAGAGTTCGTGCGGATAGCGCGGGCCGAAGGCGGCGGGATCGAGCTGGAACAGGCGCAGCAATTCGTCGACGCGCTCGTCGATACGCTCCTTGTCCCAGCCGAGCAGCAAAGGCACGGTGGCGATGTTCTGGGCCACCGTGCGGTGCGGGAACAGGCCATGGCCCTGGATGGCGTAGCCGATCGAGCGGCGCAGTTCGTAGTCGGGCAGCGAATGGTTGTCGACGCCGTCCAGCTTGATCGTGCCCGAGGTCGGTTCGACCAGTCGGTTGATCATGCGCAACAGCGTCGTCTTGCCCGACCCGGACGTGCCGACGATGGCGGCGATGGTGCGCGGCTCGATCACCAACGACACGTCGTCGACCACGGTCTGGTCGTCATAACGCTTGGTGATGTTTTCGATCTCGATCATGCTACCGCTTCCCTGCGCCGTCTCGTTGCGGTCAGTTCGATGATGGCGTCGAGCACGATGCCCGCCGCGAAGGCCAGCGCCACGGTTGGCACGGCGCCGAGCAGAACAAGGTCCATCGCCGTCTGGCCGACGCCCTGGAACACAAAAACCCCGAAGCCGCCGCCGCCGATCAATGCCGCGATGGTGGCGAGCCCGATGTTCTGGACCAGCACGATGCGGATGCCGGTCAAAATCACCGGAAAGGCCAGCGGGAACTCGACGTCGAACAGGCGCTGCCGGCTGGTCATGCCCATGCCGCGCGCCGCCTCGTTGGCGGCCTGCGGCACGCCGGCCAGTCCCACCACCGTGTTGGCGACGACCGGCAACAGCGAATAGAGGAACAGCGCCACGAAGGCGGGCGCGGTGCCGATGCCGCGAATGCCGAGCGCCGCAGCCCCCGGCACATGCAGCGCCACCCAGCCGAGCGGCGCGATCAGCATGCCGAACAGCGCGATCGACGGGATCGTCTGGATGATGTTGAGCACGTTGAGCACGGCCGCCTTCATCGGCTCGACCCGGTGGCAAAGGATGCCCAGCGGCAGGCCGACGACAACCGCGGCAGCCAGCGAACCCAGCGCCAGCGTCACATGCTTGCGCGCTTCGGCCCAGAAGCTGCCGGCGCGATTGGCATATTCCTTGAGGATGGAAAGGCTGTCCCAACTGCCCGAGGCGAGCAGGATGCCGATCGCGACCGCAGCGATCACAAGAATGCCGATACGCGCCAGCGGCGACAGTTCGAGCCGGGTCAGAACATCGGCCAAGAGCAGCGTGAAGGCGAAGACCAGCAGCCAGAAGCCGGAAGCCGGCGAGATGCGGGCGAAGGTATTGCCGGCCGGCGTCAGGAAGCTGCCGGCGACGCCGATCGCCAGCGCCAGCACGCCAAGCACGGCCACGCTTGCCACCAGACGCCAGATCAATGGCGTCTTCACGAGCGCCACGACGACGGCGACAACCACCAGCGCCAAAAGCAGCGCCCCACTGCCCGACGGAAGTGCTTCGAGGATGGATCGCCCTTGCCCCGGCACGATGCGATTGGCACGGAACGTGGCAAACGGCGCCAGGAACGCCGCATAGGCGGCAATCGCGGCGATCACAACGCCCAGCTTGTCGAAGCGAATGCCCACAATGCCTGTCCCCGGCGAACCGGCGCCCGTTCAGCGGGCGCCGGCAAGCTCTTCATGCCTTACTTCAGGAAGCCGTTTTTCTTCAGGAAGTCCTCGGCAACCGCCTTGGCCGGCTCGCCACCGACCTGGACGCGGCCGTTCAGCTCCTGCAGCGTCACCAGATCGAGCTTCTCGAAGACCGGCTTCAGGAGGTCGGCGATCTTCGGATTTTCCTTCAGCACCGCCTCGCGGATGATCGGCGTCGGCTGATAGACCGGCTGCACGTTCTTGTCGTCGGCGAGCACCACCAGCCCGGACGGCGCGATGCCGCCGTCGGTGCCGTAGACCATCGCCGCATTGGCGCCATTGGTCTGGTTGGCAGCGGCGCCAATGGTGGCCGCCGTGTCGCCGCCCGAAAGCGTGATCAGCTGGTCCGACTTCAGCTTGAAGCCGTAGGTGGTCTGGAAAGCCGGCAAGGCCGCAGCCGAGTTGACGAACTCGGCCGAGGCGGCCAGCACCACCTTGCCGCCACCGGAGACGTATTTGCCGAAGTCGCTGAGCGAGGCCAGCTTGTTGGCATCGGCGACATCCTTGCGCAACGCGATCGCCCAGGTGTTGTTGGCCGGCGACGGTGTCAGCCAGACGATCTTGTTGGCGTCGTATTCAAGCTTCTTGGCCGCTTCGTAACCCTTGGCCGCATCCTTCCAGATCGGATCGTCGGCCTTCTCGAAGAAGAAGGCGGCGTTGCCCGTATATTCGGGATAAATGTCGATCTCGCCGGCGATGATCGCCTTGCGCACCACCGGCGTGGCGCCGAGCTGGATGCGGTCGACGGTCTTGATGCCGTTGGCGTTCAGCACCGACTGGATGATGTTGCCCAGCACCCCGCCCTCGGTGTCGATCTTGGAGGAAACGACGACGTCGGCGGCATTGGCCGAGGCGACGGAAAGGCCGAACGCCACGAGCGCGCCGGCGAAAAACCTGGTTGAAGACATGGTGGCAAATCCCTCTGATGGAACCGGAAACGATTATTGCATATCGCACGACCCAGACGGCCAGTCGGGGCATACGGTTTCATAAGATGGAGGGTAAGCGCAATATTTTTATCTGGGCCGCGCGCGTTCGCGGCACCTATCCCGACAGCGTCGTGTCAGTTGGCTGCGCGCAAAGCCGTCATGCGAAGCCCGCCGAGCGCGACAAGGCACAGAAGCGATATCGGAAACACCACCCAGGCCAGCATGTTCCAGCCCCAGGCATTGTAGACCGCTCCTGACATCAGCGAGGCGAACGCCACCGCACCGAACAGCACGAGGTCGTGGAAACCCTGGATGGTTCCCTTCTCTTCCGGCCGGTAGCTTTCCGTCACCATGGCGGTCGAACCGATGAAGCCGAAATTCCAGCCGAGCCCAAGCAGGATCAGCGTGGTCCAGAACTGCCACAGCTGGATTCCCGAGAGCGCCACCACTGCGCAGGCGATCAACAAAACGAAGCCGATCGCCACGATGGCCGGAGCGCCGAAACGGTGAATGAGCCGCCCGGTAAAGAAGCTCGGCCCGAACATGGCCATTACGTGCCAGGAGATGCCGAGCGTCGCCTCGTCCGACGAGAGGCCGCAGCCGACCATGGCCAACGGCGCGCCGGTCATGACGAAGGTCATCAGCGTATAGGAGCCGACCGCGCACAAAAGCGCGATGAAGAAGCGCGGCTGGCTGATGATTTCGGCAAGCGGGCGACCACCGTCAGCGGCGACCTCGACGGTCTTGGTCGCATGGTTGGGGCGCAGGAAGAACAGGATCGCCGCGCCCAAGGCCACCAGGCCGAGGATCGAGGCAAAGGCGCCGGCAAAAGGCACCGGCGCCAGAAGGTCCTTGGTGAAGATCACCACCTGGGGGCCGAGGATGGCGGTTATGATGCCGCCGGCCAGGACGAAGGAAATGGCGCGCGCCTTGAATTCAGGCGGGGCGTTGTCGGCGGCGGCGAAGCGGAATTGCTGCACGAAGGCAGCACCCGCGCCGATGACCAGCAGGCCGAAGACGAACAGCCAGAAGCTCGACTGGAACAGGGCGATGGTGGCGACGAGCCCGGTCACGCCCGTGCCGACCAGAAATCCGTCGCGATGGCCGAGCTTGCGGATCAGCGCCGCCGAAGGCAGCGCGCCCACGGCCAGGCCGACCGAGTAACCGGTGAGCGGAGCGGTGGCCAGCGACTTGTCCGGCCCCAGCATATATTCGCCGGCCAGCGCGCCGAGCGCGAAACAGATCGGCCCGGCCGAGCCCAACACCGCCTGCGCGGCGGACAGGATGTAGGTCGTGCGGCGCGCCTCGTTTTGTGCGGCCGCCGTCACCACGCTCATCGTGCGTCCTTGCCTCTTCCCTCGCCGCGCATGCGGCGCGCCACACGGTCGAGCACGGCGTTGACCAGCTTCGGCTCGTCCTCGGAATAGAAGGCCTTGGCGATGTCGACATATTCGGAGACGATGACCGCCACCGGCACGTCCTCGCGCTTCATCAACTCGTAGACGCCTGCGCGCAGGATGGCGCGCAGCGTCGAATCGAGCCGCGACAGCGGCCAGTCGTCGGTCAGCGCCTGGCGGATCACCGGATCGACCGTCTTCTGGTTCTCCACCACGCCGGCCAGGATGGCGCGGAACCACTGCGCATCAGCCTCGCGGTAAAGCGCGCCGTCGACTTCCTTGCCGAGCCGGAAGGCCTCGTATTCGGCGGTGATCTCTAGCAGGCCGGAGCCGGCGACGTCCATCTGGTAGAGCGCCTGCACGGCGGCAAGCCGAGCGGCACCGCGCTTGTTGGCCTGGCGCGGAACGGAGCCGGGCTCGGACGGTTCGGTCACGATTGCGCTCCCAGTCTGTCTTTCAGCGCGATCATGGTGAGCGCGGCGCGCGCGGCGAAACCGCCCTTGTCGCCTTCGCTCTTCCTGGCGCGCACCCAGGCCTGTTCGTCGTTCTCGGTGGTCAGGATGCCGTTGCCGATGCAAAGCGATTCCTGCACCGAAAGGTCCATCAGCGCGCGGCTCGATTCGTTGGCCACGATGTCGAAATGATAGGTGTCGCCGCGAATGATCGAACCCAGCGCGACGAAACCGTCATACACCTTGCCGCCCTCGGCCATGCCGTCGAGCGCGAAGGCGATGACCGCTGGAATTTCCAGGGAACCCGGAACAGTGACGATGTCGCAGGTTGCGCCGGCTTCCTTGAGCGCGCTGGTGGCGCCGTCGAGCAATGCGTCGGCGAGGTCGTCGTGGAAACGCGCCTCGATGATGAGTAGATGGGCGTTCCGCTCGGGACGGATGAACGCCTTGCCGTGTTGGGATATGCCAGCCATGAAGGTCTCCGGGATTGCCGGTGACTTAGGCCGAAGCGGCGGCGGGCGCAAGCGACGTTTCAGTGTCTTGGCCGACCGGCGGCGTTCCGCTCCGTCAGAGCCCCTCTTTCGCGGCCTCCACCAGCCGCGCCGCATAGCGCGCCATGGTGTCGATCTCGAGATTGACGCGGTCGCCTGCCTGCCGGTCCGCCCAGGTGGTCACTTGCAGCGAATGGTGGATCAGAAGCACGTCGAAGCGTGTGCCTTCCACCTTGTTGACGGTGAGCGAGGTGCCATCCAGCGCCACCGAACCCTTCGGCGCGATGAACCTGGCGAGTTCGCGCGGCGCTTCCAGCGTGAAACGCACGGCATCGCCCTCGTCTTCCCGCGCCAGGATCGTGGCGGTGCCGTCGACATGGCCGGACACGATGTGGCCGCCCAGTTCGTCGCCGATCTTCAGCGCCCGTTCCAGATTGATGCGCGTGCCGGCCTGCCAGCCGGACGCCGTCGTCAGCCTCAGCGCCTCTTCCCACGCCTCGACCTCGAACCAGCGGGCGTTCGAGCCCTGTTCGGGCAGCGCCGTCACCGTCAGGCAGACGCCGCCGCAGGAGATCGAGGCGCCGAGGTCGATGGTGGCGGGATCGTATCCGGTGTCGATGCGCAGGCCGACGCCTTCCTTGCGCGGGCTGACGGCGGCGACGGTGCCGATGTCGGTGACGATGCCGGTGAACATCAGTAGAGATCCCTTATCCATTCGGTGGCGCGATCCTCGCCGAAGCGTGTCTCGCGCAATTTGCGGAAGCCGGCCGGAATGCTGCCCGCGTCGACGGGCGAGGCAATGCCGCCCTCGCCGATCGTCTCCGGCCCGGTGAACAGCACGATACGGTCGACCAGCCCCTCGTCGAGAAAGGCTTTCGCCACCTCCGCGCCGCCCTCGACCAGCACGCTCGCCATGCCGAGCGCGGCCAGATCCTCCATCAGTTCCGGCAAGGCGACGCGGCCATCGATCGTCTCGGTGCCGATGAAACGCACGCCGCGCCGTTCAAGCGCCGCCCGCCGATGCGGGTCGGCCTCGGCGCAGGCGGCGATGTAGAGCGGCACACGGTCTGCCTCGGCCACCAGCTTGGCGTTTTCCGGCAACCGGATATGGCGATCGAGCACGATGCGCGCCGGCGAACGAGTCTCCAGTCCGGGCAATCGCACGGTGAGCGCCGGATCGTCCTCCAGCGCGGTGCCGATACCGATCAGCACCGCGTCGGTCTCCGCCCGGATCAGATGCACCTCGCGCCGCGCCGCGTCGCCGGTGATCGATATCTGGCCGTCGCCCTTGCGGCCGATCATGCCGTCGGCCGACAGCGCAAGCTTCAGAACCACTTCAGGTCGTTTCTTGAGCGACCGGTTCATATAGCCGGCCATCTGTTCGGCGGCCTCCTCGGCCAGCAGCCGCTCGACCACCTCGACACCGGCGGCCCTCAAAATAGCGTAGCCCTTGCCGGACACCCGCGGATCGGGATCGCTGGCGGCCCCGACCACCCGGACGATGCCGGCCGAAACCAGCGCATTGGCGCAAGGCGGCGTGCGGCCGTGATGCGCACAGGGCTCCAGCGTCACATAGGCGGTGGCGCCTTGCGCCAGCACACCGGCCTCGGCCAGTGCCTCGGTTTCGGCATGCGGACGCCCGCCGATCGCCGTCACTCCGGTGCCGACGATCATCGGGCCATTGCCGTCGTCGCGCACGATGATGGTGCCGACGGAGGGGTTGGTGGCGGTGCGGCCGAGATTGCGCCGCGACAGGCGGATCGCCGCCGCCATAAAACGGCGGTCGAGGGCGTGCTGTTCTGGGCTGCTGTGCGAAACCACGGTCTAGCCGGCGTCCTCGTCGCCCTTCAGTTCGCCGAGCACGTCATGGAAATCCTTGGCTTCGCGGAAATTGCGATAGACGGAGGCGAACCGCACATAAGCGACGTCGTCCAGCGACTTCAACGCGTCCATCACCAGGCGCCCGACCTCGGCCGAGGGAATCTCGGTCTCGCCCGAGCTTTCGAGCTGGCGCACGATGCCGGTGACGGCCCGGTCGATGCGGTCGGGATCGACATTGCGCTTGCGCACCGCCGTCTCGACCGAGCGGGCGAGCTTGTCGCGGTCGAACGGCACCTTGCGGCCGGATTTCTTGACGACGACCAGATCGCGCAGCTGCACGCGCTCGAAAGTGGTGAAACGACCGCCGCAATCGGGGCAGACGCGGCGCCGGCGGATGGCGGCGCCATCCTCGGCGGGACGCGAATCCTTCACCTGCGTGTCTTCGGACTGGCAATAGGGGCAGCGCATGGTGAGCCTTGGCTAGCGATTCTGATTGCGCGGGAGGCTAGAGCCTTTCGGCACAAGTAGGAAGCGCGGATGCGGAATCCAATCGGTCGGTCGCGCTTGTGGTCTTCGACCGGCGGCCCGCAGTCGCGGGCTTGTCCCATCCCACGCCTTCGTCATTCCGGGCCAGCGAGGCGAAGCCGAGCGCCGACCCGGAACCCATTGGTCCCAGCGCATTGAGCACAGCCGGGACCTCGGTTCGCGTGGACAGCGGTGAAACATGCGGCGTCGGTTCGGCTGTCTGAACGGTCCAGAACGAGGACCGGGCCATGCTTGACGATGGTGCGGCCAATGGGTTCCGGCTCTCGCTGCGCTCGGCCGGAATGACGACGGCGGTACAGTCGCGTCGACGCGCGGTTGCGTTGATACACTTCTTCATCGCCACGCCCTGCTTTTCGCAGTCTGGCCATTGTCAAAAAACACTCCCGTTGCGGGAGGTGGGAAGCGGGGCGCCGGGTCGGTGCCTCTTAGCAAATAGCACGTGGCGCCTTCCGGGCGCCCCGCCGGTGTTCTTGCCCCGGACCGACCTCGCCGTCCTTCGCGACGGCAGACTTCGGGCCTCAAGCCGCCATTTTCGGCGGCCGGGTTTTTCCAGGGCCCGGACTTAGGGCTCGTCACCAGACACCGCCACCGTTAGCGCTGCCAGTCCGGCACCGGCGCCCTCCCTGATACCCGGTGCGCACCAGGTTCCCGTGAGGGCGATGGGCCGATTGTCAACTGAAGGCGAGTGGCGTGAATAAATCCGCGCGCGATTTCTCGCTCGGTTTTCGGCAAGGGATTGAACGGACAACGTTCTTTCTTTCGACCCGCGTCTTCCTCCACGCATCCAATCCACATCTTGCACCGCGCCGGTGATGTCGGCCGCGGTTTGGAACCAGCGCCGAAACAGAGCGATTCAAGCCAGCCGGGACCTGTTCCGGCTCAGAAATAGCGGGGCGCAAGGAAGATCGCGAGCGCGGCGACAAGCCAGACGACGAGGCCGCCGAGCACCGCCAGCCGGTAGTCGAGCGGATCGATCAGGAAATAACAGGCGCCGAGAAAGGCGAGATAGGCAGGGATGGTCTTGGCGCCGGCCAGACAGGCCTCGCGAAACCCGTCGGCGCCGCCCTTGGCACCGACGGCGAGCAGCGCGATGACGGCGAAGGTCGGGGCCAGCGGCAGGATGCCCGGCAACACATTGCCACGCTTCGAGGCCCAGACAATGAGCGCCGTCACCAGCCCGCCGACAACACCCTTCCACAGGATATCCATCGGCGGGTACCTTCTTTAAAACAACGGCTTAGCCGAGATAGGGATAGAGCGGGAAGCGGTCGGTGAGCGACACCACCTTGGCCTTCACCGCGGCCTCGACAGCGGCATTGCCCTCGTCGGAATTGGCCACCTTCAACCCGTCCAGCACCTCGGCGATCAGCTTGCCGATCTCGCGGAACTCGGCCTGGCCGAAGCCGCGCGTCGTGCCGGCCGGCGTGCCGAGGCGCACGCCCGAGGTGACGAAGGGCTTCTCGGGATCGAACGGGATGCCGTTCTTGTTGCAGGTGATGTTGGCGCGGCCAAGTGCTGCCTCGGCGCGCTTGCCGGTGGCGTTCTTGGGACGCAGATCGACCAGCATCAAATGGTTGTCGGTGCCGTTCGAGACGATGTCGAGGCCGGTTTCCTTCAGGCTTTCGGCCAGCGCCTTGGCGTTGGCGACGACGTTCTGGGCGTAGAGCTTGAAGTCGGGCTTCAGCGCCTCGCCGAAGGCCACCGCCTTGGCGGCGATGACGTGCATCAGCGGGCCGCCCTGCAAGCCGGGGAACACCGCCGAATTGACCTTCTTGGCGATGTCCTCGTCATTGGTCAGGATCATGCCGCCACGCGGGCCGCGCAGCGACTTGTGCGTGGTGGTGGTGACGACATGGGCATGCGGCAGCGGCGACGGATGCTGGCCACCGGCGACGAGGCCAGCGATATGGGCCATGTCGACCATCAGATAGGCGCCGATCGAATCGGCAATCTCGCGGAAGCGCTTCCAGTCCCAGACGCGCGAATAGGCGGTGCCGCCGGCCAGGATGAGCTTCGGCTTGTGCTGCTGGGCGAGCTTTTCGATCTCATCCATGTCGAGCAGATGGTCGTCCTTGCGCACGCCGTAGGAGACGACCTTGAACCACTTGCCGGACATATTGACGGGCGAGCCGTGGGTGAGATGGCCGCCGGAATTGAGGTCGAGGCCCATGAAGGTGTCGCCCGGCTGCAAGAGCGCCAGGAACACGGCCTGGTTCATCTGGGAACCGGAATTCGGCTGGACATTGGCGAAGTTGCAGGAAAACAGCTTCTTGGCGCGCTCGATGGCGAGCTCCTCGGCGACGTCGACGAACTGGCAGCCGCCATAGTAGCGCTTGCCCGGATAACCCTCGGCGTATTTGTTGGTCATGATCGAGCCCTGCGCTTCCAGAACGGCGCGCGAGACGATGTTTTCCGAAGCGATCAGCTCGATCTCGTGGCGCTGGCGACCGAGCTCGTTGCGGATCGAGCCGAAGATCTCCGGATCGACCTCCGCGAGCGGAGTTCCAAAGAAGGATTCGAGGGAGTTCGAAACGGCCGCTGCTGTTGCCATGCGCTGGGATCCTTGCTGTCAGGGAGTCACGGCGCCATTAACACAGTTGTATGCGCCCCGCCACGTTTGCGCTGCGAAATCCTCTGGCCGGATCGCGTCGTTTTTCGCAAACGCGCAGCCTCGCGAAATTGGCCGGTGCCAACGGCACGGGATTCCGCTTGCCATCCCCGCGATCCGATTGCAAAATGCAAGCGGATTGAGGAGGAAATCATGGCCACGACGATCTTTGCCAGTTCGATGTCGCTCGACGGCTATATCGCCGCGCCGTCGGGCGAACTGGTGTTGCCGGTGCCGGAAGCGCCGCTGCACCGGCATTTCAACCGGCTGATGGAAGCGACCGCCGTCGCCGTCTATGGCCGCAGGCTCTATGAGCTGATGCGCTACTGGGACACGGACGACGACGCCTGGCCGCCGGAAGCGTGGGAGTTCGCGCAGGCCTGGCGCGCCACGCCGAAATTCGTCTGCTCGACGACGTTGCGCGAGGTCGGCCCCAATGCGCGGCTGGTCAGCACGGACGCCGCCGGGACCCTGAAGCGCCTGAAGGCCGAGACCGATGGTCTTATCCTCGTCGGCGGCGCCGAATTCGCCGCCAGCATGGCCAGCCATGGCCTGATCGACGAATATCATCTTTATCTGCAGCCGGTGGTGCTGGGGGAAGGCAAGCCGTTTTTCGCGGACGGCAAGGCGATGACGCTGCGCCCGCTCAGCCAGGAACTGTTGCCGCAAGGTGTCGTGCTTGCACGTTACGCGCCGGCCTGACCGCCGCCGCTTGCGTGGAGACGCGACGACGTCTATCTATTTCGCGCAACCGTCGAGAAAGAAAGGAGGGCTGCGTGACCGGATTTAATCATCCCAGGTTTAATCACCATCGTCAGTGCGGCCCGAACCAGGCCCTGCAAATGCGTTTGCAGGGCTGACCTCAGGACGATCGCCTCACCGCATCTCTTTCTGGTCTGCCCCAAGGGGTAGCGCGACGCCGGCCAAGCCGCGTTCGCGTTTCGTCAAAACACCGAGCCAACGCAGTTCCGGCATGAGACGCCAGGCATAGGACATGCCCGGCCGCCGGCGCGGCTCGCGACAGACCAGAGAACGACCATGGCATTGATCAATCTGAAGGCACTCGGCGTCACCCTCGGCGCCCGCCTGTTTTCCAATCTCGACCTCTCGGTGGAGGCCGGCGACCGCGTCGGCATCGTCGCCGCCAATGGCCGGGGCAAGTCGACGCTGCTTCGCGTCATCGCAGGCGCGCTGGAACCCGGCGAAGGCGCTGTCACCCGCGCCCGCGGGCTCACCATCGGCCATGTCGAGCAGGATATAGCACCCGGCCTGCTCGCCCTGCCCTTTCACGAGGCGGTGCGACAGGCACTGCCGGCCGAACAGGCGGAGAGCGAAAGCTGGCGCGCCGATGTGGTGCTGGAGACCTTCGAGGTGCCGCAGGACTTGCGCGAGCGAGAACTCGGCGCGCTGAGCGGCGGCTGGCAGCGGCTCGCGCTTTTGGCGCGCGTCTGGATCAACGATCCCGACGCGCTTCTGCTCGACGAGCCGACCAACCATCTCGACCTCGCCCGCATCCGCTGGCTGGAAGACTGGCTGCGCGACCTGCCGCAGAGCATCCCGCTGATCGTCGCCAGCCACGACCGCGCCTTCCTCGACGCCGTCACCAACCGCACGCTGTTCCTGCGCGCCGAGGCGAGCCAGGCCTTCGCCCTGCCCTATTCGCGGGCGCGCGTCGCGCGGGACGAGATCGACGCCTCGCAGGAACGGCAGTTCCAGCGCGACATGAAGGCGGCCCAGCAATTGCGCCGGCAGGCGGCCAAGCTCAACAATATCGGCATCAACTCCGGCAGTGATCTCCTGGTCATCAAGACCAAGCAGTTGAAGGACCGTGCGGAACGGCTGGAGGATGCCGCCCGCCCCGCCCATCAGGAGCGTTCGGCCGGCGCCATCCGGCTCGCCAATCGCGGCACCCACGCCAAGCAGCTGGTGACGCTGGACGACGCCGAGGTGCGCACACCGGACGGCGCGCTGCTGTTCAAGACCGGCAAGCGCTGGATCTGCCAGGGCGACCGCATCGTATTGCTCGGCCGCAACGGCTCCGGCAAATCGCGACTGGTCGGCCTGGTGCGCGACGCGATTGCCGGCGTGGGCAGCGCTCAAGCCGGCATCCGCGCCACGCCGTCGCTGGCGCTCGGCCATGTCGACCAGGCGCTGTCCGACCTTGCCGACAGCGATACGCCCATGGCCGCCGTCGGGCGTCGTTTCGAGTTCGGCGACCCGCGTCTCAGGGCGCTGCTGGCCGGCGCCGGCATCGGCATCGACATGCAGGAGCGACCGATCGGCCGGCTGTCGGGCGGGCAGAAGGCGCGGCTGGCGATGCTGGTGCTCAGGCTCACCAATCCCAACTTCTACCTGCTCGACGAGCCGACCAACCATCTCGACATCGACGGCCAGGAAGCGTTGGAGAACGAACTGATGGTGCAGGAGGCGAGCTGCCTGCTGGTCTCGCACGACCGCAGTTTCGTGCGCGGCGTCGGCAATCGATTCTGGCAGATCGAGAACCGCAAGCTGATCGAGGTCGAGGGGCCGGAAGACTTCTTCGCCGCCGCCTCCGAAGACGGCCGCTGAGCCAAGGGCGGGCGCTATCGCTTGGCGCCCGCCTTCTTCGCCGCCGGCTTTTTCGCCCTGGCCGGGCTGTTTGCCTGCTTCCTGGCGCTGAGTGCCAGGCCGAGCATCACCTCGCCCATCACCGCGCGCATGGTGGTGTCGTTGATCTTGCGGGCTCTCAACAGATCGACAAGCGCGGCGCGCTCGGCATCAAGCGCTGCGTCGCGCATCGATTGCAGCACCGGCTGCATGTCCACGGCCGCCGGATCGTCCGCGTCGCCGGCGCCGAGCCGCTGCCGGTAATTGGGGATCAGCCGCTGCGAAACCGCCAGCCGCGCCTCGTGCAGCGCCGGGTCGGCATGCGCCTCGTCGACCATCTCTTCGATGCGCGCGATCGCCGCCTCGGCCGCGACTTGTCTCGCCAACCGCTCCTCATTGGCGTTCATGTCCTCGTCGTCGAGCGGGATGCCGCGCGCCACCACCGGCAGCGTGATGCTGGCCAGCACCAGCGAACAGATGATGACGCCGGCGGCGATGAAGACGACGAGGTCGCGCGCCGGAAAGGGCGGGCCGTTCTCCGAGATGACGAGCGGCAGCGACAAGATGCCGGCAAGCGTGATGGCGCCGCGCACGCCGGCCAGCGTCATCACCACCTTGAGCCGCGTGGTGAGCCGTAGCGACGCCCGCCCGCGCCAGCGATCGACCGCGCCGCGGACCGCCGAACCGAAGACGATCCAGGCGAAACGGATGGCAAGCAGGATCAGCGTCAGCGTGATCACCGCCAGCACCGGTTCCCAGATCGTGCCATAGAGCGACAGGTCCGGCGGGACGTTGCGGATGATCGTCGGCAGTTGCAGGCCGAGCAGCAGGAAGATGACGCCGTTGAAGGTGAAGGACAGGACTTCGATGAGCGCCATGTTCTGCATGCGCGCCGGGATCGACAGCGAGCCGAACAGGCCGGAGCGGCCGACATAGAGACCCGCCGTCACCGCCGCCAGGATGCCGGAGAAGTGAAACTGTTCGGCAAGGAGATAGGCAGCGAAAGGCAGCAGGATGAGGATCACCACTTCCACCTCGGGCCTGATGTCGCCGAGCCTGGCGACGATGCGCAGCGCCTTGGCCGTTGCCCACAACATGGCGAAACCGGCCAGCGCGCCGCCGAGCGCGACCAGGACAAAGGTCATCGCCGTCTCGCCGATCGAGAACTGGCCGGTGAGCGCGGCGGCCACAGCGAAGCGCAGCACGACAAGGCCCGACGCATCGTTGAGCAGCGATTCGCCTTCCAGGATGTGGCGGATATGGGCGGGAACCAGATCGCGCCCGACAATCGAGGACACTGCGACGGCATCGGTCGGCGACAGCACGGCGGCCAGCGCGAAGGCGACGGGCAGCGGCACCTGCGGCAGCAGCCAATGCAGCGCGTAGCCGAAGACAACGACGGTGAAGAAGACGAGCCCGAAAGCCAGGCCAAAGATGCGCGGCGCCAATTCGGCGAATTCGCGCTTCGGCAGCAGCAGGCCGTCGATAAACAGAAGCGGCGGCACGAACACCAGAAGGAACAGTTCCGGTTCCAGCTCGACCCTCAGCCCGTCGATCGGCCAGGCGAGCAAAATGCCGAGCCCGATCTGGATGATCGGCAGCGGCAAGGGCAGGATGCGCACCAGAACGCCGGAGGCGGCGACCAGGACGAGAAGCAGGAGGATCAGTGTCGCGACGGCCAAGCGTTTCTCCAGGGGTGACGGGCTCGACCTCCCCGGACATAGGGGCCGAAGCGGCAAGCCGCGTCAAGAAAAAGCCGCCCCGGCGCGGTGACTTTCACCCGCCGGACGGCTTTTTTCTCTTCCTGGACAATCGCTTATCTCGAAATCGTGATTCGATCTCGCAACGGCGTGAGTTCCGTTCCCCGCGTAGAGCGTCGGTCGAGGAACTACGCGGCGAGCAAACGCGCCAGCTTGTCGAAGCATTCCTGCCAGCCTTCGGCGTTGCCGTCGCGATGCGCCTGTTCGCGGAAGCCGCTCTGGTGGAAAGTCATCTCGGTGCCGCTATCCACCGCGCGGAAAGTAACGGTGATGACGGTCTCGGGACCGGCAAAGGCGCTGTGGGCCTGGGTCAGGGTGAGCACCAGGCGCTCCGGCGGCGCGATCTCGCGGAAGACGCCGTTTTCGACGAATTCGTCGCCCTTGTCGGAGCGATAACGCAGACGCCAGGCCCCGCCGGGGCGGGCATCGACGGTGCAGTCCGTCGTTGCATAAGTGTCCGGCGCGAACCAGTCGCGGATCGCTTCCGCCGTCACCCATTGCGCGAAAACCAAAGACGGCGGAGCCTGAAACCGACGGGTGATCGTCAGATCGAGCATGACCGCCGCGGTGGTCTTGTCCTTATGCGTCATTGTCGCCTCCTGTTTGCAAACGCGTGAGGCGCGCATCCAGCCGATCGAAGCGGCTGTTCCACAGCGCCCGGTAATCGTCCAGCCAGGCATCGATGCCGGCAAGCGGTTCAGCGCGGATTTGGCTCGGCCGCCGCTGCGCGTCGCGACCGCGCGTCACCAGCCCCGCCGCCTCCAGCACGCCGATGTGTTTCGACACCGCGCGCACCGTCATGTCGAACGGCACCGCCAGTTCGGCCACCGACGCCTCGCCATGGCGCAGCCGGTCGAGGATCGCCCGACGCGTCGGATCGGCCAGCGCGGCGAAGGTGAGGCTCATCGGGTCCTGGTGTTGCATATATGGAACCACTTAGTTCTGGAACTAATTGGTTCTATACAACGGAAAACACAAAAGATCAAATATGCACCCGCGCTCCGCGACACGACAGGGACGGCAATCGCGAGCGTAAGAGGAGAATCCCTTTCGAAATTAAGGCCTTATGCCCGAGTTCCGATTCAATGCGCGATGCGCCGGCATCGTCACCCGCGATCCTCAGCCAGGGCGACGTCGAGGCGCCGGCGGCTGAGATAGCCGATGGCAATCGCGGCGAGCATCAAACCACCGGCCACCGCGAAGGAGGTCCGCATGCCGGCGGCGACGGCTTCGGGCGGCGCGGCGGCGCCGTCGATCGCACCCGAGGCCAGGGCGAACACCGCGCCGATGACCGAGGCCCCGATGATCAGCCCGAGATTGCGCGACAGGCTGAGCATGCCGGAAACGACACCGCGACGGTCGGGCGCCACATCCATCATCACCGCCGTGTTGTTGGCGGCCTGAAACAGCTGATAGCCGGGGGTGAGCACCGCGATGCCGGCGATGTAACCGGCAACGCCCGCGGCCGCCGGCATCGTGGCCAGTGCGAACGCGCCGGCCGCCATCAGCGTCAGCCCGACGAGAACGACGGCCGACGCCCCCAGCCGGTCGACGACGCGGCCGGCCGGAATGCCGGTCAATGTCGCGATGACCGGGCCGACCGACAGCACCAAGCCGACGGAAGCGGCGTTCAGGCCGAGCGCACGGGAGAGATAGAACGGACCGACCACGAAGGTCGCCATCATCACCGTGGACACCAGCATGTTCATGGCGAGGCTGCCGCTCAGCCCGGCGTTGCGGAAGGCGGACGGGCGGATCAGCGGCGAGGCCACCCTCGCCTCGACCAGCAGGAACAGGCCCCCGGCCACAAGGGCGCCGGCGAGCAGCACCGCGTTCGACCAGCCGAAGCGCCCGCCCCCGCTGGTCGCGGCGAGCGCGAAGGCGGCAAGTGCTGCGCCGAGCAGCAGCGTGCCGGGCCCGTCGAAACCGGCGGCCTTTTGCGCAGGCCTCGATGCAGGCAGGAAACGGGAGGCGAGCAGGAGGTTCAGAACGCCCAGCGGCACCATGACAAGGAAGATCGCGCGCCAGCCGGCCGACGCGAGCAAAAAACCGCCGAGCGAGGGACCGAGCGCCGTGCCGATCGCCGACATGGTGCCGAGCAGCCCCATCGCGCTGCCGGTCTTGCCGTCGGCGACGATGTCCCGCACCGATGCAATGGTCAGCGCCATCAGGACGGACGCTCCCAGCCCCTGCAAGGCTCGGGCCGCCACCAGCATCCAGAGCGACGAGACGAGGCCGCAGGCGGCAGAAGCCAGCATGAACAAGGCAATACCGAAAAGCAGGACACGTTTGTGCCCAAAGATGTCGCCAAGCCGCCCCGCGCTGACGATCATGATGGTGACGGCGAGCAGATAGGCCAGAACGACCCACTGCACGTGCTGGAATGGCGCATCGAAGGCCTGGGCCAGCGCAGGCAAGGCGACATTGGCGATGCTGATGCCGAGCGACGACAAGAGCATGGAGAGCGCCAGGCTGGCCAGCACCCAGCCGCTGACCCGCGGCTTTGCCCCGCTTCGCTCCGCGGCGCCGTTCGTGTTCGATTGCATGGTGAGCTCCAACGTTGACCGACCTCGAAAATGGTCGACAGACAGGTAGCTCCTGGCCAAACATGGCGGAAGGCGCATCATTTGCATTTCATTCGTGCATGAAACGCCTCATCAAATCGCCTCGACTGCGTTATGCTCGATCGATGACGCGCCCCGACCTCAATCTCCTCGTCACCCTGGACGTGCTGCTTGCCGAAGGCAGCGTGGCGCGCGCCGCGCGGCGGCTGCGGCTAAGCCCCTCCGCGATGAGCCGCGCGCTGGCCCGGCTGCGCGAGACGACGGGCGATCCGTTGCTGGTGCGTGCCGGTCGCGGCCTCGTCCCGACACCGCGCGCGCTGGAATTGCGCGAACGCGTCGGCCAGATCGTCGAGGACGCGGAAGCCGCCCTGCGTCCGGCCGAGGCGCTCGACCTGACACGGCTGGTACGCACCTTCACGATGCGCAATTCCGACGGGTTCGTCGAAAATTTCGGGCCACGCCTCATCGCCCGCGTCAGTGAGCAGGCACCCGGCGTGCGCCTGCGTTTCGTGCCGAAGCCCGACAAGGACAGTGCGCCGCTGCGCGAAGGCAGCGTCGATCTGGAAACCGGTGTCATCGGCGACACGACAGGTCCCGAAATCCGCGCGCAGGCCCTTTTTCACGACCGCTTTGTCGGCGTCGTGCGCACCGGCCATCCCTTGTGCGAGGGCCGGGTCACGCCCGAGCGCTATGCAGCCGGTCGCCATATCCTCGTCTCGCGGCGCGGTTCCGACAAGGCGCCCATCGACGATGCGCTGGAGCCCTTTGGATTGAAGCGCGAAATCGTCACCATCGTCGGCGGTTTTTCGGAAGCGCTGGCCTTTGCACGGGCGACCGACCTGATCGCCAGTGTCCCCGAACGTTATACGGGGCACCTGCGCGACGGCATGTTCCGGTTTCCCCTGCCGGTGCCGGTGCCGGAATTCACGATCTCGCTTCTGTGGCACCCTCGCCTGGACGCTGACTCGGCGCATCGCTGGCTGCGCGGATGCGTGCGCGACGTCTGCCTGGAAAAATGAAACGGCCACCGGCGCTGCCGCGGTGGCCGTGACTGAATTTGATCGGCGCGCTGCTTAGAGCGACGAGGTGATCTGCAACTCGTCGACGCCGTCGCGACGATAGACGTCGTCGCGGAACTGCACCACGCCAGTGCCTGTCGACCAGGCCGAAATATAGGTGAAATAGACCGGCACCGGATTGGTGACCGCGACCGGCGTGTTGTTGCCGGACTTGATCGTCTCCTCGAAATGCTGGCGGCTCCAGCCGGCCGTATCGCGCAGGATCCAGGTGACGAGGTCGCGCACGTTCTGCACGCGCACGCAGCCCGACGAATCGAAACGCATCAGCTTGCCGAACAGGCTCTGCTGCGGCGTGTCGTGCATGTAGACGCCGTCCGGGCTCGGGAAATTGATCTTGACCGAGGCCATCGCATTGCCGGTGCCCGGATCCTGGCGGAAGCGGTACTTAGCGGCTTCCTCGGTCGACCAGTCGACGGTGGTCGGATCGACCTCCGAGCCATCGGGCGCGAGCAGGCGGATGTGGCTGTCCTTCAGATAGTTCGGGTTTTTCCGCATCAGCGGAATGATGTCCTTGCGGACGATCGAGACCGGCGCGTTCCAGTACGGATTGACGATGATCTCGTTGATCTTGGAATTCACGATCGGGGTCTGGCGATCGATCTTGCCGACAATGGCGGTGTGGCGCAGCACGACGCGATCGCCCTCGACCGCCTCGATCTGCGCGGCCGGGATGTTGACCATCACATAGCGGTTGCCGAGGAAGCCGCCCATCGAGCGCAGCCGCACCAGATTGGTTTCGAGCTGGCCGAGGCGCACCTGCGCGGAGACATTCATGGCGGCGAAGGTGTATTTGCCGGTGACGCCGTCGGCCGGAAGGCCATGACGGGTCTGGAAGCGCTTCAGGGCCGAATCGACGTAGGAATCGAAGGATTCCGACAGGCCGGCGCTCGCCGACAGATCGCCGGAGACCATCAGCCGCTTGCGCAGCACGGCGACATCGGCATCGGAAACGCCGAGTTGCAGCTTCTTGGTGGCCGGCACCTGCGGCCAGCCGCCCTGGGCGACGATGTCGCGATACTGGGCAATGGCTTGCTCGGTATAGGTCACCGTCTGCGGGCTGAAGATCGGCAATGTCGATGCGACCTTGCCGGTTTCCGTGGCGCGGGCGTCGAACGTGTCGTCCCAGCCGCCCTGCCCCGAGGCCTTCAGGATTCCGTCAACGGCGTCCTGGGCGCTGGCGGCGCCGGCGGCAAATGCCACGGCGAGCGCGGAAGCTCCGGTGAGAAACAGGCGGCGACTGGTGTTCATAAGCGTTCCAGACTTGTTCAACAGTTCGACGATCGGCCACTTGACCCTAGCGATTGGGTCCGCACTTTATGGTTGCCATTCTTAACATTTAGCCAACCATACCTCGCATTTCCTTGCGGGAGAACGCCCGACTGCGAGTGAGGTTCCCGCCAGCCTGCTGCCGGCGACACCGTTCGCCTCCTCGCTTTCATCGGAATATGGCGGCAATTGGGCATCGGCCCCGCCATAGATGCCGGCACCGCATGAAAGAAAGGGCCAGTGCCTTTTCAGCACCGGCCCAGTCCGGAGATCTCGATCTCCTCCTCCCCGCTCTCTGGCGTGGTATTTCGATGCAGCGGCAGGGCCGCGCAAAACCATTGCCCGCCGGCTTGGCCGGCGGGCAACAGTTGATATCGGCCGCTTACATGCGGTAGGCGATGGTGTCGTTCCAGAAGCGGTCCAGGCGCTGCAGGGCGCGGTTCATCTGCTTGAACTCGTCCTGGTTGATGCCGCCGACCTGTTCGATCGAGCCGATGTGGCGCTCATAGAGACCGGCCACCACTTCCGCCACTGCATTGCCCTTGTCGGTCAGGCTGACGCGGACCGAACGGCGGTCGATGCGCGAGCGCTGGTGGTTGATGAAACCGAGATCGACCAGCTTCTTCAGGTTATAGGACACGTTCGAGCCGAGATAATAACCGCGCGAGCGCAGTTCACCGGCGGTCAGTTCAGCATTGCCGATATTGAAGAGCAGCAGTGCCTGAATGGCATTGATGTCGGAACGGCCGTTGCGGTCGAATTCATCCTTGATCACGTCAAGCAAACGGCGGTGCAGACGCTCGACCAGCTGGAGGGATTCCATGTAGAGCGTGCGGATGGAGTCACGACGTTCATCGATAACGTTGGCGGTCTTCGCCATGGGACGCGAATTGATCATTGTCTTTGCCTCTCGTTTGTCGCCTGGTGACTTTTTTGTTTTTGTCACCTTGATCGCGACACTATCGAATACCCATAAAATTCGACTTAAACGCCAGGGCTAACAAGAGCTTACCGGTAAGAGGTTTCGATAGAGGGTTAATAAAAACCCTGCCGAGGGGAGAAAATTAACCTAAAGATTTAGCGAATGACCGAAAGGCCCGGAATCACTGCCTTTGGCGGCGCTGCTGCAGGTGCACCAATACTCTAAGGACAGTGTAGATCACCGCGACCGCCGCATGAGCCGCCACGATCAGCCAGCGTTCGCCGAACAGCTGCGGATAGCCCGCATACATAATTGTCTCGGTCAGCGCGCAGATAAACCAGATCACCGGCCCCCATGACGCCAGCATCCAGAGGCCGGCGGCGGCGAAAGGAAAGAAGACGGCCAGCGTCGCCGCCGCCAGTTGCCAATGCACCGGCATCAGGTCGAAGCGCCACAGCGGACCGGGGTAGAAGCCGATCAGCCGGATCCAGTAGAGAACGCCGAACATCAGGCAATAGACAGCGACGATGCGCTGGAACCACTCGAAGATGAGTTCCGTCAGCGACGGTTCAAGCACGACACGGCTCTGCGCGGCGTCGTTCACAGCGCAAGTTCCCGCTCGCCAAGCGGCGCGAAATAGCCATCGACGTCGGCGGGCCCGATCGAACCCAGTCCCGCAGGACGCCATTTCGGCTGACGATCCTTGTCGACGATCGCCGCGCGAATGCCTTCATAGAAGTCGTGGCCTTCGAGCATGCGCACCAGAATGCGGAACTCCATGCGCATGCAATCGTCCATCGACAAGGCGAGGCCGGCGCTGATCTGGCGAAACGCCACGTTGAGGCTGGTGGGCGAGCGCTGGGCGAGCGTCGCCAGCGTCTTGGCCGCGAATTCGTCCTTGCCGGCCTCGAGGCTGGCGACGACACCGGCCAAAGTGTCCTTCGAGAAATGATATGCGATGGCCCCGAGCAACGGGCGCTCGGTTTCGCGCGCCGCCTGGATGAAATAGCTGCGCAGCACCGCGTCCGGTTCACCGGTCTCGGTCAGTTGCTGCACGAAGCCGGCCTGGTCGGCCGCCTTGATTGTGTGGGTGGCCAGCCCCGACCACAATGCGTCGCCATAGCGGATGCGCTCGCCGGTCAACGCCAGATACATGCCGAAGCTGCCGCCGAGATCGGGCAGGAGATGGCTGCCGCCGACATCCGGGAAGAAGCCGATACCGACTTCCGGCATGGCGAAAAGCGCGTTTTCAGTCAAAACCCGGTGCGAACCGTGGAAGGAAATGCCGACGCCGCCGCCCATGACGATGCCGTCGATGAGCGATACATAGGGTTTGCGGTAACGGGCGATATAGGCGTTCAGCCGGTATTCGTCGGCGAAGAATTCGACCGGCGGCCTGCCGGCCTTGCCGCCTTCATAGACAGCCAGGATGTCGCCGCCGGCGCAAAACGCCCTGCCCTCGGCCTTGACCAGCACCAGCTCGACGGCGGCATCCGCCTCCCAGGCCTCAAGCGCGCGCATCAGCGCCTTGACCATGCCATGGGTGAGCGCGTTGAGCGCCTGCGGGCGGGTCAGCGTCACGACGCCTGCCCGGCCCATTCTTTCGAAGCGGATTTCGTCGCCGCCGCCAAAGTCCATAGCCAAGAGAATCCCTTCGAGCCCGCCACAGAAGTGCTAAGCGCCGCCCTTGGGCGCGTCAATGCCGCACGGCTCGCGCCGATTGGCCGTTGGAAAAGCCAATGCTACTGTCCCGCCCGGCCACGCAGCAGGGCGTGGCGCTTGGTGGGGTGAGCGATGACCATCGGCCGTCGACTGATGTTTGCGTTGCTCATGCTTATGGGTGCGGGCCTTGGCAGTCTTGCCCTCGCCGATCCGCTTTCCGACCTCTATCAGGCCAAGGCCATCGTCACCGGAACCGGCGAGACCAACCGCGAACTCGGTTTCCGCAAATGCCTCGACGACGTGTTGCTGCGCGTTTCCGGCGATCAGCGCCTGCTCAGCCGCCGCGAAATGCCGGCGCTGCGCGACAGGGCCGGCAGCTTCGTCGCCGAATTCCGCTATCGCGACCGGCTGGAGGGCCGTCCGGTGCGCGACGAACAAGGCACGCATGACCGGCCGCACGACCTGACATGCCTGTACAAGCCAGAGACCGTCGACGCGGTGCTGAAATCGCTGGGCAGCAGGCCATGGCTGGACAAGCGGCCGAAACTGGTCGTGCTGCTGGGCGTAAAGAACGCCAAGGGAAGTTATGTCCTGGCTTCCGACGAGGCCAGCGGCCGGTACATGCAGGAATCGCTGCTCGCCGCCGCGCAACTGCCGTCGTTGTCGATCGCGATACCGCCGCGCGCCTTGCTGGCCAGGGACAAGTTCGACTTCAATGCATTGCAGGGTGCCGGGATCAAGGATCTCGACACGATCGCGATCACCGCCGATGGCGACCAAGCCCTGGCCGGATCGCTCACCTGGAGCGACAAGGACCTTGGCTGGGTGGCCGAGTGGCGGCTTGCCGTCAAGGGCAAGGTGTGGCGCTGGGGCGCGCGCGGCATTTCCTTCGACGATGCCTTCCGTTTAGCCATGCGTGGTGCTGCCCAAATCCTGTCGGGCAACGGCCAGCCTTAGCCTCTCCATCCATAGTGTGGGCGCACCGGGTGCGACCATCCGCGCCGGCCGCTTCCGCCCCTGGTACAACCATGCCGCATTGGTCGCTTTGGCACGGGCATGATAGAAAACGGCCAATCGGAGTTATCGCCATGAACAAGTTCGTCCCGGCAAAACCGGCCGGCACCCGCAGCGTCGACGAGATCACCGGCTCGCGCCGCCTGCGCCGCATGCGCAAGGCCGACTGGTCGCGCCGTCTCGTGCAGGAGAACCGGCTGACCGTCGACGATCTGATCTGGCCGATCTTCCTGACCGGCGGGTCCAATGTGCGCGAGCCGATCGACGCGATGCCGGACGTTTTCCGCCTCAGCATCGACCAGGCGGTTCGCGAGGCGGAGCGCGCCGCCAAACTGGGCATTCCGGCGCTGGCGACCTTCCCGAACATCGACGCGCGTCGCAAGGACGTGACCGGCTCGCACATTCTGGACCCCGACAACCTGATCAACGCCGCAACCCGCGCCATCAAGGCAGCCGTTCCGGAAATCGGCATCATCACCGATGCCGCGCTCGACCCCTTCACCAGCCACGGCCATGACGGCATCCTGCGCGACGGCATCATCGTCAATGACGAGACGGTCGAACAGGTCGCGGCCGCCGCCGTGCTTCAGGCGGCCGCCGGCTCCGACATCGTCGCGCCGTCCGACATGATGGACGGCCGCATCGGCGCCATCCGCGACGCGCTCGACGCCAACGGCTTCCAGGACGTGGCGATCATGTCCTACGCGACCAAATTCGCTTCTGCCTTCTACGGCCCGTATCGCGAGGCGATCGGCACGCAAGGCCTGCTGAAGGGCGACAAGAAGACCTATTACATCGACCACGCCAATTCGGACGAGGCGGTGCGCGAAGCCGAGCAGGACCTCGCCGAAGGCGCGGACATGCTGATGGTGAAGCCCGGCCTGCCCTATCTCGACATCATCCGCCGTCTGAAGGACGAATTCCGCGTGCCGACCTTCGCCTACCAGGTGTCGGGCGAATATTCGATGATCAAGGCAGCAAGCGCCAATGGCTGGATCGACGGCGAAAAGGCGATGCTGGAATCGCTGCTTGCCCTCAAGCGCGCCGGCTGCGACGGTATCCTCACCTATTTCGCGCCGCGCGTGGCCGAGATCCTGAAAGGCTGAGCCTCGCTTATGGTGTTCCGGTGGGCAGCAAGGACAATCGACGCCTTCTCGCTGACCGGACTGGCCCTGGCGACGCTGTTTTTCTGCGCGTCGCTTTCGCCGAGCCTCATCCCGCGTGACGGCATCACGCAAGGGGTGCTGTCGGGCTTGAGCTTCTCCGCCGGCTACGGCGTCGGCGTCGCCTTGCGCGCGCTCTGGACCTATATGGGATTGCCCGTTGCCGACATCCGCCGGCTGGCTGTTCCCTATTGGGCGATCATCCTGGCCTGCATCGCGGCGGCCGTCATCTTCCTGGTCCAGGCGTCCGGCTGGCAGGATTCCATCCGCGTCCTGATGGGCATGCAACCGGCCGACAAGATCGGACCGATCCAGGTCGCGGCGATCGCGCTCGTCACCTTCGCCATCGTCATCTTGATCGCCCGGCTGCTGGCCCGCATCTTCCGCGGCATCGCAAGCCGCCTGCGCCCCTATGTGCCGAGGCGCGTCGCCGGCGTCGTCGGCCTCGCCGTCACCGCGCTTCTGTTCTGGTCGGTGGTCGACGGGGTGCTGCTGCGCTTCGCGCTGCGGGTGATGGATTCGTCCTATCGTGAGGTCGACCAGATCGTCGACGCGGATGTGAAGCCACCGGCCAACCCGCAAAAGACCGGCGGTCCCACCTCGCTGATCGGCTGGCAGGGCCTTGGCAAGATGGGGCGCGACTACATCGCCTCGGCGCCGACCGGGAGCGAAATCGCCAACCAGACTCATCAGGACGCAAAGGAGCCGATCCGCGTCTATGCCGGCTTGAACTCAGCCAGGACTGTCGAGGAGCGGGCCAAGCTGGCGCTCGACGAACTGGTGCGTGTCGGCGGCTTCGAGCGCTCGGCGCTCATCATCATCACGCCGACCGGAACCGGCTGGGTCGATCCCGCCGGTATCGACCCAGTCGAATATCTGCACCACGGCGACATAGCGAGCGTCGCCATACAATATTCCTACCTGCCGAGCTGGCTGTCGCTGCTGGTCGAGCCCGGTTACGGTTCCGAGGCCTCGCGCGCGCTGTTCGCGCAGATCTACGGCTACTGGAAACAACTGCCGAAGGACAAGCGCCCGAAACTCTATCTCTATGGCCTCAGCCTCGGCGCGATGAATTCGGACCTGTCGAGCGATCTCTATGACGTCGTCGGCGATCCCTATCAGGGCGCGCTCTGGGCGGGACCGCCCTTCCCGAGCCGCACCTGGAACACCGCCACCGCCAGCCGCGTCGCCGGTTCGCCAGCCTGGCTGCCGCGCTTCCGCGACGGCTCGATCATCCGTTTCACCAACCAGCACAACGCCCTTGGCCTCGACGGCGCGCCGTGGGGGCCGATCCGGATCGTCTATCTGCAATATGCCAGCGATCCGATCGTCTTCTTCGACCCCTACTCGGCATTCCGCCAGCCCGCCTGGATGAAGGGCGAGCGCGGCCCCGACGTCTCGCCGCGTTTCCGCTGGTTCCCGATCGTGACGCTGCTGCAGCTGACCGTGGACATCGGGCTCGGCACCACCGCGCCGATGGGGCATGGCCACGTCTATGCCCCGGAACACTATATCGATGCCTGGGTGGCGGTTTCCCAGCCGCCCGGCTGGACGGCTGAGAAGATCGACGCGCTGAAGGCCTATTTCGTCTCCCAGCGCCCGGCCGGCTGATCCCGATCAGTATTTCTGCGGCACGTGCAGTTCCGGCGGCAGCACCGCGCGCTCATATTGCGGGTTGAAGACGCGCTCCGGCAGCGTGATGTCGTCGTGTGGCACGGCCTCGTAGGGCACCTGCTGCAGAAGATGGTCGATGCAGTTGAGGCGTGCCCGCTTCTTGTCGTTGCCTTCGACGATGAACCACGGCGCTTCCTTGATGTTGGTGCGCAGCAGCATCTCTTCCTTGGCCTTGGTGTACTGCTCCCAGCGCACGCGCGACTGCAGGTCCATCGGCGACAGCTTCCACTGCTTCATCGGATCGTGGATGCGCATGAGGAAGCGCATCTGCTGCTCCTCGTCGGTGATCGAGAACCAGTATTTGATCAGCGTGATGCCGGAACGCACCAGCATGCGCTCGAACTCCGGCACATCGTGGAAGAATTCCTCGACCTGCCCGGGCGTGGCGAAACCCATCACCCGCTCGACGCCGGAGCGGTTGTACCAGGAGCGGTCGAACAGCACGATCTCGCCACCGGCCGGCAGATGCGGCACGTAGCGCTGGAAATACCATTGCGAGCGCTCGCGCTCGGTCGGCGCCGGCAGCGCCACCACGCGGCAGATGCGCGGGTTGAGACGCTGGGTGATGCGCTTGATGACGCCGCCCTTGCCGGCGGAATCGCGCCCCTCGAACAACACCACCACCTTCGCCTTGGTGTGGGCGACCCAGGATTGCAGCTTGATCAGTTCCGACTGCAGCCTGAGCAGTTCGCGGAAATAGGTCATGCGGTCGACGGATGGCGGGTGCGACCGCTTGTAGATCTTGGCGATTTCCTCCGAAAGCGCCGGTTCCGACAGCTCCAGCTCATAGTCTTCGTCGAGCGTGTCGGCGAGTTCCGCCTCAAGCCAGTCTGTTGCGGGAGAATTGCGTTCCAGTTCGGTCATCATGTCGCTCCGCGTTGGCGCCGTGAGCCGACCAATATCCGCCCGCAATGACGGTTTTATTTCAGGGTATTCGGAGCAACGAAGTCGTTCTGAGGAAGAAGCCCCGTATTCACCGCCTCAAGCGGATATGAAGCGCCAGATCTTGTCGTCGGGCTCGATCTGGCCGCTCAGCACGAAATATTTGTAGAGCACGAGGAAGGACAGCGCCGTCTCGGTCGGTCCGTTCTGGAACTGGCGGCAATAGGCCTGGGCATTGCCAATGATGCGTTCGGCCTGTTCGGGATGACGCTCGAAGAAAGCGATCTTGTCGGAAAGGTCCGAAAAATCCGGCGCGAGCTCGACATAATGGACGTCGGGCTTCAGATGCCCCTCGCAGAACCAGATCTCGTTCGTCGGCTTCAGCATCAGGCACAGCGAATTCGAACTCATAATCCATTTCAGGTTCGTCGCCACGTCATAGCCTTCGAGCGAGACGATGTAGCGGTAGCGCTTCTGCTCCTCGACGCTCATGAACGGCCTGCGGTGGCGCTCCGGCGCGTGGGTGGCCGGCGAGCCTACATCGCAGAAGGGCAGCCCCTGGGCGGCGTCCAGGAAGGTCAGGCGGATCGGGTTGTTGAGATCGCCCCGCCACACGATCCGGGGCTGCTTGTCCGCGAACCGCAGCGGGTCCGCCGGCATCTGGAAATGGCGGAGCTTGTCCAGCTTGAACAGGACGGCATTGGCGTTGTCGGCGCCGACCGGCCGGTTCTTGACGATGGTAGGCACCGGCGGCAGGCCACGCACGTCGCCATATTCGACATCCAGCCGCAGCGCGCCATCGAAGTAACGCGCGAATTCCTTGAGGTCGTAATAGTACATCGTCGGGCGGAACGGCAACGTTGCCACCGATACCGCAGCCGCGCTCGGTGTGAAACGGTCTTGCAGCTTGTTGTAGTAGTTCAGCCGCTCGACGATCGAAGGTCCGGAGCGAACCGCTCGCGCCAGCCACTTGTCGAGCCGGCGGCGAAACAGCGCTGGCGGCGCACTGTCGCGAACAATATTACGAGCATAGTAGAAGACTTTCCCTGCCCGACGACGAAGATTACCCATCGATATTCCAATGCAAGCGGCCGCACCGGTTTTTATCGCCGGGACCACCGTTGCACCAGATAATCTCGGCGAAAAACAATCAAAGAATGTGACGAAACATTATTAAGAAACAACGCCAGTCAGCCAGCCCGGATGCGGGTTCTGTTCTAGGCCGCGACGACGGCGAAGCCCATGGCGCGCAAGCCCCGGCGCTCGGTCTGCAGGGAGCCGACCAGCCTGTCGCGGCTGCCGCCGATGTGAAGAACGAGGAGGCGCGCCGCCTCGTCGGCCTCACCTGCCCGGATCGCCGACAGAATGGCGCGGTGCTCGGCCCAGGCGCGGGCTGACGCCGCCTCGTCGCGAATTTCCAGCCAGCGCGCCCGCGACAGCCTTGTCATGGCATCGCGGACGCCGCGAAACAGGAACTCGTTGCCGGACATGCGCGCCAGTTCGACATGGAAATCAGTTCCGACCCGGTGCCACTCCTCCCTTGGCGTATCGTCGCCACAGGAATCCAGCATCGCCTCGATGGCGTCGAGGCCGCTCTTGTCCTCGAGCTTCGCCACCAGCCGCGCAGCCGCCACTTCGACGGCCTGCCGGTAGACCGCGATCTGCTCGATCTCGGCCAGATTGATCGGCGACACCGTCCAGCCGCGTCCGTCCCGCTGGACCAGCCCTTCCGTTTCCAGCCGGAGCAGCGCGGCCCGTACCGGCGTGCGCGAAGCGCCGAAACGGCTTTCGATCCAGCGTTCGGTGAGTTTTTCGCCCGGACCGATGTCGAGGCCGAGGATCATTTCGCGAAGCTGCCGCTCCACCTGCTGCATTTGCGACATCGCCGAACCGCTCTCTTCAATCCTGGCCCATTGACAGGACGCAAGGCGCGTCCGATACGGATACCAATTTGGTATCCCAAAGCGGCATACGAAACAAGCCGCAGTGAAGAGCGCCGACATGCCGAATGAAAACGCCGCGTCCGCCGATGCAGGCTACAATGTCCATTGGCGCCGCAATCTGGTCGTCTGCCTGATCGGCTCCTTCACCACGCTGGTGGCGATGACGCTGCTGTTGCCTTTCCTGCCGCTCTATGTCGAGGAACTGGGCGTCAGCGACCGCGCCGCCATCGTGCAATGGTCCGGCATTGCTTATGGCGCCACCTTTCTGGCCGCGGCGCTGGTCGCGCCGCTGTGGGGGCGACTGGGCGACCGCTACGGCCGCAAGGTGATGCTGGTGCGGGCAAGCTTCGGCATGGCCGTGTGCATGTCGCTGATGGGCATGGTGCAGGATGTCTGGCAACTGGTGGCATTGCGCCTGCTGATCGGCCTGGCTGGCGGTTATTCGTCCGGCTCGACCATTCTGGTCGCCATGCAGACGCCGAAGGATCGTTCCGGCTGGGCCCTGGGCATGCTTTCAGCCGGCATCATGGCCGGCAATCTGGTCGGCCCGCTGATCGGCGGCGGCCTGCCGCCCCGCATCGGCATTCGCGCCACCTTCCTGATTGCTGGCGGCGTCATCTTCCTGGCGTTTCTGGCCACGACCTTGCTGATCAAGGAAGAGCGGCGCCCGGCGACGACAGGCGCGCGGAAGCAGACGCAAGGCGGCTGGTCGCAGCTTCCCGACAAGCGGCCGATTGTGGCGATGCTGGCGACCGGCATGCTGTTGATGTTCGCCACCATGTCGATCGAGCCGATCATCACCGTCTATGTCGCCGAACTGGTTCCCGATCCGGCAAGGGTGACGCTGGTCGCCGGCTTCGTCATGTCGGCGGCCGCACTTGGCGCGATCCTGTCGGCGCCAAGGCTCGGCAGACTGGCCGACCGCGTCGGCCACTGGACCGTCATCACCGGCGCGCTGGCGGTCGCGGCACTGCTGCTGATCCCGCAGGCCTTCGTCACCGAAAGCTGGCAGCTGATCGTTTTGCGCTTCCTGATGGGGCTGGCGCTGGGCGGGCTTTTGCCCTCGGTCACAAGCATCATCCGCCACAATGTGCCGGACGGCGTCGGCGGCAATGTGCTCGGCTATTCCATCTCGGCGCAATATATCGGCCAGGTCGCGGGACCGGTGCTCGGCGGCTTTGTCGGCGGCCATTTCGGCATGCGCGCCGTGTTCCTGTCGACCGCCGTGCTTCTGGCGCTCGGCGCTTTCTACAACTGGGTCGTGCGCGCCCGCTACCAACAGCCGCAGCCCGCCTGAGGCCAGAAGCGTGCGATGTTGCGGCGAAGAGCCAGAGGCGCTTTCTTCCGAAAGTGCCTTTGCTTTTTGAATTCGAACGCCCGCCCCGCAACGAGACCGAGCCTTGCCGATGAGCCCTTCCCGCTTCGCCTTCGAACCCTGTTCGCCGCTGGTGCTTGCCGGCGGCCTCTGCGGCGCGGCCGGTGTCGCGCTGTCTGCCGCCGCCGCTCATCTCGGCGGGGCTTTTACCGGAACCGTGGCGTCATTTCTGCTCGCGCATGCGGCGGTCCTGCTCGCCATCGGCCTGGTCGGCGGCAACCGGCTGCTGCGCATCGGTGGCTTCGTGCTGCTGGTGGGGCTGGTGTTGTTTTGCGGCGACCTGCTCGCTCGCGATTTCCTCGGCGGCCGGCTTGTGCCCTTCGCGGCACCGGTTGGCGGTTCGCTGCTGATCCTCGGCTGGCTGGTCGTTGCCGCTTCGGCGCTTATACGTTCGAAGGCCTAGGGCTTTGAGACAGCCGCGCTGGCAAGCTGCGCCGCCGCGCCATCGAGGATGAACCGCAAGCCCGCCTCGAACAAGGCGGCATGCCCACCTTCGCGGTAATGCGCCAGACCCGCTGCCGTCAAAGGATAGTCGCGCGCCGCGCCGTCGAGTTCCGCGCCCCGGCCCGGCCCTTCCGGAAAATCGGCCTGCTCTTCGATGACGCAACCAAGCGTGTAGCGCCCAAGGGCGATGAACAACATCATCGCCTCGCCGGCATCGATACCCTGCGCGACCAGGAAGGCGATTTTCGCCTCGATGTCCTGCATCTCGTCGGGCTCGGCTTCGGTGCCGGCATGCACCCGGCCGGCGTCGCGGTAGGCAAGCAGCGCGGCACGAAAACTGCGCGTGTTCTGTGCCAGATAATGCTGCCAGTCCTCGTCCGCATGCGGCAGCCGGCTGTCATGGCCGCGCTCCAGGATCTCTTTGTTCATCGCGTCCAGCAACGCACGCTTGTTCTTGAAATGCCAATACAAGGCCGGCTGCCGCACCTGAAGCCGCTCGGCAAGCAGGCGCGTTGAAAGCATATCCACGCCAACCTCGTTGAGCAGCTTCAGCGCCTCGTCGATGATGCGCGCGCGGTCGACCTTCATTCTCGCCTCCGGATCATTGCGAGCTGCATTGCATCTGGAATTTATCAATGATAAGTGAATTTATCACTGATAAATTTTGAGCAATCCATGAACCGCCCCATCGCCGTCATTCTGGCCACGGTCGCCCTCACCGCAACCGGCATCGGGCTGACCATGCCGGTCATCCCGCAATTGCTGCGCGAGGTTGGCCATACCGGCGACCTCGGCTGGCGCTACGGGGCGTTCCTCGCGCTCTATGCATTGATGCAGTTCGTCTTCGCGCCGCTGCTCGGCGCTTTGTCCGACCGCTTCGGGCGTCGACCGCTGCTGTTGATGTCGCTGGCCGGCGCGGCTGTCGATTATCTGTTCATGACCGTGGCCCCGACGCTGTGGTTGCTGTTCGTCGGCCGCGCGATCGCCGGAATAACCGGTGCCGTTTCGGCGGTCGCATCGGCCTACATCGCCGACGTCACGCCGGAAGAGCAGCGCGCTCGGCGCTTTGGACAGCTTGGCGCGGCCTTCGGCATCGGCTTCATCGCCGGCCCGGCGATAGGCGGCCTTCTCGGAGGCGTCTGGACCCGCGCGCCATTCCTCGTTGCCGCGGCCTTGAACGGCATCACCTTGCTGATCGCCCTTTTTGTGCTGAAGGAGCCGAAGCGCCGCGACCGCGAAATGGCGACCGTTTCCCTCAATCCCTTCGCGCCCTTGCGCTGGGCATTCGGCTTTCCGCTGTTGCTGCCTTTGCTGGGCACTGCCGTGTTGCTGACGATGATCGGCGAAGTCGGCGGCACGATCTGGGTCGTCTATGTCGAGGACAAGTTCGCCTGGGACCCGCTGACCGTCGGCATCTCGCTTGCCTTGTTCGGCCTGTTCCACGCCCTGGCGCAGGCATTCGTCGCCGGGCCGGTCAGCGAAAGGCTGGGCGAGAAAAAAGCTCTGCTCGTCAGCATCGCCGCCGACAGCGCCGCCTATGTGCTAGTCGGCCTAGCAACGCGTGGCTGGATGGCTTTCATGTTGCTGCCGCTGCTCTGCCTCGGCGGTATCGGCGCGCCGGTGCTACAATCGTTGATGACGGCCGAAGTGGACGAGAACAATCAGGGCCGCCTGCAGGGCGTGCTTGCCGGCTTGACCAGCCTCGCCTCGGTGGTCGCGCCGCTGGCGATTTCAACCGGCTACTTCGCCACGCGCGCCACCTTCCCGGGGCTGGTCTGGATCGGCGGCGCCGCCCTCTACCTCCTGTGCGTACCGCTGCTGGTCTCCCGTCGACGGCTGCAAGGCGCGCCGGCTAGACCGTAACCTTCTCTGTTCTCTATTCCCTGTCCCGCAGATCCGCCGGCAACGGCTCAGCGCCGCTTGCGGCGGACGGCATCGAAGCCAAGCATCGCCAACCGGTCGCGGCGGGCAGCCTTGCGCTTCTCGGACACCGGAGGAATGCCCCAGTAGCTGCGATACAGTTCGTCGAACAGATAATCGATCGGATGCATGCTGCTTTTCCTTCGAGATGATGTCGGATTCGGCCCGGCCCTGGATCGGCCCGAGCTCGAAATACACAGAATTGGATCGATTCAAATATCGCTCGACCACTCCTGCCCGTCAAGGAGAAACTGGATCGATTCAAGAAATCTGCTAAAAAGCCTTGGGATTGCGCTGCTCGCCGACTAACTAGAAGAATGACACGCTGATCCGCCAGACGACTTCTGCCGCTGCCTCAAGGTAACGGAAAGTGCACGAGTGGTTGGCGGTAATGGGTCGCCTACGCGACCGACGGCGCCGAGGCAACCCGGCACCCTTAACGGCAAAGGAGCATGCCTATGGCGAGACAGGCGACGGCGATCAAGCCGATCAGGCTGGCGGATGTCGCCAAGGCCGCCGGTGTTTCGCATGGCACTGCCTCCAACGTTTTCAGCCACCCCGAGATCGTGCGCGAGGAAGTGCGCGAACGGGTGAAAGCCGCGGCGGACGCGCTTGGCTATACGGGGCCTGATCCCAAGGGACGGCTGTTGCGCGCTGGCAAGGTCAACGCCATCGGCGTCGCCACCGCGCAGCCCCTCTCCTATTTCTTCGACGACCCCTTCGCCCGCGTGGTGATGTCCGGCATTTCCGAGATTTGCGATGCCACCGGTGCCGGCCTGTCGCTGGTCTCGGCCATCAACGGCGAACATCTCGCCTGGAACATCCAGAGCGCACTGGTCGACGGCTTCATCGTCTTCTGCGTCGAAGGCAACTGGCAACCGGTGAAACTGACCCGCGAGCGCAAGCTTCCCTTTGTCGTGCTCGATTTCGCCTTCGACGAGGGCGCAACCTCGGCCATCGGCGTCGACAACAGGGCCGGCGCCAAACTGGCGGCCGAGCATCTGCTGGCCTTTGGCCATCGCCGTTTCGGTATCCTTGCGCTGCATTTCGCCGAAGGCAGCACCGGGCCGGTTACCGCCGCCCGCGCGCAAGGCGCCACCTATTCCGGCACGCGCGACCGCCTGACCGGCTATCTGGAAGCCCTTTCCCACGCCGGCATCGATGCGGGGAGCGTGCCGATCTATGAGACCGGCAACGACGTGCCGACCGTGCACGCCAGTCTGAACTACATGTTCGACCGGCCGCAGCCGCCCACGGCATTGCTCGCCATGTCCGACCGCATCGCCATGATCGCGATCGACTGGCTGAAGGAGCGCGGATTGTCGGTGCCGGGCGATGTTTCTATCATCGGTTTCGACGGCGTGCCGGAATCCGCCCGCTGCGAACCGCCACTGACGACCATTGCCCAGCCGATCATCGAGATGGGCCGCCGCGCCGCACGTGCCATCCTCGACCCGAGCGATGCCCTACGCAGGCAGGAACTGCCGTTCGAACTGATCGTGCGGACATCGGCCGCCGCGCCACGCTAGGCCGGGCGCGGCAAGGGGCGGGCCTTAGCCCTGGCCCATCCGGTTCCAGGCATCCAGCCCGGCGATCTTGTAGGCTTCGGCCAACGTCGGATAGTTGAAGGTGTTGTTGACGAAGAAATCGATCGTGCCGCCGAGATTGATGACTGCCTGGCCGATATGGATCAGCTCGGTCGCGCCCTCGCCGACAATATGCGCTCCGAGCAGCCGGCGCGTCTCCAGCGAGAAGAGCAACTTCAGGAAGCCCGAATTGACGCCCATGATGTGGCCGCGCGACGTCTCGCGGAACCGCGCGACACCGACTTCATAGGCAACGCCGCTGGCGCGCACCTGCTCTTCCGACTGGCCGACCGTGGAGATTTCCGGCACCGCGTAGATGCCATAGGGAAACGTTTCTGGCGGCGGCGGCAGCGCCACGCCGAAGGCATGGCATGCGGCCACCCGGCCCTGCTCCATGGATGTCGAGGCGAGGCTCGGAAAACCGATGACGTCGCCGGTGGCGTAGATATTCGGCACCACCGTGGTCTGGAACGTGTGCGGGTCGACCTTGATGCGGCCGCGGGCATCGGCCTCGATGCCGACGGCCTCAAGCCCGAGACTGCCGACATTGCCGCTGCGGCCGGCGGCGTAGAGCACCATTTCGGAGCGGATGCTGCGGCCATCCGCAAGCGTCACCTCGGCGAAATCCTGTCCAGACTTCACCTCCTTGACGCTGCTGCCCAGCCGGATGGTCATGCCGCGGTCGCGCATCTGGTGGATGAAGTCGTCGACGATCTCGCGGTCGACGAAATCGAGAATCGTGTCGCGCGGCTCGACCAGCGTCACCGGCACGTCGAGCGCCGAAAAGATGGTGGCGTATTCGACGCCGATGACGCCGGCGCCGATCACCGTCAGCGAACGCGGCAGCTGCGACAGTTCGAGCATCTCGTCGCTGTCGAACACACGCTTCTTGTCGAACGGCACCTCGGCCGGGCGATGCGGCCGCGTGCCCACCGCGATCAGGGCATTGGCGAAGCCGATCTCGCTGTAGTCGCCGGTATCGGTGGTGAGGCTGGCGCGATTGGGACCGAGAAACCGCACCATGGCGCGCGCGCTCTTGACCGCATTGCGCATGAACTGGTGCTGCAGCACCTCGACCTCGTGGTCGAGGGTCTTGTGCAGGCGTTCGATCAAGTCGCCGATGGAGATGTCCTGCTTGACCCGGTAACCGCGACCGTAGAAGCCGCGTTCGCGCCAGCCCGACAGGTTGAGCACCGTCTCGCGCAGGGTCTTGGAGGGGATGGTGCCGGTATGCACCGAAACCCCGCCCAGGCGCCGGCCGGCATCGGCCACCAGCACACGCTTGCCGAGCTTGGCCGATTGCACGGCGGCGCGCCTACCCGACGGGCCGCTGCCGATGACCAGCATGTCGTAGTCCATAAAACCCTCTTGTCCCGCCGCGGTTCGCGACGCGCTTCATATCCGGTCGCGGCGCCGCCCGATCACATCAAGCTAGCGCTTTGGCCATCATCCATTCAACCGATTTAAGCAAACGCGAAACACGGATGGCCCGCCACCCAGATTTCACCGTCGCCGTAACACGCGCCTCTTGATTCTGCGACCGGCACGCCCCATCTCGATTGAGCCGGCCGGTACGAAAACCGCGCCGAATGACGAGGATATGACATGAACGCGCGCGTGCTTGACGGCGAGATCATCACTTCCAGGCTGGACGATGTCCGTGCCTATGACGGCGTGCGCTCGCGCCGGGTGTTTGCCTGTATTCTCGACTATATCGTGGTCGGCCTGCTGACCATTCCTTTCGCCATCCTGGTCTTCCTGCTCGGCATCATCACGCTGGGCCTGGGCTGGATGCTGTACTCGTTCCTGGTACCGGCGGTAGCCGTCCTCTACATCTGGAACACGCTGGGCGGCCGCGAACAGGCCACGCTCGGCATGCGGGCAATGGGCATCCGCCTCGACAGGCTGGACGGCGCGCCGATCGACGGCATGACCGCCGTGGTCCATACGGTGCTGTTCTGGGCGGGCAATGTGCTTTTGACGCCGCTGGTGCTCCTGGTCACCCTGTTCTCGGACCGCAAGCGCGCGCTGCACGACCTCCTGCTGGGCACAGTCGTCAGCCGCAGCGATCGCTGAGGCCGTCCTTGAACGCGCCGGCTCGCCTGGTTGCCGATTATGCGGGGCGGCCGGGCCGAAAGCTTGATAATCCTGTTGAATTTTCTGCCGTACGCGCCAAGGTAGAGCGATTCGTGGGAGCATCTTTCGACGCGCGATGACGCAGCATCCTACCCAGTCTCCGCAGTTCTTCCTGACCGCGCCTTCGCCATGCCCCTATCTCGAGGGTCAGTTCGAGCGAAAGGTCTTCACCCACCTCGTTGGCGACAAGGCCTCGGACATGAACGACCTGCTCACCCAGGGCGGTTTCAGGCGTTCGCAGAACATCGCCTATCGCCCGGCTTGCGAGAGCTGCCGCGCCTGCGTGTCGGTCCGCATCCTGGCGCAGGAATTCGAGCCGAGCCGCAACATGCGGCGCGTCGAACAGCACAATGCGGACCTGATCGGCACCATGCACGATGCCGAGCCCTCGACGGAGCAGTATTCGCTGTTTCGCGCCTATCTCGACGCCCGCCACCGCAAGGGCGGCATGTCGGACATGACGGTGCTCGACTACGCCATGATGGTCGAGGACACCCATGTCGACACCAAGATCATCGAATACCGCCGGCGCGGGCCGGACACCTTCATCACCGGCAAGGGCCAGGGCGCGCTGGTTGCGGTGGCGCTGACCGACAAGATGGCCGACGGCCTGTCGATGGTCTATTCCTATTTCGACCCTGAGATGGACGAGCGCTCGCTGGGCACCTTCATGATCCTCGACCATATCCAGCGCGCCAAGACCATGGGCTTGCCCCATGTCTATCTCGGCTACTGGGTCAACGGCTCGCGCAAGATGAACTATAAGATGCGTTTCACGCCGCAAGAACATCTCGGCCCGAAGGGCTGGGAACGCTTCGGCGGCTGAAGTTGAACGATCGGCCCGTCTAGCCACCAAGTCCACGTCAGGATCCAGGCTCGCAACGCTGCCGTTGCCTTATGACGGAGCCTGTGCGCGTGACTGTTTCGCATGATCATTCGAAAGGTCTGTTCATCGCCGCCCTCGGCGGCATGGCGCTAACCGTCGATATTCCGCTGATCCGGCTGGCCGACGGCCAGCCCTGGAGCATCCTGATGCTACGCAGCGGCACCACCCTGCTGGCCGGGCTAATCGTCTGGGCGATCTGGCGCTCGCTGACGCCCAAGGCACCGAAACTGATCCCCGGCCGCGCCGGGCTGGCCGTCGCCACGCTTTACGGCATCGGCTCGATCGCCTTCATCACCGCGGTCTTCAACACCACGACGGCCAATCTCGTTTTCATCCTCGCCTTCAACACCATGTTCGCGGCACTGCTGTCATGGCTGTTCCTGGGCGAGCGGCCGCGCCCGGCCACCTTTGCGGCGATGGCGGCGATGATCGGCGGCGTCGGCATCATCGTCGGCGGCTCGATCGGCTCCGGCCATCTGTTCGGCGACGTCCTGGCCGCCACCTCGGCCTTCTGCATCGCTTCCGCCATCACCATTTCACGCCACAGCGGCAAGGACATGGGTTTCCCCGCGCTGATCGGCGTGGTGCTGCCCTTCCTCGTCGCCGTCCTCATGGTCTGGAAGACCGGCTATCAGGTGAACGCGCCGTGGTGGATCATCTTCAATGGCGGCTTCATCATCCCGATTTCGTTCTTCTGCCTGGCCACGGCACCGAAATACATTCCGGGCCCGGAGGCGGCGATGTTCTATCTCCTGGAGACCGTGCTGGCGCCGGTCTGGGTGTGGCTGGTGTTCAACGAGGTTCCGTCGCGCGACAGCATGATCGGCGGCACGATCCTAATCGTGGCGCTGGTCAGCCATTCACTGTGGCAATTGCATCAGGGCCGCAAGCGCCGCGCGACGCTTGCCGTGCGTCACCCCGCCTGAACCTTGCGCGGCGCCGATTCCAGGACGACCGGCTCGGCAACCACCGTTGGTGCTTCCTCCACGTCAGCCGTTTCGGGCGGCTGGCGGTCCACCACATCCACTTCGTAGAGCCATTCGCGCCAGATCGCGACCAGCAGCGCCATCAGCACCGGGCCGATGAACAGGCCGAGAAAGCCCATCGTCTTGACGCCGCCAATCAGGCCGAAGAAGGTCGGCAGGAATGGCAGCTTGATCGGACCGCCGACCAGCTTGGGCCGGATCGTCTTGTCGACGATGAACAGTTCCACCGAGCCCCAGATGAACAGCGCGGCGCCTGCGACGATCGAGCCCGAACCGACGAGATAGATCGAGACCAGAGTGAAGGCGAGCGGCGCGCCGCCGGGGATCAGCGCCATGACGCCGGTGAGCGCGCCCAGCGTGACCGGCGAAGGCACGCCGGCCAGCCAGTAGGCGATGCCAAGCACGACGCCCTCGCCGATGGCGATGACGGTCATGCCGGTGACGGTCGAGGAAATGGTGGCCGGAACCACGCGCGAGATGCGCTCCCAGCGGACGGGAAGGATACGTTCGCCCAGCGTATCGACCTGCCGGGCAAATCCCTCGCCGTCGCGATAGGCGAAGAACAGCGCGATCAGCATGAACAGCAGTGTCAAAAGCAGCGAGAAGGCGCTGCCGCCGGCAACCAAAACGGTGTTGTAGATGGAGCGGATGGTAGCGCCGCTGACCAATTGGATCAGTTCGCCGATGCCGCCCGGATGACCAAGATTGCGGGTCCATTGCTCGTTCAGCCACTCGCCGACCACCGGCAGGCTGGCGATCCATTGCGGCGTCGGCGCGCCATAACGATTGGTGCCGATCGCCCAGGTCACCCATTCGCGCACCTCGTTGATGACATAGGTGCCGGCCATAGAGATCGGAATGACGAGGAAAGCGAGGATCAGGAGCAGCGCGATGGTGGCCGCGATCGTGCGGTTGCCGTTAACGGCGACAAGCAGGCGCTTGTAGAGCGGCCAGCTGGCGAAAGCGATGACCAGTGCCGCCAGCACCGGAACCAGGAAGCCGTAGAAGAAATACACGCCGGCCGCGACAATCAGCACCAGGAGCCAGCGTGCCGCCGACAGCGGCGCAATGACCGCCGCCCTGTTGGGCGCCGCCGCACCAAACAGGCGCGGTTCCTTCTGCGGCGTTTTCGTCTGCGGTGATTTCAAACACGTCCCCCGAATCGACAGCGGCGGCTCAAGCAAGGCCACTGTCCGGTACTATGCACGACGATAGTGCAGCAATCGTGACCATAAGCCAATCGACGGGAAAATCTCCGCCCGGTCAGCCAGCGGCCGTGGAGGACGTTTCAGCCGGCCTCGCCGTGCGGCCCGTAGGCCGCAGCATGGCGACCAATACCGTGCGCACGATCGTCTCCAGCTTGTCGAGCGCGATGCCGTTCGACGGCAGGTCGTTGCTGGCGATGCCCTGGATGACGGCCATCAGCGCCGGCACCAGCGTTTCCAGTTCGAGCAGCGGGGCTATTTCGCCGCGCTCGCTGGCGGCGCCGAGATAATCGAGGAAGAGCGTGCGCACCTGCGTCATGTGGTTGCAGTAGGTGGCCCGCACGGCTTCGTTGCGGGTCGCCTCGGCATGGAACTGCGCGATCAGCGCGCAGGCGCCGGTCTCGTGCACGAAACGGATATGGGCCATGGCGCCGAACACCATGCCCTCGACGACGTCGGGATTGTCGAACATAACAGCGAACTTGATCTCGTCGTCGCGCTGCGCGGCGGCGCAGATCTCCTCGATGATCGCCTCCTTGGAGACGAAATAGCGATAGAGCGCGCCGGGGCTCATGCTGGCCTCGGCGCAAATCTGTTGCATCGACGCGCCCTGGAAGCCCTCACGGGCGAAACAGGTCTTGGCGGCTTCCAGAATGCGCTGCACCTGAAGCTCGCGGCGCTCGGCACGCGACAGCGCCCTGCCCTCGTCGGCCTCCGCTTCCAGCATCATCTCGATATTGCCAAAGGCTGTTTTCATTGCTATTCCAAGAAATGCGAATGATCATTCTCAATTTATGCGAGCGATCATTCGCGGTCAATGCCGGGTCACGCGCAACACTCCTGACAAAAGTCGGGCAACGAAAATGGCGCGAGCTCGTTCTTTACGCTTGTTACAGATCCCCCATAGCAGCGAGCGAACAATCATGTGCCCGTCCAACGATCAGGAAGCGGACCGGATCGCGAATGGCGACGCCCCTTATACGAAGCTTATCGAGGCGATGCGCCCCCTTGCCGGCAAGTGGAAGATCGAAATCCTCTGGATTCTTGCCCAGCGCAGCCACCGTTTCGGCGAGCTCAGGCGCAGCCTGCCCGGCATCACCCAGCATATGTTGACACTGCGGTTGCGCGAGATGGAGGCCGACGGACTGATCCGCCGCACGGTCTATCCCGAAAGCGTGCTGCGGGTGGAATACGAGGTCAGCGAAGGCGCGCATGGGCTGAAGCCAGCCTTCAAGGCGCTGGTGGAATGGTCGGAACAATATGGTCCGCTGTCCAGGCAGCGCGCCGCCGACGAGATCGTGCGCGCGCTGCCCAATATCGCCGCCTGACCGGCTCCATGGAGCTGGGAGTTCCGCGAACGCGCTACGGGCTCGTCGCGGTGTCGTAGTCGGCGATGTGCCCGAAGGCATAGCCCTTGGCGCGCAGCCCGGTGACCAGCGCCGTCAATTTGTCCCTGCCCTGGAAGACGTCCTGGAACATCTCGTCATGCATGAGCAGGACGAGCTTGTTCTTGCCGACCGTGCGGCCGGCCGCGAACAGGTGCCCGATCTCGTCGATCAGGCGGTCGACGGATTGCACCGGCTTGCCGCTGTCCTCGTGCACCCATTCGAAATCCCAGCCATAGAGATGAAAGCCGGAAGCGGCGACGAACTCGAAATCCACCTGCTCGCGCTGCGCCTCCTCCAAACTCAGGCCGAAATCGTCGCGCGACATATATTGCAGGCGGAAGACGTCCCGGCCGGGTAGCCGCGCCGGAACCGGCGGCGGTGCCTTGAGACCGAGCACTGTGTTCGCCTTCAGCATGTCGGCCACAACCGCCTCGGTGTCGGCATAGAAGCGCTGGTAGCGGTTGTTGGCGTGGCTGAAGCTGTGGTTGCCCACCGTCACCAGCGGCAGCGACTTCGCCCGCGTCACCAGCGCGCCGCGCTCCGGGCTCACCAGCGCATGCTGGCCGACCATGAAAAGTGCGGCCGGCACCTGCTGTGCCTCCAGAACGTCCAGCACATTGGCGGTGCCGTTGAGCGGTCCGTCGTCAAAGGTCAGATAGACGGTGCGCTGGGCGGCGCCGGCCGGCACGCACGCGGCCAGCAACAAAAACAGCGCCGCGCGCGCGACTGCCAGCATCGATATCCTCCATCCCCTCGCATATTAGCGCGACAAGGTAGAGAGCCGGCTGCGGGCGTCAAGAAGTCCGCGATAACCAGGCCATCGTCGGTTGAAACATGGTCAATCCCGACGACGGAGCGCGCGGCAAACCTCGCCTCAACGCGAGAGATATTCCCGCATCAGCAGCCGCGCGCGATGGAGTTTCGCCTTGATGCTCTGGCGTGTCTCGCCAAGGCTTTCCGCCAGCTCGTCGATCGTCATTTCGCGCAGGTCGCGAAGCAGCATGACCTCGCGATAATGCGGCGGCAAGGCTTCAATCGCGGCCGCGATGTCGAGCTTGAGCTCCGCGTGGGGACGGACGCCGAACGAGCGCTCCAGATCGATCTCGGCCAGCGATTGTGGCGGCTGCAGCCGCATGGTGCGCGCCAGCCTCATGCACTCGCGCCGCACCACGGTGAACAACCAGCCGGAGAACGCGGCGAGCGAGCGGATCGTGCCGACCCTGCGCGAAAGCAGCCACAGCGCCTCCTGCGCGGCATCCTCGGCATCGGCGGAGGTGCGGCAGCTCGAACGGGCATAACGACGGATATCCGGCTGCGCGATATCGAGCAGCTTGACGATCGCCACGCGATCGCCGAGCCGCGCTGCATCGAACAGATGGACCGGCACAGTGTTCATGTCGAACCTAGGAACGCCGGCCCATACCGGTAACGGCGCACGTCGGACAGTAGCCGAACAGGCCGGAGAGCACCAAGGCAACACCCATCATGGCTGCGAGATAACTGATCGGGGCGGCGAGCCAGATCAGCGCAGCCGCCGCTGCCGCCAGCCCGACGACGATCCTCATCATCTGGTGCAAGCCGCCGATATTCTTCCTGTAGAACGCCATGGTTCAAATCTCCTGTCTCGCCGGCACCATGCCGGCTGCAGGGATAAGAGGCGCGAACCCCGCAAAAGGATTCGCGCCGCCATGGAAGAAAGTCGGTTATCCGAATTTGCCGGTGCGCGGGAACCCCTTCGGCACCATGCGGCCGGCGGCGGCGCGGTTGCCGATCCACTCGGCCAGTTCCTCGCGCGGCCGAACGAAGGTGCGGTCGGCCGAATCCTGCCAGGACAGGCCACCCTCCATGGCGAAGGTCTTCACGTCGAGCACGCCGCCATCCTTGTATTTCTGCAAGCGCACGCCCTTGCCGCGCGCCATTTCCGGGATTTCGGAAAGCGCGAACACCAGCATCTTGCGATTGTCGCCAACGATGGCGACATGATCGCCCGTGGCCGGCAGGCAGCGCGTGGCTTCGTCGGGCGTCTTGACGTTCATCACCTGCTTGCCCTTACGGGTGTTGGCGACCACTTCCTCCTCGGAAACCACGAAACCGTTGCCCTCATGCGAGACAAGCAGCAGCTTGCGCTTCGGATCGTGGACGAAGGCGGTGACGATATCCTGATCGTTCTCCATGTCGACGATGATGCGGATCGGCTCGCCGTGGCCGCGACCGCCCGGCAGGCGATCGGCGCCGATGGTGTAGAACTTGCCGCCGGTGGTGAAGACGAGGATCTTGTCGGTGGTCTGCGCATGGAACGCGAGCTTCAGCCCGTCGCCTTCCTTGAAGCCGAACAGCGAATGGTCGGTCAGATGACCCTTCATCGCCCGCAGCCAGCCCTTTTCCGACACCACGACCGTCACCGGTTCCTTCTCGATCATCGCATGCGCGATGTCGGTCAGGTCGTGCTCTGGCGCATCTGCGAACTGGGTGCGGCGCGGGCCGAGTTCCTTGTTCTCCTCGGGCCCGAAGTCGCGCCGGATCTTCTGGATTTCCCAGGCGATGGTCTTCCACTGCTTCTCCACCGAGGCGAGCAGGGATTCGATCTGCTTTTTCTCCTCCGAGAGCGCGTCGAACTCCTTGCGGATTTCGAACTCTTCCAGCTTGCGCAGCGCCCGCAGCCGCATGTTGAGGATGGCTTCGGCCTGCACGTCGGTCAGCGACCAGCGCGCCATCATCACCTGCTTGGGCTCATCCTCCTCGCGGATGATGCGGATGACCTCGTCGATGTTGAGGTAGGCGATCAGATAGCCGGCAAGGATCTCCAGCCGCTTCTCGATCTCGCCCAGCCGGAACTTCGACCGCCGCACCAACACTTCGCGGCGATGGTCGAGCCATTCCTGCAACACGCCCTTGAGCGACAGCACGTTCGGCACCTTGCCGCGCGACAGCACGTTCATGTTGAGCGGGAAGCGGCTCTCGAGCTCGGTCAGCTTGAACAGCGATTCCATCATCAGGCCTGGGTCGACGGTGCGGCTCTTCGGCACCAGCACGATGCGGATGTCTTCCGCGCTCTCGTCGCGGATGTCTTCCAGAAGCGGCAGTTTCCTGGCCATCAACAGTTCGGCGATCTTTTCGATCAGCCGCGACTTCTGCACGCCATAGGGAATTTCGGTGACCGCGATCACCCAGGTTCCCCTGCCCTGATCCTCCTGGTTCCATCTGGAGCGGACACGGAAGCCGCCCCTGCCGGTCTCATAGGCTTCGAGAATGGACTGGCGGCTGTCGACGATGATGCCGCCGGTCGGGAAATCCGGGCCCTGCACGAACTCCATCAGCTTGACGACCGGCGCGTCGGGATGGTCGATCAGGTGAAGGGCGGCGTCGCACAATTCGGCGGCGTTATGCGGCGGCACCGAAGTGGCCATGCCGACGGCAATGCCGGAGGAACCGTTGGCGAGCAGGTTCGGGAACGCGCCCGGCAGGACGGTCGGCTCCTCGTCCTCCTCATTGTAGGTCGGACGGTAGTCGACCGCATCTTCGGTGATTCCGAAGAGCAGCTCCGTCGCCACATCCGTCATGCGCGCTTCGGTGTAACGCATGGCGGCGGCATTATCGCCGTCGATGTTGCCGAAATTACCCTGGCCGTCGACCAGCGGGTAGCGCATGGAAAAGTCCTGCGCCAGGCGCACCAGCGCGTCGTAGATCGACTGGTCGCCATGCGGGTGGAACTTGCCCATCACTTCGCCGACGATGCGGGCGCATTTGGCGAAGCCCTGGTCCGGGTTGAGGCGCAACAGCCGCATGGCGTGCATGATGCGCCGGTGCACCGGCTTCAGGCCGTCGCGCACGTCCGGCAGGGCGCGGTTCATGATGGTCGACAGCGCGTATGAAAGATAACGATCTTCCAGCGCCTTCTTCAGGTCGACCGGTTCTATGTTGTCGTGACCGCCATTGTCAGGCGGCAAAAGGCTCTTTCCCATGGGTTTGGACTAGCCGAGCGGCTGATTCGCGACAAGAGGCGGCAGGTCAAGCACTTCCTCGCTTATCCATGACAATTTGCAGCCAGCCGGCACCTTTCGCAGGGCAAGCCCCACATCGCCGCCATGAAACTGTAACAAGCCCCGTATAAGCGCGGCCACGGTAATACGGGATGTTGCGCGGGTCGCGGGCATGACGTAAGGACCGCGCCTCGCCGCCGCTCGACTTGCCGGATCTGTCTTTTTCCGCGAATGTCGGCTTTTGTGGCGGGCAATGCCTTCTTCCGGCCCCTTTCCTTGCGGACGGGTGGAGGCGCAAATCGATAGACGTTTTCTCGAAAGCCTCAGGCACCCTTTGGAGCACGCGATGACCATCCACCGCTCGACCGTTCGCAAGTTCGCCGTTTCGGCGCTTCTTCTCGCCCTGCCGCTCAGCCCGGCATTCGCGGCCGACACCAAGGCCGTGGCGGAACGTCTCAAGGCCACGTTTGAAAGCCAGGGTGTGACCGTCGGCTGGACCGGCGTCTCCGGCGATACGTCCAACATGGTGCTGGAAGGCGTCACCATCGCGCCGGTCGGTGAAAAGGAGCCGCTGGCGATCGGCAATGTCACGCTGAAGAACGTGACGGACGCCAATGGCGGCTATCTCGTCGACACCGTCGCCACCCAGGCCTTCAGCCAGGAGAAGGACGGCGCCAAGTTCGAGGTGAGCCCCTTCGTCATCAACGGCATGTCTATTCCGGCCGAAGGCAACACCGATCCGCTCGCATCGCTTTTGATGTACAAGTCAGCCCAGCTTGATACGCTTTCCGTGAAGGTCGCCGACAAGACCGCCTTCTCGATGAACAACCTCACCGTCAACGTGAACCCGCCGGCCAGCGGCCAGCCGATGACTTTCACCGGCGGCGCCCAGAAGTTTACCGGCGATCTGACGCTGATCCAGGACGCCGAGACCAAGCAGGTCGTCGAAGGGCTCGGCTATCAGAACATCTCCGGCAAGCTCGACATGGCCGGCTCCTGGCAGCCGACCGACGGCAAGCTCGAACTGTCGAAATACGACATCGCGGTCGACAATGCCGGCACGATCGGCATGACTTTCGCGCTCGGCGGCTACACCACCGACTTCATCAAGTCGCTGCAGCAGCTTCAGAAGAAGATGGCCGCGACGCCGGAAGGCGCCGACAAGTCGGCCGAAGGCATGGCTGTGCTCGGCCTGATGCAGCAGCTCTCCTTCGGCAGCGCGACGATCCGCTTCGCCGACAATTCGCTCACCAACAAGGTGCTGGAATTCGTCGCCAAGAAGCAGGGCATGACCGCGAAGGACATCGCCAACCAGGCCAAGGCCGTGGTGCCGTTCGGCATGGCGCAGATCAACAATCCGGAACTGACCGCCCAGGTGACCAAGGCCGTCAGCGACTATCTGGACAATCCGCAGAACCTGGTGATCGCCGCCAAGCCGGCCAGCCCGGTGCCGTTCGCGCTGATCGCAGCCGGCGCCATGGCAAGCCCCGCCGACCTCACCAAGACGCTGGGCGTGACCGTTACCGCCAACGGCAACTGATCGCCGTTCGCCCATCGTCGCGACATGCAAAAAGGCCGCCTCACTGGCGGCCTTTTTCATTGAATGGAGATGAGGATCGTATCCCCGCTTGCGCAAGCCAGGGGATCAGGCCCTGCTGAAGGCAGCGTCCGAACGGGAACGAAGCGGCAAAAGCCCGGTCAGCACATCGTCTTCCGCCGGCTCGAGGTCGATCGTGCCGACCGTCTCGCCGTCCTCGAAATTCAGCGCGGCGCGGTAGCGGCGGGCAAGCGCTTTCATCGCCTGGTTCTGCGGGTGGGTGGTGACGCGCAGCCGCGTGTAGCCCAACCCGCGCGCCTGCGCGATCAGGCGCTCGAACAGAAGCGCGCCGATGCCGCGGTGCTGCAACTGGCGTTCGACGCTGAAGGCGATCTCCGCCGTCGGCGTCGCTTCTTCCGGCCGCTCATGCAGTTCGGCAGCGCCCAGCACCATATCGTTCTCGACATAGCCGACGACGGTCGTACCGTCGGCGAAACTGCGGTCGGCATAATCAGCGATGAAGCTGTCGTCGGGCAGCCCGTTGAAACGGTCGCGCCTGCTTTCAGCGTCGAGCCTCAGGAGATGATCGCGGAATCGCGGAAGTTCCGAAGGTCTCAGCTGGCGAATTGTCCCCGTCAGGGGGCGCGTGTTCGAAATCTGTCTTTCCATGTCGCACTCCTCGTGGGTTCCTCCCCGAGTCGGTGCTCGATGCCCTTAATATTGTGCAGCGCACCATGGATTGCAAGATCACGCTGGGTAACGTTTACGTCAAGGTAAACTTCCGCGACGGCTACGCGCCGACGATCTCCGCATGCGAAAAACCATGGCGCTCCATGATGGCGACATGTTCGGGCGAGCCGAGATAGGCCGCCAATTGCCGATCGAAGGCTTCCCGCAAGCCCACGTCGGACAGCGCGAAGGAGAAGGCGCCGACGGCGGGTTTGGCTTTGCCCTCCACTCCGAGATCGATGACCTCAAGGCGGATATCGACATGCTCGCGCAGATAGCCGCGATGCGCCATGGCGACGCTGGCATAGGCGTCGACGACGCCGGACAACACCGCCTCGACCGCGGCCTTTTGGGTGGCGAACAGCCGCGTCCGCGCGGTCGGCACGCCAGCGGCCAGCGCCGACTGGTGCTGCACCTGCCCCGCCACGACACCGATCACCGCCATTTCGTTCGCCGCGATCGCCCGGTAGCTGTCGAGTTGCCTGCTATTGTCGGCCCGCATCATGAACCCGTCGGCGAGCGACCACACCGGCCGGCTGAAAGCGACCTGTAGGGCCCGTTCCGGCGTGACGAAAAGCGGCGTGTTGATCGTCCAGGCGCCCTCGGCCACCCCCGGCATCAGTTCGGCGAAAGTCACCAGCCGAGTCGAAATCCGCTCGACCCCGATCGCTTTCAGCACCGCCTCGGCGACCTCGACATCGCATCCGTGGGGACGACCGTCCGCGCCTGGCCAGCAGAAGGGCGGCTCGTCAAGATAGGCGAACACCACCTCAGCTGGTACGCCGACGTCGCCGCTCCCGTCAGAACCAACGCTCAATTGCCGGCCCAGACGTCGAGCACATAGCGGTTTTCCCTGGCCAGCCGCTCCATCCAGGCATCGGCCGCCTGCGCGTCGGCGTCGGTTTCGTCGGCATAAAGACGCGTCAACGCCCGCCTCACATCCGGTTCCATGCGGCTGCCGTCGCCGCAGACATAGATATGCGCGCCGGCCTCGATCAGCTTCCACACCGTCGCGCCGAGCTTGCGGATGAGGTCCTGCACATAGACCCGCTCGCCGCCATGACGCGAAAACGCGACATGGAGGTCGACGAGGCCGGCCGCCGCCATCGCTTCCAGCTCGTCCCGGTAGAGGAAATCCTGGTCGGGATGCCGGCAACCGAAGAACAGCATGGCCGGCGCCAGCGCCTTGCCGGCCTTCGCCAGCGCCGCGCGCTCCTGCAGGAAGGCTCGGAACGGAGCAAGCCCGGTGCCCGGACCGACCATGATGACTGGCAGCGACGCATCGTTGGGCAAGCGGAAACCCGCCTTGGTTTCCTTCGTGCTGGCGTGGATGACGCCGCCCTCGCCTGTCCGCGCCAGATGGTTGGAGCAGGCGCCGCGATAGATGCCGTTGCCGGAGCGGGCCGGCTCGTCTACGACGCCGGCGGTGATCGAGCAGCGACCGGCGCCGGCCTGCGGCGACGATGAGATCGAATAATAGCGCGGCGCCAACAGCGGCAGCATCTCCAGATATTGCCCGAAGGTGAGCTCGCAGGCCGGGAATTCCTCCAACAGGTCGAGCACCGACTTGCGCCTGGCGAACACCTCGCTTTTGTAGGGATCGGCGCCATCGCCTGCCTCGGCGGTCAGCGCTTCCAGCTTCGGCCTAGTGAAGGGACAGCGTGTCGCCGCCGCCATCGCCTGGATCTGCTTGCGTGTCGCCACCGCCTGCAACTCGACATAATCGGACAGGATGCGGCGCACCGGAACCGGACCGTCCGCTGGAAACGGTGCCTGCCGTCCGCCGGTGGTCTTCAGGCGAAGCTGCGCATCGGCCGAAAAGCCAAAACGCCTCTCGACGCGCTCGACCAGTGCCTGATCGTTGACCGGCACGACGCAGAGATGATCGCCGGCGCGATAGGCCACGCCTTCCGGCAGCGCCACCTCGACATGGCGCGTGGAGCGGCCGGAGCCCGGCGATTGCAGTTCGCGATTGGCCAGCACCGTCATCGCCACCGCGCCCGACTGGTGCACCACCGGATTGACCGGCTGGCCGGAAACGATCTCGACCTCGTAGAGCGGCTCCGCCTCGGTTTGCTGGGAGAAATCGATGTCGAGCCCGAGCGCCGCGCCCACCGACTGGAACAGCCCCTTGAACCAGTCCTGGAACTGGCCGTCGAGGTCCTCCCGCGCATCGCCTTCGCCGCGCTGGGCGATGCGGCGGGCGCCGAGCGCTTCGAGGCGCTCGTCGATGCGACGCGGCGTTGCCTGGAAGGTCGAGGCCCAATCGCGGTTGCCGCAGCCGAACACCAGATAGTTGACGTTCTTGGCGGCGTCCGGCTCCGCCTTCTCCAGCCAGTCCATGAACCGGATAGCGTTGTCGGGCGGCGCGCCATTGTAGGAGGCGCTGGCAATCACCACCGCGCCGTCGGTCGGCAGGCTGCCGGCCCGCGCATCGAGCTCGTCGAGCGTCACCTCGAAGCCGTTAAGCTCGCCGGCCTGCGCGATCGCCCGGGCAAGCTCCTCGGTGGTGCCGAGGTTGGAACCGTAGAGCACGGCGAGCGGCGTGCCGTGGCTTGGCCGCTTGGCTTGCGCCACCGACGGGGCCGCCGCCTGGCTGGCCAAAGCCGCGCCCGGCACCACCGTGCCGCGCGTGCGGCCGGGACGCGCCTTCACCCGGATGCGGAAACCGTCGGGCTTGATCGACATGGTTTCCTTGACGCGCAACTGGTAGCGCTGGTGGTCGAACAGCTGGAAACGCTGCAGGATCATGCCGAGAACCAATGTCGCCTCCTGCATGGCGAATTGCCGCCCGATGCAGGCGCGCTGGCCATTGCCCCACGGCTTGAAGGCATGCGCCGGCCGCGACGCTTCCGCCTCGCGCGAAAAATTGTCGGGATTGAACGTCTCGGGCTCGGCGCCCCACACAGACGGGTCGCGATGCAGCATCAAGGTCAGCAGCGTGACGAAGGTGTTTTTCTTGATCTTGTATTGTCCGCCGATCACCTCGTCCCGATAGGGATAGAGGCCGATCGCCGGGGCGGTCGGCCAGAGCCTCAGCGCCTCGTTGAGCACCTGCTGCACATAGGTCAGGTGGTTGACCTCGGCGATGGTCGGCATCACGCCGATATCGGTGCCGAGAACGCGGTCGACCTCCTCATAGGCCTTTTCGAGCACATCCGGATTGTTGACCAGGAAATAGAGCGCGAACGACATCAGGCCCGACGTCGTTTCGTGGCCGGCGATCAGGAACGTGATGATCTGATAGCGGATGTTCTCGTCGGACAAGCTTTCGCCCGTTGTCTTGTCGACGCCCGCGAGCATGAAGTTCAATAGATCCTTCTGTGCCTGGTCGCCGCCGCCGCGCCGCCTTTCGCGCACGATGTCGTCGACCAGCTTGGACATGAAGGCGACGTCGGTCTTCAGCTGGTCGAGCCGCTTGCGCAGGATCATCTTCTCGAACGGCAGCCCGCGCTGGACCATGCAGGTTTCCAGCGTCCGCGTCAGCGCGTCGATGAAGGGGTGATAGTCGCGCCGGTAGAACGAGTTGAAGCGATAATCGAAACCGCAGACGCCGACCGTGTCGAGCGCCAGCGCGGTCATGTCGTGGACGACGTCGATGTCGTCGTCGGCGTTCAGTCGTTCCCATTTCATGCAGAGCTGGCTGGCGATGTCGTACATCAGCGGCAGGTAGCCGGCCATGGCGCGCTGAGCGAAGGTCGGCAACAGGATGTTATGCGCCTTGGTCCAGTTGTTCTCCTGCGTATAGGCGGTGAACAGCCCGTCGCCGGCGGCGGAGCGCACGCGCCGCAGCGAACCGCGCACCGCCTTGTCGAAGCGGCTCTCGTCGCAGATTTCCTGGACCAGGGAAGCGCCCGACACCACCACCATCGGCGTGCCCATCATGTCGAGGCGGATGATCGGCCCGAGTTCGCGCGCAAGCTGCATCAGGCTCTGGAGCGGCGTCTCCTTGTCCACCGTCAGCATGTTGCCGACGAACGGCTTCTTGGGCGGACTGGGGATATTCCTGAGCCCGGTCTCCAGAGACATGCCCCCTCCCGTGGATTGTATCCGGTTCCATTCCCTCAACTGGAATAATCGTGAGTTTCCACTGAAACGCAAGGCAAGGGCGGCTGGCGAGACCTTCGCGATGCTTGACGCAACGGAACCGCCTCTGGATCACGCGATTGCGATGGAAACTGGATTAAAAACATCATCTATGGTCGGCTCCAGTCTAGAATTGTTCCAGACTATGGGCCATATTCGCTGCAACCAGCGCTTTGCGAAGGAGCGATCATGCGGCTCACGCGCCAGACCAACTACGCCATGCGGATATTGATGTATTGTGCGGCCAATGACGGCCGCCTCAGCCGCATTCCCGAAATCGCCGCCGCCTATACGGTATCGGAACTGTTCCTGTTCAAGATCCTGCAGCCGCTGGTCGAACACGGACTGGTCGAGACCGTGCGCGGCCGCAATGGCGGCGTCAGGCTTGGCCGCCCGGCCGCCGAGATCAGCCTGTTCGACGTGGTGCGCATCACCGAGGAAAATTTCGCCATGGCGGAGTGTTTCGAGGCTGACGCCGAGTGCCCGCTGATCGACAGCTGCGCGCTCAACTCCGCGCTGCGCGAAGCGCTCAACGCCTTCTTCGAAGTGCTCGCCCGCTACTCGATCGCCGACTTGATCGCGGCGCGCCCGAATGTGCGTACGCTGCTCGGCATCGACCTTTTGGAACGACGCGCGCCCGCCCCGGCGGCCTGATCCTACATCGCTACCGACTGCGGCAGTACGAACGGCACGTCGCCGAACGGCACGTCGCCGGACGGCAGCACGCCGACGCGCATGCGACAGTCGAACACTTTCTCGATCAGGCTGTCGCTCAGCACGGCGGCCGGCGTGCCGGCAGCGGCGAGCGTGCCGCGATGCATGACGAAGATGCGGTCGGCATACATCGCCGTCAGGTTGAGGTCATGCAGGATGGTGATCACCCCCCCGCCCCGCTTGGCGAAATCGCGGGCGATGTTCATGATGATGAGCTGATGCTTCACATCCAGGCTTGAAACCGGCTCGTCGAGGAACAGATAGCGCGGCTTGCCATCCAGCACCGGCGCCCAGACCTGGCAGAGCACGCGGGCAAGCTGGACACGCTGCTGCTCGCCGCCCGAAAGCTCCTGGTAGAAGCGCCCGGAAAAACCGTCGAGATCGACCTTGGCCAATGCCCGCTCCGGCAGCCGCTCGGTCTCGCCCGCCAGCACGCCGGAGCGGCCGCCGACCAGTCCAAGACGGACGATCTCGTGGACAGTGAACGGGAAGGCGAGCGACGTTGCCTGCGGCAGCACCGCACGCATGGTCGCTGCCTCCACCGGGCGCGTCGCCGACACCTCGCGGCCATTGATGACGATCGAACCGTCATAGCCGAGATCGCCCGACAGCGCCTTCAGGAAGGTCGTCTTACCGGAGCCGTTGGGCCCGACGATCGCCGATATCTCGCCCGGTCGCGCTTCGAAATCGATACCGGAGACAATGCGCTTTCCGGCGAGCCTCACCGTGACATCATGGGCTTCGATCATCGTCAGACCTCACAGATCAAGGACACCGCGCTTGCGCAACAGTATCCACAGGAAGAAGGGACCGCCGACCGCCGCGGTGATGATGCCGATGGGCAGTTCGGCCGGCGCCACGATGGTGCGCGCCAGCGCATCGGCCAGCAACAGCAGGGTGGCGCCAAGCAGCGCCGAGGCCGGCAGCAGATAGCGGTTGTCCGGGCCGATGGAGAGGCGCAGCACATGCGGCACGACAATGCCGATGAAACCGATGCCGCCACTGACCGCGACCGAGGCCCCGACCGCCGCCGAAACCCCGGCGATGGCGATATATTTCAGCCGCTGCACCGGCACGCCGAGATGGGTCGCTGTGGCTTCGCCGAGCGCCAGTGCGTTGAGCCCGCGAGCGAAGAACGGCATGGCCGCGAGCGCCACCAGCATGATCGGCCCAGCGGTCGCGATCTTGGTCCAGGTCGCGCCGGCCAGCGAGCCGAGCTGCCAGAAGGTCAGGTCGCGCAGCTGGCGGTCGTCGGCCAGATAGATCAGGATCCCCATCAGCGCACCGGCCAGCGCCGAGAGCGCGATGCCGGCCAACAGCATGGTCGCGACCGAGGTGCGGCCCTGGCGCGTCGCCACCTGATAGAGGATGAGCGTCGTCGCCAGACCGCCGACGAAGGCCGCCAGCGGCAGCGCCATCGAACCCAGAAGCGCGGTGAATGGCGCGAGCGCAGTGCCGCCAAGCACGATGACCGACACCGCCCCGAGCCCGGCGCCCGCCGAAACGCCGACGATACCGGGATCGGCGAGCGGATTGCGGAACAGGCCCTGCATGACGGCGCCGGACACGGCGAGCGCAGCACCGATCAACGCGCCGAGAACGACACGCGGCAGGCGGATGTCATAGATGATGATGCGGTCGCGAGCGCTCAGCACGCCGGCATCGGCGCCCGACAGCCAGTCGCGCAACATCCCGAAAACGGAAGCGTCGGAGGCGCCGGCGGTCAAGGAAAACAGCATCACCGTTGCAAGCAGAGCTGCAAGCAGAACGATGGTCAGCCGCGCCCGTGCCGAACGATCGCCGGCGCGGGTCATCACGCCGGCTGAACCGGCAAGCGAGTGGTCAACCATGGGACGCCACCACTCAATCGGTGATCTGGCTGCCGTAGAAGGCGACCGCAAGATCGTGGATGGCATCAGCCGTGCGCGGGCCGAAACCGAGGAGATAAGCACCGTCCATGCGGATCACCTTCTTCGCCTTGCCTGCCGGCGTCTCGGCGATCGCCGGATTGGCGAACAACACCTCGTCCGGCACGGAAGGTCCGGCATGGCTCATCATCAGGATGGCGTCGGGTGCTGCGGTGACCACCGCTTCGTCCGCAAGCTGCTTGTAACCGGCCACGCTTTCCACGGCATTGACGCCGCCGGCGAGCTTGATGATGCCGTCGGCGGCGGTGTTGGAGCCGGCAGCGAGGATCTTGCCGTTCTGCAGGGAAAGGATGAACAGCACGCGCTTGCGATCCTTGACCGAGGCCGTCTGCTTCTCCGCCGCCTTCAGCTTCACATCCGTTTCCGCTGCCAGCTTCTCGGCCTTGGCGTCGGCGCCCAGCGCCTTGCCCACCAGGCGGATCTTCTCAAGGATGCCGGCGCGGTCGTAGGTCTCCGGCACCTCGACATAGGCGACGCTGCTCTTCTTCAAGACGTCGATGGCATCCTTCGGACCGCTGCCCTTCAGCGCCAATATCCCGGTCGGGTTGACCGAAAGCACGCCCTCCGGCGACAGCGCGCGCATATAGCCGACATCCGGAAGCTTCAGCGCTTCCGGCGGGTAGACGCTGGTGGAATCACGGGCGACGAGCTTGCCTTCCTCGCCCAGCGCATAGACGATCTCGGTAACCGCGCCGCCGACGGCGACGATGCGCTTGGTGTCGGGGAAAACGGTGATGTTTTCATTCGCCGCCACCACCGTTGGCAAGGCGCAGGCCAGAACGGCGCCGAACGCGGCGACCCGCGCGAACTTCTTCGGGGATAGATACATCATGCGGCACTCTGCGTTGCCAGGCGCGGCAGGCTCTCGGCCAGCGAGCGCCAATCGGCACGCTCGACCTCGCCTTCATGGCGTTTGCCGAAGAACTGGATGATCATCTTGCCGTCGGCGCCATAGGCTTCGAGCGAGGTGACGTGACCGTCCTTGGTCGGCTTGCGCACGGCCCAGGCTTCGGTGATGTGGTCGGTGCGCAGGTGCAGGTGGAACGTCTCGTCCAGCACGTTGATCCACGGCCCCATCGGCTTGATCGACTTGACCGGGCCGGAATGGATCTGGATGCAGCCCCGATTGCCGACGAAGCACATGATCGGCTGTGCGCTTTCGGCGGCGGCATTAAACATCGCCGTCACCGCCTCGGGATCGAGCTTCCAGGCATAATCCTTGCCGATCATCTGAACCGCCTGCTGACGGCTGAGCTTCAGCGTGCGCAGCATGCCGAAGAACTGGTGCACGTCGGTCAGCTTGCTCCAGCGCTCGCGCAGATCGTCCACCGTCTGCGGCGACAATTCGCCCGGCGCATCGTCCTCGGCGAGGCTCGTAAGCGCCACTGTCGGCTCCTGGTTGGGCGAGACGAGTTGGTCGACCAGTTTCTGATAGGCATAGAGGTTGGAGGACGGACGCAGATGCACCTTGTGCACGGCCTCGCCCGCCGCGTCGAAGAACTGCAGGCTGTGGCGGATGTCATCGCCGTCGCGCTTCTCGACGGCAAAGCCATGCGCCCATACCTTCGGGAAGATGCGCAGGTCGATATTCTCGCCCAGCGCCATCGCCGTGTGCTCGCCGGTGACGACCTTGTCGTAGACGCCGATTTTCTCGTGGACCGCGCTTTCGTTGCGGGTCAGCGCCATGACCTCGCCGACCGGTTCGAGACCAGTCAGGAGATCGTTGACGCGCGGCTCGACGCGCGTAACCCCCTCGCCGCAATGCGCGGCCACAAGTTCGGCTTCCGAAATGCCGAGCTGAGCGGCGAGATCGCGCTCGCGCATTTTGGGGTTTTCCGCTCGCATCCGCCGAATTTCGTGCGGGGCTGGCTTTACGCGCTGGTCCATTACCGTCCCTACCCTTGCTATTTACTTGTTGAGGATGAGCTTGCCCTGACGGGTGATCTTGAGCCGGTAGAGCGCGCCGTGGTGCTCGATGCCGATCTCGTGTTCGCCCTGGAAAAGCGAATTGCTGGTGAGTGTCCTGACCGACAGCGGCACCCGTTCGACGCGCAATTGCGTCTGCGCTTCGGGCCGGCGGTAGCGGAAACGGAAATCGTCAGGGTTGTGCGTGTTCATGCTGATCCACTCCTGATCTCGCCGGGTGTGTCCGGCTTCCTGCAAAACGTCGATTCATTTGTTGACTTGAATAATCATGTTTACTAGTCAGTGCAATACCGGACTAAATGAGTCAACATTTAAGAAGCCGGCCGAACGAAAAAATGCGAGCCAGCCCAAGGGTGAGCCAGCATGCAGCTTGCCATTTGGAGTTGGACATGGGCTTGGGGATTGATGGGCGGTCTGGAGAGACCGCGGGACGTCGCAATACGAGCGGCGCCGTAGCAAGAGGATTGGCGACACTGGCCGCAGGTGCCGCCGCAGCGGCACTGCTTTCCGGCACCGCGCTTGCGCAGCAAGCCGCGCAACCCACGCAGAACGACAAACCGGCCGAAACCGCCGATGCCAAACCCACGTCGCTGGGCGCCACCCTGCTCGACAAGATCATGCTGATCAGCCGCACCGGCGAAACCGCAATCAAGGCGCTCGCCTCGGTCAGCCATGTAGACCAGGAACAGATCGATCGCCGCATGGCATCGACGCCGAACGAGTTGTTGCGCGGCGTGCCTGGCGTCACCGTGCAGGCCGACGCGCGCCGCACCGCCTCGTCGATCAACATTCGCGGCCTGCAGGACTTCGGCCGCGTCGCCGTCATCGTCGACGGTGCCCGCCAGAACTTCCAGCGTTCCGACCACGGCACGCAGTCGACCTTCTATATCGATCCCGAACTGATCAAGTCGGTCGACGTCATCCGCGGCCCGGTCGCCAACACCTACGGGTCCGGTGCGATCGGCGGCGTCGTCATGTTCGACACCAAGGACGCCGAGGACTTCCTGAAGGCGGGCGAGACCTGGGCAACGTCGCTCTCCGGCCGCTATGAGACCAATGGCAAGGGCTGGACCACGAGCGCGACCGGCGCCTACAAGTTCAACGACAATTTCGACGTGCTCGGCAACATCGTCTACCGCGACTATTCCGACTATAAGGACGGCGCCGGCAACAAGGTCGGCGGCAGCGGTTTCGACGTGCTGAGTGGCATGCTGAAGACCACGATCCGCCCGACCGAGAATTCGACGCTGAAGCTCGGCTGGATCGGCAACAGCGAGAGCTGGAACGAGATCAGCGGCGGCAAGCCCGCCTACGACCTCGACATGAAGCAGAACACCTTCACCGGCCGCTACAACCTGACCGACGAAGACAAGAGCTGGCTCGACCTCAATGTGAACCTTTCCTACAACAAGGCCACGCTTGAGCAGACCAGCCTGATCCCGCTCGGCGGCCGCTTCGACCCGATCACCGGCCGTCCGACGACGCTGCCCGCCGGGTCGAAGACCACCTACGACATCGGCACGTTCGGCATCGACGTCTGGAACACCTCGCGCTTCGAGACGAGCGGCATCAACCACGAGCTGACCTATGGCGGCGACTGGGTGTCGGACGACGTCACCACCACCGGCGTGGCGGCGGGCGATGCCTTCTACACACCGTCGGGCAAGCGCAATGTCGGCGGCGCCCATATCCAGGACAAGCTGACCTGGGAATGGCTCGAAGTGATCGCCGGCCTGCGCTACGACAGCTACAGCCTCAAGGGATCGTCCTCGGAAACCTCCGGCGACCGGCTTTCGCCGCGCGTCACCGTGGGTGTGTCGCCGTTCGAGGCACCGGGCCTCAGCGGCCTGCAGGTCTACACCACCTATGCCGAAGGCTATCGCTCGCCCTCGCTCAGCGAAACCTTCATCAGCGGCCTGCACCCGTCAGGGGTTTCCTTCCCCTTCCTGCCGAATCCGAACCTTCGGCCTGAGACCGGCAAGACCTGGGAAGCCGGCGTCAACTACACCGCCGACGGTATCTTCCAGGCTGACGATGCGCTGCGCATCAAGGCCGCCTACTTCAACAACGACGTCACCGACTATATCGGCGGCGTGACGCTGTCGCCGTTCAACCCGACCAGCGGCTGCCGGCGCGGCGGCACGATCCCGATCTGCTTCCAGTACCAGAACTTCGCCAAGGCCAAGATCAACGGCTTCGAGTTCGAAAGCGTCTATGACGCGGCCTGGGGCTTCGCCGGCCTTTCCGGCTCGATCATCAACGGCCACACCGTTTCCTACAAGGGCGTGCGCGCGGATCTGACCACCGTGCCGTCCGCCCAGGTCGCGGCCCAGCTCGGCTTCCGCTTCTTCGAGGACCGGCTGACCGTGGGTGGCGAGGTGCAGTACAACGGCGCGCCGAAAGGCAACAAGGCGGCCCGCGACTACACGCTGGTCAACGCCTTCGCCTCCTACAAGGCCAACGACAACCTCAATCTCGACTTCCGCGTCGACAACATTTTCGACGTGAAATACGCCAACCCGCTGAACGCCACGACCACCTCGACGATCTACGAGCCGGGCGTGACCTTCAAGCTGGGCGCAACGATGCGCTTCGGAGGCTGAGCCGACACCATGAGAGCGAAGTCGCTGATCCTGTTGACCACCCTCGCCGCCATCCCTGCCGGCATGGGTCCCGCGCTCGCGCAACAGGCCGAGGCGGCTTCGCTCTCGCTCGAACTCAATGGCGCGCAGCCTTCCGACAAGGGCTGCCGCCTGACCTTCGTGGTTACCAACACGCTCGGAGCCGGGCTGACCAAGGCGGCGTTCGAGATCGCCCTGTTCAACACGGCCGGTGTCGTCGACCGTATCACCGTGCTCGACTTCAAGGATTTGCCAGCCGGCAAGACGAAGGTGACGCGCTTCGATCTTTCGGGTACGGATTGCGGCAAGATCAGCCGCGTGCTGGTCAACAGCGCAACGGAATGCGTCGGCCAGGGCGTCGAGCCCACAGCCTGCATGCGCGACCTCAAGACCACCAGCAAGGCGGGCATCACCTTCGGGGTCTGAGTTTCCGTCATGAACAGGAACTTGCGCCTTGGAATTGCAACCGGCCATTTCGAACAGGACATCGTCCCGGCCGCTTGCCGGCGCCGACGCCTCGATGCCGGCCGGCGGCGATCCCGAGATCGCGATACCCGGCGGCGTGTTGCAGCCCGATCCGCCCGAACAGGCGAGCCTCGATGACAGCGCCAATGCCGACATCGAACCGTTGCCCGCCGAGCCGGACTATGTCGCGGAAACCCGGCCTGCCGCGTCGGTGCGCAAATGGTCACTGGCCTTTGTCGCCTCGCTGGTCTTTCATCTCGCGGTGGCGGCCATGCTGATCTTTGCGCCCGAGAGCATTTTACCGCCGCGCGAGCTGACCCCGACCGAGATCGCGGGGGCGAACGGGACCAAACCGCTCTTGTTTGGCAATGAGGAAAATGACGCCACGGCCGCCGGTGCCGATCAGCAACGGGACGTGACCAATGTCACCGTCGTGCCGGAAAGCGAGTTGCAGCCGCCCAGGAAAATTCAGCCGCAGCCCGAGAACCCACCATCCACCCAGCCGGCTCAGCCAACCAAGGAGCAGGCTCAACCGCCCAAGGAGCAGGTTCAGCCGACGAAAGAGCCCCAACAACAACCGGTCGAACCTTCACCCAACGTGTTGGCGATCCCGCAGACACAGGACGAGAAGGATGCCGTCGCGGTCCTGGAAGGCCGCCCGACCGCCAAGTTGGAGATCATGCGTCCGGTGATGCCCGAGCCGAGCGAAGCCGAACGGCAATTGGCTGAGCAGGAAACGCACCCCGCACCTCAAGCGCCGGCCGAGCAACCGCAAAAACCGGCGCGGCCGAAATCCGCATCCGGAGCCGGCGGCCAGGCCGAGAACGATGCACTGCGCGGGGTCAATGAAGGGCGGGAAGATGGCAGCACCACTCTGTCGGGCATCACCAGCGCGCAAACAGGCGCCGGCAATGCGGCAGCGTCCCGCTTTAGCGGCCAAGTGCAAGGGAAACTCGACCGCGCAAACCGGCGCGTTTCGCGGGCGACACAGGCCAAGGCACTCAGCAATGCTGTCGTCAGCTTCATCGTTATGGCCGACGGCGGCGTGGTCGACGTGAGGCTTATGCGAAGCTCGGGCTCACCGGAACTCGACAAATTCGCGGTGGCCTTGGTGAAGGGTGTGGCACCCTACCCGCCAATCCCGCCTGAAACCGGCCGCAAGGCCTGGCCCTTCACCGTCCAGATCGGCCCATTTCTTTGAATTCACTCTTCACGCATCAGCCATCATCCCGGAAAGGAATGCCATGTATATCGCCATGAACCGCTTCAAGGTGCAGAACGGCTCGGAAGAGGCCTTCGAGTCTGTCTGGAAGAACCGCGATTCCTCGCTGTCGGAAATGGCCGGCTTCAAGGAGTTCCACCTGCTGCGCGGGCCGGCGAACGAGGCCGAAGGCTACACGCTGTTCGCCTCACACACGGTCTGGGCGAGCCATGACGACTTCGTCGCCTGGACCAAATCGGAAAACTTCCGCAACGCCCACAAAAATGCCGGTTCGTCCAAGGCGGCCTATATCGGCCACCCGCAATTCGAGGGCTTTTCGGTGGTGGAAGGCGCGTAGGCCATCCAAATATATTGACAGCTTCCCGCTTCGGTCTCGAGGCGGGAAGCCATCAATCGATCCATGCCTCGATCTCCGTGAAATAGCTTCACCGAGATCGGCAAGCCGATGCTACTTCGAGGCAGCGATGCTGCAAGCGCCCGCGATCTGGACTTTGTACTTGCTTACCGACTTTTGGCAGGACTTCAGCGCCAGCGCCTCCGCCTTTTTCTGCGACGGCGCGTTCAGCCAAGCACCGCAGATGAAATATTCCACCGTACGATCCATGACCGTCGTTGCATAAGCAGAATGACCGGGAGCGGCGATGTAGTCATCATACGCCTTCTGGCAGCTTCCGACGGACCCCCAGGGAATATTAACCGGATAACGTTTGTCGCCGACCTTGCCGGCCAGTGATTCCGCCATAGCGGGACCGGAAGCGACAAGAAGAGCCACGTTGAAAATTGCCATGGTTAGAAAGTGATGCACGTTAAGTCCCCCTACCCCTTAGAAATACGAACGATCCACGCAGTACTGTTTGTCACCAACGCTGACTAGATCGATTTTCACGTAACTTCATTCAGGGAGGGGATATCGTTCGTCGGAAAACCTTTTCGCCTCAAGCCGCCGCCAGCAGGCTGGCATTGCCGCCGGCCGCCGTTGTGTCGACGCAGACCGCGCGTTCATGCGCGTAGGCGGCCGGGTAGACGACCTCGCTGACCAGCGGCACGATCGGCCCCTTGCGTTCCGCGATCGCGGCGCGCAGGGCGCGGGCGTCGTCAGCCGTGCCGGAGAAGGCAACGACATCCAGCGGCAGCGCGCCAATGGTCGTCGCATCGATCCGGGCATCGATGGCCGCGATCGGCAAACCTTTTCCGGTGAGCGCGGAGAGCGCCGCCGGAGCGCCTAGAGCCACCGCCAGGACGGCATTGCCGGCCGCGAGTGCCTGAACCGCCTGCGCCAACAACGTCTCGGCGTCCGGGCCAAGTGCCAGCACACGGCCACGCGGCGTCAGCGACAGCGTGTTGGCTTCGCCGGTCGGTCCGGGCAGATCGATCTGGCCATATTCGAGACCGGCGGCAGCAGTGATCGCCTCCGCCCCTTTGCCACGCAGATGCTTGCGCAGCATGGCGATGCGGTCAGCCCTCGTCGACCAGCCGCCAAGCGCGGGATCGGGCATGTAGTCGGATAGTTCCCTGGCCGAGGCCGCGCGGCCTTCGACGAGCGCCGCGCCCGCTTCCGGTCCCTTGCGGAAACGGCGCAGATAGTGCGGTCCGCCAGCCTTGGGACCGGTACCTGACAGGCCCTCGCCGCCGAAGGGCTGCGAGCCGACCACGGCGCCGATCTGGTTGCGGTTGACATAGATATTGCCGGCATGAATGCCGTCGACGAAATGCTGCACACGGCCCTCGATGCGGGTGTGCAGGCCAAAGGTCAGTCCGTAGCCCTTGCGGTTGACGGCGGCGATGACGGCGTCGATCTCGTCGGCCTCGAAGGTGGCGACATGCAGCACCGGGCCGAACACCTCGCGCTCCATTTCCTCGATGCCCTTGACCCGGAACACCGCAGGCGCAACGAAGCGGCCGTCCTTCGGCGCGGTGAGTTGGGCAATGGCACGCCCCTCGCCCGCCATCCTGGCGCTGTAATCCTTGATCGACTTCTGCGCCTCGTCGTCGATGACCGGACCGACATCGGTCGAGAGCTGCCAGGGATCGCCAATGTTGAGCGCATCCATCGCCCCTTTCAGCATCTCCAGCATCTTGGCTTCCACATCCTTCTGGACATAGAGCACGCGCAACGCCGAGCAACGTTGGCCGGCACTCTGGAAGGAAGATGCCAGCACGTCGCGGATCGCCTGCTCGGGCAGCGCGGTGGAATCGACGATCATGGCGTTCAGCCCGCCGGTTTCGGCGATCAGCATGGCGTCGGGCGCCGCCGTCTTGGCCAGTTGCCGTTCGATCAGCTTGGCGACTTCGGTCGATCCGGTGAAGCAGACGCCGGCAATGCGCGGGTCGGCGGTGAGCGGAGCGCCGACTGTGGGTCCATCGCCCGGCAGCAGCTGAATGACGTCTTCCGGCACACCGGCCTCACGCAGCAGTTCGACCGCGCGATAAGCGATCAGCGGCGTCTGTTCCGCCGGCTTGGCGATTACCGAATTGCCGGTGACAAGCGCTGCCGCGATTTGGCCGGTGAAGATGGCAAGCGGGAAATTCCACGGCGAAATGCAGACGATGGCGCCCCGCGCCTCGGTGCCAGCCTCGGCCTGGGCGGCCTGGGCGGCCTGGGCGGCGTAATAGCGCAGGAAATCCACCGCCTCGCGCACTTCCGCGACGCCGTCGGCCAGCGTCTTGCCGGCCTCGCGGGTGGCGAGCGCGAAGAACTCGACGGCATGTTTTTCGTAGAGGTCGGCCGCTCGGTCGAGGATCGCGGCCCGCTCGCTGACCGGCCGTTTCGCCCAGCCCGGCTGAGCCTCGACGGCGAAGCGCACGGCGGTTGCGACCTGTTTGGCCGCCGCCTCGGTCACCGTTCCCACCACGTCCGACGGTCGCGCCGGGTTGACCACCGGCCGCTCCTGGCCGTAGCCGGCGGCGCGAGTGATCGGCTTGGCGCTCCAGCGGTTGGGGCCGACAAAGGCGGCCTTGGCCTTGTCGATCTCGGCAAGTGTGACGACGTCGGTGATGTCCCAGCCCCTGGCATTGCGGCGGCCGGTGCCGAAGATGGCAGCGGGCTTGGCGATGTTCGGATTGGCCGCCGAGCCTTGCGTCTCGGCGGCTTCGAGCGGATCGCTGGCGATCTCCTCCGGCGCCACGTCCTCGTCGGTCAGCTGATGCACGAAGGAGGAGTTGGCGCCGTTTTCCAGGAGACGCCGCACCAGATAAGCAAGCAGATCCGAATGCGCGCCGACCGGCGCGTAGATGCGGCAGCGTGTGCCCTCAGCCTTGCGGATCGTCTCGTGCAGCTGCTCGCCCATGCCGTGCAGGCGCTGGAATTCGAAACAATCGCGGTCCGGCGCCATCGACAGGATGGCGGCCGCGGTGTGCGCGTTGTGAGTGGCGAATTGCGGATAGATGCGGTCGGTCATGCCGAGCAGCTTGCGCGCGCAGGCCAAGTAAGACACGTCGGTATTCACCTTGCGCGTGAACACCGGATAGCCGGTGAGACCGAGCGTCTGCGCGCGCTTGATCTCGGTGTCCCAATAGGCACCCTTCACCAGCCGCACCATGATCTTGCGGTCGAGCTTCGTCGCCAGTGCGTGCAGCCAGTCGATGACGAAGGCCGCGCGTGGGCCGTAAGCTTGCACAACGACGCCGAAACCATTCCAGTCGGCCAGTTCGGGATCGGCCAGCACGCGCTCGATGACGTCGAGCGAAAGATCAAGCCGATCAGCCTCTTCGGCATCGATGTTCAAGCCCATGCGCGCCTTGCGCGCGGCGCGCGCCAGCGAAAGCAGGCGATCGGCCATCACCGGCAGCATGGCCTCCTTCTGCGCCACCTCGTAGCGCGGATGCAGCGCCGAGAGCTTGACCGAGATGCCGTGGTTGAGGCGGATGTCGTCGCCCTTGGCGCCGGGCGCCAGCGAGGCGATGGCATCGGCATAGGCCTTCAGGTAACGCAGCGCATCGTGCTCGGTGCGAGCTGCCTCGCCCAGCATGTCGAAGGAATAGAGATAGCCGTTCTGCGTCATCGAACGGCCGCGCTTGACGGCTTCGGCGATGGTGCGGCCGAGCACGAACTGCTCGCCCATCTCGCGCATCGCCGCTGCTACCGCCTTGCGGATAACCGGCTCGCCGAGGCGCCGCACCATGGCGCGCAGCGTGCCTTCGATGCCGCCCTCGCCCTCGTCGAGCACGCGGCCGGTCAGCATCAGCGCCCAGGTCGAGGCATTGACGAAGATCGACGACGAGCCGCCGGAATGCGCGGACCAGTCATGCGGCGCGATCTTGTCGGCGATCAGATCGTCCATGGTCTCGGCGTCCGGCACACGCAGCAGCGCTTCCGCCAGGCACATCAGCGCCACGCCTTCCTTGGTGGAAAGTCCGTAGGCCGAGAGAAACACCTCCATCAGCCGCGGGTCGGCTGAACCGCGCACGGCCCGCACCAGATCGGCGGCACGAGCGGAAATCGCCTTTCGCGCTTCGGCCGAGAGCCCGCTCGCCACAGCCAGCCGCTTCACGGCCTCGTCCTCGTCGGGGAGATAGTTGGCGCGAATCTGCTGGCGGATGGTGTTGAGCGCGGGCATGGCGGTCCTTTGAAAGCGCGGAAGAACACGCCGGTCGGCGGCCTGCCGGACCGGATGGTGCAAGCTAGCACGAAGCCTCCCGCCATTCGATCCAAAGAACTCGCCAATGCAGGCCATTTGGTCTATGAAGAACAGAATAATACGCTGCGTGGGCTTCAAAACGGATCATGGAAGACCAACTGGACCGCCTCGACCGCAACATCCTGTCCGCCCTGGCCAGGAATGGCCGCCAGTCCATGTCGGAACTGGCTCTAAAGGTCGGCCTGTCGAAGACGCCGGTGCAGGCACGCGTCAAACGCCTGGAGAAGGATGGCTACATCCGCGGCTATTCGGCGATCATCGACCGCGAGCGCATGGGCGAAGGCCATGTCGCCTTCGTGCAGGTGAAATTGTCGGACACCCGCTCCAGCGCCCTCGACGCCTTCAACCGCTCGGTGCAGGGCGTGCCCGAGATCGAGCAGTGCCACATGATGGCGGCGAGCTTCGACTACCTGCTTAAAGTGCGCACACGCGACATCGCCGCCTACCGGCGCATTCTGGGCGAGCGCATCTCGTCGCTGCCGCATGTCGCGCAGACCTCGACTTTCGTGGCGATGGAAACGGTGAAGGACCGCTAGACCTATTCGCCCAGCGTCTTCAAAAACGCCACCAGCGCGGCGCGCTCGCGATCGGAAAGCTGCAGGGGATGCACTTCCGAGACACCCTCGACGCTCTGCTGCGCCTTGGTGTAGTGCGCGACGACATCGTCCAGCGAGCCGAACTGGCCGGCATGCATATAGGGCGGACGCCCGGCGACCGCCCGCAGCGACGGCGTCTTGTAGGCGCGGATCAGCTCGGGCTTGTCCTTGACGATGAACTTCAATTCGCCGCAGGCCTCCGCGCCGCCGTCGCGATAGCGGCCGAGGCAATTGAACGGGTCGGCCTCGACCTGGGCGACGGCGTTGATGCGGCCGCGGTCCGGCGGCAGGTCCCTGACCGGCGGCACGCCGGTGTTGTGGAAGCCGTGATCGGTGAACAGCGGGCCGTTATGGCAGGTCGAGCAGCTTGCCTTGCCGATAAACAGCTTCAGCCCCTGGATTTCCTCCGGCGAAAAGGCCGCGTCATCCTTCGGCTCGGCACCGGTCGCCAGCGCTATGGCGAAACGGTCGAAGCGTGTTTCCTTGGGCATGATCGAGCGTTCGAAGGCGGCAATCGCCTTGCCGATATTGGCAAAGACGCGGTCGACACCATCCTGATCGGCTGCGTTCATCGTCTTCCAGGCGGATTGGTCGGCCAGCGATCCCAACGGGCTGGCATTGGCCGGGACTTTCGAAAGGTCGGGCATCGGCCCGAAAATCCGTTCGTAGCGTTCACCGAAGCGCGCCTTGATATAGTGCGCATAGGATGCGCGATTACCCGCCTGCTCGAGCGGGTTCTCCAACGGCACCAGCGCCTGTGCCCACAGGCTGTCGCGCCGCCCGTCCCAGAACAGCCAGGAACTATAGGCAACACCGGCAAGCGGCATGGTGCGCCGGTTGGTGCGTGCCACGCCGACCGCTTGCGGCAGATCGTCCTGGAATTGCCGGTCGATCTTGTGGCAGGTCGAGCAGGCGACCGTGCCGTCGCGGCTCATCGAAAGATCGAAGAACAGCGTGGCACCCAAGGCTGCCGCTGCCGGATCGTCGGCGAAACGGTTGGTGGCGTCGGTTTTCAGCGGCGGCAACGCCGTCAAGGCCAGGCCGGCGATGGTCCGTTTCTCGGCCTCGGAGAATTGCGGCCTGCCGCAGGCCGCGACCAGGGCCGCCAGCGCAATGACGATGCCCAGACTGGAACCTAGACCGGACCAGCGTCTCATGAGCGGCTCACAGCACGATGTTGAACAGGACAGTATCCGAACCCGCAGGCGCTGTGATGGCGAAGCGCAATTGCCACCAGCCGCTCATCGAGAATTTCACGCCGGAAATCCGATAACGTCCCTCGCCCAGATAGTCCGTCGCGCGCGGGCTTGTCGGCAGGCCATGCGCATGCTGCGGCATGCCGCCGGAAACCTCGATGATCGCGCCTTCCACCGGCGTGCCGGCGGCGGTCTTCAATGTCAGCACCCAGTCGTGCAGTTCGCCCTGCTTCACCGTTCCGTTCTCCGGCGCGAAGGTGGCCACGAACAGGCCTTTCTCGCTGCCCTTGGTTTGCTGGGTTTCGGGCGCGGCTGGGGGCGCGGTGTTGGGCGCGGTCATGTAGACCACCGTCAACACGCCGAAGAGGACGGCGGCCAGCCCGACGCCAGCAACCAGATACCGCCAGAACGCTGCCAACTGTGCCCCACATCATCTCGGTGAACGTCCGGCACAGCGCCTAGCATCCCGCTGGGTTGTGGGAAAGTGCGGCGATGCCCGAATCCCGGACACCATGCCATGGCGTCGATCCTGTCGAACGGTTAGACGGAGGACAAGGGAGACAAACACTGATGTCAATGCAAGGTGTCGCCTCGATCGGCGAATGCATGCTGGAATTGTCTGGCCAGAGCGGGCCGGACTGGCGCCTGGGTTTCGCCGGCGACACCTTCAACACCTTGTGGGCGCTGGCGGCGCTGGCCAAGGATCGCCCCGCAACTTACGTCTCGGCCTTTGGCGACGACCCCTTCTCGCACCAGCAGATCGAATTTCTCGCCGAAAATGGCATCGGCATAGGCGCCAGTCCGGTTATTGCAGGCGCTCGGCCCGGCCTTTACGCCATCACGCTGGAAGGCGCCGAACGCTCCTTCACCTACTGGCGCGCCGATTCGGCGGCCCGGCAGCTCGCGTCGAATTCAGACGCCTTGGTCAAAAGCCTTGAAAGCCAGTCGCTTATCTACTTTTCCGGAATCACTTTGGCAATTCTGGACGAACGTGCTCGGGGCACGCTTCTGACCACCGTCGCCGCAGCGCGCGCGGCCGGCAGCCTGGTCGCCTTCGACCCCAACTACCGTCCGCGCCTGTGGCCGGATGTCGGCACAGCACAGAAAGCCATCGCTGCGGCACTGACGGTCACCGACATCGCGCTGCCGACCTTCCCCGACGAACAGATGCTCCATGGCGACCGGAGCCCGGAGGAAACGGCGACGAGGCTGGGCAGGACCGTATCCGAGATCGTCGTCAAGAATGGCGAGATGCCGGCATTGGTCGCCACCGGCGCCGACAGGGAGGAGATCCCGGCAATCCATGTCGCGAAGCCCGTCGACACGACCGGCGCGGGCGATTCCTTCAACGGCGGTTACCTGGCCGCACGCCTCGCCGGCCGGTCGCCGGCGGAAGCCGCCCGCAGCGCCCATCGCGTCGCCGCCGCCGTCGTCCAGGTGCGCGGTGCGCTGGCCCCGTTCGACATCCTGCGCAAGGCATTCGGGCAATAGGCCTGAACTTTTCCCTGAGGGCAGAAGCCCTCGCTCCTATCCCAGCCTGAACCGGTACTCGGTCAGCTGGTGATAGGTCTCGCCGGGCAAGAGGGTTGCCGACGGGAAATAGGAACGATTGGGTGCGTCGGGCCAAGTCTGCGCCTCCAAGCACAGGCCGGCAAAGCGCTTATAGCCGATACCGCCAAGCCCTGGTGCCGGCGGCGCGATATAGCCGCCGCCATAGAGCTGGAGACCAGGCTCGGTGGTCCAGACCTCCATCTCGACGCCGGACACGGCACCTTGCACCCAGGCGGCCTTGCGCAAGGGCCCGCGCGCTGAGGCCAGGCAGAAATTGTGATCGTAGACGAGCTGGTCGCCTGCTTCCGTGCGCAGGCTGCGCGCCTGCCGGAAATCGAAGGGCGTGCGGTCGACCGGCTGCACCACGCCCGTTGGGATCATCTCGGCGTCGACCGGCAGATAGGCGCCGGCCGGGATCATGACCCGGTGGTCGAGCACGTCGCCGGCACCGCCATCGTCGAGATTGAAGTAGGAATGCTGGCTGAGATTGCAGACGGTGGCCTCGTCGGCCGTGGCAGTCAGTTCCACGCTCAGCGTTCCGGGGATCTTCAGCCGATAGGTACAGGTGACATCGAGCGCGCCGGGAAAGCCCATCGATCCACCGGGATCGTGCAGCGAAAGCGTCACGAAATCATGCCCATGCAAAGCAACCGACCAGGCGCGGCCAGAATAGCCGCCCGATCCGCCATGCAGCGCATGTTTGCCGAGGAAGTTGCGGTCGGTCTGTTGCCGCTGGCCGGCCAGCGTGAAACGGCCGTCGCGGATGCGGTTGGCGAAGCGCCCGACCACGGCGCCGAAATAGCCAGTGTCGCGCTCATAGGCCTCGAACCGGTCGAAACCCAGCACCAGCGGCGCCTCGTGACCGGCAAGACGCAGGTCCTGGATGATGGCACCCAGATTGAGGATGTTGGCCGAAAGCCCACCGCCACGGATGGTGAAGCGGCGGATTTCCTCCGCCGCTTGCGTTGTTCCAAAGAGCTCGCCGTCCTTCATGCCGCTGTCGCGGGCCGGTGGCGCGTGGCCAGGCCGGCTCGCTGATCGATCAGAGGCCGAGGCCGCCGATGCAGACATATTTGGTATCGAGGTAGTCCTCGATGCCCTGATGTCCGCCTTCCTTGCCGAGGCCGGATTCCTTGACGCCGCCGAACGGCGCTTCCGGCGTGGTGATCAGCCCTTCATTGATGCCGACCATGCCGTATTTCAGCCCTTCCATGACCCGGAAGGCGCGGCCGAGATCGCCGGTGTAGAAATAGCAGGCCAGGCCGAACTCGGTATCGTTGGCGAGCCGCACGGCCTCTTCCTCGGTCTCGAACTTGAAGACGGGCGCGACCGGGCCGAAGATTTCTTCCTTCATGAACATCATGTCGGGCGTAGCGCCGCTGATCACGGTCGGCTCGAAGAACGAGCCGCCGAGTGCGTGCGGCTTGCCGCCGGTCTCGACCTTGCCGCCCTTGGCCTTGGCGTCGGCGACGAACTCCGCGGTCTTCAGCGCCGCCTTCTCGTCGATCAGCGGTCCCTGCTGCACGCCATCCTCGAGGCCGGAGCCTACTTTCAGCTTGGCGGTCGCGGCGGCCAGCCTCTCGACGAACGTGTCATGGATGCCGGCCTGCACGAAGAAGCGGTTGGTGCAGACGCAGGTCTGGCCCGAATTGCGGAACTTGGCGGTGATGGCGCCCTCGACCGCGCGGTCGAGATTGGCGTCATCGAAGACGATGAATGGCGCGTTGCCGCCGAGTTCCATCGACACCTTCTTGACCGTCTTGGCCGACTTCTCGATCAGCATCTTGCCGACCGGGGTCGAGCCGGTGAAGGTGATCTTCTTGACCAGCGGGTTGAAGCACAGCTCATCGCCGATCTCGCCGGCGGCACCGGTGACGATGTTGACCACGCCCTTCGGGAAGCCGACTTCTTCGGCAAGCGCGCCCCAGGCCAGCGCCGAATAAGGCGTCTGCGTGGCCGGCTTGACGACGGCCGTGCAGCCGGCGGCCAGCGCCGGGCCGAGCTTGCGGGCCAGCATCGAGGACGGGAAGTTCCACGGCGTGATGGCGGCGACGACGCCGACCGGCTCCTTGGTCACCATGATGCGACGGTCGGCCCACGGCGACGGCACCACGTCGCCATAGGTGCGGCGGCCTTCCTCGGCGAACCACAGCACATAGGCGGCCGACGAGCCGACTTCGCCGCGCGATTCGAACAGCGACTTGCCCTGCTCGGTGGTGAGCAGTTCGGCCAGCGCGTCCTGATTGTCCATGATGGCGTCGTGCAGCTTGCGCAACAGCTTCGAGCGCTCAAGCGCCGAGGTCTTGCGCCAGGTCAGGAAGGCGGTGTGGGCGGCCTCGATGGCGCGGCGCGTCTCGGCGGCGCCGGCCTTCGGCACCGTGCCGATCTTCAGGCCATTGGCCGGATTGGTGACGTCGATGGTCTGGCCGGAATCGGCCTGCACCCATTCGCCGTTGATGAGATTGGCCTGCCGCATGAAATGGCTGGTTTTCTGAAGCATGGTCTAGCCTCCCTTCGGCCGCTCACGGACCGGTCTTGAATGGGTCGATGGGTGTTTTCAGCGTCACTGCCGCAACTGGACCACCGCTCTTACTCCAGAGCCGGGCTTGCGATCAATCGCCATAGCTGAACCTAAGCACTGGGCCAGCACGAATCCAGCCCTGCAGCCCGGATCTAGCCGAAAACCTGCGCCGTGACCGCCAGCCAGAACGAGGTGGTGACAACGGCGCAGGCGGTGGCGAGCGTCATCTGGTTGGAGGCGAGCCCCTGGCCCGCGTTGAACTGGACGGCGATCAGGTAGGAATTGATGCCGGACGGCAGCGCCGCCACCAACACCGCCACCTTGGCGGTCAGCGGCGGCAGGCCAAGCAGCCAGACCAGCGCCAGGGTCAGTGCCGGCATCACGAACAGCTTGAGCACCGACAGCCCAAGCGACGGGCCGATATGGCCGGAAATGCCGAAGCGGTTCAATCCCAGCCCCATGGCGAACAAGGCAACCGGCGCCGCCGTGCCGCCCAGCGCCTCGGCCAGCCGCGAGACCAATCCGGGCAGCGGAACGCCGGTGACGCGCCAAGCGAGACCGGCGAGGATGCCGATGATCAGCGGATTGACCAGCAGCTTGTGCAGGAAGCGGCGCAATATCCGGAGCGGATGCGCGGCCTGGGCGTCGCCCCGCCCGAACATCTCGAACATGACGATCGAGGCCATCATCATGACCGGCAGATGCACCGCGACGATCAATGACAGCACCTCGAAGCCCTGCGGCCCGTAGATGCCGAGGATGAAGGGTGCGCCAAGCAGCACGACATTTGAGTAGGAAGCCGACACGCCGCCGACGATTCCGGTGCGCCGGTCGCGCCCGAACAGGCGGGTGGTGACCAGATGCCCAGCGGCCCAGGTCAGCGCCACGGCGGAAAAATAGGCGCCCCACAGCGACCAGGGCGCCGCGCCGTGGAAATCAGACTTGACCATGGTCTCGAACAGAAGCAGCGGCATCGCCACACCGACAGCGAATTCGGCGACGCCTTCGGCGCTCTGCGCCTTGAGATAGCCGGTCACGCCCGCGAGATAACCCAGCGCCACGAGCCCGAAGACGAACAGGACGGTTTCGGTAAGCGGCGACATGGTTTCCCTCGACGCCCGACTGATAGGGGAGCGACCCGGACGGCGCAACCGCCAGCCTGCCTACAGGCTTGGGACACCGTGCCACGCAGTCGGCGAACGACCCCGGCCTTGCCTTCCCGGTGCCTTTGCCGTCCCTATATGGAAAAGACCGGCGTCGATGGGACGGCGGAAAGGTCCGCCATGTTTCGTCTTGCCCTCGCCCTCCTCCTTGCCTTTGTGCCAGCCGTCGCCCACGCGACCGATGCCGGATGGGCGCTGCTCAGGGCTGGCGGCCATGTCGTGCTGCTGCGCCACGCCATGGTCACCGGCAGTGGCGATCCAGCCGGCTTCGACATCGACGCATGCGCGACGCAACAGAAACTGTCCGAGCGCGGCAAGCAGCAGGCGCGCAAGATCGGTGCGCTGTTCGCGGCCCGCGCCGCGCCCATCGATCGGATATTGTCCAGCCGCTATTGCCGTGCACTCGACACCGCCGGCATCGCCTTCGAGGACAACAAGACGGAGAAGTTCGAGCCGCTCGATCTCTTGTCCAAGGATGCGGCGGCAGCGGCTGCGCAGAACGAAGCCGTCGTCAAACAGGTCGCCGGCTTCTCGGGCGACGGCAACCTCGTCATGGTCACCCACCTGGAAAACATCCAGGCGCTGACTGGGGCCGGTGCCCGCGAAGGCGAAGCGGTGATCGTGAGCGTCGACGGCGACAAGCTGCGCGTACTCGGCCGCATCATCTTCTAGACCCGTGTCGGGCCGGACGATCAGCTTCCTTCGTCGTCAAATGGCTGTATCTGTCGGTAGATGCCGGTGCGCAGACCATGCAAAGCCGCGTTTTCGGCTTTCCCTGTACAAGAAAACCGATTAGACAGCGCCGAGCCACCTGCGGACCGCATCCGCCCGCAATCGAAGGAAGATCCCTTGTCCACCACGTTCGAAAAAGTCGCAAAGATCATCGCCGACACCAGCGAAATCGACATCGACACGATCACGCCCGAGAGCCACACCATTGATGATCTGGGCATCGACAGCCTCGATTTCCTCGACATCGTCTTCGCGATCGACAAGGAATTCGGCATCAAGGTGCCTCTCGAAAAGTGGACGCAGGAAGTCAACGACGGCAAGGCCTCGACCGACGAATATTTCGTCATGAAGAACCTCTGCGCCAAGATCGACGCACTGGTCGCCGCCAAGAACGCCGCCTGATCGAACAGGCATGGCCATCCGCCGGCCGCCCTTGACGGGCGGCGCGCGCTGACCCAAAAACCGCCCATGACATCCCATGACGTCGTCATCACCGGCATCGGCCTCGTTTCCTCTTTGGGGGAAGGCCCGAACGCGCATTGGCAAAAGCTGACGACAGCGGGCGCCAAGCCCGTGCTCGATTCGGAACGCTTCGCGCCCTACACCGTCCACCCCCTGCCCGAGATCGACTGGAATCTGCAGATCGCCAAGCGCGGCGACCAGCGCCAGATGGAAACCTGGCAGCGGCTGGGCACCTATGTGGCGGGGCTGGCGCTCGACGATGCCGGCATCAAGACCGACGAGGCGCTGTGCGCCACCATGGACATGGTCGTTGCCGCCGGCGGTGGCGAGCGTGACGTGGCGGTCGACAACGCTATCCTGGCCGCATCCGAAAACCGGCCCGACTTCGATGTCCTGCTCAACGAGAAGCTGACCACGGAGCTGAGACCGACGCTGTTTCTGGCGCAGCTTTCCAATCTGCTCGCTGGCAATATCTCGATCGTGCACAAGGTGACCGGTTCCTCGCGCACCTTCATGGGCGAGGAAGGTGCCGGCGTCGCCGCGGTCGAAACCGCCGCCGCACGCATCCGCTCCGGCCAGTCCACGCATATGCTGGTGGGCGGCGCCTTCCAGACCGAACATCCCGACATGCTTCTGGGCTACGAGCTCGGCGCCTACCTGCACAGGGGAGCCTGGAAGCCCGTCTGGCAACGCGACGCTTCGGAAGGCGGCGGCGTCGTCTCCGGTTCCGGCGGCGCTTTCCTCGTTTTGGAAAGCCGCGAACATGCCGAAAAGCGTGGTGGCCGCATCTACGCCGAACTCGGCCCGGTCCAGTCCGGTCGCGCGCGCCGCAAGCGCGGCGAACTAAGCGCCGGTATTGAGGCACTGCTTGGCACCGCAAACCTGCCAGCCGGCCCGCTTCTGGCGTTGTCGGGTGCCTCGGGTGGCCGCGCGGCCACGACCGCCGAGAAGGCCGCATTCGACGCCCGCGCCAATCTTGCCGTGCGCGGCTTCGGCACGCTAACCGGCCACATGAAGGAAGCGCAGTTCCCCTTCGCCGTGGCGTTGGCCGCACTTGCCATCCACAACAAGGCGCCCTACCCGACCTTCGACGCGGCATCCGAGCGCAATTTCGACGGAATTCCCGAGCAGGTACTGGCAACAGCGGTCGGCTATCACCAATTCGAGGGACTGGCGCTGGTCAGCGCCGCTTAAGCGGCACCTGCTGGCCGCATGGCGGCGGGGTTGGATCGCGGCGCAAGGCGAAAACGGTCGAGGATTGAGGCATGGCGAAGCTGAAAGATCATCTGGGCAGGCCGGTTGTTGCCGTTACCGGCATCGGCGTGGTCACGTCGCTCGGCATCGGCAAGGCCGATAACTGGGCGGCCCTGACCGCCGGCAAGTCCGGCATCCACCCCATCACCCGCTTCCCCGTCGACCAGCTCAACACCCGCGTCTCCGGCATGGTCGATTTCCTGCCGTCGAGCAGCAAGGGCGCCAGCGCACTGACCTATGAGCTGGCCGAAACGGCTGCGCGCGAGGCCGTCGCCGAGGCCGGCATCGACGCCGAGAATTTCGGCGGCCCGCTCTTCCTCGCCTCGCCGCCGGTCGAGCTCGACTGGCATGACAGGCTGGCGCTCTACAAGGGCGGCGATCGGGAAAATGCCTCCGATCGCATCCTGGAAGTTGCGCGCGGACTGAATTCCTCTGACATGTTCGATTCCGCGCAGTTCGGCACCATTGCCGATCGCCTGGCCGACGCTTTCGGCACGACCGGCCTGCCAATCACGCTCTCCACCGCCTGCGCTTCGGGCGCCACCGCCATCCAGCTCGGCGTCGAGGCGATCCGCCGCGGCGAATGCGAACGTGCGCTCTCAATCGGCGCCGACGGCTCGGCCACCGCCGAGGCGCTGATCCGCTTCTCGCTGCTTTCGGCGCTGTCCACTTCCAACGACGTGCCGGAAAAGACCTCGAAGCCCTTCTCGAAGGATCGTGACGGCTTCGTGCTCGCCGAAGGTTCGGCTGCGCTCGTGCTGGAATCGCTGGAAAGCGCGCTGGCGCGCGGTGCTACCGTGCTCGGAATCCTGCGCGGCTGCGGCGAAAAGGCCGACGACTTCCACCGCACCCGCTCCAAGCCGGACGGTTCGCCGGCCATCGCGGCGGTCAAGGCAGCGCTTGCCGACGCCGGCCTTTCCGAGGACGAGATCGACTACATCAACGCGCACGGCACCTCGACGCCGGAAAACGACAAGATGGAACATATGTCGCTGTCCACTGTCTTCGGCGAGCGCATTAGCCAGATCCCGATCTCGTCCAACAAGTCGATGATCGGCCACACGCTGTCGGCAGCGGGCGCCATCGAAGCAGCCTTCTCGCTGATGACCATGCGCGAAGGCGTCATTCCGCCGACCATCAACTATGACAACCCCGACCCCGCGATCGCGCTGGACGTGGTGCCGAACAGGAAGCGCGAGGCCAAGGTCGGCACGGTTCTGTCCAATTCCTTCGGCTTCGGCGGCCAGAACACTTGCCTTGTCATGGCGCGGGAACCTGTTTAAGGCAGCGCTCTGGGGCGCTACGGCGCAGACAAGAAGGGAATAGGGAATAAGGCCGTAGGGCGACGAGCAGCGAATTGCGGCTTGATTCCTGCTATTTCGCCTGAACCTATTGCCTTGCAGCCCTATTCCCTTATTGCCCTGTTTTCCTCTTTCGAAAACATAACTGGACGCAAGACCATATGCGCGCACTGCAACTCATCGAGGATCGGCGGCTCGAAATCGTCGATATCGCTCCGCCGCCGCCGCCTGCTCTTGGCGAAGTGACGCTGCGCATCAAGGCCGTGGCGCTGAACCACATCGACGTATGGGGCTGGCGCGGCATGGCCTTTGCCAAGCGCAAGCTGCCGCTCACCGTCGGCGCGGAGGCCTCCGGCGAGGTCGAGGCGGTCGGCCCCGGCGTCTCGAACCTGGTTCCCGGCCAGCTCGTCTCGATCTATGGCGCGCGCACCTGCGGGCTGTGCCGCGCCTGCCGCGAGAAGCGCGACAATCTGTGCGAGCATGTCGGCGGCGTGCACGGTTTCCATCTCGACGGCTTCGCGCAGGAGAAGATCAACCTTCCCGCCCGCCTGCTGGTGCCCGCCCCTCCTGGCGTCGACGCTATCGGTGCGGCCGTCGCGCCGGTCACCTTCGGCACGGTTGAGCATATGCTGTTCGACAACGCTAAGCTGGAACCGGGTGAAACGATCCTTGTCCATGCCGGCGGCTCCGGCATCGGCTCGGCCGCGATCCAGCTTGCCAAGAAGATCGGCTGCACCGTCATCACCACCGTCGGTTCCAACGACAAGATCGAGAAGGCCAAGGCGCTCGGCGCCGACCACGTCATCAACTACCGCGAGGATCGCTTCGAGGGCGCGGTGCGCAAGATCACCAAGAAGAAGGGCGTCGACGTCGTCTTCGAACATGTCGGCAAGGACACCTGGGCCGGCTCGATGTTCTCCCTCAAGCGCGGCGGCCGCCTCGTCACCTGCGGCTCGACCTCCGGCGTCTCCACCGAGATTAACCTGATGATGCTTTTCCAGCAGCAATTGAAGCTGCTCGGCTCCTTCGGCTGCCGCATGGAGAACATGGCCAATGCGATGCAAAAGATGGCCGCCGGCCTCGTTGCCCCGGTCATCGACACCGAGGTCGATTTCAGCGGCATCGACGCGGCGTTGAAGCGCATGGAAGGCCGCGACGTCTTCGGCAAAATCATCCTGCGCGTGGGCTGATGGCCGGCACGCGGGAACCGATGCTGCGCCCGCTCGTCTATAAGACGTTGCGCGGCCTGAAAGTCGCGGAATATTGGCTCACCGCGCGTGTCGCCATGGCGCTCCTGGCGATCCTGCGCTTGCTGCCGCCCGACCGCGCGCTTTCCTTCATCGACCGCGTAACGCGCAAGATAGGTCCGATGGTTGGCCGCCATCGTGTGGCGATCGCCAACATCAAGGAAGCCTACCCGGACAAGAGCGAGGCCGAGATCGAAAAGATCGCCTCCGACATGTGGGGCAATATGGGGCGCCTGGCCGGGGAATATGTCTTCCTCGGCCAACTCTTCGACTACGACCCCGATGCCGAGACGCCGGGCCGCGTCGAGGTCATCGGCAAGGAACTGTTCCTGAAAATTCGCGACGAGAAGAAGCCGCACATCTTCTTCACCGCGCATATGGGCAATTTCGAGTTGCTGCCGGTGGCCGCCGCCACCTTCGACCTTTCGGTCTCGGCGTTGTTTCGCGCCCCGAACAATCCCTATCTCGCCGAATACATCTTCAAGACGCGCGCGGCGACGATGGGCGAACTGCTCGCGTCGAAGAACGGCGTGTCTTTCGCCATGGCGCAGGTTCTGGAGCGCGGCAGTAATGTCGGCGCGCTGGTCGACCAGAAGTTCACCAACGGGGTGCTTTCCACCTTCTTCGGCAGGCAGTGCCAGACCAGCCCGCTGGTGCCGAAGCTGGCGCGGCAGTTCGAGTGCGATGTCTATCCCGTTTTTTCCGTGCGCCTGCCCGGCAACAGGTTCCGGCTCACCCTTTGCGACAAGCTCGATTTGCCGCGCAACGCAGCAGGCCAACTGGACGTCGCCGCGACAGTGCAATTGATGAATGACACGGTTGAAGGTTGGGTGCGCGACGATCCCGGCCAGTGGATGTGGTTCCACAAGCGCTGGCAGATCAGGGGCCGCACCCGCTAGAGCGCCGCGTGTCCGTTCGGACGTGCAAAGGACGCTCCAGCACTTTGATTTGGTGCAATCCGCCTTGCCATCGCTGTGGTCGCACGAAATTGATCCGCGCTACGTGCGAGATCGTGAAAATGCACAACTTCCGCCGCACTTGATCGTTAACTTTTTTGCCGGACAGTGACGTCGTGGCAGGGTTGTGGGCGATGACGGACGAACAGATCAGACAGAAGGGCGTTGCCTTGTGGACGCCGTGGGGCGGCCAGCAGCCGGCGAAACCGGGTGAAAAGTTCGCGGCACTCAGGCGATTGGCGAAGCGGCTGCGCAACGTGCGCAAGAAAAAGGCGGCCAAGCCGGCTATCGCCGGCAACTGACCCGACCGACCCGCTTCGATTGCGGATCGAGAACGCGATCAGTCGCGTCGAAAATTCTTACCCACCGTAATAATTCATCACCGCGTGGCGCGCTTCGGCAAAGAACAGCCAGCGTTCGACAAACATGCCGACGACGTGGGAAAGCGCCGCGACCGCCAGGGTTAAGGTCGCGGCCAAACCCGCGTTTGCGCCAGCCATCAGCGCGGCCAGCACCAGGAAGATCAGCCCTCCAGGCAATAGCCCGCCGAGCAACAGCGCCAGCCTGCGCAGTTTTTCAGCATGCTTGCGCGCGACGCGGAAACCCATTTCGTTGGTCAGGTAGTTTTCGGTGACATGCGGCCGCTCAAACAGCCGCACGCGGCCGATGGCGCCGAGCCCCGTGGCGCTTTCCGGTGTCGACAATGGCACCAGGCCGTCGAGATTGCGCAGCCAGGCGATCTTCACCGCCCAGGCCGCGATGAGGAAAACCAGCGCCGGCAACAACAGCGGAATGCCGCCGCGACCACCAGCAGTCGCGAACATCGCGCCGAGCAGCGACCCGCCAGCCAGCGAAAACAGCAGATAACAGGCCGGCGTCAGCCGCGTATGCCAGGCTTGCACCGATTTCAGGCACGCATAGATCATCGACGTGCAGAAGACAGTGGCGAGCGACAGCACGGTTGCGGCAATCCCAAAGGGCGCCGAATAGCGTCCGTAGACGACCGAGAGCCAGGCCGACACGATAAGCGGCACGAAGGTCAGCAACGACAGCACGCCCTCCCGCGACAGCCAGCTCGACCGCCATTGCGAAAGCGCCCGCCAGGCACGTTGCGGGTTGCCGAGATGCAGGGTCGACGACAAGAGCCCGCCTGCGATCAGCGCCAGCGCCGTCATGTAGGCGAGCTTGGTGGCGACCGCCGCAGGGTCGAGCAGGCCAAGCCCCAGCACCGCCGCCAGCCCGTAGCCGAGCCCGGAAAGCGTTGTGAAAACGATGATGGAAAAGGCCGGATGCATGGATCAGATACGGTCCAGCATGCCGTCGAGCCAGGCGAAAAAGCCGGTGGCGCCGCTTGTGTCTTCGGCCTTCCCCACCAGACCCGCGCTCGCCGCCAGCGGCGTCCGCGCCCGTGGCGGCAGGTATTTGTTTGTCGGGCGCGTCCCCTGCTCCGGCATCAGGTCGATGCCGCCACGTTGCGCCACCATGATCGAGACCGCGGAAGATGGGTCCGCGAGATCGCCGAAATGGCGGGCGTTGGCGGGACAAGTACGCACGCAGGCCGGCTGCCGGTCCACCTCTTCCAGCGTTTCGTTGTAGATGCGGTCGATGCACAGCGTGCACTTCTTCATCACCCCGGCAGCAAGGTCCATTTCACGCGCGCCATAGGGGCACGACCAGGCGCAGAGGCCGCAGCCGATGCATTTGTCCTCATCGACCAGCACGATGCCGTCTTCGGCACGCTTGTAGGAAGCGCCCGTCGGGCAGACGGTAACGCAGGGTGCGTCCTCGCAATGCAGGCAGGATTTGGGGAAATGCACGATGCGCGCTTCACCCGCCTCGCCGACGATCTGGCCGCCCTCCGGCATTACCTCGAAGGAGTGGACGCGGTTCAGCCAGGCACCGGAAACATCGACACCATAGGGGTTTTGATCGGACAGCGCGGCGCCATAACCGCCGGTATTCCATTCCTTGCAGTTGACGACGCAGGCATGGCAGCCGACGCAGACGTCGAGATCGATGACGAGGCCGAGTTTTTTAGGCGTGGGCAACGCAGGCAGGCTGGTCATGATGCCCACTCCTGTCCGTAGCGCAATTCGGTGGGATGCGCTCGCGCTTTACCCGGTTCGGCGAGTGTCGAGAAATGCGGCTCGCTCACCGCGCCCTTGTCGGCCTTTTCGATACGAACCCTGAGGTCATACCAGGCAGCCTGGCCAGTGATCGGATCGGAATTCGACCATCGCCGGCCGTCTTCCCGCGATGGGAGAAGTTCGTGGATCAAGTGATTCATCAGGAAGCCCTTTTGTGCTTCCGGCGCATCGCGATTCAGCCCCCAGGCGCCTTCCCGCTTGCCGATGGCGTTCCACGTCCACACTGTCGAAGAATTGACTGCCTCCATGCGCTGGACCGGCACTTTGATGCGGCTGTGATGCGAGATCAGCCATACCCAGTCGCCGTCGGCGAGCTCCAGCCGGTCGCAGATCGGCCCCGGTACATAAAGCGCGTTCGACGTGTGGATCTGCCTCAACCAGGCATTCATCGAGCCCCAGGAATGATACATCGCCGCCGGGCGCTGGGTGATGGCGTGCAAGGGAAACTCTCCTCTGTCGACCATCGCCTCGCCGAACGGCCGGTACCAGTCAGGCAGCGGATCGAAGCTTGCGAGGATGCGCTCGCGGTGCGTTTCAGGCGCGATTGGTTCGCGCAGCCCCTGCGCCGACAAGCGGAATTTCTGCAGCGATTCCTGGTAGAGCTGGAAGGTGACGGGCTGCGGCGTGTCGAAGAAGCCCATACGCACGGCGAAGTCCTGATAGGCCTGGTTGGCGTGTTTGAAGAACTGCGCCTCCAGCGGGATATGCGCCGAAAAGAACGAACCGTTGTCGATATAGCGTTGTAATTGCTCGGCATTGGCGGCGCCGCGCCCGGCGCGATCGCCGTTGAGACCGCGAAACCCGGCCAGAGGGCCGATGCCCGGCCGGCGTTCGTGGCGAACGATGTAGTCAGCGTAATCCTTGTACAACGGCTTGCCGTGGTTGTCGGCGAAACCGGGCAATCTGAGGCGCGCGCCGAGATCGATCAGCACGCTCTGGAAGCCGCGCACGTCGCGGTCCGGCTCGACCACCGGCCAGCGGATGGCATCCTGCACGGCATCCGGCTCCGAGATCGGCCGGTCGAGCAGCGAAATGCAGTCATGCCGTTCGAGATAGGTGGTATCGGGCAGGACGAGGTCGGCATAGGCGACCATTTCGGAGGCATAGGCGTCCGAATAGATGATCTTCGGGATCTTGTATTCGCCAGTCTCCGTGTCCTTGTCCTCAAGCATGCGGATGACGCCCGCGGTGTTCATCGACGAGTTCCAGGCCATGTTGGCCATGTAGAGGAACAACACGTCGATCGGATACGGATCGCCGGCATGGGCGTTGGCGATGACCATATGCATCAACCCGTGCACCGAAAGCGGCGCATCCCAAGAAAACGCCTTGTCGATACGGGTCGGCTTACCCTCGGCATCGATCAAAAGATCTTCCGGCCCGCGCGGAAAGCCTAGATGCGGCCCTGACAGCGGCTTGTTGGAGCCGAAATGCTCGGCCCGTCCATGCGGCGTCGGATGCGCCGTCACGGGCTTGGGATAAGGCGGCTCGAAGCGGAACCCGCCCGGGCAATCGACCGCGCCGATCAGCACCTGCAGCATATGCAGCGCCCGCGCCGTCTGGAAGCCGTTGGAATGCGCCGAAATCCCGCGCATGGCATGGAATGACACCGGCCGCCCGACAAAGGCTTCATGGCGTTGGCCGTTGATGTCGGTCCACGGTTGTTCGATCGTTATCGTCTCGTCGAAGGCCACGCGGCCGATCTCCGCCGCCAGCCCGCGAATGGTCTCGACCGCGACGCCGGTTTCCCCGGCCACGGCTTCCGGCGCGTATTTCGGGTCCAGGTATTTTTCGGCGAGCAACTGGAAGGACGGTACCGCGAAACGACCATCGGCCAGTTGCACGCGGCCGGAAAGCGCTGCCCTTGCCCCCCTGGCGCCTGCCGCAACGACCTGTTCCGTCACGCTTTCGAAGACGAGCGGCTTGCCCTCGCCATCCCGCGCGAACAGGCCGTGCTCGGCGGTGCCCGGGGCGTCGATCACCAGCCAGGTGGCATTGGAATAGCGCACCAGATAGTCGACATCGATGCGGCGCGCCTTCAGGAGCTCATGCACGATGGCCAGGATCAACAGGCCGTCAGTGCCGGGCCGCACGCCGATCCAGTTGTCGGCTACCGCCGAGTAGCCGGTGCGCACCGGGTTGACCGAGACGAAACGGGCACCATTCCGCTTCAGTTTGGCGATGCCCATCTTGATCGGGTTGGAATCGTGATCCTCCGCCACCCCGAACAAAACGAACAGCTTCGTCCGCTCCCAGTCCGGCTGGCCGAACTCCCAGAAGGCGCCGCCAATGGTCATGATGCCGGCGGCGGCCATGTTGACCGAGCAGAAACCGCCATGGGCGGCATAGTTCGGCGTGCCGAACTGCTGCGCCCAAAAGCCGGTCAGGGATTGCGACTGGTCGCGCCCGGTGAAGAAGGCGAGCTTCTTCGGATCGTCGCGGCGCACGTTGTCCAGCCAGCCGGTGGCGATCGCCAGCGCCTCGTCCCAGCCAATCTCCTGGAATTTGCCGGAACCGCGCGGCCCCACCCGCTTCAGCGGCGCCCGCAGACGCGCTGGCGCATAGTGCTGCATGATGCCGGCCGAACCCTTGGCGCACAGAACGCCCTTGTTGACCGGATGGTCGCGATTGCCCTCGATGTAGCGGATCTTGCCGTCCTTGATGTGCACGTTGATGCCGCAGCGGCACGCGCACATGTAGCAGGTCGTCTTGCGGACCTCGTCAGCGACGGGTTCGGACAGAGCCACATACGGCTTGGGACTCATCGATAGCTCCTCACACCGAAGTACTATCGAGGGCATCGAAGAAAGGAAATGCGTGAAACCGGCGGTTATGGATGTTTCATTATTCAAATGATGCCGGATGCGAGCAAACGGCACTAAGAATCGTAGCGATCGCGCAAAACCTCCGCCGATGAAGCCGGCACGAGAAGGCCGGCCTGATCGCCGGCCTGTCTGACTTTATCGATGCCAGTTTAGTTCGTCACCACGATGCGTGTGCCGCTCATGCCGACTTCCTTGACCAGCGCGTAGAATGTGGCGGCGTTGGCCGTAGAGAGCCGCACGCAACCATGCGACGCCGGCCGTCCGAGTTGACGGACCGCATTGGTGCCGTGCACGGCAAAGCCGCCATTGTAGAAGACGGACCATGGCATCGGCGAATTGTCGTATTTCTGCGAATACCACATCCGGTGCAAACGCTTCGGCCGCCAGCTTCCGCTCGGCGTGACGTAACCCTTGCGCGCCGTCGAAACGCTCCAGCGATAGAGCACCTCGCCGTAACGACTGACGGTCATCGTCTGTGTAGAAATGTTGATCCTGGCGACGAGACTGTCTGCCTTCGCTTCCGACAGCACCCCAAGCAGTGCCATCGCAAAAATCCCGCCCAGTAAAACGGACCTTTTCATGAGCATACTTCCCCTTGCTTGCTCCTGTGTCTCCGCGTGCCTGCCGCTTCACACTATCTTTCAAATGTTAAAAGAACAGTGAGCCAGCTTACACAAAGGCTATTGATCTTCCGCCAATCGCGAACGTGTGAACGCCCAGCGTTTCTTCCCACGGCTGCAGCTGCGCCACGTGCTGACGCTGTTTGGCTCAATCGCTAGGCTTGCAAGGTGACGTCTTTCCCTGCTCAACTTCGCCCAATGACCGACCGACTCTTGCATGGCATCGATGCACGCACCGACGACCTCGTCGCGCTGACCGCTGACCTGATCCGCTTCCCGACGGTCAACCCACCCGGCGAAGCCTACCGGCCATGCGCGGAATACATCGCCGAGCGCCTGAAGAAACGCGGCTTCGAGACGGAACTGGTCCGTGGCGAAGGCACGCCCGGCGACAACGACCGCTATCCGCGTGTCAATGTCGTTGCCCGCTTCGATGGGCGCACGCCGGGACCGACCGTGCATTTCAACTCCCACATCGACGTGGTCGAGGCCGGCGAAGGCTGGACCGTCGATCCCTTTGCCGGTGTGGTGAAGGATGGCCGGGTCTATGGCCGCGGCGCCTGCGACATGAAGGGCGGCCTCGCCGCCTCCATCATCGCCGTTGAAGCCTTCATGGATGCCTATCCTGACTTTCCCGGCGCGATCGAGATATCGGGCACGGTGGACGAGGAATCGGGCGGCTTCGGCGGCGTCGCCTATCTGGCCAGCAAGGGTTATTTCTCAAAGCCGAAGGTCGATCACGTCATCATTCCAGAACCGTTGAACAAGGACCGCATCTGCCTCGGCCATCGCGGCGTATGGTGGGCGGAGATCGAGACGCTGGGCGAAATCGCCCATGGCTCGATGCCGTTCCTCGGTGACAATGCGGTTCGCCACATGGGCGCGGTCCTGGCGGCCTTCGAGGCGGACCTGTTCCCGGCGCTGGACAAGAAGCAGACGTCGATGCCGGTGGTGCCGGAGGGCGCGCGCCGCTCCACCATGAACATCAATTCCATCCATGGCGGCCAGACCGAGGACTTCAGGCCGGGCCTGCCCTCGCCCAACGTGCCGGATTCGTGCCGCCTCACCATCGACCGCCGCTTCCTGCTGGAAGAAAGGATCGATGAAGTGAAGCGCGAGGTGACCGACATCCTCGACCGCTTGAAGCGCGAGCGCGCCAGGTTCGATTACCGCATCCGCGACGTCATGGAGGTCCAGCCGACCATGACCGAGCGCGACGCGCCGGTGGTCAAGGCCGTGGCCGAAGGCATCATGCAGGTGTTCGAGCGCGAGCCCGCTTATGTGATCTCGCCCGGCACCTATGACCAGAAACACGTTGCCCGCATTGGCCATCTGTTCGATTGCATTGCCTACGGGCCCGGCATTCTCGATCTCGCCCATCGGCCGGACGAATGGGTCGGCATCGACGACATGGTCCAGTCGGCCAAGGTGATGGCAATCGGCTTGAACGTGTTGCTGCGCGGCGGGGCCCGCTAGACCCTGTGTGCCGTTACCGACAGATCGGGCCGCTGGTTGATCGTCTGCAACACCACGCAGTAGCGCTCGGTGAGTTTCACAAGCGAATCGATCCGCTCCTGTGGTTCGTCCGTCTGCAACTGGAACCCCAACCTCACCGCCCGGAAGCCGACCGGCGTATCCCTGGCAACGCCCAGCGTGCCGCGAAAATCGAGATCGCCCTCGGCCGTGATCGCCGCCGCCGCCAGCTGGAACTCGAGCGCGGTTGCGACCGCCTTCAGCGTGACGCCCGCGCAGGCGACGAGCGCTTCCAGCAGCATGTCGCCGGAGCACAGCTCCAATCCACTGCCGCCGGTTGCCGGATGAAGCCCGGCTATCGCCAAGGCACGGCCGGTCTCGACCTTGCAGGCGATCGACTGGTCGTCGATCGAGCCTTTGGCGCGCAAAGTGATGAGCGCCTTCTCGGGTGTCTCGCGATAGGCCTCCTTGAGCGGGGCCTGGAGATTCTTGAGCATTGCGGCATCCATCGTCTCACTCCCTGCGCGCCATCCCGGCACCGCCCGAACAGAGCTGCCGGATGGAGCCGATACATTGGCATAAGATTTCCCCATCAGCATCATCGGGGAAAACAAATGCGATTTACTAGAACGGGATTTCACGCTTCTATCCCGCCGGGCTAACATTGAGGGAGTTTGAGATGAGGCACTGGAAGACCATTCTGGCCGCGGCTGCTGTCGCGCTGGCCTCTAGCACCGCGGCGATGGCCGCCCGCACCGATCTGGTGCTCGGCATGGTGCTTGAGCCGCCGCATCTCGACCCGACGGCGGGAGCCGCCGCAGCCATCCGCGAAGTCACCTACGCCAACATCTTCGAGGGCCTGACCCGCATCGGCCCCAATGGCGAAGTGCTGCCGGACCTCGCAGAAAGCTGGACGATTTCGGATGACGGCAAGGTCTATACGTTCAAGCTACACAAGGGCGTGAAGTTCCACGACGGCACCGATTTCGATGCCTCGGACGTCAAGTTCTCGCTGGACCGCGCCCGTGCCGAAAATTCCCAGAACGCGCAAAAACAGCTTTTCGCCGCCATCGACACCGTCGAGGTCGTCGACCCGACGACGGTGAAGGTGACGCTGAAGCAGCCGCAGGGTTCCTTCCTCTACAATATGGGCTGGGGCGACGCGGTGATCGTGGCGCCAGAAAGCGCCGACACCAACAAGGAAAAGCCGATCGGCACCGGCCCCTTCAAATTCCAGAACTGGGTGAAGGGCTCCTCGTTGACGCTCGTGAAAACCGACAATTACTGGGGCGAGCCGGTTCATCTCGACAAGGCCGAATTCCGCTTCATTCCCGATGCCGCGGCGGCCGTGGCGGCGATGCTGTCCGGCGACGTGCAGGCATTCCCGTTCTTTTCACCGGATGCCGTTCCCCAGGTTAAGGATGCGCCCAACCTCAAGGTCGTGGTCGGTGCCACCGAGGGCGAGACCATCCTGGCCATGAACAACAAGAAGTCGCCGCTCGACCAGTTGAAGGTGCGCCAGGCCGTGTCCTACGCGCTCGACCGCAAGGCGATCATCGACGGCGCCTCGGCCGGTCTCGGCGTACCGATCGGCTCGCACATGTCGCCGTCCAACAAAGACTATGTCGACCTGACCGGCGTGTACCCGCACGATCCGGCCAAGGCCAAGGCGCTGTTGAAGGAAGCCGGACTGGAGAACGGCTTCAAGGCGACGCTGAAATTGCCGCCGCCCGACTATGCGCGTCTCGGCGGCGAGATCGTCGCGTCGGAATTGCGCGAGATCGGCATCGACCTCGAGATCATCCCGGTCGAATGGGCGCAATGGCTGGATCAGGTGTTCACCAAGAAGGACTACGATTTCACCATCGTGTCCCATACCGAGCCGAACGACATCGATATCTATTCGCGCAAGGACTACTACTTCAACTACCACAACCCCGAGTTCAACAAGGTCATCGACGAGTTGAACCTCACCGCAGACGAAGCCAAGCGCAAGGAATTGCTGGGCAAGGCGCAGAAGATCCTCGCCGACGATGCCGTGGTCGGCTTCATGTTCGAATTGCCCAAGGTGGGTGTCTGGGACTCCAAGCTGGAAGGCCTGTGGCAGAACCAGCCGGTGCCGGCCAACGACCTCACCAAGGTGAAGTGGGCGGATTGATGAAAGGTATCTTCTCCCCGTTCGCGGGGAGAAGATACCAGCAGGCAATTAAGGGGCGGCGCCAGACATTGCAGAGCATATTATTGCCCCTCATCCGTTCGTTTGGCACACCTTCTCCCCGTGAACGGGGAGAAGGAAAAGTGCGCCGCGCATGACCGCCTATCTTTTCAAGCGCATCGCAATCGCCTTCGCCACGCTGGTGCTTGCCTCGATCGTCGTGTTCGCCGTGCTGGAAGTGCTGCCCGGCGATCCCGCGCGGCTGATGCTCGGCATGAGCGCCAGCGCCGAGCAGGTCGAGCAGCTGCGTACGCAGATGGGGCTGAACGACCCGCTTCTGCTGCGCTACCTGCACTGGATCGGCAATCTTGCCGTGCTCGATTTCGGCCGTTCCTACACCTATGCGGTGCCGGTGATCGACCTGGTGCGCGAGCGCATCGTCGTCTCCCTGCCGCTGGCGCTGATGGCGCTCGCCCTGTCGACGCTGATCGCCATTCCGGTCGGTCTCTACGCCGCCGCCCGCCAAGGCCGTTTCGGCGACACCGTCTCCATGGGCGCTTCGCAAATCGGCGTCGCCATCCCGAACTTCTGGTTCGCCCTGCTGCTGATCTATCTTTTCGCCGTCTGGCTGAAATGGGTGCCGGCGGGCGGTTTCCCGGGCTGGGGAAGCGGCATCTGGCCGGCACTGAAGGCGCTGGTCCTGCCGGCCATTGCGCTGGCACTGCCGCAGGCCGCGATCCTTGCCCGCGTGACGCGGCAGGCGCTGATCGAAGTCTTGTCCGAGGACTATATCCGCACCGCGCGCGCCAAGGGCATGCCCTACCGCGCCGTCCTGTGGCGGCATGCGCTGCGCAATGCCATGATCCCGGTGCTGACGATCCTCGGTCTGCAATTCGCGTTCCTGCTAGCCGGCACCATCATTATCGAGAATGTCTTTTATCTCCCCGGCCTCGGCCGGCTTGTCTTCCAGGCCATTAACCAGCGCGACCTGATCGTGGTGCAAGGCGGCGTCATGTTGCTGGTCGCCGCCGTCATCCTCGTCAACCTCCTGGTCGACTTCTCCTATGCGCTCGTGGATCCGCGCCTGAGGACACGATCGTGACGCTACAGACTGAAATCCCGCGGGAAACCTTCGGCTCCCTGGTCGCGAAAGCCTTCCGGCACCGGTCCTTCGTGCTCGGGTTCGCGATCACCGTTCTGGTCGCCGCGATGGCCACCCTTTCGTTCCTGTGGACGCCCTACGACATCACTCGGCTGGTGATTTCCGACAAAATGCTGGCGCCGTCCGCGGCGCATTGGTTCGGTACCGACCATTTCGGCCGCGACATCCTGTCGATGATCATGATCGGCGCCCGCAACTCCATCGCCGTCGCTTTGGTCGCCGTCGGCATCGGCATGGGCATCGGCGTGCCGCTCGGCACGTGGGCGGCGGCGCGCGGCGGCCTGGTCGACGAAGCGCTGATGCGGCTGAACGACCTCGTTTTCGCCTTCCCGGCGCTTTTGTCGGCTATCATGATCACCGCCATCTTCGGCCCCGGCGCCGTTAACGCCATCATCGCCATCGGCATCTTCAACATTCCGGTCTTCGCCCGTGTCGCGCGCGCCGGCGCCCTCACCATCTGGCCGCGTGAGTACATCCTTGCCGCCCGCGCCGCCGGCAAGGGCAAGACGCTGATCACGGTGGAGCACATCCTGCCCAACATCGCGACGTTGCTGCTGGTGCAGGGCACGATCCAGTTCGCGCTGGGCATCCTGGCTGAAGCCAGCCTCTCCTATCTCGGCCTCGGCGCGCAACCGCCGATGCCGAGCTGGGGCCGGATGCTGTTCGAGGCGCAGACCCGCATGACACAAGCGCCCTGGATGGCGATCTTCCCGGGTATGGCCATCGTGATCACGGTTCTGGCATTGAACCTGCTCGGTGACGGCATTGCTGACAATCTCGATCCCAAGTCGCGGCGACGCCGATGAGCCTGCTTGAAATCGAGAACCTGTCGCTCTCGATCGGCAGCCGCCCGATCCTGAAAGACATCGATCTTTCCGTCGCGCCGGGTGAGGTGGTCGGGCTGGTCGGCGAATCCGGTTCGGGCAAATCGATGACGGCAATGACCGTGATGCAGTTGCTGCCGTTCACGGCCAGGGCTGCGGGCAGCGTGCGTTTCGACGGTATCGACATCCTCGCCGCAACCGAGGACCAGATGTGCGCCTTGCGCGGCGACGACATCGGCATGGTGTTCCAGGAACCGATGACCGCGCTCAATCCGGTCAAGACCATCGGCGAACAGGTTGCGGAAGGCATTCGCTGGCACACCAAAGCCGGCCGCGCCGAAGCGGAAGAACGCGCGCGAAAGATATTGGACCGGGTCGGTTTGCCGGAGGCGAAGTTCCCGCTCAGCCGCTATCCGCATGAACTGTCCGGCGGCCAGCGCCAGCGTGTCGTCATCGCCATCGCCTGCGCGCTGAAGCCGAAACTCCTGATCGCCGACGAACCGACCACTGCCCTCGACGTCGTCTTGCAAGCGCAGATCCTCGACCTGCTGCGCGATCTGGTGCGCGAGAACAATATGGGCCTGCTGCTCATCTCGCACGACCTGGCCGTGGTCACCGAAATGTCCGACCGCATCACCATCCTGCGCCATGGCGAGGTGATGGAGGCCGGAGAGACCGCGCGCACGCTTTCCGATCAGTTGCATCCCTATACGCGGCAACTGGCGCTCGCCTCGATGCATGTGCCGGAGCGATTGCCCGCCCCAGTGGGAGTGAGCAAAGCGCCCCCTCTCCTGTCCGTCGAAAACGTCTCGCGTCTCTATCCCGGCCGCCGTACCTCCTTCTTCAAACGCGGCGCGCCCGTTCACGCCGTCGACGACGTTTCGCTGACGATAGCGCCCGGCCAATCGGTGGCACTCGTCGGCCGCTCGGGCTGCGGCAAGTCCACACTGGCGCGCATGATCCTCGCCCTCGACAACCCGAACGCCGGCACGATCCGCTTCCGCAACGAGACGATCTCGCGTCGGGACGAGGCGGAACTGAAGCCGGCGCGACGCGACATGCAAGTGGTGTTCCAGGACCCTTACGGTTCGTTCGATCCACGCCAGAAGGTCGAAAAGCTGGTGGCCGAGCCCCTGCATCTCTTGGAGAAGAAACCCTTGCCGGCGGAGCGCCGCGAGATGGTGGCGCAGGCGCTGCACGAAGTCGGGCTCGGCCCGTCCGATCTCGACAAATACCCGCACGAATTCTCGGGCGGCCAACGCCAGCGCCTGTCGATCGCGCGCGCCATCATCACGCGACCGAAACTGGTCGTCGCCGACGAGCCGGTTTCGGCCCTCGACGTGTCGATCCGCGCCCAGATCCTCGACCTGTTCGCGGATTTGAACAGCCGGTTGGGCGTCGCCTATCTGTTCATCACTCACGATCTGACCGTTGCCCGCGCCATCACCGACGAGGTGCTGGTCATGCATGAAGGCAGGATCGTCGAACGCGGCAGAACCGGGGAAGTCCTCGACCATCCGCAATCGGAAGCAGCACAGGCGTTGGTCACTGCCGCGCCCGACCTGCACCGCGCCATTGCCCGCAGAATGCAGGAACAAGGCTGAGAAGCGGCTCAGTCGGCCGACGAAAACCTAGATCATCTGGAATTCGCCGGTCTTCTTGAACCGGACATAGGCTTCTGCGCTGCGTGCCATGTTGGGCAGCATTTCGGGCAGCGCGCCGGGTGCGAACCATCCAACCGCGCTGCTTTCGTCGTCCATGGCGGCGGCCTCCCCCGTAAAGCTGCGCGTGTAGAAAATCAGCACGAAGAACTGGGTCCGATCGCCATTGGGGAATTCGAAGCTTTCGTAGCGGGGATTGCTGCCGAAGGCGAAAGGCTTGACGTCGCGAACGACCAGTCCGGTTTCCTCGGCGACCTCGCGCATGATGATCGTCTCGATATCCTCGCCTTCCTCGGCGCTGCCGCCCGGCAGGCCCCAAGCGTCGAAATCGGTGCGCTTGTGCAGCAAGATAAAGCCATCATCGCGCTCGATGACGATGCGTGCGCCGGGCACCAACACAAGGCGGTGCCCGATCAGTTTTCGCAGCCGTCCGAGATAGCTGTCGGCAAAGCTCAAACGACTACCCTTATTGGTTCAATCGGCCGGTTGCGTCGGCGGTGTCAGCTCTTCACCAGATCCACTGGGTTGATGCCGAGCAAATCGAGCGAGCGGCGCAGAAGCTTCACCTCGTTGTCGGCGAGATGGTGGTCGGCCTTCGCGATCTCGACCATGTGTTGTGCCAGCAGCTTGCGACGCTCCACATCGAGGTCGCGGAACATGGCAATCGCCTGCGAACCATTGGTCTCGTAGCCGAACTCGTTGAGATATTCGATCACCGCGTCGATGCTGTCCTCGGGGATGCCGAAGGAGCCGGAGCAGATGCGGCGGAAGACCTCCATCTCGCTTTCCGAAACGGACCCGTCGGCCAGGATCATGCGAAACAGCATCAGCAATTCGGCCGACAGCACCGGATCGTCGGCGACCTTGCGCACTCCGGGGTCGCCTTCGAAGATCGAGCGAATCTTGTCCAGCAGCGCCATCGCCATCGCGTTCCTCCAGAATCGGGCCTCATAGGTAGCGCGTATTGGCCCTTGCGCAAACGGGTTGCCTATGATGGAACGCCGCTGTCTCCCCGTTTGTTCCTCTCCCGGCGCTCTCCGCCCCATGATCGATCTCACCTTTCAAACCGTCGCCATGCTCGGGCTGGCCGCCTTCGTGGCCGGCATCATCGATTCTATCGCCGGCGGCGGCGGGCTGATCACGATCCCGGCGCTGCTCCTGGCCGGTTTCTCGCCGATCGAGGCACTCGGCACCAACAAGCTGCAGGGGCTTTTCGGCTCCGGCTCGGCTACCCTCGCCTATGCGGCCAAGGGTCAGGTCGATCCGCTCAAGCAATGGCCCTCGGCATTGATGTCGCTTCTTGGCAGCGTGCTCGGTGCCATCGCGGCAACAGTCGTTCCCGGCGATGTGCTGCGCGCCGCGCTGCCTCTCATCCTGATCGCGATCGCGCTCTACTTCGCGCTGAAGCCCAATATGGGCGATGTCGACCGCACCGAACGACTGTCGCCCTTCCTGCTCGGCCTCACCGTCGTCCCGGCCATCGGTTTCTATGACGGCCTGTTCGGACCCGGCGCCGGTTCGTTCTTCATGCTGGCCTTCGTCGCGCTCGCCGGTTACGGCGTGCTCAAGGCCACCGCGCACACCAAGCTGCTGAATTTCGCCTCCAACATCGGCGCCTTCGCCGTCTTCGCCACGGTCGGCGTGATCTTCTGGAAAGTCGGCATCGTCATGGGCATCGCCCAGTTCCTCGGTGCCAGGCTCGGCGCCAGCCTGGCGGTGCGCGTCGGCGCGAAGCTGATCAAGCCGCTGCTGGTGCTGACCTGCGTGGCACTGGCCGCAAAACTTCTGATAGACCCGGCCAACCCGCTGCGCGTTCTGATTGGTGTCTGAGGCCAGCGCTGATAGCATTGCCCTGCACGAATCATGTGGAGAGGGAATCCAGACATGAATCTCAGCGCACCCACCCAAATTGTGTTCATCATTTCCGTCGTCATCGCCATCATCGGCCTTCTGGCGGCGCTTGGCGTCTTGTCCTTCATACCGCTGGCGGCGGTGTGGATCATGCTCATCGCCTATATCGTTCTGGCGGTCGGCTGCTTGTTGCGCGGCGTCTGACGGCACGCCCAATCGATCGACTTTTGATTTCGGCGGGCAAGAGCTAAACTCCGTATAGAGGAGATGGCGATGCCTGCCGGAAGCCAGGACAGCGAGAACGAGCCGCGGCATTTTTTCATGCTGCGCCGGGCGCCTGTGCCGGCTTTGCGTTCGGTTGTGACGGATATCTGCGGCTATCGCGAACTGACGCCCGGCCACTACCGCCAGATCGAATACGCGACGCTGATCGTGCCGCTGGTGATCAATTTCGACGCGCCGTTCGCGATCGCACTCGGCCGCCCTCCCCAAGAAGACGACCGCCACGACAGCTTCGCTGCCGGCCTCTACGCCGGCCCGGTGACGATCGATTCCTTCGGTCACAGCTGTTGCCTGCAGGTGAATTTCACGCTTGCCGGCGCAAGGCGTTTCTTCCGCATGCCGCTCAGCGAACTCACCGACCGCATGGTGCCGTTGGACGATGTGCTGGGACATGACGGCGCCGCCTTGCGCGAGGCGCTCGGCAATGAGCAAGACTGGGACCGGCGCTTCGATCTCGTCGAGGACTTCATCGTCCGCCGGGTGGCCGCGGCATCGCCACGAGGACCGCAAATCGCCTGGGCGGTGGACCGGATTCTGGAGAGCGGCGGACAGACGCGCATCGGCCTGATCGCCGCCGAACTGGACTGGAGCCGCCGGCATCTCGCCGAGCGCTTCCGCGATGCCACCGGTGTAGCACCGAAGACACTGGCGCGCATGGTCCGCTTCAACCGCGCGCTTCAGCTGTCGCGGCGCGGAGACGGCAATTGGGCCGGCATCGCCGCCGACTGCGGTTACGCCGACCAGGCGCATCTGGCCCGCGAATTCCGCGACCTGGCCGGCACGACGCCCGGCACGCTGAGCACCTGACCGCAGCCTGTCCGGCCAGATGCCGAAGGTAACATTTCTTCAAGACGCTCCCATCGCATGCCGGCCAGGATGACGCATCGTCCAACCCGACAGGAGATGACCATGTCCACCGAACCGCCCCGCCTCTATCCCGTCATGCGCTTCCGCGACGCGCCCATGATGGTCGACTGGCTCGCCAAGGCCTTCGGCTTCACCGTGCATGCCCGCTACAACGATGGCGAAATGATCCAGCACGCCGAACTCGCCCTCGGTTCCGCTATGATCATGCTGGGGTCTTCACGCCGCGACCGCTTCGGCGAAATCGTCGGCGAACCTGGCCCCAACGGCCGTTCCATCTACATCGCCGTCGACGATGCGGACGTGGCCTTTGCACGCGCCGAGGCGGCCGGCGCGGAAATCCTCGAAGGGTTGACGGACCGCGGCTATGGCAGCCGCGAGTTCATCTGCCGCGACCCCGAGGGCAACGTCTGGTCGCTCGGCACCTATTGGCCGAAGACAGGCATCAAGCCGAACTGACGGTTTCCCGAAAGGGCGTGGCGCGCCCAGATTTCGCATCGGGCCGCGATCCCCCAGTCGCGCTCCCCGATGCGAAATCCGCCATGCGCTAACGTGCCAGACCAAACAGCTCGTCGCAGTCCAGATGTGTTTCCAGCGCCATGGCGATTTCGTCGAGCGCCGCCTCGACATCGGCCCGGTAGTCGATACCGCCACCCGTGACACCGAGGCTTTCCAGGAAACGGGCACGGAAGGCGTCCGCCCCAAACAGGCCATGCAGATAGGTGCCGAACACCTTGCCATCGGCCGATACCGCACCGTCCGGCACATCGTTGATGACCACCGCCGGGCGCCGGCAATCCGGACCGGTGGTGCGGCCGAGATGGATCTCATAACCTTCCAGCGGCAGGTCGAAGACGGTCGAGCGCGCATTGCTGGTGCGGACCGTTTTCTCCGGCTCCATCACCGTCTCGACGTCAAGCAGACCAAGCCCTTCGGTCTCGCGCACGCTGCCTTCGATACCGTCGGGATCGCGTACAGTGCTGCCGAGCATCTGGAAGCCGCCGCAGATGCCGACGACATGGCCGCCACGCCTGACATGGGCAGCAAGGTCGCGATCCCAGCCCTGTTCGCGCAGATGCAGGAGATCGCCGATGGTCGATTTCGAACCGGGAATGACCACCAGCCCGGCATCGGCCGGCAGTGGTTTTCCCGGTGGCACGAACACCACCTCCACCTGCGGCTCCGCCTTGAGCGGATCAAGATCGTCGAAATTAGCGATGCGCGACAACATCGGCACCGCGACTTTCAGGGCGCGTTTCTCACCGGCCGCCAACCGTTCCAGCACGACCGAATCTTCCGACGGTAGCCGCGACGCGGCTTTCAGCCACGGCACCACACCGAAGCAGCGCCAGCCGGTGAACCCTTGGATCGACCGGATACCATCATCGAAGAGCGAAACATCGCCGCGGAACTTGTTGATGAGGTAGCCGGCGATCATGCGCCGGTCCTCCTCCGGCAGGATCAGATGCGTGCCGGCCACGGAGGCAATGACGCCGCCCCGGTCGATGTCGCCGACCAGCACCACCGGCACATCGGCCCGCGTCGCGAAACCCATATTGGCGATGTCGCGCGGCCTGAGGTTGATTTCCGCAGGTGAACCCGCCCCTTCGACGATGACGAGATCCGCGTCTTCCTTCACCCTCGCCCAGGATTGCAGCACCGCCTCCATCAGGCGGCCCTTCATGGTCTGGTAGTCGCGGGCGCGCGCTTCGCCGAAAACCTTGCCCTGCACGATGACCTGCGAGCCGACATCGGTCTGCGGCTTGAGCAGCACCGGGTTCATGTCGACAGTCGGCGCGACGCCACAGGCCAGCGCCTGCAGCCATTGCCCGCGACCGATCTCGCCGCCGCCAGCCTCGCCGGGAATTTCCGCCACCGCGGCATTGTTCGACATGTTCTGCGGCTTGAACGGCCTGACCTTGAGCCCACGCCGCAATGCGGCGCGACAGAGTCCGGCCACCAGCACCGTCTTGCCGACATCGGAGCCAGTGCCTTGCAGCATGAATGCCCGCGCCATGCTCACGCTTCCCCGCCGGTGATGGTGGATTTGGCGGCAAGCGGCCCGCCCCGCCAGAGATAGAGCGCCAGCAACGGTTCGGCGCCCGTCTTCATCGCATGGTTGATGTTGGAGGGATGGTGGATGACCTCGCCGGCCTGCCGGATCTGGAAGGCGCCATCGCCCTTGCGCCAACCCGTACCGCCGGTCAGCGGGATGTAGATTTCCTCGGCGACGTGATGATGATCCGGATAGACGATCCCCGGCCCCAAGATCAGGAGCCCGCCGGCCGCCGCGTCGTTGGCAAAGTGGCCGCGCGTGCCGAACACTTCCAGCCAGCCGTAATTATCGAGGAAGGTGCGATCGAAATCCGCTTCGCCGTAAGTCTGCCCCCACCGTAATACATCACGATGGTCAGCCAGCATGTGCGCCAGCGGCTTTGCTCGCTCTGGCGCGATTTCAATGACGCGGTCAAGGTGGCGAACGCACGGTATGGATTGCGGCTCCAGCGGACGGACTGGCATCGCCCAGTCGACGGCGCCTGCGGCATCGCGCGCCACCGAAGCGTCGGCATGACCGAGGAAAGCATGAAATGCTTCCAACAGCTCGTCGAAAATTGTCGTCACCACCTGCTCCGCTCACGCATTGCCGCACAGCCGCTTTGCCACACTCCAGGGTGGATGTGGACCCAAAGCGCGGGTTGCGCGGGCGCATCATTGGTCTAGATTGCGATGCACGCATAGCTAAAAACGACATATCCGGGAGGACGCCATGGATACCGTCACGACGGCGGCCGGCGGCCAGTTCGAGCTCAACGAAGACCAGCGCGCGATACAGGCGATGGCCGAAGCCTTCGCCGACGAACGCGTCGCGCCGAATGCGCTCGAATGGGACAGGGCCAAGCACTTTCCGGCCGATGTGATCCGCGAAACCGGGCCGCTCGGCTTGGGCGGCATCTATGTACGCGACGACGTCGGCGGATCGGCGCTGGGCCGGCTCGACGCCGTTTTGATCTTCGAGGCTCTTTCCCGCGCGTGCCCGGCCTTCTCCTCATTCATTTCCATCCACAACATGGCGGCCTCGATGATCGACCGCTTCGGCAATGACGAGCAGCGCCAGCGCTTGCTGCCAAAGCTGACCTCGATGGAATGGCTGGCCAGCTACTGCCTGACCGAGCCGGGCTCCGGTTCGGACGCTGCCGCGCTGAAAACCAGGGCGACGCGTTCGGGCGGCAACGGATCGGACTACGTCGTCAACGGCACCAAGCAGTTCATCTCGGGCGCCGGCGATTCCGACATCTATGTCGCCATGGTGCGTACCGGCGAGGATGGCCCCAAGGGCATTTCGACACTGGTCGTGCCCAAGGACGCACCCGGCCTCTCCTTCGGTGCTAACGAGCACAAGATGGGCTGGCACATGCAGTCCACCCGAACCGTCATCTTCGAAGACTGCAAGGTGCCGGCCGAGAACCTTTTGTCGGGCGAAGGCATGGGCTTCAAGATCGCCATGGCGGGTCTCGACGGCGGCCGGCTGAACATCGCCGCATGCTCGCTGGGTGGCGCTCAGTCGGCGCTCACCAAGGCGTTGACCTATGCGTCCGAGCGCAAGGCCTTCGGTTCGACCATCAACCAGTTCCAAGCACTGCAGTTCAAGCTGGCCGACATGGAGACGGAGCTGCAGGCCGCCCGTATCTTCCTCTATGCCGCCGCTTCGAAGCTGGATGCCAAGGCACATGACGCCTCCAAATGGTCGGCGATGGCCAAGCGTTTCGTCACCGACACCGGTTTCGACGTCGCCAACCAGGCGCTGCAACTGTTCGGCGGCTATGGCTATCTGCACGACTACGGCGTGGAGAAACTGGTGCGCGACCTGCGCGTGCACCAGATTCTCGAAGGCACCAACGAGATCATGCGTGTGATCGTGGCGCGGCATTTGATTGGGAAATGAGCGAATAGCGAGTAGCAGGTACAAGGCCAAGCAAGCTGCTCGCGGAAAACACGAACAGTCACACTGCTCTCTATTCGCTATTCCCTACTCGCTGTTCTTCATACCGTTTTGAACAACGCCGGAGCATCCAATGACCACCATCGCCTTCATCGGTCTCGGCAATATGGGTAATCCCATGGCCGCCAATCTCGTCAAGGCGGGCCACAATGTCGTCGGCTTCGACCTGATGCCGGAAAACCTCGCTTTGGCCAAGGAACATGGCCTGACGATCGCCGAGGATAGCCAGAGCGCGGTCAAGGACGCGGATGTTGTCATCACCATGCTGCCGGCCGGCAAGCATGTGCTTTCGGTCTACAACGAGATCGCGCCGTGGGCGAAAAAGGGCGCGCTCTTCATCGATTCCTCCACCATCGACGTCGAATCCGCCCGCAAGGCACATGCGATCGCGCACGAGAACGGCCTTGCCTCCATCGACGCACCGGTTTCCGGTGGAACGGGCGGTGCCGCCGCCGGTACGCTGACCTTCATGGCTGGCGGCTCGAAAGAGGCGTTCGCGCTTGCAGAGCCGGTGCTGAAGCCGATGGCTGGCCGCATCGTTCATTGCGGCGAAGCCGGCGCCGGTCAGGCCGCCAAGATCTGCAACAACATGATCCTCGGCATTTCGATGATCGGTGTGGCCGAAGCTTTCGTTCTCGGCGAAAAGCTCGGCCTGTCGCATCAGGCGCTGTTCGACGTTGCATCGACCTCGTCGGGCCAGTGCTGGTCGTTGACGACCTATTGCCCGGTTCCCGGCCCGGTCCCGACCTCCCCCGCCAACCGCGACTACAAGCCGGGCTTCGCCGCGGCGTTGATGCTGAAGGATCTGAAGCTCGCCCAGGAGGCCGCTCAAGGCTCCGGCGCCGCCACTCCGCTTGGCGCCGAGGCCGCGCAGCTTTATTCCCTGTTCAACGCGCAGGGCGGCGGCGGCGTGGATTTTTCCGGCATCATCAATTTCCTGCGCGGCGATAAAAGCTAAGCCATTACAAACATTCCATTTTCCTAAAATACGGCTCAAAAACTCGGCAAATTTAGATTTGCTTAAGCTCTCGCTAACCACGCGGTAACGATGTGCCTGTAAAAACGGACCCAAGGCGGACGACGCGCCGCCCATGCTCCGGATCAGGTCTCGCGTACCGGAGCCGTTAGTTTCGCAGGTTTTTCAGTAGCGAAACGCCATGCGTATCTGGCAAAGCCGCGTTCCCCGCGAACGCGGTTTTTGCCATTGAAACGCCGCTCCACGCTAATTGATCTATTGTCCGACCAGCCGTCTGAAGTTCGCCTTGACGCGTCGGCCCGCGGGGCGCAACGCGGCATGCATGGAACGCTCCAACGCCACGCCGTTCAGGACGGAGGGCGCCTGCCCCGCCATCAGCTCGGGCCAGAAATTTGCGATCGAGTTGGCCATCGACAGTTGCGCGGCGGTCAAGCCTTCGGCGGTTGCCGCCACCTTCTCCGAAATGGCGCGCATCGTTTCGTCATGCCAGGCCATCCCGCCAGCCTCGGCCGCCATGACCGGCAACCGCAACATGACGACGGCAGGCGCCAGCATCAGGTCGGCGACGGCTCCGCCGCTCGCCGCGCGGCGGCGCTTCATTTGAAGGTTGGCTTTCACGGTGTTGTCCTCACGGGAAGATAAGCCTGAGGCAGGCCAATGCTGGAGCCGGCGGATCGTTCCGCCGGCTCGCTGCGACAAAGCGTCAGGCCTTGCGCAGATCGTTTTTCGCCAGATCGAGCGCCTTTGCGATACGCTCGCAGGCCATGTCGATCGTATCACGGGTCCAGATCAGCGGCGGCGACAGGATCATGGTGTCGCCGGTGGCGCGCAACATCATGTTGTTGGCGATTGCATGATCGCGCACCGTCACCGCAGCACTTCCGGCGGGAAGGAAACGCTCCTTAGTCGCCTTGTCCTTGACGATCTCGATCGCGCCCATGAGGCCGACCGAACGCACTTCGCCGACCAGATCGTGCCCGGCGATACGCTCCTGCAGCGCCTTGGCGAAATACGGCCCGGTGTCGGTCTTCACTCGTTCCACCAGCCCTTCCCGCGCGATGATGTCCAGATTGGCCAATGCCACGGCACAGGCCACCGGATGACCGGAATAGGTGTAGCCGTGGTAGAATTCGCCACCCTTCTCGACCAGTGTCGCAGCAACGCGTTCACCCACCAGCAGCGCCGACAGTGGCTGGTAGCCGGAGGTCAGCGCCTTCGCCGTGGTGATCGTGTCCGGCTGGATGCCGTAATAATCCGCGGCGAACCACTCGCCGGTACGGCCATAGCCGGTGATCACCTCGTCCAGCATCAGAAGCACGTCGTATTTGCGGCAGATGCGCTGCACCTCAGGCCAATAGCTGGCCGGCGGAATCTTGACGCCGCCCGCGCCCATGATCGGCTCGCCGATGAAGGCCGCCACATTCTCCTGGCCTGCCTCGACAATGGCATCCTCGACCGCCTTGGCGGCACGCAGGCCGAAGTCATGGTCGCTTTCACCAGGCAGCGCCAGTTCGTAGGCGTAGGGCATCATGACATGAACGATGTTGGGAACCGCGCCGCCGAGCTGCTTGTGCATGGCATCCATGCCGCCGAGCGACGTGCCGGCCACGGTGGAGCCGTGATAGGCGTTCTTGCGCGAGATGATGCGGTTCTTCTCCGGCTTGCCCATCAGCGCCCAGTAGTGGCGCACCAGGCGCAAGGCCGTATCGTTGGCCTCCGAGCCGGACGAGCCGTAAAACACCTGGCTGACGCCCTTTGGTGCGATCTCAGCCAGCCGCCTGGACAAAAGCACCGGTGTCGGCGTCGAGCATTTGAAGAAGGAATTGTAGTAGGGCAGTTCCTTCATCTGGCGGTAGGCGGCGTCGGCCAGCTCGTTGCGGCCATAGCCGACATTCACGCACCACAGGCCGGCCATGCCGTCCAGAATTTCCGTGCCTTCGGAATCGTAGATGAACGGGCCGTCCGCACGGGTGATGATGCGCGAACCGATCTCGCGCAGTTCCTTGTGGTCCGTAAAGGGATGCAAATGGTGCGCAGCGTCGATCTGCTGCAACTGCTTCAGCGAATAATTCTGATAAGTCATCGGGTTATCCTTTCCTCTTGAATCAATCCGGCAGGAGCCGGAGGCGGATTCTCAAGGGCAGGACGGAGGCGAATAGCCGATGCGGGCGCACAGGCGCATGAGCTCGGCATGACGGGTGCGCGGCGACGGCGTCACTGCGGCATCGAGCTTGCGAGGGTGAAGGTTCACGGCGCGCATCCGGGCACTCTAGCCGACCGCGCGACGGCTGTTCAACCCACCGCGCAGGGCAAGCGCGGAGGCAACCACGAGGCCGAGGCAGATCAGTCCCAGGGTGATGGGCAGGCCAGGCGCACCGAACAAGCTCATCGCGCCGCCGGCCAGCGGCGGCATGGCGATGCCACCCACACCCCACATCAGGGCAAAGGCGGCGTTGCCGGCAATGAGCGCCGGACCGGTGAAGCGCTCGCCGAGCTCGATGATCGCCATCGTATAGACGCCGTAGGACACCGCGCCGAGCACGAACAGGAAGGGCCAGACCAGCGGCGACGTGATGACGAAGGGCAGCAGAGCGCATCCGACGACGGTCGCTACGATGCAGCCAAAGCGCACGACCTGCGCCGACATTCGCTCGGCCAGTAGGCCGAGCGGCACCTGCATGGCGATATTGCCGGCGATCATGACAGTGAGAAGTGCGGACATGCGTGTCTCGGCGATGCCGAAATGCGTGCCATAGACGGGGAGAAGCGCCAGCACCGCCTGTTCGAAGCCGGCGGCGACAACGACCGCTCCAAGCAGCAACCCTGCCAACGGCATGAAGCCCAGCACCGAGACATGGTGGCCGCTCTGGTCCACCTTGGGCAGTTTCGGCAGCACCGCGGCCAGGCAGGCGCCGCAGATCAGGAAAGCGACGATGCCGAGCAGGAAGGGCGACCACCCTTCCGTGCCGACCAGCAGCAGGCAGAGTGGCCCGGTGGCGAACCCCGCCGAGATCAGCGTCGAATAGACACCCATGATGCGGCCGCGCTTCGCCGGCGGCGCCAGCGCGATCATCCACACTTCGCTCAGCACATAGAGCGGATTGGTGACGACGCCGATCATGAAGCGCAGCGGAAACCAGGCATAGACATTGTAGCTCCAGCCGACGAGCGCCAGGGCGAGCGCCGAAAGCACAGCACAAGTCAGCGCCGTACGACCCGGGCCGAAGCGCCGCGCCAGCACCGGTATCAATGGCGACGACACCATGAAGCCGATCGGCGTCATCGCCGCTGACAGGCCAATCATCGCCGGCGGAACACCCTGCCTCTGCAGAATGAAGGACAAAAGCGGATAGGTAAGGCCCTGCGCGATGGCAAAGACCGACACAGTCGCGATGACGCCGGCGATGCCCGCCCAATTGGTCGCCACCTCGTTGTCGCAGGTCTCCGCCGCAGCCATCTCGCTCCCCAAACCGCCGGTTCGACAAGAACCGACCGTCTTCGGGTGCTAGCGGTTCGAGGCGGGAGAGGAAAGAGCCGTTGCCCGGTGATCGCTTGCGCCACTGGCGCGAAGACCCCAGGCCGCCAGCCGTGGTTCAGGGGAAATAGCGAGCGAGCGCGCCCTTTTTGCCGTCGGCATAGGGTTTCAGCCAGTCGTCGCTTGTCTGCAATCCGTCATCGTCGGATGGACCCTTGCCGATCGTACGTCGCCAGGCGCGGAACTTGTAGTGGTCGAACACATCGAGGAAATGCACCGCGTAGGCGGCCGCGAAGGTCTTGTCGCCCTCGACGATCACCAGGTTCTCGTCGTTTTCGTAAGAAGCCTTGTAACCGAGATTGTGGCTGCCGGTGATGACGGTCGCATTGTCTTCCATCGGGTCGATGATGACGATCTTATCGTGCACGATGGCATGGCCGATGGTCAGCACCTCGGCCTGGAAGTCGCGCGCGATCGACGCGCCGGTCAGGTTCGCGGCCCGCACGATCGAGACGTTCGGCATCTCCCACACCTTTTCCGGGAAGACGAAAGGCGCCCTGCCTTGCTTGGTCACCGCCTTGGTAACCGGGTCCTTCTCGGCCTTTTCGTAGTTTGGCATCGCGGCCGGGTCGCTGATCGCGCCTTGCACGATCAGTTTCGGATTTGCCGTAGCCGCAGCAACCGCTTCGGCGATGATCGAGTTCTCGCCGCGCTGGGAGGGATTGAAGACCAGGAACAGCACCGCTTTCTTGGCCGCCCGGATGCGGGCGAAGACATCCGTGAGATCGACCGGCCGCACCGAAATCGTCTTCTTGTTGCGCTGCGGGTCGTTCGGCGAAAACCACACCGTCATGCCATCGATCGGTGCGCTCTGGCCGTCGAGCGGGTTGGCGATGTGATTGTCCTTGCGGAACGGCACACCTTGCGTCTGCACGGCACGACCCGCCGCGAATTCGCTCGCCGGTGGCGGAAAGACGTCCGCCTTCATGCGTTCCCAGTAATCGTTGAAAACCCGCGCCATCTGCGGGTCGTCACGGAGGAAGGCATTGTTGGACTGGCCGCAAATGCCGGTGGTCGTCCAGTTGGTCGAGCCGGTCATCACCGCCTGCGGCTCGCCATGGCTGTCGCGATAGACGGCGAATTTGTTGTGGCCGATGTGGTTGTTGTTGAAGAGCCGGTCGGTCACCGTCACGCCGGCATCATGCAGCGCCTTGCGATAAGGCGCGTTGCCGAAATCCCATTTCTTGGTCTGGTCGTCCTTGCCGGAATTGGAAAGGATGACCTCGACCACATCCTTGGCGCCGATGATGGCGTCGCGCAGCACGTCATCGCCGAGTTCGTAGAGCGCCAGCCGTACCGAGCCACCCTCACTTTTCGCGCGTTTGAGCAGGCTGGTCAGAACATCCGGTACATCACCATGCAGGTAAGCGCGGATCTTGCTGGCGGGGTTCTGCAACTCCTCCCGGATCTTGTCGCGTTGGCCAATCTTGATGCCCGCATCCGCCAGCGCATGCGACATCCATTGCGTCGACAAAACGCCATTGGTGAAGGCGACGCGTGCCTTGCCGAACATCGAGCCGAGGAAAATCGTCGGGCTGACGGCGCCCTGCCCCAGATAGCCGAGCGGACGCGGCGTACCGGTATAGGTCGGCTTGCCGTCGACCTGCGGCGGACGCACTGGCACCGGTTCCAATCCGGGCTTCATGTCACCGACAGGCCGCACGCGATAGGCGACCATCTCGCCATCTTGCCTGACGTCGAGACTGTCTCGCCGGCGGCGCAGCGTCAGATCGCGCCAGAAAGTCTTCTGCACCGGCCAGACGCCGGTGTCCTGCGGTATCCAATCCTGGTTTCGCTGCCCCTTGAACGGCACCCAGGAGGCCAGGCAGCGCTCCTCGCCCGTCGCCGGATAAAGCCGGACGATTTCAAAGCCGAGGCAGCCAGGGATCATGCCATCGACATCCCAGGCGACGAAGGCCACCTCATTGTTGGTTGCGGCTCTCACTTTGACGACGTCGGCCATGGTTTCCCCCTCAGGACCAATCGACATTCATGGATCGGGTGCGGCGGGAGCACTTTAGCCGCTTCTCATGGCGCCACTGTAACGCCGTTCACATTCTGCGGCGCGGGCTGCGACGCGGTCTCGGACGCCACCGGAAGGTGACGTACGTCATGTCGCTTTGCTCGTCCTAGTGGTCGCCGCCTCCGCAATGGCGATTTTCACGGCGGTCCATTATGCGGCCGATTTGGAACCATCACGAGGACCGACCATGACCGCTGCACTGCACCCCGCCGAGCCGGTTCTGGCCACCGATCGCGCCCGCCGCGGCGGCCGCGCAGGAAAACGCGCCGGCGGTTCGGCGGCTTTCGAGCAGCCGGCGTTCCGGCAGCTGAAAAACCCGTTGCAGCCGACGAAGCTAGTTTCCGACGATGAGCTGGAATCGATCCACCTCGCCTCGCTGCGTGTGCTGAAGGAAATCGGCGTCGACGTTCTCCACGATGGCGCCCGCCAGATCATGAAGGAACACGGCGCCGATGTGCGCCCTGGGAGCGAGCGTGTGCGCTTCGACAGCGACATGATCATCGAGCTGATCTCCCACTGCCCGTCGGAATTCACCATCCATGCCCGCAACCCGGCGCACAATGTGCGCTTCGGCGGCAACAATCTGATCATCTCGATGATGGCGTCGGCGCCCAACTGCTCCGACATCGACCGTGGTCGCCGACCAGGCAATCAGGTCGACTACCGCAATTTCCTCAAGCTCGCGCAGATGCACAACATCTTGAACTGCACGGGCGGCTACCCCGTCGAGCCGATCGACATCCACCCATCGATCCGCCACCTCGAATGCATCCGCGACCTAGCACTGCTCACCGACAAGATGTTCCACATCTATTCGCTCGGTAAGGAGCGCAATGTCGACGGCATCGAGATCACCCGCATCGCCCGTGGCATTTCCCGCGAACAGTTGATGCAGGAGCCGTCGGTCTTCACCATCATCAACACCAATTCACCGCTCAAACTCGACGTGCCGATGATGGAAGGCATCATCCAGATGTCTTCGATGGGCCAGGTCGTCATCGTCACGCCCTTCACCCTGTCGGGCGCGATGGCGCCGGTCACGATCGCCGGTGCGCTTGTGCAGCAGAACGCCGAGGCGCTTGCCGGCATTTCCTTTGCACAGATGGTGAAAAAGGGCGCGCCGGTGGGTTATGGCGGCTTCACCTCCAATGTCGACATGAAGTCGGGCGCCCCTGCTTTCGGCACGCCGGAATACATGAAGGCGCAGCTTGTCGGCGGCCAGCTGGCGCGCCGCTACAAAATTCCTTACCGCACCTCCAACACCTGCGCCGCCAACACCGTGGACGCGCAGGCGGCCTATGAAAGCGTTTTCTCGCTGTGGGGCGCCGTCCAAGGCGGCGGCAATTTGATGATGCATGCCGCCGGCTGGCTGGAAGGCGGCCTGCGCTGCTCCTTCGAGAAGACCATTCTGGACATCGACCTCCTGCAGATGGTGGCCGAATTCCTGACGCCGCTCGACCTTTCCGAAGACGCGCTCGGCTTCGACGCCATCCAGTCGGTCGGCCCCGGCGGCCATTTCTTCGGCACCCAGCACACACAGGACCGCTACAAGACAGCCTTCTATTCGCCGATCATCTCCGACTGGCGCAATTTCGAGACCTGGGCCGAGGCCGGCTCGCCGACCGCCATCGACCGCGCCAACCGCGTCTGGAAGGAGCGTCTGGCGAGCTACGAGGAGCCCTATATCGACCCGGCGATCCGCGAGGAGCTCAACGCCTTCGTCGACAAGCGCATCGCCGAAGGCGGCGCGCCGACTGACTTCTGATTTTTCATTCGCCCCTCGATCGCTGATCAAGGAGCATCAACGTCTTGACTCATTTTGTTAGATTGAGAGCCTCAACACCATGAAATCCCACGCTAAAGCGGTTGTCATCGGCGGCGGTGTCGTCGGCTGCTCGGTCCTCTACCACCTGGCCAAGGCTGGCTGGAAAGACGTGATGCTGATCGAGCGCTCGGAACTTACCTCCGGCTCGTCCTGGCATGCCGCCGGCGGCTTCCACACGCTGAACGGCGACCCCAACGTCGCCAAGCTGCAGGCCTATACCGTGCAGCTCTACAAGGAGCTGGAAGAGCTTTCGGGCCAGTCCTGCTCGCTGCACCTGACCGGCGGCGTCATGCTGGCCGACAGTCCCGAGCGCATGGATTTCCTGCGACTGGCTCACGCCAAGGGCCGCTATCTCGGCATGGACACCGAGCTGATCACGCCGGCCGAGGCCAAGGCGATGTTCCCGCTGATGGACGAGAAGCACTTCGTCGGCGCCATGTGGGATCCGGTGGAAGGCCATCTCGACCCTTCCGGCACCACCCACGCCTATGCCAAGGCCGCCAAGAAGCTCGGCGCAGAGATCGTCTTGCGCAACCGCGTTGTCGAGCTAACGCAGGATCCGGACGGCACCTGGAACGTCATCACCGAACAGGGCACGGTCAAGGCCGAGCATGTCGTGAACTGCGGCGGCTTGTGGGCACGCGAGGTCGGCCGCATGGTCGGCGTCGAGCTGCCGCTGCTGGCCATGGAGCATATGTACCTGCTGACCGAGCCGATGCCGGAGGTCGAGGCCTTCAACAAGGAAACCGGCCGTGAAATGGTCGGCGTGCTCGACTTCAAGGGCGAGATCTACACGCGACAGGAGCGCAACGGCATCCTGCTCGGCACCTATGAGAAGGCCTGCAAGCCTTGGTCGCCGGTCAACACGCCGTGGAATTTCGGCCACGAACTGCTGCAGCCCGACATCGACCGTATCGCGCCGTCGCTGGAAATCGGCTTCAGGCATTTCCCCGGCATCGAGAAGGCCGGCATCAAGCAGATCATCAATGGCCCGTTCACCTTCGCGCCGGATGGCAACCCGCTGGTCGGCCCGGTGCAGGGCCTCACCAATTTCTGGTGCGCCTGCGCGGTCATGGCTGGGTTCAGCCAGGGCGGTGGCGTCGGACTGGCGCTGTCGAACTGGATGGTGAACGGCGATCCCGGCTTCGACGTCTGGGGCATGGATGTCGCGCGCTGGGGCGAATGGGCCTCGCTGCGCTACACCAACGCCAAGGTGCGCGAAAACTATTCGCGCCGCTTCTCCATCCGCTTCCCCAACGAGGAACTGCCAGCGGCAAGGCCGGCGCAGACCACGCCGCTCTACGACACGATGGTCGCAAACAACGCTGTGATGGGCGACTCGTGGGGTCTGGAAACGCCGCTGTGGTTCGCCCCCAAGGGCAGCGAGCCGAAGGACATCGTTTCCTTCCACCGCTCCAACGATTTCGAGCATATCGGCAACGAGGTGCGCGCCGTGCGCGAGCGCGTCGGTGTCACCGAGATCGCCAACTTCGCCAAGTATGAGGTGTCGGGCCCGAGCGCGGAGGACTTCCTCAATCGCCTGATGACCAACCGCATGCCGAAGAAGGGCCGCATCGTGCTGACGCCGATGCTGAACGAATTCGGCAAGCTGATCGGCGATTTCACCATCGCCAAGACCGACGAAGAGAAATTTATGATCTGGGGCTCGTCGGCGGCGCAGAAATACCACATGCGCTGGTTCGAAAAGCACCTGCCGAAGGACGGCTCGGTCGCTCTGCACCGGTTCGACCAGACGCTGGTCGGCCTTTCGATCGCTGGCCCCAAGGCGCAGGAACTGCTGCAGAAGCTGGTTGACGTCGACATCTCGTCCACGGCCTTCAAGTTCATGGACTTCCGCGAGATGGCCGTCGGCGGCGCGCCCTGCATGGTCAACCGCATCACCTATACCGGCGACCTCGGCTACGAGATCTGGATGGCGCCGGCCTATCAGCGCCTGGTCTACGCGGCGATCAAGGGCGCCGGCGAGGAGTTCGGCATCGTCGATTTCGGCATGCGCGCCTTGCTTGCGATGCGCCTGGAAAAGAACTTCCCCACCTGGTTCCGCGAACTGCGCCCCATCTACGGCCCGTTCGAAGGCGGCATGGACCGCTTTATCAAGATGGAGAAGAACGACTTCATCGGCCGCGAGGCCGCTGCCAAGGAACAGGCGGTAATGGCCAACGGCCAAGGTTCGAAGCTGCGCCGTGTCTCCTTCATTGTCGATGTCGCCGACGCCGACGTGATGGGCGACGAGCCGGTATGGGCCAAGGTGCCGACCGACTACGGCACGGTCGAGAAGCCGCATGGCTACGGGGCACCACGCTTCGACGAGACCGGCAAGGAAGTACGCGGCTCGACGGCCGCGCAGGGCGCTTCCGCCGTGCGCGGCATCGTTGACGGCGAATGGCGGGTCGTCGGCTGGATCACGTCGGGCGGCTATGCGCACTATGTCAAGAAATCCATGGCCCAGGGCTACGTGCCGGCAGCACTTGCCGAGAACGAAACCGCTGGCATGTTCGAGATCGAGATCCTCGGACATCGCCGCCCCGCCCGCATCAACGTTGAGCCACCGTTCGACCCGAGTGGCGAAAAGATGCGCGGGTGAGAGACGACCGCTTTGACGGGCGAAAAGTCAATTGCCTGGCTTTTCGGTAGCGAACGCCCCGCGCTTGCAAGGGGCCGGAAGGAAGCGGAAATGATCGGCGGCCTCCAATGAACACCGGCACAAACTTCGGCCGCCATCGCAAGATCATGCCATTCGAACCGGGCGGCGGCTCTTCGCCGTCCGGTTCCGAGACCTTGCGTTCGGCGGCACGCGAGAAAGCCGCCGCCCTCAACCAGCATGTCCTGGGCTACGGCCCGGTCGCCGAGGCGGAGTGGGCCGCCGCCGGCATCCCTGCCCCCGACCTGCCGGCGATGCGCAAATACCGGCTTGAGCGCATCCGCGCCGAGCTGAAGCGCCGCGACTATGCCGGCGCCCTGCTCTACGATCCCGTCAACATCCGCTACGCGACAGATTCCACCAACATGCAGCTGTGGGTGGCGCACAATCCAACCCGCCACTGCTTTGTCGCCACCGAAGGGCCGGTGGTGCTGTTCGACTATTTCTCCTGCGAGCACCTGTCCGACCATTCCGGCGTGGTCGACGAAGTGCGTCCGGCGGTCTCCTGGATGTATCTTTATGGCGGCGAGTTGACGGAGCAACGCGTCAAACGCTGGGCCGCGGGCATCGCCGATTTGGTGCGCGAACATGGCGGCGGCAATCGGCGCATCGCCGTCGACCACCTCAATCCCGAAGGCATGGCGGAACTGGCCGGCCTCGGCATCACCATCGGCAATGGCGAAGCGGTGATGGAAAATGCGCGCCTGATCAAATCGCCCGACGAGGTCCTGTGCATGCACCGCGCCATCGTCGCCTGCGAGGCCGCGATGGGGGAAATGGAAGCGGCGCTGAAGCCCGGCATTTCAGAAAACGAACTGTGGGCCGAACTGCACCGCGGCAACATCGCGCGCGGCGGCGAGTGGATTGAAACCCGGCTCCTATCCTCCGGTCCGCGCACCAATCCCTGGTTCCAGGAGTGCTCGTCGCGAAAGATCGAGGCCGGCGACCTCGTCGCCTTCGACACCGACCTGATCGGCCCCTACGGTTTCTGCGCCGACCTTTCGCGCACCTGGCTTGCCGGCGACGGTCGCCCCGGCAACGAGCAGCACGACCTTTACCGCATCGCCGCCGAGCAGATCGCCCACAACACCGAGCTGATGCAGCCTGGCACCGGCTTCCGCGAACTGGCCGAGCGCTCGAAGAACCCGCCGGACGATTGCTTCCCCGCGCGCTACGGCGTGCTTTATCATGGCGTCGGCCTCGCCGACGAATACCCGACCTTGCCGCATGCAGCCGACTGGATCGCCGACACGCCGGACGGCGTCTTGCAGCCTGGCATGGTGCTCTGCGTGGAGAGCTACATTGGCCGGCTCGGCGGCCACGAGGGCGTCAAGATCGAGGAACAGGTGCTGATCACCGAAACCGGCAACCGGCAGCTCTCCGCCTATCCGCTCGACGAAAGGCTGCTTGCTGGCTAAGTGCTTCCTGGCCTGCCATTTTGGTGTGGAAAGTCCCAATCGCGGCATGGCTCACCTCCATGCCGGCGGAGATAGTGGCGGCACAACCGCCCCATACCGGAACAAACCTCATGTCCTCATCCTCCCGCTTCGGCCTCGCCGCGCTCGCCGCCACTCTCGTTTCAACCGTGCCCGCAGCCCATGCCGAGCAGCCGATCGCGCCGAAAGTCCTCGTCATCACCATGTTCGGCGGCGAAGCGAAACCCTGGCTGGAAGGACGCAAGCTCGACACCAAGGTGAAGGTCCCCGGCCTGTCGAAGGAGTACCCGGAGGTCGCTTGCGATGCTGCCGGCCTGTGCGTGATGACGACCGCCATGGGCTACGCCAACGCTGCCAGCTCGGTCTCCGCGCTTGTTTACAGCGGCCTTTTCGACCTCAAGCAGAGCTATATCCTGATTGCCGGCATAGCCGGGGTTGATCCGAGCGATGGCACGCTGGGTTCCGCGCACTGGGCACGTTTCGCGGTCGACGCAGGGCTGCGCCACGAAATCGATCCACGCCAGATTCCGGTCGACTGGCCGGATGGCGTCGTCGCGCTTGGTGCTAAGAAGCCGGGCGAGAAGCCCAAATGGGGTTCGGGCACCGAGGTGTACAAACTGAACGAAAAGTTGGCCGACAAGGCGCTCGCCCTGACCAGCAAGGTGGAGCTTGCCGACAGCGATGAAGCCAAGGCCTATCGCGCCGTTTACAAGACGGCTCCCGGCAATGCCGCCCCCACCGTAAGCATCTGCGACACGCTGTCGACCGATACCTATTGGCATGGCACCAAGACGGCGGAAAGCATGGGCAAATGGGTATCCCTGCTGACCGACGGCGCCGGCAACTATTGCACCACGCAGATGGAAGACAACGCCTCTCTGACGGCCCTTCAACGCGGCGCCGACGCCGGTCTCCTGCAGTTCGACCGCATTGCACTCTTGCGCACGGCCTCCAACTTCGACCGTGAACCGGAAGGCAAGACGGCGGTTGAATCGCTCAGCGCCAACTCGGGCGGCTTCGGCCCGGCAACCGCCAATGCGTACCGGGTGGGCTCCAAATTCGCCGACACCGTCATCACCGACTGGGCGGAATGGCAGAAGGGCGTGCCCGCGAAATAGTCGAACGCTGCGTCTGAAAAGGCTCACCAGGCGCCTGGCGCCTGGTTTTCCAGACGATCTTGGCCGGCGATCAGTTCCGCCTTGCTGGCTGGGGAGACCGCCTCGCGCAGTTTTGCCAGCAGGGCCGACGTTGCACTGCGCGCCGTGATGTAAGGCAAGCCCTTGCGCTGCGCTGTCCAGCCGACGACAGCGACGTCCTTCGCCCGCGGCTCGAAACGCTGCGCCTGGGCCCAACTGCGGGAGTCGATCGTCGCGACATCGGCTCGCCCCTCGGCCACCTCCACGATGGAGTTGCGATGGCCGCCGCTTTCGATGCGCTCGGAAAAGATGTCGAGGCCTTCGCCGGCCGCCTGCAGGTCGCGTGTGATGGCGATGATGCCGGACATCGAATCCAGGCTGTTGAAGGCGAAGCGCTTGCCGCGAAGAAGCTCCAGCGGCATCACCGCCTTGCCATTGGTGGGCGCGGCAACGTGTTGCGCCGGTTGCCGCATGACGATGGCGCTGGAATAGAGGCCGCCCCGGCCGCCTTCCATACCGTCATAGCTCGGCTGGCCGATCACCTGCACGTGGCGCTCCAGTCCGAGCTCCATCGGCCCCCAGCAAGTCTGCGCGAAAAGCAGTGCCGGATGCAGCCACACCGCGTGGAAATCGAGCTCGTCCGGCGGCAGTGTCACCGGATCGGGCATCACGACCTTACCGGAAGCGTCGCGCAGGCCGCCGGCAACCGCCGGCAGATCGGCATTGCGCCGCACGATCCTTTCCGGCGCATCGATACCGGCATGCCGCAAGGCGTCCCGGATCGTCGCCCATTGCGCGTCGACCTCGGCGCGCATCTCGGGCCAGTCATACATCGGCAGCGCCGCAATGAATTTGCTCATGGACCTGATATGATCGTTGCTGGTGGCGGGTTTCAAGCGGCGGGAAGAATGCGATCACCCCAAGGAGCGAACGCGCCTCACTCCTTGGGCGGCTCGGCCGGCACCGGCGCGGTGCCGAGACCATTGACATTATGCGCCCTGACTCGCGGCGTGAACGCCCTGCCCTTTTCCGGCACTCGCCGCAGCGCCGGATGCACGATCGGCTCCTTGGCTTTGAAGGCATAGGCTTTCAGCAACGCGAAATAGTTCGGATAGGCATAGCCATTGTTGGCCTTCAGCCATTTTTCGCGGTCGTCGCGGAACAGCTTCGGCAACTTGTACCAGGCAACCGTCGGCTTCTTGTGATGCACGAAGTGCAGATTGTTGTTCAGGAACAGTAAGGATAGCGGCGAGCGCTCGACGATCACCGTGCGGCCTTCCGGACGCTCCGACCACTGATGCTCGGCGAAAGTCCGGATCGAAATCAGCGACTGGCCGAACCACATCGGCACCAGAATGTAGAGCCACAGCGGCATGCCGAAGCCGAACTGGATCACCGGCACAACGATGGCGAGCCCGACCGCGTGCAGCAACCAGGCCTTTTGGATCGTCTTGTCTCCGGCCAGCATCTGCTTGGCATCGTCAATGAAGAAACCGATCACCGAAAGCCAGGGGCCGAGGATGAAACGGCCGACCATCGTGTTGTTGATTTTGAGCAGGAACTGCATCGCCGCCGGCATGTCGTGATGATGCCAGAGCGCCTTGTAGTAGCTTTCCGGGTCGTCGAGTGGGTCGGTCAGGCGTTCGTCGCAATGGTGGCGCAGATGCAGCGTCTTGAAGCGTCGGAACGGCCAGACCAGGCCGATCGGCGCGAAGACAAAGGCCTCGTTGACCAACGCATTGCGTGTCGGATGGCCGTGCAGGACCTCGTGGATCAGCGAGGACTGCAACGCCACGATCAGCGTCAGCACGGCAAGCGCGACGAGCGGATAAGACGGCCAGATGAGAAACCCTGCGGCGAGCCAGGTGCCGTAACAGCCGGCGGCGAGAAAGACGGTCGGCCATTCGACCGCCGGTTGACTGCTAACCTTGTTACGCTTCTTCGCCATGCTATCGACCACTGCCCCGTCCAGGTGTCGGAACCGCTCCCGATTCCTGACAGCATTGTGTCAGCAGTCACACGCTGTCACAACGCGACAAAGCGCACAAAATGTTGAGATTGCGCACCTTTGCCATCAAGTGTTATATTTAGTGAACAAGCGGTGAGATTCAAATACACGTTGCGGCGCGGTAATACGCTCTAGCGTAAAACATTATGCTACCTGGCGGAGAACAACCTCGATGGACAAGCGCGACCTCTCGACCGTGTTCCGCGAGCGGTTGAAATTGCTCTTGACACGCTCCGACCTCAACCAGTCAGCCTTCGCTTCAGCCGTGGGCATCGACCGTTCGGCGCTGTCGCAACTGCTGTCGGGCGCCTCAACCCGCCTGCCGCGCGCCGAAACGCTGCTCAACATCGCCGCCGAGTTCAAGGTGTCGCTCGACTGGCTGCTCGGCCTCTCCCAAGACGAGGGCGTGACGGGCGAAATCCGCGAAAGCCTGGAGATCGAGGAAGCATCAGGAGGCTTCGAACGCACGCTGATCGCCAAATGGCACGCCGAGGCTGCGGGAACCAAGATCCGCTACGTGCCGGCCGGCATTCCTGACCTTTTGCGCACCGAGGCGCTGGTCGACTATGAGGCCGGCATTTCCAACAAGAGCCGACAGGCACAGGCCGGCGAAACCCAATACCGCATCGACTACAGCCGGCGCCCCGAAACTGACATGGAAGTCTGCATGCCGCGCCACACGCTTGAAATCTTCGCGCGCGGATTGGGCGTGTGGGACGCCTTCCCGCCGGAAGAACGCCGCGAGCAGCTCTTGCACATGGCCGCCCTGCTCGACGACCTCTACCCGACCTTTCGCCTCTATCTCTATGACGGGCGCATGCGTTATTCGATCCCCTATACGATCTTCGGACCGTACCGGGCCGCGATCTATGTCGGCGACATGTACATCGTGCTCAACGCCACCCAGCCGATCCGCACGCTGACCGGCCATTTCGACAATCTGATCCGCGCAGCCGAGATCAACGCGCATGAGGCGGCAGCCTTCGCGCAGCGGCTGGCCGACTTGCCGCTTGCCGTTTCGCGCGGCTGACTGCTACCTCAGGCGGTCGATCAACACAGGAGCCATCCTTGCCAAGTGCCCGCCACATCGTCGTTCCGCCGCAGTCCGGCCGTGCCCTGCGCGTCGCCAAGGGCGAACAGATCCGCATCGTCGATCCCAAGGGACAACAGGTCGCCGACCTGTGGGCCTTCGTCACCGGCGACGAACTCGACTGGCTGAGCACCTCGAACACGCGAGACATCACCGAGCGGCTGTTTCCGGCAATCGGCGAGCATTTCTACGGCACCACCGGCGAGCCGCTGCTGACGCTGATGGCCAACGATTCGCCAGGCCCGCACGACATGCTCTTCCCCGCCTGCAACGCAGCGCTCTACCGGCGCGCCGGCTTCCACGATCACCATCCGAGTTGCCAGGACAACCTGCACAAGGCGCTCGCCGGCGAAGGCATTTCGCTACCCTTCACGCCGGACCCTGTGGATTTTTTCCAGAATTCGCTGCCGACGGTGGACGGCGTGCTGCTGGTCGACGCCTCGATCAACCCGCCCGGCGGCTCGGTGACGCTGCGCGCCGAGCGCGACTTGCTTATCGTCGTCACCGCATGCTCGGTCGACCATCACCCGACCAATGGCGATGCCTGCACCGAAATCGAGGTCGAGGTGCTGCCCGCCTGACCGGAAGCACCGTCGTCGAAGACGTGCCGCCGGCCGCGCCTTCGATTGACTTCACATAAAGACTTCTTTATATCCTTATTTGAAATCCATTTTACCTGAATCCACGTTGAAAGCGCGCGCCATGACGAGCACAAATCCGATCGAAGCCCTGATCGCGGAAAAGGGTGTGCTTCTGGCCGACGGCGCCACCGGCACCAATCTGTTCGCCATGGGCCTGCCGGCCGGCGAGGCGCCGGAAATCCTCAACGAGACCGCGCCGGAAACCATCACCAGGCTGCATCAGGGGTTCGTCGATGCCGGCGCCGACATCATCCTCACCAATTCCTTCGGCGGCACGCGTCATCGGCTGAAGCTGCATCATGCCCAGGACCGCGTTTTCGAACTCAACAAGCGCGCCGCCGAGATCGCCCGTGCCGTCGCCGACAAGGTCGGCCGCCGCGTCATCGTCGCCGGCTCGGTCGGCCCGACCGGCGAACTGCTGATCCCGCTCGGCGCACTGAGCTATGAGGAAGCCGTCGACGCCTTTGCCGAGCAGATCGAGGGCCTGAAGGCCGGTGGCGCCGAAGTCGCCTGGATCGAGACCATGTCGGCTCCGGACGAGATCCGAGCCGCCGCCGAGGCCGCCATCCGTGTCGGCCTGCCCTATACCTATACCGGTTCCTTCGACACCGCCGGCCGCACCATGATGGGCCTGCTGCCGAAGGACATCCACGCCGTCGCCGACGGTCTCGCCGAAGCTCCGCTCGGCGTTGGTGCCAATTGCGGCGTCGGTGCTTCCGACATCCTGGCTTCGCTGCTTGACATGACCGAGGCAAAGCCGGAAGCGACCGTCATCGTCAAGGGCAATTGCGGCATCCCGGAATTCCGCGGCACCGAGATCCACTATTCCGGAACGCCGGAATTGATGGCCGACTACGTGCGCCTGGCCATCGATGGCGGCGCCAGCATTGTTGGCGGCTGCTGTGGCACGTCGTTCCTGCATCTGGCCGCCATGCGCAAGGCGCTCGACGTACACAAGAAGGCACAGCGCCCGACGCTCGAGACGATCGTCGAACGCATCGGCCCGCTGCGCAACAAGGCAGCGACGCCGAACACCGCGGAAACCGCCGAAGGCCGCCGCGAACGCCGTCGCACGCGCCCCTGACCCGAGCGGAAGCGCTTTTCCTAGTTGTTGTTGTCGGCGTAGCGTGCTTGCGCCGTGCCGAGATCGGCCGACGGCCCATCGCTGCGCATCAGCGCTATTTTTTCCGATGCGCGCGGATCGCTGAGCTGTTCAAGGGCTGCACGGAAACGTTCATTGGTGAGCGCGGACAGCGCCGTTTTGCGCGCCGTCTCGACATCCCTGCTCATGCTGCTAGTCGATTGTGATGTTCCCGTCGGCTCGGTGGCCTGCGTTCTTGTCGTCTGAACCCAATTCATATTTCCGTCTATGCGCACGTCCGAACCCTTGATGACCGTCCCTGCCACGACCATTACCCCTGGTCATGTTGCAGTGCAGTGTCGAAACTGGATTGCTTTTTAACGATCGTCGGAAAAACCGGGGCAAACGACCAAAACCGCCCGTCGCCGCGCGGCGTTGTGGACGCAGCATCTCCCGGGAAAATCTCAGTTGGGTAAGGTCCTCTCCCCGCCATGACGGGGAGAGGACAGCCGGTCACTTCATCGCCGCCGCCAACCGCACCAGCGACAGGAATTCAGCACGGTAGCCGAACGGATCGGCGCCACGCGCGGCGTTCGCGATCTCCTGGATACGGTCGTAGCCGAACGTCGCCGTCGCATCCTCGTCGCGCAGCTTCTGGCCGAAAGCAGCCACAGCCACGGAAAAGCGCTGGTCGGTACTGGCCGCATCAAAGGAGGCGACTTCGTTGGTGCCGGTCACCGGCGTGGTGATGAGCTTCGACGTATCCTCCTCCGGCAGCTTGTAGCGGATTTTGACGAAAGCATATTCGTCGGCATTGGCGACGCCGCCATTGCTCGTCGCCGCCTCGCCATAGCGCAGATCGTCGACCTGCTGTGGCGCGCCCTTCGGCGTCAGTTCGTAGATCGCTGTCACCGAATGGCCGGAGCCGATCTCGCCGGCATCGACGCGATCATTGTTGAAATCCTCACGGTTCAAGGCGCGCGTCTCGTAGCCGATCAGCCGGTACTCCGAGACTTTGTCCGGATTGAACTCGACCTGGATCTTCACGTCCTTGGCGATCGGAAACAGCGTCGAGGTCGCCTCCTGAACCAGCACCTTCTCTGCTTCGGCCAGCGTGTCGATATAGGCGGCGGTGCCGTTGCCGTTCTGGGCGATGGTCTGCATCATCTGATCGTTGAGATTGCCACTGCCGAAACCGAACACGGACAGGAATACTCCGGTCCCGCGTTCCTTCTCGATCAGGCGCTTGAGATCATCGTCGTCGCTCTGGCCGACATTGAAGTCGCCGTCGGTGGCGAGCATGACCCGGTTGACGCCGCCCTTGACGAACGATTTCTGCGCCAGCCTGTAGGCTTCGCGGATGCCGGCCTCGCCAGCGGTCGAACCGCCCGGCGTCAGCGTGTCGATAGCCCTGAGTATCTTATCCCTCTCGGCCGCCTTGGTTGGTTCCAGCACCGTGCCGACATCGCCGGCATAGGTGACGATGGAGACGGTGTCATCGGCCTTGAGTTTGTTGACCAGCAGCCGGAAGGCCGATTTTAGCAGCGGCAGCTTGTCGGGTTCGTCCATCGATCCCGACACATCGATGAGAAAGACCAGATTGGCCTTCGGCTGCACCGCCGGCTGCATATCGTAGCCCTTGATGGCGACATGCATCAGCTTGTGCTGTGCATTCCATGGCGCCGGCATGACGCTAACCGTCGTGTTGAACGGCGTCTTGGCCTCGGTAGGCCCCTTCCAGTCATAAGGGAAGTAATTGACCATCTCCTCGACGCGGACGGTGTCAGCCTGCGGTAGCAGCCCTTCCTTCAGCGACCGGCGCACATAGGAATAGGACGCCGTGTCGACATCGATGGAGAAGGTCGAGACAGAGTCTTCCTTCGCCGAGCGCACCGGGTTGGTCTTGAAGTCCTGGATGCGATCGCGGTTTTCCTGGCTAGGCGCCATGACATCGCCCGGCATCGGTGCTGGCATCGGTGCTGCCAGCGGCTCCGCCGTCAGCGTCGTGTTGGCCGAATTTCGCGCCACCGCATCAGCGCTTTCGCTTTCCATCATTGGGGCCTGCGCCGGCGCGGCCGGTTTCGCCTCGGCATGCTTCATCCTGATCAGCCCGCTGCGCGGAGCCGCCGTCAAACGACCGTCCGCCGCAGAGAATTCGGGCTTTGGCGCCGGTGCGGCAGGCGCGATTGCCGGCTGTGCCGGGCTGGCCTCGTCCGCAGGCTGCGCCTGGCTTTGCGCCACGGCTGCGGCATCCTGTTTGGTCGCAACTGGCTTGTCGGCCAATGTCTCGGTCACCGGAATGCCGGCTTCAGGAGCGCCGCGCTGTTCCTGCATCAGGTGGAAAGCCGTGTAACCGGCGATCGGCAGCGCGACGAGACCGGCAATGGCCGGCGTGGCGATGAGCTTCTTCTGCATGATCTCTCTCCAGAGCGTGAGTGCTCGGGAGGTGAGACGCGGCCGCGCCGCCATTCCTTGGGGGGCGGTTTCGATTTTTTCGTCGAAAGCCGCCATCGCGGCGGCGAGCGCCTGCGCCCGCGCCTCAGCGCCGTGTGCAGGCAGCGGCGCGCCGCGCAACTTTTTCAGTTCGTCATCGTCGACCATGGTCACACTTCCCCGGCTGAGTTCACGAGAACCTTCAGCCGTTTCTTCGCTTCATGGATGTGCCAGGAAACCGTTGCCTCCGAGATCGCCATCGCCTCGGCCGCCGCCGCATGGGCGAGCCCTTCGCCATAGACCAGCAGCACGGCCTCCCGCTGCTTGTCCGGCAATTGCCGCACTGCCGCCCATAGCGCTTCCGTCGGATCGCCCGCCTCCGCCGCCTGCGCCTGTCCGAAGATCAGCGCGTGGCTGCCATAGGCTTCGGTCTTGGCGCTTTCTCGAGCACTCTTGCGGGCAAGATCGCGGGCGGCGTTCAGCGTCACCGCGTAAAGCCAGGAAGTGAAGGCCGCGCCACCGCGATAATCGCGGATCGCGCGGCCGAGCCGCACGCAGACATCCTGGGCGATGTCCTCGGCATCGGCGCGGCGTCCACACCAGCGATAGGCGACTCGATAGACAAAGTCATAGTGCCGCTCGACCAGCAGGCCGAACGCTCCCCTGTCTCCCTGTCTGGCCCGCCCGATCAGCTCGGTGTCGGATGCCTCGTCGTCCAGCATCATCGCCGTCATTTGTCGGTTGGACGTTGCGTTCGGGTCAATCCTTGGGGTCGTCAAAAGAAAATTTTCACACCGCCTGCCCGGCGACCCAGCCTGATGACCACGCCCACTGGAAATTGTAGCCGCCGAGCCAGCCGGTGACGTCGACGACCTCGCCGATGAAATAGAGCCCGGGCACCGACTTCGCCTGCATGGTCTTCTGGTCGAGCGCCTTGGTGTCGACGCCGCCAAGCGTTACCTCGGCCGTGCGATAGCCCTCGGAACCCGCTGGCTTGATACGCCACTGGTTCACCGCGGCATCGACCGCTTTCAGGTGAGCATCGTTGAGATCGGCCAGATTGCCGTTGAAGCCGAGCCGCTCAGCGATTGTCTGCGCCAGCTTCTTGGGCAAATGCGCGCCAAGCACGGTCTGCACCGCCTGGCGGCCATTCATCCGCTTGGCGTCGCGCAGGATGGCTGCAACATCGGCGCCCGGCAGCATCGAGATAGAGATCTCGTCGCCCTCGCGCCAGTAGGAGGAGATTTGCAGGATGGATGGGCCGCTGATGCCGCGATGGGTGAACAGCATCGCCTCGCCAAAGCGCGTCTTGCCACAGGAAACCTCGGCGTCGACGGCAACCCCCGACAGTGGCGCTAGCTTTGCCAGCGTGTTTGCGTCGAAGGTGAGCGGCACCAGCGCCGGGCGCGTCTCGACGATGGGGAGATCGAACTGCTCGGCGAGCTCATAGCCGAAGCCGGTAGCGCCCATTTTGGGGATCGACTTGCCGCCGCAAGCGATCACCAGCGACTTGCAGCGCGTCTTGCCGCTGTTGAGCTTCAGTTCGAAACCATCATCCGCAGGCACCACGCTCTCGACCGAGGTAGCAAACCGCATCTCGACGCCGCCGTCCCGCATTTCGGTGACAAGCATGTCGATGATCTGGCGCGCCGAACCGTCGCAGAACAGCTGGCCAAGCGTCTTTTCGTGATAGGCGATGCCGTAGCGCTCGACGAGCCCGATGAAATTCTTCTGGGTGTAGCGGCTGAGCGGCGAGATGCAGAAATGCGGATTCTGCGACAGGAAGCTCTTCGGACTGGCGTGGATGTTGGTGAAGTTGCAACGTCCGCCGCCGGAGATGCGGATCTTCTCGCCAGGCACCGAGGCATGATCGATGATCAGCACGGAGCGGCCGCGCTTGCCCGCCTCGGCTGCGCACATCATGCCGGCTGCACCCGCGCCGATCACGATGACATCGAAAGAATGCATTTGGGGGGTTCCGCAACTGAGAACTGGCCGCCCGACAATTTGGGCGCACCGCCGGCCTGATAGCCAACCGCGGCGGAATTGGCAAAGTCTGGACTAGCCCAGTGTTTCACCAAAAAAGGCGACGAGCCGCTTCCAGTGTCGTTCGCTACCGGTAACATCGAAGACGCTGTGATCGGATACGCACCAGCCATGCTGCATGCCGACATAGTTCTCGATGATGTGGTCGACTTGTGCCTCGCGCAGCGCCTGCGCCAGCCGAGCCGACTGCTCCGGCGGGAAACTGCCGTCGACGCCGGCCGAGCCGACATAAACCCGAGCCTTGATCTTGCCAGCATTCGTTGCCGGGCTGTCCGGCGCATCCGTGCCCAGCCGGCCGCCGTGGAAACTGGCGGCGGCGGCGATCTTGTCGGGATAGGCGGCTGCGGCATTGAGGGCGCGCCCGCCGCCCATGCAGTAACCTACGACGCCGATCGGTCCCTTTATGCCCGTAGCCTCCAGCGCCGAAATGAAGGCGCCGCTGTCGCGAACCGTCATCTCCTGCGTCAAGCCGCCGATCATCGCCATCAGCACGGCCTTGCTCTTCTCCTCGACAAAGGCCGTCTTGGCGTCGAACGGTCCATAGGGCGCATTGCGATAGAGCAGGTCCGGCACCTGCACCGCATAACCGTGACCGGCTAGGCGCTCGGCCATCGAATACAGCGCGGGTCGCGGGCCGAAGGCGTCCATGTAGAGGATGACGCCGGCCTTCGCCCCACCACCGGCACCGAACAGCGCCGCTTTGGCGATGCCGTCCGCCGTCTTGATATCGATGTCGCGTCTGTCGACCGAACTCACCATACGTCTCCTAGCGGGTTGCTCAGCCGCGATAGATAGAGGCCACGCAGCGCAGGGCAAGCGCCGCGCTAGCCTCGATCCTCAATGCGTATCGTGCGGGCGCCGACCAGCGACGCCCTGCCCGCGCCGAACCCCATGACGGCGACGCCGAGACCAAGCGCCACGAACAGGATGGCCGCGGCGGCGAAGCTGCCGGCCCAGCCATGGATCAATCCCACCAGCAATGGCCCGATCGCCGCCAGCACATAACCGACACCCTGTGCCATGCCGGACAGATGCGCCGCCACATGCGGATCGGGCGAACGCAACACGATCACCGTCATCGCCGCCGCGATCAGCCCACCCTGGCCGATGCCCTGCAGGACAGCAAGCGGCAACACCATCGAGGTTGGCGCAAACAGGATGCCGAGCAATGCCGCGACCGCGATGGTGACCAGTACGACATTGACCGCGCTCTGGTTGCGGCAGCGCACGGCGATCGGCGGCACCGCAAGACAGGTGACGACCTGCGCCATCACCGAGACCGAGACGATGGCGCCAGCGGCGGTGGCGTCGAAGCCGCGTTCGCGCAGGATCGGCGCCAGCCAGCCGAAGATGCTGTAGGCCAGCGCCGACTGCAGGCCCATGAACAGCGTGACCTGCCAGGCCAGCCGATCGCGCCACAGGCCGGTGACGCGAAACCCGCTGTGGCTGGCCTTACTGCGGCTAGTCAGAGCCTGCGGCAGCCAGAGCAGCAACACGGCCAGCGCCGGCACCGCCCAGGCGGCGAGCGCACCAGCCCAGGAGCCGGTGACGTAATGTTCGACCGGCAGCGTCAGGCCCGACGCCGCGGCAGCCCCCGCGCACAGCGCCATCGTATAGAGGCCGGTCATCAATGCCATGTTGTCGGGAAAGTCGCGCTTCACCAGTCCCGGCAAAAGCACATTGCCTATGGCGATGGCGGCCCCGGTGATGAACGTGGCGGCAAACAGCAGCGGCACCGATCCGAAGCCACGCAGCGCCGTGCCGAGGGTGACCAGCACCAGAACCCCGAGCAAAACGCGTTCGGCGCCGTTGCGCTGTGCCAGCTTCGGCGCGAAAGGCGCGAAGACGCCGAGACAGACCACCGGCAACGTCGTCAAAAGTGAGGCGCCGGTGCTGGACAGGCCGGTTGCCTGCATCACCTCGGGCAGAAGCACCGAAAGGCTGGAAAACAGCGGGCGCAGGTTGAAGGCGATCAGCACCAGGCTGGCGCCGAGCAGGATGCGGGCGCCACGGCTTGCAAGAACCGGCGGTTGCGGCGGCGGCAGGCTGTCGACCTCGGCGTCGACGAATTGATCGTCGATACCGTCCGTCGCGGAAACCCCGGCCTTCTTGCCGGATTGGCGAAAAGTCTGGTTCATTGCGCAAGCATCCGGTCGAGCTGGAGAAGCACCGGTGCCATGAAGGCGCGCACCGTCGCACCCGCGCGATCGGGGTCGCCGGAGGCGATGGCCTCGATCACCAGCGCATGCGCCGATGCATCGGGTTCCGGAAGATCGTCGCCCAAGGTGGCCTGGATGGTTTCGGCGATGGCGGCAGTGAAGAAATCATAGAGTTCCACCAGCGCCCGGTTGCCTGACATCGCCACGATCGCCTTGTGGAAAGCGAGGTCGCGGCAGACGAAGCTTTCCTGGCCCCCATCCGCGCTGTCGCCACGCTGTTCGAGCAGTTGCCGAAGCCGCGCGATATCGGCGGGCGCATGGCGCAATGCCGCCAGCCGCGCCGCCTCGATGTCGAGCGCCGTGCGCGCCTCCCACTGGTCGCGCAGGCAGGCATGCCGGACCCGCAACAGCGGTCCGGCCGGATCGATGGCCGAGCGCACATAGGTGCCCGATCCCTGCCGGGTGTCGAGAAGGCCTTGCGAGACCAGGGCCCGGACCGCCTCCCGCACGGTTCCGCGGCTGACCGAAAGCTGTTCCGATAAGGCAGCCTCGTTGGGGATGCGATCCCCCACTGGCCAGCGGCCGCCGACGATTTCGGCGCGCAGGTTTTCCGTCGCTGAGTCCGTGAGATTGGTTCGGGTCGCCGGTTGCATGGATACACTCATCAAGTCATCAGATGACTTGATGAGTAGGCCCATCATTGCGTCTGGTCAATCGCGCAAGGCTGCCGACTATGGTGGAACGATTGGGCCAGATCACGCGGTTGAGCCGGTCCGTTACATGCGAACAGGCGCGGCCTCGCCCATTCCGACAATCGCCGGCGTTCAGGCCAATCCGGCAAAGCTCGCCATATGAAAGGCTTGCACCTCCGGAGGGTAACGATACGCGACCCCAAAAGGACAAGCGTTGCGATCCAGACACCCGCCGCTCCGGCAAGGTTCGCCTACGGCCCCATGCACATGCGCAAGACAGGCGTCATAGGCAAAACCATCCGCCGAATAGGCATCGACGGGACAGGATTTCAGGCAAGGTTTTCCGACACATAGGCTGCAAAGATGAATCGGCTTCTCAGGTGTTTGAATCAAAACCTCATCGGCGAACAGCAGCGCGCCGCGGTAGGCATGCCACAGGCCATATTCAGGATGCATGAGGATGCCGAGCGGCGACGGCTTCAACCCCTCCGCCCGCATCGCCCATTGCTGGAACGGCATGTAGGGCTTTTCGGATGGATAGACGGCTCGCGCGCCGAAACTTGCCGCGACACCGTCAATGACGCCCCGCGACCACGTGTCGAGCGGGTTGTCGAGCCGCCGCGGTTGCCGCTGCCGCCACTCCAGGAAATGCGGCCAGGGTGCTGCTCCCGCCTGACCGACCAGAAAGACGGATTTTGCAGGGGCGCCGGTGGGGCCGATTGGCGCCTCGTCGTCAACGCCGAAAACAAAACCGCCGCGCAGGATGAGACCGTGCGCGGCGAGTTGGGTTGCGATATTCCGCGACTTCAGGTCATCGGCTGAAGAAGCCGGTGGGGCACGATGGCTGCTCACACCAATATCTCCGCGCTCCGATCCGGCTTGCTGCCCAGCATCATCCCTCGCCTGGCTGCTTGAAAGCGCTGCGCCAGACTTCCTTGTGAATGATGTTGGCGACTTTAGCCCCGCCTGAATCGGGCTCCTTTCACGTGAAGGCGTCGGGCATCGACTCCTTCTTCTTGGCGATGAAGGCCTGCAATGCCTCGTCGAGGCCCTCATCAAGATGCGGCGCCTCGTAGCTTTCCAGCCAGCGGCGGGCGAGCTCGTTGGCCCGCTGCGGCGCGGTCTTCTGACCTTCGGCCAGCCACTGCTCGTAGGAATTGTTGTCGGCGATGGACGAGCGGTAGAAAGCCGTCTGGAAATTGGCCTGGGTGTGATCGCAGCCGAGGAAATGGCTGCCCGGGCCGACCTGGCGAATGGCATCCATCGCCTGGCCGTTTTCGGAGAGATCGACGCCCTCGGCGAACTTTTGGCTCATGCCGAGCTGGTCGATGTCCATCATGAACTTTTCATAGCAGGAGGCGAGGCCGCCCTCGAGCCAGCCTGCCGAATGGAGGACGAAATTGGTGCCGGCAAGAAGCGTGGAGTTCAGCGTGTTGGCACTCTCGTAGGCGGCCTGCGCGTCGGGCACTTTCGAGGCGCAGAGCGAACCGCCGGTACGGAACGGCAGCCCGAGCCGGCGTGCCAGCTGCGCCGCGCCGTAGGAGACCAGTGACGGTTCCGGCGTGCCGAAAGTCGGCGCACCCGACTGCATGGAGATGGACGAAGCAAAGGTGCCGAACAGCACCGGCGCACCCGGCCGGATAAGCTGCGTGAAAGAAGCACCGGCCAGCACCTCGGCCAGAACCTGCGTCAGCGTGCCGGCAACCGTCACCGGGCTCATCGCACCGGCCAGGATGAACGGCGTGACGATGCAGGCCTGGTTGTTGCGGGCGTAAACCTTCAGCGCGCCGAGCATGGTCTCGTCGAACACCATCGGCGAATTGGCGTTGATCAGGCTGGTCAGCACTGTGTTCTGGTCGACGAAATCGTCGCCGAACACGATTTTCGCCATCGCCACCGTATCCTCGGCGCGTTCCGGCGCCGTCACCGAACCCATGAACGGCTTGTCCGAATATTTGATGTGGCTATAGATCATGTCGAGATGGCGCTTGTTCACCGGCACGTCGACCGGCTCGCAAACCGTGCCACCCGAGTGGTGGATGGACGGCGCCATATAGGCAAGCTTCACGAAATTGCGGAAATCCTCGATCGTCGCATAGCGGCGATTGCCGTCGAGGTCGCGCACGAAGGGCGGGCCATAGACCGGCGCGAACACCGTGGCGTTGCCGCCGATCTGCACCGAGCGCTCGCTGTTGCGCGCGTGCTGGATATACTGGCTCGGCGCGGTCTTGAGCAGGGAGCGGCACAGGCCACGCGGGAAGCGCACGCGTTCGCCCTTGACGTCGGCCCCGGCCTCTTTCCACAGCGCCAACGCCTCGGCATCGTCGCGGAATTCGATGCCGGTCTCTTCAAGCACCGTGTCGGCGTTCTTCTCGATGAGCGCCAGGCCTTCCTCGTCCAGCACTTCGTAAACCTTGATCTTGCGCCGGATATAGGTGAGCTGCGTGCCCGGTCCGCCGCCGCTGCGCGCCGCACGCCGCGCAGCCGCGCCACCACTGGCACCGCGCCCTCGCCTGCCGCCCGCCGCTTCCTGATCGACCGCCGCGTTCTCGCTCATAATGGTTCTTCCTTGAATCCTTCGACCGTCCGGCGGTCCCTCTCCGGATCGTAGCCATGCACCCTATCGGAAACGGCCAGAGAGCGCCAACGCCTGTCGCAAAATCGACAAGAAGAACAACAGATTCCCGGTCGCTTTCCTTTTGCGGAAAGTCGCAAATCAGCTATGGATGCGCGTCGTCGCAGGGTAGGTATTGACGCGACGTTTGATGCCTTGCGACACAGTCGCGCGGCCGCAGGGAGATGGATCAGCAATGTCCGACGACGAGATCATCCTTTCCGAGCTCTCCGATGAGGAACTTGTGCAGCAGATGCACGACGACCTCTATGACGGTCTGAAGGAGGAAATCGAGGAAGGCACCAACATCCTTCTGGAGCGCGGTTGGGCACCTTACGCGGTGCTTACCGAAGCGCTGGTCGAAGGCATGCGCATCGTCGGCGAGGATTTCCGCGATGGCATCCTGTTCGTGCCGGAAGTGCTTTTGTCGGCCAACGCTATGAAGGCCGGCATGCATATCCTGCGCCCGCTGCTCGCCGCCACCGGCGCGCCGAAGCAGGGCAAGCTGGTCATCGGTACCGTCAAGGGCGATATCCACGACATCGGCAAGAACCTTGTCGGCATGATGATGGAAGGTGCCGGCTTCGACGTCATCGACCTCGGCATCAACAATCCGGTCGAGAAGTATCTCGAGGCGATCGAGCAGCACCAGCCCGACATCATCGGCATGTCGGCTCTGCTCACCACCACCATGCCCTACATGAAGGTGGTCATCGACACGATGAAGGAAAAGGGCATTCGCGACGACTACGTCGTCCTGGTCGGCGGCGCGCCGCTGAACGAGGAATTCGGCAAGGCCGTCGGGGCAGATGCCTATTGCCGCGACGCGGCCGTGGCGGTCGAGACCGCCAAGGACTTCATGAAGCGCAAGCACAATCTGCGCGCTTCCGCCTGATCACGAAAAGGCCGCGCCTTGCAGCGCGGCCTTTTTGTCACCAGATTGTCAGGGTCGGCTACTGCAGGGTTTGCTTGACAGCGTGGGCCGTGCTTTTGACGTCCTTGCCGACGCCGCGGACCGTGTTGGCGCAGCCGGACAACGCGAGTGCCACGGCGATGACGGCGAGCGGTACGATGCGTGACAGTTTCATGGACGGTGTCTCCATTGTAGCGATGCAACAGACATCAACGCGACAAGGATAAACCTGTTCCACGGCGATGCCGAGTGTGTCCGGCGATGTTGGAGCGATCCGCCATGGCGGCAAGACAGAACCTCGATGCGACAACCATCGCCGACGCCGTCATCACCAAGGATGGCGAAGTTCGCGCAACCGCGCCGCTTGCCCAGCGCGTGCGCGTCATCGCCTGCGGTGCCATTGCCCGCGAAGTGCTCGCCGTTTGCAGGGCCAACAACCTCGATCACGTCGACCTGATTTGCCTGCCGGCGATCTGGCACGTCTATCCCGACAAGATCGCCCCGGCCATGCGCGAGGCGATCAGCAAGGCACGCGACGAGGGCTACCGGCGTATTTTCATCGGCTATGCTGAATGCGGCACGCGCGGCGAGCTCGACAAGATTTGCGCCGAGGAAGGCATCGAGCGCATCGGCGGCCCACATTGCTACGCTTTCTTCAGCGGCAACGACGCATTTGCCAAGATCGTCGACACCGAATTCACGGCGTTCTACCTGACCGACCTCATCACCCGCCAGTTCGAGGCCTTCGTCATCGAGCCGCTCAAGCTGGACAAGCATCCCGAACTGATCAGCATGGTGTTCGGCAACTATACCAAGATCGTCTATCTGGCGCAGACTGAGGACGAGGATCTCCAGAAAAAGGCGAAATGGGCGGCCGACTATCTGGGCCTCGACTACGAATACCGCTTCACCGGCTATGGCGATCTTGCCCCGGCCATTCTTGCCGCGGCGACCCGCTGAACGCGCCACCGAGGCGACCAGGTCAGAAAATGGCCTAACACCGGCAACACTCACGCTCTGGTTTTCTGGCCGCTGCTTGCGCTATAAGTCGCGCAACGGGGCGCTTGATCGAAATACCGGGGGAAATCATGACTTTGCGAGCCATCATGTTTGCGGTCGCCGCCACCCTGGCGACCGGCTCCGCCCATGCCGATGGCACCGTGCAGAAGATCATGACTGCCGCCGACAAGACACGGCTCGCCCAATATGGCGAAACCCGAAAAGCTGCCCTGGCGGAAGCGAAGGCGGGCCAGCCCGCCGAGGTGAAGGAACTGGATGAAGTCCTGGCCAGGCCGATGGTCGCTTTCTCCAACAAGGATCTCACCGGCATGTGGCAATGCCGCACCATCAAGGCCGGAGGACTTGGCCCGCTCGTCATCTATGGCTGGTTCAAGTGCCGTATCAGCGACGACGGCTCCGGCTGGATGCTAGAGAAGACTACAGGCTCGCAGCGTACCAGCGGCCGCTTCTACGACGACGGCGAAAAACGCTCGATCTATCTCGGTTCCGGCTTCGTCGCGGGTGAAAAGCCCAAGCGTTATGGCGCCGGACCGAAGACCGATCAGGCCGGCTATGCCTTCCGCACCGGCGCCAATGCCTGGCGGATCGAGTTTCCGGCGCCCTATTACGAATCCAAGCTCGACATCATCGAATTCAAACGCTGACGGCCTGCGGTTTGTGCACATAAGCTGACATAAAGGATTAACCCGCGCCGTCGAGAATGATGGCGCGGCACGACTTCGAAAGGCGCTACTCCGCGTCGAACGGTTGGACTTTCAGGAATGAGCGAAGTTGCGGGCACCGCGCCCATCGTCATTGTTACCGAGGGCGGCGGACACATCTGGGCGATCGTCAATGCCATTGCCGATCGCTTTGGCCCGGTGACGGTTATTCTGGAAACGCCGATCTCGAAATGGCTGCTGCTTAAGCGCCGTGCCCGCCGGCAGGGCTGGATCTCGGTGCTCGGCCAGATGGGAACCATGGTGCTGGTTCGCCTCGGCAAGCGTTTCGGCGCCAGCCATGTCGAGGAAATCGTAGCTGAATACAATTTGAAGACCGAACCGGCACCGAACCAGCACATCGTGCAGGTGCCTTCCGCCAATGCGCCACAGACGGTCGAAGCCATTGCCGATATCAGACCGAGCGTCGTGTTGCTCGCGGGCTGCCGGGTGCTGACCAGCGAGACACTGGCATCCATCCCCTGCCCGGTCATCAACTATCACGCAGGCATCAACCCGAAGTACCGCGGCATGAACGGCGCCTATTGGGCGCTGGCGAACAACGACGCGCAGAACTTCGGCACCACCGTGCATCTCGTCGACGCCGGCGTCGACACCGGAGCGGTGCTGCGCCACACCCGCGGCAAACCGGAGCATGGCGACACCATCTCGTCCTATCCGCTGCGCCAGGCCGCGATTTCACGCGATGCCTGCATCGAGGTGATCGAGAAGGTGCTGGCCGGTCGCATCGAACCGTTCGATCCTGGCCTGCCTTCGCGAATCTGGTTTCACCCGACGATCTGGTCCTACCTATGGACCGGGATACGGCGTGGCATCTGGTAGGCCAGAACGGTCCGCTCGTTTACCTAAGGACAGGCGAGCGTTAGACTTCGATCATGGCTGAGATTGACCACCGGCAGATCATCGCGTCCCTCTCGACCGAGGATCGGCGCGACCTCACCGAAAAACAGGATGCGCCAGGCGTGCTGCGGCTCGCCGCCCATGGCGGGCTGATCGTGCTGCTTGCCATCCTCATCCTGCTCAAGGTGCCGTTCTGGCCCGTTCTGATGCTGCCGCTCGGCATCCTGATCGTCTTCCTGTTCACGCTGCTGCACGAGACCATCCATGAGACGGCGTTCCGCACGGAAAAGCTGAACCGCATCGTTGCGGTTGTTAGCGGCTTCCTCATTCTGTTGCCGCCGGCATGGTTCCGCTATTTCCACTTCGCCCATCACCGCTACACGCACGACCCCGACAACGACCCGGAGCTGATGAGCCCGAAACCGGAGACGATCGCGCAATATCTGCGCTACCTGTCGGGCTGGCCGTATTGGAGCGGCATGGCGAAGGTGGTCACAGCCAATGCGCTCGGTCGAAACAGCGATTCCTTCGTGCCTGAAAAAGGCCGCGCCAAAGTATTGTCCGAGGCTCGCTGGTTCCTCGCTCTCTATGCCCTGATGTTCGCCGGTTCGGTCCTGCTGCAGTCGACGGCACTGCTCTGGACATGGATTGTGCCGGTATTGATCGGCCAGCCGTTCCTGCGCACCTATCTTTTGGCCGAACACACACGCTGCCCGCATGTCTCCAACATGCTGGAGAACACGCGCACCACCTTCACCACGGCAATCGTTCGTTTCGTGGCGTGGAACATGCCCTACCATGCCGAACATCATTCCTACCCGGCGGTGCCGTTCCACCGCCTACCGCGCTTTCACAGGATCATCGCCGAACATCTGCGCTCGACCGAGCGCGGTTATGTGCGCTTCCACCGCAAGCTTGTCGCCAACCTCGGCAAACCTGAGTAGCAAGACCGCGAGAGATCACATGGAATTCACCAGGCGGCATCGATGCTGGTAAAACCGGACGATCAGCTACTGGTCAGCGCTTCTTCCGTCGCGCGGTTGCGCGAATGTCTGGTTCCCGGCCTTCGCGCCAATCGATGGAATGGCGCTTCGACGAGCGTGTAAAAAGTGCATGTCGCGGCAGCGATCGCGCAGAGCTGCGCCGTCCAGGCGAGGAGATTCGCGGCAACAGTGTCGTTGAAGGCCACGCCCGACACTTACTCGGACTCGAAATACCCGATCACTGGGTAGTGGACGAGATAGAGCGAGAACGACGACCCGGAACCCGCGCGAATATTCCGCACGCAGACCGTTGCTTCGGCGAGCACTCAGCCGAGAATCCAGTTCGGTAGGCCAACAATGATCAGCGTCGGCATCGAGAATTCCCAACAATGTTGGATCGGCCAGCGCGCCGCGACAATTGCCAAAGCGACGAGTGACGTAACCAGGAAGGTCGCCGTTATAAGACCGCGCCTGAACAAGAGGAAGAAAGCCAGCCTCGGAAAACAAGCCGTCCCACCGGGACCAAAGGCTGCTGAAGAATTCTACTGCTCTCCTCCGCGAATTGCTCGCAACATCATCCCCGGCAATCGACAAGACCAATGTCCACGAGATAGGCAACTTCAATGAGATAGGCAAATGTTCTAAAGGAACCGTATCGAACTCAACCCCAAGGCGAGTTCGGGTGGAATCCTTCGCGGAACAGCTCTCTGGCTCGGCCTGTCACACTTTCCGTATCTCGGATCGCCCCGCGACAATGGCCGCGCCGAGATGCTCGGGTGGCCTGCAACACGAAGTTAGCCCCCTTGGCTGCGTCTTGAAGGAAAGATGTGGCTTGTCGCGCAAGAGCCGTTTTTTCCAGTTGTCGGCTGGTGCCTTGAACTCGCGGCCGGTCTATCGTTTTGCGACATCGTCGCGCGTCGCTTTTGAAGGCGCGCGCGTCGTCTGATGAGAAGCGGGCTATTCCCGCTTTCGGCAATGCTCCAACCATCGAAGGAACAAGTACAAATGGCCGATCTGATCGTCGTCTACTGGCGTGACATCCCCGCCCAGGTCATCGTCAAAAAAGGCAGGCAGAACGCCAAGCGCGAATTGCCGTTGCGCTTCACCGAAGCGATCGACATGGCCGCGATGCGTTCGGGCGCGGCCGAGACCGACGCCTATCTCGCGGAATGGCGCAAGGCCGACCCGATCCCTGTCGGCGAGGACCTCGAGGCAGAGGTGGAAAAGGCAGCGGCGGCCATCGACGCGGAGTATAGCCGGGAGCGGCTGGTCGCTCTCGCCAAGGCAGGCGGCAAGGAAAATGTCTGAGACCCAGCCGACACCGAATAAGAGCCCGGCAGGCGATACGCCCGCGGCAGGCGGCGTCACCCAGGCGACGCTGGTGCGCAAGGCGGCGCCGAAAAGCGACTACAAGCCCGCCGACGTGTCGCCGCAGCGACGCGTGCAGCGCTCCTATTCGGTTCGGTTATGGGCAATCCGCCATTCCAAGCTGCTCGAATGGTTCTACAGCCGCTTCGCCGATGCCTTCCTGTTGCTCCATCCGCTGTGGAGGGGCATCGGCTACGGCCGCGTCGAGGCGCCGGTCAAATTCGTCGAGAAGCGTGTGAAAGGCCTGATGTTCGACTGCCGTATGTGTGGCCAGTGCATCCTGTCGTCGACCGGCATGTCCTGCCCGATGAACTGCCCCAAGCAGTTGCGCAACGGCCCTTGCGGCGGCGTACGCGCCAACGGCAATTGCGAAGTCGAGCCCGACATGCCCTGCGTATGGGTCAAGGCCTGGGAAGGCTCGCGCAACATGGTCAAGGGCGATGCCATCCTCAACGTGCAGAAGCCCGTCGACCAGTCACTCAGGGAAACGTCGGCGTGGCTGCGTGTCACCGCACAGGCCGCTGCCGCGCGTGAGGCGGCCAATAACCCCAACACCGGAGCACCAGCATGACCCCGCCGCGTCCGCCACAGCGCGACGAGAACCCCGCTGGCATCCACCTGCCGCTGGAACCCCTGCCCGGCCATTCCTCGCGCGGCCGCCTCGAACGCGTCCTGCGCCGTGGCGAGTTCGCGGTGACCACCGAACTCAACCCGCCCGACAGTGCCGATCCGGAAGACGTCTACAACCGCGCCAAGGTTTTCGATGGCTGGGTCGATGCGATCAACGCCGTCGATGCCTCCGGCGCCAACTGCCACATGTCCTCGGTCGGCATCTGTGCGCTGCTGACCCGCATGGGCTATGCCCCGGTCATGCAGATCGCCTGCCGAGACAAGAACCGCATCGCCATCCAGGGCGACGTGCTGGGTGGCGCAGCCATGGGCGTGGCCAACATCCTTTGCCTCACCGGCGACGGCGTCCAGGCCGGCGACCAGCCCGGCGCCAAGCCGGTGTTCGACCTCGATTCGATGTCGCTGCTCGAAACCGTCCGCATCATGCGCGACAACGGCAAGTTCCTGTCCGGCCGCAAGCTGTCAACGCCGCCGCAGGTTTTCCTCGGCGCTGCGATCAATCCTTTCGCCCCGCCTTATGACTTCCGCCCGATCCACCTTGGCAAGAAGATCGCCGCCGGCGCGCAGTTCGTGCAGAGCCAGTATTGTTTCGACGTGCCGATGTTCAAAACCTTCATGCAGAAGGCCCGCGATCTCGGTTTCACGGAAAAGGTCTTCATCATGGTCGGCGTCGGCCCGCTGGCCTCTGCAAAGACGGCAAAATGGATCCGCTCCAATGTGCCCGGCATCCACATTCCCGATTCCGTCATCAAGCGGCTGGAAGGCGCGCAGGATCAGAAGAAGGAAGGCAAGCAACTCTGCATCGACATCATCAACGAGGTGAAGGAAATTCCCGGCGTCTCCGGCGTCCATGTGATGGCCTACCGCCAGGAAGAATATGTCGCCGAAATCGTCGATGAATCGGGCGTGCTCAAGGGCCGCCAGCCCTGGAAGCGCGAGGCGCGCGCGGACGACGCCCGTGTTGCCGAGCGCCTTGATCATCTCTTGCATGATAACGTCACCGAAACCCAGATCGACATGGTCAAGACCGCGCATTGATAGCGCGGGCGTCACCATTTGCTTGATCCACACCAGATAACGATATAAAGAAGTCTTTATATCCAGAGGGAGTTTGAAATGACCCGCACCATCGTCGCCTCGGCGACCCGTGAAATCGTCATCGGTTTCGACCAGCCCTTCTGCGTCATCGGCGAGCGCATCAACCCGACCGGCCGCAAGAAGCTGGCCGCCGAGATGGTCGCCGGCAATTTCGAGACCGTCATCAAGGACGCACTCGAACAGGCTGCCTGCGGCGCCACCATGCTCGACGTCAATGCCGGTGTCACCGCCGTCGACCCCAACGCCACCGAGCCGGCGCTTCTGGTGCAGACGCTGGAGATCGTGCAGAACCTGGTCGACCTGCCGCTGTCGATCGACTCCTCCGTCACCGCGGCCATCGAGGCCGCACTGAAGGTCGCCAAGGGCCGCCCCCTGGTGAACTCGGTCACAGGCGAGGAAGAGAAACTGGAAGCGATCCTGCCCCTGGTCAAGAAATACAACGTCCCCGTCGTTGCCATCTCCAACGACGAGACGGGCATTTCGATGGACCCGGATGTGCGTTTCGCCGTGGCCAAGAAGATCGTCGAGCGTTGCGCCGATTTCGGCATCCCGGCGCATGACGTCGTCGTCGACCCGCTGGTGATGCCGATCGGCGCGCTGGGCGATGCCGGCCGCCAGGTGTTCGCGCTGCTGCGCCGCCTGCGCGAGGAACTCAAGGTCAACACCACCTGTGGCCTGTCGAACATCTCGTTCGGCCTGCCGCACCGCCATGGCATCAATGCCGGCTTCATCCCGATGGTTATCGGCGCCGGCATGACCTCGGCGATCATGAACCCGGTTCGTCCGCAGGAAATGGAGGCCGTACGCGCCGCCAACGTGCTCAACGGCACCGATAAGGATTGCATGAACTGGATCAAGACCTACAAGGACTACAAGCCGGCCGAGGGCGGCCACCCCGTTGCCGCTCCGGTCGCGGTCAATGCGCCCGGTGACGCCGCTGCTGGCGGTCGCCGGCGTGGCGGCCGCGAAGCACGCATGGCACGGGGGTAATCGGTCGCAATTGAAATGAACTCGCCCGCCAACATCACCGATCCTCTCGTCCTGTTCATGCCGTCCGGCAAGCGCGGGCGGTTCCCTGTCGGCACGCCGCTGCTCGACGCAGCCCGCCAGCTCGGCGTCTATGTAGAATCGGTATGCGGCGGGCGCGCCACTTGCGGGCGCTGCCAGATCGAAGTGCAGGAAGGCAACTTCGCCAAGCACAAGATCGTCTCCTCGCTCGACCACATCTCGCCGAAGGGCCCGAAGGAAGAGCGCTACGAACGCGTGCGCGGCCTGCCCGAAGGGCGGCGCCTGTCCTGCTCGGCCACCGTCCAGGGCGACCTCGTCATCGACGTGCCGCAGGACACGGTGATCAACGCCCAGGTCGTGCGCAAGGCCGCCACCGACCGCGTCATCGAGCGCAACTCGGCGGTGCAGATGTGTTATGTCGAGGTCGAGCAGCCCGACATGCACAAGCCAACTGGCGATCTGGAACGCCTTAAGGCGGTGCTGGAGAACGACTGGGGCTGGAAGGATCTGCGCGTCGCGCCGCATCTCATCCCCGAGATCCAGAAAATCCTGCGCAAGGAGAACTGGGCGGTCACGGCGGCAATCCACAAGGACATGGAGTTCTCGCGCGCAACCGTCATCGCGCTCTATCCGGGCCTCAAGAACGAGGCCTACGGCATAGCCTGCGACATCGGCTCGACCACAATCGCCATGCATCTGGTCTCGTTGCTGTCAGGTCGCGTCGTCGCGTCTTCCGGCACGTCGAACCCACAGATCCGCTTCGGCGAGGATCTGATGAGCCGCGTCTCCTACGTGATGATGAATCCGGACGGACGCGAGGCGATGACCAAGGCCGTGCGTGAGGCCATCAACACGCTGATCGGCAATGTCTGCGAGGAAGGCGGCGTCGATCGCCACGATATCTTCGACAGCGTCTTCGTCGCCAACCCGATCATGCACCATCTGTTCCTCGGCATCGACCCGACCGAACTCGGCCAGGCGCCTTTCGCGCTTGCCGTTTCGGGTGCGGTGCAAGGCTGGACCAACGACATCGGCATCGACGTGAACAGCGGTGCGCGTTTCTACACGCTGCCTTGTATCGCCGGCCATGTCGGCGCCGATGCCGCCGGCGCGACGCTGTCGGAAGGCCCTTATCGGCAGGACAAGATGATGCTCCTGGTCGATGTCGGCACCAATGCCGAGATCATCCTGGGCAACAGCGCACGTGTCGTCGCCGCCTCGTCGCCGACGGGACCGGCCTTCGAAGGTGCTGAAATCTCGTCCGGCCAGCGCGCTGCCCCCGGCGCCATCGAACGCGTGCGCATCGATCCCGAAACGCTGGAACCGCGCTATCGCGTCATCGGCACCGACAAGTGGTCGGACGAGGAAGGCTTCGAGGAAGCATCCTGGACGACCGGCGTCACCGGCATTTGCGGTTCGGCCATCATCGAGGTGGTGGCGGAGATGTATCTCTCCGGCATCATCTCGGAAGACGGCGTCGTCGATGGCTCGATGATGGCGAAAAGCCCGCGCATCATCCAGAACGGCCGCACCTTCTCCTATCTGCTGCGTGAGGGCCGCCAGGGCGAACCGCGCATCACCGTTACCCAGAACGACGTGCGCGCCATCCAGCTCGCCAAGGCTGCCCTCTACGCGGGCGTCAAGCTGCTCATGGAAAAGCAGGGCGTCGAAACTGTCGACACCATCCGTTTCGCCGGCGCCTTCGGCTCCTTCATCGACCCGAAATACGCCATGGTGCTTGGCCTTATCCCCGACTGCGACCTTTCCGAGGTCAAGGCTGTCGGCAATGCCGCGGGTACCGGGGCGCTGATGGCGCTGCTCAACCGCGACCATCGCCGCGAGATCGAGAAGCAGGTGGCGAAGATCGAAAAGATCGAAACCGCGCTCGAACCGCATTTCCAGCAGCTGTTCATCGATGCCATGGCGCTGCCCAACAAGGTCGACCCCTTCCCCAAATTGGCCGAGCAGGTGAAGCTGCCACCACGCAAGGCAACCAGCGAAGACGGCGTTGGTGGCGAAGCCACGCCGCGACGCCGCTCGCGCGAGGAACGGGCAGCACGGCGCGGCCGCGAATAGCGGTCCGCCGGGCTGATTGCCATTCAGGCCGGATGACGCGACGAGCCCCGCTGTGGCATCCGGGACACAGGGAACGGTCAAGGCCCCGGTCACGCCGGCTCTCCTTGACCGGGTGCCATGTTCTCGCCCCCTTTTGCGGCCAGTCACAGCTTTCCATTCGCGCCGCTCGACGCTCGTTTCCGGTCGCCACAATCCCTTTCTTGATACGCGCATCTTCACCGAAGCGTGATCGCCGGTGATTGGAAGCATTCAGACTTTTCTGCGACGAACCGGCTCAACCGAAATCAATACGATCAGGTTCCGCAATGTCCGTTATGCTCACCCGCCGCATGTTCGTCCTCGCCATCCCCTTCGTTGCGGCTGGCTGCACCATGACGCAGAAAGTGGCCTCGATCAAACCGGGCAAGCGGGAAGTTCCGCAATATTACAAAGACATGTATGCGCCGGTTGCAGACGATGCATTCCCCATCCCCGCCCCGGACCTTACCAAGATCAACCCGAAATTTTACCGTCAGGAAGTCGCCTACCAAGGCTCCGAGCCGGCAGGCACCGTTGTCATCGACACGCCGAAACGCTTCCTCTATCTGGTGCTCGGCGAAGGACGCGCACTGCGTTACGGCGTTGGCGTCGGCAAGGCCGGGCTGGCGTTCGAGGGCAGCGGCGTCATCCAGTACAAGCGCGAATGGCCGCGCTGGACGCCGACGCAGGATATGATCGCCCGCGAGCCGGAGCGCTACGGTCCGCTCTCCGCCGGCATGGAGCCTGGCCCGACCAACCCGCTTGGCGCCCGCGCGCTCTATCTGTTCAAGAACGGCGCCGACACGCTCTACCGCATCCACGGCACCAATGAGGATTGGTCGATCGGCCGCTCGATCTCATCCGGCTGCATTCGCCTGCTCAACCAGGACATCATCGACCTGCACCGCCGCGTGCAGAGCGGCACCCGCGTAGTCGTGTTGCAGCAGGATACGGTGCCCGCCGCCTGATACGCGGCCGCACGCACCTTTCCTGGGCGACGCTACCCGCGTGCGGTGGCGCAAGCCGATAACGCTGCGTGATCCTTGACATTTTCCGGCGCAGACCAAAATTTGGGATGGGGGCATTCAAAGGCCGGCCTGCCGGCTCAGCATCCGTCGGTCGCATCGCATGGCCAGCATCCGCAGCAACGTTGTCTCGTTTGTCCTGAAGCACACCCGCAAGAAAGCATTTTCCAGCCCTGAGGCTATGCATCGCTGGATCCAGCATGCGCGCCGCAAGCAGAGCCATCAGCCACCGCCGGCAATCATCCAGCGCTTCGACGTCAAAACGCGCAGCGTCGACGGCTTTCCCGTCTATGAGATCGCGCCGCGAGACGGCGGCACCCGGCGGATTCTTTACCTGCATGGCGGCGCCTATGTCTTTGAAATCACGTCCTATCACTGGGCGTTGATTGCCGAGATGGCGGAACGGCTGGGCTTTGGCGTCACCGTGCCGATCTATCCGATCGCGCCGGAACACGACTTCCACGACATGTTCGGCATGGTCGGTGCAGTCTATCGTGGAATGCTCGAAGAGACGGCGGCCAGCGAGATCGTCTTCATGGGCGATTCAGCCGGCGGCAACATGGCCGTGGTGCTGACCATGATGATGGCGCAGGATGGCCTGCCGGCGCCCGGCAGCCACGTGCTGATTTCGCCCGGTCTCGACATGTCGCTGACCAATCCGGACGTTTTCGCGGCCGAGCAGCATGACCCCTGGCTGGGCATCCCCGGCGGCCTGGAGGCGGTCAGGCTCTACAGCGCCGGTATGGATCGCAGCGACTGGCACATCAGCCCGCTCTATGGCGACCTCACCGTCCTGCCGACAACCCTGCTCCTCACCGGCTCGCGCGACCTGTTGACGCCCGACAATCTGATCTTCGCCGAAAGGGCGCGTGCCGCCGGCGTCGACATCGAGCTGGTCCACGAAGAAGGCATGTTCCACGTCTGGCCGCTGATCAACATGCCGGAAGCGCGGCGCGCGCGCGACCGCATCGTGACGTTCCTGAGCAGGCGCGAGAGGCAGCCCGGCCTGGCCTTCGCGGCCGAATAGCCAGGAACGGCCTAGAACTTCCCCGTTTCCCGGAACACGTCGAAGGTAGCGCGGATATGGTCGGCCACCGCCTTGACCGGCGCACTGGCGTCCGGCGTCACGATCATCGCCAGATTGTAGCTGCCGATATGCGGCAGACCGTCCTTCGGGCCGAGCTCGACCATGTCGTTGCCAAGGAAGGATTTGGGCAGCGGCGCCACGGCGAGATCCGCGAGAATGGCGGCGCGCTGGCCAGCAGTGTGTGCACTCATATAGGCAACGCGATAGTTGCGGCCATCGCGGCCGAGCGCATCCAGCGCCCCTGCCCGCCACACGCAACCTTCTTCCCAGATCGACACCGGCAGCGGCTCGCGCAGATGCGCGCATCCACCCTTGGCGCCCGCCCATACAATCGGCTCGGTTAGAAGCACCTCGGCGCCGATAGCGCTGGTCTTGTAGGAATTGGTCAGCAAGGTGATGTCGAGCACACGGTCATCCATGCGCCGGCGCAGATTGATCGACTGGTCGATGGTGACATCGACGGCGATCGAGGGATGCGAATGCGCGAAGCGCTTCAGCACATGCGGCAGGACCCGTTCGCCGTAATCGTCCGGCGAGCCCAATCGCACCACGCCGACGATATCAGGCACGATGAACTTGGAGACCGCCTCGCGGTTGATGGCCAGCAGCCGTCGCGCATAGCCAAGCAGCATCTCGCCATCGGTGGTCAGCGCGACCGAGCGCGCGTCACGCGCGAAGACGGAGCGGCCAAGCACGTCCTCCAATTTCTTGATCTGCATCGAAACCGCCGAAGGTGTGCGGAACACGGCCGTGGCCGCCGTGGTGAAGCTGCCGGTCTCGGCGATCGCAACGAATGTGCGCAACACATCCAGGTCAAGCAGCGGAAGTGGATGGTTGAGTGGCGCGTTCATCGGCGTTCCATTCAAATTTTCTGAACTAAAGCATCATGTCATTTCGTTTGATTGAACATCACCGCAGGTTCATAGTCAACACTGTCAAGACGGCCCTATCGATCATTGCTGACAAGCTGTTGGAGCAGCAGCAATTCGATGGGAACCAGCAGCCGAATTTCCAGCCAACCGTGGAAGGAGAAGTGTATGACCGTTCTGTCGACCATCGGTCGGATCGCGACCGAACTCGGTGCCGCCCGCAGCCGTTATCTCACCGAGCGCGCCATCCGCGCACTGCCCGCCGAGGTGCAGAAGGATATCGGCTGGCCGGATGTGGCTTCAAACACCGCCCATGCGGCCGGCGTCGGCAGCTGGGCCGGCGGAAAATGACCGGACAGGCAGTCGCATGAGAGCCCGCCGCGATGTTTCCGGCGGGCTTTTTTGTTGCCGCAACGCCCATTCAGCTCGCCATGCAATGGACGCATGACGCATATGAACAAGCCGCATAGCGGCGCAAAATTCAACCAACTCATTGTAAAAAATAAACAAAATATGGTTTCTGGCTGAAACATGCCAATTCCCATGTCGCTTTTCCATATGAAGCGCTTCGCTTTTGCGATTTTGTTTTTGCGTGGACAAGCCTATATGCACTGCAGCAAACGAGCTGCCCCACTCCATCAAGCGAAGGCGACCCGTCTGAGCAACCGATTGGAGAAAGTCATGAAGCTCTTTACCCGCCTGTTCACCCGCCGCCAGACCAACCTGACCACCGCTCTGGAGCGTCAGCGTTTGGCCAAGACCATGCCTGGCCAGACCGCAGCGGTTGCGGCCGCCCGTCTCGGCTTCGTGGCATGATCGTTCGAGGCTCCGACGAGCCTCACTTTCAGCCGTAAAATTGCAAACGCCGCCTCGCTTCGACCGGGCGGCGTTTTGCTATTGGCGACACCGCGCGGGCGTTGACGAAAGCCGCCGACGCGCCCCCGATCTTTCCAAAGCGCTTGCGATGGCCCGTTTGCGACCCATGTCGCAAATTTTGTCTTCCCTACCCGCTCTAGCCAATTGACAGAAAATAATTTTCCTGATGACGCTATGCTGATCGCGACATTCTGTTCGCGTCATGGGAGGTAGATTTTTCGTGAGCGCCGCAAAGCAGCCGATCAAACGATCGTTGGTCTTTTTCCTCGTCCCTGATTTCACCATGGTCGCGTTTGCGACAGCGCTTGAGCCATTGCGCATCGCCAACCGAATGCTCGGCTACGAAGCCTATCGCTGGCGGCTGGCAAGCACCGATGGGAGCCCCGTGCCGGCCTCGAACGGCGTCCTATGCGCGGTCAACACCTCGCTGGACGAGGAACGCCGCAAGATGGCAGGCCCTGACCGGCCGTCCATGGCCATCATCTGCACGGGCATGGATGTCGAGAAATACCATAACAAGTCGGTCTTCGCCTGGCTGCGCGAGGAGTATAATCGCGGCGTCGCCGTGGGCGGACTGTGCACCGGCGCCTATGTTCTGGCCGCCGCCGGTCTCTTGTCCAACAAGCGCTGCGCCATCCACTGGGAAAACCTGCCTGGCTTCCAGGAAGCCTTCCCGAAGGCCAACGTCTTCGCCGACCTGTTCGAGGTCGACCAGAATGTCTACACCTGCGCCGGCGGCACCGCCGCGCTCGACATGATGCTGAAACTGATCGGCGACGATTTCGACGAAAACCTCGTCAACCGCGTCTGCGAACAGGTGCTGACCGACCGCGTAAGAAGCCCGACCGACCGCCAGCGCCTGCCGCTGCGCGCACGGCTAGGCGTGCAGAATTCCAAGGTGCTCACCATCATCGAGCTGATGGAGGCGAACCTCGCCGAACCCTTGTCGCTGATCGAAATCGCCGACCATGTCGACCTTTCGCGCCGTCAGATCGAGCGGCTGTTCCGTACCGAGATGGGCCGCTCGCCCGCCCGTTATTATCTGGAAATCAGGCTCGACCGCGCCCGTCATTTGCTGATCCAATCGTCGATGCCGGTGGTCGAAGTCGCGGTGGCCTGTGGCTTCGTCTCGGCTTCGCATTTCTCCAAATGCTATCGCGAGCTCTATGCGCGCTCGCCGCAGCAGGAGCGCATCGACCGCAAGCAGCTTCTGGCGGCCTGATATCGGAAAGCCCTCCCCTGCCTGGGGAAGGTCAAGTCACCGGTTGTCGAGCAGATAGTTGCGGTCACGCCATCTCTTCTCGCCGGCGAGGCAATCGACCGTGGGGGTTGCCTGAGCGAGCACCACTGGGGGCTGCACGGCCTCGGCCGCAGCCCAATGCGGCGATGCCGGACCGGCCAGTTCCAGCACCAGCTTGCGGCGGACCGCCTCGGGGAACTGTTCCCAGCCATTGACCGGAATCATGAAGGCCCCGGGGCCGCCGATGACGCAATCGTGGTAGTAGCGATCGAGATCGCGCAGATCGTAGGGCGATTCCGCCAGGCCACTGGTCATCAGCGGCAATCCATTGATGGTGATGCCCTGCTTGACCACGGCGTCGCGGGCGAAAGGCGCCGGCGCGCCCTGGTTGTTCGGTCCGTCGCCGGAGATGTCGATGACACGTTTATCGCCCTGAAACGGGCTTTCGGCGAACAGGTCGGCGCCGAATTGCAGCGCCGCCGAGATCGACGTGCGCCGCGCGCTGTTAGGCGGCCGGGCCGACAATTGCGAAACCACGCCCTCTGCATCGGCGCGGTTGGCGATTACTGTCCACGGCACGATCACATATTGCGACATGGTGCCGGCCCATTCGACGTAGGTGACGGCGATCTTGCCGTACCGGCCGTCGGCAATCGCCCGCAGCACGGCTTCGTCGGTCAACGCCGCGGCATAGCCGTGCCGCTGGATCTCCAGCTCTTCCGGCGACATCGACAAAGAGACGTCGACGGCAAGGACTAGCTCCACGTCAACCGGTTCGGCTGCATTCGCCGCCGCGATCAGCCCAAGCGCCAGCGCCGAAGCGACACCCACGAAAAGGGAGCTGACAGAGGCTGCCGACATGGTCGAAGAGTAAGCGAAAACCGGCCCCTTACAAAGCAAAAGCCCGGCTGGTGCCGGGCTTTTGTATGATCGTTCGAAGGTTTGCTGCGGCCGAGTGACGGTCTCAGCTTCTCGGCTTCAAATTCTCCGGGTCGTAGAGCGGTTTGTAGCCGACCCCTGCCACCTCGACCGGATAGGTCTCTCCGAAATAGCCAACCTGAAGCTTGCGCCCCTCCTGCGCATAAGCGTGCGGCACGTAGGCGAGCGCGATGTTCTTGCCGATGGTCGGGCCGTAAGCGACCGAAGTGGTATAAGAGCGCCGGCCGAGCTCGTCGATCAGCACCTCACCGGTTTCCGGATCCATGACCGGCATCGAGCCGACTGGGTAGCGCTTGACGCCCTTGCCGTCGGTGTTGTCGGTCATGATGAGCGTGCAGAGCATGGCGGGCTGGTGGGCGCGCGCCTTGTACTCCAGATGCTTGGCCTTGCCGCGGAAGTCGGCTTCCTTGACCTTCGGACGGGCAAGGTCGGCCTCGATGAGGTTGTACTGGGTGAGAAGGTCCGCATTCTGCAGGCGCAGGCTCTTTTCCATGCGGCGCGAATTGGCGTAGGTCTCGACACCGAAGGCCATGACGCCGGTCGAGCGCAGGGCATCCCAGACGGCCAGGCCGTCCTCGTATTTCATGTGCAGTTCCCAGCCCTGCTCGCCGACATAGGAGATGCGGAAAGCTGTAACGTTCTTACCGGCGATCTCGATCTGCTTGATCGCGGCGAAGGCGAAGTTTTCCTGGTCGAGACCGGCGGGATCGGACACCACTTTCTTCAGGTTTTCGCGGGCGTTCGGTCCCCAGATGCCGATGGTGATGTATTTTTCCGACGTGTCGGTGATGGTAACGTCGAGACCGCGATCCTCAGCCACACGCTTCATGTAGTGGAAGTCGCGCGGGCCGGCATCGGCACCGTTCACCAGGCGGCAGCGGTCCGCCATGCGGAAGACGGTGAAGTCGGCGCGCACCATGCCCTCGTCGTCGAGGAAATGGGTGTAGATGCCCTTGCCGATATTGCTATCGCCGCCGATCTTGGCAGCACAGAGCCATTCCAAGAGCTCGACATGGTCGGGACCTTCGATATCCACCATGTGGAAGTGCGAGAGGTTGACGATGCCGCAATCCTCGCTCATCGCCAGATGCTCGGCGTTGGACACGCGCCAGAAATGGCGGCTGTCCCATTCGTTCTCGCGCACCGGAACGCGGTTGCCGTATTTTTCGAGCAGGTGCTCGTTGGCGGCATAGCCGTGGGCACGCTCCCAACCGCCAAGCTCCATGAAGTATCCACCGAGTTCCTTCTCGCGCTCGTAGAAGGGCGAACGCTTGACGTTGCGGCCGGTGGCGTAGGGCTCGCGGGTATGCACGGCCGGGAAATAGATCTTCTGGGCGGCCTCGAAAGTGCGGCCCTCGATGAATTTTTCTTCCAGCTGGTGCGGGTAGAAGCGCGAATAGTCGATCGAGTTGTGGTCGATCTCGGTGCGGCCGTCGGTCATCCAATCGGCGATCAGCTTGCCGTAACCGGGACCGTCCTTGACCCAGATAGCGACGCAGTACCAGAGGCCGCGCACCTTCTGGCTCTCGCCGCAGGACGGGCCGCCGGCGGCGGAAACCTGAAGCAGGCCGTTGAAGGAATGGCTTTCATTGTAGCCGATCTCGCCGAGGATCGGCGTCAGCTCCATGGCGCGCTCCAGCGGCACCATGATCTGTTCCATGTCGAGGTCGCGCTGCGACGGCGACAGACGTGCCTCGTGCTTTTCGAGGATCTCGCGCGGATGGCAGAGACGCGGATTGGTGGTCTCGTAATAGCCCCACTCGATCTGGCCGCCTTCGGTGGTCTTGGGGTCGCCGGTGTCGCGCATATAGGCGGAGTTGCCCTGGTCGCGCAGCAACGGGAAGCCGATCTCCTTGCCGGTGCCCTCGAACTCGTTGTACGGGCCGAAGAAGGTGAGCGGATGATCGACCGGCATAACAGGCAGGTCCTCGCCGACCATCTCGGCGATCAGGCGGCCCCATATACCGGCGCAGACGACGACATGGTCGGCCATGATCGTGCCGCGATGGGTGACGACGCCTTTGATGCGGCCCTTCTCGACGATCAGCGAGGTGGCCGGCGTGTTGCCGAAGACCTGGAGCTTTCCGGACTTCTCGGCGGCGTCGACCAGCTTGCCGGCAACCGTCTGCGAGCGCGGGATGACCAGGCCGGCGTCGGGATCAAACATGCCGCCCATCACCTGATCTTCCTCGATCAGCGGGAACATCGCCTTGATCTCGGACGGCGAAACATAGTGTGCGCGGGTACCGAAGGCCTTGGCGGAGGACAGCTTGCGCTTGATCTCTTCCATCCAGGTGTCGTCGCCGGTGCGAGCGACTTCGAGGCCGCCGATGCGGGCGTAGTGGCCCATCTTCTCGTAGAAATCGATCGAGTACTGGGTAGTCCAGACCGAAAGGTAGTCGTGGCTCGTCGTGTAGCAGAAGTCCGAGGCGTGCGCGGTCGAGCCGATGTCGGTCGGGATACCCGACTTGTCGATACCGACGATGTCGTCCCAGCCACGCTCGATCAGATGATGGGCAATCGACGCGCCCACGATACCGCCAAGCCCGATGATGACAACCTTCGCCTTTTTCGGAAACTCTGCCATTGCCCGCGACTCCGAGATGATATTGCGCGCACACTATAGGGCGGCGCCGGTCGATTGCAGCCTGTTTGCGACATTGCAAAAAAGCCGCGCGACGCCACCGCGCCAGTCCTTTTGGCTCCGCCGGCCGGGCCGGTTTAACGCTTGTTTTCGATTTTTCTTATAGACAGGCCGAATGAACCGGAATTCCTTCCCGGAGCGCCGCGGATACTGGAGATGAGCGTGGCCTTCGAACAGTCCTCCAAGACAAGCCCCCGGCCTTTCCTGTCGGTACTGACCGCGCCCGTCACCTTGCTGGTGCTGGCCCTGCTCGTCGTCCTCGTCTTACTTGCCCTGCCGGTCCACCTGCCGATCGGCCCGATGTATTGGGACGTCTTCATCTACTATGACGCCGCCAACCGCATCTTCGACGGCCAGGTACCGGTCCTCGACTTCTTCGTGCCGGTCGGCCCGCTCGGCTACTACCTGTTCGCCGGTTGGGTAGCGCTGTTTCCGGAAGGCCATCCCGTGTTTCTCGCGCACTGGTCGCTGCTTGCCATCACCGCGCCGGCGATGGCGGCCATCGTGTGGCATGTCGACAGGAGCTCGCGTTTCACCGCGTTCGCCTTGCTGATCCCCTTCCTGATCTTCGCGATTTTGCCCTTCAACACGCGCGAAATGTACACCTATCCGGGTTCCGACGGTTTCGGCATCTATAACCGCCAAGCTTGCCAGATGCTCTATGTACTGGTGGCGGCCTTCACCTTCGTGCGCGACAGGCGGCTTCTGGTCGGCCTGATCGCTGTCTGCATGGGCTCGCTGTTCTTTCTGAAGATCACCGGTTTTCTCGCGGCGGGCATGATCTGCGCCTACGCGCTCGTCGCTGGGCGTATCGCGCTACGCGATGCGCTGATCGCCGCGGTCGCCTTCATGGCGATCATCGCCGGGATGGAGGTGTCGTCGGGCCTCGTCGGTCGCTACATCCACGACATCCTGATCCTGATCGGCTTGAACAGCGGCTCGCTGCTGCCCCGCATTCTGCAAGCCTCTTCCTTGAGCTTCGGCATCGTCGGCTCCGCCGGAATACTGGTGTTCGTGCTGTTGTGGTCGGAATGGCGCAAGACCGCGTCCCAAGCCGTCGAGGGGACATCGGTTCTGGCCCGCGACAGCCTGTGGCTGGCAGTGGTGCTGATCGCCGGCATCCTCTACGAAACGCAGAACACCGGCAGCCAGGCCTTCATCTTCCTTTGGCCCGTGCTGCTCGCCATTCTCATGAAGACCCGAGGAATCGTCGAGCGGCCGGTTCTGGTGCTGACCATCACCTCGTTGGTCGCCGCCGCGGCTTTGCCGCCAGTGGTGCGCATCATCGAGCGCGCCGCGCGCACCTATCTCGGCGCGATCAAGAACGTGCCACTGGCCGAACGCAACCTGAAGAGCCTGGGTGCCGTCAACATGCGGCCCGACATAGAGGCGCGGACGGACCATATGCTCCATTTCTATCCCGAGCATCGTAAACTTTACGAAGATCTCGCCGGCATCTACGAACTGCCGACGCCCCTGCTCTACTCCGACTTCGACTTCCAGATCGGCTATCTGAGCGCTGTCGACACGGCGATCAGTTCGATCCGCGACATCGAAACCAAGGCCGGCATCCGTTTCGACACCATCATGTCGCTGAACTTCGTCAATCCGTTTCCCTGGCTGATGCAACGCTCCGCGCCGCTGCACGTGGCGATCGGCGCTGATCCGGGCCGCGCCGTGCCGCCGCCCGGTTTGGAGGAGGAACAGGCGGTCGCGGATACGGACCTGGTACTGTTGCCGACCTGCCCACCGACGGCGAACAACAGCATCCTCTACACGCTCTACATACCGGCGCTCACCAATCATCGCCGCATCAAGCTCGACGCCTGTTACGACGCTTTCATCCACCCGAAATTCGACACGGCGCTCGGACCCCGAAACGCCCCGGCCAGCTGACCTGCGGCGAAGCGTCTGTCGCATCCAGACCGGCTTTCGGTTTCCGGGATAAGCAGCGCACCTGCGTCGTTGGCGCCGCGACAAAGAAAAAGGCCGGGATCACTCCCGGCCTTTCACATTTCCCAACCTCCGTCGGACTGCGATCAGCGCATCTGGCTCTTCACGAAATCCTTCACGATGGCCACGATGCCGCGCGACAGAAGACTGTCGAAGGCCTCGATGAAACGGTCCACATGCTCGCACTGGCAGATCAGCGGCGGCTCGAGGCGGATGACATTGCGATTGTATTCGGTGAAGGCGACCAGCACGTCGTAATCGCGCAACAGTAGCGCGCCGACAAACCCAGACAGCGAACCCTTGAGCTTGTCGTCCAGCACGCTGACCACCGGGCGTAACACCATCGGCAAGGTCTGCGAGAAATCGTGGAACTCCAGGCCGACCATGAAGCCCTTGCCGCGCACATCCTTGATGATCTTCGGATACTTTTCCCGCAGCGCGGTGAGCCGCTCAAGAAGGTAGGCGCCGGTGTTGGCCGCGTTGTCGATCAGCCCTTCATCGTAGAGCACGTTGATGCCTTCGATGGCGGTCACGCAGGCCTCGCCCATGCCGCCAAAGGTGGCCATGGCGTGGATCATCGCCGTCTTCGGCGTGCCATAGGCCTTCATGTAGACGTCGCGTTTGGCGATCATGGCGCCGACCGCCGCCTTGCCCGCGCCGAGCGACTTCGCCAGCGCCGTCACATCGGGCACCACGCCATGGTGCTCGAAAGCATAGAAACGGCCGGAGCGGCCATAACCGCACTGCACTTCGTCGGCCACCCACAGCACGCCATACTGATCGCAGAGAGCTCTGAGCTTCTGCCAGTATTCAGTCGGCGCCTGGATAATGCCGCCGCCGCCCTGGATGGTCTCCAGCACGATGACGCCGATCTCCGGATCGGAGCGGAACAGCCGCTCGACGGCATCGATATCGCCGAACGGCACGCGAACCGTGTTGTCGACCACCTTGAAGTCGGCCCGGTAGAGCGACCCGTCGGTGATGGCCAAAACGCCCTTGGTCTTGCCGTGGAAGGAGTTCTCCGCATAGACGACCTTCGGCCGCTTCGGGCCGGCGGCGCGCTCGGCGAGCTTCACCGCCGCCTCCATCGCCTCCGAACCGGACGAGCCGAGGAAGACCATGTCGAGATCGCCCGGCGAACAGGCAGCGATGTTGTGGGCAAGGGCCGCTGCATATTGCGACATGAAGGCGATGGCGATCTCCTGCCGCTTCTCCTCCTGGAACTTCTTGCGCGCCTCGAGGATGCGCGGATGGTTGTGCCCAAAGGCCAGCGAGCCGAACCCGCCAAAGAAGTCGAGGATCTTGCGGCCGTTCTGGTCGACATAGAACATGCCTTCGGCGCGCTCGATCTTCACCTTGTGGAAGCCGAGCAGCTTCATGAAATGCAGCTGGCCGGGGTTGAGGTGTGCCTTGAACAGGTCGGTGATGCGGGCGACGTCCAGCGCCTTTGCCTGCTCGACGCTGATCAGCTCCGGCTTGCGCCTGGTGTTGCCAAGCGGCGCGGCTGCAACGGCGCGGGCATTATCCTGTTCTGGCTTGGTCATGACAGTCATCTCGAAATCCCCCTTGTCGGTGCCTGCCCGGCCGGTTGCGGCCAGGTCTTGCGGGCCAAATTCACTCGGCGGGCGCGTGTTTCACCGCCGTCGCGGCAGCGCCCTTCTTGGCCCGGTATTCGCGGTAGGCGGCGATCAGCATGTCCTCGTCGCGATATTGCGGCACCCAGCCGAGCTGGCGCTCGCCCTTGGACACGTCGAGCACGCAATCCTCATCGGCGATGAGATATTGCTCGGGATCCATGATCGGCATGTTGAGACGGTCGAGCAGGTCGAGCGTGCGTTTCACCGCCCAGCCAGGCGTCGGCAGCAGGATCGACTTCGACCCGGCATGGCGGATCAGGTCGCCCAGCAGCTTGCGCACCGGCGGCGGCTTGAGCGAACCGAGATTATAGGCCTCGTTGGGCACGCCAGCCTTCCAGGCCAGCCGTGCGGCTTCGGCACAATCGAACACCGAAATGAACTGGTATGGATTGCGGCCCGAGCCGATCATCGGCACCGGCAGGTTCCAGTCGATCAGCTTGAACAGTTTTTCCAGGATGCCGAGACGGCCGGGACCGATGATAAGGCGGGGCCGGAACAGCGAAATCGACATGCCGCGCTTGCGCCATTCGGCGGCAAGCTGCTCGGTCTCCCATTTCGACATGCCGTATTCGCCAAGCGGCGCGACCGGATGTTCCTCGGTCATCGGCTGGGTGACCGTGTGGCCATAGATCATGTCGGTGGTGAAATGCACGAGCTTTGGCGCACCGGCCTTGTCCATCGCCTCGATGATGTTGACGGTGCCGTGATAGTTCACCGGATAGAAGAAGTCGTGGCGTTTGGCGCGCACCTGGATCGGCGACAGCATCTTGGCCGAGAGATTGTAGACCATGTCGTCGGCCTTGATGCCGAGCGCGGCCACCGAGGCCGGGTCGGTCACGTCGCATTGGACATGGCGCACGGCGCGATAGTGCGGCAGGTCGCTCTTGACGATGTCCGCGACAACGACCTCTTCACCATCGGCGACAAGCTTGGGAGCAAGGTGGCGGCCGACGAAGCCGTCGCCGCCGATAATCACATGTCTCATCGAACGGTCCCGCTGATCTTGTCGGTGGAAAGGGAGGTGGTCTGGGTGGCCTTGCCGCCCTCGCCCGGCTCATGCCCCTGATCAGCCCCGCCGCTCTGGGCGATCAGCACGGTGCCGACGCAGATGAAGGCGATGCCGGCGATGCGCCAGGCGTTCAGGTCTTCCCGGAACACGAAATAGGCGAACACCGCGACCACGACATAGGCAAGGCTGAGAAACGGATAGGCGAAAGAGAGCTCGACTTTGGACAGCACATAGAGATGCGACGCCATCGAGATGACGAAGGTGCACAGGCCCAGGAACACCCAGGGGCTGAAGACAATCTGCAAAAGCTTGATGATCGGGTTGACGCCCTCGAATGAAATCGGCCCGAGCGACATCATGCCTTGCTTCAGCATGAGCTGCGCGGCGGCGTTGGTCATCACCGTGAATAATATGAAAGCAATGTATTTCATTTCACCCCCAATACCCGTCACCCGTCTAAGATAAAGCCGAAAAGAATTCGTGAAACGGCACCAGTAATTTTAGGCAAGTCTAATTTTATCTTTGTTTACCGACGACAGATCGGAATTCTGTCATTCCGCTGCTTCGGCCAGACCGCCGCGCTGCGGGCCGAGCCGGTATGCGGTGCGGGCCCAGAAACTCGACAGGAAGGCAGGATCGCGCACGGTTTCGAGCCGCCGCCAGTCCGGGAAAGACGCGGCGAAGGTTTCGGCGCTCATGCGCGCATCCTTGTATGGGTTGACCGCGCCGCCGGCCGCGACTGTGATGCGGTCGAGTTCGGCAAGCAGCGCCAATGTCTTGCCGCCCCGGTTAGGAAAATCGAGCGTCAGCGTGTAGCCAGGGCGCGGGAAGGACAGGATACCGGGCGAACGGATCGCGCCGAAACGCTTCAACACGGTCAGGAACGAGCCCTGCCCGGCCCGATGCGCCGCAGCAAGCAGCGCGGGTACGGCCTCTCGCGCGGCTTCGTCGGGGATGACGCTCTGATGCTGGAACAGACCCGCCGGGCCGTAGAGCCGGTTCCAGTCGCGCACGCCATCAAGCGGGAAGAAAAAGCCCTGATAACCGACCATATGCGGGCCGGAAGCCCTGCCCTTCTTCCAGCGGTAGGCGGCATTGAAAGCCTTCAGGAAAGGCCGGTTGAGCACGGTAAGCGGCGGCTGGAACGGCACGGAGAGCCGGCCGCCCGGCTTCTGCGCCGCATGCGAGCCGTGATCGGCATGGTTGCCGGCAAATAGCAGGCCACGGCCGAGATTGCGGCCGCCGGCAAGCTGGTCGATCCAGGCCACCGCATATTCGTTGGCCGCGTCGGCAGCCTCGGCAAGATCGAAATATTCCGCAAGGTTGCGGAACGGCGTCACCGTCTCGGTCACATCCAGCGACGGCACCCGCATCAGGCGGATCGATGCCGAGAGGATCAGCCCGGTCAACCCCATGCCGCCGATCGTCGCCCAGAACAGGCGCGTGTTCTGGGTTTCCGAGCAGGTATGGACGCGACCATCCGAACGCAGCAGCGCGAAGGATTCGACATGGCAGCCGAAGGTGCCGCGCCGATGATGATTCTTGCCATGCACATCGTTCGCGATGGCGCCACCCAGCGTGACGAACTGCGTGCCGGGCACCACAGGCGGGAAGAACCCGAATGGCGCCGCATAGGCGATGATGTCGGCCAGCATAACGCCCGCATCGGCCTCCAGCAGGCCGTTCTCGGCGTTGAAGGAACGGATCTTGCCCATCGGCCGCATATCGACCACCGTACCGGCGGCATTCTGGCAGCTGTCGCCATAGGAGCGACCATTGCCATAGGCGAGCAGCGAATCCGGCCGCGCCGTCCCACCTTTCAGAAGCGCGATGGCCTCCGAGGCAGTGATGGCCTTTACGGCCGGCGGGATCACCCGCCCAAAGCTTTGAAAACGGTTCATGCTCAATTCGGCCAAGCTCCGGCAACCAGCAGCGCAGCTCCGATCAGGACGACGACCTGGCTTCGCCAGTCACCCATGATGAAGACGACCGGATCGTCATGCATCTCGCCGCGGCGAGCGAGGATCCAGATGCGCATTGTCAGATAAAGAACGATCGGCGGCAGAGGCCAAATCATCCAAGGATGCGGATATAGCTCACGCATCTCGACACTGTCCATGTAGAGCGCCAGCACCAGCGCGGAGGAAAACGCCGAAGCAAGACCTGCCTGGGCGATGATGTCGTGATCCTCGGCACGATAGCCACGGCCGGCGATGCGCTCGCCCGGCGGCGGCGGCGCCGTACGCAGTTCGACGAAACGCTTCACCAGTGCCAGCGACAGAAAGAAGAAGATCGAAAATGCCAGCAGCCAGAACGAAACCTCGACACCGGTTGCCGCGGCACCGGCCAGCACGCGCACTGTATAAAGTCCGGCCAGCGTCAGAACGTCGATCAAAAGCATGCGCTTCAGGCTCAACGAATAGGCCAGCGTAATGATCATGTAGCCGACCAGGACAAAGGCGAACGCGACAGGCAGGAACAGGGCGGCGACGACACCGATGGTCACCAGAACGGCGATCGAAGCGAGGCCAAAGGGGATCGACAGCGTTCCGGCGGCAAACGGCCGTTTGCGCTTGGTGGAATGGCGACGGTCGAGCGCCAGATCGAAGAAGTCGTTGACTATGTAGATGGCGGAGGCGACCGCGCTGAACGCGATGAATGCGATGGCGGTCTGCCACAGCATGATCGGGTTGAAGTACTCCGCCGACAGCATCATCGGCACCGCGATCAGCCCGTTCTTGGCCCATTGATGCACACGCAGCATCTTGAGAACAGTCTTCAACGACCGCTCGGGGCCTCGCACCAGTTCGCCGCCATTTCTGGCCTGCCAGCGCGTCGCCGCGCGATCTGGTGCAACCACGATGGCGAGGCGCGCGGCATCGAAGACCTCGAGGTCATGGCGGCTGTTGCCGGCATAGTCGAAGCCGCCATCGCCATAGATCGCGACAAGCGCGGCACGTTTCCTGGCGGAGGTGAGATTGTCGACACCGTCGGTGGCGATGACCTTGTCGAAAATGCCGAGATGCGCAGCGATCGCTTCGGCGAACTTGCGCGGCGTGCCGGTTGCCAGCACCAGCTTGCGCCCGTCCGAGCGTTCGGCGTGCAGCCTGGACAGTAGCGGCTCGCGATAAGGCAGGCTGGCTGGGTCGATATCGACGCGGCTGGCGATTTCCTGCTTCAGCCTGGCAGGCCCGCTGGCGAGCCAGATCGGCACAAGGAAGAGATAGAGCGGGTTCTTCTTGAGAAGGATGAACAACCCCTCCCACAAGAGATCGGTCGCCAGCAGCGTGCCGTCGAGATCGACAGCAAGTGGCACTGCGTTCCTGTCAGACCGCGCATCCATGAAAGTGTTGCCCCGCCTACCCCATGACCGCCTGTTCGCGGTCCCGGATCGGATATAGTGGCGGGACACATTACCGGACGCTGAAAAAACCGCGAAAACAAGCGCCCACCACGCTGTTTTGCCAGTCATCGTTAAATGGAGCTTACCACAAAAAATAAAAGGCCGGACAGATGTCCGGCCTTGGTTCTCGACGGCAGTTCGTTCGCGGTTACTTCACCGTCGCGGCGCCGCCGGAAATCACGATCGTCTCCGAGCCGGTCAGCGCTTCCAGGTCGCCATTCGGCAAGGTGACGAAGCAGCCGTTCGGGCAGAACTGGACGGTCTCGCCGCCGGCGAGCGTCAACTCGCTCCGGCCACCGCCTTCCGTGACCACCAGCGTGCGGGTCTCGGCGTCCTTGTTGACCGCGCTCGCGGTATGGCCAACCCCGCTCGCGGCGAAAAGAGCTGCAGCGGCGATGAGGGACTTCCACATTGCAATTCCGGTGTTTCCACCGCCTCTGTTGCGTTACGCGAGACGTTTCAAGCCTTCGCGGAAAAGCTTATAGGACAAACAAGCTGAACCGCAACTGAATGCCTCATTCATGCCGCAATTGGCTTTGGAGAGGCGGAAAACTAGTTCGGATCGGGCCTGCGCGGCTTGCGCCGGCCTTTCGTGCGGTTGCGTTCCGCTTCCGCTTTCACCGCTTCCTTTTCAGCGTGCAACGCCTCGGTCTTGTCGTCGTCGACCGGCCACGGTTCGTGGTGGATATGGGGTTGTGCCTGCCGCGGAGCCGACGGAATCTCGATGCCTTCGCGGGTGAACGCCTCGATGACGGCGAAGCGGATATCGTTTTGCGCGCTGCCACCATTCATGATGTCGGCGAGGAAGATGCGGATTTCGAAGTCCAGCGCATTCGGACCGAAATTGACGAATTGCACGAACGGCTCCGGGTTCTTCAGCACCAGAGGATGGCCGCGCGCGATCTCCAGCAATATCTCGTGGACGCGGCGCACATCCGAGCCATAGGCGACACCGACCTTGATCTCGACGCGACCGAGCTTGTTGCGATGGGTCCAGTTGCCGACTGCGCTGTTGATGAGGTTGGAATTCGGCAGGATCACCGACTGGCGCTGGAAGGTCTCGATCTCGGTGGCGCGCACGCTGATCTTCTTGACCGTACCGCTGACATCGCCAGCGACAATCCAGTCGCCGACCTTGAACGGACGCTCGGCAAGGAGGATGAGGCCCGACACGAAATTGGAGACGACGTTCTGCAGGCCGAAACCAAGGCCGAGCGAGAGACCGCCGGCGATCAGCGCCAGGTTCGACAGATCTATCCCGGCGGCCGAGACACCGATCAGCGCCGCCAGCGCCATGCCGGCATAACCGACGATAAGGCGGATCGAATTGCGCACGCCGGTGTCGACACGCCCTCGCGCCATGACCGAATCGTCGAGCCACGCCTGGAACCAGCGTGTCACGAAATAACCGACGACGAAGACGACAATGCCGGTAAGGATGCCGGTGAATGAAATCGTTACCGAGCCGATTTTGACCCCGGTGGCCAGTCTGTAGGCCCAGGCCTGGATGTCACCTGGCTGGAAGCCCCACAACAACAGGATCAGCGGCAGGAACACCAGCACGATCAAGAGGTTGATGGCGATGCTGGTGGCGAGCCCGAACTGGTCGAGCGTGCCGTCTTCCAGATTGGTTTGGGCGGCAAACCAGCGGCCGACCGAGGATTCGGCGAAACCGCCCTCCGCGCCGATGGCCCGGGCCGACAGGAAGCCGATATAGGCGGTGATCAGGATCGTGCCGGTGACAACGATCTGGATCGACAGGAAGATCGCAAGGCCGATGAAGCCGAGCAGCGCGGCGATGATGGTGAACAGGCCAAGCGCATAGGCAAGATACCGGAGCCATACCGGCCACGGTCGCCATTCGCCGGTGTGAGTGCGGAAGGGCCGCACCAGCCCCATCAGGATCAGGATCAACCCGATGATGATCGTGGCGATGAAGCTGCGCCCGACCGTTAGCGACAGTGGCGAACCCATCTGCTCGTTGACGACGGAGAGGAAACTGTTGATGCCAAGCACCACCGCCATGGCCGTCGAAAGGCGAACCAGCCAGCGGGCCGGACCGGACTCCACCGGAATCAGCCGCCACTTGGGCATGCGCGGCGACAGCGCCGCATTGGTCAGCCGGTTGACGCAGAATGCCACGCCGATAGCCGACATCAGCGCGCGCAGGAACACGCCGATGTCGCCGCGCAGCACGCCATAGTAGTCGAAGAAGAAATAGGTCGAGAAGAAGAAGACGCCGAGTGCCAATGTCGGCAGAAGGGTCGACCAGAACGCCAGCGAGAGCCTGGAAAGATAGGAGGGCTCCTCGATGTTCGAATTGAACTCGAACACCCGTCCGTACAGACGCCGCCCGCCAATCAGCAACACGGCCGCCGCCACCAGCGCCATGATCGTCGCCACCAAGGCCGCCTGATACTTGAACTTCAGGACAAAGCCGAACCAGGACGACACGGCTGCGTAGAGATTGGTGAATTCGGAATTGGCGTCCGAAACCAGTTCGCTGCTGACCACCTTGTCCAGCGCGTAACGCTTGGTCAGAAGATTGCGGAACAGCTTCGAACGCAGCGTCGAGATGTTGTCGACCATCGTCGTGATGCGCAACGAAAGCGTCTGCGCGCCCGCGATCACCGCATTGATCTCGGCCTTTTCGTTGTTCAGCGCCTTGCGCTCATTGGCAACGATTTCCGGCTCGGCCGGCTGGCCCTGCGCCGGCGGCGGGCCCAACTGGTCAAGCTTGCTGCCGATCTCGGTGAGACGCGGGCGAAACACGGTCGCCGTATTCAGCGCCTGTCGGGCGAGGTCTTCGAGTTGCAGGCGGATGTCGACAAGCGCGCCATCGTCGTCGGAATTCTGCTCGATCTGCTTGGCGAGACCATCGGTCTTGGTCACCAGCGACTTCAACGCCTTCTGCTGCTCGACGACCAGACCGCCCGGCGGCGGCGCGGGTGCAGCCTGAGCTGGAGCGGCAGGCGCCGCCTGGGCAGGCGTTGCCGGGCCCGGCTGCGATGCGGGGGCCGCCTGCGCCGGCTGGACATTCGCGGCCGGCGGTGTGGCCTGTTGTGTCACCGGCTGCTGCTGAGCGGGGGCCGCTTGCGGGGCCGGCACAGCCTTGGGCGGGCTATCGTTCAGCGCCGGAATCTCGGCCTGCGCCAACGCGGCGACCGATGTCGCGACGGTCAGGAAGACAATCAGGAAAAGGCGTACGAATCGAAAAAGCATAAGTCGGCAACCCGCGAAGCAGCGTTCAAGGCTGCGAAATCTCGCCCTTGATAGAGACGGCAATGGGGCGGGGCAAGCATGACCGGCATTTCAACCGGAGTCGGCCAGTCGAAAAGCCATGGCGCAATCTTGGCTTTGGCCGTGCGCCCTGCTCTATAGTCTACTGCAAAATAGGGTGCCCGAATCCGCGCGCGGTTTGGGGGTGGAGTTGGTATGGCGGAATATTCGGCTTTCTCGCTGCTGCGCAATGCGCTGTCTGGCAACAAGGACTGGAAGCCGGCCTGGCGCAAGCCGGAACCCAAGGCCTCTTATGATGTCATTATCATCGGCGGCGGCGGCCACGGCCTGTCGACAGCCTACTATCTGGCCAAGGAACACGGCATCACCAACGTCGCCGTGGTCGAAAAAGGCTATCTCGGCTCCGGCAATGTCGGGCGTAACACCACGGCCGTGCGCTCCAACTACCTGCTGCCGCAGAACACGCGTTTCTACGAACATTCGATGAAGCTGTGGGAGAACCTCTCCCACGACCTCAACTACAACGTCATGTTCTCGCAGCGCGGCGTGCTCAACCTTGCCCATACGCCAGCGCAGTTCGACGACCTCGCCCGCAAGGGCAACGCCATGCGCCATCTCGACGTCGATGCCGAACTGATGTCGGTGGCCGAGATCAAGCGGCTGATGCCAGCGATCGACATATCGGCAAACGCCCGCTTCCCCATCGTCGGCGGCCTGATGCAGCCGCGCGCCGGCACCGCCCGCCATGACGCGGTCGCCTGGGGTTATGCGCGCGGCGCCGACCGGCGCGGTGTCGATATCCTCGAGAACTGTGAAGTCACTGGTTTCCTGCGCGACGGCGACCGCATCACCGGTGTTGTCACCACGCGCGGCGAAATCCGCGCCAAGAAAGTCGCGGTCACAGCCGCCGGCAGCACCGGCCGCGTCATGCAGCTGGCCGGCATCGACAGGCTGCCGATCGAAAGCCATGTGCTGCAGGCCTTTGTCTCCGAATCGCTCAAGCCGTTCATCGATACGGTCGTCACCTTCGGCATGGGCCATTTCTACATGGGCCAGTCCGACAAGGGCGGCCTGATTTATGGCGGCGACCTCGACGGCTACAATTCCTACGCCCAGCGCGGCAACCTGCCGATCGTCGAAGAGGTGATGTCGGAAATGCTGGCGCTGTTCCCGAGCCTCGCCAGCGCGCGCATGCTGCGCTCCTGGGCCGGCGTCTGCGACATGTCGATGGACGGTACGCCGATCATCACCACGGGGCCCCTGCCAGGCATGTATCTCAACTGCGGCTGGTGTTACGGCGGCTTCAAGGCCACGCCTGCGTCCGGCTTCTGCTTCGCCCACACCATCGCACGCGACGAACCGCACGAACTCAACGCCGCCTTCACCCTCGACCGCTTCCATCGCGGCATTCTCATCGACGAGAAGGGTCAAGGCGCCACGCCGCGACTGCATTAGAGGCCGCCAGGAAAAACCATGCTTCTCACTTGCCCCTATTGCGGCCCGCGCGACGTGTCCGAATTCACCTATCAAGGCGATGGCAACCGCCAGCGCCCCGCCCCCAATTCGCAGGACATGCAGGCCTGGAATGAATATGTCTACGACCGGCTGAACCCGGCCGGCGACCACAACGAGATATGGCAGCATTCCGGCGGCTGCCGCAGCCATATCCGCGTGGTGCGCAACACGCTGACCCATAATGTCTCCAGCGCCGTGCCGGTGCGTGGCGACGCCCATCATCGTTCGACCGAACGGCGCAAGTCGGGAGCCAAGGCATGAGCCCGCGCCGCACCACGGCCGGCGGCCAGATCGACAGGCTGAAAACCGTCCGCTTCACCTTCGATGGGGCCCCCTTTACCGGCCATGCCGGCGACACACTGGCCTCGGCCCTGCTCGCCAACGGCGTCTCGCTGATGGGGCGGTCCTTCAAATACCACCGGCCGCGCGGTGTGCTGAGTGCCGGCGTGGACGAGCCGAACGCGCTGGTGACCGTGCTGCGCGGAGCCGCGCGCGAACCCAACATTCCGGCGACCGCCATCGAGATCCATGACGGCCTGCGCGCCGAAAGCCAGAACCGCTTCCCGTCGCTCAATTGGGATGTCGGCGCGCTCAACCAGCTGGCCGGCAAGGTGCTCGGCGCCGGCTTCTACTACAAGACCTTCATGGGTCCGGTGGTCGGGCCGCTGAAGGGCACCCGCTTCTGGATGTTCTGCGAGCATTTCATTCGCCGCGCCGCTGGCCTCGGCCGCGCCGGCACGGTCGCCGACGACACCCGCTACGAACGCATGAACGCCTTCTGCGACGTGCTGGTGGTCGGTTCCGGCCCCGCCGGCCTGATGGCCGCCAAGGCGGCCGCCGACCGTGGCGCGCGTGTCATTCTGGCCGAACTCGATCCCCGCTTCGGCGGTTCCGCCAACTGGTCCGGGGAGACAATCGACGGCACCCGCGCTGCCGACTGGGCCAACGACATTGTGAACGGCCTCAAGGGCCGCAACAATGTGCGACTGCTGCCGCGCACCACCGTCTGGGGTTATTACGACGGCAATACCATGGCCGCGCTGGAACGCGTGTCCGACCACAAGGAAACGGCGGCGCGCGGTGAGCCGCGTCACCGCCATTGGACCATCCGGGCCAAGTCGGTCGTTCTGGCGACCGGCGCGCTGGAGCGGCCGCTGGTCTTCCCAGGCAACGACCGGCCGGGCGTCATGCTGGCCAGTGCGGCACAGCGCTACGCCAATCAGTTCGGCGTGTTGCCGGGCGAAAAGATAGCGCTATTCACCAACAACGACACGGCCTACGCGGCCGCTGCCGCGCTCGGCAAGGCCGGCGCGAACGTGACCGCGATCATCGACGTGCGCTCCGGCATTTCGGACGAGGCACGCGGGCTGGCCGCTTCTTGCGGCGCGGAAGTGCTGGCCGGGCACGCGGTCGTCGCCACCGAAGGCGGGCGCGCGCTGACCGACATCAAGATCCAGCGCTTCGACCAGGCAAGCGGTACGGTGACCGGCGATGCGCGCAGCATCCATGTCGACGGCCTGCTGATGTCCGGCGGCTGGTCGCCCGTTCTCCATCTCGCCAGCCAGGCCGGCGCGAAACCCGAATGGGATGACAGGCTGCAAGCCTTCCTGCCGCCCAAGCCGACACAGAACTGGGCAGGCGCCGGCGCTTGTACCGGCCGCTTCGCGACGGCGGAAGCGATTGTCGAAGGCCATCTGACCGGTCTTGCCGCCGCGGGCGCGGCGGCATCGGCCATCGAGGTACCGGCCGTCGAGCCGTCGTCCGTCGCTCCGCAGCCGGCGCCGGTTTTCGAGATCAAGGCCGAGGGCAAGAGCTTCGTTGACTTCCAGCATGACGTGACCGCCGATGACGTGCGCCTGGCGCATCGCGAAGGCTTCATCTCGGTCGAGCACCTCAAGCGCTACACCACGCTCGGCATGGCGACCGACCAGGGCAAGAGTTCGAACGTGCCGGGCCTCGCCATCATGGCCGAGACACTGGGCAAACCGATCCCGGAAGTCGGCACGACGCGCTTCCGTCCGCCTTACACCGCGGTCTCGATCGGTTCGCTGGCGGCCGAGCGATATGGCGACCTGAGGCCCGAGCGGCTGACGCCGATGCACGACTGGCACCTCGCCCACGGCGCGACCATGTATTCCGCCGGCCTCTGGTTCCGGCCGATGATCTATGGTCTGGCCGGCGAGACGGTCGAACAGGCCTATGTGCGCGAGGCCAAGGCCGTGCGCGAAACGGCCGGCATCGTCGATGTCTCGACGCTGGGCAAGATCGCCGTCCAGGGACCGGACGCCGCCGAGCTCCTCGACCGGGTCTACACCAACATCTTTTCTACTCTGCCGGTCGGCAAGGCCCGCTACGGGCTGATGCTGCGTGATGATGGTGTCGCCTTCGACGACGGCACCACCTGGCGCCTCGGCGACGACAATTTCCTGATGACCACCACCACGGCCAATGCCGGCAAGGTGATGCAGCATCTGGAATATTTCCTCGACGTGGTCTGGCCGGATCTTAAGGTCACCGTCACCTCCGTCACCGACGAATGGGCGGGCGCGGCGATCGGCGGACCAAAGGCGCGCGACATTCTCGCCGCCTGCGTCAAGGGTACGGCGGTGGACAACGCCGCCCTGCCCTTCATGGGCATCGTCCATGGCGAGATCGCCGATGTTCCGGTGATGATCTGCCGCCTCTCCTTCTCCGGCGAGATGGCCTTCGAGGTCTATTGCGGCGCCGGCCACGGCACTCACGTCTGGGAAGCGCTGATCGAGGCCGGCAAGCCTTTCGGCCTCGTCTCCTACGGGCTCGAGGCACTGGGCACGCTGCGCATCGAAAAAGGCCATGTCACCGGTGCCGAGATCGACGGCCGCACCACCGCACGCGACCTGCATCTCGGCTGGATGCTGTCGAAGAAGAAACCCTTCATCGGCTCCGCCACGATGGAACGCGAGGGTCTGGTTGCCGCCGACAGGCTGCAGCTTGTCGGCATCGTCGCGCTAGACAACCGACCGCTCAATGGCGGCGGCCACATCGTGGAAGCACTGGACGAAAACAACCCGCACGGCTCGATCGGCCATATCACCGCCTGCTGTTACGCACCGGCGCTCGGCAAATACATCGCCCTGGCGCTCGTCCAGGGCGGCAAGAGCCGCCATGGCATGCGCGCCTTCGTCTCCGACCCGCTGCGCAAGCGGTTCGGACCGGTCGAGATCGTCAGCCACCACTTCTTCGACCCGGAAGGGAGCCGCATGCATGGTTGAGCGCCTTTCACCGCTGGAACCGGCCTATCGACTGGGTTCGCACGGCCGTTTCGAGGATGGCGTCGGCGTCATCCTTTCCGAGACGCGGCCGGGCTCCATCGTGCAGATAGCCGCCTGGCCGGGCGAGGAACGGCAAGCCATCGCCGCCATCCGCAAGGTGACCGGCCTCGCCTTGCCGGATGGCGCCGGCGGCGGTGTCGTCAACGGCGCCAAGGCGGTCTTCGGCTTTGCGCCGGGCAAATTTACCGTGGTTGACGAGGAAGAAGGCCTCGCCGCCGCTTTCGCCAAGGCGATGACCCCGGCGATCGGCACCGTGACCGATCTGTCGCATGGCCGCACCGCCATCCGCATCGAAGGCCCCGAGGCCGAATGGGTGCTGGCAAAATTCTTCGCGCTCGATTTCGCCTTGCCAGCCTTCCCGGTCGGCGCGGCGCGCTCGACCACCCATCACGACATCTTCGCCCAGATCCAGCGGACTGGCGGCGACAGGTTCGACCTCTATGTCTTCCGCTCCTTCGCGCGCTCCTTCTGGAAAGCGCTCGGCCATGCGGCCGAGGAAGTCGGTTACGAGGTAGCCTGAACCGACCGTCGAAGGGGAGGCACGTGATGGAATTCATCAATTCACCGGCCGCCAAGGCCGCCAGGCTGCCTTTCAGCCAGGCCGTGCGCGTCGGCGACGTGCTTTATCTGTCGGGCGCGCTCGGCAATGTGCCGGGCAAGCTGGAACTGGTGCCGGGCGGTATCGAGGCCGAAACACGCCAGACGATGGCGAACATCGAGACCGTGCTCAAGGAAAACGGCCTCACCTTCGCCGACATCTTCAAATGCACGGTCATGCTGGCCGACATGTCGCAATGGGCTGCCTTCAACCGGGTCTATCTCGAATATTTCGACCCGGACAGGCTTCCGGCGCGCTCGGCCTTCGGTGCCAACGGTCTCGCGCTCGGCGCTCGGCTCGAACTTGAATGCATGGCCCATATGCCGCGGCGATAGCCTTAAAACCGCCTCGGACGACCCTAAACTGGCCTTACGAAGAGCCGGTCCTGCTGCTTGAGGCAAATGGGGGCTGGCTCGATAGTCGCCCGAGAGAATCGATGGTTTCGGCCGCCGTCGATTGACTGAAAACGGCCGATACGTCGACTTCTTTTACCCATGGATGCACAGCCTTCCGCGACCGCAACCGGCCGCGTCGCCCCACCGGACAGCGTCTCGTCGCTCATTCCGGTCACTGTTGCCTGTGGCGTCTTCATGACCAGCCTCGACCAGAATGTCGTGGTCACCGCCCTTCCCGGTATTGGCGAAACGCTGGCCCGGCCGCCAAGCCAGCTCGGCCTTCTGGTCACCGCCTATGTCGCCAGTCTGATCATCATGATGCCGGTGGGGGCATGGGCGGCCGACCGCTTTGGGCTGCGCAATGCCTATTGCTTCGCCCTCGTCATTTTTGGCGTGGCCTCCGCGCTGTGCGGCATCGCCAACGAAATGTGGACGCTGGTCGGCGCGCGCGCCTTGCAGGGTTTTGGCGGCGCGCTGATGGGTACGCTCGGCCAGATCGTCGTGCTGCAGAGCTTTCCGCGCAACCGCACGCTGAAGATCAACATGTATATCTCGCTGGCCGGTCAGTCGGGGCCCTTGGTCGGACCGCTCGTCGGCGGCGCGCTCACCACCTACATTTCCTGGCGCTGGATCTTCTTCATCAACGTGCCACTGGCGCTCGCCGCGCTGGTGCTGGCGGCTGCCTTGTTCCCGGCATCCCGGAAACCGATCCGAACGCCATTCGATTTCCCCGGCTTCATGCTGGTGGGAGCCGGCATGGTGCTTCTGGTGCTCGGCATGGATTCGCTTGCCGCCAAGGATATGGCGGCCGGTCTGATCGCCGGGCAAGTCCTGCTCGCCGTCGCACTGCTCGGCCTCGCCATCTTCTATCTGCTGCGGGCGCGCAACCCGGTACTCGACCTGAGACTGCTGCGCATCCGCACCTTCCGCATCTCGTTCCTCACCGGTGGCGGCCTCGACACGATCGGCCTGAGCTCGGTCGTGTTCCTCCTGCCGCTGATGTTCCAGCTCGGCTTCGGCATGAGCGCGGTGCAGGCCGGTTCCCTGACCTTCATCGCTGCCGTCGGCTCGCTGCTGACCCGCTTCGTCATGCCGGCCGTGTTGAAGCGTTTCGGCTTCCGCCGCGTGCTGGTCTTCAACACGCCGATCGTGGCGGCACTGGTCGCCGGCTTCGCGCTGATCCAGGTCACGACGCCAGTGTGGATCGTGCTCGCCTATATCTTCATCTTCGGCGTGTTCCGCTCGGCGCAATGGGCATCGACCGGCAATCTCTCCTATGCCGACATCGAGCCCGAACAGCTCGCCCGTTTCAGCGCGCTCTATTACATCCTGTGGCAGCTTGCCGTGGCAATCAGCGTCGGCGCGGCCGCCGCCTTGCTGTCATTGCTGGCCGGCAGCGAAGGCCACGCCTCGGTGAATGATTTCCGCGTGCTTTTCGTCATCGAAGGCCTGGTGACACTGTGCGCCCTGCTCGCCTACCGCCATCTGACGCCGAAAGACGGCGCCCATGTCAGCGGGCATGGGTCGGTGAGTAATGAGTAGGCAGTCGGCAGTCGGCAGTCGGCAGTCGGAAAATCTCAGAACTTAGACAGTGCAAGAACTGTCGCCGAAACACACAGCTGCCGACTGCCTATTGCCGACTGCCTCACTCCACGAACTTCACCCACTCCTCGAGCGGGGCGCGGTCGGTGCGGAAGGTGCTTTCGGGCTTGGACGTGTCCTCATGACCAAGCGCCATGCCGCAGACGACGATCTCCTCCTCGGAGATGTCGAGCACCGGCCGGATCTGCCGGTGGTAAGGCGCGAAGGCCGCCTGCGGGCAGGTGTGCAATCCCCTCGCCCGCGCTGCGATCATGATGTTCTCCAGGAACATGCCGTAGTCGATCCAGGAACCCTGGTTCAACCGCCGGTCGATGGTGAAGATCATGCCGACCGGCGCGTCGAAGAAGACGAAGTTGCGGTCGTGCTGGGCGCGCATCTTGTCGACCTCGCGCCGACCGATGCCGAGCACACCATAGAGGCCGAAGCCGTTGGCGCGGCGTCGCGTCAGGTAAGGCTCGAAGAACTGGTCGGGATAATAGCGATATTCGTCCCATTCCGCCTTTTCGGCGCGAATGCCTGAATTGAGGATCGCGTCGCTCAGCCGCTGCTTCACGTCGCCCTTGGCGACATAGACCTTCCACGGCTGCATATTGGTGCCTGAGGGCGCGCGCGAGGCCACCGACAGGATGTCGCGGACGACCGCATCGTCGACAGGGTCGGGCAGGAAAGCGCGCACGGACCGGCGCGAAACGATCGCCTCGTCCACGAGCGCGGTTTCGTCCAACTTCGGGGTTCTGCTTTCCGGTGCCAGCATGGCAATCTCTTCGACGCAGGATTTCGGCGGCGCGTCCCCCAATTCCACGCCGCTTGTTTGCGGTGCCTTTGCATGAACCGCAAAAATACCGCAAGCAATTTTGTCTGGACCATGAGATCACCCTTGATCTTTTCACGGGCTTGGCATCACATGAAATTCTGCTTGATTTTTTCACGGACCCGCAAGACGTGACCGAACCCGCTGCCCAATCCGACGCGCAAACCGGCGAGCGTTTCCTCGCGGCCGACATCCGCGCGCTGCGCAAGACGCGAGGTCTGACCCTGACCGAGATCGCCCTGAAACTCGGCCGCTCGGTCGGTTGGGTCAGCCAGGTTGAGCGCGGCCTTTCGGTTCCTTCGCTCGGCGATCTGCGCGCCATGGCGGACCTGTTCGACGTGCCGCTCAGCCTGTTCTTCAGCCATGACGTGCCGGAAGAGAACGAACGCGGCGTGGTCGTGCGCGCCGGACGTCGCCGTTCGCTCGGTACCAGCGATTCGGGATTGGTGGAAGAGCTGCTGTCGCCCGATCTCGGCGGCAGTTTCGAGATGCTGCGTTCGGAATTCGCGCCTGGCGCGGAATTGAAGAAGGCCGCGCTCAGGCCGACCGAGGAAGCCGGCTACGTGGTGGCCGGCACATTCGAGATCGAGATTGACGGCACCTGGCACAGGCTTGGCGAAGGCGACAGTTTCCGCTTTGCCGGCAAGCCGTTCCGCTGGAAGAACCCCGGAACGGTACCTGCCGTGGTGATCTGGGTCGTTTCGCCGCCGGTCTACTAGAGCGCCGCGCGTCCATTCGGACGCGCAAAGGACGCTCTAGCACTTTGTAGTTGCGCATCGTGCTTACCGAAAATCGATTCCGATTTTCGGTAAGCACGATGCGCTAGGAAATTGGGGAGGGATAAAATGGCCGGAATTCCGACGACCGCGCGCGTGGTCATCATCGGCGGTGGCGCGGTGGGCGTGTCGGCCCTCTACCATCTGGCCAAGGCCGGCTGGACGGACTGCGTCCTGCTCGAAAAGAACGAGCTGACCTCCGGTTCGACCTGGCACGCGGCCGGCAACGTGCCGACCTTCTCGTCCTCCTGGTCGCTGATGAACATGCAGCGCTATTCGACCGAGCTCTACCGGGGGCTGGCGTCCGAGGTCGATTATCCGATGAACTATCACGTCACCGGCTCGATCCGGCTGGCGCACAGCAAGGAGCGCATGCAGGAGTTCCAGCGCGCCAAAGGCATGGGCCGCTACCAGGGCATGGCGATCGAGGTCATCGGCACCGACGATATCAAGGCACGCTATCCTTTCATCGAGACGCACGAGCTGAAAGGCGCGCTCTACGACCCCAATGACGGCGACATCGACCCCGCCCAGCTCACCCAGGCGCTGGCCAAGGGCGCGCGCGACAAGGGTGCCAAAATCATCCGCTTTTGCCCGGTGACGGGCGTGCGCCGCGATCGCGACGAATGGGTCGTGGCGACCGAACAAGGCGAAATCCGCTGCGAATATGTCGTCAACGCCGCCGGCTACCGCGCAGCCGAAGTCGGCAAGATGTTCGGCCGCGATGTGCCCATGATGGTGATGAGCCATCAATACATCCTCTTCGAGGAAATTCCCGAGCTTGCCGCCTGGTCGAGGGAAGCAGGACACAAATTGCCGTTGCTGCGCGATGTCGATTCTTCCTACTATCTGCGCCAGGAAAAGAACGGCATGAACCTCGGCCCGTATGAGCGCAACTGCCACGCGCATTGGGCCACACCCACCGATCCGATGCCGGCCGACTTCTCGTTCCAGCTTTTCCCCGACGATCTTGAGCGGCTGGAATGGTACCTGAACGATGCCATCGAACGCGTACCAATCCTGGGCACTGCAGGCCTTTCGAAGGTCATCAATGGCCCGATCCCCTACGCGCCGGACGGCAATCCGCTGCTCGGGCCCATGCCCGGCGTGCCCAACGCGTTCGAGGCTTGCGTGTTCACCTTCGGCATCGCCCAGGCCGGCGGCGCCGGCAAGGTGCTGGCCGAATGGGTGACCGAAGGGCAGACCGAGTGGGACATGTGGTCTTGTGACCCGCGCCGCTTCACCGCCTTTGGATCGGCGCCAGACTACGCCGTCGCCAAGGGCATGGAAGTGTATGGGCACGAATATGCCATCCAGTTCCCGCGCCATGTCTGGCCGGCAGTGCGCGACCGCAAGCTTTCGCCGTTGCACGAACGCCTGAAGGCGATGGGCGCGCAGTTCAGCGCCTATAATGGCTGGGAACGTGCCACCTGGTACGCCCGGCCGGGCGACGACACGTCGGAGGACTCGACACAGACCTTCGCACGTTCCGGACCGTGGGAACCGCGCATCCGCGAGGAATGCCTGGCCGTGCGCGACGCCGCCGGCATTCTGGATCTGCCGGGTTTCAGCCGCTTCCGCCTCAAGGGCGCTGGCGCTCGTGCCTGGCTTTCCACCCTGATCACCGGCGTGGTGCCCAAATCTGGTCGCATCGGTCTCGGCTATTTCGCCGACGACAATGGTCGTATCGTCACCGAGATGTCGATCATGGCGCTGGAGGAAGATACCTTCTTCCTGATCACCGCCGCCGTGGCGCAACTGCATGATTTCGAGTGGCTGTCGAAGCAGCTTCCCGAAGCCACGGAAATTGCGCTGCAAGACATGACGGAAGCATTTTCCTGCCAAATCCTCTCCGGGCCGAATTCACGGGCCATCCTGGCTGCGGTTGCTGACGCCGACCTGTCCTTGCCCTGGCTGTCGCACCAGTCCTGCCAGATCGCTGGCCGCTGGTGTCAGCTCGTCCGGGTCTCGTTCGCTGGCGAACTCGGATGGGAAATTCACACCAAGATCGAGGATACGGCGGCCATCTTCGATGCCGTCTGGGTCGCAGGCCAAAAGCACGGGCTGAAACCCTTCGGCATGTACGCGCTCGACAGTCTGCGCCTCGAAAAGGGCTACCGCGCCTGGAAGGGCGATCTTTCCACCGACTACACCGTGCTGCAGGGCGGGCTCGACCGCTTCGTGAAATGGGACAAGCCGGAATTCCGCGGCAAGGCCGCCCTGCTCAACGAAAAGCAGCAGGGCGTGAAGAAACGTTTCGTCACGCTCGTCGTTGAGAATCCCGGCGATTGCGACGCGCCCTATATGTCGACGCTCTGGCATGGCGGGACCATCGTCGGCGAAACCACCTCGGGCGGCTGGGGCTACAGGGTGGACAAATCCATCGCGCTTGGCATGGTGCGCGCCGATCTGGCCGTGCCGGGCACTGTTGTCGAAGTCGAGATTTTCGGCGAGCGCTTCAAGGCCGCGGTCCAGGAAGACAAGCCCTTGTGGGACTCTGAAAACGAAAGGCTACGCGCTTGACGACCCTGCCCTTCCCAGACCACGCCTTCGGCGCTTTCCTGTTCGACATGGACGGCACGATCCTGAGTTCGATCGCTTCCGCCGAGCGGGTGTGGGCGGCGTGGGCGCTGAAACATGGGCTGGATGTCGAAACCTTCCTGCCGACCATTCACGGCGTGCGCGCGGTCGAGACGGTTCGCAATCTGAACCTGCCCGGCGTCGACGTGATGGCAGAGGTTGAGGCGTTGACCCAGGCCGAGCTGGACGATGTCGACGGCGTCGAGGCCATTGCGGGCGCCGCCGCCTTCCTCGGCGCATTGCCGCCTGAGCGTTGGGCCATCGTCACCTCCTCGCCGCGACGCCTGGCGCTGCGCAGGCTGGAGGCCACCGGCCTGCCTTTGCCCCGGCTGATGATCACCGCGGAAGATGTCGTCAACGGCAAGCCGGCGCCGGACTGCTTCCTGCTCGCCGCCGAACGCCTTGGCCAGAAGCCGCAGGACTGCCTTGTTTTCGAGGACGCACCCGCCGGCATCCAGGCGGCGGAGGCGGCCGGTGCCAAGGTCATGGTGATAACGGCCACGCATACACATGTCGCCAGGACACCGCACCCAACGATCCCCGGATATGGGGCGCTGACGCCGCTGCTGGACACCACCGGCAGGCTCACGCTTGCAGCAACCCATCGAACTTCTTTCCAAGACGCGAGCGTTTGACATGCCCAAACCCTCTTCCCGCATTTCCGGCATCACCCCTTCCGGCAAGGACGGCTGGGAGGTGCATTTCGCCGCCTGGCAGCGCAAGGAAGCCGGCGAGGACATCATCATGCTCTCGGTCGGCGACCACGACTTCCATACGCCCGCCGAAACCGTCGAGGCCGGCGTCGCCGCCCTGCGCGCCGGTCATCATCACTACACCCAGCTTCCCGGCATTCCCGCCTTGCGCGAAGCGATGGCGCGGATTTCGACGCGCTGCACGGGCGTTGAAACAAGCGCCGAACAAATCATCGCCACGCCGGGCGGCCAGGCCTCCCTCTATGCCGCCGTGCAAGGCGTGCTTGACCCAGGCGACCACGCCATCGTCGTTGCGCCCTACTATGCCACCTATCCCGGCACCTTCCGTGCCGCCGGCGCCGATTTCACCGTGGTCGAAACCCGCGCCACCGACGGCTTCCAGCCGGATGCAAAGACGATCGAGGCCGCGGTGCGGCCGAACACCCGCGCCATGCTGATCAACACCCCGAACAACCCGACCGGCGCCGTCTATTCGAGGAAATCGCTGGAAGGCATCGCCGATGTCTGCCGCCGGCACGATCTGTGGCTGTTGTCCGACGAGGTCTACTGGACGCTCGGCGGTGGCGAACATTTGTCGCCGCGTGCCCTGCCCGGCATGGCCGAGCGCACGCTGGTCATCAACTCCATGTCGAAGAGCCACGGCATGACCGGCTGGCGCCTTGGCTGGCTGACCGGGCCGGAGGAACTGGTCGCCCTGCTGATCAGCCTCAATCTCGTGACGACCTACGGGCTGACCGATTTCGTCAGCCGCGCGGCGATCGAGGCGCTGAACAACGACTACGGCGTCGACCAGATCGCGGCGCTCTATGCGCGGCGGCGCAAGCTCTTCCTCAACGCCGTGCACGGCATGAACGATGTCACCGTGCGCGGTTCCGAGGGCGGCATGTATGCCATGCTCGATATCAGCGCGGTCGAACCGGACGACGAAAAATTCGCCTGGGCGTTTCTCGAAAACGAGAATGTCGGCGTCATGCCCGGCTCTTCCTTCGGCGATGCCGCGGCCGGCCACATCCGCATCAGCCTGTGCCAGCCCGAACCCGTTCTGCTCGAAGCGGCCGAGAGGCTGCGCCGCTTCGTTTCAGCCTATCGACGCGAGGCCGCATGACCGCACTTCCCCAGAAAGCCCGCGCCGTTATCATCGGCGGCGGCGTATCCGGCTGCTCAGTCGCCTACCATCTCGCGAAACTGGGCTGGACCGACATCGTGCTCCTGGAGCGCAAGCAGTTGACGTCGGGCACCACCTGGCACGCCGCCGGCCTGATCGGCCAGCTGCGCGCCTCGCAGAACATGACGCGGCTCGCCAAATATTCGGCCGACCTCTACGTCAAGCTGGAAGCCGAGACCGAGGTCGCCACCGGCATGCGTCAGGTCGGCTCCATCACCGTCGCGCTCACCGAGGAGCGCAAGCACGAGATCTACCGGCAGGCATCGCTGGCCCGTGCCTTCAACGTCGATGTCCGCGAGATTTCGCCCAGCGAGGTCAAGGAGATGTATCCGCATCTCAATGTGTCCGACGTGGTCGGCGCCGTGCACCTGCCGCTCGACGGCCAATGCGACCCGGCCAACATCGCCATGGCTCTGGCCAAGGGCGCGCGGCAGCGCGGCGCAAAAATCGTCGAGAACGTCAAGGTGACGAAGGTTCATAGCAGGGATGGCCGCGTTTCCGGCGTCTCCTGGGCGCAAGGTGACGAACAAGGCACGATCGAAACCGACATCGTCATCAATTGCGCCGGCATGTGGGCCCGCGAACTGGGTGCGCAGAACGGCGTCACCATCCCGCTGCACGCCTGCGAACACTTTTACCTCGTCACCGAGGCGATTCCCGGCCTTGGCCGCCTGCCAGTCCTGCGCGTGCCTGACGAATGCGCCTACTACAAGGAAGACGCCGGCAAGATGATGCTCGGCGCCTTCGAGCCGGTCGCCAAGCCCTGGGGCATGGACGGCATCCGCGAGGATTTCTGCTTCGACCAGTTGCCCGAGGACATGGACCATTTCGAACCGATCCTCGAAATGGGCGTCAACCGCATGCCGATGCTGGCCACCGCCGGCATCCACACCTTCTTCAACGGGCCGGAAAGCTTTACCCCCGACGATCGCTATTATCTCGGCGAAGCGCCGGAACTATCTGGCTACTGGATGGCCACCGGCTACAATTCGATCGGCATCGTCTCGTCGGGCGGCGCCGGCATGGCGCTGGCGCAATGGATCAATGACGGTGAAGCCCCGTTCGACCTTTGGGAGGTCGACATCCGTCGCACCCAGCCCTTCCAGAAGAACCGCCGCTATCTGAAGGAACGCGTTTCCGAAACACTCGGCCTGCTCTACGCCGACCATTTTCCGTACCGACAGATGGCGACGTCCCGTAACATCAGGCGCTCGCCCCTGCACGAACACCTGAAGGCGCGCGGCGCCGTGTTCGGCGAAGTCGCCGGCTGGGAGCGCGCCAACTGGTTCGCCAGGGAGGGCCAGGAGCGCGAGTACCGCTATTCCTGGAAGCGGCAGAACTGGTTCGGCAACCAGCGCGACGAACATCTCGCCGTCCGCAACGGCGTCGGCCTGTTCGACATGACCTCGTTCGGCAAAATCAGGATAGAAGGCCGCGACGCGTTGACCTTCCTGCAACGCCTCTGCGCCAACGACATGGACGTGGCGCCTGGCAAAATCGTCTACACACAGATGCTGAATGGCAAGGGTGGCATCGAGAGCGATCTCACCGTGTCGCGGCTTTCCGAGATGGCCTTCCTCGCCGTCGTTCCAGGCGCCACCTTGCAGCGCGATCTTGCCTGGCTGCGCAAGCATCTCACCGACGAATTCGTCGTCATCACCGACGTCACGTCGGCCGAAAGTGTGCTTTGCCTGATGGGGCCTTACGCGCGGGATTTGATTCAAAAGGTGAGCCCGAACGATTTCTCGAACGACAGAAATCCGTTCGGCACCTGGCAGGAAATCGAGATTGGCATGGGCCTCGCCCGCGCCCACCGCGTCACCTATGTCGGCGAGCTCGGCTGGGAGCTTTATGTGCCGACCGACCAGACCGCGCATGTGTTCGAAGCCATCGAAGAAGCCGGCCAGGACTTCGGTTTGAAACTCTGCGGCCTGCACACATTGGATTCCTGCCGCATCGAAAAGGCGTTTCGCCATTTCGGGCATGACATCACCGACGAGGACCACGTTCTGGAGGCCGGTCTCGGCTTCGCCGTGAAAACCGGCAAGGGCGATTTCCTCGGCCGCGACGCGGTGCTGCGCAGGAAGGATGCCGGCCTCGACCGCCGTTTGGTGCAATTCCGCCTCACCGATCCCGAACCCTTGCTGTTCCACAACGAGGCGATCGTTCGTGACGGCAAGATCGTCGGAACCGTCACTTCCGGCAATTACGGCCATCATCTCGGCGGCGCCATCGGGCTCGGCTACGTGCCTTGCCAGGGTGAAACGGAAGCGGATGTGCTGGCGTCATCCTACGAGATCGAAATCGCCGGCGAGCGTTTTGCCGCCGAGGCTTCATTGAAGCCGATATACGATCCAAAGGCCGAGCGGGTGCGGATGTAGGCGCCCCTTCCTTCTCCCCGTTCACGGGGAGAAGGTGACCCGAAGGGTCGGATGAGGGGCAGCGCTAGCCTCGGGGAATCCGGCGCTGCCCCTCACCTGCCTGCCGGCATCCTCTCCCCGTAAACAGGGAGAGGAAAGCTAATTTCAAAACGCCTGCAATTTCTGGCGCACCTGGCCAAGGAAAGCCGCGCGGCTCTCCGGCGTCGAGGCGTCCATCAGGTAGTGCGCCAGGAACAGCGTCTTGCAACGCTTCGCGCAAAGCGCGCGAATGCCGCGCAGAATGGTCTTGCGGCCAGGATGGCCAACCACGTGCGACCACCAGCGCGGTGCGCCGCAAGTCGTCACCACCGCGATCTTCTGGACATGGCCCATCAGCGGCGTGATCCGTCCGCCCGCGTCGAGCGAAAAGGCCACGTCCTTTGCCCAGACGCGGTCGAGCCAGCCCTTCAGCATCGCCGGCAGCCCATACCACCAGGTCGGATAGATGAACACGATCGCTTCGGCCCAGTTCAGATGCGCGATATGGGCGGCGAGTGCCGGATCGACCGGGGCGCGTTCATTGTAGTCGCGCCGCTCGCCATCGCGCATCACCGGGTCGAAATTCTCGGCATAGAGGTCGACCAGCCGTGCCTCGCACCCTTTCCCGGCGATGCCTTCAAGTGCGGCATCGCGCACGGCAGCGCAGAAGCTCTCCGGCACCGGATGGCAATAGACGACGAGTACCCGCATGCCTACCTCGCCGCCAAGCCTTTGAACAGAAACGTCTTTCCCGAGCGATAGTCGTAATCTGGATTTTCCCACGCGATCATCTTGCCGGGATTGAGCAACCCCTGCGGGTCGGCTTGCCGCTTGAAGGCAAGCTGGATGGCATCAGTCTGTTTCATGCCGCCCTCCTCCAGCGTGTAGCGGTGCGGGTTGAAGATCGGGCAGCCATTCTCCTCGAACAGCCGCACGATCTCGTCCAGCCGTTCCTCCGTGGTGAAGCGCACGAGATTGAGCCCGAAACAGGTGATGTTGCCGTCGAGACGCACGAATTCGAGGTGCGAAAAGACCTCTCCCGGGAACATCGCATCCATCTTTTCAACCAGTGCCAACTGGTTGGGGAACGGGTAGAGCGACTGCAGATAGGTGATCGACGGGTCGACCCGCAAAGCCCTCAGCGTCGTGTGGTTCCAGGCAAGCTCATAGGCCGGCGGCAGGCCCTTCTTGTCCTCGTCTCTTGCCGTCGCCGCATTGTAGGCGATTTCGCCGCCCTCGCGGCGGGTGAAGGCCAGGAAAGCATCGAGCGCATGCGGCGCGACCATCACCGCGCAGATGCTTTGCCCCTCACGCAGGAATTTCTGGTGCCGCTTGAAATAGAGTTGCGGCACGGGTGCGGCGATCGGCGTGATCAACTTGGTCAACAGCCCGTCCTGGCAGGCGAGCGCGTTGCCGTAGCGCGCCGCGCCCATGAAGCTGTCAAAGCCGACCAGCACGTCCACCCAGTCATAGGCGGCCGTCAGCGGCATCTCGACCTCGGTGATGATACCGTTGGTGCCGTAGGCGTGGGTCACCTTGTGCAGATCCTCGCCGGTCAGTTCCAGCACCTTGGGTTCCGCCTCCATGGTGACGACACGCAGCCGGATGATGTTGCCGAAGTCGCGCAAGCCGCCGAAATTGATCGATCCGACGCCACCCGAGCCGCCGGCGATGAAGCCGCCGATCGAAGCGGTGTTGTAGGTGGAAGGGTGCAGGCGCAATTCCTGCGCCGAATGGGCACGCGTCGCGCGGTCGATATCGGCCAGGATGGCGCCCGGTCCGCACACCACACGACCCGGAGAAATCGCAACGATTTCATCGAGTTCGGCGAGATTGAGCACGACGCCACCAGACAGCGGCATCGCCTGCCCGTAATTGCCGGTGCCGGTGCCGCGCGGCGTGACCGGGACGCCAAGGCGGTGGCAAGCGGCGAGCACGCGGATGACCTCGGCCTGCGTTTTCGGCGTCACCACCAGATCGCCGCTGACATGGTCGAGCTGCCGCTTCAGAACCGGGCTGTACCAGTAGAAATCGCGGCTCTTCTGCTGGACGATCTTCTCGTTGTCCTCGATCTTCAACCCATCGAGATCGCGTTTCAGCGCCGCAAGATCCATCATTCCACCATCAGTTCGTCGAGTTCGGCATAGTCGGGCAAGGCAGCGTCAACCGGTTTTCCCGCTCGGATGACGACGCGGTCGGACTCCGGCCGCGACAACAACTCGGTCCAGCTTCTTCCTTTGAAAACAATAAGATCGGCCGGGCCGCCGGCGGCCAAAGTGCCCGCGCTGTCCAAGCGCATCATCGCCGCCGGCGTCGCCGTCACCGCCTTCGGCCAGTCGCCGACCGGGTGGTCGAGATGCAGAATGCGTGTCGCCATGCGGTAGACTTCCAGCATGTCGAGATCGCCATAGGCGTAGAACGGATCGCGCGTGTTGTCGGAGGCGACCGCGACCGGAATGCCGCGCGCCTTCATTTCATGCAGCAGCGTCACCCCGCGCCAGCGCGGTGTCGTGCCATCCAGCCGGCGGTCCTGGAGATAAAGATTGCACATCGGCAGCGAGACGACGGCGATCCCGGCTTGCGCCACCTTGTCCAGGGTGTCGAGAACATCGCTGTCCGGTTGGCGCGCCAGCGAGCAGCAGTGGCCAACCAGGATCTTGCCCTGGAAGCGATGTCGAAGTGCGGCTTCCGCTATTCTTTTCAAGGAGATAGCGTCGACCGCGTCGGTCTCGTCGGCATGGAAGTCGAGGTCGAGATCATGCTCGATCGCGAGTTGGAACATCCGGTCGAGCAGCAGGTCGAGGTCGGGTACCATATAGGTGACGGCGCCCAGCATACCGCGGGCCGACGCCACACGCCGGGCCAGGCCGGCAAACCAGGCCGCGTCGCGGGTTTCCTCGATACCGACCAGGCAGACGGCCTGCAAGTCCATGATTCCGCGCCATTTTTCCCGCGTTGCCTCAAACACCGGCCAGGAGATCGCATCCTGGGGTGCTGCGCTGTCGAGATGCGTGCGGATGGCTTTGGTTCCGTGCGCGAAAGCCGTCCGCAATGCAAAATCCATGCGCGCCGACACGTCTTTTGCGCTCCAGCGCGTCGTTCTGTCGGCATTTGTCGCATGCAATGCGCCCGCAAAGGAACCGTCCGGATTGGGGCTGCGCGGCCAGATATGACCCTTGTCGAGATGGGTGTGGCAATCGACGAAACAGGGTAGAACGATGCGGCCCTTGAGGTCGATGGCGCCCGGCGAAGGCGACGGCCGATGGGCCGCGATCGACGCGATGCGGCCGTCGGCAACCGTGATATCGGCGCGCACGAAGCCGTCCGCGTCCGCTGGACCGTCCAGCTCGGCCGTCAGCGACAGGTGAAGGCGGGCGTTTTCAAGCACATAACTGCCAGATTGTGGGATCGGCAGCCTGCTCATGTCGCCGCTCCGCCGACCTTCGGCCAGCGCTTGGATGTGGAGAGAATCCGGATTTCGCGACGCGGTGAAAAAGTTTTGCGCTTGTTTGTCATGGCTTTATCGCGAAAGGGCTGTCGATGGCGGTCGGGATTTGTTCACCTGCCCCCTTGATGGTGCAGAATCCGCCTGAATTGATGCAAGTTCCCGCCAAAACGCGGCATCTGTCCGCCATCACGCCTCCTGCTTCAAGGCGCTCTCGTGCCAGCGACGCAGGACGAGATGCGACAGCAGCGACAACACCAGGAAAATGACGATGCCGGTCACCGAAATCAGGATCAGCGCCGCGAACAGGCGCGGCGCGTTCAGCCGGTAGCCCGCCTCGATGATACGCGAGGCGAGACCCGACGCCTGGCCCGACGTGCCGGCGACGAATTCGGCCACCACCGCGCCGATCAAGGACAGGCCGCCGGCGATCTTCAGGCCGCCGAGGAAATAGGGCATGGCGGCCGGCAGGCGCAGGTGCCACAGCTCCTGCCAGCGCGAGGCGCCGTTCAGCCGGAACAGGTCGCGCAGATTGCGGTCGACCGAATTCAGACCCAGCGTCGTGTTGGACAGGATCGGGAAGAAGGCGACGATCCAGGCGCAGAGCAGAAGCTTGGCGGTCTGGTTGTCGACATAGATGTTGATGAGCGGGAAGATCGCCACGATCGGCGTGACCTGCAAAATGACGGCGAACGGGAAGAACGACATCTCCACCCATTTCGACTGGGCAAACAGCACCGCCAGCCCCACCCCGCCGACGATGGCGAGCGCGAGGCTCAGGAAGGTGATCTTGAGCGTCACCCACAGTGAGGAGAACAGCAGCGGCGCATCGTCCTGCAGGGTCTGCAGCACCACGCCCGGCCTCGGCAGGATGTATTTCGGAATGTCGTTCCACACGCACAGCCGGTCCCACAGCCAGACCGAGACCACCATGATGGCGAGCGGCAGCACCCAGCCGCCGATCTTCTCCAGCCGTTGCTGGCGCACGCGCCGCGCTTCTTCCGGGTCGAGCGCCACCGGCCGCACCTCGAGCGTCGTCATCGCCGCGCCTCCGCCTTGGCGCTCATCGCCGCGCCCAGCACCTCCGATGCCTGCCGGCACAGAGCGGCATAGGCCGGCGAGGTGCGGAAGGCCTCGTCGCGCGGGTAATGCGCCTCCACCGCCATGTCGCGGAAGACACGGCCCGGCTGCGCCGCCATCACCACGATGCGGTTGGAGAGAAACACGCTTTCGAACACGCTGTGGGTGACGAAGATGGCGGTGAACCGCTCCTGCTGCCACAGTTCCAGAAGGTCGTTGTTGAGCTTGAAGCGGGTGATCTCGTCGAGCGCCGCGAATGGCTCGTCCATCAACAGAACGCGCGGCTTGGTGACCATGGCGCGCGCGATGGAGACACGCATCTTCATGCCGCCGGAAAGCTCGCGCGGCACCGCGTCGGCGAAGTTTTCCAGATGGACGCGCGCCAGCATCTCCATCACCGCCGACGTGGCCTTGAGCCGCGACACGCCGCGCAGCCGCAACGGCAGCCAGACATTGTCGAAGACGCTCGCCCAGGGCAGCAGGGTCGGCTCCTGGAAGACGAAGCCGACGCAATCGTCGCCCAGCGCCTTTTGCCATTCCAGCGCGCCGGACGTCGGCGTCGACAGCCCGGCGATCAGCCTGAGCGCGGTCGACTTGCCACAGCCGGAAGGCCCGAGCAGGCTGACGAAATCACCCTGGCTGATGGTGAGATTGACATTGTCGAGCGCGGTGACCCCGTTGGAGAACACCTTGCCGACGCCGCGCAGGTGAAGCAGCGGCGTGCCGCTGTCGATGCCCTCCCCGCGCATAACCGTCTGCTGCAACATCAGTGCCTTTCCGTGGATAAATGCTCATCCCTTCTCCCCTTGCGGGAGAAGGTGGCCGAGCCGAAAGCGAAGTCGGATGAGGTGGGCCGGACGGAGTGCGAACTTGCCACGCCTAGGCGGGCGACCGAACAGGACGGCAGGATTTTGAAGTGCATCGTTTCTTCCAACACCCCTCATCCGTCCCGGCACTGCGCGCCGGGCCACCTTCTCCCGCAAGGGGAGAAGGTGAAGCCGCACTCACTTCTTCAGATTGAGCCCGACGCCCTTGTTCACGAACTGCAGCGTATAGGCCTTCTTGATGTCGATGCCGGCGGGCAGAACCTTGGCCTTGACCATCTTGTCGTAGAAACTCTGCATGCGTTCGTCGGTCATGGCGCCGATGCCGAGCTTCTCGCTCTCGCCGGAATCGACGATGCCGTACTTCTTCATCATCTCGATGGAGAAGGCGATCTGCTCGTCGTTGATGTCGGGATTGTCCTTCTTGATGGCGGCGTTGGCGGCCTTGTTGTCGCCGTAGAGGTAGTTGTACCAGCCCTTGGCCGAGCCATCGACGAAGCACTGCACCACCTCCGGCCGCTTGTCGATCGTGGTCTGCATGGCCTCGATGGTGGTGGCGTAGGTGTTGAAGCCGTAGTCGGCGAGCAGGAAGAGGTTGGGCTGGAAGCCGCCCTCCTTGGCCACCGCATGCGGCTCGGAGGTGACGTAACCCTGCTGGACCGACTTCTTGTTGGCGATGAAGGCAGCCGGGTTGAAGGTGTAGACGGCGCGCTTGGCGGGATCGAAGCCGAACTCGGAGACCATCCACAGGAAGAAGGAGGTCGCCCCCTCGTCGCCGATAATGTACTGGTCGGCCTTCGGCAGGTCCTCCCACTTGTCCAGGCCCTGGCCCGGATGCGCCATGATGACCTGCGGCTCCTTCTGGAAGGAGGCGGCGACGACGCGCAGCGGAATGCCCTGCTGCACCGCGTCGAAGGCCTGCAGCATGTTGCCACCCATGTAGAAATCGACCTTGCCGGCCAACAGCAGCGGCCGGCCGCTGCCTTGCGGCCCGCCTTGCTGGATGGTGACGTCCAGCCCGCAGGCGGCATAGGAGCCGTCGGCCACAGCCTGGTAGTAGCCGCCATGTTCGGCCTGGGCCAGCCAGTTGGTGGCGAAGATTACCTTCTCGTTCGCCGCCGCCGTCGACATCCAGCCGCCAAGCAGCGCCGCCGCGGCCACCATTGTTCCTGCCAATACCCGTGTCATCGATTTCCCCTTCCATCCGCCCGCAACGGGCACAAAGACACCGTCGATCGATCACGCAAGACACATGCCACCCAACCGGTGGCGGCATTGCGCCGACGGTGCCAGCCTTCGACCCGTGACGTGAACCCGTGACCTGCAGCTCCTGTCGCCATCGTGCCCATTTTCCGGGCAGCTGTCCATCAGCGCTTCGTGTTGAAAGTAATGCCGGCAGTGCAAAAGCAGTGCTTGAACCAAGCCCCCGCCCGGCTCTAGTTTCGCCGCCTCGGATGCGTCGAGATTAGAGCTGGTCGGCCGACCTCGCCCGGGTCTCAACGCGTCCCCAAAAGGAGACCGCCATGTTCCGATATCTGATGCCGAAGACGATCAAGCCGCCATTCGCGCGCTACAGCCACGGCGTCGAAGTGCCGGCCGGCAAGCGGCTCATCCTGTGCGCGGGCCAGGTGGCGATCACCGCCGACGACCAAATTCCCGAAGGCGTCGAGGAACAGGCCGAACTCTGCTTCAAGAACATCGCCGCGGTGCTGGCCGAGGCCGGCCTTGGCCTGAACGACGTGGTGCGCATCAATGCCTATGTCACCGACCGCGCCTATCTGAAACCCTATATGGCGGTGCGCGACCGGACATTTTCGGACCCGGCGCCGGCCTCGACGCTGATGATCGTCACCGGTTTCGCCAGGCCCGAATTCAAGGTCGAGGTGGAAGTGATCGCGGCCGGGTGAGAAACGGAACCTTCCCCTTCTCCCCTTGCGGGAGAAGGTGGCCGAGCCGGGCGGCGTAGCCGCCATTGGCGAGGTCGGATGAGGGGTGCTGGACGGAACGCCATGGTAGGATGAAATGGGGTGAGAGATATGGAATTGAAATGCCTCGTTTCTTCCAGCACCCCTCATCCGTCTCGGCGCAACGCGCCGATCCACCTTCTCCCACAAGGGGAGAAGGGAAATGCACCACCCCAGCAACGATGCGGAGACTGACATTATGACGAAAAGACGCGTGTGGTGGGGCGACTACAGGACCACCGAATATGCCTCGATCGACCCGGAAACGACGATCGCGGTGCTGCCGGTGGCGGCGATCGAGCAGCATGGGCCGCATCTGCCGGTGTCGACCGACACCTCGATCATGAACGGCATGCTGGAGACGGTGATCGCGCGCCTGCCGGCCGATCTCGACATCCGCATCCTGCCGGTGCAGGCGGTCGGCAAATCCAACGAGCATCTCGAAGCGCCGGGCACGCTGACCTTGCCGCCGGCGACGCTGATCGACGCCTGGACCGAGCTCGGCCTCTCCATCGCCCGCGCCGGGGTGAGGAAGCTCGTCATCGTCAACTCGCATGGCGGCAATGAAGAGATCATGGGTATCGTCACGCGCGAGCTGCGGGTGCGCGAAAGGATGTTGGCGGTGAAGACGAGCTGGTCGCGCTTCGGCCGCCCGGCCGGGCTCTACAGCGAGGCGGAAGACCGCTGGGGCATCCATGGCGGCGACTACGAGACCTCCATGATGCTGCATTTCCGGCCCGAGCTGGTCGACATGGGCAAGGCCGAGAATTTCGTCTCGAAGGTGGTCGAGGCCGAGAAGACGTTTTCGCTGCTGCGCCACACCGGCACCCATGCCTTCGCCTGGATGTCGCAGGACCTCAACCCGCATGGCGTGGTCGGCGAGGCCGCCAAGGCAACCGCCGACAAGGGCCGGCAGACCGCCGAACACCAGGCCGACGGCTTCATCACGCTGCTGAAGGATGTGCGCAAGGCGAGGTTGGATGAGTGGGTGAAGTAAGAGGCGCCTTATCTCCCCCCTTGCGGGGGAGAAAGCGATTTCAGCATCTTAGCGAGCACGCCCGCAGGGCGGCGCAGCTAAGTGCTAGAAATCGCAAGAGAGGGGATTTGCCGGCAATGCGTCAACCGGTCAGACCGTTACATCGTGGTTTTGCCCGCTCTATGCGCACTGATGCGACCAAGGCCGAGAACATGCTTTGGCAGGCCCTGCGCAACCGCCAACTCAACGGCCTGAAGTTCAAGCGACAGGTGCCGCTCGATGGCTACATTCTCGACTTCGCCTGTTTCGAGGCCAGGCTGATCATCGAGGTTGACGGCAGTCAGCACGCGGAACTGCAGCGGGATACAGTCCGCGATCGACATTTCGAGACGCGGGGATTCGGCATCTTGCGTTTCTGGAACGAGGAGGTGGAGAGGAACCTCGACGCGGTCTGCGGGGCGATCTTGCAGGCCGCCGACGGTCGCGGCTGAATATCCCCTCTCTTGCGATTTCTAGCACTTAGACTGCGCCGCCCTACGGGCGTGCTCGCTAAGATGCTGAAATCGCTTTCTCCCCCGCAAGGGGGAGATAGAGGCGCCAGCACCCTACCCTTCAATCTCCAGCTCGAACGGCACGCCCTCGAAGGCATCGGCGCCGCGGCCGATCGAGGCGATGGCGGCGACCATGCGGCCGTTGCGGCCAAGAATGTGGTCGGCCACGGCGACGAGGCGCGGATTGGGCGTCGCGGAGGGAGAGAGAAAGCGCAGCGTCCTGGCCAGTTCCAGCTCGTCGCGCTTCGGCGCCAGTGCCGCGGCGATGATATAGGCGGAAGCCGTCGAGCGGCTGATGCCGGCATAACAGTTCACCACCAGCGGCCGCGCGCGGTTCCAGCCCTCGGCGAAGGCAAGCAGCGCGCGCACATGCTCCTCGCCGGGCAGCGTCATGCCCTCCTGCGCCTCGGCGATGTCGTGCATGACCAGATGCAGATGGTTTTCCGGCCGGATCGCGGCGGGGCGCAACATGTCGGTGCCGGCGGCAAGCAGCGACAACAGCCGCTCGGCGCCGGCGCGGTTGACGGTGGCCTCGACCTTGGAGAGCGGGCAGACGATGATCATGCGCGGATCCTGTTTTGGCGAGCTTCGCCCGTCGCGGCCCAACCGGCAAGGGCGGCTTCGAGGCGGCGCCACTCGTCCTCGTTGCCGGGCAAGCCGGACCGCAGCGCATGCGGGCGCTGCGCGAAATGGCGCAAAAGGATGCCTTGCCGGCCGAGCGCTTCGAACAGGCCGGGCGCGCCGGCGAAATCGAGATAGCGGAACAGCGTCGTGCCGCCGGCGACCGTAACGCCATGGTGGGCAAACAGCGCATCGAGCCGCGCGGCATCCTCAGCCAGCCGCTGCCGCATCGCCTGCTGCCAGGCAATATCGCCGAGCGCCGCGATACCGTATTCCAGCGTCGGGCCTGCCACCGCCCATGGCCCAAGCTGGCTGTCGAGTAGTGCGGCCGTCGCCGTGTCGGCGAGCGCGAAGCCCAGCCGCACGCCGGCGAGGCCGAAGAATTTGCCGAAGGAGCGCAGTACCACCAGCCCGCCCCGCCCAATGTCGCCGGCGAGGCTGTCCTCGCGCGGGCCGACATCCATGAAGGCTTCGTCGACCACCAATAACCCGCCTTTGGCTTTCATCCGGGCGGCGAGCGCCAGCAGATCGTCGCGCGCGACGACGCGGCCGTCGGGATTGTTGGGATTGACCAGTATGGCCAGATCAGCCTCGGCAAGCGCCGCGAAATTTGTCACTTCGGCCACCTTATGACCGGCGACGGCGGCGGCGCGCGCGTGTTCGGCATAGGTCGGCGACAACACCAGCGCGCGACCGGGCGCCACCAGCGAGGCGACACGCGGCAACAGGATCTGGGTGCCAGGTGCTGCCACCACATTGGCCCGCGCCGGGGCGCCATAGGCGGTGGCGGCGACAGTCGCCAGCTCGGCCGACCTCGCCGCCTCCGGCAGTCTGGTGAAGGCGGTGGCGGGCGGCTCGAAAAGCGGATAGGAGTGCGGATTGATCCCGGTCGAGAGATCGACGAACGGTTCCGGTGCGCCAGGAAACAGCGCCCGCGCCCGGCCGAGGCTTCCGCCGTGATCCACCGCTGCAATCGCCTCGCCTGGAAGCCGCATGTTCGCCCTGACCGCCTTTCTGTCGCTGCTGATCGAATCTCGGCTCGGCTATCCCGACCGGCTGTTCCGTGCCGTCGGCCATCCGGTGACCTGGATCGGCGCCCTGATATCCTGTCTCGACCGCGGGCTCAACCGCGCCGCCGACAGCGACGCCGCGCGTCGCATGGCCGGCGTCTTTTCGCTGCTGGTCATCGTCATGGTGCCGGCAACCATCGCCCGCCTGGCCGAGACGGCGCTTTTGGCGCTGCCGCTCGGCATTGTCGCGGTGGCGCTGCTGGCGAGTTCGCTGCTGTCGCAGAAGAGCCTGGCTGCCCATGTCGAGGCGGTGGCGGACGCGCTGGACTCGGGCGGGCTGACGGCCGGCCGCAAGGCGGTCTCCATGATCGTCGGCCGCGACCCTGAAAAACTCGACGAGGCGGCGGTCGGCCGCGCGGCGATCGAAAGCCTGGCCGAGAATTTCTCCGACGGCATCGTCGCGCCCGCCTTCTGGCTGGGCATCGGCGGGCTGGCCGGCGGCGTCGCCTACAAGGCCGCCAACACCGCCGATTCCATGATCGGCCACCGCAGCGAGCGCCACGAGGCCTTTGGCTGGGCGGCGGCGCGCTTCGACGATCTGATCAATTTGCCCGCCTCGCGCCTGACCGGCCTTTTGATCGTCGCTGCCGCCTTCTTCGTCAGGGGTGCCGACCCGGCCGAGGCCTGGCGCGCCATGTGGCGCGACGCGCGCTTTCACCGCTCGCCCAATGCCGGCTGGCCGGAAGCCGCGATGGCAGGTGCGCTGGGTCTGGCGCTCGCCGGTCCACGCTCCTATGGCGGCGTGCTGGTCGAAGGCCGCCATATGGGCGAAGGCGGCCGCACCGCCGTCACCAGCGCTGACATCCGCCAAGCGCTCCGGCTCTATTGGGCGGCCGACATGCTGCTGATCGCGCTGTTCGGGGTGGTGGCGCTGGTGCTGTGGTAGGCGACGGCGGTCTTCCTTCTCCCCTTGTGGGAGAAGGTGGCCGAGCCGAAGGCGAGGTCGGATGAGGGGTGTTGGCCGGAGCGCAACTTACCCAAACCAGGATAGCGCCGAAGCAATTCTATTCTCGCGCCGTCTCGTTTCTTCCAACACCCCTCATCCGTCTCGGCGCTACGCGCCGATCCACCTTCTCCCTCAGGGGGAGAAGGGAAGTAAAGGTGCCTAAAACTCGATGCCCTGCTGCGCCTTCACGCCGGCGGAAAAGTGGTGCTTGGTGGCGCCCATTTCGGTGACGAGGTCGGCGGCTTCGACCAGCGACGGCTTGGCGTTGCGGCCGGTGACGACGACATGCAGCCCCTCGCGCCGGCCCTTCAGCGCCGCCACGACACGGTCGAGGTCGAGATAATCGTAGCGCAGCGCGATGTTCAATTCGTCCAGCACCAAGAGGCTGATCGACGGGTCGACCATCAGTTCCTCGACCTTGACCCAGGCGGCTTGCGCCGCCGCGACGTCGCGCTTCAGGTCCTGCGTTTCCCAGGTAAAACCCTCGCCCATCGAATGCCACACGACGCGCTCGCCGAAAGCCGCGAAGGCCTCGCGCTCGCCGGTGTGCCATTTGCCCTTGATGAACTGCACAACGCCGACGCGCCGGCCGTAACCCAGCATGCGCAGCGCCAGGCCGAAGGCGGCGGTGGTCTTGCCCTTGCCGGGCCCCGTGTTGACGATCAGCAGGCCTTTTTCGATTGTCTTTGCCGCCACCTCGGCGTCCTGCACGGCCTTGCGCTTGGCCATCTTGGCGCGATGGCGCTCGGCTTCCGCCTCGTCGATCCCGGTCATGTCATTTCACCTTGAGCGGCAGGCCGGCAACCGTCAGCACCACTTCACTGGCGACCGAGGCGACCTGCTGGTTGAGACGCCCGGCGGCGTCGCGAAAACGGCGGGCCAGCGCATTGTCGGGCACGATGCCCAGGCCCACCTCGTTGGAAACCACGAACCATGGGCCGCGCGGTTTGGCGAGCGTGGCGACAAGGCGCGCGCATTCGGCCTCGACATCGTGTTCGGCCAGCATGTGGTTGGTGAGCCAGAGCGTCAGGCAATCGACCAGCACCGGCCGCCCCGACGGCAAACTCGTGAGCGCGCCGACAAGGTCGAGCGGCGCATCGAGCGTTTCCCACCCTTCGCCACGGCGGGCGCGGTGATGGGCGATGCGCTCGCGCATCTCCTCGTCATAGGCTTGTGCGGTGGCAATGTAGGTCCACGGCGCCGGCAGCGCTGTAATGAGTTTTTCGGCATGCGCGCTCTTGCCCGAGCGCGCACCGCCGATGATGAAGCAAACGCTTTGCCGATCAGGCAAAGCTGTCGCGAAGGTTCGACGCCTGCCCGGTGAAGCGACCGCGCACGATGCCGACGACGGCGCCGAGCACCAGCCAGAACACCAGATTGGTGATGGTGACCGCCACCACGAACTGGTGGTGCAGGCCTTCCGGGATCGGCGTGTCGTAGCTTGCCGGCTGCGGCGCGCCGACGATGTGCGGCGCGACGATCAGCGCGACCGCCAGGATCGTCAGCGGCAGCGAGCGGCGGAAGGCGATCAGCGCCAGGCCGATCGCCGTTGCCACCACCGTTGCCACCCACCAGATCTGCCGGGGCAGAAGGTCGGCGGCGGGCATGGCCGGCAGTTCCGGCGGCAGGCCGAGGCCCGGCGCCAGCGTGAAGACGGCAAAGCCGGCCAGACCCCAGAACACGCCCTGGCGCCAGTTGCCGATGCCGCCGGCGAATTCCGAGAAGGCGACAAGGATCAGCGCGAAGCCGATGCCGGTGACGATATTGGAGACCACGTTGAAGGAGAAGCGCTCGGCGCCATCGGCGGGCGCCCAGCCTTCCTCTTCGGCCGGAGCGGCGGCGGCCGGGGCCGGCGTGCTCATGGCGGTGGTGGCCGCGCCGGCATCAGCCGCGGGAGCAGCCGGCGCCGGATGCTCGTGACCGCCGCCGGCCTGTTCATAGACCTCGGCCTTCAGGATCAGCGGAACGGTGGCATAGGCCTGCAGGCAGGCGAGCACGATGCCGGCCAATAGCCCAGCGATCGCCGCGACGAACACGACGTTGCGAAAAACAGACATGGTGGGTTCCCCCTGGTTAGTGGCAGGGGAACGCCATCGAGTGGCGTGCATCGTGGGCGGCGTTGTGCACGGCCTCGATATGCGAGAAGCCAGTGAAGCCGACGATGAAAATGCCGAGCAGGCCGGCCAGCGCCAGTTGCAGGAAGCGCGACTGCGAGGAGGTCGAGGCGCCGAGGGAAATGGTTGCGGTATTCATGGTCTGTCCTTTCGCCCTCCACCCGAGGGCATTGCCATCATTGCTGTCGCCGGCAGGTCTCCTGGCTTGCGGATCTGCGCCCTTCTCCACCTTCCCGAGGCGAACCTCAGTGGCATTGGAGAGGACTACCGCTCACAGTTGCGGGGGCAGCCACGGTTTCGGACGGACATTTTCTTCCCTCCCCACCGTATTCCCTCTTGGTCCCGAAGGGACCGACGACATCGTGGACTATAGGGAGAATTGCGCCGCCCGGCAAACCAAATTCCGCCATCGGTGGATGCAGAAGCGTCATCGTGCGGACCGGGCGCCATCCCTTCTCCCCTTGCGGGAGAAGGAAAGGCGCTCGCTACATCGACTTCGGCAGGTAGCGCCAGGTGACAAGGCCGCAGACGGCGGCGAGGCAGCCAAGCGTGGCGAAGACCGAGCCCAGCCCGAAAAAGGCCAGCACCACGGAATAGACCAGCGGCGGCGTCAGCTCCGAAAAGTCGAGATAGGTGCGGTAGACGGCCGCCATCTGCGGACGCTCATAGGTGCGCACCGAGCGCATGAAGGCGGTGGAACCGATGGCATCCAATGCGATGGTGAACAGGGCGCCGACCAGCAACAGGCCGGCAGTGGCGAGCGGCACGAGTTCGCCGATGGCGCCGGCCAGCCAAAGCGATATCGCCATCCCGGCAAAGGCGAGCGTCATCACGTTGCGGGCGCCGTAGCGTTTGCCCGCCCTGCCCCAGAAGATCGCCAGGAACAGCATCGCGTTGCCGGCCGAAACCAGCAGACCGCCAGCCAGCTTGCCCTGGCCGGTGATGACCATGAACAAGGGACCGTAGACGAAGAAGGTGGTCCAGTAGCAGGAGCGGCCGAAGGCGATCAGCCAGGCGAGCCTCAGCCGGGGCTGGCGCACGAAGCGGCCGATATTGGCGAGCGGATTGATGGGTCGGCTCTTGCCCGGCACGATCATCGGGTTGTCGCCCAGCCGGTAGTACCAGAACAGCGCCAGCAGGCAGAGCGCGAACACCGCGACCGCGCCATGCGCGGCATAGATGCCGTAATGCGTGTAGAGGAAAATGCCGAGCGTCGGACCGGTGGTCCAGGCGATCATCGACCACGCCATGCGCAGCGACTCGGCCTGCATCAGGTCCGCCTTGCGGATATGATCCATGATGTAGAGGTTGAGCGTGATCGACAGCGCGCTCGCCCCCATCACCCGGCACAGCATGCCGAAGATCTGCCCCGGCAAGGAATGGGTGACGAAAAACAGCGAGCCGATGGCGAGCAAAAGCGCGCCGGCGGTGTAGACCCAGCGGCGCGCGAAGCGGTGGATCAGCATCGGCATGAACAGCGTCGCCGACAGGCCGAGCAACGAGACGATGGTGTAGAGGATCGACACCGTCTGCTCGTTCTTCAGGATCTCGTAGGCCTGGATGGGAATGACCGAGGCGATCGTCGCCCGGGCGCAGGATTCGATCGAATAGAGCGAAGCGAAGGTGCGCGCATCCGCCGGCGGTACGGCCGGTAGCCAGATGGGATGGCGGACATGCGTGGACATGAATTCTCGAATTCGCGACTCGTGAAGGAAATCTGCGTCGGCGACGCTCAGGCCAGTAGCAGGAAACCGACGCACTCGTGCCCGATTGCGAAGCCGGCCAACGGGTTTGCGCGATTTGGCACAATGAGGTCTTGCACCGCCTCGTTCCTTGCAGCCCACTCACCCGTCTCGGCGCTGCGCCGAGCCACCTTCTCCCGCGAGGAGGAGAAGGGAAAGCCCTCGCCTCGCCATTCTTGTTTCACCCGCATCCGTGCTAGGCATGGCCCAGTCGCAATTTCCGAATCCCGCCGCATGAGCCTCGAAACCTCGACCTCCCCCTCCCGTCGCATTCCGCTGATCGACGTCCTGCGCGGCGTGGCGCTGTTGGCGATGGCCAGCTACCACTTCACCTGGGATCTCGAATTCTTCGGCTATACCAGCCTTGGGCTGACCGCGCACGGCCCGTGGAAGATCTATGCGCGCTGCATCGCCTCGACCTTCCTGTTCCTGGTCGGCGTATCGCTGCTTCTGGCGCATGGCGAGCGCATCCGCTGGCCGGGTTTCTGGAAGCGGCTGGCCATGGTGGTGGCGGCGGCGGCCGCGATCACGCTGGTGACCTATTTCGCCACGCCGGGAAGCTTCATCTTCTTTGGCATCCTGCACCAGATAGCGCTCGCCAGCCTGCTCGGCCTTCTCTTCCTGCGCCTGCCGGCGCCGGTGACGCTGGCGGTGGCGGCGCTGGCGGTTGCCGCCCCCTTCTATCTGCGCTCGCCCTTGTTCGACCATCCGGCGCTGTTGTGGGTCGGCCTGTCCACGGCCGATCCGCGCTCGAACGACTATGTGCCGCTGTTTCCCTGGTTCGGCGCCGTGCTGGCGGGTATCGGCGCGGCGAAGCTTGCCAAGGCCGCCGGCCTGTTCGAGCGGCTGGCGCGCGTCTCCACCGGCCAGGCGCTCAACCCGCTCTCCTTCATCGGCCGGCATAGCCTCGCCTTCTACCTCCTCCACCAGCCGGTTCTGATCGCCTCAGTGTGGCTGTTCGCGCAAATCTGGCCGGCACCGGCGCAGGACCCGAAGATCGGCTTCCCCAAAGCCTGCCAGGCCTCGTGTCTCGAGAGCCGCGACGCCGCCTTCTGCGTGCGCTATTGTGGTTGCATGCTGACTGCGGTCGAGAAGGACGGATTGCTGGCCGGCATCATGAAGGGCGACCCATCGGCCTCGACCAGAGCCCGCATCGGCGACCTGGCCAGCACCTGCACCGCCCAGACCGATGACGCGATGAGTACGGGAGAGCCGCAATGACCGACACCGCCGCACGCCTGCCGTTTCCGCTGCCGCCAGTGATCTTCCTGGTCGCGCTGATTGTCGGCATCGGGCTGGACATCGTCTACCCGCTGCCCTGGTTCGGCGACGTTCTGGGCGACATCCTGTTCGGCTTCGGCTGGCTGGCGGCGCTCGGCGCGGTGGCGTTGTGGTTCACCGCCATCCGCATGATGTTTCGGGCCAAGACGCCGCTGAACCCGGTCGCCATGCCCACCCAGCTGTTGACCGGCGGTCCGTTCGGCATCAGCCGCAACCCGATCTATCTGTCGCTGGCCACACTCGTCATCGGCATCGCCCTGATCACCGGCAATCCCTGGCTGATACCGCTCGCCTTCATCGCCGGCTTCGTCACCCAGAAAGCGGTGATCGAGCGCGAGGAAAAGACGCTCGCCGGCAAATTCGGCAAGAAGTATCACGACTACGCCAAGCGCGTGCGCCGCTGGATATGAGCTAGCGATTACGCCCGTGTGGCTAGTCACTCACAACTCACACTATTCAAGCGCGGAGCATATTAGGCAGCCGCAACCTGTCGCGCCGTCATTCCCGACCTCGTGAGGGAGCGAAGCGACCGGAGAGTGTCGGGAATGACGGAAATCTCGGCCGGCTGCCCGAAATCAGGTGGCTCCGGGATTAACCCGCCCGTTCGATACGGATGACCTGCGGCTTGTCGGTGAGATGACCATCCTTGGTGATGCCCTCGACCGCCTTGCGCACCGCCGCTTCCGTGGTTTCGTGGGTGACGAGGATGACGGTCTTCTTCTCGGCCGCCTCCGGCCCGACCGCGTGCTGCACGATCGATTCCAGCGAAATGTCGTTGTCGGCCATGCGCTTGGCCACCGCCGCGAAGACGCCGACGCGGTCGTGCACGGTCAGCCGGATGAAATAGCCGCCGGCGTGGCTGCGCATCTGCGCCTTCTTGTAGGTCTTGAGCTCCTTGGCCGGGCGGCCGAACACCGGTCCGTGCTGGAAGCCGGGGCGGCTCTTGGCGATGTCGGCAAGGTCGCCGACCACCGCGGACGCCGTGGCATTGCCGCCGGCGCCGGGGCCGGAAAGCAGCAATTCGCCCAGAATGTCGGTCTCGATGGCCACCGCATTGGTGACGCCATGCACCTGCGCGATCACCGAAGCGGTCGGCACCATGGTCGGGTGCACGCGCTGCTCGATGCCGCTTTCGGTGCGCTGAGCCACGCCCAAGAGCTTGATGCGGTAGCCGAGCTCGGCGGCGGCGCGGATGTCGGCCTGGCTGATGTTGGAGATGCCCTCCAGATAGATGTCGTCGGCCGCGATCTTGTTGCCGAAGGCAAGGCTGGTCAGGATCGCCAGCTTGTGGGCGGTATCGTTGCCCTCGATGTCGAAGGTCGGGTCGGCTTCGGCATAACCCAGACGCTGGGCGTCCTTCAGGCATTCCTCGAAGGTCAGGCCCTCGGCTTCCATGCGGGTGAGGATGTAGTTGCAGGTGCCGTTGAGGATGCCGAAGACCCTGGTGACCGAATTGCCGGCCATCGCCTCGCGCATGGTCTTGATGACCGGAATGCCGCCGGCCACCGCCGCCTCGTAGTTGAGCAGCACGCCCTTCTTCTCGGCGATCTCGGCCAGCGCCACGCCATGCTTGGCGAGCAGCGCCTTGTTGGCGGTGACCACATGGCGGCCGGCCTCGAGCGCGGCCTTGACGCTTTCGCGCGCGGCTCCCTCGTCGCCGCCGATCAATTCGATGAAGACGTCGATCTCGTTGGAACGGGCGAGATCGACCGGATTTTCGAACCACGAGACGGTGGAAAGGTCGACGCCGCGGTCCTTGTTGCGGTCGCGCGCCGAGACGGCTGTGACGGTGATGGTGCGGCCGCACTGGCGGGTGAGCTCGGCCGCCTTTTCGGTGAGCACGCGCACGACCGAGGCCCCGACGGTGCCGAGGCCGGCAATTCCAACACGCAAGGATTCAGCCATGATGGACGGCCCCTCTTTCTCGATCTTTCAGGATGATTGGTGGCAGGCGGCTCAGCGATGCGCCGCCAGCGGCACCACGTTGTTGGGCTGCTTGGCGACGGTCGCCAGGAACTTCTTGATGTTGCGGGCCGCCTGCCGGATGCGATGCTCGTTCTCGACCAGCGCCAGGCGCACATAGTCGTCGCCATGCTCGCCGAAGCCGATGCCCGGCGCCACCGCCACGTCGGCGTGCTCGATCAGCAGCTTTGAGAATTCCAGCGAGCCGAGATGCTTGAACGGCTCGGGGATCGGCGCCCAGGCGAACATCGTCGCCGCCGGTGCCGGAATGTCCCAGCCGGCGCGGCCGAAGGCGTCGACCATCACGTCGCGGCGCTTGTGATAAACGTCGCGCACTTCCTCGATGTCGGTCCCGTCGCCGTTCAGCGCGGCGGTCGCCGCCACCTGGATCGGCGTGAAGGCACCATAGTCGAGATAGGACTTCACCCGCGTCAGCGCCGCGATCAGGCGCTCGTTGCCGACGGCAAAACCCATGCGCCAGCCGGGCATGGAGAAGGTCTTCGACATCGAGGTGAACTCGACCGTGCAGTCGATGGCGCCCGGCACCTGCAGCACCGAGGGCGGCGGGTTGCCGTCGAAATAGATCTCCGAATAGGCGAGATCCGACAGGATGATGATGTCGTTCTTCTTCGCGAAGGCGACGACGTCCTTGTAGAAGTCGAGCGTCGCGACATAGGCCGTCGGGTTCGACGGATAGTTGAGGATCAGCGCCAGCGGCTTCGGGATCGAATGGCGCACGCCGCGCTCCAGCGCCGGAATGAAGCTGTCATCGGGCTTGGCCTGCAGCGAACGGATGACGCCGCCCGACATGATGAAGCCGAAGGCGTGGATCGGATAGGTCGGATCGGGGCACAGGACCACGTCGCCCGGCGCGGTGATGGCCTGCGCCATGTTGGCGAAGCCTTCCTTGGAACCGAGCGTGGCGACGACCTGGGTGTCGGGATTGAGCTTCACGCCGAAACGGCGGGCATAATAATTGGCCTGGGCGCGGCGCAGGCCGGGAATGCCGCGCGAGGAGGAATAACGATGCGTGCGCGGATCGCGCACCACTTCGCACAGCTTGTCGACGATGGCCTTCGGGGTGGGAAGGTCGGGATTGCCCATGCCGAGATCGATGATGTCGGCGCCACGGGAGCGCGCGCTGGCCTTCAGGCGATTGACCTGCTCGAAGACGTAGGGCGGAAGACGGCGGACCTTGTGAAATTCTTCCATGTCAGTTCCAGCGATCGAGGGGCGCGCTTGGCGGCGCCCTATATACTCATTTGCAATTCGGGTCGAGGGCGGGGTCGCACTTGGCGCCGATCTGCTTCAGCGCATCCTTGGCGTGATTGGCCTTCAGCGAATCGAGCTGGGCCGCGTCCGCCGCCGCCGTCGTGTCGCCGGGGTTCGCCTGCGCCGTCGACTTGGCGGCGGTGAGCTGCGCCAGCTTGGCGTTCTTCTCGGCGTCGGTGAACTGGGTCGCCGCGTTCTGCGGCCTGAGGTTGAGGTTGGGGAAGGAACCGGTGTCCTTCGGCCCGGTCACCGGGCCGTCCGACAGCGCCACGGCATTCTGGTTGCGCGTGCTGGAGCAGCCGGCAACGGCAAGGCTGCCGAAAATAGCGGCCGCGAGCGCCAGCCGACCGGCGGCGCCAAGAACCTGACCAACACGATCCGTCATTTCACCTTCCCGCAATGGCCGGCCAAGGTCATCCATTTGATAGATTCCGACCCTATTGCCTATTGGCTCCTATTCGACCTTGCATGATACTATGTCAAGAAAACGCTTTCGGGAGGAGCTGCTTAAGTCATGGCCGACAGACCCGATGCAGGCAAGACGGACACTGGTGATGGCGCTTCCGTCGAGCAGTATCTGGTAAAGGACCCGGAGCGCTTCGCGCTCAACATGGCCCGCATGATCGAGCAGGCCGGCAAGGCGGCTTCCGCCTGGGCCGAGCCGCGCGAAAAGGGCGAGGTGCGCGACAGCGTTGCCGAGCCGATGGCCGACATGGTCAAGACCTTCTCCAAGCTGACAGAATATTGGCTGGCCGACCCGAAACGCGCGCTGGAAGCGCAGACGCGGCTGTTCGCGGGTTACATGGGCGTCTGGGCCAACGCCATCCAGCGCGTCGGCGGCGTCGAGGACGAGGCCGCGGGCGTCAAGCCCGATCGCGGCGACAAGCGCTTCCAGGACCCGGAATGGGGCAAGAACGCCTTCTTCGACTTCCTGAAACAGGCCTATCTGGTGACGTCGCGCTGGGCGAACGACCTGGTCGAGCACGCCGAGGGGCTGGACGAGCACACCCGCCACAAGGCCGGCTTCTATGTGAAGCAGGTGTCCAACGCCATCTCGCCTTCCAACTTCATCCTGACCAATCCGGAGCTGTTCCGCGAGACGGTGTCCTCGCATGGCGAGAACCTGGTGCGCGGCATGAGGATGTTCGCCGAGGACATCGCCGCCGGCAAGGGCGACCTGAAGCTGCGCCAGGCCGACTATTCGCAGTTCGAGATCGGCCGCAACATCGCGGTGACGCCGGGCAAGGTGGTCGGCCGTTCCGACGTCGCCGAGATCATCCAGTACAGCCCGGCGACCGAGACGGTGCTGAAGCGGCCGCTGCTGATCTGCCCGCCATGGATCAACAAATTCTACATCCTCGACCTCAACCCGGAAAAATCCTTCATCCGCTGGGCGGTCGAACAGGGCCACACCGTCTTCGTCATCTCGTGGATCAACCCCGACGAGCGCCACGGCACCAAGAACTGGGAGGCCTATATCCGCGAAGGCCTGCAATATGGCCTCGACATCGTCGAGAAGACGACCGGCGAGAGGGAGGTCAACGCCATCGGCTATTGCGTCGGCGGCACGCTGTTGGCGGCAGCACTTGCGCTGCTTGCCCAGGAAGGCGACGACCGCATCCGCTCGGTCACCTTCTTCACCACCCAGGTCGACTTCACCTATGCCGGCGACCTCAAGGTGTTCGTCGACGAGGAGCAGGTGGCGGCGCTGGAACAGGCGATGCGCGGCAAGGGTTTCCTCGACGGCACCAAGATGGCGACCGCCTTCAACATGCTGCGCTCGGGCGACCTGATCTGGCCCTACGTGGTCAACAACTACATGCGCGGCAAGGAGCCCCTGCCCTTCGACCTTCTGTACTGGAACGCCGATTCGACCCGCATGGCGGCGGCCAACCACTCCTTCTACCTGCGCAACTGCTATCTGGAGAACAATCTCTCGCAGGGCCGCATGGAGCTTGCCGGGCGCACCGTCTCGCTCTCAGACATCACAATTCCCGTCTACAACCTCGCTTCCAAGGAAGACCACATCGCACCGGCCCGCTCGGTCTTCCTCGGCTGCCAGTATTTCGGCGGCCCTGTCGATTACGTGATGGCCGGCTCCGGCCACATCGCCGGCGTCGTCAACCCGCCGGCGCTGAAGAAATACCAGCATTGGACCGGCGGCAAGCCGGTTGGGCGATTCGAGGACTGGCTGGTCTCCGCCACCGAGAACCCAGGCTCCTGGTGGCCCCACTGGCAGCGCTGGATCGAGGCGATGACCGACGACAGGGTGCCCGCCCGCATCCCCGGCAAGACCTTGGAACCGCTGGGCGACGCGCCCGGCAGCTATGTCAAAGTCCGAGTGTAACAATCTGTAATGTGTGGTGAGTTGACCCGCGCGTCAAAGCGGGCGAAATGAGCACGTCAATCACAAAGTTGACGCAAATCACGCAGGCCAGCACGATTTCATAAAAACGCTTGCGGATTTGTCACAGGTCTCGTTTCCGATCGCGGAAACTCGATCATTCGGCGACGCCCCGCGCGTCGGTAAAATGACGGTTCGGATCGGTTAGCGAGGGGGAATTCGGATTTGAGCACAGACAAGCCGCGCCTCGCGAAGGGAGAACGCCGCGCTATTGCGGCGGCATTGTGCTCGCTGCTGCTGGCCTCGTGCACCTCCACTGGCGAACCGGTGCTCAACGTCGCCTCCCCTGCCTACAACAACACCGCCCATGCCGGCCCCACGACCGCGCCAGGGGCTGCAACCGTCGAGACCGCCGCCGGCCCCGCTCTTGCCGCCACGGGCCCGCAGGTCGCGGCGGGCCAGCAAACGGCCCCGCAGCCGCTGATGGCATCGACCGGCGACACCATGCTGCCCGACCAGGTCGCTTATCTGCCCACCGCCAAGCCTGGCACCCACCCCTTCCCGCTGACGGTTCCCGCCGACGCGCAGACAATCGCCGGCAACACGCCGCAGCAGCTCGTCGCGCCCGCGCAGACCGAAGAGCAGACCGCCGATGCCGCCGCCAAGGTGGCCGCCGGCAGCGCCGCCGTGCTGGCCCAGAAACCGGCAAGCCAGACGGCGCAGGCCGCCCAAGGCCAGACGCCTGAGATGAACCATCCGGTCTACGTCACCGCCGGTGAAATGCCGGCAGCGCCGGCCAAGTCCGAGAAGAAGGGCTTCCTCGCCTCGCTGTTCGGCTCGTCGCCGGCCAAGGCCGCACCGGCAGCCGCCAAGGCGCAGCCCGTGACGCCGGCCGCGCAGCCGGCGCAGGCGCTCATCCCCGAGCAGAAGTCGGCCAAGCCGATCATCACGCTGGCCTCGGCCACTGCCGGACAGAAGCAGGCGATGCTCGCCTCCGTCGACGGCGCCTCCGCCTTCAACGGCCTGCCCGGCGTGCGCAAGACCGCTCTGTTCGAGATCACCCGCCGCTCCGGCACCTATGACGAGAGCGACGTCGACCTGAACGAAAACGATAGCGGCGCCTATCAGGTGGCTTCGGCCGCCGGCATGGCCCGGCTGGCACCCAACGGCCTCTTGAAGCAGACCGAGAGCGTCGATGTCGCTTGCCTCAAGCCCTCGCTGGTGCGCGTTTTGAAGCAGATCGAGGGCCATTACGGCCGCAAGATGGTGGTCACCTCCGGCTATCGCAATGAGGACCGCAACCGGCAGGCACGCGGCGCCAAGAACTCGCTGCACATGTATTGCGCCGCCGCCGACATCCAGGTTCCCGGTGTCACCAAATGGGATTTGGCGACCTATGTGCGCTCGCTGCCCGGCCGCGGCGGCGTCGGCACCTATTGCCACACCGATTCGGTGCATGTTGACGTCGGCCCCGAGCGCGACTGGAACTGGCGCTGCCGCCGCCGCGGCTGAGCCGGATATAAGACACAACCGACAGGCATGAGAGTTCAGCGCGCCCCTTCGGACGCGGCAAGGCACACTCCAGCACTTTGCCCTGGCGCATGACCCTTTCTCGAAATCGATTCCGATCTTGGCGGCATACGCCCATTCGAACGGGCCGAGGAACGCAGCGCGATTCGCAAACCTCGGTCGCCGATCGCAACCGGACACCTGCCGGCTAGGGTAACCGGCGCCCACGCAGGCAAAAGCGCGTGGCCTTGCCCCGCCCTAGCAGCCGAATCTCCGGGCCTTGCCAGCCACGATTTTCGCCCGAGCATGCCGCCTGCACGGGTTTCATGGGCCCAAAAGCTCGTTTGCGGCATCCATTGGGGACGGATTACCCTGCAAACACCGGGGTTTAGGCTCGGCAGGCGAGGCTTTCTCCGCAAAGCATCAAAAAAATGCAGAAAGCCGGTTTTGACGGGTTGCCCGCCGCCCGCATCGCCACTATAAGCCGCCTTGGCTGCGCCCATCGTCTAGCGGTTAGGACACCGCCCTTTCACGGCGGTAACAGGGGTTCGATTCCCCTTGGGCGTACCAATTTCCTCACAAGATGAAACCTTCAGCGACCTATCGTTTAGGTCGTTTAAAGCGGCGCACCAACACGGCTTTGGTGTCCCGGAGCCGGACTTCCTTATCCTTCACAGTCACTTGCTGAACGATGAGGCGGGCAACGGCCTGCTGAACTCAGGCAGGCCGTTGCGGAGTTTGTCGGAAGGCAGATGCGATCGCCTGTCGATTTTCCGGGTCTATCGAAGGCACGTTGTTGGCATTGATAGAGCGCATGGCCTACGACCCAGTGCAAGGCGCAAACTGGCTTTGCGCCCGAGATCTCGGCCGCCCCATACAGCCCCGTGTTAGTTGGAAACCGGGCTACCTCTGACGATTTCGGTCAACAACGGCTTGTTGAATGCCAAACCTATGATCCAACTGGTTCCCTTCCCGCTGTCGGCTCTCCTTTCCGGTCAATCGATGCTTCGGCCCCAATCAATCGAGCTTTCACCAAACCGTAGATGGCCGGAATGACGATCAGCGTCAGGACGGTTGACGATATCATGCCGCCGATCATCGGCACGGCGATGCGCTGCATCACCTCGGAACCCGTCCCCGTGCTCCACAGGATGGGAACCAGCCCGGCCATGATGGCGACGACCGTCATGATCTTGGGCCTCACGCGCTCCACCGCACCCAGCATGATTGCCTGGTGAAGATCGGCGCGTGTGAACGGCCGCTTTTCCTCGGCGCATTCCTGCTTCAGCTCGGTCACGGCCTGTTCCAGATAAATGAGCATGACCACGCCGGTCTCGGCGGCGACACCGGCAAGCGCGATGAAGCCGACGGCGACCGCCACCGACATGTTGAAGCCCAGCCACCACATCAGCCAGACCCCGCCGACGAGCGCGAATGGCAACGAGGCCATGACGATCAGCGTCTCCGTCAACGCCTGGAAGTTGATGTAGAGCAGCAGGAAGATGATCAGCAGCGTTACCGGAACGACGATCTTCATGCGTGCCTCGGCGCGCTCCAGATATTCGAACTGACCGCTCCAGCCGATGCTGTAGCCGGGTGGCAGCCGCACCTCGGCCGCGACCGCCTTCTGCGCATCGGCGACATAGCCGCCAAGGTCTCGTCCGATGATGTCGACGAAGATGTAGGTGGCGAGCTGGCCGTTCTCGGTGCGGATCGACGTGGCTCCGCGCTTGAGCTCCACCTTCGCCACCTCACCAAGCGGCACGGCGCCACCACCCGGCAGCGGCACCTGCACGTCGGTCTCGATCGCGACCGGGTTCGACCTCATGTCCCGCGGATAGCGGATGTTGACACCGTAGCGCTCGCGACCTTCCACCGTGGTGGTCACGGTTTCGCCACCGAGCGCCGTCGCGATCACATCCTGCACGTCGCCGACCGACAGCCCGTAACGGCCGAGCACCTGCCGGTCCGGGACGATGTCGAGATAATAACCGCCGACGACGCGCTCGGCATAGGCGCTCGACGTGCCCGCAACAGCTTTCAGGACGCGTTCGATCTCGCGCGCAACCTTTTCCATCCCGGCAAGATCGGGACCGAACACCTTGACGCCGACCGGCGTGCGGATGCCCGTGGAAAGCATGTCGATACGGGCGCGGATCGGCATGGTCCAGGCGTTGGACACGCCGGGGAACTGCAACGCAGCGTCCATCTCGGCTTTCAGGCTGTCGATCGTCACACCGGCGCGCCACTGATCCTTGGGTTTGAGATTGATGATGGTCTCGAACATCTCCGTCGGCGCCGGGTCGGTCGCGGTCGCAGCCCGCCCGGCCTTGCCGTAGACCGTGTCCACCTCCGGGAAGGATTTGATGATGCGGTTCTGCATCTGCAGGAGCTCGGCCGCCTTGGTCACCGACAGACCGGGCAGCGTCGTCGGCATGTACATCAGCGTGCCTTCATCAAGGCTCGGCATGAATTCGGAACCGAGCTGGCGCGCCGGCCAAACCGAGACGGCGAGCACCAACAGGGCGAGCAGGATGGTCGGCAATTTCGCGCGCAGGACAAGACGGATCACCGGCCGGTAAAGCCAGATCAGCAGGCGGTTGATGGGGTTCCTGTGCTCGGGAATGATGCGGCCGCGCACGAAAACCACCATCAAGGCCGGCACCAGCGTGACCGACAGCAGCGCTGCCGCAGCCATGGCAAACGTCTTGGTGAAGGCGAGCGGACCGAAGAGCCGGCCTTCCTGCGATTCCAGCGTGAAGATCGGCAGGAAGGAGACGGTGATGATGAGCAGACTGAAGAACAGTGCCGGCCCGACCTCGCTTGCGGCATCGATCAGGACCTGCACGCGCGGCTTGCCAGGTTCGGCCCGCTCCAGATGCTTGTGGGCATTCTCGATCATGACGATGGCGGCATCGATCATGGCGCCCACGGCGATGGCTATACCGCCGAGGCTCATGATGTTGGAGCCAAGCCCAATGGCCTTCATGCCGGCGAAGGCGATGAGGATGCCGACCGGAAGCATCAGGATGGCCACGAGCGCGCTTCTCAGGTGAAGCAGGAAGACCACGCAGACCAGCGCAACGATGATGCTTTCCTCGATCAGCGTCCCCTTCAGCGTCTCGATCGCTGCCTCGATAAGGTGCGAGCGATCATAGACGGGGATGATCTCGACGCCCTTGGGCAGGCTTGATGCCGCATCGGCGAGGCGCTGCTTGACGTTCTCGATGACGTTCAGCGCATTGGCGCCGAAGCGCTGCATGACGATGCCGGAGGCGACCTCCCCTTCCCCATTCAGTTCGGTAATGCCGCGCCGTTCGTCCGGGCCGATCTCGACGCGGGCGACGTCGCGCAAGCGCAGCGGCACGCCCTGATCGGTCTTCAGGACGATATCCTCGATATCGGCCGGCGACTTTATGTAGCCGCGCCCGCGCACCATGAACTCGAATTCGGAAAGTTCGAGCGTGCGTCCGCCGACGTCACGATTGCTGGCGCGAACGGCATCGCGCACCGCCGCCAGCGAGAGCCCCTGGGCGCGCAACCGCAGCGGATCGACGACAATGTTGTACTGCTTGACGAAACCACCGACACTGGCGACCTCGGCAACGCCTTCAGCCTTCGAAGCGACATAACGCACGCTCCAATCCTGCAGCGCGCGCAGTTCGGCGAGCGTCATTTCCTTGGCGACGACGGCGTATTGATAGACCCAGCCGACCCCGGTGGCATCCGGCCCCAGGCTGGGCGTGACACCCGGGGGCAAACGCTGGGCAGCGGCATTCAGATATTCAAGCACCCGGCTGCGCGCCCAATAGGGATCGGTGCCGTCCTCGAAGATCACATAGACGAAGGAGACGCCGAAGAAGGAAAAGCCGCGCACCACCTTGGACTTCGGAACGGTGAGCATGGCCGTGGTGAGCGGATAGGTGACCTGATCCTCGACGACCTGCGGTGCCTGGCCGGCGTAGTCCGTATAGACGATGACCTGAACATCGGAGAGATCGGGAATAGCGTCGAGAGGCAGCGTCTTCAGCGCATAGAACCCGGCGGCGACCGCAAACAGGGTGCCGACGAAGATCAGGACGAGATTGCGGGCCGACCATGCGATAAGCTTGGCGATCATGGCTTGACCTCCTCGCCGGTCATGCCACTCAACGCGGCTTTCAGATTGCTTTCGGCGTCGATCAGGAAATTCGCGGCAACCACCACCTTGTCGCCGGATGCAACGCCGGCGCGGATTTCGGTGAAGCCGCCGCCTTGCCGGCCAACCTCCACCGCGCGCGGTTCGAAGCGCCCCTCGCCCTTGTCGACGATGACGACCTGCCGGGTTCCCGTGCTGATCACGGCGCTGTCGGGAACGGCAACGACGCGGTCGTCGGAACCGCTGGCGATCTCGACATCGGCATACATGTCCGGCAACAGCACGCCATCGGGATTGGCGAGCTCGATCCGCACCTTGGTCGTGCGGGTCGCTGTCGCGACCTGCGGATAGATCAAGGTGACGCGGCCGCCGAATGTCCGGCCAGGCAGGCTGCGCAGCCGCACCGTGGCCGCGGCCCCGACCTTGACGGCGCCGAGCTGATATTCGGGAACATCGGCGACAATCCAGATCGTCGAAATGTCCGCGATGCGGAACAGCACGTCGCCCGACGCTGCCTTCATGCCCTCGACGGCGTTTCGTTGAAGCACGATACCGTCGCGCGAAGCCCGCCAGGTGATGGAGAGCGGTACTTTTCGCGTCTGCTCGATTTCGGCGATCGCATCGGGCGGAACGCCGAGATTTTCAAGCCGCTGGCGCGCACCGCCCAAAGTGCTGTTGTGCGTGGCGGCGCCGAGATCGTTGAGGAACTGCGCACCAGCCGCCGCGATTTCGGGCGCATAGAGCTGGAGCAGCGCCTGCCCCTTGGTGACCCGATCGCCGGTCGTGACCTCGGCGACCTTGTTGACGAAGGCGTCCGCACGCGTGCTGACAACGGTAACGCGCCGCTCGTCGAGCTGGATGGTCCCCGGCACGCGCACGCTGGCGACAATGGCCTTGTCGACCGCTGTCGCGGTGCGCACGCCCGTCTGCTGGAGCCTACCCACGGCGACCTTGATCGACGAGCCGCCCGCCCCCTCGCTCTCATAGACAGGGATGTAGTCCATCCCCATCGAATCCTTCTTCGGGGTGGGCGACGTGTCCGGCAGCCCCATGGGGTTGCGGTAGTAAAGGACGCGGCCTTTGTCCGCGCCGGGAGTTGCCGAAGCTGCCTCCTTCACTGGAGCGCCGGTGTCGAGGCTGACGTCCTCGCCGGCATAGACCGCGAGAAATTCGCGGCCGTCGGCTGTCTTGCGTGGAGCGGCCGAATAGAATGGCCGCCCGTCCGGATCACGGTAGTAGATCACGCGTCCGGTCTTTGCTGCACCGCCTGCTTCCGGCGATGCATTGGCTGGCTCCATCTCGGAAACCAACCGGGCCCAGCCAGGCAGCGCGAGATCGCGACGGCCTGCTTCATAACCACCGATCCCGGCCGCCAGAACGGCAGCCGGGACGAGGCTCATCGCGAGTGCCCGCTTCATGGCAGGACCTCGACGACGAGCTTGTTTTCAAGCGTGCCGGTCTCGCCCTGCACTTTCGCGACGAGTGACAGACGCCATCTGCCTTCCATGCTCAGGGCCGCCTCGAACTTGTAGGTTCCAGGCTCGGCCGATGGCAGCGGCTTGATGGGCGCCGCCATCATCTCCATGCCGTCGGGCGCCATGTCGATCCGCTGCGCGAAGACCACGGCATCCGGAACAGGCGAGCCGTTTCGTTTGTCGACCAGCCGGACCGCGACCTCGACCTTTTGCCCCTGTTTCACGCTTTTCTGGATGAGCTGGAATTCGTAGTCGGTGACGGCGGCATGGGCCGCTGTCGTCGACTGCGTCCAGACAAGGCCGATCGTCATCGCGGCAGCGATGTATTTGTTCACTGAAGTTGTCATTTGGATATCTCATAACGTTCGTTGAACGCGCAAATGCGCGGCGACGCGCGCCGTGAGGCAATCACGGCCCGCGAAACTCGGCCTTAGAAGAGCCGATGGCGAACGTCAGGATCGGGGTGGTGGATGGGGTGGCGAAATGGCCGTCACCGCCAAAGCGGCGTCATCCCATCGAACAAGCAGATCCACCATTTCCAGACGGGTGCCGCCGAAATCAGTCAGTAAGGATGCATTGGCAAAACACTTGGCCACGCAAATTGCCGCCAGCGGGCACGACTTCTGGCAATCGGGAACCGGCGCTTTCTGGTCGGGGCAGCACGGCATGCCGTCGGACATGCCTGACATTTCCGCCATCCCACCCATCGCCGCCGACGGGCTCGCCATCGGCGCAAGGATGAGGCCGACGACAGCGAAAACCCAAAGCAGGCGGGAGAAGGTGTTCAAGAACTGCACTTGGCCATTCTTTCACTTCGCTCGGCGTGAAAAAAGGTCTTCGTTCGCAAATCCGGTCATGCCGGCGGCGATTGTCGGAAAAGTAAGCTCCGCGACAACGCAGGTTGAGGGTCCCTTGCTCGAATGGCGACGCGCTGTTCGAACAGAAAGACTTATGGTGTCCCTCTTCATTTTCGGATCCCTCATCGTCGCGGCAAGCTGCGCCAACGCCGCGTCTCAGCTATTACTTAAAAAATCAGTTTCAAGTAAATACAAAAATTCATACAAAATTCTTACATTAAATACGAACATAGATTTAAGTTTACTTTTCGTCGCCGCCTTGTGTTTCGCAGTTTCCATTTCGATATACATGTATCTTTTGCGACACCACGATGTAAGCATCGTTTTCTCTTCGATGGCACTGACCCAGGTTTTGGTCTACGCGCTCTCGCGCCTTGTACTTCGGGAAAAAGCCTCCTCTTACCGGCGCGCCCTGGGAACAGCGGCCATCGCCATCGGACTTGGCCTCATGGTTGCCAGCGACATTTCGCCCTAGGCGACGCGAGCTTACGTTCGCCGGGCAGTTCCGTCGCACGAAAAACCGAAGGTCAGCTCCGGCCTCGTCAACCAAACTTCATGAAGACGGAACTCGTTGCTCCAAACGTCATCACCTCGAAAGGTTCAGGCTGCACGCCCGGCATCTCCATGCCCGGAGAACCGGCTGGCATGCCGGCGACGGCAAGGCCCTTGATAGCGGGCCGCTCGGTGAGCAATCGGCGCAGTGCTTCGGCCGGAACATGGCCTTCGAGCACATAGCCGTCGACAAGCGCGGTGTGGCAGGATTGCAGCGCTTCGGGGATTCCCATCTGCGTCTTGAGCTTTTCAAGGGCGGTGTCCTCCACGATCTTGACCGGGAATCCGGCCTTGCGGATGTGGTCGGCCCAGGCTCCGCAGCATCCGCAGGAAGGATCCTTGTGGACGGTGACCAAAGGCAGCGTGGTCGCCCTTGCCTGTGAGGCGGCCAGCATCGCAGTCGTCGCAAAAAGAAATAGTCTGCGGTTCATCGTCGTCTCCTGTCCCCGTTCGCAGGCTGCCTGCATCGGCCGGCCCAAAAATTCATTCGCCTTCGCGGGGCTCAACAAGCGAGCCCCGCGAAGGCTTTACGGTTTTCAGTATAGCTTACTTGGCTTTTTCAATCTTGGTCACGGTCAGGCGGCCGTTGACGCGATCGGCCTCGAACTTGACCTTGTCGCCGACCTTGACGGCCTTGAGCGCGGCCGGATCAGCGACCACGAACACCATCGTCATGGCATCCATCTCCAGATTGGTGATCGGGCCATGCTTCAGCGTGACCTTGTTCTGGGCCGTGTCGATCTTGGTTATCTGGCCGTCCACGGGCGCGGCGAAAGCGGAAGTGGCGAGGGCCAGAACAAAAGCCGCGGTGGTTACGATCTTACGCATTGGGTTTCTCCTTCAGTTGCGTTGGGTAGTCGGATTGTGTCGTCTTCACTTGACGACGATGGTGCCGGTCATGCCGGCTTCACGGTGCCCGGGAATGAGGCAGGAGAAGTCGAACTCGCCCGCCTTGGTGAACTTCCAGACGATCTCGCCGCTCTTCTTCGGCGCCAGACGCTTGGCGTTCGGATCGTCATGTTCCATGTCGGGGTTCTTCTGCATCTGTTCGCCATGCTTGAGGTTTTCGGCAAGCGTGCCGAGCACCAGCTCGTGGTCGAGCTCGCCATTGTTGCGCAGCATGAACTTCACCTGCTCGCCCTTCTTGATCTCGACGCGGTTGGGCAGGAATTCCATCTTGCCGTCGGCTTCGCGCATGACGACCTGCACCACGCGCGCCGGCTTCTTCGGGTTGCCGGGCTCGCCATAGGCGCGTTCGCCGTCGTGGCCGGGGTCGGCGATGGCGGCCGCAGGCCACGCCAACATGGCCAGGACCGCAATGAGGGTTCGGGATTTCATGTCGTTTCTATCCTTAGTGATTGTTGTGGGCGTTCTTGGGGGAGGATTGCCCGCCGGGCTTCACCACAGTGACTTCGGCGGTTTTTGACCTGTCGAAGGCGGGCGCTTCCTGACGCGCCGCCTGTTGGGTCTGTCCGGTCCACTCATAGGAGACCGTACCCGACGGGTGCTGATACCAGCCAGGGTCCTTGTAATCCCCGGCGGCCAGCCCTTCGCGAACCTTGACCACCGAGAACATGCCACCCATCTCGATCGGGCCGAACGGACCGAAACCGGTCATCATCGGCAGCGTGTTTTCGGGCAGCGGCATTTCCATTTCGCCCATGTCGGCCATGCCGGCGGTGCCCATCGGCATATAGTCGGGCACCAGGCGCTTGATCTTCTTGGCTACCTCCTTCTTGTCGACACCGATGAAGGTGGCGAGCTCATGCCCCATGGCGTTCATGGTGTGGTGCGACTTGTGGCAATGGATCGCCCAGTCGCCCGGATTGTCGGCCACGAAGTCGAAAGCACGCATCTGGCCGACCGCGCAGTCGATGGTTACTTCCGGCCAGGCCGCCGCTTCCGGCACCCAGCCGCCATCCGTGCACGAGACCTTGAAGTCGTAGCCGTGCATGTGGATCGGATGGTTGGTCATGGTGAGATTGCCGAAGCGCACGCGCACCTTGTCGCCCTTGCCGACCACGAGAGGGTCGATGCCCGGGAAGACACGGCTGTTCCAGGTCCACATGTTGAAGTCGGTCATCTCCGCCACGCGCGGCACATAGGCGCCCGGCTCGATGTCGTAGGACGACATCAGGAAGACGAAGTCGCGGTCGACGCGGCGGAAGGCCGGGTCCTTCGGATGCACGACGAAGAAGCCCATCATGCCCATGGCCATCTGCACCATCTCGTCGGCATGCGGGTGGTACATGAAGGTACCGCTCTTCTGCAGCTGGAACTCGTAGACGAAGGTCTTGCCGACCGGGATGTGCGGCTGGGTGAGACCGCCGACGCCATCCATGCCGCTGGGCAAAAGCTGGCCGTGCCAGTGGATGGTGGTGTGTTCCGGCAGTTTGTTGGTGACGAAGATGCGCACCTTGTCGCCTTCGACCGCCTCGATGGTCGGTCCCGGCGACTGGCCGTTGTAGCCCCACAGATGACCGACCATGCCGGGCGAAAACTCACGCACCACCGGCTCGGCGACGAGATGGAACTCCTTCCAATCGCCGTTCATGCGCCAGGGCAAAGTCCAGCCGTTCAGAGTGACGACGGGGTTGTAGTCCGGCCCGGTTTTCGGCACGAGCGGCGGCTGCATGACGGCCTCCGTCATGGTCGGTGCTTCGGGCACCGAGGCGAAGGCGGTGCGCCCCGATACCGCGCCGGCGCCAAGCAAGGTCATGGCACCGGTGGCGCCGAGGAAGTTGCGACGGGAAACCGTCATGTCTCTTTTCTCCTTGGGGTCACTCATCGCCGCCTCCCGAACCGCCGCCGATGATGGCGCTCTGGTAGTCGACGCCGGCGAGCAAGGCGTCACGCTGTGCCTCGATGGCCGCGACATTGGTCTCGATGCCCTCGCGCGTGGTCGTCAAAAGCTCGAACACGTCGATCAGCATGCCGTTGTATTGAAGCTGGGCCTCTTCCGAGATCACCTTGCGCAGCGGGATGATGCTGCCGCGATATTGGCGGGCGATATCGTTGGCGGCGCGATAGGCAAGAAGTGCCGCGCGCGCCTCGGACCGGATGTTCACGGCCTTTGCCGCGAAGCGGTTGACCGCTTGCATGTAGGTCTCGGCATTGCGCCGCCTGGTGGTCTCGCCCAGATCGAAGATCGGGATCTCCAGTTCGAGGTCGAGCACCCCACCCTTCGGATAGTCCTTCTCGACCTCGCCGTGATCGTTCTTCGTGCGCTCGAAATTGGCGAAGCCGGCGAGCTGGAAGGCCGAGACGTATCGCGTCGCGTTGTCGAGTTTCAGCTGGCGGGCCAGCGCATCCAGCTCCAACCGCGCCGAGATCAGATCGACACGCTTGCGGATCGCCTCCGTCTCGGCCTGATCGGATGTCTGCAGTTTCTTCGGCAGGCCAGGCAGCCTGTCCGGGATCTTGTAGGTCGTATCGGCGCCCCACAGGCCGAGTTCACGCGTCAACGCTTCGCGCGTGACGCCCGCCTCCAGCCTTGCCGTGGCAAGCTGGCTCGATGTCTCCGCGTTGAAGGCCCCTGCCCGCGCCTGATCGAGCTTGGTGGCGGCACCGGTCTCGCCCAGTTTGCGGGTGAGGTCCGCCGCCGCATCGGCTGAAGCGCGCGCGCGCTCGAGATAGGCAACGCGATGTCGGGCGGCGACGGCCTTGTAGTAGGCCTTGCGGGCATTGGCGGCCTGGCGGAACGTCGCTCCGACCGCGCGGTAACGCGCCGCCTCGAATTCCTTCTCGGCGATCGCCTTGCGCGCCGGCAGGGTGAGCAAGGACAGCAGCGAGCCGACAACGCGCCGTTCGATTTCGAGCGATCCTTCCCGCAGCGTGCCACCGAGCGAAATGCCCGGATTGGGTGGCAGGCTGGCTTCGACGAAGGCCGCTTCGGATATGCCGAGCGCATTGTATTCGGCTTGCAGGTTTCTGTTGCCGAGCAGAGCCACCTGGACGGCGCTGTCGGCTGACAACGGCTTGGCGAGAAGTGCCCTGACGCGGGCGTTGGCCGCCTGGGCGTCGGCCTTCGAAGCGATCTTCACCGCGTTGGCACCGAGTGCCGACGACACCTGTGCGCCGACCGGCGACATACCGCCATCCTTGGTGAAGGAGGCGCAGCCAGCGAGGGTCAGAGCAAGCAGGCTGACACCGCCCAGCCTGGCGAATTGCCGCGAAATACGTTGGCCCGCAGGCGGACTGGAGGCGACAAGGGAGATGGGCACGGTCATTTGCCTTTCTCCTTGGGTGCGACCTGTCGGTTGCTGTCGGTCCAGGATTTCGGGGCGACCGGCCGGTAGTCGGTGGTGCCGGCAAGCACCGGCGTGTAGCGCGCGGGCGGCACGGCGACGCCGGCGTCGGCGGGCGACGCTCCAGCGCCGACCTCGGGCAAGGCCGTGCAGGCAGACAGGATGATGGCAGGCGCCATCATGAAGAGAGACCTCATGAATTTTCCTCAACAACGAAGATGAATGGGTTCGCGCCGGCCTTGCGGACCAGGGGTCCGGCGAGGCCATGCATCGATCGATAGGAGGCGCAGCAACGGGTCCGGTGCTATGAAAACACCGAACAGGCGGCAGCAAATCGGCGCGCGATCCTGCGCGAGCGTCATTGGGACGCTCGTCAAGGTCGATGAGAAATCAGGGAATGGCTCTAGATGCGGGGAAATGCCCGCCTAGTGCGCGATGACCCGGTTCTGCGCCGACGCCTCAGGCGCGGGCCAGCCGGGGTGGGCGTTCGAGCCGCACGGTGGCGGCGCCTTCCAGCTCGTCGGTCGGCTGGCGATGCTCGATCTGCCAGGTCACGAAGCTGATCGGCTCGACACATGCAAAGGAAAGGATCGCGGTGTGACAGGCCATGGCACAGCAAGTCTGCGCCAGATCCTGCGGCTGGTGATGCGAACCGCCACAGCCTTGCGTACCTTCCTGGCAGGCATCGCGGTCAACGACCTGTTGGCCAGCGCCATGATCATGCGCACCCGCTGTGTGGTGATCACCAGCGGATGACTGCGTGGCCATTGTCCCGGCAGTCGCCGACAGCCCGGCGGCGGCACTCCAGCCCGTGCTGGTCACGGCCACGGCCACCACCATGAGCGCAATCGCCAACGCCCTGCCCGCCCCTGCTATCGCTGGGAAAAGGCAGCACGAGACGCTCACAATGGTTTGGCGAACTGTCATCAGGCGTGGTTCCAGCGGTTCCGACTTCTCACCTCAACACTGAGGTGCCGATATCGGCGTACAAGGCCGCGGAACAAAAAGTACAGGCCTGGTCCGGTGCTGGCCAACAAGTTTCTTTATACATTTTTGTATAGGTCTCATGCTGGCCGAAATCGTCCGCTGGTTTCCATACGTGCGGGGTGCCGCACGAATCGCAGTCAAGCCGGATATGGCGCGACTTTTGGAGACGATCCGTCAGCGCGTCAAGCGCAAGACTGCCCTCCAGGAATGCGCCGAACAAACTCCGGCAATTCGCCGAAATGAGAATCACAAAATTGTAAGTCGGGCGGAAAGGGACTGTGAGGTCGCACGCCTAGCCTCTGCTCGTCGGGCTCCCAAGACGCCCGCCTTCGAAAAGAGGAATGACCATGAAAACCACCATCGGATATGCGCTGCTTATCGCGGCCGCGATGACCTCGAGCGCGCTTGCCAACAGCGGATCGAACCCCACAAGCAATGGCGTCGACAAGATACTGCAAGGTCATGGATCGAGCGGCGACACGGCGAAGTCGACCTCCAATCCCGATGTTTCCTACAGGGTTCTCGCCAATGGCGACATCGAAAAGGCCAACAGCCGGTACAATCGTGTCGAGATCACCAAGCCGTCCTGGTGGCTCGGCATGAGCCCGCGCCAGCGCGACAGTTGGGCGGGCCGATAACGGTCGCCGTGACATTCGGCCCGTATCCTCCCACGGCGCCGTTCCAACGCATGGGAGCAATCCGCAGGCGGCCAGCCAGCGGATTGCTCCCGAATGTCGTTCATTGGAAATCGCGGAATGCCCGCGACGTTCCTGTTGGTATCACCCTCCACCGGAGGTCGCCCGCTGATGCAGGCCACATCAAACGGCCGTCACCAATCCGTGATCGCAAACCAGAATCCGCCAATCTGGCGACCCAGATTGAACACAGTTATCCCGGAAGCCGGGGGCCGTCATCGGAATCGCCTCCTGGGCGAAGACCCGCGATGACGCAAATGTGGCAGATGCGTAGGAAATGCAGAACATGACGAAATCCGTCTCCGAACACCCGGCGAAGGTTCGTGCCGTTGGTTCTCCGCGTTTCTAGCCGGGAATACAGCCCCGGCGCCAACGCCGGCACGGCAGCGCCACCGTAGACGGCGTCGAGCGGGAACACCCGCCGGTCCAAGGTTTCATTGAGACAGGGCTGTTCTGGCTCCGCCGGCAGCCCACCGAATTTCGAGGTCATCCACGCCCGGGTAAACCAGGCCAGATGAGAGCCTTTGCAATGAGAATTCTCCTAGTCGAAGATGATGAGCAGATCAGCCAGTATATTGAAAACGGATTGAAATCCTCCGGTCACGTCACTGACGTGCTGAAGGACGGACGCGATGCATTGCTGGTGGGATTGCGGGAGCCATACGATGTGGCGATCGTTGATCGCATGCTGCCGGGGCTCGACGGGTTGTCGCTGGTTCGAGGCTTGCGCGGCGCCGGTGGCAAGGTGCCGGTCATTTTCCTGACCTCGATGGGCGGGGTCAACGATCGCGTCGAAGGTCTCGAAGCGGGAGCAGACGACTATCTCGTCAAACCCTTCGCGTTCTCCGAACTCCTGGCACGCATCAATGCGCTGAACCGTCGCCCGCCTATCGCCGCCGAAAAGGCGAAGTTGCGCGTCGCCGATCTGGAACTCGACCTGTACAGCCGGCTGGCGCACCGGGGCGGCACGATAATCGAACTTTTACCGCGCGAGTTCGCCCTGCTCGAACTCCTCATGCGCAATGAAGGCCGCATCCTGACCAAGACGATGCTGCTGGAGCGCATCTGGAACTTCAATTTCGATCCGCAGAGCACGGTCGTGGAGACGCATATCAGCCGGCTGCGCGCCAAGATCGACAAGCCATTCAACCCGCCGCTGCTGCACAACACCCGCAACACCGGCTACAGCATCCATGGCCAGCGCTAGCATTGCGCGGAGCACGTCGCTCCGGCTCGCCGCCTTCTACACCTTGTTGTTCCTGCTCTCTTTCCTCGGCGCCAATGTGGTGGGCTACAACATGGTCGCCACCTATCTCTACGAGCGCCTCGACGCCAATGTCACGGAGCGCTTCAGGGAAATAGCCTCGGCTTACGACACAAGCGGCATCGACGGTGCGGTCGCCATGGTGCAGAGCCATGGTCCGGCCATCCGCGGCCAGGAAACGCTTTATACGCTGAAGGACGCCGACAATGTCGTTCTGGCCGGCAACATCGATATGGCCGATGTGCCGCCCGGCTTTTCCACGCGCGCTCCGACAAGCCACAATCGGCCCCTCGCCAACTACCGGCTCTACCGAAAGGCCCTTGGCAACTACGATTTGACGGTTGGCATAAGCTACGACGACACCAACCGGTTGCGCCGGATCGCGCTGGTCAGCTTCGGCTGGGCGACGGCCATCGTCCTGGCTGCCGGTCTTGGCGGCGGTGCCGTGCTGGCATTTCGCACGCGCCGACGAATCGGCCGGCTGTCCCAGGCAATGAAAGCCGTTGGCGCCGGCGAGCTCTCCAGACGCCTGCCGGTTTCCTCGCGCCGCGATGACATCGATATGTTGGCGATGGAGGTGAACGACGCGCTCGGGCAACTGCAGGCCAGTGTCGCCGCCATGACGCAGGTCACCACCGACATCGCCCATGACCTCAAGACCCCGATAGGCAGGCTGTTTCTGACGCTGGAAACCGCGCTCGAATGCGGCGATCACTCGGCCACGAGACCGCTTCTTGAAAAGGCGATGGAGGAAGTCACCCGCATCACCGGCACTTTCGAAGGATTGCTGCGCATATCCCAGATCGAATCCGGTGCGCGCCGGTCGCGATTTGCCCAGGTCAATCTTGCCGAGCTTGTCAGCGATATCCACGACATCTATCGCGATATCGCCGTCGACGCCGGCCGGCTGCTCGACCTGAGCGACGACCATCACGACGTCCCCTCATGGGTGTGGGGCGATATCGACCTGCTCAAGCAGATGTGTGTCAATCTTCTCGTCAACGCGATGCGCCACACGCCGCAAGGCGCGCGGATCGTCATCGGTCTTGCCGCCGAAGCGGACGCCCTCATCCTCATCGTCAGCGACAACGGCCCGGGAATTCCAGAGGAAGAGCGAGACAAGGTCTTCAAGCGCTTCTATCGCCTGGAGAAAAGCCGGACGACCGAAGGCACCGGGCTTGGGCTTAGCCTCGTCAAGGCGATCTCGGACATGCATGGCGCGGTCATAACACTGACGGACAACAGACCGGGCCTCGTGGTCTCGATCGCTTTTTCGAAAGCATCCTAGGATCGGGCGAAAAAATCCGCCCGTGGAGGTCAGGCACACGGGCGGATAGTTAGGCACGCATTTGGCAATGCATCGTCATTGAGACGCCCCTATCTACGACCGTGGCTTTGAGCCTGTTTGAGATGGAATATACAAATCCGCAAACGTGACAGGCGACAGGTGATCAACCTCTTCGTCCCGCAAACCCGTCTGCGAAAACGAACCGTCGGAAGCCGGCAAATTATGTGGCGAGCCGGCAACACCTGCATCGCCACGGCAAAACCCAAGCCCAGTCTTGCAGATATGTAAACTTCGTGTTCGCCGCCGGAAAATCCCCTGCCCGCAGATCAATTCGACCGCACCGAGAACCGGTCCGGCAAACTCGAATTGAAAAGGTGGGAAATGAGAAAATCTCTAATGTTGGCCGCGCTTGCCGCGTCGACGGCAAGCATCGGCAGCGCCTATGCGGCCGACCCGACGGTCATTGCCGAACCCGAGCCGGCGGAGTTTGTGAAGACCTGCGACGTTTACGGCGTCGGGTTCTTCTACATCCCCGGCACGGAAACCTGTCTGCGCCTTAGCGGTTATGTTCGCTACGACATCGGCGTCGGCAAAAATCTGGGTTCGGATGTCGACGGCGACGGTCTCGGCGACACCTACTACAAGCGCGCTCGGTTCGCCTTGAAGACGGACGCGCGCAGCCAGACGGAACTCGGCGAACTCCGGGCCTATGCCCAGATCAATTTCGACCGCGACACCAATGGTTCGATCTGGAACTACAATACGTTCGGCTCGCCGGTCGCCGACAACCTCTACATCAACCACGTCTACATGCAGCTCGGCGGGTTCCGGGTGGGCATGACCGATTCCGTCTTCACCACATTGACCGACTATGCCGGCAACGTCATCAATGACTGGCTGCTCGGCTACGGTCCGTTCCGCACCAACCAGATCTCATACACCTACACGGGCGGCAACGGCTTTGCCGCGACCGTCGCCCTCGAACAGGGTGCCGGCGGCTACACGATCGACAACTACGTGCCGCATGTCGTCGGCGGCGTGTCGCTCACGCAAGGCTGGGGCCGCGCGATGGCCGTCGCTGCCTATGACAGCGTCAACGAGGTGTGGGCGGGCAAGGCGCGCGTCGACGTCAAGGTCACCGACATGGTCACGCTGTGGGCGATGGCCGGCTACAAGTCCGACAAGAACGTACCGAACTACTACGGCAACTGGGAAGGCTCATGGGCGGTTTGGGGCGGCGGTACGGCCAAGGTCAATGAAAAGACCAGCCTCAACATGCAGTTGGCCTATGACGCCGGCAAGGAATTCGTCGCCGTGGCGAATGTCTCGCGCGAGGTGGTACCCGGTTTCTATGTGACGCCTGAACTCGTCTACACCAGCAAGATTGGCTACATCGCCAACGGCAAGGGTTCAGTCGGCGGCTTCCTCCGCTTCGAGCGCGATTTCTAAGTTCGCTACATGATTTACGGCCCGCAGCTCTCTAGAGCCGCGGGCCATTTTCCTGTCGCCGCCACCCGCAAGGGAGGTGCAAGCAAACGCGTCGATTTAGATAAAGGTCGATAGAGGGTTGTCCGGAGCATCTGCGGACAGCATGTCAAACTTCGCCAGCCAAAATACACCAAAAGGTTGAATCTGAAGATGTCGGCGACGAACGATATTAAGTATCAATATTAGTACATAAAAATGTTATTTATCACTAATATAGAGTTTTCTAAACTTAAATAACCTATACTTTTTCTACATTTAAACATTGCTTGCCTTTCACCTCGTGGCTAATAGTTCCTTGGCAGGGACTCACCACAGGTTGAAGGAACATCCATGAGGCGCGTTCGGCACCGGGTCATCTGGTCGACAACATTCTTGAGCGGTATTGCGGGACTGTCTTCGGGCGTTTTGCTCGTCCCGACTGAAGCCTTGGCGAACTGCACGACCACCGGCGGCGTCACCACTTGCGACACGACCAGCCCCAATCCCTACACGACGCGCGTCGGAACCGGTCAGAGCGACAGCAACCGCACTATTACGGTCAACAGCGGCGCGACCGTCAACACCACCAACAACAACGCCATCAGCCTCGGCGACAACGCCAACATTACCGTCAACGGGACGGTCAGCAACACCGCCAACACCCCCAATGGCGGCGGCACGGCGGGCACCGGCAACAACACGGTCGAGTTCAGGAGCAACAGCACACTCACCATCAACGCAGGCGGCTCCATCATCGCCTCCGGCACCTCGACCAATTCGGAAGCGATCAACCCGACCGGCTTCGGCAACACCATTCTCAACTACGGGCTGATCCAGGCCACCAACAGCGCTGCGATCTGGTTCGAGGACAGCTTCACGGGCGCCAAGAACGTCGTCGACAACTACGGCACGATCCAGAGGGTCGGCGGCGGTGCCGTGATGGGCAGCAGCGGCAATTCCGGCATCACCTTTTACAACCGCACCGGCGCCAAGATCCTCGGCAACCTCTCCTTCAGCGGCGGCAATGACGACCTCATCTTCGAGGCCGGGTCGACCGCGTCCGGCGGCATCAATGGCGGTGGCGGCGTCAACAATCTCACCCTGCAGGGTGCTGCGGGATCGAACGACACGCTGCCCGGCAGCATCGTCAATTTCAGCACACTGACCAAGGACGGGCTTGGCCAGTGGACGGTCTCCGGCAGCCTGAGCGGCTTCACCATCGTAACGGTCAAGAACGGCGTGTTGGCGCTGACCGGAAACAATGCCGGCTATACCGGCAACCTGGTCGTCAATCCGACCGGCATCCTCGAGGCGCGGGCGCAAAGCCTGCCGACAAAGACGCCGGCCTCCGCCAACGTCAACAATGTCCAGAATGACGGGCTGGTACGTTTCACCCAGACCGACAACGGCACCTATACCGGCCAGATCACCGGCGCGGGCTCAGTGGTGAAGCTGGGCGCCGGCGTTTTGACGCTGACGCCCGCGGCACCCGCCGGCAACACCTTTCTGGGCGGCCTTTCGATCAACCAGGGGACGGTGGCGGCTGCCGCCGACAATGCGCTGGGCGCCGCCTCCGGCGGGCTCACCTTCAATGGTGGCACGCTGCAGCTGAACAGCAGCTTCGATCTCGCGAACAACCGTGCCGTCACGCTGAATTCGGCCGGCGGCACCATCGACACGCAGGGTTTCCAGTCGACCGTGAACCAGGGCATCACCGGCTCCGGCTCCCTCACCAAGGCCGGTTCCGGCACGCTTGTCCTCAACGGGGCCAACAGCTATGCCGGCGGTACCGTCATCAATGACGGCGTGGTCCGGGTTTCCAACGACGGCAATCTGGGTGCTGTGTCCGGCGGTGTCACCTTCAATGGCGGCACGCTGCAGCTCAACAGCAGTTTCGACCTGAACAACGGCCGGGCGATTACCCTCAATGCGCCTGGCGGCACCATTGACACGCAGGGCTTCCAGTCGACGGTCAGCCAGCCGATCACCGGTGCCGGCGCGCTCACCAAGGCGGGAAGTGGCACGCTGACGCTGACCGGCGCCAACACTTACAGCGGCGGCACGACGATCTCGGCCGGCACGTTGCAGCTCGGCAATGGCGGTGCTTCCGGTTCCATCGCCGGCAATGTCACCAACAACGGCACGCTGACCTTCAACCGGTCCGATGCGTTCACCTTCGGCAACACCATTTCCGGCAGCGGTACGGTCCAGCAGATCGGTTCGGGCATCACCACGCTTACCGGCACCAACAGCTACGCTGGAATAACCACCGTCGCCGCCGGCACGCTGATCGTCAACGGCGACCAGACCGCCGCCACGGGCGCGACGACGGTCAATGCAGGCGCCACCATCGGCGGCACCGGCATCATTGGCGGCAGCGTGACTGTGGCGAACGGTGCCACGCTGGCACCCGGCAATGTCGGAACGGTGCCCGGGGCATTGACGATCAAGGGTTCGCTCGGACTGAACCAGACCTCGAACCTCAATTACAATTTCGGCCAGGCCGATGTCGTCGGCGGTCCCTTCAACGATCTCACCACGGTTGGCGGCGACCTGACGCTCGACGGCAAGCTGAACGTCAACCTGACGCCCGGCGGCTCCTTCGATCCCGGCATCTATCGCATCATCAACTACACCGGCGCGCTGACCAACAACACGCTGGACATCGCCAGCCTGCCGCCGGGCACGCCGCCGAACACCTTCTTCGTGCAGACCTCGGTGGCCAAACAGGTCAACCTCGTCAATACGGCGGGGCTGCAGCTCAATTTCTGGGACGGCACCCTCGGCCCGAAGAACAACGGCGCGGTCAATGGCGGCAACGGCACCTGGCAGAATGCCGGCGGCCTGGACAACTGGACGGATCAGCCGGGCACGGTCAACGCCCCCTGGAACGACAGCGCCTTCGCCGTCTTCATGGCAACGCCCGGCACGGTGGCGGTCGACAACGGCAATGGCGCTGTGCGCGCCGCCGGCATGCAGTTCGCCAGCGACGGCTATGTCATCCAGGGCGGCGTGCTGACCCTGGTCGGCTCGCCATCCTCGACCATCAGGGTCGGTGACGGCACTGCAGCCGGCGCAGGCTATACGGCCACCATCAATTCCGTGCTCGCCGGGACGACCCAGCTGGTCAAGACCGATCTCGGCACGTTGGTGCTCAACGGCGCCAACACCTATACAGGCGGCACCGCCATCAATGGCGGCGTGCTGCAGGTGTCGAACGACGGCAATCTCGGCGCGGCCAGCGGCGGACTGACTTTCAATGGCGGCACGCTGCGCCTCGGCGCCAGCTTCGACCCCAACACCGGTCGCGCCATTACGCTGAATGCGCCGGGCGGCACCATCGACACGCAGACCTTCCAGTCAACGGTCAGCCAGGCGATCGCCGGCGCCGGCTCGCTCACCAAGACGGGAGCCGGCACGCTGACGCTGACCAACGCCAACAATTACAGCGGCGGCACGACGATCTCGGCCGGCACACTGCAGATCGGCAATGGCGGCACCTCCGGCTTCATTTTCGGCGATGTCACCAACAACGGCACCCTCGCCTTCAACCGCTCGGATACGATGACGTTCCCCGGCGTCATCTCCGGCACCGGCGCCGTCCAGCAGAACGGCACCGGCACCACCGTGCTCCTCAGCGACAGCAACTACAGTGGCGGCACGACGATTTCGGCCGGCACGCTGCAGCTCGGCAATGGCGGCACCTCCGGTTCCATTATCGGCGATGTCACCAACAATGGCACGCTCGCCTTCAACCGCTCCAGCGCCTTCACCTTCGGCGGTGTGATTTCGGGCGCGGGCGCGATCCAGCAGATCGGCTCGGGCGTCACCACGCTCACCGGAACCAACAGCTATACCGGAACAACAACGGTGGCGGCCGGCACGCTGATCGTCAATGGCGACCAGACCGCCGCCACGGGCGCAACGACAGTCAACACGGGCGCCACCATCGGCGGTACCGGCATCATCGGCGGCGACGTGACAGTGCTCGATGGCGGCACGCTCGCGCCTGGCAATGTCGGTACCACCCCCGGCACCTTGAACATCAAGGGTTCGCTCAACCTCAACCAGGCCTCCAACCTCAATTACAATTTTGGCCAGGCCAATGTCGTTGGCGGCCCGCTCAACGACCTCACCACGGTCGGCGGCAATTTGACGCTCGACGGCAAGCTGAACGTCGACCTGACGCCCGGCGGCTCCTTCGATCCCGGCATCTATCGCGTCATCAGCTATAACGGTGCGCTGACCAACCATGGGCTGGACATCGCCAGCCTGCCGCCCGGCACGCCGCCGAACACCTTCTTCGTGCAGACTTCGGTTGCTCAACAGGTCAACCTTGTCAACACCGCCGGCCTCCAACTGACCTTCTGGGATGGCGATGCCGGCCCCAAGAACAACGGCGCGGTCAATGGCGGCAACGGCACCTGGCAGAATGCGGGTGTACAGGACAATTGGACGGAACAGAGCGGCGCGCTCAACGCTCCGTGGCAGGACAGCGGTTTCGCCGTTTTCATGGCAACGCCAGGTACCGTGGCGGTCGACAACGGCAATGGCGCGGTACGCGCCACCGGCATGCAGTTCGCCAGCGGCGGCTATGTCATCCAGGGCGGTGTGTTGACGCTTGTTGGCTCACCGTCCTCCACCATCAGGGTTGGCGACGGCACCGCAGCCGGCGCTGGTTACACCGCCACAATCGATTCCGTGCTCGATGGCGCAACCCAGCTCGTCAAGACCGATCTCGGCACGCTTATCCTCAACGGTGCCAACACCTACAGCGGCGGCACTGCCATCAATGGCGGTGTGCTGCAGGTGTCGAACGACGGCAATCTTGGCGCGACGACGGGTGGGCTCACCTTCACTGGCGGCACACTGCGCCTCGGCGCCAGCTTCGACATCGGAGCCCCACGTGCCATCACTCTCAATGCGCCCGGCGGCACCATCGACACGCAGGCCTTCCAGTCAACCGTCGGCCAGGGCATCACCGGTGCCGGTGCGCTCACCAAGACGGGAACCGGCACGCTGACGCTGACCGGCGCCAACACCTATAGCGGCGGCACGACGGTCTCGGCCGGCACGCTGCAGCTCGGCAATGGCGGCACTTCCGGCTCGATCGTCGGCAATGTCACCAACAACGCCACGCTCGCCTTCAACCGTTCGGATACGTTTACCTATGCCGGCGTCATCTCCGGCACTGGAGCGGCGCAGCAGAACGGCACCGGCACCACGGTGCTCACCGGAACCAACACCTATGCCGGCGGCACGACGATTTCGGCCGGCACGCTGCAGCTCGGCAATGGCGGCACTTCCGGCTCCATCACCGGCAATGTCACCAACAACGGCACGCTCGCCTTCAACCGCTCCGACGCGTTCTCCTTCGGCAACGGCATTTCCGGATCGGGCGGCGTAAGCCAGATCGGCTCCGGCGTGACGACGCTGACCGGTGTCTCCACCTATACCGGGCCGACCACGGTCGCCGCCGGCACGCTGGCCCCGGGCGCCGCCAACATCTTCAGCGCGGCCTCCGCCTTCTCCGTTCTTTCCGGCGGCACCCTGGCGTTGCAGGATCTCGACCAGACACTGGCCTCGCTCGCCAATGCCGGTACGGTCGATCTCGGCGGCACCAAGACCGGGACGACGCTCACCGTCGCCGGGAACTATCTCGGCAATGGCGGCACGGTCCAGCTTGCCACCCAGCTTGGCGGCGACAATTCGCCAACCGACAAACTGGTGATCAATGGCGACAGCACCGGCTCCAGCCTGTTGAAGGTGATCAATGCGGGTGGTCTCGGCGCGCCGACGGCGCAAGGCATCAAGCTTGTTCAGATCGACGGCGCTTCGAGCGGCAAGTTCTCGCTGGTCGGGGATTTCACCTTCAATGGCAGCCCGTCGATCGTTGCCGGCGCCTATGCCTATCGCCTGTTCCAGGGCGGGTCGTCGACGCCGGCGGACGGCGACTGGTATCTGCGTTCGCAGCTGAAGCCGACGCCACCCTTCCCACCCATCCCGCCGGGTCCGGATCCTGAGCCTGAACCCCAGTACAATCCGGGCGTTCCGGTCTACGAGGTCTATCCGCAACATCTGCTGGCCATGAACGGCCTGCCGACCCTCCAGCAGCGCGTCGGCAACCGCTACTGGAGCGATGCCGGCGCCAATGTCGTGGCGCAGGGCGCGGACGCGCCGGCACAGAACCCGGCGCCGGACGGCGTCAATCCGACCTATACCGAGAACCGTGCCTTCTGGGGACGCAGCGAAGGCTCGCATGCGAGCATCGATCCGGCGGTCTCGACCAGCAATGCCAGCTACGACCAGAACATCTTCCGCCTGCAGGCCGGTCTGGATTTGCTTGTGGCGGAAAACGAGGCGGGCCGACTGCTCGGCGGCATCACGCTGCATTATGTCCACGGCAAGACCGACGTCACCGCCCCCAGCGGCGATGGCAGCATCTCCACCGACGGCTACGGCTTTGGCGGCACGTTGACCTGGTACGGCAATGACGGGTTCTATGTCGACGGCCAGGCGCAAGTGACCTGGTACAACAGCGATCTCGCTTCGTTCACCGCCGCCCGGTCGCTGACTTCCGGCAATGACGGTTTTGGTTACGCCTTGTCGCTGGAGACCGGAAAACGCTTCCAGGTCGGCGAAGGCCTGACGCTGACCCCGCAGGCACAGCTGATCTATTCGCGTGTCAACTTCGACAGCTTCGTCGACCCGTTCGGGGCCGGCGTGTCGCTTCAGGACGGAGACAGCCTGCGCGGCCGGCTGGGCCTTTCGCTCGATCGCGAAAACTCATGGACCGCGGAGAACGGCACACTCACCCGCAGCCATGTCTACGGCCTCACCAATCTGCATTATGAATTCCTGCAGGGCACCCGCGTCGACGTCGCCAGCGTCGATTTTTCGAACCGCTCCGACAGATTGTGGGGCGAAATCGGCCTCGGCGGCTCTTACAACTGGAACGACGACAAATATTCGATCTATGGCGAAGGTTCCGTCGCGACCAGCCTCGCCCATTTCGGCGACAGCAACACGATCAAGGGCTCGCTTGGGTTCAGGGTGAAGTGGTAATGCGAACGGCCGGACTGCAAAGTCCGGCCGATATCGTTCGCGCTATTTGGTCGGACCGGCTCGCGACATGGCTGGGCCTGGGTCTTCGGCGGTTACCTAGCCTTCTTACCCCTCACATCCGCATCAGCAAACCGCCGTCGACGGCGAGTTCGATACCGGTGATGTAGCTTGCAGCGTCCGACAACAGAAACAGCGCCGCGCTGGCCATGTCCTGCGGCGTGCCGATGCGGCCGAGCGGCGCGTAGTTGGCGACGGCCTGGCGTTTTTCCTCGGTGTCCCAGCGCGCCTGCAGCGGCGTCAGCGCCATGCCGGGGCAGATGGCGTTGGAGCGGATGCGCTCGGCCGCCAGTTGCATGGCCAGCGACTTCGACAGCGCGCAGACGCCGGCCTTCGAGGCCTGGTAGGCATCCTGGGGAGCCGGGTCGCCGCGATACCACTGGATGGTCGAGAAATGCACCATCGCGCCGCCGCGGCCTGTCGAGCGCATCAGCGGCACTGCCGCCCGCGCGGTGTGGGCAAAGGATTTGAGGTTGATGTCGAAGACCTGGTCCCATACGTCGAGGTCCATGTCCAGCACCGACCTGTCGCGGCCGAACCACAACACGCCGGCGACATTGGCGAGATAGTCGACGCCGCCACGCGCCTTTCCGGCCGAACCGATCGCGTCGCGGACAAAGGCCTCGTCTGTGAGGTTGCCCTGCGCATAGGTCAATCGATCGCCATGGCCCGACAGCGACGCCGGGCGCTCCTTGACGTCGATGGCGGTGACCGCAGCACCGGATTCAAGCAGCGCCAGCGCGATCGCCTCGCCCATGCCGCCGCCGGCACCGGCAACGACCGCATGCCTACCGGTGAAATCGAACTCGATCATTAATACCCCCTCCTCTGCTGTCGGCCGTGCGCCGTTAAGCGGACAATAGGAGCGCGTGTTGAATCCATCAAGCCGGAATAGAAAAAATTTGCCAAAATGGAAAATAGCGATATCGTACCGGACATGAACCCTCCCATCCGGCGGATATCAAGACCATGAACCTGCGCACCGACATCCGGGCTTTTTCCGTTACATCTCCCGTCGACGGCTCCATCTATGCTCGGCGCAGCTATGCCGACGGCGCCGCCATCGAGGCGACGCTCGCCAAGGCGCGCGCGGCACTAAAACCCTGGCAACGGACGCCGCTGGCGGAGCGGCTGGCGATCCTGCTCAGGTTCGGCGAGGAGATGAAGGCGCGTTCCGCCGAGCTTGCCAAAATGGTGGCCTGGCAGATCGGCCGCCCGCTCTGGCAGGCCGACGAAACGCCGCGTCTGGCACTGGTCGGCCAACTTCTGGCCGACATCGCCGGCGAGACGCTGGCCGAGCGACCCTACCCTTCCGACGACACCATCCGCCGCTATGTGCGCCCGGCCCCCGGCGGGCTTCATCTTTCGATCTGCGCCTGGAACTATCCGACGGCGATGCTCGGCTATCTGGTGACGGCGCCGCTCGCCGCCGGCAATGTAGTGATCTTCAAGCATTCGCCGCAGACCCCGCTGATCGCCGAAGTGGCTGAAGAAGCTTTCCGCGCCGCCGGCGGGCCCGACGGCGTGTTCCAGAGCCTGCATCTAGACCATGCCGACGCCGAACGGCTGATCGCTTCCGGCGCCTTCAACGCGGTCAATTTCATCGGCTCGGTCAATGGCGGAAGGCGCGTGCACGCCGCCGCCGCCGGGACGTTCACCCAGGTGCATCTCGAACTCGGCGGCAAGGACCCGACCTATGTGCGCGCCGATGCCGATCTTGAGGCCACGGTGGCGCAGATCGCCGAAGGCACCTACTCCAATGCGGGCCAGTCCTGCTGTTCGGTCGAGCGCATCTATGTCGACCGCGCCGTCCACGACCGCTTTGTCGACGCGCTGGTGGCGGAGACTGCGAAATGGACGATCGGCCACCCGATCGAGGACAAGCCGATGGTGGGACCGGTGGTGCGCGCGACCGCTGCCGAGACCATCCGCGGCATGGCCGAACAGGCCGTTCGCGCCGGCGCGCGGCGCCTGATGCCGGAAACCGGTGCGCAAAAGGCCGCCTTGCTCGGCGCCGCCTATGTCGCGCCGGAAGTGCTCGTCGGCGTCGACCATCACATGCAGATCATGCGCGACGAACTGTTCGGTCCGATCGCCTGCGTGCAGGCCGTGGATGGCGACGAACAGGCCATCGCCCTGATGAACGACAGCGAATACGGCCTCAGCGCCTCGATCTGGACGCAGGACATCGACCACGGCACGGCGCTGCTAGACCAGGTCGAGGCAGGCACGGTCTACCTCAACCGCTGCGACCACGCCGATCTCTATCTGCCCTGGGGCGGTATCAAGAACTCCGGCATGGGCCGCACCAATGGCGGCGCTGGCCTTATCGAGTCGACGGCAGCGAAGTCCTATCATGTCCGCTCCGTCATCGCCTGATATGCGCCTGGAAAGACACGAGGCAGCAGCGCTGGCGGCAGCAGCCGTCGACTGCCTGCTGCCGCAGGCGGCGAGCCCTTATTTGCTGATCGCCGAGCATGCCGGCAACAAGGTACCGGCGCCGTGGCGCGACCTTGGTCTCACCGCGCCCTTTCTCGAAACCCATTTCGCGGTCGATATCGGCATCGACGCATTGACCCGGCGACTATCGCAGCGCCTCGTGGCGCCGGCGGTGATCGCGCGCTATTCACGGCTTTTCCTCGACTACAATCGACCCGTCGACGAATGGGATCACATGCGCCCAGACCTCGGCGGCATCCCGGTTCCGGGCAACCTCGATGTAAGCGAGGAAGATCGTGACCTACGCCGGCAGGTCGGCTGGGAGCCGCTGGAACAGGCGATCGCCGACGGCGCCGTCGACCGCAGGGCCCTCGTCTCGATCCATTCCTTCACGCCGGTGATGGGCGGCGTTCGGAGGGATGTCGATATCGGTATTCTGTGGCGCGAGCCGTCGCCCTTCGTCTCGGCCATGCTGGAAACGGTTCGCGAGAAGAGCAAGGCCGCCGGCCTCACGATGGGCGACAACGAACCCTACGATTGGCGCCAGGCGATCGGCTACACGTTGAACCGGCACGGCCTGCAACAGCAGCGGCCTTGCCTTTATCTCGAAGTGCGCAACGACCTGCTCGTCAGGCCCGACCGTCTCGAACAGGTGGTGGGCGTGCTCGGCGACAGTCTTTGCGAGATTGCGAAAACGCTATGGCCGGACCCCGCGATAGCCGTCTAAGCGCTGGACGCCCGGAAGCGGCCTCGCTACAGCTTGTCGAAATGGAAACACGACAGCCAAGGGCGCGGACCATGCAGGGCAATGTGGGATCCAAGATCCGGGACGCGCGCAAGCAGCACAACATCACGCTGCGCGAACTCAGCGAGCGCTCCGGCCTCTCGGTCTCGCAATTGTCCAAGCTGGAAAACGGCAAGGCGCGGCTGACCGTCGATGTCGCGCTCACCATCGCTGGCGTGCTGCACGTACCGGTGGCATCGTTCCTGTTCAGCCCGAAACCCGGCATGCAGGCCAGGCGCTCGATCACCCGTGCCGGCAGTGGCGTGCTGCACGAGGGCAACGCCATGGTGTTCGAGGTGTTGTGCAGCGACTTTCGCGACAAAACCAATATCTTCTGGCGTGTCACGCTGCTGGCGAAATCGTTCGAGGAAAATGGCGGTTGGCGTAGCCATTCGGGCGAAGAATTCATCCATGTGCTGAGCGGCAGCCTGGAGTTGCACACCATTCACTACGACCCGGTCGTACTGCAGCCGGGCGACAGCATCCTGTTCGATGGCGAGATGCAACACGCCTATGTTTCGGTCGGCGACGAGCCGGCGATCATGCTGATGTCGAACACGGTTCCCCGCGACAGCGTTCCACTCGCCTCGGCCGGCTAACCGATGCGCCGGCGGCCTTGCCGGCACGAGCCGTCGTCACCGATTTTCCTGAACCGGCACAAATACTTTTTCTAAAATGGAAAAAAATGCTTGTTATGGAAAAGTTGCGAGTCTAGCATCCTGATCACCTGCCGAAGGGAGCAAACAGCCCACGGCCGGAATGGGAGGCGAAACCGATGTTGTCGGTGGAGGCAGTCAGCAAGACATTTGGCGGAGTACAGGCGTTGCGCCAGGCTTCGCTGTCCTGCGCTTCCGGCGAAATCCTCGGCCTAATCGGCCCCAACGGCGCCGGCAAATCCACGCTCGTCAATGCCATTTCAGGCGTGCTCAAGCCCGACGCGGGCAGCATCCGGCTGGCGGACCAGGAGCTGACCGGGCGCGGTCCCGAACATTGCGCCCGCGCCGGCATCGCCCGCACCTTCCAGAACATCCGCCTGTTCAAGGAACTGACTGTCCGCCAGAACGTCGAGGTTGCGCACATCACCTGCCGTGACGTGCGCCCTGACGCCGCCGGTCGCATCGATATCGATGCGTTGCTTGAACAGTATGAGCTCGGCAGTGCGGCCGACGCCCCCGCCGGCACGCTCTCCTACGGCAACCAGCGCCGCCTGGAGATTGCACGCGCGCTGGCGCTTGGACCTTCGCTTTTGCTTCTCGACGAGCCGGCCGCCGGCCTCAACGAGAGCGAGTCGGAAACGCTGGCCGAGGCGATCGAAGCCATTCGCCGCGATTTCGGCTGCGCCATCATCGTCATCGACCACGACCTGCGCTTCATCAACCGGCTCTGCGACCGGCTCTGCGTCATGGACCAGGGCCAGGTCATCGCATCTGGCGACACCGTCGAGGTCTGGCGCGATCCGCGTGTCATCGAGGTCTATGTCGGGCAATCGCAGCCGTCGTGACGATCCAGACATCCAGGATAACAAGAACAAGGGAGGGTTCGGAAATGGACAAATTGACTTTGGGAGCCGCCGTTCTGACAGCGGGCCTGTTCCAGGCGGCACATGCGGGCGCTGCCGAGCTGAAGATCGGGCTGGCGGTCGCCATGACCGGCACCTACGCACCTTACAGCGAGGCCGAAGGCGCGCGCTGCATGGCCGACAAATTGAACAAGGCGGCAAGCCCCGGCGATCCCAAGATCGAGCTGATGATCGAGGACAACCGTTCCGATCCGCAGCTCTCGGTCTCGCTCGGCCAGAAATTCCTCGATGCCGGCGCGCAGGTGATCACCGGCGTTCCCTTCCCCGACGCGCTGATCCCGACAGCCCAGATCGCGGCGCCCTATGGCGCGACCGTCTTCTCCGCACCCAACACGCAGCTGGAGATGCAGCAAGCCGGGCTCGACAACTTCATCGCCGGCGCGGTGCCGGACCCGATCAACGCCGCCGCGACCGCCAATGCCCTCTATGGCAAGGGCGCGCGGACCGTGGCGCTGCTGGTTTCACCCGATGCCGGTTCCTATTCCGAAAAACTGCCGGAATGGTTCGGCGAGGTGTTCGAACACAGCGGCGGCAAGGTCGTGTCCAAGCTCAATTATTCCTGGGGCACCACCGACTGGTCACCGCAGATCGCCTCGATCAAGGCGCTGCCGCAGAAGCCGGACGCCATCCACATCTGCGCCGTGCTGCCGGATGTCGGCATCCTGATCCGGCAACTGCGCGCCAATGGCTATGATGGCTGGGTGACCGGTTGCGATGCCTTCGACGACAAGTCGCTGGAAGGCACGGTGGGCAATGCCGCGGCGCTCGACAAGGTGATGTTCACTACCCATGGCGCCACCGGCATCGACGGCCCGATCGATCACTTCCTCGCCCAGTGCAAGGCCGACGGCTACAAGGTCAACGGCATCTTCGACGCGCTCGGCGCCGACATGGTGCAGGTGAGCTACGAGGCCGCGAAGAAGGCGGGCACGACCGAGCCGGCGGCGCTGCGCGAGGCGATTCGCGCGCCCGGCGGTTATGCCGGCACCACCGCGCCGACCATCTCGTTCGCCGAAAAGAAGGGTTATCCGGTCAAAGCGGTGCCGGTCATGGGCTTCGCCAATGGCAAGCGCGTGCTGATTACCGATACGCCGCCAACCTACGTTCCGGCCCTGAAGTAACGGACAGCCATCGCCATGCAGAGCCGCGCCGCACCACAAGCCTGGACCACGCCGTGCTGACGGTCGAGAACCTCTCCGTCCGGTACGGCGCGGTCGCGGCCGTGCGCGAGCTTTCGTTGACCATCGGGCGGGGCGAACTCGTCGCCCTGCTCGGCCCGAACGGCGCCGGCAAGAGCTCGACCATCAATGCGCTGACCGGGCTGGTCGCCGCCACGGCAGGCCGGATGGTGTTCGACGGCAAGGACATAACACGCGCGCGCACCGAGGACCGCATCCGCGCCGGCCTCACCTCGACGCCGGAAGGCAGGCACATCTTCGCCAATCTGACGGTGGGCGAAAACCTGCGGCTCGGCGCCGCGACACGGCGCGACCCCAAAGGCGTGCGCCAGGACACCGAGCGTTTCCTCTCGCTCTTTCCCGTTCTTGCCGAACGTTACGCGCAGGCCGCCGGCACCTTGTCCGGCGGCGAACAGCAGATGCTCGCCATCTCGCGCTCGCTGATGTCGCGGCCGAAGCTGCTCTTGCTCGACGAACCGTCGCTCGGGCTGGCGCCGCGCATCGTCGCCCAGATCTTCGACTTCATCGGCCAGCTGAAAAACGAAGGGCTGACGCTCCTGGTGGTGGAACAGAACGCCACGCAGGCGCTTCGCTTCGCCGACCGCGTCTATGTCGTGAGTTCCGGTTCGCTGCGTTATGACGGTCCGCCTGCGAAACTCGCCGACGAACACGGCCTCCTCAACCTTTATCTCGGCGGATAGGCGCGTCATGGACTATGTCTTGCAGCAATTGCTCAACGCGCTGGCCTTCGGCGCGGAATATTCGCTGGTGGCGCTCGGCCTCGCCGTCGTCTTCTCCATCATGGGCCTGGTCAATTTCGCCCATGGCGAGATCATCGGCGTCTCCGCCTACAGCGTCTTCCTGGCGGCCGCACTTGGCCTGACCTCGCCATTCGTGGCCGTGCTGCTCGCCGTCGCCTCAGCGGCTCTGGCGGCAATCGTCTTCGAACGTATCGCCTTCCGCCCGGTGCGCTACGCCCCGACCACAACCGGCCTGCTCACCGCTTTCGGCGTTTCGATCGTGGTGCAGAACCTGTTCATGCTTCTGATCTCGCCAAAGCCGCAGTCAGTCTCGATCCTCAACGGCCTCAACCAGATGTGGTTCTTCGGCCCGTTCGCGGTGTCGTCGCTGCAGGTGCTGGAACTCGTTGTCTCCGGCCTCACCATCCTGGCGCTGGTGCTTTTTCTCAACCGCTCGACGCTCGGGCTGGCCATCCGCGCCGCCTCTCGCGACTTCGCCACGGTGCGGCTGATGGGCATTCGCGCCAACCGGGTGATCGCCACCGCCTTCGCCATCTCCGGCGCGCTGGCTGGCATCGCCGCCGTGTTCATCCTGGCGCGCCGCGGTTCGGTCTCGCCCGATCTCGGCTTTGGCCTGGTGCTGAAGGCCTTCGTCGCCTGTGTCATCGGCGGCTTCGGCTCACTGGCGGGTGCTGCCGCCGGCGGCATGTTGCTCGGCTTCATCGAGGTCGGCCTGCTGGTGGCGCTGCCGCAGGAATATGGGGGCTTCAAGGACGCGCTGACCTACGTGATCATCGTCGCCCTGCTTGTCTACCGGCCGGAAGGCCTGCTCGGCCAGCGCATCGAGCTGGGCGACAAGGAGATCTGAGGTGACCCAGAGCGCAGAGACCATGCTTTCGCGTCCGTCGGGCGAAACCACGCAATCCGGCCACGCCATGTTGCGCCGCTCGCTGGCCGGCGGTCTCGTCACCGCCCTGCCGGTCGTGGTGATCGGTCTTGCCGTGCTTGGCCTGGCGCCGGCCTACTACACCCATCTGGCGCTGGCCGCCTTCGTCAACCTGATCGTCGTCGTCGGTCTGCAGGTCTTCATGGGCAACAGCAACATCGCCAATCTCGGCCACAGCGCCTTTGTCGGCATCGGGGCCTATGGCGTCGCCATCCTGTCGACGCCGCTGGCGATGAAGAAATTGTCGATCCCCAACGCGCCGTTCGGACTGGCCCTCGTCGAACTCAACCCGCTGCTTGCCGCCGTGCTGGCCTTGCTGGCCGTCGGCATTCTTGCGGCAATCAGCGGCAAGATCATCAGCCGGCTTTCCGGCGTCGCCGCCACCATCGTCAGCCTGGCGCTACTGATCATCGTGCATTCGGTGTTTTTGAACTGGACCGACTTGTTCAAGGGTAACCAGGCGTTTTTCGGCATTCCGAAAGTGGTCGACCTGCCGGCGATGCTGGTGGCATCGGTGGTCGTCATCGTCATCGCCCGCCTTTTCAAGGACAGCCGCTGGGGCCTGCAGCTGAGGGCCAGCGCCCAGAGCCCGCAGGCGGCCGCCGCCTTCGGTGTCGATGCCAGGCGCCTGCGCCTCGGCGCATGGGTTCTTTCGGCGCTGATCTGCGGGCTTGCCGGCGTGCTGTTCGCCTATTTCGCCGGCACGATCAGCCCGAAACTGTTCTACTTCCAGCAGATCTTCATGACGCTGGCCATGCTGATCCTGGGCGGCATGGCGACGGTGACGGGCGCGGTGACCGGCGTCATCGTGCTTTCGATCGGCCTCGAATTCATCCGCAGCATCGAATCCGGCGTCACCATCGCCGGTGTCCAGCTGCCGCAGCTGCTCGGCCTGTCCGGCGTGGCACTGGGTGTGGTCATCGTGCTTTGCATGGCGTTCCGCCCCGGCGGCATCAGCGGGCGGCTTGAGCTCGACGAGCAGCTCTACAGGCTTTTCAGGCGCAATCCCCGCTAGGCGGCGCCGACATTTTTCAGGGTGGAGGATATACGGTGGAGTTTCAGGACAAGGTTGCCGACTACGGGCCGAAACTCGAGGCGTTGCAGCGCAAGCTGGCATTGGACGGCGTCGAGTTCATCCAGGTGCATACGGTCGACACCTCGGGCGCGTTCCGCTCGAAGATCACCCCCTTGAAGCTGTCGCCCTATGGCGAGGCGATCAACGCCATCCTTTATTGCGTCGCCCATGGCGACGGCCAGCCCATGGGCGACGTCGCCTTCGCCTCGCCGACGGCGAACGAGGAAAACGGCTTTCCCAACATCAAGGGCATCATCGACCCGGCAACCGTGGTGCAGCACGGCTGGAAACCAGAATACGCCTCGGCGATCACCTTTTCCTACATGCTGGACGGGGCGCCCTGCCCTTATGACCCGCGCGGCGTTCTGGCCCGCGTCGAACAGCGCGCCGCCGCGCTCGGCTACGAACCGCGTTTCGCGCTGGAATACGAATTCGGTATCTTCCACGCCGACCACGACCTGATGCGCGCCGGCCGCTATCGCGAATTGAAGCCATGGGGCCACTCGCTGACCAATTACGACCTGGTGCGCAGCGGCGAATATCAGGATTTCGCCGCCGAGCTGATCCGCCGCATGAAAAGCATCGGCATCGGCATCGCCTCGCTGGTCACCGAATACGGCTTTGGCATGTATGAATATGCGCTGACGCCGAAGACGGCGCTGCAGGCGGCGGACGACGCCATGCGCGCCAAGCTGCATCTGCGCGAGCTTTGCGCCGAACGCGGGCTGGTCGCCACCTTCATGACCCGCTTCCAGCCGCCCGGCAAGGAAAGCGCCTGCGGCGCCCACCATCATGTCAGCCTGTGGAAAGACGGCCAGCCGGCCTTCGCCGCCGGCCCCAACCGGCTGACGCCGGTCGCCGAGAAATTCCTGGCCGGCGTGCTGAACCGCATGCAGGAAACACACCTGCTGTTTCGGCCGACCGTCAATTCCTACCGCCGCTTCGATCGCGGCGCCTGGTCACCGGAGGACGTCGCCTGGGGCTTTGAGAACCGCACCGCGCCGATCCGGGCCATCACCACGCCCAATGACGGGGCATGCCGCTTCGAGCATCGCGCGCCCGGCGCCGACATCAACCCGTATCTGTCGGTTGCCGCTATCCTGGCGGCCGGCTGCGAAGGCATTGAAAAAGACCTGCCGCTGGAAGCGCCGGTAAGCGGCGACCTGGCCAAGCTGGACAAGCCGAAGCTGCCGCGCACGCTGAACGCCTCGATCGACGCCTTCGCCAACTCGGACTTCTGCGCCGAAGCCTTTGGCGAGGCCTTCCGCGACAATTACGTGGAAAGCCGCCGCGCCGAACAGGCCGCCTTCGAGGCCTGGCAGGCCTCGCACATCACCGATTTCGAGTGGCAGCGCTATTTCGTCAATTGACGCGCGATGAAGGAACTGCCCCGCCGAAGCGGGGCGGCGAACCCGCGATCAGTTGTTCGCGGGATGCGTCTCGGCTTCGTAGCAGAGCCTGAATATCCGCCACAGCGCGATCAGCGCCGGCGGCGCCATGATGGCGGCGAGCACCAGTTGCGGTGTTAGCCCGAGGCCGAGGATCGCCGACACCAGCCAGTGGATGGTGCCCAGCACGATGAGCAGCTTGGTGGACAGGAACAGCGCGGCGGCAGCCACGCCGAAGAGCGTATAGGCAGTCAACTTGGATTGCATCGGAAAATGCCCAAAAGGCGCTGCCGATACCGGCAGCGCGAACAAGGATCAGGGTTGAGGACAAAAGGCCTTGGCGGCCGCTCAGGCGGCCCGCGGCGGCGCCCTGATGCGGGCATGCGTCGAACTTTGCGCGGCACCCGGTGCTGAAATTTCGGCAATGGTCGAGCTATAGGGTGCCGGCAGCAGCAACACCGGCGCGTCGGGCACGACGGCATCGAAGGATTGCGGGGCCAGCCCATGCGGGCGTGAGGCGCGCGCGCCGGTCCAGGCCGGCGCATCGGCCTTGCCGGCAATGACGGCCTTCAGATCGGCACTGGGCGCCGATAGTTGAGCCTCGCCAACGCCGATGTCGAAGCGAGCAGGCGCCGGGCGCTCCAGGAGCAGCAGCGCCAGCAACAGGCAAAGCAGCCGTCCGAAATGGACGGCAAAACCGCTCGCGCTGTCCGGCCTTGTCAACATGGGATCATCGGTAGGCCAGGCAGCCGGCCGGTGCAAGCACGCATGGCTCCGACAAGAGAGCGCCGCCCGAAATAGTGCCGGTTTCAGGCATTGCGCGTTTGTTGGAAAAAGGCGGCGCGGCGGCCATCGTCGTCACGGCGATGACGCCAACGGGACGGTGCGGACCGCGACCAGAACGGGCGGCGCGCCGGATTTCAGGTGCTGACGCCGAGCTCGACCAGCCGCTCGACGCAGGATTCCTCGGCCTGGTCGAGTTCGGCCAGCGTCTCCTCGAGGTCGCGGCGCTTCTGGCGCAGGTCGTCGCGCTTTTCCTCGATGCGCTTGATCATCAGCTTCAGCTGGCCGACCTCGCCCGGCGGCTCCTTGTACATCTGGATGATCTCGCGGATCTCGGCGATCGCGAAGCCCAGCCGCTTGCCGCGCAGGATCTGGCGGACAAGATGCCGGTCGGAGGGGCGGAACAGCCGCGTGCGGCCGCGCCGAACCGGCGCAACCAGCCCTTCATCCTCATAAAAACGCAAGGTACGCGTCGAGATGTCGAACTCGCGCGTCAGCTCGGTGATCGTGTAATATTCCCGCATGGTCACTCCGGGCACAGGGGGCGAGATACGCCGTTGTCCGTCGTGCCGCCGCTTCACGGCTCATATCGCCAGAATCGAACAGCATGCGGGTCGACGGCAAGCTTCGCACGGCATTTACGTAAAAGTCAATTGTGGGCAAAATCACCAATTGTTTTCAAAGACGCGGGCGATTTCCAGCTAGCCCCCGCCCAGATGCAGCCACCAGGTGGCGAAGGAGAGAAAGGCCAGGAAGCCGATGACGTCGGTGATCATGGTGGTGAAGATCGACGAGGAAATGGCGGGATCGGCGCCCAGCTTGTCAAGAAACAGCGGAATCAGGATGCCGCCCAGCGAAGCCGCCAGCATGTTGACGATCATGGCGGCGGCGATGACCAAGCCGAGATCGATGTTGTGGAACCAGAGACCGGCCACCAGCCCGAGCAGCGTGGCGATGATGGCGCCGTTGAGCAAGCCGACCAGCACCTCGCGGCGGATGACGCGTCCGGCATTGTAGATATCGAGGTCGCGCGTGGCGAGCGCCCGCACCGTCACCGTCATGGTCTGGGTGCCGGCATTGCCGCCGAGCGAAGCGACGATCGGCATCAGCGCGGCAAGCGCCACCATCTCCTCGATGGTGGCGCCGAACAGGCTGATCACCGAGGCTGACAGGAAGGCCGTGCACAAATTGACCAGGAGCCACGGCACGCGCGAACGCGAGGTGGCGGCTACCGTGTCGGAGAGCTCCTCGTCACCGACGCCGCCCATGCGCAGGAGATCTTCCTCCGCCTCCTGCTGGATGACGTCGACGACGTCGTCGATGGTGAGCACGCCGACCAGCCGCTCGTTCTCGTCGACCACGGCGGCCGACAAAAGATCGTATTGCTCGAATTCGCGTGCCGCCTCCTCCTGGTCCATCGTCGCCGGAATGGCGTGGCGGGTCTCGTGCATGATCTCCTCGACCTTCACCGCGCGCTTGGCGCGCAGCACCTGGTCGAGGCCGATGGCGCCGAGCAGCTTGAAGGTGGGGTCGATGACGAAGATTTCGGAAAACCGGTCCGGCAGGTCGGTGTCGTCGCGCATGTAGTCGATGGTCTGGCCGACCGTCCAGAACGGCGGCACGGCAACGAACTCGGTCTGCATGCGCCGCCCGGCGCTTTCTTCCGGATAGTCGAGCGCGCGCCTCAGCCTGATGCGCTCGGTGAACGGCAGCTGCGAAAGGATCTCGTCCTGGTCCTCCTGGTCGAGGTCTTCCAGGATGTAGACGGCGTCGTCGGAATCGAGCTCCTGCACCGCCTGCGCGATCTGCGCGTTGGGCAGGTTGTCGACGATGTCGAGGCGGATCGCCTCGTCGACCTCGGTCAGCGCCGAAAAGTCGAAATCGGTGCCGAGCAGATCGACCAACGCCCGGCGCTGGTCGGGCAGCAGCGCCTCCAGCAGGTCGCCGAGCTCCGACTGGTGCAGGTCGCCGACTTCGTGTTTCAAGGTCAGCGTGTCGCGGTCGGCGATGGCGGCGCCGATATGGGCGACGAAAGCCGCGCGAATGACGCCGTCCTCGCCGTAGATGTCGGCGTGGAACTGGTCGTCCTGATGCTGCCCCTCAACCTGCATGATGTCCCCAGCGACGCTTTTCCGGGAAAGGATCAGCGTCCGGTTTAGAGCAAGACGATGCCGGATTGAAGCGGCGCGACTGCCGGAAAACGGCCCTGTTCCCAGCTTACGCAACGGCCGCCACGGGCCATATGCAAAGTCTGTTGCGGAACGTGCGATTATTGCCGCTTATGGCCTTGTTTCGCCGGAAACGATTTGCTACACGCCGCGAGCCGGTGCATTCCGGCTCCTACCACGGGCGGTCGTGGCGGAATTGGTAGACGCGCAGCGTTGAGGTCGCTGTGGGGCAACCCGTGGAAGTTCGAGTCTTCTCGACCGCACCATTCACCATCAGAAAACCCAGTATTTCCATGGCTTTCGGGCCATTTGTGTCCCACATTAAGACCATGCCTGGGACACATTTACTCGTTCCATAGCCTTCAGAGCGAGCAGCGGCGACGGTCGCTGTACGCCTCGTATGGCGGCTGGGACAATGGCCGGAACTGGACGTTGCCGTCGATTGCCGCCATATGATGGGCAGTCTTTCGAGAACATGATGACCGAACGCAGCCAGATAGCCACGACGTTCCTGCCCTTTGCCGGCTCCGCGCCGGTGGAATGGCGCATCGAACCCGGCCTCACCGCCTATCCCGACGCCCTGGCTTTCATGGAAGCGCGCGCCGAGACGATCCGGGCCGGCACCGCCGGCGAGATGGTGTGGCTGGTGGAACATCCGCCGCTCTACACCGCCGGCACCAGCGCGCAGGCGGCGGACCTAATCGACCCCGACCGCTTTCCCGTCTTCAACGCAGGGCGCGGCGGCGAATACACCTATCACGGCCCCGGCCAGCGCGTGGCCTATGTCATGCTCGACCTGAAGCGGCGGCGCGAGGATGTGCGCGCCTTCGTGGCCGCGCTCGAACAATGGATCATCCGCACCCTCGCCGCCTTCAACGTGAAGGGCGAGCGGCGCGAGGACCGCGTCGGGGTGTGGGTGGTGCGGCCGGACCGGCCCGCCCTGCCCGACGGCACGCCGGCCGAGGACAAGATCGCCGCCATCGGTATCCGCCTGCGCAAGTGGGTTTCCTTCCACGGCATCGCCATCAATGTCGAACCAGACCTCGCCCATTTCGGCGGCATCGTGCCGTGCGGCGTTTCCGACCACGGCGTCACTTCGCTGGTCGATCTCGGCCTGCCGGTGACCATGGCCGACCTCGACGTCGCGCTGAAGGCCGGTTTCGAGACCGTGTTCGGCCCTGCCGAGGCGGCCGAAGCCGAGCCGCAGCGCAAGGCCGGCTGAGCCAGCCCTACCCTCGCAGCATCCGTTTGATGGCTCGCAGGCCAGCACAGGGTGCTTGTTGCGACCGCAGCCTGTTGGCATGAGCCAGACGCAACTACTGCATCGGCCAGAAAATCGGAATCGATTTTCGGTAGGCCGATGCAGCAGAGTCAAAGTATTAGAGCGTCCTTTGCGCGTCCAATTGGACGCGCGGCGCTCTAGTCGACGCTCCGTGCCGAAGCTCTCACACGTCTGGCTCTGAGGGAGTTTCGCCTGCTGCCCGTACCGGTCCGGGCGTGTCGGCGATCTTGTCTTTCGCGGTCGGCAGCATCGCCGACCCGGTTCTTCACGCATGTCGCGGCCAGTTGGCCGCGACGCCTTCATCACATCGCACCGATCCACATTGCCATCGAAACGAGGAAGGCGCTCATGCACACAAGAGAGACGACATCCTGGATCAAATCAGTCATGGCTGGCTCCTGTTGTTAATATGTACGTAATTTGTTCTAATTTTGTTCCAAAGTCAACGCAGGAGAACGGCATGCCGGCCGATTCCGGATGGCCTCGAAAGGCAGGGTTAAGGAAAGGTTGATGTCGCCGGCCGCCGGTAACTTATCCCTGCTTTCCACCGGGGATGCCGGTGCACCGGGAAGCGAGCCCGACATCGCCCCTTCCGCCTCGCAGCGGAAGGGGCGGCGTGCACCGGGCAATTGTTGGCCGGAAGGGACCAGCTCCTGCCAACAGCGCGGCTATGCCGCGACCCGGGTGCAGGCTAGCGCCAGCAGGACAGGCCGTAGCGGCTGCCGTTCCATGTGGTCCAGCCACTCGAGCGCCCGCCAACCGGCTTGCGCAGAAACCAGCGATTGCCGTCGGCATGCCGGAAGTACACACCGCCGCCATCGCTGGGACGCGGATTGGTCAGCGGCACCCAGCGTGAACCGTTGTCGGAGAACGACCCCTTCCAGCGCACGCCGGAAGTGGAAGTGCAGACATCGCCGTCGCAGTTGGTCTGGGAATCGTCGACCACCACCCATTTCATCCGGGCTGGGCGGCCGTCGATGTTGCAGGACCAGTTGCCGCCCCACCAGCCAATGGCCTGGCTGGCGACGGCTGGTGCCGTGAGTGCTAGGCTCAATGTGGCGGCGCAGGCAGCGCCGAGAAGCGCTTTTGCCAATGTGGATGTCGATAGAGGATGCACGTCGTGCGGCACATGCGCCGCGGCCTTGTCGCGAGAAAGCATGACAGTTTCCCCCTTCAGGTTTCGTCGCAACGACGAACCTAGGAGAGACCTGCGTTGCGGTCTGTAACGGCGATCACATTGTCCGCAATGCCGGCGGAAACCAGCCGGCGGGCTTCAGCAGCCGGTTCTAAAGCGGCACCACCTTGCCTTCATTGAGCGTCACCCGGCGATCCATGCGGCCGGCAAGCTCGTGGTTGTGGGTGGCGATCAGCGCTGCCAGGCCGGACTGCCTGACCAGCGCTTCCAAGGCGTCGAAGACATAGGAAGCGGTGACCGGATCGAGATTGCCGGTCGGCTCGTCGGCCAGGAGCACCAGCGGCGCATTGGCGACGGCGCGCGCGATCGCCACGCGCTGCTGTTCGCCGCCGGACAGTTCCGAGGGCCGGTGCTGGGCGCGTTTGCCGATCTGCATGTAGTCGAGCAGCTGGGCGGCGCGCTTGGCCGCCTCCGGTTTCGACAGGCCGCGAATGAGCTGCGGCATCATGATGTTTTCCAGCGCCGAGAATTCCGGCAGCAGGTGGTGAAACTGGTAGACGAAGCCGATGTCGTTGCGGCGGATCGCGGTGCGCTCGTCGTCGGAGAGCCGCCCGCAGGCCTTGCCCGACAGGATGACGTCGCCGCCATCCGGCCGTTCGAGCAGGCCGGCCGTATGCAGGAGCGTCGACTTGCCGGTGCCTGACGGCGCCACCAGCGCCACCATCTCGCCCCGGTGCAGCGTAAACTCCGCGCCGTTGAGGATGGTGAGCTTGCGCGGCCCCTGCACATAGTGCCGTTCGACACTCTTCAGTTCCAGCACTGCCGCGGCCATTATTCGTACCTCAGCGCTTCGACCGGATCGAGCCGGGCCGCCCGCCAGGCCGGGAACAGCGTGGCGATGAACGACAGCACAAGCGCCATGACAACGACCGAGACCGTCTCGCTTGCATCCATCTTGGCCGGTAACTGGCTGAGGAAATAGAGCTCGGGATTGAACAGCACCGTGCCTGACAGCCAGGAGAAGAACTCGCGGATACGCTCGACATTGAGGCAGATGACGACGCCCAGCAGCACCCCGGCAAGGGTGCCGACCACGCCGATCGCCGCCCCCGTCATCAGGAAGATGCGCAGGATGGCACCACGCGTCGCGCCCATGGTGCGCAGGATGGCGATATCGTGCCCCTTGTCCTTCACCAGCATGACAAGGCCGGAAATGATGTTGAGCGCCGCCACAAGGACGATCAGCGTCAGGATCATGAACATGACGTTGCGCTCGACCTGCAGCGCCGAGAAGAAGGTCTGGTTCCGCTGGCGCCAGTCGGTCATGTAGATTTGCCGCTGCGCCGCCTCCTCCACCTTGGGTTTCAGCGCCTCGACATTGTCGGGATTGTCGAGATAGACCTCGAGGCTCTGCGCCTTGCCTTCAGAGTTGAAATACATCTGGGCTTCGGAGAACGGCATGTAGACGATCGAGGTGTCGTATTCCGACATGCCGACCTCGAAGATCGCCGTCACCGGATAGCCTTTTAGGCGCGGCGTCGTGCCGAGCGGGCTGACGTCGCCTTCGGGCGAGATCAACGTGATGGTGTCGCCGAGCGCCAGGCCGAGATTATCGGCCATACGCCGGCCGATCGCCACGCCGCCGGCGGTGTCGAAGGCAACGATCGAGCCCTGCTTGATGTTGTTGGCGACCAGCGTGACCTTGCCGAGATCCTCGCCGCGGATGCCGCGCACCAGCGCGCCGCCGCCCGAACCGACATTGCCCTGCGCCAGCACCTGGCCCTCGACTAGCGGGATCGCGTATTTGACGCCGGGTACGCCGTTGATGCGCTTGGCGAGCTCGGCATAGTCCTCCAGCGGCATATCCACCGGCGTGATGATGAGATGGCCGTTGATGCCCAGAATGCGCGACAGAAGCTCGGCGCGGAAACCGTTCATCACCGCCATGACGACGATCAGCGTCGCCACGCCCAGCATGATGCCGAGGAAGGAGATCGAGGCGATCACCGAGATCACCGTTTCCTTGCGCCGCGAGCGCAGGTAGCGCCAAGCCACCATGCGCTCGAAACCGGAGAAAGGTCCGGCGCTCGCCGCCTTGACCGCCGCGCTCTCGCTCATCCGGCAACACCCAGGCGCTTGAGGGCGGCAGCCAGCGGCAGCGTCTCGCGCTCGCCGCTCTTGCGGTTCTTGATCTCGACCTCGCCGGCGGCGACGCCGCGCGGCCCGACGATGAGCTGCCACGGCAAGCCGATCAGGTCGGCGGTGGCGAATTTGCCGCCCGGTCGCTGGTCTGTGTCGTCATAAAGCACGTCCTTGCCGGCGGCGGTCAGCGCTGCGTAGAGCTCGTCGCAGACGCGGTCGCAATCGGCATCGCCCGCCTTCATGTTGATCAGGCCGATGTCGAACGGCGCCACGCTTTCCGGCCAGATGATGCCGGCCTCGTCGTGGCTGGCCTCGATGATGGCGGCGATGAGGCGCGTCGGGCCGATGCCGTAGGAGCCCATGGAGACGTTGTGCTCCTTGCCATCGGGGCCCTGCACCTTGGCACCCATCGGCTTGGAATATTTGTCGCCGAAGTGGAAGATGTGGCCAACCTCGATGCCGCGCGCCGAGAGGCGCTCGCCGTCGGCGATCTTGTCCCAGGCGGCCTCGTCATGCATCTCGTCGGTCGCCGCGTAGGGCGTCGTCCATTCCTGCACGATGCCGGCGATTTCGGCATCGTTGCCATAATTGACGCCCTCGCCGGGCACGGGCAGCGACAGGAAGTCCTTGTGGCAGAACACCTGGCTCTCGCCGGTTTCGGCCAGGATGATGAACTCATGGCTGAGGTCGCCGCCGATCGGGCCGGTATCGGCGCGCATCGGGATCGCCTTCAGGCCCATGCGAGTGAAGGTGCGCAGATAGGACACGAACATCCGGTAGTAGGCCGCCTTGGCGCCCTCATAGTTGAGGTCGAACGTGTAAGCGTCCTTCATCAGGAATTCACGGCCGCGCATGACGCCGAAACGAGGACGCACCTCGTCGCGGAACTTCCACTGGATGTGATAGAGGTTGAGCGGCAGGTCCTTGTAGGACTTGACGTAGGAGCGGAAAACCTCCGTCACCATTTCCTCGTTGGTCGGCCCGTAGAGCAGCTCGCGGTCCTGGCGGTCCTTGATGCGCAGCATCTCCTTGCCATAGGCGTCGTAGCGACCGCTTTCGCGCCACAGCTCGGCCGACTGGATGGTCGGCATCAGGATTTCCAGCGCGCCGGCGCGATTCTGCTCCTCGCGGATGATCGCGCAGACCTTGTCCAGGACGCGCTTGCCGAGTGGCAGCATGGTGAAAGAGCCCTGTCCCTGCTGCCGGATCATGCCGGCGCGCAGCATCAGGCGATGCGAGACGATTTCGGCCTCGCGGGGGTTCTCTTTCAGGATGGGCAGGAAGTAGCGCGACAACCGCATGGATGGGTCCGTAAGTGAGGAAGGCCGCGCCGGAATCGGTGCGCGGCGGGCTTCAATGCAAGGGCTTCATAGCCATTTCATGGCGGAATGGAAACCCGCGCGGCCCGTGGCAATATCGCGCCGGGAACGGCTGAGGGTTTGCTAGGCGAGGAACGCCGTTTTATTGTGCAATGCAGCACATGAAACAGGCTTCCGATGAAAAATTTCCCGTGACATTTTCATCGGCGCCAGTCTAAAGTAATTGAATAACCGAGAGGACGGAGCGAAATCTGTTCTCCTGCGCGGTCAAAGTCTTGGGAGGATGCGATCTAGGCGCGGTAACTCGCAGCCGCCGGAAACGGAAAGCAGATCGGACGCGTTAAAATTGCAAGGCCTCGTGCCTTGCATTTTTTTTGGGCAATCAACAAATTGCATGTGCCGGCTGATGCACACTATCAAGCCGGCTCAAGACTATTGGTGACGCGCTGCGATCGTTTTCCGAAGCTGTGCGGCGTTCTCCCCGTCTCTCTCGTCTCGGTCTTCCACTGCCCATCTCGCCTGAAGCGTGGCCTCCTCGCCGCTGCTTCAGGCGCTTGCACACCGAGGTGTAGGCGATCGCGGCGCGACGCACTGTGAACGGCTTCACACTTGTTCGTGATCGTCGTGGGAAGGCAGACGCCAATTTTCCGCTGCATCGCAGCAAAACGAGCGTTTGGCACCGGCGGCGGCCTGGAAATTAAGGCAGGCCGCTAGGTGAAGCTGGGCAGGATCTGCGGGATGTCGTCGACCGTGTAGCCGAGCCCGGCGGTGACGCCATAATAGGTGGCGAGCACGATGAACGCCCACACCGTCGTCCACAGCAGGATGTAGAAATAGCGCGGCCGCTTCGGCGCGCTGGCGGTGGTGCCCAGCACCACCTCCTCCTGCTCGTCCTGCCGGCGGAAGGAGAAGGGCAGAATGGCGAACAGCGTGATCCACCACACCACGAAATAGACCGCGACCATCGAGATCCAGTCCCAGGCGGTAAAGCTTCCTCCGGTCATGACTGCTCCAACTCCACAAGCGTGCCGGAAAAATCCTTCGGATGCAGGAACAGCACCGGCTTGCCGTGCGCGCCGATCTTAGGGGTTCCATCGCCCAACACGCGCGCGCCCGACGCCTTCAGGCGATCGCGCGCGGCGAGGATGTCATCCACCTCATAGCATATATGATGCATGCCGCCCGACGGGTTTTTTTCCAGGAAGGCTGCAATGGGCGATGCCTCGCCCAGCGGCTCAAGCAACTCCACCTTGGTGTTACCGAGATCTATGAACACCACCGTCACCCCATGCTCCGGCAGCGCCTGCGGCGCCGTCACCCTGGCACCGAGAGTGTCGCGATAGGTGGCCGCCGCCGCACCGAGATCGGGCACGGCAATGGCGACATGATTGAGACGTCCAAGCATGGAAACTCCACGGCAGTCGGCAGTCGGCAGTCGGCAGTCGGGACGGAATGCAATTTGCCTGACAGTAGCAAGCAACCTTCAATGTCGACTGCCGATCGCCTACTGCCTACTCCCTTTTCACCGCGTCACAAACACCGTCACCAGCGGCTTCTTGCCCCAGGTCTCGTTGGCGGCGGCGCGTACGGAGCGGCGAACGGACTCCTGAACCAGGTCCAGATCCTTTCGGCGCTGGCGCGGTATGGAGTCCACCGCACCAACTGCCGCATCGAGCATGATGTCCTCGAGCAACTCGCCCGAGGCATCCGCCTCAGCGACGCCGATGGCGACGAGATCGGGGTCGCCGGCGAGTTCATATTTGTCGTCGAGCACGACATTGACCGCGACATGGCCGGCGAAGGACAGTTTGCGACGGTCCTTGATGCCCATCGCCTCGTCGCTGCCAACCAGCTTGCCGTCCTTGTAGACCCGGCCGAACGGCACCTGGTCGACGATTTCGGCCGCCCCCGGATAGAGCCTGAGCATATCGCCGTCACGCACCTGCGCCACCTGGCGGATACCGGACATCGACATCAGGGAACCCTGCGCCACCAGATGCGCAGCCTCGCCATGCACCGGCACGCCGATGGCCGGCCGCACCCATTCATACATGCGCTTCAGTTCGCTGCGGCGCGGATGGCCCGACACATGCACCAGCGCATCGCCATCCTCGATGATCTTCATGCCGAGATCGATCAGCCGGTTCTTGATCTCCAGGATCGCCTTCTCGTTGCCGGGAATGGTGCGGGAGGAGAAGATCACGGTGTCGCCGGCGGTGAGCGCCACCGACTTCATCTCGTCGCGCGACAGCTTGGCGAGCGCCGCCAGCGGTTCGCCCTGGCTGCCAGTGCAGATGACGACCAGGTTCTCGCGCGGAATGAAGCCGTAATCTTCCTCGGCGATGAATTCCGGCAGGCCGTCCATGTAACCGAGTTCACCCGCCACATCGATGGCGCGTTTCAGCGAACGGCCGAGCACCAGCACCTGGCGGCCGGCGTCGCGCGCAGCGCGCGCGATCGCCACGATGCGCCCGACATTGGAGGAGAAGGTGGACACGGCGACGCGGCCCTTGGCCTCCTCGATCAGCTTTTTCAGGCTTTCGCCGACAGCCTGCTCGGAAGGCGAATCCCCTTCCCTCAGCGCATTGGTGGAATCGCAGACCAGCGCCAGCACGCCCTTGTCGCCATAGGCGCGGAAACGCGCCTCGTCGGTCATCGGGCCGATGGACGGCGCCGGATCGATCTTCCAGTCACCGGTGTGGATGACGGTGCCGACCGGCGTGGTGATGGCCAGCGACATCGGCTCGGGGATGGAATGGGCGACCGGGATCGCCTCGATCTCGAACGGACCGATCGTGAATTTCTCGCCGGCGCGGTAGATGGTGACCGGGATCTTCGGCGCGTTCTGCTCGCCCTGGCGCTTGGCCTCGAGCAGGCCGGCGCCGAACGGCGTCATCCACACCGGCGCCTTCAGCTTCGGCCAGATGTCGTGCAGCGCGCCGTAGTGGTCTTCATGGGCATGGGTGATGACGATGCCGCGCAGCTTGGCGAGCTTGTCCTCGATGAAGCGCGTGTCGGGCAGGATCAGGTCGACGCCGGGATGGGCGGCATCGGGAAAAGTGACGCCGACATCGATAATGATCCACTCGCGGTTGTTCGCCGGACCATAGCCGTAAAGGGCGAAGTTCATGCCGATTTCGCCAACGCCGCCCAGCGGCACGAATACGAGCTCGGCGTTGTCCGCTTTCGCCATCCAGTCTCTCCTTTTGCCACAATCCGGCGCGACCGCGCCGTGGCGGCCCTATTGTGCCCCGGCCGAAGCCACCGCGCCGAAATGCACGTCGCCGGCGGCGACCGTAATCATTTTGCCTGCACTATCGCGGATCACGAAACGGCAATCCTCGTCAATGGTCTCGAAGGTACCACGCACCACATTGCCGTCGATCCTGACGGCAACCTCGCCGCCAAGCCCCGCGGCGCGCCTGAGCCAGCGCTCGCGAATGGCGGTCAGCCCGCGTCCCTCGGCCCACAGGCCGGCGTTTTCGCTCCAGGCGTCCGACAGCGCCAGGAACAGTGTTTCGGCGTCGCAATTCGCCCCCAGCGCCTTCAACGAAGTGGCGGGGTAAGGCAGGTCTTCAGGATGGGCCACGACATTGACGCCGATGCCGACGGCCACGCCGAAACGGCCGCCGTCCAGCATCGCCGATTCCAGCAGGATGCCGGAGAGCTTCGCGCCGGAGGCCAGAACGTCGTTCGGCCATTTCAGCTCGAAACGGTTGCGCCCCGCGCCGGCTCCGTCGAGCCCGACCGCGATGCGCCCCTTGGGCACCACGGCGTCGAGCGCATCTGCCAGTGCCAGCCCGGCGACGAAGCCGAGCGTTGCCGCCATGCGCAGCTCGCCGGTGGTGACTACAAGCAGGGTCGCGGCAAGATTACCTTCCAGCGTCGCCCACACCCGGCCACGCCGGCCGCGCCCGCTTTCCTGTTTCTTGGAGACGATCCAGAGCTTGCCGGGATCGCCGGCGCGGGCACGATCCAGCGCCAGCGCGTTTGTGGAGCCGACGCTCTCATGCGCCTCGAGGCGAAAGCCTTGGGCTTCGACAGTGGGTGCGAGACGGAAGCTCACGACGAAAAAACCTCTTCTCCCCGTTCACAGGGAGAAGATGCCGACAGGCAGATGGGGAGCGGCGCAAACCCGACAAGGACGGCCTGCCCTTTTCCTACCGGACCCTTCGCAGGCTGAGGGCGTTCGAAGCTCGAAAGGCCAAGCAATTGGCTTTTCATGCGCTGCGCGCGCCGCTTCTCACCCATCAAAAGAACGTCTTTGCCGCAGCTTGCGCGTAGGTGCTAATCGGACCGCCGATCAGCACATAGAGCAGCACGAAGGCGCCGGAGAGGCCGAGCACCAGGCGAAGCTCGCCGGCCATCGGCTGGAAAGCGCCGACCGGCTCATCGAACCACATGAGCTTGATGATGCGCAGATAGTAGAACGCACCCACCACCGAGGCCAAGACGCCGATGATCGCCAGCGCGTAGAGATTGGCGTTGATGGCGGCCAGGAACACGTACCACTTCCCCCAGAAGCCGGCGAGCGGCGGAATACCGGCCAGCGAGAACATCAGAATGGTGAGGATGGTTGCCATCATCGGGTTGGTCGACGACAGGCCGGCCAGATCGCTGATCTGTTCGACATTCTGGTCGTTGCGGCGCATCGCCAGGATGAAGGCGAAGGTGCCCAGCGTCATCACCAGATAGATCAGCATGTAGATGACGACGCCGCGCACGCCGGCTTCGGAATTGGCAGCAAGGCCGACCAGCGCGTAACCCATATGGCCGATCGAGGAATAGGCCATCAGGCGCTTGATGTTGGTCTGGCCGATGGCCGCGAAGGCGCCCAGCGCCATCGAAGCGATGGAGATGAAGACGATGATCTGCTGCCAGTCCTTGGCGATCGGCTCGAACGCACCCATGGTGACGCGCACGACGAGTGCCATCGCCGCCATTTTCGGCGCCGCCGCCAGGAAGGCGGTGACCGGGGTCGGCGCGCCTTCATAGACATCCGGCGTCCACATGTGGAACGGCACGGCCGAGATCTTGAAGGCAAGGCCGGCCAGCACGAAGACCAGACCAAACACCAGGCCCAGCTGGCGTCCGCCATGGCTGAGCGCATTGGCGATCGCCTCGAAGCCGACATTGCCGGTGTAGCCGTAAACGAGCGAGATACCGTAGAGCAGCATGCCGGACGACAAAGCGCCGAGCACGAAATACTTCAGGCCTGCCTCGGTCGAGCGGACATTATCGCGGTTGATGGCGGCCAGCACATAGATCGCCAGCGATTGCAGCTCGAGGCCCAGATACAGCGCGATCATCCCGTTGGCCGAGATCATCAGCATCATGCCGAGCGTGCACAGAAGGATCAGCACCGGATATTCGAACTTGTCGAAGCGTTCGGCCTTGGCGAAGCGCACCGACATGATCAGCGTGACCGCCGAACCGACCAGCGACAACAGCTTCATGAAACGCGCGAAGGCATCCTGCACGAAGGCGCCACCATAGGCGTTGCCCTCGCCCGTGACGAACAGCATCCAGCCGCCGGCGACGATGAGGATGGCCACGGCGAGCCCGCTGATGGCGCCGCTCGACGCCTCGCGCGAATAGGCGCCCACCATCAGAAGGACCAGCGCGCCGATGGCGATGATCAGTTCCGGCGTCGAGAGCGAAAGGCTGGAGAGAAGATCCGGTGTCATGATGCTCTACTCAGTGCGCCGCCGCGGTCTGCGCGGAGCCGATGGATGCGGTGACGTTGGTGACGAGCGACTTGACCGAAGCGGCCGTCGCGTCGAAGACCGGCGCCGGGTAGACGCCGAAGAAGATGACCAGGATCACCAGCGGATAAAGGATCACCTTCTCGCGTGGCGACAGGTCGAGCATGCTCTTGAGGCTGTCCTTGGTCAGCGCGCCGAAGATGACGCGGCGGTAGAGCCACAGCGCATAGGCAGCCGACAGGATGACGCCCGTGGCGGCGAAGAACGCCACCCAGGTGTTCACCTTGAAGGCGCCAATCATGGTCAGGAATTCGCCGACAAAGCCTGAGGTGCCCGGCAGGCCGACATTGGCCATGGTGAAGATCAGGAACGCGGTGGCGTATTTCGGCATGTTGTTGACGAGGCCGCCATAGGCGGCGATCTCGCGGGTGTGCAGGCGGTCGTAGATGACGCCCACGCACAGGAACAGCGCGCCCGAGACCAGGCCGTGCGACAGCATCTGGAAGATGGCGCCCTGGATGCCTTCCTGGTTGAGGGCGAAGATGCCCATGGTGACGAAGCCCATATGCGCCACCGACGAATAAGCGATCAGCTTCTTGATGTCCTCCTGCATCAGCGCCACCAGCGAGGTGTAGATGATGGCGATGACCGAAAGCGTGAACACGAAGGGTGCGAAGAACTCGGACGCCAGCGGGAACATCGGCAGCGAGAAACGCAGGAAGCCGTAACCGCCCATCTTCAGGAGGATGGCGGCCAGGATGACGGAACCCGCTGTCGGCGCCTCGACGTGTGCGTCAGGCAACCAGGTGTGCACCGGCCACATCGGCATCTTCACCGCGAAGGAGGCGAAGAAGGCGAGCCATAGCCAAGTCTGCATGTTGGCTGGGAAGTTGTGTGTCAGCAGCGTCGGGATATCGGTGGTGCCCGCCTGCCAGAACATCGCCATGATGGCCAGAAGCATCAGCACCGAGCCGAGCAGCGTGTAGAGGAAGAACTTGAACGAGGCATATACGCGCCGCTTGCCGCCCCACACGCCGATGATGATGAACATCGGGATCAGGCCGGCCTCGAAGAAGACGTAGAACAGCACGATGTCCATTGCGCAGAACACGCCGACCATCAGCGTTTCCAGGATCAGGAACGCGATCATGTATTCCTTGACGCGCTTCTCCACCGAGGTCCACGACGCCAGGATGCAGAGCGGCATCAGGAAGGTCGTCAGGATGACGAACAGCATGGAAATGCCGTCGACGCCCATGTGGTAGGAGATGCCTGAATCCAGCCAGCCCATCTTTTCCACGAACTGGAAGCCGGTGCTCGACTTGTCGAAGTAGAACCAGATCGGCAGCGACACCAGGAAGGTGACGATCGTGGTCCACAGCGCGATGGCGCGCACGTTGCGGCGCCCCGCATCGCTGTCGTCACGAATGAACAGGATCAGCAGCGCGCCGACGAGCGGCAGGAAGGTGACCGTGGAGAGGATTGGCCAGGTCGACATCAGAGCATCATCCAGGTGACGAGTGCAGCAACGCCGATCAGCATGGCGAAGGCATAGTGATAGAGGTAGCCGGTCTGCAACTTGACCACGCGGTTGGTGACATCCACCACGCGGGCCGAGACGCCGTCGGGGCCGAGACCGTCGATGACGGCGCCGTCGCCCTTCTTCCACAGGAAGGTGCCGAGGCGCTTGGCCGGCCGCACGAACAGGAAGTCGTACAACTCGTCGAAGTACCACTTGTTGAGCAGGAAGGCATAGAGTCCGCGATGGCGCTGCGCCAGCGTCACCGGCATCTCGGGCGAAGAGATGTAGAACTTCCAGGAGACCAGGAAGCCGACCACCATGGCGACGAACGGCGCCAGCTTCACCCACACCGGCACGCCATGCATGTCGTGCAGGATATGGTTGTCGGGCAGCGTGAACAGCGAGCCCTTCCAGAATTCGGCATAGGCTTCGCCGATGAAGTAGTCGTGGAACAGGAAGCCAGCAGCCAGCGCGCCGGCCGCCAGGATGAACAGCGGCACTAGCATCACCGGCGGCGATTCATGGACATGGTGCATGACGTCGTGGCTGGCACGCGGCTTGCCGTGGAAGGTCATGAAGATCAGGCGCCAGGAGTAGAAAGAGGTGAAGCAGGCGGCGATCACCAGCAGCGCGAAAGCGAAGATCGCCATCGCATTGTGACCGACAAAGGCCGATTCGATGATGGCATCCTTGGAGAAGAAGCCGGCCGTGCCGATGACGGTCGCCGGGATGCCGACGCCGGTCAGCGCCAGCGTGCCGATCACCATCATCCAGTAGGTGGTGGGGATCAGCTTGCGGATGCCGCCCATCTTGCGCATGTCCTGCTCGTCCGACATCGCGTGGATGACCGAGCCGGAGCCCAGGAACAGCAGCGCCTTGAAGAAGGCGTGCGTGAACAGGTGGAAGATTGCCGCGCCATAGGCGCCAACACCGAGCGCCACGAACATGTAGCCGAGCTGTGAGCAGGTCGAATAGGCGATGACGCGCTTGATGTCGTTCTGCACCAGGCCGACGGTGGCCGCGAAGAAGGCGGTGATGGCGCCGACCAGCGTGACGACGGTAAGCGCGGTAGCCGACAGTTCGAACAGCGGCGACAGGCGCGCCAGCATGAACACGCCGGCGGTGACCATGGTGGCGGCATGGATCAGCGCCGAAACCGGCGTCGGGCCTTCCATGGCGTCCGGCAGCCAGGTGTGCAGCGGCACCTGCGCCGACTTGCCCATGGCGCCCATCAAGAGAAGCAGGCAGACGACGGTGAGCGCCGCACCCTTGTCCAGCGCATAGCCGAGGAAGGTCAGCACCGTTTCGCCATGCGCTGCAGCGGTGGCGGCGGCGTCATGGCCGGCCGGCGCGAAGGCGGCGGCATTGGCGAAGATGGTCGATAGGTTGACCGAGCCGAACAGCACATAGACGCCGAAGATGCCGAGCGCGAAACCGAAGTCGCCGACACGGTTGACGACGAACGCCTTGATGGCGGCGGCATTGGCCGACGGCTTCTTGTACCAGAAGCCGATCAGCAGATAGGACGCGAGACCAACGCCTTCCCAGCCGAAGAACATCTGGATCAAATTGTCCGACGTCACCAGCATCAGCATGGCGAAGGTGAACAACGAAAGGTAGGCGAAGAAGCGCGGCCGGTTCGGATCGTGGTGCATGTAGCCGATCGAATAGATGTGCACCAAGGCGGATACGGTGTTGACCACAACCAGCATGACGACAGTCAGCGTGTCGATCCGCAGCGCCCAGGCGGCGTCGACGCCGCCGGACTGAATCCAGCGCATGACCGGAACGGTGAAGGCTTCGCCCGAGCCCAGCGCGACCGTGAAGAAGGCCACCCAGGACAGAACCGCCGAGATCACCAGGAAACCAGAGGTGATGTATTCCGATGCCTTGGCGCCCAGCGAATTGCCGAACAGCCCGACGATCAGGAAGCCGATGAGGGGAAGAAAGACGATGGCTTGGTACATGATTGCCCCGTTAACCCTTCATCATGTTCACGTCTTCGACCGCGATCGAACCGCGGTTTCGGAAGAAGACGACCAGAATGGCAAGACCGATCGCCGCCTCGGCCGCCGCCACCGTCAACACGAACAGTGCGAAGACCTGGCCGACGAGGTCGCCCAGCGCCGCCGAGAAGGCGACGAAATTGATGTTCACCGCCAGCAGGATCAGTTCCACCGACATCAGGATGACGATGACGTTCTTGCGGTTCAGGAAAATGCCGAACACGCCGAGCGTGAACAGGATGGCCGAAAGGGTGAGGTAATGTCCGATGCCGACGGTCATCTCAGATACCCTTCCCCGTCTCGACTTTCTTGATTTCGATGGCGGTCGCCGGCGTGCGGGCGACCTGCTCCGCGATCGACTGCCGCTTGATGCCCGGCTTGTGGCGAAGCGTCAAAACGATCGCGCCGATCATGGCGACGAGCAGCACCAGGCCTGCGATCTCGAAGTAAAAGAGATAATTCGTATAGAGAATGTCGCCGAGTGCCGCCGTGTTGGTGCGGGTGGCAAGATCGGGCGTCTTCTGCGTGATGGTGGTGGCGAGCTGCGGCGCGAAGGTGTAGCCGCCCAGCACCACGATGAGCTCCGCCGCCAGGATCAGCCCGACGAGCGCGCCGATCGGCGCATATTGCAAGGCACCGCTTTTCAGTTCCGCGAAGTCGACGTCGAGCATCATGACGACGAACAGGAACAGCACCATGACCGCGCCGACATAGACGACCAGCAGGATCATCGCCAGGAACTCGGCGCCGGTGAGCAGGAACAGCCCAGCCGCGTTGAAGAACGTGAGGATGAGGAACAGCACCGAATGCACGGGGTTGCGCGACGAGATGACCATGAAGGCCGACGCCACAGCGATAAAGGCGAAGAGGTAGAAGAAGGCCGCCTCTAGTCCGTTCAGCATAGGGGTTCCCCCAGGTTCCTGTTGGGCAAGGCTGGCGCCCTGCTCCATTCTTTTCGGCCTCGCCCCGCCTCCGGTTGCGAAACCGCGTTGTCCTTAGACGAGCCGTTGCGGCGCGTCCATCTTTCAAAACTCACCGGTAAGGTGCGTCCAGTTCCATGTTGCGCGCGATCTCGCGCTCCCAACGGTCGCCGTTGGCGAGCAGCTTTTCCTTGTCGTAATAAAGCTCCTCGCGCGTCTCGGTCGCGAACTCGAAATTCGGCCCCTCGACGATGGCGTCCACCGGGCAGGCTTCCTGGCAGAAGCCGCAATAGATGCACTTCACCATGTCGATGTCGTAGCGCACGGTGCGGCGGGTGCCGTCATTGCGCCGCGGACCGGCCTCGATGGTGATGGCCTGCGCCGGGCAGATCGCTTCGCACAGCTTGCAGGCGATGCAGCGTTCCTCGCCGTTCGGATAACGCCGCAGCGCATGCTCGCCACGGAAGCGCGGGCTGATCGGCCCCTTCTCGTGCGGGTAGTTGATCGTCTCCTTCGGCGACACGAACTGGCGCATCGACAGGAAGAAGGCGCCGACGAAGTCCTTCAGAAGCAGTGCCTTGGCGGCCTGAGCAAGAGCGGACATGTTCCTATTCGCCTCCAAATAATGCCGGTCCGCCCTGCCAACCGATGAACACACCGCCGAGCGCGGCCAAGGCCGGTAGGATCCAGAAGTAGCGACGGAGCTGCTGTGCAGAAAGCCCGTGATTCATTCCTACATTCTCAAGCCACGTGGTTTTATGGAGCACCAACCAGATCAACAAAATTCCCAGTTCCAACCAGAAAACGGCAACGATCGCACCCAAAACATTCGGGGACATCACGCCCCCCCCGTGAGTTTCAGGAACGCGGCAGTCGCCACCACCATGAACAGCGAGATCGGCAGGAACACCTTCCAGCCCAGACGCATCAGCTGGTCGTAGCGGTAGCGCGGCACGAATGCCTTCACCATGGAGATGAAGAAGAACATCAGGCAGACCTTGAGGACGAACCAGATCACGCCCGGCACCCAGGTGAAGGGTGCGAAGTCGAACGGCGGCAGCCATCCGCCCAGGAACAGGATGGTGGCCAGCGCGCACATCAGCACGATGGCGACATACTCGCCCAGGAAGAACAGCAGGAACGGCGTCGACGAATATTCGACCATGTGGCCGGCGACGAGTTCCGATTCCGCCTCGACCAGGTCGAAGGGCGGCCTGTTCGTCTCGGCCAGCGCCGAAATGAAGAAGATCACGAACATCGGGAACAGTGCCAGCCAGTTCCAGTCGAGGAAGGTGTTGGGCAGGCCCAGACGGGTGCCGAGGCCATCATGTTGCGACAACACGATGTCGGTGAGGTTCAGCGAGCCGACGGTGAGCAGCACTGTGACGATGACGAAGCCGATGGAGACCTCGTAGGACACCATCTGCGCCGCCGAGCGCAACGCGCCGAGGAACGGGTATTTCGAGTTCGACGCCCAGCCGCCCATGATCACGCCATAGACTTCGAGCGAGGAGATGGCGAAGACGTAGAGGATGCCGACATTGATGTTGGCGATCGCCCAGCCATTGTTGACCGGGATCACCGCCCAGGCGGCGATGGCAAGCACCGCCGAGACCAGCGGAGCGAGCAGGAACACGCCCTTGTTGGCGCCGGACGGAATGATCGGTTCCTTGAAAACGAACTTGAACAGGTCGGCGAAGGCCTGCAGCGTGCCCCACGGACCGACGACGTTCGGGCCGCGACGCAGCTGCACCGCCGCCCAGATCTTGCGGTCGGCATAAAGGATGTAGGCCACGAAGATCAGAAGCACGACGATCAGCACGACCGACTTCAAGAGGATCAGCAGCGCCGGCAGCACGTAGAAGGAGAAGAAGCTGTCCATGGTTTATTCCGCTGCCTGCCTGAAGCCGTTCTTCGCGAGCGCCGAGCATTCGGCCATGACCGCGGAGGCCCGCGCGATCGGGTTCGTCATGTAGAAGTCCTTCACCGGCGAGGTGAAGGCCGCCTTGTTGAGGCGGCCGCCGAGCTTTGCCACCTTGGTGACGTCGCCCGCTTCGCCTGCCGCGATCTGGTCGACGCGGGCAAGGTGCGGATGCTCGCCATAGAGCTTCTGCCGGAGCTGCGCCAGCGAATCGAACGGCAGCTTCTTGCCCAACACGTCCGACAATGCGCGCAGGATCGCCCAGTCCTCGCGGGCATCGCCCGGCGCGAAACCGGCGCGGTTGGTCTGCTGCACCCGGCCTTCGGTGTTGACGTAGGTGCCCGACTTTTCAGTGTAGGCCGCCGCCGGCAAGATGACATCGGCGCGGTGGGCGCCGGCATCGCCATGCGTGCCAATATAGACGACGAAACCGGAAGCCTTCGCCAGATCGAGTTCGTCGGCGCCGAGCAGAAACAGCACTTCGCTGTCGCTCAAGATGCCGGCGGTGTCCTTGCCGCCCTCGCCCGGCACGAAGCCGATGTCGAGGCCGCCGACGCGGGCAGCCGCGGTGTGCAGCACCGCAAAGCCGTTCCAGCCATCCTTCACGGCACCGACAGCCTGCGCCAGCTTGGCCGCCTGGCCGAGCACGGCAGCGCCATCCGAACGCGACAGCGCACCCTGGCCGACGATGATGAGCGGGTGTTCGGCCTTCTTCAGCGCCTGGAAGAATTTGCCATTGCCCTCGGCCAGATCCTTCAGCGTGTCTGGACCGGCGCCCAGCGCCTCATAGTCGTAGCGTGTGTCGCCGACCTCGCCGATCACGCCGACCGGCATATTGCCGGCGCGCCAGCGCTTGCGGATGCGAGCATTCAGCACCGAAGCTTCGAAGCGCGGATTGGTGCCGATGATCAGCACGGCGTCGGCGTGTTCGATGCCTTCGATGGTCGGGTTGAAGATGTAGCTGGCCCGGCCGAGCGACGGGTCGAGCGCTGCGCCATCCTGGCGACAGTCGATGCCAGCGGAACCCAGCGACTGCACGAGCTGCTTCAGCGCATACATTTCCTCGACAGCCGCCAGATCGCCGGCGATGGCGCCGATCTTCTCCGGTGCAGCCTTGGCGACGACATCTTTCACTGCTGCGAACGCCTCGGCCCAACTGGCGGGAGCCAGCTTGCCGTTCTTGCGCACATAGGGCCGGTCGAGGCGCTGCGTGCGCAGGCCGTCCCAGATGTAGCGGGTCTTGTCGGAAATCCACTCCTCGTTCACCGCTTCGTTGACGCGCGGCAGGATGCGCATGACCTCACGCCCACGGCTGTCGACGCGGATCGCCGAGCCGACCGCGTCCATGACGTCGATCGATTCGGTCTTGGTCAGTTCCCACGGCCGCGCCGTAAAGGCGAAGGGCTTTGAGGTCAGCGCGCCGACCGGGCAGAGGTCAACGACGTTGCCCTGCAGTTCCGACGTCATCGCCTGTTCGAGATAGGTGGTGATCTCGGCATCCTCGCCGCGGCCGATCAGACCGAGCTCGGAAATGCCGGCGACTTCGGTGGTGAAGCGGACGCAACGCGTGCAGTGGATGCAGCGGTTCATCACCGTCTTCACCAGCGGGCCGATATATTTGTCCTCGACCGCGCGCTTGTTTTCGTGGAAGCGCGAGGAATCGACACCGAAGGCCATCGCCTGATCCTGCAGGTCGCACTCGCCGCCCTGGTCGCAGATCGGGCAATCGAGCGGATGGTTGATGAGCAGGAACTCCATCACGCCTTCGCGCGCCTTCTTGACCATGGGCGAATTGGTCAGCATTTCCGGCGGCTCGCCATTCGGGCCGGGGCGCAGGTCGCGCACGCCCATGGCGCAGGAAGCCTGCGGCTTGGGCGGGCCGCCCTTCACCTCGACGAGACACATGCGGCAGTTGCCGGCGATCGACAGCCGCTCATGGAAACAGAAGCGCGGCACTTCCGCGCCCGCCGCTTCCGCCGCCTGCAGCAGCGTGTAGTGGTCGGGTACCTCGATGTCTTTGCCGTCGACCTTGAGCTTTGCCATCAATTGCTCCCGGCGTCTTTCGCCGTCTTATATGCCGCGAACAGATCAACGACGCTGACGCCGTTGATCTCCATTCCGGCGATCTGCGCATTTTCGATCTTTACGTTGCTCATGTTCACATCGGTGAACAACGTATTGGAAAGATTGACGTCTTCCACCCTGGCGTTGGCCAGGTTGACGTTGTGAAACTGCGTGTTCGACATGTTGACGTCGTCGAAGCACGAATTGGTGACGACGGCGCCGCGAACGTCGAGCACATCGCGCATGTCATGGACTTGCATCGCCGTCGCCTCCCTTCGCTCAATCGTTCGTCTTGGCGGCCAGAGCCGCCGCTTGCATCAGCCAGCCGTCGCGTTCGACGCGGCCCTTGAAGCCCAGATAGTCGTCAACCCAGGCGACCTCGGCCGACGTCCAGCCGGCGATCTGCGCATAGGTCCAGACGCCCTGGCCGTTCAGCACCTTTTCCAGCTTCGGGCCGATGCCGGTGATCGCCTTGAGGTCGTCTGGCGTCGCAGGCTTGTCGACAGCTGCCGGCTTGCGGAAATCCTCCGGCATCACGGCGACCGTCGGCGCAACGGGAGCCGGCACTTCGGCAACCGCGATCTCGGCGGGTGGCGCTTCCTGGATAGGCTCGGCTATCGGTTCGGCAATTTTCTCGGCAACCGACTGCGCTTCGGCGATCAGCTTTTTGGTGGTGGCGCGTGCCCTCGCCGCGGGAGCCTTGGCGGCCGTATCTGCGCCCTCGCCGGCAAAACTTTCGACACTGCCCGGGAAATCGTCCAGAACCGGCTGCAGCAGGCGTTGCGAAACCTCGGCCGCGCCGGTCAGCGCGCCAACCCACAGTCCGAAGGCATGGCTGGCCAGGCCGACGCCGAGCGCCGACATCGCTGCGGCTCCGGCGACCGGATGCGCGAACAGATTGACGGCGTTGGCCATCTCCTGCGGCATCAATTTGGTCAGCTCTTGGTTCATGGTCTCGAAATCGTTCACGTCAGGCACTTCGCGATCGGGGGTGGGAAACATCGATGGCCTCCTAAGCCGCTTCGTTCCGTATGCCCTGCTCTTGCTGCCGTTTCCTGTTCAGCAGGGCTTGCGCCCCTGTTCTCTCATTGTCTTGTTACTCTGCCGCGACGAGAACCGGCTCGGCGCGATGCGCATTGCGGGTGAATTCGTCGATGCGCCGCTCGATCTCCGGGCGGAAATTGCGGATCAGGCCCTGGATCGGCCATGCGGCCGCGTCGCCCAGCGCACAGATGGTGTGGCCCTCGATCTGCTTGGTGACGTCGAGCAGCATGTCGATCTCGCGCTTCTGCGCCTCGCCGCGCACCAGCCGCTCCATGACGCGCCACATCCAGCCGGTGCCCTCGCGGCACGGCGTGCACTGGCCGCAGCTTTCGTGCTTGAAGAAATAAGCGAGCCTGGCGATCGCCTTCACGACGTCGGTCGACTTGTCCATGACGATGACGGCGGCGGTGCCGAAGGACGACTTCTTCTCGCGCATGCCGTCGAAATCCATGATGGCATCGGCCATGTCCTCGCCCTTGATCACGGGGCAGGACGCGCCGCCGGGGATGACGGCCAGCAGATTGTCCCAACCGCCGCGGACGCCGCCGCCGTGCTTTTCCACCAGTTCGCGGAAGGTGATGCCCATCGCTTCTTCGACGGTGCACGGCGTGTTGACGTGGCCGACCAGCATGAACAGCTTGGTGCCGACATTGTTGGGACGGCCGATGGACGAAAACCAGGCAGCGCCGCGACGCAGGATGGTCGGCGCCACCGCGATCGATTCGACGTTGTTGACCGTGGTCGGGCAGCCATAGAGGCCGACATTGGCCGGGAATGGCGGCTTCAGGCGCGGCTGGCCTTTCTTGCCTTCCAGGCTTTCGAGCAGCGCGGTTTCCTCGCCGCAGATATAGGCGCCGGCGCCGTGATGGACGTAGATGTCGAAATCGTAGCCGTTCTTGTTGCCCTTGCCGATCAGCTTGGCCTCGTAGGCCTCGTCGATGGCGCGCTGCAGCGCCTCGCGCTCGCGGATAAACTCGCCGCGCACATAGATGTAGGCGGCGACCGCGCCCATGGCGAAGCCGGCAAGCAGGCAGCCTTCGACCAGCGTGTGCGGGTCATGGCGCAGGATATCGCGGTCCTTGCAGGTGCCGGGCTCGGATTCGTCGGCGTTGACGACCAGATAGCTCGGCCGGCCATCACTCTGCTTGGGCATGAACGACCATTTGAGACCCGTCGGGAAGCCGGCGCCGCCGCGACCGCGCAGGCCCGACGCCTTCATCTCGTTGATGATCCAGTCACGGCCTTTCTCGATCAGGCCCTTGGTTCCATCCCAGGCGCCGCGCGACATCGCGCCGGCCAGCGACTGGTCGAAGCGACCATAGATGTTGGTGAAGATGCGGTCCTTGTCCTGAAGCATTGATCGTCCCTCAGACCGGTTTCTTGCCGAACACGCGGATGTATTCCTCGACCCCGCCCTTGGCGAGCGCCTTGGCCTGCTTCACCCAATCCTCGCGCTCGATGCGGCCGTGGAAGGCAAGATAGCCGTCGACCCATACGCGTTCGGCCTTCTTCCAGGACGCGACCTGGGCGTAGGTGAAGATACCCAATTCATGCAGCGTCGCCTCGATCTTCGGCCCGACGCCGGAGATGAGCTGGAGGTCGTCCACCGCAGTCGGCTTCTCGATGCCCTTCGGCCGATCCTTGTGATCGAGCGAGGGCTTGGCCGGCGCGGCTGCTTTTTTCGGTGCCGCAGCCGCAGCCTCGGTCTTCTTCGCGACGGGCTTTGCTTCGGCCTTCGCCTTGGCGGGAGCCTTCGGCACGGCTGCGACCTTCGCCGGCTCGGCCACCTTGGCTGGCTCGGCGGCAACGGCCGGTGCTTCCTTGGCGGCTTTCGCGGCCGCCTTGGCTTCCTTGTCGCGTGTCGTCTTGAGGATGGCCTTCTCGTCAGCCAGCGCGGAGAAGCCGCTGATCGGCGCCGAGAATATACGGCCGTTCTGCGGGCCGACCGGCACATCCGCGCCCTTGCCCGCTTCGAAGGCGTCGATGATCTCGGCCAGACGTTCCGGCGTCAGATCCTCATAGGTATCCTTGAAGATCATGACCATCGGCGCGTTGACGCAAGCGCCGAGGCATTCGACCTCTTCCCACGACAGCGTGCCGGTTTCATTGGTGTGGAACTGGTCGTGATGGATCTTGGAACGGCAGACGTCCATCAGCTCTTCCGAGCCGCGCAGCATGCAGGGCGTGGTGCCGCAAACTTGGATGTGGGCACGCGTGCCGACCGGCTTCAGCTGATACTGCGTGTAGAAGGTGGCGACTTCCAGCCCGCGAATGAAGGGCATGCCCAGCATCTCGCAGATCGATTCGATCGCGGCCTTGGTGACCCAGCCTTCCTGCTCCTGCGCAATCATCAGGAGCGGGATGATCGCCGACTGCTCGCGGCCCTTCGGATATTTGGCGATCCACTTCTTGGCCGACGCCGCATTCGCCCTGTTGAAGGCGAAGGAAGCTGGCTGGACGCTGGCATCTGCGAGACGACGGACTGACATTTAGCGATCGACCTCACCAAACACGATGTCGAGGGAGCCGAGGATGGCGGTGACATCGGCCAGCATGTGGCCGCGACACAGGAAATCCATGGCCTGCAGATGCGCGAAACCGGGCGCGCGCAGCTTGCAGCGGTAGGGTTTGTTGGTGCCGTCGGAGACCAGGTAGACGCCGAACTCGCCCTTGGGCGCTTCGACGGCCGCATAGACCTCGCCGGCCGGCACGCGATAACCTTCGGTGTAAAGCTTGAAGTGATGGATGAGCGCTTCCATCGAGCGCTTCATCTCGCCACGCTTCGGTGGCACCACCTTGCCGTCGACATTCGACACCGGACCGGTGCTTTCCTTGCCGAGCAGAAGGTCGATACACTGGCGCATGATCCTGGCCGACTGGCGCATCTCTTCCATGCGGATGAGGTAGCGGTCGTAGCAGTCGCCGTTCTTGCCGATCGGAATATCGAAGTCGAGCTCCGAATAGCACTCGTAGGGCTGCGACTTGCGCAGGTCCCACGCAGCGCCCGAGCCACGCACCATCACGCCGGAGAAACCCCAGGCCCAGGCATCGGCCAGCGACACCACGCCAATGTCGGCGTTGCGCTGCTTGAAGATGCGGTTGGGGGTGAGCAGCGCGTCAAGGTCGTCGATCGACTTCAGGAACGGGTCGATCCACTTGCCGATGTCTTCGATCAGCTTGGTCGGCAGGTCCTGATGCACGCCGCCCGGACGGAAATAGGCGGCATGCATGCGCGAGCCGGAGGCGCGTTCATAGAACACCATCAGCTTCTCGCGCTCGACGAAGCCCCACAGCGGCGGGGTGAGCGCGCCAACGTCCATGGCCTGCGTCGTCACATTGAGGATGTGCGACATGATGCGGCCGATTTCGGAAAACAGCACGCGGATCAGCTGGCCGCGCTTCGGCACTTCGATACCGAGCAGCTTCTCGGCGGCGAGCGCGAAGGCATGCTCCTGGTTCATCGGCGCGCAATAGTCGAGCCGGTCGAGATAGGGCACGGCCTGCAGATAGGTCTTCTGCTCGATCAGCTTCTCGGTGCCGCGATGAAGCAGGCCGATATGCGGATCGACGCGGTCGACCACTTCACCGTCCAGCTCCAGCACGAGGCGCAGAACGCCGTGCGCGGCCGGATGCTGCGGACCGAAGTTGATGTTGAAATTGCGGACGGAGGTCTCGGCCATGGGGCGCCTCAGTTCGTCTTGGCTTTTTCATCACCCGGCAGCACGTAGTCCGTGCCTTCCCAGGGAGACAAAAAGTCAAAATTGCGGAATTCCTGCTTGAGCTCGACCGGCTCGTAGATCACCCGCTTGGCTTCGTCGTCGTAGCGAACCTCGACGAAACCGGTGAGCGGAAAATCCTTGCGCAGCGGATGGCCCTCGAACCCGTAGTCGGTGAGGATGCGGCGCAGGTCCGGATGGCCGGAGAACAGAACGCCGTAGAGATCGTAGGTCTCGCGCTCGAACCAGTCGGCACCCGGCCACACGCCGGTGACCGACGGTACCATCGTCTCCTCGTCGGCAAGGACCTTCAGGCGCACGCGCAGGTTCTGCTTCGGCGAAAGCAGGTGATAGACAACGTCGAAGCGTTGTGCCCGCGACGGGTAATCGGCACCGGACACGTCGATGAACGAGATGAACTGGCACTTGGTGTCGTCGCGCAGGAAGGTCGCCGCCTTGACGACGTCGGCGGCGTTGACCGTCACGGTCAGCTCGCCATAGGCGATCACGCTGTCGGTCACCGTGGCGCCGAGCTTGTCCTTGATATGGGCGGCAAGGTCGTTGAGGGCTTCACTCATGATCGATCACCGCTCGATGGTGCCGGTGCGGCGGATCTTCTTCTGCAGAAGAAGCAGGCCGTAGAGCAGCGCCTCGGCGGTCGGCGGGCAGCCAGGCACATAGATGTCGACCGGCACCACGCGGTCGCAACCGCGCACCACCGAATAGGAATAGTGATAATAGCCGCCGCCATTGGCGCAGGAGCCCATCGAGATGACGTAGCGCGGCTCCGGCATCTGGTCGTAGACCTTGCGCAGCGCGGGCGCCATCTTGTTGGTCAGCGTGCCGGCGACGATCATCACGTCGGACTGGCGCGGAGACGCGCGCGGCGCGATGCCGAAACGCTCGCTGTCATAGCGCGGCATGGCGCTGTGGATCATCTCCACCGCGCAGCAGGCCAGGCCGAAGGTCATGTACATGAGCGAGCCGGTGCGCGCCCAGGTGATCAGCGCCTCGCTGGAGGTGACCAGGAAACCCTTGTCGGCGAGCTCATTGTTGATCTCGAGGAAAAAGGGATCGTTGGACCCGAGCGGCTTGCCCGTGTTCGGGTCGAGAATGCCCTTCGGCCGCGGCGCGACGAGCGTGCCGGAATTGTCGTTCAATCCCATTCCAGCGCTCCTTTCTTCCATTCATAAGCAAAGCCGATGGTCAGCACACCCAGGAAAACCATCATCGACCAGAAGCCGAGCATGCCGATCTGACCGAATGACACCGCCCAGGGGAACAGGAAGGCCACTTCCAGGTCAAAGATGATGAACAGGATCGACACCAGATAGAAGCGGATGTCGAACTTCATGCGGGCGTCGTCGAAGGAATTGAAACCGCATTCGTAAGCCGACAGCTTTTCCGGGTCGGGATTGCGGTAGGCGACAAGGAAAGGCGCCACGATAAGGGCAAGGCCGACGATCAGCGCCACACCGATGAAGAGGACGATGGGCAGATACGAACTGAGGAGTGCGTTCATGCTGCGACTTTCCGTTGGTGGCTTATCCACCTGATACAGCACAAGACCTTAGGGCGGAAGCGCGCGTGTTCAACGGCTAAACCGTTTTACGGGGCCCATGCTGCAATGCGGCGACGGTTAGCGCAGCGCTCCCGGCGAAGCAAGTCAAACCTTGTCCAAAATGCGGCTGTGGACGCTTGATCCGGGAAAACTGGTCCGATCGGCTCCTATTTGATTTCCTTCACTTTTTACTCCACTTTTCTCTCCTGACAGGATTGGCGCCGAAACCCTGCTAGCATGGGTGGAATCGCCGCCCTTGGCGGCCAGCTCGAACCGCCAGAATGCCGTCAGGATGAAAGACAAGATCTCGCTCAAGACCGCGCGTCGCATCGCCCTGGCGGCGCAGGGTTTCGCCGACCCGCGACCAAGTACCACGCCCGACCGCCGCCATCTCGGCCGCGTGCTTTCCCGCACCGGTCTGTTGCAGATTGATTCTGTCAGCGCGGTGGTGCGCGCCCACTACATGCCGCTCTATTCGCGCCTCGGCGCCTATCCGATGTCGCTGCTCGACGAAGCCATGGCGCCGGGCCGCAAGCGCGCGCTGTTCGAATATTGGGCGCACGAGGCCTCGCTCTTGCCGATCGAGACCTATCCCTTGATGCGCTGGCGCATGGAGCGAGCCGAACGCGGCGAGGAAATGTATACCGGCCTTGCCAAATGGGGCTGCCAGAACGCCAACCTCATCGACGAGATCTTTCGCGAGGTCGAAACGCGCGGACCGATCGCCGCCTCGGAAATCGAAGGCCACAAGGGCAATGGCGGCTGGTGGGGCTGGAGCGCGGCCAAGCATGCCTTCGAATGGCTGTTCTGGGCCGGCCGCATCACCACCCATTCGCGCCGCGGCTTCGAGCGCCTCTACGACCTGCCCGAGCGCGTGCTGCCACAGGCCGTGCGCGACCTGCCCGTCCCCTCGCCCGAGGACGCGCACCGCGAACTGTTGCGCATGTCTGCCCGCGCTCATGGCGTCGCCACCTATGCCTGCCTGCGCGATTATTTCCGCCTTGCCCCGGAGGACACAAAGGCGCGGCTGGAGGAACTGGTCGAGGACGGCGAACTGATCCCGGTGCGCGTCGAGGGTTGGGACAAACCGGCCTATCTGCACAAGGACGCCCGCCAGCCGCGCAAGGTGGAAGCGCGCGCGCTGCTCGCTCCGTTCGATCCGTTGGTGTTCGAGCGCAGCCGCGCCGAGAACCTGTTCGACTTCCGCTATCGCATCGAGATCTACACGCCGGCCGAAAAGCGGCAATACGGCTATTACGTGCTGCCTTTCCTCCATGAAGAGAAGATCGTCGGCCGCATCGACGTGAAGGCGGATCGGCCAGCCGGTGTGCTGCGCGTGCATGCCGCCTATGCCGAGCCGCACGCGCCGGCCAACACCGCCGAGGCACTGTTCGAGGAATTGAAGCAGATGCAGGGCTGGCTCGGCCTGGAACGCATCGAGGTCACGCCGGCCGGCGATCTCGGCCCTGCCCTGGCCGATGTGGCAGGAATGGCCAAAGCCGCCTGAGGAGAGAATACCCGAATGCCGCACGAACCCGCTTTGCAATTCCGGGCAGCGACGATGGACGATGTCGCGCTGGTTCGCGACATCGTGCGCGCGGCCTATTCGAAGTGGATTCCCGTGATCGGCCGCGAGCCAAGCCCGATGAAGGCTGACTACGATGAGGTGCTGCGGAAGCACCAATTCACCCTTCTCCATGAAGGTCCTAAGGTTGCCGGACTAATTGAGACGACGCTGGAAGACGATCATTTGTGGATCGAGAATGTCTGCGTGCTGCCCGCCCATCAGGGCAAAGGGTTCGGCAAGACGCTGCTTCGCTACGCCGAGGAGATGGCGGTTGAGGCCGGCCGCAAGGAAATCCAATTGCTGACCAATGCCGCCTTCGAGGCCAACATCGCCCTCTATGAGCGGCTCGGCTACATCATCACCGGACGCGAAGCCTATATGGAAGGCACGACGGTCTACATGAAGAAGCGGCTTGAAGCGTAGTGCCGACGTCAACCCACCCACCGATATCCTCGAGAAGAAATATGAAGCGCGTGTTGATCACCGGCATGTCCGGAACTGGAAAGTCAGCGACGATCGGAGAGCTTAGCGCGCGTGGCTATGCCGCCTGCGATCTCGACACGCCCGAATGGTCGCACTGGATCGACGCCGCCTCGGACGACACGCTGACACCCGGAGATGGCAAGGATTGGGTGTGGCAGCTGGACAAGGTCCGGGCCCTGCTTTCCGAACCGCGTGAAGGCATGCTCTTCATCAGCGGCTGCGCTGAGAACATGGGAGAGCTTTTCCCGCTGATCGACACCGTGATTCTGCTTTCGGCGCCGATCGATACGATCATGCAGCGCGTGTCGGCACGCATGTCGAGTGGCTACGGCGGTGTGGCGGAGGAGCGCCGCAAGATCGCCGAACTGATCGAGCTGATCGAGCCGCTGCTTCGGGAGTCCGCCGACCACGAAATCGATTCCAGCGGTCCTCTTCAAGCAACGGTCGACCGGATCCTACAAGTCGCATAGCGTTTCAGTTGCATTCTCGCCGGCGGATATCCCACCGCACCGCAAAATTTAGACGATCAGTCCGCCTCGGTTCGCATGTGGAGCCTGTCCAGTCCGGTCTTGATCATGGAACCGTAGCCGTTCTCCTCAAGAACACTGGCCCGCCTTAGGCCGGCTTTCGCATGAAACCTGGCTTGTTCAAGATTCCCGATTCGGCGATACGCATCCCCCACATTGAGATGGAGCGAAGGAAGAAAGCTCGCAAGCGCCGGCGCCAGCGGATCCGCGTCCCCCTCCGCCCTCCCTGTCGCCGCCTCAAGAGCGGCGATGTCCCAGGCAAGCTCCATGGCCACATCTTCTTCTGTATCGGCCAGAAAATGCGCGATGATACAGCGGCGATAAGGATCGGTCTCGAAGCCGTCGTTCCATAGCCGCTGAAGCTCCAACTTTCCCGCGCAACGATCGCCGCTTTGAAGAATCGCCACGGCTGCGGTGATCGCGTCGATGGAAAGTTCAGCCACCACTACACCGAGCGTGTCACGCCGCCGTCGACGCGGATGTTCTGGCCGGTGATATATGCCGCGGCATCCGAGGCCAGGAAGGCGATGGTAGCGGCGATTTCCTCGCTGGTGCCGTAGCGCTTCAAGGGCACGCTGTCGCGCCGCTCTTCGGTCGCCGGCAGGCTGTCGATCCAGCCCGGCAGCACATTGTTCATGCGGATGTTGTCGCCGGAATAGGCCTCGACGAAGATCTTGGTAAAGGAAGCAAGTCCGGCCCTGAAGACCGCCGACGTCGGAAACATCGGGCTCGGCTCGAATGTCCAGGCAGTCGAGATGTTGATGATGGTGCCGGCCTTTTGCCTCTGCATCACCGGCGCAACCAGCCGCGTCGGGCGGATGACGTTCATCAGATAGGTGTCGAGGCCCTTGTGCCAGTCATCGTCGCTGATCTCGAGGATCTGCGCGCGCGGGCCATGGCCGGCGCTGTTGACCAGCACGTCGATACGGCCCCAGGTCGAAACGGCGAGGTCGACCAGCCGCTTGAGATCGTCATTGGACTGGTTCGAGCCGGTGACGCCGACGCCGCCCAGTTCCTTGGCCAATGCCTCGCCCTTGCCGGAGGAGGACAGGATCGCGACCTTGTAGCCGTCCGCTGCCAGCTTGCGCGCCGCCGCCGCGCCCATGCCGCTGCCGCCGGCAGTCACCACCGCCACCTTCTGAACCGCCATTACCTTCTCCTCTCCGATGCGGCCGAGCCGGACGGCTCCGCCATGTTGCTATCCTCAGATAGCATCAGACGATAGCAGACGAACCCCGGCAAGAGGCAACTTCGGCAGGGCCAGAGGACGAACGTGGTGATGGAATAAACAGCCCGTTCAAGCCCGCATCGGCTCGCCAGGCTCGGCGGCAGCAAGCTCTTCGAAATACTGGCGCAACGTGCGTGGTTCGCGTCCGAGGATGGTACGCAGCGTCAGGCTGTTTCCCGCAGAACCAAAGGCCGAATAGGATTCGAACACGCGCGCGAGTTGCTGCAGCGCTTCCCCCTCAAAGGGCGGCCTGGCGACAGCTGCCCACTCCTCGAAACTGCGTTCCACCGCCTCGATCGAGCGTCCGAGCACGGCGCTCATCATCGCGGCGATCTCGACGCGGTTGTACATACCGTCTGCGGCGAGCTCGAAGGAGCCATAGGCAAGCCGGTCATCCGTCAGAGCCTCGGCAGCCACTTCGGCGACATCGCGATAGTCGACCCGCGCCAGCCGCGCAGTGTTCGAAAAGGGTTCGACGAACATACTGTCCCGGACAATGGCTCGCCACGCCGGCGCGATGTTCTGGAACAGTGTTGCGGGGTAAAGAATGGTGTAGTCGAGATTGGAGCGCAGCAGCGCCTCTTCGACGGGCAATTTGCTGGCGTGGTTGGCCAGTCCGTTGGCCGGATGAATGACCGAAGAAAACACGAACTTGCCCACCCCTGCCCGTTTCGCCGCATGCACCATGGCGATGCCGAGTGCCGGTTCGTCCGCTACGAAAGGTGGACCGACATAGTAGACGCCATGGACACCCCTGAGCGCAGCGTCGAGGCTTTCGGCATCGCGCAGGTCACCGTCCACGATTTCGGAAGCGCCATTGTTCCGCGCCGAATGTGCGGCAGCCTCGTTGCGCACCAACGCCCGCACGATGACGCCACGCCGGGCAAGCTCGGCAGCGACATAGCCGCCGCTGCGGCCGGAAGCGCCAACCACGAGCACGGTTTTCCTGTTCACATCGGACATCCCGTTTTCCTTCCATATTGGATCCGCATGTCCTGAAACATCGGTCTCTCGCCCTTCGGTTGGTAGAGGGCCAATTCGTGATACCGTCTCTCGAAAATCGGAGAACGGTATGGATCGGTTTGGTGATGTCGAAGCGTTCCTGGCAATCGTGGAACGCGGAAATCTTTCAGCCGCTGCCCGGCATCTCGGCCGCTCGTTGCAGGCGGTCAGCCGTTCGCTGGCAGCTCTTGAAAAAAGCGTTGGCGTTGAGCTCGTGCGCCGCACCACGCACAAGGCGCAGCCCACGGAAGCCGGATATGATTTCTACCGCCGCGTGAAACCGGCACTTTCGGAGATTGCCGAGGCCAGGGCCGAGGCAGGCAATCGCAGCGCCGAACCTTCCGGGCTGCTCAAGATCGGCGGGCCGGAATTGTTCGGGCCAAGCTATCTCATCCCCATCGTCGCGCGCTTCATGGAAATGCACCCCAAGGTGGAGGTCGAACTCAGCCTCTCGAACCGCTTCGTCGATCTTGCCCAGGAAGGGCTCGACCTTGCCATCCGCATTGGCGAGCTGCCGGATTCGGACTTGAAGGCGCTCCGGCTCGGTGTCATGCGCCGTGTGGTCTTCGGCGCTCCGTCCTATTTCGACAAATATGGCAGGCCACGGCATCCGCGTGAATTGGCGGAACATCAATGCGTTTTCCGCAACACCGACCGTGACGCTGGTGCATGGCAATTTCAGGATGGCGGCAGACCGATGACCGTCAAGGTGAGCGGACGGCTGCATCTCGACAACGCCGCGGCGAGCCATTCCGCCGTCGCTGTCGGTCTTGGCATCGGCCGCGTACCGCTTTGGCAAGTGCAGGATCTCGTCGACAGCGGCGCAATCGAGGTGATCCTCGAAGCGTTTGAACAACCGGCGGTCCCGGTTCATGTCATCTGGCCGGCCGCTCGCCTGCCGCTCGCCAAAACGCGGCTTTTCATCGACTTCCTGGCCGCCAATCTACACATCGAACGGCGCAATCGCGAATGCGTCGTGGTTTGATCGCCAGATCGGCGCCGGACTGGCATGGCCACGCATGCGACGTCATCCGCCGTAACCATGCGTTGACAGCACGGCCCGCCCAAGCCTAAATCCGGCAAAGACGGTCTCCTCTCTTCACCGGGAGGAGCGAAGAGGGAATGCGGTGCGAGGTTCAAAAACCTCAACTCCGCGGCTGTCCCCGCAACTGTGAGCGACGAGCCAAGGCCGATAGCCACTGGGATTTCCCGGGAAGGCGGCACCGAGGCGACGACCCGCGAGCCAGGAGACCTGCCGTCCGACCAAAACCCCAACGCCTGGCGGGTGTCCCGGGCAAGGAGTCCGATTTGGATCGCAACGGCAGTTTTTCGGCTGAGACGGCGGGTGTTGCGGCAGACGCCGACACCGCGCCCGTCACCATCATCGTCTGTTCCTCGTGCCGCGACGAGACCGGCTCGGACGCGCGTCCACGTGCCGGCGCGCTGCTGGCCGAGGCTACCCGCACCGCCGCCGAGGATAACCGGAACATCGAAGTCCGCACCGTCGAATGTCTCGGCAACTGCAAGCGCCGGCTCTCCGCCGCCTTGTTGCGCGACGGCTGCTGGAGCTATGTCTTCGGCGACCTGACCGCCGAAAGCGGCCCCGACCTCGTCGCCGGCGCAGAACTTTTCGTCACCTCCGAGGACGGCCTCATCCCATGGCGCGGCCGCCCTGATTCGCTGAAGCGCGGCCTGATCGCGCGCATCCCTCCCCTTACCATGCTGAAGGACTAGACATGACCGCTTCCGTTTCCCGCGTGCCCTGCACCGTCGTCACCGGCTTCCTCGGCGCCGGCAAGACGACGCTGATCCGCCATATCCTCGAAAACGCCAAGGGCAAGCGGCTGGCGCTGATCGTCAACGAGTTCGGCGACGTCGGCGTTGACGGCGAAATCCTCAAGGGCTGCGGCATCGACACCTGCCCGGAGGAAAACATCGTCGAGCTCGCCAATGGCTGCATCTGCTGCACCGTAGCCGACGATTTCGTGCCGGCGCTCGACCAGATCCTGTCGCGCACGCCGAAGGTCGACCATATCCTGATCGAGACCTCGGGTCTCGCTCTGCCGAAGCCGCTCGTGCAGGCCTTCCAGTGGCCGACCGTGAAGAACCGCGTCACCGTCGACGGCGTTATCGCCGTGGTCGACGGCCCGGCACTGGCCGAAGGCCGTGTCGCCGCCGACATGGACGCGCTCGCCGCCCAGCGCGTGGCGGACGATTCGCTCGACCATGACGATCCGGTCGAAGAGGTGTTCGAGGATCAGGTCGCCTGCGCGGACCTGATCATCCTTTCCAAGAGCGACCTGATGGACGCCGCTGGCACGGCAAAAGCCAATGCCGTGCTGGACGAGCACGTCGCACGCGCCGTCAAGGTGGTGCCGACCGCCCAGGGCAAGGTCGATCCTTCCGTGCTGCTCGGTCTCGGCCTGGCGGTCGAGGACGACATCGAGAACCGCAAGAGCCATCACGACGGCATGGGCGACCACGAGCATGACGACTTCGATAGCTTCGTCGTCGAGATACCCTCGATCGCCAATCCGGACGAACTGGCCCGCCGCGTCGCCGACGCCGCAGAGAAGGAAAACGTGCTGCGTGTGAAGGGCTTCGTCGAAGTCGACGCCAAGCCGATGCGGCTCCTGCTGCAGGCGGTCGGCCCGCGCGTGAACCACTATTACGACCGCGCATGGACCGCTAGCGACGACCGCCGCTCGCGGCTGGTGGTGATCGGTCTGAAGGGCCTCGACCGCCCGGCCATCGAACGTATTCTGGTGGGGTAAGACTTGCACATCCTGACCACCACCTCCGCCTCGCTCGACGACATCGCCGAGCCAGTCGACCTGCGCCAGCAGCCGGCGGAGATGGTGGCGCTGTCGTTCACCGACAGCGATCTGGCCGGACTGGCATCGGCCTGGCAGGCGGATGCCGGCAACCTGCCTTCGATGCGGCTGGCGGCGTTGCGGGATCTGCGCCACCCGATGTCGGTCGATCTGTGGATCGACAGCGTGGCCCAACACGCCAAGGTGATCCTGGTGCGCATCCTCGGCGGTCACGACTGGTGGCGCTACGGCTGCGACCAGCTCGCCGCGGTGGCGGGTGCCAAGGGCATCAAGCTGGCGCTGCTGCCCGGCGAATCGCACGATGAAGACCTGCGGCTCACCGAGGCCTCCACCTTGCCCGCGGATGAGCTGGCGGCGCTGCTTTCCTATTTCCGCCAGGGCGGCGCAGCCAACATGACGGCGCTCGTGCGACGCCTGGCCGGGCTTTGCGGCCGGAACGTCGTCGCAACCCAGCCGGTCGAAGTGCCGAAGGCTGGTTTTTATCAACCGGGCATTGGTGTGGCGGATGGATTGGCTTCCTTCTTCCCGTTCACGGGGAGAATATCCCAGCAGGGGGGTCTGAAGGACGGGCAGGAGCCGCCCCTCATCCGCCCCTTCGGGGCACCTTCTCCCCGTGAACGGGGAGAAGGAAACAACCCCGTTGTCCCGATCCTGTTCTACCGCTCGATGCTGCTGGCGGCCGACGCCGCGCCTATCGATGCTTTGGCTGAAGCGTTGCAGGCACGCGGCATCGCCGCGGTGCCGATCTTCGTTTCCAGCTTGAAGGACAAGACCTCGCTCGATTTTGTCGAGACCGCGTTCGGCGAGCTAAAGCCGGCGGCGATCGTCACCGCCACCGCCTTTGCTTCCGGCGCGGAACCCGGCACCGAGACGCTGTTCGACCGTGCCGGCGTGCCGGTGTTCCAGATCATCGTCGCCACCACGCGCCGTGACGCCTGGGAAACCAATCAGCGCGGGCTAGCGCCCGCCGACCTTGCCATGCATGTCGTGCTGCCGGAGCTGGATGGCCGCATCCTCGCCGGCGCCGTCTCCTTCAAGGCCGAGGTCGAGGCGAATGCCGCTCTTGCCTTCCGCGCCTTCGCCAACCGGCCGGAACCCGATCGTGTCGAAAGCGTCGCCAACCGCATCGCCGCCCATATCCGGCTGCAAAAGACACCGGCGAGCGAACGCCGCCTTGCCATCCTGATCCCGGACTATCCGAGCGCACCGGGGCGCACCGGCTATGCCGTCGGTCTGGATGTGCCTTCCTCCGTGCTTGCCATGCTGCACGACCTTAAGGAGGCCGGTTACGCGGTTGAGAAGATTCCGCAATCGCCGCGCGTGCTGCTCGATCTTCTCGAACGGAACTGCGAAGGGCTTTCGCTGGAAGACTACGCAATACTGTCCGAACATCTGCCGGACGAGGCACGCCGGATAGTGGTCGAAGCCTGGGGCGAGCCGGCGGCATCGTCCCGCTTCCCCTTCCGTGCGGCCACCTTCGGCAACGTCACCGTGGCGCTGGCGCCGGATCGTGGCCGCTCGGCGGACCGGCGCGCCGACTATCATGACCCGACGCTGCCGCCGCGCCACGAACTGGTCGCTTTCGGCCTGTGGCTGCAGCAATCGCTCGGCGTGCAGGCGATCGTCCATGTCGGCGCCCATGGAACGCTGGAATGGCTGCCCGGCAAGACGGTGGCGCTTGGGCAGAATTGCTTCCCCGAGATCGTCACTGGCGCGCTGCCGGTCATCTATCCTTTCATCGTCTCCAATCCGGGCGAGGCCGCACAGGCCAAGCGCCGCATCGCCGCCGTCACCCTCGGCCATCTGCCGCCGCCGTTGACCGGCGCGGGCCTGGACGAAAGCCAGCAGGAACTGGAGCGGCTGGTCGACGAATATGCGCAGGCCGATGGGCTCGACCGCCGCCGTCGCGACCGGCTGGCGAAGCTGATCGTGGAGACTGCCTCCAAGACCGGCCTTGCCTCGGAAGCCGGCGTCGCCAGGACCGACGCGCCAGATGAAGCGCTGCGTCGCATCGACGCCTGGCTGTGCGACGTCAAGGATTTCGCGGTCAAGGACGGCTTGCATATCTATGGCCGCGCGCCGGATGGCGAGGCCAACGCACTGCGCCTGCAAAGCGCGATCAATGAAAAAGCCACCCTGCTGGCCGCGCTCGACGGCCGCCACATCACCGCAGGGCCGGCGGGCGCGCCGGCGCGTGGCCGCACCGACGTGCTGCCCACCGGGCGCAACCTGTTCACCGCAGATCCGCGCACCATGCCGACGCCGACCGCCTTTGATCTCGGCAAGGCCGCTGCCGACGAGATCGTGGTCAGTTTCATGCAAAGCCATGGTGACTGGCCGCGCGCTCTGGTCATCGATCTCTGGGGTTCCGCCTCGCTGCGCACCGGCGGTGAGGAGATTGCCCAGGGCCTGGCGCTGATGGGCTGCCGCCCGCAATGGGATGCCGCCACCGGCCGTATCACCGGCATCGAAGTACTGCCGCCGGCGGCACTTGGGCGGCCGCGTGTCGACGTCACCTGGCGCATATCAGGCCTGTTCCGCGACATGTTCCCAACCCAGATCGCGCTCATCGACGCCGCCGCGCGCGCCGTTGCCCAGCGAGACGAGGACGACACCGAAAATCCGCTCGCCGCCGCCACGCGTGCCGCAGGGCGGGTCGAGCCACGCATCTTCGGTTCTTCGCCCGGCACCTACGGCGCCGGCCTGGAAGCCATGCTGGCCAGCGGCGAATGGCAAAGCCGCGAAGAGCTTGGCCGCGCCTATCTCGATGCAGCCTCGCACGCCTATGGCGGCGCCGAAGGCGAAGGGGCAGCTGCGCCCGGTGCCTTTGCCGGCCGTATCGCGGAGGCTGATCTTCTCGTGCATACCGGCGACGATCCCGGCCGCGACATCCTCGAGGGTTCCGCCGACGTCGCCTTCATTGGCGGCTTCGCGGCGGCTGTCGCAGCGCTTGGCGGCAAGGCCGACGTTATCGTACTCGACACCACTGACCCGGCGAAGCCGAAGCCGCGTTCGGTGTCAGAAGCGGTGACGCGTGTGGTGCGGGCACGCGCCGTCAACCGGCGCTTCATCGAGGGACAGATGCGGCACGGCCCGCGCGGCGCCTCGGAATTCGCCGAGACGGTCGACAGGCTCGTCGGCTTCGCCGAAACCACCCAAGCCATTGCAGGCAATCTGATCGGCGCCGTGCACGATGCCTATCTGGGCGACGAGACTGTGCGCGCCTTCCTGTTGCGCGAGAACCCGGCAGCCGCGAAATTCATCGCCGAACGCCTCGCCTCGGCAAGACGGCGCGGACTGTGGCACCCGCTGCGCAATTCGGTCGACGACGACCTCGCGGCATTGATCGCCGAGGCTGGCCGCAGCGAGGCAGCCGAATGAATGCCGCCCGACGCCGGGGCGCCTGCCCCGCCCTGACGGCGCCGATGCAGACCGGCGACGGGCTTTTGGTGCGGCTCAACCCCGTTGCTGGAGGACTCGCTTCCAAAGCCCTGATCGGACTCTGCGAATCGGCCTCACGCCACGGCAACGGCATCATGGAGGTGACGGCGCGCGGCTCGATCCAGATTCGTGGGTTGACGGCGACAAGCGCGGCGGTGCTGGCCGCGGAAGTGAATGCGCTGGGCATCGCCGTGCGCACCGGCGTACCGGTCGAGACCGGGCCTCTGGCCGGCCTGGACTTGAGCGAAACAGCCGACCCGCGCGCCTTGGCCGAGGCGATCCGCGCCGCGATCTACGAGGCCGGCCTTGCCGGCAAGCTCGGGCCAAAAGTGTCCGTTGTCGTGGATGGTGGCGGGTTGATCAGCCTTGACGCGATTCTAGCCGATGTGCGGCTGGTCGCGGTTCGTCGCGATGGTAGCGTAAGCTGGCATCTCTCGATTGGCGGCACGGCGACCACAGCGCGACCGCTGGGCCTGTTCGACGAAGCGCGAGCCAGCGACCTGACCATGGCGATTCTTAAGGCAATCGCCACACTGGGCCGCGAAGGTCGAGCGCGGGACCTGGATACGGAACAGCTCACGGAGCGGAGTGCCGTCGCGCCCGAAGGTGTCATTGAATCACCTTCTGAAAAGCCCCTCTCAAGCGATTCATTTCCCATTGGAATTTTCCCGCTCACCAATTCGGCCGAAGTTCTCGGCATCGCCCTGCCCTTCGGTTCGATGCCGGCCCAGGCAATCGCAAGGCTCGCAGCCGAGGCAGTCGCGCGCGGTGCCAGCGAGATCCGCCCGTCGCCACAGCGCACATTGTTGTTCCTTGGCCTGACAAGGCAAGCCGGTGCCGAACTGCGACAGGCCGCAGGCGCGCTCGGCTTCGTCACCGAAGCGAGCGACCCGCGCACCCATATCGCGGCCTGCCCCGGCACGCCGGCCTGCGCGTCCGGTCATCTGTCGACGCGGGGGATCGCGGAAACAATCGCCGCCGACCATACCGGTTTTCTCGACGGCTCGTTCACCCTGCATATTTCGGGCTGCGCCAAGGGCTGCGCGCACCCGGCAGCAGCGGCGCTGACGCTGGTGGGCGACGAAAACAAAGCCGGACTTGTCGTTGACGGGACGGCGAAGGCCCTTCCGCCCCGATACAGCCCACGATATGAAGCCGCGCGCGGCCTCGGTCGCGTTGCCGCGCTGGCCGGCGGCGCAAGGCGCGACAACGAAACGGTTGCCGCCTGCCTTGCCCGGCTGGGCGAGACGGCGATCACGCAAGCCTTCGCACGGGAATGAGCACGGATGAGCATGGCCGCCTACGACTACATTCATGACGGCAACGCCATCTACGAGCGTTCTTTCGCCATCATCCGTGCCGAGGCGGACCTGTCGCGTTTCTCCGAAGCCGAGGCCGACATCGCCATTCGCATGATCCATGCCTGCGGTCAGGTCGAGGCGGCCCGGCATTTTGTCTTCTCTCCGGATTTCGCCGACACCGCCCGTAATGCGCTGAAAGCCGGCGCGCCGATCCTGTGCGACGCTCAGATGGTGGTGCATGGTGTCACCCGCGCCCGCCTGCCCGCCGGCAATGAGGTGATCTGCACGCTGCGCGACCCGCGCACCGCAGAAATCGCCAAGGCGATCGGCAACACGCGTTCGGCCGCCGCCATCGACCTGTGGAGCCAGCATATGGCCGGTGCGGTCGTCGCCATCGGCAACGCGCCGACGGCTTTGTTCTATCTGCTCGAAAAGCTGCGCGACGGCGCACCCAAACCAGCCGCCATCATCGGCATGCCGGTGGGTTTCGTCGGTGCCGCCGAATCCAAGGACGCGCTGGCCGAGAACTCCTACGGCGTGCCTTTCGCCATTGTGCGCGGCCGGCTGGGCGGCAGCGCCATGACCGCCGCCGCGCTGAATTCACTGGCGAGGCCGGGCCTGTGAGCGCGGCTGTCAAAGGCCGTCTCATCGGCGTCGGCACCGGTCCCGGCGACCCCGAACTGATGACGCTGAAGGCCGTGCGCGCGCTGGCCGAGGCCGATGTCGTCGCGCATTTTTCCAAACGCGGTGCCAATGGCAATGCCCGCACCATCGTCGGCGAGCACCATCGCCCGGACTGGATCGAACTGCCGCTCGTCTATCCCGTCACCACCGAGATCGACAAGGACAGCGACGACTACAAAACGGCGATCACCGGCTTCTACGAAGAGTCCGCTGCAAAGGTCGCCGAGCATCTCGACCAGGGCCGAACCGTCGCCATCCTTTCGGAGGGCGATCCGCTGTTCTACGGCTCCTACATGCACCTGCACGTGCGCCTTGCTCATCGTTATCCGACCGAAGTCATTCCGGGTGTGACCGCCATGTCGGGCTGCTGGTCGGCCAACGGCCTGCCTATTGTCCAGGGCGACGATGTGCTGACCGTATTGCCCGGCACGATGAGCGAGTTCGAGCTGACCCGCCGGCTGGCCGACACCGATGCCGCCGTCATCATGAAGGTAGGCCGCAACCTGCCGAAGATCCGCAGGGCACTGGAAGCCGCCGGCAAGCTGGTCCGCGCCGTCTATGTCGAACGCGGCACCATGCCAGGCTCGATCTCCATGCGGCTGAAGGACAAGGAAGACGACAAGGCGCCCTATTTCGCGGTGGTGCTGGTTGCCGGCTGGTCCGGCCGCCCGGGGGCGGACCAATGAGCGGCCGTCTCTTCGTCATCGGGCTTGGTCCCGGCAACGCCAATCAGGTGACGCCGGAAGCCAGCCAGGCGGTTGCGGAAGCCGAGTTCTTCTATGGCTACAAACCCTATGTCGACCGGCTGGACCTCAAACCGCACCAGACCCGCATCGCCTCCGACAACCGCGAGGAACTGGCGCGCGCCAAGGAAGCCATCGTCAAGGCGTCTGAAGGTCATGCCGTGGCCGTCGTCTCCGGCGGCGATCCCGGCGTGTTCGCCATGGCAGCCGCCGTCTGCGAGGCGATCGAGGACGGTCCGGCCGAATGGCGCGACATCGACCTTCAGATCGTGCCGGGCGTCACCGCGATGCTGGCGGTGGCGGCACGAGCCGGCGCACCGCTCGGCCATGATTTCTGCGCCATCTCGCTGTCCGACAATCTGAAACCCTGGGACCTGATCGAACTGAGGCTGCTGGCGGCGGCCGGCGCCGGTTTTGTCGTCGCGCTCTACAATCCGATCAGCAAGTCGCGCCCATGGCAGCTCGGTCGCGCCTTCGAGGCGCTGGCCGCCGTGTTGCCCGGCACCACGCCGGTCATCTTCGGCCGCGCCGCCGGGCGCCCTGACGAACGCATCAACGTCGCAGCCCTAGCCTTCGCCAGGGCCGAGATGGCCGACATGGCCACCTGCGTCATCATCGGATCGCCAGAAACCCGTGTCATCAAGCGCGACGGCAAGCCGGCGCTGATCTACACGCCGCGCTCGGCCACGGGACGCAGGGAATGATCGATCATGGCAAGCAGATCGGGAATGCTCGGCGCCGAAGGCACGGCCGGCAGCACCGGCCTGCGGATCATCACCACGTCGATGCCAAGGCTACGCGCCGCGGCGATCTTGCCATAGGTCGCCTCGCCGCCGCTGTTCTTGCACACGACGGCATCGATGCGCTGGTCCACGAGCAGGCGGTGTTCGTCCACCTCGCGAAACGGGCCACGCGCCAGAAGATAGTCGACATGGGAGACGCCAAGCGGCGGTTCGACAGGGTCGACGCTGCGCAACAAATAATGATGCTGCGGCGCTGCTTCGAAGGCGCCAACCTCCTGTCGCCCAAGCGCCAGGAAAACGCGCCGTGCGATTGGTCCCAATGCCGCGACGGCCTCGGGCACCCCCTCAACCTCCACCCAGCGATCGCCCTGTTCACGCTGCCAGCCGGGACGCCGCAATGCCAGGATCGGCACGCCGGCAAGACGGGCCGCCTCGGCCGCGTTGGCGGAAATGCGCGCCGCATAAGGATGCGTCGCATCGATCAACAGATCGGTCTCGGTCTCCTTCAGATAGGCCGCGAGCCCTTCCGCGCCGCCGAAGCCGCCGACACGTGTCGGCACCTGCTGCGCGACCGGATTTTCGGTGCGCCCCGCCAGCGACAGGATAAGTTCGACATCCGGCCGCGCCGCCAGCCGGCCGGCCAGCTGCCGTGCCTCAGTGGTGCCGCCCAGGATCAGAATGCGGTGGGACATCATGCCTGCTGAGAAAGAAACACATGCCGCGCCCGCCTGGCTCGCCATCGTCGGTATCGGCGAGGACGGTGTAGCGGGTCTGGGCGACGAGGCCAAGCGGCTGATCGCGGATGCTGAGTTCGTCTTTGGCGGCAAGCGCCATTTCGACCTCGCCGGTACGCTCGTCACCGGCGAGATGCATGAATGGCCATCACCTTTCGACCCGGAAATGGAAGCCGTGCTCGACCGCGCCGGACGCCGCGTCTGCGTGCTCGCCTCCGGCGATCCGTTCTTCCACGGCGTCGGCGTGACGTTGGCGCGCAAGGTCGCCGCCGCCGACATGGTGGTGGTGCCCGCTCCTTCGTCTCTTTCGCTCGCCGCTTCCAGGCTCGGCTGGGCGCTGCAGGATGTCGAGACGATCTCGCTGCATGGCCGCCCGCTCGACCTGATCCGCCCGCTACTGCATCCCGGCGCACGTTTACTGGCGCTGACCTCGGACGGCGCAGCCCCGGCCAAGGTAGCGACCCTGCTTTCCGAGCTCGGTTTCGGCCCATCGCGACTGACGGTGCTGGAAGCACTGGGCGGTCAGGAAGAAGTCGTCCGCGGCGCCCGCGCCGGCGATTTCAACCTCAAAAACATCAATCCGCTCAATGTGCTGGCGCTCGAGATTGAATCGGAATCCGAGGCGCGGATATTGCCCTTGGCCTCCGGTCTCGCCGACGATCTGTTCGAGAACGATGGCCAGATCACCAAGCGCGAGGTGCGCGCCGTCACGCTCTCCGCGCTGACGCCGCGCCGCGGCGAAGTGTTGTGGGATATCGGCGCGGGATCGGGTTCGATCGCCATCGAATGGATGCTGTCGCACCCTTCGCTGCGCGCCGTCGCCATCGAGGCCAATGCCGAGCGCGCCGGGCGCATTCGCCGCAATGCGGCTGCCTTCGGCGTACCGGGGCTCGCAGTGGTCGAAGGCCTAGCACCGCAGGCGCTCGCCGGCCTGCCGGCACCGGACGCGATCTTCATTGGCGGCGGCGGCACCGACGCCGGCGTCTTTGACGCTGCGCTCAAGGCCCTGCCGTCGGGCGGCCGTTGCGTGGCCAATGCGGTGACGCTGGAGATGGAGGCGCTGCTCGTGGCCCGCCATGCGGCTCTCGGCGGCACGCTGACCCGCATCGCCATTTCGCGGGCTGCCCCCGTCGGCACCATGCAGGCCTGGCGCCCGGCCCTGCCGGTGACGCAATGGAGCTGGGTCAAGACATGATCGTCGCGGGCATAGGCTGCCGCAAGGGTGCGGATACTGCGAGCGTCATTGCCGCCATCGATGCCGTGCTCGCCGGCCACAGTCTCGATCGTTCCGCGCTCTCCGTGCTGGCCACCACAACCTTCAAGAAGGACGAGGTCGGCATCTTCGCCGCGGCACGGAAGTTGGGATTGGAGGTGATCGTGGTTGAGGTCACCGCCGCAGATGAGCCAGGCGGAGAGGATACGCTCACCCGGTCCGAAATTTCCCTCGCCATCGCCGGTTCGTCATCGGTTTCGGAAAGCGCGGCGCTTGCAGCGGCGGGCGAAGGCGCGCGCCTGCTAGGGCCACGCATCATTGTCGGCGCCGTCACCTGCGCCATAGCCACCAGCGGAGCCTCGGCATGACCGTGCATTTCATCGGCGCCGGTCCGGGTGCCGCCGACCTCATCACCTTACGCGGCGCCAAGCTGCTTGGCTCGTGCCCCGTGTGCCTTTACGCAGGCTCGATCGTGGCGCCCGAACTGCTCGAACACTGCGCGCCAGGCACGCGATTGGTCGACACCGCGCCGATGTCGCTGGACGAGATCGAGGCCGAATATGTTGCCGCCGCCCAGGCCGGCCAGGATGTGGCGCGTCTGCATTCAGGCGACCTTTCGGTGTGGAGTGCCGTCGCTGAGCAGATCCGCCGTCTCGAACGCAACGGCATTGCCTACACGCTGACGCCCGGCGTCCCGTCCTTTGCCGCCGCGGCCGCAGCGCTGAAACGCGAACTGACCATCCCGGAAGTCGCGCAGAGCCTGGTGCTGACCCGCGTCTCTGGTCGTGCCTCCAAGATGCCGCCTGGCGAAACGCTGTCGGCCTTCGGCCGCACCGGCGCCACGCTGGCGATCCATCTCGCCATCCACGCCATCGAACAGGTGGTGGCGGAACTGACCCCGCATTATGGCGGCGACTGCCCGGTCGCCATAGTCTTTCGCGCCTCCTGGCCCGACGAACGCGTCATCCGCGCGACGCTGGAGACGGTCGCGGCCGCCCTTGCCGCCGATCCGATCGAGCGCACCGCGCTGATCTTTGTCGGGCGTTCGCTGGCGGCGCAGGATTTCACCGAAAGCTCGCTCTACGACCCTTATTATCAGCGGCGCTTCAGGAACCGGCAATGACGTTTTCCGAAACCTTCCAGAAGCTCACCGCACACAAACCGCGGCTGCAACCCGGCCATGTCTGGCTGGCCGGCTCCGGCCCCGGCGACCCCAGCCTGCTCACGCTGGAAGTGCTTTCGGCGCTGACCGAGGCCGACGCGCTGGTGCATGACGCGCTGGTCTCGCCGGAGATCATCGCTGTCGCCGAACGGGCGGAGAAATTCTATGTCGGCAAGCGCGGCGGCCGGCTGTCCATTCCGCAGGAAGACATCAACGCCCTTATCGTGAAACTCGCCAAGGAAGGCCGCAAGGTGGTGCGCCTGAAGGGCGGCCATCCTTATGTCTTCGCGCGCGGCGCCGAGGAAACGCTGGCTTTGGCCGAGCACGGCATTCCCTACCGGGTTCTGCCGGGTGTCACCTCGGCCTTCGGCGGCCTGACCTCGGCCGGCATTCCGGCCACCATGCGCGGCATCAACGGCGCCATCATCCTAGCAACGGGCTTCGCCGCTGTCTCCGACGACCGGCCGGACTGGGCAGCCCTTGCCCGCACCGGCCAGCCCATCGTCATCTATATGGGCCTGACCCATATGGAGGCGACCATCGCCGACCTTATGGCAGGTGGGCTGACGGCGGACATGCCGGCGGCGCTGATCGAGAACGCCACATTGCCACAAGAGCGCACCGTGGTCGCCACGCTGGGCACACTGGTCGAAGCAGCCGCGCGGGAGGCAATCGTTTCTCCCGCGCTCATCGTCATCGGCGGCATCGTCGCCATGCGCGACAGGCTGGTGCAGCGACCATGAACGCGACGGCCCTCATCGTCGGCGCGCCGCGCTCCGGCTCCGGCAAGACCAGCGTCACCATCGGCATCCTGCGTGCGCTGGCCAGGCGCGGCGTTCGCGTGCGCGGCGCGAAGTCCGGTCCCGATTATATCGATCCCGGCTTCCATGCCGCCGCCACCGGTCTGCCCGGCGTCAATCTGGACAGTTGGGCGATGCCGCCTTCCCTGCTCAACGGCCTGGCGGCGCAGACAGCCGACAATGCCGAACTGGTGGTGCTGGAAAGCGCCATGGGCCTGTTCGATGGCATCCCTTCGCCGGACGGGCGCACGGGATCGGCCGCCGACCTCGCCCGGCTCTACCGGCTGCCCGTCCTGTTGGTGCTTGACGTCTCCGGGCAATCGACGACGGCCGCGGCGATCGCCAAGGGCCTTTCCTGCTATGATCCGAATGTGCGCGTGGCCGGCGTCGTGCTCAACCGGCTGGGCAGCGAGCGCCATCGCAAGCTCTGCACCGAGGCCATCGAGGCGCTGGGCTTGCCCGTAGTCGGTGCCATTCTGCGCGATTCAGCCCTTGCCTTGCCCGAACGCCATCTCGGCCTTGTCCAGGCCAGCGAACATGCCAGCCTGATGCAGCATCTCGACCGGCTGGCCGATATGGCCGACGCTTCGCTGAACCTCGACGCCATCATGGCGCTCGCCGCCCCGCTCGAACCGGCTGATGGCAGTTTCGAGGCAGCGCTGCCGCCGCCGGGACAACGCATCGCGCTCGCCGAGGATGCCGCCTTCACCTTCATCTATCCGCATGTCGCCGCGCATTGGCGCAAATCGGGCGCCGAGATCGTGCCCTTCTCGCCACTGGCGGACGAGGCGCCGGACGAGAGCTGCGACGTCTGCTGGCTGCCCGGCGGCTATCCGGAGCTGCATGCGGGCAAGCTGGCCGCCGCCAGCGATTTCCAGGCGGGCATCAAGCGCTTCGCCGCGACGAAGCCGGTCCATGGCGAGTGCGGCGGCTTCATGGTTCTGGGCAAGGCCCTTGAAGACGCCGAAGGCGTCACCCATTCCATGCTCGGCTTGCTCGGCCATTCGACCTCCTTCGCCAAACGCAAGATGAACCTCGGCTACCGCGAGGCCAGGCTGAAGAGCGACAGCGCGCTCGGGCCTGCCGGAACAGTGGTGCGCGGCCACGAATTCCACTACGCTCAGGTGACCGACACCGGCAGCGACGAGCCGCTCGCCGAGCTCGCCGACGGCCAGGGTAACGCGCTCGGGCCCTCCGGTGGACGGCGGGGTCCGGTCAGCGGAACCTTCTTCCACGCCATCGCGATGAACCCATGAGCCGCTTCTCCGCGCCCGGCAAGATCCTCACCGACATAGCGCTTTGTCTGGTCTTCTTCACGCGCTCGCCGTTGCCGGTTCTCGACTTCGGCGACCGCAAGCTGGCCGATGCGATATGGGCGGCGCCGGTGGCAGGTGCGGTTGTGGCCCTGATCGGTGCGATCGTCTTTTCGCTTGCCACCACCTTCGGCGTCGCCTCCGGCCCGGCAGCCGCTCTGACGCTGGCCGCGATGATGCTGACCACCGGTTCGCTACACGAGGACGGCCTTTCCGATGTCGCCGACGGTTTTGGCGGTGGCCGCACGACCGATCGCAAGCTGGAGATCATGCACGACAGCCGCATCGGCGCTTATGGCGCTTCCGCGCTCGGCCTGACCATCCTCATCCGCTGGAGCGCGCTGGCGGAATTCTCCCATGGCTGGTCGGCGCTGTTGGCGCTGATCGCCGCTCACGCCGCCTCGCGCGGGCTGCTGGGTGCCTTCCTGCATCTGATGCCACCGGCCACGGCCGACGGCCTCTCCAGCCGCGCCGGCACCGTCTCTGCCACCACCGCACAGGCAGGCGCGATCCTCGGCGCCGTTGCACTGCTCACCCTCGGGCTGGGCGGCGCGATCGTGGCCGTGGCCCTGCTTGGCCTCATCTTCTACGGTTTCCGCAAGCTCTGTCTCAGCCAGATCGGCGGCCATACCGGCGATGCCGCCGGCGCACTGCAGCAGCTTTGCGAAATCGCCATCCTTGTCGTCGCTTCCGTGTCGCTCACCTGATTCTCTTTCGGAGACACTTCTGCCATGTCCTTCAAAACTCTCGATGAACTGCACAATGCCTGCCGCAACCTGCCTGCCGGCAGCGACACCGCCGCCGCCGCCGTCGCCCGCCGTCAGGATACGCTGACCAAGCCGCAGGGCAGCCTCGGCCGGCTGGAAACCATCGCCGCCTGGCTGGCCCGCTGGCAGGGTCGCGACATGCCGAAGCTGGACCGCGTCAAGGTGATCGTCTTTGCCGGCAACCACGGCGTCACCGCCCAGGGCGTGTCGGCCTATCCGTCGGAAGTGACCGTGCAGATGGTGGCCAATTTCGCCGGCGGCGGCGCCGCCATCAACCAGCTCGCCCGCGCGGCTGGCGCGGAACTCGACGTCATCCCGCTCGATCTCGACCATCCGACCGGCGACTTCACGCAAGGCGCGGCGATGGACGAGGCTGCCTTCCTTGCCGCAGTTTCGGCCGGCTACGACGCCGTCGACGCCGATATCGATCTCCTCTGCCTCGGCGAGATGGGCATCGGCAACACCACGCCGGCGGCGGCGATCTCGGCCGCCCTTTTCGGCGGTGGCGCCGAAAAATGGACCGGTCGCGGCACCGGCGTCGACGACGCCGGCCTGAAGCGCAAGGTGGTCGCCATCGAGGCCGGCCTGCAACGCCATGCTGCCGTGCTGGCCGATCCGCTGAAAGCCGCAGCCGCACTCGGCGGTCGCGAACTGGCCGCCATCTTCGGCGCCACGCTTGCCGCGCGCCACCGCAACGTGCCGGTGCTGCTCGACGGTTTTGTCTGCACGGCGGCCGCGGCTCCCTTGGCCAAACTGCATGCCGCCGGGCTTGCCCATACCATTGCCGCCCATGTCTCGGCCGAAGCCGGCCATCGCGGCTTGCTACAGGCGCTGGGCCTCACGCCCCTGCTCGACCTCGGCATGCGACTGGGCGAAGGCTCCGGCGCTTGCCTGGCTGTCAATCTCGTGCGTTCGGCGCTCGCCTGCCACGCGGGAATGGCCAGCTTCGCCGAGGCAGGCGTTTCGGAGAAATAGACCGGGGCCAGCAAGCCCGGAGAAGACCCGGGCAATCGCCCGACATTGCCAAGCCGGTCGTTTTCGAGGAACCTTCCGGCCATATGGTGGTTTTGACGAGATGCCGGCATCGGACGACAGCAGGAGATTTTCCATGACGATCAGACATTTCGCGACCTGCGCGCTGACGATCGCCATCGCCCTCCCGCTGGCCTCGCCAAGCTTCGCGGGTGAAAACAAACATCATCACAAGAAGCATCGCGCTCATCACGGGGAGCGCTACGTTCCGGCCGGCCGCACCGTCGTCGAAATGCTGTTCGGTGGTCCCCGATACTACGACAGCCAGATGTTTACCACCGCGGCGGGCGCCTGCGCCTATCATCGCGTCGGGCCCGACGCGCGCGCGGCCAACGACGTCAACGACCATTATTGCGGCAAATAGCGACCTTCGATCCGAGCTGGATGACACCCGCTACGTCGCGGCATCGGCTGGCGCCAAATCAGAAATCTGTTGAATATGGCGGCCTGCGACCATTTTTCTATGTCCACATCCGAAACGGAATGCTAGGGGACCGGCTAGTCGGCCATGTGCCGCAGAATGCGGGCCCTGATTTCTGGACGCACCGTCGGACAGTGTCGCGTTAGCCCGAAACAGTACTTTCCGCGGAAAGCTTGCATTTTCAGTTTCATCTCCACGGCGTCTTAAGGCTCCCCGAGTATCGTTGCTGTACTGAACCTGCGCCAATCGACGAGGTCGTGACCCATGGCATTTGGCAATAAATCTTCAGCTTCCGGGATGGTTGGCCACGCCCGGACGATTTTCATGGCTAGCGCCGCGATCATGCTCGCCGCCACGGCGGGATGTTCTGCCGTTGCCGACAGCAATGTGAAAACCGCCTCCTTCAGCGCCAAAACGAGCTATGCGTACCTGGTTCCGACGGCCAAGCCGAAGGCCAAGGTCGTGGCCGCGAGGCACAAGCCAACGGCAACGAAGGATATCGCCAAGGTGGCCAGCGCCACCCCATCCTACGGCAACGCTCCCTATATCTGCACGCCGAGCGGCTTCGGCCATCTTGCCCGTTGCTTTGCCCGGACCTAGTCCAGGCAACGCCTCATCCTAGCCACAGCGTGCGACGATTGCCGGCGGCAGCCTGAAAGCTGCCGCCTTCCTTCTATGACTAGTGGTCCAGCTTAGCCTCGATCCTGGTCAGCCGGTGGCTGACATAGTCGCCGTGCCGCAGCTTCCTGGCTTCGTCGTCTTTCCTTACCGGCGCGTTGGCGAACACATACCAATCGCCCTTCGGCTCGCGCTTCTGATAAACGACGTCACCCTTCTTGCGATGGCTGAAACAGGTGAGGTCGGGCTTGGCGCCACCCATCGCATGCCAGTCGGCCCGGAAACACAGTTTGCCAGGATCGGTGATGAACCAGGTGCCCACCCCGTAACTCAGGGTCTTGCCCCTGCCCGACCAGGCGGTGAAACGGCGCATCGGGATTGCGAAATAGCCGGCGCCGTCCTTCCACATCCATGACCGCTGGCTGTAGAGCCTGTAGAGTTCGTTGTCGTTCAGCGGCTTTGCCTTTTCTATGACTGCGGCGCTGGGCGCCGCAGCCGAGGCTGTTCCGGTACCGGCGACGGTGCCGGCGACCAGCAATAGAAGTATGTTCCGTATCGCGGACATAACCTTTCCTCCCGCGCTTCCACCCTGGTTCAGTTCGCTGCCTGCTGCGTGTGCACGACGCGCCAGTTGGGCAACCCATAACCGTCGGGCCACGGATAGACCTCGCGGTCGTCGAAGTAGACGATATCGGTCAACTCGGGGAATTGCGGATAGGTCTTGGCGACGCTTTCGGCCCAGTCGCGCACATAGTGGTCATCGCCTTCGTATCCCAGTTCCGCCACCACCACCGGTTTGCCGAAACCTTTGACGCGGTTGTATTTCGGCTCCATCTGCTCGACGAAAGTGGTGTCGTGACCGACCTTGTCCCGGTCGAAGGGTTGATAACCGAACACCGACAGACCGATGACGTCGACAAAATCGTCGCCCGGATAGAAGGCTTCGAGACCCTCATTGCCTTTCGGCGACCACATATATTTGGCCGTCTTGATGTGCTGACGGCAAATCGTGACCATGCGCTTGTAGGCAGTCACATAGTCGGCCGGCGGCCAGTGCGCCCAAGAGAACTGGTTGCTGGTCTCGTCCATCTCCTGCGCCCAGCGGATCGTCACCGGGCTCTTGAGCGTCGCGGCTTCCGAACAGACCGCCGCCATGTAGGAATCGCGTTCGCCGTTCAGGATGCTGTGAAGCAATTGCCGCGAAGTGACACGCCAGTGCGGCGACCACGACCACGGCTCCACCGATATCAGCAGCGAGCGACCCCGCTGCTGCGCATAGGCGTCGGCAACCGCCAGCGTGCCCAGATCGACATCCTCCCACGGCAGGAAGAGATGCTCGATCTTCGAGCTGGAATCGCTGCCGAAGTCGCCATAGGGATCATAGGCCCCGAAGCCGATGGATGTGGGCGTGATCACCGGACGCTTGTCCGACGGCATGGTTGCCGTGGCGGAGTTGTTCTTCGGGATACCAAGCGGCAGGTTGCTGGCCGCCATGACCGCTCCCGATGCGATTAGCCCCACGCATGAAAGCGCGATGGCCGCGAGTTTCCTGTTCATCGTCGTTCTCCGATCTCAATAAGCACCTGCCGGCGCTGCGGTCGGCAACGGTGCATGTTCCGGGGTAAGCACGGCCTGCGCCACCGGCCGGTTGGCCATGACCTTGGCGCTTACCGTGTCCTGTTCGACGAGCTTGCCATACTCGTCGTCTTTGTCCGGCACCGCGTGCTTGAACACGTACCAGGCGCCGGAAGGCTCCTTCTTCTGATAGATCGTGCCCTCATCGATCTTGTGGCGGAAGCATGTCTTGTCGGGAGAGGCGCCGGTCGGACCGTGCCACACGGCCCTCAGGCACATCTGCCCGTCATTGGTGAGTACCCAGCGACCTTCGGCCCAGCTTGCGTTGTCGCCAGTGCCGGACCAGGCCCTGAAGAGACGACCCCTGTCTTGCATGCGGCCGGCGCCGTCCGGCCATTGCCAGGTCTTGTCGCGATAGAGGTCGTAGAGGTCGAGCGCAGTCATGGTGCGCGCCTGCGCCGGCACCACGACTGGCTCTTCGGCCCGGGCCGAGCCGCAGTACATCGCAATGCCGAAGCCGGCCAGGAGGCCGTGGCGCGTCAGGGACCAGGTGATGGAATGATTGTCCATGTGAACCTCACTTTCCACGTACCTGGCGGGACCGGATCTGGCGCGAGGTGTCGCGATCCACGTCGTCCGTCAGCAGATTGAGGCGCTCGGCCCGCTCGGGACGTTGGCCGATGGTCGAAACCCGAAACCCTGCGGCCGACGCGGCGCCTGGCTCGAAGGCGCTGCGCAGATCGACAAGGACAGGCCTGCGCATCACGCGCCTGAGACGGCTAAGATCGATGCGGCGGATGCTGTCCCATTCGGTGACGACGACGACCGCATCGGCGTCACGCGCGCATTCATAGGGATCGTCGACCAGCGCGACATTTTCCAGAACGCAACTGGCATTCTCGTTCCCGACCGGATCGTAACCGCGCACGGTTGCGCCGTAACGCTGCAGCGTTTCGATCAGCGGCACCGCCGGCGCTTCGCGCATGTCGTCGGTGTCGGGTTTGAAGGTGAGGCCCAGAACCGCAATGGTCTGGCCATCGACGTCGCCACCGACCGCGTCGACAACCTTGAGCGCCATCTTGCGCTTGCGGGCTTCGTTGGCGACGATGGTCTCCTCGACGATGCGCAACACCACGCCATAGTCCTGCGCGATACGCAGCAGCGCCAACGTATCCTTCGGGAAACACGAGCCGCCATAGCCCGGCCCGGCGTTCAGGAAGCTGTTGCCGATGCGCTTGTCGAGGCCGATGCCGAGTGCCAGTTCGCCGACATTGCTGCCGACTCTCTCGCACAGATCCGCCAGTTCGTTGATGAAGGTGATCTTGGTGGCGAGAAAAGCGTTGGCTGCGTATTTGATCAGTTCGGCGGTGCACCGGTCGGTGACGACCAGCGGCGTTGACCCGAGCGGTTCACGATAGAGCGCCAGCATCACCGCCCGTGCGCGACCGTCCTCGGCGCCGATGACGACACGATCGGGCTTCAGGAAATCGCCGATCGCCACGCCCTCGCGCAGGAACTCCGGATTGGACGCGACCGAGAACGAGCCGCGCCGGCAGACACTGGCGATGATCTTCTCCACCGCGTCGCCAGTGCCGACCGGAACGGTGGACTTGACCGCCACGACCGCACCTTCGGCCAGGAACGGTGCCATCTCGCGCGCCGCCATGTAGACGAAGGAGAGGTCGGCATCGCCCTGCCCGACGCGGGACGGTGTACCGACCGCGATGAACACGACCTGTGCATTGGTGATGGCAGAGGCCAGATCGCAGGTGAAGGACAGCCGATCCGCTTCGCGGTTGCGGGCCACCAGGATATCGAGATCCGGCTCGTAGATCGGCAACTGCCCGTTGTTGATGCGACTGATCTTGTCGGCGTTCTTGTCGACGCAAACAACATCGTGACCCCATTCGGCGAAGCATGTCCCGCTGACGAGACCGACATAACCTGTTCCGATGACCGCGATCTTCATGGTGTCTATCGCCTTGCGGCGCCTCTGCTTGCTCAGTTCAGTTGATCCGATGACGTCGATTGCCAATGCGGGTTGAAAACGGTGGTGCGCAGCGCGGTTCGCCCAACGCCCGCCCCGGCCGCCGAATAGCGTTCGTCGAAAAGCTGTAGACGACCCGAACCCCAGACCAGCACCTCGATGCTCTCACGACCGTGCTCGGCCGTAGCGACGCCCGGCAGCACGATCATCGACAGGAGACCAGCCGCGATCGCGGGGCGATGGAAGCGACTGCCCGCCCGCACCCGGTTCTCGCGCTCGTGCCGGTACAGGATGACCAGGGTCAGCACCGTGTAGAGCAGGCTGTTGACGATGGCGAACAGGTAGAAGCCGCGGCTGGCGCCGGCGTCCTTCACCAGCAGAACCGGCAGGATCGAGGCCAGCGCGACCACCACGTAGGGCGCATAGACACGGAACGGCAACGGATCGACGTCGGAAGTGCCCTTCGGGGTGACGCGGAAATCGACAACCGTGCCGGTGAGCCAATCCCGCAAGGCGGCGATGCATCCGGCAAACGCCCAGGGCCAGCGCGCCAACAGGAACAGCGCGTTCTCCCAGCACAGGATCTTGCCGTCGATCGGACGGAAGCTGCGCGTCGCGCGCCAGCGATAGGATAGGCCGACCAGCAGCAGCGACAGCGGCATGAAATGCGTCAGGAAATCGGGATAGGTCACCGCGACGAAGTTTTCTCCGCGCAGCAGTGCGATGATCGGCGTCGCCACCAAAAGCAGCATGAAGGTGGCAAACAGCGGATACCAGACCTGCGAAAACAGGAACTGGAAGCGCAGCCGCAACGGCAGCCGCGGCACATAGGTCGGCGAATATTGCAGAAGCAGCATGACCAGGCTACGCGACCACTGGAATTCCTGCGTCACCAGATCGCCGAAGGTGCTGGGGCCATCGCCATGCGCGATGGCATCCAGCGCATGCACGCCGCGCCAGCCATGCGCGTTCATCATCAGCGTGGTCGAATGATCCTCGGCCAGTTCCGGTCCAAGACCGCCAATCTCCTTGAGCGCCCGCGTGCGCACCGCGTAGTGCGATCCGATGCAAAGGGGAGCGAAACCGCCATTGTAACCGGCCTGCAAGGCGCCGTGCATGCTTGCTTCCGCATAGAGGCGGCCGCGCGCCGACCAACTCTGGTTGGCATTGCTGTCACAGATGCTCGGTGCGGACACATAGCCAACCGCCGGATCGGCGAAGGGCCGCAACATGTGCCAGAGATAATCCGGTTCGGGCACGTGATCGGCGTCGAGCTGCGCGACGAAGTCGTAATAATAATAGCCGTAGTGATCATAGAAGAAGGCGAGATTGCCTTCCTTGCAGCGCGTGCGGCGCGGCCACGTTGGACGATGATAATCGCTGCGCCCACGGCGGGTCGAAACGTAGACGCTGTGACGGCGACACCAGTCGATGGTTTCGGACGACGGATCTTCGTCGGCCAGCCATGTATCGTGCGGCACTGTCTGTGCGAGCATGGCGCGCAGCGTCTGTGCGACCACCTGGAATGGCTCGGACGGCGCTTTGGTTACCACCATGGCGACACGGCTGCCCTGCGGTATCCGAAGCGGCCCGGTGGGCTTCCTGGCAAAAGCGAAGACGGCCATGAAGTATCCGGGGATCAGCGTGATCCAGGCCAGCTCGCAGGTGGTCAAGACCGTGCCGAACAGGCTGAAATGATGCACCGGCGCCAGCCACCAAACCCAGAAATAGGCCAAAGCCCCGAGCCAAAGCGCCACGCCGGCGAAATACTCCATCCGCCGCAGACCGGTCACGACCGGCACCATGAGCGGCTCGACCGTTGGCCAGCCTCGCAGATTGTCGTTGGCCAGGCGCGTCGTCATGGCTGCGCCTCCAGGCCGAAGAACCGGGCGGCCGTCCGCACGATCGTCTCAAGGTCCGAATATTGGGGTGAGAAACCGAGCGTGGCGCGGGCGAGGTGTGGGTCGGCGTAGAGAGCCGGTGGATCACCGGCGCGACGCGGATGGATGGCGATGGGGACGCTGTGCCCTGTGACCCGATCTATGGTCTCGAGGATTTCGAGAACCGACGACCCGTGGCCGGTACCGAGATTGACGGCGATGTTATCCCCGCCCCGCACCAGATGTTCGTAGGCGAGCACATGCGCCCAGGCGAGGTCGCTGACATGGATATAGTCGCGTACGCAGGTGCCGTCGGCGGTATCGTAGTCGTCGCCGAACACATCCAGCCGTTCGATGCGGCCGGCGGCGGCCAGCAATGCCCGCGGAATGAGATGGGTCTCGGGGTCATGCCATTCGCCCAATTCGCCTTCTGGGTCGGCCCCACAGGCGTTGAAATAGCGCAGCGCCACGTAGCGCAGGCCGAATGCCGCCGCATAGTCGGCCAGCATATGTTCGGCGATCAGCTTGGTCTTGCCGTAGGGGTTGATCGGAACCTGCGGCGTCGTCTCGGCGATCGGCAGCACGGCCGGCACGCCATAGGTGGCGCAGCTCGATGAGAAGATGATCTTGTCGACCCCCGCCTGCAGGCAGGCATCAAGGAGCGAGAGCGTACCCGCGACATTGTTGCGGTAATATTTCGACGGCTCCTTCACGGACTCGCCGACATAGGCCGAGGCGGCGAAATGGATGATCGCGGCCGGCTTCTGCTGGGTGATCGTGCGTGCCAGATGCACCGTGTCGAGCACGTCGCCATGGATGAACGGACCCCAGCGTACCGAGACACGATTGCCCGTTGCCAGGTTGTCGTAGACGATCGGTTCCAGCCCACGCGACCGCAGCAATTTGGCTGTGTGGCTGCCGATGTAACCGGCCCCGCCGGTAACAAGGATACGCTGGACCGACATCACGCCACCTCGGCAAGCTTGCGCCCCTTGGCTGAGAGAAGGCCGTCGAAATAGGCGATGGTCTGCTTCAGCCCGTCGGCGAGAGGCACATTCGGGTGCCAGCCAAGATCACGGGTGGCCTGCGAAATGTCGGGGCGCCGCTGGCGCGGATCGTCGGCCGGCAGCGGACGACGGACGATCTTCGAACGGGAGCCGGTCAAGTCGAGGACCAGTTCAGCGAGTTCACCGACGGTGAACTCTGCGGGGTTGCCGAGATTGACGGGTCCAGTCAGCGACGCCGGCGAGGCCATCATGCGCAGGAAGCCGTCGATCAGGTCGTCGACGAAGCAGAACGAGCGCGTCTGCGAGCCGTCGCCATAGACGGTGATGTCTTCGCCACGCAGCGCCTGGACGATGAAATTCGAAACCACGCGGCCATCGTCGGACCGCATGCGCGGCCCGTAGGTATTGAAGATGCGCACGACCTTGATTTCGACACCGTGCACCGCGTTGAAATCGTGAAACAGCGTTTCCGCGCAGCGCTTGCCCTCGTCGTAGCAGGAGCGCGACCCGAATGGATTGACGTTGCCCCAATAGGCCTCGACCTGCGGATGCACATTGGGGTCGCCATAGACCTCGGAGGTCGACGCCTGGAAGATACGCGCCCCGGACCGCGCGGCGAGCTCAAGAAGGTTCAATGAGCCGAGCACGCAGGTCTTGGTGGTGTGGATGGGATCTGCCTGGTAGTGCCGAGGCGAGGCTGGGCAGGCAAGATTGTAAATCTCGTCGACCTCGGCATCGAGCGGAGCAATGATGTCGTGGTGACGCGCTGTAAAAGCGCCCAGCAGCTTCAGATGTCCGATGTTTTCCGCTCTGCCCGTGGAAAAATTGTCGGCGCAGATCACGCTATGCCCCTCTCGCAAGAGGCGTTCGCACAAATGCGAACCAAGAAAACCTGCGCCGCCAGCAACGAGAATTGTCTTCAAGGATTCCGCGTGCCGTATCTGCAGACTGCCGCGCCGGGCTGATACAGCATTGGAGCGAAGATATGATGCTCGACTACGCACATACGCCTCCGAAAACTCTGCAACACCGTCAGGCAACGAACCGAAAACACAACGTTGCTTGAAACTTATCTCAACTCTCGTTGGACAACTCTGGAACTTTGTACTGAATGTTAACGATGTTAATTAGATTTCCGTTTCTTAATACTTACTCATATCCATGCTTGAGTGTCGTTATCTCAAAATCCGAGAAATTATCGCTCAGTACATATCTCCACTGCTGCAGGTGATGCGCGGAGACCTTTTTTGGGTGTATTTGATTTGAGCAATGTCTGCCGACCAACTACTCAGCGTTAATAATCTTGAGTGCAGGCGTAGACATTTCTTGACCATGCAACTTTTTAACCAGTCGCGACGTTTAATCGGCGAAGGGGGGCTTGGTGGAGGGCTCTGGATGAGTGATCATTCAGACCGACCGAACAGGCCAGACACGTCGCCCGGCGCGGAATCCGTACCCGGCGTCGAAAGGCGGCGTTGGCCACGCGAACCGGTCAATGGGGCAGTTGCTGATCGTGCTGCACCAACCGAACCCGCGCTGAAGCCGCTGCGATTTTCAACGCTGCCGCTGGCGATCGCAGATCAGTTTCCAGCGTGGCGCGCGCATCTTGACCCGATTGCCGAAGTTCTTCTGCCGGACGACGCCAGGCCCGAGAACGGCTTCAACGCCGAACATACGGCCTGGAATCTCGGCAAGATGTTGCTTGTCCAGCAGCGCGCGGCCGCTTACCGCTATGTGAGATCGGCGGCAAAACTGAAATCGAGTTCGATCGACCACTGGTATATCGGCATTCCCCGACGGGGCCACGCCTGGACGGAGGTTGACGGGCACGTGGTCGAAAGCACCTCGGGCACGGTAACATTCCGGTCTCTTGGCCATCCTTATCGCGGGCGTGTGACAGAGTCCGAAGTCATGCTCCTCTACATGCCCTATGACCTGTTCGCCGAACACGCGGGAATGCTCGTCGCAGCCAACAACTCGATCCTGAGCGGCAACTTCGCTACCCTGTTGATCGACTACATTGCCAGCGTCGAGGCCAGACTACCGACCCTGGTTGCCGACGACCTGCCGAAGATCGTGCACACGATCCGCGACATGCTCATCACCTGCCTTGCTTCATTGCCTTCGTCCGGCAAGGAACCGGTCGCGCAATCGATGCTCGGCGTGATGGAGCGGGTACACCGCCACGTCCACGACAATCTTCATTCGCACGATCTCAACCCGGATACCATTTCCAGAGCCGCCGGCATTTCGCGGACCCGTCTCTACCAGCTCTTCGAAGCGAGCGGCGGCGTGCTCAACTACATCCGCAAGAAGCGGCTGCAGGATGCCTATGCGACGTTGAGCGACCCGACCAACAGCAGTCGTATTCTGGATATCGCCGAAGACGCCGGCTTCGACGTCGCCGCCAATTTCACCCGTGCCTTCTCGCACGAATTCGGCCTCAGTCCGCGTGAAGTGCGCAAGGCAGCCGCCACCAACACGCCGCCTTTGGCCACCAAGAGCGATGGCGCGGCAACACCCACATTCGAAAGGTGGCTACGCGAACTGGGGCAGTGAACCGGTGCGCCGACAGGCCAGACCTGTCGGCCGCAGTTCGCCCTGCCGCGCGAAGGCAGGGCCGCAAACCAATGATAAATAAGAGAGAAAATGGTGGGTGTGCACAGGATCGAACTGTGGACCCGCTGATTAAGAGTCAGCTGCTCTACCAACTGAGCTACACACCCACGCCGCTGGAAAACCAGCGTCGGCGGGCATATAGCCGCCGCTTCCGCTCCTGTCCAGCCCTGTCCTGTCATTTCCCGACAAATCGATGATGTTCTTTTCCAATGCCCTTGGATTGCGCCTTTTGCGCGTGTCCGCTCACACCAGAAGCTTGCCCTCGGCGACCTTCACAGCCTGACCGCCGATGCGGGCGGACGCCAGCTTGCCGCCCGCAACGTCGAGCTCGAGGCGGATACGCGAGGGACGCCCCATCTCCAACCCCTGCTCGATCCAGTAACGCGCCATGCCGTCGCCAGGCCGGTCGAAATGCATGATCGCACCGGCGAAGGCCGCCGCTGCCGAACCGGTCGCCGGATCCTCATAGGAAGGGTTGCCCGGCACGATCATGCGCACATGGAAAGCGCTTTCCTGGTTCACCGTTTCGCGGCAGTAGACATAGGGGCTGGCGAAGGCCCAATCGCTTTTTTTCGGCGCAAGCTGCGCCCACATCTCGTTGTTGAGCCGCGCCTTGGCGGCGGCCTGCAAATTGGCGACCGGGATGGTCACATAGGGCACGCCGGCACTGAAAAAAGCGACGCGATGGTTCTCGAAGCCAATTTCATGCGGCCCAAGGCCAAGGGCTGCGCCGATCGCCTCGGGATCGGCCGTCAGTGTCAATTGCTCGGGCAGTTTGGCAAGATCGAACTCGGCGAAGGTCGCGCCGTCGCCGTGGCTGACCGCGCACCGAACAGGCCCGATGTTCTCCTCGAGTACGAAGATCGCATCGCCATTGCCCTCTGCAAGTTCTGCCAGGGCAATCGCGCTGCCGACGGTCGGATGACCGGCAAACGGCATCTCGTAGTCGGGTGTGAAAATGCGGACACGGGCGCGATGCCTCGGATTCTCCGGGGGCAGCACGAAGACCGATTCGGACAGATTGAACTCACGCGCGATGCGCTGCATCGCTTCGAGATCCAGCCCCTCGCAGTCGAGCACGACCGCAAGCGGATTGCCGGCCAGCCTGTCTCCGGTGAAGACGTCGTAGACGAGGTAGTTGCGTGGCGTCATGATCAGGTTCCTGCCCTCGCCCGGTTTTCAATCGCGAGCGAAAATTAATGTGAAATCCGACGCGGAGAATATCGGCACCAGCAACGTGTCGGGCCAGCATAGGGGTCCGCGCCGACCGGGATTGTCAAGCAGCCACGAGTGGAAACGGCATCCGCCATCGTGGCACCGCGCGTTCCAACGAACCGGCCATGTCGCATTGGACGCAGCCTGCAGCGTTGGTCAGCCGAAATGCCAGCGCGCAACGGCGGCCAGATGGTTCAGTGCTCCCTCCGGCAGGTTTTGTGCGGACCGAATGACCACCGGCCCTTCGATTTCGGGGTCTGCTTCGGAAGCAACGAAGGTCCTGATCCCGTCCGCGACGACATCGGCGTCGTCGGCCAGGAAGTAGCGCCGGAACAGCATCGTCGAGCCATTGATCGAATGGAGATGGTAAAGCGGCTCGTGGCGGACATCGCCAAGATCGAGCCCGGTCTCCTCCTTCACCTCGCGATGCATGTTGGCGGCGATGTCGGCGCGGTCCTGGACGAAGTCCACCGCTTCGAACGAACCGGCGGCGAAATAGATGCGGCCGGCATTGGCCGTATGCGGCCCCATGCGCACCGCCACCAACGCACCGTCGCGCGACACCAGGGCCGCCTGCGCGAAACAATGCTCGATATCGGGACTGCCCTTGTTCTTGCGCCAATAGAGCATCGTGGCGAAACGGACATTGTGGCAGCGGCCGACAAGCCTGCCCTGCCCGTCCAGCTTCAATTCCGAAAGCAACACCATGGCGCCATCGAACAGGCGCGGATTGGCCGCATGTTCCTGCCGCCAGTTCGCCTCGATAGCCGCGACGTTCTCCAATTCGAAGGGGTGAGGGCCGGGATCGAGCCGGACCTCGACCGCGGTCACCGGCACAATCTGATCGCGCGGCAGCTCGAACTTCGCCACGGTCAGACCAGATCCAGCGTCACCGCCACCGGGCAATGGTCCGAAGCTTTCGGGCGGTCCCAGCCGATGCGCGGAAACCGCGGCACTTCCTGGCCGGGCGGGAACGGCGTGCGCCACGGCTGGCCGTTGCGCACGATGTCGGGAATGGCCGCGTTTCGCGCCGCAAGCCCTTTCGACAACAGGATATAGTCGAGCTGGCAAAGATGCCGCTCCTGCGGACCGCGCGTGTGGTAGAGCGTCCACCGGTCCATTTCGGGACGCCGCTCGACGATGTTTTCGGCGAAACCGTCGGAAAGGAAGACGTTGAGGCAGGTGTTCGTCTCCACCACCGGCTCGAAGTGGAAGCCGGCATGGGCATCGCCGCCGATGAGGACACGTTGGCGATAATCGTTCATGTCGCCGCAGATCGCCCAGCGTTTGCCGGCGGCGTGATCCTTGCCGAAGCGCTGTTCGATGATGTGGCGCACCGCGCTTGCCTCGGCGATGCGCAGCGGCATGGTGGCGGCACGACCGTCGAGCCCGTTGCGCGGTGGCCCCATCGACTTGAAATGCACCAGATAAAGCGTGAGCGGCACACCGCCGACGGTCACGTCCACCTCCAGGCAGTCGCGGCGGAAGATACGTTCGCCGGGCTCATGCCCCATTGCGGCGAGATCGTCGTTGAACAGGCCGAACTGCTCGAAGGTCACATAGGCGTGGCTGGTCATGCGCACGAATTCGATCGGCTGGCCATGAGCCGTTTCGGTACGCATCATCAGCGCGACGTCGATGCCGCGCGAATCATTGCCTTCGGTCGTGTATTTCTGCCGGTAGCCCTCGCCCACCATCTTGAAGAGATAGCCGTATTCGAACGCTTTCAGCGCCTCGATATTGTCCACCTCCTGCAGGCAGACGATGTCGGCTCGGGTCGCGGCGATCGCCAAGGCTGTCAGCTGGCGCGTATCGTCGGAATGGGCGATCACGCGGGCTTGCTCGAGCAGCCTGTATTCGGCCTCGCTGCGGATATCGAAGAGGGCCAGCGTACGGTCCTCGTTCAATTGGTTGCGGTAGCCGGAGAAGTCGAACCTGTTCATCAGGTTCTCGACATTGAAAGTGGCGAGGCGCAGCGACATGGAATGAGGTTTGCCTGCAAGCCCGGCCAAAGACAAGACCTGATCCTGTTCGATAACGGGACGCGACAAGTCGTTTGGAATAGTTGATGAAACCAACCCGTTCATCGCTCGTTCATGCACCGAGGCCCATTGTCGCCGCCTCCCACGAAATCCAAGGGGCGCGGGGCCTGTGGTTCATTGGAGAGTGTTATGAAACGGCTCATCAACTTCCGCACCGGGCTCGTGACGCTCGGCCTGCTTGTCGGCCTTTCCGTGCCGGCATTTTCCGTTCCCATGCCCGCGCCGATAGCCCCGGCCGCGCCATCCGATATCCAGACGGTGCGCGACAGCTGGGCCGGCGGCAACGATCGTGGCAACGCCAGCCAAGAATGGCGCCGCAACTGGCGCGGCGATGGCTGGCGCGGCAACCGGCATTGGCGTGGCGATCGTGACTGGCGCGGCGACGGCTGGCGGGGCGACCGTCATTGGCGCCGCGGCTGGCGTGACGACGGCTGGCGCTACCGCCACCGCCCGCGCTGGGGCAATTCCGGCGTCTATTTCGGGCTCGGCCTGGGTTCCGGCATGCTCTATGACGATTATTACTACCGGCCCCGGCCGCGCATCTACCGCGCGCCGCGTGCGTCTGGCCATGTGCAGTGGTGTTATGCCCGTTATCGTTCGTACCGGGCTTGGGACAACACGTTCCAGCCGAACTACGGCCCTCGCCGGCAGTGCATCTCGCCCTACCGCTACTGAAGCGGTCATGTTCTGAACGACTGAGCCGGCGCGGCCCCCCGCCGCACCGGCTCTCGTACCGCCGCCGTAGCCCCCCGCGGGACCGGTCGAAACGGCACGGAACTATCGGCCCCGAGCCGACCGCAAAGTCGACACCGATGCCGCCGGGCGCAGGTCCATTTCCGGACGACCGCCCTCCCCATCGGGAGACATGCGACCTTTATGCCAATTTAGTCGTGCCGAATTGGCACATGAAAAAAGCCGGCGAAGCGATTCGCCGGCTTTGAGTTTTCTCGCTGAACATTACAGGAGGCTGTCATCGGCGCCCGCGAGCAAAGCCCGGGACGCGGGGAAGAAAGCCGTGAAGCCTGCTTAGTTCTTGGCCTTGTCGACCAGCTTGTTCTTCGAAATCCACGGCATCATGCCGCGCAGCTTCTCGCCGACCTGCTCGATCGGATGTTCGTCGTTGAGGCGGCGGGTCGCCTTGAAGCGGGCAGCACCCGAACGATATTCCTGCATCCATTCCGAGGTGAACTTGCCGGTCTGGATGTCGTTGAGCACGCGCTTCATCTCGGCCTTGGTCTCGGCGGTGATGATGCGCGGACCCGACACATATTCACCCCACTCGGCGGTGTTCGAGATCGAGTAGTTCATGTTGGCGATGCCGCCTTCATAGATCAGGTCGACGATCAGCTTCACTTCGTGCAGGCACTCGAAATAGGCCATTTCAGGCGCGTAGCCGGCTTCCACCAGCGTCTCGAAGCCGGCGCGGATGAGTTCGACCAGACCGCCGCACAGCACAACCTGCTCACCGAACAGATCGGTTTCGCATTCCTCGCGGAAATTGGTCTCGATGATGCCCGAGCGGCCGCCACCGACGCCGCAGGCGTAGGAGAGCGCCAGATCGTGGGCATTGCCCGAGGCATCCTGGTGCACCGCGATCAGGCACGGCACGCCGCCGCCCTTCTGGTATTCGCCGCGCACGGTGTGGCCCGGGCCCTTCGGCGCGATCATGACGACGTCAACCGTCGCCTTCGGCTCGATCAGGCCGAAATGCACGTTGAGGCCGTGAGCGAAAGCAATCGCGGCGCCGTCGCGGATGTTCGGGGCAATCTCGTTCTTGTAGATGTCGGCCTGCAGTTCGTCCGGCGTCGCCATCATCATGAGGTCGGCCCACTTGGCAGCCTCGGCAACGGTCATCACCTTGAGGCCGTCGGCCTCGACCTTCTTGGCGGTCGCCGAACCGGCCTTCAGGCCGATGACGAGTTCCTTGGCGCCGGAATCCTTCAGATTAAGCGCATGGGCGCGGCCCTGCGAACCGTAGCCGATGATGGCGACCTTCTTGCCCTTGATCAGATTGAGATCGGCGTCGCGATCGTAATAGACACGCATTTCTTCTTTCCTTCCCGTTTGAAGTCAGAGGCCTCTCGGCCCGGTTTTTGCCCCGTAAAGAGCGAGAAACTGCTGCGTTGCCCGGACGGCGTCGCCGCCGATCTCCGCCTCAGTCAAATCCAGTCTGTCGCCGAGCAGCAGGCGCACCTGCACGTCGCGGCCGACAAGTCCGAAGAAAGTACGGAACGCCGTTTCGGCGTCCGCGAAATCGAGAAGCCCCTTTTCGCGCCCGGCCTCCAGCAGCGGCTTCAGGCGTCTGGCCAGCGCGAAGCGACCGTTTTCGAGCACGATGCGGCCGAGATCGTCCTTGCCGGAGCCGGCATGGCCGACCGCGACACGGTTCAAGGCAATGGAGGTGTCGCTGGAAATGACGCGCAGCCAGTCGCGGGCAAAGCCTTCCAGGCTGGCGCTCAGCGAGGCAAGGTCAAGTCCCTCGCGATCGACGGTAGCCACCCGCACCTTCGACGCCTGCCATTGTACAGTGGCGGTGAGCAGCCCGTCGCGGTCACCGAACCATTTGTACAGCGTTTCCTTGGAACAGGAGGCGCGCCGCGCCACCGCCGTCATGGTCAGCGCATCGCCTTCCTCGACAAGGAGGCGCAAGACAGTGTCGAGCACATCCTTCTGGCGATCGGTCAAGGTTTCGGGTTGCGCCGGCCGCGCCTCCCCTCCACTTTGGTTGACAGCCTTTTCGGCAGTCGTTTCCATTGCCATCAGAACCGTACCGTACGTTACGGTTCTTTCGTAGTGGCGAACGCGGCGCTTTGCAAGCGGATTCGCCAGCGCCGTTCGAACCTGTCGAAAACAGCCCGCATCAGTCCGGGCTGTCGGGTGAAATCACCTCCCATGTTCCGAACAGGGTCAGGCCGGCGGTCTTGGCCAAGGCCACGGACGCCAGATTGTCGGTCTGGCAGCGGTATTGGGGTTCGTAGCCCTGCTCGCAGGCATACCGGCTGATCGCGCGCACGACCTTGCGGGCATGTCCTTTTCCCCGATATGAAGGCAAAGTCAGCACACCGGTATCGGCGATCGGCGCATCCTCCCAGGGATACATGCTGGCCGCGCAAACCAGGCGACCATCGTCGAAGGAACCGAACACCGCCCAGTGGTCGAGTTCCACATAGGCGTCGTCCAGATCCTGCTCGGAGGCCGAAGACTGGAACGCCGAAAAGATCGCGCCATCCTGATCCGTCAGCTGGCCTACACCGGCTTCCGGCTTCTCCTGCGTCAGGGCCTGCCTGGCGCCGTCGGAAAAATAGAACACGAAATCCGCGCCATTGAGGATCACACCCGCCTCGGCCAGTTTCCGGCGGAACGTCGCCTCCGTTAGGTCGTGCCCTGCCGCAAGGCCCAGCCTGTCGGCCATGGTAGGTGTCAGTACGGCTGCGCCTCGACCGTCGGTCGTCTTCAGCACCATGACCCGGCTGCCCTCTTCGAGCTCCGGATTGACGGCGATGGTGAAAGTCGTGTCTCCGTGGAAAAGAGCCGCGTTTGCGAACTGCGTTCTCCAGAATTCGGTGACGATGGGCGAAAACAGGGACATGGCTCTCAACTCAAGGCTACTCATTGATGGGGAGCCTTAGAGGCGGCGGATATGTCTCGCCAATCCGCCACCGGCCACCGCTGGAGAAAAAAGATTGACCCACGAAAGCGGCGACGGCCGCTACCGCACCTTCACGCGCTCGGTCAGGAAGTCGAGGAAGGCGCGCACACGCGCCGGCAGCACACCGCCTTGCCCGACATAGACGGCATGGATCGGCTCGACCTCGCCGGGGCTGTAGTCTTCGAGAAGCTGCACCAGCCGGCCGGTCGCGAGATCCTCTTCGAGCTGGAAGCGCGCCACGCGTGCGATGCCGACGCCCTCCACCGCCAGCCGGCGCATGGTGTCACCGTCACTGACCAGCACATTGCCTTGCGGAGCAACGCGCACCACTTGCCCGTTCTCGCCCAGGAAGGGCCAGCCCTCGACCAGCCTGGAAAAGCCGAAGCCGAGCAGATTGTGGCGGGCAAGATCGGCAGGCTCCCGTGGCGTGCCCATCTGATCGAGATAGGCGGGAGCGGCAACCACGATGGCGCGGCTTGCGCCCAGTTTGCGCGCGATCAGGCTGGAGTTGGCGAGCGGGCCGATGCGGATGGCGACATCGGCATGCTCCTGCAGCAGGTCCACCACGACGTCCGAGACGACGAGATCGAGAACGATCTCCGGATAGCGCGCCAGAAAATCCGGCAGGACCGGCGTCAGCACCCATTGCGAGAAGGCGACGTTGCAATTGACCCTGAGCCGACCGCGCGGAACCGCGCCGGCGGCGGCCTCGCGTTCGGCGCCGTCAACATCGGCCAGGATTTGCACGCAGCGGTCATAGAAAATGCTGCCTTCGGCCGTCAGCGCCAGCTTGCGCGTCGAGCGGTTGAACAGCCGCGTGCCGAGGCGGGTTTCCAGCCGCGTGATCAGCTTGCTGACGCCCGACGGCGACAATCGCAGCGCGCGTGCCGCCGGCGAAAAGCCGCACAGCTCGACCACGCGCACGAACACGTCCATCTCGCCCAGCCGGTTGGTGTCGATGCGGGTCGTCATATCTGTGAATTTAGTTCAAGGATCCTATGCCAGCCGGCAGTCTAGTTCATGGCAGCGATGCTGTCCATTTTCCGGTCCGAACGCCCCGCCTAACCGGAAAGCGCCGCCATGCCCCTTGCCCTCTACGCTCTCACCGCCGGTGCCTTCGGCATCGGCGTCACCGAATTCGTCATCATGGGTCTGCTGATCGATGTCGGCAAGGATCTCGGCGTCTCCATTACCGCTGCCGGCCTCTTGATCTCCGGTTATGCACTCGGCGTCGTGCTTGGCGCACCGCTGCTCGGCATTGCCACCGCGCGGTTGCCGAAGAAGCCGCTGCTGCTGGCATTGATGGTCGTGTTCACGCTGGGCAACGCCGCCTGTGCGCTGGCGCCGGATTATTGGACGCTGATGGCCGCACGCGTCGTCACCGCTTTCGCACACGCCACTTTCTTCGGCGTCGGCTCGGTCGTCGCCACCAGTCTCGTCGCTCCCGACAAAAAGGCGACGGCGATCGCCGTCATGTTCACCGGCCTCACCGCCGCCACCATCCTCGGCGTGCCGTTCGGCACCTGGCTCGGCCAGCATTCTGGCTGGCGCTCCACCTTCTGGGCGGTGACGTTGATCGGCATTGTCGCGGTCGTCGTCATCCAGCTTCTGGTGCCGAAGCGCCTGCAGGCCGACGCAGTGGCGCAAGACAGCGTCAGCCTGGCCATATTGGTGCAGCCCGCCGTGCTGGTCGGGCTCGCCGTCACCATCCTGTCCTGGATCGGCGTGTTCGGCGCCTTCACCTATATCGCGCCGCTGCTTACCCAGGTGGCCGGTTTCTCCGAGGCCGCCGTCTCGCCCATCCTGCTCGTCTTCGGCGGCGGCCTGCTGGTCGGCAATCTTCTCGGCGGCCGCCTGGCCGACAAGCGGCTCAACGCCACCGTCATCGCTTCACTGGCCGCATTGGCTCTCACTCTGGCGCTTGCGGCATTCGCCATGCATCAGCAGGTCGCGGCCGTCATCTTCGTCGGCCTGCTTGGCACCGCTGGCTTCGCCACGGTGGCGCCGCTGCAGTTGTGGGTGCTGGGCAAGGCCGGAGAAGGCGGCCAGAGCCTGGTATCCTCCTTCAACATCGCCGCCTTCAATCTCGGCAATGCGCTGGGCGCGTGGCTGTCCGGCCTGGTGATTGACCGTGGCCCTGGCCTGGCCGCAGTGCCGCTGTTTGCTGCCATCGCCCCGATCCTGGCTTTGCTCATTGCCGCGATCGCCATCCGCCGGGAACAGCGACAGGCGCTGATCCCGGTCAAGGCCGCGCCGACCCGTTGCTAGGTGACGCTGACGGCGACGGTCGAGAGATTGGGACGTATCTCGCGCCAATCCGGCTCGACCAGGCCGATCGACCGGAAGGGATCGACCATCGTTCCGGCCACCATCGAGGCCAGCAGTTGCGGCGCGGGCGGCACCCGTGCCGCGATCGCAACCAGCCGGTCGCGGATGAAGGGCAGTACCGTCGAATCCGACTGATAGAACGGCGTGAACATCAAGGACAGCGCCTGGAAGCTGCGCACGTGCCGCCGCCGCGCCGCGGCATAGACCGACAGCGCATCGGTCACGTCGCCGTTCTCTTTCAAGGCATGGGAAAGTGCCGCCGCATCGAGCAGCGCCATATTGGCGCCCTGCCCGAGTTGCGGGCTTGTCGAATGAGCAGCGTCGCCAATGATGGCCAACCGCCGCCCGGCCGGCATCTTCAACGTGTGATGGCCATAGCGGGCCAGCGTCAGCTGATCGAAGCTGTCGATCTGCGCAAGGTAAGGTGCGCAGGCCGGCCACAACGCCAGCACACGCTCCTTCCATGCCTGTAGCCCCCGTGCCTGCACCGCCTCGGCATCCGCCGGCTTCAAGCTCCAGAAGAAGGCCGCCATCTTCTCGCCGCCGGGCTCGGCCCGGCCGATCGGCAGCACGCCGATCATCACATTTGCCCGATTGTAGCGCTGCAGCAGCGCATGCTCGTCAAAACCCTCGCCGCGCCAGCCAAGCGATGCCCAGAAAGCGCCATAGGTCAGCGGCCGCGGCTCGGCCGGAGCCGCCGCATACCCACGCAGCTTCGACCGCGAACCGGTGGCATCGACGACCAAATCAAACGGGCCGGCACCACGGCCGTCGCCATCAACGAGGCGGGCCCGCTCGCCGCTTTCCAGGCCGATCAGATCGACGCCGGTCTCGATCGTTATGCCCGCCTCGCGCACGGCGCGATAAAGCACGCCGAACAGCGCCGCGCGATGGACGGCAAGGCCGAAGCGCCCGCCCGGACGGGCGTCGTAGCGCACGTCGAGCACGGTGCAGCCGCTGGACGAATCGGCGCCATGCAGGCGGTCGATGCGGCTGCCGAGTGTTAGGATCGCGTCGAGCAGGCCGAGATCGGAGAGCACTGTGAGCCCGGTCGGCTGCAGGATCAGGCCGGAGCCGACGGGCGATGGTTTTTCGAAACGCTCGAAGACGGTGACGTTGTGGCCGGCGCGATGCAGATAGAGCGCGGTCGCCAACCCGGCCGGACCAGCGCCGGCAATGGCGATATCGAGACGTTTGGACATCAATGGCTACAGCGTCTTGGCGAACCAATCGGCGGTCTTGGCGATCACCGGCTCGACACCGCTGCGGAAGAAACTCAGCGCATGGTAGATGTGGTTCTCGCCCGGCAGCACCAGCGCCTCCTTCGGGCTAGCTGGAGCGGACGCGACGAACGGCTCGACATAGGCCGCCGAAAAGTCGTCGCTGCCGGCAATAGCCAGATAGGCGCCGTGATAGCGGGCAATGGCAGGCGCGAGCTGGAACTTGTCCAGGCTGTCGAAGAAATCCTTCTTCAGAACGAGTTGGTGATTGCCGAAGTCGATGACGGCAACACCAGCTTTCGCTGCCTTATCGAACGTCTTCTGGCCGACGTCGCCCACCATGTCCTTGTGGAAGTCGCCGACGGACGACCAGGTGACCAGCGATTTCACCAATGCTGGGTTCTGCTCCGCCGTCAGGATGGCGATGCCGCCGCCAAGGCTGAAGCCCAGCACTCCGAGCCGCGCGGGATCGACATGGTCATTGGCCTTGAGATAGGCAAGTGCGGACGTCGCGTCGGCCAACTGGCTGTCGACGGTCAGATCCTCGGCACTGCCATCACTTTCGCCGAAGCCGCGGAAGTCGATGCGCAGCGAGGCGATGCCATTGGCGGCCAGCGCCTCCGCCTCGCGCTTGTACATGGAAGCGACTTCGTCGCGGCTGCCCGCGAAACCGTGCAGCATCAGCACCACCGGCGCCTTGGCGACGCCGTCTGGCAGGCTGAGCGTACCGGCCACGCCGCTTTCCAGCGTCACCACCGTCTCAGCGGCACGTGCGGCGCCAATGGACGAAAACGCTGCAACGACAGCCACCAACATGGCAGCCAATGGCTTGGTCCCCCGCATCATTGCCTCCCCCAGGACCCGTGAACGGTTAGATCGCCACCTGTGTACCGATCTCGACGACGCGACCGGTTGGAATCTGGAAATATTCGGTGGCGTCAGCGGCCGTGCGCGCAAGGCCGATGAACATCCTGTCTTGCCACACCGGCATGCCGGAACTGGGCGAAGCCTTCAGCGAGCGGCGCGACAGGAAGAACGAGGTCGTCATGATGTCGAACTTCCAGCCCTGCTTGCGGCAGATGGCCAAAGCCTTCGGAATGTTGGGCTGCTCCATATAGCCGAAGGTCAGCGTCACACGCATGAACAGCTCGTTGATCGTCTCCATCTTGACGCGTTCGCTGTCGGGCACGACCGGCTGCGGCGCCGTCACCACCGAAAGAATGACGTTCTGCTCGTGCAGCACCTTGTAGTGCTTGAGGCTGTGCATGAGCGCGGTGGGCGCGCTCATCGGATCGCTGGTCAAGAACACCGCTGTGCCGGCGACGAGCTGCGGCTTCTTCTTCTGCAGATTGCCGGCCAGGAAATCGAGCGGGATTTCGTTGCGGCGCGTCTTCTCGAACAGGTAGCGGCTGCCGCGCACCCAGGTCCACATCACCAGCACCACCGAGAAGGCGACAGCCAGCGAGGCCCAACCGCCTTCGAACACCTTGACGATGTTGGAAATAAAGAAGCCAAAATCGATGAAGGCGAACAACGCGGTCAGTGCCACGGCGACGCTGAGCGGCCACTTCCAGATGCGGGTCATGATCACGAACAGCAGAACCGTCGTGACCAGCATGTTGCCGGTGACGGAGATGCCATAGGCCGAGGCCAGCGAACTCGACTGCTGGAAGCCGACCACGAGCAGCATAACCACGATCGCCAGGATGAAGTTGACGCGCGGCATGTAGATCTGGCCGGACTGCCTTTCGGACGTATGCTGGATTTCGAGGCGCGGCAGCATGTTGAGCTGCACGGCCTGACGGGTCAGCGAAAACGCACCGGAGATCACCGCCTGGCTGGCGATCACGGTTGCCGCCGTGGCCAGAACGACCATCGGGATCAGCGCCCAACCCTCGTTCATCTCGAAGAAGGGATGGCCGACTTCACCGCCCTTGGCCAGCACATAGGCGGCCTGGCCGGCATAATTGAGCAGCAGGCACGGGAAGACGATGGAGAGCCAGGCCAGCACGATCGGCTTGCGGCCGAAATGGCCGAGGTCTGCGTAGAGCGCTTCCGCGCCGGTCACCGCCAGGAAGATCGCGCCGACCGTGACGAAGGCGACACCCGGCGAATTGATGAGGAAATGGACGATGTAGTAGGGATTGATCGCCAGCAGCACCTCGGGATCGTCGACAATATGCACGATGCCGGAGGCGCCAATGGCAAGGAACCAGAAGGCGGTGATTGGCCCGAAGATCATGGCGACGCCACCGGTGCCGAAGCGCTGGACGGAAAACAGGATGGCCAGGATGAACAAGGTCAGCGGCACGACATAGGGGTCGAAGGCCGGCGTAACGACCTTCATGCCTTCAACCGCGGAGAGCACGGAGATCGCCGGCGTGATGACGGCGTCGCCATAGAACAGTGCTGCACCGACCATGCCGATGCCCAGCACGAGGGCCGAGCGTTTCTGGAAAGTGGCGCGCGCCAATGCCATCAGCGACAGCGTACCGCCCTCACCGCGGTTGTCGGCGCGCAGCACGAACATGACATATTTGATGGTGACGATGATCGTCAGCGCCCAGATGATCAGCGACAAGACGCCGAGAATGTCTTCGCGCTTGGTCAGCTCGCTGCCAGACGCTGCTACCAGCGCCTCGCGGAACGCATAGATCGGACTGGTGCCGATATCGCCATAGACAACCCCCAGCGCGCCCAGCATCAGCACCTTGGTGCTGTGCTGTTCGACCCCGGAATGCTCGGGTTGTTCGGTTGCTTCTGCCTCAGAGCCATTATTGGCAAGGGCCATCGGCGACACTCCGTTTCAAGCGCGCGGTGCTCTACGCTTGCTGCATTGCAATATCAAGTGCCCCGACGTCACTGCCCGCAGATAGCCGGCAGCCGCAAGACGTACCCTACCATCCACATGCCTTGAGGAACCTTGCGACCGTTCCCGCCATGCCATACTGCAGCGCATCGGCTGTCAAGCCGTGCCCGATCGAGACTTCCGCCAATTTGGGGATACGTTTCACCAGCGGCGGCAGATTGGCTACCACGAGGTCGTGTCCGGCATTGACCTCAAGGCCGGCAGCGATTGCCGCGTCGGCGGTTTTTCCGAGCTTTTCCAACTCCTTACCTGCCTTTTCGGAATCGGAATGATAGCCGCCATAGGGGCCGGTGTAGAGCTCGATACGGTCGGCGCCGATGTCGCGTGCGGCGGTCACCCCGGCCGGATCTGGATCCGCGAACAGCGAGACCCGAAAACCACCCTTCTTCAGCCTTTTCACGACGGGGGCCAGGAAGGCCGCCTGTTCGACGAAGTTCCAGCCGTGGTCGGAGGTGGCCTGCGCTGGATCGTCCGGCACCAACGTCACCTGTTCGGGCTGGTGCTTTTCCACAAGCGCCAGAAAATCTTCCGTGGGATAACCCTCGATGTTGAATTCGGCCTTGGGGAATTCGTCGTCGATCAGCGCCCTGAGCTCGGGCAAGTCCGAATGGCGGGTGTGGCGCTCATCGGGGCGCGGATGCACGGTGAGCCCATGCGCGCCGGCGGCAAGCGCGATGCGGCCAAGCCCGGTGACACTTGGCCAAGGCAGATCGCGACGGTTGCGCAGCAGCGCGACGGCATTGAGGTTCACGGATAGTTTTGTGGGCATGGTCGGCCTTGGGCGGTTGCGGGCGGCAGAAGCTATAGCCCAGCCCCAGGCAAACAAACAGGGTCGAGTACGGGGCAGCAAGTGCGCCAGCATGCCCAGCTCACAGGGCCAATGCCATGCACGGTCAACCCGAGAAGTACCCACCAGCGCTACCTTTGGGCGCTCTTCGGCGCTTTCCCGGAGCGGGCAGGGTGCGTTGCAGCCCGTGTCGAAACATTCAGTGCCACGGCGGCACGAATGAGCGCCACGAATGCCTCTTCATTGATCTTGCCACCCTCATGGAAATCGATGGCGCGCCGGACATTACCATCGAGGCTGGAGTTGAAGAGACCCGTGGGGTCTTCCAGCGCGGCACCCTTGGCAAAGGTCAGCTTCACGGCGGCCTTGTAGGTCTCGCCGGTGCAGATCATTCCATCGTGCTCCCATACCGGAACACCCAGCATCGAGTTCGATGGCTTGCGCCATTTTACTTCCTCGACCACGTCGGGCTTGGCCCGTTTGATAAGTGCGCGAAGTCGTCCGAGCACTTCACCCCGCCAGTCGCCAAGCGCATTGATCGTGGCATCGATCAGTTGGGAGGGGGAGGCTTCTTGGCCTAAGTCCGTCGAACCGTTTTTCTGCATCGTCGCCATCGCTTCCTTCGTGCTTGTCGTCGCTATCACGCCGGACGTTACAGTTTTTCGCCCAGCAACTGACTAGCCTGCTTCACCCAGTCGGCAAATTGCGCTTCGTCGAACCGGCCTTCGTGAATGTCGTAGTAGCGGATTTCCTTCTGTTTGGAGGTGCCTGGCGGAACTGGGTCCAGCGCCGCACCACGGAAGAAGCTGACTTTCACATATTTGGCGAACACGTGCAGGCCGAGGAACCAGCCCTGGCCTTCGTCCGCAACGCCGTAGAGAGGCGAATTCCATTTCACCGCCTTGCGCACGCCGGGAACGGTGCGTTCGATGACAGCATCAATGCGACGACCAATATCGCTCTTCCAGCCCGGCATGGCCGCGATATAGGCCTGAACCGGCTCGTCGCCGTAGCCCTTTGCGATCTGCGGGTTGCCGCCTGAGAGCAGCACCGGTTCCCCGGCCGCAGGCTTGGTTGTGGTTTTCTTTGTGCTCATCGCCGATTTTCCGGATGTCTTTCCAGCCATTGCGTTCACTCTACCCAACCGTGCTTCGCTCGCCGCGCCACTTGGCGGCATGGGGCAAGATGAACATGTAGAGGCCTGAGAACAGCAGCAGGAAGAGCGGCAGCAGCGGCGAATAGACGATCCAGGCCGGCGGTTGTCCCAGCGCCATGGCAGCGAAATTGGCGGCGACTGTCGCCGTGAAGACAATCGAAAGCCAGCGATGGCCCTGACGTATCCACTTGTTCCAGTTCATTGTTTCTATCTCCCTTGAAAGCGAGCCAAGTCGGCGCGGCAACCTTCATTCCGTCCTCGCCAAAACCTGTTCGAGGTTCGTGAGGAACTGCTGCCAGCCCGCCTTGGCGCCGCCGAAAGCCTGTTTCTGATCCGGCCGGAAGCCTGCCTGTTCCACACGCAAACGCGTGCCCGAACCCGTTGGGGTGAGTGTAAACGTCACCACACTTTTCATATTGTAGGCCGGATCGTCGTGGGCGAAGTCCCAGGTATAGGACAGCGTCTTGCCCGGATCGATGGCAAGGACTTCGCAGTCCAACACACCGCCCCAGTCGCCGCGCAGATTGAAGCGGTGGCCGACGGCAGGTTTGAAATCGTTCTTCATCAGCCACTCCTCCATCAGGTGCGGTTGCGTGAGCGCGCGCCAAAGCTTCTCCGGTGGGAAAGGGATATCGCGTTCAACGACGACAGAGCGCGTTTCGGTCGACGTTTCAGTCATTGGTCCATCCTTTTCAGCAAATCTTCGAGTTTGTCGAACCGGCTCTCCCAGAACCCGGCCATTTCGCTGGTCCAGTCGACCAGAGGAGAGAGAGCGGCGAGTTGCGCGCTGTAGTGGGTCTGCCGTCCTTCATGGCGGTCGCGCACCAGTCCCGCGTGTTTCAGGACGCCGAGATGCTTGGAGACGGCCGGCTGCGAGACCCCTGCCCGCGCCGTCAAGGCGCCGACTGTCTGCTCGCCTTCCCGACACAGCCGCTCGAAGATCGCCCTCCGCGTCGGATCGGCGAGTGTTTTGAAGAGCAGATCGTGATTGTCCGGCATTTGAAATCGATAACCCGCTGGCTATTGATTGACGTATAACCAAAGAGCTATATGTCAGTCAAGTCCACTCCCCGCCCCGATGTGAAAGGGCTCCAGCTTTCTGTTGCGCCCAGGCTTTGGATGGGCGACATGGAAGGGCTCCCGGGAGGCCCCATGCCAACACTGCGCATTCTCGATTCGCTGACCGACCCTGGAAACGCTGCCCGCGCCAATGAGGACGCCGTCGGCGGCAACGCGTCCGCTGCCTTCGTTATCGATGGCGCCACCGGTCTTGGCGGGCGGCCGCTGCTCGGTCCGACATCCGATGCGGCATGGCTCGCCGGTTTCGCGAAAACGGTTTTCGAGGCCGAGGCCACCACCGCGACGCCGATTGCCGATGTGGTGCGTGCCCTCAACAACCGCGTCGCGCAATTGATCGCCGAGGCTGCAGGCTCAGACCCGGTCGAGGCCTGGGCGTTGCCTACGGCGAGTTTCCAGCTGGCGCGTGTCGAGGGCTCCGAACTCGCCATCTACGGTCTCGGCGATTGCCGGCTTTTCCTCGTCGGCGCCGACGGCGCGACATTCGAAACCAGCGAGGCATACAGCAAGGCCGAAGGCGAAAGCGCACGCCGCGCCGTCACGCAGGCTGGCGGCCTTCGCGCATGGCGTTCACTGGCCGAGGAGCCGACGGTGCGCGAAGCCTTGCGCCGCTCGCGCGCTCGCCACAACCAACCGGGCGGCGCGGTCTGGACTTTGGGCAGCGCGCCGGAAGCCGCATCCCATCTTGCCGTGCAGCGGATTACCCCTGCCCTGCCGGCACGCGGCCTTCTGGCCACAGACGGCTTTTCCGCGCTGGCCGACAAATATGGCCGCTACGACGGTGCCGCGCTTATCAAGGCAACCTCGGAACGCGGCCTTGTCGCCCTCATGGCCGAACTCCGCCGTATCGAGCGCGAGGAAGACCCCGACGGCCAGACATATCCGCGCTTCAAGGTGAGCGACGACGCCACCGCCTTGCTGTTCGAGATTATCGACTGATCTGCTGAACAAAGGGCTGCGCCGTCGCTTCGACGGCGCGGACAAGGCATGTCTTGCGCTCTAGCGCACCACAGTCAAACGCTCAGCCGCGCGCGTGATCGCCGTATAGAGCCAACGCTGACGCGTTTCCTTGAAAGCGAAGCTTTCGTCGAACAGCACGACCTCGTTCCACTGCGAACCTTGCGCCTTGTGTACGGTCAGCGCGTAGCCGAAGTCGAAATCGTCGAAACGCTTCTTCTGCTGCCATGGGATTTCTTCATCCGGGTTCTCGAAGACGGCCTTGAGCAGCTTGATCTTGGCGACGCCGCGATCTGGATCGTCTTCTTCGGGCGAGACTAGCAGGTTGATGCCCGGCTTTACCGTTTCGCGCGACGACGTCATCACCTTCCACAACGAGCCGTTGAGCAGCCCCTTGGCGGGATCGTTGCGCAGGCAGACCAGCTTGTCGCCGGCTTGCGGATAGTCGGCGGTGAACCCCTTCAGCTCGCGCAGGCGCTGGTTGTAGCGGCGGCGCGTCTGATTGCGACCGACCAGCACCTGGTCGGCCTTCAACACCAGGTCCTGCGTGACATCCTCGCGCCCGATCACCTGCGCGGCGCCAAAGTCGCCCTTCATGAACTCGCGGCCTTCACGCACGTCGAGTGCCAGCCTGATGATCGGGTTGTCGCGCGCCTGGCGATGGATCTCGGTGAGCAGATAATCCGGCTCGTGCTCGGTGAAGAAGCCGCCACCGGAGATCGGCGGCAGCTGGGCCGGGTCGCCCAGCACCAAAACGGGCGTGCCGAAAGACAGCAGATCGCGCCCCAGCTGTTCGTCCACCATCGAGCATTCGTCGATGATGACGAGTTTTGCCTTGGCGATCGGGCTCTGGCGGTTGAGCGAAAAGGTCGGATTGATCGAGGTCTTGCCGGTGGTCTCATCCTCCACCGCCTCCTCGCCGCGCGGGCGGTAGATCAGCGAATGGATGGTGCGGGCATTCACCGCGCCCTTCGAACGCAGCACCTGCGCCGCCTTGCCGGTGAAAGCCGCGAATTGCACCTGGCCGTCGACATGTTCGGCGAAATAGCGCGCCAGCGTGGTCTTGCCGGTGCCGGCGTAACCGAACAGGCGGAAAACCTGCGGCTGGCCGATCTTCAACCAGCGCGCAACCGCCTTCAGCGCCTCGTCCTGTTGAGGAGAAAATTCCATCGGCGAGACAAAGGAGATTCTGTCGCCGTCGGCAAGACCCTTGCCGCATATTGCTGCCAAAGGTTAGCGGCTTGTGGCATGAAAAAGGCCGGGCATTTGCACGCCCGGCCCGCATTGTTCACCGGAAAACGGCTTTACGCAGCTTTCTTGGTATGCAGCGCGATGTGCTGCTGGAATGCCTTGCCGAAGGCGGTCAGGAAATCCTTGGTGCCCTGATTGGTCAGGTTGCCGGCTTCGTCGAACAGGCTGGCCGCGCTGCCGATATAGGCTTCCGGCTGTGCCATCACCGGCATGTTGAGGAAGGCCAGGGACTGGCGCAGATGATGGTTGGAGCCGAAGCCGCCAACGGCGCCGATCGATGTCGAGACCACCGCCGCCGGTTTGCCGTTCAGCGCACCCTGGCCATAGGGACGGGAAGCGACATCGATGGCGTTCTTGAGCACGCCCGGCACCGAGCGGTTGTATTCGGCGGTGACAAACAGAACCGCGTCCGCATTTGCGATATGCTTGCGGAACGCGACCCAGTCGGCGGGCGGGTTGGTGTCCAAATCCTGATTGTAGAAAGAGACAGCGCCGATATCGAGGAAATCGAACTCGAGGCCCGGCGTCAGTGCGACGAGCGCCTTGGCGATCTTGCGGTTGAAGGAATCCTTGCGGAGGCTGCCGACAAGCACGGCCACTTTGGTCATGGAAAACATCCCTTGGGAGAATGGATTGCTGCTTGGCCCCGATATGCGGGACCGACGAAAAGGCGCCCGCTGGCTCGTTCATCCCCTCAGCCGTCGACAGGCGGGGACACCTTACCCGGATCGACCCGCGCGGCAATTCAACAGATTGCGAACAGTGCGTCGCCTATTCGGCTGCCGCCTTGCGCTCCTCGTCTTCCTCGAACAGCGAGGCCTGGTCGCCGCCAACCACATGCAGCTCCGGCTTGCGCTTGCTGCCGAAGCTCAGCAGCCACTCGGACAACCACTCCATGTAGAGGTAGATGACCGGGGTGACAAACAGAGTCAGCACCTGCGAGACCATCAGGCCGCCGACAACGGCGATGCCGAGCGGCTGGCGCAGTTCGGCGCTGGCACCATGGCCGATGGCGATCGGCAACGTGCCCATCAGCGCCGCCAGCGTCGTCATCATGATCGGGCGGAAACGCATGACGCTGGCCTTGAGGATGGCATCCAGCGGCGTTCGTCCCTCGCGTCGCAGCACCAGTGCGACGTCGATCATCATGATGCCGTTCTTCTTGACGATGCCGATCAGCATCAGAAGGCCGATGACGGCGATTACCGAAAAATCCATGCCGGCCAGCCTGAGCGACAGCATGGCGCCGAGCAGCGCCGAGGGCAGGCTGGTCAGGATGGTCAGCGGGTGGATGAAGCTCTCATAGAGCATGCCCAGAACGATATAGATCGTCAGGATCGCGCCGGCGATCAACAGGCCCTGGTTGGCCAGCGAATCCTGGAAGGTCTTGGCCGTACCGGCAAAGGTGGTCGAGACGGTCTTCGGCACGCCGATCTGCGCCTTGATCTGCTCGATGCGGTTGACCGTGTCGCCGAGTGCAACGCCGTCCGGCAGATTGTAGGAGACGGTCACCGCCGGCAGCTGGCCGAGCTGGTTGATGGTGAGCGGACCGGCGGTACGGTCGACGCGCGCGAAGGCGCCGAGCGGGACCAGCGAACCGCTGGAGGTGCGGAACTGGATCGACAGCATGCGCTCAGGCGACCAGTCGATCTTGGGATCAAGCTCGGTGATGACCTGGTAACTGTCGGCGGCACCGAAAATGGTCGTGACCTGGTCGGTGCCAAAACCGCCATAAAGGCTGTTGAGCAAGGTGTTGGTGTCGACGCCAAGCGTCGCCGCCTTGTCGCGATCGACGATCAGAGACGCCTGCAAGGCATTGTTCTGCAAGTCGTTGGTGACATCGGTGAAGGTGGCACGGTCGGCCACCATGGCGTCTGTCAGCTTCTGCGCCCACAGATTGGTATCACTCGTGGACAGGGCCTGCACGACCAGCTGATAGGAGCTCGCCGAGGAGCGCGCGCCCAGGCGCAGGTTCTGCACCGGCTGCATATAGGTATCGATGCCGGCGACGCCGGCAAGCTGGCGCCGCAGCGAGGAAATGACCGTGGCCATGTCGGGACGCTGGGCCTTCGGCTTGAGCTGGACGTAGAGCGACGCCTGGTTCAGCGCACCGGAATTCGAGCCCACCGACGAGGTCACATGGGCGACATAGGGCGAAGTCTGGAAAACATTCGCCACCTGCCCTTGCAGCTTCACCATCGCGTCGAAGGAAATGTCCTGGCGCGCGCGCGTCGTCACCGAGATCTGGTCGATATCCTCTTGCGGCAGGAAACCCTTCGGCGAGATCGTGAACAGCCACACCGACAGTATGGCGGTGCCGATAAAGACGAGGAACACCATGAAATGGTGCCTCAGGCAGAAGGACAACACGACGTCGTAGGAACGGACCAGCCAATCGCGCTCGTGTTCGGGGCCGTGCTCGCCCTTGCCATGCCGCTTCGGCAAGCTGAGAAGTCTGGAGCACAGCATCGGCGTCAGCGTCAGCGACACGAACATCGAAGCCAGGATCGCGACCGTCACCACCACCGCGAATTCGTTGAAGATACGGCCGATGACACCGCCCATCAGAAGCACAGGGATGAACACCGCCACCAGCGAGATCGAGATCGAGACGATGGTGAAGCCGATTTCGCGGGAACCCTTGAGCGCCGCCTGATAGGCCGGCAGCCCGTCCTCCTCCATGTGCCGGTAGATGTTTTCCAGCATGACGATGGCGTCGTCGACGACGAGGCCGACGGCCAGTGTCAGGCCCATCAGCGAGATGTTGTCGATGGAGAATCCCAGCAGGAACATGACGCCGAGCGTCGCGATCAGCGAAATCGGCACCGCCACGGCTGGGATGATCGTCGCGGTCACGCGGCGCAGGAAGACGAAGATCACCAACACCACCAGCGCGATTGTGAGCAGAAGCGTGAACTGCACGTCGACCACCGCAGCGCGGATTGAGGTCGAGCGGTCGTTCATCAGGTTGATGGACGCCGCGGCCGGCATCTGGCTCTCGAAGGACGGCAGCATCGCCTTGACGCGATCGACCACGTCGACGGTGTTGGCGTCGGGCTGGCGTTGAACGGCCAGGACGATGGCGCGTGTGTTGTCGAACCAGGAGGCGGTCGTCGTGCTCTGGACGGAATCGATGACGCGCGTGACGTCGCCCAGTCGGACCGGATTGCCGTTCTTGGTGGCGATGATGATGTTGGAGAACGCAGCCGCATCCTGAAGCTGCGTGTTGGTAGTGATGGTCAGCTGCTGCTTGCTGTTCTGCAGCACGCCGACCGGCGCGTTGCTGTTGGCCGACTGCACCGCCGACTGCAGCTGATCGATCGAGATGCCGCGCGCCGCCAGCGCCGTCGGGTCGATCTGGATGCGCACGGCGTATTTCTTCTGGCCCCAGACCATCACCTGCGCGACGCCGTCGATGGTCGACAGCGACGGCGAGATGACGTTTTCGGCAATGGCGTCGAGCTGGGTCAGCGGAACCGTGTCGCTGGCCAGCGCCATCAGCAGGATCGGCGCGTCGGCCGGATTGACCTTCCTGTAGCTTGGCGGCGACGTCATTTCCGGCGGCAATTGCCGCTGCGTTCGGGCGATTGCCGCCTGCACGTCAGCGGCGGCGGCGTCGATGTCACGGTTGAGCACGAACTGCACCGCGATCGAGGTCGAACCCAGCGAGTTGCTGGTCGAGATCGAATCCACGCCCGCAATGGTTGCAATCTGCTTGATCAGCGGAACGGCCACCGACGTCATCATCGAGTTCGGCGAAGCACCGGGCAGCGAGGCGGAAACATTGACCGTCGGGAATTCCGCGCTCGGCAGCGCCGCGACCGGCAGGAACTTGTAGGCAAACAGACCGCCCAAAATGAGCGCCATCGACATCAGCAATGTGGCGACAGGCCTGCGGATGCAGAACTCGGAGATCATCGCTCGTCAGCCCGCTGTTTCGGTCTTGGTGGCTTTGTCCGCCGACTTCGGCGCCTTGCTGTCGCCAGAGCCGCCCTTGTCGCTTCCAGTCTTGCCGGTGCCTTCCTGGGCGCTTGCCTCGCGCACCGCCGCACCCGGCTTCAGGCTGAGCTGGCCATCGACGACGACCTTTTCGTCGCCCTTCACGCCGCTGGCGATAGCACTGTCTTCACCATGCGTGAGCGCGACTACCACCGGCCGTGCCTCGACAGTGTTGTCGGCCTTGACCACATAGACGAACGAACCGCTCTGGCTGGGCTGGATGGCAACGGTAGGCACGGACACCATCTGCGGCATGGCGCCGGCATCGACCGTGACCTTCACATATTGCCCGGGCCACAGCTTCAGGTCGGCATTGGGCACCGTAGCACGCGCCGTGATGGTGCCGGACGCGGTGTCCACCGTGGAGTTCACAAAATCAAGCGTGCCGGAGCCGATCGGCTTCGCATCGCCGTCCTTGGTCAGCGTCACCGTGATTGAACCCGGCTTCGCCAGCGCCTGCTGCAAAAGATTGAGGTCAGCTTCCGGCAGATTGAAGGAGACCCGCAACGGATCCATTTCGGTGATCGTCACCAATGGTGTCGCGCCGGTACCAGTCGCGCCGCCGGCCGTGACGAGATCGCCGATGCTGACGCTGACGGCACCGAGTCGACCGGAGATCGGCGCGGTGATGGCGGTGAAGCTCAGTTGCACGGTGTCGACGTCGATCGCCGCCTGGTCGGCGGCCACAGTAGCGTGAGCAGCCTTCTGGGCCGCCAGCGCCTGATCATAGCTCTGTTGCGTTCCGGCTTGCTTGGCGAGCAGGTTCTGGGCGCGGGCAAGGTCGGCATCGGCACTTGCGGCCAGCGCTTGATCCTTGGCCAGCGTCGCCTTGTCCTTCTCGACCTGCGCCTTCAGCGCGCGATCATCCAGCGAAATCAGCAGATCGCCTTGCTTGACCATCTGGCCGTCGGTGACGGCGATGGCCATCACCTGGCTGGCGACGCGGGCATTGATATTGGCCACCGCCGGCGAAGCCAGAAAACCGATAGCGTAGCGTTGAACCGGAAAATCCGTGACCTTGGCGACCGCTGTCGCGACAGTGACAGCGCGATTGCCTGCCTTGCCCTTGCCTCCGCTCAGATCGGTCGCCGCCTGGGCGGCAACCTCCTTCTGGCCGAACGGCAGCTTTTGCCAGACCCATGCCGCACCCGCGGGCCAGAGATAGAGACCTGCGGCCACGATCGCGACAGCCCCACCAAGTGCGGCGAATGTTTTCCTGCGATCCGACAAAGGCCCTCTCGATCCGACCCATCAGCGCCTCCGCAAGCGCCATCCGATGGCCACGCGCGGCGGGTCATTCGCTAAAATAACGCAAATCTCCGCCAAAAAAGGGGCAAACGCCGTCATTACAAAGATTTAATGTGCGCTGCACAACGGCGCCCCCTGCCGGAATGCCTTGCCGAGAAGTCGAAAAGCGCTTCTCAGCGCAACATCGGCCACAAGGTCAGCGCCAGGAGCACGCCCATGGCAATGTTGAACCATTTGAGCCGTGACGGGTCGGACAGAAAGCCGCGCAGCGCCATGCCAAAACCCGCCCAGCAAGACACCGATGGCACGTTGACCACCGCAAAAGCGATGGAAATCAAGAGCACGGACAGGAATGGCCTGTCGGCGTCCGTGTAGAGGGCCATGCCGGTCATCGCCATCACCCAGGCCTTCGGATTGATCCACTGGAAGGCGGTCGCTTCCAGGAAGGTCATGGGCTGCGTCTTGCCGTTGGCCTGCCCACCCATCGAACGCGACATCGCGATCTTCCAGGCGAGATAGAGCAGATATGCGCCGCCGGCGATCTTGAGGGCCATATGCAGTGCCGGCAAGGCGGTGAGCACCGTGCCGAGGCCGAAACCGACCGCCAGAAGCAGCGACAGGAAGCCGAAACCGATGCCCAGCATATGGGGGATGGTGCGCGTGAAGCCAAAATTCACGCCCGACGCCAGGAGCATGAAATTGTTCGGCCCCGGCGTGATCGAGGTGACGAAAGCAAACACCAGCAGGGCAAGGAAAGTATCGACGGACATGGCGGCTTTTCGGATAGGGCCGGTTTTCAGATACAGAACCGGCAAATAGGTCAGTCTAGTTGACCCACCCGCCGGTCCAAGTCACGAAAATTGTTGTCTCGGTGACAATGCCCCGGACATGAAATCCTTCGCGGCCCTACATCCCCTGCGGGCCACGGTTCATCGCCGCCACGCCGGTGCGGCAGATCTCGACCAGGCCGAGCGGGCGCATGATGGCGATGAACTGGTCGATCTTCGAGCCCTTGCCGGTGATCTCGAAAATGAAATGTTCGGTGTTGGCGTCGATGACACTGGCACGGAAAGCGTCGGCCAGCCTGAGCGCCTCGACGCGGCTGTCGCCCGTTCCCGCCACCTTGACCAGGGCAAGTTCCCGCTCCAGCGGCCGCTCCTGGCCGAGCTCGGTCGAGCGCACGGTCAGGTCGACCACCCGATGCACCGGCACAATGCGCTCGAGCTGGTGCTTGATCTGCTCCAGCACATGCGGCGTGCCGCGCGTCACGATGGTGATGCGCGACAGGTGTTTCTCGTGCTCGGTCTCAGAGACGGTCAGGCTTTCGATGTTGTAGCCCCGCCCGGAGAACAGGCCGATGACGCGGGCAAGCACGCCCGGTTCGTTGTCGACCAGCACGGACAGCGTGTGGTTTTCCGGTACTTCCGTTTCCTTGGCGATGAAGTAGGCGGAGCCGGTGGGTTGAAGGTGCTGTGCATTCATCGGATGAATCTCGATCTCAGGCGTTTACGCTAACTTGTTGATTATGCCGCGTCTGGCAAGGCCACGCTATCCGTCACACCAGCTCCCTGCCCTTGGCGTCGATGGCGTTGGCGACAGCCTCGTCCGTTGCCTCGTCGGGAAGCAGCATCTCGTTGTGCGCCTTGCCCGACGGGATCATCGGGAAGCAATTGGCGAGATTGGCGACACGGCAGTCGAACAGAACCGGCTTCTTGACCGAGATCATCTCCTTGATGGCGTCGTCCAGATCGCCCGGCTTCTCGCAGCGGATACCATGGCCACCATAGGCTTCGGCCAGCTTGACGAAGTCGGGCATCGCTTCGGTGTAGGAATGCGACAGCCGGTTGCCGTGCAGGAGCTGTTGCCACTGGCGCACCATGCCCATGTACTGATTGTTGAGGATGAAGATCTTGATCGGCGCCTCGTATTGCACCGCCGCGCTCATTTCCTGCATCGTCATCTGCACCGAAGCATCGCCGGCGATGTCAATGACCAGTGAGTCGGGATGGGCGATCTGCACGCCGAGCGCCGCCGGCAGGCCGTAGCCCATCGTGCCGAGGCCGCCCGAAGTCATCCAATGGTTCGGCTTGTCGAAGTGGAAGTGCTGCGCCGCCCACATCTGATGCTGGCCGACCTCGGTGGTAATGTAGGTGTCGCGATCCTTGGTGAGTTCATAGAGACGCTCGATCGCATATTGCGGCATAATCACGTCGTTGCTTGGCTTATAGGCGAGCGAGTCCCGCGCCCGCCAGCGGGCGATCTGTTCCCACCACGGATAGAGCGCCTTCTTGTCGGCCTTGGCAGTGGCGCGCCACAGCCGGACCAGATCCTCCATCACCCGGCCGACATCGCCCAGAATGCCGACATCGGCGCGCACGTTCTTGTTGATCGAGGACGGGTCGATATCGATGTGGATCTTCTTGGAATTCGGCGAGAACGCGTTGAGACGGCCGGTGATGCGGTCGTCGAAACGGGCACCGACGCACAGCATGACGTCGCAATCATGCATGGCCATATTGGCTTCGTAGGTGCCGTGCATGCCGAGCATGCCGAGCCAGTTCTTGCCCGACGCCGGATAGGCGCCGAGCCCCATCAGCGTCGAAGTGATCGGGAAACCCGTCAGGTCAACCAGTTCGCGCAGCAAATGGCTGGCCTCAGGGCCGGAATTGACGACGCCGCCGCCCGAATAGATGATCGGCTGCTTTGCGCCAGCCAGCATTTCGACCGCGGCCTTGATCTTCTCCAGATCGCCCTGGACCTTGGGCTGATAGGAGGTGCGCGGCGCCGTCTGCGGCGGCGTATAGATGCCCCTGGCGAACTGCACGTCCTTCGGAATGTCGACGACCACCGGGCCCGGCCGGCCGGTGGTAGCGACATGGAAGGCCTCGTGGATGATGGCCGAGAGTTCGTTGACGTCCTTCACCAGCCAATTGTGCTTGGTACAGGGCCGCGTGATGCCGACAGTGTCGCATTCCTGGAAGGCGTCCGAGCCGATGAGCGAGGTCGGCACCTGGCCCGTGAGGCAGACCAGCGGGATCGAATCCATCAGCGCGTCCTGCAGCGGCGTCACCGCATTGGTAGCGCCGGGGCCGGAGGTGACCAGCATGACACCCGCCTTGCCGGTCGAGCGCGCATAGCCTTCCGCCGCGTGGCCGGCGCCCTGTTCGTGGCGCACCAGGATGTGCTGCACAGCGTCCTGCTGGAAAAGCTCGTCATAGATCGGAAGGACCGCGCCGCCCGGATATCCGAAAAGATGCTTGACGCCATTGTCGATCAGCGCCTGCACAACCATTTCGGCGCCTGTCATCTCACGCCGCTCGCTTTGTCCGTTGCTCATGGGTTCGGTTCCGTCTTTTTCCTGCTTTTTCAAGCTCTTGCTGGTCGTCTGGTCATGGTTTGGATAATAAAAAAGGCCCCCGAGGGAGCCTGTGTGTTGCGCATGGGAGGTTTTCGCCTGGCGGTTACACCGCCTTGCCCACGCGCCTTCCTACGAGAATGAGTGCCGTCTTCATGGTGGCGGACAATAGGTGCAAGCACGAAGCGCTGTCAACCGGGATATCGCACTGATTTTGCAACGGCCAAGCCGCCGTCTTCGTGCTCGCCGAACCAACGCCATTCGCCGCGACCTTGCCCTGAGGTGGTCGCGGCGAGGCATCTGGCAGTCCCTGACCGCAGCAGCGCTCAGCCGTGCGGCTTGCAGCGCGGATCGTGCGGATCGCATTTCACCGGCTTGCGCGCTGCCGGCGGCGGCTTATGCGGCGCGGCCTGTGGCCGGTGCGGCGCATTCACGCGCGCCATCTGGTGCTGAGGCACTGGTTTCGCCGCCGCGTGGTGCGGTGGCCGGCCATTGCCTTGTGCGACCGCCGCGTTCGCGCGGTGGCGCTGCGCAACCGCCGGACTTGGCGGTGTCGGCTTGTGCGGTAGGTTGTGTACTTGCACTGACTGCTGCACCGTCTTCTTCTTGACGATGTTGGCCTTGGCTGCAGGCGATCCGGAGCTTGCCTGTGCTGCAGGTGGCAACGGCTTCCTGAGCGGAAGCTGTGCAACCCCGGCCGGCGCGTTTCCTAAGGGTTTCGACGGCACCACCGGTTGCGCGGTTACCGCTGGTTTGCCGGCAGTCGCGCCGTTTGGTTTCGTCGGCACAGCCGCGTTCGGCGCCACGGGAGCGACACCAGCAGGCGCCGTGGCAGGCTTGCCGGGTACAGGCAAAGGCTGTCCTGGTTGCAGTGATGCTGCCCTCCGCTTGACCTCGCCGGCCTTCGACGCATCCAGCTTGCCCGGTGCGAACGAACCCCTGGCCGGCGGCACGATGTTCGCGGCCCTCACAGCCGCCACGACCGGCCTTGGCAACGCCGCCAACGCCGGCCCGGCGTTGATGGGCACGGTCCGGTTCTCCACCTGCACGGTGGAGTTGTTGTAGATGTTGTTCACCACCACGCGCTGCTCGATGATGGTGGTGTTGCGCACGATGGTCACATTGTTTTCGACAGGGCGCAGCGCCGGCAGGATTTCGACGGCACCGATCGCCGCCACCGGCACGAAGGACCACCACACGTCGCGGAACACCACGCGTTCCTCCGGCGGCGGTGCCGGCACCCAGCCGACATAGTCCGTGCTCTGGCGCCAGACCACCCAAGCCGGCGCCCATTCGTCGCCCGCGATCCAGATCCAACCCAGATCGTCGTCATAGGCCCAGCGGCCGTAGTGGAAGACGACAGGGCCGAAAGGCTCGCTGGATTCCCAATACCAGCCGTCGTCGGTCCACACCCAACGCCCCACCGTGTATGGCCGCCATGCGACCGCGACGGAAGGCACCCAAACCTCGCCATAGCGGCGCGAGATTTGCCAGACGCCGTATTCAGTAAGCCGCTCGCGCACCGCCATTGAGACAGTGGCCGCCTGCGCCGGCTGAAAGGCGGGCAACGTCAGCGGTGTGCCGACCATACCGCCAAAAGCAAGAATAAGGGCTAGTGCCGCCCCTCTCCCGCGGCGGCTTATCGCAAGAATCTTCGCGTTCATGACACATGCTCCAGTTTTGTGCCCTTCTGCGAAACCTCCCCTGCGAGCGTCCCCTAAACGCTGGTTGAGATATCGGTGCGAGCATGGTCCCGAAGCGAGGCGGCGGCATTGCGGCGCGCCTCATCACGTTCTCGCGAGGACGCCGTTGTCTGGCGCGACGCGCGATAAATCCTTGAAAACGCGCCAAACTATGGTGGGGCGTGACGAATGGCGCCGTCTCTGCCGATACTTTCCCGACCAGCCGGCAGCTCCGGCGGAGCCACACCGATCATCATGATTCCATGGGAGGAACCCACATGCTCGACAAGGCGCCCAACGCAAAGCTCGCCAAGTTGCTGGCTGATTTTGGTACCGCACTGGCAGCAGGCGACATCGAAAAAGCAGTCTCCTTCTTCCAGGACGATTGCTACTGGCGCGATCTCGTCGCCTTCACCTGGAACATCAAGACGCTGGAGGGTCGCGACCAGATCAGGACGATGCTGAAGAGCCAGCTTGGCGCCATCAAACCCTCCAATTTCGCGATCGCCGAGGGCGAAGATGCCGCGGAAAACGAGGGGCTGCTGGAGGGCTGGATCACCTTCGAGACCGAAGCTGCGCGCGGCTACGGCCACATCCGGGTTAAGGACGGCAAGATCTGGACCTTGCTCACCACCATGGCCGAGTTGAAGGGACATGAGGAGAAAGCCGGCTTCACCCGGCCGCTCGGCGCCAAGCATGGTCAAGGCAGGAACCGGCCGAGCTGGAAGGAAGAGCGCGAGAAGGAGGTGGCCGAACTCGGCTTCACCACGCAGCCACACACCCTCATCATCGGCGGCGGCCAGGGCGGCATCGCGCTGGGCGCACGGCTGAGGCAGCTCGGCGTGCCCACCATCATCGTGGAGCGCAATGAACGGCCAGGCGATTCCTGGCGCAAGCGCTACAAGTCGCTCTGCCTGCACGACCCGGTCTGGTATGACCACCTGCCCTACATCGATTTTCCGAAGAACTGGCCGGTCTTTTCGCCCAAGGACAAGATCGGCGACTGGCTGGAAATGTACACCAAGGTGATGGAGCTGAATTACTGGTCATCCACCGAGGCCAAAAGCGCCGTCTATGACGACAAGAAGAAGGAATGGGCTGTCACGGTGCGGCGCGACGGCAAGGATATCGTGCTGAGACCGAAGCAACTGGTGCTCGCCACCGGCATGTCGGGCCGCGCCAATCTGCCGAAATACAAGGGCATGGAGACGTTCAAGGGCGATCAGCACCATTCCTCAAGGCACCCGGGCCCCGACAGATATACCGGCAAGAAAGCGGTCGTCATCGGCTCCAACAACTCGGCCCACGACATCTGCGCGGCCCTTTGGGAGAACGGCGTCGATGTCACCATGGTGCAGCGCTCGACCACCCATATCGTGAAATCCGATACGCTGATGGATGTCGGGCTCGGCCCGCTCTATTCCGAACAGGCGGTGGCCAATGGCGTCACCACCGCCAAGGCCGACCTGATCTTCGCCTCGGTGCCGTACAAGATCCTGCACGAGTTCCAGATCCCGCTCTACCAGCAGATGAAGGAACGAGACGCGGCCTTCTACCAAGGCCTGGAAAAGGCGGGGTTCATGCTGGATTGGGGCGACGACGGCTCCGGCCTCTTCATGAAGTATCTGCGGCGTGGCTCGGGCTACTACATCGACATCGGCGCCTCGCAGCTGATCATCGATGGCGAGATCAAGTTGAAACGCGGCCAGGTAAAGGAAATCAAGGACCATTCCGTCCTGCTCGAAGACGGCACCGAACTGCCGGCCGACGTCATCGTCTATGCCACAGGCTATGGCTCGATGAACGGCTGGGCGGCGGAACTGATCAGCCAGGACGTGGCCGACAAGGTCGGCAAATGCTGGGGTCTAGGCTCCAGCACCACCAAGGACCCAGGCCCGTGGGAAGGCGAACAGCGCAACATGTGGAAGCCGACACAGCAGGAAGCGCTGTGGTTCCACGGCGGCAACCTGCACCAGTCGCGCCATTATTCGCAATTCCTGTCGCTGCAATTGAAGGCTCGCCAAGCCGGCATCCCGACGCCGGTCTACGGCCTTCAGGATGTGCATCACAAGGGTTAGGCGGTGGGCGGCCGGGCCGGCACGTTGGGCCGGTCCGGCTTCGGTGTTCCCACGGATGCGATGCGGGCGAACTAGGCCAGCCGCTTTTCCATAAAGACGCTGAGCGGATCGGGGCGATAATCGCCGAACGGCCCGCGCCGTACGAAACCGCTGCGGTCATAGAGGCCGAGCGCCTCGTGATTGTCGACCCCGGTCTCCAGACGGAGTAGGCCGATGCCTGCCTCCAGCGCCTTGCCTTCGAGATCGGCGAGCAGCGCCTTGGACAGCCCCTTACCGCGTACCGCCGGCACAACCCACATGCGCTTCAGTTCCGCCCAATCGTCATTCAGCGCCAGCGCGCCCGTTGCCACGGCGATGCCGCCAGCGTCCCGCGCAACCACGAAGCGCACATTGTTGGCCCGCAGGCTCTCGATGGACAGGAAATGATTGCTTTCCGCGGGATAGAGCGACGCCCCATAGCGCTCGCCGTCCTCCAGCAGGGCGATGATGTCCGGTTTGGCCGGATCTTCGAGTGCGATCGCGAATGTCATTGAGCGAAATCCTTCAAGGCGTTTGCGATTATCGGCGTTTGTCCGGCCGAACCTATGCGTTTCCAGAACAGAAGCGTGCCGGTCAGACCACCATGTGGCTTCAAGGCGTAGTCCGGGATTTCGCCGGCCAGGATGAAGCCAAGCTTCGCGTATAGGGCGGCGGCCCCTCCGTCTTCGGCCGTATCGAGAACCAGCAGTGTGCGGCCACACCGCACGGCCAGCTCTTCGACGGCCAGCATCAGCCGGGTGGCGACGCCCCTGCCCCGATGGCTCGTCCGGGTCATCAGCTTGGCGATTTCCGCCCGATGCGGCTGGTTGGGCGGCAGGCTGAGCAGCAGCGTGACCGTACCGATCAAATCGTCGCCTTCGAAGGCGCCAAGCACCACCCGCTCGCCCCGCGCCGCCGCCGCAAGCGAATCATCCCAGAACGCGATGGCCGCATCCAGCGGCAGCGGATGCATGAAACTCACCGATCCGCCGGCCGCGACGGTCTCGACCAGGATTTCGGCCAGCGCCCGCAATGTCTCGAACGAGCGGACAAGGGGTCTGATTTCGATGGAACTCATCTTTTGTCTTCTCGCTGATGGGAAGAGCCAAAACGCTCAATCGAAATGGCTAAAGCCGCGGCGCTTGCGCGACCGTTTGATTTCATCGACGCGGGTGCCGTCGTCGGCGCTGAGGTGGTGGCCGCGCTCCAGCAATTCCAGCGTGTATTCCTCATAAGTCAGCCCGACCGCTTCCGCCTTGGCCAGTCTGAACAACGCGATGTCGCGCGATTTCGGCTTCCATGCCGCCTTGTGGGCGCTCCGCCAATGCATGAAACGGTGCGGGTCGCCCTTGCCCCAGGCCGGCCCCTTGTAGTCATCGAGCGGCGGCCCACCATTGTGGTTTCGCTTCGGCAAGCGCGGCATGGTCAGGTCCTGATAAGTGCGGTGATGTAGCGGGCCGGCTCCGGACCGGGCGCGAAGAAACTGCAATCGGCCGGCGCGCCGAGCGCCAGGCAATCGCCCGGCTCCAGATAATGCACCACCTCGCCTTCGGTGAAGTCGAGCCGCCCTGCCATCAGCCAGATCTGCTGGCGGATGAAGGCATAGGAAGCAGCAGGCAGGTTGACGCGCGCGCCGGCCGGCAATTCGACCTGCACGAGTTCCATCGGCATATCAGTCTGCGGCGACAGATGGCGGCGCACATAGCCAGTGCCGGGGTCGCGCCATTCAGGCTGGTCTTTGCGCCGGGCAACACCGCCGCCCTGCAATTCGGCACGGGCGATGAGGCTGGACAGTGTCATCTCGAAAGCCGTGGCGATGCGCACCAGGATCGGTGCGGTCGGGCTCGTCGAAGCACGCTCGATGGTGCTGAGCATCGCCTTGGACACCCCGGAACGCTCGGCAAGCTCTGCCAGTGACCAGTTCCGCAGCGTCCGTTCGGCGCGGATGCGATCGGCGATCCTTGCCGAAAGATCATTCGATATATCAGACATTTGTCCAACATATCATATGAAGCATGAACTGGAAGGGACTTTTGCCGGATTGTTCAAATTGTCGCGCCGCCCTTAACCGCTGCTAAACCATCCCCTCACACGCGACTTTAACCGAACCATATTAGAGTTCGCTGAGGTAGTGGGGATCCCCTCGTTGATGTTTGTCGAACGTGCAGTCTCCGGCGGCGAGCCGGTATCGCAGGAGCGACGCGACGCCGCTCAGACTGACAAGCGCATCCTCGGCCATGTCGTCCGCTGCGACGGCGCCCGCGCCACCATCAGCGCTTTCGCTGACGGCGAAGATGGTTCCGCCGGTGGCCAATGGGCTGTCGGCAAGATGATCTCCATCAATCTGGGCAGCAGCCGCACGGTCGGTCTGGTCTATGCGATCGCCAAGGCCGATCTTGCCTGGAACGCCGAAGGCCTGAACCCGATCGAGGTCAGCGTCGAACTGGTCGGCGAGGTGCGCGATGGTTTCGAGCCCGGCGCCAAACCGTTCTTTGACCGTGGTATCACCATATACCCGCATATCGGCGCGGTTGCCCACCGCATCCGCAGCCGCGATCTCGAGGCCGTCTACGACCTCGCCGGCCGTCCTTCGGTGGCCATCGGCACACTGTCGCAGGACGAGGCGATCGCGGCCAGGATTGCCGTCGACGACACGTTGACCCGGCATTTCGCCGTGGTCGGCACCACTGGTGTCGGCAAGTCGACAGCCGTTTCGCTGCTGCTGCGCAAGGCGATCGCGGCGCGGCCTGACCTGCGCGTACTGATCCTTGATCCGCACAATGAATTCGCCTCTTCGCTGAAGGACCAGTGCGTCAAGATCGACGCTTCGACGCTCGATCTGCCCTTCTGGATGTTCCGCCTCGAGGAATTCGCCGAAGTGCTGTTCCGTGGTCGCGAGGCACCGCCCGAGGAGGTCGACATTCTGCGCGATCTCATTCCGGTGGTGAAGCATCTCTACCGCACCGGCAACGGTGTCGCCTATGTGCGCCGCGGCGCCGACACCATGACCGCCGACACACCGGTCCCCTACCGGATCGCCGATCTGGTGAAGCAGATCGATGACCGCATGGGCCTGCTCGAAAGCAAGGCCGAGCGGCCGGCACTGAAGTCGCTCAAATTGCGTATCGAATCGGCCGTCGCAGACCCGCGCTACCGCTTCATGTTCAATTCACGCCTGATCGAGGACACCATCCACGAAACGGTCGGCAACATCTTCCGCGTGCCGCATCACGGCCGGCCGGTAACCTGTTTCGAAATGGCGGGCCTGCCGTCCGAGGTCGTCAACTCGGTCTGTTCGGTTCTCGCGCGGCTGGCCTTCGATCTCGCGCTGTGGAGCGAGGGGCGGCTCAGGCTGCTGCTTTTGTGCGAAGAAGCGCATCGCTACATGCCGGCCGATCCGCGCCTCGGCTTCGCGCCGACCCGACACGCACTGTCGCGCATCGCCAAGGAAGGCCGCAAATATGGCTGCTATCTCGGCGTCGTCACGCAGCGCCCGGGCGAGCTCGACCCGACCATCCTGTCGCAATGCTCGACCTTCTTCGCCATGCGCCTGTCCAACGAACAGGACCAGGCGATCATCCGTTCAGCCATTGCCGACTCCTCCGCCTCCAGCCTTGCTTTCCTGTCCTCGATGGGACAGCGCGAGGCAATCGCCTTCGGTGAGGGCGTCGCCACCACCATGCGGCTGAAGTTCGAGAAGCTGGATCGCAGCCTGATTCCCGGCACAGCCAAACACTCCATGGAAGCACCTTCCGGTGACGGCGAGGTCGATCTCGTCGGCATCGTCGAAAAACTGCGCAACGTACCGAAGCCACAGCCGGCGATGAATTTCTCCGAAATGGCCGACGCCACACGCCAGCCCGGCGACCCGGACTACCGGCAGCCGGCCGCGCCGCGCCCGCCGCATGACGACGATTTCGACACGCGTTACGGGCTGAAGCCGATGACGTTCGGCCTCAAACCCCTGAACGATTGAACCGACGGAGCGAGCCCAGCCTGGCCGGCTCGTTCGCCATTTCAAAATTCAACTGAATTGACGCTCTGCCCGGCCTAAGCACACACGCGGTTACGGCCTTGGCGCTTGGCCTCGTAGAGCTGCTTGTCGGCGCGGCGGTAGAAGGCCTCGGCCGTCTCGGAATGGTCCCAAACCGCCAGCCCGACGCTGGTGGTGACCTTCAGCCGCACATTGCCGTTGACGATGGCCAGATTGGCGACGCCCTTGCGGATGCGCTCGGCGAAACGCGTCAGTAGTTCCGCGTCCATATTCGGGGTCACAATGCCGAACTCCTCGCCGCCCAGCCGAGCCACGACATCGTGGTAGCGGGTCATGCCCTTGAGGCAGCCGGCGACCGAGCGCAGCACTTCGTCGCCGATATCGTGGCCATGGGTATCGTTGACGCTCTTGAAATGGTCGAGATCGAGGATCATCAGCCCGACCGGCTTGCCGATGCGATGGAATTCCGCGATGTATTCGCGCAGCGCGTCGTCGAAAAACCGCCGGTTCTGCATGCCTGTCAGCGCATCTGTCAGCGCCGCCTGCTCAAGTGTCTCGGAACGGGCGCTCAGCGTCGCCGTCATCGCCCGCAACTTTCCCTCCTCGCGCACCTGATCGCGGATCAGCGGGTAGATGAAGAACACGCCAAAGAAGAAGGCGGTGGCCAAAAGCACGCCGATGGCAAACAGCAGCGTGCCGATATATGCGACGCTGTCCAACGCCGCGCCATCGCCGATCTGGGCCGTCGCGGTCTCCACCACGCCGTGGGCATGCAACGTCACCATGCCGGCGGCGACGATGACAAAGATAAAGACGAAGAAGGCGTGTTCCGCCTTGTGAAAATGCATCTGCACCCAGCCTACTGCAACGCCGGATGGTTATGGCACGGATAGGCTTACGCCGCAGTTAACTTGAACAAGCCTTGAAAAAGCAGCGTTAATACTGAGAATTCTATCGATTTCTCTTTTCGATCGACATGCGAATGATGGTCGCCATGTCTTCGCCCGGCGACAATCTTCGCCATTCCTCGCCGAACTGGTTGCGAAACCAGGTGGATTGCCGCTTTGCGTATTGCCGGGTGGCGATCTTGGCCATTTCCATCGCCTTTTCGGCTTCCATCTCGCCCGCCAGCACGGACTGAAGCTCACGCACGCCGATTGCCTTGACGGCCGGCAGCGCCGGGTCGAGATGGAGCGCCAGGATCTGGCGTACCTCCTCCATGGCACCCTGGTCGATCATCGCGTCGAATCGTCGGTTGATGCGTTGGGTCAAGGCATCCCGGTCTGGTTCGATGACGAAGAAATGCGCGCTGGCGCGATCGATCAACGGGCGACCACGCTCGGCCTGCCACGAACGGATCGAACGGCCCGACGCATCCAGAACTTCCAGCGCCCTGGCGATGCGCTGACCATCGCTCGGTCGCAACAACATGGCCGTGGCCGAATCCCTGTGCATCAGTTCGCGGTGCAGCCGTGGCGCGCCGCGCTCGACCAGTTCGTGACGCCAGCGGTCGCGGATATGCGCCGGGATATCCGGCATCGCTGAAATGCCTTCGGCCAGCGCCCTGAAATAAAGCCCGGTGCCGCCGACGAAGACCGGAGGGCGACCGGCCAGCGCGCCTTCGTCGATCAGCCGTTCGACGTCCCGCAACCAGGCGCCGGTCGAATAGGCGGTCGAAGGGTGGACATGGCCGTAAAGGAAATGCGGAACCCGGGCGAGATCCGCCGGCGCAGGCCGCGCTGTCAGCACGTTGAGGATCGAATAACCCTGCATAGAATCGGTGTTGACGATGACACCGCCGAAGCGCTCGGCCACCTCCAGCGCCAGCGCCGACTTGCCGCTGGCAGTCGGGCCGGCTATCAGGACCGCATCCTTCACGCGGCCTTCGTCGGCCACCTCCCGCAGGGTCTCCTCCATGCCGCTCGTCGCCACGCTCGTCTCCAATCCAGCCGGCGGCGCACTCACGCCGGCCCTAGCGAATAAAGCCTCGCAGGCGGTCGGCGCAAGCGCGACGCGTTGGTTGGGCGAGACGATCGCCTGCGATCTCGTCCTGCCGTCAGGCGCCGACAGCCGGGAGACCGCAGCCGCGCTCGCTACCGCGCTCGGTTCCAACCCCGTTGACTTCGCCATCCAGGACGAAGCGACGCGACGCAAGAAAATCCTAATCGCCGACATGGATTCGACCATGATCGACCAGGAATGCATCGACGAACTCGCCGACGAAGTCGGACTGAAGGAACGGGTGGCGGCGATCACCGCCCGTTCGATGAATGGCGAGATTGCCTTTGAACCAGCATTGCGCGAGCGCGTCGCGCTTCTGAAGGATCTCGACACCGCGGTGGTCGACCGCATCATCGCCAATCGGCTCACACTGGCTTCCGGAGGCCGCGCTTTGGTGCAGACGATGCGCAAGGCCGGTGCCCATACCGCGCTGGTCTCGGGCGGCTTCGACGTCTTCACCAGCCGTATCGCCACGATGCTAGGTTTCCATGAAAACCGCGCCAACCGCCTGGTCGAGCGCGACGGTCGCTTCACCGGCGAGGTGGCGGAGCCGATCCTCGGCCGCGCCGCCAAGGCGGATGCGCTCATCGACATCGCCGCCAGGCTCGGCCTCACGCCGGCGGATGCCGTCGCCGTTGGTGACGGCGCCAACGACCTCGACATGATCCAGCTGTCGGGCATGGGTGTCGCGCTGCATGCCAAGCCTTCGGTGGCCGCCCAGGCCAGAGTGCGCATCGACCATGGCGACCTGACCGCCCTGCTCTATCTGCAAGGTTACAGGCAGGAAGATTTCGCCACATGATCCCGATCCGTACGGAAAGACTGATCTTGCGCAACTGGGAAGAGCGCGACCGGTCCCTCTTCCATCTCATCAATTCCGATAAGCAGGTGATGGAGTTCTTTCCGTTCCGGCGCGATCGCGCGCAGTCCGACGCCAAGATGGACGAGTTGCGCGCCTGGATCGACAGCCACGGCTACGGTTTTGCACCAGTGGAGGTAGCCGCGACCGGCGAATGCATCGGCTTCGTCGGCCTCTATGATGCCGACTATCTTCCCGCCCTGCCGAAGGGTTCTGTCGAAATCGGCTGGCGCCTTGCGCCGGAGTTCTGGGGCCATGGCTACGTTGCCGAGGCCGCACGCGCATGGCTCGCCTTCGGCTTCGAGACGCTTGGTCTGGACGAAATCGTTTCCTTCGCCGTACGCGAGAACCGCCGCTCGACTGCTGTCATGGAACGTATCGGCATGACGGCAGACCCGTCGCGCGATTTTGACCACCCGCTGGTTCCTGAAGAATACACGCGTCTGCGCCCGCACGCTTTTTACAGTCTGAAGCGCCAGGGTTGGGAAAAACAGAAAAGGGCGGCCCGCTAGCCGCCCTTTCTTCTTTTTAAGTCAACCCGTTGCGCCGTTTTCCGGAATCAATCCATCCGGATCGTGACGAAACGCAGTTCGCCGGTCTTGGACGCCAGCATCAGAAGCGCGTTCTTGCGGCCTTGCTGTTTCAGTGCCGCGATGCGGTCCATGACGTCCTTGGGTTTCGAGACCGATTCCTGCGCGATCTCGGTGATCACTTCGCCCGGCTGGATGCCGCGTTCGGAGGCGGCCGAATCCTTGGCGACATCGGTGATGACCACGCCCGATACATCAGCAGCAATGCCGAACTTGCTACGCGTCTCGTCGTTCAACTCGCCGATCGACATGCCGAGCACCGAGGCAGCCGCCACCGGCGCGCCCTTGCTGTCGCTGGGTTTGCTCTCGTCGGCGGAGGCGAGTTTCTCGCCATCCTCCAACCGGCCGAGCGTGACCTTCACCGTCTGCTCCTTGCCCTTGCGCACGATCACCACGTCGACCGCCTTGCCGACCGGGCTCTCGGCGACCACGCGCGGCAGGTCGCGCGTTTCAGCGATATCCTTGCCGTCGAACTTGGTGATGACGTCGCCGGCCTGAATGGTGCCGTTGTCAACCGGACCGCCCTTGATGATGCCGGCCACCAAAGCGCCCTTGGGTTCCTTCATGCCGAGGCTCTCGGCGATGTCACTGGTCACCGGCTGAATGCGTACGCCGAGCCAGCCGCGGCGCGTTTCGCCGAATTGGCGCAGCTGCTCGACCACGCCGGCGGCAAGTTGCGCGGGGATGGAGAAGCCGATGCCGATCGAGCCACCCGAAGGTGAGATTATGGCGGTGTTGATGCCGATGACTTCGCCGTTCATGTTGAACAGCGGACCGCCCGAATTGCCGCGGTTGATGGCGGCGTCGGTCTGGATGAAATCGTCATATGGGCCGGAATTGATGTCGCGGTTGCGCGCCGAGACGATACCCAGCGTCACCGTACCGCCGAGGCCGAACGGATTGCCGATCGCCATCACCCAGTCGCCGATGCGCATCTTGTTGGAATCGCCGAACTTCACTGCCGTCAACTTGTGGCCCTTGGGGTCCACCTTCAGCACGGCGATGTCGGTCTTGGTGTCGGTGCCGATGAGCTTTGCCTTCAGCGTGACGCCGTCGGAGAAATTCACCTCGATGTCGTCGGCGTCGGCAATGACGTGGTTGTTGGTCACCACGATGCCTTCATTGGCGTCGATGACGAAGCCGGAGCCCAGCGACTGCACCTTCTGCGAGCCGCCTTTGTTGCCCCCCTTGTCCTTGAAGAAATCGTTGAAGAAATCCTGGAAAGGCGACCCTTCCGGCAACTGCGGCATCGGTACGGCGCCCGGTCCTTCGCTGCCCTTGACAATCTGCGACGTAGAAATGTTGACGACCGCGCCGAGCAGGCCTTCCGCGAGGTCGGCCACTGAGGCCGGCCCGTTGGCGTACGACTGCGGCTGTGCGGCCGCGAACGAGACGGCTGACGTACCGACGACCAGCGCCGCCGTGGCGGCGACAAGCGTCTTCCTTGCCGCGCTGAGGATGGAATAGGATTTCATCAGGGCCTCCCGGCAAGTCAGCAACAGCGTCTGGCGCGACGCGATGTCAGTGTTAAAAGAAATAAGGCACGTTTGCGGCCGTTACCACCCGCGGCGAACAAATCCCTAGCCCGCAGGATGGCGTATTTGTCAGCCGCGCACCAGCCAGACGACACCGACGCCGACGGCGATCACCATCAGACCGGCGATACGCAGCGCGCCCTCCGGCATGCCGAGCATCTCGCCGGCCAGCCGTTTGGCCAGACGTGGAAAACCGCCATAGATCAGGCCCTCGGCAACGAGGACCAGACCCATGGCGGCTAGAAAGTCCTGCACGAATTATTGCGCAGGCTTAGCGGGAGCGGCCGGAGCCGCCTTGCCGGCTGGATCGCGGAAGTAGCGGAAGAACTCCGAATTCGGCGAAAGCAGCATTGTGGTGCCGGCGCCATCCAGCGCCGTTCCGTAGGCATTCATCGAGCGATAGAAGTCGAAGAAGGCCGGATCGCGATTGTAGGCGTTGGCGAAGGTCGCACTGCGTTGGGCATCGCCCTCACCGCGCAGGATTTCCGACTCCTTGTTCGCTTCGGCGACGATTTCGATCACCTCACGGTCGGCACGGGCCTTGATGCGCTGTGCCGCTTCGTTGCCGCGCGCCCTTAGCCTTTCAGCCTCGGCAAGACGCTCGGCCTTCATGCGGTCATAGGTCTGCTGCGAGACCTCGGCCGTCAGGTCGGTGCGACGAATGCGGACGTCGTCGATCTCCAGCCCCAGCGACGTCGCGTCGGGACGGAGTTGATCGCGCACCTCAAGCATCATCGTGCCGCGCTCTTCGGATAGGGCGGCCTCGAAGGCGCGCTGGCCGTAGACACGACGCAACGCTGCGTCCAGACGGGTCTTGAGCCGCTGTTCGGCAAGCTCGATCTGACCAGACACCGCCGAACGGAAGACGCGCGGGTTGGAGATGCGGTAGGCGATGAAGGCGTCGACCTCGTAGAACTTGCCGCCCGAGACCTGGACACGGATGTTGTCCAGATCGAAGCGCAGCACGCGTTTTTCGATCATCTGCACGGTGTCGGCGTCGAACATAGCGAACGGCGCCTTGAAATAGATGCCGGGCTCGGTCTTGACGTCGACGATCTCGCCGAAGCGCAGCACGATCGCCTGTTGGCGGGCGTTGACCACGAACACCGAGGAATAGAGCAGGAACAGGATGATGGCGACCGCCACCACGATGGCTGGGAGACGATTGGCCATTAGCGGTTCCCTCCCGAAGCCTGCGGCTGCAATGCCGGCAACGGCAGATAGGGAACAACCCCCTGACCGTTGCTGCCCGGCTCGACGATCACCTTGCTGGAATCCTTCAGCACCTTCTCCATCGTCTCCAGATACATGCGCTGGCGCGTCACTTCCGGCGCCTTGGCGTATTCGTCATAGACGGAGATGAAGCGCTGTGCCTCACCCTCCGCTTCCTGCGTGACACGGTTCTTGTAGGCGGCAGCCTCTTCACGAACCTGCGCAGCCTGACCACGCGCGGCACCGAGCTTCTGGTTGGAATACTGGTTCGCCTCTTCGACGAAGCGGTCCTCGTCCTGTTCGGCGCGCTGCACTTCGTCGAAAGCATCGGCCACTTCGCGTGGCGGCGCTGCATCTTCGATGGAGACGGCGTTGATGGTCAGACCGGCCTTGTAGCTGTCCAGCGTCGCCTGGATGTTTTCGCGCACGGCGGTCGCGATGCCCTGGCGGTCATCGCGGAAAATATCCTGCGCCGGACGCCGGCCGACGGCTTCGCGCATCGCGCTCTCGGCCACCTGCTTCAGCATCTCGTCGGGATCGGCGACATCGAACAGATAGGTGCGTGGGTCAGCCACCTGATAGGCGACGGAGAACTGCACGTTGACGATGTTCTGGTCGCCCGACAGCATCAGGCCCGATGTGTTGCCGCTGCGGGCGCCGCCACCGATATTGACCAGCTGTTCGGAAATCTTGGCGGTCTCGACCGTCTCGACCGGCCACCAGTGGAAATGCAGACCAGGTTCGGAAAGCTGGGCCTTCGGCTTGCCGAAGCGCAGCTCGACCGCAACCTCGTCGGGCTGCACGGTATAGACGGCCTTGAACAGCCAGCCTGCGATCAGCACCAGTGCGATCAGCAGATAAAGAGCCGGGCTGCCGCCACCGGGCAGCACGTTGCGCAGCCTGTCCTGGCCACGGCGGATGATGTCTTCGAGATCGGGGGGCGAGCCCTGTGGACCGCCGGGACCGCGCGGTCCCTGCCCCCATGGGCCCTGGTTGTTACCGCCGCCGCCTCCCCAGGGGCCGCCTCCGCCGCCACTTTTGTCGTTCCAGGGCATGAATGTCCTTTCGCTGGAATCCCTCATGCGCCGAAAGTCGGCGCAAATCCGTACTGTCCTTCTATAGGGATGCCATGACGCGCTTTCAACGCGTCGGGGTCCCAAGCCACTCTTCTTCCATCCGCTTCGACCGCGACGCTTTGTCCCCGGTCAGCCGGTACGACGCTCATAAACGACGTGACGGGTCGGATGGCTGTCCTTCTCGCCGGCCGGCACGTCGAGCGACGAGACAGCGCGCCAGACCTGTGGATCAATCACCGGAAAATAAGCATCGCCGTCGATCGCCGCTAGCACGTGGGTGACGTGCAGCCGGTCGGCCAAGGGCAATGCCTGGGCATAGATCTGCGCCCCGCCGATCACGCAAATCTCGTCGACGCCCGCCATGCAGCGCCCGCGGATACGCGCCAGCGTCAATGCGTCCTCCAGCGAATGCGCCACTTCGGCGCCGTCGGCGCGCAATGCCGCGTCCCGGGTTACCAGGATATTCAGCCGGTCCGGCAGTGGGCGCCTGGGAAAACTGTCCCAGGTCTTGCGCCCCATGACGATGGGTTTGCCCAGCGTATCGGCCTTGAAACGCTTCAGGTCCGTGGACAGGCGCCAGGGCAAACCGCCCTCGCGCCCGATCACGCCATTCTCGGCAATCGCGACATGAATGGACACAAACATCAGTTGCCGGTTCCGCCTTCGCTGTCGGGCCGGTCGAGCAGCAATATGTTGATGTCGCGCTCCGGCACGTAATTCTCCGCGGTCATTTCGAAGGTGGTCGGCCCGACCTTGCGGACACCATCGCCGCAGAACGAAACCAGGCTTTGCGCGTCGCCCTTGTCGACGGTCAGCTTGAATTTGCCGATGCTGCCGGTCGCCCAGTTGCCGCCGGTTGTCAGGATATAGGCGATACGGCTTTCATAAAGCTGCGGGACGGCGTCGGTATTATTTTGTTGCGCCTTGCGCACACCGGCCTCGAAGGCATTGTCCATGCAGTAGGTGCGCTTGTAGCTGTCATACTCGCCCTGGAATTTACCGTCGTAGAAGAAATTCAGGCCCGCCGTGGCGCCGACACTCGGCTTGTAACGGTGCGCGACATGCACGGCCTTGTTGGCCGGGAAGGTCGCACGCCACCAGAAAGTCGAGCGCAGCTGCCAGAAGGGCGAGCGCACGCTTTTCCAGCCGGTACCGTCGTCAAAGTCGTCCATGACGATGATGCCGCGTGCCAGCCAGTCGTCGGCCACCTGTTGCGGCAGCTTGGCGAGCGCATCCAGCACCACCTTGCCATAAGGATAGAGCGGTACGTTCTGCGCCTTAAGCTCCGCGCCGACATCGACGCCGACCGCGAAGGCTTTCTGCTCCAGTTCGGGTTTGACGGATGCACCGTCAACCGTCACCTCGAAGCCGAGGAAATTGTCGCTGCCTTCATCCGGAATGGATGGCATCTCATAGGGATTGGCCTCGATTTCCGGCAAGGGAAAAGCGACGACGGTCGAGACATCCTTGTCCGACGTATTGCGAAAGACATAGTCCACCGTCACCTTGTCGCGCGAGATGAACAGGTCCTCGCTGTCCATCGAGACGACGTCGTTGCGCGACAGGATCAACCCGCCGGCACCCAGTTCCGCGGTGGAATCGTTGGCGAAGGCAGGAGCCGCGACAAGCGCGAGGCCGAGCGTCAGCGCAATGCGGACCATCGAAGCGATTCCCTTCCCAACAAGCCTGTCCGACCCTACTTGCTTCGACCGCCCGTTCAAAGCCCTTCCGTCGTCGCCAAGACCGGCCGCCGACCCGGTGCCAACACTGGACAGGTCGTCTGCGATCGGGCAGGACAGCGCCCATGCGCAGGCTTCTCGTCATCGGCATCGGCGCCGGCAATCCCGAACATATGACGGTACAGGCCATCAACGGCCTGAACCGAGCCGATGTGCTTTTCATTCCCGACAAGGGTGCGAAGAAAAACGAGCTCGCCGACCTGCGCCGCGCGATCTGCGACCGCTTCGTCACCAATCCGAACTCCCGCCGCGTCGAATTCGACGTACCGGTTCGCGCCGAGCCGGCGCTATCCTATCTCGCCACGGTCGACGATTGGCACGAGGAAATCGCCGGCATCTACGAGCGGCTGGTGCGCGATGAAATCGGCGAGGACGGCTGCGGTGCCTTCCTGATCTGGGGCGACCCGTCGCTCTACGATTCAGCGCTGCGCATCCTTGAGCGCGTCACCCGGCGCGGCAATGTCTCCTTTGAGCTGGAAGTCATCCCCGGCATCACCGCCATCCAGGCGCTGGCAGCCGGCCACAGGATGGCGCTCAACCGCATTGGCGACCCCTTCCTGGTGACCACGGGCCGCCGGCTGACCGAAGAAGGCTTACCCGGCAATGCCACCAGCACCGTGGTGATGCTGGACGGCAAATGTTCCTTTCAGACTGTCTCGGACAAGGATGCCATCATCCATTGGGGGGCCTATCTCGGCACGCCGGACGAAATCCTCATCCAGGGCCGGCTCGGCGACGTCGAGGACGAGATCGTCCGCACTCGTGAAAACGCCCGCCAGCGCAAGGGCTGGATCATGGACACCTATCTGCTGCGCAAGCCTGAGTAGCCGGCGCCTCTACCTGCCCACCGCAACGCCGTTGCTCATCCGGCATCGATCTCCGCCTGCAGCGCGTCCATATGCGCGGCTGCGGCCGCCGTCGCCGCGCGCTCGATGGCGCGATAGCGGCTGACAACCGCCAGCCCGACAGGTGTCAGCTGGGCGCCACCGCCCTTGCGGCCGCCAGTCTGCGCCGCCACCAGCGGCTTGCCGAAGACGCGGTTCATGTCTTCCACCAGGTCCCAGGCGTGCTTGTAGGACATCTCCATGCCGCGCGCGGCGGCCGAAATCGACCCGAAGGCGGCGATCTGCTCCAGGAGTTCGATCTTGCCCGGCCCGATGCGACCGTCGGGATCGAGATTGATCCTCAGACTGAGCGACGGCATTGTTCTTCCTCCCGGTCTGGGGCGTCGATGCCGCCACGTCAAAAGATCATTCGTTATTCCACGGGAGAATAGCGACATGCCGTCGCAAGAGCGTCATCACGCGTCGAATTCCGCCCTTGGCGTGGCCGCCACATTGGCTTCGTCGAAGCTGACGGTCTTGATGACGGCGAAGACGTCGAGCCCAGGAGCCAGCGACAGCGCATGCTGCGACTGCCGGGTAACGCGCGCCATGACGGCCACTCCGTTGCAATCGATCCTGACCTCGACCGCCGCGCCCTCGCCAGGCTCGATCGCGGCAATGCGGCCAGCCAGCACGTTGAGGGCGCTCAGTCCCTGCGGCCGTTCAGTGGCGATCATCACGTCGCGGGCCCGAATACGCAGCCGGACCGGGTGACCGACTGCCGCTTGCAGATAAGGCACGTGGATTTCGCCGGCCGGCGAGCCAAGCACGCTCATGCCGAACCGTTGGTCGTGCTGCAGCACATGCGTGTCCAGAACGGCACCGCCCTCGCCCCGCTCTTCATGCGCCAGAAGATCAAGCCGCTGCATGATCGCGGCGGTCGGACCGGAGGCGGCGACCTTGCCTTGCGCCATGACCACCACGTCGCTCGCCAGCCGCGCCACTTCCGCCACCGAATGGCTGACATAGACGATCGGCACCTTGGTCTCGTCGCGCAGACGTTCGATGTAGGGCAGGATCTCAGTCTTGCGCGCCTCGTCCAGCGAAGCAAGCGGCTCGTCCATCAAAAGCAATCTCGGGCTGGCCAGCAATGCCCGCCCGATCGCCACGCGCTGCTTCTCGCCGCCGGAAAGCCCGGCCGGCCGCCGATCCAGCAAATGGCCTATGCCGAGCAACTCGACCACCGCGCCGATATCGCCGTAGCGCTCCGCGGCCGGCGCGAACCAGCGCCCGTAACGCAGATTGGCCGCCACGCTCAGATGCGGAAACAGCCGCGCATCCTGGAACACCATGCCGATGCGGCGTTTGTGCTTGGGTATGAAAACTCCGTCGCCGGTGTCGACCAGCACCCGCCCGTCGACGGCGATGCGGCCGCGCTGCGGGCGGATCAGCCCGGCGATCGCGTTGATCAACGAGGTCTTGCCGGAACCGGACGGCCCGAACAGCGCCGTCAGTCGGCCCGTGCTTTCGAAGGCCGCATCAAGAACAAAGCTGCCCTGATGGTGACCGATGTCGACCGAGACACTCATTCGATGTCCATCCGCCGACCGAGTCGCCGCGCCAACACCTCCGAGGCGACGAGTGCGCCCATTGAGATGACGATGCTGATGAGGGTGAGCCGCAAAGCGCCCTCGTCGCCGCCAGGCACCTGCGTGAACGTGTAGATGGCCGACGGCAACGTCTGTGTCTCGTTGGGAATGTTGGAGACGAAGGTGATCGTCGCACCGAATTCGCCCATCGCCTTAGCAAAGGACAGGATGGCGCCGGCGATCATGCCCGGCAGGATCAATGGCAGCGTGATGGTAGCGAATACCCAGGCTGGATTGGCGCCAAGTGTACCGGCGGCGGCTTCCAGCTTGCGGTCCACCGCCTCGATGGAAAGCCGGATCGCCCGCACCATCAGCGGAAAACCCATCACCCCGCAGGCAAGTGCGGCCCCGGTCCAGCGGAAGGAAAAGACGATGCCGAAATGCTCCGCCAGGAAAGCTCCGGCAGGACCGCGCCGGCCGAAGGCGAGCAGCAGCAGGTAGCCGGTGACGACCGGCGGCAAAATCAGCGGCAGATGCACGACACCATTGAGGAGGGTCTTGCCCCAGAAGCGACCGCGCGCAAGCAAGAACGCGACCGCGATGCCGGCCGGAAGGCTGGCCAGCATCGCCACCGTCGCCACCTTGATCGACAGCCGGACCGCATTCCATTCGTCGGGCGTGAGGTCCAGCAGCCAGTTCATTCGGTAGTGCTATGCCTTACTGGGTCGGCGCGAGAACCGTGAACCCCTGCGCCTTGAAGAGTTCGCCTGCCTTAGCAGATCGCAGGCACTTCAGGAATGCGGGGGCATCCTTGTCCTTGGAAGCTGCCGTCTGGGCGGCCGGATAGACGATGGGAGGATGCGTCTCTTCCGGGAAGGTTCCAATGACCTTGACGCCCTTCTCGGCGTTGGCGTCGGTCTGATAGACGATGCCCGCCGCCGCCTCGCCCGTGGCGACCAGCTTGAGGGCCGCGCGGACGTTCTCCGCCTGCGCCACCTTGCCCTCGACCGAAGACCAGACGCCGAGCGATTCCAGCGCCGCCTTGCCGTATTTACCGGCCGGCACCGCCTTGAAATCACCCATGGCGAGCTTGCCGTCGCCGATCACCTTGGCGAGATCGAACCCCTTGGCGATCTTCACCTCGGCCTTGGAATCCTTCGGCGCCACCAGCACGATCTCGTTGCCGAGCAATTTCACCTCGGTATCGGCCTTGGTCAGCTTCTTGTCGGACAGATATTTCATCCAGTCGAGGTCGGCCGAGATGAACACATCGGCCGGCGCGCCTTCCTCGATCTGCTTGGCCAGCGCCGAGCTGGCCGCATAGGAAATCTTGGCGGTCTCGCCGACTTCCTTCTCGCAAGCGACATTGACCGCGTCGAGCGCGTTCTTGAGGCTGGCGGCTGCAAACACCACCACCTGCTCATCAGCCCGCGCCGGTGCCGCCAGCATCGCGGCCATGCTGCCGGCAGCCAGCGCCGCCAGCACCAAACCATTACGTTTCATCATCGAACCTCTCCCTGATTTTGCAGACCCGTCCAGCCTTTGGCTCGGAGCGATATATTCATATGAACATAACAAAGGGAAGGCTTTTGCACATTTTTCAGGAAAAGAGTTTCACTGAAAATACGTTGTGGTGCGGCTGTCCGGCAGGCTATTTTGGCCGCCCGCGCGACACTGCGGGGCGGACAGAAACGAACGAAGGAATTTTCCATGAAAATCAGCGCGCGTAACACCTTGAAGGGCAAGATCGTCGAGATCACCAAGGGTGCCACCACCTCGCATGTCCGCATCGACATCGGCGGCGCCGTCGTCACCGCTTCGATTACCAACGAGGCCGTCGCCGATCTTGGCCTCGCCGTCGGCAAGCAGGCCTATGCCGTGATCAAGGCATCCGACGTGATGGTCGGCATCGACTGATTTGGTTCGCGAGAACGAAATCCGCCAAGGCGAGATCGCCGTCGAAGCGCCCGCGGCGACGGATGCCGGGCTCGTCTTCATCGGCACCATCCGCACACCCTGGACCTCGCGGCTGGTGACGCCGCGCCAGGGCCGCGCCGACGGTCCGGTCTGCCACATCGAGGTCTTCCCGCTCTGGCAACAGGCGCTGGCCGGCATCGAACAGTTCGAGCGGCTGGAAGTACTTTACTGGCTGCATCTGTCGCGCCGCGACCTCGTCAGGCAGAGCCCGGCCAATGACGGCAGTGCGCGCGGTACTTTCGCCCTGCGCTCGCCGGTCAGGCCGAACCCGATCGGCACGTCCATCGTCACGTTGGTCGACGTCGAGGGATCGACCGTTCTGGTCCGCGGCATAGACTGCCTCGACGGCACGCCATTGCTCGACCTGAAACCCGACCGCACGCTGTTCACGCCTATCGCTCCGCCGCAGGCCGGCGACTTCGAAGTGGGCTGAAACGATCGCCCCGCAGCCATTCGGCTGGCCGGCGGCGATTACACCGCGATCGGTGCCTTGATCGTCGCGTCGGCGACGTAGTTCTCAAGACGGAAATCCTCGAAGCGGAAGGAGAAAAGGTCCTTCACCTCGGGGTTCATCCACATCGTCGGCAGTGTTTTCGGCTTGCGCTGCAACTGCTCGCGCGCCTGTTCGAAATGGTTGGAATAGATGTGCGCGTCACCCAGCGTGTGCACGAAATCGCCGGGTTTCAGCCCCGTCACCTGCGCCACCATCATGGTGAGCAGCGCATAGGAAGCGATGTTGAACGGCACGCCGAGAAAGATGTCCGCGGAACGCTGGTAGAGCTGGCATGACAGCCGTCCGTCCGAAACGTAGAACTGGAACAGGCAGTGGCAGGGCGGCAGCGCCATTGCCTCCACCTCGGCCGGATTCCATGCCGAGACGATCAGCCGGCGTGAATAAGGATTGCAGCGGATTTCGCGGAGCAGATTTTCGATCTGGTCGATGGTGCCGCCATGCGCATCCGGCCAGGAGCGCCACTGCTTGCCATAGACCGGGCCGAGATCGCCCTTGGCATCCGCCCACTCGTCCCAGATGGTGACGCCGTGGTCGTTCAGATATTTGATGTTGGTATCGCCGGCCAGAAACCACAGAAGTTCGTGGATGATCGACTTCAGGTGCAGTTTCTTGGTGGTAAGCACCGGGAAGCCGTCGGCCAGATCGAAACGCATCTGATAGCCGAACACCGAGCGTGTGCCGGTGCCGGTGCGGTCGCCCCGGTTGGTGCCATGCTCCATCACATGGTTCAGCAGGTCCAGATATTGGCGCATCGCTATTGCCCTGATTCGCGGGATTTGCGTCGCTGTCGATCATAACCGACCCGCCGCCGCAGGGCTATCGCCCAGGCACGCCAAACCACAGCCTTCCGGCGCGATACCGCGCCGGATACACATCCAACGTGTCTCTGAAGCTTAGAGCGAGCCGAGCTTGCCGAGATCCTTGGCGACCAGATAGTAGAAGGTCACGCGGCCCTTGCTGTGGTCGGCATGCATGGCCTTGCAGGTCTTCTCGATCGCTGCGTCGGCCTTCTTGGCGTCGGCGATGCCGAGCTTCTTGCCCACCCAGCTGTCTCTCACGCGCTTGAGCTCTTCCGGGTCGGTGCAGGACACCAGCGAGGAATCGCGGTTCCGGAGCGCGATGCCCAGGTGCTTCACGATCTTTTCGACAACTTCGGCGCTGGCGCCGGCGTCATATTTCTTCACGTCTGCAAGATAATCGCTCATCAGGAATTCCCCTCATCGGAGCCATGCGTCTGTCCGGTGAGAGCAACTGGAATAAGCCGCGAACCCGGACACAACCGGATTCTCCTCACCGACCCAAACCTTCGGTTGCGCTTTTGCGCAAGTCAAGCCTCACAACATCGATTGGCACAGCATCGATCCGCGAAAGCAGCCTTTCATTTTCCGATCGCGCCCCCTATATTCGCTTCGTCGGCTCGACCGACTATGGCGATAAACAGGCGATGAAATAAGCCGTTCGGACCCGGGGGCGGTACCCGGCGCCTCCACCAAAAACCGCTGTCTCCCGGAGGGAGCGGCTTTTGCTGGGGGCGAAATAGGATCGACGAAGGTGTAAAGATCGTACTTTTGCCCGGCATTGTACCACCGTTATCGGGCTAAACTTATAGTTGCCAACGACAACTATGCGGAAGCTCGTCTCGCTGCTTAATGCGGCGCGAACGCTTCAAATCAAGCCCTAGCGGTTCGCACCTCTAGGCGGGGTCCGGAGGCACCTGGCAACAGAAGCCTCCACTTCCTTTTCTGCCCTTTAGTGCCTTGATCTGCCGTCATTTCCGCTTTCCAGTTTTACCGCGTTTTACAATTTTGGCCTGTTTCCGTTCTTCCATTTGCAAAAGGACGGCCTGCCCGCCGGCCTTGCGGTCGGCATATCGGCTGTATCTCTCGACCATGGGAACGCTCATCCCCACCATGTCGCTGATCTGAAGGGCGGTGTATCCTTCCTGCCGCAACCGGATGACGGCATTGGCGCGAAGCCCATGCCAAACGACGCCGGCGAGTTCGGGATGGTCTTCCCTCACCCTGTCGAGCATCTTCCATAGGCCATTCGGGGTGAACGGCTTTCCGCTCTCCTGCCGCAAGAACGGACCCGGCCGCTTTTCCCACGTCTCCATTTCAGCCTCGAGCTCGGGGAAGATGGGACACCACGGCCGGACGCCGGTCTTTTTCTGACGAAGGCTGAAGCCACCTTCGTCGACATCGGTTGGGCCAAGCCGGACCATGTCGCTGATTCTCTGCCCGGTGAAACGCCCAAGCACGTAAGCGCGACGCAGCATGCCCGTCAGGTTCTTGTCGGCCCATGCGAGTTGCTCCGGCGACCACGGCTTATGCCCCTCGCCCTGCTCGAAATGAGGAACGCCTTGCGTCGGATCGCGGCTCAACAACTCGCGCGGTCCACATGCCCAACGACACATGGAGCGCAGCGCATCCAGCACGTTGTTGGCCGTTCCGGGCTTTTCGGCTCCAATCGTCTCGATGAGCGCCAGCACATGGGAGGGCCGGAGACTTTCAGCCTGGAGGTTGCCCCAAGCAGCGCGCACGGGGCGCAGAGACTGCTTGTATTTCTCCTGGGTGCTTTCCGCCAGCTTGCGGGGAAGACTCGGCCACGCGGCTTCGTACGCGTCGATCAAAGCGCCGATGGTGTTGGCCGTCACGGATCCGGCGATGCCTTGCGCCTGGCGAAGGGCTGTCCAGAATTCAGGCGACTGCGGATCGTTCGGGAGCTTGATCCGCGCCCCTACATGGTCGGTGCCCCTGCCCGGCTGATAGTAGAAGTATTCGCGGCCACGCGACACGACGCGGTGAACGCCTTTCGGCAGCGTGACGGCCGCTCTATGCCGGCGATGCGACATTCTTCAAACCCGCCAAGAAAGGATCGCCGGCGACCTCCGAAGCGCAACCTACGGACAACGATCCGAGTGCCGACTCCACATCTGCCCAGCACCAACGGACGCAACCGTTCGACAGCTTCACGGGCTGGGGAAGGACGCCGCGCCGGACCATCTCGTACACGGTCGATTCCGACACTTCGAGTTCACGTGCCAATGTGCTGCAGGTAATATAAGACGGCGGCCGGCTATGATCCGCCGGTTTCGAATAGCTGTTGGGGCGCGCCATGATCATGTCTCCGGCCGTTTACGCGATAATCTCGCCTTCTTCGTTCGCCTCAGCCAATTCGGTCGCAGCTGCTTTGAGGAAGCCTATCCCGATCACCAGAAGCCTGTAGCAGCCGTCCAAGGCCGCAGCTGAATACAATTCGGCGCTCGACGAAACGCTTTCGCGGATGTGAGCGTCATTGGTGAAAAGCGCAGTCGTCCCATCCCTGAAGATGAGGCGGGCTATCTTCCCGGTTTCTGCAATCTCGAAGCGAACCGCTCCTACATATTCCGCAGCGGCGGGATCGGTGATGAAGCCGGCGAGACACTCTTGCAGCGATTTGCCGACAAGGTCGCTCGGAACCCCTTCTCGGCCCACAATCCGCAGTTTCATCGCCTCCGGGGTCACCTTGGCCGCATCGCTGGCGCGCCTCGACACCAGCGAGAGAATCATCGCAGCCATCTGTTCCGGATTGATGTCGGGAGCATAGCGACCGCGGACAGTCGACAGAACATCGATATCTCGCAAGAAGCGGACCCGCTGATCCACCTCACCCGCATTGCCAGAAAATTGCGCAAGGAAGCGTTCAAACTCTTTCGTAAGCATGGATATCTCCAATGTGATTTCCACATTAATTTGGTCCAGCGCGCATCCTTTGTCAAATGTGGAAATGACATTTAGCGTGGAGCACGCCTAATTTCGCCGCTGGAAACCCACCCCTGCCGGTATATCAGCAGGGGTCAGATTGCGGTCATCACGCCGGAAGATCGCGCGCATCGTCTTCAAGCTCGTCACTGCCGCTATAGCCGGCAGCGGCCCAATCACCTTGATGAGCCAAGTTATTCAAGGCCCCAAGGGAAGGTTCATCGTCGGTATCCGGCTCCTCGTCGCCGCCGTCCTCATCGTCAACGGCCGGCTCGATTTCAGCGTCGCCATCAATCTCGTCCAGCAGCGCAATCAGATTCTCAATCGCGGCTTCCAGCCGAAGCCGCATGGTGAGTGTGATCGGCAGGAACAAGATCGGCTCCAGGCGAGTGTTCATGCTGCGTGCTCGCGGGGATAGCCGTCACAGGTGCTTCCGATCTCCCGGAAGTTGTCCGTGATTCTCTGAGAGAGCTGCCCGGCCAGATCACGAGCGATCCACAGGAGAGCACAAATGCGATCCAGTTGGGTGTCTCGCTTGCCATCCCGCTCGAAGCTCATGTCCATGATGCTGTCGACGATCGTGTCGAGAAGCTCGTGAAGATGGGCTGTGTCGGAATCGAGGTGGTTGAGGTCATAGGATTTGGAAGTTGGCACTTCTGCTTTTTGGGCTTCATTGGCGCTGGCGGCCTCCGCAATCTCCCAGCGACGATCAGCCAGGTCTTCGCATTCGAGTTCGGAAGCGAAGAACTTGAAAGCTACATTGACCATGCTCGACGCGAGCGGAGAGCCGACAAATTCATCGTTCTCGTCCACAGCCAGCCGCAAGGCGGCAACAGCGGATTTCCGGCTAGGGGCGGCCTCAGTCCAATTCGAGAGGCGTTGAAAAAAGGGACTGTAAATAGAGTCCATCAACGCGTCTCTTTCATCATCCTCAATGCCTCGAACACGATTTGCGAAATCGCGGCCGGCCTCGAAGGATCTGATGGCGTCAAGCAAACGGTCGCCAGTTTCCGCTTCTGTGTTGAGGGCGGCGTTCGAAATAGCGCTCAATGTCCGGACATGCTGGTTCATGATCTTCTCCAAGGATGTAGCGGGCGAAATTGCCTGCGGTTCATTGGAAGAACCGGTGCCGCTACCGCCCGGTGCACAAGGATTCGTGCCTCCCGATATCCTCGCTGTTGTCCGGAGCTTTTCGGGGTCAGAGTTCCCAAGGATTGAATCCTGTCCCTCAATTGTTGACAAAGGATTCTCGTGGCGAGTCCTTGCGGTTCGCATCGTTTGCTCCTACGATTGTGCCAACGGCACATTTATGGTGACAGGTGCACCATACAGGAATTCAACATGGTGACAAGTGCACAAATTCGTGCCGCGCGCGGGCTATTGAACTGGACTGTTCGCGATCTCGCCGAGCGCTCTGGTGCACACCGTAATACGATCACCAGGATCGAAACAGACGCCACTGGCCCGGGCTATTCGATCGACGCAATCCAGCGCGCGCTCGAAGCGGCCGGAGTAATCTTCATCGAGGGGGACGGCGAAGGGCCAGGCGTCCGCCTGCGTAATACGCCTCAAGCGGCCGAGTAGCACATCAATGCCAGCCGGCAGCCGCGCGAAGTCGTCGAACGAGATCGATCCGTTCACACACATCAGGGAAGAGGAACAGGCGCTGCAGGTCCTGCGCATACTCCTGCACGACGCTTTCGGCGGGCATGGCAGCAATCGTACTATCGGCGCCTGCCTGGAAGAAATCGGGCTCTACGGCAGCCCGACACAGATCCGCGAAATCTTGCAGCGGCTTGAGGCGCAAGGATTGCTTAGGTCCAGGACTGTCGAAGGTTACGACGAAGCCCATCTGATCGTATCGCTCACCGACGAGGGAGAACGGGTTGCGCGCGGCAAGCAGATGGCTGATGGCGTCGCGCGACCCAGCCGCGACTAGAAGGATTCGCCTCATGATCGAATAGGATTCCCGGATAATGTTCCAGGCGGAAACATTAGGCCTATTGTCTTAAATCCTTCGTGGGTCTGCAAATTTGCAGACCCTGATTCCCTAGCTTCCGATAACCTCGAACTTGTCGAAGCCTAGCAGCGCACGCGCCGCCTCAAAGGAGTATCGTCATTCCCATTCAGCTTTGATCTCTCCGCCAAGTTCCCTGACCGCTCGTGCGATGATACGAGCACTGAACCAGTTCCTACGCCACTCCGAGCGTTGGAAGTATTTCCCGGATTTTGCATAAAAGTCTAAGTCGGGCATGGTGTAACCCTTTTCGAAGCAATGTGTCCGGAGCTGATCTAGCATCGTGTTGCCAGTAACCTTGTACGGCTTTCTGTCGCGGCGCATGCCACGCTTGTTCGCAGCAACACGGATTGCATCCTCCGATCTGCCGGGAAATGCAGCAAGAAGTTCGCGCCAGGTGGCAGAATGATAGATCTTGCGAAGACGCATTACATCCGCCCCGGTCCACTGATTCCTCACCGGGGTCAGCCCCAATTCGTTACACTTGTGGCGGATCGCCTCAGCGCTTCGCCGTGGCAGGCGCTGTGCAATCGCATCCCTATCTGGATAGTGATCCCGGCACTGATTCAATTCGTCGTCGGTCCAGAGGTCCTGCCCAGCAAGATTCTTGCCTGTGCGGACCATGCGCTCGCGAAGTTCCATAGCGGCTTTCGCGCCATCTATGTGGCGGCGGCTGGACGGAGACAGAGGCATGCCGCATTGAAGCAGATGGAGACAGCACGCGCGATGAGCTACTTGCCAATACACCCGCTTTCCACAACTCGCTTATAAGGGCCGCAACATCGATCGGCAGGAGCGTTTGTCGAAAATCCAAGCGAATCGCTGCGAAGAAGGCGGCAACGTTGGCCCAACAGAAGGCCATCGCAGCCGAAGCTAAAGTCGCCATCACCGGCCGTCTGAAAGACCCGAATAACTGTTTCAGTGGTGGTCACGTGAAACTATTCCGGACGGGAATGGTTTTGGGCGGCCCTTCTGGGATCCCGTGCGGCACGGCACTGCTTTAATGCGCGAGGCGCTTACACAAGCCCGCCCGGAACTAGCAGCCAGTCAGGTATTTGCTTGGACGCATGGCGCGACTAACTCGAAGCTTTCTGCTCCGAAAACATTCTGATTAAGACGGGTTGCCTCCAGACCATCACGGCCGGAAAATCCCTCGCACACACTCCGCGCAGCGTACGAACGTGCCATAAGCCGCCCGCTCGGATCGCGGGCACTTCGCCAACGACACCGAGCGGGGCTAAGGGCGCCACGCACACGGCAACGTCGCCATCCGCAGGTTTTTCGACACGATACCAACCAACGCTGGCCATGCGAGCACCAATGAAAGCGAGCATGCCACCGGCGCGCGTAATAATCGCCAGGGCACCAGCCTCATTACTGTAGCTGCCACGAATCCCAAGACCAGGATCCACGCCAAAGCAGTCACGCACATAGTTGCCGACGAAGAGCGTGCAATCTTGTTGCCCATACTGCCAGCGGTGCATGGCCGCAGCGTCTATGTACTCATAGGGCGTCATGCTGAACGCGCCAACGCTCGCTGGAACACCGTCGGCAATGCCGTGTCATCGCCCAACGCTACTAGATAACTGCGGTCCAGCGGACGGGTCGCACCATATCGACGCACGATCTCGGACCTCACACCGGTTTCTGAGATGACTGTCTGCTCGCAGAAGGCACCGAATGTGCCGGTCAGGTCGGTCTCTACCAGCTTATCCATTAGACCCGGAAAGTCGCGTTCACGGTCGTTTGACTGATGAAGGAAGGCAAATATCTCCGATTGCGACAAACTCGGCGCGGTGAGCAGCGGGGCAATTGGGTTCATCGCACCAGCCGGCAATTTTTCGCCGGCCGCTTGCCCGGCCACGAAATATGCCTGCGGCCCATTCAGCGCAGACCAGCCACAGAACACCAGTTGGTAAGCGAGAGAAAGGTCGGTTTTTTGTCGCTCGATGACCGCCCGCTGGACCAATAGGACGGCCTCTTCAAATGTTGTGGCGGATGAAGCGCGTTCGGCAAACCATTCCAACATCGACTCGGCGCCGCGCAGCGTCATCGCTCCGAAGTCCCGAAGGCGTCTGACCTTCGTAACAGGGGGAACGGCCGCGCCGGGATAGCGGCCGATTGCCAACCCATCAGTCAGAAGCCGAACATCCTTCGAACCGACATAGACGCAAAACGCGGTCACCGCGGCCCCATAATGAAAATCGGACTGGAAGCCAGCGCTAACAATGTGAAGTCTGAGATGATGGCAAAGACGGGAGGGTGGAGAGCCAAGCTTTCTCCATTCGGCCGGTAGATTTTCGGCGGAAGCACTGTTGTGCTCCGCAGAGCGGTTGCATACCTAAGTTTCATCTTCGATGCTCCTGCATTGCCATAAAGCGGGCGGCCCGGGAGAAAGCCCCGGCCGCCCGTCGCCTTGCCACCTTGACCCGCTATCCAGACTCGAGCGCCGGGAGGTGACTTTCCGTTATTGGCCTGGTTGTTCAGCCTCAGAATGTGCGCTCAGAGTGATTAGGGCTTGACGCCAAGGATCTTGCAGAAAGACTCAGGGTGCGCGAACCCGACATCTGCGCGAATGTGGCAGATGAAGCCGATCTGGCCATTGGCGGCGAACGCCTGGTCAAGCCGCTGGATGCTAAGGCTCTCGCGAAGCCCGAGAATCGCCTGACTGAAGTCGCCGACGAGAATCGTGGATGCCGCAACCTCGGTGCCCTGGGTCTGATTGATAGGCACGGACGTACTGACCAGGCGCTCAAGCGCCTTCACATCATCATGAGCGTTGAGCGGCTGATTGAGCGTGTCTTTCAGCTTGCGCAACGTGCGCGCCGTGCGCGGATTGTAGATAGCGGCATTGGCGGGGCCTGCGTTCTTCGCCTCGATCTCGTACAACGCATCAACGAACGGGTCATAGTTGGAGATCACCGCACCGTTGGCCCCGAGACTAACCGAACCGATTCCAGGCGTGTTGAACAGTCCAAGCGGCTCAACGACCGTGCCGGCGCCGAACAGGCAGGCCCTGTCCAGTTCGACCGACATCGACCCCAGAAGGGCCGTTTCGAGCGCCTGGTCGATGTTGACAGAGTCGGCCAGAACCTCCCGGCTCACCTTGACCAAGACGGAGAGCGACCGAGCGACAAAATCGACAGCCTCGAAATTGGGGTTGGATTCTGCAATGGCCGCATTCTCGGCGCGCCACGCCGGTACAGGGTCTGCGGCGGTGCGTACGATGCGCGTCTTCATCGTGTCGAGGATCATCGTCCTTGCGCCGGCCTTGATAAACGTCGTCCTCGCGCGCAGCTTGTCGAAGAACTCGCGCACGACGTAGGTGGGAACGGAATACCCGCCGGCGCTATCCGTGCCCTCCGAGAGGGCATTGCGCATGGCGTCCGATCTGGCACCGAAGAGCATGCCGTTGAGATAGGTGCCGACGGACGCTCCGGTGCTGCCGTCATATTGCGTGCGCAGCTTGGCGAGGTTCTCGTCCGAGTTGACGATTTCGACAACCTTGCCGGTGTTGGCATCGCGCCAGGAACCGTCGGCAGCGCCTCTAATAAGCCCGGCATCTTCGAGCGTCTGCATAGCGACCGCGCGGTTTTCGATCTCGCGATCGACGATATTCAGAAGCGCCATCGCGCCTTCGTATGCAGGCTCATCCTGCTTGGCATTCCAGTCCTGCCGGCCGACGAAATTATTGACCCAGTTGCGGAGTTCATTCGACAACCGCCTGAAGTCGGCAGGGTGTTTTGTCTTGCTGCGAAGGGCTTCGAACCGCCGCTCCACGTCGTCAAAGAAGTTGCTGTCCGCCTGCTGCATGGCGACGCGATTTTTCGCGACGGCCTCGCGACAGTCCTGCAGCGAGATATGTTTGGTCATGTGAGTACCCTTTGGGACAGCCGGCTTTTTCCAGACGCCGGCACGGTTGAACATCAGAGCAGCAAAGCTGCCCCGTTCGTGCCGACGCATTAGCCAGGCGCAAAGGGCGCGGGGTGGAGGCGTCTCTCACAGTGACTGGAAAGGCCAGTATGCGAGCCAATATGATTTTCGTACTGCTTTCCGATCAGATTTTCAAACCTGAAGCGACGATCCCGAGAAATCATCAACCGTTTTTGTACGGCTTTGAGATCGAGTGCTTTTGCCATGAGCCATTAAACCTTTCTTTTTGCAGGAAAAAATCTATTCGCTATTTTCGCGGCGATACGCGCTTCGACATCGACCGGTCCATGCCATCTGGGCCTAGACTTTCGCCCCCCACCCACCCTTGATGTCGTTTGATCCGCCATCGGCGAAGCCAGACCAAGGACCGCGTGTTTTTGCATTCGACGGAGCAAAACCGAGAGTGCCGGCCGCGTCTCTTCTTCGGCCGGACGATGATCTTCCCGCAGACCAAGCACCGGGTTTCGACCTCATCGAACGGGAGCTGACCCTGTTTCATGGCTGCGCCTCGGCCGCATCGGCAGCATCTCCGAACAGTTCGGGGTAGAGGTGCGGGTTCGCCCGCTGGAACGACGTCGGCTTCGATCGGGTGGGCACCGCTGGTTCACGTGCCTCGATTGGGCGGCGCGCAGGCTTTGGCCGCTCGGACAGCGCGAGCCACTTCCGCTCGGCGAGGTAACTGGCGAAGGTCCCGAAGAACTTTCGGCCAACAGCTTTTGTGGTGGAGATGTATCTATCAATCTCGGTCGCGGCGTCGCGGCGGTCTTCATCGCCCAGCTCGCACCAAGCCGCCAACGCATCCCCCCGACTGTCGGCGAAGCCAGTCGGCCAAGCTTTGCGAGCTGCCTCGAATTCTTCATTTTCGCGCGCGCGCTCTCTCTCTTTTCGTTTAACAGGGGTCGTTAACATTGGTGCCCGCTCATGGGTGGGCACCCCCTGCCCATCCTTGGGCGGGCACCCCTGCCCACCAGTGGGCACCCCTGCCCATGTATGGGCACCATCCTCGTAGTGGCTAATTTCGCCACCGTCGAGGTGCGGAAAATCCGCACCGTCCCGCGTATCGAGCAGAACGCGATATTCGTGCGCAGCATCAGCCCCGCTATCACGATAGATCACGCGGTGCTCAAGGTATCCGGCCTCAACCAGTCGCGTCAGCGAGCGTTGCACCGTGGCGCGACCGCATGCCAGCTCACGCGCCATCTTCACCTGAGAACGGCAGCACCAACCGCGATTGTCGGTATGGCGGCCGAGCAGACACAAGACCTGCAAGTCTCGCGGCTCCAGCCGCCTATCGGTGACAGCTGCGGCGGGAATGATCGAAAAGCGCTGGCGGCCGTTACTCATCGCCCAGCGCCTTTCGCCTCGCGCAGCGCCATAACAGCCTCATGCGCGGTGAGGCCAAAGCGCCTCCGCAGCGCCGGGATCAGCGGCCGCTCGGCCGTGTAGCGGTGGTCGCGATACCAGGCGGCGGCCTGTTCGATCGAGACGCTGGACTGGTGGGAAAGACCTGTCGTTCCGCCGACAGGCAGGTCAGCCGATGTCACGATTTCGGTTTTACAACAGTGCGGTTTGTTCCGCCCTTGTTCATGCTTTTCCGGGTTTTCGCTGGAAAACGCATCCCGTTGACATTCAACTGGAAATGGCCGCTTATCTGGAAGCCTCCACTTCTCCTCCTCCCCCCAAACTCCCCCCAAAAAGCCGCCGCACGCCACCCGGCCATCTTTGGCCGCATTGCCTGCAGACAGGCCAGCGCCAGGCGCACCCTCCCGAAACATCGAAATGCCTTTCGTCGAGCCGCGCGCCGTCCGGCTTGCGCCACCAAACTCGTGGGAAGACAGCCATGCAGAACCAAACCGATCATTTCATCGTGCTCACCGGCGGTCCCGGCTCAGGCAAGACCACGCTCATCGAAGCGCTTGCCGCGCGTGGTTATGCCACCGCGCCCGAGGCCGGACGCAACATCATCCAGGACCAATCGGCGGTCGGTGGATCCGCCCTACCCTGGGACAACAAGGCATTGTTCGCTGAATTGATGCTCGCGTGGGAATTGCGCTCCCACCGCGCCGCCGCCAGGCAGGACGGGCCTGTGTTCTTCGATCGCGGCGTGCCGGACACACTGGCCTATCTAAAGTTGTGCGGCCTGCCCACACCGGCGCACATGCAGAAGGCGGCTGAGCATTTCCGCTATAACCGCCGCGTCTTCATCGCGCCGCCTTGGCCGGAGATCTTCACCCAGGATGCCGAACGCAAGCAGGACATCGAGGAAGCCCAGCGCACCTACGACGCCCTGGCCGACACCTATCCGCGCTATGGCTATCAATTGATCACCTTGCCTCACGCATCGGTCGAGGAGCGGCTCGCCTTCATCGTTCAACGATTGAAGAAGCCGTAAGCGGCCTCAGCCGTCACGACCCGACATCATCAGGCCGCGCGCGGTAGCCTGGCACCTTCGGCCAGCGTGCGGTTGCGCCCGGCATGTTTGGCCGCGTAGAGCATCTTGTCGGCGCGGCCGATCGCGTCCCAAAGGTCCTCGCCGGCACGGCACTCGACGATGCCGAAACTGCAGGTAACCTTGAACCCTGCCGGCAGACCGGCCAGTTCGCAGCTGGCGATCGCGGCCCTGAGCTGCTCGGTCAGCATATAGGCATCGTCCGTCGAACAATCCCTGAGCAGGATGACGAACTCCTCGCCGCCGATGCGCGCCACGAGATCTTTTGCCCGCACCTGCTCGCGGATGACTCCAGCGACGGTCGAAAGCACGACGTCGCCGGCGGCATGGCCGAAGCGATCGTTGATCGACTTGAATCGGTCGATGTCGCAGGCGACAACGCTGAGGGGATTGCGCACGGCACCGGACAAAACCTCGACCGCGCGCGCCTCGAGACCACGCCGGTTGAGCAGGCTGGTCAAGAGATCGCTGTCGCGTTCGCTCTTGAGACCAAGAACCACGTCGGCGCACACAACCACGAGCAGGCCGAGCCCCATCGCTACGCCGAGCACCGACATGGCGAACTGCGCCCACAGCCAGAATGGCGATTCGAAGAAGGCGGCGATGTCACTAGTGGGCACCGAGCCGCCGGTAAGCAGTGTGCGCACCACGAAGGTCAGCGAAAGACCGGACAGGAGCCAAAGCATCGCTTTGTCGATGGTGCTGCCGCGCGTGAGATGCCGCAGCTTCCAGGCCGCGCTGAGCACGATACCGGCCATGCCGAGATTGAGCGCACAGGCCCTGATCTGGAGATTGTCCACGACATAATAGAAATAGCCGAGCAACCCGACCATCAATGCCATCCAGGCGGCATGTTCGAGGAGTGGCATCCGCTTGCCCGAGCGCGAAAGCACGCCTTCGGCCAGGAACAATGGCCCTGCCGTGTAGAGCACTGCGCAGGCCAGGCTGTTGAGGCCGATGTCGGACGGCCACAATGCGAGTTGCACCACCGTTCCGGCACTGACCGACAGGAAGGCCAGCGAAAACAGCACGAGATGCCGGCGCCGCCGATCAAGCAGCCAGACGCTGAAAAAGCTGGCCGCGAAAAGCAGCAGCAATGCCGAAGGAATGAACTTCAAGGTTTTCGCCCGCGCCCGTTGCCCGCGTCCAATGCAGCCCGACATCTACACGGCACGGGTAAACAAGAGGATAGCGCGGCACCTAAAAGCCGCGACATTCGGGCGCTGCGCTGGCTTTTTCGTCGCACAAACAAAAGGGCCGGACAATTGTCCGGCCCTTCCGATCAGTCTTGGGAGAGACTTATTCCGCCGGCGCTTCGACCACCTGACGGGCACGGCCGAGGGTGACCTGCGTCAGTACGAAGGCGATGACAGCGGCCAGCGTGATACCCGCCACCATCGGCAGCGGCGTGCCGTCGAAGAACAGTCCGGCGACGCCCATCGCCACCGCACCAATGGCGAAATGCAGCGTGCCCATCAGCGCCGACGCCGTCCCGGCGATGGTGCCGTGTTCTTCCATGGCCAGCACCGACGTGGTCGGGATGACGAGGCCGAGGAAGCCGTAGCCGATGAACAGCAGGCTTGCCATCACGCCCAGCCGGTCGACGCCCGAAGCCATCACCGCCAGCAGCACCACCATGGCGGTGGCGTAGCCGACGACGGCAACCTTCACCACGCGCTTCAGCCCGAACCGGTCAGCCAGCCAGCCGGTCATCTGCGACATGCCGATGAAGGCAACGGCGTTGATCGAGAAGAACACGCTGTAAAGCGATGGCGACAGGCCGTAATGGTCGATCAGAATGAAGGACGAACTTGCCAGATAGACGAAGAACGAGGCGATGCCGAAGCCGCCGATCGCGGTCAGGCCAAGGAAATTGCGATCCTTGAGCAGGAACCAGTAGCTCTTCAGCGCCGTGCCGAAGGATGATCCTACACGGTCCTCGACCGGCCGCGTTTCCTTCTGTGCCGTAGCCAAAAGCACAATGGCAATCACAGCAGCGCCCGTCAGCACCCAGAACACTGCACGCCAGCCAAGGGTTTCGATGATCAGGCTGCCGGACAGCGGCGCGAGGATCGGCGACACCGAAAACACCAGCATCAGCAGTGACATCAGCTTGGCGGCCTCATTGCCGGTATGCATGTCGCGCACGACAGCGCGCGGGATAGCCATGCCGGCGCTGGCACCCAGCCCCTGCAGGAACCGGAACGCGATGAGCCATTCGATGTTCGGCGCCATCGCGGAGCCGATGCCGCCGACGATGAACAGGGCAAGGCCGACATAAAGCGGCGGCTTGCGGCCATACATGTCGGACAGCGGTCCGACGACGATCTGGCCGAAACCCATCGACAGGAAAAAGATCAGAAGGCTCATCTGCACGGCGGACGTGCTGGCCTTGAGATCAGCACCGATCGAAGGCAGCGCCGGCAGATACATGTCGACGGCGAAGGCGCCAACGGCAGACATAAGGCCAAGCAACACCGCGGTGCGGAGGAAATGCGCGTTCATAATATGGCTCTTTCAATCTGGTTGACACCGCAATGCGGCGTCCAACCCAGGACGTTCCATCCCTCGAGATACCGACAACGGTGTGTCGATTCTCTCAATTCATAGTCCAGAAAATTAGACATCCTTGTCTAAATTGTCAATCACGACTATATAGATTTCCATGAGCCAGACGATTTCTGCTGACACCTTCCCGCCACGCGGCCACGAAGCCAAGCGCGCTTCGGTCATCTCCTCCGCCGCCAAGGTGTTTTGCCGGGAAGGTTTTGCTGGAGCCAATATCGACTTGATCGCGGTCGAAGCAGGGGTTTCGCGCCAGACGGTCTACAACCATCATGGCGACAAGGAGAAGCTGTTCGTCGCCGTTGTGCGCGAACTCACTGAACGGCTGAATGCCGAGAGCTTCGCTACGCTCGCCACTTTCCCGGATCAACCGAAGGATCTCGAGGCCGACCTGATCGCCTATGCCGTGCGCATGAACCGCAATTGCATCTGCAGCCGCGATGGCAAATTCCTGCGCAAACTGATCCAGACCGAGAGCGAACGCTATCCCGAACTGTTCGCTGAATGGCGCGAAAACGGCCCTGGCACGACATTGTCGGCGCTGGCGGCGCGTTTTGCCCGCCTCGCCTTTGCCGGCCATCTTGCCATCGAAGACCCGGACGTGACCGCTCGCCATTTCATCGCTCTCGTCAATGCCGAACTGCAGATTGCCTTCATGATGGGCATCCAGCCGACTGAAGAAGAAGTGCTGCGGTCCGCCACAAATGGCGTGCGCGCCTTCCTGCGGGCCTATGGCGCACGCCAGCCGGCCGGCTCATTGCGCGAAGCCATTACGGTCTGATCCAAACGGTAACCATCACGCCAAAAAACGCTGAAGCACGCTGGCTTGAACGGAGCCGGGCCTATATCCGGTTTACGAGCCCGCCAAGCTTGATTACAGCTATGCGGACGATTCAACGGAACCGCCCTGGCATATGGCCGACGACCACATCCGCTACGACATTCTGGCTCAAGAAGCTCTGCGCGGCGTCATGCGCAAGGTTCTGGCCGAAGTCGCACGCACCGGCCTGCCCGGAAACCACCACTTCTTCATCACCTTCCTGACCGGAGCGCCCGGCGTACGCATCTCCACGCGCCTGCGCGAACGCTATCCCGAACAGATGACGATCGTCATCCAGTTCCAGTATTGGGACCTGAAGGTGACCGAAGCCGGCTTCGAGATCGGCCTGTCTTTCTCGGATATCCCCGAAAAGCTCGAGATCCCCTTCTCCGCCGTGCGCGGCTTCTACGATCCCTCGGTGAATTTCGAGTTGGAGTTCGACGTCAAGACCGAGTCGTTGACCGAGATCGAAGAAAAGCCGGCCGTGGCACCAGTCGCGCTCGCGCCGGAAAAGAAGACCACGTCGAAGAAGAAGGCGGCGGAACCCGAAGTGGCGCCAGCCGAAGAGCCTGCCACCGGAAAGGGCGCCGACGTCGTTTCGCTCGACGCCTTCCGCAAGAAGTAGGGCCAGCGGCGCATGGCCGAGATCGTCAATCTCCGCCAGTTCAGAAAAGGCAAGGCGCGCGAGGATCGTAGCGCCGAGGCCGAGCGCAATCGTATCCTGCATGGTCGCAGCAAGACCGAGAAGCAGCGCGAGCGGCTGGAAGCGGAGCGCGCCGCCAATTTCGTCGAAGGTCATCGCCGCGAACCGGCGCCCGATAGCAAGCCGCCCTCCCCGGACCGGAACTGAGCTGGAAGACGTGAGCCTGGTCGAAAAACGCTCTGTCACCATTCGCGGCCATCGCACGTCCTATTCCCTGGAAAAGCCGTTCTACGACGAGCTCGTAGCCATCGCGGAAAACCGCACGATCACCGTCGCGGCCCTGGTCGCCGAGATCGACGAAACCCGCCCGTGCGAGGCCAATCTGTCCTCGGCGCTACGGCTTTATGTGCTGCATTGGGCGAAACAAAAGAACCAATAATTCGGTGCGCTATGGCGTTGGTGAAATTTCCGGGTGTCAGAGCAGCCCGCTCGAGCCATCGGGGAATATATCTTTCAGTATCTTCCGGGCATCTTCATTTCCTTGCCCTGCTGCCTTCCTCCACCAGCGCTCAGCTTCGACGAGGTCTTTCTTTACATCCCGACCATTGAAATAAACAACGCCGAGATCGTACTGCGCACCAGCATCTCCTTGTTCCGCAGCCTTCCTAATCCACTCCACCCCCAACACACCATCTTGCTTTGTGCCAATGCCGTTATAGTAAAATTTTCCAAGATTTGCTTGCGCTTCCTTCAATCCGCGCTCAGCAGATCGCCGCATCCATAAGAATGCGAGAAAATCATCCTTTTTCACCCCCTGACCATTCAGATACATTACGCCAAGGTGGAGTTGAGCTTCTGGGTGCTCTTGCTCCGCAGCTTTTTGCAACCAATGCAGAGCCAGCATCTCATTTTTCAAGACACCTTGCCCCTGCAGGTACATTGTCCCAGTCAGATATTGCGCCGAAACCTGCCCTTGCTCCGCGGCCTTACTACACCATTGGAATGCAGTCTCGTATTCCCGCGGCACACCGGTGCCCGAAAAATGCACCGAACAGAGATCATACTGTGCTTCGGCATTTCCCTGTTTAGCGGCCTTTCGAAACAATTGCACAGCCTTGGCATCGTCTCTAGCCACCCCACGCCCGCTACCATACATAGCACCCAGCGCCTGCTCAGCCTCAGGTAGCCCCTGGTCGGCAGCTTTGTGGAACCATTGAGCGGCCTGCGCGTCATCCTGTTTGACAGCGGTTCCGTATAAGTGGGCAACACCTAAACGGAATTGCCCCTGAGCGTCACCTTGCAGCGCAGCGAGGCGAAGCAACCGCATGGCTTCTTCGTCATCCTTTCCAACACCTTCACCTCTCATATAGAACCCAGAGAGCACTACCTGCGAGTACGCACTTCCCTTCTTTGCTGAATCTTCCAAATACTGTAAAGCAATTCTTAGGTCTTTTGAAACTCCAGATCCCGTATAATACTTACATGCGAGATAAATTCTATAGTAATCACTACCTATAGAAAGACGTTTTGCTTTCTCGAGGCCAATTTCACCGACGCCATCCTGGCATCCACGAGTCAAGCCTATTTCGGTTTTGTGGAAGGCGAAGAAATAGATGCCCGCAACACCCAGAAACCAGAGAACGACCGGCCACCGCTGAAGCAGCTGAGAGACTTTGATCGACGATAGCAAAACTGCCCCCGTATCACGCGCAGATCGGGATCACCTTGCCAACAACGGGCGGATGTTTTCAAGAGATAGAATTGTTCAAATCATCCTTCAGGCCACCGCAATTACAACGGGAATCCTCATGATTTTGCAGATACTTACGACACAACGGGAAAAGCCGGCGCAGTAGACCGTCCTGAGGAGACGCAAGGCTTATCGTCTTCATTGCGGCTCTATATGCCGGGACATATGAAACAGGTCGCGTGTTCAGAACACCACCTACCGGCAGGTTCGCACGCTTCGATCACATCCGCGAGAACAGCGCCGCCAGTCGCAATCGCGCCACAATCGCTTCCGCATCATCGCGTGTAAGGGACTCGCTGCAACACAACCACAAGGGTGTGTCGATGAAAAACCTGGCGCTTGCAGGAATGATCGCAACCATATTCGCCATGCCGGTTTCCCAGGCAGGGGCCGTGGGCTGCCTGACCGGAGCCGTTGCGGGCGGCGTGGCCGGGCACTATGCTGGACACCACGGCGTCGTCGGCGCGGTTGGTGGCTGCGTCGCCGGCCATGCCCTGCATAAAAAGCAGGTGGCGGCACGCAAGCTGAAGCATCAGCAGGAACTTCAGCAACAGCAGACGGCGCCCACACAGGCCACGCAGCCGGCGCAATGACCTGACGACGACCAGGCCGCGCCCGGCGGCGACCTGCCTGACGCACGCCGCTGCGATACGCGGCGGCCGGTTCGGAAACGGCGACTTCCGGCAATTTGGGGGGAATGACGATGGAAGATGCCACGCAGGAACATCTGGAACAGGCCGAACACGCCGAACATGCGGCAAGCGAAGGCAACCCCTTCCTCATCACCGTTTCGGTGACGATCGCTGTGCTTGCGGTGTTGGCGGCGACCGTCGGCAGCTTTGAATCGCTTGAGACCGCCGAGGCAATCAACGACAAGAGCGACGCCGCCTATCTGCAGAACAAGGCGAGCGACCAATGGGCCTTCTATCAGGCCAAGAGCATCAAGAAGAACCTTTACGAAGTGGCTGCGGCGCAAGGCGGGCCAACAGCGGACGCGATGACCGCCAACGCCAAGCGCAACGAGCAAGACAGCGCCAAGATCCAGGCCGACGCGAAAGCCCTGGAGCAGCAGGTCGACGAAAAGCTGACCGACAGCGAATTGCACACGCGCCGCCATCACATCCTGACGCTGGCGGTAACCTTGCTGCACATCGCCATCGCCATCGCCACATTGTCCATCATCATGCGCGGGCGACGCTGGCCATGGCACGGGTCGCTGGCACTGGGCGTGATCGGCCTGCTGGCCGCCGGCTTCGCCTATCTTTGAGGCTCAGAGAGAGCTGCTGCAGCCGGCGGTTTTCCCGCGTCAGCCGATACGTCTCGCCATCATCACCTCGTCGACTTCCCTGCCTTCGTGGATCACGCCGGCTGGAATGCGGCCGAACGGGATAAACCCGGCGCGTTCATAGAAACGTTGCGCCTGGCCATTGTCGGCGTTGATCGTTAGTTCGAGCTGCAGAATGCCGATGCCGCACGCATGTTCGGCGAGCGTGTCGAGCAGTGCCTTGGCCATGCCGGTGCCGCGCTCACTGGTCCGCACATAGACCATGACGATGGTAGCGCGATGGCGCGATTTCGAAGACTGCTCCCGCAACAATCCCATCAGGCCGACCGGCTCGGCGCCGCGAAAGGCGATGAAGACCGGGTTGGCGGCAATGCGCCGCCGCCATTCCTCGTCTGGCAAAACCTCCCAGTCCTCCACCCGACTGGCGAAAGCCGAAGGCTCCAGCCGCAGCGCTTCGATACGGATCTGCCTGAAGGCTTCGGCATCGTCGACATCGGCCAGCCTCACGCTGACATCGTTCATCGCAGCCTCCCTTCATTGGCCATAGTCCGCAGCCGCGCCTGCTTGGCACAGTCACGATGGCCCGGCTTTTTCGCGCTACTGCAGCGACTTCAAGAAATCCCGAATCGAAAACGGCTCCAGCGCCGGTTTGGGCGCCGATTTGGGCACTGGTGTCGGGGCCGGAACGGGCTCGGCACGCGGCGCAGGCACGACAGTTGGCGTCTGCTCGGCAGCCCGGCGTTCCGCCTCCAGCCTGGCCTTTTCCTCAACGGCCAGTCTGATCGCCGCTTCCGCCTTGCGCCGCTCGACCTCTGCGGCCGCTGCCTGTTCGGCGCGGGCTTTCTCTTCCGCGTCGGCCTTCGCCTTGGCCTCGGCGGCAGCCCTGGCGTCCGCTTCCGCTTTTTGCCTGGCCTCTTCTTCCGCCTTGCGCCTTGCTTCCTCGGCGCGATCGCGCTCTTCCTGCAACGCCACATAGTAGCGCGCTTCGCGACGCAACCTCTGCTTCTCCAGCAAAACCGCCTGCATCGCCTCCACCCGCTGCTGCTCCTTCTCCAGCGCCCGCTGCGTCAGGAACTGCGCCAGCGGCGCGCTGTCGAACGCGCGCGCCGGTGCCGCTATCGGTCCGTCGATGCTGTAGTTCAGCGCCGGCTCGGAGCCGACAAGCGCCTCGTCGCCCGGGCGATAGGTCAGCGTACCGCGCGCGGTGGCCGTTGCCTTGACGAGATCAGCGGAAAGCTCCGCCGACAGTGTCGAGGCCGGTGTCTCGAAGCTGACGGGCGGCGCGCGCAGCACGCCCCCGGCCACGGTGAAGGCGATGTCGGCATCGTGTGCAACGTAGCTGCCCTGCCCCACGATGCCGGGAGCGAAGCCTGCCGTCCGCGCCGCATCGATGTCGCGGCCGAGCTCGTCCGCCTTGCTCAGCAAGGCCGGCAGCGCATCCGGATTGAGGTTGGCGATCGTCATGCCTCTCAGCGCCGCTGTTCCCGAGCCTGCAAGCGAACCGACCATCGCGTCGACCGATTTGCCGCTGCTGGTAAGCGTGGCGGTGAAAGTACCGGAGCCCGACAGACCCGAAGCCGGCAACAGCGTGGCGAGATCAGTGCTGGAAAGCGTCGCCTGGCCGCTGAACAGGCCGTTGCCGTCATTGTTCTTTAGGTCGAACAGACCGGTGATCGTGCCACCGAACAGTTTCGCCGTCAGGTTGGAAACACCGAGCCCATCATCGCTAAGCTTCAGCGACATCGAGGCGTCGTGGGCGGTTGTCAGCGGCCCGGCGAACAGCGTGGCCGCGCTCAACTCAAGGTCGGCGGTCGCCTGCATCGCGGGTTTGGCGGCAAAGGGCGCCTTCGGCCAGTTGCTGCCGTCGCTTGCCAATGCGTCATTGCCGAACAGCATCGCCGCCAGCGGGTCGAGATCGAGCGTATCCAGCGCCAGCTTGCCGGTGAGATGCGGCCGTCCGTCATCAAACGCCGCGCTCAGATTGCCCGACACGGCGGTGCCGCCGACGCCGCCCTTGAGATCGGAAAGCGTCGCCTGGCCGTTGCCATAGCTTGCATCGGCCGACAGGCCAACCGCCGCCCCCATGCCCATGGTCGGCAGCACCACACCGGTGCTCATCAACCACGGCTCGATGTCGGTAGCGTCGAGACCGGTCTTTCCCTTGGCCTCCAGCCCCTGCGGCGTGTCGGTGAGCGTCCCGTCGAAACGCGCGCGGAAATCCAGTCCCGACAGGTTGAAGGCGGTGGCGATGCCGCCGGCCAACGTACCACGGGCAGTGATGTCGGTGGTCGCTTCGCCCAACATGCCAAGCGGCAGCGCCGGCAGCCCGTAAAGCGCGAGCAGAGCCGTGGCGTCAGGATTCTTCGCGTCGAATGTCAGCGAAAACGGCGCCTTGGCGAGCTCCGTCGCGCGCCCATGCGCCGACAGCGAAACCGACAGCGCGGAACCGCCCACCTTGCCCTTACCCGAAAGCGCCAGCCCCGTGGTGCCGTCGCCATTGTCGGCCGCGCTCATCACCACGTCGAGGCGCGCATCGGCGAACAGCCCCGGAAACGCTTTGCCGCGCTCTGACAGCGCCGACAGCACCCGATTGTCCGGGAAGCGGCTGGCCGCCGTGTCGATCAGCGGTGCCAGGTCGTCACCCAGCATCGAAGCATCGAGACTGCCGGTCGGCGCGGCCGGAAAATCCTTGATGCGGCCTGTCGCGCTCACCGCCGTGCCCGCCAATCCGCCGATCGACAATTTGTCGATCTCCAGCGTACCGGCGCGCAACCGCAGCGCAGTGTCCAGCGTGTCGGCGGAAAAGCCCCAGGCATTGACCGGCCCGGCCTTGATCTTGGCGTCCAGATCGCTCGCGGCGAAGCGGCTGGAACCCTTGTCCGATACGAATAGCGAGGCGAACGCCGTCAGCCCTTCGACATCGAGGGCGCTGCCTTCCAACTGCATCGCCACGGCCGGCCTCGCTCCGGTCGACTGGTTGGCGTCGAGGCTGCCGCGAAAGCTGGCCTTGCCGAGCGCCAGTTCGAGGTCGTCGAACTTCTGGCGGGCATCGGTCAGGTCGACCTTGGCGCGGAATCCCGCTCCAGGCAGGCGGCGGATCGCCTCATCGACATCTTTCGACAACCAGGCGGCAAAGCCGGAAGGTTGCGCCACCGCCAGGAGCAGCGAGCCGGTGAACCGCACTTCCCCGTCGACGCCGAGCAGTCCGTCGGCTTCCAATGTGGCGCGGCCGGGCAACGTCGCCGCCAGCGATTTGACCGCCCATCCGCCGCTGGTGGGTTCGGCCGATACGGCAACGTCGCGGATCGTGGTGTCACCCGCCACCACCGCCGGCAGCTTCACCTCGACCGTGCCGGGCATGGCCGGCTTGGGCAGCGCGAGCAGAACCCGCTCCAGCGCCGCAACGCGTTGCGGCATCGTCACGCCCGGACCTGCGCCGGATGCCTCGTCGAACTGTACCTGGGCGCCGCTGGCGGTGATGGCGAAGCGCGGGTCGGCACCGAGGTCGATTGAGGCCTTGCCGTCGGCCGAATAAGGATTGTCGAGCGGCCCGGTCTCGAAACGGAATTCGTTGACGGCCAGCTTGCTGTGATCGAGCTGGAATTTACCGGTCAACCGATAGCCGGGCGGTGCCTTGCCACCTTCCGCAGTGCCCGTCGCGCCTGCGTCCGGCTTGCCTTCGGCGGCCGGCCGGGCGCCATTGTCGCCAAACAGGCGGAATTGGCCTGCATAAAGCGCCTTGCCGTCCTCGACGCCAGCCGTGCCGTCTGTCTCGAAGGACAACGGGTAACCCTCGGGGTCGGCTTTGACCTTCAGCGCGATCTTGCCGGCCCCGTCCGCCTTGCCGGTCGTAGCATTGACGCGCGTGGCCACGCCGTCGGCCTTCAGCGCACCTTCCATGCGCCACGGTCCGGCCAGCGATTTTGCCGAGACGACGGCATTGATATCGCTCAAAAGATGGGTGCGGCCGCTCGCCTCCTGGCGCAGTTCGACAGAACCGCCGGTCACCGTCAGCTTTTCGATCGAAACTTGCGCAGGATCGAAGGGCGAAGACGGCCGCACCGTCCAATCGACCTTCCCATCCGCCGCGATGCCGATCGTCGCCTTGGGTCGCACCAGCCGCATATCGAAGATCAGCACCTCGCCGCGCAGGAACGGCGCCAGCTCCGCATCCATCGAGAAGGTGTCGACCGTCATTGCAGCAGCACCGCCGGGACCGCCCGCCACTGACACGTCGGTGAAGGTCACCGACGGGAACGGCAGCAGCCGCGCCGTGGCGCTGCCTTTCACTGTCACCTTGCGGCCAAGGATGGCACTCGCCTCGCGCTCGAAGTCGGCACGGTAGCCCGTCCAGTCGATGAACGGCGGCACCACCAGCGCCGCAAGCAGCGCCAGCACGAACAGGCCACCGAAGATAACGAACAGGCGTGCGAGCATCACTCCGAAACCGCTGGGTAAAAATGTGCCCGCAATCTAACGGCAATGCTGCGTTGATAAAGTGGCATCTCGCAATCCATTACATTTGTCGGTGCATTCGTGAATGTCGCTGATGGAAAAATGACGAAATCCACGCGCTAGTTTCGCCTTGCACTGCCTGGCCGCGTCTTGTCGGGTCGGGGGGCGTTTCATAAAATGAGCTCATACTGAAATAGAGATCCAACCGTGTTCAGAATAGCCGCCGCCTCCCTCATCGGATTTGCCGCCCTTGTGGGCGTTTCCACCGTACCGGCCAGCGCCGGGCGCACCGTGACATGTTCGTCCAATGGCGACCAATACAACGAATGCCAAGCCGATTTCCGATCCGCCGTCATCCTGCGACAGAAATCGGACAGCCCCTGCATCCGCAACCGCACCTGGGGTTACGACCGTGATTCAGGTACCATCTGGGTCGATGGTGGGTGCCGCGCCGTCTTCGGCGAAGGTTCGCCTAGCCGTCGCCCCGTGCGTCGTTACTATGACGACAATGGCGGCGGCATCATCATCGAACGGCGCCGCGACTACGATCCCTATTACGACCGTCGCTATGACGATCGCCGTCGGGACGACTGCTTCTTCAACGGCGATTGCTAGCCGCAATGTGACCGAGAGGCGGGCGGAACGGCTCACCGTTCCGCCCGTTTTGTTTTATCTGCCGGGACAGCCTTGTTCCGACGCCGGCCGCTGCATCAGGACGACCTCGCGCGATGTGCCCTCATCGTCCCGCTGGCTTCGTGAGACTTCAAGGAACCCCAAGCGTCGATAGAAGCCTATGGCCGCCACATTGGCCGCATAGACCTCCAGGTCGAGCGTTCCTTTCAGCGTTGCGGCGTACAGCACCAGCGCTTTGCCATGCCCGCTGCCATGCGCGGTCGGGTCGACGAACAGCCCGCCAATGAAATTGTCGATCAGGCCGATGAACCCGACCTGGCTGCCATTGTCCTCGACGACCCAATTCTCGGCTTGTGGCAGGTAGGTATTCCTGACCTTGGCCTGCTGATCGAGCAGTTCCGTCTCGCTCAGGAAAGGATGGCCGACCCGCGACGCCGCCAGCCAGATTTCGGCGAGCCGGTCACGGTCGAGATCGTCACGATAGGCGCGGATCGTCGCGCCACGGTCTTTTATCATGGAAATGTCCTTGGAATTTTTAGTTTCAGAGAGTGGCGCGCACGCGCCAGCATCGGCCTTGCGGCCTCCCGGTCGTGACCGGCATTCAGCGATGAACGTCTCTGCGCATAAAATTCCCGATTGGACGAAATGGCAGTAGCCGAGCCTGTCCGGACGATCAATGCGGCGGATTGGCCGAGGCCGGCAGGATCTTGCCCGGGTTCATGATGTTTAGCGGATCGAGCGCATGCTTGATCTGGCGCATCACGTCGACGCCGCGACCGTGCTCGGCTCTCAGGAACCCGGCCTTGCCCTGGCCGATGCCGTGCTCGCCGGTACAGGTGCCCTCCATCGCGATCGCCCGCACGTTGAGCCGGGCGACAAAGCGCTCGACCAGCGCCACCTCGCCGGCATCGTTCGGGTTCATCAACGCCAGCACGTGGAAGTTACCGTCGCCGGCATGGCCGACGATCGGCGCGATCAACCCCATCTCGGCGATGTCGGCCTCGGTTGCAGCCACGCATTCCGCCAATCGCGAAATCGGCACGCAGACGTCGGTGGACAGTCCTTTCGCGCCGGGCCGCAAGGTCAGCGAGGCCCAATAGGCATCATGGCGCGCCTTCCACAGCTTCGTCCGCTCCTCGGCAACGGTGGTCCACAGAAACGGTCCGCCGCCGTTTTCCTCGGCGATCATGCCGAAGGTCTCCGCCTGTTCGGCCACGCCTGCATCGCTGCCGTGGAATTCCAGGAACAGGCATGGGCTCTCGGGATAATCGAGCTTGGAATAGGCTTTCATCGCCCGCATTTGCAACGCGTTGACCAATTCGATACGCGCAACCGGAATACCCATCTGGATGGTCTGGATCACCGCCCGCGACGCCGCCTCCAGCGTCGGGAACGGGCAGACGCCGCCCGAAATCGCCTGCGGAATGCCCTGCAACTTCAGCGTCAGTTCCGTGATGATGCCAAGCGTGCCCTCCGAACCGACCAGAAGCCGAGTGAGGTCATAGCCGGCCGAGCTCTTCCTGGCGCGTTTGCCGGTCGTCACCGCCTCGCCGTCTGCCATCACCGCCGTCAGCGACAGGACATTCTCGCGCATGGTGCCATAGCGCACCGCATTGGTGCCCGATGCCCTGGTCGCCGCCATGCCGCCCAAAGTGGCGTTGGCGCCGGGATCGATCGGGAAGAATAGGCCGGTGTCGCGCAGATACTGGTTGAGCTGCTCGCGCGTCACGCCAGGCTCTATCCGGCAGTCGAGATCCTCGGCATTGACGGCGAGGATCCGGTTCATGCGCGACAGGTCGACCGAGATGCCGCCGCCCGGCGCGTTGACATGGCCCTCCAGCGAGGTACCGACACCGAAGGCGATCACCGGCACGTGGTGTGCAGCACAGGCCCGCACCACCGCCTGTACCTCTTCCGTCGTCTCGCAGAAGGCGACGCCATCCGGCGCCTGTGTCGGGATATAGGTGGTGGTGTGGGCGTGCTGCTCGCGGATCGCCTGCCCGGTCTGAAAGCGCTCGTCGAGCTGCAGTTTCAGGATACCGAGGACGGCGGCAATACCTTCCTCGTTGCGTTCGACCGATACGAGGTCGCTCAGGGCCATGCTTTCCTCCGCGAATGGACCAGCGCGGCCCTTGCTCTCACCTTATGGACACGTAGTCTGCCGTGCCATTCGGCTTTGTCCAGCGCCAGAGGAAACTACGCGATGCCCATCCCCGCCCCTTTTGTCTCCCGCGTCATGGATATCCAAAAGGACTGGATCGACTATAACGGCCACCTCAACATGGCCTATTACAACGTGCTGTTCGACCGCTGTTCGGACGAAGCCTTCGAGCTGATGGGCATGGGGCCAGACTATGCCGTGGGCCGCAAGCTCACCATCTACACGGCCGAAGTGCATGTCTGCTACGTGCAGGAACTGCATCTCGACCACAAGGTGACCGCCACCTTCCAGCTTCTCGACCACGATGAGAAGCGGCTGCGCGTCTATCAGGAAATCCGCCATGTCGACGGCTGGCTGGCCGCCACATCCGAATCGCTTTCGCTGCATGTCGACATGAGCGGGCCGAAGGTCGCTCCCTTCCCGGCGGATGTGCTGGCCAAGGTGGAAGCGATGCGCGCCGCCCATGCCGGCCTGGCCCTCCCCGAACGCGCCGGTCGTTCGATCGGCATCCGCCGAAAGACGGTCTAGATGAAGCCGCATCGGCTGCGTTAACCTTAATCAATATTGAACGGGGAGAAGCCGTTTCGCGCCGTTGAGCGAATCAGCGGCGCGCACGAAAACACGGCAGCGGGAGGCCGGCACGAAGCGCGGAGGATGGCCGGAGGAAGCCGGCCGAAGGACGAGCATGAAAATCGACATCGAGGCTCTCTCGGCCAAGCTGGCCGCCGACCCGCGCATCAGCGACTACGATTTCTGGCGTTCGCTGAAGAACCTCAACAACGAAATCTTCCAGATCGCCAACTCCAACGAGCCGATCCCTTTTGACATGCTGCGCTGGCGCGCCATCCTCAAGCAGGCGCGCTCGAAACGCGGGCCGGGTTGAATTCCGGCCACGTCAAAAAGAGGCGCGCCATGCACGCCTCTCCACAAATGCTTAGCCGAATGTGTGAAATTCCTGGGCGAACCCGTTCGCGCCCGCGCCTTCAGGTCACCAGCGACAGCGTCGAGGCGAAGGCCAAAAGGAAGGACGCCGCCACCATGAACGCATAGGCGCGCGGCAGGTCGAACAGGATCATGTGGCCGGCGATCCAGGCGGTGCCGGCGGCACCCAGCGCATAAAGGAAGCCGTTGCGGTGGCCCATGACGAGGTTGGCTGCCATCAGCCCGCCAATGATCAACGCGCCGAACACGATGATGACGGCGATGGCGGCCTTGTCGAAATTATCGTCCATTCTGGGTCCGGATCCTTTGGGGTCGAATGGTTTTTCCATGACATCGCCTTGACTGGCTTCTAGTAGCGCCGACAGACTTAAACGACCGCGCCCACGGGGCAAGACTAAACTCGCGCGCGGCGGCGATAACAAGGCGGCACTGTGGATTTCGGGAAACGCTTGCCGGCTTCCACGCCCTTGTCCCGGCCCATCATCTCTCCGCATCATGCCCAAGCGCGCGCAGCGCCGCCTTCAATGGCGAACGCGCGGTAACCGGCGAAGACTGGATGATCGCCGTGTTGGTCATCGCATAGGGAATGATGCGGTCGATCAACCGCTCCAGCTCGGCGACCGAACCGACATGGGCAAGCGCGATGAAACAATCCTCGCCGGTGACGCGATCGCATAAGGCGATCTCCGGCAGGCCGCGGATGATTTCGGCGACGGTAGCAAGCTGGCCGGGCACGGGCCTGATACGCAGCCATGCCGAAAGCGGCAGGCCAAGCGCGGTCGAACTGATGCGCACCGTGTAGGCCTCGATCACGCCGCTTTCCTGCAACCGCCTGATCCGCTCGGCCACGCTCGGCGCCGACAGCCCCACCGAACGCGCAAGCTCCGCGATGCTGGTCCGCGCGTCCTTTTCCAGAAGCCGCAGCAGCTTCACGTCGATCGCATCGATGTCGGCATTTTCGTTTCCGAGTCTCATCGGTCAAAACCATCTCCGTTTTCAAGGCATATCGAGTTTCCAGGGCACCATCCGCTCATATGGAAAAGCTGTTTTCCCTGCGATGATGATGCCATGAGCGATCAAGCGCAACCCCTTGCTACCAGCCGGCTGGTGACCAGCATCCCCGCACCGGCCTGGTTCCTCGTCAGCGCCGTCTTCCATTACCTTGGTCCGGCTTTCGCGGTGCTGCTTTTCGCGCAGATCGGCGTGCTTGGCATGGCCTGGTTGCGCATCGGTGTCGCGGCGCTCATCTTCCTGCCGTTGACGCGGCCATGGCGCACCTTCGCGCATACCGATGCGGCCACCAGGCGGTTGTTGGTTGCCTTCGGCGTCTGCCTCGCGATCATGAATTGCTCCTTTTACCTGGCGCTCGACCGCCTGCCGATCTCGCTGGTGGCGGCGATCGAATTCGTCGGCACCATCGGCGTGGCACTGGTCGGCCTGCGCAGCGCCCGCAATGTCGCGGCGCTGGTCGTCGCTGTCGCTGGCGTCCTCATGCTCATCGACATCCGCTGGGCAAGCGATCCCGTCGGCCTGGGTTTCGCTTTCCTGAATGGCGGCCTGTTCGTTGCCTACATCGTGCTCGGCCATCGCGTTTCGCGCGCCGAAACAGGCGGCCTGACCGGCCTCGGCGCCGCAATGGCGGTCGCCTTTGTCGTCGTGCTGCCGGTCGGCTTCGGACAAGCCCTGCCCGCCTTTTCCTCGCCCATGCTTTTGATGGCGGCCGCCGGCGTCGGCATCTGTTCCTCGGTTATTCCTTACATCTGCGATCAGTTCGCCATGGCTCGCCTGCCGCGCGCCACCTTTGCGCTGATGCTGGCGCTGCTGCCGGCCGTGGCGACACTGATCGGTGCTATCGTGTTGCGCCAGATACCCGAGATGAAGGACCTCGCTGGCGTCGCGCTGGTGGTGGCCGGCGTTGCCATGCACAAGCCGGCGCCGGCGCGCAACTGAGCCCCCTCGACGTTCAGGCGAGTTTTTGCTTCAGGAAGGTGGTGGTGCGCTCCCAAGCGAGATCCGCCGCCTTCTTGTCATAGCGCGCCGCCGACGTATCGTTGTTGAAGGCGTGGTTGACGCCGTCATAGACGAAAATCTTGTAATCCTTCTTGTTGGCGTCGAGCGCCGCGCGGAAGGCGTCGATGCCGGCGTCGATGCGTTCGTCCAGGCCGGCATAATGCAACAGCAGCGACGCCTTGATCTTGGGCACGTCCTCGGCCTTCGGCTGCATGCCGTAATAAGCGACGGCGGCCGCAAGGTCCGGCGCGTGGACCGCCATCTGGTTGACCATGCCGCCGCCCCAGCAAAAGCCGATCGCACCGACTTTGCCATTGGCGTCGGCCTTCAAGAAAGCGATAGACGCCGCCGCGTCGGTAACCGTGCGGTCGGCATCAAGCTGCGAGATCATCTCGCGCGCCTTGTCCTCGTCGTCCGGCGTACCGCCGAGCGACGACAGAAGGTCCGGCGCCAGCGCGACGAAACCTTCCAGAGCGACGCGACGCGCGATGTCCCGGATATGCTCGTTCAGGCCCCGGTTCTCGTGCACGACGACAACCGTGCCTGCCTTGCCGTCCTGTTTCGCAGGCCGCACCAGATAGGCTTTCACGGCGCCATTGCTGCCGGGATAGGTAATATCCTGCGCTTTCACGCGCGGATCGTCGGCCGCGACGATGGATGCCGCCGCGGCATTGGCCGACAGCAGCGGCGCGATGACGGCAGCCGCGGCGCCGGAGCCGGCCAAGCGGGTCAGCTTGTCCATGAAGCCGCGACGGTCGAGCGTCAGATGCGTGTATTCGTCATAGGCGTCGATCATCGCCTGGGTGATGGCCGGCCTGGTCATGTCATACTCCCGCGGTCAACGCCGGCCAGAATAAGGAGCCCGTCCAGAGCGTCGAATCACGACGAAGTGAATGGCCTCGTCCGAGCGACCATTCCATGCTTTGCCGGAGCCCGCGCAACGGGCACGGATATGGCGAAAGGTGAGCCCCATGAATGCCCAGGACGTTGTGAATACGATTGCGCAGAAAACCAGCATAGACCAGCCGACGACGGAAAAGGTGGTCGGCACCATCCTGTCGGTCATCCAGCATGAAGTCGACGCCGCCACGGTCGAGCCGTGGTTCGCCAAGCTGCCGGGCGCCGACCAGCTCGCCCAGCAATATGACGTGATGAGCGCGGCTCCCGCCAGCGGTGGCGGCGGGTTGCTCGGTTCGCTGCAGTCGGCGCTCGGCGGCATCCTCGGTGGCAAGGCCGGCGCGCTGGTCAACGGCGTCGCGCAGCTGGAATCGACCGGCCTCAGCATGGCGCAGATCCAGCAGGCCGCCGCCACGCTGATCCAGCAGGCGAAAACCGCCGCCGGTCCGCAATTGACCAGCCAGGTGCTGGATTCCGTGCCGGGCCTCAAGAGTCAGCTCGGCCTCTAGAAGAAAAAGGGCGCAAGAAGCCGGAAGGCCATGCCTTCCGGCCACAGCTCTGAACCGCAGCGGTACTGCCGGTCAGCCGGCCGTCACGATCTGCATGAAACGGATGCGATTGCCGAACGGGTCGATGACCTCGACCTCCAGCCGGTCGTCGACCTTTTCCAGCCCGGGCTTCATGTAGCGGTAGTCCTTCGCCGCCAGTTCGCGCTGGAAGGCCTCGACGCCGCTCATATAGACGACCATGTTGCCGCCCGGGCTGGCGTCGCCCGAATGTTCGGACAGATGCAGCCTGAGGCCTGCCCGGGATACCTGCGTGTAGAGCGGGAAATTATCGCCGTAGCGATGCTCCCAATCCACCGTGAAACCGAGGAAGCCGAGATAGAACTCGTGCGCCTTGGCGACGTCGAAGATACGCACGATCGGAACCGCCTGTTCGAAGGTGATATCGCCTGCATCGGCGGCCGGTGCCCCCGCCTGCCCGGCTCTGTCTTCGATCCGGGCGGACAGGATGTTCCAATTGTCGAGGCCGAACTGGCAGGCAACGATCTCCAGCGCCTCGGAATGGGAAATGTCGATTTTCTTGACGGCAAGCGTCTCGCGCATGGCTTTCGCCATCGCCTTGGCATCCAGGAATGTGCGCATAATGCGATCCTTCTCGTCAGGGCGCTCAGGCTTCACCGGGGTCCGCATTGCCGGCGCCTTCGCCCCAAGGGACAAGGACCAGACTGAAGTGTCGCGACGCATTCGCCATACCCATTTCGGGGCGCGGACTGCCGGCTGCGTCGAGCCGTAATCGACGCTAGCCGCATCCTGCTGGTGGCGTCAATGGCCCGCAAACCCGCCAAATTAGGGAACAGTGTGTGAACATTGCTGGCCTTTCTCGCCCGAATCACTACATTCGGAGGCGAAATGGCCGGCGACCCCCACGACATGCCCTTCTTCGACGAGGACGATGCTCCGCGTTTCGACAGCGCGCGTGCACCCGCACCACAGTCAGGCCCCTCCGGCATCGCCGCCCGCGCCATGGCCGCCCGCCAGGGCCACAACAACCCGCCCGACTATCTGAAGGGGCTGAACCCCGAGCAGCGCCAGGCGGTGGAAACCACCGAAGGTCCCGTGCTGGTGCTGGCCGGCGCCGGCACCGGCAAGACACGCGTGCTCACCACCCGCATCGCCCATATCCTCAGCCAGGGCCTCGCCTTCCCTTCGCAGATCCTAGCCGTCACCTTCACCAACAAGGCCGCGCGCGAGATGAAGCAGCGCGTCGGCATCCTCGTCGGCGAGGCGGTCGAGGGCATGCCGTGGCTGGGCACCTTCCACTCCATCGGCGTCAAGCTGCTCCGCCGCCATGCCGAACTTGCCGGCCTGCGCTCGGACTTCACCATCCTCGACACCGACGACGTCATCCGTCTGATCAAGCAGCTGATCCAGGCCGAGGGGCTGGACGACAAGCGCTGGGCGCCGCGCACCTTCGCGCAGATGATCGACGGCTGGAAGAACAAGGGTCTCGGCCCCGACGAGATTCCGGAAGGCGATGCGCGCGCCTTTGCCAATGGCCGTGGCCGCGAGCTCTACCGTGCCTATCAGGACCGGCTGACCACGCTGAACGCCTGCGACTTCGGCGACCTGTTGCTGCACCCGATCCGCATCTTCCGCCAGCATCACGACGTGCTGGCCGAGTACCACCGCAAGTTCAAATACATCCTCGTCGACGAATACCAGGACACCAACACCGCTCAGTACATGTGGCTCAGGCTGCTCGCGCAGCGACCGAAACAGCCCTCTTCTCCCCGTTCACGGGGAGAAGATGCCGGCAGGCAGATGAGGGGCGGCGCAAACGTCTCCGAGGCGAGCTCCCGCCCCTCACCCGGTCCTGCGGACCACCCTCTCCCCGTGAACGGGGAGAGGGAAAGAAACCTCGTCAACATCTGCTGCGTCGGCGACGACGACCAGTCGATCTATGGCTGGCGCGGCGCCGAGGTGGACAACATCCTGCGCTTCGAGAAGGATTTTCCGGGTGCCACCGTCATCCGCCTGGAGCGCAACTACCGCTCCACCGCCCATATCCTGGGTGCCGCCGCCCATCTCATCGCCCACAATGAAGGCCGCCTCGGCAAGACGCTGTTCACCGACCGGCCCGACCCGGAAGACCCCAAGGTCAATGTGCACGCCGCCTGGGATTCCGACGAAGAAGCACGCGCCGTCGGCGAGACCATCGAGGCCTATCAGCGAGACCGCCACAAGCTGAACGACATGGCCATCCTGGTGCGCGCCTCCTTCCAGATGCGCTCCTTCGAGGATCGCTTCATCGAGATCGGCCTCAACTACCGTGTCATCGGCGGCCCGCGCTTCTACGAGCGCCAGGAAATCCGCGACGCCATGGCCTTCTTCCGCGTCGTCGCCCAGGGCGCCGACGACCTTGCCTTCGAGCGCATCGTCAACGTGCCGAAGCGCGGCCTCGGCGACGCCACCATCCGCCAGATCCACGACACGGCGCGCGCGCTGCGCGTTCCGATGCTGGAGGCCGCCGGCAAGCTCGCCGAAAGCGACGAACTGAAGCCGAAGCCGCGCGCCGCCTTGCGCGAGGTCGCCGCCAACTTCGCCCGTTGGCAAAGCCTGCTCGACACCACGCCGCACACCGAACTCGCCGAGACAATTCTCGAGGAGAGCGGCTACACCGACATGTGGAAGAACGACCGTTCGGCCGACGCGCCGGGTCGTCTCGAAAACCTCAAGGAGCTGATCCGCTCCATGGAGGAGTATGAATCGCTGCGCGCCTTCCTCGAACATGTCGCGCTGGTGATGGACGCCGAGCAGAATGAGGGTCTCGACGCCGTCTCGATCATGACCCTGCATTCGGCCAAGGGGCTGGAGTTCGAGACCGTGTTCCTGCCCGGCTGGGAGGAAGGCCTGTTTCCCCACCAGCGCGCGCTGGACGAAGGCGGCCGCTCGGGCCTGGAAGAGGAACGGCGGCTGGCCTATGTCGGCCTCACCCGCGCCAAGAAGAACCTGCATCTGTGGTTCGTCTCCAACCGCCGCATTCACGGGCTGTGGCAATCGACCATCCCGTCGCGCTTCCTCGACGAATTGCCGGAAGCCCATGTCGAGGTGCAGGAGGGCGGTGGCTCGAACTATGGCGGCTACGGCAATCCTTATGGCGGCGGTGCCTTCGCTTCCGGGCGCGGCGGTTTTTCAGCCGGACGCCAGAACCCTTACGGCGCCTCGCGCTTCGACAGCCTCGGCTCGCCGTCCGGCGGTTTTGCCGGCCGTGGCGACCAGAAAGGCGGCGCAGCCGGACAAGAAAGGGGCCAGGGCGGCGCCTTCTCCAACAGCTATGCCACGCCCGGTTGGGCACGCGCGCAACAAAACCGCACCGAGGCGACCAGCCGCAATTGGGGCACGCGCAGCGGCCACCAGGTCGAGCGCATCGGCTATGGCGAGGTCGATTCCGGCTACGGCGCCGGCCGCACTTCGGTGAAGGGCCGCACCATCGAGGGTGAATTGGTGGCGAAGTCCGTCGCCGACCAGCCATCGGCCTTCAAGGTCGGCGACCGCGTCTTCCACCAGAAGTTCGGCAACGGCAATATTTCCGCGATCGACGGCAACAAGCTGACCATCGATTTCGACCGCGCCGGCCAGAAGAAGGTGCTGGACGGGTTCGTGACGGCGGTGTGAGAAACCGCCGAACGCGTTCAATTTTTAACCCGGCCAACAAGCTCAAACAGACAGAAGCGCTTGCCGCAAGCGCCTGAAGAGGCTTGGTGAACTTCGCCAAGCCTCGACGATCCAAGCCATCGCCGAGGGTCGGTGATGTCTGCGCCCGGCCTCCCGGAAACGCGCCGCATTCGAAGCTTGAAACGCCATGCACTTGGCTTTTCATCTCCTGCGCGGGCCGCTTCCACGCCCTTCCCTAACGTCATTTTCTTTGGGTGAATCGGACAAAAATCCTTGCCATGTGGCGTTTTTGCCGCTTTCTTGCCTTTTTAGGAGGGTTTGTCGCGGCGGGCTCCAATCCAAAGAGGGGCATCACAGGGATTGGTTAACCATCTTTGTCCATCCTTTGAGACGATCGGCAATGGAACGCGCCGCTTCGCCGGCCTCCCGGCGGGCGAATGGGTAGCGCGGTTTCCACGTGTAGCGCCGATTGAAAGAAGTTCGGTTGGCATGGCGTTCGCGCGTGAAGTAGTCCGGGGCGGCGGTTCCGCAAACGGTCTGAAAAAAATCCTCGCCCGCTCGGGCAAATTAGTCGCCTGGGTGGCCATCCCCGGCGCGGGTGTTGCCCTTGCGCTATGGTCGCTGGCAACCGTCGCGGGCGCCTATTCGGCCGCCACTTCGATCCGCGCCAATGCGCATTTCATGCCCGTGCGTGCCAGCACCGCCATGGTCGATCCGCGCGGTGGCGAAGCGGCGTCCAAGCTCAAACAAGCGCTTGTCGCGCGCGAATGGGCGAAATTCCGACGGCAGGCCGAGGCAGAGAAGCTGGCGATGGCGGAAAAGGCCAAGACGGCAGCCGCTGCCGCTTTGGTGGCGAACGCCCCGCTCGGTGAACGCTTCGCCGCAACCGCATCGATTTCCGCAACGCCCGACGCCGATCGTTTCGGCCCGCAGCTCGCCGAGCCGGAACGCGCCGCGCGCGTTGCGCTCGCGCTCTCTGGCCCGTCCAATGTCGAGCTCGGTTTCGCCGAGCCATCGCCGACGCCCGACGCCGCCGTGCGCGATGTTCTGGTGGCGAGCCTGGTGCTGCCCGACCAGCAGGACGACAGTGGTGATCAGGAGATCGCGCTGGCCGATCCCGGCCAGACCGACGCGCCCGCTTTCGCCGCCGTGCCGGACAGCGGACCGCTGCCGGTCTATCGCCCTCGCGCCGAAGAGCGCCCGAAGGCGGAAGAAAAGCCGCGCCGTGCCGAGGCGACACCTCAGCCCGTGACCCCACCGGCCCCGAAGCCGAAGCGCATCACCCAACCGTCGCAGCCGGTGCTCGCCTATGCGCGACCGGACAATCCGGCGGAAAGCGGCGGTCTTGGCCAAGCGTTCCGCAACCTGTTCTCTTCGCCCGGCTCCAGCGCCCGTGCCGGCAACGGTACCGCCGTCTACGACATCGCCTCCGCCACCGTCACCATGCCCGATGGCTCCAGGCTGGAGGCGCATTCCGGCATTGGCGAAATGGCCGACAATGTCCGCTACGTGAACCAGAAGATGCGCGGCCCGACGCCGCCCGACACCTACAATCTGTCGATGCGGGAATCCTTGTTCCACGGCGTCGAGGCGATCCGCCTCACCCCCACCGACGGCAAGACCAAGCATGGCCGCACCGGCCTGCTCGCGCATTCCTATCTGCTGCGCGGCGGCCGCGCGCAGTCGCATGGCTGCGTTGCCTTCAAGGACTACAAGCGCTTCCTCGCCGCCTTCAAGCAGGGCAAGATCAAGCGGCTGGTGGTAGTGGGCGGCAGTTCGCGCGGCAAGGCGGCCACCGTCGCCGACAATGGTCGCGGCGTCTGAACCTTTCCTAGCCTAGCCTGGCCGCTCTATGATGGCTTGCAGCTGATTCTACCATAGGCTGCAGCGGGAGAGAGCATGGGCAAAGGCCGCGTCGAAGCATTCACCGACGGCGTCGTCGCCATCATCATCACCATCATGGTGCTGGAACTGAAAGTGCCCGAAGGCGAAACCTTCTCGGCGCTGGTGCCGCAGTGGCCGATCTTCCTGTCCTACGTGCTGTCCTTCGTCAATGTCGGCATCTACTGGAACAACCTGCACAACATGTTCCACACGGTGGAACGGGTGGACGGCCGCGTTTTATGGGCGAACCTGCATCTTTTGTTCTGGCTGTCGCTGATGCCGGCAACCACCGCCTTCATGGGCGAGAACCATTTCGCGCCGGTCCCGGTCGCCGTCTACGGCATCGACCTGGTGCTGTGCGGCATAGCCTACTGGCTGCTGGTCACCGCCCTTCGCCGGCTGCACGGACCACAGACCGCCTTCGCGCGCGGGCTGGGCAATGACCTGAAGGGCAAGCTCTCGGTGGTCATCTATCTGGCGGCGGTCGCGCTCGCCTTCGTCAACCAGTGGCTCGGCCTCGCGCTTTACGTATGTGTCGCCGCCATGTGGTTCGTGCCCGACAAACGCTTCGAACGACAGCTGCACGAAAAACAAGGCTAGCGCCGCATCGCCTTCAGCTTCTCCGCCACGGTAGCAGCGAGATCGGCATAGCGTTCTTCGAGCCGCTCCGCGGCGGTGATGACGGGAAAGTCGTGGTCGAACTTTTCCAGGGCTAGCCTGAGCTTCTCAGCGAAATCGACCTGCTTCTCGAGCGCCGAAAACAGAGTCCTGACCTGCTGCTCGCTGATCTCGGGATGCGTGAGCATCTCCGGCACCTCGCGACTCATGCGCTCGCCGGTCGCGGTTTCCTGTTTCAGGATCTCCAGCCAGTCGGTCAATGTTTCGTCGAGGCCCATGATATGCCGATGCGCCCCTTCTACCGGCGGATCGCGGCAACACCAAGTCCATTGTGCAGCGCACACTTCTACTTCATCTCGAAAAGCAGTACAGCGTACAGTTTTCAGCACGCGGCCGCGCGTTCTTGAACTCTCCGAGATCAGAACGAATACATCTTAAGTTCTGTATATAATAACACGGTAATATATTTTTATGGATTCTATGCAAAATTTGAACTTGCAGGCAATGATGTCTGCTCTTCCGCCTTGAGCGGTACCTCGGGCCCCTTCCGCTTCGCACTAGCAGGCGGAAGGGGTCTGGTATCTGGAGATGCCATCATGCCCGAAACACTGGCGGGACCTGGGCACAAATGACGGCAAGGGCGCTGGGCGGATCGCTGATCTTGACCGCCAGCGTCGCATTCGGCTTGGCCGGCACCCCAGCCCGCGCTGGCGAGGCGCTGCAGCCAACCATCACCACCAGCATCGAGCGTCACTACACCACCAATGCGATGCGGAGCGATAAGCCAGTCGCCGACTGGTATTCCCTGCTGCGCGGCACTTTCTTCCGCAAATGGGGCGACGAGGACGCCTATGTTTCGCTGAACGCCGAAGGCCAAGCGACGCGCCATGACGAGGTCACCATCGAGGACGACCGCGCCGGCGGCGTACAGGTGCAGGCTTTCCGTCGCCTCGCCGGCGGCCTCGAACTGCGCGGCACCCTCGCCTACAACGCCACCACCAAGGGCGACCATATCGACTTCGGCCCCGTCGTGATCGGCACCCGCACGCTGAAGCAGGTGGTGAGTGGCCAGGTGCAGGTCGGCCTGGACCTCGGCAACGCCACCGCGCTCATCGTCGACGCCACGACCAGCTTCGAAAAAGCCGGCCTCACGCATTTCGAGAACGACATCTTCCTGCCCAGCAAGCTCGACCCCGACAAGCGCAACGCGCAGGTCGCGATCAAACTGGTGCGTACGCTCGGTCAGTTCACCCTGGGCGTCCAGGCGACGGCGCTGCGCATCGCCGTCGAGCGGCTCGGCAGTCCGCCGGTTGGCGTTTCGCTCAACCAATACGGCCTGCGTGGCGAGATCACTTATGTCGGGGCTGGCGGCGCCACTGCGGGCCTCGCGCTGGGCGCTGAGCTGCTGCATGGCGCCGACGACACCTATTCGCGCATCCGACCGGCCTGGCAGCTCACCTTCGCCAAGCCTTTGCCAAAGGGTTTCGACCTGCGCGGCACATGGTACGGCCGTTACGAAACCGCCGACAGCGACGACCCGCTCGCTTCCTGGGTCAACCGCGGCGAATTCGAGGTCGGCTATAAGCTGCGCGAGGACCTGAAGCTCGCCTCTGGTGTTGCCTGCGAGTTCAAGCGCAATCTTTTGTGGGAGAATGTGGAGCGCAAGCGCATCTTCTACGCGGAAGCTACCTATGACGCGAGCGCCCGCGCCGCCGTGGTGCTGCGGGTGGATGTGACCCGCACCTTCAAGACGGTGATCGACGTGCGTGAGAACACCGTCGATACTTTTATCGCGCTGCGCGCCAAGATCTGACCGCCAATATGCGCGCCGGGCAAACCAGCATCGCGCGCTCAGATGATCGGATGATCCTCAAATCCTGAAAAGGCAAAAGCGGAAGGGCTGCAAAACCCTCCCGCCCCCCGGATTGCCTTGTTCAGGCAAACCGCCCCTGATGCTCAGTGCTTGCCGAGCTTATAAGTGTTGCCACCGCCGAGAATGGTGTTGGTGACCTTGCTGAGACCGGTGCCGACACCCAGGATGCCGACGCCCACGCCGTTCAGGATACCACCGACCTGCGTGTTGTTGCCGCTGAGGATCGGCGAGCCGTTCAGGATGCCGATGTCTCCCAGGGCGATGCCGGGGGAAATGTTGATGAGCCCACCGCCCGAGTTGTTGCTGTTGCCGTGGGAACCGAAGCCGCCGGCATAAGCGCTGACGGTTGAAAACGAAACAACTGCGGCAGTGAGTACAATCGCGAATTTCTTCATGACTTCTCTCCTTGTTACAACAGTGTTTACTTGCGCCTCTTCATCAGTACCTCTGAGGATTGATAGTACACATGATCACAAACTACACAAGTATGAGCGAAGTGTAATTTAGGAATACACGATGTTTTCCAATTTTTAACTTTAATGTTTTACGTTAAATAATTTGGTTACCAAGAATGGTTACCGCGAACACCAAATTGAGCTTGCGCGATATCTCCGCGCAAACACTCATGGTTAAGAACTGAGACGAGGTGCTGGTGAAAATGACCTGAAGCCGGCCTAGGCTTCCCGTTCCCAGCGGTCGAGAAAGGCCTCGATGGCGAGCGCCTGCATGTCCGGAACAGCCCTGGCCAGCACCTCCGGTGGCCAGTCCCACCAGGACAGCGTCTCGATGCGCGCGGCAATCTCCTCGCTGAAGCGCCGGCGCAGCGGCCTCGCCGGCACGCCGGCGACGATCATATAGGCCGGCACATCATGCGATACGACGGCATTGGCGCCTATCACCGCACCGTTGCCGATGCTCACCCCCGGCAGGATCACCGCGCCATGGCCGACCCAGACGTCATGGCCTATCGTCACCGGCCTCGCCCGGCGCCGCTCGCGGAAACCGTTGTCGACGCCCAGCCAGCGGAAATACTCGTTCGGCCGGTAGCTGACCTTGTGCGTGGTCAGCCGCTCCATCGGATGTTCCAGCGCATTGATGCGGCTGTTGGCTGCGATGGAGCAGAACTTGCCGATGCTGGTGTAGATGGCCTCGGCATGGCGCTCGAAATAGGAGAAGTCGCCGACCGTCACCTCGCGCAGCACGACGCGCTCGCCTATGGCCGAATAGCGGCCGAGGCGACAGGATTTCAGCTCCGCGGTCGGGTGGATGCGAGGCTCCCGATCCTTCGGCACGAGTTGGTCGTTGCGGTCCATGACCCGGCTTTACGCCGGGCAGCCAGACCTCGCAAGCCGGGCTATTGCGGCTTGCCGTTCTTCCAGGCGACGTTCTGGTTGTAGAGCGGCACCGTCGAGATCGCCATCTTGGCCGAGCCGTTCTGCACCTGGCGCGAATGCGACAGGTAGACCAACGTGTTGTTGGCCTTGTCGTAGATGCGGTTCACCACCTGCTTCTTCCAGATCAGGCTGATGCCCTGCTTGAACACCTCTTCGCCACCCTTGCCGAGGTCGATGTCGCCGATGCTGAGCGGCCCGGTCTGCTGGCAGGAAATGGCCGAGTCCGACGGGTCCTCGAACCAGTTGCCTTTCTGCAGCCGGTCGATGACGCCGCGATCGAAATAGGAAACGTGGCAGGTCACGCCTTCGACCTTCGGGTCCTTGATGGCTTCCACGATGATGTCGTTGCCCAACCAGTCGACACCGACCTTGCCGACCTCCTGGGCAAAGGTCGCGCCGGCGGCGACGAGCAGCGAGCCGACCAGCGCCCCGCCAATCAGTTTTCGCGTCGTGCTGTGAAGCAAGAAAGCCTCCTTGGCTACGTTGATGCCACCTTCACTTGGGCCCGCCACCTGCTGCTTGCAAGGCGGTCCGCAGTCCAGGTTGCGGCAATGACGCACTTTGCGCTCGTTTCGGCAAGGCGATAATGTCGCCGCCGAACATGGTCTCGCCGTGCAAGTCCTGAAAACGGACCGGCTACCGAAACCGCAAACGAACTTCTGCCCGGACCCTTCCCATGATGCGCTCAATCCTCATCGGCATTCTCGTGCTCATGGCCGCCGGCATCGGCTGGCTGACCTTCGACTGGTATCGCGGCCACTATGGCGGCCAACCCTTCGGCGCGCCCTTCGCGTTGACCGACCAGACCGGCCAGCCCGTCACCGAAGCGGCCTTCCGCGGCCAGCCGACCGTGTTGTTCTTCGGCTTCACCCATTGCCCGGAAGTGTGCCCGACCACGCTGTTCGAACTCTCCGGCTGGCTGAAGACGCTGGGCGACGACGGCAAGAACATCAAGGCCTACTTCGTCTCCATCGATCCGGAGCGCGACACGCCTGACGTCATCAAGGCCTATGTCGGCAATTTCTCCGACCGCATCGTCGGCATCACCGGCGATCCCGACAAGGTGCGCGCCATGGCGAAGTCGTTCGGCATCTATTTCAAGCGGGTCGAGACCAGCGGCGGCGACTACACCATGGACCACACCGCTTCCGTGCTGATGCTCAACCGCAAGGGCGACTTCTTCGGCACCATCGCCTATGAGGAAAACCCGGACGCCGCACTTGCCAAATTGAAGCGGCTGGCCAAAGACGGCTAAGCAAGATCCTTTAACGCGGCCGAGCCGCAAGACAGGTGCCCATGGGCCAGACGCGCCTTTTTCTGACCGCTTCCAAGGCCGAGGCCGACCGCGTCTTCGCCGCTCTCGAACTGGTGTTCGAGGAGGACGGCTTGCCGATCGCCGTGCTGGAACTCGACGAGGATCGGGACCTGCACGAAGTTTCGCTCTACGCCGATGGCGACATCGAGCCGATCGAGGCCCGCCTGAAGACCGAGCTAGCCTCGCTTGGCCTGTCCAGGCCGGTCGAGCGCGAGGTGTTGCCGGATGTCGACTGGGTGGCACGTTCGCTGGATGGGCTGAAACCGGTGCGCGCCGGGCGCTTCCTCGTCCATGGCGCGCATGACCGCCAGATGCGCCACGCCGGCGACATCGCCATCGAGATCGAGGCGGGCCTTGCCTTCGGCACCGGTCACCATGGCACCACCGCCGGCTGCCTCGCTATGCTGGAGCGGGTGGCGATCCGCGAAAAGCCGCGCAATGCGCTTGATCTCGGCACGGGCAGCGCCGTGCTGGCCATCGCGCTCGCGCGCCTCGCCCATATCCCGGTTCTGGCCACCGACATCGACCCTGTCGCCATCGAGGTCGCCGTCGCCAATGCGCGGCTGAACCAGGTTTCGTCGCTGGTCGAGGCGGTGACCGCGCCTGGTTTCCATCACCCGGTCTTTGCCGCCCGTGCCCCCTTCGACCTGATCGTCGCCAATATCCTGGCCAGGCCGCTGATGAAACTGGCACCGGAAATGGCGAAATACCTGGCCCCTGGCGGCTCCATCGTGCTGTCCGGCATTCTGGACCGCCAGCGCGACGCCGTGGTGGCGGCTTATGCCGGCCAGCAGTTCCGCCATGTACGCACCACCCATCGCGAAGGCTGGGTGACCATCCACATGAAGCGCTGACATAGCCACGCATCCCGCTCCAGACTTCTGGACCACACCGCGCCGATTGTCAGGCATCGGCCATGCGGTTACGGTCCGGCCACGCAATCCAATAGCCCGCAGGTTTTAGCCCATGTTCCAGACCTTCGACCCCGCTGGCGATCCCACCGTGGGCAAGCCGCGCGTTGCCAGGCTGCGCCGATGGCTGGCCGACAACGGCCTCGACGGCTTCATGGTGCCGCGCGCCGACGAGCATCAGGGCGAATATGTGCCCGAGCGCTCGGCGCGGCTGCGCTGGCTGACCGGTTTTAGCGGCTCGGCCGGCGTCGCCATCGTGCTCGGCGACCGTGCCTTCGTCTTCGTCGACGGCCGCTACACGCTGCAGGTGCGCGCCGAGGTCGATCTCGACATCTTCGTCATCGAGAGCCTGATCGACAATCCGCCCGCTTCGTGGATTTCGGAGAACCTCGGCAAGGGCGCACGGCTCGGCTTCGATCCCTGGCTGCACACCATCGCTGAAGTGAAGGCGCTGAAGGCAGGCGCGGCAAGGTCCGGTGCTGAACTGGTTCCGGTGACCGCGAACCCGATCGATCTCATCTGGGACGACCAGCCCGATGCGCCGATCGCACCGGTCGAACTGCATCCCCAATCCTTCGCCGGCGAACTCGCCAAGGACAAGCTGGCGAGACTGGCTTCAGCGATCGAGAAGGACGGCGCTACTCATGCCGTGCTGACCGACCCCTCCTCCATCGCCTGGGCCTTCAACATCCGTGGCGGCGACGTGCCCCACACCCCGCTGGCGCTCGGCTTCGCCATCCTGGCGGCCAACGGCAAGCACCAGCTGTTCATGGACAGCCGCAAGTTTTCGCGCACCGTGGCCGCCTATCTCACCCAGCTCAGCGATCTGCACGAACCAGCCGAATTCGAGGGCGCTGTCGTGGCCCTCGCAAAAGGCGGCGCCAAGGTCGCGCTCGACCCGGTTCTCGCCGCCGACCGGCTGCGTATGCTGGTCGAGGACAATGGCGGCACCGTCATTGCCGCCGCCGACCCCGCCCGCATCCCGCGTGCCACCAAGAACCAGGCCGAGATCGCCGGCAGCCGCGCCGCGCATCGCCGTGACGGCGCCGCCGTGGCCAAGCTTCTGTGCTGGCTGGAGCGCCAGAAGCCAGGCACGCTCGACGAGATCACCGTCGTCAAGCGGCTGGAAGAGGTACGCCGCAAAACCGGCGAGGAAACCCAGATGTCGCTGCGCGATGTGTCCTTCGCCACGATTTCGGGCGCTGGCCCCAATGGCGCCATCATGCATTATCGCGTCTCCACCGAGACCAACCGCAAGCTAGGAAAGGACGAGCTGTTCCTGCTCGATTCCGGTGCGCAATATCAGGACGGCACCACCGACATCACCCGCACCGTCCCCATCGGCAAGCCGTCGGAAGAGATGCGCGAACGCTTCACGCTGGTGCTCAAGGGCATGATCGGCATTTCGATGCTGCGCTTCCCGGCCGGCACGCGCGGTTCCGAGATCGACGCCGTCGCCCGCATGGCCCTGTGGCAGCATGGCTGCGATTACGCCCACGGCACCGGCCATGGCGTCGGCTCCTACCTCGCCGTGCATGAAGGCCCGCAGCGCATCGCCCGCACCGGCACGGAGAAGCTTCTGGCCGGCATGATGCTGTCCAACGAGCCGGGCTATTACAAGGAAGGCCATTACGGCATCCGCATCGAGAACCTGATCATCGTCACGCCGGCGGAGGAAATCGAAGGCGGCGACATCGCCATGCACAACTTCGAGACGCTGACGCTCGCACCCATCGACCGCCGGCTGATCCGCGCCGATCTCCTGACCAAGGCCGAGCTTGAATGGCTGGATGCCTATCACGCCCGCGTCCTGGCCGAGATCGGACCGATGGTGGATGGCGAGACGCTGGCCTGGCTGGAAAAGGCCACGGCACCGCTGTAAGGCACCAACCTTCCCCCAGTGGAAAGGTGCTTACGCCACGAACTGGCGCGCCAAGATCAGCACCGCGGCGCCCGCCAAGAACATCGACAGCAGCCCGCCGCGCAGCGAGACGGCCCCTGCCACGATGAGCGCCGCCCATTCGGCCGGACCGGCGCCAAGCACCGCCGGCGCCACCAGCGTGGTAAGCACCGCGGCCGGCACCGCATTCAGCCCGGCCTCGACGCGCGGATGCACACGCTCGAAGCGCGAGATGACCAAATGGCCGCCGACCCGGGTAAGGTATGTTGCAATCGCCGCCGCGATGATGATCCAGAAGGTCGAACTCACGGCTGTTCCTCCATCTCGTCGCCAGGCTTGACGCCGACGCCGCTATGGTGCGGCGGCAGGATGACGGCGAGCAGCACGCCGGCGACCGCGCCGATCGAGACATGCCAGGGCGAGCCGACGGTCTTGTAGGCGATGATCGAGGCAACCGCGCTGACCGCCACCACCGGCAGCCACAGCGGCCGCTTGCGGAAACCCATGACCAGACCGAAAAAATAGATCGGCAGCAGGAAGTCGATGCCGAGCGAATGGGTGTTGGTGATCAGCTTGCCGAAATAGGCGCCAAGCGCGGTCTCGACCACCCAGAACACATAGACCGGCAGGCCGAGCCCCAGATACCAGATGAAGCTGACCGTCTCGCCGCTTTCAGCCTTGCGTTCCGAGATGGCGTATTGCGGATCGGTCAGGATGAAATAGCCGAGCGCCTGCTGCACGACCGGCCAATGGGCGATGCGCCGGCCGATGCCGGCCGAATAAAGCACGTGGCGGAAATTGACGGCGAAGATCGAAAGCACGATCAGCCAGGGCGCGACATGCTGGCCGAACAGCTCGATGCCGACCATCTGGCTGGCGCCGCCATAGACGGTGGCGCTCATCAAAATCGCCTCGACGACCGAAAAACCATTGTCGACGGCAAGCGCCCCGAACAGCATGGCGAACGGCGCCGAAGCCACGACAACCGGCGTGCTCAGCCGCACGCCCTGCCAGAATTCGCTGGCCCGGGACCTTTCGGCGATCGCTTGCGACGACATCGGCCTCTCCTGTGGAAGGCCGTATTTAGGTAGCCGGCGGCTGGTTGTCACACCAATTCGCTTGAGCCAAACGATCAGCGAAAATGATAGGTCGGGCCGTTCATTGCGGCGCTACGCTTCCCTGAATGGCCCTGCCCCAGTCAAGCAGCGGCCTGGCGTGAACCGCGAAGGCTGCGAGCTGGTCGGCCAGCGCCGGCGTGTGAATGTCGGCGGGATCGATAGTCTGGCGAACGACGAAATGGCGGTTGCGGATGGCCGCGGCGAGATCGGCATCCACGACATGCTCGAAGCCGCGCGGCATGCGCTTCATCGCGCCTTGCGTGCCGAACTCCAACCCGCCCTTGCCAAGTGCTGCGACCAGCTTGCGGAATTCAGCGGGCCGGGTTTCGATGGCTCGCCGCAGCGCCTGCAGCAATGCGGCGTCCGGCTGCCACCAGGCGACGGCGGCAAAACAGGCGTCGAGCCCGAGATAGAAGAAGAAAACACCCAAATCCGACTTGGTGCCGTCCGGCGACAGAATGGCCGAGACATGGGTGTTGTAGGGTTTTTTGTCCTTCGAAAAGCGCACGTCCCGGTTGATGCGGAACAGCGACTTCTTGCGGTCGCCGCGCAGGCCGAGGCCGGCGGCGCCAAACCGCTCGGTCAGCGTTTCGACCAGATCGCCGAGCGGCTCGCGCAGCTCCTTTTCGAACAGGTCGCGGTTTTCGTGGAACCACTCCCGGTTCTGGTGGAAATCCAGCGCCTTGAGGAACGGAATGGCCTTCTGGCCGAAGCCGGTGAACACGGCCGACATCAGCTGCTCCTGCCGACGCGTTCCAACCAGCTGTCCTCGTCGATCACCTCGATGCCGAGATCGGTCGCGGCTTTCAGCTTGGAACCGGCGCCGGGGCCGGCCACGACGAGGTCGGTCTTGGCCGAAACCGAGCCCGCCACCTTGGCGCCCAGCCGCTCGGCCATCGCCTTGGCCTCCGAGCGCGTCATCTTCTCCAGCGACCCGGTGAACACCACCGTCTTGCCGGCAACGACGCTGTCGGCCGAAACCGTCACGACATAGGGCTTGGGGTGCACCTGTGCCAAAAGCGCATCCAGCACCTCGTCATTGCGCTCATTGCCGAAGAAATCGCGCAGCGCGCCGATCACCGTGTCGCCGATGCCGTTGACCGACGGGAACACCGTATGCGGATCCTCGGCGGCTGCCGTCTCCTTGCCGACGCGGATCAGTTCCTCGATGGTCGAGAAGGTGCGGGCCAGCACCGCCGCCGTCGTCTCGCCGATGTGGCGGATGCCGAGCGCGAAAATGAAGCGGTCGAGTTCGGGCTCGCGGCGCGCGTCGATGGCCGCAAACAGCTTGTCCAGCCCCTCATAGGTGCGCTCCTCGGCCGTAAGCACCTTCTTGCGGGCCGTGCCTTTCGCCGCCTCGCGCTCGCGCGCCTGCGCCTCGCGCCGCTCGAACAGGGCCTGCTGGACGTCAGTGCGCCGGTCTTTCAGCGTGAAGATGTCGGCGGCCGTCTTGACCAGCCCGGCGTTGAAGAACAGGTCGATGTTCTCCGAGCCCAGCCCCTCGATATCGAAAGCGCCGCGCGACACGAAATGGCGCAGCCCCTCCACCGCCTGCGCCGCGCAGATCAGTTCGCCGGTGCAGCGACGGCGGGAATCCTCCTTGCCGGTCTTCTCGTTGATCTCGCGCGTCGCCGGCGAGCCGCAGACCGGACAGGTATGCGGGAATTCATAAGGCACCGCGTTCGCCGGCCGCTTGTCGATGACGACGCTGACGATCTGCGGGATGACGTCGCCCGCCCGCTGGATCACGACGGTGTCGCCGACGCGAATGTCGTTGCCCTCGCGGATCGGCTCGCCGTTCGAATCGAAGCCCTTGATGTAATCCTCGTTGTGCAGCGTGACGTTCTCGACGACGACGCCGCCGACCGTGACCGGCGCCAGCCGCGCCACCGGCGCCAGCGTGCCGGTGCGGCCGACCTGGATATCGATCTTGTGGACCGTGGTCGTTGCCTGCTCGGCCGGGAATTTGTGGGCGACGGCCCAGCGCGGCTCGCCGGTGACGAAACCCCAGCGACGCTGCAATTCGAGCTGGTCGACCTTGTAGACGACGCCGTCGATGTCGTAGCCGAGCGACGAGCGCTGTTCCTCGATCAGCTTGTACTGGGCGATCAGGTCGTCGACCGATTTCGCCCGCACCATCAGCGGGCTTATCCTGAACCCCCATTCGGCGAATTTCCGCACCGCCTCATACTGCGTCGGCGCCGGGTCCTCGGTGGTGTAGCCCCAGGCATAGGCGAAGAAATTGAGGTTGCGGCTGGCGGTGACGGAGGCATCCTTCTGGCGCAACGAGCCGGCCGCCGTGTTGCGCGGATTGACATAGTCCTGGCCGCCGGCGGCCGCCGAGCGCTGCTTGAGCGCCTCGAATTCCGCATAGGTCATGTAGACCTCGCCGCGTATCTCGATGGTTTCGGGCCAGCCTGTGCCCTTCAGCCGGTGCGGAATGTCGGCGATCGTCCTCAGATTGGCGGTGATGTCCTCGCCCACCGTGCCGTCGCCACGTGTCGCGCCCTGCACGAACACACCGTTCTCGTAACGCAAAGACGCCGACAGCCCGTCGATCTTCGGTTCCGCCGTGAAGGCGATGTCGAGGTCCTTGTCGCGCTCGAAGAACCGCCGGCCGCGATCGAGGAAGTCGACCACGTCCTGGTCCGTATAGGCCTTGGCGAGGCTGAGCATCGGCACGGCATGGCGCACCTTGGCGAAGCCTTCCGCCGGCGGCGCGCCGACCCTGAGCGACGGCGAATCCTCGCGAACCAGGGCCGGGAACCGGTCCTCGATGGCGAGGTTGCGGCGGCGCAGCGCGTCATAGTCGGCGTCCGAGATCGTCGGCGCGTCCTCGGCGTGGTAGCGCCGGTCATGTTCGGCGATCTCGCCGGCCAGTCGTTTCAGCTCGGCGGCCGCCTCCTCCAGGTCAAGCGTTTCGACGTCTTTTTCGGAGAGAGAGGACATGGCAATTTCCGTGGCTGCTTCGGCTGCGGACTATGGCCGGACCGGGGGTGCGGGTTCAAGAGGGGCGCGCATCACCACTGCCACACCCGGAAATCTCCGTCTGGCCTTTGCCGAGAAATGCTCCCTTGCGGGAGGTGGGAAGCGGGGCGCCGGGTCGGTGCCTCTTAGCAAACAGTACGTGGCGCCTTCCGGGCGCCCCGCCAGTGTTCTTGCCCCGGACCGACCTCGCCGTCATTCGCGACGGCAGACTTCGGACCTCAAAGCCGCCATTCGCGGCAGCCGGGTTTTTCCAGGGCCCGGACTTAGGGCTCGTCACCAGACAGCGCCACCGTTAGCGCTGCCAGTCCGGCACCGGCGCCCTCCCTGATACCCGGTGCGCACCAGGTTCCCGTGAGGGCGATGGGCCGATTGTCGTGCAAGCCCCGAACGTGTGGGCAAATCCGGGCGTGATTTTCGTGCGGTTTGCGGCAAGGGATTGAAGGGACGGGGTTCTTTCTTTGGACTTGCGCGCACCGCCGCGTTTTCTATCCACATCTTGCGCCGCCGCGTGCGGCACCGTCGCCGCGAAGGACGGAAAAGACAGGCCGCCTCAGAAAAATCCGTCCAGGAATGCCGCCGTCTCGTCGGAGATGCCGACGATCTTGTTGGTGGCCTGGCGGTAGAATTTGAAATTGAGCTCGCTCTCCGGCCGGCCGTCGTCCCAATCCTTGAAGCGCTTCAGCTCACCGCGCCCCAGCGGCCGCCTGGCAAAGGCGGTGCAGGTCACCGCGATGCTCACCCGTGGCGTCTGCCGCTCGACGTCGGCCTTGCGCGCGACCGCCTCGGCGGCGGTGACCACGCCCCGCGCAATCAGCCCCTGCCCGCCCTCGTTCTCGCTGGCGAACACAAACAGCGTATCGCCCGGCGCGATGCGCTTGCCGCCATACATGGTCTTTTGCGCCGTAAAGGTCAGCGTCTTGGCCCGGGGGTCACTCACTTCCGCCTTGATCGCGAACGCCATGGTCCCTCCGCTCATCTAGGACGAAGCCAGATTTTCCCTGAGCAGCCGTTCCGCCGCGGCGCGGGCCTCGTCGGTGATGGTGGCGCCGGCCAGCATGCGCGCGATTTCTTCCTGGCGCGCGGGACGATCCATCTCGGCAATGCCGGTGGCGACACGCTCGCTGCCGCCCGATTTCGAAATCAGGAAATGCGTCGCCGCGCGCGCCGCCACCTGCGGCGCATGGGTGACCGACAGAACCTGCACGCGCTTGGACAGCCTGGCCAGCCGCTGGCCGATGGCATCGGCCACCGCGCCGCCGACACCGGTGTCGATCTCGTCGAACACCAGGGTGGGCGCCGAGCCGCGATCGGCCAGCGCCACCTTCAGCGCCAACAGGAAACGCGACAGCTCGCCGCCGGAGGCAACCTTCATCATCGGCCCCGGCCGTGTTCCCGGATTGGTGCGCACCCAGAATTCGACCTGGTCGATGCCTTCCTCCAGACGGTTGTCCGCCTCGGTGGAAATCTCGACAAGGAAGTCGGCGCGTTCGAGCTTGAGCGCCGGCAGCTCGGCCATCACCGTCTTGGCGAGCGATGTCGCCGCCGCATGGCGCAGGCCAGACAGTTGCGCCGCCGAAAGGTCATAGGCCTCGCGCGAAACCGCCGCCTGCTTTTCCAGGCCGTGCAGCTTTTCCTCGCCGGCGTCGAGATCGGCAAGATCGGCCGACATCGTGTCACGCAATTGGGCGAGATTGTCGACGGTGACATTGTGCTTGCGCGCGGCGGCGCGCAGCGAAAACAGCCGCTCCTCGGCCTTCTCCAGCCGCTGCGGATCGTATTCGGTGGCACGCAAAGCCGCTTCGACGCCCGATTGCGCGGCATCGAGCGAGATCAATGCCTCGTCCAGCGATTTCACCACGTCTTCGAGCAGGCCGGGTGCCTCGCCGGCCTTGCGCTGCAGGCGCCTCAGCAGGCTGGCCAGTTGCGGCAGCGGCGAGGACTGGCCCGACAGCACGTCCTGCGCGTCGTGGATCTCGGCGGCGATCTTTTCGGCCCGCATCATCGTGGTGCGCAGGTCCGCCAGTTCGGTTTCCTCGCCCGGCTGCGGATCGAGTTTGGAAAGCTCGGCGACGGCGGCGCGCAGATAGTCGGCCTCGCGGGCGGCAGCCTCCACCTTGGCGCGGTGGCGCGCCAGATCCTGCTCGCAGGCGCGCCAGTATCGCCAGGCTTCGCTGGTGGCGCGCACGATGCCGAGATGACCGGCGAAGGCGTCGAGCAAATCGCGGTGGGCGCCGGGATCGACAAGTGCGCGATCGTCGTGCTGGCCGTGGATTTCGACCAGCGCACGGCCGATGTCGCGCATCAGCGTGACGGAGGATTGCTGATCGTTGACAAAGACGCGCGTGCGCCCGTCGCTCGTCTGCAGGCGGCGCAGGATGATGTCGCCGTCGTCCTCGATGGCGTTCTCGGCCAGGATTTCGCGCGCCGGATGGTTGCGCGGCACGTCGAACACCGCCGTCACCTGCCCCTGGGCGGCACCGTGGCGCACCAGCGAGGCATCGCCGCGCGCGCCGAGCGCCAGCGACAGCGCATCGAGAAGGATGGATTTGCCGGCGCCCGTTTCGCCGGTCAAAACGGAAAGCCCCGGCGCGAAATCGATGTCGAGCCGTTCGATCAGGACGATATCGCGAATCGATAGCCTGGAGAGCATCGGCGCTCTATAGCATCAACGATGGTTGATGCGCGCCCTCATCAGGCGCGCAATCTTGACAGCAGGACGATCAGGCGCCGCCGGTGATCAGCTTGCCGGCCTTGGAAATCCACGAGCCGGCATTCTCGCGCGGCTGCAGGCCCTTGCTCTGCAGCAGCTTGTAAGAATCCTTGTACCACTGGCTGTCTGGATAGTTCTGGCCAAGCACGGCGGCCGCCGTCTGCGCCTCGTCGATGAGACCCAGCGCATAATAGGCCTCGGTCAGGCGGGCCAAAGCCTCTTCGATGTGGCGGGTGTTGGAATAATTCTCGATCACCGTGCGGAAGCGCTTGATGGCGGCCAGATATTCCTTGCGCTCCAGATAATAGCGGCCGACCTGCATTTCCTTGCCGGCGAGCTGATCGTTGGCGACGCGGATCTTAGCCTTGGCGTCCTCGGCATATTCCGAATTCGGCCAGCGGGTCACCAGTTCCTGCATGGTCTGGATCGTCAGCTTGGCTTCCTTCTGGTCGCGGGTGACGTCCTCGATCTGCTTGAAGTAGCTGAGACCGATGATGTACTGCGCGTAGGCGGCATCGTCGGTCGAGGGATAAAGCGTCAGGTAGCGCTTGGCCGAGCTGATGGCGTCATCGTAATTGGCCTGGCGGTAATTGGTGAAGGCGCTCATCACCATCGATTTGCGCGCCCATTCCGAATAGGGATGCTGACGGTCGACGGCGGCGAACTTCTTTGCCGCCTCATCGAGGCGGCCGGCGTTCAGATTGGCGAGAGCCTGGTTGTAGAGCACATCGCCCGGCTCGGTGTTGTCGACATAGGTCGACAGATCGATGTCCTTTTCGGAGGACATGCAGCCCGAAAGCAGGAGCGGCGCGGCAAGCATCGAAAGTGCCAAAAGGGTCGCCGTTGCCGGCGCTTTCAGATGGTCGGCCTGTTTGAAAAACATGATCGAAATTCGCCCTCTCGGCGTCATTGCCTTCGTCGGCGAGCAGCCATAAACCAAAACCGCCGCGCGCGGCAACGCTATCGCCCTGCAATCGTGCAATTTTGTGGCGCAATCCGCCGTGAATTGGCACGCACTAATTTGCCGACCCGGTGATGCGTCCGCGCAACAGGCGCCGTACGCTGCCGGAAGCCGGTGGCGTTCAGATCGTCCAGGGAGCGTAGACCGGCGCGCTGATGGCGTTCATTTCGCCGGTGCGGCCACGCCGCGTCGTTTCCACCACCTCGAAGGCACTGCGGTCCGACAACAGCCGGCGCAGCGCCGCAGCGTTCAGCCGGTGGCCGCCGCGATAGGAGCGGAAGCAGCCGATGAAACGCGCGCCAGCCAGCGCCAGGTCGCCCATGGCGTCCAGCGTCTTGTGACGCGCGAATTCGTTGGGATAGCGCAAGCCGCCGACATTGATGATGTGGTGGTCGTGGCCGATCACCAGCGAATTGTCGAGCGAGGAGCCGAGCGCGTAGCCGGCCGCCCATAGCCGCTCCACATCCTTCATGAAACCGAAGGTGCGGGCGCGCGCGATCTCGCGGCGGAAAGTGTCGGCGGTCAGATCAGTGGCGAAGTTCTGGCGGCCGATGGCCGGGCTCTCGAAATCGATCTCGACCTCGAAGCGCGTGCCCGAATAGGGCCGGAACTCGGCCCAGGAGGCGCCATTCTCGATGCGGACGGTCTTGAGGATGCGGATGAAGCGGCGCTTTACCGCCAGGACCTCGATGCCCGCCTGGTCGAAGGCTTCCACGAACTGGATCGACGATCCGTCGAGAATGGGAACCTCGCGGCCGTCGATCTCGATGACCAGATTGTCGATGCCGAGCCCGAGCACGGCGGCCATCAGATGTTCGACGGTGGCGATGTGCTGGCCGGCGGGGTCGCCGAGCATGGTGCACAGGTCGGTGGCGCCGACTTCGGAGGCGAGCGCACGAAATTCGCGCGCCGGCTGGTCGCCGTCGGTCAGCTGGAAAACGATGCCGGTGTCGGCGTCGGCGGGAAGAAAGTGGACGGTGACCGTGGTGCCGCTATGGACGCCGATACCGGTCAATGTCGCGCGCGCTTTCAGGGTTGTCTGGTAGTCCTGCAAACTGATCCCCATGTGCCCTTTTTGGCGCGGCCTGTCGGCTTCTCTGGTAGCGCCTTTGATCATTCGGTTGGCGGGGCACATCCCCAAAAATACCCGCCACCGTTCAGTGCCAGCGGAAGATAGTGGTCCGTCAGGCAGGTTCCAAATCACGCTTTCTTACCCGATGTAACGGCAACGGGAGCAAGAAAGCTCATCATAACTATTTGTTTTTCAAAAGCTATTCAAGCAAACAGGCAGGCGGTTGCCCGCCTGCCTGTTAACAACTGTTACAATCCGTCAGAAGATCAGTTGGCCTGGCGGCGCAGGAAGGCCGGGATCTCCAGCTGATCGTCTTCGTGAGTCGCGCGCTGCTGCGGCGCAAAGCGGCCCTGGTCGTCGGCCTGGCCACGACGCGGAGCATAGAGCTGCGCATCCTGGTTGTTCAGCCGGCGCACTTCCGGAGCGGCCTGGCGCAGCTTGGGCTCGCGCGGCTGCGCAGGCTGCAGGCGGGCAGGCTCTTCCTCGCGGCGGGTCAGGCCGTTGGTCAGGCGCTTCAACAGACCCATCGGACCGCGGTCCTCCTGGTCCACCGGGTGCTGCTTGGCCTCGACTTCGGCCCTCACCACCGGCGGAAAGTCTTCGACGCGCGGCATGCGCGCCTGGACGGGAGCCGGCTGCGGAGCTTCACGCACCGGCTGCGGGGCGGGCTGCGGCGCAACCTGCTGCATCACCGGGTGCGGCTGCGGCTGGGCCGGCGGCGCCTGGAACAGCTTGCTCTGCGGGCGGAACTCGTCCTGCGGGGCGGCAGCAGCCATACGCGGCTGCTGGGCGAGCGCGGCGGCATTGGCCTCGGCCTGCTGGATGGCTTCCGCAACCGGGTCGACGCCGCGCGGTTCCTGCAAGGCCGACTGCGGCACCGGAGCGCTGCGGATTTCAGCAACCGCCGCGGCTGCCGGACGAGCCGGAGCCTTGGGCTGCGCGGCGCGGATCGAGATCGGCGTGGCCGCAATCTGCTCGGCCGATTTGTCGATGCCGGTCGCCACGACCGAGACGCGGATGACGCCTTCGAGTTCCTCGTCGAAGGTAGCGCCCAGGATGATGTTGGCGTCCTGGTCGACTTCCTCGCGGATACGGGTCGCGGCTTCGTCGACTTCGAACAGGGTCAGGTCGCGGCCGCCGGTGATCGAGATCAGCAGGCCCTTGGCACCCTTCATCGAGGTCTCGTCGAGCAGCGGATTGGCGATCGCGGCCTCGGCGGCGGCCATTGCACGGCCCTCGCCCGAAGCTTCGCCGGTGCCCATCATGGCCTTGCCCATCTCGCGCATCACCGAACGCACGTCGGCGAAGTCGAGGTTGATCAGGCCTTCCTTGACCATCAGGTCGGTGATGCAGGCAACACCCGAATAGAGCACCTGGTCGGCCATCGCGAAGGCGTCGGCGAAGGTGGTCTTGTCATTGGCGAGCCGGAACAGGTTCTGGTTCGGGATGACGATGAGGGTGTCGACGCACTTCTGCAGTTCCTCGATGCCGAGGTCTGCCGTCTTCATGCGGCGCTGGCCTTCGAAGTGGAACGGCTTGGTGACGACGCCGACGGTGAGGATGCCCTTCTCGCGGGCAGCGCGGGCAACCACGGGAGCCGCGCCGGTGCCGGTGCCGCCGCCCATGCCGGCGGTGACGAAGCACATATGCGTGTTGGACAGGTAGTCGGTGATCTCGTCGATGCACTCCTCGGCGGCGGCACGACCGACTTCGGGCTGGGAGCCAGCGCCGAGACCTTCGGTGACGTGGGCGCCGAGCTGGATCAGCCGCTCGGACTTCGACATTGTGAGCGCCTGCGCATCGGTGTTGGCCACGACGAACTCGACCCCGCGAAGGCCCGCCGTGATCATGTTGTTGACCGCGTTGCCGCCGCCACCGCCGACACCGAACACGGTGATGCGGGGCTTAAGCTCGGTGATGTCCGGCTTTTTCAGATTGATCGTCATAGTCCTCGTCCTTTTGCCTTTACCGCCGCTTCGCCGTCGCGGCCGCCTTTGGGGCTGTCCCCGTCAACTCAACTAAAAACTGTCTCTCAACCACTGACCCATCCGATGCAGTCTCCCGCCCGTTCCCGTCATCTTGAAACGCGAGACCCCAAACGTAGACCGGCTCTCGAAAGAGGCGACCTGCGGATAAATCATCAGCCCGACCGCGGTCGAGAATGCTGGACCCTTCGCCGCTTCCGGCAGGCCGGCGACACCGAGCGGACGCCCGACGCGCACATTGCGGCCCAGCACGCGGCGGGCCGCTTCCGGCATGCCGGCCAGCTGGCTGGCGCCGCCGGTCAACACGACCCGCTTGCCCACCACATTGCCGTAACCGGACTTGTTCAGCCGCTCGCGCAGCAGCTCCAGCGTTTCCTCGATACGGGCGCGAATGATTCGTGTCATCACCGAACGCGGAATTTGCTGCGGCGCTTCGCCCTCCTCGCCGATCGGCTGGATGGTGACGAGGTCGCGGTCGTCGGCACTGCCCGGCAGTGCCGAGCCATGCATGACTTTCAGGCGCTCGGCCGCTTCCAGCGACGTCGACAGGCCCTTGGCGAGATCGAGCGTAACGTGATTGCCGCCGACCGGGATCGAGTCGCCATAGACGAACTTGCCTTCCGAGAAGACGGAAATCGTCGTGGTGCCGCCGCCCATGTCAATGCAGGCCGCGCCCATTTCGAGCTCGTCGTCGACCAGTGCCGCAAGACCCGCGGCATAAGGCGTGGCAATCATGCGCTCGACCGACAGATGCGAACGGTTGATGGCAAGTTCGAGGTTGCGCAGCGGTGCGGAGTCGCCGGTCATGACATGCATGTCCACGCCGAGTGTATCGCCGATCATGCCGCGCGGATCGCGCACGCCGCGCTCGCCGTCGAGCGAGAAGCCGACCGGCAGCGCATGCATGACTTCGCGTTCCGACTTCAGCGCCTGCTTGGCGCCGGCGGCGAGCACGCGCTTGATGTCGTTCTCGTCGACCTCGTGGCCGCCGAGATTGATGGTGGCGTTGAAGGTTTCGCTCTTCAGGCGGCCGGCCGTCATGTTGACGATCAGCGAATCCACGGTAAGGCCGGCCATGCGCTCGGCGGCGTCGACCGACAGGCGGATGGCGTGCTCGGCGCGATCGAGGTCGATCACCACGCCCGACTTCACGCCATGCGACTTCTGATGCCCGATGCCGATGACCTGGATGCGATGCGAGCGACCGCGCAGGAGGTTGCCATCCTCGCGCGGCTTGAGCTTGGCCACCACGCAGCAGACCTTGCTCGAACCGACGTCGAGCACCGTGAGGATGCCGGACCGGCGCGAGGCTGCGTCATTGTTGCCGCCGAGCCAACTCATATCTGCTGCCCCGCCTTGCGCTTGGCCATCTTGGATTGTTCCTTCAGCGCCGCATCGCGGGCGGTGACCGCCTCGGGCGTCAGCTGCACCGTCAGCCGGTCGGGAAGGCGCATGTCGACCGCGGCGATATCGCGCGACAGAATCCCCTTCTCGCGATCCATGCGCGCCAGGTCGGCAAGAGCCTGGTCGATCCCGTCTTCAGGCAATTTGATGGTGATGCCGTTGTCGAGCTTCAGATCCCAGCGCCGCTCGGCGACGCGGATATAGCCGCGCACGCGCTTGGCGAGATCGGCGAAACCCGCAACCTTGGCCATCAGGTCCGGCGCATGTTCCGGCGCGCCGACGCCGACCAGAAGCGGCAGCCTGGACTGGTCGCCGCCGATGTATGGAGCGATCACGCGGCCGTCGCGCTCGATGATCGAAAGATCGGAACCGCGCTGCCAGATGGCGAAGGCCTGACGCTCCTCGATGCGGACTTCCAGCAGATGCGGGTAGATCTTGCGAACGGCCACGCCCTCGACCCAGGGCAGCGAGGCGATGCGCTCGCGCGCGCCCTCGGCGCTGAAGCCGACCAGCGAGGTCCAGCCATTGAGGTCCAGCTTGTCGAGAATGTCGATTTCGGAGGTTTCGCGATTGCCGACCACCTTGATCTGGTCGACGGCGAAACCGGTGCGAGCGGTCACGTCCTGCACGAAACCGTCGAGATGACCGCCGAGATAGGCGCCATAGGTCAGGCTGGAAGCCATCAGCACCGCCGTCATCGCGGTAGCGGTGAAGGGCGGCGCGGTGAAGTCGCCGCGGCCCAAGCGGCCCAGCGTGCGCATGGGCTTGCGCAGCATCTTCGGCAGCACGAAACGGTCGAACCACGAGGACGCACCGAGGCCGGCGCGCGGCATCGCGCCCCGCCTTCCGTTCTGTCCCCAGTTCAACGCCGACACGACGCCTCCTCCACCATCCAACTCAACAACTCGCCAAACGAATGCCCCGCATGCGCGGCGATTTCCGGCACCAGAGACGTAGGCGTCATGCCGGGCTGGGTGTTAACCTCCAGCCAGACAACCTCGCCGTTCTCGGAATAACGGTCATCGTAACGGAAGTCCGACCGGGAGACGCCCCGGCAGCCGATCGCTTGGTGAGCCTTGAGGGCCAGTGTCTGTATTTTTTGGTAAATATTTAGTGAAATTTTAGCGGGCACCTCGTGTTTTGAGCCGCCCGGAACGTATTTTGAATCATAATCGTAGAAGGAATGGCCGGTCGGGATGATTTCGCAGACCCCAAGCGCGACATCGCCCATCACCGCGCAGGTCAGCTCGCGCCCATGGATGTAGCGCTCGACCATGACCTCCTCGCCGTAATTCCACTCCGGAGAGGAAATCAGCTGCGGCGGATGGGTCTGCCCTTCCTTGACAATGACGACGCCGAAGCTCGACCCCTCATTCACCGGCTTCACCACATAAGGCGGCTTCATCGGGTGTTCGTTCTTGATCGAGAAACGGCTGGTGACCTTGGATTCAGCAACAGGAATGCCCGCAGCCTTCGCAACCCGCTTCGCCTGCTCCTTGTTCATGGCAAGCGCCGAGGCGAGCACGCCGGAATGCGTATAGGGAATGTCGAGATATTCGAGCACACCCTGGATCGTGCCATCCTCGCCGAACGGACCATGCAGCGCATTGAAGGCAACATCGGGCTTCAACTCCGCGAGAACCGCCGAAACATCGCGACCGACATCGACGCGCGTGACGCGATACCCCTCCGCCTCCAGCGCATCCGCACATGCCTTGCCGGACGACAGAGACACGGGCCGCTCGGACGAAAAACCTCCCAGCAAGACGGCCACATGTTTGTTCTTCATACCCCGTCATCCCTCTAGCGGCGGGTCTTCAATTTCAGTTTCCTAGCCATGAATCGCCCACGTCCGGAGAATGACTTCCCCAGATGGAACGCGGCCCCACGCGTCGAACGACTCAAATCAGGAAACGCTGTAGCCCCAAAGAATCAGAGAGTTGATTCACTGACAAGCCCTTATGATTCCGAGCGATTCACTTTCTCGAAAAAAGTCGCTCGAAAGCCGGCGTTTTGAGTCTTTCCTGCAACGGATGCGGCGGCAATCGCCACGCCTTTCGAGATAGCGAACTTAGCTGGCGCGTGGCTTGAGAAAGCCAGCGACGACCTGCTGCGCCAGTTCGCAAAGCGCGGCAAGGCGCTCACTGGAAACGCCATCGCGGGCCTGCACCGAAAGACCGTGCATGACCGAGGTCAGATAGTCGGCGAGACGCCCGACATCGGCATCCTCGACCAGTTCGCCATCGCGCACGGCACGCGCCAGCCGGCCGGCGATGGCCGCCGTCTGCTGGCGCCGTCGCTCGGCCAGCCACTCCTGCACGCGGCTGTTCTCGGCCGCGCAATTGGTCGCCGCCGTCACCACCATGCAGCCCCACGGCTTGCCGGGCCTCGTGTAGGTTTCGACCGCCTCGCGCAGCATCCTCGCAACCGCAAGCCGCGCCGTCGGCTCCTGCGCCAACGCGCGGTCGACGAAGCCGCCTTCCTTCACCTCGTAGAGACCGATGGCTTCGCGGAACAGGTCTTCCTTGGAACCGAAGGCGGCGTAGATGCGGGCCGAGGCGATGCCGAGTTCGGAGACGAGATCGGCCATCGACGTGCCTTCATAGCCGCGCGTCCAGAAGGCGTCGCGCGCCTTCGCCAGGGCCTCGTCACGATCGAATTCCCGGGGCCGCGCCATCCGCATCTCCATTCTTGATTGATCAACAAATAATTCGCTTGACAGCGCGATGCAAGCTCAAGTTATTTGTCGATCAACAAAGAACGATACAGGAGATTGTCACCGTGAGTGCATCGAACGAGGCCGTATCCCACGGCGCCATGGCTTCGGCCGGACGAACCAGGGCACAGCGGGGTGCGACGCTTGCCCTGCTGGCTTTTGCGCAGCTGATCATCGCGCTCGACCTCAACATCGTCTTCGTGGCCTTGCCGGAGATCGGCGCTGGGCTCGGTTTTTCCAGCCAGACGCTGCAATGGGTGGTCAGCGTCTATACGGTCTTCACCGGCGGCTTCCTGTTGTTCGGCGGGCGCGCCGCCGACCTGATAGGCCAGCGCCGCATGTTCATCTTCGCGCTGTGGCTTTACGCGCTGTCGTCGCTGGTCGGCGGCATGGCCTGGTCGCCCGAAATCATCATCGCGGCACGCGCCGTGCAGGGCATCGGCGGCGCTTTCCTGTTTCCGGCGACGCTCTCGCTGGTCAACCGGCTGTTCGCGGAAGGACCGGAACGCAACCGCGCGCTTGCGGTCTGGGGTGGGGCCGGCGCCAGCGGCCTGACCATCGGCTCTCTCGCCGGCGGCTTCCTGACCGGCATGTTCGGCTGGCCGTCCGTTTTCTATGTCAACGTGCTTCTGGCCGGCATCGCCATCGTTGCCGCGTTCCTCGTCATCCCGCGCGACCCGAAACGCCACGAGCACCGCAGCTTCGATCTTGCCGGCGCGGTGACGGTGACCGCCGGCGCGACCCTGCTGGTCTTCGCTCTCGTCCAGGGCCCGGAATATGGCTGGCTGTCGCCCTCGATCCTGTGGAGCGCGTCGCTCGCGGTGCTGTTTCTCGTCGCCTTCGCCATCATCGAGGCGAAAAGTTCCGACCCGTTGATGCCGCTGCGCCTGTTCGGCAACCGCAGCCTTGTCACCGGGATGACGATCACCTTCCTCTACATGGCGACGTTCGGCACCCTGCCCTACTTCCTCACCGTGCTGTTCCAGAACGTGCAGGGCTTTTCCGCCCTGGAGACCGGCGTCGCCTTTCTCGTGCCGTCGATCGCGATTGCCGCCGGCACGCAGCTTGGGGCACGCCTGTCGACCCGTTTCTCCAACCGCTCAAGCCTGATCGGCGGCATGGCGATCGGCGCCATCGGCACGGCGCTGATGGTGCCGGCGACAACGCCGGACAGCACTTACCTCGCGCTGGCACCAGGCCTCATCGTTTCGGGCATCGGCCAGGGCATCGTCTGGACGGCGATGTGGATCGCCGCCGCATCCGGCGTGCACCACGACCAGCAGGGCGTTGCCTCCGGCATGGCCTCCACCACGCTCAATGTCGGCAACGCCATCGGTCTCGCCGTGCTGATCGCGGTCGCCAACCAGCATGTCGGCGGGCTGACCGGGGATGCGCTGCGCCATGCGGTCACCGCAGGCATGCAGACGGCCTTCTGGATCGCGACGGCAGGCGTCGTGCTCAGCATCCTGGTCGCGCTGGTGTCCCAGTCGAAGACACCGGGCGACGGCGCCTGACCCGGCCTGCCGCGGCATGGCCCGGCGCTGCCGGGCCACTAGCGGGCGCGATAGCCCTTACCGTAATGGCTCTCCAGCCGCGACTGTACGAGCTCGAGCATGATCGACATGAACCAGTAGATCGCCGCCGCCGTGGTCAGCATCTCGATGTAGCGATAGCTGGAGCGGCCGTAGGATTGCGCCACGAACATCAGCTCGGTCACGCCCATCACCGAGATCAGCGAGGAATCCTTCAACATGGAGATGAATTGCGAGCCGGTCGGCGGGATGGCGACGCGGATCGCCTGCGGCATCACCACTTTCAGCATCAATTGCCAAGGGTGCAGGCCGAGCGCCAAGCCGGCCTCCCGCTGGCCAGCCGGCACCGACAACAGGCCGGCACGGAAGATTTCGCTGAGATAGGCGCCATAGTTGAGCGACAGCGCGATGATGCCGGACGGGATGGCCGCCGGCACCGGCCCGATCTGCGGAATGCCGAGATAGATCAGGAAGATCTGCACCAGCAGCGGCGTGCCGCGGAAGAAGGAGGTGTAGAAGGTGGAAATGCCGTAGGCGACGGCGCTTTTCGACAGGCGGCCGAGCGCCGACAGCAACCCCAGTACCACCGAGGCGATGATGGAGAAAAAGCAGACATAGAGCGTCAGCACGGCGCCCTGGATGAAACCGGCGCGGCTGAGCGTGAAGCCAGCCAGCGCCGGGAACTTGTCGACGATAAAGGGCAGATCGAGCCCGAAGGACAGGAAGAAGGCGACGAACAGCGTAAGCAACACCAGCCAGACGACGGCGACGCGAACGCGGAACGCCTTGTCCGCCGCGCTGATGCGCGCCTTGCCGGTTGATTGTTCCGCCGCCACGCCCTGACCGTCTACTGCTTGGCCGAAATGTCGCGGCCAACCCACTTTTCGGAAATCTTCTTCAGCGTGCCGTCGTCATACATGGACTTGAAGATTTCCTTGATCTTGGCTTCCCATTCCGGGTCGCCCTTGTCGGAGGCCACCATGATCGTCTCGTGATAAAGGTCCTCGCCGACGATCTTGAGCTTGCCTTCCGACTTCTTGACGCGGTCGGAAACCGTCATGTAGCCGGCGATCACGGCGTCGAGCCGCTTGCCGTCGCCAAGACCGAGGTCCTGGAAGGCAAAATCCTCGGTGTCGTAGGGCTGGGCCGTCAGGTCGCCAAAGGGGAAGTTCGGCTTCGAAGGCGCCTTGCCCGGCACCTCGTCGACCAGTTCCTTCTGCAAATACTTCTCATAGGGCGTGCCGGCCTGGACGCCGACTTTCTTGCCGGTCAGGTCCTTGGCGCTCGTGATCGAGGTGTTGGCGGCATTGACGGCGATCACCGCCGGCGCGCCGTAATATTCGGTGACGAAGTCCAGAACCTTGGCGCGCTCGGCGGTCGGCGACATCGAGCAGATGCAGATGTCCCAGCGGCCCTTCCAGTTGCCGGCGGTGATGATTTCCCAGGACGGCGTCTCGACCTTCAGTTCGACGCCCAGCCGCTTGGCGAATTCGCGCGCGATGTCGACGTCGAAGCCGACCACCTCGCCCTTGTCGTCGATGAAGGAGAACGGCGGATAGGCCTGGTCGGTCACTTCCACCAGCACCTTGTTCTTCATGACGCGATCCAGCGTCTCGCCCGCATGGGCCGACGAGATCATGCCGGCCAACAGGCCGCCCAACACCAGTTTCGCTGCGTTCTTCGATATCATTGACGCCTCCCTAAAAACGGCCGTTTCACGGCACCTAAAGACCGCCACGTCAAAGCACTATCGCGCTTCGACGGCACTGGTCCAGCCTGTTTGATTGTTCCCCGGCGTGCTGGTCCAGTCTCGATTTATGTATAGACATAAATTGTCTTGATCCGGACGGCAAGCATGTTCTGTCGCTGTCAGTTTAGATGATCGCAAATTCTTCGAAGGGTGAGGAAGTAGAATAAAAGCCGCCGCAATTTCAAACAAAATGACCTGATTCCCACGACCGCTCCTGCAACCGAAACAACTCAAAATACAACCTGAGATACACGGCAATTGATTGAAATAGTGCATGGACGGAGTAGCTTGAATCAGCTGTTCACCACGGAGGGGAACCATGGCCAGGCCAGCACAAGATTGGATCGCATCCGCCGTCGCCATCACGCCTGGCTTCGAGACATCGGGAGATCCTTACCGCGCCGCTGTCGGCGATTTCGACGGCATGGGAATTTCCTGCGGCGCGCTGCAATGGAATATCGGCAAGGGCTCGCTGCAGCCTATGGTCATCGCTGTTGGGCAGGCCGAGGTTTGGGCGCTGATGCCCACCTTTGGACAGGAGTTGTGGGCGGCCTGCGGCACCTCGGTTTCGAGGGGGCTGGCCATCGTTCGCAGCTGGCAGAGCGGCACGACGCTGAGGGCCAGGCCGAAAGCCGAGTTGCAGGCGCTGATGGGCAGCCCGGCTATGCGCGAGCAGCAACGCATCCGGATAGAAGCGGTGGCGCAAAGGGCATTCGACCGCGCCGCCGCCTGGGCAAGCGAGGCCGGGCGGCCGGCGCCCTCGAAGCGGCTTTTCTGCTGGTTCTTCGACATCGTCACCCAGAATGGCGGGCTTGAAGGCCTGACGCCCGGACGGGTTTCCGATTTCATCCGGTTGAACAGTCCCGACCGCGTCGACGATTTGATCTGCGATTTCCTGGCGACGCGCGCCGGCCCCAGCGGCCACATAACCGACGCCAAGAAGAACGGCGCCGCCTGGCGCGACACCGCCGACGCCGAGAAACTGGAAATCCTGTGCATGAGCTATCTGCGCTCGGGAACGGCAGCGCCCAGATGGCGGCACGTCGTCCTCAACCGCAAGGGCACGATCGCCATGGGCAAGGGCTGGGTCAATTCCGCCAGATGGGATTTTTCGGCCCACGGCCTGTGACGGCGCCAAGCGCGACGCGAGGGGGCAGCGGCTAGAGCAGCTGCCCCTGGAATTCCTGCACCTCGTGCCCGGCGCGGAACTTGCCGATGCGCTTGATTTCCCAGTGCAGGCGGATGCCGGAATGTTCCAGCACGCGCTCGCGCACCGTCTCGCCGAGATTTTCGAGGTCATAGCCGGTCGCGGTGCCGGTGTTGATCATGAAGTTGCAGTGCATGGGCGACATCTGGGCGCCGCCCACCATCAGCCCGCGACAGCCGGCCTTGTCGATTTCCTTCCAGGCGGAAGTGCCTTCCGGGTTCTTGAAGGTCGAGCCGCCGGTCTTCTCGCGGATCGGCTGCACCGTCTCGCGATGGTGCTGCACGGCTTCCATCGCCGCCTTGATGACGTCCTTGTCTTCCGCGAAGCCTTCGAACAGCGCCGAGGTGAAGATGAGATCGGCCGGCGCCGCCGAATGCCGGTAGGCATAACCCATGTCGGCGTTGGTCAGCACATGCAGCTCGCCCTTGCGGTCAAGCGCCCGCACTTCCACGACCCGCTCGCGCGTCTCGACGCCATTGGCGCCGGCATTCATGCGCAGCGCCCCGCCGATCGCGCCCGGAATGCCGTGGTAGAAATGGAAGCCGCCGATACCGGCCTCGAGCGCCGCCGCCGCCACCCGCTTGTCGGGCGTCGCGGCCCCTGCCCTGATCTGGGTCGACCCGACCACCTCAGCCTCGCCAAAACCCTTGGCGGAAAGCCGGATGACGAAGCCGGAAATGCCGCCGTCGCGCACCAGAAGGTTCGAGCCGACGCCGACGATGGTCAGCGGCACGTCCTCCGGCACCGCCTTCAGGAAAGCGGCAAGGTCTTCCTCGTCGGCCGGCTGGAACAGCGCGTCGGCCAGGCCGCCGGCGCGGAACCAGGTGATCTTGTCCATCTCGGCATTGGGCGTGATGCGGCCGCGCAGGCCGGCCAGCCTGTCGCCGAGCTTTTCCAGCAGCGCATCGCCGCGTGTCATGATCCTGCCCCGGCAAGTTCCTTCGGCAGCGCATAGGCCCATTGCGTGATGTTGCCGGCGCCGAGGAAGACGACGAAGTCGCCGGCTTTCGCCAGACCGCGCACGATCGGCGCGATATCGGCAGGCCCTTCGATGTAGCGCGCGTCGCGATGGCCGCCGGAGCGGATCCGCGAGACCAGCGCGTCGGAGGTCGCCCCTTCGATCGGATCCTCGCCGGCGGTGTAGACCGGCGCCACCATCACCGTGTCGGCATCGTTGAAGCAGGACGAGAATTCGTCGAACAGATCGTGCAGGCGGCTGAAGCGATGCGGCTGGGCAATGGCGATGACGCGGCCCTTGGTGGCGTCGCGCGCGGCCTTCAGCACCGCCTTGATCTCGACCGGATGGTGGCCGTAATCGTCGAACACCTCGACCCCGTTCCACGAACCGGTGTGGGTGAAGCGGCGCTTGACGCCGCCAAAGGCGGACAGGCCCTTCTTGATCGCCTCGGCGGAAATCCCGAGCTCATTGGCGACGGCGATCGCCGCTGTCGCGTTGGAGACGTTGTGGCGGCCGGGCATCGGCAGGCTGAGATCGGAAATCACCGTCTCGCCGCCGCGCTTGCGGTTGCGGATGACGACGTCGAAGCGCGAGGTGGCGCCCTCCATGCGATGGTTGGCGAAGCGCACGTCGGCCTGCGTATTCTCGCCATAGGTGATGACGCGGCGGTCCTCGATGCGGGCGACCAGCGCCTGCACTTCCGGATGGTCGGTGCACATGACGCCAAAACCGTAGAACGGCACGTTCTCGACGAACTGGCGGAAGGCTTCGCGCACTTTGTCGAACGAGCCGTAGTGGTCGAGATGCTCGGGATCGATGTTGGTGACGACGGCGACATCGGCCGGCAGCTTCAGGAAGGTGCCGTCGCTCTCGTCGGCCTCGACCACCATCCATTCGCCGTCGCCCATGCGCGCATTGGTGCCATAAGCGTTGATGATGCCGCCATTGATGACGGTCGGGTCGAGCCCGCCGGCTTCGAGCAGCGTCGCCACCATCGACGTCGTCGTGGTCTTGCCATGGGTGCCGCCGATGGCGACCGCGTTGCGGAAGCGCATCAGCTCGGCCAGCATTTCGGCGCGGCGCACGACGGGCAGGTTCTTCTCGCGCGCTGCCGCGAGTTCGGGGTTGGCCTTCTTGATGGCGGTCGAGACCACCACCACCTCGGCCTCGCCGAGATTTTCGGCGCGGTGCCCGACGAAGCACTCGATGCCCTTGTCGCGCAGGCGCTGCACATTGGCGCTTTCGGCCTGGTCGGAACCCTGCACCTTGTAGCCGAGATTGTGCAGAACCTCGGCAATGCCGCTCATGCCGATGCCGCCGATGCCGATGAAATGCACGAGCCCGATCGTCTGCGGCATCTTCATGCGCTTCTATCCTTCCTGAATTCTTCCACGGTTCTGCGCGAGGCAATAGCCTCTGTCAGGTCGGCGAGCAACCGCGCCGCGTGTGGGCGTCCGACCGACTTCGCCGCAGCCGCCATGCCGGCCAGCCGCTCCGGTTCCTCCATCGCCACACCAAGCAGCCCGGCGACCACCTCCGGCGTCAGCGTCGATTGCGGGTGCACCTCACCGCCGCCGGCCGCCGCCAGCGCGGCGGCATTCGCCGCCTGGTCATGGTCGAGCGCGTGCGGATAAGGCACCAGCAGCGCCGGCCGGCCGATCACGGCGATCTCCGAAACGGTCGAGGCGCCGGAGCGCGAAATCACCAGATGGGCGGCGGCGATGCGCTGCGCCATATCGGTGAAGAAGGGCGAGACCTGCGCTTCGATGCCGAGCCTCGCATAGGCGTCCTTGACCCTGCCGACATCGTCGGCGCGCGCCTGCTGGACGACGGAAAACCGCCGCCGCTGGTTTTCGGACAGCAGCGCGATTGCCGCGGGGATGGCATCTGAGAAGAACTGGGCGCCCTGGCTGCCGCCGAACACCAGAAGGCGGAAGGGATCCTCGCCGGCCGACGCGACATAGGGCGTCTTGGCGGCTTCGAGCACGGGCGGCCGCACCGGGTTGCCGGTGGTGACGGTCTTGGCGCCGGCGATGCTGGCGTCCTCGGGCAGGAAGCCACCGGCGATGGCGTCGACCCTGGCCGACAGCGCCCGGTTGGCGCGGCCCATCACAGCGTTCTGCTCATGGATGACGGTCGGCACCTTGCGCCGCGTCGCCGCGAACACCGGCGGCAGCGTCGGATAGCCGCCGAAACCGACAACCACTTCGGGCTTGATGCGGCCGATGACGCTGGAAGCCTGCCTGACGCCCTGCCAGATGCGCCACATCGCGCCAGCCAGCGCGAACGGGTTCTTCGAACCCATGGTGGCGGCGCGGATCGTGTGCACGGCCGTTGCCGGAAAATGCGCGGCAAAGCGCGAAGCGCGGTCGTCGGTGGCCAGATGCACCGCCCAGCCGCGTCCGATCAGCTCATGCGCCAGCGCCTCTGCGGGAAACAGGTGTCCGCCGGTGCCGCCGGCCGCGAGTAGAATAACCCCCTTTGCCATATGTGCGCCGATCTACTCCGCCGGCATGACGCGCGAGGCGTAGCCTTGCAGGCCGCCCAGCGACTTGCGTTTCTCGGGCTTCTTGCGGGTCAATGCCAGCACCATGCCCATGGAGATGGCGATCGCGATCTGCGAGGAGCCGCCATAGGAGATGAAGGGCAGCGTCATGCCCTTGGCCGGCATCAACTGCAGGTTCACCGCCATGTTGATGATCGACTGCAGGCCGAAAATGGTGACCAGGCCGCCGATGGAATAACGCGTGAAGTCGTCATGCTCCTTCAGCGCCGTGTTGAGGCCGCGCAGCACGATGAAGGCGAAGATGGTCATGATGAAGAAACACATGATCAGCCCGTATTCCTCGCCCGCCACCGAGAACACGAAGTCGGCGTGGCTGTCGGGAATGACGCGCTTGACCGTGCCCTCGCCCGGTCCGACGCCGAACCAGCCGCCATTGATCAGCGCCTCCTTGCCCATGTCGACCTGATAGGTGTCGCCCTCGCCGGTCAGGAAGCGGTCGATACGGCCGGCGACGTGCGGCAGGATCGTATAGGCCGCGAACACGCCGGTGGCGCCCATTGCGCCCAACACGACGATCCACAGCCACGACAGGCCGGCCATGAAGAACATGATGCCCCAGGTGCCGGTCACCAGCATAGTCTGGCCGAAGTCAGGTTGCGCCACCAGAAGCGCCACGACGAGGCCGAGCAGGATCATGGCCAGCACATTGCCTGGAATGTCGGGCTGGCGCTTGTGTTCGGCGAACAGCCAGGCGCACAGCACGACGAAGGCCGGCTTGAGGAATTCGGAAGGCTGTACCGACAGGCCGGCGAAGGAAATCCAGCGGCGCGCGCCCTTTACCTCCACGCCGACGAACAGCACCGCCACCATCAGCACCAGCATGATGCACAGCATGATGACGGCCATGCGCCGTATCTGCCGTGGTTCGAGGAAGGACACGGCCAGCATCACGCACAGCGCCGGCACGGTGAAGATGATCTGGCGCGTGGCGAAATGGAACGGGTCGAGGCCGATGCGCTGCGCCACCGCCGGGCTGGCGGCGAAGGACAGCACGATGCCCAGTCCCATCAGCGACAGGAACGCCGCCAGGAACCATCGGTCGATGGTCCACCACCAGGTTGCAACGGGGCTTTTGTCGAGACGGCTGGCGGCCATTATCGTGTCCCTCCGATGGGTTTCACGCCATCAATAGCAGCGACGGCTTGCCTGAAGGCTTCGCCGCGCACCTCGAAATTCTTGAACTGGTCGAAGGAGGCGCAGGCCGGCGACAGAAGCACCACCGCCTCGCCGCTCTCGTCCCGGGCGGCTTCCGCCGCCGCGCGTTCCACCGCGGTCGCCAGCGTGCCGGCGATCTCGTAGGGCACCGCCTCGCCGAGCGTCGCCGAGAAGGCCGGGGCGGCCTCGCCGATCAGATAGGCCTTGGCGATGCGCGGGAAGAAACCGCGCAGCGGTTCGATGCCGCCTTCCTTGGGCAGGCCGCCCGCGATCCAGTAGATACGCGGGAAAGACGACAGCGCCGGTGCGGCGGCATCCGCATTGGTTGCCTTGGAATCGTTGATGAACAGCACGTGATCCTTGCGGGCGACCTGCTCCATGCGGTGCGCGAGGCCCGGGAAGCTCTCCAGCCCGGCCTGGATCTCGCCGAGTTCCAGCCCGACTTTCAGGCAGGCGGTGACCGCCGCCAGCGCGTTCTGCGCGTTGTGCTGACCACGCAGCGAGCCGATGCCCTCCAGAAAGCCGACGCGGCTGTAGCGCCCGTGCACGGCTTCCATCAGATTGGTGCCGTCGGCAAAATAGCCGTCGGTGAGCGGCAGCCGCTTGGAGATGCGGATGACTTCCTTGCCGGCGCGCTCGAGCCGGTCGGCGATCTGCGCGCACCAGGCGTCGTCGACGCCGATGATCGCGGTTTCGGAACCCGCCACCAATTGTTCCTTGATCGACGCGTAGTGCTGCATCGTGCCGTGCCGGTCGAGGTGATCCGGCGTCAGGTTGAGCAGGATGCCGGCGGTCGGGTTGATCGAGGGTGCGAGATCGATCTGGTAGGACGAACACTCCACCACATAGTGGCGGCCCGCCGCAGGCGGATCGAGCGTCATCACGGCGCGGCCGATATTGCCGCCCATCTGGGTGTCGCGTCCGGCCGATTTCAGGATATGCGAAGTCAGCGCCGTGGTCGTCGACTTGCCGTTGGTGCCGGTGATGGCGATGAAGGGTGCATCCGCCTGCAGCCTGTTGCGCTCGCGCGCGAACAGTTCGACGTCGCCGATCACCTCGACGCTTGCCGCGCGCGCCAACTCCACCACCCAATGCGGCTTGGGGTGGGTCAGCGGCACGCCGGGCGACAACACCAGCGAGGAAATGCCCGCCCAGTCGGCGCCGCGCAGATCGCCCGTGGTAACGCCCTGCTCCTGTGCCCTCGCCACGCTCTCGGGATTGTCGTCCCAGGCCAGCACTTCGGCGCCGCCCTCGATCAGGGCACGCGCGGTCGCGATGCCGGACCCACCGAGCCCGAACAGTGAAACGCGTCTGCCTGCGAAGGATGTAGCCGGGATCATGCAGGGCCTATCGCAGCTTGAGGGTGGAGAGGCCGATCAGCGCCAGGATGACGGCGATGATCCAGAAGCGGATGACGACCTGGCTCTCGGTCCAGCCGAGCTTTTCGAAATGGTGATGGATCGGCGCCATCAGGAACACACGCTTGCCGGTCATCTTGAAGTAGCCGACCTGGATGATCACCGAGAGGATTTCCAGGACGAACAGGCCGCCGATGATGGCCATGACGATCTCGTGCTTGACCGCGACCGCCACCGTGCCGATCAATCCGCCAAGCGCCAGCGAACCGGTATCGCCCATGAAGATCGCCGCGGGCGGCGCGTTGAACCACAGGAAGCCGAGGCCGGCGCCGATCACCGCGCCCAGGATCACCGCCAGTTCGCCGGTGCCCGGCACGAAATGGATCTGCAGATACTCCGCGAACACCGCGTTGCCCGACAGATAGGCGATGACGCCGAAGGAGGCGGCCGCGATCATGATCGGCACGATGGCGAGGCCGTCCAGACCGTCGGTCAGGTTCACGGCGTTGCCCGCGCCCACCACCACGAAGGCGGCGAAGGGGATGAAGAAGAAACCGAGATTGATGATCAGTTCCTTGAAGAACGGAAAGGTCAGCGAGGAGGAGAACGGCGGCTGGCCGCTGCGCATGATGATCCAGGCGGCGATGCCGGCGATGATGAATTCGAGCGCCAGGCGCGCCTTGCCGGAAAAGCCGAGATGCGACTGCTTGGTGACCTTGAGGTAGTCGTCATAGAAGCCGATGGCGCCGAAGCCGAGCGTGACGAACAACACTACCCAGACATAGATGCTGGTCAGGTTCGCCCACAGAAGCGACGAGCCGATGATGCCGGTCAGGATCATCAGCCCGCCCATGGTCGGCGTGCCGGCCTTCTTGAAATGCGTCTGCGGCCCGTCGGCGCGGATCGGCTGCCCCTTGCCCTGGCGCACACGCAGCGAATTGATGATCGTCGGCCCGAAGATGAAGACGATGAGGGCGGCCGTGATCAGCGCGCCGCCGGTGCGGAAGGTGATGTAGCGAAAGACATTGAAGACCGTGACGTGGTCGGCAAAGTCGACGAGAAGCCAGAACATGCGTTTTCGTCCCCCGGGGCCTTCAAATCTGCGTTGCGGCGGTCTCCGCCGGAAATGTCTTGACCAGAGTGTCGACCAGCTTGGCGAAGCCGATACCCTTCGATGACTTGACCATCACCACGTCGCCCGGCTGCAAGGCCTTGATGAGCGCAGGCTTCAGCGCGTCGGTGGTTGGCATGTAAGTGACGTTCGCCTCGGCCGGCAGCGCTTCCGCCAGGGCCTGCATATCAGGTCCGGCGAGCAGCACCATGTCGGCGCCCGCCTCCGTTACAGGCTCGGCCAATGCGGCATGCAGCTTCTGCGACTGCGAGCCCAGTTCCAGCATGTCGCCGAGCACGGCGACGCGGCGTCCGCCTTCGGCCACCGGCGTGTCGCGCAGCAGCGTCAACGCCGCGCGCATCGAGGTCGGGTTGGCGTTGTAGCTTTCGTCGATCAGCGTCGCCGTGCCGCCGGGCAGGCCGAGCACATGGCGCAGGCCACGGCCCGGTGCCGCCGACAGGTCGGCCAGGGCCTCGGCGATACGCGTAACCTCGGCGCCGACGAGATGGGCCGCACCCAGCACCGCCAGCGCATTCTGCGCGATATGCCGTCCTGGCGCACCGACGCGCGCCACCAATTCCTTGCCGGCGATCTTGACGGTGATGACCGAATGGTCGGCCGCAAGCACGCAGTCGACCAGGCGATAGGTGGAGCGCTGCGCCTCGCCGAAGCCGAAGACATGGGCGACACCGGCCTGGCGCGCCATCTTAGCCAGCAGCGTCGAGCGCGGGTCGTCGCGGTTGAGCAGCGCCGCGCCTTCCGGCTCCAGCCCTTCGAAGATTTCGGCCTTGGCCTTGGCGATCTCGTCCAGATTGCGGAAGAAGCCGAGATGGGCGGCCGCGATCAAAGTGACGATGGCGACATGCGGGCGCACCATCTTCACCAGCGGCCGGATCTCGTCGGGATGGTTCATGCCGATTTCGAAGACGCCGTAGTCGGTGTCCTGCGGCATGCGCGCCAAGGTCAGCGGCACGCCCCAATGGTTGTTGAAGGAGGCGGCCGAGGCATGCACCTTGCCGACCACGGACAGGACGTGACGAAGCGCTTCCTTGGTGGTGGTCTTGCCGACAGAGCCGGTCACCGCGATGATCCTGGCGCGGGAACGCGCGCGCGACGCCACGCCGAGCTTTTCAAGCGATGCCAGCACGTCGGGCACCACGATCATCGGCGCGGTCAGCCGGCCAAGCGCCGGTAATTTGCCTTCGGCGACGATGAGAACGCCGGCGCCGGCCTTGATGGCGGCGGTGGCGAAGTCGTGCCCGTCCATCGCGTCGCCCTTGATGGCGAAGAAGGCCTCGCCCGGCTGCAATGTGCGGCTGTCGATGGAAATGCCGCTGACGCCTTCCGGCATGGCGCCGATCGGGCGGCCGTCAAGGGCGGCAACAAGGGCGTCGGCGGTCCACAGATGGCTCATGCGGCACGCTCCCTGAGTGCGGCGCGCACCTCCTCGTGATCGGAGAACGGCAGCGTTTCGGCGCCGACGGTCTGCCCTTCCTCATGGCCCTTGCCGGCCACGATCAGCGTGTCGCCGGCATCGAGCATCGCCACCGCTTCGTGGATCGCCTTGCGGCGGTCGCCGATCTCGATGGCGCCGGGCGCCGCCGCCATGATGGCGGCGCGGATTTCTTGCGGCACTTCCGAGCGCGGGTTGTCGTCTGTGACGATGACGACGTCGGCCAGTCGCGTGGCGATCTCGCCCATGATCGGGCGTTTGCCGCGGTCGCGGTCGCCGCCGCAGCCGAACACCACCAGGACGCGACCGGTGGTGAAGGGCCGCACCGAGGACAGCACATTCTCCAGCGCGTCCGGCTTGTGGGCGTAATCGACATAGACCGGCGCGCCGACCGAGGTCGTACCGACCAGGTCGAGCCGACCGGGCGCGCCCTTCAGCTTTTCGAGAGCAGCCAGGGCCTTGGCCGCCGGCGTGCCGGTGGCCATCGCCAGCCCGGCCGAAACCAGCGCATTATAGATCTGGAAGTCGCCGGCCAGCGGCAGGTCGATCTCGTAGATGACGCCGTCGGCCTCGATTTCGGCCCGCTGCCGATGGCGCTCGTGCTCGACGCGCTTGAGTTGCAGGAAATCACCATGGCGGCCGACGGTGAGCACGGAAAGCCCGGCCGCTTTTGCGGCGGCAACGGTCGGGGCCGACCACGGGTCGTCGGCGAAGATCACCGCCGGCGCGCCCTTGGGCAGCAGCGCATCGAACAGGCGCAGCTTGGCGCGGTGATAGTCCTCGACCGTCGGGTGGTAATCCATATGGTCGCGACCGAGATTGGTGAACGCGCCTGCAGCGAGCTTCACGCCGTCCAGCCGGCGCTGGTCGAGGCCATGGCTGGAGGCTTCCATCGCGGCATGGGTGACGCCGGCGTCGGCCAGTTCCTTGAGCAGGCGGTGCAACGCGACCGGGTCCGGCGTGGTCAGCGAACCGTATTCGTCGCGGCCTGGCGCTACGACCCCGGTAGTGCCGATGGAGGCGGCGGCAAACCCCGCATGGTCCCAGATCTGGCGGGTGAAGGCGGCGACCGAGGTCTTGCCGCTGGTGCCGGTGACGGCGACCATGGTTTCAGGCTGGCCGCCGAAGAAACGGGCTGCCGCGAGCGCCAGCGCGTGGCGCGGATCATCCACGGAGATCACCGGCACGCCGAGGCCGGAAAGGCCGGCACCGCGCGCGGCAACGATGGCCGATGCACCGCGCTTGGCAGCGTCCGCGGCAAAGGTCGCGCCATCGGCCTTCGAGCCAGCCAGCGCAAAGAACAGATTGCCGGTACGGACCTGCCGCGAATCCGAAGCGACGCCGGTCACCGCTGTGTCGGAGGAAGCCTCGACAGGCAGGACACCGGCTAGATCTCTAAGTTTCATCGAACCCCAGTCATTGCAACAAAACGGCGCGCATCCCGGCGCGCCTCTTAAGAATCACTCAGTAGGACACCATCGTTGCCGCATTTTCTTGGCCGAAATCGGGCTTGACGCCAAGCATCGGCGCCGAGCGGCGGATGATGTTGGCCACCATCGGCGCGGCGTTGGAGCCGGCGGTGGCGCCCATGCCGGGCTTTTCCGGCTTCGGCTCGTCGATGATGGTCAACACGATATATTGTGGATCGTCCATCGGGAACGCCGCCACGAAGGCGTTGAAGCGGACATCCTTCGAATAACGGCCGTTGATGACCTTTTCCGCAGTGCCGGTCTTGCCGCCGACGCGATAGCCGGCGACTCGGGCGTTCTTGCCGGAGCCTTTTTCGGCGTTCAGCGTGTAGAGATAGCGCATGCCCTCCACGGTCTTCTCGCTGACCACCTTCTTGGCGACGTCCATCGCCTGATCGGCGGTGCGGGTCAGGAAGGTCGGCTGGATCAGGAAGCCGCCATTCATCAGCGCCGCGCAACCGACCGCCGTTTGCAGCGGCGTGGTCGAGATGCCGTGGCCGAAGGCGGCGGTGATCGAATGCACCTTCTTCCAGACTTTCGGCTCAGTGGGCTTGGCCACTTCCGGCAGTTCGGTCTTCATCTTTTCCAGCACGCCGAGGCGGTGCAGGAACTCGCGGTGGCCTTCGATGCCGACGACGTCGGCTTCCTTGGCCGAGCCGATGTTGGAGGAATAGATGAACACTTCCGGCACCGACAGAACGCGGCCCTTGCCGTGGAAGTCGCGGATGGTCTGGCGGCCGATGGTGATCGGACGCGAGGCATCGAACTTGGAGTCCATCGTCACCTTGCCGGAATCCAGCGCCATGGCGGTGGTGAAGCTCTTGAAGGTCGAGCCCATCTCGTAAAGACCGGCCGACATGCGGTTCAGCCGGTCCTTCTCCTGGGCGTTATAAGGATTGTTGGGATCGAAATCCGGCACCGAGGCCATCGCCATCACTTCGCCGGTCTTGATGTTGAGCACGACACCGCCGGCGGCGATCGCATGATACTTCTCCATCGCGGTCGCGACCTCGTCGCGCACGATGTGCTGGACGCGCAGGTCGATCGACAGCTTGACCGGCTTCAGATCGCGGGCAACGGCGAGGCCCGACTGCTGCAGGTCGGCCAGCCCCTGATCGTCGATATACTTCTCCATGCCGGAGATGCCCTGGTTGTCGATGTTGGTCAGTCCGACAACATAGGAGGTCGTCTCGCCGGCAGGATAGAAGCGCCGCTTCTCGGTGCGGAAGCCGATGCCGGGAATGCCGAGCTGCATGATTTCCGACTGCTGCTTCGGCGTCAGCTGGCGCTGTAGCCAGACGAAACCGGCACCGCTCTTCAACTTCTTGTAGGTCTGCTCGTAATCGATTTCCGGCAGCACGGTCGCCAGCTTCTCGATCGCCTCGTCGGCATCGACCATGTGGCGCGGCTCGGCGAACAGCGACGACGTCCTGATGTCGGTGGCCAGAACCTCGCCATTGCGGTCGACGATGTCGGGCCGCGAAGCCGTCACCCGGCTGGGCGGCGGGCCGGAATCGCTCGGCCCCTGGAAGCCCAGCCACACCAGCCGACCGGTGATGGCGATGTAGATGCCGAAAAACACCGTCATCGTCATGACGACGCGGGTGCGCGTCTTGCCGCCGGTCGCCTTGCGGGCGCTGTCGAGGACGATCGAGCCGTTGTCGCTGCGCGGCGAACGTTTCAGGAGCTTGTTGAGAACGCCGATCATTCGTCAGCTCCAGCCTCGATCTGTTGCGCGATCTTGTCCAGTGAAGTCGGCTTGGCGGCGCTGGCCGCCTTGTCCTTCGCCACGGGTTTCGGCTTGGCGACGGCGGCAATCTTCTTGTCGGCCGGCTTCGCCTTGTCCGCGGCCTTGGCTGCCAGCTTTGGTTTCTCCGCCGCCTTGTCCTTGGCGATCGATGCGGTCTTTTCCTTGTCGATGCCGGCAGCGCCATTCTCGGCCATGATGTCTTCGATGGAGAGCGGCGGCCGCTGCGGCAGGTCATCCAGCCCGACCACCTGGCGCGCATCGACGGACTGGAGATTGAGCTGTGTCTTGTAGAGTTCGGTCAGCTTCTGCAGGCGGGCCGGCTGCGTCAGCAGGCTCCAGTCGGCCCTGAGCAGTTCGATCGTCTCTTCCTCGGTGCGTATCTGAGACTGCAGCTTGTAGACCGCGGTCTGCTGCACCTCGGCGTCGCGCTTGATCTTGTAGGTCATGGCCGCCGCCGAGACCATGACGGCGATCAGGATGATGTCACTGGTACGGAACACGCGCTCACCTCTCGCCCGGCTTGCTGACGCCGGGAAGTTTTGGAAGGCCGAAGATGGACAGGTCGCCCGCGCGGGCCGGCGCCTCGGTGCGGATCGCGGCGCGCAGCCTGGCCGAACGCGCGCGCGGATTGGCGGCAAGCTCGGCCTCGCCCGCCGTCACGCCGCCGCCCGCCTTGCGGAACGTGGCGGTGCGGATCTGCGTCTCCGGCATATGGCGCGAGCCGGCCGCCTGTTCGGAGCGGTCGGCGATGAAGCGCTTGACGATGCGGTCTTCCAGCGAATGAAAGGTGACGACGACGAGCCGCCCGCCGGGCCTGAGCACCCGCTCGGCGGCGATCAGTGCCATGGCCAGTTCGCCAAGCTCGTCATTGACGAAGATGCGCAGCGCCTGGAACACCCGCGTCGCCGGGTGGATCTTGTCGCCCGGCTTGCGGCCGATATGGGTTTCGATGGCGTCGGCGAGATCGAGCGTGCGCTCGAACGGCTTCTTCTCGCGCCGCGTCTCGATCATGCGGGCAATGCGGCCCGAATGGCGCTCCTCGCCGAGAAAGCCGAAGATGCGGGCAAGGTCGCCCGCCTTGAAGGTGTTGACCACGTCGGCGGCGCTCATCCCCGACTGCGCCATGCGCATGTCGAGCGGACCGTCGAAACGGAAGGAAAACCCGCGTTCGGCCTGGTCGAGCTGCATGGACGAAACGCCGATGTCAAGCACGACGCCGTCGACGCCCTCGGCATGCTGGTCGAGCGTCGAAAAAGGCGCATGGACGAGGCGGAGCCTGCCGTCGGCCTGCTGTTCAAGCGCCCTGCCCGCTGAAATCGCGTCCGGATCGCGGTCGATGGCAATCACCGATGCGCCGCTGTCTAGAACCGCCCTGGTGTAACCGCCCGCGCCGAAAGTGCCGTCGACGATCACCTCGCCGCGCTGCGGCGCCAGTGCCTCGACGACCTCGGCGAGGAGGACCGGAATGTGGCGGGCCGGTCCGCCAGCGGCGTGGAGATCATCGCCGTGGCCCGCCGTCATTCCGGCCGCTCCCCTGGCTTCGTCCCCTGCCGAAGATGCAAGAGCCTGGACCGCGCGGCCGCCCCATAGGCGGCCAGCCGTCCCGGCTCCCATATCTGGAAAAAACTGCCCCTCCCCACGAAGGCCACTTCGGTTGTTATTCCGGTATGCTCGCGAATGAAATCGGTCAACGTGACGCGCCCATCCTGATCCAGCTTCAGGAAGGTGCCGTCGCCATGGCAGAAGAAGGACATGTCGTCCGCCGTCTGCAGGAACGGATCCTCCTGCGCAATGCGTTGCTCGTAACGGTCGAGCAGATCGAGCCCGCCGACATCCATCGCCGCCTGGTCCAGGCAGCGCAGTGCATAGAGTTCCGAATAGCCGCGTTTCTGCAGGACCGTGCGGAAATGCGCAGGCACCGAGACGCGCCCCTTGGCGTCGATCCGGTTCACCGCGCTTGATAGAAAACGGTCCATGACGCGCTACAGCCGCTTGCGCCGCTGCACCTCTCAACATCCTCGCAGCCATGCCGCCGCGGCACGGCCCCTTCACCAGGCCCACCGCGCCGGACGGAGCGAAAAACGACACACGCACAGCCGACGCGGTTGGCCGTTCGGCGTACGCTTCACCCTGACACGAAACGAAGGCTTGATTAGCGAGATGGGATATCATGGGGTATCATGGGCGTCAACGGGAACAGGCTTCACAAACCCCTTAGAAGGTGACATTGCGGGCACTGCCGTATTTATCCTCCATTAAGCCTAACGAAGTGTTTAAGAGTGGCTCCGCCCTTGCCCCGGCAAGCAGCGAGGCATAGCGTTTGAAATGCTCGCCCGAGCGCCGCTTCGACGCTTTCCAACCCTCTCCAGAGACCTTTTCCCGAGATCCGCCATGTCCGAAACAGCTCCCTCCCGCGCCGCCGGGCTCCTTCATCTCAGGCGCGACGGTCTGTCCAAGGGCGATTCCATTCCCCTACCGCTGACGATGGCATCCACCTTCCATGCGCCCGGCGATTCGACCGGCTTCCATCAATATGGCCGGTTCTCGAACCCGACCTGGGATGGAACCGAAGAGATGCTGTCTTATCTGGAGAACGCGCCGGCCCTTGCCTTCCCGTCGGGCATGGCGGCGATTTCCGCGGCGTTCTTCGCGCTTCTGAAAACCGGCGACCGCATCCTCTTGCCGACCGACGGCTACCACACCACACGCATCCTGGCTGATCGCTTCCTGCGCGCCTTCGGGGTCCATTTCGACACCCGCCCGACAGCCTCCTTCCTCGACGGCGGTTTTGACGGCTACCGGCTGGTCTTCGTCGAAAGCCCTTCCAATCCGATGCTGGATATCTGCGACATCGCGGCCGCCGCCGAAGCGATCCACAAGGCCGGCGGCCTGCTTATCGTCGACAACACCACCATGACGCCCTTCGGCCAGCGCCCGCTCGACCTCGGCGCCGACATCGTCGTGGCGGCCGACACCAAGGCGCCGAACGGCCATTCCGACGTGCTGGCCGGCCATGTCGCCAGCCGCAACGCTGACGTCATGGCGGCCGTGAAGGAATGGCGCACCACTTCGGGCAGCATTCCGAGCCCCTTCGACGCCTGGCTGCTGCATCGCGGGCTGGAGACGCTCGATGTGCGTTTCGACCGCATGTGTACATCGGCAGAGCTGATCGCGCCGCGCATCAAGGCGCATCCGGCGGTCAAGGCGCTCCGCTTTCCCGGTCTCATCGGCGACCCGTCGCACAACCTTGCCAGCACGCAGATGGAGCGCTTCGGCTTCCTCATCAGCTTCGTGCTCGGGTCGGAAGACGAGGCCGAGAATTTCATCAATGGCTGCGAACTGATGGCCGCCGCCACCTCCTTCGGCGGGGTCCACACCTCGGCCGAGCGCCGCACCAAGCGCGGCGACGCCGTGCCGCCCGGTTTCGTCAGGCTGGCGATCGGCTGCGAGCCGGCGGAGGATTTGTGGGCTGCGATCAAGGCATCGCTGGACAGGATTGCGGCGGCTTAGGCGGCGCGGCTGAATCAAACTCCGAACGACCTGAATCGAAATCCGATCAAGTCGCCCGAAGCCACTGAAATCCTGAGAAAAATGCCAGCCGGCCTATAAGCCGGGTTCTGTATGGCCCCGCCCCTTGCGGAGCGGAACGTGGCGGCCATTCATCTTGGGCGCATGTTGCCATACGCCTCACGCAACCTACCCGGGCGGTGGGCCGGAAACAGCCCTGAGGGTTTCCCCTCGTACCGCCCCTATTCGGTTTTGCTCCCGGTGGGGTTTGCCCTGCCGCTCCCGTTGCCGGTCGCGCGGTGGGCTCTTACCCCACCCTTTCACCCTTGCCGCGGAGAACCGCGGCGGTTTGCTTTCTGTGGCACTTTCCCTGGGGTCGCCCCCGCCGGCCATTAACCGGCACCGTGTCTCCATGGAGCCCGGACTTTCCTCACCCGCAGCCTTTCGGCTCTTGCTGGTGCGGCCGCCCGGCCGGCTGGCAGGGCGTATAAAGGCATTCGCAAGCGAAAAGGCAAACGAAAACCGCAGCCGGCTCAAATGGGTCCCAAGGAGATCGTGCTTAGCTGGCGCCGCCGAGCTGCGCCTGCACCTTCCGGCAATAGGCCGCCGAGATCGGGTTCATGCGCTTGGCGGCATGGCCGGCATTGTATTTGAGAATGGTGCCGCAGGTGGTGCCGCCGCTGAGCTCCTGCGCCATCGCCAGATACTTCATGCCGTATTTGATGTTGGTCTCGGGGTTGTGCAGCCCGTTGGCCGAGCCGCTGTAGCCCATCATGCGCGCGGTGGCAGGCTTGATCTGCATCAGGCCGATCTCGCCGGCGCTGCCGACCATACCGGGCCGGTAGTTGCTTTCGACCTTGATGACGGCATGCGCCAGCCTGGCCGGCACGCCGTAGCTGGCGGCATAGCGGGCGACGATATCGGAATAACGCACGTCGGTTCCACCGGCGTAATAAGGCTTGGTGGTGCGCGGCGCGATCGAGGCTGTGGTCGTCATGTCGACCATCACTTTCCTCCTGGCCTTGCCGACCCTGTCGCCCTTGCTGACCCTGTCGCCCTTGGCGACCTTGACCGTCTTGCCGGCCTTGGTGTTCGACGCGGTCTTGTTGTCCTTCGCGCAGCCGAACAGATAGGGGCACGGCTCGGCAGCGGTCTTGGAGCGCGCCACGACCTGCTTGGCCTTGGCCGGCTTGGCTATCGTCTGATTGGCGGCTGGGGCGGTCTGGTCAGCCCTTGGACTGGCCGCGGCGCTATCCTGCGACGTGAAGGCAATAGAAATCATCCCGGCAGCAAAGGCTGCCGCTACAACGAACGGTTTTTGCATACGATCCTGTTTTTCTTGGCCGCGCGAAGAACTTCGCGCTACATCCTGTCATGAATGACGAACTAGCCTTGGCAATAGTCCGGCATTGGTGTGGACTTGCCTTTGAAACCCGATTTGGCGGCAATGAAGGCCGGGCAATTCAATTCATATTACAAATTGTAATATTAAACGGAAGCGCAACGATGGTCAGGCTAGACTTGCCGCCGCGGAAGCAACCAGCCGCTTCAACGTCCTGATCGTCGAGCCATCGGCGACGCCGTCGACGAGGCGCGGCCGGAAATGACGCTGGAAGGCCTCTACCGCGATCCGCGTGGCGGGGTCGAAAATCCTCGTGATTCCAAGACCATAGCCGTAAAGCGCCAGCAGCGACTGCAATTCCTCGACCTGAGCGCCCTGGTCGCCTTCGCGCAATGCCGCCCCTTGCCGGATCGGCGCCGCGGGCACCAGATGGCCGATGCCGGCAGCATGCAGCGCCTTCCACGGAAACCTTTCGCCGGGATCGACCTTGCGACCGGGTGCCACATCCGAATGCGCCAGAATACGTTCCGGCACGACGCCGTGGCGAGCCACAATCCCGGCGCAAAGCCCGATCACCGCCTCGATCTGCCGCTTCGGATAAGGCGGATAATCCAGGGAATGGCCGGGATTGACGATCTCGATACCAACGGAAGCCGAGTTGATGTCGGCATGGCCGCGCCAGAAACTCTTGCCCGCGTGCCACGCACGGTCGCTTTCGCGCACCATCTGCACGATCCGCCCGTCCTTGTGCACCAGATAATGCGACGACACCTCGCTCGCCGGGTCGCACAACCAGGCTTCGGCGCCTTCTCCGCTCGCCATGCCCGTATAGTGCAGCACGATCATGTCTGGCCGGAACGGTCCGCGGCGCGGGCCGAAATTGGGCGATACCCTGACGTCTGCTCCGGCATGGTCGGGCGAAAAGCCGCTCATGCCGGGGCGAGGTCCCGTTCGATCAACTCGTAGGCCGCGTTGATCGCGGCAACACGCGTCGTCGCGATCTTGATGAATTCCTGCGGCAGGCCGCGCGCGATCAGCCGGTCCGGGTGGTTTTCGGACACCAGCTTGCGGTAGCGCTTCTTCACCTCGGTGAAGGGCTGGCCGCGCTCGATGCCGAGCACGACATAGGGGTCGTCGGCGCCAAGATGCACATGCCGCGCCATGATACGCTGGTAATGCACGTCCTCGATGCGGAAGATTTCGGCGACCCGGTGCAGGAACTGCCCTTCCCGCTCATGCAAAACGCCGTCGGCGGTGGCGATGTGGAAGAGACCGTCGAGAATATCTTCCAGCATCATGCAGTTGGCGTGGCCGGAGCCGCACAGCCCCGCCATCTTCTCGGCATAGGCCTCGAAGCCGGCAACGTCCTGCTTGGCCAGATCGTAGAGCCGCGCCACATTATGCGTCTCTTCCGGCGGCACTTCGAAAATCTCGCGGAAAGCGCGGATTTCGTCCTGGGTGACGACGCCGTCGGCCTTGGCCATCTTGGCCGACAGCGCGATCATCGCCACCGAGAACGAGACGCGCCGGCGCAGTTCCGCGTCGCCGGAAAACACCGTGCGCACGGCCTCGACCACCTCGGCGATGCCAGCCGTGGCGGAGGCGGAAAGGCGGGCGATGAAATCACCAATGCGGTCCCAAATCGACATGCGCTTCTCTTAGAACCAAGCGCATGGCGCTATCAAGGCACGATCGCGTCATGGGCCGGTTCGGCGAAAGCCGTTTGAGCGATAACGCCCTAGGCGGCCGTCCGGTTCGGCCGGCGCACCGCCCTTATCTTGCTGGAGTGGCCGCCGCCGCAGAAGAAGCGGTCACCGCCGTCGGATTCAAGCCCGGAAACGCCTGAGCCGGCCGGCAACTCCAGCCGTTCCAGCACCTCTCCGGTCTTCGGATCGACACGCCGGACCTCACTCTCCTCGCCATCCCACATGCCGTGCCAGAGTTCGCCGTCCACCCAGGTCACCCCGGTGACGAAGCGGTTGGAGGAAATCGTGCGCAGGATGGTTCCCGTCTCCGGATCGATCTGGTGGATCTTGCAATCGCGATACTGCCCCACCCATAGCGAGCCCTCGGCCCAGGCAAGGCCGGAATCGCCACCGCCGCCGGGTGCCGGGATCGTTGCCAGAACGCGCCCGCTCGCTGGATCGATCTTCTGGATGCGGTCCTCGGCGATCTGGTAGAGATGCTGGCCATCGAAAGCAGTTCCGGCATGCGCGGCAACATCGATCGAGCGCACGGTTTCGCCGCTTGCCGGGTCGAGCGCGTTCAATCTGTCGCCGGAGGCGAACCAGACATTGCGGCCATCGAAGGTCACGCCAGCCACCTTTTCGACGCCCGGAAAGGGACCGTATTCGCGGATGATTTCGGCGGCGGTGCGTTTCATGGTTCAGCCTCGTGTTTCAATATTGGAGCACGGAGCCCTGCGGCTCCTGTCCTTCAAAGCCACTCTAGTCGCTCGGCAGCGGTCCCGGGAGTAACAAGGCTGTCGGGAAACCCGGCACCGGCGGCGTCATCCAGCGAACCGCCCGGCCACGGCCGAACGAGTGGACCTTGCCGGCCGCGGCCAACTGCTCCAGCGCCCGCTGAACCGTGCGCGGGCTGGCGCCGAGCGCGAGTGCCAGAGCCGAGCTCGACCAGGCTTCGCCATCGGCCAGGAAAGCCAGCACCGCCGCATTTTCCTCCTCGACGGGCGGTGCCAGCACCACCGCATCGGCGGACCGGCGCGGCGCAAGCGCAAAACCCTCGCTGGTCGCGTTCACCTCGACCAGCATCCTGAGTTCCGCGCGCAGGCGACCGATCTCGACCCTCAGCCGCGCACGATGCGATTCATCGGCATATTTCGCGCCAAAGGCACGCAGCAGAAGTGTGCTTCGGGACACATCGCCCGGCCACGCTTCAGCCAGTTCGCGCACAAGGGCGAACAGCACCGGGCGCGTCGCCAGCGGCACCACGATGCCGCCGCCGCGCACGACGTTGCGGCAGGCGTCGACCACCAGCGACCCGGACGCCAGCAGCGTCTCGACCTCGTCGAGCAGCAAGGGGCGTGCCTGCCCATGGGCGATCAGCCGCGCGGCGGGTGCCTCAAGCACCACGGCGGCGCTCTCCACCTCGGCGATCAACGCGCCGATGCCCGACTGGCGCGCTGCCTCGCCGGCCCGCGCAAGAGCGGCCCGCGCAGCCCTGGTCTGCAGGCGCCGGATCGCGATGCCGGCCGCCGCCAGCTCGCGCGAAGCCCTTGCCGCCGGTGGCAAGGGTCCGACGTCGGCTTCCGTCAGCAGGCGTTCGGCTTCGTCGAGGCGGCCGATCAACAGCAGGCGCCGGATTTCGAGATTGCGCGCGTGAGCAGCGTTGACGCGATCACCATGGGCTTCCAGCGTCGCTCGGGCGGCATCGAGCGCCTTCACCGGCCAGCCGAGGTCGCGCGAGACCAGCGCGATCTCGGCTTCGGCGACGACACAACGCGCGCGCGCCACCGCTTCCTTCGGACCAAAGGCACGCGCCGCGTTCTTGAGCAGCATCTTTGCCCGGGCGAAGTCGCCAAGCTGCGCCATGGTGATACCGCGCAAAGCCAGCGCCGGCGCGTCATCGCGCAGGCCGACCCGCTTCAAGGCGCCAAGCGGATCACCGGCCGCCAGAGCGCGGGCTGCCGCGGTGATCAGCGAGTCCATGGCAATCCCGTCAAATTTGTAACTCCCGCCATCGCGCGCTCCGGGCTTAGCCTGATCCTATTCCGAAGCAAACGGCCGGACCAGTGACGGTCCGCCGAGAGTTCACAAGGAGACGTTCGATGACGATGCATGTGACAGGAACGCGCAAACAATGGCTCGAAGCGCGGCTCGACCTGCTCGCGGCCGAAAAGGAATTGACGCGGCGCAGCGACGCACTGGCCGAGCTGCGCCAAAAACTGCCATGGGTGCGGATCGACAAGGACTATCGCTTTGACACCGCCGCCGGCAGCGCCTCGTTGGTCGACCTCTTCAAGGGCCGCTCGCAGCTGCTCGTCTATCATTTCATGTTCGGCCCCGACTACAAGGCCGGTTGCCCCTCCTGCTCCTCGATCGCCGACGGCGTCAACGGCAGCGTCGTGCACCTCGAAAACCATGACGTTGCCTTCACCGCCATCTCGCGGGCACCGCTGGAAAAGCTGCTCGCTTACAGGCAGCGCATGGGATGGAGCTTCGACTGGGCTTCCTCCTTCGGCAGCGATTTCAACAGCGATTTCGGCGTCTGGTTCAGCGAAGAGCAGCAGCGCGCCGGCATCGACTACAACTATCGCCGCGAGCCAGCGATGGCTGGACCAGCAGCGGAACTGACCGACAGCAAATCGCAGCCGCGCGACGACGACAGTCCGGTCGCCCAGTTTGCCGCCACGACCGGAACCGACGCTGCCACCTTCTTGCGCGATCTGCCCGGCCTCAGCGCCTTCGTGTTGGAAGACGGGCAGGTCTACCACACCTATTCCGCCTATTCGCGTGGCCTGGACGGTATCTGGGGCATGTATCAGTGGCTGGACCGTGCTCCCAAAGGCCGCAACGAAACCGGTTTCTGGTGGCGCCGCAACGACGAATACGGTCGGGCGTAACGACTATGTTCGCGCTTGATCGAACCGGAAGCAACACGCCCAACGGGCCGCGCGGCGCAACGGCAGGCTTCACGGATTGGCTCTGCCTCGCTGCCACGCCGACCTTCGCTGCAATGGCGCTGCTCAGCGCCGTCACCGGAGGGGCGGACATGATCTGCTCCTCCATGGCGGACGCCCTGCCGCTCAACGGCATGGTGATGATGTATCTGCTGATGAGCGCTTTCCACCTGCCGCCCTGGCTGCGGCTCGTTGCCGGCCGCGCTGGCAGGTCGGTCGATGCAGACCGGCCGGATCGCGGATTTTCCGTCTGAGACCAGAACGTCTCGACAACTGACCGCTAGAAACCAAGAAAAAGGCCGGGACACGCCCGGCCTTCTTCGTTTTTGCGCGGCCGGCATCGACCGGCCGCTTCAAGCCAGGACTTCCCGCGCTTATTGCGCCGGTGCCGTGGAGTTCGGCTGCGCCGGCTTCATGGTGTTGTCGGCTGGCGGCTGCGCCTGCGGGGTCGCAGGCTTCATCGGCTGCACGTCGGCGGGAGGCGGCGTCGTGCTTTCCGTCGTGGTCTTGTCCGTGCCGGTACCACTGCCGCCGCCGCTGTTTTCACTGCAGGCGGCGACACCGAGCAACAGCAACGCCGAAACCGAGGCAAGAACGAGGTTTTTCATCGCTTTTCTCCTTCGCAACTTCACCCCCTTGTGAAGGGCGGCATCGGTTCAATGCCGCAGACGCGCATCCGTTTCGTCACATTGCGTTTCGCTCTGTAACAGCCGAACCCACGCGATCGGCCGTTGCCGGGCCGCGCCATCGGCTCTAACAGGGAGGGCAATGGCATCGAGAGGACGGTCGATGAACGGAAAATGGGACTTCTGGATCGACCGCGGCGGTACCTTCACCGACGTCATCGGGCGCGGACCGGACAGTGCGCTCCATCCCATGAAGCTGTTGTCGGAAAACCCGGAGGCCTACCCCGACGCCGCCATCCATGGCATTCGCACCTTGCTCGGCCTCGCGCCCGGCACGGCCATTCCGGCCGATGCCATCGGCGAGGTGCGCATGGGCACCACGGTCGCCACCAACGCGCTGCTGGAGCGCAAGGGCGACCGCGTCTTGCTGCTCATCACCAAGGGTTTTCGCGATGCGTTGCGCATCGCCTATCAGGCGCGCCCCGACATCTTCGCCAAGGAGATCATCCTGCCCGAACAGCTCTACGAGCGCGTCGTCGAGGTGGACGAGCGGGTGCGCGCTGACGGCTGCGTGGAACGGCTTCTCGACATCGCCAATGTCAAGCCGGCGATCGAACAGGCCAAGGCCGACGGCATCGACGCTGTCGCCATCGTCTTCATGCATGCCTGGAAATATCCCGAGCATGAGAAGGCGGTGGCCAAGGTCTGCCACAAAGCCGGCTTCTCGCAGGTTTCGGTGAGCCACGAAGTGTCGCCGCTCATCAAGCTGGTCGGGCGCGGCGATACCACAGTGGTCGACGCCTACCTGTCGCCGATCCTGTCGCGCTACGTGCAGCGGGTGGCGGGCGAACTGGGCATCGTGTCGGCACAGCCCAGCGAGCGCTCGGCCGCGAGCCCGAGACTGACGTTCATGATGTCCTCGGGCGGCCTGACCGCGGCCGACAAGTTCCAGGGCAAGGACGCGCTGCTGTCCGGCCCGGCCGGCGGTGTCGTCGGCATGGTGGAAACCGCGCGGCTCGCCGGCTTCGAGAAAGTCATCGGCTTCGACATGGGCGGCACCTCGACCGACGTCGCCCATTATGACGGCGACTACGAACGCGCCTTCGACACCGAGGTCGCCGGCGTGCGCATCCGCGCACCGATGATGCGCATCCACACCGTCGCCGCCGGCGGCGGCTCGGTCTTGCATTTCGAGGCCGGCCGCTTCCGCGTCGGCCCGGACTCCGCCGGCGCCAATCCCGGCCCCGCCAGCTATCGCCGCGGCGGCCCGCTCGCCGTCACCGACGCCAATGTCATGCTGGGCAAGCTGCAGCCCGATTTCTTCCCGTCGATCTTCGGCCCTGGACAAGACCGGCCGCTGGATGCCGAGGCGGTACGGGCAAAATTTATCGCGCTGGCAACGGAGATCGGCGACGACCGCAGCCCCGAGGCGGTGGCCGAAGGCTTCGTCACCATCGCGGTGGAAAACATGGCCAACGCCATCAAGAAGATTTCGGTGCAGCGCGGCTACGACGTCACCGAATATCTGCTGAACTGCTTCGGCGGCGCCGGCGGCCAGCATGCCTGCCTGGTGGCCGATGCGCTCGGCATGGAGGCGGTGCTGATCCATCCGCTTTCCGGCCTTCTGTCAGCCTATGGCATCGGCCTGTCCTCGGTGTTCGCATCGCGCCAAAAGGCGTTGCTGGCGCCGCTTGCCGAGAGCGCGCTGGCTGAGATCGAGGACGCGCTGGCTGCCCTGCGCGAGGCGGTTGTGAACGAGCTTGCGGAGCAAGGCGTCGCGGCAACCGGCATCGAGACGAGGCCGGTGCTGCATATCCGCTATGACGGCACCGACACCGCTCTGCCGGTCGATTTTTCCGCTGGCTCCATTGAGGCGGCGAAGCGCGATTTCGAGGCCATGCACAAGGCGCAGTTCGGCTTCGTCTATGCCGACAAGCCGATGATCGTCGAAACCGGCGCTGTCGAGGGATGGGAACAAGCCCGGAATGGCCTGGGCGAGGCCAGTGCTCCGCTCGCGAAAATCGACGCGGCAGCTCCAGAGACCAGACGGGTCTATTGCGAGGGTAAATGGCACGAGGCCGGCATTTTCCGGCGTGAGGCGATGAATGCCGGCAACAAGGTCGCCGGCCCCGCTTTGATCATCGAGCCGAACCAGACCATCGTCGTCGAACCCGGCTGGCGGGCCGAGATCACGGCGCGCAACCATGTGCTCTTGCGCCGCGCGGAGAAAAAGCAACGCCGCGCGGCACTCGGCACCGAAGCCGACCCGGTCATGCTGGAGGTGTTCAACAACCTGTTCATGTCGATCGCCGAGCAGATGGGCGTGACGCTGCAGAACACCGCCTATTCGGTCAACATCAAGGAGCGGCTCGATTTCTCCTGCGCCGTCTTCGATCGCAACGGCGCGCTGGTCGCCAACGCCCCGCACATGCCGGTGCATCTGGGCTCGATGGACCGCTCGGTCGAAACAATCATCCGCCTCAACCAGGGCGACATCCGGCCGGGCGACGTCTTCGCCCTCAACGCCCCTTACAATGGCGGCACCCATCTGCCGGATATCACCGTGGTGACGCCGGTGTTCGACGACGCACGGGAGAACATCCTGTTCTGGACCGCCTCGCGCGGCCACCATGCCGATGTCGGCGGAACGGCACCCGGTTCGATGACCCCGCTGGCAACCACAGTCGACGAGGAAGGCGTGCTGTTCGACAATTTCCGACTGGTCGAGCAAGGCCGATTCCGCGAGACAGAACTCGTCCACCTGCTGACCGACCATCGCTACCCTGCCCGCAATCCCGCCCAGAACGTTGCCGACCTCAAGGCACAGATCGCCGCCAACGAAAAGGGCGTCGCCGAGCTGCGCCGCATGGTCGAGCATTTCGGCCTCGACGTCGTCGAAGCCTATATGGGCCATGTCCAGGACAATGCGGCCGAAAGCGTGCGGCGCGTGCTCGACCGGCTGCCGGACAGTTCCGCCTATGCCTATGCCACCGATACCGGCCAGGTCATCAAGGTCAGCATCGCCATCGACCGCGGCAGGCGCCAGGCCACCGTCGACTTCACCGGCACCTCGCCGGTGATGAAGAACAATTTCAACGCGCCGGAGCCGGTGGCGCGGGCGGCCGTGCTTTACGCCTTCCGCGTCATGGTCGAGGACAACATCCCGATGAACGCTGGCTGCTTGCGGCCGATCACCATCGTCATCCCGGACGGCTCGATGCTCAAGCCGGCCTACCCTGCCGCCGTCGTCGCTGGCAATGTCGAGACCTCGCAGCACGTCACCAACGCGCTGTTCGGCGCCATGGGCGCCATGGCCAACGCGCAGGGCACGATGAACAACCTGACTTTCGGCAACGATCGCTACCAATACTACGAGACCATCTGCTCGGGCTCGCCGGCGGGGCGCATGAATGACGGCCGCGGCTTTGCCGGCACGTCCGGCGTACACACCCACATGACCAATTCGCGCCTGACCGACCCGGAAATCCTCGAATTGCGTTTCCCCGTGCTTTTGGAGGACTTCCGCATTCGCCAAGGCTCCGGCGGCAAGGGTCGCTGGAGCGCCGGCGATGGCACCCGCCGCTCGATCCGTTTCCTGGAGAAGATGGAGTGCGCGATCCTCTCCTCGCACCGCTCGCGCCCGCCGCAAGGCCTCGATGGCGGCGGCGACGGCGAAGTGGGCTCGACCAAGGTGCGCCGCCTCGACGGCCGCGTCGATGTGCTGAAAGCCTGCGACCAGACCGTGCTGGAGAAAGGCGAGGCGGTGATCGTGACGACGCCGACGCCGGGCGGCTATGGCGCGGGATGAAGCGCGTCGTCCCTAGTCCAGGTTGGTCTGGATCCACTTCGGCGACAGGTGGATGTCGAGCGTCTGCAGCCGCCCCGGCCCCAGATTGATGAAGCGGTGCGGCAGGGCGGCCGGTCCGAGCACGACGTCGCCGGCCTCCGCGTCGATCACCTCGTCGCCGACGAAAAAGCGCGCGCGGCCCTGCTGGACCACGAAGATTTCGTCATAGGGGTGGATGTGCAGCACCGGCCCCGTGCCGGGCTCATCGTTGCCATAGGTCAATATTGTGACCTCGGTCGGCAAGGTCTCGCCATTGACAGACCCGCGATAAGGACCCGGCAGCGCGGCGTCGAAAAGCCGGGCCTTCGCCGGTGAACGACCGTCCGGAACGACGGTCGTGGGGTCGAAATCGCGTCGAGTCATAAAAGTCTCCGATCTATGCCCCCGAAAAATGGACAAGCCGGCCGCCGAGCGCAAGCCGACTCCGCCGCGTCATGTGCCCGTCACCCCCGCGTCACCGCACTGTCATGCCGCTGCGCTACGCGCTTCGCCCAATGTAAACGGGGAATCGCCTTGCCATGTCGGACGTTTCTGCGGAACTGGTTTTCAGGCGCGGCAAGGAAGTGGGAAAGGCGGTCTACCAGAACCGCGCCCTCTCCAAGGCGGGCATTTCCGAGCGCCTGTTCGCGCTGCTGTTTTCCGGTCTCGTCTACCCGCAGATCTGGGAAGACCCCGATATCGACATCGAGGCGATGCAGCTCGGCGAAGGCCACCGCGTCGTCACCATCGCCTCGGGCGGCTGCAACATCCTGGCCTATCTCACGCGCTCGCCGGCGAAAATCGACGCCGTCGACCTCAACGCGGCCCATATCGCGCTGAACCGCATGAAGCTCACCGCCGTGCGTGATCTGCCGACGCAGGCCGATTTGTTCCGCTTCTTCGGCGCGGCCGGCGCCGAGCACAATTCCGCCGCCTATGACCGTTTCATCGCGCCCAATCTCGATCCGGTCAGCCGCCACTATTGGGAAAAGCGCAATTGGCGCGGTCGCCGCCGCATCGAGGTGTTCAATCGCAATTTCTACCGCACCGGCCTGCTCGGCCTGTTCATCGCCACCGGCCATCGCGCCGGCCGCCTGTTCGGCGTCGATCCGTCCGGCATCATGGCTGCCACCGATCTCGCCGAGCAGCGCCGCTTCTTCGACGAGAAGCTGGCGCCGGTCTTCGACAACAAGCTTTTGCGCTGGGCAACCTCGCGCAAGGCCTCGCTGTTCGGCCTGGGCATCCCGCCGGCGCAATACGATTCCCTCATCACCTCCGGCGATGGCTCGATGGCCTCGGTGCTGAAGGCGCGCCTCGAAAAGCTCGCTTGCGATTTCCCGCTGAAGGACAATTATTTCGCCTGGCAGGCTTTCGCGCGCCGCTATCCCAATCCGGGCGAGGCAGCCCTGCCAGCCTATCTGGAAAAGGAAAACCACGCGACGCTGAAGGCCAATGTCGACCGCGTCGGCATCCACCATGCCAACATGATCGAATTCCTGGCCGGCAAGGACGCCGGCACGGTCGACCGCTTCATCCTGCTCGACGCGCAGGACTGGATGACCGACGAGCAGCTCAACGCGCTGTGGACCGAGATCACCCGCGCCGCCTCGCCCGGCGCGCGCGTCATCTTCCGCACCGCCGCCGAGCCCAGCCTGCTGCCGGGCCGTGTCTCCGCCTCCCTGCTCGACCAGTGGCACTACGAGGACGAAGCCTCGCGCGACTATTCCGCCCGCGACCGCTCGGCGATCTATGGCGGCTTCCACCTCTACGTGAAGCGCGGCTGATGAGCACGCAGGAGCTTCCCGCCAATCATGCCGAACTGATGGACGGCGTCTATCGCTGGCAGCGCCACATCTATGACCTGACCCGCAAATATTATCTGCTCGGCCGCGACCGGCTGATCGCCGGTCTCGACGTGCCGGCCGGCGGCAGTGTGCTGGAACTCGGTTGCGGCACCGGCCGCAACCTTGTGCTGACCGCCCGACACTATCCTGACGCCCGTCTCTATGGCCTCGACATCTCAGCCGAGATGCTGGACAGCGCGCAGGCCGCGATCGTTCGCGACGGTATCGCCGGCCGCGCTGTTTTGGCCCGCGCGGATGCCACCGACTTCGATCCCCAGGCGCTGTTCGGCGTCGCGCATTTCGACCGCGTCTTCGTGTCCTATTCGCTGTCGATGATCCCCAGTTGGGAAAAGACCGTGGCCGCCGGGCTTGCCGCGCTGGCACCCGGCGGATCGCTGCATGTCGTCGATTTCGGCCAGCAGGAAAAGCTGCCCGGCTGGTTCCGCTCGCTGCTTCAGGCGTGGCTGCGGAAATTCCACGTCAGTCCGCGTGAATCGCTGCACGAAGTGCTTGAATCGGAATCCGCCAAAGCCGGCGCAAGCCTTTCATTCGAAAGACTTTATCGCGGCTACGCATGGCTGGCGATAGCCCGACGCTGACCCCTTTTTCCCTCGCGGGAGAAGGAAACAGCGCCCTTACTTCAGCACCTTTGCCAGCGCCGCCGTCAGGTTCTGCGGCCGGTAGCCGAGCTTGAACGGCGTCAGCCCCAGCCGCACGACGACCAGCTTCTGCGACGGCACGACCGCGACGGTCTGTCCGTCATGCCCTTCGAGCCAATAGGTGTCCGCCGGCACGCCGGCCCGGGCGGTAGCGCCGGGGTCGTTCTCGTTGCCGGGCGCCTCGATCCACAATTGGCCTCGCGTATAGACATTCTTGGAGGCTGGCGCCGGCTCGCGCATCCACGATACGAAGCCGTCGGGGAGGATCTGCTGGCCGTTCCAGGCGCCGTCCTGCAACAGGAACTGGCCGAAGCGTGCCCAGTCACGCGCCGTGGCGTAAAGATAGGACGAGCCGACGAAGGTTCCGTGCTGGTCTGTCTCCAGCACCGCGCTGTTCATGCCGATCGGCTGGAACAGCTTCTGGCGCGGCCATGCCAGCGCCTGCTTCGGGTCGGCGAAGGTGTTTTGCCAGATGCGCGACAGCATCACCGCCGTGCCGCTCGAATAGGAATAGACCTTGCCGGGCTCTCCCGTCAGCGGCTTGTTGGAGGCGAAATCGGCCATGTTGCCTTGCTGGTAGAGCATGCGTGTCACGTCGGTGACCGCGCCATAGTCTTCGTTGAACTCCAGCCCGCTCGACATTGCCATCATGTCGGCCAGCGTGACCGCGGCACGCTTGTCGGCCTTCCAGTCGGCGAACAGGCCCTGGTCGGTGATGGCAAGCTTGCCTTCCTTGACCAGCGTGCCGACGATCGCGGCGTTGACCGATTTGGTCATCGACCAGCCGAGCAGCGGCGTGTTTTCGGAGAAACCGGCACCGTAGCGCTCGCCGAGGATGCGGCCGTTCTGGGCCACCACGACGGCGCGCATGCCCGGACCGGTCAGACCCGCATCGTCAAGGATTTTCGCAATCTCCGGGTTTTGCGAGGGCTCGACACGGCCGCCTTCCGGCCACAGCGCGTCGGCCACCGTCGGCGGCGTGACGATATCGGTGCTGATTGCCTTGGCTGCAGCCACATTGCCGTCGGGCACGTCGGTGCAGCCGAGCCCCGGACGCAGCACCGCCGTCCCCTTGCCGAAGATACCAAGCAGGCCGGCGCTGACCGTGCCGCCGCTCTTGTCGACATTCAGCATCATCAGCTTGAGGATCGGATGACCCGGCGCCTGCACGTCCACCGCCAGAACCTGCCCGGCATCGCGCCCGGCCAGGAAGACGTTCGAGCAGACGATCTTGGCCGTGTAGTTGGCGGCGACCCGGATCAAGACCGGCGGCGCGATCCACAGCCAGACCGCCCCGCCGATAACGGCGACGACGATCAGCCAGAGCAGCCATTTGAAAATCTTGCCGATGACACGCATGCCCTGCCTCCCAACAGTCGGTGCCGCAATCTGCCGCGATTGGCACCAAGATCGCAACAGCGGATGTCGCCGCGCTAATTTCCCTTAGGGAAAGCAGGCTTGTCAGGCTTAACTCCCTCCCCTGCGATGGGACCGCGACCCATTGCACTTCGCCTGGCATCAACCGATTATCAACCATGTTGGGCGATGACAGAGGGATGTGTTGCGGCCAGGTGGGCACGCCGCAACCGGCTAAGGACCGGCAGAACGACCCATCCGCAACCGGCGGCCTCCGGTCTGGACCTGAATATCGGATGCGCCGTCTCGCGATCGCCTTTTCCCTGCTGGCGCTTTCCGCCTGTTCTACGGTCGACACGCTTAGCCCGGTGGCGTCCGGCTCGGGCTCCAGTTCCGGCGCCGGCTCCGTGGTCGTGCGGGCACCCCGCTTCGCCGATTCCAACCCGCATGAATGGGACAGTGGCGCGCCCTGGAACTATGCCGTCCACGGCACCGACGTGTCCAAATACCAGACATCCGTCGACTGGCCGAAGGCGAGAGCCAACGGCGTTTCCTTCGCCTTTATCAAGGCGACGGAGGGCGGCGACCGCGTCGACGACATGTTCGCAGAGCATTGGCGCAGCACGAAAGCAGCGGGTGTTCCCCGCGCGGCCTACCATTTCTACTATTTCTGCCGCCCGGCGGCCGAACAAGCGCGCTGGTTCATCGAGAACGTGCCGAACGAGCGCTCCTCGATGCCGCCCGTGCTCGACATGGAATGGAACCCGCAATCGCCGACCTGCAAGCTGCGTCCGCCTGCCGAGACGGTGCGTTCGGAGATGACCATCTTCCTGCAGATGGTCGAGAAGCACTACGGCAAGAAGCCGATCATCTACACCTCCGTCGACTTCTTCGACGACAACAACCTGTCGACCTTCCGCGGCTATCCCTACTGGCTGCGCTCGGTCGCCGGCCATCCCACCAAGAAATACGGAAGCCACCCCTTCACCTTCTGGCAATACACCGGAACCGGGGTCATTCCAGGCATGAAGGGCGATGCCGACATCAACGTTTTCAACGGTACCGAGGCCGCCTGGAACAAGTGGCTGCGTCAGAACACCCGTTGACAGGGCGGCCCTCGCCTGCTTTTCGACACTGACCGCGCAGGCCATTTGCGCCGCGCCACGTAATCAGTCCGAAAGGAAGACCATGCGACTGCGCTCCCAGCTCATTGCTGCGCTGCTGCCGGTATTGGTGGCAGCTCCCGCCATGGCGCAGGAATCCGCGCCCACGCAACAGCAGGTTACCCCCGCTGCCGGCGTCCAGCCCGATGCCGGCGCCGGCGCACAGTTTGACCCGACTGCAGCACCTTGCGGCGGCGACTTCGATGCCTGGAAGCAGGGCATCACCGAGGAGGCCAAGGCCGCCGGCGTCGGCGCCGCCGGCCTCGAGGCGCTCGAGGATTCGCGCATCGACACCCGCGTCCTGGCGCGCGACCGCTCGCAAGGCGTGTTCTCGCAGACCTTCACCCAGTTCTCCGGCCGCATGATCTCGGCCTACCGGCTGAAGCAAGGCGCCGCGATGATGCAGAAATACGGCTCGGTCTTCGCCCGCGCCCAGCAGGAATTCGGCGTGCAGCCGGCCATCGTCACCGCATTCTGGGCGCTGGAGACCGATTTCGGCGCCGTCCAGGGCGATTTCGGCACGCTGAACGCGCTGGTCACGCTGTCGCATGACTGCCGCCGCCCGGCCACCTTCCGTCGCCAGATCGTGCCGCTGCTCAAGCTGATCGACCGCGGCGACCTGCCCGCCGACGTCAAGGGCGCCTGGGCCGGTGAGATCGGCCAGACCCAGATGCTGCCGATCGACTATCTGGAAGACAGCGTCGATGGCGACGGCGACGGCAAGGTCGACCTGCGCAACAGCGCGCCCGACGTCATCATGACCACCGCCAAGAAGCTCGAGATCAAGGGCTGGAAGCGCGATCAACCCTGGGTGCAGGAAGTGCGCGTGCCCGACACCTTGCCCTGGGAACAGACGGCGCGCACCAACAAGATGCTGATCAGCCAGTGGAACGCATGGGGCCTCACCAATCCCGACGGCTCGCCGCTCAAGGACAACGGACTGAAGGCCGGCCTGGCGTTACCGATGGGCCGCAAGGGCCCCGCCTTCCTGACCTACGAGAACTTCGACGTTTATATCGAGTGGAACCAGTCCTTCACCTATGCGCTGACCGCCGCCGTTCTGGCGACCCGCTTTGCCGGCGCCCCGGCCTATGACCCGCGCGATCCCGAGCCCGGCCTCAGCATGGACCAGATGAAGGAGCTGCAGAACAAACTGGAAGCCAAGGGCTACGACGTCGGCAAGGTCGACGGCATCCTCGGCACCAACACGCGCGATGCCGTGCGCAAGGAGCAGATCAGGCTCGGCATTCCAGCCGACGGCTGGCCGACGCCGGACCTGCTCGCGAAGCTCTCGTCGTAGCTATTTGGCTTCGGTGCAGGTCACCGGTTTCTGCGGGTTCTGCATCAGGTCGGTGAAGGTCGCTTCCTTGCCCTTGGTCCACCACTCGTATTGCTGCCCGACATAGCGCGCGCCGGAACCGCTGATCACCGAAACGGTGACGACGGTGGTCTTGCCGAGATCCAGCACGGCGAACTGGTTGGCGCTGGTGTTGATGTAGGTGACCGTCATTTTGCGCCCGGGGCAGGTGTAGGTCGCTTTTGTGGTCTGAGGTTTTTCCTTCCCCGGCAGCTTGATCGCCACGGTCGTCGCCGATGCGACGACAGTCATCGCCAGCAGCGAGCCTGCGAGAAATGCAATGCCTTTCACGGTCGATCTCCCAATAGGTTGAACCCTCGAACTCAATCCGCCATCGTCTCCAGACTGGCGAAGCCCTGCGGCGCCTCGCCCTCGTCGAAGGGCGTCGTCACTTCCACGAAGGTGTCTGGATAAAAGCCGTTGAAGCGGGTGCGCAGCGACAGCGAATAGGCGCCGATATGGCCGATCTCGATCCAGTCGCCGGTATCCACCGTTTCCGGCAGCCAGAACGGCCGCGACAGGATGTCGACGGAATCGCAGGTCGCCCCGCACACCTTGAACGGCACGATGTTCTTTTCCGAGCCGTTGCGCGAGCGGATCGCGGGATCGGGGATGAAACGCGCCGGCAGCGTGATCTTGCCGGTCCACGAATCCGACAGTGACGCCCAGATGCCGTCATTGATGTAGAGCCGCCTGCCCTTGCGCAGCAACACACGCACGATCAGCGACAGGCAGCGCGCCACGATCACCCGGCCGGGTTCGGCCACCAGCGGCATCTGGTCAAAACCGTATTCCTTGAGATCGCCGGACAGCCTGGACATGATCTGGCCGAGCGACGGCATTTCGACATGCTTGCGGTTCGGGTCGTGGCCATATTCGGCCGGGAAGCCGCCGCCGACATCGAGCCCGGCGAGATCGAAGGAGAGCCGGTTGCGCACCCAGTCGGCCGAGGCGAGTGCCCGCTCATAGGTGTCGGGGTCCTCGATCTGGCTGCCGACATGGAAGCACAGCCCGACCTTGTAGCCGGTGCGCGCCAGCCGCTCCGCCAGTTCCACCGCGTTGGCCGGCCCGGCGCCGAACTTCTTCGACAGCTCATAGGCGGCGTGGCCCTTGGTCTGGACACGGACAAAGACGGTGATCGCACCGGGGTCGATGTCGAGCGCGCGCACCACCCGCGTCAGCTTGGTGATCTCGTCCTCATGGTCGACGGCGATGACGCGGATGCCGTATTTCTCCAGCGCCAGCTTGATGTCCGACTGCGCCTTGATCGGGTGCATGTAGAGCATTTCCGCATCCGGCGAGATGGCGCGCACGGCGGCGAATTCACCTGGAGACGCCACGTCGAAGGCGGTAACGCCTGCCTCGGCCAGCGCTTTCAGCACGATCTGCTCGCCATTGGTCTTGACCGCATAGGCGGTCTTGCCCGGAAACATCTGCATGAATTGCCGGGCATCGTCCTTCAGCACCTGAGGGCGGAAGCAATAGATCGGATCGTCGGGGCGGAGCGCGAGGGCTGCCTCGCGGGCGTTTTCGAATCGCTGCATGGGGCGAATCCCTGTTCTCGGTGCGTAATTATTTCACGCTAGCCGGGAAAGAAAACACTTCCATGTCTGTTCGCTTCATTACTGATCCAGCAAAAGGAATTGGCAGGAATAAAGCCGCCGACGGCAGGATTCGGGTGGCCGCGAGCCTAAGAGCGGCTAATCTTGCCCGACAGCAACGCGCTGCACGGGAGGGAACCGCCAGCCATGAGCACCGCAACGACACAGACCGTTTCCACCGGGCCGATGAGCGCGAGGGACTGGGGCCAGCTTCTGCTGCTCGGCGCCATCTGGGGCGGCTCGTTCTTTTTCGCCCGCATCGCGGTAGCGGAAATGCACCCGCTGGTGCTGGTGTTGTTTCGCGTGGCGATCGCGGCGGCCGCACTGCATGTCTTCCTCCTCCTGCGCGGCCCCTCCTTCCAGCTGGCGCTGCCCCATGCCGGCCTGTTCTTCCTGCTGGCGCTCACCAACAACGTCATCCCCTTCGCGCTGATCTTCGCCGGCCAGACCCAGCTCGGCGCAGGTATAGCCTCGGTGCTCAACGCGACGACGCCGTTCTGGACGTTGATCGTCGCCAATGCGATGACCACCGACGAGAAACTGTCCGTGAACAAGCTCGCCGGCATCGGCCTCGGCATCGCCGGCACCGCCGTCATGGTCGGCCCGGGCGTACTGGCGGGCCTTGGCGGACCGGTCTGGCCGAAATTCGCGCTGATCGGTGCCTCGCTCTCCTATGCCTTCGCACTGATGGTGGCGCGGCGGCTGAAGAGCGTACCGCCGCCGGTGTTGGCGACTGGCCAGTTGACCGCCTCCACCATCATCATGATCCCGGTTGCGCTGCTTGCCGTCGGACCGGGCGGCTTGTTCGTGGCGAGCACGCCGGTGTGGACTGCTGTGTTCGGCCTGGCATTGTTGTCCACCGCCTTCGCCTACATCCTTTATTTCAACCTGGTCGCCTCCGCCGGAGCTACCAACGCGTCGCTGGTGACGCTGATCGTGCCGGTCAGCGCCATCCTGCTTGGCATCGCTTTCCTGGGCGAGCGCATCGAGCTGCTCGAGCTTATCGGGATGGTGCTGATCGGGCTTGGCCTGGTCACCATAGACGGGCGTCTTTTCGCCCGTCGCTGACACCTTTCAGACACAATTTATGCACAGCCGGCTCACCGCTGTTTCGCCAAGGAATTCAAGGCATAGGGGCAAGAGACAGGTCGAATTTTCTAAAGGCTTGTCGCATTGCAGCACATTTTCTTCTTGTGTGTTGCCTGATTGCCTCTAGACTCTGGCCATAGTTTTCCAAGAGGAGGCTATGTCATGGGACTAACGAGGCCACTCAACGCATTGATGATTTGTGCTGCGTTTGCATTCATTGGCGCCCTCATTGTGGGCGTTCTTCCATAAAGCCGCGAAAGCGGGGGAAAGCAGCACCTGATAGTTCAAATCATTGAAAAGGCCGGGGAAACCCGGCCTTTTTCCATTCTGGGACTTTGTAGGAACTCCTGCCCCGCTTATAGTACCGGCGACCCCGGGGGGTAGGAAGACGAGCGATGCGGATCGACGAACCCAGCACCCGCGACGATTTCCCGATGCTTGCCGTCGCCTCCAGCGCGGAGTGGCGCGCTTGGCTGGAAACCAATGGGCGCACCGCCCGAGGCGTGAGCCTCCTCATCCGTCACAAGACCAGCGAGGCGCCGGGCATCCACTTCCATCAGGCGATCGAGGATGCGCTCTGCTACGGCTGGGCCGACGGCCGGGCTTCGCGGCGCGACACCGACAGTTTCCACCTCACCTTTTCGCCGCGTCCGGTCGACGGCGTCTGGGACAGGATCAGCCGCGAACGCGCCGAAAGCCTGATCGACAGGGGCCTGATGCGGGAGCCCGGCCTTGCCGCCATACGCCTGGCCAGAAGCGCCGGCAACTGGGAGACAGCGGCCGGCGCCTTCCCGGCCAGCCTGCCGGTCGATCTGCGGCAGGAGTTCGACAAGAACCGCGCCGCCTACCGCAATTTCGAACGGCTGCCGACACCGTCCAGGCGGCTAATCCTCGACTGGATCAGCCGGGCCGGGCAGCAGCAGACGCGACAGCGCCGCATCGAGCAGGCAGTCGCGATGGCGGAGGGTGTGGCTGGAAACACTGGCACATCCGCCTCCTCCTGAACGACCACGCCGACACCGTCGTCATCCCGGAAGCCGAAGCGCAGCGAAGGCTATCCGGGACCCATTGGCCGCATCGTCGTCGAGAGCGGCCCGGTCCTCGCTTAGTCTGCCCGCACTTCCGCACTGGTGCCGTGCACTCCGCCGATGTCACGGCGAAATTTGAACCCGGCCGCGCTGCTCAATAGGTTCTCGGTCGGCGCTCGGCTCCGCCTCGCTTGCCCGGAATGACGCGCGTGTAACTCAGGCGGCGGCCGGTCCCGCCTTGGCAACCGTTGCCGTGTGGCTTGCCGGCACCGCAGCTTCCGCAGCCGGCTGGTGCGCGCGGATGCCGATCATGTGGCAGATGGCGAAGACGAGGTCGGCGCGGTTCATCGTGTAGAAATGGAAGTCGCCGACGCCACGCTCGACAAGATCGAGCACCTGCTCGGCCGCTACGGCGGAAGCGACCAGCGCATGGGTCTGCGGGTCGTTGTCCAGCCCTTCGAAACGCTCGGCCAGCCAGGCTGGCACATGGGCGCCGGCGCGCGTGGCGAAGTTCGCCACCTGCCGGAAACTGTGCACCGGCTGAATGCCCGGCACGATCGGGATGTAGATACCGGCGCGGCGCACACGCTCGACGTAACGTTCGTAGAGATCGTTGTCGAAGAAGAACTGGGTGATCGCCCGCTTGGCGCCATTGTCCACCTTGCGCTTCAGCATTTCGATGTCGGTGGCGAAGTCTGGGCTCTCCGGATGCTTTTCCGGATAAGCGGCGACCGAAATGTCGAAATCGGCGATCCCCTTCAGGCCCGCCACCAGTTCGGCGCCGTTCTGATAGCCGCCGGGATGCGGCGTATAGGCCTGGCCAACGCCGGAGGCCGGATCGCCGCGCAGCGCGACGAAACGCTTGATGCCGGTGGCGGAAAAATCGCGGATCACCGCGTCCACCTCCTCGCGCGTCGCACCGACGCAGGTGAGATGCGCCGCCGCCGGAACGCCGGTTTCGGTGAGGATACGACGCACCGTGCGTGCCGTGCGTTCGCGTGTCGAGCCGCCGGCGCCATAGGTGACGGAGACGAAGTTCGGCCTCAGCGGTTCCAGCCGCTTGACCGTCTCCCACAGCCTGGCTTCCATCTCGTCGGTCTTCGGCGGGAAGAACTCGAACGAAACCCGGATCTTGTCGCCGATGTCGGGGCGGCGGGAAAGGCGGAACTGGTTCATCAGGCGATTTCCCGCACGGATTGGGTTTCGGGGATGGGATCGGCGATCAGCAGGCGCCGGTCGCGACCGAGCCACAATTTGACGGTGAGCTTGGCGTCGGAGCCGCCGCGCGGTTCGAAATCCTGGCTCTCCTCAAGATCGAGACCGGCTTCGGTGAACCATTCGGCGATCTGCCGGTCTGAGAAGCCGAGGCGCTGATGCGCATGCTCGTCGCGCAGGAACTCCAGCGCGTGCGCGGCGAAATCGACGATGATCAACCGCCCGGACGGGCGCAGCAGCCGCGCCGCGGCGCGAATGGCGGCCGCCGGATCGTCAAGATAATGCAGCACCTGATGGATGGTGATCAGGTCGAAAGAATCGCGTTCCACCGGTGGCGAAAGGATATCGCCTTGGCGCACCTGCGCATGCGCCACGCCGGCCTTGTCGAGATTGGCGCGGGCCACCGCCAGCATCTCACGCGACATATCGATGCCGACGCCACGCCGGTAGAGCGGCGCGAAAATTTCGAGCAGGCGGCCGGTGCCGGTGCCGAGATCGAGCATCGACTGGAACGGCCGCTTGCCGACCAGTTTGAGCAAAGCCGCCTCGACCGCGCGCTCCGGCACGTGCAGCGAACGGATTTCGTCCCAGCTCGCGGCGTTGGTGGAGAAATATTCGGCAGCGCGGTCCTGGCGCTTGCGTTTGACCGTCGCCAGCCGCTCAAGATCGCGCTCGCCTTGCGGATCGTCGGCGCGGATGCCGCCAATCAGCCTGAGCACGAAGTCGCGTGCATTGTCGAGGTCGGAGAGGCGGAAGAAGGCCCAGGACCCTTCCTGGTAACGACCGATCAACCCGGCATCGAGCAGCAATTTGAGATGGCGCGAGACACGCGGTTGCGACTGACCAAGGATTTCGGTGAGGTCGGAAACCGTGAGGTCGCCGCGCGCCAAAAGCGCCAGAATGCGCAACCGGCTGGATTCGGCCGCCGCCTTCAATGTATCTACCATCGTGTCGAGTGCGACATGCATGATCGAAGTCTCGCGCAAAAGATATAAACATATGTTTATGTCAATTTCGCAAGCCTTGCAATTGGCAATGTCGCGTCACGACCAGAAAATGGCGCAGCCCTTTTGCGCGGGGGACGATCGATGTTTGAGATGCGCGACGGAGAGGTACGACTAGCCGACGATCCGGCCATGCTGGACCCGGACGGTCATCTCGTCTTCATCGGCCGCGTTCTGTCGCCCTGGATGGCGCGGGAGGACTGTCCGAAGAACATGCGCGCCGCGAGAGAGACCAGCCAGCCGGCGGCATTGCTGATCGACGAGCCTTATCGCCCCGGCCTGACCGGATTGGAGCGCGCCAACCATATCCATGTGCTGACCTGGATGCACCACGCGCCGCGGAATCTGATTGTGCAGAAACCACGCCATGCTACGGAAGCCAAAGGCGTTTTCGCGCTGCGGTCGCCGGCCCGGCCGAACCCCGTCGGCCTGCATTCGGTGCGGCTTGTCTCGCTCGATATCGCGGCGGGCAGACTGGAGATCGAGACCATCGACGCGCTAGACGGCACGCCGATCATCGACATCAAGCCTTATTTTCCCTCGGTCGATGTTTTGGCCGACGCACTGATGCCGGACCGGGGTGAGCGATGACCGCGCCGACCGGCCGCCGCCGCGCCATCGCCAAGGCGCTCACCGCACTTTTGCCGCTGGCGCCTTATGCCGACATGGAGCGCATCCGCACCGACGCCGGCGCCGTGCATATGAAGACCTTGCCGCCAGGCATCGCGGTGTGGCTGGCGACGATTGCCCATGTCCGCCACCAGCACACCGATTACGAGAAGCTGCTGGCGGAAGGCTATGACCGCGACTCGGCGCGTTTCTTTGTCGTCGGCCAGACCAACGAGGTGCTGACACGCTGGCGCGCCACCCGCCTGCTCGACCCGGATGACGACGAAGACTAGGCTCAGATCGCCGTAAAGGCGTTGTCGACGAACAGGTGCGCGCCGTTGACGAAGCTCGATTCGTCGCTGGCCAGGAACAGCGCCGCCTTCGCCACCTCCTCCGGTTCGCCGATGCGGCCCTGCTGGGCGGCAATCGCCGCCTCGGAGACATCGACGCCGAGCCGCTGCAATTCCGCAACTTCACGCAAGCCGTGCGGCGTGCGGATGAAGCCGGGGCAGACAGCGTTGCAGCGGATGTTCCTGTCGCGGAACTCGACGGCGATTGCGCGCGCGAACATGTGGCAGGCGCCCTTGGTGGTGTCGTAGAGCACCTCCATCGGCGTCGCCGCCACCGCCGAAATGGACGAGGTGCAGACGATGGAGCCGCCGCCGGCCGCGATCATGCCCGGCAGCACCGCGCGCGTCATCAGGAACATCGAGCGCACGTTGACGGCATGCAGCCAATCCCATTCCGTCACCGTGGTGTCCAGGAACGGCTTGATGACGATGGTGCCGGCATGGTTGAACAGCACGGTCGCCGCCCCAAGAGTTTCCGCCGCCGCCTTCACCGCCGCTTCGACCTGGGCCTCGTCCGAGACATCGGCGGTGAAATAGGCGGCCTCGCCGCCGGCCGCCTCGATCTCGGCAACGGCGGCCGCCGAGGCTTCCGCGTTGCGGTCGACGATCGCCACCTTCGCGCCTTCTGCCGCGAAGAGGCGCGAGGCAGCGCCGCCCATGCCCGTCGCACCGCCCGAGACGATCGCCACCTTACCTTGCAGTCTTCCAGTCATGTTCTTGTCCCTGCTGTTATTTTTCTTGCCGGCCTGACTGCTTCTCATTCAGCCGGCTGACCGCGCATGCCGCCCGACACGGCGAATTCCTCCTCCGGCGACAGCACCAGGCGGTGCCGGCGATAGAAGCCGAAATAGGCAAGCCCGACGGCGTACCAGACGGCAGCCGCGATCGCCGCCCAGCGATAGAGCGGATCGAAGAACTGATAGGCCAGCGTGACCACGCAGATGAAGATCGTGGCATAGGCGCCGAAGCGGCCGAACGGGCTGATGAAGGGCCGCTCGATCGCGGCGTAGGTTGTGCGCAGCCGCAGGAAAGCAATGCTCTGCATCACATAGGAGACCATGCCGGCAAAGACGATCATCGAGACCAGGAACCCGCCCATGAAGGCGACATTGTGCCGGCCGCCCAGGAACCAGACGAGCAGCAGCATGAACAAGGCAAGGCCCGAACCCGCTGCCAACGCGATGTTGGGCGTCTTGGTGCGGGGATTGGTCACCGACAGGGCGGTCGGCAGATAACCGGCACGCGACAGCGAATAGATGTTGCGACCGGAAGCGAATGAACCGGCGAAGAAGGAAGCGGCCAGCCCCAGCACCGCCACCGAGGCCAGAAGCTTTGCCCAACCGTCGCCGAAGATGGTGCGGAAACCATCGAGCAGCGGTTCGCCCGAAGTGCCCATGGCATGCGCGCCATGCGGAATGGACGCGCTGAAGAACAAAACGCCGAGCGCCAGCGCGGCCAGCGTGAGGATCGACAGGATCAGCGCGCGCGGCATGTCGCGCTTCGGGTTCTTCGCCTCCTCGGCGGTGAGCGGCAGTTGCTCGACCGCCAGGAACATATAGACCGCGAACGGCAGCGACAGCATCACGCCGGTGAAGCCAAACGGTAACCACGGCCCATTGCCTTCCGGCAACAGCGCCGAGCCCTGCGGACCCGCGGCTATGTTCAGGGCGTAGCGGGCGAAGTCGAGATGCGGGATGGCCACGACGAAGAAGAACAGCAGGACGGCGATCGCGGCGACAGTGATGTAGATGACGACCCGCATCGACAGCTCCAGCCCGCGCAGCGACAGCCCCAGCATCACCGCATAGCCACCCGCCCACCACAGCGGCAGCGCGCTGTCGGGCGTGCCGAAGATGGCAGCGAGATAGGAGCTCATGAAAAACATGTTGGCGGCGGGCGCCAGCACGAATTCGATGTTTTCGGCAAGGCCGGTGGTGAAGCCGCCCCAGGGGCCCAGGGCCGTACGCGAGAAGGAATAGGCGCCGCCGGTATGCGGCAGTGCCGCGCTCATCTCGCCGATCGAACAGCACAGGCACACATACATGAAGCCGATGATCAGCGCCGCCAATAGAAGGCCGCCGAAGCCGCCCTGCGAGAAGCCGATGTTCCAGCCCGAATATTCGCCGGCGATGACGGCGCCCACGCCCATCATCCAGAGCGAAAACAGCCCGGCATGCCGTTGCAACTGGCGTTGCTCGAAATAACTCTGATCGACCGCCTGGTATGTGACGCCGGCTGTCCGCCCGTCGGTGCGTTTGCTCATCCCTATCCCCTCCTTCACGGAGGATCGGCGCCAATCGGTGTCGATTGGTCCTAGCCCTCCCATGCTTATCCGGCATAGTTTCAGCGCCGCGCGCGGGACGAAATATCCCCAAAGGGGTATGGCTTGAGGGATAGGCTGGGTTATGCAGGCTGACGATCCGTCGGACAGGGAGGTTCGATGGGAATGAACGGTCAAACCGCGCTGGCGGCCTGGCACACGGCCACGCCCGACCTGGTGGCGCTTATCGGCAAGCAAGGCTTTGCCGAACGTCTGGACGCGGCGCTGCGCGCCGTCGCGCCCTTCGATCTGTCCTGCATCTTCGCCTATCCGGGCCGCGACCGCCCTCGCCTCCTGCATGACGGGCTGGGCGACATCTCCTCCTCGCAGATCATGCGCAACTATCTCGACGGCACCTATCTCCTCGATGCCGTCTATTCCGCCTGCCTGCGTCGGGCACCACCGGGCCTGCACCGCCTGGTCGATCTCGCGCCCGATGCCTTCTTCGAAGCCGAATATTACAACTCGCCGGACGTCCACCCCTGCATCTCGATGGAATCGGGTTCGCTGAGCGAGGAGATCGTCTTCCTGACGCCGTTGCAGCCGGGCTTTTATCTCGCCTATTCGCTGCTGCGGGCGAATTCGAGCGCCACATTCTCCGGCGCCGACTTCGAGCGCCTCCGGCAGACTGCCCCATTGGTGGCAATGCTGATCAATCGCCATTGGGAACAGCTGGCGCCGGCCGCCGCGACCGAAGCAGACCAGCCGCACGACACCGACGATGTCGAGCGTGCCTTCGCGACCTTTGTCCCGTCGCGGCTGACACGCCGCGAGCAGACCATCGTCAGCCTGGTGCTGCGCGGCCATTCCTCGATGTCGATCGGCCGCATTCTCGGCATCGCCGAAGGCACGGTGAAGATCCATCGCAAGAACATCTACGCCAAGCTGGACATTTCCAGCCAGACCGAGCTTTTCAACCTGTTCATCAAACATCTTTTGAGCGAACGCTGAACGCTGGTCGGCGCTCAAGGAAATGCAATGACCAAGGACACACCCGCTGCCCGCGGACGTGGCCCGTCATTTTGACGGAAATGGCGCATCGTTCGCGGGCATTCTCCGTCCGAATATGCCGACAGCCGGAGGAAAGATCATGGACAAGACCGCAAGCCCCCTGCCCGCCATCGAGAGCCGGCATGTCGACCCGCACGCCTATCCAGCCGGCGTCGCCTTCCTCGACGGGCAATACCTGCCGATGTCGCAGGCCAAGATTTCAGTGCTGGACTGGGGTTTCCTGCATTCCGACGCCACCTACGACACCGTTCATGTCTGGAATGGCCGTTTCTTCCGCTTGGATCTGCATATCGAACGTTTCTTCGGCGGGCTGGAGCGGCTGCGTATGTCGATCCCGTTCAGCCGCGAGCAGGTATCGGAAATCCTGCAAAATTGCGTGGCACTGTCCGGCCACCGGGCAGCTTACGTCGAGATGCTTTGCACGCGCGGCGCTTCGCCTACCTTCAGCCGCGACCCGCGCGACGCCATCAACCGCTTCATGGCCTTCGCCGTGCCCTTCGGCTCGGTCGCCAATGCCGAGCAGCGTCAGCGCGGCCTCCACGTGGCGATCAGCGACCGCATCCGCATCCCGCCGGCCTCGGTCGACCCGGCGATCAAGAACTATCATTGGCTGGATCTCGTGCGCGGCCTCTATGACGCCTATGACCGCAACGCCGAGACCGCGCTGCTGCTCGATTTCAACGGCAATGTCGCCGAAGGTCCCGGCTTCAACGTCTTCGCGGTCAAGAACGGCAGGTTGACCACTCCCGCCATCGGCGTGCTGGCTGGCATCACCCGGCGTACCGTGTTCGACCTTTGCGCCGAACTCGGGCTGGACTGCACGGCGGCCGATGTCTCCGTGCCCGCTTTGAAGGAGGCCGACGAAGTCTTCATCACCTCGACCGCCGGCGGAATCATGCCGGTGACGATAATCGACGGCGCGGCTGTCGCCGACGGCAAGATAGGGCCGGTCACGAAGCGGCTCGAAAAGCTCTATTGGGACAAACATGAGGACCCGGCCTGGTCGAGCCCGGTGCATTACGGCTAGGCCGCGCCTTGCCGGCCACAGCCGTTTCTGCTGCCCTCACGCGTCTTCAGTTGGGAGTGGTTCCGCAAGGACGGCACGAAGCTGCGTTCCGGCCATTTCAGCAGCGGCACGCAGGTTGGCGAATGGACCAACTATGACAAGGCGGGCAGGTCTAAAAGGTCACCACGATAAAGGCCAAGCCGCAGGGATAAAGCTAGGTGCTTCTGCGCCCTCCTCCGACCAGCCAGCCGATCAAGGCACGCAGTTCCACCGTTTGTTCGGCGGCATCGAAGCCGGTATTGCCGGAAGCGAGGAAGGAAGCATCGAAAAGATGCTGCACCCAGGCGGCGGCACGCTCCGGCGCGAAAGCGAGCCTGGTGCCGCGTTCGGCCATGCGCCGCAGAAGGACGGTCACTGTCCGCCTCGCCCGCTCCTCGTCTTCCACCACCATCCTGGCGAATTCCTCGTCACGGCCGACCTGCAGAAGCGCCACCGCCATCAATCCGGGGGTCAGCGGATTGGCGAGATCGTCGAACAGGCATTGCAGGACGCGGTCGAAGCCGGCCTCCGGGTCTTTCTCGGCCTCGGCCTCCTCGTAGATCGCCACCATGCGCTCGAATGCATCGCCGAACAGGCCGTGCACGATATCGCGCTTGGTCGGGAAATAGTGGAACAGCGTGCCGGAGCCGATGCCGGCGCGGCGGCAGATCGAGGCGGTCGAGGTGCCGTCGACGCCGTTGGCCGCAAACTCCTCGGCTGCCGCGACAAGGATACCGGCGCGCTTTTGCGCATGTTTTTCAGGATCGACGGTTCGCATCGGCCAGTCTCGGCTGCTTGACAGGTTTCGGCATCTCGATCATTAATAGAGCATACACTCCATTAATATCCAAGGGCCGTTCGTGATGTCCCCCATGCCGGACGCATTGTCAAAGCCGCCATTCGCCGGACGGCTCGGCGCGATGGTCTTCCTGTTCTTCCTGTCGCCGGTCTGCGCCGAATATCTGATCGGCTATGCCGAAAGCACGAACCACCCGCTTGAGATGCTGGGCGGCCTTCTCATTCTTGGACCGCTCTATGGTTCGGTTGCGCTGCTCATCCGCGAAATCACCCGCCGCACCGGGCGCGGCTGGCCGACGATCCTGCTTTTGGCAACGGCGTTCGGACTGATACAGGCCGGACTGATCGACCAGAGCCTCTTCAATCCGCATTACGGCGTCGATCTCAACATCCCCTATTGGGATGAGGAACGATTGCCGACCGCGCTCGATCATCTTGGTATCAGTGCCAATCTGGCGCTTAATTTTATCGGCGGTCACGTCATCTGGAGCTTCGCGGTTCCCATCGCCGTGGTGGAATCCTGTGTGCCGCGCATCGCCGACAGGCCCTGGCTGGGGCGCGTCGGCGTCCTGCTGATGGTTTCGCTCTATCTGGTGGGCGCTGCCTTCATCTTCGACGATAATTTCAGGATCACGGGTTTCGTCGTCACCAAGGCGCAGTTCGTTGCGACGGCCGCCTGCGCGCTGCTTCTGTGCATGGCCGCATTCCTGGTTCCTGTCAGAACCCTGAAGCAGGCCGGTCCGGTTCCGGCGCCGTGGCTAGTCGCCACCCTGATGTTTGCCGTGTTCGGCTTCCAGGCGCTGTCCGCGTCGGACTGGGCCAGTGTGTCCTTCTCGGTGTTGGTGGGTATCGGCAGCGGCGCGTTGCTGGTGATGTGGTCGCGCCGCACCGGCTGGAAGAAACCGCATGTCCTGGCGGTGGCCGCAGCGGCCTTGATCGCCAATGCGATGATTTCCTTTGTCGTCCAGCCGCTCGGTGACCCTTCGCCGACGGTGAAATACGCCGTCAACGCCACCATGCTGCTCGGTGTTCTGACCCTTATCGCCTGGGCTTTTCACCGGCTGCATAAGGCCAGGGCCGATATTTGAAGCCGTGCTAGGCGTGCTTGGTGACGATCAGGCCTTGTAAATCCATTGCTCCGGCACGCGCACCGAAATTTCTTCCCCCGCGCTGACGACGCCCGGCTTTTCAACCCAGGCCACCAGCCCCCGCAACCGCTTGGCCACTCTCGGAAACAGCAGCGAACCGGCATCCTGGTCCGCCATTCCGGCGTTCTCCGCGATCGAACGGCCGGAAAGACGACAGGGTCCGTTCTGCGCGTCGATCTTCAGCGTCACCCCGCCGGCAAAGAACAACAGCGTCGCCGACGGCAGCATCGACAGGTTCGGCAAACCGTCGATGACCAGATTGGCGCCGATCCATTCCGGCTTGATCTCGGCAAGCCCCATCAGCCCGGCAATCGTCGCCAGTTCGTCGAAGGCGACGATCGACACCTGCCGCTCGTTGCGGATTTCGGTGCCGCGTGGATACCACGGCTCGCGGCCGCCCGAGCGGCGGGTCGAACCGCCATGAAAATCGCCCGGTATGCCGTTGAAACCGAGCTCAAGGCGATCGACAGGTCGCGTTTGGAAATCGTCGGACGGCGCCGCATAAAGCCCGGCAACCTTGGCCCCTAGCTTTTTCGCCGGCACGATTTCGGCCGGCGGCTGTATCTGTGTCGGGGCATCGAGCATGGCTCACCTCGTCGGCGCGATGGAATCTCGGTCGCGAAAATGCCCAAACGGGCACGGCGGGTCCAGTCGAAAGCGCTGATGATCCGATGAACGCAGCGAATGGCTCGTCACATCACGCGTTTCTTACCGGTTTTGACCGGCGTCTGGCCGGCGGCTATATTGCCACCGCGCCTCGGGCATTTGATGATCCAGGCTACAACCGGGTGGCGGCCGTGCCGTCTCATGCCATGCACCCTTACAAAATGGTCGCGACGCTCTGGCTGGCCTGGCTGATATCCTGGGTAATCGCCGCTCTATGGGCCGATCCGGTGAAACGACGCGCCGGTCTCGACGCCGAATACCAATATCGCATCGTCCTTCTGGTCGGCACGTTGCTGTTCTTCGTGCCCGCGCATGGCTTCATCGGCCGCGTGCGGCTGTGGCCGCCGAGCCCGACGCTGGCCTGGCTCTGCGTCGCGCTGATCGCCATAGGCCTTCTCTTCACCTGGTGGGCGCGGATCCATCTCGGCCGCCTCTGGTCCGGCACCGTCACCGCCAAGATCGATCACCATGTCGTCGACACCGGCCCCTACGCGCTGGTGCGACACCCGATCTACACCGGCCTGTTGCTTGCCATCCTCGCCACGATGGTGGCGCGCGGCACGCTGTGGGCGGTTGCGGGCGCGGTATTGCTGACCATCGGCATCGTCATGAAGGCGCGCCTGGAGGAACGTTTCCTGCACAGCGAGCTCGGCAAGGCCTATGACGACTATGCCGGCCGCGTGCCGATGCTGGTGCCTTTCACGCCGGCCTAACTCAGCACATGCGCAACAGCGCGCCGCCGATCGAATAGCCGGCACCGAAGGCGCAGAGCAGGCCGAAATCACCGGGTTTCATGTCGGCATGGTTTTCGCTGAGCGCGATGATGGCGCCGGCGCCGGCCGTATTGCCCAGCCGCTCCAGCACCATCGGCGCGCGGTCGTGGCCGACCTCATGGCCGAAAGCGAGCTTCAGGATCATGGCGTTCATGCGCGCATTGGCCTGATGCAGCCAGAAGCGCCGGATGCCGTTGGGCGTCAGCCCATGCTCGGCCAGGAACTCGACGATGAACTTGTGGCCGGCGACGGTGACTTCCTTGAACACCTTGTTGCCGACCTGCTTGATCATGTTGCCTTCGAGGTCGATCATATAAGGATCGTCCTGCGCGGTGCGGGTCAGGTAGCCGAGATTGGTGCGGATGTTGGACGACAGCTGCGTCCACAGGCGCGTATCCAGCACCTCGAAACGGCCCGGGCGAACGTCGTCGCCTTCCACGGCTTCGACCACCATCGAGACGGCGGCGTCGCCGAAGATGAAATGCGTCTGGCGGTCGCGGAAATTGAGATGGCCGGTGGTGATTTCCGGGGTGACGACGAGCACCTTCTTCTGTGCGCCCGAACGCACCAGATTGACCGCCATATGCAGGGCCGCGGCCGCCGAGGAGCAGCCAAGGCCCATATCGAAGGCCGCGCCCCTGGTGCCCAGCGCCTGCTGCATCTCGATGGCGATCGCTGGATAGGGGCGCTGCAGATGCGAGCAGGAGCAGATCACCAGATCGATGTCGCCGGGCTCGATGCCGGCATGCGCCATCGCCTTGCGGGCGGCGGCGATGCCGAATTCGGCCTGCACCGACAGCGCATCGTCTGGCCTTGCCGGCAGACGCGGCGCCATGCGCTTCGGATCGAGGATGCCCGTGCGCTCGATGACGTGGCGTTTCCTGATGCCGGAAGCATGCACGATGAAGTCGGAATCGGATTTCTGCAGCGGCTCCGCGCCGGTGCCGGCTAGTCTGGCATTTTCCGCGTCGACCCAGGCGTTGAAGCTTTCGACCAGTTCGTCATTGGTGATCGACGCTTCGGGGATTTCAACGCCGATGCCGCTGATGATGACACGATGCATGTCCAACTCGTTTGCTGGCGGCGGGGGTGCCGCGCTGATCCTTACGCCGTGGGGAGGATACGGCGTGACCGGCTTTTCCCTTGCGGTTTACGCTACCTTCCGCCGCGATGCGAGCCCTTCCTGTCCGGCATCCATGGCGGATTGTTGACGTAACGTCCGCATCGGACAAGCCTCGGCTTTGCTACGGAATAGCTTGGAAACCGCGCCATCACAGGCAAAAACCGCCTAGCCGCCGCGCGTCGCCACGATGAACAGCCGGGGGAAGCGCAGCAGCACCTTGCCGTCGGAAGTCGGTGGATAAGCCTCGGCGATCCGTGCCGTATAGTGGTCCAGGAAGCGGCGCTGTTCGCTCTCGTCTAGCGGGTCGAGGAACGGCTTCAGCCCGGTCGATTTCACCCATTCGACGATCGCCGCCGCATCGGCGAGCGGGTGGTTGTAGATGGTGTGCCAGATGTCGAGCCGGGCAGCATGCGGCTTCAACCTGTCATAATAGAAGGATACCGGCGGCAGCGGCGCGCGCGCCGCCTTGGCGAGCTTGTCGGCGAAAGGCATCGCCGCCGCAGTCTCGCGCATCAGCCGATGCGACGGCTCGGCCATGTTGTCGGGCATCTGCACCGCCAGCGCGCCGCCAGGCGCAAGAAACCCGATCAGCCGTTGCAGAACCGCAGGATGCTCCGGCAGCCACTGGAACACCGCGTTGGCGAAGATGACGTCGACCGGTTCCTCCGGCGTCCAGCTCGCCGCATCGGCGAGCTCGAAGGAAAGCTTGGGCAGGCGTGCCCTCGCCTTCTCGATCATGTCGGGCGAGGTATCGAAACCGCTGACCTGCGCATCGGGCCAGCGTTCGACCAGCAGCTCGGTGGAATTGCCCGGCCCGCAGCCGATGTCGACCACCCGGCGCGGATCGGCGACGGGCACCTGCGCGAGCAGATCCCGCGCCGGCCGCGTCCGCTCGTCCTCGAACTTCAGGTATTGCGCGGCGGACCAGTCTTTCATCTTGCAAACTCCGAACGGGAGGTGGAACGAAAACGCCCCGCTTTTGGGCGGGGCGTTGGTATTGTCAGCGCGTCAGTCTCTTATACGTCATCCTGTGCGGGTTGACGGCTTCGGGGCCGAGGCGGCGGATCTTGTCCTTCTCGTAGTCCTCGAAGTTGCCCTCGAACCACTCGACATGGCTGTCGCCCTCAAAGGCCAAGATGTGCGTGGCCAGGCGGTCGAGGAACATACGATCGTGGCTGATGATGACGGCGCAGCCGGCATAGCTTTCCAGCGCGTCTTCGAGTGCGGCCAGCGTTTCGGTGTCGAGATCGTTGGTCGGTTCGTCAAGCAGCAGCACATTGCCGCCGGTGCGCAGCATCTTGGCCAAGTGCACGCGGTTGCGCTGACCGCCGGAGAGGTTGCCGACCTTCTGCTGCTGGTCGCCGCCACGGAAGTTGAACGACGAGCAATAGGCGCGGGTGTTGGCCTCGAACTTGCCGAGCTTGACCACTTCGGCGCCGCCGGAAATTTCTTCCCACACGGTCTTGTTCGGGTCGAGCGCGTCGCGACTCTGGTCGACATAACCGAGCTTGACCGTCTCGCCGACGCGGATCGTACCGGCATCGGGCTTTTCCTGGCCGGTGATCATCTTGAACAGCGTCGTCTTGCCGGCGCCGTTCGGGCCGATGATGCCGACAATGCCGCCCGGAGGCAATTTGAAGGTCAGGTTTTCGATCAGAAGCTGTTCGCCGAAACCCTTGTCGAGATCGGCGACTTCGATAACGACATTGCCGAGGCGCTCGCCATGGGGAATGACGATCTGCGTGTCGGTCGGGCGACGGTTGTTGGCCTGTTCGAGCAGGTTTTCGAAGGCCTGGATACGCGCCTTCGACTTGGTCTGGCGCGCCTTGGGCGAGGACTGGATCCATTCGCGCTCACGGCCGATGGCGCGCTGGCGGGCGTCGTCCTCGCGGCCTTCCTGTTTGAGGCGCTTGGCTTTGGCTTCCAGATAGGCGGTGTAGTTGCCCTCGTAGGGAATGCTGCGACCGCGGTCGAGCTCGAGGATCCAGCCGGTGACATTGTCGAGGAAGTAGCGGTCGTGGGTGATGAGCAGCACGGCGCCCTTGTAGGCGCGCAGGTGCTTTTCCAGCCAGGCCGTGGTCTCGGCGTCGAGGTGGTTGGTCGGTTCGTCGAGCAGAAGCAGATCCGGCTCGGAGAGCAGCAGCTTGCACAGCGCCACGCGGCGACGCTCGCCACCCGACAGCTTGGTCACGTCGGCGTCCTTGGGCGCGCAGGCCAGCGCTTCCATCGCCATCTCGACCTGCTGTTCGAGATCCCACAGGTTGAGGCGGTCCATATCGTCCTGGAGCTTGGCCGATTCGTCGGCCGTCTCGTCGGAATAGTTCATCATCAATTCGTTGTAGCGCTCGATGATGGCCGTCTTCTTGGCGACGCCCTCCATGATGTTCTCGAACACGGTCTTTGCCGGGTCGAGATGCGGCTCCTGCGCCAGATAGCCGACGGTTGCGCCTTCGGCGAGCCAGGCTTCACCGGTGAACTCCTTGTCGAGCCCGGCCATGATCTTGAGGATCGTCGACTTACCGGCGCCGTTGGGGCCGAGAATGCCGATCTTGGCGTCGGGATAGAAGGACAGATGAACATTCTCCAGCACCTTCTTGGTGCCGTAGGCCTTCGAGAGACCCGACATGTGATAAATGAACTGGCGTGCCACGCGCGCTTTCCTTGGTCGAACGGATTGGAAGCCGAATTGAACGGAGGTTGCGCGCTATGTAGGCGATGGCGACCGAAACGGCAATCGTCAAGGCCGTGAAAACGCCGGCCGTCAATTGGTCCTGGCGTGAAGCCTCGGCTTGGTTTCGGCCTTCAGCACCTTGCCAGGCTTGAGATGCGGCAAGCCGCCCGCACCTCGATCTGCCGCGGCCTCGACATCGGACCAATGCGCTCGTCGTAGCGGATCGTCTCCAAACGAACGCCTGTGGCCTTTGCCATCTCTCCGACGGCCAAGACCTCGACTTCGCCTTTCCCTCGAACCTGTAGTGACTGCGGGATGCGGGCCGATTATATCGGGGGAGGAAGGCAAACTGTCATGACCGAACTCAACTCGACGATCACGTGTCCGCATTGCGGCCATACCGCTGTCGAACAAATGCCGACCGATGCCTGTCAATTCTTCTACGAGTGCAAGGGTTGTGGCACCCTCTTGCGCCCGAAGGATGGTGATTGCTGCGTTTTCTGTTCCTATGGCTCAGTGCCCTGCCCGCCCATTCAAGAAGAACGAGCTGGCGGTGCACCGACTTCCTGCTGTGGGGCCTCGCACGGCTGAACGAGGCCCAACTCGCAGAAACAGCGTTCTGCATGAAACCGGCAAATATTACCGGCGGGCATCGAGCAGGGCGTTGACCTTGCTGATCTCGCTTTCCGGCAATGCCGGGCGCCCGAAATCGGCGGCAAGCTTCAGTTCCGCCGCATCCAGCGCCTGTTCCTGGGCGACGGGATCCTGGATAGCCAGCGCCGCCTCGCGGCTCTTCTCGTAGGCGGCGATCTTGCCCACTGCGGAGTTCGGGTTTGCGCGTGCCCTGGCCCGCGCCGATGCATGAGCCGCGTTCAGCGCGCCTAGCTTGCCGGTATTGCTTCCGCCGTCTTCCGGCTCGGTTTTGTCGTGCGCGTCGGCAGAAGCATCGTGCTCGGACGAGGAATGTCCGTTGCCGCCGCCATTGCCACCGTTACCGCCGTTCTTGGCATAAGCGGCACTGACGAAACCATAGCCATTGGCATTTGAGAGAGCCACGCCTCCGGCCGCCAATCCCAGGCAAGCAAGAAGCGCGAATTGGCGCGAGAGTTTCATTTTTCATCTCCATGGCCCCATCCCACAACAAGCGGTTCATATCCGTTTGCGGCATATCTGAGGCAGATTCTGGGTTTGTTGGTCCTTCCCCATTCAAATTGCCCATCGGGGGCAACGAATGGCGTGTACCTCTCAGTCGTCCGAATTATCCCAGCCGTCACCGTAGAACGGCCCGTAGTTCGGCATGATACGGATCAGCGGACGCGGCCGCTCATAGCGCCAGTATTCGTCCGGCTGCGGCTCGTAGGTGCGGTACACCGGGCGGTGATAGCGCCAATGCTGGCGATGATGCTTCTTGTAGTGCTTGCGAGGCCGGACGCAGTAGCCATCGGGCGTAAGGTAGGCGCAGCTCACCCTGGCCTGCTGAACGAGGCCAACGGAAGCCGGCGCGACGGGTTTTATCGTCGGCGCCGCCTGGGCGGCAAACGCAAGCGCCGACAACGCGCCCGCCAAAACAAGAACAGAGACTTTCATTTGCCCCTCCTTCGGTTGCTGTTGGCCTCGATCAACACTTCGAATCCGCACGATTTGGGGCAATCCACGATCAAATTGTTTTTCCGACGAACACAGATTTCGATTGCCGTGAGAAAGCGCTTTGTCCATCGCAACCGCGAGATGGCTCGGCCGGCAGCGCTAGGAGGTTGGCAGATGCCGCCGCACCAGGCGGTACTCGTGCCAGATCAGCCACATCACGACGAGGTCAAAGACGGTCAAAACGATGAGCCCGACGCCATGCGTGTAGGAGAAACGATAGAGCTGATAAGCGATGAAGAGGCCGAGCACGACCAGCGATGCTGGATAGGCCCAGAGTTTGTTTCGCAAAAGCCCGGCGACGAGCGCCAGTTTAACGATACCGTGGCTCAGCAGATAGAACGCATAGAAATGCCGGGTTTCCACGGAAAAGCCTTGCGCCCAGGTCAGCAGGTGCGTGGCCAGAAAATCCTTCGGATCCTCGACCAGCTCTTCCTGGGTAAGCATGTTGACCAGATTTGAAATCGTGTCCGTTCCGACAAGCCAGAGCGCGATGCCGCCTGCGCATTCAAGCAGAGCATGGGCGCCTTTGAGCAGGACACTGACTTGAAATATCTGGTGAATGCGGCGTTCTTGCATCCAGGCCTCTGTCGGCAACATTCCTGCGGTTGGTAACATCCGCAGACCAGCGCTTGGAAGCCGGTCGACACAAAAAGAGTTTCACCACGCCGCCCGGCGCCAAAAAGCCTTGTCCGATGTGGATCAGTTCGTTTTGGCGAGAAGCTGTGCCTTGATCTCGGCCTTCAGCACCTTACCAACCTTGGAACGCGGCAGGTCGCTCCACACCTCGATCTGTTTCGGTGCCTCCACCGAGCCGACCTCCACCCACAGCCAACCACACACCACGGAGCTTGTGGCGATCATCCAACAAAAAAATCTTGACAGTTGCCAAGCAAATTTCTGGGCGATTGTATAAATCATGAACCGATGGAATGAACCGGTTCATTGCGTGCGGCGCCGCGTCGTGATTTATTCCGGCAAACTAAAGAGACCCGCCGCGCCGACGATCTTCCGACGCAGGAGCAGGTAAACAGGGATACGCAATGACTGAGGCTCTGATCGAGGTCCCGAGGGCCAGGGCGGGCGGGCGGCGATTGCCGATCGACAAGTTCAATGCGCGCCGCTCGGAACTGTCCGAGGCTGTCCTCAAGACGCTGGGCGAGCTTGGTTATGCGCGCACCAGCCTGCGCGAGATCGCCCAGAAGTCGGAATTCACGCACGGCGTCTTTCACTACTACTTCACCGACAAGATCGACCTGATCTGCTGCAGCGTGCGCCAGTACAAGGCGAAATGCGTGACCCGCTATGACGAGGTGACGGCCACCGCAAGGACGCGGGAGCAACTGATCGATGGTTTCCTCGACAAGCTCGCCGAGACCCTGCGCCAGGAAGCCGACATGCATCGGCTCTGGTACGATCTCAGGGCCCAGGCGCTGTTCGAAAGCGCCTTCCGCGAGGATGTCACCGCCATCGACAAGAGCCTGGAGGACATGATCTGGCGTGTCGCCTCACGGCTTTCCGAACTCACCGGCAAGCCGTTGACGATGTCGTCGCCGGTACTCTACGCGGTGATGGATGGCCTGTTTCAAAAGGCGCTGCTCAAATTCACCGACAACCAGGCCGAGGCGATCCCGGAACTTATCGCCGAGGTGCGCCGCGTCCTCGCCGTGGCGACCTGATCAGCCGACAGGCTCTTTGTCGACACCCTGAAAAGGTGCGCTTTTTCAATACGCTGTCAGTGCAAGCCAAAGAGCGGGCGGGGCCTCGGCCGCCAGCCCGCGCTCTGTGGAATTGATTGTGGCGACTATTGCAATCCGACCGGATCGACAGTGCCCACTGGGCAACCGGCATTGTCGGTCGGCGCCGACGCCAGCATCAGATCCTTCAGCGAACTGCCCGGCCCGATCGGCCCGGCGAGACCGAGCGTTACCTCGCCGATCAACCGCTTGCCGCGGTCGTTGAAGCAGGAAACACGCACGCGATCGCCCGCCCCCTTGCCGAACGCACTGTCGAAGGCGCTGCGGATCTGGTCCGAGGTGATGTCCTTGCCGATGTTCTTTTCGAACAGTTCCCGCACCGGCGAGGCATTGACCTGTCGCATCAATGCCAGCGCGTCGGCGAAGTAAGCCTGCTGATCCTTGCCGTAGCAGGTGCCGTGCTTGATCCACTCATGCCGTTCCAGTTGCGAGGCCGTGCCCGGCATCACCTTATCGAGTTCCTGGCGGGTTTTGGTGTCCAGATTGACCGGTGGCAGATCCTGCCAACGGCCCGGCTTGTCATTGGCCCGGTCCGAGGCGCCCACCTGGCAATAGAAATTGCCGTTCGGCTGCGGCCACAGGCCGTGCAGGGTGAAATTCGTCGCGTCGAAACTCGAACCCGTCATCGCCCGGCATTCCGGCTTGTTTGACTTGGTCTCGCAGAAGGCCGGCTGCCAGGAAAGCGCGAAGACGTATTCGGGCTTGCCGCCCGCGGCTTTCTTCTGTGCCGTTCCCGGTTCGACCGGTGCGGCTGGGACAACCGGCGCGGCGGCGGCCTCGCCGGCGAGATGGCCGCAGCTCACCTTCACCCAGCGACGCTCGGGATCGGCGCCCGGCACCCGGATCATGTAGTGGGTCGGCGCGTCCTTGTTGCCGGCAACAACGTCGTAGCTCTGGCCCACCTGCGTGCTGACATCGCCCGGGTTCTTGCCGCTTTTGATCGCCTGCGTCGCCGGACAGGCGGCGTCGGCGACGAAGCTGCCGCTGAGTTTCGTTTCCGCACGCGCGGCTCCGCTGAGTGCGACCCCGGCAAGCATCGACCCGAGAACAAGCCAAATCCGCATGCGAAAATTCCCCCTGGTTGGACAGCGCGCCATCTGCCTCACCGATATGACAGAATTGCGATGCACTCGTCACCGCGGTTTGAACTTCCGCTGCGGAAATAGCGCAGCCGATTGACGCTAAACCGGCGCCGGCGCAAACAAAAGCCTTGCGACTTTCAGTGGCAAGGAGCGCGGATTTCAACCGCGCCTTGGGGGAGGAGAAGAGAATGCCGTTCAATGACCAGCGCAGCCTAGCCTCACCCACCGGCGCATCGCTCAATCTTTACACGCGCAAGGCAGACGGCAAGGAGCGTGGCGTGGTCCAGATCAGCCACGGCCTTGCCGAGCATGCCGCGCGTTATGCCGGCCTCGCAGATTTTCTCGCCGGCCGCGGCTACCACACCTATGCGCATGATCATCGCGGCCACGGCCACACCACGGCGCCAGACGCGCCGCCCGGCAAGTTCGGTGACACCGACGGCGGCGGTAAGGTGATCACCGATGTCCTCGCCGTGCACGAACTGATCGCAACCGAGCATGACGGGCTGCCGGTGATCGCCTTCGGCCACTCCATGGGCGGACTGATCGCGCTCAACTTCATCCAGAGACATTCGCCGCGCCTGGCGGGCGCCGCCGTCTGGAACGCCAATTTCAGCGCCGGCATCGCCGGTTATGCAGCGCTCGCCATACTGGGCTGGGAGCGGTTCAGGCTGGGCTCGGACGTACCCTCGCGCATGTTGCCCCGCCTCACCTTCCAGGCCTGGGGCAAGGCGGTTCCCGGCCACCGCACCCTGTTCGACTGGCTGTCGCGCGATGCGGCTGAGGTAGACAAATACATCGCCGACCCGCTCTGCGGCTGGGATGCCTCGGTCTCGCTCTGGCGCGACCTGTTCGGTTTCATCTTCGCCGGCGCCGACGATAGCCGTTTCGCCGGCATCCGCAAGGACCTGCCCGTCAACCTCACCGGCGGCGAGAAGGACCCCGCAACCAGTGGCGGCAAGGCCGTGGAGCATCTGACACGGCGCATGCGCCAGATGCACTTTTCGAATCTCGTTTCAAAGGTTTACCCCGAAACGCGGCACGAAAGCCTGAACGAGGTGAATCGGAACATTATCATGGAAGACTTCGCCGCCTGGGCGGACAAGGTCACGGCTTCGCGCTAAGTTTTGCCGTTTACAGATGCTGGTCCATCGCAAGAACCGTGACAGGACCTGTTTGGGTTGCTAGAGCCTGCCCGACCAAACGAACCTGCGGTGTTTCATGGCCAATCCTCCCTTGAAAGGCGTGCGCGTCATTGAACTCGCCCGCATCCTTGCCGGCCCGTGGGCGGGACAGATGCTGGCCGATCTCGGCGCCGACGTCATCAAGGTCGAAAGTCCGGAAGGCGACGACACCCGTAAATGGGGGCCGCCCTTCGTGAAAGGCAAGGATGGGGAGAACCTTTCCGCTGCCTACTACCACGCCTGCAACCGCGGCAAGCGTTCCATCGCCATCGACTTCTCGACGCCGGAAGGTGCGGAGACAGTGCGCAAGCTGGTCGCCAGCGCCGACGTTTTGATCGAAAATTTCAAGCTGGGCGGCCTGAAGAAATACGGTCTCGACTATGACAGCCTGAAGGTCATCAACCCGAAGCTCGTCTATTGCTCGATCACCGGCTTCGGCCAGTCCGGCCCCTATGCGCCGCGCGCGGGCTATGATTTCATCGTCCAGGGCATGTCCGGCCTGATGTCGATCACCGGGGCCGCCAGCGGCGAGCCGCAGAAGGTCGGTGTCGCCGTCACCGACATCTTCACCGGCCTCTATTCGGTCATCGCCATCCAGGCAGCTCTGCGCCACGCCGAGGCGACAGGCGAAGGCCAGCATGTCGACATGGCGCTGTTCGATTCGCAGATTTCGGTTCTGGCCAACCAGAACCTCAACTATCTCGTTTCCGGCAAGGCACCCGAGCGCATGGGCAACGCCCACCCCAACATCGCGCCCTATGAGGTGCTGCCGGTCGCCGACGGGCATTTCATCCTCGCTGTCGGTAATGATAGCCAGTTCGCCAAGTTCTGCGCCGTGGTCGGGCTCGCCTCCCTGCCCGCCGATCCAGACTTCGCCACCAACGCCGCGCGTGTCGCCAATCGCGTGAAGCTCCGCGAACACATGCTCGATGCGCTCGCCAAATTCACCCGCGACGATCTGCTGGCCAAGCTGGAAGGCGCCGGCGTGCCCGCCAGCCCCATTAACGACATTGGCCAGATGTTCGCTGACCCTCAGGCGATTGCCCGCGGCGTGCGGCTCGATCTCGACGATGGCCATGGCAACACCTTGCCTTCCGTGCGCGCGCCGATGGTGATGTCGGCCACGCCGCTCGTCTATGATCGCCCCTCGCCGCGCCTCGGCGAGCACACCGCTGAAATCCTTGCCGAACTGGAGTAGCCCGGATCATGAAAACCGGTGGTAAGCTGATCGTCGAAGCCCTCGAAGCCAATGGCGTCGACCGCATGTTCTGCGTGCCGGGGGAATCCTACCTCGCCGTGCTGGACGCGCTGCACGATTCTCCGATCCGCACCATCGTCTGCCGCCAGGAAGGCGGCGCCGCCATGATGGCGGATTGCCATGGCCGCCTCACCGGCAAGCCCGGCATCTGCTTCGTCACCCGCGGGCCGGGTGCCACCAACGCTTCCGCCGGCGTACACATCGCCATGCAGGATTCCATTCCGATGATCCTGTTCATCGGCCAGATCGCCGGTCACGCTCGCGAACGCGAGGCCTTCCAGGAGGTCAACTACAAACGCTTCTTCGGCGATATCGCCAAATGGGTGGTGGAGATCGACCGCGCCGAACGTATCCCGGAACTCGTCACCCGCGCCTTCGCCGTGGCCACTTCCGGCCGGCCCGGTCCGGTGGTCATTTCGCTGCCGGAGGACATGCTGGTCAGCGAGGTCGAGGCGCCGCTGGCGCAGCCCTTCACACCGGTTGAAACGCGACCGGGCGAAGCCGAACTCGACCAGCTCGAAAAGCTGCTTGCCGGCGCCAAGCGTCCCTTCGTCATCCTCGGCGGCACCCGCTGGACCGACGATGCTGTCGAGCGGATGAGACAGATTTCCGAAGCCTGGTCGCTGCCGGTCGGTGTTTCCTTCCGCCGCCAGATGCTGTTCGATCATCTCCATGCGAACTATGCCGGCGACGTCGGCATCGGCATCAACCCCAAGCTCGCCAGTGCGATCAAGGAAGCCGACCTCGTGCTCCTGATCGGCGGCCGCATGGGCGAAATGCCCTCCTCCGACTACACCATTCTCAAAAGCCCCTATCCGGACCAGACGCTGGTTCATGTCCATGCCGACGCCAACGAACTCGGCCGCGTCTATCGCCCGACTTTGGCGATCAACGCCTCGCCGGCTGCTTTCGTCGAGGCTTTCGCCAAGCGCCAACCCAAGGCGGCGCCCGCCTGGGGCGCCGAGACCGCGAAGCTGCACGACACCTATCTCGCCTGGTCGACGACGCCCAAGACCGGCCCCGGCCCGGTGCAGATGGGCCCGATCATGGACTATCTCGAAAGCGTGCTGCCGCAGGATGCCATCTTCACCAATGGCGCCGGTAACTATGCCACCTGGGTGCACCGCTTCCACCGCTTCCGCCGCTACGCCACGCAGGCAGCCCCGACCTCCGGCTCGATGGGTTACGGCCTGCCCGCTGCGGTCGCGGCAAAGGCTTTGCACCCCGATCGCCCGGTGATCTGTTTCGCCGGCGACGGCTGCTTCATGATGCATGGGCAGGAATTTGCCACCGCCGTGCAATACGACCTGCCGATCATCACCGTGGTGGTGAACAACGGCATCTACGGCACCATCCGCATGCACCAGGAACGCGAATATCCTGGCCGCGTCGAAGGCACCGACCTGAAGAACCCGGACTTCGCTGCACTGGCCCGCGCCTATGGCGGCCATGGCGAGACGGTGGTGAAGACCGACGAATTCGCCTCGGCCTTCGAGCGGGCTAAAGCCAGCGGCAAGCCGTCGATCATCGAGGTGCGTCTCGACCCCGAGGCGATCACCCCGGCCAAGACGCTGACCGATATCCGCGAGAAGCGATAGTAAGTCAGGTCCGGCCTCTGGGTCAGGACCTAGCGCCAGCCTAGCGCTGGCGCCACGTGCTTGACGATCGCCTCGATCACATGGGCGTTGTATTCGACGCCGAGCTGGTTCGGCACCGTCAGCAGCAAGGTGTCAGCCTCGGCGATCGCCTCGTCGCCGCGCAGCTGTTCGACCAGTACGTCCGGCTCCGCCGCGTAGCTGCGCCCGAAAACGGCGCGTTTCTCCGGTTCGATATAGCCGAACTGGTCGGTGCTTTCGCCGCTGCGGCCGAAATACGCACGGTCGAGATCGTTGACCAAGGCGAAGATCGAACGGCTGACCGAAACGCGCGGCGTGCGCTCATGGCCGGCCGCCTTCCAGGCTTCCCGATAGGCGCGGATCTGCTCGGCCTGCTGGACATGCAAAGGCTTGCCGCTCTCGTCGAACTTGAGCGTCGAGCTTTGCAGGTTCATGCCGAGCTTCGCCGCCCATTCAGCGGTTGCGTTGGTGGCAGCACCCCACCAGATGCGGTCGCGCAGACCGGGCGCATGCGGCTCCAGTCTGAGCAGTCCCGGCGGGTTGGGGAACATCGGCTGCGGATTGGGCTGCGCGAACCCCTGGCCGCGCAACAGATCGAGGAACACCTCGCTGTGCTGCCTGGCCATGTCGGCGTCGGTCTTGCCGTCCTGCGGCGCGTAACCAAAATAACGCCAGCCGTCGATGACCTGCTCGGGCGAGCCCCGGCTGATGCCGAGCTGCAGGCGTCCGCCGGCGATCAGGTCGGCGGACCCGGCGTCCTCGGCCATGTAGAGCGGGTTCTCGTAGCGCATGTCGATGACCGCCGTGCCGATCTCGATTTTTTTGGTCCGGGCTCCCACCGCCGCCAGAAGCGGGAACGGCGACGCCAGCTGGCGAGCGAAATGATGCACCCGGAAATAGGCCCCGTCCGCACCCAGCTCTTCCGCTGCCACGGCGAGGTCGATCGATTGAAGCAAGGCATCCGCCGCCGAACGCGTGCCGGACTGCGGCGATGGCGACCAATGGCCGAAGGAGAGAAAGCCGATCTTTTTCATGGAATGCCCAACACGTTGGAGGGTTTGTCGCGACTTAGCTAGGCGGCACGGCCCAACGGATCAAGCCGTTCGGGGTCGATGTTCGAGCACGCACTGTCTCTGCCGCGAGGACGACATCTTAGGGCTCAAACAAAAAGGGGCGGTTGCCCGCCCCTTTCCGATTCAGCATGAAGCCAATAGCGCTTACTTGATCGCCTTGTCGGTGATCGCCGTAGTGTAGGCGCCGGTCGGTGCCTTGGTGATGATCTTCTGGTCGAGCAATGCCTTGGCGGTACGCTCATAGGCGGCCGGGATCAGCTTGCCGTCGGCGTTGTCGACCAGCTTGGCCACTTCCTTCATCATGAACTTCTGGTGGTTTTCGTCCTGACCGCCATTTTCCACGATGATTCCAGCAGCTTCGTCGGTGTTTTCGGTGGCGTATTTCCAACCCTTCATCGAGGCGCGCACGAAACGCACCATCTTGTCCTCGAAGGCCGCGTCCTTCAGCTTGTCCTCGATCGTGTAGAGCCCGTCCTCGAGCAGATCGTTGCCCATTGCCGAATAGTTGAAAACGACCAGGTCTTCCGGCTTGTAACCGGCATCGAGCACCTGTCCGTATTCGTTGTAGGTCATCACCGAGATACAGTCAGCCTGCTTCTGGATCAGCGGCTGCACGTCGAAGCTCTGCTTGAGCACGGTGACGCCATCCGGTCCGCCTTCCGTCTTGAGGCCCAGCTTGTTCATCCAGGCATAGAACGGATATTCGTTGCCGAAGAACCAGACGCCCAGCGTGTGGCCCTTGAAGTCGGCCTCGGTCTTGATCGGCCCGTTCTTCGGGCAGACCAGTTCCATGCCGGCCTTCTTGAAAGGCTGGGCGATGTTCACCAGCCCCACGCCCTTTTCACGCGCGGCCAGGGCGCCGCCCATCCAGTCGACGATGACGTCGGCGCCACCGCCGGCAATCACCTGTTCGGGCGCGATGTCCGGGCCGCCCGGCTTGATGTCGACGTCCAGCCCTTCTTCCTTGTAGAAGCCCTTGTCCTTGGCGACATAGTAGCCGGCGAACTGTGCCTGCGTGACCCATTTAAGCTGCAGCGTCACCTTGTCGGCGGCCATCGCCTGGAAAGCCGCCAGCGACATTGCCGACGCCAGCATCGAAACCATCAGTTTTTTCATGTTCTTACCCTCTGAAGTTGAACCCAAACCCTCTTTATTCTTCTCCGCCTAGCCTCCCCGGACAGACGGATGCCAGAACGTGGCTGCTCGTTCGATGAGCGCGACCACGCCATAGAAGACCGAACCCGCAAGTGCTGCAACCGCGATTTCGGCCCAGACCATGTCGACATTCATCCTGCCGACCTCGGTCGATATCCTGAAGCCCATGCCGACCACCGGCGTGCCGAAGAATTCGGCGACGATGGCGCCGATCAGCGCCAGGGTGGAATTGATCTTCAACGCGTTGAAGATGAAGGGCGCCGCCGCCGGCAGCCTGAGCTTCGCCAGCGTCTGCCAGTAGTTCGAGGCATAGGTGCGCATCAGGTCGCGCTCCATGTGCCCGGACGCCGCCAACCCCGCCACCGTGTTCACCAGCATCGGGAAGAAGGTCATGATGATGACGACGGCCGCCTTGGAGTGCCAGTCGAAGCCGAACCACATCACCATGATCGGTGCCACGCCGATGATCGGCAGCGCCGACACCATGTTGCCTATCGGGATCAGCCCGCGTCGCAGGAAAACGAAACGATCGGCGAGAATGGCCGCAACGAAGCCCGACCCGCAGCCCAGCACATAACCGATCAGCACCGAGCGGAAGATGGTCTGGTTGACGTCGGCCCACAGCACGGGAAGCGAATTGACGATGCGCGCGCCGACCGAGCTTGGCGGCGGCAACAGGATGAACGGAATGCCGGCGCCGCGGGTAATCGCCTCCCACAACACCAGGATCCAGGCGCCGAACAGCGCCGGAATGGCGAGCTTCAGTGCCGTCGACATCCATCGTTGCGACGGCTTCATCGACGACAGCGCCGCCACGCAACGCCAGCCGAGCAGCCAGGCGGCGGCCAGCACAAGGAAATATGGCGCCAGCGCCGTGCCCTCGAAGCCGGCGATGCCACGCACCAGCAAGAACGCAGCCATGCTCGAACCGACGAACAGCGCCAAGGCTTCGAGCGCCGGCGCGAGCGCCAACATGGACAGGAGCCCGGCCGCGATGACGATCCCGTACATCAGGGCTTTTGTGCCCATGTAAGGGTAGTTGATCGTGGCCGTGGGCTGGGCCGAGGCAACTGCCTCCGGTGCGCTTATGGCGCCGAGTGCCGCCGCGACAAGGCAGAGCACGATTGCGAGTACAGCCTGCCAGGACGGTTTCAAGCCTTTCATGCCGGCCTCCCGCCCATGGCGCGGTCAACCAGGCGACCCGCCAGCCCGACCAGCGCAACCAGAAGTGCCGCCACGATCGAGCCCGCCACCAGCGCCGACCAGATGTCGATGGTCTGGCTGTAATAGGCACCGGCAAGCAATTTTGCGCCGATGCCGGCAACAGCGCCGGTCGGCAACTCGCCGACAATGGCGCCGACCAGGCTTGCCGCCACCGCCACCTTCATCGAGGCGAACAGGAACGGCACCGAGGCCGGCACCCGCAGCTTCCAGAAGGTCTGCGTGGAACTGGCGTTGTAGGTGTGCATGAGGTCGAGATGCATGAGTTCCGGCGAGCGCAGTCCCTTCACCATGCCGACCGCGACCGGGAAGAAGGAAAGATAGGTCGAAATCAGTGCCTTCGGGATCAACCCGGTGATGCCGATGGCGGCCAGCACAACGATCACCATTGGCGCGATCGCCAGAATGGGGATGGTCTGCGAGGCGATGATCCACGGCATCAGGCTGCGATCGAGCGTCGTCACATGGACGATACCGACGGCAATCGCGATGCCCAGCGCCGTGCCGAAGGCGAAGCCGAGCAGCGTCGAGGAGAGCGTCACCCAGGCATGGTAGACGAGGCTGCGATTGCTGGTGATCTTGCGTTCGAACGTGTTCTCGAAAAAGTTCTGAGCCACCTGATGTGGCGCCGGCAACGTCGGCTTCGGCTGCGACAATGTCTTGCCGATGAACTCGACCGTGCCGGGCGTGACGTTGTTGCGGCTGTCCATGTCGCGCTGGAACGGCGCGTTCATCGCCACCGCGCCGACATACCAAATGATCACGATGATCGCGAGGATCGTGGTGACCGGGATGATCTTGGAGCGAAGGGTATCCATGCTCCGTCAATCCTCGTAGGAATGGCCGGCGCGCAGCCCGTCGCGCACGCGGGCCGCGATGGCAAGAAACTCCGGCGTCTCACGAATGTTGAGCGGGCGTTCCCTCGGCAGCGTCGATTCGATCACGTCGGTGACGCGGCCGGGCCGCGGCGACATGACAACGATGCGCGTCGACAGATAGACCGCTTCCGGGATCGAGTGGGTGACGAAACAGATCGTCTTGTCGGTCGCGGCCCATAGTTGCAGCAGCTGCTCGTTCAGGTGATCGCGCACGATCTCGTCCAGCGCGCCGAACGGTTCGTCCATCAAAAGAAGATCAGCCTCGAAGGCAAGCGCGCGGGCAATCGAGGCGCGCTGCTGCATGCCACCCGACAGCTGCCAGGGATATTTCTTCTCGAAGCCGGCAAGATTGACCAGTTCCAGCGTGCGCTTGATGCGCTCGGCCTGCTCTGCCTTGGGCAGGCCGATGATCTCCAGCGGCAGCGCCACATTGCGCTCGATGGTGCGCCAGGGGAACAAGGCGGCCGCCTGGAACACATAACCATAGGCGCGCTTCTCGCGTGCCTGTTCAGGCGTCATGCCGTTGATGGTGATGGAACCGGAAGTCGGCTTCTCCAGATCGGCGATGACGCGCAGGAACGTCGTCTTACCGCAGCCCGAAGGCCCGATGAAGGAGACGAATTCACCCTTGCCGATGGTGAGATCGACATTGCTCAGCGCCTGCACCGGCCCGTCATTGGTCTGGAAGGTAAGACCGAGTTTGCTTGCCGCGACGACGGCTGGCTCTACGGCGGTCATTTGCACTGCGACACTTCCCCCATGACAAAGCCGCTGTCATCGACAACGATGAGCTTCTTCTTGTTCTTCGGACTTGGCTTTAGCGTGAACTCGGCAGGCGCCTTGCCCTCCTCGCCCTCGGCCTCGCATTCAGTTTTCAAAAGCAGAGAGCCGTCGGCGTTCTGCTTGCTTTCCTTGATGGTGCAGGCGCTCGCCGCCGTAACAAAATCGGTCTTGGTGACGAGCAGCATATCCTCGGCATAGACCTGCTGGCCATCCTTGTTGATGCAGCCGGACTTGTTGCCATACGGCTTGCTGACATCAATGCCGGCCGCATGGACCGGCGCCGCCGCGAAAACCGCAGCGGCTGCGAACCAGAGGAGCGGACGCAAGCTCAAACCCCCGTCGCGGGAATGCCGGTGCGCTCGACCTTGCGCGGCGCGGTGATCTCCTTCCAGGCCGACAGCGCCCGGTTGACCGCGCCATTCGGCTCGCGCGCCACGAACTCGCCATGGCCGGCCTTGGTCTTCACCTCGGCCTCCTGGATCGTCAGTTCGCCGCGCGAGAACACGAAGCGCGGCAGGCCGGTCACCTCGTAGCCCTCGAAGACATTGTAGTCGATCACCGACTGCTGGGCCTTGGCAGAGATCGTCTTCTTGCGCTTGGGGTCCCAAACCACGATGTCGGCATCCGCGCCTTCGACGATGGCGCCCTTCCTCGGATACATGTTCAGGATCTTGGCGATGTTGGTCGAGGTCACCGCCACGAACTCGTTCATGGTCAGCCGGCCGGTGTTGACGCCGGCCGTCCACAGCACCGGCATGCGGTCTTCAAGGCCGCCGGTGCCGTTCGGGATCTTGGTGAAGTCGCCGACGCCGAAACGCTTTTGTTTGCTGGTGAAGGCGCAATGGTCGGTGGCCACCACTTGCAGGGAACCCGCCTGCAGGCCTGCCCACAGCGAATCCTGGTGCAGCTTGTTGCGGAAGGGCGGGCTCATCACGCGCCGCGCGGCATGGTCCCAGTCCTTGTTGAAATATTCGCTCTCGTCGAGCACCAGATGCTGGATCAGCGGCTCGCCATAGACGCGCATGCCCTTCTGGCGAGCGCGCCGGATCGCCTCATGCGCCTGCTCGCAGGAGGTGTGCACGACATAAAGCGGCACGCCCGCCATGTCGGCGATCATGATGGCGCGGTTGGTCGCCTCGCCCTCCACTTCCGGCGGGCGCGAATAGGCATGCGCCTCCGGCCCGTTGTTGCCGGCGGCAAGCAGCTTCTGCGAAAGGGCGGCGACGACGTCGCCATTCTCGGCATGCACAAGCGGCAGCGCGCCGAGTTCGGCGCAACGCTGGAACGACGCATACATCTCGTCATCGTCCACCATCAGCGCACCCTTATAGGCCATGAAGTGCTTGAACGAGGTGATGCCCTTGTCGACCACGGTCTTCATCTCGTTGAAGACCTGCTCGCCCCACCAGGTGATGGCCATGTGGAACGAAAAATCGCATGCCGCCCTGGAGGTCTTGTTGTCCCACATCTGCAGCGCTTCGAGCAGCGATTGCTGCGGCGCCGGCAGACAGAAATCGACCACCATGGTCGTGCCGCCGGAAAGGGCGGCGCGGGTGCCGCTTTCGAAATCGTCGGCCGAATAGGTGCCCATGAACGGCATTTCGAGATGGGTGTGCGGGTCGATGCCGCCAGGCATCACATAGCAGCCGGTGGCGTCGAACTCATGGTCGCCATGCAGGTTCTGGCCGATCGCGACGATCTTGCCGTGCTGGATCAGCACGTCGGCCTTCCAAGTCCGGTCGGCCGTGACGACGGTACCGTTCCTGATCACTCTGGTCATCGTTCTTGTTCCCTTGTTTCGTTCGCGCTTCTTGTGAGCTGCGTTCGGTATGTGATTCAGATCAGGCGACTTTGGACAATAAGTGCATCGATTTTGGCCGGGGATCGATGGCTTGTCCTCCAAAGTCGCCTTATTCGACGATCTCCGCAGTCTCCGCCACCGCGTGGAACAGCACGTCGCAACCGGCGGCGGCCCATTCCTTGGAAATGTCTTCGGCCTCGTTGTGCGACAGCCCGTCGACGCAGGGGCACATGACCATCGTCGACGGCGCCACGCGCGCTGTCCAGCAGGCGTCGTGACCGGCGCCCGAAATGATGTTCATGTGCGAATAGCCCAGCTTCTCCGCAGCGGCGCGCACGCGGGCAACCAGCGTCGGGTCGAAGGTGACGGGGTCGAAATGGCCGACCGCCTCGACCGAACAGCCGACGCCCAGTTCCTTGGCGATCCTGGCAGCTTCGGTCTCGATCGCGGCGCGCATGCGGTCGAGCTTGGCCTGTTCGGGCGAACGAATATCGACGGTGAAGATGACGGTGCCCGGCAGCACGTTGCGCGAATTGGGCGAGAACTTGACCTGGCCAACGCCGCCGACGGCGCCTGGCTGGTTGTCCATCGCCACCTTCTGTACCATCTCGAAGATGCGGGCCATGGCGAGCCCGGCATTGACGCGCATGTTCATCGGGGTCGAGCCGGTATGCGCTTCCTTGCCGACAAGTGTGAATTCGAGCCACCACAGGCCCTGGCCGTGAGTGACCACGCCGATCTGCTTGTTCTGCGCCTCGAGGATCGGCCCCTGCTCGATATGGTATTCGAAATAGGCGTGCATCTTGCGCGCGCCCACCTCTTCATCGCCGAGCCAGCCGACGCGCTTCAACTCGTCGCCAAACGTCTTGCCGTCCGGGTCCTTGCGCGAATAGGCGTAGTCCAGCGTATGGACGCCGGCAAAGACGCCGGACGCCAGCATCGCCGGCGCGAAGCGCGCGCCTTCCTCATTCGTCCAGTTGGTGACGACAACGGGGTGCTTGGTCTTGAGGCCGAGGTCGTTCAGCGTGCGGATGACCTCCAGCCCGGCGAGGACGCCAAGGACGCCGTCATACTTGCCGCCGGTCGGCTGGGTGTCGAGGTGCGAGCCGACATAGACCGGCAACGCGTTGGGATCCGTCCCTTCGCGGCGGGCAAACATGGTGCCCATCTTGTCGATGCCGGTTTCGAGCCCCGCCGCATCGCACCAGCGCTTGAACAGATGCCGCCCTTCGCCGTCCGCGTCGGTCAAGGTCTGGCGATTGTTGCCGCCAGCGACGCCCGGGCCGATCTTGGCCATCTCCATCAGGGAATCCCAAAGACGATCGGGATTGATGCGCAGATTCTCGCCGGGTGCGGCCATTACCATCCTCTCATTGTTCAGTCAGCGTTGCGGCCGGCGGTTCCCGACGCCAGCCGCAACGTTTGGCTTTTGGAGCGCCGCGCGTCCATTCGGACGCGCGGCGCTCCAACACTTTAAGTCCACGCATCGTGCTTTCCGAAAATCGATTCCGATTTTCGGATCGACGCGCTAGTCGATCGCCCTCAGCACTTCACGGACATGGTCGATCAGCTCGTTGATCTGGCCCTTGGTGATGATGAGCGGCGGCGACAGCGCAATGATGTCGCCGGTGGTGCGGATCAGCGCGCCGCGCTCATATGCCTTCACGAAAGCCTGGAAGGCGCGCTTGGTCGGCTGTCCGGCAATCGGCGCAAGCTCGATGGCGCCGATCAGGCCGATGTTGCGGATGTCGATAACATGCGGCTCGCCCTTCAGCGAATGCAGCGCATCCTCCCAATAGGGTGCGAGCTCCTCGCCGCGGGTGAGCAAGCCCTCTTCCTTGTAGGTGTCCAGCGTGCCGAGTGCCGCGGCACAGGCGATCGGATTGCCCGAATAGGTGTAGCCGTGGAAGAACTCGATCATGTGGTCCGGGCCGGTCATGAACGTGTCGTGGATTTCCTTGGTCGCGAACACCGCACCCATCGGGATGACACCGTTGGAGACACCCTTGGCGGTGGTGATGATGTCGGGCGTCACGCCGAAATAGTCGGCGGCGAACGGCGTGCCGAGACGGCCGAACCCGGTGATGACCTCATCGAAAATCAAAAGGATGCCGTGCTTGGTGCAGATTTCGCGCAGGCGCTGCAGATAACCCTTCGGCGGCAGGATGACGCCGGTGGAGCCGGCGACCGGCTCGACGATGACGGCGGCGATGGTCGAGGCGTCATGCAGCGTGACGATGCGTTCCAATTCGTCGGCGAGTTCGGCGCCATGCTCCGGCACGCCCTTGGTGAAGGCGTTCTTCTCGGGCAGATGGGTGTGCGGCATGTGGTCGACGCCAGTGAGCAGCGTGCCGAACATCTTGCGATTGTTGACGATGCCGCCGACCGAGATACCGCCGAAATTGACGCCATGATAGCCGCGCTCGCGGCCGATCAGGCGGAAGCGCGAGCCGTTACCCTTGGCGCGGTGATAGGCGATCGCCATCTTGAGCGCGGTGTCGACCGATTCCGAGCCGGAATTGGTGAAGAAGACGTGGTCCATACCTTTCGGCGCGATGTCGACCAGCCGGTTCGCCAGTTCGAACACGATCGGGTGGCCCATCTGGAAGGCCGGGGCGTAGTCGAGTTCCGCCGCCTGCTGCTGGATGGCCTCGGTGATCTTCGGCCGGCAGTGACCGGCGTTGACGCACCACAGGCCGGCAGTGCCGTCCAGGATCTTACGACCGTCCGAGGACGTGTAGTGCATGTCCTTGGCACCGACCAGCATGCGCGGCGCCTGTTTGAATTGCCGGTTTGCCGTGAACGGCATCCAGAATGCACTGAGATCGTTCGGCGTTACCTTGAGCCGATTGGACATGACCAAGCCTTTCCTTTCACTGCTTCGTTTCGGTGCGGCCAACGCTTGGTCTTCGGCGCGTTTTCGTGCTACGCAAATTTTTGACCGGATGGACAAACGTTAGCACCGCCATGAAGACGGTCAAGGGATTACTAGCGGAAATGCCGCATTTGAAGCGCGCTCCACAGCCCAGCAAAAACTGGTCCAGACAATTGGTCCAGATTACCCGGAACGCCTTGCCATTCAACGGGTGGTCCGCGCCATGAACGCCCCCGCCCCACCCCGCACCCGCATCCAGCAAGAAAAGCGCGAGCTGATCCTCGAAGCCGCGCTCGAAGTCTTCGCCATGCACGGTTTCCGCGGCTCGACCATCGACCAGATCGCGGAAGCGGCGGGCATGTCGAAACCGAACCTGCTGTATTATTTCCGGCGCAAGGAAGAGATCCACGAAACGCTGATCCAGCGCCTGCTGCAAACCTGGCTGGCGCCGCTGCGCGAGCTCGACGACATTGGCGACCCGTTGACGGAGTTGCGGTCTTACATCCGCCGCAAGCTGGAGATGGCGCGCGACTATCCCCGCGAGAGCCGGCTGTTCGCCAACGAGATCCTGCAGGGCGCGCCGCGCATCATGCCGATGCTGGAGGGCGAGCTGAAAAACCTGGTGGAGGAAAAGGCCGCCGTCATCAAGGGCTGGATGCGGGCCGGCAAGATCGCCCGCACCGACCCCTGGCACCTGATCTTCTCGATCTGGGCGACGACCCAGCATTATGCCGATTTCGACGTCCAGGTGCGCGCCGTGCTTGGTCCAGATCGTGGTGGCGAAGGCCGCTTCGAGGACGCAGCCCGCTTCCTGGAACAGCTCTTCCTCGAGGGACTGCAACCGAAAACCGGCGCGGGCTGATTCCTCCGGCCCCTATCGCCGTACAGCGGAAAGTTTCCAGAAACCGGCATTGACCTCCCGTGCAATCGTGCGAACTAATGCATGTGGGGGCATGGAGGACACTGCATGGAACAGGCTGCCACCGCCGGCGATGCCCAGCTAATCATCGCCGCGCTTGCCGGCGTTGCCGCGATCGTCATCCTGATCAGTTGGCTGAAGCTGCATCCCTTCCTGTCCCTGTCCATTGGGGCGCTCGGCGTCGGCCTCGCCGCCAATCTCGGCGCGGCCGGGTCGATAACCTCCTTCACCAAGGGCTTCGGCGCGACAATGGCCGGCGTCGGCATCCTGATGGGACTGGGTGCGATGTTCGGCAAGCTGCTGGCCGATTCGGGTGGCGCCGACCGCATTGTCGACACGCTGGTCGGCCGATCGAAGCCGCAGATGCTGCCCTGGACCATGGGACTGGTCGGCGCGATCATCGGCCTGCCGATGTTCTTCGAGATCGGCCTGGTGCTCCTGATGCCGGTGATCCTGCTGGTCAGCCAGCGATCCGGTCAATCCATCGTCAAGATCGCAATCCCGACGCTGGCCGGCCTGTCGGCCATGCATGGCCTGGTGCCGCCGCATCCCGGTCCGCTCGTCGCCGTCAGCACGCTCGGCGCCAATCTCGGCCTCACCCTCGGTCTCGGCGTACTCGTCGCCATACCGAGCGTGATCATCAGCGGTCCGATTTTCGCGACCATCGCCGATCGCTGGGTCAAGGTTCCGACCCCGCAACTGTTCGCCCCTACCGCAAGCGATCAGGCGCCCTCTACCGCTCAGCCGAGCTTCGCGACCGCCGTCACCGCCATCCTGCTGCCGGTGGTGCTGATGCTCGCCCGCGCCATCTCGGAAGTCGTCGCACCCGGTTCGAAGGCCTTTGTTCCGGCCGCCCTGCATGTGCTGGGCGAACCGCTGATTGCGCTTGGAATAGCCGTCATCGCCGGCGCACTGATGTTCCAGATGCCGAAGAAGGCGGTGGCCCACAGCCTGGAGAGCTCGCTTGGCCCCATCGCCGGCATCCTGCTCATCGTCGGCGCCGGCGGCGGCTTCAAACAGGTCCTGGTCGATACCGGCATCGGCGCCGTCATCGCCACCGCGATCAGCGGCAGCGGCCTGCCGGTCATGTTCCTGGCCTGGTTCGTCGCCGTCCTCGTGCGCGTCGCCACCGGTTCGGCCACCGTCGCAACCGTCACCGCCGCCGGCATCCTGGCGCCGGTCGCCGCCGGTCTGCCGCCGGCCCAGGGCGCTTTGATGGTGCTTGCCATCGGGTCGGGCTCGCTGTTCCTGTCGCATCTGAACGACGCCGGCTTCTGGCTGGTGAAGGGTTATCTCAACATGGACATCGGCCAGACGCTGAAGACCTGGACGCTGATGGAATGCATCATTTCCGTCTGCGGGCTAGTCGGCGTCCTCATCCTCGGGGCCTTCCTGTGAAGCCGGTCGTCGTGGTGGTAATGGGTGTCTCGGGTTCCGGCAAATCGACGATTGCCGGCCTTGTGGCGGAACGGCTACGATGGGATCTCCTCGAAGGCGACGAGCTGCATCCCAAGGCCAACATCGAGAAGATGAGCCACGGCATACCGCTTACCGATGACGACCGCCGCCCCTGGCTGGGGGCCATCGCCCGCTGGATCGACGAGCGCATCCGCACCGGCCGGCCCGCGCTCGTCACCTGCTCCTCGCTAAAGCGGTCCTATCGCGACATCCTGCGCGGCGAGAGCCAAAAGGGCGTGGTGGCCTTTGCTCTCCTCGCCGGATCGCGAGAGCTGCTGATGCAGCGCATGGGCGCGCGCAAAGGTCATTTCATGCCGGCGAGCCTGCTCGATTCGCAGATCGCGACGCTGGAACCACTGCAACCTGATGAAGCAGGCGCCGTCATCGACATCGGCGAGAGCCCGATCGAAGAGGCGGAGCAGGTCATCGACCGCTTGCGCCTCGCCTGAGAAAAGCAGCCACCGATACCAATCGCCTTGAACCTAGTCCGCACACGTGCAGAATTAGCGGGCGTGCATATGCCGTGGGGGAGGAAATAATGCGCCTGAAATTGTTCGTCGCCAGTCTGATTGTAGTCTGCTCCGGGTCGGTGCCGGCTTTCGCCGATGACACGAAAGTTCCAACTGCCGCGCAAGGCGTGTGGGCTGAGGCCGGCAAATGCAGCGGCACAACGGTCACCGTCACCGCCAACACGCTCCAATACAAAGGGCAGAAATCCCAGGCCGTCTTTTTTGCGGCGAAGGAAAGCCCGCGCGGTTACGGCGCCATCCATTACACGGAGGAAGGCAATGTCGATAACTTCGAATATGCCAACGACAAGGACCTGATGCTCTACAATCCGCAAGGGTTCGGCATGGGCAAGCCGGTGCTCTACAAGCGTTGTTCTGGCGCATCCGCATCGGCAGCTTCAAACGCAAACGCCGCGGCCGGACAGATCGAAAACCGTTGCGGCTGGCTGGCCAATCCGACACCCGGCAACTGGTGGCTGACCGACAAGGACGCAACCTGGGTGCTCGCCGCGCAGGGCGGCGCCGAAGCCACCGGCATGGACAAACTGCCGGACTTCAATCCAAAGCAATATGTGAAGTCGAACGGCAATTACGGCTATGGCTGCGCGTGCGTGAAGCTGACCACCGACCCTGCGACCAAGACAGTGAAAAGCGTAACGGGCGGTAAGACCCTTCCGCTTGTCACCTGCAGGAAAGACAAGAGCCTGCCTTCTGAAAGCAAGTTGTAGACCTCAACCGCGACGCTGGTTCAAGCATCTGTAGCGGCAAGTTCGCGTCGCGTTGCCATGTCCTGCAGCAGGTCACCCAGCTTGCCGACCGTGTCGTCCTCGTCCAGCGGCTGGTAGACCAAGATACGCATGTCGGAACCGTCGTCCGGCGACAGCGACGTGTATTCGAAACTCAGCCTCCCGGCCGTCGGGTGGTGGAAATGCTTGGTGCCCGAAAGCAGGCGCACCACATCCCGCTTCGGCCACCATTCGCGAAACGCCGGGCTGCCGACGTTCAACGTTTCGATCAGTCCGGCAAATCCCGGGTCGTCGAAATATCTGGCGCTATCCATGCGGAAATGGCCGAGCACCAATCTGGCGATGTCCTCCCAGTCCTCCATGCGCTGGCTGCGCTCGGGATTGAGGAAGGTCTGGTAGACGACGTTGCGTTCCGCCGCAGGCAGCGCGCCATAGTCGCCGAAGACGGCCGTGGCCGCGCTGTTCCAGGCCAGGACATCCCAGCGGCGGCCGATGATTTGCGCTGGCTGCAGATGGAACCCGTCGATCAGCCGCAGCAGTCTTGGACTGACCGCTTCCCGCACCGGCACGGTGCAGGTGGGCAGCGGACGACCGGCGATGATGTAGAGGTGACGCTTTTCCGGGATCGACAGTTTCAGCGTATCAGCCAGCCGCTCCAGCACTTCGGCGGAGGGTTTGACGTCGCGCCCCTGCTCCAGCCACGTATACCAGGTCGTACCGATGCCGGTCGCGATCGCCACTTCCTCACGCCGCAGGCCTGGCGTGCGCCGGCGCGCGCCTGACGGCAGCCCGATCTCCGCCGGCGTCAGCTTTTCGCGCCGCGATCGCAGGAAAGCGCCGAATTCGCGCCTGCGCGCCTCCAGGACATCGCCCATCGCAGTTCCAGTTCAGAATAGTAGTATCGATACCAGGATAACTTTGGTCCTGCCTGGCGTTTTGTCAAACGCCATCTTGCAGCCATCGGCGTCGCCGCCTGACCGGCAGCGATGGCACGAACATCAAAAAGGCCCAAGAGAAAGGCATCGAAATGAGCAAGAACCAGCATGTCATCGTCATTGGCGGCTCCTCCGGCATCGGCCTCGCCACCGCAGCGACGCTGATCGAACGCGGCTACCGCGTCACCATCGCCGGGCGCGATGCCGCAAAGCTTGACGCTGCCAACAGGCACCTCGGCGGCAAGGCTTCAGCCATAATCGCGGACTCCACGGATGCGGCTGCCTTGCGCGCCTTGTTCGACAAGGTCGGCCCCTTCGACCATCTGGTGACCACGGTCAGCAGCGGGCGCGGCCTCGGCACCTTCGCCGAACTCGATCTGGCCGACCTTTCGCAAGGCTTCATCGAGAAGGTGCAGGCACAATTGCTGTCGGCCCAGATCGCGCTGAAGACGATCCGCAAGGACGGCTCGATCACCTTTGTCTCGGCCGCGTCGGCAGCGATGAGTTCGCCGGGCATGGCCGGAGTGGCGACCGTCAACGGCGCCATGAACAGCCCCGTCGTTGCATTGGCCGCCGAACTCAAGCCACTGAGGGTCAATGCGGTGGCGCCGGGCGTCATCGACACGCCGTGGTGGAACACCTTGCCGGCGGAACAACGCAGCCAAGCTTTCGCGCATTTCGCCGGGCTCGCGCCCGCCGGTCGCATCGGCACCTCCGAGGACGTCGCCGATACCATCGCCTTCCTGATCGGCAACAGCTTCGTCACCGGTCAGCGGCTCTATTGCGACGGCGGCCTGAGCCTGGTCGCCTGACCGGCTGGGTACCTCCAACGCTCACAGCGCACCGGCGATCACCATGAGAAGACCGCCGGCCAGCGTGATGTTGACCAGGGTGAAATAGAGGTGCGGGTCGCGCTCGGCCCCTTGGAACAGGAACAGATTGTGATAGAGCGCCGTCGCCAGCACCAGGAAGACGATCAGCGCCGCCGCTGCCGGAACCGTCCAGATGCCGAGGACGAGCAGCAGCCCGCCGAAAAACTGGACCGCGAAGCCGGCGGCCATCACGGGTGCCGGCAGCAACCAGCCGTAATTGGTGGTGGCGGTCGTTCTGCGTTCGCTGAAATGGGTAAAGTTGCGGATGCCCGCAATCAGGAAGAAGCCACCGAAAACAAGGCGGCCGACCAGCATCAAGGTTTCCGCGATCATCGTCTCCCCCGGGGCGTTAAGCGGCGCTCCTGTGCTTGAAGCGCTCGCCCGACGCCTAGTCAACCTTATTGCGCGACGGAGAGCAGGGTAAGGAAGCCACCTGCCAGCGCGATATTGCCGACAAAACCGTTGATCTTGGCGGCGCGGTCCGGGCCCTGATGGTCCCAGAAATTGTGGAACATCGGCGTGGCAGCCAAGAGAAACAGAAGAAGCAGCGCCGCCGCCGGTGCGGTCCAGAAGCCTACCATCAGCAGCACGCCCGCCACGATCTGCGCGACGATGCCAAGCCACAATACGGTCGCCGCCTGCGGCACGCCGCGCGCGCCCATCATCTGCGCCAGAAATGCCATGTTCTGGATGTTGCGCAGCCCGGCGAAGACAAAAGCGCCGCCCATCAGAAAACGGCCGACAAACAGAATCTCGTTATGAAAATTGGCATGCATCGTATTGATCCCTCTTGAAAAAACAGGGCGCGGCTACCCGCGCCCTTTCTGCAAAAAATGTTCGGTTCTTATGCGGCTTTGGCGGCCGGCACCGGATGGACGGCGTGGAAGGTCACGCAGAGCCGGTTCCAGACATTGATCATGGCGACGGCAACGGTGAGCTTCACCAGTTCCTCCTTGCTGAACAGCTTGGAGCCCTTGTCGTAAAGCGCCTCCGGCACGCCGGCTTCGGCGATGTTGGTGACGGTTTCCACCCATTCGAAAGCGGCACGCTCACGCTCGCTGTAGAGCGGCGATTCCTTCCAAGCGGAGACGAGGTAGACACGCTGTTCGCTCTCGCCGTCGTCACGCGCCTCGCGGCTGTGCATGTCGACACAATAGGAACAGCCGTTGATCTGCGAAGCGCGCAGCTTGATGAGATGCAGCAACCCCTTGTCGAGGCCGCATTCGTCCACAGCCCGATTGAGGCTGATGACATATTTCATCAGCTGCGGCGCCTCGGCGAAAAAATCCATCCTGGGTTGCATGATCGGTCCTTTCACAAGTTACTGGTTACGGTTCTGAGCGGTTTTCTGCGGCCGGGCGTGGTTCACTGCGAACGCGCAGGCGGTCTGGACGACGCGCGGGTCGGCGTCGGCCATGAACTCGGCGATAATGTCGGAAAGCTTCTCCGCGGCGAGTGCCGTGCGATAGGCGCGCTCGGCACGCAGCATCGCGGCATTGATGCCGCATGGCTGAACATAGGCAGACGCGTCGATCTTGGCCGGGCCGTTGCGGCGAATCTCGCCGCAACGAAACGCCGGACGCGCGCCGTCGACGGCCAGTACGATGTCGAGCAGCGAGATCTTTTCCGGCACACGCGCCAGGCGGTATCCACCGGTCGGACCGGGTACGGATTCGAGAATGCGCGCAGCCGTCAACGCCTGCAGATGCTTCAGCAGGTAGCTGGGCGACAGGCCGAACGCTTCCGCCAAGGCAGAGGCCGGCATGGTTGCCCCGTGCTCGATCGCGGCAAGCATGGCAGTGGAGTGGATCGCCGCTTCGACGCCTTCGCTCAACTTCACGATTGCTTCTCCTTAATCATGGATATTTAATATCGTGGATATTTTTTATCGTCAATAGAGGGAGCAAAAAAGCGGTGCATCACTGCACCGCTTTTTTCGTTTTCCGTCAGACCCTATTCGGCGGCCACTTTGGCCATCGGGTTGTTCGGGTGTGTCGTCCAGTTGGCATAGGCAGGATCGACCGGCTTGCCCGTACGCTGATCGAGCACGCCGGCGCCCAGCGGCACCATGGTGATGCAGCCTTCCACCGGGCAGACGTTGACGCAGAGATTGCAGCCCACGCACTCGTCTTCCATCACTTCGAAATGGCGAGCACCGTCCACCATGGAGGTGATCGCCTGGTGCGAGGTGTCCTCGCAGGCGATGTGGCAGCGACCGCATTTGATGCAGGCGTCCTGGTCGATATGCGCCTTGGCGATGTAGTTCAGGTTCAGATACTGCCAGTCGGTAACGTTGGGCGTGGCGCGGCCGATGACGTCGTCCAGCGAACGATGACCCTTCTCGTCCATCCAGTTCTCGAGACCGGCGATCATTTCCTGTACGATCTTGAAGCCATAGGTCATCGCCGCCGTGCATACCTGCACGTTGCCGGCACCCAGCGCCAGGAACTCGGCCGCGTCGCGCCAGGTGGTGATGCCGCCGATGCCGGAAATCGGCAGGCCACGGGTTTCCGGATCACGGGCGATCTCGGCCACCATGTTCAGCGCGATCGGCTTGACCGCTGGGCCGCAATAGCCGCCGTGGCTGCCCTTGCCGTCGATCGACGGTTCCGGCGAGAACGAGTCGAGATCGACCGACGTGATCGAATTGATCGTGTTGATCAGCGACACCGCGTCGGTGCCGCCGGCCTTGGCCGCGCGCGCCGGCTTGCGCACGTCGGTGATGTTGGGCGTCAGCTTGGTGATCACAGGCATGCGCGTGTACTGCTTGCACCAGCGCACCACCATCTCGATATATTCCGGCACTTGGCCGACGGCCGCGCCCATGCCGCGTTCGCTCATGCCGTGCGGACAGCCGAAATTGAGCTCGATGCCATCGGCCTCGGTCTCCTCGACCAGTGGCAGGATCGCCTTCCAGCTCTCTTCCACGCAAGGCACCATGATCGAGGCGATCAGTGCGCGGTCGGGCCAATTCTTCTTCACCTGCTTCATCTCGCGCAGGTTGGTCTGCAGGTCGCGATCGGTGATCAGCTCGATGTTGTTCAAGCCGAGCAGACGACGGTCGGCACCCCAGATCGCGCCGTAGCGCGGCCCGTTGACGTTGACCACCGGTGGGCCTTCCTCGCCCAATGTCTTCCAGACCACGCCGCCCCAGCCCGCCTTGAAGGCGCGCTCGACATTGTAGGCCTTGTCGGTCGGCGGCGCCGAAGCCAGCCAGAACGGGTTGGGTGACTTGATGCCGATGAAATTGTTGCGAATATCCGCCATGCTCATGCCCCCCCATTCGAGGTGAGTGCCCGATGGATGCTTTCGGCGGCATCGCGCCCGGCCGCCACCGCCGAGACGGTGAGGTCCTCGCGGCTGTCGACCACGCAGTCGCCACCTGCCCACACCTTGGCCAGCGAGGTGCGACCCTCCGCATCGACCTGGATGCGGCCGTTCTCCAGCGCCATCGCCTGCCCGCTGCCGTTGAGCGCGGCGGGCTGGAACGACTGGCCGATGGCCTTGAACACCTGGTCGGCGGCGAGCCTTAGCGTCTCACCGGTGCCTCCGAGCTTGTCGCCCTTGATGGCCGTGTATTCGAGCTCGACGGCGACGACCTTGCCACCATCGGAAACGACCTTTTTGGGCTGCAGCCAGTGGCGGATGGTGACACCGTTGGCGGCGGCCAGATCCTGCTCGAAGCCGGAGGCGTTCATGTGCTCCTGGCCGCGGCGGTAACAGATCGTCACCTCTTCGGCGCCGAGCAGCTTGGACTGCACGGCAGCATCCACCGCCGTCATGCCGCCGCCGATGACGACGACGCGGCGCCCGACCGGCAGGCCGGCAAGATCGCTGGTCTGACGCAGCTCGGCAATGAAGTCGACCGCGTTGGCGACGCCATCGGCATCTTCGCCATCGGCGCGCAGCGCGTTGACACCGGAAAGCCCCATGCCGAGGAAAACGGCATCATATTGCTTGGTCAGCTCGGAGAGCTGGAAGTCGCGGCCTAGCGCCTTGTCGTTCTCGATCGCAATGCCGCCGATGGCGGTCACATAGTCGACCTCGGCCTGGGCGAAATCGTCTACGCTTTTATAGGCGGCGATGCCGTATTCATTGAGGCCACCGGCCTTGGGGCGAGCCTCCAGAATCTTCACCTCGTGACCGTGACGGGCCAGCCGGTGCGCGGCAGCAAGACCGGCGGGACCGGCGCCAACCACGGCAACCTTCTTGCCGGTCGATTTCGCGCGCTTGTAGAATTGCTTGCCTTCGTCCATCGCCACGTCGGTGGCATAACGCTGCAGGCGGCCGATCTGCACCGGCTTGCCCTCGGCGGTCTCGCGCACGCAGGCTTCCTCGCACAATGTTTCGGTCGGGCAGACGCGGGCGCACATACCGCCGAGGATATTCTGGTCGAAGATGGTCTTGGCCGATCCTAGCGGATTGCCGGTGGCGATCTGCCTGATGAACATCGGGATATCGATCGACGTCGGGCAGGCCTGCATGCAAGGCGCGTCGTAGCAGAAGTAGCACCGGTCGGATTCGACCAGCGCTTCGTGATGGTCGAGCGGTGGATGCAGATCGGAAAAATTGTCGGCATAAGCCTCGGGCGACAGCCGGCCGCCAGCTATGCCCTCCTTGAAATGACCTGTTGTCATTCCGGTTCCCCATTGTTGTGGTTTTGAGGAAAGGCTAGCACGTTTTGTTTTTTTATCAATTGGTCAATTTTCAAGATAAGTGCTTGAAAAAGCTCAAAAATAACATGACTTTTGTAGTCATGATTTATTGCGGATATTTGCCGCTACGCGAAATATTTTGACTTGCTGTCGGAATTCCGTCCGGCTCGGCGTCCTATGATCGCCCTGCCGCAGCATGGCGAACCATGCGCCTATGGAAGACGGCAGGAAACGTAAGGGAGCCCGACATGCCGAATGCCTCGAAAAGCTTCTTCTGGTATGAATTGATGACAACCGACCTCGACGCCGCCGAGGCCTTCTACACCGAAGTCGTCGGTTGGCGGCCCGAACCCTTCGAGAAATCGCCAGGCATGCCGCGCTACATCGTCGTCAATGCCGGCGACCGTGGCGTCGGCGGCCTGATGACGCTGCCCGAGGACGCCGCCAAGATGGGCATGCCACCCGCCTGGGTCGGCTATATCTACACAAGGGACATCGAAGCTTCGGTGGCCTCGCTGACCAAGGCCGGCGGCGCCGTTCACCGCGCGCCCGACGACATCCCCGGTGTCGGACGCTTCGCCGTCGTCGCCGACCCGCAGGGCGCCGGCTTCATGTTCCTGCAGCCCAACGGCCCCGACCAGCCGCCAGTGCCCTTGGGCACGCCCGGCCATATCGGCTGGCATGAACTGTTCGCCACCGATTGGCAAAAGGCCTTCGATTTCTATTCCGGCCAGTTCGGCTGGGCGAAAGGCGATCCTTTCGACATGGGACCGATGGGCATCTACCAGCTCTTCACCGCCGGGGCCGAACCGATCGGCGGCATGATGAACAAGCCCGAGCAGATGTCCGTGCCGGCCTGGCTGTTCTATTTCAACGTGCCGGCCATCGATGCCGCCGCCAAGCGGGTCACCGACCGTGGCGGCAAGGTGGTGATGGGGCCGATGGAAGTGCCGAGCGGCCAATGGATCGTGCAATGCCAGGACCCGCAGGGCGCTTACTTCGCCATGGTCGCGCCAGGGCGCTGAACGCCCCGATTTTCACGGGGCAGGTTGATCGCTATCTCGCCTGCCCCGCCTGCCGCCTCAGATGAACATCACGGCAACTCAGGCCAGTGAAATATCGGTCTGCGTAAAATCATTTCCTTTACACAGCAGCCGAATTCCGGCTTGCTTTGCAATTGCATAGGAGAAGCAGTCGCCAAAATTCAACTTCGCCGCGTGGCCGGTACCCTTACCATAACGCGCATAAGCGCGAACCACGTCTTCATAAATATCCGGAGTTACTGGCAAAACGCGGATTCCGGCCTTTTCCAGGAAGTCGCCAACCAACTTCCCGGCCAAAGTAAAATCCCGGATTCGTCGGCCTATGGATATCGCTGCTTCTACCTCATTAACCACGGACGTCACTGGCCCAACCGCGGCATGCAGCCGAGCGAGCAAATCTTTTTTGTCAGGCTCTTCAAGCAATATGCCCACGATTGTGGAGGTCTCGACAAACATCAGTCATTCTCCCCCCACATATCATCCATAAAAGCTTTCTCATCCTCAAACCCATTGGCTTTAAGCGCCCTGATTTGCTCGATAATCGGCTCGATCCGCCGGGCGAACTCCTCGACCCCCTGCCGCTCGTGGCTGGTCGCCTCTTCGATCGCGAGTTTTATAGCTGCAGTTATACCCACCCCACGCTTCCGCGCGAAATCGCGCACAAGCCAATCGGTCTCCTCATCTTGCACGTGTATAGCCATTTATGTCCACAACCACAAGTGATTTGTACAATCATCATTGTATCTTGTAGAAAACAAGAACACAATGGGAACGGCTATCTAGAAACCACTACCCCCTCATCCGCTCCTGATTGCCGTCGAACAGCGGCGTGGGCTGTATACGGGCGGCATGGCGCCGTCCCAGATATTCGATCTCGAAGCCGTCGCTCTCGTCGGCGATCTCCTTCGGCACGTAGCCCATCGCCACCGACACGCCGGAGTGATGAGCGTAGCCGCCGGACGTTACCCATCCCCGCACCGAACCGCCATGCCAGATCGGCTCGTCGCCGATGACGTCGGCGTCCACGGCATCGACGACGAAGCTCCGCAGCCTCAGCTTGCCGCCGGAGGCACGTTCGACGACCGCCGCCTGCTTGCCGAAGAAATCGGCCGGCTTCGAATAGGCGACGAAACGGTCGAGCCCGGCCTCCAGCGGCCCATAGATCGGCCGGTATTCGCGCGCCCAGGAGCCGTAGTTCTTTTCAAGGCGAAGCGCGTTGAGCGCCCGCGAACCGAACAAACCGACGCCGAATTCCTTGCCGGCTTCCATCAAGGTTTCAAGCACATGGCGCTGATATTCCGGCGCCATCCAGATTTCGTAGCCGAGGTCACCCGTATAGCTGACGCGACCGACGAGGCATGGGGCAAGACCAATCTCCGTCCGCTTGATATCCATGAATTTGAAGGCCGCCGCCGAGACGTCGGCGCGGGTGACCTTTGCCAGCAGATCGCGGGCGTGCGGTCCGGCGATCGACAGGCCGACACGGCTCAACCCGAGCGCCTCGACCTTCACCGACCCCTCGGCCGGCAAATGCCGTTCGAACCAGCGCATATGATACTGCTCGGCAAGTCCGGAACCGGCGATGAACCACTCTTCGTCGCCGGCGTTGCCTGGCCCCAGATTGGCCAGCGAAAAATCGCCGATCAGCTTGCCGTCTTCCTTCAACATGGGTGCAAGCGTCATGCGCCCCGGCGCTGGCAATTTGCAGGCAAGCAATCTGTCCAGCCAGGTTCCGGCCCCCTCGCCGGTCACCCGATATTTAGCGAAGGAGGAAATCTCCGACAGGCCAACGCGTTCGCGCACGGCTCGCACCTCATTGGCGACATGTTCGAAATCGGTCGAGCGGCGCCAGGAGAACGCGTCGCGGACGCCTTCCGGCGCATACCACAGCGGCACTTCCAGCCCGTAGGACGCGCCGAATTGAGCACCCTCCGTCGCCAGTAGATCGTAGACCGGTGTCGTCCTCAGCGGCCTGCCGGCCAGCAATTCCTCGTTGGGGAAACGGATCGAGAAACGGCGCGAATAGTTCTCCCGCACCTTGGCGTTGGTATAGGCCATGGAAGCCCAGCCGCCGTAGCGCGCAACGTCCATCGCCCAGATATCGGCGCCGGGGTCGCCATGCATCATCCAGTTGGCGAGCGCCAGCCCGACGCCGCCGCCCTGGCTGAACCCGGCCATGACGCCGCAGGCAAGCCAGAAACCCGGCAGGCCGCGCACCGGCCCGACCAGCGGATTGCCGTCCGGCGCGAAGGTGAAGGGCCCATTGATGATCTGCTTGATGCCGGTGTTCTGGAAGGCCGGGAAATGGCGGAAGCCGACTTCCAGCGACGGCGCGATGCGGTCGATATCGGGCTCCAGCAGTTCGTGGCCGAAATCCCAGGGCGTCGACTGTTCCGACCAAGGTTTGCCGGCCTTCTCATAGGTACCCATCAGCATGCCGCCGCGCTCCTGGCGCAGATAAAGTTCGCCGTCGAAATCGACGGCATGCATGATCTCCATGCCGGTCTTCTTGTTCCAGGCAGCGACCTCGGGCATGTCCTCGGTGATCAGATACATGTGCTCCATGGCGAGCACCGGCAGTTCCAACCCGACCATGCGGCCGACCTCGCGCGCCCACAGGCCGCCGGCATTGACGACATGCTCGGCCACCACCTCGCCCTTGTTGGTGATGACGCGCCACAGACCGTCCGGCCGGCGCACGATGTCCTCGACCTTGGTGAATCGCTCGATCTGCGCGCCGAGTTTTCGCGCGGCCTTGGCATAGGCGTGGGTCACGCCGGACGGGTCGAGATGGCCGTCCTCCTTGTTGTGGATGGCGCCGACGAACTGGCCGGGATCGATCAGCGGCATCAGTTCCGCCGCTTCGCGCGGGGAAATCTCCTCGAGTTCGATGCCGAGATAGCGGCCCTTGGCCACCATGTTGCGCAGCCAGTCCATGCGCGCTTCGGTGGCCGCAAGGAACACACCGCCGGTCAGATGCACGCCGGTCGCTTGCCCGGAAAGTTCCTCGATCTCCTTGTAGAGGCTGATCGTGTATTTCTGCAGCTTGGCGACGTTGGGGTCGCCATTGATCGTGTGCATGCCGCCAGCGGCATGCCAGGTCGAGCCGGAGGTTAGTTCGTCGCGCTCCAGCAGAACGACGTCCATCCAGCCGGCGCGCGCCAGATGGAACAGCACCGAACAGCCGACGACACCGCCGCCGATGACAACGACCCTTGCATGCGATTTCATGATTTTCTCTTCTGCTTCAAAGAGTTGGGAAAGTTGCGTGAATCTGGGTTGGAACGTGTTGAATCAAGATATCAGCTGCACCGCGCTCCGCCTTCCCTCGCGGGAAAGGTAGCGCTGCGGTGGCCGTCATGGTTCGTCCGCGCCGATTTCTTGCCTGCGCCTGGCCACATAGGCTTCGAGCTCCTCGCGCACGCCTTCGTCCATCGGCGGCTGGACATAGTCGGCCAGCGCCTTCTTCCACACTCCGGTGGCGCGCTGTGTCGCGTCCATCGCGCCGGCCTCTGTCCACGCCTCGTAGTTCTGCCAGTTGGAAAGCAGCGGCTGGTAGAAGGCCGTCGCGTAGCGTTCCAACGTGTGCGGCTCGCCGAAGAAATGACCGCCGGTCGGCACACCCGCCAAAGCATCGAGCGCCAGTTCGCCATCATCGACAACGATCGGACGCAGGAACTCCATTATGTGCTGCACCATCTCGACATCGATGATGAACTTCTCGAACGACGCCGTCAGCCCACCCTCCTGCCAACCGGCGGCATGGTAGACCAGATTGCCGTGGCCGAGCACCGCACCCCACAGCGCCATCAGCGTCTCGTAGGTTCCTTGCGCGTCGGCCGCGTTGGAGGCAGACCCCGGCGTGGTGCGGTAAGGCAGGTTGTAGCGTCGCGCCATCTGCCCGGAAGCGATGTTAGCCTTGGTGTTTTCCGGCGTGCCGAAGGCCGGCGCGCCCGAGCGCATGTCGACGTTGGAAGTGAAGGCACCATACATAACCGGGCAGCCAGGCCGCACCAGCTGGGTCAGCACGATGCCACACAGCGCCTCTGCATTCTGCTGCGCCAGCGCACCCGCAAGCGTCACCGGGCTCATCGCCCCCATCAGCGTGAACGGCGTGATGCAGACCGACTGGCCGTACTCGGCCATGGCCATCAGCCCTTCCAGCATCATCTCGTCGAAGCGGCGCGGCGAATTGACGGAAATGATGGTGCCGACACCCGGGTCGGCAGCGACCTCCTCCAGGCTGAGGCCGCGCGCGATCGCCATCATGTTGATCCCATCCAGCGCCCTGCCCCTGCCGATGGCCGATACGTGGAACGGCTTGTCGGTCAGCGTCAGATTGGCAAGATAGGTGTCGAGATGACGCGTGTTGGCCGCCAGTTCGATCGGCGCGCAAACCTGGTTGCCCAGCATGTGGATGCAGTTGAAATGTTGCGCCAGGCTGACCAGCTCACGATAGTCGCGCATGTTACCAGCGCGGCGGCCGCGTTCACGGTCATGCACATTGGGCGGTCCCGCCACCAGCGTGAAGTTGATGACGTTGCCGCCAATCGCCATCTGCCGGGCTGGGTTGCGCGACGACAGGGTGTAGGCCGCAGGTGCCGTCTTCAACGCCTCGGCGACCAGCCCGCGATCGAGCCGCACCGTCATGGCGCTGTGGTCGACATCGGCACCAGCGCGCTCGAACAGCGCCAGCGCACGCCTGTTCATCACCTCCATGCCGAGATTTTCCAGGATGTGCAGCGAGGCCAGATGGATCGCCTCGACCTGGTCCGGCGAAAGTAGCGCCATCGGTGGGTAGGGATTTTCGACCCGGCGCGCCGGCAACTGCGGAATGGGCGCCCCGCCTTTGGCATGGGTGCGCTCGGCACTGCGTCTGGTGCGAAGAGCGGTCATGCTTCGTATCAGAACGCGGTTTGGCCGCCTGAACTATCAGGAATGCGACACATATGGACGAGATTTTATCTGAAGCGTCGTATTTGCTACATAATATAAATAATACGACATTTACGCGTCGAATTATCATTATTTCTAACGTTCCGCCTTGTAACCGCCAAACAGGTTAAGGAGCCACGAAAGACTCCCTTTATGATTTGCGGCTAATGCTGGCGCATGCGTGCGTATAGTTTTAGTCGAGTTTTAGTGATCGGTGTTCCGCTGGCGCTGGCCGCCTGCGCGAGCACGCCCAACCGCATCAACGACGTCTGTGCCGTCTTCGACCAACGCGACGGCTGGTTCAACGACTGGCAGTCGTCGGCCGAGCGCACGCAGCGCAAATATGGCGTGCCGGTGCATGTGCTGATGGCAACGGTGCGCAAGGAATCCGGTTTCAACAGCTATGCCCGGCCGCCGCGCCGCAAGCTGCTCGGCTTCATTCCCTGGGGCCGCATTTCCAGCGCCTATGGCTTTTCGCAGGCGCTGGACGGCACCTGGAGCCAATACCGGCGCGAGACCGGCAACTTCACCGCCAGCCGCACCAATTTCGGCGACGCTGTCGATTTCGTCGGTTGGTACCACTCAAAGACGATCGACACTTTCGGCGTCGGTCGCGACGACACCTACAATCTCTACCTCGCCTATTATCTCGGCTGGGGCAGCTACAAGCGCGGCGAATGGCGCTCCAATGCCGGCGTGCAGCGTTATGCGCGCGACACCGCCGCAATGGCAGACCGCTACCGCGGGCAGTTGCAGAACTGCCGCTGACCCGAGACTTGGCGATAGCCTCATCTGCATCGATGCGACGTTGTGGCCGGCGCGGCCTCCATTTTCCGGAAGCCGCCAATCTGGATACGTTCAGCCGGCCTAGTGCGGCTTGCGGCCGAAAACCCGGATGTATTCTTCCACGCCGCCATCGGCCAACGCCTTGGCCTGCCGGCCCCAATCGTCGCGCTCGATGCGCCCAAGCAGCGTCAGCCGCGTGTCCATCCATTCGCGTTCGATCTCGGTCCAGCCGGCGACCTGCGCGAAACGATAGATGCCGAGCTCATTGAGCGCGATCTCGATCTGCGGACCGATGCCGACGATCAGCTTAAGGTCGTCGGGCTCAGCGGGTCTCGCTATGCCGGCCGGCCGGCCGCGATCCGCGGGATCGACCGGTTCAGGAGCAGGGCTCGGCACGGCCGCCTTCACGGCTGGAGTAGCCGGCACCGCCTTGGTCCTGGAGCCGGTTGCCGCCTTCGGCTTGTGACTCTTAGTGACCGTTGCCTTCTTCGCTTGCGTTGCAGCAACCGCCTTGCCGGCAGTGGCGGCCGTCTTCCCGGCTGCAGCAGTCTTCGCCGCAGGCTCCGATTTCACGGCTGGCGCAGTCTTCTTGGAGGCTGCCGTAGACTTTTTGGCGGCAGGTACATTTTTCGCTGCCGGCGCTGGCTGTGTCGCCGGTTCCGGCGCGACCATGGCCACCTTCGCGGACACCTTGGAGCCCCTGGCGACAGTGGATGCCTTGCGGGCAACCTTCGCCTTGGCAGCCGCAACCGGCGCGTCAGCAATCTCGACTGCATCGTCGGGCACGCCCTCCAGCGCCGCATGCGCCTTGTCGAAGCTGATCACCGGCTCCATGCCGGCCAGCACCTCGTCGGAAAGCCAGCACAGGCTGCGGTGGCCGCCACCGAGATCCTTCAGCGGCGGCACCTCCTTCTCGCAACGGCCGTCCGGCACCAGATGTTTGTAGCGGCAGCGGGTCTGGAACGGGCAGCCGCTCGGCGGGTTCATCGCCGAGGGAATGTCGCCTTCGAGCACGATGTGTTTCTTGACCACGCTGGTGTCGGCGATCGGGATCGCTGAAAGCAGCGCCTCGGTATAGGGGTGATAGGGCGGCGAAAAGATCTGATCGGTTGTGCCCTGCTCGACGATGTAGCCGAGATACATGACCACCACGCGGTCGGCGATGTAGCGCACCACCGACAGATCGTGGCTAATGAACAGCATCGTCATCCCGGACTGGCGCTGGATGTCCATCAAGAGCTCGGTCACCGCCGCCTGGACGGAGACATCGAGCGCCGAGACCGGCTCGTCGGCCACCACCACCTTGGCCGAGCCGGCAAAGGCGCGGGCCACGCCGATGCGCTGCTTCTGCCCGCCGGAAAGCTGGCGCGGCTTGCGTTCGGCGAAAGCGCGTGGAAGCTTCACAAGATCCAGAAGCTCCAGCATGCGCTGCCGACGGTCCGCCACCGTCTTGCCGACGTTGAACTTCTCAAGCGTGCGGATGATCTGCGAGCCGACGGTGTGGCTGGGATTCAGCGTATCGAACGGGTTCTGAAACACCATTTGGATGGCCGAGACCGTATCGACGCTGCGCTTCTCGATGCCCGTCGCCTGGATTTCGGTGTTGGCAAGCGTGACCTTGCCGGCGCTTGCCGTTTCTAGGCCGAGCAGCACTTTCGCCAGTGTCGACTTTCCGCAACCGCTTTCGCCGACGATGGCGACGGTCTCGCTCTCGCGCGCCTCGAAGCTGATCGTCTCGTTGGCCTTGACGGTGCGCCCCTCGCTACCGCCGAACACACCGCCGGCGCCGACATGGTAGTATTTTTTCAGGTCGTCGACCTTGAGTACCGGTGCGCCGGGCTTGACCGGTTCGCCGGCCTTCTTGGCGCCGGGCGGCAGCGCTGCCCAGTCGATCTCGTTGAAGCGCACGCAGCGCGAGAAATGGCCGTCATGCCCCTGCACCGGGATCATCGGAATCTCGGCTGCGTTGCACACGCCCTCAACGAAGTGGTGGCAGCGAGGACCGAAATTGCAGCCTCGTGGCCGCTCCTGCGGCAACGGCAATTGACCAGGGATCGCCACCAGCGGCCGCTCGTTCTTGTCGGCGCCGGGCAGCGGAATGGAGCGGAACAGCCCTTGCGTATAGGGGTGCCGCATGCGGTCGAAGACGTCGGTGATCTTGCCGGTTTCCACCGCTTCGCCCGAATACATCACCGTGATCCTGTCGCAGGTCTCCAGGATCAGGCCCAGATTGTGCGACACGAAGATCATCGAAGTGCCGAACTGCTTGCCCAGCCCCTTCACCAGTTCGACGATGCCGGCCTCCACCGTCACGTCGAGCGCTGTGGTCGGCTCGTCGAGCAAAAGCAGCGCCGGATTGGACAACAGCGCCATGGCGATGACGATGCGCTGTTGTTGGCCGCCGGAAAGCTGGTGCGGATAGGAGCGCATCATGCGCTCGGGGTCGGGCAGCTTGACCGAGCGCACCATGTCGAGCGCACGTTTGTAGGCCTCTTCCTTGGAGACCTTATCGTGCAGCAGCGGCACTTCCATCAATTGCTGGCCGATCTTCATGGCCGGGTTCAGGCTGGCCATCGGCTCCTGGTAGATCATGGCGATCTTGTTGCCGCGGATGGAGCGCAGCTCCTCCTCCGACATGTCGCCCATATCCTTGCCCTGGAACTTGATGCGGCCACCGACGATCCTGCCGATGTTGGACAGGTCGCGCATGATGCCGAGCGACACGGTCGACTTGCCGCAACCGCTCTCGCCGACGATGCCCATCGCTTCGCCGGGCATCACTGTGCAGGAAAAGTCCATCACCGCCGGTATTTCGCCCTTGCGGGTGAAGAAGGAGATCGACAGGTTCTCGATCTCGATGATCGGCTGGGCGTTGGCTGTGTTCGTGGCTTTAACGGCTTCGTTCATGGCGTCGCCCTCCACTCTAGTCTTTCATCGATTGTTCGCGCAGTGCGTCGGCGAGCAGGTTGAGCCCCAGCACGAAGGACATCAGCGCGATCGTCGGCGGCAATGCTGGATGGATGAAGGAGCGCAGCAACCGGCTGGCGTCCTTGATCGCGGTACCCCAGTCCGGACTTTCCGGCGCCAGACCCAGGCCGAAATATCCCAGCGTGCCGAGCAGGATGGTAGTGTAGCCGATACGCAGGCAGGCATCGACGATCAGCGGGCCGCGCGCATTGGGCAGGATCTCCCACAGCATGATGTACCAAGGCGTTTCGCCACGCGTCTGGGCGGCCGCCACATAGTCGCGCGTCTTGATGTCCATGGTCAGCCCGCGCACGATGCGGAACACGCCAGGTGACGAGGCAAAGACCACCGCCACGAAGATGTTGAGCTGATTGGGATCGATATGCACGATCTTCAGCGGATCGGCGTCGAATACAAGGCCGAGATAAACCCAGCCGCCGATCAGCAAAGTCAACCCCATCAGCACATACAGCCGGTCCGGCCGCTTCTTGTAGCGGGTCCAGAACAGGACGCAGAAGAAGATAATCGGGAACAGGAAGAACAGCCCCGCCATCGCATAGGGGATCGGCGTGTCCATGATGCCGGGCGTAACCAGCAGGTAGAACAGCAGGATCACCGGGAAGGCGAGAACCAGATTGGCGAGGAACGACAGCACGGTGTCGATCTTGCCGCCATAGTAGCCGGCGGGCAGGCCAAGCGTGATGCCGACCATCAGCGCGAAGCCGGTAGCGGCCGGGGCGATGATCAGCACGATCTGAGAGCCGAACACCATACGCGAGAAGATATCGCGCGCCAGCTTGTCGCCGCCGAACAGGTAGACGCCCTTGGAGGCCGGCTCGACCGCGCCGGGCAGCGCGTCCTTCATCACCGGCAACTGCCCCAGCGGGTCAAACGGCGCCACATGCGAGGCAAAGATCGCGGTGAACAGCCAGAACAGGCAGATGATGACGCCGGCGATGCCGACGCCGCTGTCGAACAGCTGGCCGTAGAGGCCGAGTTTCTTCTTATAGGTGAAGCTTGTGCCGAGCACGACGGCGAGCGCCAGCCAAACCGGCCAGAACCGCGCCAGCACGCCCAGGATGATACCGACGGCTCCGATATATTCGATCTGCATCGCCGGCCTCCCCTACTGCACGCGAATGCGCGGATTGAGATATGCGTAGCCGACATCCGAGATCAGCTGGGTGATCAAGACGATGAACACCGAGACCATCGAGCAGCCAAGCAGAAGATCGATGTCGTTGTTGCCGGCAGCCTCGACCAGCGTGTAGCCAAAGCCCTGGTAACGGAACATCGTCTCGACGATGACGACGCCGGTGAGCAGCCAGGGGAACTGCAGCATGATGACGGTGAACGGCGCGATCAGCGCATTGCGCAGCGCGTGCTTGATGACGACGTTGGAGAACGACAGGCCTTTCAGCCGCGCCGTGCGGATATATTGCTGCGTCATCACCTCGACCATTGAGGCGCGTGTCATGCGCGCGATGTATCCGATGCCGTATATGGCCAGCGTGATGACCGGCAGCGTGAAATTGTAGAAGGTGATGCCCTGGCTTGCCGAGGCAGCCGAGCCGTTCAGCCAACCGAGCCACGACGCGAATATGACGGTGAAAATAACGCCCGAGACATATTCCGGCGTCGCCGTGGTGATGATCGAGGCAACCGACAGGGTTCGATCCGTTCGCGAGCCCTCCCGCATGCCGGCCAGGATGCCGATGAGCAGCGACACCGGCACCATCACTGCAAGCACCCAGAACATCAGGATGCCGGTGGCACGCAGTGCTGGGAACAGCTTGGCCGCAACGGTGGCCTTGAATTTGGTGGAGCAGCCGAAATCGCCCTGCAGCACACCATTATAGGCGGGCTCCATCGGGTCATTGCAGAAGGTGAAGCGCTGCGAGGCCTTGCCGGTCGCCGCATCGACGATCGGCTCCTTCTTGACCACGCCGAGCCACTGTCCGTAGCGGACGAAGAAATTCTGCCTGTAGCCGTGATTGACGAGCCAGCTTTCGAGCTGCTCGGGCGGCGTGTGCATTTCTGTCTGGCTGATCGCCAGCTTCTTCAGATTGGGTTCGAGATTGACCAGGAAGAAGACGACAAGCGTCAGACACAGCATGGTCAGCAGGATCGTGCCGATGCGTCTGGCTATGAATGAGAACATTGCGCCCCCCTGCCGGCCGGGTTGGGGTCAGATGCTGTCAACCCTGCGTCCAAAAACCTGGTGCGGAATCATGCCGCCGCGGCGTGCGACGCCGCGAGGCCATGAACGGGATGAGGGCGTGCGCCCTCATCCCTGCCGAAGGACCGGTTAAGCCTTGTCGATCCAGACCTTGCCGAAATCGTGCTCGTAGGTCGGGTGCATCGAGTGGTTCTTCACCTCGGGCTTGATGTTGATGTAGAGCTTGCGCCAGTAGGGCTGGATGATGATGCCGGAATCCTGCAGCGTCTGCTCGATATCCTTCATCACAACCTTGCGCTTCTCCGCATCCGCGATGCCGAGGGCTTCGTTGACCTTCTTGTCAAAGTCCGGATTGGCATAAGCCGTTTCGTTCCAGGCTTCGCCCGAGCGGTAGGCGATAGCGATGACTTGGATGCCGAGCGGGCGCATGTTCCAGTTGGTTTCCGAGAACGGATACTTCGTCCAGTCGTTCCAAAAGGTGGAGCTCGGCAGCACCGTGCGCTTCACCTTGATGCCGGCCTCACGCAGTTGCGCCGCGATCGCGTCGGTGGTGTTCTTATGGTAGTCCTCGTCGTTCGAGATCAGCTCGTGCTCGAAATCGAGCGCGCCTGCCTCCTGCAGCATCTGCTTGGCCTTGGCCGGGTCGCGCTTGATCTTGGGCAGCTCGACATATTCCGGATGGATCGGCGCGACGTGGTGGTTTTCAGCGGCGGTGCCGGCATTGCCGTAACCGAGCTGCAGCACGGTGGCGTTGTCCACGGCAAGGCACATGGCCTGACGAACCTTCTGGTTGTCATAGGGCTTGGCCTTGACGTTGAAGCGCGAGACGACGGTAGCCGCCGTCACCACTTCAGAGACCGGGGCGCCGACGCCCGCGATGATCTTGACGTAGTCGGCGGTGGTCTCGTGATTGGTCTGCACTTCGCCGGATTCGAAAGCCGCAACCGTGGCAGCCGGATCGGTGCCGTAGTCGATGAATTCGACTCCATCGAGATAGGCCTCGCCGTTCCACCACTTGCCGGTTTCGCGGCGCTTGTAGACCACCTTCTGGCCGACATCGTAGGAAACGAGCTCAAACGGACCGGTGCCGATCGGGCAATTCTTGAAGTTGGCGCCCTTCTCGTCAAAGGTCTTGTGCACGACGAGCGCCGGATAGTCGGCCAGGTTAGCGATAACGGCGATGTCGGGCTTGGTCAGCTTCAGCTTGACCGTCATGTCATCGACCTTGACGATCGAGCCTTCGCGCAGCTTCTTGGTGGTCTCGTCGACGAGGCTGCCCAGACGGCCGGGCATCGAGTTGCCTTCCACAGACTTGTCGGCCCAGCGCGTGAAATTGTGGATCACGTCATCGGCGGTGAACTTGTCGCCATTGTTCCATTCGACGCCCGGACGCACATGCAAAGTGTATTCGGTGGCGTCGTCGTTGACCTGCCATTTTTCGAGGAGGTAGGGCTCGAAAGTGTACTGCTTGGTGTACTTCACCAGCGGCTCGAGCGCCTGGCGCTCGGCATTGGAGATTTCCGACCAGTCGGCGGTACGCGGGTCCTTCGGATCCTTGACCGACATGGCCACTTTGAGGACGCCGCCCTTCTTGGGCTGCTCTTCGGCCATGGCTGGCGTCGGCATGGCAACGCCCAGCAGGCCATAGGCCATGGCTGCAGATGCGCCAAAGATGCTTGCCATCGCCAGGAACTCACGGCGATCGACTTCCCCGGTCTTGACCTGCTCGGCCATTGCCAGGATGTGATCGGGAACGCGGTCGCTGTTACTCCGATAGAATTTCATGACTAACTCCCATTGTTGGCTTTTTGCCTTTTAACATTCCGCACTCGACCGACGATGTCAAAGATCGTTCGACTTTGGAACTCAAAAAGGAGAGTGCAACTTTGAAAAGGGAGCAGTTCGCGTGAATGCGACAATCTTGACGGAAATTTGCTATCGATGGCAACAAAATGACCACGGCGGTTTTGTCCAAACCGCGCGCAAGCTAGACTTGCGGCAACACACCTTTTTCTGAAAGCACCAGTTGCGCGACGCCGTCGGTCCAATACACTCTACCGGCAGGCGTGCGATTGGCTGCCTCAGTACTCGCGCTCGTAGAAGATGCCGCCCTTGGCTTCGCCGGCGTCCGACGCTTCGCCACGCAGCTTGACGCCCTTGCCGACATTGAAGTCGATGCGCGCCTTGCCCGAGCCCGGCTTCTCGCCCTTCTGGATGTTGAGATAGGTGCGGTCATTGAGATACTTGCCGGCCGATACCGCCGTTCCGCCCTGATCGTCGGTGGTCACGTCGAGATCGTCGACGCCGAGCTTGCTGCGCAGTTTTTCCAGCAGCGAGGTCGAGCCGCCAACGCCGCTGAGCTGGGCTGCCGCCTCGGCGAGCTGGGCGATTTGCAGCGGCGACAGGTTGGACATAGAGCGGCCGAAGATCAGGCGGGCAAGAACCTCGTCCTCCGGCAGTGCCGGCACCGAGGAGAAGGCGAATTTCGGATTGGTCGCCTCGCCCGACACGGTGATCGTCACCGTCGCGTCGGTGGCTGTCGATTCCGCGACCAGGTTCAGATACGGCACCAGCGAGCCCGAGAAGGTCAGCGTGCCTTCGGTGAAAGTCAGGCGCTTGCCAAGGATGGAGAGCCGCCCGCGCTGCAGCGTGAACTGACCGACCGCCTGCGGTGCCGACGCCGGCCCCGCCAAGCGCAAATTGCCGCCGAGCTCGGCATCCACGCCCCTGCCCTGCACGAAGATCTGGTTCGGCGCGTTGACGGTGATGTCGAGCGTCAACCCGCCGCCCCCACCACCGCTGCTGGTGGCGCCGGCCGGGCGCAGCGCCTTGTCCTGCGCGCGCACCGCCGCCGGTGCGTCCTTGCGCTTGACGTTGAGGGTCGACAGCGATGTCGGCAGCCGCTCCGGCACGGTGACGACGACCTTGCCCAGATTGATGGTGCCGGCGATCGCCGGCGCCGTCGCCAACGGCCCCTTCACGGTCAGGTCGCCGCCGAGATTGGCCGTGACGATACGGCCGTCGGTGTAGCGGCCGTCAACCAACTTGATCGACAGGTCGGCCGGAAACCCCTTGGCCGGGTCGATGCCGACCGTACCGCCGGCGCTCAGCGTGCCGCGCGTCGACAAAGTGCCAGTCAGTCGGTTGATGGTCGCGACGCCGTTGCCGAGGCCGACATCGAGCGCAATGTCCTTGACCGCGAGGCCAGAACCGGCGTCGAGGAAGCGCGCGCCCGACGAGCGCACCGTGCCGGAAATGACCGGCTGGCTGGCCGGTCCGCGCACCTGCACGGCGACATTGGCGGTGCCGGTGAGCGACAGGCCCTGCGCCGCCAGCTTGCGCGCCAGGAATTCGAACGGCACGTTGCCATTGACGTCGACCGAAAGGTTGGGTGCGCCTGCCGTCGTCACAGAGCCGCCAGCCTTCAGCGCAAGTCCCGTCCCGCCACCGATATCGGCGTTGAAGTTCAGCTTGTTGGCTGCGAAGGTGCCGCCCGATGTGATGTTGAGGGCGTCGATGCCGGCATCCCGCATAGCCGCCAGCGCGACGCCATTCGCCTTGATGTCATAGGCCACCGACGGCGCCGACGCGGGGCCAGTCACCTTCGCAGTGCCCGAAACGGTACCGGCGGCACCGAGGCCCGGCGAGAAAGCATTGGCGGCGGCGATCGGCAAATTGGCCAGCGCGACGTTGAGGTCCAGCGCGTTGCCGGCAGTGCCGCTGACCGTGGCGCGGCCGCCCTCGACGCCCACCACCAGCTTCTGGATCGTCGTGGTGCCGTTGGCGACAGCGATGGTGGACGGCTCGGCGATCGCTGCCCTGAGGCCGCGGATCGTAGCCTGGCCGGAAGCGAGTTCGAGCGTCGTCGTACCGCCGGCGACCTTGACCCGTCCCGCCGCCTTCGCCGGAATGTCCTTGACCGTGGCGCCGCCGGAAAAGCCAGTCCATTCGCCGTCGCGCTTCAGGTCGATGGCGATGCCGGTCACGGTCATGGTTCCGGAAGTCACGGCATCCGCACGAACCGTGCCAGCCACGACGGGCGCCGCCGCGTAATTCGCCACCTGCGCGTCGATCGCGACATTATTGGCCGTCAGGTCGCCGCGCTTGAGACCTGCCTTGGCCTGCAGCGCCAGTTGCGGCACGCCGTCCTGCTTGCTGAAGCGGACCATGCCGCGCACATTGCCTTCGGCCTTTTCCAGCGCCAGCGCCGCCAGCGGCCCGATATCCGGCAGATCGATCTTCACCAACCCTTCCGGCAGAAAGGCCTGGTCCAGCACGAGATCGCCGGAAACCCCGTTCTGGCCGAGCGCCAGCGACAGGCCGTCGATGCGGCGCTGGCCATTCGCGGTCTTCAGCACCGCCTTGCCCTGCAGCGGCTGACCGGCAACGGTGCCGGACAACGAAATGTCGGCGGCGGGATTGGCCGCGTCGGCCCTGCCGGATGCCGTGAGGTTCAATCCCTGGATCTCGCGGCCGGCTACCTCGAGCTTGTCGCCGCTCACCGAAAGCGTAACGTCCGGTGCGACCATGACACCCTTGGCCGTGACCGAGAGGCCGATCGCGCCTTTGGCTTCCTTCGACAGCAAGGACAGGTCGGCCAGCGCACCCTTGAGCTCGGCAACGATCTGGCCGTCATGGAGGCTGGCGCTGCCGTCAGCGGAAACCGCGCCGGAGACGAGCTTGATGGAATCGGCCGAGACCAGGCCCTTGGCGTTGCGCTTGATCGCAGCCGACAGTACGGCGCGCTCGCCGAGCACCGGGCGTGCCGCAGCCGGCAGTGCCGACGAAGCGGCATCGGCCTTGACGTTCAACTCGATCGAACCGTCGGCAAGCGCCATCTTGCCGTTGAAATCGCCGGCGAGCGTGTCCGAGCGGATCGACCCCTTGTCGACGTTGATCGTCTCTTTCTCGATACTGCCGGTGACGTCTGCCTTGATCTTGCCGGCGATCAGCGGCGCGATGGTCGGGTTGTCGAGGCCGATCTTGTCGACGGTGACGGCGCCAGTGATCGGCCCGACGCGGTTTGCGATATCGAAGCTGTCGGAATGGATGGTCAGGTCGATATTCTCGAACTTGGTGACTGTGGTCGTCACCTTGGCGAGCGACGCGCCGATGTCCAGCATCGGCTTGCTGCCCTCGCCGAAGGCGTGCACCGAAGCCGATTTCAGGTCGAGATCGATCGGGCTTTCCTTGCTGCCGAGCGCGAGCGGCAGCACCGGGCCGACCGAGTTGAATTGCAAGCCGAAATCGGTGGTGCCTTGGGGGTTGATGGTGCCCTTCGCCTCGCCGCGCACCGCGTCGCTGGCGATGTTGGCACGCTCGACCTCGACGCCGCCGACCTTGGTGGCGGTGCCCGCGAGATCGAATGTCGTGCTTCCGGCCAGAAGCGGCTTGAACCGCTCCGGCAGGAAGCGGGCGAAATCGCCGTCGCCCTTGGCCTCGAAGCGGTTGCCCTTGTCGGTGAGCTGATGACGGCCGACAAGCTGGGTGATTACCTGGCCGTCGACGCTGAATGTGCCGGTGCCGTTCCAGTCGGCTAGCGCACCCTTGCCGGCAATCGATATTTCCACTGGCGGCGCGCCGGGCAGCTGCAGCAGATTGGCCAGGATGCCGCCCGACGGTTCCGACGCCTTGACGTCGAGGTCCAGCCTGTCGGCGGCCGGCGCGAAATCGACATTGGCGTCGACGGTGCCTTGCTTGCCGTCGTTGCGGGCGACATTGAGCTTGGCCGCCACCGCGAGTGGCGAGGCATCGGCCTTGACCGAGCCCTTGGCGGCAAGCTCAGCGATGCCGACGCCGGCCAGGGCCTGGCCGAGCGCGATATCAGGCAGATCGATCGCCTTGATGTCGAGGGACACAGGCAGATTCACGCCACCGGCATTGTCGCGCTTCTGCTCGCCACCAACCGGCGGGCGGGCCACCTCGATGCGCTCGACCGCGACGCGCTCGGCGCTAAAAGTCTTCGACAGCAACGCCAGCGGCGACCAGTCGACCGCAACCTTGCGCAGCACCAGCCATGGCCCTTGCTTGTCTTCGAGCACGACATGATCGACCGTCAGGGCGCCCGACCAGATGCCATCGATGCCGGCGACCGTCACCTTGGTATCCGGCGAGGAGGCCATCGACGAGATCAGCCCGGCGAGATTGTCGCGGCCGCGTTCCGTGGTGGTGAAAACGACGAGCGCGCCGATAGCACCGGCGACGACGATCGCCACCAGGTAGAGGAAGATTCGCGCCGCGCGCCTGAGCAAGCCAGCCATCTCGTCAGAACGCCTGACCGATGCCGGCATATATGCCGAAGCGTGGATCGCCTGGACCGCGGTTGAGCGGAATGGCGCCGTCGATGCGCAGCGGACCGAACGGCGTCACATAACGCAGGCCGACGCCGGCGCCGACCTTCACATCGGAGAAGTCCGGGAACTGCTTGGTGGACACAGTACCGGCATCGACGAACGGAACGATGCCGATCGTGTCGGTGATGCCGATGCGCATTTCGGCCGAGGTCTCGAAGTAGGAAAGCCCGCCGGTCGGCTTGTTGTTGATGTCCTTCGGGCCGATGCCTTGATAGGCGTAGCCGCGCACCGAGCCGCCGCCGCCCGAATAGAAGCGGCGGTCTGCGGGAACGTCTCCCAGAGATGCGCCGACGATCGAGCCCAGCGCCACGCGGCCGGCCAGCACAAACCGGCCGCCGGTGTCGAGTGCCTGATAAGCCGAACCCTCGCCCCTGAGCTTCACGAAAGTGGCGCCATTCAGGAGATCGTAGCTCGGCTCGACATAGGCCAGTGCCCTGAAGCCGCTCTTCGGGTTCAGCTTGTTGTCGCGGTTGTCAAAGACATATTGCAGCGGCACGCTGGCAATCAGGTAGTCGTGCTTGCCGAAGCTGTCGGTGATCTTGGAATAGTCGAGCGACAGTTCCGCCGAAACGGTCTGCCTCTTGTCGATCTCGTAGGAGAGCCCAGCGCCGCCCTTGACCGAGAAGCGGTCATAGGCGTCCGGATGCTCGTAGACGGTCTTCAGATTGGCAAAGAACTTGGAAGCGGGACCGACCACGCCCGGTTTCTCGAACATGATGCCGGCATTGTAGTTGAGCTGGCCAATAGCATTGGAGCCGATGCCGCTGATCGAGCCGTCGATGCGCAGCTTCTCCGCCTTGCCGAACAGGTTGCGATGGCCCCAATAACCTTCCAGTCCCAGCCCTTCGGTGTTGGACAAAGTGCCGCCAACGCCGAAATAGCGCGGCTTGCGCTCGCTCACCTCAACACCGATGGGGATGTTGCCGTCGGCGTCCAGCTTGTCGGCTTCCTTCAGCGTCACGCTGTTGAAGACTTCGAGGCCGAGCAGCCGGTCCCGCGCCGTATCGATTTCCTTGGGCGAATAGCGCGCGCCGCGCTTCAGCCCGGTCATGTATTCGGTGAAATCGCGATCCACCGTCTCGGTGCCCTTCACCGTGGTCTCGCCGTAGCCCGCGACCGGACCGGCCTCGACGGTCAACGTCACGTCGAGCCGGCCGTTGGCATGGTCGGCGACGACCTCGCGATCGGTGACCTTGGCGAGCGGCCTGCCCTCGTCCTTGAGCGCCTTGACCAGTCTCGCCTCAGCCTTCAGCACCGCGCCCGAGCCGGCATCGCCGCCGGAGATCAGACCGAAATCGGCGCTGGCGAGCCCCGCGGCATCGCCCTTGAGACGGATGTCGCCCAGCGTGAACTTCTGGCCTGGGGTGACGGTGATCGTCACCGGTATCGGTTGCTGGCCCTTGAATTCGGCATCCGGCGGCAATTCGTCGATCGACTGGCCGGCAATTGAGATGTCGACCACGCCTTCGTAGCGGGCGTCCTCGTAAAGCGCCGCCACCAGCTGCTCGCGATCGCTGCGCGCCTTGGTCATCAGGCCGAGAGAACCGGAAACAGGATGGTCCTCGTCGGCTTTCAGGCCGGAGACCGCCTCGATCCTTTTCTTCAGATCCGCGTCGTCATCCTTGACGTCAATGGTCACAGCATAACGCAGCGGGTCGGCAATCTCGGTGTCCGCCTTGTCGTCGGACCCCCACAGCTTGATGCCGAAGAGTTCGAAGGCGGAAACGCTACGGCTTTCGGCTATCATCGTGGCGGCGCCAAGCGTGACAGCGAGCAAGGCGCGCGAAAGGCTGCGCCTGCACGCGCTGCCCTGCCAATCGCGCTTTTCCCTCGTCGGCATCAGCCGCACCTGTCCTCCAAGACCCGAACCGTGTCCCTCCCATGCTCCCTGATTGCTAAAATTGGAGTGAACTTCTGAAGTCCTCGTAAATTCCTATAGGGCACGAACCATGAAATGTCTGAATTGCTTGCACCTTTGAGTTCACACCTTTTGTTCCGTCGCAAAATTGTGTGAAGCTTTTCATATGAATGCACACTGAATGCCCCTAAGGCACGGTTTGCAATGGACCTTCGTGGGCCGGTTATGGCCGTTTGCGCGTGTTGACAAGCCTCGGCTAAGGCGGAACATGCCACGACAGCCGGAAAAATCGGGCACCGTTGTCGCTTGGCAACGCGGCTGTGCTGGAAAGTGAGAGGAGGATGCGATGGTTTTGCGTGCGGTCAGGATACTGCCGGTTGTTCTCCTGCTCCTCTCGGTCTTCCACGGCCTCGCGCAAGCGGCGGAGACCAAGCGAATCGTCACCACCGACAATGTCGATTATTTCGGCTTCGACCTCCGCTCGGAGCAGAATGTCACGCTGGATCAGTGCAAGACCGACTGCCTCGGCGACAATGCCTGCCGCGCCTTCACCTACAACACCAAGGCCAAGTGGTGTTTCCTCAAATCCGACTACAACACGCTGAAGCCCTTTGCCGGCGCGGTCGGCGGCAAGGTGGTTAACGTCGCCAGCGAACCCGACATCGGCGCGCCCAAGGAACTGACCTATTTCCCGGCCTGGATGGCCGACCAGGCGCTGCAGTATCGCAAGCGCCTGGTCGGCCCCGGCTATTCCAAGCCGACCGACGGGCTGACGACGCTGGAACAGGCCGCTGAACAGGCGGCCCTGACCGGCGACCACCGCGCAGCAATGCAGAAATATGAAGCGGCACTGTCGATGATGCCGGACGACGGCACACTGTGGACCAAGCTCGCCCACGAGACCCTGGCGACGCTGACGACGGCATCCAGCAACGACCAGTCGACATTGCAGGCTAATGCGACCTCGGCCACCTTCAATGCCTACCAGCTGTCGCGCACCACGACCAACCGCGCCGAGGTGCTGGCCCTGCTTGCCGCCGGTCTCGACAAGCGCGAACTCTACCGCCCGGCGTTGCAGGCCTATGAGGCCAGCCTTGCGCTGGTCAATTCACCGGCGGTGCTTTCCGAATACCAGGACCTGAAGGCCCGCAAGGGTTTCCGCGTCGTCGAGCACAGCGTCGATGCCGACACCACCGCGCCGCGCATCTGCGCGCAGTTCTCGGAAGAGCTGGTCAAGACCGGCGTCGACTATGCGCAATTCGTCACCATCGACGGCGCCGCACCCAAGGGCGTCGAGGCCAAGGGCAAGCAGATCTGCGTCGAGGGCCTGGAGCACGGACAGCATTACAACATCACCTTCCGCGCCGGCCTGCCTTCGGCCATCGGCGAGGTGACAGCCGCCCCGGTTGCACTGTCGATCTACGTACAGGACCGCGCGCCGTCCGCCCGCTTCACCGGCGACAGCTTCGTGCTGCCGGCCGGCGTGCGCCGCGGCATTCCGGTCGTTACCGTCAACATGAACGCCGCCGACATGAAGCTCTTCCGCATAGGCGACCGGTCCTTGGCCCAGCTTCTGTCCGGCTACCAGTTCTTGCGCCAGCTCGACGGCTACGACATGACCAACATCAGGGACCAGATGGGTCAGCCGATCTGGGAAGGCCGGATGGAGATCGCCGGCGACCTCAACAAAGAGGTCACCACCTCCTTCCCGGTCGACGAGGCGCTGCCGCAGCGCAAGCCCGGCGTCTATATCCTGACCGCCCAACCGGTGGATGACCACAGCGACACCTACAATTCGCGTGCCACGCAATGGTTCGTGGTCTCCGACATCGGCCTTTCCACCTACACCGGACAGGACGGCCTGAACGTCTTTGCCCGCTCGCTCGGCACCGCGAAGCCGATCCAGGGCGCCGAACTCACCCTTCTTGCCCGCAACAACGAAATCCTCGGCACCGCGACGACAGACGCCGAAGGCCGCGCCGTCTTCAATCCTGGCCTCACCCGTGGCGAGGGCGGCATGGTGCCGGCCGTGCTGATGGCCAAGCAGGGCGACCAGGACTTCGTCTTCCTCGACATGGCCAAGGCCGGCTTCGACCTGTCGGATCGCGGCGTCGCTGGCCGCGCCGCGACGGGCGCGCTCGACGTCTACGCCTGGACCGAGCGCGGCATCTACCGCGTCGGCGAGGACGTGCATGTGCAGGCGCTGGCCCGCGACGACACCTCCAAGGCGGTCGACAACCTGCCGCTGACCTTCATCTTCACGCGCCCCGACGGCGTCGAGGCGCGCCGTATCGTCAGCGACGGCACCTCGGCAGGCGGCCATTCCGTCGACCTGTCGCTGGAGCCGAACGCCATGCGCGGCAGCTGGACGGTGTCGATCCACACCGATCCCAAGCAGCCGGCGGTGGCGAGCCAGATGTTCCTGGTCGAAGACTTCGTACCGGACCGCATCGAATTCGACCTCACCGCCGACAAGACCGAGATCGCGCAGGGCGAGACGGCCAATGTCACCGTCGACGGCCGCTTCCTCTACGGCGCGCCGGCGGCCGGCCTGGCGCTGGAAGGCGAAACCACGCTGGCGGTGACACGCGACTGGGATCGCTTCAAGGACTTTGTCTTCGGCCTTGCCGACGAGCAGGCCGCCCAGCCTTCCTCGACGCCGCTGGCCGACCTGCCGGTGGTCGGCGACAACGGCAAGGCGACCTTCCCGGTCACCATCGCCCAGCTGCCATCCACCACCAAGCTGGTCAACGCCAAGGTGACGGTGCGCATGCGCGAGACCGGCGGCCGCGCCGTCGAGCGCTCGCTCAATCTCGCCATCCGCCCGCAGGGTGACATGATCGGCATCCGTCCCGATTTCGAGAATGACGAGGTACCGCAGGGTGGCACCGCCAAGTTCAGCCTGATCGCCGTCGACCGCGACGGCAAGCGCAAGGCGATGGCCGGCGCACAATGGTCGCTGGTCAAAGTCGAACGCAACTACCAATGGTACCGCAATGGCAGCTCGTGGAACTACGAGCCGGTGACCTTCACCAAATCGGTCGCCAACGGCGCGGTCGACATCGCCACCGACGGCGAAGCCAGCCTGTCGCTGCCGGTCGACTGGGGCCGCTACAGGCTGGAGGTGGAGACATCAAGCGCGGACGGCCCGGCAACGAGCTACGAGTTCGACGGCGGCTGGTATGTCAGCGCCACCTCGACCGAGACGCCCGACGGCCTCGAAATCGCGCTGGACAAGGACGGCTATGCCGCCGGCGATGTCGCCAAGCTGAAGGTCTCGCCGCACTACGCCGGTGAACTTCTGGTGACGATCGGCGCCGACCGGCTGATGAAGACCATCGACGTATCGATACCCGCCGATGGCGGCACCGTCGACATTCCGGTTCCCGACAATTGGGGCGCCGGCGCCTATGTCACCGCCACGCTGTTCCGGCCGGGCAACGCGCAGGAAAGCCGCATGCCGGCCCGCGCCATCGGCGTGAAATGGTTGAAGATCGATCCCGGCGCCAAGAAACTTGGCGTCGCGCTGACGCCACCGGCCAAGACCGAACCGCGCCAGTCGCTGTCGATCCCAGTCGCTGTCACCGGCATGCAGCCGGGCTCGCAGGCCTATGTCATGGTGGCGGCCGTCGATGTCGGCATCCTCAACCTGACCAACTACAAGGCGCCGGACCCCGAGAACTGGTTCTTCGGCCAACGCATGATGGGACTGGAGCTGCGCGATCTCTACGGTCGTTTGATCGACGGCTCGCTCGGCACCACCGGCAAGCTGCGCACCGGCGGCGACGGCAATGCCATGCAAAGCCAGGGCAGCCCGCCCACCGAAAAGCTGGTCGCCTTCTTCTCCGGCATCGTCAAGCTTGACGCCGAAGGCAAAGCGACGATCGATTTCGACCTGCCGCAATTCAACGGCACGGCGCGTGTCATGGCCGTGGCCTGGACGAAGGAAGCCGTCGGCCACGCCTCCACCGACGTCATCGTGCGCGATCCGATCGTGGTCACGGCCGGCTTGCCGCGCTTCATGGCGCCGGGCGACTCGGCCACCATGCGGCTCGACTTCGCCAACACCGACGGCCCGGCCGGAGACTACGCGCTGAGCATCCAGACCACCGGCGACCTGACGATCGGCGAGGAAGCGGTGCCGGCCAAGCTGACGCTCGCCCAGGGCAAGCGCCAGTCGCTGACCGTGCCGCTGATCGCGGTCTCGCCCAGCGATGCCACTCTCACCGTCAAACTCGCCCATGAAGGCGGTCCTGAGGTCGAGCAGACGCTGTTCCTGCCGATACGGCCGTCGCAGCTGCCGGTGACGTCGCGCATGGTCGTCGACCTCAAGAGCGGCGGCGGCGCGCTGCGCGTCGACAAGGAACTGCTCGCCGCCAGCATCCTGCAAGGCGCCTCCGTCAGCGTCGGCGTCTCGCAATCGGCGGCCCTCGACGTGCCGTCACTGCTGTTGTCGCTCGACCGCTATCCTTATGGCTGCGCCGAGCAGACGACGAGCCGCGCCATGCCACTGCTCTATATGAGCGAGATGTCGAAGGGTTACGGCATCCCCGACGATCCGGGCCTGCACGACCGTGTGCAGCAGGCGATCTACCGGGTGTTGAGCTACCAGGCTTCCGCCGGCAGCTTCGGCCTGTGGGGCCCCGGCTCCGGCGATTTGTGGCTGGATTCCTATGTCAGCGATTTCCTGACCCGCGCCCGCGAAGCGAAATACGACGTACCGGCGCAGGCAATCTCGCAGGCGTTGAGCAACCTGCAGAATTCGATCGGCTACGATCAGGACGTTCAGGATCGCGGCACCGATATCGCCTATGCGCTCTATGTGCTGGCCCGCAACAAGAAAGCCTCCGTCGGCGACCTGCGTTATTATGTCGACACCAAGCTCGAAGCCTTCTCGAGCCCGATGGCGGTGGCGCAACTGGCCGCCTCACTCGCGCTCTACGGCGACGCGCAGCGCTCCGACGCTACCTTCTCCACAGCGCTGCGGCTGGCCAAATCCATGAATGACTATGACTGGTACCGCACCGACTACGGCTCGGCGCTGCGCGACGGTGCCGCCATGCTGGCGCTTGCCGCGGAATCCAAGCCAGCGCCGGCCGTGTTGCCGGAACTCGTCAAGCTGGTGGAAAGGGAACGCGCGAAAGCCCGCTGGACGAGCACGCAGGACAACGCCTGGATGCTGCTGGCGGCCCGCGCGCTGAAGGAAGGCAACGACACCATAAAGCTTGAGGTCAACGGCCAGCCCCATACCGGCGCCTATTCGGCCGACATGACCGGCGAGACCCTGCTCGACACCCCGCTCACCGTCGCCAATGACGGCAAGGCTCCGCTGCAGGCGGTCGTCACCAGCGTGGCCTCGCCCTCGCAACCGCTGCCGGCAAGCGGCGACGGCTACACCATCGAGCGCACCTACTACACGCTCGACGGCAAGGAAGCGAACGTCACCGAAGCCAAGCAGAACGAGCGTTATGTGGTCGTGCTCAAAGTCGCGTCGCAGAACGACTGGCCGCAGCGCATGCTGGTCACCGACCTCTTGCCCGCCGGTTTCGAGATCGACAATCCCGGTCTCGTCTCCAGCGCGCAGCTCACTGGCTTTCCGTGGCTGGCGCAGACCAATGCCGCGCATCTCGAATTCCGCAACGACCGTTTCGTCGCGGCCTTCGACCCGTCGGAGGACGACGGCGACCGCACCAAGACGATGGCCTATGTCGTGCGCGCCGTGACACCAGGTGTCTATGTGCATCCGGCGGCCTCGGTCGAGGACATGTACCGGCCGCAATATTCGGCCCGCACCGCTACCGGCATGATGGAGGTGAAGGCGCCGTAAGGCGGCCGATGAGGCGATCATGACGATCGAAGCGTCCCCTCCCTCGCCTGGCAGGAGCCGGTTGCGGCGCCTCGCCATCCTCGCGACCGCCGCCATCGCCTTGGCGTCGATCGCGGTCGGCGGCCTCTGGGCGCTCGACCGTGCCTTCCCGCCGCCTCTGCCGGAGAAACTGGCCGTTTCCGCCGAGGTCGTCGATCGCGACGGGACCTTGCTGCGCGCCTTCGCTACGCCGGATGGCTATTGGCGCCTGCCTGTTGCCATCGATCAGGTCGACAAGAGCTTCGTCGAGATGCTGGTCGCCTATGAGGACAAGCGCTTCTGGGATCACGAGGGCATCGATTTCCTTGCCCTCGGCCGCGCGGCAACCCAGTTCGCCACCAACCGCCGCATCGTCTCCGGCGGCTCGACGCTGTCGATGCAGCTCGCCCGCCTGATCGAACCGCGCGAAAGCCGTTCCCTAGGTTCCAAGCTCAAGCAGATGCTGCGCGCCGTGCAGATCGAGCGGCGGCTAACCAAGCGCCAGATCCTGGAGCAATATCTCACGCTTGCACCCTATGGCGGCAACCTTGAGGGCGTGCGGGCGGCCTCGCTGGCCTATTTCGGCAAGGAGCCGCGCCGCCTCACCGTCTCGGAAGCGGCACTCCTGGTGGCGCTGCCGCAATTGCCTGAGCGCCGCCGTCCGGACAGGAACCTCGCCATAGCCCAGGCGGCGCGCGATCGTGTGCTCACGCGCATGGTCTCGGCTGGCCTGATCGGCGACCGCGAGGCCCGCCGTGCCGCGCTCGACGATGTCTCCGGCCTGCGTCGCCCGCTGCCCGCTTTTGCCGCGCATGCTGCCAACACGCTGGTGCGCAAGGCCGAGGCCGGCGCGCCGCTGAAGCTGACGATCCGCAAGAGCGTGCAGGAAGGCCTTGAAGCGGTCGCCCGCGAGGCCGCCGCCAAGCTCGGGCCCAAACTGTCGGTCGCTATGGTGCTCGCCGATTCCCGCACCGGCGACATTCTGGGCGAGGTCGGCTCGGCTTCCTTCTTCGATTCCAGCCGCTCCGGCTGGATCGATATGACCCGCATCCTGCGCTCGCCCGGCTCGACGCTGAAACCCTTCATCTACGGCCTCGCCTTCGAACAAGGCGTGGTCGCCCAGGAAACCATCATCGAGGACAGCCCCGCCGACTTCTCCGGCTACCGGCCGAAGAATTTCGACATGGGCTACCAGGGCGATGTCTCGATCCGGCAGGCGCTGCAATTGTCGCTTAATGTGCCGGCTATCCGCATCCTCGACACGGTCGGGCCGGCGAGGCTGATGGCGCGCTTCCGCCAGGCTGGCGTCTCGCCGTTGCTGCCGGTCAACGAAGCCCCCGGCCTTGCCATCGGCCTCGGCGGCGTCGGCGTCAGCCTGCGCGACCTCGTCCAGCTTTACACAGGGCTCGCCAATGGCGGAAAAGCGCATCCGCTGCGCGACGGCACCGAGGCTGTGCCCGTGACGGGTGCCGCAACAACCATCCTCGACGAGCGCGCCAACTGGCAGATCACCGACATCCTCGCCGGCGTGCGCCCACCCGAGGGCGCGCAGCAACGCGGCATCGCCTACAAGACCGGCACCTCCTATGGCTATCGCGATGCCTGGGCGATCGGCTTCGACGGCCGCCATGTGCTGGGGGTCTGGGTCGGCCGGCCCGACGCCAGCGCGGTGCCCGGGCTGTCGGGTTACATTTCCGCCGCACCGATCCTGTTCGAAGGTTTCGCGCGCTCCGGCATCGCCGCCGTCGCTTTGCCAAGCCAGCCCGCGGGCGTGCTGCGGCCACGGCGCGAGGACTTGCCGGTGACGCTCGCCCGCTTCGGCACCGCCTCCGACGTCTCGGTTGTCGCCGCGCCGACCGAACCCGCGCCGCGCATCGTCTTTCCACCCGACGGTGCCCGTGTCGATCTCGGCACGTCGGGGCCTGGCGCCACGCCGCTAGTACTGAAGCTGCAGGGCGGCCGCGCACCGTTCCGCTGGTTGGCCAACGGCAAGCCGCTGGTCGGGATCGATCGCCGGCGCACCGCGACCTGGCTGCCGGACGGCGCTGGCTATTCGACGCTGACCGTCATCGACGCCGCCGGTCGCGCCACCAGCGTCAAGGTGTTCGTCGAATAGCCTGTCGCGCGGTTCCCCAAGGCGCCGCCGCCATACCGAAGAAATCGTTGGGTTCGCCGCCGGCCGGCCCGGCTTGAATCGCGTACGGCCAAGGCGGCCTCAAACGCGTCGGCGCCGCTGCGTGCACCCGAAACCGTCACCAGGCAAGGAAGAATTTTCTTGCCCTGCGGCTCACACGCTGCAACTTTTCTCCCTACGCCTGAAAAATGCAACTTTCGCCGCACCCAATTTCTACAATTTCGATAGAGTAGAATTGTGTTCAACGGAGGCTGAAATGACCAACCCTCATTTCAAGAAGCTGCTCGGCGCGCTCATCGCCGGTTCTGTCCAATTCGGCGCGCTCGGTTTCGCATTCGCCGACACGACCATCCTGAATGTATCCTATGACCCGACCCGCGAACTCTACAAACAGTTCGACGAAGCCTTCGCCGTCCACTGGAAGAAGGAGACCGGCGAGACCGTGACCATACAGCAATCGCATGGCGGCTCCGGCGCGCAGGCCCGCGCCGTCATCGACGGTCTCGATGCCGATGTCGTCACGCTTGCCCTGGAAGGCGACATCAACGCGATCTCCTCGAAATCGAAGAAGATCAACCCAGACTGGCGCACCAAGTTCGAGAACAATTCGGCCCCTTACACCTCCACCATCATCTTCCTGGTGCGCAAGGGCAACCCGAAGGGCATCAAGGACTGGGACGATCTGGTCAAAGAAGGCGTGCAGGTCATCACGCCGAACCCGAAGACATCCGGAGGCGCGCGCTGGAACTATCTGGCCGCTTGGGCCTATGCCAATGCCAAGGACGGCAACAACGAGGCCAAGACCAAGGAATTCATCTCCAACCTCTATTCGCATGTTCCCGTGCTCGACACCGGAGCGCGCGGCTCTACCGTCACCTTCGCGCAGAAGGGTCTGGGCGACGTGCTTCTGGCCTGGGAAAACGAGGCTTACCTGGCGCTCGACGAATTCGGCGCCGACAAATTCGACGTCGTCTATCCGCCGACCTCGATCCTCGCCGAACCGCCGGTCGCCGTGGTCGACGCCAATGTCGACGCCAAGGGCACCCGCAAGGTCGCAGAAGCCTATCTGAAATACCTTTATTCCAAGGAAGGCCAGACGCTGATCGCCAAGAACCACTATCGTCCGGCCAAGCCCGACCTGGTGCCGGCGGAAGATCTCGCCAAGCTGCCGCAGATCAAGCTGGTCACCATCGACGATCCGCAATTCGGCGGCTGGAAGAAAGCGCAGCCTTATCATTTCGCCGACGGTGGTATATTCGACCAGGTCTACAAGCCGGCGCAGTGACAAGAACGGCATATCCGCTTCGGCACCTTCGGAGCGGGCGAAAGCCAGGGCGAACAAAAGGGACGGATTTCTAGAAACATGACCATGGCACCCGCGCAGGCGGGGTGGCGGTTCAGGCAGCCGAGTGTCATTCCGGGTTTCGGACTGACGCTCGGCTTCTCGCTTGTCTACCTCACCCTCATCATCCTCATCCCGCTGACCGGGCTGGTCTGGCGTTCGGCTGCCCTGGGCTGGACCGATTTCTGGCATATCGTGACAGCGCCGCGCACGCTGAAGGCACTGCAGATCAGCTTCGGCACCGCGCTGATCGCCGCCGCCATCAACGTCGTCTTCGGCACACTCGTCGCCTGGGTGCTGGTGCGCTACAAATTCCCCGGCCGCCGCATCGTCGACGCGATGGTCGACTTGCCTTTCGCCTTGCCGACCGCCGTTGCTGGTATCGCGCTGACCACGCTCTACGCGCCGAATGGCTGGCTGGGTGCGCCGCTGATGCAGGCCGGCATCAAGGTCGCCTACACGCCGCTCGGCATCGTCATCGCCCTTGTTTTCGTCAGCCTGCCCTTCGTGGTGCGCACCGTCGAGCCGATCATCGAAGAGATCGACAAGGAGGTCGAGGAAGCCGCCGCGACGCTCGGCGCCAGTCGTTTCCAGACCATCACCAAGGTGCTCTTTCCCGGCCTCGCACCTGCCATCATCACCGGTTTCGCACTCGCCTTCGCGCGTGGCGTCGGCGAGTTCGGCTCGGTCATCTTCATCGCCGGCAACCTACCCAACGTCACCGAAATCGCGCCGCTGCTCATCGTCATCCGGTTGGAGGAATTCAACTACGCCGCCGCCACCGCGATTGCCGCCACCATGCTCGGTCTCTCCTTCGCCCTGCTGCTCGTCATCAACCTCCTCCAGTCATGGAGCCGCAAGCGCTATGGCTGATCCGGAAATCAAGTCCTACGAGCCGGTGCACAACAATCCCTCGTCGGCAATTACCGAGAGCCGCGCCGCGCGCGGCGTCTTCATGACGATCGCCTTCGTGTTTCTCGGCCTGTTCCTTGTCCTGCCGCTGATCATCGTGTTCGAGCAGGCCTTCGCGAAAGGCATCGGCGCCTATTTCACCTCGCTGAACGACCGCGACACGCTCGCCGCGATCCACCTCACCTTGCTGGTGGCGGCGATCTCGGTACCGCTCAACGTCGTCTTCGGCATCGCCGCATCCTGGGCGATCGCCAAGTTCGAGTTCAAGGGCAAGGCATTCCTCATCACGCTGATCGACCTGCCCTTCTCGGTCTCACCTGTCATTTCCGGCCTGGTCTATGTGCTTTTGTTCGGCGCACAAGGCTTGCTTGGCGCCTGGCTGAAGGCCAATGGCATCGTCATCCTGTTCGCGGTGCCGGGCATCGTGCTTGCCACCATCTTCGTCACCTTTCCCTTCGTGGCCCGCGAGTTGATCCCGCTGATGCAGGAACAGGGCAATGGCGACGAGGAAGCGGCCCTGTCGCTCGGCGCCAACGGCTGGCAGGTTTTCTGGTATGTCACCCTGCCCAACATCAAATGGGGTCTGCTCTACGGCGTGCTGCTGTGCAACGCCCGCGCCATGGGCGAGTTCGGCGCGGTGTCGGTGGTCTCGGGTCATATCCGCGGCATGACCAACACCATGCCGCTGCACATCGAGATCCTCTACAACGAATACAACGCCGTCGGCGCCTTTGCCGTGGCTTCGCTGCTGGCCGGGCTCGCGCTCGTCACGCTGGTCTTGAAAACCGCTCTCGAGATGCGCTACGGCGCCGAGCTCGCCGCCACACGCGGACACTGACAGGGACACCCGCATGGAAGTTCGCGTTGCCAATGTACGCAAGGAGTTCGACCGGTTCCCGGCGCTCCGTGACGTCTCGCTCGACATTCGCTCGGGCGAGCTGATCGCGCTGCTCGGTCCGTCCGGTTCCGGCAAGACCACATTGCTCAGGCTGATCGCCGGGCTGGAGCAGCCGACCGCCGGCAAGATCTTCTTCGGCGACGAGGACGCTTCGAGCAAGACCATCCAGGAGCGCAATGTCGGCTTCGTGTTCCAGCACTATGCCCTGTTCCGCCACATGACCGTGGCCGACAATATCGGCTTCGGGCTGAAGGTGCGGCACGGCACCAACCGGCCGCCCAAAGACGAAATTCGCCGCCGCGCCTCCGAACTGCTCGACCTCGTTCAACTTTCGGGACTTGAGAAGCGCTATCCGGCGCAGCTGTCAGGCGGCCAGCGCCAGCGCGTCGCGCTCGCCCGCGCCATGGCGATCGAACCCAAGGTGCTGCTGCTCGACGAACCCTTCGGCGCGCTCGACGCGCAGGTGCGGCGCGAATTGCGGCGCTGGCTGCGCGACATCCACGACACCACTGGCCACACCACCGTCTTCGTCACCCACGACCAAGAGGAAGCGCTGGAACTGGCCGACCGCGTGGTGGTGATGAGCCAGGGGCAGATCGAGCAGATAGGCACCGCCGACGAGGTTTACGACACGCCCAACTCGCCCTTCGTCTTCGGTTTCATCGGCGAGTCGAGTTCGCTGCCGGTCAAGATCGACGACGGCCAGCTCTGGATTGCCGACCGTCCGATCGGCCTGTCCGCGCCGAATCATTCGCCCGGCGACGCCCTGCTCTATTTCCGCCCGCACGATGTCGAGCTGCTCGACGGTTGCAGCGGCTGCATCGCCGGCACGGTAATCGCCAGCCGCCGCGTTGCCGGCACCCGCCGCGTCGAACTGGAAATCGGCGGCGAGCGCCAGCGCGTCGAGATCGAACTGCCGGTCGACCATCCCGCCGCGCAGAAGAGCCGCGTCGCTTTCCGCCCACGCCGCTGGAAGCTGTTTCCGCAACAGGACGGGCAGAAGTAGTCGGAGACGGAGTTTTCCGGCCAATCATGGAATGAACGACCCGGAATTGTCGATCCGGGAGACGGTTTTTCCAATTCCACGACGGCTGTTGAAGCCCGCATGCCTCGTGTTGCGCGGCGCGGGCTTTATGGTGCGAGGCTCCTGATGTTTTTTTGAACGGAGCCTTTTCATGAGACGCCTTTTGCTTGCCGGTGCCGCCCTGGCCGGTCTGATCCTCGCTGCCGCGCCCGCTTTGGCCGCCGACAAGCTGCTCAACGCTTCCTATGACGTTGGCCGCGAACTGTTCGTGCAGATCAACAAGGCCTTCGTCGAAAAGCATCCGGGCACCACCATCGACCAGTCGCACGCCGGCACCTCGAAGCTGGCGCGCTCCATCGTCGAAGGCCTCGGCGCCGACGTGGTGACCTTCAACCAGGTTCCGGACGTCGATTTCCTGGTCAAGCAGGGTTTTGTCTCGGCCGACTGGCAGAAAGATTTCGCCAACAACGCCTCGCCCTTCTATTCACTGCCCTCTTTCCTGGTCAGGGCCGGCAATCCGAAGAACATCAAGGATTGGGATGATCTCGCCCGCGAAGGCGTTCAGGTGATCTTCCCGAACCCCAAGACCTCGGGCAATGCACGCTACACCTATCTGGCGGCGGCGGCCTACGCCAAAGAGAAGTTTAATGGCGACGAAGCCAAGGTGAAGGAGTTCCTCACCAAGATCTTCAACAACGTGCCGGTGTTCGACACCGGTGGCCGCGCCGCCACCACCACCTTCGCTGAACGCGGCATCGGCGATGTGCTGATCACCTTCGAGTCCGAAACCCAGGGCATTGCCCGCGAATATGGTGCCGACAAATACCAGCAGGTGACACCGTCGGTCAGCCTTTTGGCCGAGTTCCCGGTTGCCATCGTCGACAAGGTTGCCGACGAGCACGGCACCCGCGACCTGGCCAAGACCTATCTCGACTTCCTCTACACTCCCGAAGGCCAGAAGATCGAGGCCGAGAACGGCGTGCGCGTGCGTGACGAAAAGGTCGCGGCCGAGTTCAAGGACAAGTTCCCCGCCGTGCGCCTCGTCACCGTCGAGGACGTATTCGGCGGCTGGGCGAAGGTCCAGAAAGACCACTTCGGCGAAGGCGCGCTGCTCGACCAGATCTACGGCAACCGCTGAGGCGGCACGACGCTCCACGCAAAAAGCCGGCGCAAGCCGGCTTTTTCATTTATGGCCGCGGGGTCGACCAATTCACTCGAAGATTTCGAAAAGTCACGAAAAATCAACGCTCTTCTTATTGTATATCAAAACACTGAACTCTATTCTCCCAATGCGCGTTCAGGCTGCCGATCCTGCCATGATTTGCGCACAAACAGCCGGCAAATGGCTGGTCGGATCGCGGATCAAGCAGTGTCGGGCATGCTCACCAAAAAAGGCAAATACGGGCTCAAGGCTCTCGTGCATCTGTCGCGCATGCCGGTCGGGCAACTGGCCTTCGTCAACGACATCGCCGTTGCCAACAACATCCCGAAGAAATTCCTCGACGCCATCCTCGGCGAACTGCGCAATGCCGGCTTCGTGCAGAGCCGCAAGGGCAAGGATGGCGGCTATCGGCTGGCCAGGCCCGCCGCCGAGATCAAGATCGGTCATGTTGTGCGCGTGCTCGACGGGCCGCTGGCGCCGATCCCTTGCGCCAGTCGCACGCAGTATCAGCGCTGCGAGGACTGCAACGAGGCGACCTGCGAAGTGCGCCATATGATGCTGGAAGTGCGTCAGGCCATCGCCGACGTGCTCGACAACCGCAGCCTGGCCGCCATGCGCGACGCCGACAATGACGATTATCCGGCGGAACTGTCGACGCAGTCCAACTAGCTCACGTTCCACCCTGTTCGAAACGGCCTGCGGTGGAACGAGTTACCGGCTCCCCGCCGCGATGAGCGTCACACGGTCGCCGCCTTCACCCGTCCCACCAACCACAGCAACAGCAGCATCGCCGCGAGATTGACCAGGTTCCAGGCGATGCCGTTCAGGAAGGCAGCGCTGTAAGAGCCGTAGAGGTCATAGATCCAGCCCGACATCCAGCCGCCCGCCGCCATGCCGAAGATCGTTGCCATCATCACCAGGCCGACGCGTTGGCCGGCTTCGGCCGCCGGCATATATTCGCGCACGATGATGGCGTAGCACGGCACGATGCCGCCCTGCGACAGGCCGAAGACCAGTGAGACGATGTAGAGCGAGGCCAGCCCGTCGAAGGGGATGTAGAACAGCAGCGCCAGGCACTGCAGCGCCGAGCCGATCAGCAGCGTCTTCACGCCGCCGATGCGGTCGGCGACGAAACCCGAGGCGATGCGGCTGACCACGCCGCCGGCGAGCATGATCGACAGCATCTCGGCGCCGCGCGCCACGCCATAGCCGAGGTCCATGCAATAGGCGACGATATGCACCTGCGGCATCGCCATGGCCATGCAGCAGCCGAAACCGGCAACGATGAGCAGGCCTTGCAGCGTCGCCGGCGACAGTGGGATCGGCTGCACGCGCCGCCCGCCGGGGGTGTTGGCAGCCGCCTCGCGCGGGGCGCCTTCGCGCAGCATCAGCGTCAGCGGCACCATGGTGACGACGCAGAATATGCCGATGCCGAGATAAGTGGTGCGCCAGCCTTCGGCATGCATCAGCGGCGGTATCACCACCGGCCACAGGGCGCCCGCCAGATAGTTGCCGCAGGCGGCAAAGGCGACGGCCACGCCACGGCGCCGGTTGAACCAATGCGAGATGTCTGCAACCAGCGGACCGAAGATCGCCGCCGTGCCGAAGCCGACGAGGATGCCCTGCGCCAGCGTGAATTGCAGGATCGAGCCGGCAAAGGATGCCAGCACCATGCCGGCGCCAAGGGTCAGCGCCGACAAGAGCGCCGGCAGCCAGTAACCCATGCGGTCGACGGCCCGGCCGACCAGCACGTTGCCGGCGGCAAAACCGATCATTGTCGCCGTATAGGGCAACGAAGCATCGGCACGGTCGACGCCGAATTCGGCCTGCACCGCTGGCAACACCACCACCACCGCCCACATGCCGACCGCGCCGATCGTGCCAAGCGCCACCGAGATGGCGAGGCGTATCCAAGCCTTGCGGCCATCGATGACGGAGGCCGCGTCCACCGGCCGGACGGGATGCTGGTTCATGTCTGGGCCCGGGCTCCTTGCGGTAGGCTCGGAACTCATGCGCCTTTCCGCACTCGCCCGGCAGCACCAATCTGGCCCAAGAAATGATACCAGATATCGGGCAACGCACTTCAAGGAAGGGAAACGACACCGCCCTCGGTCAGCACCATGTTGGTCAGCGTGCGCTCGGCATGGGTCAGCCGCCAGTCGAGCATCTTCTGTGCATAGCGCAGAACGATCGGCGCCATTTCGGGTCGGTCGGCCAGGTTCGTCATCTCATGCGGGTCTTGAGCCAGATCGAACAGCAGTGGCGGTAGGGCCGCGAAATGCACATACTTGTAGTGCCGGTCGCGCACCACCGCATAGCTGCACTGGTCGGAGGCGATGCCGAGTGCCATTTCCACCTTCTGCGTCGCCACGGTGCGGAAGTCGTGCTCGAAGAACACGGCGTCGCGCCAATCGGTTGGCGTGGCGCCATGCAACAGCGGCATCAGCGAACGGCCGTCGCAGGCCCGCGGCTTTTCGAGCCCCAGCCAATCGAGGATGGTCGGCATGATGTCAACGGCCTCGGTCAGCGCATCTACGGTCGATCCACGGCCCGCATCGGCCTCGGCACGAGGGTCGCGGATCACCAGCGGCAGGTGGAAGGCGCCGTCGAAATAGATCTCCTTGCCCCAGGCATGGTGCTCGCCCAGCATCTCCGCATGGTCGCTGGTGACGATGATCAGCGTGCGGTCATATTCGCCGGTCCGTTTCAGATGCGCGACGATGCGGCCGATATGGTGGTCGACCTCGGCGATGAGCCCGTAATAGGTCGCTCGCATCTGGCGGATTTCCAATTCCTCCGCAGAGACCGGATCAAGCGGGCTGTGCTCGTCATAAAGGCCGGGTTCGCTCAGCCTGTCGAGCTCATAGGCAAGCAGCGGATGCTGGCGCTTTTCCTGCGTTAGGCTTGCCGCCCGCGCAGGCAGCGTCACGTCGGCGGGATCGACAATTCGATTGTAGGGTTCCGGCGCGATCAACGGTGGATGCGGCCGGTAGAAGACCAGATGCGCGAACCACGGTTTTTCGTCGCGCACCGCCAGCCATTCCAGGAAACGGTCAGCAAGATAGGCCGTCTCGCTCTGTTCGGCCGGGAAGATGGTGGGGATGTAACGAAAGCCGCGATCCGCCGGCTTCTCGAAGTCCGGTCGCGGCCGGAAAACATCGCCGCGGCCGTGCGGCAGCCGGTAGCCGCGCGCCACGAGATCAGCCACCCACGGTGCCATGTCGTCGGGCAGATGCAGCGGTGTCACGAAACCCGGCATCACGCCCTTGTCGTAGCCGGTCAGCGCCGGATCGTTGGGGTGGCGCCCGCGCGGATCGAGGCTGGTGTCGGTATAGCCGAACAGGGCCGGCTCGTAGCCCGCCTTGCGCGCCTCCAGCGCGATGTTGCTGTGCCGCGCATCGAGCGGCGTGCCGTTGCGGCCGGAGCGGTGGTTCATCAGATAAAGGCCGGTCAGGAGGCTGGTGCGCGACGGCCCGCACGGCGTGCACTGGCCGAAATGCTGGCGAAACAATACGCCGTCGGCGGCGAGCGCATCGAGGTTCGGCGTGCGCACATTAGGATGGCCTAGCGCCGACAGGCAGTCGCCACGCCACTGGTCGGCGCAAATGAAGAGCACGTTCGGGCGCTGCGGCTTCGTCGTCATTCTAGGTCGAGTCTGTCCGTTGGAAGGTCATTCGGGCTCGCGGCCCACCACCTTGTCGGTGTTGGCGAGCAGCTTGCGCACTGCGGCGCGCGCGGCATCCGGCCGCTGCAGACGGATGTTCTTCTCGACCAGTTCGTGCAGTTTCTGCGCGGTCTCGAGGTCGTCCCCCTCTCGCGTCACATGCACGAACAGGTGGTCGAAGGCCTGTTCGATCAGCACTCCGAGCGGCACCAGCAGATCGTTGCCGGAAGCGCGCAGGATGGCGAGATGGAAGCGCGTGTCGGCGCGCGTGCGCTCTTCCAGCGTTATTGCATCCTTCATATCGCGGCATGCGCGGCTGATCTCCTCCATCTGCGCGTCGGTACGGCGCATGGCGGCAAAGGCGCTCGCCTCCGGTTCGATCAGGTGGCGGAATTCCTGCACCGTACGCAGGAAGGGGCCACGGTTGGGCGAAGTGGCGTACCAGCCAAGCACATCGCGGTCGAGCAGGTTCCAGCGCTCGCGCGGCTCGACCCGGCTGCCGACCTTCGGCCGCGAGGCAAGCAGGCTCTTGGCCATCAGCATCTTGATGGCTTCGCGAACCGCCGAACGACTGACATTGAACGTCTCGGCCCACTTCGCCTCATTGGGTAGGATGGTGCCGGGCGGATAGTCACCGCGCACGATCCTGAGGCCGATTTCGTGCGCGACGGAAGCGTGCACGCTCGAGCCGGCACGGCGCGCGGTGGCGCCGTCGATGGGCTCGATATTTATAGTACCAGTGTCTTCTATTTTCCGCCTAGCCGCTCGCATGCTTCCCCTTGTCGGCGCCGGCCCGAACCATGACCACACGCATCGACCAAGAAGTCCGGGCTTGGCCACCATGTCAAGGCGCCAGCCATGGGAAGCATGGACCGCAGCCTAGCTCAGCGCGACTTCCAGCGAGACGTATCGGCGCGGCGAGGATGCGATCGCCGCCGAGGCCACAGCAACGCCGGCGCGCAACGCGTCTTCCAGCGGCACTCCGTCCAGCAAGGCGCCAAGATAGCCGGCATTGAACGTGTCGCCCGCGCCGGTGGTGTCCACCACCGCAACAGCCGGTGCCGGCACATGCACGAGCGCACCGTCGCGCCAGGCCGATGCGCCCTCGCCGCCACGCTTGATGACGACGATGGCACCGGGCTTGGCATGGTCGGCAAGCCAGCAGGCCGCGGCCTCCACCGTCTTCTCGCCCGACAGCGACAGGCTCTCGATCTCGTTGAGCAGCACATGGTCGCAATGGGCGAGGCAGGCCATGGTGTGCGCCTTGATCGTATCCGTCCAGCCATCCGAAGGCCAGCCAGTGTCGAGTGCCACCTCGAAACCGCGCGCCGAAACGGCTGCCAGCATCGTGTCGAAGGCATCGATCAGGTCGAGATAGAGGAAGGAACCGGTCAGCAGAGCGATGTCACCGGGACGCGCTCTTTCCGGCAGCATCGCCAGCATGCTCTGCGGGGTCTGAACCGCGAGATTGCCGGCCGTTGTCAGGAAGGACCGCTCGCCGCCGGGATGTTCGACGCCGACCGACAAGGCCGTCGGCGTCGCTACCCTGGGCCAGGCGCTGGCGGCATCGCCGAAGGTCTCGACCAGCCATTCGCCGAACATGTCGCTGCCGACATTGCAGACGATATGGTGCGGCACGCCCAGCGCCTTGAGCGCCAGGCCGGTATTGCCGGCCGGGCCGCCGGCGCGCAACTCGGAATGGTCAACGAAGGTTTCCGTGCCGGGACGCGGCCATGGCGTCACCGGCCCCATGATCAGATCGACCATCACGCCGCCAATGACGTGGATGGACGGTCGTTGCGATGGCTGCGGGCGTTCATGCTTCATGGTCTATTCCGGTAATTTTCGTCGAGCGCACCGGCTCGCCGACGCCGGTCACCTTCCGGCCGGCTATGGCAATGATGAGTTTTTGCAGGGCCGGCAGCATGGCGGCCACCGCGCCGAGCCCTTCTCGGGGCGGAAACGAAACAGTCACCGCACCGTCGATCGTAGCCTCGCCGCTGCAATCGAAGATGACCGGCGGGCTGCCTGCGCCGGCTGCCGCCTTTGCCAGCGTCACCGTCCCCGCGCTCAGCGAACCCGGACCGCGCAGCAACAGCACGCCGAGTTCGGGAGCCAATGCTTCCAGCGGACCGTGGCGGAACTGGCCGAACTCGAAACCGAAGGCCGGAATGCGCGCGAGTTCCATCAGGATCAGGCCGCTCGCCTCGGCAAGGCCGCGCAGTTCGCCGCGCCCGGCGATGATGATCGACGTCTTCGACGCCAAGGCCGCGAGCGCGGCATCGACATCGGGCAGTGGTGGTGTCGCAAGCATCGCGGCGAGGTCTTCTTCGCCCACCCCGTGCACAGCGAGCGCCGCGGCATGCAGGGCGAGCGTGACGGTAAGGCTCCGCGTCGCCGCGAAAGCCACTTCCTGCCCGCCGGCGCCAATGAGGCAAGGCAGCGTGCGGCCGAGCGTGCTTTGCGGGGCAAGCGTCATGCCGAACAGGTCACTGTTGTGCGGCAGCCGGTCGAGCAGCTGCAGGATTTCGCCGGATTCGCCCGACTGCGACACCAGCACCAGCGTGCGCGGCCGCACCGGCAAATCCTGCTGTAGAATGTCGCCGGCTGTTTCAGCGCGGCAGTCGACACCCGCCTTGCGCCATGCCGGCTCGACGATGCGATTGACGTAGTGCGAAGCCCCCATGCCGACCAGCACCAGACTGCCGGTACGGGCAATGCTGGCCGCCAGTTCGGCGGCGACAACCGCATTTCCCGTCAGCGAGGCGAGTGCGTCCGCGCCCTGCCTTGCCATCTCGGCCTGCAAACGCGCCAGGCCGATCCCCTCGCCCATTGTCCCCCTCGTCATGGTCAGCCTTTCACGCTGCCGGCGGACAGGCCGGAAAGCAGCGATTTCTGCAGGAAGAAGCCGATCAGCACCGGCGGCAGAGCCGCCAGAAGACCGACCGCCGAGATCAGCCCGTAGTCTGTGGCGCGGCCGGCCGCGAAGTCGGCGATCGCCACCGGCAGGGTCTTGGCGCGGGTGTCGCTGGTATAGAGCAGCGCGTAGAAGAACTCGTCCCAGGCCAGGAGCAGCGCGAAAAGTGCCGCCGCGCCCGTCGAGGCGGCCGCCACCGGCAAGGTGATGTAGCGCAGGATCTGGAACAGGCTGGCGCCATCGATCGAGGCAGCCTGTTCGATCTCCACCGGCACGCCGTCGAAGCCCGACTTCATCAGCCAGGTCACGAAGGGCAGCAGGATCGTGCAATAGACGATGATCAGCGAGGTGACGTTGTTGAGCAGGCCGAGCGTGGAAAACACCTTGTAGAGCGGCAGGATCAGCGCAACCGGCGGCATCATGTAGGTGACGATCACCGCATAAAGCAGCGGCATGCGGCCGGGAAAGCGCGAGAAGGAATAGGCGGCCGGTATGCCGGCAGCGAGCGCGATCACTGTGGCGCTGACCGCCACGACGATGGAATTGCGCAATGCCGACAGGAAGGCCAGGCCGGCCGAGCCCTCTTCCAGCGAGAACAGCCGCGCATAACGCGAGAAGTCCGGCTCGGCGGGTATCCAGCGCAGCGGGATGGTGGTGAGGTCGTTGGCGTTCGAGATGCTCATGATGAACAGCCATGCGACCGGGGCCAATACAGACACCACGAAGGCCGCGACGGCGACATAGATCATGACCGTGGCAAAGAGGCTGCGTCTCACGAGCGTTTCTCCCGCCTGATCAGCATGACGACATAGACTGCAATCATCATCGCGCTCATCGTCGTCACGGTCAGCGCGTAGGCGGCGCCGCTGCCGGCGCGCAGATAGGTGAAGGATTCCTGGTAGACGAAGAACGACACCGTCTTGGTGGAATCGGCCGGCCCGCCGCGCGTCATCACATAGAAGATGTCGAACACCTTGAAGGCCTCGATGGCGCGCAGCACCATCGCCACCGTCAGCGAACCCATGATGCCGGGAATGGTGATCTTCCAGAACCGGATCCAGGCATTGGCGCCATCCATAATGGCGGCCTCGTAGAGATCCTTCGGCACTGTCTGCAAACCGGCCAGCGCGATCAGCGCGATCAGCGGATAGTTCTTCCAGACGTCGGCGAGGATGACCATGTTCATCGCCATCGACGGGTCGCCGAGCCACGACCTGTAGGCATCGAGCAGGCCGACCTGGGTGAGTAGCGCGTTGAGGCTGCCATATTCGGGGTTGTAGATCAGCCGCCACATCACCGCGTTGACGATGGTGGGCAGAGCCCAGGGCAGGATGAGCAGCGCCCGCACATAGGCCCGCCCCCTGAATTCCTGGTTGAGCAGCAGCGCGACCAGCACGCCGAGCACAACTTCGGCCGAGACCGAGAACACGGTGAAATAGGCGGTGTGGCCGACGGCGGCGCGGAAATCGGCATCGTCGAGGATATAGGCGAAGTTCTCGAACCCGACCCACTGCCACACATAGCCCTGGCCGGTGAGGCTGGCGTCGGTGAACGCCAGCCACAATGTATTGAGGAGCGGGAAGGCCGTCACCAGCACCATGATCGCGATCATGGGCGTGAGCAGAAGCCAAGCCGTCCGGTCCTGTTGTGCTTGGGCCATGACGGCTGCGCTCCTTGGGGACGGTGCTTAACGCAGCCGTCCGGCAGCCTTGGTCGCCGCCTTCAAGGCATCGTCCGTCGGAGCCTGGCCGAGCAGCACCTGCTGGATATTCTTCTGCAGGATCGACGACAGCTCGGGATAGGACGGCGTCGTCGGCCGGGCGAACATGACGTCGAGCGACACCTTGGCGGCGTCGATCAGCTTCTCCTGCCCCTTGGTCACGGCCGCATCCTCATAGGACGACTTCCAGATCGGCAAGCTGAGCTTGGCGTATTTGTTCTGCGTCGCCTGCGAGGTCATGAAGGTGATGAACTTCCAGGCTTCGTCGGCGTGCTTGGAACCGGCCGAGATGCCAAGGCCCATCGAGCCGTTGACGGCCGAGGCCGCGGCCTTGCCCTTGAAGCCGGGAGCCGGGACGATGCCGACCTTGCCGGCAACCTTGCTCTCCTTGGGGTCATTGGCCATGTTGTACATGTAGGTCCAGTTGAGCGCGAACGCCGCCTCGCCGGCCGAGAACACCTTGCGCACGTCCTCTTCCAGATATTCGCGCGAGTTCGGATTGGTGATGCCGTCGTCCAGCGTCTTCTTCATGTAGCTGACCGCCTCGACCGAACCACCGGTGTCGAAGTTCAGCTTACCGTCTTTGATGAAGGAACCCTTGGCGCCGCCAACCATCGATGTGTAGTCGCAGATCAGCGCTTCGGCCTGGCTCCAGCTCCACACGACCGGATATTTGGCGATGCCCTTGTCCTTGATGATCTTGGCCTGCTCAGCCAGCTCCTCGAAGGTCTTCGGCGGGGCCGCGATACCGGCCTGCTTCAGCATGTCTTCATTGTAGAAGAGATATTTGGTGTCGAGGATCCAGGGCATGCCCCAGGTCTTGCCGTCATAATTCACCGTGGTCCACGCGCCGTCGAAGATCTTGTCCTTGTCGGCGGCCTGCACGCGGCTGGTGACATCCATCAGGAAGCCCTTGGTGGCGAACTCGGCCGGCCAGATCACGTCGAACAGAACGACATCGTAGCCCGAAGCGCCGGCGCCCTGGGCGGCGACGATCTTGTCGTGCAGCGCCTCGTAAGGCACGAATTCCAGATTGACCTTCGTGCCTGGATTGGCGTCCTCGAAGGCCTTGGCCATCGCCTTGGTGTCGTCTTCGCTGTAGGCCGCCTGCTTCATGAAGATGGCATTCAGCGTCACATCGGCGGCGGACGCCGGCAGCGACTGGTGCACCATGAGCGCCAGCCCGCAGGCCGCGCCCTTGAAAAACCTGTTCATGGTATTCCTCCCGATTTGCTGACTGACCCACGCATTGCGCCCAGGCAGCCCGGCGGGAATACACCATGTCGAATTAATTAAATCAAGTTGATTGGCTTATAATTTTGACCATAATCGGCGGAAGTCGCGTAGAGACTTTTCATGACCCTCAAAAGACCCGTCGCCGGTACCAATCTCGAGCAAGCCAAATCCCACAATCGCCGCGTCGTGATCGAGGCGATCAGGACCAACGGCGCGTTGTCGCGCGCGCAGATCGCGCGGCTTACCGCTTTGAGTTCGCAGACCATTTCCAATATCGTCGACGAGCTCGAACGCGCCGGCCTGCTACGCGCCGAAGCCACGCAGAAAGGTGCACGCGGGCAACCGGCTGTGCCCTATTCCATCGACCCCAATGGCGGCTATTCGATCGGCTTGCAGCTCGACCATCAGCTTGCAGTTGGCGTCGTCACCGACCTGTCCGGCACGGTGCGCGCCAGGCTGGAACGCGGCGTCGACCGGCCGATCCCGACCGAAGCAATGCCGCTGCTGGCATCGATGACCGAAGAACTCGCCCACGCCTTCCGCTCGCGCCTGCTCGGCATCGGCATGGCGATGCCCGGTCCCTTCGACGTCGAGGGCATGACCTCGGTCGGGCCTACCGCCCTGCCCGGCTGGCAGGGTTTCCCGGTGGCCGCCGAACTGGAGCGGCTGACCGGCATGCCGGTGACCTTCGAGAACGACGCCACCGCCGCCGCGATCGGCGAACGCCTCTACGGCGTAGCGAGGAACCTCAACAGCTTCGTCTATCTGTTTATCGGCACCGGGCTCGGCGCCGGACTGTTCCTTGATGGCCATCTCTACAAAGGCAGCCGCCACAATGCCGGTGAGATCGGCCACATGATCGTGCAGCCGGACGGGCTTGGCTGCTTCTGCGGCAAGCGCGGCTGCCTGGAGCGCTATGTGTCGTTGCGTGCGGCCTATGATTGCCTGGAACTGCCGGACCCCGACCACGCATCACCCGACCAGCTGGAACAACTCCTGGCCGCTGGCGACGAACGTCTTCTCGCCTGGGTCGACCAGGCGGCCGGTCCGCTGCGACAGGCGATCGACGTGCTCGAACTGGCCTTCGATCCGGAGACGGTGGTGCTTGGCGGCTTCATGCCGCTGTCGGTCATCGAGCTTCTGGCCAGCCGGCTCGAGCCATTGCACCTGTCGGTCTCGTCCTCGCTCGCGCGCAGCGTGCCGCGCGTGATGGTGGGCGCCACCGGCAAGGACACGCCGGTACTCGGCGCCGCCGCGCTGCCGATCTTTTCGGAGACCAACCCGCAATTCGACGTGCTGCAGAAGCCGTTCGGGTAAGCGGCGATCCACTTGGCGGACGAAAAGCCAGGTACCCGGCTTTTCGGGTTTCGAGCAGTGTAAATCCCAGCCGCCAGTAAGGCCGGAAGTTCACCGCGCTGGGATCGCGCCCCGTTTCCTCAACTGATAGTGGCGCCGCGCCCCTACCCTACCGCGGCAATGCCATAAAGGATGGGCATCAAGCCAGCCAGCGCCTTGAAACGTTCCCAGGATTTGCGCTCCGGCTTGGTCCAGCCGGTTTCGGCCAATGCCGAGATGCGTGGGAACACGAGACGATCGAACACGCCGCGGTCAGACATCGGTTCTGACCAGATACAGCACTGCACGCCGAGGAAGTGTTTCTTCTGCTCGTCCGTCCATCCCTTGACTGGATCGAACTCGTAGAGCGTCTGCGGTTCCGACCAGCCGGCCCAGGCCGCGCCCGGTTCCGACCAAGCCGGGCTGTTGGCCATGTCGAGATAATAGACCTGGCCCGGGCAGACGACGATGTCGTAGCCTCGACCGGCAAGCGCCGCCGACACCTCAACCGAGCGCCAGCCGTTCAGGAAACTTTTCTCTTTCTCGATGACATCGCCATGCGCAGCTTCTTCCCAGCCACCGGTTATGCAGCCTCGCGAAGCCAGGAATCTCTGGATACGGGCGAGAAACTGCGCTTGCAGCACCGCCGCACCCGAGCCGTCGATATCGTCGGCGCCGTGATGATTGGTGATGACGTTGAGACGTCTGGCATGGGCGGCAGCAGCCTCCGGGCCGGCCAGTTCCGTGAGCCTCGCCAGCGCCTCCGGCGAGCCCGACCAGGCGCCAATCGGCACCTCGTCGGCGCCGACATGGATGCGCTTGAACGGAAACAGTTCGATCACCTCGTCCAGGACGGTTTCCAGCACCTGGTAGGTTTCTTCACGCGCCGGGTTGAGGCAATTGTTGGGGAACCCTTGCACGGACTGGTAGAAGCCATGTTCGGCGGGATCGCGCAGTTCGGGGATCGCCTGCAGCATCGCATAGCAATGGCCGGGGACGTCGATTTCCGGGATCACCTCGATGCCGAGACGTCCGGCCTGCGCGACGACGGCGCGGACCGAGGCCTTGTTGTAATAACCGCCGGTGCGCGCCGGACCGGAGCCGAGCAAGGGTGGCAGTGGCAGGCCGTGGCCTCGCCAGGCGCCGATGCGGGTCAGATCCGGATATGCATCAATCTCGATACGCCAGGCCTCGTCGTCGGACAGGTGCCAGTGGAATCGGTTGAGCTTGTTCCAGGCCATGATCTTGAGGAAGCGGCTGATCTCGGCCGTGCCGTAGAAATGCCGGGCCACGTCGAGATGCGTGCCGCGCCAGCCGAGCGCCGGCTCATCCCTGATCTCACCTTCGGCCGGAAACAAGAAGGTTTCGGGATGGTGGCGCGCGCCGCGCAGCATCTGGCCAAGGGTGATCAACCCATAGAGCAGGCCGTTGCGCGCCCTCCCCGACACCACCACGCGGTCAGCGGCAAAGCGGATGGAATAGGCCTCGGGGCCGAAATCGTCGGCAAGCGACAACGACACCGGCAGGCCGCCCTCTGCCTCCGGGCGCACGATGCCTTCGACCGAGAACAAGCCGTCCACCAGTTCGCCGAAGGTTGCCGCGGCGGCTTCGGCCTCGGCACCTTTGGCCTTGAGCGCGAAGCCCATCGGGACTGGCGCCCGGCCGGATATCGAAACGTTGTTCGGCCATGGCACGATGGCAACTGGGACCGGCGCCACCGTCGGCACGGGATAAATCTCGGCGCCGCGCTTCAGCGGCGCGTTGTCGCCCTTGGCCTGAGTCGGAGCCACCGCCACTGGCAGCGTCGTGCCGTCAGCCAGCGCAACATAGGCAGTGTTGGCGCCGTCCGTCCAATGGCGCAGCGGATAGGAAAGCCCGCGAGCCGTCACGGTCCACGATGCATTGGGCTCCAGCACGAAACTCGCCGGCGGCGACAATTCGGAATGGTTGGACAGGCGCGCGGTCAGGCTGCCGCCCTCGACCACCGCGGCGGGATCGATGCGCGCTGGGCCACTGACGCACAGCTTGAAGCCTTGCATCGGCTTGGAAGACAGATTGGTCAGCGTCAGCGAATAGGCGAGGCTTTCACCGTCTGTTGCAGGCGTCCAGTTGGTTTTGAGGCGCAAGGCGGATTTCGGCTGAATGGTCATGGCGCACTTTCAATCGGCAAGCGTTGCGTGGGAGGTTTCGGCGTTGGTGCTTCCCTTGCCGGCCGGACCCTTCCCATGGAGGAAGGTGGAAGCTTCCGGCTTCGCGTCCCGCCCGTCGCTTTGACGAGCTGGCGCATTATTCATCAGATGGCGGCGACTTCAACAGGCCCGCATAGACGCCGGGCTCGGAGTTGGGGATCATCGTGGCACCCACCGTGCGCTCGTAAAATTCCGACGGACCGACATCGCCGATGATGGCATAGCCGTAGCCCATGGTGCGAAGATCGAACAGCGAGGCGAGCAGCAGCGCGTGGCCGATGCCAAGGCCCCGGGCCTCCTCGTCTACACCGGTCGGCCCGAAGAAACCACGCGCAATCGCCTCGTGGCAGGAAAAGCCGACCAGCTTTTCGGCGCGGGTGGCAAGGAAACAGGTCGGCGGCTGCCGCGACATGGCGATCGCCGTTTCGCTCGACCACCACGGATGAAATTTCCGCCGCACCCACCCAGTGACCAGCTCGAGCTCCGGCGCCAGCGCGCGCCGGATCGTCACGCCGGCCTTCTCCAGGCGCTTGTCGAGCGAAGGCTCCGGCTTGAGGGTGCTCAGATTGACGAGATAGTCCATGCTTTGTTGCCGTTTCGGTTCATGAAGCGTCGGGGACGCGGATGAAATGGTTGGGACCGATCTGCTCGATCTTATCCGACGCCGGCCGGCTGATGCGACGCACCTCCTCGGCATGACCAAGGAAACGCGCGCTGTCGCCGGGAACGAAGGGCCGGTCGGGATCGGGCACCGCCGAGAGCAGAAGCTTTGTGTAGGGATGCCGCGCATCGCGGATGACGGTTTCCGTGCCGCCCCATTCCACCATCTGGCCGGCGAACATGACGATCACCTCCTCCGCGACATGCGCCGCGGTGGCAATGTCGTGGGTAATGTAGAGCAGCGCAAGCCGCCGCTCGCGTTTGATGCGGGATAACAGTTCCAGGATACCCAGCCGGATCGACACGTCGAGCATCGAGGTCGGCTCGTCGGCCACCAACACGCCCGGCCGCACTGCGAGCGCGCGGGCGATGTTGACGCGCTGACGCTGGCCGCCGGAAAGCTCGTGCGGAAACTTGCGCGCCGTCAGCATGGGGTCGAGGCCGACCGAGGCAAGCAGCTCGGCGACGCGCAGCACCTCATCCGCCTTGCCTTTCGCGTGCCCGTGCAGTTTCAGCGGCCGGGCCAGATGGTGCTGGATGGAAAAGACCGGGTTCAGCGAAGCGAACGGGTCCTGGAACACCATCTGCACAGCGCGGCGATAGGCAGCCTCGCCAGCCTTGTCGCCGGGATGGGTGACGTCGCGTCCGCGGAAATGCATGGTGCCGGCGGTCGGCTCATCCATGCGGGCGATGATGCGCGCACAAGTGGTCTTGCCGCAGCCGGATTCGCCGACCAGCGCCAAGGCCTTGCCGGCCTTCAGCGACAGCGAGATGCCGCGCAGCGCCTGCACCGCGCCGAAATGGCGTGTGACGCCATCGAGGCGCACCACCGGTTCGGTCAGCGCCTCCGCGCCTTCGACGTCGACTGTCGGTTGCGCGTTCATGCGGCGGCTCCGTGGCCGGGCAATTGCGGGATCGCGCCCCACAGCCTGCGCGTATAGTCGTGCACGGGTGCGCGGCTCACCTGGCGCACGTCGCCGACCTCGACCAGCTCGCCCTTCAGCATGACGCCGATACGGTGGCAGAGCTGTGCCATCAGATGCAGATCGTGGGTGATGAACAGCACCGAAAAGCCGTGGCTGCGCTGCAGGTCGATCACCTGCTCCAGGATCTCGCGCTGCACCACCACGTCGAGCGCCGTCGTCGGCTCGTCCATGATGATGAGTTCAGGCTGCAGTGCCAGGCAGATCGCGATGACGATGCGCTGCCGCATGCCGCCGGAGAACTGATAGGGATAATTGTCGAGCCGGGCCGCTGGAATGCCGACCAGCTTGAACATCTCCTCGGCGCGCGCCCGAGATTGTGCCTTGCTGGCACCGGTGTGGCGCGAAAGCACGTCGTGGAACTGCGCCTCGATCCGCATCAGCGGGTTGAGCGAATTCATCGCGCTCTGAAAGACCATGCCGATGCGCCGCCAGCGCACTTTCTGCAGCGCCGCCTCGGGCAGCCTCAAAAGGTCCTCTCCGTCAAGCAGCACCTCGCCGCCCGCCACCCAGGCCGGCGGCTTCGACAGGCGCGTGATCGCATAGGCAATCGTGCTCTTACCGCAACCGGACTCGCCGGCAAGCCCGAAAAGTTCGCCGCGACCGATATCGAAGGACACGTTCTTGACCGCGCGAAAGGCGCCGTCGTCGGTAAGATAGCCGACCGAAAGGTCGCGTATCTGCAAAAGGGGCGCGTTCACCGGGCGGCCTCCAGTTCGCGCGCCCGCAGCCGAGTGAGCCGCAGCCAGCGGCTGAGCGCGGGGCCGGAGCGAAGCTGCGGGTTGGCGATCTCGTCGAAGGTGAAATTGAGCAGCGCAAGGCCAAGTCCGACCAGCGCGATGCCGACCGCCGGCGCGCCGATATCCCACCAGGCGCCGATGATGATCGCCGAGGAATTCTGCGCGTTGTAGAGCATGGTGCCCCAGGTGACGTTGAGCGGGTCGCCGAAGCCGAGATATTCAAGTGTCGTCTGCGCAACGATGGCGTAGATGATCGAGCCAACGATGTTGATGCCGATCAGCGGCACCAGATTGGGCAATATCTCCACGAAGATGATGCGCCATGGCGGCTCGCCGACCATGTGCGCGGCGACCACGAACTCGCGGTTCTTGAGCGCCAGTGTCTGCGACCTTGTCATGCGCGCGCCCCACGGCCACGAGGTCAGGGCGATGATCGCCATGATCGCCAACGGCCCGACGGTTCCGGCGAAGGAAGCGAGCAGGATGAGCAGCGGTATGTTGGGAATGACCAGCACCGCGTTGGTGATCAGGTCCAGCGTCGCGTCGGTGCGGCCGCCGAAATAGCCGGCGACAAGCCCTATCGCCGTGCCGAGCGCGGTGATCGCGAGACCGGTCACGAAGCCGACAGCCAGTGACGGACGCGCGCCCCAGACGAACTGCGAATAGACGTCCCGGCCCATCTTGGTGGTGCCGAAATAATGCTCCACCGTCGGCGCCTGGTGCGAGCGGCCGACGCGCGCGGCCGGATCGCCGGGCGCGATGAGCGGCGCAAACAGCGCCATCAGGCAGAGCGTCGCGACGATTACAAGACCGGCGACCGCCTTCTTCTGGCGCCAGAACAGCCTGAAGTTCGAGCTCATACCTGCCCCTCTCTCAGTCGCGGATCGATCACGCCGTACAGGATGTCGACCAGGAGATTGGCGCCGAGCGTGGCCATGGTCATCAGGAGCAGCTGCCCTTGGATAACTGGGTAGTCACGTGCCACACTGGCGGTGAACAAGGTGAGCCCGAGGCCCGGATAGTTGAAGACGATTTCCGTGACGATCGAGCCGCCGAACACCGCGCCCAGCATCAGCGCCAGATTGGTCATCACCGGCAGCATGGCGTTGCGCGCCGCATAGCCGAACATTACCGCCGTATCGCTCAAGCCCTTGGCGCGGCCCATGGTGACGTAGTCCTCGCCCAGCACCGAGATCATTGAGGAGCGCATCGTCGTCTGGAATTCGCCGATGAGATAGGGCGAGAGCGTCAGAACGGGCATGATCGCGTGCCAGAACACCGAACCGAAGAAAGTGAAATTGATGCCAGGATCAAGACTGGGGTCGTAGGCGTAACCGACTGGGAACCAGCGCAGCGTCACGCCGAAGATGAACAGTGTGGCCAGCGCGATGATGACCGGGGGCACCGCGATCATCACCACGGAAAAGGGCGAGACGAACGCGTCGAAGCGTCCGCCTCGCCTCCAGGCTGCCCCCGCGCCGAGGGAGACACCGACGCAGAGGGAAAAGGCGATCGCCGTCACCACCAGGAAGGCGGTCCAGCCGGCCGAGCGGCCGAGTACTTCGGTGACGGTCTGCGGATAATATTTGACCGAAACGCCAAGATCGAAGGTCGCCAGACCTTTCAGGTAATCGACGAATTGCAACCACATCGGCTGCTCGACCGCGCCGAAGCGTGCCTTGATCGCTTCGATGGCGGCAGGAGTGGCGCGCGGCCCAAGCTGCGCGATCATCCCGTCGACAGGGCTCCCCGGCATCAGCCGGGGAAGCGTGAAATTGACCACGATGGCGAACAGGAAAGCGGCCAGATAGACCCCAAGCCGTCGAAGAGGTATCCGCATTGCCGCTCTCCCCTCGTCTCGCTCCCTTCGCTTATTGCACCGGCTTCAGGCGCAGCAGATGAATCAGCCGCAACCGGTTGTTGTCATGGTCTTCGGGGTTCATCGCCGGCTCGTCCTTGGTCACCCAGCCGGTGAAACGCTTGGTCGAGTATTGGTACCAGGTCGGGCCATTGAACACCGGCACCACCGGAAAGTCGGTGGCGACGATCGTCTGCACCTCGTTGAACAGCTTCTTGCGCTCTTCGTCGGAGGTCGCCTTGCGATAGGCGTCGAACACCTTGTCCAGTTCTGGGTTGGAGTAACGCGACGGCGCGCTGGTGATGCGGCCGGCGAAAGCCGTCGACAGCGACTGGTAGTAGCCGCGGAACGGTGTCGGGCCGTCGGCGCGCGAATTCATGACCGCATCGAGGGTGCCGTCGATAATCTGCTTCTGCCACTGCTCGTATTCCGGCGTCGCCACGGAGGCGTTCACGCCGATCTTGCGCAGGCCCTCGGTGGCGATCTGCACGGCATCGATCCAGTCGGTCCAGCCGTTTGGCACGGCGATGGAGAAGGCGATCGGCTTGCCGCTCGGCGTGGTGCGGAAACCGTCGGCCCCCTTCTTGTAGCCGGCGTCGTCAAGGAGCTTGTTGGCCTTGTCGACGTCATAGGCCATCCACACATCCTTCTCGCCCTCGGCGGCCTTGTTGCGCCAGGACTCGAAGCGCGGCGGCAGGCCCGACGCATGCAGGTTCACCACCGGATAGCCGAAGCCGGCGATGTCGACCATCGAGGTGCGGTCCATGGCCAGCGAGAACGCATGGCGGAACTTGATGTCCGCGAAGGCCTCGGCGTTGCCGGGATTGGTCGTCTTGAAATTCATCTGAAAGGCGACGGTCTCGGCCGGCGGCTGCCAATAGCCGTTGTTCTTCGGATCGAGCGCCACATAAGTCTTGTCGATCTGGGGCAGGAACGAACCGATCCAGTCCATCGAGCCTTCCGGCAGCAACGCCAGCATCTGGTCGTTGCCGGAAATCTGCGGTAGCTTCAGGCAGTCAACCTTGAGCGACGTGGCGTCCCAGTAATTGGGGTTGCGGCACTGTTCGTAGACCTGCGGCGTGAAGCGGCGGATTTCGGTCATCGGGCCCGAACCGACCGGCTTCTCGTTCTTGAAGGCGAGCAGGTCCTTAACGTCCTTCCAGATGTGCTCGGGCACCACCGGGAAATCGGCGAGCGATTCCGGGAAATGGGTGTCGACGGCCTTGAGGTTGATCTTGACCTTCGTCGGCGATGGCGTCTCCACAGAAGCGACCGTCTCACCGACGCCGACCGTGTCGACGGCCGGGTTCTTCAACATCATGTCGAGGGTGAATTTCATGTCGGCCGAGGTCAGCGGCTTGCCGTCCGACCATTTGACGCCGTCGCGTAGCGTGTAGGTAATCGACTTCAGGTCGTCGGAGAATTTGTAGCCTGTAGCCAGCCGGTAGATCGGCTTACCGCTGTCATAGTCGTTGAAGATGACCAGTGGCTCGTAGATGAAATCCATCGTGCTCTGGCGACGTCCGCCGAGATCGAAGGGATTGAAGTTCTGTACCCAGCTCGTCTGCTCCTCGATGTGCATGGAGAGGACGGCTTCCGCGGAGGCGGGTGCAGGTCCGACGGTCAATCCGGCGGCAATCGAGAGTGCGGCGAAGGCCGCGCTGGCAAACAGACCCCGCCGCGATACAGCGGGGCGCAAAGAAGACGGATTCGTTCTGATGGCACGCATAGTTCGGTTCCCCTGGGTTGGAATTGACCCTTCCGCTCTTGTTGGCGGATAAGATAAATCAATTTGATTTAAGGGTATGAGCGAACCATGGCTGCGTCAACTGGTCACAATCAATAAATGGCGCAAAAATCCTTGACCCACAAGGGGTTGCGGGTTTTTGTGGGCGCGCCCATTCGCGCACTGGTGTGGATTTTTGGCGTCAAAATCCCAGCGTCCAGAATGGCTTGACGCTGCTCTCTGGCAGGTTCCTTCACCTTGGCGAAGCGAGTTTTACGCACGCGTTTTGCCCGCGGTGGCTGTGGATAGCCATGCCGCTGCAGCCATGATTTTCCGGTGGCGCACCCCGCTGGAACAAGTCAGCGGCCGATGCGGCATCGTCATCCAGTCCCGTCTCGACGGGCGCCGACGATGCAAAATTTTGCGTCTTGTTCGGCCTGTCAGCCCTGGCCGTTTGCCTTGTGCAGCCCGGCCTGGTGGATCAGCGAGCTCCAGCTATTGGTCGACGCGAGGTGGCAATAGACCAGCGTCAGCGCACCGGATCGCCTGAGGTCGAGGAATGCTTCGTCGCTCAGCTTGTTGAAGGCATCCTCGTCGATCACCTGGAAATCGGTGAGGTTGAGGATTTCGCCGGTCTCCAGTGTCACGGTACTGCGCCGCTCGACGAACAGCCCATGCGCGGCAATTCCGTCGACCATGGTGCGGGTGGCGTTGAAGTCGATCTGGTACTGATTGCAGAAGGCGAGCGCTTGCTTGGTCGCTTCCGCCGCCTCGGTGCCGGCAAAAAGCGGCGCGACCTTGTCGCCCCGTGCCGTCGCTTCGGCCTGTTCGACCACCCGGTCGCTGGCGCGGTCGACACAAAGTGCGAGGCGGTCACTACCCTGGCCGCCATCGTCGGCGAGGATGAAGGGATAGCGCCGTACATAGGCCGGAATGTAGTGCGGTTTCGCCCACTGGCCGTCCTTGCCGACAAACAGGTTCTCACCTTGCCTCAGGCCGGTGATGACGAGGGGGGCGTGAGCCGGTCCAACAAAGACGATCGGATAGGAGCGCATCGCCGCCGGCAGTTCGGCCGTCACGACGGGCAGCGCATGCGCGGCACGGGTGAAAGAGAAATCGTTTCGCGCGGCAAGGCCGAGGGAACCGTGGCGGCCTGGGTTCATCGCCTCCGGCTGCGCATAGAAGAGCGGCAACCCGCCGGCGCCCTCGGTCGCTGCGTTCTTTGCCGTACCGCCATTGCCTGCAGTCATGTCTCGTTCCCCCTAGCCGACGTCTGTCGAGGACGCGACACGATCATCACGCGCGTTCCAGTCCGGTTGCGTCATACGCCAGAGGTCGGGAAAAAGTCCATCGGTTGCCCGGCACTAGGGCAACCACCCCAAAAATGATCAACGGTCCGGTCCCTGCCTCTTCCTGTGAAGCGGAAGCCCCCTACGCGTCGTCGCGGATCGCTCGCCCAGCCTTCTGGAGAAGTTCAAACGCCTGGAACCGTTTGGCGTGCCAGCCGGCGTGGGCGGCATTCGGCGGGTAGGTTTCCCCAAGTTCCGACATCGCCGCCATCGCCCCAGCCACATCCGCGAATTGGCCGGCGGCGACTGCGCCGAGAATGGCCGAGCCCAACAGCACCGGTTCCGGCGAGGTCGAGGCAGCGACCGTCAACCCGGTCGTGTCGGCCAAAAGCTGCCGCACCAGCGGGCTCTGGCCGGCGCCGCCGCTGACCACGATGGTGTCGGTCGCCACACCCTTGTCGGCAAGCACGCCGACGATCTGGCGTGCGCCGTAGCCGAGGCCGCAGACCCCGGCAAGATAGAGGCCGACCAGCCCTTCCAGGCCGTCGTCCATGCCGATGCCGGCGATCAGGCCAAGCGCCTCGGGATCGGCGAAGGGCGCGCGGTTGCCAAGGAATTCCGGTACGACGTGCAGCTTGCCGACAAGGCCGGGAACCGCTTCCATACCGCCGCGCTTGCCTGCCTCATCCGCCAGCCACTGGCCGAGGCTGGCACCGGCCTCACCAGCCCTGGCCGCGGCCTCCGCCGAGGCGGGATGCATGCGCACCAGATGATCGATGGCCGCGCCGGCAGCCGACTGGCCGCCTTCGTTCAACCACAGGCCCGGCACCATGGCCGAAAAATACGGGCCCCACACACCGTCGACGAAAGCCGGTTCGGTGGTGGTCGACATGGTGCAGGCCGAGGTGCCGAACACATAGGCCATGCGCGACGACACGGTGCCGGCACCGCCGCGCGCGCCGACCGTGCCGATGCCGCCGGCGTGGGCGTCGATCAGGCCGGCAGCCACCGGCGTGCCTTCGACGAGCCCAAGATCGCGCGCCGCCTCGGCAGTCAGTCCCGCGCCGAGCGGTGTACCAGCCGACACCACTTCGGTCCCAATGCGCCGGAATGCTTCGTCGGCCAAAGCGCCAAGCCCGACCGTGCGGAAATAGTGTTCGTCCCAGCGCTGTTCATGCGCCAGATAGGTCCATTTGCAGGTGACGGTACAAACCGAGCGGGCCAGGCTGCCGGTCGACTTCCAGGTCAGGAAATCGGTCAGGTCCAGGAACTGCCAGGCGCGGCCAAAGGTCTCCGGCTTATGCTCGGCCAACCACAAGAGCTTCGGCGTCTCCATCTCCGGTGAGATGGCGCCGCCGACATAGTTCAGCACCGCCTCGCCTGTCCGGTTGATGCGGGCGGCCTGTTCGGTCGCGCGGTGGTCCATCCACACGATGATGTTGCGCTCGGCCTCGTCGGTCGGCCCGACGGGAAGTGGCAGTCCCCCCTCGCCCAGCACCACCAGCGAACAGGTGGCGTCATAACCGATGCCCGTGATCGACGCCGCTTCCACGCCGGCCTTTGCCACCGCCTCGCGCACGCTGGCGGCGACGGCGCGCCAGATGTCGTTGCTGGACTGTTCGACGATATCGCCCGCCTCGCGGTAGAGGGCGATGTCGCGCTTGGCCGAAGCGAGCATCGTTCCCTTGGCGTCGAACACCCCGGCGCGCGCGCTGCCGGTACCGACATCGATGCCGAGAAAATGCTTCGCTAAGGTCATTCGATCACCCTTGAAACGAAAGAATTGGAAAGTGCCGCCGGCACCGTTTGCCGCGCCGGCGGCTATTCTGTCAGAGATCGTTGCTCTGCGGCAGGATCACCAGATCGCGGATGGTGATGTTGCGCGGACGGGTCAACATGAACATCACCGCCTCGGCCACCTCCACCGGCTGCATCAACCCACCGGCGGCCAGTTCCTCGTCGAGCTTTTCCTTCGGCCAATCGCTGATCAGCGCCGTCACCACCGGGCCGGGCGCCACCGCGCCGACCCGCAGCCCATGCTTGGCCACCTGCCGGCGCAGCGTGTGCACGAAGGCCTGGATAGCGTGTTTCGAGGCGGTGTAGATCGGCTCCCACACCACTGGCACCAGCCCGGCGATCGAGCTGGTAACGATGATGTCGCCGCTCTTGCGCTCGACCATATGCGGCAAAACGGCATGGACCGAGCGGAACACGGCATTAATGTTGAGGTTCAGCATGCGATCCCAGGCATCGGGATCGCCGTTCAGCACCTCGCCGCCGACATAAGCACCGGCATTGGCGTGGAAAATGTCGAGCCGGCCGGCTTTCTCCAGGATTTGCGGCATCATGCCTGCAACGCTTTTCGGGTCCATCAGGTCGACCACCACCGGGATCGCCTGAGGCCCGAGTTCCGCGCAGACGTCCTTCAGTGCCGCCTCGGCGCGGTCGACCAGCGCGACACGCGCGCCCGCCGCGATAAGGTGCCTGGCGCATTCGAGGCCGATGCCCGATGCGGCACCGGTGATCGCCGCGACTTTTCCGATAAGGTCCTGAGCCATGTCTGCCTCTTCTTGCTGGTCTTGCTTGGGAGTTGGTTCAGGCGCGGCCGTGCGAAACCCGCGATCTGCGCGCCAGCGAGTCGACGATGACTGCGATCGCCAGCACGGCGCCGGTGATCATGTATCGAAGCGATGACGACAGATCGAGCAGCGTCAGCCCGCTGGCGATCGACTGGATGACGATGATGCCAAGCAGGGCCGAATAGGCGCTGCCGCGGCCGCCGAACAGGCTGGTGCCGCCGATCACCGCCGCCGCGATGGCGTTGAGGTTGACATCGCCGGTGCCGGCCTGCTGGCTGGACGAGGCAAGGCGGGCCGCCGCCAGGATGCCGCCGGTGGCGGCAAGCATCGAGCACAGCATGAAGGCGGTGGTGTAGATATAGCGCACATTGATGCCGGCGCGCCGCGCGGCCTCGCGGTTGCCACCGACGGCATGCATCGAACGGCCCCATTTGGTGCGTTTCAGCGCATAGTTCATCGCCACGACCAGGCCGACGAACAGACCGAACATCCACGGAATGCCGCGGGCGCCGTTGAGATAGAAGACGATCGCCTCCACGGCGACGGTCACCACCACGGCGCGCACCACGAGGCTTGCCGTCGATTGCGCTGAAAGGCCCGCCTCGCGCCGCCGCGCGGCTTCGCGGTAGCCGGTGACGAAAATGGCGATACCGGCGATCGCTGCGAGCGCGTACGAGACCGGGTCGGGCATCACCATCAACTGGCCGAAATTCACCAGCGGCGATTCGTAAGGCAGGTTGATCGAGCCGGTCGAGCCCAGCAGATAAAGCTGCAGCCCGAGCACCGCGAGCAGGCCGGCCAACGTCGAAACGAAGCTCGGCATGCCGAAACGGTTGAAAAGCAGCGCGTAGATCGAGCCGATGACCGCGCCCGCCGCCATGGCCGTGACGATGGCGAAGCCGACCGGCCAGCCCTCATTGACCCACAAGACACCGACCAGCGCCGAGGCGAGGCCGCTGACGGAGCCGACGGAAAGGTCGATCTCGCCGAGCATGAGCACGCACACGATGCCGAGCGAGATGACGCCCACCGTCGAGCAGTCGAACAGAAGGTTGACCAGGTTGTTGGCCGACAGGAACACTGGGTTCAGGCTCTGGAAAACCGTCCAGATGATGGCCAGCCCGACGATGACCGGCAGCGACCCGAGATCGCCCGAACGGACCCGATCGAGAAAGGCACCGACCGAGCCCCCGATGCCTTCGGCGTGTTTGACCCGCACGTCGGCGCGGTCGAGAAGCTGCGCCTGCGGCGCGCTTTGTTGCGAATTGTCGCTCATGACGGGTTCTCCTGCGTCTGCGCAAGCCCTGCCTGACGGCGGCTTGCCCGGCGCGAAACCGAGTTGTTCTCGGCGCCGGTGATCGCGCTGACCAGTTCCTGGTTGGATGCGTCGGGATGGAAGATGCCATTGTTCTTGCCCAGCCTCAGCACCACGATGCGGTCGGCGACGGCGCGGACGTCTTCCATGTTGTGGCTGATCATGATGACGCCCAGCCCCCGGTCGCGGACGCGTTCGATCAGATCGAGCACTTCGGCGGTCTGGGCGACGCCCAGCGCGGCGGTCGGCTCATCCAGCATGATCAGCTTGGGATCGAGCAGCAGCGACCGCGCGATTGCCACCGTCTGGCGCTGGCCGCCTGACAGCGAGGCGATGGGTTCGCGCACGCTGGGGATGCGCGCCGACAATTCGTTGAGCAGTTTCCACGCCTTGATCTCCATTGACACCTCGTCCAGCCGCATCGGGCTGAGTTCCTTGCCGAGAAAGATGTTGGCGACGACGTCCAGGTTTTCGCACAGCGCGAGATCCTGGAAGACGGTGGCGATGCCGAGCCCCAGCGCCGTCGCCGGGTCCGAAAGCGCAACGGGCTCGCCCTTGAAGGTGATCGTTCCGGATGTCGGCTGGTGCACACCCGCCAGAACCTTGACCAGCGTCGACTTGCCGGCGCCGTTGTCGCCGACAAGGGCAACGACTTCGCCGGCATGGACGTCGAGATCGATATCGGTCAGCGCCGAGACGGCGCCGAATTGCTTGGAGATGCCGCGCAGGCTGAGCACAAGCTCACGTGCCGGGGTCGGCCTCTGTGATGTGTCGGTCATGATGCAAGCCTTTCCAAGAGTTCCTTTGCTCGTCGGCAGGCAAATGCCGCCCCGCCGGTCTGACGGGGCGGTTGCCGCGCCTGCGGCTACTTGGTGATGCCGAGCTTCTTGCAGCCCTCGGCATAGCGGTCGACGCAGATCTGTTCGGCGGTGGCGATCTTCTTGTCGATGATCTCCGCCTTTAGGTTCTCGGCGGTGACCACCACCGGCACGAACAGCTGCGAGGGTGTGTCGAACAGCGTCGCCTCGGCCTTCGGCGTCTCGCCCTTGAGGAGCTGAACGGCGATGTTGGCGGCGGCCGCCGCGACGATCTCGCTCGGCTTGTTGATGGTGTTGTACTGGTCGCCGGCGACGATCAGCTGCAGCGCGGCCAGTGTCGCGTCGTTGCCGGTGATCGGCGGAACCGGATTGAAGCCCGCCGCCTTGAACGCGGCGATTGCGCCACCGCCGGTACCGTCATTGGCGGCCACCACACCCAGGATTTTCCTGTCGAAGCGGGTGATCTGGCCGCTGGCCCACTGCTGGGCCTTCGGCGGCGCCCATTCTGGCGTGTCGTATTCGGCCAGGATCGGATAACCGCTCTTGTCGAGGCCGGCGTGGATGCCCTTCTTGATCAGCCCGGCCGCCGCGTCGGTCGGCGAACCGTTGATCTGCAGCACGCCGGTGCCCTCGCCGGCCTTCACGCCCTTGTCCTTCAGGTGCTTGACCAGCGATTCGGCGATCGACTTGCCGATGGCCTCGTTGTCGAAGGACACGTAGAAATCGGCCTTGGCCTTCGGGATCGGACGGTCATAGGCGATGACCTTCACGCCCTGGGCCTGCGCCTGCTTGACCAGCGAGGTGGCGGCGGTGGAATCGACGGGATCGATGACGATCACCTTGGCGCCTTGGGTGATCATCGAGTTGAACTGCTGCTGCTGGCGCGCCGCATCGGCGTCGGCGTTCTGGTAAAGTACCTTGCAGGTGGCGCAGAGCTTTTCCATCTCGGCCTTGAAGCCCGGATAGTCGTGCTCCTCATAGCGGGTCGACGCTTGGTCCGGCATCAGGAAGGCCACGGTAGCGCCGTCGGCGCTTTGCGCGAGTGCCGTTCCGCTGACGAGCGACAGGGCCAGCATGGCCAGGCCGGTCGTTTTCCATGAGTGTTTGGTCATTCCATCTTCTCCCTTAGATGACATCGTTGCAGTGTGTTGATCTGCGCTGTTCGGCAAAGGTCCGGCGGCTCTCACCCAGGTGTTTCCACGGCGTCTCCTGACCGCTCCGCGAACTTCCCCGAGAGGCAATTTCGGACAAAGGCCTCCCCTCGCGAGCCACGATCGAGCCGCTCGCGTCATGCATTTTCTTATGGGTTTCCTCCCTGGCCCTCCCTCCTAGGCGGCCTTCGCCGCGTTGATATGGTCGACGACCAGTCGCCGGAAACGCGACGGCGTCATGCCCTTCTCGGCCAGGAATTGGCGGTTGAAATTCGACAGATTGTTGAAGCCGACCTCGAAGCAGATGTCGGTGATCGGTGCCTGCTCCTCGCTCATCAGGATCTGGCAGGCGAGGTTTATCCGCAGCCGCTTCACATATTGAACCAGCGTCATGCCGGTGTGGCGGCGGAAGGTACGCGAGAACGCACTGGTCGACTGTCCGGCGATCCTCGCCAGATCGGCCTCACCGAAAGGCTGCGTCAGGTTTTCGCGCAGATAGGCGAGCGCCTTGTTGATGCCGGCCGACATATAGCCGGAAGGGTCCGGGATATAGCTTGGGCTGGCCAGCATGCGCGCGCCCTGCGCCCGGCTGAGCAGGCCGGCGATGGCCATGAAGAGTTCGATGCGGCGCACACCCTGCGCCTCCATCAATTCTTCCATCATCGGTGCCGCCTGGCGGCTCGTCTCGGTCGAGAACAATACGCCGCGCCGCGACCATTCCAGCACCGGGCCGAGCGCTGCGAGCTCCGGCAGCACCTTCATGATGTCGCCGATGAAGCCCTCGCTGAATTGCAGGATGCGGCAGCGCAACGGAATGGTCGAACCCTCGGGAACATCGCTGACCCAGTTGTGCGGAAGGTTCGGCCCCGCAAGCACGAGGTTGCCCGGTTCGAATTCACCGATGAAATCGCCGACGAAATAACGGCCGGCCGTCGCCACCACGAGGTGGAGTTCGTATTCGGGATGGAAATGCCAGCGCACCGTGCGGAACGGATAGCCGTGCGACCAGGCCTTGAACGATTCACCCTGTCGAATCTGGACGACTTCCAGGTCCGGTCCCATGCTCGTTTCCTCCGGGGCGCGAGATGGTCCTCCCGTCGCGGCCCTTTTCCCTATCGGCTGAATTCGCTTCAGCTCTGACATCTGGGAAAACGCTAATCCCATCGTCAAAACCGCGCCACCACGTTCGGCCAGCATAACCGATACTTTTTTGACCTCACAGCCGTGGATGAGGTACTGGATGCGAATATGCGAGGCCGCCGGCCTTCTCTGCGCAAGACACATGTGCGTCGCGACCGCATTCCGTTAAGCATTGGTTTACCAATCCGGCCGGCAACTGTGGCTGGCGGATCAAAACGTTTGGCCACCAGAGAGCGAGTCGAATAGCCCCGAGAGTGATCGGGCCCATCGCAAAGGCGGCTCATGGCGGACTCGGGCAACACCGTTGCTCTGGGCCGTGGTGGGTCCGATCACCCTGCCTGATCGCGCCGCCTCGATCGCCCGGCAAGGGAGCGATTTCGTCCCCCCACCGCACAACCGTCCCCGGCTTTCATAACGATCCATATATACGATCGGCCTTAGATATCATTTTACCGAACCGGCAGGTTGGGCAATGGTGCGGCCTCACAGGCGGGCCGCTGATCTGGCCCTCCGCCAATCTGGAGACTGAATGCGAACGCAGGTCGTCATCATTGGTTCGGGGCCGTCGGGCCTGCTGCTTGGCCAGCTTCTCACCAAGGCCGGCATCGACAACATCATTCTCGACCGCGTCGACAAGGAATACATCCTCGGCCGCGTGCGGGCCGGCGTTCTGGAACAAGGCACGGTCGACCTCGTCGAGCAAGCCGGCGCCGCCGCGCGCCTGCGCGAGAAAGCCCTCATCCACGAAGGGTTCTCCATCGCTTTCGACGGCCGCGACCATCGCATTGACCTCGCCAACCTGACCGACGGCAAGCACGTCACCATCTACGGCCAGACGGAGATGACGCGCGACCTGATCCAGGCACGCGAAGCGACCGGCGCGCTGACGCTCTACGATGCCCACGATGTCACGCCGCACGATTTTGCCGGCGACAAGCCACATGTCACCTATGTGAAGGACAGCATCGCCGGACGGATCGACTGCGAGATCATCGCTGGCTGCGACGGTTTTCACGGCGTCAGCCGCAAAAACGTTCCAGTCGAAGCGATCCGCACATTCGAACGGGTCTATCCGTTCGGCTGGCTGGGCCTGCTAGCGGATGTGCCGCCGGTGAGCCACGAACTGGTCTATGCCAACCACGAGCGCGGCTTCGCACTTTGCTCGATGCGCTCGACGACCCGCAGCCGCTATTATGTCCAGGTCTCGGCGGACGAGCAGGTGGAAGCCTGGAGCGACGAGCGCTTCTGGGACGAGTTGCGTCGGCGCCTGCCGCTTCATCACGCGCAAGCAGTCGTCACCGGGCCATCCTTCGAGAAATCCATCGCACCGCTGCGGTCCTTCGTTGCCGAGCCGCTGCGCTTCGGCCGCCTGTTCCTCGTCGGCGATGCCGCCCACATCGTGCCGCCGACCGGCGCCAAGGGTCTCAACCTCGCGGCAAGTGACGTGCACTATTTGTTCGAAGGCCTGCGCGAATTCTTCGCCGAGCACTCCACCGCCGGCGTCGATGCCTACTCGCGGCGCGCGCTGGCCCGGGTCTGGAAGGCCGTGCGCTTTTCCTGGTGGATGACCACCATGCTCCACCGCTTCCCCGACAGCACGGATTTCGAACGCAGGATCCAGGAAGCCGAACTCGACTATCTCACCCATTCGCGCGCGGCGGCGGCGGCGCTCGCCGAAAACTATGTCGGCCTGCCTTACTGAGGCGGGCACCAACGGAACACCTACGAACGACAGCTAGCGGGTACCGGGCACGCCGCGAAGCGCGCGCTGCATCAGCTTCATGGACTTGCCGCGCACGGTAACGGTTCCGGCCAATATGAACCCATGCCTCTCGTAATAGTACACCAATCGCGGGCTCGACGAGAAGCAATCGAGCTTGATGTATTCCCGGCCGAGCGCCCGCCCCTGGTCGACAACATAGTCTATGATCGCCTTTCCTACCCCCGCTCCGGCATATGTCCGGAGCACCGCGAACGTGTGCAGGTAAAGGCTGTCGCCGACTTCGCCGTCGCCCCAGAAGTCGCGGTCTTCGCGAAGCAGTCGAAATGCTCCGGCGGTTTCGCCTTGGACGCGTGCGAGAAACAGTTCGCGCCTCGCGATCCGTGGCAGCATCCATGCATCATCGAAGGGCGAGATCCAACTTTCAGAACCGATCGATCTCTGCCATGCGCTCGCATCCCGCAGAACGGAGGCGAATTCCTCGCGCGTTTCAGGCGCGACGGGTTCGATGAAAACCGTAGGTTCCATGGCTGGCATGGCGCCAGGACGTATCCGGCAAATCTATGACCGATCCTGCGAGGACGATGGGTTACCGCCGTTCAGCCTCCCGATCTCCCGGCAAGGTCGACCCTGCGATCGAGGACAAGCCCCTCCATGAATGCCTCGTCGTGGCTCACCACTAGCAGCGCGCCATCATAGGCTGCGAGCGCTGCTTCCAAGGCTTCGACTGCGTCCAGATCGAGGTGATTGGTCGGCTCGTCCAGCATGAGAAGCTGAGGCGGCTCGGCGCGACCCAGCGTGCAGGCCAAACCTGCGCGCAGCCTTTCGCCGCCGCTCAGGCTGCCGGCCATTCGCAACGCGTCATCAGCGCGGAACCGGAAACGGGCCAGAGCCGACCGGCACTGGTTCTCGCTTGAGCCGGGGTTCAGCCGCCGGAAATTGTCCCGCAATGAGAGGGCGGGATCGAGAATGCCCACATGCTGGTCCAGCAATGCGTGCCTCACATGCAGATCCACCTTGCCGCTACACGGTTCGAGCTGGCCGGCAATCAACGCAAGAAGCGTGGTCTTGCCGCTGCCGTTCGGTCCGGCGATCGCAATGCGCTCCGGCCCGGTGATCGCAAGGGACAGATCGCGGATGGCGGGTTGCACCGGATCGTACCCTCCCGTCAAACCGTCGAGCCGCAGAACCAGTTTGTTCGGCGGCAGGTCAGTCGAGGGTATGTCCATGCGCAGCGGCTGTTGGACCTCGAGCTTTTCGCGCGCTGCGGTAAGAGCCTCCAGCGCAACCTCATGCCGCGCCTCGCGCAAGCGGGCATTGGCGCCGCCGGAGGATTCGGCCCTTCCCTTCGCGGCATCCATCAGGATCTTGGGCTGGTCTCCCTTGGCGCGCGCCTTTTGGCCGGCGCTGTCCTTGCGCGCCTTGCGCTCGGCCACCTGCTGAGCCCGGCGATCGATTTCGACCCGCGTTCGTTCGGCGTGGGCGAGATCGTGACGGGCCGCCTCGAGCTCCTCGGCCTTGCGCGCCCGGTAAGCGCTGTAGTTGCCGCCATATCGCGTCGCGCCAAGCGTGCTCAGCTCGACTATGGCGTCCATTTCCTCGAGGAGTTCGCGGTCATGGCTGACGATCAGGGCTCCGCCGCGCCACCCTCTGATAATTTCCAGAACGGCCCCCCGTCCGGCTCTGTCCAGATTGTTCGTCGGCTCGTCGAGAAGCAGCATATCCGCCCCGGCGAAGATGAGCGCTGCAAGGCCGGCACGGGTGCGTTGACCGCCGGAAAGTGATGCCAGCGGCGTCCGCGGATCAGTATCGAGGCCGCAGCGCGACAGCGCTGCGTCGAGCCGCGCATGCAGCGTCCAGTCTGCGTCGGCCAGCTCGTCGGCGCTCGCCAGGCCGGCCTCGGCGCGATCGAGCAAAGCCAGCGCGCGCCGCGCGTCGAACAGGTCGGCGATGGTTTCACCGTCGCGCGCGCCGATATCCTGGCGCATCAGACCGAGCGTGCCGGAAACCTGAATGGCGCCCGATTGCGGCTGCAACTCGGCTTGGATCAGACGCAGAAGCGTCGTCTTGCCGGTGCCGTTGCGCCCTACGACGCCGGCGCGCTCCGCGCCGAAACTTAAATTGAGATCGGTGAAAAGCGGTGTGCCGTCAGGCGTTGACCAGCACAGATTGGACAGGGTGATGAATGCAGGCATGGGACAGGACTTCTCGCAGCGAAACCGGACGGGTGAAGGCAGCGAGGGTCAAATCCATGTTGGGGAAACTCCGGTCCATCAAAGGTCCGTATTAGCTAGGTGACGGGTTGCGGATATGCAAGGCGCCGATACCAAGCCCCGGAAAGGCTGGCGCCGGAAGATTGCCCGAACCTCCCTACTGGGGTATCGCGCCGGCCGCCTCGCGAAGGGTCTGCATCAAAAGCCCGAGTGCGAGCGTCGGCACCGAATCCGTGCGGATGGTGAGCCCGACCGGCCCCTTGGTCTCGCTGGTGTCGATCGGCAGGGTGACGAGAAACCCCTCGGCGACATCAGCTGCCACCACACCCTCCGAGATCACCCAGACGGCGTCCGTGGAGCGCACGAAGGCACGGCCGAAAGCGTGGGAGACCGTTTCTATCTGGTTCGGCCAGTTCGGCATGCCGTTGGCGATCAAAAGACGTTCCACGAACGGCCTGATGATCGAGGTCCGCGTCGGCATCAGCACCACATAGTCGACCAGGTCGGAGAAGACGAAGGCGCCGCCCGTGAGCAAAGGATGACCGGCACGCACCACGAAACGCACCTCCTCCGAATAAAGATGTTCGAAGGAAAATCCCGCCATCTGCTCCGGCGCCGCCAGCCGGCCTACCACGATGTCGAGGTCACCGACGCGCAATTGATTGAGCAGCACCGCGTTCTCGCCGGTCACGATCTTGACACGGCTGCTAGTGTTTTCGCCAAGGAACAACCGCATCGCGTGCGGCATGATGCGGGTCGAGACCGTGGGCAGCGCACCCACCCGCACCGGCGGCGCGTTGCCGAGGCTGTCGGCGGCGATCGAATCCACCCCTTGCCGCAGCGCCGAGATCGCGGCGCCCGCATGGCGCAGGAAAACCTCCCCCAGCCGCGTCACGCGAATGCCGCGCCCGTCGCGTTCCAGCACCCGCACCCCCAGCGCCTCCTCCAGCTCGCGGATGGTCTTGGTCACCGCAGGCTGGCTCACATTCAGCGTCTCGGCGGCCTTCATCACGCTTTTCTGCCGCGACACCTCGACGAATGTCTGCAGATGGCGGAACTTGATGCGCTGATCGATCATCGCGGCCATAACCCGTCAGTTAATCGTTTGGCGGAATTTATTATTTTACTTAACCAAACGAAAGGACAACAAGGAAGGCAAGGAGAGCTTGCGTGCAACTGGCGACGATCAACGGCATAGTCCTGCACCACCGTTTGACCGGGGCGCCAAGCTCCGGCCCGGTCGTCGTCTTAATCAATTCGCTGGGCACCGACTTCCGCATCTGGGACGATGTCGTCAGCCGCCTCGCCGGTGACTGCGCGACGCTGGTCTATGACAAGCGCGGCCATGGCCTGTCCGGCCTCGGCGACGCGCCGGCGAGCATCGCCACCCACGCCGCCGACCTCGCCGCCCTGCTCGACCACCTCGCCATCAGCCAGGCCGTCATCTGCGGCCTGTCGATCGGCGGCCTGATCGCACTCGATCTGCACGCAACGCGCCCCGACCTCGTCGGCGCGCTGGTTCTCTCGGACACCGCGCACAAAATCGGAACGCCGCAGTCCTGGAACGAGCGTATCGAAATTGCCAAAACCGTTGGCATCGCCGGTTTCGCCTATGGCATCATGGAAAAATGGTTCACGCCGGCCTTCCACGCTGCTCGGCCGGACGAACTAACCGCCTACCGCACCATGCTGGTGCGCCAGCCCGTCGATGGTTACGTCGCGGCCTGCGAGGCACTCCGCAGCGCCGACATGACCGAACAGGCCAGGCGCGTCTCCGTCCCGACAATCTGTGTCGTCGGCGACCAGGACGGCTCGACACCGCCGGCCCTCGTCCGCGCACTGGCCGATCTCGTGCCGGGTGCACGCTGCGAGATTGTCGCCGATGCCGGCCACATCCCTTGCGTCGAACAGCCGGATGCCTTTGCCGCGCTGCTTGGTGCCTTCATTGTGTCTTCATCCAAGAGGGGCTGACATGGCCGCGAACGAAACGGTATCGGAACGCCATCTGCTGGGGATCGAGACCCGCCGCAAGGTCCTGGGCGATGCCCATGTCGACCGGGCGGAGATGGCATCCACCGATTTCGACCGTCCGTTCCAGGACCTGATCACCGAAGCGGCCTGGGGCGCGGTTTGGTCGCGACCCAATTGGACCAAGCGCGAGCGCTCGATCGTGACGATCGCGCTGCTGGCAGCACTCGGCCATGACGAGGAAGTCGCCATGCATGTGCGCGCCACCGTCAACACCGGCGCGACGCGCGAGGACATCACCGAGGCGTTGCTGCATGTCGCCATCTATGCCGGCGTACCGGCCGCCAACCGGGCGATCCGCACCGCCAAGCAGGTGTTCGACGCGCTCGACGCAAAGGAGGTGGCCTGATCATGAGCGACCTGCCCAATCGCAAGCCCGAGACGGGAGCGTTCTTCCCGCGCGACCGCACCTGGCATCCGCCGGCCTACACGCCTGACTACAAGACGTCCGTGCTGCGTTCGCCGCAAAAGGCCTTGCTGGCGCTCGACAACACAATCTCGGAAATCACCGGCCCGGTCTTCGGCCACTCGATCATCGGCGAACTCGACAACGACCTCATCCACAATTTCGCGCGGCCGGGAGAATCCGCGATCGGCGAACGCATCATCGTTCACGGTCAGGTTCTGGACGAACGCGGCCACGGCGTGCCGGGCGCCCTGCTCGAATTCTGGCAGGCCAATGCCGGCGGCCGCTACCGGCACAGACGAGAAATTTACCTCGCGCCGCTCGATCCCAATTTCGGCGGCTGCGGCCGCTGCATCAGCGACGAGAATGGCAATTACCGTTTCCGCACCATCAAGCCCGGCCCCTACCCCTGGCCGAACGGCCCCAACGACTGGCGGCCGGCGCATATCCATTTTTCGGTGTTCGGCCACGGCTTCGTGCAACGGCTGATCACTCAGATGTATTTCGAGGGCGATCCACTCATCTGGCGCTGCCCGATCGTGCGCACCATTCCCGAGCGGCGCGCCGTCGAGCTGCTCGTCGCCCCGCTCGACATGGAAAACACCATCCCCATGGATGCGCGCGCCTACAAGTTTGATATCGTGCTGCGCGGCAGGCGCTCGACCCTGTTCGAGAACCGGCTGGACGGTAACTAGGTCGCGGCCCCGAGAAGATGATCGAAAAGTCACCTGAAATGGCGAAGAGTTCACGACCTTGATGACCCAGGCTCTCGGCTATCTGAAGGAAACGGCATCGCAGACCGCCGGCCCCTATGTGCATATCGGGCTGACGCCCAATGCTTCCGGCATCGGCGGCGTTTATGCCGCCGACCTCGGCGCCGGCATGGTTAGCGACAAGACGCGCGGGACGCGCATTTCCGTTAGTGGCCGTGTCATCGACGGCGCCGGTGCACCGTTGCGCGACGGGCTCGTCGAGATCTGGCAGGCCGACGCGGCAGGGCTCCACAACAGCCCGGCCGAGCTGCGCGGCACCGCCGATCCGAATTTTACCGGCTGGGGGCGCTGCGCCTGCGACGGCGAGACCGGCCGCTTTGCTTTCGACACCATCAAGCCCGGCCGCGTCCCCTATAGGGACCGCAGGCTAATGGCGCCGCATATCACCTTCTGGATTGTCGCCCGTGGCATCAATCTCGGCCTGCACACGCGCATGTATTTTCCAGATGAGGCCGAGGCGAACGCCGAAGACCCGGTACTGGCGCGCATCGAGCACCGCTCCCGCGTGGCGACGCTGATCGCCCGCGAAGAGGCCAGCAACAACTATGTCTTCGACATCCATCTGCAGGGCGAACGGGAAACCGTGTTCCTCGACATCTGACGCGGCGAAGATGAGCGTCAGCCCTTTCGACCATCCCATCCTCGGCGGCCTGCTCGGCGACGCGGAAGTTGCGAACACCTTCTCCGCGGCAACCGGTATCAAGACGATGCTCGACTTCGAAGCGGCCCTTGCCAAGGCCGAGGCGAAGGCGGGCGTTATAACCAAACAAGCCGCCGCCGAGATCGCCCGCGCGATCGCGTCATTCAGCCCCGATATCGATCGGTTGCGCGCCGCCGTCGCGGTTGACGGCGTCGTCGTGCCTGAACTCGTGCGCCAGTTGCGCGATGCCGTCGGCAGCGAGGCGGCGCGTCGCGTTCATTTCGGCGCCACCAGCCAGGATGTCATCGACACCAGCCTGATGCTGCGGCTGAAACCGCTGCTTGCGGCAATCGAAACGCGGCTGCAAGCTTTCATCGATGCCCTCGCCGGCATCGAGAAGCGCGATGAGCATCGTGCCCTGATGGCGCGGACCCGGATGCAGGCGGCGATCCCCATAAATGCGCGCGACCGGCTCGATGCCTGGCGACAACCCGCCAAGCGCAATCTGGAGCGTCTGCGCATTTGGTCGAAGGAAGGGCTGGCGCTGCAATTCGGCGGCGCCGCCGGCACGCTGGACCGGCTCGGCGACAAAGCGGCGGAAGTCCGCGCCGCGCTGGCCGCGGAACTCGGACTGATTGACGCCCCGCAATGGCACGGCCAGCGCGACCGGCTCGCCGAGCTAGCCTCTACCCTGTCGCTGGTCACCGGCGGGCTCGGCAAGTTCGGCCAGGATATCGCGCTGATGGCGCAGGCTGGCGACGAGATCGAACTGGCCGGCGGCGGCGCATCCTCCACCATGCCGCACAAGCAGAACCCGGTTGCGGCCGAGGTTCTCGTGACGCTCGCCCGCTTCAACGCCACCCAGCTTGCTGGCATGCACGGCGCGCTGGTGCACGAACAGGAACGGTCCGGGGCAGCCTGGACCCTGGAATGGATGATCTTCCCGCAGATGGTCGCAGCCACGGCGGCGGCAACGCGGCTTGCCGCCGCGCTTGCCGCCAACATCACCCGGCTTGGCGCTGAACAATAACCTGGGGAATATGAGAAAGGCTGATCATTTCATTTTACATTACCGAATCGTCTGTCAAAGTTTCTGGAAAGACCCGAAGGTCGTCGATGAGGGAGGAATCATGAAACGCTTGCTTTCGGCCGCGCTTTTGGCCGCGGCCATGAGCAGTGCCGCTTATGCCGACACGATCAAGGTCGGCATCGTTGGCCCGTTTTCCGGCCCCTTCGCCCTACAGGGCAAGAACTTCAAGGCAGGCATCGACGCCTATGTGGCCATCAATGGCCACAAGGTCGGCAACCACGAGGTCGAGATCATTTATCGCGACGTACCGCAGGCTGATCCGGCGCAATCGAAGGCGCTGGCGCAGGAGTTGATCGTCAAGGAAGGCGTACAGTATCTGGGCGGTTTCTATTTCACGCCGGACGCGATGGCGGCCACTCCGCTGCTCCAGCAGGCCAATGTGCCGATGGTGGTGATGAACGCCGCCGCCTCGGCGATCGTCACCAAGAGCCCTTATGTGGTGCGCACCTCCTTCACCATCTGGCAGACCGTGTCGCCGATGGCTCAGGTGGCTTTCGACGACGGTGCCAAGAAGGTCGTCACCGTCGTCGCCGACTATGCGCCCGGCCATGACGCGGAAGCGGCCTTCAAGGCCGGCTTCGAGAAGGCCGGCGGCGCTGTGGTCGAACAGTTGCGCATGCCGATGTCGACCGCCGACTTCTCCCCGATCATGCAGCGTATCAAGGATTCCGGTGCCGATGGGCTGTTCGTGTTCCTGCCCTCCGGCCCGCCCACGCTCGGTTTCGTCAAGGCCTACAACGAGAACGGCCTGAAGGCGGCCGGCATCAAGTTCTTCGCGCCAGGCGACCTGACCCAGGAATCCGACCTGCCGGCGCTCGGCGAAAGCGCGCTCGGCCTGCAGACGACGTTCCATTATGCCGTCTCGCATGACTCACCCGAAAACAAGGCCTTCGTGACGGCGGCGAGCAAGGCGATCGGCAACCAGGCCGAACTCTCCTTCCCGGCGGTCGGCGCTTATGACGGCATGCACGTCATCTACAAGATGATTGAGGCAACCGGCGGCAAGCAGGATGCCGAGAAGGCGGTCGGTGCCGTCAAGGGCCTGTCCTGGACGAGCCCGCGCGGCCCGGTCTCCATCGACCCGGAAAGCCGGCACATCGTCGAGAACATCTATCTGCGCGAAGTCACCAAGGCAGCGGACGGAACCTACTACAACAAGGAAATCCGCACTTTCGAAAAGCAGGGCGATCCTGGCCTCGCCGCCAAGAAATAGGCCTGTTCGAGCCCGGCCGTCCCGCCGCTGCCATCCTAACGCGCGGCGGGCTGCCGATCCCTGTGGCTTGACCATCCATCGACGCCGACATGATCCTGGCGCAGGATGCGCGAAGGGAGGTGCGTAATGCAGACTGTCTTCAGCGTCGCCGTCGACGCGCTTGCCTACGGCATGGTGCTGTTCGTCATTTCCATCGGCCTGTCGGTGACGATGGGGCTGATGCGCGTGGTCAACCTCGCCCATGGCGCCTTCGCCATGATCGGCGGCTACATCGCCTCCTATGCGGCGCAGTCGCTCGGTCTCGGCTACGCCGTGGCCATCCTGCTCGCCGTTTTCGGCACCATCGTCATCGCGGCGCCGATCGAGCGACTGCTCTACCGGCGCATCTATAGCGCGCCGGAACTCACCCAGGTGCTGATGACCATCGGCATCACCTTCATGATCATCGGCATCGCCAACTACGTCTTCGGCCCGACGCTAAAGACCATCCCCTTGCCCCATGCGCTGCAAGGTTCGGTCGACCTCGGTTTCCGCTCCATCGCCGCGCACAAGGTCTTCGCCATTGTTGCCGGCTTAACCATTGCAGCGGCACTCTGGTTGGCCATCGAGCGCACCGGTTTCGGCATCAAGCTGCGCGCCTCCGTCGACAATGCATCGATGGCTGCGGCGCTCGGCGTGCGCACCGAGATCGTCTACGCGGTCTCCTTTGCCATCGCCGTCGGCCTCGCCGCGCTCGGCGGCGTCCTCGGCGCGGAACTGCTGCCAGTCGAGCCTTATTACGCGCTGCGCTACATGGTGACGTTCCTGGTCGTGGTCTCGGTCGGCGGCACCGGCTCTATCCCCGGCGCGCTCGCCGCCTGCCTGCTCCTCGGCGGCATCGATACGGCCGGTCGCTACTGGATGCCGGAATTCGGCGAGTTCTTTTTCTATCTGGCCGTCATCGCCATCGTATGCTTGTTCCCGCGCGGCCTGGCTGGGAGGCGCGGCTGATGTCGGTGGTAACCAACACCGACGCCGCGGCCGCGCCGAAAGGCAGACGCGCCATCGCCGGTGACCTCGCCGGCGTCGCCGCCATTCTCCTGATCGCCGCCATCGGCTATCTCGTGTTTCCCAACAACCTCGCCCTCCTGACCCGCGTCGTCGCCATCGCCTTGCTGGTGCTCTCGCTCGACCTCGTCACCGGCTATGGCGGCATCGCCACGCTCGGCCAGGCGGCGCTGTTCGGCGCCGGTGCCTATGCGGCCGGCATCGGCGCAGTCCATTTCGGCATCACTGACCCGTTTGCGATGACGCTGGCCGGCCTCACTGGCGGCATGGTCGCCGGCCTCGTTTGCGGGCTGGTTATCCTGCGCGCCCACGGCCTGCCGCAACTGGTCCTGTCGATCGCGCTCGTCCATCTGTTCCACGAATTCGCCAACAAGACGACGTCGTGGAGCGGCGGCAGCGACGGGTTGTCCGGCATCATGCCGGCTCCATTGTTCGGCCTGTTCGCCTTCGACCTGTGGAGCCGCACGGCCTATGCCTATGGCGTTGCGCTGCTGGTGATCGTCTTCATTGTCCTGCGCATCGTCGTGCGTTCCCCCTTTGGCATGTTGTGCCGCGGAGCCAAGGAAGACCCGGTGCGCATCCGAGCGATGGGCGCATCGCCCAATGCGACCCTGTTGAGGATGTTCGTCCTCTCCGGTGGCGTCGCCGGCGTCGGCGGAGCGCTCAGCGCAATCTCGACGCAGGTGGTCGCGCTGGACAGCCTGTCATTCACGCAGTCGGCCGAGGCCCTCGTCATGCTCGTTCTCGGTGGCACCGGTTCGCTGTTCGGCGCGCTGGCCGGCACGGTGATCTTCATGCTGTTCGAGGATTTCGTCGCGGCGGCCAACCCGTTCCACTGGCTGACCATCGTCGGCGCGCTGCTTGTCGCTGTCGTGCTGTTCGCGCCGAAGGGTCTCTATGGCACGCTCGCCGACCGCTTCTCGCGCCGAGGCGGGGAGCGGCCATGACCCCGGTCTTCGAAGTCCGCAACCTGAAGAAATCCTTCGGCGGCCTCGCCGTCACCGACAATGTCTCGCTGTCGCTCCGTCCCGGCGACCGTGTCGCGCTGATCGGGCCCAATGGCGCCGGCAAGACCACCTTCGTCAATCTGGTGACCGGCAATCTGAAGCCCGACGCCGGCGAGGTGCTGATGGCTGGCGAAACCCTGACCCGCAGCGGACCCGCCGAGCGCGTCAGGCGCGGGCTGGTCCGCTCCTTCCAGGTGACGCGGCTGTTCCAGGACATGAGCCCGGCCGAACATATCGCGCTGGCCATCCTCCAGCGCGACGGTCGCGCCAACAACATGACCGGCAGCTATCTGGATCGTCCGGAAGTGATGGCGGAGACCAATACGCTGCTGGCCGCGCTCGGCCTGGAGACCCAGGCGCACCGCAAAGTGCGCGAGATCGCCTATGGCCAGCAACGGCTCTTGGAGATCGCCATGGCGCTGGCGCTGAAGCCGAAAGTGCTGCTGCTCGACGAACCGGCCGCTGGCGTGCCGCAGAGCGACACTGGCCGCATCGAGGCAGCTCTTGCCGGCCTGCCCGCCGATCTTGCCGTCTTGATGATCGAGCACGACATGGATCTCGTCTTCCGCTTTGCCAGGCGCGTGGTCGTTCTCGCCGCCGGCACCATCATCTTCGACGGATCGCCTTCGGATGTGACACACGACCAGCGCGTGCGCGAAGCCTATCTTGGGAGCTATGCCGATGCCGGCCGCGCCGCTTGAGGTCACCGGCCTGTCGGCCGGCTATGGCCCGACACGGGTGCTGGAAGATGTCTCGCTTTCCGTGCCCGCCGGCGCGCGCCTGGCGGTGCTTGGCCGCAACGGCATGGGCAAGACCACCCTGCTGGCGACACTGGCAGGCCTGACCCGCCATATCGGCGGCTCGATCAGTATCGGCGGCGCCGACATCACCGGCCTCGCCACGGCTCAGCGTGCGCTCAAGGGTGTGGGTTATGTGCCGCAAGCACGCTGGGTCTTTCCAACCCTTACCGTCGAGGAAAATCTGTTCGTCGGCCTCAAGGGAAGGCCCAGGGAGGCAATCGCGGAAGCCTATTGGATGTTCCCGCGCTTGGCGGAACGGCGGCGCAATCTCGGCTCGCAGCTGTCGGGCGGCGAGCAGCAGATGCTGTCGACGGCACGCTCTATCCTCGGACAACCGACGCTGCTGTTACTGGACGAGCCACTCGAGGGCCTCGCTCCGGTGATCTGCGACGAACTGATGGCGGCTTTCGCCACCCTCGCCAAACAGGGAGACATGACGATCGTGCTTGTCGAGCAGCGTATCCAGAGCGCGCTCGACTTCGCCGACCAGGTGATCGTGCTCGAACGGGGACGCATCGCCTGGCGGGGCACGCCGCAGGAACTTGCAGCGGACCACTCGACGGTCGAGCGGCTGCTGGGAGTGGGCGGACTGCACTAGGGCGCACGGCCCTGGTTCGGTCCGTGGAAGGCAACCGAAACGAAAGGGAGTGAACGTGTCTTGACACTAAGCAAAGCCGGCGCCGGCTTCATAGGCGCACTTCTGGCTGGTCTGTCGATGCCCAGCCTGGCCCTCGCGGCCGACATGATCCTGACCAACGGCAAGGTATTCACCGCCAACACCGCGGCGCCGAGCGCCGAAGCGGTGGCAATCCGCGATGGCAACATCCTTGCCGTCGGCAAGCTCGCCGATGTCGAAAAGGCGGCCTCGGCGGACGCGGAAAAGATCGACCTCGGCGGCGGCATGCTGCTGCCCGGCCTGATCGACGCCCACGTCCACGCGTTGTTCGCCGGGTTCAATTCGGTCTCGGCGATCCTGCCCGAGGAAAGCCGCGCCATCGCGGAGCTCGGCAAGTTCGCAACGGAATCGATCGACAACAAACGCGGTTTGGTGGGCGATGTCCTGCGCCTCGGCGTCATCACCGCCGCTTACTGGCAACCGGCGGAACTCGACGGGCTGTTCAACGCGGCCCCTTACGACAAGATGCCGGTCGTGCTGGTCGGCTCAGACGGGCATACCGGCTGGGCCAACAAGGCACTGCTGACCCGCGCCGGAGTCACCAAGGACTTCGTCGACGGTCTCGCCGAGGCCGACCGCAAATTCTACACGCTAGGCGCGGATGGCGCGCCGAACGGTTTTGTCGCCGATGCTGGCTGGGACAAGGTGCTGACGGCGCTGCCACCGGTTCCGCTCGAGGCTCAGAAGGAAGCCCTACGCGCCGCCGTCAAGGAGATGAACGGCGACGGCATCACCGCCTGGCTCGACCCGATCGTCAATGTGGAGCCCACGGGCGCCATCTTCAGCGCCTCGCCGACGAAGGAACAGGAAGGCATCCTGCCGGCCTACAAGGCTTTGGCCGACAATGGCGAGTTGACCGCGCATGTCACCGGCATGGCGCTGCTCAACGCGGCCAGCGGTCCGCAAGCCATGGAGGTCTATGACACGCTGGCCACCAAATACCCCAAGAGCGACCGTTTGATGGTAGGCGGCATCAAGATCTTCGCCGACGGCGTCATCGAATATCCGGCTCAGACCGCGTCGCTGTCCAAGCCTTACAAGAACCTCGGCACGCCAGGACCGGAGGTGATCGGCACCGACAAGTTCAAGGCGCTGGTGACGGAAGCCGACAAGCGCGGCGCCCTCGTCCACATTCACGCGATCGGCGATCGCGCGGTGACCGAGGCACTGGATGGCATCGAGGCGGCACGCAAGACGAATGGCGACAGCGGCATTCCGCACACTATCACCCATCTCGAAATCGTACAGCCGCAGGACGTCCCCCGCTTCAAGCAACTGGGCGTCATCGCCGCCATGCAGTTGATCTGGGCGCTGAAGGACGAGTTCACCACCGACATGCTGGAGCCTTATCTCGACCCGGCCTTCATGCAGTGGATCTATCCGGCCAATTCGCTGCTCAAGGCCGGTGCCACCATCGCCGGCGCTAGCGACTGGCCGGTGTCCTCGCCCAATCCCTTCCTGGCCATCCGCACGGCGATGAACCGCGAGGGGCCTAAGGGGGTGTTGCTCGACAAGGAGGCGGTGAGCGCGGAGGCGATGCTCTACGCCTACACGATCAACGCGGCCAAGGCGTTGCGTCGCGCCGACCGCATCGGGTCGATCGAGCCCGGCAAGGCCGCGGACTTCGCGCTGGTCGATCGCGACGTGCTGTCAGTCTCCGCCAAGGAGATCGGCGACACCAAGGTTGTCTGGACCATGTATGGAGGCAAGAAGGTCTACGAAGCCAGACCGCAATAATCGTTTCGGCCCGCCGTCGACCCGGCGACGGGCCGTTCCTTCGGTTTGGTGAGCGCCATTGAGTGGCGACGCAGCCGAACGTTGGCGCCCGGAGCGAAACACCGCCGCCGCTGACAAGCGGCGCCCGATGCAATATCATACTGTCACTGAAAAGGCGCAGAGACCCGCTAACTCCGATTTAACCAACCGTCTTCACCAAACGAAAGGTGGGGGTCGTTAGAACGTGCAGTAAGACAGCGTACCGTTTCAGGCCGATCCTTCAATGATGCAGACCAACTCCCAGAGCCCAGAGGCAGCGTCCGCCAACGCCGCGGCCACGCCTTTCGGCTCGCGCCGGCGCCGCGCCGAAACCCGGTGGTCGCTCGACGCGCTACGGCTGCGCCTGCGCCGGTTGAACCGCGACCAGAGCCTCTATCCGAAACTGTCGTTCAGCATTGGCCTGGCTGTGCTCTGCGCAACAGTGCTGGCCACCATGATCCTGTCGCGGGCGTGGAATGATTTCGCCGAGGCCAGGCAGAACCTCTACGACATCCAGTATTATCGCCAAATTCTCGATGCCGCGAATTTCCTTTCAGCCGAGCGCGGACCAGCCAACAACGTCATGTCGGAGAGCCCCTCGCCCAGCGATGCCTCCCTGAAGCGCCTGGCGGATTTCCGCGCCCGCAGCGACGCCGCTCTCGCTGGTCTGGCCGCTGCGCCGGAGGTGCCTTTCCTGCTCCATGACCATCCGGTGCCGTCCGCGCTTCTCGCGGCTGTCACGGCGGCGCTGGCCGAGGCAAGGGACAAGGTCGACCAAGTCCAGGCCTCCAAGGGCGACGAGGCCAAGCTTCGGGCGATGCAGCAGGCGATTGAGGCGATGTTCGACGTTTCGGACCGCTTTCGCTCCGTAGTGACGTGGCGCTCAAACGAGTTGATCAGCCACGACAGCGGACTGGCGGCGCCGGCGCTCATCGGCCAGATGCTCGCGGATCTGCGCGAATATGGCGGCCGGGCGGCCTCCGAGGTGATCGCGCCGCTTGCCTCGCACCAGCGTATCCCACTGCCCAACATCATCGACGCGCGCCAGAGCCAGGGTCGCATCTACGAAATCTGGCAGATGCTGCACAGCCAGACCGCGCTCAACGCCGTGCCCGACCTCGCCAAGAACCAGGCCGCCATCGACGCGCTGTTCTTTGGCGTCGGCATGGACCTCATCGACAAGGTCATCAAGGAAGGCAAGGATTCCACCAACTACTCGATCACCGCGACCGATCTGACCACGCGCTTCGTGCCGACCATGAAGCCGATCGAGGACTACCGCATGGCCTTCCTCGACGAAATGGTGTCGCGCTTCTCGATGGAGCGTGACGGCGCTTTGCGCCTCTTCCTTGCCGTGGCATTGGCAACGGCGGTCATTCTCGCGGTCTTGATCGGCGTGCTTTTGGCTGTGCGCCGCGACGTCTTCCGCCCGCTGCTGCAGGCGCATGAGGAGGTGATTGGCCTGGCCGAGGATCGCCCGCCAGCCGCGCGCGCCGATCTCGGCGGTGCCGGCGAGATCGTGCGCCTGTTCAATGCCATCGACGTGTTGCAGGATAGGATGCGCGAGCGCGCCTCGCTGACCAGCGAGCTCAGGGTGCAGGCCGAGACCGACGGCCTGACCGGCGTGTTGAACCGACGCACGCTGGACCATATCGCCCAGAATGGCGGCGGCAGGCTGCCCGCTGACGAAACGCTGTGTCTGGTGATGGTCGACATCGACCATTTCAAGAACATCAACGACAGCCATGGCCATCTCGCCGGCGACCGGGTGCTGGTCGACACCGCGACATTGCTGAAGCGTGAGACGCCAGCCGGCGGCGTCGTCGCCCGCTTCGGTGGCGAGGAGTTCGCGCTCTTGTTTGCCTGTCCCGACATCGACCATGCCGCCCACCTCGCCGAGGGCATCCGCATGACGCTGCAGGGACATCGCTTCACCATTCCCGGCGGTGCTCAGCTCGCCATCACCGCCAGCTTCGGCGTCGCCTGCGGCCAGCGCAGCCCCCGCGACTGGCGCCACCTGGTCGAACGCGCAGACAGGGCGCTGTACCAGGCCAAATCCGACGGTCGTAACCGCGTGTCGGTCGCACCCGACGTTGTGCGACGCCAGGCTAGCGCCGAAGGCGGAAGGCGCATGCCGATCCGCGGCAGCCGTTAGAGGGCAGCTGTGTTGCGATGGGGGAATTGCGACATCGCCGGCTATGCCGGATGTCCAGGGACCAAATGCCTCGCTGCGGCTTCGCACCGCAAGGCAAACCAGCAGGTCACTGAGCCACCCCTGCCGAAAACCTGTTTCAGCAGGGGTGGCCGGCGATCTGCTATTTTTGCATTTCCGCCTTGGTCTTGGCGACCGCGTCGGCGCTCATCTCGCCAACAGTCTCGACCTTGCCGTCCTTTATCTTCCACAGGCGGAACGGGCCGGTGATGTCGCCATACTGGTCGAAGGAGACCGGGCCGATGACCCCCTCATACTTCACCGGCTTGCCCTCCTTGATCAGCGCCAGCGCCTTGGTGAATTCCGCCTTGCCGGCATGGATCGGTGCGCCACCTGCCGCGACAACTTCCGGAATGGCCGCCTTGATCGCGGCGGCATCGCCCCTGCCGGCCTTGGCTATCGCCAGCGCCACGATCGCGCCCGCATCGTAGGAACGGTCGGCGGCAGGGGCGTCCGGCTTGATACCGCCTGAGAAGGCCTCATAAGCGCCGTAGAAATAATCGGTCGACGCCGTCTTGCTGGTGCCGGACGACGTCCCATAGGCCTCTTTCAGATACTGCGCGCCGACCGCGTCGATGAACTCGGCCGAATTCATGCCGTCATTGAGCAGGAATTTCTGGGCTCCGCCGCCGGAAATCCAGGCGCGGGCGATTGTCGCACCATCGACCGGGTAGCTGACCAGATAGAGCGCTTCCGGCTCGCCCGCCATGGCTGCGCTGGCTTCCGCGGAATAGCTCGCCTGCTTCTCGTTGTAGGGTGTCGTCGAGGTGATGGTGCCGCCGAGCTTCTTGTAGGCGTCGGCGAATTCCTTGACCATGTTGACGCCGAAGTCGTTGTTGACATGGATGATGGCGAGCTTCTTCAGGCCCTGGTCGATCGCATATTTCGCTGCGGCGGTGCCCTGCAGGGCATCGGAGGTGATGGTGCGGAAGAACACACCATTGGTCTTGCCGTCCTTTCCAAGCGTCGTCAGCGTTGGGGAGGACGAGGCCGGCGACACCTGCACGACACCGGCCGGCGCGGTTACCGAGGTCAGGATCGGGATCGACACCGACGAGATGATGCCGCCGATGATCACCGGCACTTTCTTGATGTTGACGAGCTGGGTCGCCTGATCGACCGCGACATTACCCTGGCTCTGGCTATCACGCGTATCGGTGATCAATTTGCAGCCGCCAACACCACCGGCTTCGTTGAAATCGCGGAAAGCCATCTCGACCGATTTCGCACCGGCCTGTCCGTATTCGCCAGCAGGACCCGTGAGCTCCATGACGAGGCCGACGGTGATGTCGCAATCGGCGGCAAGCGTTGGAAGGGAAGAAGCGGCAAGTGCAGTCAGCACGGTGGTGGCGAAAAGATAGTTCTTCATGTCATTCCCCTTTGTTGTGGCCCTGCTGCCGACACGGCCTTGTTTTGGTCTGCAAAGACGGATTTAGCTGGCAAGCTGGCGTCAGGCCGCTCCCTTGTTCAGGTTGTATTTCATGATCGATCCGTGGCGGCCTTCACGATCGCGCTCGAGCGCGTAGACATCGCCTTCAAGTTCATGCGCCTCGGCAAGCACGGCAGCTATCTGTTGCTGATCCTCGGCGGTCAGAACGATGTCGGCAATCGCGAGGTTGGAAGCCAGATGCGCGCGGCTACGAGCGCCGACGATGACGCCAGCCACCGCCGGACGCAGGAGCATCGCCGCGCTGGCAATCGTGGCTATATCGACGTCATGGCGATCGGCTATGGTTCGCAAGGTCCGCAACAGGCGCTGGAACAAGTCCCAGCCGCCGAAATCGTCGATGATCAGCTTGTATTTGACGAGTGAACGGTTCTCGTAGGGTTCGACCGGCTCCGGCGCACCGAGCCAACGGTCACCCAGAAAACCGCCGGCGACGGTGCCATAGCAGAGCAGCGAGAAGCCTTTTTCGGCGGCCAGCGCCGCCATTCGTTTGGCCGGTCTGGCGTCGAGCAAGGAATATTGCACCTGCATGGAGGTCAAGGGCACGCCTGAAGCTACGATCTCCTCGACATGGCCGGTGTCGAAATTGGTGCCGCCGATCTTGTCGATCTTGCCGGCGCGCCTCAGCTCTTCCAGCCAGCCCGCCGTCTCCAGCCAGCGCGACGCTTCATAATCCCACCAGTGGAACTGCACGAGGTCGAGCCGATCGAGGTTGAGGCGCTTCAGCGACTGATCGATGACGCCTTCAACGTAGGCTTTGGTGATGCGCGGCAGCACGTCGAGGTCGGGCACGAACTTGGTGTGAACCTTGATGCGGTCGAGCGCGGTCTGCCCGCGCATATCCCGGTAGCGCAACCGGAAGCGACCGATCAGCTCTTCCACCCCAGTGTAGATGTCAGCACAGTCGAAGGTGGTGATGCCGGCATCGACGAATGCGATCATGTCTGCCACGGGATCGTCGCTGCGCGCGGCTCCATGGCCGCTGGCCATCTGCCAGCCGCCGCGGATAACCCGCGAAATCTCGTAGTCCGGCGCCAGTCTTGTTCTCTGCATGCTGTTCGTCTCAGTGGTCCTTCAGCGGCACCGCGGTGGTTTCAGCGTGGCTGAAGCGGCGCAGGCCGGTTCGGGTAATGCGAAACCGCGAGCTGCAATTGGGATCCGGACAGGCGACTTCCGCGTCCGTCGTCATCCAGTCGTTCTTGTGGGTTGGCCTCTGCTTGGCCGGCAGAAGCGGCAGCAACGCCGCCAACGAATAGATCGAGAAGCCTTGCCCAGGCGGAAGATGCAGCATCTCCCCGCGCATCTCGAAATAGTCGCCAACCTTGGCGCCACAATAGATGGGCCCGCCTTCCGGCGCCGTCACCTCGACGCGCAGGTCGTAAAGCTCGAAGGAATCGTCGTGCCGCTCAACCATGCCGCAGCTTCTGCTTGTCCGCATCCTCGGCATCGAGACGCCCTCGGATCAAGTTGAAGGAGCGCGTGATGTCGTCGGTCAGCGCCTTTACCGAGCCCGCAACGTCGCGGCGCTCCAGGGCGTCGATCAGCGCCCAGTGGTGATGGGTGGCCGGGATGTCACGGTTCCCGTCATGGATCTGGGCGGCGGCGCGCACATAGGGGCCGGATTGCAACCAGAGGCTTTCCACGATCGGGATCAGCACCGCCGAACCGGCGGCGCGATAAATGTAGAAATGGAAGGCGTGGTTGAGTTCGGAAGTCTTATGCGCCTTGTCGCGATCGCTGCTGGCGAAGGCGGCCTCGCACGCCGCCGTCAACCGACGCAGCTCTTCGAAATCGGAAGCGGCAAGATTGGACGAAGCCAGCGCGGTGACCTGCCCTTCGATCAGGCAACGCGCGCGGGCCAGATCTTCCAGCCTTTCGCGCGTGATCAGCGGCACCCTAACGGATCGATTGGGCAAGGCTTCCAGTGCCTGTTCCGAGACCAGACGGCCCAGAGCCTCGCGCACGGGCATCGTGCTGGTCTCCAGGGTCTCGGCGAGATCCACGATGCGCATCATTTGGCCCGCGTCGAACATACCGTGGATCAGCGAGCGGCGCATCTCGGCGTAGACGCGATCATGCAGGGTTTCGCGGCCTACGGGCGAAAGAGCACCACGCCTGCTCACGCCGCACCTGCGACCAAGGAGCGGACGGAAATCGGCGCGCGACGGTTCTTGCGATCAGGCATTTTGTCCACCATTCGAAACCGGATGCCAGTTCGATTTTTCTAGTTGCATTTCGCTGCGATGTAAAGTTTGATCAAACATCATCGATCAAAATTCTTCGATTGACCACAATGCAGCCTGTCGCAGACACACCTTCCGCTCTTCCGCACGCCGACAGGCGCGCGGAGCTCGTCAAAGCTCAGGACCTGGTGAAACAGTTCGGCGGCCTGCGCGCGGTTGATCATATGTCGATCGCGCTGCATCGCGGCGAAATGGTTGGGCTGATCGGCCCAAACGGCGCTGGCAAGACCACCCTCTTCAACCTTTTGGCCGGCAGTCTCACGCCGACATCCGGTTCGATCAGGATCGGCGGCGTCGAGGTTGCGCAGGAACGCCCGGAACGGCGCATCGCCCGTGGCATCGGCCGTACCTTCCAGATCCCTCGTCCGTTTGCGGAAATGACCGTGTTGGAAAATGTACTGGTCGGCAGTCAGAACCAGGCTGGCGAGCATATCTGGTCGAATTTCCTGCGGTCCGGTCGTGTCGCCGTCCAAGAACGCCAGGCTGTCGAAAAGGCGCGTTCGCTGCTCGACTTCGTCAATCTATCCAGTCTCGAAGCCGAACCGGCGCGGGTGTTGTCCGGCGGCCAGCGCAAGCTTCTGGAACTGGCGCGTATGCTGATGGCCGATCCCGAGACCATCCTGCTTGACGAACCGGCGGCCGGCGTCAACCCGACGCTGCTCGAACTGATCATCGATCGCGTGCTCGAACTGAACGGTCAGGGCAAGTCGATCCTGCTCATCGAACACAACATGGACATGGTGGCTCGGCTGTGTGGCCGCGTTGTTGTCATGGCGGCGGGAAAGTTCCTGACCGAAGGCTCGCCCGCCAAAGTTTCGCGTGACCGAACCGTGATCGAAGCCTATCTCGGCGAGGTTACAGTATGAGTGGCCAACAGCCTCCAGTTGCTCTATCGACCCGTTCCTTGGTCGCCGGGTACGAGCGCGACCTGCCCATCGTGCGCGGTGTCGATTTTTCGATCCGCGCTGGCGAACTTGTCATCGTGCTCGGCCCCAATGGCGCGGGCAAATCTACCTTCGTCAAGGCGATCGCCGGGCTGGTGCCGATCCATTCCGGGACCGTCCTTCTTGGCGATTTCGACAGCACCGCCGTTCCGACGCACGAGAAAATCCGCCACGGCCTGGCTTTCGTGCCGCAAACCGAAAACATCTTCGCAACGATGTCGATCCACGACAACTTGCTTCTGGCCGCGAACGTGCTGCCGAAGGAAAAGCGCAGCCGCCGTATCGCCGATCTCTATGCAATGTTCCCTGACCTCGCCGGACGCCCCTCCTTGCGCGCCGGCCAGCTTTCGGGCGGCCAGCGCCAGATGCTGGCGGTGGCGCGCGCGCTGATTGTGGAACCCGCCGTGCTGATCCTCGACGAACCGTCGGCCGGTCTTTCGCCGAAGATCGTGCAAGAGGTCTTCGCGCAGCTCAAGGCGATCAACGAAGCGGGTGTCACCATCATCCTGGTCGAACAGAATGTGAAAGCGGCTCTCGCCATTGCCGACCGAGCAGTCATACTGGTGGAGGGACAACTGCGCCACGAAGGTCCTGCCGCAACCCTGGCCAACGACCCGATCGTCGCCGAACTCTATCTTGGCGCGCGGCGCAGCGGCGAGGTACCGACGCCATGAACCCGCAACTCATCATGGACGGACTGATCGCCGGATCGATGATCGGGCTCGGCGCCATCGGCATCACATTGACCTATTCGATCCTGCGCTTCGCCAATTTCGCGCATGGCGAAATGATCAGCTGGGGTGCTTATTTTGCCTTGGCGGCGAGCGGCCTGATCGGCTCCCTGTCTGGCGCGCTGCTTGCTCCGATCGGTCCGTTTTCCTTCGGCTGGTCGCTGCCGCTGGGCATCGTTGCCGCCATGGCCTTGACCGCGGGCCTCGCTTTGCTCGTCGACGCCTTGCTGTTCGGTCCACTGCGGAAAAGGCGCAGCGCCATCATCATCATGGTCATGGCAAGCTTCGGCGCCTCGCTCGCGCTCCGCAGCACGCTGGAATTCATTTTCACCTCGAAGCCCGCTTATTTCTCGAAGGCACTGCAGATCGCGCTTCCGCTTGGCGGTGGGCTCAGGGCAACACCCGACCAACTCTTGTCGCTGGCCGCTGCAGCCACGCTCGTGCTCGCAGTCCATATCATGCTCACGCGCACGGCAATCGGGCGTTCGATGCGCGCCGTCAGCGAAAATCAGCAGCTTGCCGGAGTTGTCGGCGTCGACGTACGCCAAGTCATCCGCACCGTTTGGGTGCTGGGTGCGGCACTTGCCTGTATCGCCGGCGCGATGGCAGGCCTGCTGGTGCAGATTCGCCCCTATATGGGCCTGGATCTGCTGTTGCCGCTGTTCGCCGCCGCGATCCTGGGCGGGATCGGCAGCGTTCCCGGAGCCATGCTGGCCGGTTTGATCGTTGGCATAGCGGAAGCGCTGGGCGTGCAGGTGATCGGCGCCGAATGGCGCGCGGCGGTCGCCTTTGTCATCCTGGTCGCCGTCTTGTTGTTGCGCCCGCAAGGCCTGTTCGGGAGAGCCGAATGAGCGTCGAATTGATCGCCTACGCCGCCTTCTTCCTGACCATGGCTCTGACCTATGCGGTCATGTGCCTCGGCCTCAACGTGCAATGGGGTCAGACCGGCCTGTTCAATGTCGGCGTCGCGGGTTTTGTCGCCATCGGTGCTTATGTCTCGGCGCTGCTGACAACCCCTGATGCACCTGACCGCTTCGGCGGCTTCGGCCTGCCGATCCTTGTCGGCTGGTTGGGCGCGGCCATCGCCACCGGACTTGCCTCCTTCCTGGTCGGTTGGCTGACGATCCGGCTGCGCGCCGACTACCTCGCCATCGCCACCTTCGGTGTCGCGGTGACGGTGCAGCTCATCGCGCTCAACCTGCAAAGCGTTACGGGTGGACCCTTTGGCATCGGCTTCATCCCGCGCCCCTTCGCCGCTTTCGCAAGCGATCCGCTGGCATTCAGCCTGCTCAATCTTGGCGTTCTGGTGGTCGTGGTAATTCTGCTCTACCTCGCACTCGAGCATCTGCTGCGCAGCCCATGGGGACGCGTGCTGCGCGCCATCCGGGAAGACGAAACCGCCGCCCTCGCGCTCGGCAAGAACGCCACCCGGTTCCGTCTGCAGGCCTTTGCCATCGGCGGCGCCATAATGGGATTGGCGGGGGCTACCCAGGCACACTTCGTCGGCTTCATTGCACCCGACAATTATGTGCCGCTGCTCACCTTCCAGGTCTGGGCCATGCTGATCGTCGGTGGCTCCGGCAACAATCGCGGCGCGATCCTCGGCGCCGTCCTGGTGTGGGGGATTTGGGCGGCCTCGGCGGGTGCCATCGCGGGCCTGTTCCCGCCGGACCAGCAAGCCCGTGCCGCTGCATTGCGCATCGTCATCATCGGCGTCGGTCTTTGCGCCATCCTGCTGTTGCGACCCCGAGGCATCCTTGGCGAAGAACGCATTGTTTCGCGCCATCTCGCCCGTCTCTCGGCCAGGCAAGCGGCGTCCACGAACCCCACCAATCCAAATCCCTGAACGAGGCACATGATGCTAACAACTCCCGAGCGCACGACGCTTGCCGGGCTCGACATCAGCCGCCTGCTTTGTGGGCTGTGGCAGGTGGCCGATCTGGAGAAAGGTGGTACGCCGCTCGATCCGGAAAACGGCGCCGACGCTCTGCAGGCTTATGTCAACGCCGGTTTCGACACGTTCGACATGGCCGACCACTACGGAAGTGCCGAGATCATCACCGGCCGCCTGCTGGCGCGTTATCCTTCCGGAAAGCGTTCGCTGGCCTTCACCAAATGGTGCCCTGAACCCGGGCCGATGACGGCGGATGTGGTCCGCAAGGGCGTGCAGGAAAGGCTCGACCGGCTCGGCGTCGACAAGGTCGATCTCCTGCAGTTCCATTGGTGGAGCTTCGAGCATCCCGCCTGGCTCGACGCCCTGCATGAAATGGCGAAGCTCAAGAACGAGGGTTTGATCAGCGCCATCGGCGTCACCAATTTCGACGCCGCCCACTTGGCCCTGGCACTTGCCGACGGTGTCCCCCTCGCCTCGAACCAGGTTTCCTTCTCGCTGGTCGACCGCCGCGCGGCCGGTCCGCTTTCGGAGCTTTGCCAGCGCACCGGCGTAAAATTGTTCGCCTATGGCACGCTTTGTGGCGGCTTCCTCAGCGACAAATGGCTGGGTGCCTCGGAGCCCGCCTCGATCGCCGACTGGAGCCGTTCGAAATACAAGCGTTTCATCGATGCTGCCGGCGGCTGGCAGGCGTTTCAAGACATTCTGGTCGCAAGCGGCGAGATCGCCCGCAAGCACAAGGTCTCGATTTCCAATGTTGCCACGCGCTGGGTTCTCGAACACCAGGCGGTGGCGGCGGCCATCATCGGCGCCCGACTTGGCGAGAACGAGCACCGCGACGACAATTTGAAGGTCTTCGGCTTTGCGCTCGATGCCGAGGACAAGGCACGGTTGGAGGCCGCCTTCGCCGAAACCCTGCCCATTCCTGGCGATTGTGGCGACGAATATCGCCGCCCGCCTTATCTCACCGCCTCGGGCGATCTCAGCCATCATCTCGACGCACTGCCCTCCATCTACGTGGCCGAGGCCATTCCCGGACGACCGGGGCGTTCGCGCGTATCCTCGGGCAGCGTGTGGGAGCCGATTGCCGGCTATAGCCGTGCCGTGCGCATCAAGGACACGATCCATGTGTCCGGCACCACTGCCACCCACGGCTCCGACCGTTGTGTGGCACCCGGCGATGTCGGCGCGCAGACCACCTATATCCTCGACAAGATCGTAGCTTCGATATCCGCGCTCGGCGGACGGGTGGAAGACGTGGTGCGCACCCGCATCTATCTTCGCGATGCAGCGCAATGGGAACCGGCATCCCGCGCCCATGGCCGCGTCTTCGGCGAGATCAAGCCAGCCAACACCATGGTCGCCGCAGGCGATCTGATCGGCGACTACGAGGTTGAGATCGAAGCGGTCGCTGTTGTCGGCTGATTGCGTCCCGGAGGTTTAGGGATCAGGCCACAACATCGACGGCGTGGAAACGCCGTAAGTCATGCCCGGTCCGGGCGGACATTGAGACCGAACGCCAGCAGTTCGCGCGTGTAGTCCTGCGCTGGCGTCCGCACCACCTCTTCTGTCCGGCCGGATTCGACCACGTCACCCCGCCGCATGACCATGAGGCTATCCGCCATATGCGCAACGACCTTCAGATTGTGGGTGACGAAAAGCATCGACAGGCCGCGGCTTTCCTTCAGCTCGGCCAGCAGGTTCAAAATCTGGGCCTGCACCGAGACATCGAGTGCAGAAGTCGGCTCGTCGAGGATCATCAGCTTCGGCGCCAGCGCAAGCGCCCGCGCGATCGCGACACGCTGCGCCTGGCCGCCGGAAAGCTCGCGCGCACGACGCTCGAGGAAGTCCGACGGTAGGCCGCAGTCCGATAAGAGGCTCTTGATCCTGGCGCGCATGGCGAGGTTTGACCGGTCTCCTCGCGCGAGCATCGGCTCGGCGATTATCTCGGCGATCGTCAGGCGCGGGCTGAGCGAGAGAAAGGGGTTTTGCGACACGACCCCGATCTTCTGACGTACGCGCCGCAAAACATCGCCGTTCAGGGCCAGCCAATCCTGCCCCTCAAGCCTCACCGAGCCGCTTTCAACCGGCAGCAATCGCAACAGCGCGCGCAGAAGACTGGTTTTGCCGGACCCGCTCTCCCCGACGATGCCGAGGGTTTCGCCCCTGGCGAGCTCGAAACTCGCGCCGTTGACCGCCGGCTTCGGCGCCGCCGCGAATAGGCCGCGGGCGCGGTAGCGGACGACGAGATCGCGCACCTCGAGGATCTGCGCCGGGCTCATGCCGCATCTCCCGGCAGATGGCAAAGCCAGCGATGCGTCGCCGCGTTCCGCTCGACCGGCGCCTGCGTGGCGCAGATCAGCATGGCCCGCGAGCAGCGCGGCGCAAAGGCGCAACCCTTGATCGGCGCACGCGGCGGCGGGATCGAGCCTTCGATGGCGGCAAGCCGCGCGCCGTGCGGCGCGGCGTCAGGCAAGGCGGCCAGCAAGGCGCGGGCATAAGGATGACCCGGCCGCTGCAGCACATCGGCGACAGGGCCGGTCTCGACCGACAGTCCGGCATAGAGCACCGTCGCGCGGTCGCAGGCTTCAGCAATCACGTCCATGTCGTGGGTGATCATCAGAACGGTCAGCCCGCGCTCGGCCACCAGCTTGCGCAACAGCGCCAGAACCTGCGCGCCGACCGAGACGTCGAGCGCCGTGGTCGGTTCGTCGGCGATCAGGAAATCAGCGCCAGTTGCCAGCGCCTGCGCGATCACCACGCGCTGCTGCATGCCGCCCGACAGCTGATGCGGATAGCTTTTCAGCACCCTTTGCGGATCAGGCAATCCGGTGGCGGCCAGAAGATCGATCGCCTCGGCCAGCCGCGCCTTTCGCGACATGTCGCGATGCGCGCGCAGCACGTCGTCCATCTGCCGCGCGATGCTGAGCACGGGATTGAGCGCGGCAGCCGGGTCTTGCGCGATCATGCCGATGCGGCGGCCGCGCAGGCGGCCGGCATTCTGGCGCAAATCCTCGCCGTCGAAATGCAGCCGCTGCGCCACGATCCGCGCCCCTTTCGGCACCAGCCCCAAAAGGGTCATGCCGGTCATGGTCTTGCCGCAGCCGGATTCGCCGATCACGCCATGGATTTCGCCGCGTTCGATTTCGAGACCGATGGAACGGACGGCGTGCACGTCGCCGTCGGCGGTGGGAATGGAGACGGAGAGGCCGCGGATTTCAAGCAGCGCCATGACGCGCCCCTTCTTTGCGATCCCGCAGCGCATCCCCAAGAACGCTGAAGGCCAGCGCGATGAAGAAGATCGTCAGGCCGGGCATGGCCGAATACCACCAGCGCGCGGGAAAGAACTTGCGCCCGGCATCGACCATCTGCCCCCAGTCGGCCGTCGGCGGCAATATGCCGAGGCCAAGGAAAGACAAGGCCGCAGCCGTCAGCAAAGCCGGCCCCACGTCCAGCGCCGCCTGCACGGTCAGCGGACGCGCGGTGGCGGGCAGGATGTGGCGCGCGATGATGCGAGTGTGCGAAACGCCGGCGAGCCGCGCCGCCTCGACATAGGGCTGCCCGCGCAGCACCAGCACCTCGGCGCGGGCAAGCCTGGCATACCAGGGCCACCAGGTAACGGCGACCGCGATGATGGAGTTGAGGAAACCGGGGCCAAGCGCCGCTGCCATCAGCACCGCCAGCAGCAGCGCCGGAAAGGCCAGGAACACATCGGTGCCGCGCATCAGCGCCTCGTCGATCCAGCCACCGAAATAGCCGGCCGCCAAACCGACAGGTAGGCCGATGAGCAGCGAAAACAGGACAATCAACACCCCGTTCGTCAGCGAGACGCGGGTGCCGTAGATGACGCGGCTGAGCACATCGCGCCCCAGATGGTCCGTCCCCAGCCAGTAGTCGGCCGAAGGCGGCATCAGCTTCGCGGCTATATTAGGCGCGCCTGCCCCCTGCCCCGGATAGGGAGCGATCCATGGCGCAAGCACGGCGACAAGCACGAACAGGACAACAACCCCGAGAGCGACGGTGCCAGGCCAGCCAAGGCGGTGGAAGAGCCGGCTCATGACAGCGCCACCCGCGGGTCAACAAGGGCCTGGGCAATGTCGATGACGAGGTTCATCACGACATAGCAGATCGTCACCACAATGGTGACCGCCGCGATGACCGGAAAATCCTTGGCAAGGACCGCTTCGGAGACATAGCGGCCAAGGCCTGGCCAGGCGAAGATGATCTCGACCAGAACCGCGCCGGTCAGCGCGTAGGCAAACGACAGGCCAATCACGGTCAGCGCCGGTCCCATGGCGTTGGGCAGCGCGTGGCCGAACAGGATGCGCAGCTCCGACAGCCCGAGCGCCCGCGCGGCGGTGACGTGGCGGCGCTCAAGGATTTCGATCATAGCCGAGCGCGTCAGCCGCATCGCCACCCCGGCGGGATAGGAGGCCAGGGTCAGCGCCGGCAGGATCAGGTGTTTCAGCGCATCGCCGAAGGCGTCGAGCCGTCCGGCGAGCAACGCGTCGATCAGGTTGAAGCCGGTGATCATCTGCAAGGGCGCGCTGATCGAAATCTCGCGCGACAGCCGTCCGGACAGCGGCAGGATGCCCAGCCATTGCGCGAAGACGAGCTGCAGGATCATGGCGAGGAAAAAGGTCGGCATCGCCACGGCAGCGATGGCGCCGAGGCTACCCAGCCGGTCGGCCCACTTCCCTTGTCGTGCGGCGGCGACGACACCGAGCGGGATGCCGATCAGAAGCGCCAATCCGGTCGAGAACACGGCCAGTTCAAGGGTCGCCGGAAGATAGGCACGCAAATCCTCGGCGATCAGGCGCCGCGATTTATAGGAAACGCCGAATTCGCCGGACGCCATGGCTCTGGCGAACCCGGCGAAACGCTGGATGAGCGGCGCGTCGAGATTGAGTTCTTGACGCGCCTTTTCGATCTGTTCGGCTGTCGGACGCGGCCCCGCATAAAGCGCCGCGGGATCCGAGGGAACCACCTGCGCCACGACGAAGACCAGAAACGTCACCCCGACCACGACAAAGGTGGAGAGAACCGTCCGACGCAGGATGTAGCGCAAGAGTTCCATCGGACCGCAGGCAGCCCTAACGGCTCATTTCGTTGACGAAGGTGACATGTCCGTAGGCTGGATTGTCGACATAGCCTTTGATGTTGGAGCGAATGATGTGGACATTGGGACGGTCGAGCATGAACACGGCCGCCGCGTCCTCGATCACCTTGCGCTGTGCCTCGATGAACAGTTTTTCGGCACGCGGACGATCAGTGCCGGACAACTTTGCCGCCTCGTCGATCTTGGCGTCAACGTCGGGGTTGGAATAATAGCCGAGGTTGAAGTTCGGCTTCTCCTCGCTGTGGAAGAGATTGAAGAGATAGTCGTAGGGCGTGACGAAAGTCGGCCACCAGACCATCACGAAAATGTCCTGGGCTGCCTTCGGATTCGACTTGCCAAGCTGCCACTGCGCTTCCCAAGCCATCGGCTGCAGCGTCAGCGTGATGCCGAGCGTTTCGAGATTAGCCTTCCACAACTCCCCGGCGACGGCAGACAGGCTCTGGCTGGTGGTATAGGTCATCACCAGTTCCAGCCCCGGTGCGACGCCTTCTTCCGCCAAAAGCGCCGCGGCGGCCTTCAGATCGGTGTGCGGGATCGGCGCTTCGGTGTCGTGGCCCCAGATCCCGGCGGGCACCACGCCCTTGGCGCGCGTGCCGAGCCCCATGGTGCCGGCGGCGATCACATCGTCATACGGAAAGGCCAGCGACAGCGCCTGGCGAACCTTGGGCCGGTCCAGCGGCGCGCGTTTTACATTGTAGAGACCGAACAGCGTTTCGAAGGACGGATTGACCGCCACCCTGAGATCGGGGTTGGCCTGCATCGCCTTCAAGTTTTCGAAGGGGATGTTCTCGGTCCAGTCGGCCTGGCCGCTTTCGATCATGTTCTGGGCCAACGTCGTGTCCTCGACGATCTCGAAGGAAACCGTCTTGAAGGCGCCTTCCGGAACCTTGCCCCAATAACCGTCGACCCTATCCAGCACGGCGCGCTGGCCCGGCTCGTAGCGGGAAATCTTGAACGGTCCCGTGCCGGCATCGTTACCTTTGTTGAACCACGCATTGTCCTTGTCCAGCGAGGCCGGCGCATAGATCCAAGCGGCGAAACCGGCGGAAGCGATCAAGTCCAGCGGCTGGGTATCGGAAAGCACGAAAACCACCGTCAGCGGATCGGGGGTCTGGATGGCGGAAACCGATCCCCAGATGAAGGACGCGCCACCGCCGATCTTCTTGGTGCGCTCGATCGAACCCTTCACCGCCTCCGACGTCAACGCGCTGCCGTCGTGGAACTTCACGCCGTCGCGCAGATGGAAGGTCCAGGTCTTGCCGTCTTCGCTGACATTCCAGGATGTAGCGAGCAGCGGCTCGATCCTGGCCTGGCCCCCTTCCCCCGCCGGGATATAGCGCGTCAGCCCCTCGTAGGCATTGGCGAGCACCGCGCCGTCATTGGAGAAGGAGGTAGCCGGATCGAGATCCGGGAAGCTGGTCGGATAGGCAAGCGTGAAGATGCTGCCCTTGCCTTGCGCCATGCTGACATTCCAACGCGAGCTGGCGGCGGTCGCGAGCGCGGCAAGCGCTGCGGTCTTCAGAAGGTGACGACGGTTCATTTCAATCTCCCATTGATCGATGGCCCGTATGGATCAGGCGTCTTCTTGGTAATGCGGCACCGCCGGGGCATCGGCGGACACCCCCATCGGCACGAAGTCGAAGTCGTAGCCGAAGGCGCGCGGGCCGACGGACTCCAGTGCGATATCGCTGCGCAGCAGCACCGGCGCCGGCATCGACAGCACGTCGATGCGCAGACCGTAACGCAGTTCCTCGGTGCCGATCGCACGCCCGGTTTCGGAATCCACGATGCAGATCAGGTCCGGCACCATGGTGAAGATCTTCTCGCCTTCGCGCGCGATCAGATATTCGTTCTGGATTTCCACGACGAGGCTGCGCCCCGCATCCTCGTCGAGCCCGGCCACGGTGAGCTGGCCGCGGGTAAAGCCCGCCATCACGCGGCGGCTGATATCGGTGACCTTGCCGCGCATCAGGCGCGCGCCGCCCGACTGTTTCAGGATCGCCTCGACCGGATCGGCCTTCGCCGCCCGCGCGGCCAGCACCGCATCGCCCAGGCTCCAGGCCTGGCTGGTGGTGTGCGGCACGCCGAAACGGCGCACGAAATCGCCCGACATCGGCGCCGTCGTCATCAGCGCCGTGCAGCCCATGGCGATAGTGCCGGCGCGCAGCAGCTTTTCCAGCATTTTTGGCGTGGTCGCCTCGGTCACGATCATAACGTTGCCGTCCGCATCAGCGAGCCCGGCGGGCTGCACCGCCTGGCCGTGGATGAAGAAGGTCGTCATCTGCACTTCCGGAAAGGCGCGCCCCATGCCGTCCGCATCGACCACCGGCAGGTCGACCATCGCCGCCGTCAGCATCGGCGCGATGCCGTTGCCGCCGCCCACCTCGTCGCCGAGCAGCGCGTCGACCTTGCGGCCGAGATGCCGTTCCAGTGCATGCAACAGCCGCACGCCTTCGCCGCCCTCGGCGATCTTCTCGATACCAACGGTCGGCGCTCCGATGCCGCCAAGGCCGAGGATCTGCGCATCCGGCGCCATGTCGGCCGGCCGCACCATGCGGATGCGTTTGCCGTCGCGCAGCAACGCCTTGGCGCGTAGCAGGCCGTGATAGGTGCTGCCGCCGCCGCCGGTGCCCAAGATACCGCAGCCGATGGCAATGCGATCGATATCGGCTTCGGTCAGCGTCCAGTATTTCATACCCGCAACTCCCCGATCACTTTCGCCGCGACGCGAATGGCGTTGCCGGGCAGATAGGCCAGCGGTGTTTCCTCGATTTCGGCCAATGTCACCGTATCGGCGTCTGCTCCCGCCTCGACAGCGCGCGACCGCGCTTCGCCGACTATGGTTTCGAGCGCGATCTCTCGGCTGGTGCCTTCGAGCGAGACGACGCTGTCGACTTCGCCCGAAACCTGCGCGATGGCCGCGCCGATGGCATTGGCTGAACCGAAGTGATCCGGCTTCAGCGAGATCGAGGTTCCCTCGAGCAGGCCGTCGACCAGCACCGAACCGCCGCCGACCAGAATGGCGGGGATCGGGTCGGCACTCGGCTTCATGCGATCGAGCACCGTCTCGATGCTGGCCTTCATCTGCGCCAGTATCTGGCGGGCGAAGTCGGGCGTGATGTGGCCAAGACGGCTGCGATCGCCGAGATCGACCAGGCCTGCCGCCACGGCGATGTCGGTGGCGGTCAGCGTGTCGCCACCGAAGCAGAGTGCCTTCTGCGACAGGCGGAAACCGACGGAATCCGGGCCAACCGTCGGCAACGCGCCGGGACGCACGATGCTGCCGCCGCCGAGACCGAAGGAATAGACGTCCGGCACGCGGAAATTGGTCGGCACGCCACCGATCATCGCGCCTTCGCTGCGGGTGCGCGGAAATCCCGCCACCAGCATTCCGATGTCAGTCGTCGTGCCGCCGACATCGATCACGGCGGCATCGCCAAGCCCGGTCAGGAAGGCAGCGCCGCGCATCGAATTGGTCGGGCCGGACGCGATGGTGAAGACGGGATAGCGCTCGGCGAATTCCGCCGCCATCAACGTGCCGTCGTTCTGGGTGAGATAGAGCGGGCAATGGAGGCCAAGGGCCGCGAAGGCCGAGCGAAAGGCGCCGACCGTCTCATGGCCGAGTTTGTTCAGGCCTGCATTGAGGATCGTCGCGTTTTCGCGCGACAACAGGCCGGTGCGGCCGATGCGATGCGAAAGACTGATAGCGGCGCCGGGCAACTCCTCCGCCACGATCTCGGCTGCCTCGTTTTCCATGCGCGGATCGACCAGCGCGAAGACCGAGCAGATCGCGATGGCCGGCACGCGTTTGGCGCGCCATTCGCGACAGGCGGCACGGATCGCCTTCCCATCAAGCGGGGCGATTTCGGAACCGTCATAATTTACGCCACCGCCCACCATCACGGCACCGCCTTCGACGATCGGGCGCAACGTATGCGGCCAGTCGATCATCGGCGGAAGCGAGCGCGTCGCCGCGCCGCACAGTCTCAGCACGCCGACCTTTTCCAGATGGCGTCCTTCGACGACGGCATTGAGGAAATGCGTGGTGCCGATCATGACCGCATTGACCGAGGCAGCGATCACGCCGGCTTCCGCCAGCACCGTGCGGATGGCCGTCGCCACCCCCGAAGTCACGTCCGCCGTGGTCGAGGACTTCACCGTCGCCAGAACCTCGGTGCCGCGCAGCAGCGCCGCATCCGTGTTGGTTCCGCCGACATCCACCCCAATGCGCAGCATGACTATCCCTTCTTCTTGCCGGCAACGTCCGCCACCCGGCTGAGCGGGGTCGTCCTTGTGCCGAAAACCTTGTAGAGCCGCAGCACGACCGAGCTCTCGACCCGCCTGACACCGGGCAGCTTGCCCAGTTCCTGGTCGATGAATTCCAGAAGCGCTGTGTGGTCCTTGACGAAAAGCGAGGCGCTGAGGTTCGACGCGCCGCTGGTCGCGGCGAGGTAACCGATCTCGTCATACTCGGCGAGCAGGATGGCCACCTCATCCACCTGCCCTGGCTCGACCTCGATGATCAGCTCGACCTGGACATCGCGTCCCAGCGCCACGGGATCGGGAATGGCGCCGATCACGATCATCTTGTCCTGCAGCAGCGCGGCGATGCGGTTGCGGACCGTGCGCTCGGACACCGAGCCGATCCGCCCCGCGATCTCGGCGGCGGACAACCGTCCGTCTTCAGTCAGATACCGGATGATCTCGCGATCAAGATCATCGACGGGGTAGCGCTGGCTCATCACCATGTTCCATGTCGGCTTTGTGACAGAAGTTTCATTTCCGAAACGGAAATTTGTCAAGCTAAATTGTGCCGTATCGGATGATAGACGATCAGAACTCGCGACTATCGGCCGGATGCGAGCCTGATCGCAGTGCCGAAGCCGCTCATATCAACGAACCAGGACGCATTTCATGCCGTACGCACGCTCCTGCGGGCGCTACCCTAGGAAACCACCGGGCTCGTCACCGAGCCAGGCATCCTGATCGCTCGACGATGGATGATGATATCAGCCGCCTTCTCGCCTAGCGGCAACGCTCAGCGGTCCGGTAGTTGAAAAACTATCCGGGAGAGCGCGGGGCTCTTTGCGGGCCGTTCTGCCGTCGTTGCTATGGCGCTCAGTCGCCAGGTTCGATCATCAGCCGCATACAGGTTTCGGCGGCCGACGGGGCTCGCCGAATTGAGAACCGCTCGATCTTGTTGCGGCGACGACAGGAGTTGCTGCTGCTTCACAGCCCCAAGGAAGGACCGCACCATCTGGATGCGGCTACCAGTTGTCGTAAGACACACAACGCGGTAGTCGAACCGCTAAGACCGCGCTGTCAGGCCGCCAGATGTTCGAAGAGCCTGGCCACCGCTTCCGCGCCGGGGTCGACATGCCCCTCGAGCTGCTTGGCATTGATGTAGGCGGCGCGGCCGGCTTTGGCACGAACAAGCGTCGCGGTGAAGTCCGCACCCTGCCGGGCAGCACCGGCCGCATCGGCCATGCCTTTGCCGAGCGCTTCGAGGGCGGGGGCGAGCGCATCCACCATCGTACGGTCGCCGACCCGGGCGCCGCCGATTTCCTGCATACGCGCCAGTCCCGCCCGCAACGCTTCCCGCATCGGCAGGCCGCTCGATGCGCCGTCGCCGGCGGCGGCGAAGAAGATGGCGAGCAGGACACCGGACGAGCCACCCATCGTCTGGCTGAGTTCCTGGCCGATGGCGCGCAAAAGCTGCGTGTGATCCGAAAGCGGCAGGCGGTCGAGCGCGTTGATCAGCGCACGCGCCGCGCCAGCCAGCGTCGAGCCCGTATCGCCATCGCCGGATTTCGCGTCGAGCGCGTTGAGATCCTGCTCGGCGGCGATCAGCACGTTGCAGCAGTTGACCAGGAAAACACGTGTCGCCGCATGCTGCGACGGCATTGGCATGATCGGCGTCAAACCGTCGGGCAAGGCGGCGACGGTTATTGGCCGAACCGCCGAGACACCTGGCCAGGCGGGAAGCGGTACGGGGGTTTTCAGAAGGTCCAGCTCAACCGCGTCAGCTGGGAAAACGGTGATGGAAAAACCCTGCATGTCGAGCGAGGTCATCAGTGGTGCCGGCCCAACGGCATGGGTGATTTTTTCACCGACGGGCGAGCCGAGGAAATCATGCGCCAGCACCGACATTTCGACGACCGAGGTGCCGCCGAGATTGTTGATCAGCGCAACATGCGGTCCCTCATCCATCACCGCCGCCAGCCGCTCTGCCATCGTGGCAACCGCAGCACGTGCGCCGGCGAAGTCGATCTGCTCCACCCCTGCCTCGCCGTGGATACCGAGGCCGAGTTCGGCCTTGCCTTGCGGGATACGGTCCTCCTTCGGCGAGCCTGGAACACGGCAGGTGTCCAGCGACATGCCGATGGAGCGCGTGCCGGCGATGACGCGCTTGGCGGCGGCCGTCACCGTATCGAGGTTCGCCCCCTGTTCGGCAAGCGCGCCCGCGATCTTGTGCACGAACAGCGTGCCGGCGACGCCGCGCGCCTGCGGCAGGTCGGGCAGCGCGATGTCGTCGCCGACGATCACCATCGAGACATTGAGACCGAAGGCACGCGCCCGCTCGGCGGCGAGGCCGAAATTCAGCCGGTCGCCGGTATAGTTCTTGACGATGAGCAGACATCCGGCAGAACCGGTCACCGCTAGGATGCCCGCCAACACCGCATCGACGCTCGGCGAGGCGAAGACGTCGCCGCACACGGCTGCGGTCAGCATACCCTTGCCGACAAAACCGACATGGGCTGGTTCGTGGCCGGAGCCGCCGCCCGAGACGATCGCCACCCTGGTCTTGTCCCAATCGCTGCGCAGCACGACGCGGATATGCGGATAGCCGTCGAGACGGGTGAGCGCGCCGCCGGACAGCGCCAGCACACCGTCGATCGCCTCGGTGACGACATCTTCGCGCTTGTTGATGAACTGGGACATGGAAATTCTCCTGAAGCTAAGCGCGAGCGGATCAAGCCAGCCGCATGCCAACCGCGTCGAAATAGAGCGGCCGCGACGGTTGGATGCGGATGGTCTCGCCGCCCCTAAGTGGCGAATGTGTGTCGGTGACGGTGATGAGGTCGTGCTTTTTGAAGGCGAGATGCAGGCGCGTCTGGTCGCCGAGATGCTCGACGCGCTTGACGAGTGCCTCCTCGCCCTCGCCTTGCGCGATGTGCTCGGGCCGCAGACCAATGCTCTTGGCGCTCGCCGGCGCTCCGGCGAAAAGATCGGCCGGCAGCACATTGATGTGTGGTTGGCCGAGCCGGGTCGCGGCATAGACGCTGACCGGCTGTTCATAGACCTCGCGCGGCGAGCCGAACTGCACGAGCTTGCCTTCGTTCAGCACGCCGACATGGGTTGCCATCGTCATCGCCTCGATCTGGTCGTGGGTGACATAAAGCAGGGTGGCGCCCGATTTCGCCTGGATGCGCTTCAGTTCGATGCGCAAATCCGCACGTAGCTTCGCATCGAGCGAACTCAGCGGTTCATCCATCAGGAAGATTTCAGGATTGCGCACCAGCGCCCGGCCGATCGAGACGCGCTGCATCTCGCCACCCGACAGCGCCGTCGCCTTGTTGTCCAATTTGTGGGCGATCTGCAGGACCTCGGCGACCTCCTTCACCTTGCGTTCGATGACGTCTCGCGGCGTCTTCAGCAGCGGTGACTTCAGCGGGAACTCCAAATTCTGGCGAACCGTCAGATGCGGGTAAAGGGAATATTGCTGGAAGACCATGGCGACGTTACGCTCGGCCGGCGACAATCCCTTCATCGACCGACCGCCGAGATAGACTTCTCCGCTGTCGGGCTTGTCGAGACCAGAGACCATGCGCAGCATCGTCGTTTTGCCAGCTCCTGTCGGACCGAGCAGCACGACAAAGGCGCCGTTGGGAATTGTCAGCGACACATTGTCGAGCGCGACTGTGCCGCCAAAGGTCTTCGTCACCTTTTCAAGGACGACCTCAGCCATGTCCCTGCACTCCTTCATTGGCTTCGGAGATGAGCGCCTTGCCGGTCTCCGCATCGAAGAGCGATAGCGTGCGTGTATCGAAGTCCAGCCCAATCAGATCATCCTCGCGCACCGTCCGCGCCGAGGAAATGCGCGCCTTCAGTTCGCCGTGTTGGGTCGCCAGCGTCACGATCTGGGTCGTACCGAGATATTCGACGGCGCTGACACGACCGCGATAGACGGCATCGTCCCGGAAACTGACATGCTCCGGCCGCACGCCGAGCGTCAGGCGACCGGCGCGGCCTTCGCGCGCGGCAGGCACCTTGACCTTGATGCCGCCGAGATCGACGCTGTTGCCGTTGATGCCGATCATGCCCTCGAAATCGAGGAAGTTCATCGACGGGGAGCCGATGAACTGAGCGACGAATTTCGTCGCCGGCCAGTCATAGATCTGCTGCGGCCGGCCGAACTGCTCGACCACGCCATGGTTCATGACGACGATCTTGTCGCCCATCTGCATGGCTTCCAGCTGGTCATGCGTCACATAGACGGTGGTCGCGCCCATGCGATCGTGCAGTGCCCTGAGTTCCTCGGCCATATGTTCGCGGAACTCGGCATCGAGTGCGCCGAGCGGCTCGTCCATGAAGAATGCCTTCGGCCGCCGCACGATGGCCCGGCCGAGCGCCACGCGTTGGCGGTCGCCACCGGAAAGCCCACCGACGGGTTTGTCGAGGATGTGCTCAATCCTGAGGATGCGGGCGACTTCCGTGACACGTGTCCTGACCTCCTCGCGCTTCATCCCCTGGCTGACTAGCGGATAGGAAATGTTCCTGCGCACGTTCATGTGTGGGTAGAGCGCGAACATCTGGAATACGAAAGCGATGTCGCGCTGGCTTGCCCGCTTCATGCCGACTTCCTCGCCGTCGATGAAGATCTCGCCCGACGTCGGCAGTTCGAGACCGGCCATCATCCGCAGCGTCGTCGTCTTGCCGCAGCCGGACGGGCCGAGCAGCATGAAGAACTCGCCGTCCTCGATGGTGAAACTCGAGGACTGAACGGCTGTGAAGGGGCCGAATTCCTTGCACACGTTCTGGATTCTGATCTGCGCCATCGGCCTACTCCGGGAAATGGCTGACGATGATGAACATCACCGTGCCGGCCAAGGTTACGATGAAGGACCAGGAATAGAGCGCGAGCGCGAAAGGCTGCATGAGCATGACAACGCCCGCCGCGATCAGCACCGATGCCAGCATCTCCCAGGCGCCACGCCGAAATTGCAACAATCCGTCGAAGAACCTGGTCATTTGCGAACGGCTCCGAAGGTGATGCCGCGCAGCAAGTGTTTGCGCAGGAGAATGGTGAACACCATGACCGGCACGAGGAAGAGGGTCGCGCCCGCGGCAACGGCCGGCCAATCCTGGCCGCTAACGCCGATGATCGTCGGGATGAAGGGCGGTGCCGTCTGGGCGTTGCCCGAGGTCAGCAGCACGGCAAAGGCATATTCGTTCCAGGCAAAAATCAGGCAGAAGATGGCTGTCGAGGCGATGCCGGTCGCGGCCTGCGGCAGCACCACCTTGTAGAAAGCCTGGAAGCGCGTGTAGCCGTCGATCAGCGCCGCCTCTTCATACTCGACCGGGATCTCGTCGATGAACCCCTTGAGCAGCCAGACCGAGAGCGACAGGTTGACCGCCGTATAGAGCAGGATCATGCCGGCATGGGTGTCGCTGAGGCCGAGCGAGCGGAACATCAGGAAGATGGGAATAGCGACCGCGATCGGCGGCATCATGCGCGTCGAAAGGATGAAGAACAAAAGATCATCCTTCAAAGGCACCTTGAAACGCGAGAAGGCATAGGCTGCGGCCGTGCCCAAAACGATGCAGAGCACGGTCGAGCCAAAACCGATGATCACCGAATTGGTGAAGCGTTCGGCAAAGCGCGATGGGCCAGAAATGACAAGACCGTCCTTGCGCACCAATTTGTCGTACCAGGTCTGTGGTTCGCCAAGCGCCTTAAGCTGATCCTCGGAAAGGCGCGTGCGCGTGGTGAAGACGTTGACGTAGCCTTCGACCGTCGGCGTGAAGAAGGTCTTGGGCGGATAGGCGATGGCGTCAGACGGCGACTTGAAACTCGTGCCGATGATCCAGACCAGCGGCAGTATCGTGATCAGCGCATAGAGAACCACCAGGATTCCAGCGGACCATTTCTGCCGCGGCGACGGCTCGGTGACGGAATAGCTGCTCATCGCTGTTTCACCTTGTTCAGAGCTTTCACGTAGATCGAGGCCAGGCCGAAAACGGTCACGAAGAGGATGACGGCATAGGCCGAGGCATAACCCGTGCGCCACTTCTCGAAAGCTTCACGCTTCAGGTTGATCGAAGTGAGCTCGGTGATGGAGCCCGGCCCGCCTCCGGTAAGCTGCACGACGAGGTCGAACATCTTGAAGTTTTCGATGCCCCGGAAGAGCACGGCGAGCATCAGGAATGGCAGGACCAGCGGGATGGTGATCGTCCAGAACTGCCGCCACTTCGAGGCACGGTCGCATTCGGCCGCCTCGTAGATGCTCGCTGGAATGGAACGCAAGCCCGCGAGGCAGATCAGCATGACGAAGGGCGTCCACATCCAGGTATCGACGATGATGATCGCCCATGGCGCCAGCGATACGTCGCCGATCATCGAGAAGGAGGACGGATCGGCGCCGGTGAGAAAGCCGACCGCGTAATTGAAGAGGCCGATCTGCGGCTGGTAGAGAAAGGTCCAAAAATTGCCGACCACGGCGGGGCTCAGCATCATCGGCAACACGATGATTGTCGTCCAGAGATCGTTGCCGCGGAACTTCTTGTTGATCAGATACGCGAGCGTGAAGCCGATCAGGACCTGAAGCACGATCGTCCAGATCAGGAAATGGGCCGTCGCCTGCATGGACAGCCAGATATCCCGGTCGGACAAGATGCTCAGGTAATTCTTGAGGCCGACGAACTCGACCTCGGCATTGGGGCGATTGACCCGAAAATTGGTGAAGCTCAGCCGGATCGTCCAGATCAGCGGGAAGATATTGACCGCGAGTAGGAGCACGATCGACGGTGCGACGAAGAGCCAGGCAAGCGAGCGATCCGACAGGCCCTTGATGCGCCTGGCAATTGCACGCGGCGTCGCCTCGGCGACCCGATCCACCGGTGAATGCAACATTGATAGTCCCCTGATTATCAACAGTGCGGCGACGGAGCCGGACTGGTCCCGGCTCCGTACCGTACCATGGCCGCTGGGAGGATGCGGGACACGCCATTATGGCGGTCAGTACTTGCCTTCGTCGTCGAAGACCTGCGTCCAGTCCTTGACGAGGCCGTCGAGTGCATCCTGGGCAGAGCCCTGGCCGGCGACGACATAATCATGGAACCGCTTCTGCGCAGCCTGCAGCAGCGAGGCATAGGCGGGCTCGGCCCAGAAATCCTTCACGATCGCCATCGAGTCGAGGAAGGTCTGCGCATAGGGCTGGCTGGTGGCAAAGCTCGGATCTTCCACCACCTTGCGCAGCGCCGAATAGCCGCCCATCTGCCACCATTTCTGCTGGATTTCCGGCTGGGCGAACCACTTGATGTAGGCGAGCGCATCGTCCTTCTTCTCCGATGCGGAAACCACGGAAATGCCCTGGCCGCCAAGCTGGGCGAAGGCGACGCCGTCCGGGCCTGCCGGATTCGGGAAATAGCCCGACTTGCCACCGCCGACATTGGCGTCGGCATTGATACCTGGCCAGGTGAAGGCAAAGTTCATATGCAAGGCAACCTGGCCCGACTTGTAGGCATCGATGTCCTCGGACATGTAGGCGTCGGAATGGCCGGGTGGCGTGCAGCAGTCATAGAGCTGCTTGTAGAACTCAAGGCCCTTCACCGCCTTGGCGGAGTTCACGTAGCCTTGCAGCTCATAGGGCTTGGCGGGATTCTCATACTGGAAACCGAAACTGTAGAGCACATCCATGGCACCCATGGTGATGCCTTCGGAGCCGCGCTCCGTATAGATCGCCGCGCCATAGACCGTCTTGCCGTCGATCTGGCGCTTCTGGAAGAATTCGGCGATGTCCTTCAGCTCGGCAAAGGTTTTCGGCACGGCGAGGTCGCGGCCATATTTCTGCTTGAACTCCGCCTGCAACTCGGGACGCGCGAACCAGTCCTTGCGATAACTCCAACCAACGACGTCGCCGAAGGCCGGCAGCGCCCAGTAGTTCGGCGTATTCTTCGGCCATTCGGCATAACCCACGACGGTCGCCGGAATGAAGTCGTCCATCTTGATTCCTTCCTTGTCGAAGAAATCGTTGAGCTTGACGTACTGGCCGTTCTCGGCGGCGCCGCCGATCCATTGGCTGTCGCCGATCATGAGGTCGCAGAGCTTGCCGCCGGAATTGAGCTCGTTGAGCATGCGGTCGGCAAAATTCGGCCATGGCACGAATTCGAACTTCATCTTGATGCCGCTCTTGGCCTCGAAGTCCTTGCTGAGTTCGACGAGCGCATTTGCCGGGTCCCAGGCGGCCCAGCAGAGTGTCAAGTCCTTTGCCCTGGCTTGCTCAGTGCCGGCAACTCCGGCGGCCAAAAACACGCCGAACGCGGCCAATGATCCGATATGGCGAAAATTCATGACTGGGACCTCCCTGCCCCTCCTTCCGACCTCCATCGGAAGGGTGAAACGCCCGTTATGGGCACCTGACGCGGAATGACGCTCCCGGCGGGCCCATACTCCTCCGCGCCGCCTGTGGCTCGCGCCGATCCTCCTGGGCGACCACGGCGAGAGTCATAATTGAGGTGCGCACCTCAATGCAAGTCATTTTTGAGGTACGCACCTCAATTCTTGCTTTTCGACTGCTTTTGTTGGAGAAATCTGGTTCGAATCTGGAAATGAGATCTGAACGGTGCGGCCAACCACGAAAGACCTGGCGGAAGCCGCAGGCGTCAGCCTCGCCACCATCGACCGCGTGCTCAATGAGCGGCCGAATGTCAGCTCCAAAGCGGCGAGGAAAGTGGCCGAGGCGATCGAACGAATCGGCTTCGTGCGCAACCCTGCCGCCGTGGCACTGGCGCGCAACAAGACCTATCGCTTCCGTTTTGTCCTGCCAACCTCGGGCGACCAGTATCTCGCTGAACTCATCGCCCGGGTCAGCGAGGCGAAGGAAGCGTTGCGCACCGATTCGACCGAGGTCGAGGCCGAACAGATCGCGATGAGCGACCCGCACCAAGTCGCCAAATACCTCACAGGTATCGACCATGATGCAGTGGACGGCGTTGCCGTCATGGCGCCGGAATCGCCGCAGGTACGCGACGCGCTGCTGCGGCTCGTGGAAAGGGGCGTCAAGGTGGTGCAGTTCCTCTCAGGCCAGGAGCGGCTGGAGAGCGCGGACTATGTCGGCGTCGACAATTTTGCAGCCGGCGCAACCGCCGGCAAGATAGCAGGCCGCTTCATCGGAGACAGGCCCGGCAAGATCATGGTCGTGGCCGAAACCATGATGGCGCTGGACAGCATCCAGCGCCGCCTCGGCTTCGACAGCATCATCAACGCCCAGTTCCCACACCTGGTGAGCCTGCCGTCGTTGGAAACCTATGCCGACGAAAGGCGCGCCGATCTGATCATCCGGCGCACCCTCCAACACAATCCCGATACGGTCGCCGTCTATGTACTGAGCTCGGAAGCGCGGGGGCCACTCACCGCGGTCTGGAATACGCAAGGAGGCCGCCCCCTCACCGTCATCGTGCATGAGCGTACCCCATTCAGCGAACAGGCACTGATGGACGAGCGCATCGACGCCGTGATCGCGCAGGACCCAGGCCACGCGGTGCGCAGCGCGCTGCGCATCATGCGGGCCCGCTCCGACCATCGCGAACCTCTGGCCTCGCAAGAGCGGATCCGCATCGAGGTCCTGCTCAAGGAGAACATCCAGTTCGAGTGAGCCAGCGCGATACAAGCCATGATGCCACTCCTGAGATCATTGTGCGCTCTGCCTGAGGACCTCGCACCCATTGAGATCGGCACCAACCTTTGCAGCAATCTCTGCACTCTGGACGGCCCCACGCACCGACCAGATGAGCGTCTGTTCAGCAACCTCGACGGTAAGTTCGATCTCGACCGGCAGGCCTAGAGAGTGTTTCCTATTTCACGAGAGTCGCGGGGACTCCCGGTTGGGCTGGTTTGTGATTCAAGGTGTTGGCTGGGCAGAGGCCATCATCTGACAATGCAGGCCCTTTCGAACGATCTTCGTGAGCTTGTTGTTGAGGCGGCGATCAAGGCCGCTGGCGCCAGATTTTGGTACCTACCGCCCCACTCTCTCGACCTCAGCATAGCTTCATTCGTTCGGAGGTTACAAGGCATTGCTCTTCTGCGACCATCCCATGTGGCCCCCGACTTTGCGCTTTTATGCCGAGCTGACAACGATCAGGATATAGCAGCCCACCGAAATGCGCTGAAGGTGAATTTGTCATGCCGACGACTAGGTAGCGAAACAGTTGGTAAAACCGCCTATGCATCGCGCCAGTAGCCCGAAGCTCCAGCGCCCAAGACGCGCTGTCCCGAAAGCTTAGGGGCGAATTTTGCCCTTTCAGCGCACACGAACGGCAAGCTCGCACCAAGAAAGTGTGCACCCTGTGTGGCGGTAGAAACTGCCGTCCCTACAAGCCGCTTAAGTACATTCCGGACCACGTCGGTGGCAGATGATAAGAACAAGCACATGATGGGCTGCTCTAAGCAGCTAGCTGCCTTGGTAAATCCGGTTTGAAGTCCAAATGTCTATCGGGTTACCAATCTCTGGCTGCAACATTGACCTACGTTGAAATTGGTCGCCTGCGCGTCCGAATTCGATGAGAGTACCGTCTCGCGCGGCCCGGGCGTTAGGACGGGCTATTTCCGGCCCCTGATGGAAGTGCTTGAGCGTGACAGCACGGTGTTGCAGTTCCTGGAAGACTCACTATCGCCAGTTGGCCACGCGTCGCTGCGATAGCTGGCTGCCTCGGCTTCTCTGGAAAACGAGATCGAGAAGAATTGCCGCGTACTACCATGCTACGAGAGCCCGCCGCTCTTCGTCAGCCGCGACCGGCATTTCCTCCCCGAAACATCCAACCGCGCGCTGGAAATCAACCCGGATGAGCTACACACCTATGGCGGTGGCTATACCAAATACGTCGAGCGAACTGGCCAAGAAACGCCAGCCGGCACGGATGACCGCACCCCACGCCTCAGCCTGGACGCTTCGGCTTGCCCTTGTGCTTGCGGTCGCGATCCGCAGGCGCGGCCTGGCCGCGGTGCGCGGGCTTCTTGCCCGGCTTTCCGCCCTTATTGAACTCCGGCTTGGCGCGCTTGCCGAATTTCGGCTTCGCCCGCCACGATGTCTCGCGCGCCTCACCGGCCGGCGCGATGACGATGCCTCGTTCGAGGCTGCCGGGCTGGCTGATCTGCTCTCTGAACCCCGCCGCCTTGTCGGCGGAAATCTCGAAGCGAGTTTCCATGTCGTCGATCCGGATCGAGCCGACATCGCGTTTCGAGACGCCGCCGGCCCTGCAGATCATCGGCAGAAGCCATTTCGGGTCGGCGCGCTGCTTGCGCCCGAGCGACAGCGTGAACCAGACGCCGCCCTCCATGTCCGGGCGTCGCGGTTCGGCGTCGCGCCTTTCGTCGATCCCCCTTTCGCGGTTTTCCTTGTCGCGTTTGGGCTTCCTCGCCTGCATGTCGTGGACCGGCAGCGGCAAGAGGTCCTCCGGCACCGGGCGGACGGAAAGCTGCTGGCGCAGGAAGGCCGTGGCAATGCGCTCCGGACTTGCCTTCGTCAGCAGTTCCGCCACGAACGCCGCTTCCGCCTCGTCCGGCTCGGCGGCGACAAGCGCCGCGTCGAGGATCTGGGTGCGATAGCGGGTCTCGATCTCGGCGATGCTAGGCGCGCCACGCATTGTGGCCGACAGCTTGGCGAGCGCCAGCACACGCTGCGCGGCACCGCGCCTGGTCTCGGGAACGATGAGCACGCAGACGCCTTTTCGGCCTGCACGCCCGGTGCGGCCGGAGCGGTGGAGCAGGGTCGCTGGATTGCTCGGCACATCCGCGTGGATCACGAGGTCGAGGTTCGGTAGGTCGATGCCGCGCGCCGCCACGTCGGTCGCCACGCAGACATGAGCGCGACCGTCGCGCATCGACTGCAGCGCGTTCGAGCGCTCCGACTGCGCCATCTCGCCCGACAGCGAGACGACCGAGAAGCCGCGATTGGCCAGCCGCGCGGTCAGGTGCCGCACCGCCTCGCGCGTATGGCAGAACACCAGCGCACTGGCGCTGCCGGAATCCAGCAGCGTGTTGATGACGGCATGTTCGCGCTCGTCGCGCCGCACCAGCATCACCTGGTACTCGATGTCGGCATGCTGCTCGGTGGAAGCGGTCGCCGCGATGCGCACCGCGTCCTTCTGGAAATTCCTGGCAAGTTCCGCGATGCCACGCGGCACGGTTGCCGAAAACAGCAGTGTCCGGCGCTCATCGGGCGCCGCGCCGAGGATGAATTCGAGGTCGTCGCGGAAACCGAGGTCCAGCATTTCGTCGGCCTCGTCCAGCACCACGGCGCGCAACGCACCAAGGTCCAGCGCGCCCTTGGAGATATGGTCGCGCAGGCGTCCCGGCGTGCCGACGACGAGATGGGCGCCGCTGTCCAGCGCGCGGCGCTCCCTGCGCATGTCCATGCCGCCGACGCAGGTCGCGATCCTGACCTCGGCTGCCGCGTAGAGCCAGTCGAGTTCCCGCTGCACCTGGATGGCGAGTTCGCGTGTCGGCGCGATGATGAGGCCGAGCGGCCGCCCGGCAGCCGGAAAGCGTTCGGCGCGCCCAAGCAGGGTCGAGGCGATCGCGATGCCAAAGGCAACCGTCTTGCCCGAGCCGGTCTGCGCCGAAACCAGGAGGTCGGCCTCGCCATGCCCGCCATTCGCCATCTCCATCTGCACCGGCGTCAACTGGTTGTAACCTTTCGCCTCGAGGGCGGAAGCAAGCGCGGGGTGTATGGGCAATGCGTCGTCGGTCATGATCATGGTCTCTGTGTCGATGCCGCATAGCACGGCATCCGCGAAGTTGTAATGAGCGCTCTTCGTCGCGATTGCCACCGCGATGATCGTTCGGGCGAAGACTGCCTTCGGTTGATGGCGAAACTGGGCTAACAGCTGGGATGAGGGGCGACGCTGTCGTTCACGTTGCAGCAAAAGTAAGTCGGTTTTGGACTGATATAGACGTAGCGGTGCGCCTCATTCCCTGGCTGACGCTTACAGTAGCCGTGTGCAGTTGCGTCCGGCATACGAGCCCGCCCTTGCACGTGCATATCTTCAAACTGACGATAGTAAAAAAGGCCTGACCGGGACATTAGGCCAAGGTGGCGAAGGACGTTAAGCGGGAGTGACGACAAACCCAGGCAAGCGGCCTTGCTTTGGCGAATTCAGCGATCAGATAACCCACGACAAAATTGAAGAGCATGCGCTCGGTGCGGGACAAAATAAGAGGTCCATCGGCGCCTTTCCGTTCCCCTAGGATGACAGCTCGAGACTTCAGAAGTCCCGCAAATATTCGGCGTCATGACCGGCCGACGGTCTTGCGAACAGCACGGCAGCGCCGACCGAAACGGCCACGAGACACAGAACGACGCCAAGATAAAGCCAGGGGATCGACAGCGCCTCGGGCGGCGGATCGAACACGCCGGTCAGAAGCTTCACCAGCATCCACGCTATGACGACACCGGACAGGAGGCCGAAGACAAACCCTCCGACGATCACGACAATAGCCTCGCCCCATAGAAAGGCCGCCAATTGTCCGGGTTTTGCGCCGACGGCGTTGAGGATGGCGAAGTTCCTGCGGCGTTCAATGAAACCCAAAGCCAGCATGAGCCCGGCGGCTGCGGCTGCCATAACAACGGCGAAGGCGAGCTCGATTGTCGTCAGCCCGCCAAGATCCACAGCGGTCAGGCTCGAACCGATGAGGTGGGCTGCCTGACCGATGTTCGTGACTTTCAGGGATGCATCGGCCTTGAGCGCCCCCCTCACCTGTTGCGCCAGCATGGTGGGATCGCCCTTGGCCTTCATCAGCACATATTCGGCGGCGTCCGTGCCGGTCACGCTGGCGATGTAGGCGGCATTGGCGACGAGGAACGAGTCCCTTGGCGCGGTCGGGAATTCGCGCGCGACACCGATGAACTTGAAGGGCACCGGGTGATACTGATGGTCGCGAGAATCGAGGAGCCTAAGGTTGATCGTGTCGTCCTCCTGGAGCTGGAAATCCTTCACGGTTTCTTCCGACACCAGAACGCCGTTGGGCGTGGCGTCAAGTTTTGCCAGAACAGTGGCGGCACTGCCGCCGCTGAAGTAGGCATCGGACAGGCTGGTCGCGCTTCCGATACGCGCGGGGTCGATGCCATAGAGATCCTGAAGGTCGGCACCGACATAGGCGAAGCGATGTTGCATGGGTTGCGCGAACGCCGTTGCCGACAGCGAGGCCAGTATCGCCAGGTGCGAACCGGCCGGCTTGTCGGCCGTGCCGAACACGGTGACATCCGATCCGTTTGTCAATTCGGCATCGACGCGCGCCTGGGCGTTGTATGTGGTGTTGAAGATCGCCGTCGACGTGGCGAAGGAAATCGCCAGCGCGGTCATGGCGATGCCAATGGTCAGGCGTCGCGACTGCCTCGACAGTGCGGCCGAGACGATCGCCGCCAGCGGGCCGGCGGCAGGCCTCACGATCGTGCGCAGCACCGGGCCATTGCGCGCGACGACATTGGCCGAAAGCCGCATGGTCAGCAGCGCAGCACCCAGCCAGAACAGCGCGGGTGCGATGAAGGCCTTGTAGTCCACGGATGTCGCGGCGACGCCTTCGGGCGCAAGGACGACCTGGTATCCGGTACTCGCCGACAGCCAGAAAAGGAGCCCGGCGGCAACGAGCAGCAGCACATCCAGCCATAGCCGCCGCCACAGCGGCGTCTTGTAGCGCTCGACCGAGCGGCGCGCCGTATTGGGATCATTCCGGCGCAGTTCCCACCACACGGGCAGCAGGAAGGCCGCGAAACCCAGGAGCAGGCCGGTCAGAACGGCGAGCGCAAGCGCCGGGTCGGCGATGGCGGCCCTTGCACCCATACCTGGAACGGCAAGGCCGAACAGCAGCGCCGCCACCGTCCCCAACGCCGTGCCGCCAACCGCCGCGACAGCGGCCTCGGCGGCAGTCAGCGAGAGGATTTGTTGCGTCGTGGCGCCGCGGACACGCAGCAGTGCCTGTTCGGCGCGCCTGCGTGCGGCGCCCGAGGCGGTTATGGCAAAGGTCAGCGCCACCGCCAGCGCCACGCCAGGCAGGCCGAGGAACAGAAACAGTACCGAGGCGTAGAGCGCGTCCGAGCGTACCGCGCCGAGGCGCGAGCTGAGGTTGTCGGCGACCAGCGCCTGGCCTGCGACCCTGGCCTCGAAATTCTTCTCCATGCCTGTCACGACAGTGAATGCCGAAACCGGTTCGGCCGGCAGGACGTCACGCGCCAGCCGCACATGCAGTTGCAGGCGCGCGGTGTCCGGGCGCGCCTGGCGCTGCGCGTCGAACAGGCTTTCCCACTGGCCTTGTGGCAGTATCAGCACATTGTCCGGCGGCGCTTGCGGGGCAGCCTGCGACGGCAGGCCAACGACCTGGAACAGCGAGTCGGCATCGGGCAGGTCGACCACGCCAGCGATGATGACGTCGACCGGCGCAAGTCCGATGCGTTTGATCGTCACCGTGTCTCCGGGACCGACGTGAAGATTGGCGGCTGTCTGCTGCGCGATGAGGGCGCCCCTGCTGCTCCCGGACAGGGGGCGGATCTCGGCGGGGAAGTCGCTTGCATAATCGCCGTCGAAGGCGATGACCTGGCCCGGCCCCGTAGTCTGCGTGGTGCCCCCGGTCTGCGCCTGGAAGCCGTCGATATCGGCGAATTGCACGCGGTGAACGGCCTTGACCCGAGAGGTCTCGGCCAGTGCCTTGCCGATCGCATTAGCATCGGCGCCAGGTATCACCTGGACCTGCCAGTCGACGGGCACGGTCGATATCGCGCGCGCGGTCATGGAAGCGCTCGCGTTGAGAAGGAAAAGCACCATCGACACCAACAGCGCCGTCGCCAGGGCAACGCCCGCCGCCGCGCCCGCGACGCGCAGCTGTCGATGGGCTAGAACGCCCCTGATCCACAGGAGCAGCATCAACTTGCCCCGGTTTGAAGGGACTGCAAGGTCAGCCGGCCGTGCTCCATGGTCCAGCGCGTTGCCATCCTGGCGGCGACAGCCTCGTCATGCGTGGCCACCACAAGCGCAATGCCCGTATTTTCCAAGTGGCTGAGCACGGTATCGAAGAAGAGCTGGGCGGTGACGCTGTCGAGTTGCCCGGTCGGTTCATCGGCAAGGATGAGTTTCGGTCCGATGGCGAGCGCTCTTGCCATCGCTATGCGTTGCGCTTGCCCGCCGGATAATTCCTCCGGCAGCTTGTCCGCCAATTCGTCAAGGCCGAAGGTGTCCAGCAGAAGAGCCGCAGTTCGGTCGGCGGAACTCAGCTCTCCGGCCAGTATCATCGGCAAGCTTATATTTTGCGCAGCGGTCAATGCGGGAAACAGGCTGGGCGACTGGAAGACGAAGCCGATCCAGCGTGGCCTTAAGTCCTCGAACGGGCCAAGGCCGGGCCATTCGATCTGCCCGTTGGTCGGCCGGTCCAGGCCGCCAAGGATGTGCAGCAGGGTGGTCTTGCCGCTGCCCGAAGGTCCAACCAGGGCGATGCGGGCGCCTGAGTTGATTGCACAGTCCACATCGCGGAGCACCGTCGTACGTCCGGCGGTTCCGTCTGGGAAGTCACGGCCAATACCGCTTGCAACAACAAGCGTTTCATCCATTTTCGACCCTCCCGTCCTTCAGCCGGACGATGCGGTCGGCTCGTTGCGCCAACGCCTTGCTGTGAGTGGCGAGCAGCGTTGCCAGTCCTGCGGCGCGCCTTGCTTCGAACTGGGCAATCAGCCGCAGCTCCGTGTCGCGATCGACTTCGGCGGTGGGCTCGTCTGCCACGAGGATGGGCGGGTCGCAGGCCAGGGCGACCGCAAGACCGGCGCGCGCGGTCTCCCCGCCGGAAAGCTCGGTTGGAAGCGCCCGAGCCCGGGCCACAAGCCCCACGCTGTCGAGCAGCGGCGCAATCCGCTTTTCGTCCGGCTTGCCGGCCAATTGCATCTGGAGGCGGACATTCTGCTCCACGGTGAGGTGCGGAAACAGATTTCCGGATTGCAGCAGAATGCCAAAATTCGCCCTGCGCAGGCGCGCCCGGTTGGCCTGCGAACGACGGGTAAGCCTTACGCCAGCCACCTCGACATGGCCGCCGTCCGGCTCATCCAGTCCGGTCAGACAGGCCAGCAAAGTGGATTTGCCGCTGCCCGAAGGACCGGTCACCGCGACAATCTCGCCGGCACATACCTGCAGGCTGACGCCGCGCAGCGCCGCTGTCTCGTCGTCACCGATGTGGAAGAAGCGATAGAGCTCGTACGCATCCAGCGCGTGCATGTCACTTCCACCGGAAGGATTGGGACATCAGTTGCCACTGGTCGACATTGTCAGCACCCTTGGGCGCGTAAAACTCCAGCGTGACCAACTTGCCGTCCTTGAAGAACAAATAGCGTTCGTTCTCCAGGCGAACCTGCTTGTTGGTCACCGGATTGAGCTCCGAGTTTGTTGAGTAGACGATACGGATCGCTGCTCCGGCCGGAAGAGCCTCCGCCTTCACCGAGCTCACTGTGACCGCGCGTTCGGCCTTTTCGAGTTCCGGAACATAGGTCGTCTTGGCGGCCGCGACGGTCGGCGCTGCATCGGCCTTCGCCACAGAGACGACGACGCCGTCGAACTTGTCGACGAAACTCGCGCCATCGGCGCGGTCCGAGCGCGCCCAGCCTTCGGGAACCTTCAGCGTGAACCCCTGTGGCGCCGCATAGTCGATGAACACCTGCGTATCAGGAATGTCGCCGGGCGGGTTCTTTTCCATTGGAACTGGCTTTTCGACGGCAAGCGCCGAAGTAGCCTCGACCGCAACAACCAACACGCCCGCCACCCCCAGGCAGATTGTAGCGGCAAGGATGGGGACAATCCGAGCAATCCTGCGAAGCCTGTTTTCCATCGCTGCGACCTTTCGAATGGAACGGACACAAGCTCAGAATGCCGCATCAAGATTACGGCCAGTTCGTCCAGTTTATACGGATTGGTAAGGTTCGGGGTAGCCGAACTGCATCGACGCCGGCTTTGTCAGCGGACCGCTGACGATGACCGTGAAATTCTGTTGTTCCCACATATTCGACAGAAAATAGCGCCGACAGAAGCTATGACGGGCGACCAGGTTCGGGAGGCTGAAATGACCGCTGTCATACATCTGTCTGAGATCAAGCAGGCCCTATCGGGCATCGACGTCATTGCGGAAATGGAGACCGCATTTGGCCTTTATTCGCAAGGTCTGGCCACAGTGCCGCCAGTCGGCGAATTGCTGTTCGACCAGCCGCCGGGCGAGATGCATATCAAATACGGCGCGGTGCGCGGCGACGGCGTCTTTGTCGTCAAGATCGCCACAGGCTTTTATGAAAACCCATCCATCGGCCTCCCCTCTTCCGGCGGCGTGGTCCTGGTGTTCAGCGCCAACGACGGCAGACTCCTGGCCATATTGCAAGACGAGGGCCACCTCACCGACATACGCACTGCCGCAGCCGGTGCGGTGGCCGCCAAATGGTTGATGCCGGCCGAACTCGAATGCATCGGCATTTGCGGCTCGGGCAATCAGGCGCGGCTGCAGGCGCAGTTCCTGCGCGAGGTGACACTGTGTAGAAATGTGCTGATCTGGGCTCGGAATGCCGAGAACGCCAAGAATTGCGCGGCCGACATCGCAGCGCTTGGCTTCGTTGCGAGGACCGCGGCATCGCCGGCAGAACTTGCCGCACACGCACGCCTTATCGTCACAACGACCGCTTCAAGGACACCGTACCTGATGAGCGGCGACGTCCGGCCGGGCACGCACATCGTGGCGATGGGCGCGGACACGCCTGAAAAATCCGAAGTCGATGCCGCCTTGCTGGGCAAGGCGGCAAGCGTCATCGCCGACAGCCACTCGCAATGTTTCGAACGCGGTGAGATCCATCACGCCATCGCCCGCGGTTTGCTTTCGCCGGAGCGCGTGCTGGAACTTGGCGCGGTCATCTCGGGACCGGACCGCCTTTTCCGGCAGGTCGCCGATATTTCCATCGTCGACCTTACCGGCGTCGCCGTTCAGGATATCGTCCTCGCCAAGGCCGTGTGCAGGAAGCTCGGTGTTCTCGCCACCGCTTGAGCCATTTCCGGCCTCACAGCACTGCCGTCACGCGGTCGCGAATTCATCCTGGAGAAAACGGTCGATGCGCTGCAAGGCGTCCCGGAAATGGTCCGGCTCGCCGCCGATGCCAAGGCGCAGATGCCCCTCCATTCCGAACCAGCTGCCCGCGACCGCAAACACGCTTTGCGTTTCGCGCAACCGACGGCAGAAATCATCCGACGAGACCGGAAGGTCGTAGCGCAGGAAGGCCATCGCGCCTGCCTGCGGCGGCACCCAGCTGAAGATCGCCGAGCGCACCGCTACCCACCGCGACAGCTGATCGAGATTGCGGGCGAGAAGGCGCCGGTTGCGCGCCACGATCCGTGCACGCTTTTCCGGCTGCAGGGCAAACAGCGCGATGCGCTGCCCAAGCGCGTTGCTGCCGATCGTCGTATAATCCTGCCGCTGCATCGCCTTCTCGATGATGTCCTTTGACGACACGATCCATCCGATGCGCAGCCCGGCCAGCGCCATCGCCTTCGCCGTGCCGCCGGTAATCACGCCGGCTGGAGCGGCCGCGAAAAGCGTTTCGGTCTCCGGGCCAGCGAGTTCCGCGCCGCGATAGATTTCATCGGCATGAAGAGCGATGCCGTGACGTGTCGCAAGCAACGCCAGTCCTGACCGTTCGTCGGCCGAAAGCACGCCGCCGGTGGGGTTGTTGGGGTTGCAGACCGAGATCAACCTGGTGTTGGGCGTGATCGCCCGCGCCACCTCGTCGAGATCGAGCATCCAGCGGCTGCCGGAAAGCCTGAGTGGCACCTGATGCACCTTTGCGCCGAGCGCCTTCGCCAGTCCCGGCAATTGCATGAAGTTGGGCGTGATGATGATGGCTTCATCACCGTTGTCGAGCAGGCTCATCACCGCCAGCATGTTGGCCTCCGACGACCCCGTCGTGACGAGCACATTGTCGGCGCCGGCACCGGGATAGCGCGCGGCGATCGCTTCACGCAGCGCCGGCTCGCCTTCGGTGTGGCCATAGCCCAGCGGCAGATCGACCAGCGCTTCGATCTCGTGCGGGTCGAGCAGTTCCCGCATCGTGAAGGGATGCAGCCCGCTCTCGGTCAGATTGTATTCGACCGTGTTTTCCCAGATCGACTGGCTGCGTTCGAGTTCGAAAAGGTCAATGCGCATATCGGGTCCCATCGCGAGTGCATTTTCGCCGCAAACCGACGCGGCGTGTCGAGAAGCCAAGCTAATGCCAGTCGGCGCAAGGTTAGCCCGAAGCTTCCGGCGCCATGGCAGAAGATGTCCGAGCCCCGCATGGCAATGACAGCATATTCTTCCACGCCCGCGCCATACAGAGGCGCGCGGCTTTCGCATTTCGAGCGTGCCGCTGTTCACAGCGAGGTTCATGCATGCCACAGGTCAGGAACAACTATATCGACGGGGCCTGGCGTTCAGCCGAGCACTTCAGCGAGGGCCGCAACCCCTCCGACACCACCGAGGTTATCGGTCGCTTCGCAATGGCCACCGCTTCCGACGTTCACGACGCGGTGGCGGCTGCCCGCAAGGCACTGGGCGATTGGAAGGAAACGTCCCCCCAGCAACGCTTCGACATTCTCGACAGGGCGGCCGACGCGATCGCCCGGCGCACGCAGGAACTGGCGACATTGCTGGCGCGGGAAGAAGGCAAGACCTTGCCGGAAGCCGTCGCCGAGGTGACGAAAGCCGCCCATACCTTCAAATATTTCGCCGGTGAGGCGGTGCGGCTTGCAGGTGCCAGTTTGCGTTCGGTGCGCAAAGGCGTCGACGTCGATGTCCGGCGCGAAGCCGTCGGTGTGGTCGGACTGATCACACCCTGGAATTTTCCATTCTCGATCCCGGCCTGGAAAAGCGCGCCAGCGCTGGCCTATGGCAACTGCGTCATCCTCAAGCCGTCGGAACTGACCAATGCGATTGCCTGGGAACTGGCCAGCATCCTGCATGAAGCCGGCGTGCCGCGCGGCGTCTTCCAGATGGTCATGGGTGGCGGTGATGTGGGCTCGGCGCTGGTCGCCGATCCCGGCGTCGACGCCATCAGCTTCACCGGCTCCGGAGCCGTGGGCGGCAAAATAGCTGCGCAAGCGGTGGTGCGCGGCGCCAAGCTGCAGCTCGAATTGGGTGGCAAGAACCCGCTGGTGATCGCCGATGACGCAGACCAGGACAAGGCCGTCGATGCCGCCGTGCGCGGCGCCTTCTATTCGACCGGGCAACGTTGCACGGCATCCAGCCGCATCATCGTCGATGCGGTCGTCCACGATTCCTTTGTCGAGCGGCTGGTGGAGCGCACCGCAAAACTGCGTGTCGGGCACGCGCTCGACGCTACCTCCGACATCGGTCCGCTGGTCAGTGCGGCGCAGTTGCAGCGCGTGTCGCGTTATGCCGAGGCCGCTCCCTACGACGGCGCCCACCACGCCTTCGGCGGCCGCGTGCTCGAGGCGCCGGCCAATGGCCACTATTTCGAACCGGCGATCTTTCTCGACGGCGACATGCGCCAGAGCATCAACCGCGAAGAGGTTTTCGGGCCGATCGTCTCGGTTTTCAAGGCAACCGACCTCGATGATGCAATACGCATTGCCAACGCCACCGAGTTCGGTCTCAGCGCCGGCATCTTCACTGGCTCGCACGCAAAGGCCCGCGCCTTCATGCGTGCCAGCAACAGCGGCATGGTGATGGTCAATTTGCCGACCGTCGGTTCCGATTATCACGTGCCCTTCGGCGGTCGCGGCGCTTCCGCCTATGGGCCGAAGGAAATGGGGCTCGGCGCTGTCGAATTCTTCACCCAGACCAAGACCGCCTACATCGCCGACTGACATCACGGCAGGGGCTGTCCGCCCACGACAGCTTCTGCTGCTCGCCCGGTCAAGGTGACAAAAGCCGCCCTCCCCGGCAGCGGAAACGGGAACTTGTTCTGCGCGCCGTGGCCTATCGTCAAGGCAATCCCGCCCGACGGGCGGATGCATCAAAGAGGAACACGAATGTCCAAACCGCCTCGCGTGATCGATCCGGAAAGCATCGAGCCCGATACACGATCGACATATCCGGAGCATCTACAGGAACCCGTCAAGGGGCGCGGCAAGCGCCGCCTGGGTTCCCTTGCCGGACTGAACAATCTTTCGGCAGTCCATGTCGAATTGCCGAGCGGTTGCGCATCGTCCCTCAGGGTCTGGCACAGCCACGAGGACGAACTCATCCTCGTTCTGGAGGGCGAGATGACGCTGATCTCGGACCAGGGCGAGCAGCTCGTTCGCCCCGGCCAGGCCATTGGCTTTCCCGCCGGCGAAGCCAATGGCCACCAGATCGTCAATCGTAGCGAAGCAAGGGTGGTGTTCGTCGAAGTGGCAAGCTTTGACCAGGCCAATGTATCGACCTATCCGGACGACGATTTGTTGCAGATACCGGACGGACGCGGCCGCCGCTTCGTCCGCAAGGACGGCACCCCCTATTGAGGTCCGTCCCATGCAATCGAAGGTTTCGCCACGCCTCGCCGAGCCGCTCGCTCCCGAAATTCTCGAGCTCATCTTCCGGCCGCGCATAGAACGGGAACTGGCTCTCGGCATCGATGATCTGTGCGCTGTCAACGAGGCGCATCTGGTGATGCTGGCCAGGACCGGATTGGTCGAGCCGGCGGTCGCGAGCGACCTTGCCGAGGCGTTGTCCGGCATTCGCAGGGATGGCGAGGACGTCATTCCCCGCGATCCGGCCCGCGAAGATGGCTACTTCAACTTCGAGGCGCTGCTGATGGCGCGCGCGGGTGCCGAGACCGGCGGGCGGCTGCACCTCGCGCGCAGCCGCAACGACATCAACGCGACGCTCGATCGTCTGGCGATGCGGCGGTTGGTTCTTGACCTTGTCGAGAAAATCATTGCGTTGCGGCGCGCCTTGTTGCGCCGGGCCGAGGAATTTGCCGACACCATCATGCCTGGCTACACGCATATGCAACCGGCGCAGCCGACTACCTTCGGCTTCTATCTGACAGGAATTGCGCAGGCGCTGGCGCGTGACGCCCTGCGCCTCTTCCATGCTTTTCACGCGGCCAACAGTTCTCCCCTCGGCGCCTGTGCATTCGCCGGCACCTCTTTCCCGATCGACCGGCAATTGGTTGCCGAGCTGCTTGGCTTCGACAGGGTCCATCTGCATGCCCAGGATGCGGTGGCATCGCGCGACTATGCGTGGGACGCGGCGGTGGCCGTCCTCGGCTTGGCGGCCAATTGGGGGCGCTTCGCCCAGGACATGTATATCTGGGGCACGCAGGAATTCGGCCTCGTTCGTTTTCCCGACAGCATCGCCGGCACATCGAGCATCATGCCGCAGAAGAAGAACCCCGTGGCGGTCGAATATCTGAAGGCGAGCTCCGGCGAGGTGATCGGCGGGCTGACGGCAACATTCGCCATCCTCAAGGGCGGTCATTTCAGCCACGCCGGCGACACCGGCCGTTCCTCGCTGGCGCCGCTTTGGCCTACACTGCGATTGGCCGGCAACGCGCTGACCATTACCCGCCTCGTCGCCGAAAAAATCGAGCCTTGTGTCGAAACGATGCGGCAACGCGCCGGCGCCGGTTTCTCCACGGCGACCGATCTTGCCGACTGCCTGGTGCGCGAGGGGCGTCTGTCATTTCGCCAGGCACATCACATCGTAGCGGATCTGGTGCGCAATGCGCTGGAGCGTGGTTTGAAACCGGACGAAATCGAATATGGCGACGCTCTTGCGGCCATCGAGCGGGAACTCGGCCATCCGCTCGACATATCCGAAGCGGCCATCATGCAGGCGCTCGACCCCGGTCGCTCGATCACGGCCCGGCGTTCGGCCGGCGCCGCTTCGCCGGACGAAATCCGTCGCATGATCGATACTGCACATGCCGAAATCGATAGCGACCAAGCCAAGCTCGACGCGTTGCATGCGCAACTTGCATCGGCGCGGGAGCGGTTGGACGAGCAACTCGTCCAGTTGCGGCAATCAAATCGTGCCTCATCAAATTGACGCAGCAGGCAGCCGATCTTTGGAAGAATCTGTTCGTGCCGACGCGTCATTTGGAAAAGGTTGCGAGCCGACGGCCGCTAGGTTGTCCTCGTTATTTTCGAGTTGTGATCCGATGACAGGCAGCAGTGCAGGACAGTTTATCCGCTTGGGCGAGACCGGCCGGGCGCCGGTCGAAATCCGCATCGACGGCGAGAGCGTCTCTTGCCTCAACGGCGATACGCTGCTGACTGCGATGCTGCTTCATGGCAGGCATCTGCGGCATTCCGAATTCGGCGATGGGCCGCGCGCCGGTTTCTGCAACATGGGCGCCTGCCAGGATTGCTGGCTGTCGCTTGCCTCGGGCGAGCGGGTTCGCGCCTGCACCACCCAGGTCCAGCACGGCATGGACGTGCTGACGCGCGAGGCAAGGTGATCATGGCAGGCAACGATCGGATCATCGTGGTGGGCACCGGCCCGGCAGGTTCGCGGGCGGTCGAAACACTTCATCGCGCCGGATGCCGAAACCTCACGGTAATCAGCGAAGCACCGGCGAGCGGCGGCCAGATCTACCGGCGCCAGCCCGGCGGATTCCAGCGCCCGCCAGCCAGCCTTTATGGCGACGACGCGCCAAAGGCGGTGCGTCTGCACGACATGTTCGACGCTCTTGCCGGCAAGATCGACTATCGGCCGAACACGCTGGTCTGGAACATCTTCGACGGCGCCGTGCACACAAGCGACCAATCCGGCGCCGGCAGGCAGGAATTCGACCGGCTGCTGTTGAGCACCGGTGCGATGGACCGGATTATCCCGATCCCGGGATGGACCTTGCCCGGTGTGTTCACGCTCGGCGGATCGCAAATCGCGCTAAAGAACCAGGCCTGTTCCATAGGACGCGCCGTGGTCTTCGCCGGCACCGGGCCGCTGCTCTATCTGGTCGCCTACCAGTATGCGAAGGCCGGCGCCAATGTCGTGGCGGTGCTCGATTCCGCCTCCTATCTCGACAAGGTCCGTGGCGCGCCGTGGATGGCCCGCGCACCCAAAATGCTGCTGCGCGGCCTCGCCTATCGCCGCTATCTCTCGCGTAAACGCGTCATGCTGCGCGAAGGCGTGCGGCTGCGCTCGGTTGAGGGCACGGAGAGTGTAAAGGGCATCCGCTTCAGCGCCGGCGGTCGCGATGATTTTATCCCGTGCGATGCCGTCGGGCTCGGTTTCGGGCTTACTCCCGAAATGCAGCTTGCCGAAATTGCCGGATGCCGCACCCGCTTCGATGCGGCCAACCGGCAGTGGGTCGTCGCGCACGATGGCCAGGGCCGCGCCGGCGACGGCATCTATGTCGCGGGCGACGGCAGCGCGATCGGCGGCGCCGATGTCGCCGAACTCGCCGGCGAGCGCGCGGCGCTGGCGTTGCTTGCCGACATCGGGCTGCCATCATCGAAGACACGGATGCGCCAGATCGAGCGCGAGCTTGGTCGCCTTGTCACCTTTCGCAAGGGTGTCGAGACAAGCTTTCCCTTTCCCGCCGACTGGATTGGCGAAGCGCCCGACGAAACCATCCTGTGTCGCTGCGAGAACGTCACCTTCGGCGAGGCCAGGGCCGCAATCGCCAAGTTCGAACCGCGGGAGGTCAATAGGCTGAAGGCGCTCGCCCGGCCCGGCATGGGACGCTGCCAGGGCCGCGTCTGCGGCCCCGTCCTGGCCGAGTTGCTTTCGGCGGCGACCGGAAGGCCGCTCGAACAGGTCGGCAAGCTGCGCGGACAGGGACCCGTCAAACCGATCTCGTATGCAAATGCCGGCGGCCAGGCAGATCCGCAGGTCGACGCCTGGATGCGTGCTGGTGAAAAAAGTGAAGCCGATGACCAGAGTTTCTGAAACGGACGTCATCATCGTCGGCGGCGGTATCGCGGGCGTCTGCTCGGCCTACTATCTTGCCCGGCGCGGCGCGCGCGTCATGCTGTTCGAACGCGGTACGGTCGGCTCCCAGGCCAGCGGCGTGAATTTCGGCGGCCTGCGCACCAATGGCCGCGCCGAACCCGAACTGCCGCTCAGCCTGCGCGCCCGCAGCCAGTGGCAGAAGATCGAAACCCTCGTCGGCGAAAGCTGCGAGACGGAGATCACTGGGCATATCGAGATCTGCGACCGCGCCGAACATATGGCTGCCGTCGAACAATGGGCCACCATGGCTGATGGTCATGGCGTCGGCACGCAATTGATGACGGGCGCGGAAGTTGCACGGCGTTTCCCCTGGATCGGCACGAAGGTGCTCGGCGGATGCTTCGTCGCCAGCGACGGTGCGGCCAATCCACGGCTTGTCACGCCGGTCTTCGCCATCGCCACGCGCAAGCTCGGCGTCGATATCCGCGAGCACGACGCTGTGCGGACCGCGCATCACGATGGCGCGTGCTTTCAGATCGAGAGCGAATCTGGAACCAGGGTTCGGGCACCGACCCTGATCAATGCAGCCGGCGCTTGGGGCGCGCGCCTTGCGGCACAATTTTCGGAGGTCTTTCCGCTCGATGTGATGGCCCCGCAAATGGTGGTCAGCGAGCCATTTCCCCGCATGATCACGTCGACGGTGGACTACCCGGTCAACGGGCGCTTCTTTTACGCCCGCCAGATTGGCCGGGGAAATCTTCTCTTCGGCCGGGGCCCGGGCGGCGCCGATCTCGACACCGGCCGCGCGAAATACGTTCCCCAGAACCTCTTTGATGCGTCGCGCATCGCCGTCGACGTGCTGCCGTTCCTGCGCGGCCGCAATTTCATCCGCACCTGGGCCGGCGTCGAAGGCAAGTCGCCGGATTCGCTGCCATTCCTCGGAAGAAGCCGCATCGTCGGCGGACTGATCCATGCCTTCGGTTTTTCCGGGCATGGTTTCCAGCTCGGCCCCGGCATCGGCGAAGTGGTCGCCGAACTGGTGCTTGACGGCCGCACATCGACACAGATCGAAGGCTTCGACCCCTACCGGTTTGATAAGGGTCCAGATGCCGTCGGCAAGACACCGCTTGTCCAAACCGCCTGAAACGAGACGGCTTGACTACAAGCAAGGTCAGGCAACCCGCCGCAATTCGTCCTGTGGTGTCTGCAATGAGGTAGTTGCCGGAGACGAAGGCTCGTTCTTGATCTCGCGCAGCACCACGAAACTGTCGAAGCGGGAGAACGACACGTCGCCGTCGAGAAGTTCGCGCGAGGTGGCTTCGTAGGCCGCGATATCACGGCAATCGAAGCGCAGCATGTAGTCGTAAGGCCCGCACAATCCGAAACAGTTGGTGATCTCGGGATGGTGCTTGATGCGGCGCTCGAAGGTCTGGAAGTCGACCGAGCCGTGGTTCTTCAACGAAACCGCGGCGAAGACCGTGACGTTGGGATAGAGCCGCGACCAGTAGATCTGGGCGCGATAGCCACTGATCAGCCCCATCTTTTCCAGCCGGCGCACGCGCTTGTGGCACGGGCTGGCCGAGATGCCGACGAGTGAGGATAGTTTGAAATTCGTGATCCGGCCGTTCTTCTGAAGTTCCGTGAGAATACGCAGATCGATGCGGTCGACCTTGCCGGGCAGGCCTGCGAATTCCGACTTCAAGGGCACCATGTTCATTGTGTTTTTCTCCTGACGAGGCTCAACTGCGGCTGCACACGCGCCACCGACCAGTCGGTCTGCTGGGTTCGGCCAGAATGAGAGGACGCCCAAGGCTTGCAATCGAAAAAAGGTAACGCCTGAATGAGCGCCAGACATGCAGTGACCGTCAGGCTACCCTGGCTGAACACGCTCGTCGCATTTGAGGCCGCGTCGCGTCTTGGCAGTTTGACGCTTGCCGCCTCGGAATTGAACCTGACGCCCGGCGCGGTGAGCCGGCAGATCAAGCTGCTCGAACAGTCGCTTGACGTAACGCTGTTCCAGCGAAGCCACAACGCCATCGAACTGACGGAGACGGGCAAAGCCTTCCTCGGTCATGCCAAGAATGCGCTGGCCGAAGTCCGCAAGGGCGTGCGCGAAGTTTCAAGCCAAGCCGCCAAGCTGACCATATGGGCGCCGGTAACACTGACGCAGCGTTGGCTGATCCCGAGGATAGAGCACTATCATCTCGGACACCCGGGGGTAGATCTGCACTTTCGCACCATCGGAGCGGCCGGCAGCGACAGGATCGACATCGAGATCAAGTATGCGCGTGGTTTGCCGCAGGACGCAGACACGGAGGGCGAGATGTTCCTGGCGGACAACACCGCGCCTATTTGCCGGCCGGCACTGCTGGACGGGCAAGTTGCAGTGACCGACCCGGCGCAAGTCCTCGCTCTGCCGATCCTGCAGGACACGGCTGATGCCTGGTCCTGGCGCCAATGGTGCAAGGGGGCTGCCATCCCCTTCGAACCGCTTGGCCGCAGCATCGTCTTCGACACCGATGAATCATCGATCGACGCCTGTCTTTCGGGCCTCGGTGTCGCCCAGGCCAACACAGCTTTCGTCGCCCCTTTGCTGCAATCTGGCAACATCATCCGGCTGTGCCCGCAGGTCGATATCGTGCTCGGGGCCTATTATGCCGTCATCCACACACCAGGACGGGTTCCGCAGGCCTTCGTGGCATGGCTGAAGAGCCAGGGCACCCAGTTGGAGTTGGCAAAATAAACTGCCGGGTGGGCCGTCAAACCAGACATTTTTTGCCGCCCGCCAATGTTGGTTTGACCGAACGTGGCTGTCTTTCGGCCTACTCTCGATGGGGCTCCGCGCAAGACGCCCGTTCTGGGCGCTCCCGGCGCGGCGTAAACAAGAACAGAGGGTGAGCGAAAATGAACATGAAGAGACGAATGCTGCTTGTCTCCGCGGCGATGCTTCTCGCCGGGGCAAGCACGATCCAGGCAGCAGAGCAGCGGGTGGTGAAACTCGCCACCGACGGCACCTACGCGCCGTTCAACTACACCGATCCGGCGGGCAAGCTTATCGGCTTCGAAGCCGATCTGGTCGACGACATCTGCAAGCGCATGAACGTCAAATGCGAGTGGGTCATCCAGAATTTCGACGGCATGATCCCTGCCCTCAACGAAAAGAGGTTTGACGCCATTCTCGCTTCGCTCTCCATCACCGACGAACGCGCAAAGGCGGTCGATTTCTCGATCGCCTATTATGCCGGCCCGACGCGTCTGATCGCTTCCGGTGAAAGCAAGCTCGGCCAGTTCAAGAGCGGCGCAGGCTCGACCATCCTGCTTGGATCGATGAGCGACAAGGACAAGGCCGTCATCGGCGATGTCGCGACCGCGCTCAAGGATGCGACCGTCGGCGTCGAGCGCGCGTCGACGCATGCGAAGTTCTTCGAGGGGATTTTTCCGGGCGTCAAAGTGAAAATCTATGACAAGGGCGAGAACATGCTGCTCGACCTCGTCGCCGGCCGCATCGACGCCGCCGTCGATGGCGCCGGTTCCACACTCAATTTCATCGGCGAACAGGAAAAGGCCGGCAAGAAATTTGTCGCGTTTGGCCCAGCCCTGAAAGGCGGCGCACTCGGCAAGGGTGTCGCGCTGGCGTTCCGCAAGGGTGAGGAAACGGAACTGCGCGAGCAGTTCAACAAGGCGATCCGCGAGGCGACCGCCGACGGCAGCATCTCGAAGATGAGCGTCAAATGGATCGGCGTCGACGGTTCGATCCCTGAAAACGTCGCCAAATGAATTTCCTCGACCTTCTCGCCTTCGGCCCGACCGGGTGGGGCGACGAACTGGCGCGCGGTGCTGCGATGACCCTGGTCATCGCAGCATTGGGCTTTGCCGGCGGGCTCGTCGTGGGCTTGCCCATCGCGGCCGCGCGGCTCTCTTCAAGTCTCCTGCTGCGCTCCATTTCCGGTGTCTATGTCACGGTTGTCCGCGGCGTGCCCGAACTCCTGGTGATCTATCTGCTGTTCTTCGGCGGCGGCCACTTCTACCGCTATGTCGCCGACGCGCTGGGTTATTCCGGTGCAGTCGCTGCGGACGCCTTCAGCGCCGGCGTCCTGGCCGTTATCCTGATCTGCGCGGCCTACAGCGCCGAGGTGTTTCGCGGTGCCTTCCAGGCCATCCCGAAAGGACAGATCGAGGCCGCCAGTGCCTTCGGAATGAGGCGATCCACATTGTTTTGCCACATCAAGCTGCCGCAAATGCTGCGCTATGCCTTGCCGTCGATCTCCAATGTCTGGCAGCTGGTGCTGAAAGATACGGCGCTGGTCTCTGTTACCGGGCTGGTTGAACTGATGCGCACTATAGACGTGGCGGCCGGTTCAACCCGCAGTCCATTTCTGTTCTACATGGTCGCGATCCTCATCTTCCTCGTCTTCACAGCGATCTCGAACAAGGCTTTCGATAGCGCCGAACGTCATTTCAGCCGCTCCGTCGTCGGGGGATATGGCAAATGAGATGGGATGTGCTCTTCGGCTCGTTTCCGGCGCTGCTCTCGGCACTGCCGCTAACGCTCGAACTCGCCGTCACGTCGATCGCGCTCGGTTTCATGCTGGCGGTGCTGCTGGCGGCGGCGAGGCTTTCAGGCATCCGCGCATTTTCGGCGCTCGCCTACACCTATGTCTACATCATCCGCGGAACGCCGCTGCTGGCCCAGGTTTTCTTCGTCTACTACGGGCTCGGCCAGCTCGACGCCATGCGCAATTCCATCCTGTGGCCGATCTTCCGGGAAGCCTATGCCTGCGCGCTCATCGCCCTGTCCTTGAACACGGCGGCTTATGGCAGCGAGATCATTCGCGGTGGGCTGCTTTCGGTGCCGCGCGGGCAGATCGAGGCAGCCAAGGCGTTCGGCCTTACCGCCACGCAGAGGTTCCGGCTGGTGGTGTTCCCCCAGGCCCTGCGCGCCATGCTGCCCGCCTATGGTAACGAGTTGATCCTCATCCTCAAAGGCACGTCACTGGCCAGCACCATCACCATTATCGAGCTGACCGGACAGGCGCGGATCCTGGCTTCGGAGACCTATGCTCCGATCGAGGTCTTCCTGGCGGCGGGCGCGGTGTATCTCGGGCTTAATATGGCGCTCAGTTTCGGGGTGCGGCTGCTCGAGGCCCGGATGATGCGCAATGGGGGCTTCGCAATGGAGGGCTGAGGCGCAAGTCTCGTCCTGCCGCGCCGAGGCGTCGATCGGCCACACCGATCAGCCGGACACCACAGCACATAAAATCGCCTGTTCCAGCAATGGCGCGCCGGCCGAGACTTGCTCTGCCGCCTGGCCAGACCGACCGGAGGAAACGATGAATACAACTGAACTGCCGGCCACCAAACCCACGCCTGCGGTGCCGACAATCGAGTCGCGGAATTTGCGCAAGAGCTTCGGCGTCGTCGAGGTGCTCAAGGGCGTTTCTTTCAAAGCCTACGAGCATCAGGTGGTTTCGATCATCGGCGCAAGCGGTTCAGGCAAAAGCACTTTCCTGCGCTGTCTGAATTTCCTCGAAGCGCCAAGCTCCGGTCAAATAGACTTCAAGGGCCGCAGTCTGGAAATGGGCGCTGGAAAGGTCCCTCCGCAAGCAGGCATCGAATGGCTGCGCCGCCGCACCGGCATGGTGTTCCAGCAGTTCAATCTGTGGTCGCACTGGACGGTGCTTGAAAACATCATCAAGGTTCCGATCCATGTGCACGGCGTTCCACGCCAGCAGGCCGTGCAGCGGGCCATGGAATTGCTTGCCAAGGTCGGCTTGCAGGAGAAGGCCAACGCCTATCCGGCTTCGCTGTCGGGCGGCCAGCAGCAACGCGTCGCCATCGCGCGGGCCCTTGCCGTGGAGCCAGAACTGCTGCTGTTCGACGAACCGACCTCGGCGCTCGACCCCGAACTGGTCGGCGAGGTGCTCGCGGTGATCCGTGCGCTGGCGAAGGAAGGCCGTACCATGCTGGTCGTGACGCACGAAATGAGCTTTGCCCGCGAGGTCTCCGACAAGGTGGTGTTCTTCCATGACGGGCGCATCGAGGAAGAAGGCCCGCCAGCCGAAGTGCTGCGCCAGCCGCGCAGCCCCCGCCTCGGCGCGTTCCTAAAATCCGTTCGCTAGCCACGTTCGACACGGGGACAACAACGCGTTGCCGGCGAATATCTGCGTCGGACCAAGATGAAACTGGCGCTTAGGGGCGATATGGGGCCTGCGTTGTTGCGCTTGGCACCAATTCGTCGTCTTGAATCGCGTCCTTGCTGGTTCTGAAGAAGGGCTGCTCGCGAGACACCCAGGTGCTTGCGCGTCATTTTCATCTTGAGAGAGTTCACCATCAACGCGGAGGGGCTTTTTCGCAAACCGCGGCTTTATCACCAACCAAACAACAGCGCCGCGCCACTCTGGCCTTGACCGTTCTGTACGACTTCCGCGTCGGTGTTCCGACCGAACTGGAAGACACCGTATGAATTGCCGTTGCCGTTCTGCTGCAGGGTAGCGGAATGGCTGTCGCCCTGCTGATCGACGATGCCGAGATTGCCGCCTCCGTTCTGGCCGATCCCGGCATTGTTGCCGTGGCCGTGCTGACGGACGTTCGCGCCGTGGCGCAGGCCGTTATAGAGCGCATAGGCTCTCAGACCGAGGTCCATCATCTGGGCATCATCGCCATTCTGGGGTGAAAGGTAGAAGGCAATCGAGCCACCCGCCACGGCGGGGCTGGAAAGCACCAGTGGTCCCAACATGACGGCAGCGGCAACAGTGCGCAGGACATTGGCAGCTTTGGCGTTCATCTGAACTCTCCTTTTTGGGTATTCGCCAGGGAATGCCGATGAACTCTCCTTTTTGGGTATTCGCCAGGGAATGCCGAACTCTCGCATGACCATACTGAACCGGGCCGGAAGGACGTGTTCAGCCATCGTTCAGCACCAGGCTGGCGAGGGAAAAGAAACGCCCCGGACGATCCGGGGCGCGTATCCGACTATTTTTGAAAATGAAGCTCAGATTTCGCTCGGCACCTGCTTGGTGCAGGTGGCGCTTGTCCCTGCAGCCGCCACCTTGAGCTTCACGTCATAGGAGGCATCGGCGGCGCTAAGGCTGATCTGGCCGAGCGCGGTGGGATGTCCAGGCAGGGCGGTGAACTCACCGCCCTGCCTGATGTTGGAGGAGCCGCCAGCCCCTCCTCCGGATACAGTGATGCTGTAGCTGCCGCTCACGCCTTCATCGGAGCGCACGACGGGTTCGATAAAGATCGTGTTGCCTTGAACCCTGCCCCGGATCTCGCAGCGTAGCGGGCCGGAGGCAGAATTGTCCTTGTCGGCAAAGGCGCCGCTTGCACCCACGGCGACCAATCCTGCGAATGCGATTGCGGCAACGGTCGGAATTCGTCTGTCGGTGTTAGCCATGAATCATCTCCTGTTTGACGGAGAAAAGCCGGGAGCCTGATCCGCCCTGTCTTGTGGATCAAGGACAGGCCTGAACGAAAGCCGCGACATTGCCGCTGCCACCCTGGTTGACATCCGCGCTGCAGCCATGCCCGACCTGGACGCCAGCGGCGACATTGCCGTTGCCATCCTGCGTCAATATCGCGGTGTGGTCCGAGCCAAACTGGCCGATGCCAGCCTGGTTACGATTGCCGTATTGATAGGTGGCACCGTAATTGCCGTCTCCTTCCTGTCCGATCGCGGACAGGTTGCGGTGTCCGTATTGCTGGCCGATGGCGGTGTTGTATTGACCGTCCTGATAGAAGCGGACACGGTTCTTATGGCCATTCTGCACGCCTCCGGCGGAGTTGTGCCAGCCAAATTGTTCGATGCGCACGTCATTGGCGAAGGCTGGGGCGGTAACACCGGCACCAACGACAACGGCAACTACGGCACCTACGATGGATGTGCGGATCATTGTGAACCTCCTTCAGTGCGGACTGGACCGCGGTTGAACGGCTCCTTTGTAGCGAGAGCGTTCGGAACCGATGCTGAAGGCGCCGTTCACCGGAAGTTCACGAGATAGATCGTGCACCAGCGAGAGATTTGCCGGCCGAACCCTTTTTTGCGTCCAACAAACATCGCGAAGAAACAGGCTGAAGAACAGCCGAGAGGCAGTCGCCCCTCTTCAGCCGCGCCATACGGCGACTGCGAAAAGATCCCACGCAGATTGACATCGACACGGCATTCCGCGACCTGATGGAATATCTCAATCGCGTCTACAGCGCACAGCAGCGAGCAAGATGATCCATGACACCTGAGCGTCTCGAAGAATGCCTGACCATCATGCGCTGGTCACCGGAAACTTTGGCGGAAGCGTTAGGCTGCGACGTGTCTTTGGTCGAGGCGTGGCTGACGGAAGAAGCAGAGATCCCGCCAAAGACGGCGGCATGGATCGATACTGTGGCTCAATTTATGGAAACCGCGGACGGCATGAAGCCCAAGGGGCTGAAGGGGAAGCGGTTTAGCGCGCAATAACCGTGGGAGCAGAAGACGGATACGGCCGGAATCCGAGCCCTTCCAACGCCGACAGCCTTGCTTCCCGTTCTACTGGCAGGCTCAACGACTGCCCCGGTGAAGCTTCGGTGATTGCCTGTCCGGATCGATTGGGCCGCGTTAAATTCAATATGACCCCGCGCTTCAAAGCCGACCGGTTCGCGGTTTCGCCTGCCGCTCGGCATCTCACCGAGCGCGATCGAGATGCGCCCGTCCTCGGCCGCACGGAGGTCGTCTTCATCCGCGCCGAGCGCCTGATGAAATGGCCAGCTTCATCCGCTTGCTCTCGATAGCAGCACCCTGATCCGCCCGAAGTCATGATCTTGGTAAGATTGAAAGACATGCCGGGTTGCTCGAGCGGTGTTGGACGGCAAAACTCGGTCTCGATGGTGTTGGCAAGTCAATGCCAGGGCAATCTTCCAACACAAATGTTGAGAGGACGAGTGAAAAGTGTCTGACCGAACGGCTTCGGCCATTTGCAAATTCGCGGGGATGGATGTCGCAGCCGCTTTGTGTTTACTGGCGAGGGTAAGGCACTGCTGGCAACGTTTTGCAAGGCGGATGGAACTCTTTCGAGACCAATGGGCATATGCAGAACAGCAGCTTCGACAAGTCAATCCAGGTGGACAGAAACCATGCGGTGCAGGTTGACCTCACGGCCGTCCTGGTTGCTGCTGGCGGTGGCAATCCGCTCGTCCTGACGATCGGCGATGCGGCCTCCCTCCCCTCCGGTCCCCTCGAATCCAGCCACCGTTCGCTGCAAGCCGGATTGCGCGACTGGGTGGAACAGCAGACCGGCCGGCCGCTGGGCTACATCGAACAGCTCTACACCTTCGCCGACCGTGACCGCGGCACGGACGAGCCCGGTCACCGGGTGATCTCGATCAGCTATCTTGGCCTGACCCACGAGGAGCAGCCCCACGCCACCACATCCGGCAGCTGGCGTAGCTGGTACGAATTCTTTCCTTGGGAAGATCATCGCTACGGTGCGCCACAGCTTATCGCCGACCTCATCGAACCGGCGCTCCAGCGATGGACCGGCATCGGCGAATTTGAGGAAAAGCGCCTTCGGCGCGCGGCGATCGCTTTTGGTCTCCAAGGCCAGCCCTGGAACGAGGAATTGATCCTGCAACGCTATGAGTTGCTCTACGAGGCGGGGCTTGTCGAAGAAGCCGCGCGTCGAAGCAGCCCCAGCCGTGCCCACCTTGTGCCGGGACGAGTCATGCAAGGCGACAACCGCCGCATCCTCGCGACCGGCATTGCCAGGCTGCGCACCAAGATCAAATACCGGCCCGTCGTCTTCGAACTGATGCCACCGGCGTTCACGCTGCTGCAATTGCAGCGGGCGGTCGAGGCATTGGCGGGCGTCACCGTGCACAAGCAGAATTTCCGCCGTCTGATCGAACAACAGGATCTCGTCGAGGAGACCGGCCAGATGTCCTCCGACACCGGCGGTCGTCCGGCCAAGCTGTTCCGCTTCCGCCATGCCGTGCTCGACGAAAGGCCGCTGGCCGGCACTAAATAGCAAAATCCTTCCCTTGACAGCACTTATGCTCATGGTAAGCATATACCCATATTATACTCCACTAGAGCATAATAAGGATCAACATGTCTAGCATCGCTCCCACCACAGCCGAACTCCACAGTCGCGTCGCCAAATTCATCCCGGCGATCGAATGGCCGGCCTTTTCCGATGATATCGACGCGATCTTGGCGCTCAAGCGCGAACGCAACGCCGTCATCCTGGCGCACAACTACCAGGCCCCGGAAATCTACCACTGCGTGGCCGACATCGTCGGCGACAGCCTGGCGCTGGCGCGCAAGGCGATAAACGTCGAGGCCGATGTGATCGTGCTGGCCGGCGTACATTTCATGGCCGAGACGGCCAAGCTGCTCAATCCGCAAAAGACCGTGCTCATTCCGGACATGGGCGCCGGCTGCTCGCTGGCCGATTCCATCACGCCGCAAGACATCAGGCTGATGCGGCAGCGCTATCCGGGCGTTCCCGTCGTCACCTATGTCAACACTTCGGCCGCGGTGAAGGCCGATTCCGACATCTGCTGCACCTCCGGCAATGCCAAGGCCGTCGTGGAATCGCTCGGCGTGCCCCGCGTCATGATGCTGCCCGACGAATATCTGGCGCAGAACATCGCCGCCCAGACCAATGTCGAGATCATCGCCTGGAAGGGCCATTGCGAGGTGCATGAGCGCTTCGCACCGGCCGACATCCGCGAACTGCGCGCCGCACACCCCGGCGTCATCGTGCTCGCCCATCCCGAATGCCCGCCGGAAGTGGTGGCGGAGGCCGATTTCGCCGGCTCGACCGCGGCGATGTCGGACTATGTCGGCAGGGAAAAGCCGGCGCGCGTCGTTTTGATGACCGAGTGTTCGATGAGCGACAATGTCGCCATCGACCATCCCGAGGTCGAATTCATCCGCCCCTGCAATCTTTGCCCGCATATGAAGCGCATCACGCTCGCCAACATTCGCACAGCACTGGAGCAGATGCGTCATCCCGTGACGATCGACCCGGCCGTCGCGTCCCGCGCCCGTCTCGCGGTGGAGCGGATGCTCGAAATATGAGTGCCGATCGCCACGACCTCGCCGGCCGGCCCGTCATTATCGGCGCCGGCATCGCCGGCTTGATGACGGCACTGGAACTTGCACCATTGCCGGTGGTGCTGATGTCCGCCGCCCCGCTCGGCGGCGAGGCATCGAGCCCTCTCGCGCAAGGCGGCATGGCGGCCGCACTCGGCAGCGACGATTCCACCGCGCTACACCTCGCCGATACCTGCAACGCCGGCGACGGCCTGTGCGATGTCCCGGTCGCCCGGCGTATCGTCGAGGCGGCGCCCAAGGCCATTGAGAGGCTGGAACGGCTTGGCGTCGTCTTCGATCGGAATCCCAGCGGCGGCCTGGCCCTCGGCCTGGAAGCGGCGCACAGCCGCCGGCGCATCGTTCATGCCGGCGGCGACGCGACCGGGCGCGAACTCATCCGTGCCTTGGTCGCGGCCGTACGCGCCACGCCGTCCATCACCGTGTTTGAAGATGTCCGGGCGCGCAGGCTCCTCATCGAGGACGGCTCCATCGCCGGCGTCATCGCGACGAGCCAAACCGCCAGCGCGGTATTTGCGACCGATCGCGTCGTGCTTGCCACTGGCGGCATCGGCAGCCTCTATCACGACACTACAAATCCGCTCGGTTGTTTCGGCCAGGGTCTGGCGCTTGCCGCCCGCGCCGGCGCCGAACTGGCTGACCTCGAATTCGTGCAATTCCACCCGACAGCACTCGACACGCCGGCGCGACCGATGCCGCTGGTAAGCGAAGCCGTGCGCGGCGAAGGCGCGGTGCTGATCGACGAAATCGGCCAGCGCTTCCTTGCTGATCTGCCCGGCGCCGAGCTCGCGTCGCGCGACACCGTCGCACGCGCAGTCTTCCGCCATCTTGCAAAGGGCCACAGGGTCTTTCTCGACACGCGCGATTGCCTCGTTACCCGCTTCGCGGAGCGTTTTCCGGCTATCGCCGCCTTCTGCCATGAGGCCGGGATCGATCCGGCATTCGAACCGATCCCGATACGGCCTGCTGCCCATTACCACATGGGTGGCGTGGCGGTGGATGATGAAGGCCGCAGTTCCGTGCCGGGGCTGTGGGCCTGTGGTGAGGTGGCCTCGACCGGCCTGCACGGCGCCAACCGGCTTGCCAGCAATTCGCTCACCGAGGCCGTGGTCTGCGCAGAATGGGTGGCCCGCAGCGTGGCTTCGGCATCGGGGACCCGTATCATCGAGGCAGGTCCGGCAGAGCTGTTGCCGCCACCAGCCCCCGGCCCCGTGCGCGACATCGTTTCGGCGACCCTGGGGGTCGTGCGAAACGGCGATGAACTGCGCGGCGCCGTGGCCCGCCTGGCGCCTCTGGCGACCGGCAAAACCGCCTGCGCAGATCCAGCTGCGGTCGCGCTGATGATGGCCGTCTCGGCGCTTCGTCGCAAAGAAAGCCGCGGCGCACATTTTCGCAGCGATTTCCCCACCCACACTGCGCCAACCCGCCGCGCACGACTGACCCTCGACGCCGCGTTGGCCGCTGATGCCGAACTCGACCCCGCACCACTGGCCCGGAGCGCCTGAACCATGACGCTTTCTCCCCTGCCCCGGCTGATGCTCGAACCGCTTGTTCGCGCCGCCTTGCTGGAAGACCTCGGCTGTGCCGGCGACATCACAACCGAGGCCATTGTTCCTGCCGATGTTTCTGCCAAACTGGTGCTGGCCGCGCGTCAGCCCGGTGTCGTTGCCGGCCTCGATCTGGCGGCGCTCGCCTTCGGCCTGATCGATCCCGCAATCGCCATGAAAATCGAACGCCCGGACGGAAGCCGCATCGAAGCCGGAGACATCCTCGCGACCCTCATAGGGCCAGCGCGCGGGCTTCTGACGGCCGAGCGCGTGGCACTTAACTTCCTCTCCCACCTCAGCGGCATTGCCACCGCCACGGCCGGCATCGTCGATGCGGTGCGCGACCACAAGGCAAGGATCGTCTGCACCCGCAAAACCACGCCGGGTCTGCGCGCACTGGAAAAATACGCCGTTCGGGCCGGTGGCGGCTCGAACCACCGCTTCGGTCTGGACGACGCCGTGCTGATCAAGGACAACCATATCGCCATCGCCGGCGGCGTGCGCGCGGCCATCGAACGGGCCAAGGCCAATGTCGGGCACTTGGTCAAGATCGAGGTCGAGGTCGACACACTCGACCAACTGCAGCAAGCACTCGACCTCGGCGTGGATGCGGTTCTACTCGACAACATGGGACCGGACCTGCTTGCACAGGCCGTGCGCATGGTCAGCGGACGAGCAATCACCGAGGCTTCGGGCCGCGTCACTCCGGCCACCGCACCGGAAATCGCCGCGACCGGCGTCGACCTGATCTCGGTTGGCTGGCTGACCCACAGCGCCCCGATCCTCGACATCGGGCTGGACACCTCCTTGTAGGCTCGGCCGCGGCAGCCAAAGCCGTCTCGAAGCTCAACCGCAAGCAGCGGGAGCATAACCATCGTTCGGTGAACGCCATTCATGGCCGTGACCAAATGGCAGCGTCCGTAAAACCGACACCGCATCGAACGACCACAATGCGACCGGGAATTGCCGGCCCGCTTGCGGACAGGATGTTGACGAAAGCTCACCGTCCGATGTCGGCGGCCGCCACCGCATCATGCGTGCTCGGCGATCACCGCAAGAAAGGCCGGTCCATAGCGGTCGAGCTTGGCTTCGCCGACACCGGGCACGCCGGCCATTTCGGCGCGCGAGGCGGGTCGCACCGCTGCGAGCTCGATCAGGGTCTTGTCGTGGAAAATCACATAGGGCGGCACGTTCTGCAGGCGCGCTATTTCCGTACGCTTCTGCCGCAGCGCCTGGAACAGGTCATTGTCCGCACCGGCAACGGCAGACTGCGCCGCACTCCGCGCCACCTTGCCGCGCCTGGCACGCGCCGGCGCCGGAATGCGCAGCATCAACGGCGGCTTGTCGCGCAGGAAGTCGCGGCCAGCCGGCGCGATCGCCAAGCCACCATGGCCGGTGAGGTCGACATCGATAAGGCGTAGCGCGATCAGCTGGCGCAGGATCGCTCGCCACGTGCGGTTGTCGTGCTCTCGCCCGATGCCGTAGGTGGAGATGCGGTCATGGCCGAACTGAGTAATGCGCTCGTTGTCCACGCCCAGAAGCACGTCGACGACATAGGCTTGCCCGAAACGCTCGCCAGTGCGGTAGATGCATGATAGCGCCTTTTGCGCCGCGATGGCGCCATCGAACAGTTTTGGCGGCTCCGCGCAGGTGTCGCAATTGCCGCACGGTTCGCCATGGTCGCCGAAATAGGACAGCAGCACCTGCCGGCGGCAGCCCCCCGTCTCGGCCAGGCCCAGCAGCGCGTCGAGTTTCTGCCGCTCCATGCGCTTGCGCTGGTCGGGCGCCTCCGACTCCTCGATGAAGCGACTGCGCAGCGCGATGTCCTCGGAGCCGTAGAGCAGCAGTGTATCGGACGGCAGGCCGTCGCGCCCGGCGCGGCCGGTCTCCTGGTAATAGGCCTCGATGCTGCCCGGCAGGTCGATATGGGCGACGAAGCGCACATCCGGCTTGTCGATGCCCATGCCGAAGGCGACGGTGGCGACCATGATGACCGCTTCGCCATGCTGGAAGCGTTTCTGGTTGGTCTCGCGCGCCGCCTTGTCCATGCCGGCGTGATAGGCGAGCGCATCGTAGCCGAGGCCTCGAAGCCAGGCGGCGGTTTCCTCGGTACGGCGCTTCGATAGGCAGTAGACGATACCGCTCTCGCCCTCGTAGCGTTTGAGGAATTCCTTGAGCTGCGCCCGCGGATTATCTTTCTCCTCGATGGCGTAGCGAATGTTGGGCCGGTCGAAACCGGCGATGAAGGCGTCGGCCTCGTCAATGGCGAGATGCGACAGGATTTCGGCGCGCGTAGGCTCGTCGGCGGTCGCCGTCAGCGCCATGCGCGGAACGCCGGCAAAACGCGCCACCACCGCGTCAAGCTGACGGTAGGACGGCCGGAAATCGTGCCCCCATTGCGACAGGCAGTGCGCCTCGTCGATGGCAATCAGCGACAGTTTTACGCCTTCCAACAGCTCCAATACGTCCGGCCTGAGCAGCGTTTCGGGCGCAACATAGAGCAGGTCGAGCTGACCGGTACGGATATCGCGCCACAGCGCGCGGCGGTCATCGAGCGCAAGGTCGGAGTTGAGTGCCGCCGCCCGCACACCTGCCTGCCGCAGTGCCGTCACCTGATCGGCCATCAGCGCCAGCAGCGGCGAAACGACGAGCCCCATGCCGGGACGGACAATGGCCGGGATCTGGTAGCAAAGCGACTTGCCGCCGCCCGTCGGCATCAAAACGAAAGCGTTGTTGCCGGCAATGACATGCTCGACGATGCGCGCCTGCGGCCCCCGGAACGCATCATAGCCATAAACGGTTTTGAGAATTTCGAGGGCGGTCATCGGCGGCACGGAGAATCACGGAAAGACCTTTCATAGCAGCTTCGCCGCGTTAACGATCATCGATGCGTCTTCCCGTGCATCCTCTTGCAACAGTCCCTAGGCGTACTCGCCCTGCTTCAGGGCCGGGTGAATTTATTGGAAATGAACCATCCTGCCCGGGCCTTGTTCAAGGAAGTCGAACTTCAGACCCAATTGCCATTCGGGCTCGATCGACGTTTCCCTGCAGCTCGCCAGAATACGTTTTGGGGCCGCAAGCGGATCGGCTGGTTTCGAGAATCCACTTGGTAAAAGCAGCCATTCAGGTTCACGAACCATTGCGGTCGCGACTTCGCAGGCCTGACGGCCGATTGGAGCTACTTATCGACCAAGGCAGGCTCTTGACCGCATATGACTCGAGACGACCACAGGAGCGTGCGCACTGTTTTAATTGAGAGATACAAATCCCGATCGCTTCTTCCGCGCCGATCAGCGCGTAAATCTCCTAGATCCGCAGTTTGGTCTGCATGTTGGACAAACGAAGCTGCGTGGGTTCGAAGTTGGGCCGATCATCTCGCTGATCTCATTCTTCCCTCGGCCGTTGAAGACCACCGCGAACTCCGGTGTCGTCAACGGTAGGGTACCTTGCCGCTCTCGTGGAGCGGCCGACGGCGATCTTGCTCATCGATGAAGTGCTGGCGATCGGGCTCTTTTGCGGGCCGAACGAGGCTGGTCTTATGAACTATCAATACTTGATCTGGGCATTGCGCTTGCCGAAACTTTGCTAGCCCCGATGCCCGCTCGCGTCGGCAGTATACCGAGCGCCCTGCCCGCATACCCTGGCCAATGACACTCGTGCCTGGGGAAAGCGAAATCTAAGCTCCGACCGGTATAAGCTGGGGAGCCGACGCACCGTCAGGAAGCGGCAAACGCCCCCAGAGTTTTCGCCGCAATCTCGCTTTCGATCAAGTTCAGGAACCGCAAAGCAATGGGCGACAGCACGCTGTCGTGCAGGGTGATGATACTGAGATCCGGCACGAATATCGGATTGGCCATGCCGAGGATGGCGACGCGGGTCGCCAGCGCGGGCGAAGCCAGCAACTGGACGACATCGTCGGCCAGCGGCGCGATGGCATCGGTGCGCGAGATCGTGGCCAGCGTGAGCAGCACCGATGCCGTATAGGTCACGCTCTCGGGAAAGCGCGTCTGCTCATCGACGAAGGCGCGCGATAGGGCTGACCAGATCGGCGTGCCGACCGGCTGGACCACCCAGTCCTGACGCGCCAGATCGGCCAGGCGCAATTTGCTGCGGCCTGCCAGCGGGTGTCCTTCGCGCACCACGAATTTCACGGCCTCCGCCCCGATCTGGCGCACGTCGAATTGCGTGCGGTCCTGGGGCTCGGTCAGCCTTCCGAGTACGAAATCATAGTCGCCGTCCCGCATGCGCTGCATCAGCGTCACGCTCGGCTCGACGTCAATCTGTAATTCCATGCGCGGTGCCAGCCGCCGCAGCGTGATCGCCGCGGGCAAGGCATAGGCGACAGCGGCGGTCGTCACGGCGCCGATGCGCACCTTGCCATGGCTGCCGTCCACCAATTCGGTCAGGTCGCGCCGCAGCTGGTCGATTTCATGGATCACCCGATGCGCGCGCGCCGCCAGCGCCTGGCCCAGTTCGTTGAAGACGACACCATGCGCATTGCGCGAGCAGATCGGCTGGCCGACGAGACCCTCGATCTCCGCCAACATGCGTGACGCCGCGGGCTGGGACATGTGCAGTTCTTCGGCGGCGAGCCCGAGCCGTCCCCGACGGCGCAGGGCATCGACGAAACGCAGCTGATTCAGCTTCAGATATTGGAACTTCATGTCCTCTTCTATCTTGCCAATTCCGGTATATGAAGATGCCCAATGATGATTTGACGGTTATGACATGGCGCGCCTTGATAGCGAAAGGGCTCGCGGGTGGAGCGCGACCCTTCGCATTCACTCGGGAGGAACCAGTGACCAGGACCATCAGGACAATTTTGCTCGCCTCGGCGGCATCTCTTCTCATCGGCGCGTCGGCCCAGGCGGCCGGCATGACCATCGGCTTCTCGCAGATCGGCTCGGAATCGGGCTGGCGCGCGGCGGAAACCAGCGTCACCAAGCAGCAAGCCGAAAAGCGCGGCGTCGACCTCAAATTCGCGGACGCCCAGCAGAAGCAGGAAAACCAGATCAAGGCGATCCGCGGTTTTATCGCGCAGGGCGTTGATGCCATCTTCGTGGCGCCCGTCGTCGCAACCGGCTGGGAGGCCGTGCTGACCGAAGCCAAGGAAGCCAAGATCCCGGTCTTCCTGCTCGATCGCGGTATCGACGGTCCAGACGACCTTTACACCACCATGGTGGCATCCGATCAGGTGCTGGAAGGCAAGGTCGCCGGCCAATGGCTGGTGAAGGACGTGGCCGGCAAGAACTGCAACGTCGTCGAGCTTCAGGGCACGACCGGCTCGTCGCCGGCGATCAATCGCAAGAAGGGCTTCGAGGAAGCGATCGCCGGCGCATCGTCGATCAAGATCATCCGCAGCCAGACGGGCGACTTCACCCGCGCCAAGGGCAAGGAAGTCATGGAAGGCTTCCTGAAGGCGGAGAATGGCGGCAAGAACATCTGCGCGCTCTATGCCCACAATGACGACATGGCGGTGGGCGCGATCCAGGCCATCAAGGAAGCAGGGCTGAAGCCGGGAACCGACATCAAGGTCGTGTCGATCGACGCCGTGCCCGACATCTTCAAGGCCCTTGCGGCCGGCGAGGCCAACGCAACGGTGGAACTGACCCCCAACATGGCCGGTCCTGCCTTCGATGCGCTCGAGAAGCTGAAGAAGGACGGCACTGTCCCGCCAAAGACCATCATCACCGAGTCGAAGCTCTACACGCAGGCCGACGATCCGATGAAGGTCTATGAGGCGAAGAAGGGTCTCGGTTACTGACGCGGTTTGGGGGTGGCAAGGTGGGTGGGGCAGACCAGCGCTCCGCCCACCGCCATACGGAATGTTTGCTCGGCAAGCAGATCCAGTTTCAGCGGCGCTGACGGGAGGACGGTGTGGGCGAAACCGAAGCGCTTCTCAGCGCTCACGATATCTCAAAAAGCTTCTTCGGCTTCAAAGCCCTCGAAAATGTCGACTTTACCGTACGCAAGGGCGAGATCCATGCGCTGCTCGGCGAGAATGGCGCGGGCAAGTCCACCTTGATTAAGGTGCTGACCGGCGTGCATAGGCCGGATGCCGGCACAATCGCGCTCAACGGCGAGCCGGTCGATGTGCGCGACACGCTGCATGCGCAAAGGCTCGGCGTCGGCACGGTCTACCAGGAGGTCAACCTCCTGCCCAATCTGAGCGTCGCCGAAAACCTCTATATCGGCCGGCAGCCGAAACGCTTCGGCCTGACCCATGCCGCCGCCATGAACCGGATGGCAAGGGCACTGCTGGCGCAATATGACATCGACATCAATGTCCGGGCGCCATTGTCGAGCTTCTCGGTCGCCGTGCAGCAGCTTGTCGCCATTGCCCGGGCCGTCGACATGTCAGGCTCGGTACTGATCCTGGACGAACCGACAGCCAGCCTGGACCGGCATGAGGTGCAACTGCTGTTTGGCGTCATGCGCAAGCTGCGCGACCGCGGCCTCGGCATTGTCTTCATCACGCATTTCCTCGACCAGGTCTACGCCGTCGCCGACCGCATCACCGTGCTGCGCAATGGCCGCCTGGTGGGAACGCACGACACAGGGGCGCTGCCCCGGATGGAGCTTGTCTCCATGATGCTGGGTCGTGCCCTGGAAGCCGCGACGGAGCATGGGCATCGGGCGCCACCTACTGGCGGGACTGGACGCACAATCGAGTTTTCAGCCTTCGGCCTGTCGCGTTCGGTCGCGCCCTTCGACCTGGCGATCGCGCCGGGCGAAGTGATAGGTGTCGCCGGCCTCTTGGGATCTGGCCGCACCGAGACGGCGCGGCTGATGTTCGGCGTCGATCACGCCGACAGCGGCAAGGCGACCGTCGACGGCAAGGCCGTGCGCATAAGCTCGCCGCGCGAGGCGGTGCGGCTTGGTTTCGGCCTCTGCCCGGAAGACCGCAAGGTCGACGGCATCATCGGCGATCTCTCGGTGCGCGAGAATATCGCCCTGGCGCTGCAGGCGCGGCGCGGCTGGCTGAAACCCATGTCGAGCAGCGAACAGGCGGAGCTCGCCCACCGGCTCGTGAAGGCGCTGGACATCCGCACCACCGATATCGAGAAGCCGGTCAAGCTTTTGTCGGGCGGCAACCAGCAGAAGGTGATCCTGGCGCGCTGGTTGGCGACGCAGCCGCGCCTGCTCATCCTCGATGAGCCGACGCGCGGCATCGATGTCGGCGCGCATGCCGAGATCATCCAGCTGATCAACCGGCTCTGCGAGGAGGGACTGGCGCTGGTGGTCATCTCGTCCGAGATCGAGGAGATCATGGCATACTCGACACGGGTGCGGGTGCTGCGCGACCGCCAGCATATTTGCGACCTCACCGGCGAAGAGATCAGCGCCGGCAACATCATGCGCACGATCGCGGTCAGCGAAGGGGCGAGCGCATGACGGGCCTGAAGCGTGCAGCCCCGAAGCTCACCTGCCTGGCGCTTATCCTCTTCTTCAACTGGATGGCCTTCGACGGCTTCTTCAGCATACGCCTGCAGGACGGCCGGCTGTTCGGCAGTCTCATCGACGTGCTCAACCGCGGCGCGCCGGTGGCCATCCTGGCGATCGGCATGACGATGGTGATCGCCACCAAGGGCGTCGACCTTTCCGTCGGCGCCGTCATGGCCATGGCCGGCGCCGTGGCGGCGACGATGATCATGGCGGGCCATCCGCTGCCGGTCGTCGTGCTGGCCGCGCTCGGCGTCGGCCTCGGCTGCGGGCTGCTCAACGGTTTCCTGGTCGCGGTTCTGGAGCTCCAGCCGATCGTCGCGACCCTCATCCTCATGGTCGCCGGGCGCGGCATCGCGCAGCTGGTGACCGAGGGCGTGATCGTGACCTTCAACGATCCCGGCCTCGCCGCCTTTAGCGCCGGCTCCTTCCTCGCATTTCCGATGCCGGTCGCCATCGTTGCCGCCTTGACGGTGCTGACCGTCCTGGTCGTGCGGCGCACGGCGCTTGGGCTGCTGATCGAATCCCTCGGCGTCAACCGCAGTGCGTCGACCTATGCCGGCATCAACAGCCGCCTGCTGCTCATGCTGGTCTACGCTTTCTGCGGCTTCTGCGCGGCGATCGCCGGTATCATCGTGACGGCCGACATCCGCGGCGCGGATGCCAACAATGCAGGCCTGTGGCTCGAACTCGACGCCATCCTCGCGGTGGTGATCGGCGGGACGTCCCTGCTCGGCGGCCGCTTCTCGATCCTGATGTCGGTGCTGGGCGCCGTCATCATCCAGGCCATGAACACCGGCATCCTCATCTCGGGCTTCCCGCCTGAGTACAACCTCATCGTCAAGGCCATTGTGATCATCGTCATCCTTTTGGCGCAGTCGGCATCCGTCGGGCGGCTCTTCGTGCGCGACCGCGCCCTCCCCCAGAGCAAGGCACAACGGACATGATGTCGTCGCGCCTGCTTCCCTTCTTCGCAACGCTGGTCATCTTCGTGCTGGCCTATGCGGTCTGCGTGTTCCAGTTTCCGAACATGCTGTCGACGCGCGTGGCCGGCAATCTCTTGACCGACAACGCCTTTCTCGGCATCGCGGCGGTCGGCATGACCTTCGTCATCCTGTCCGGCGGCATCGATCTTTCGGTCGGCGCGGTGATTGCGTTCACCGGCGTACTGATCTCGGTGCTCGTCAGCTGGTACGACATACATCCGTTGCTGGCCTTCGCGATTGCGCTGGCCGTCTCGACCGCCTTCGGCGCCGCCATGGGGGCGGCGATCCACTATCTCGAAGTGCCGGCCTTCATCGTTACGCTGGCGGGCATGTTCCTGGCGCGCGGCATGGCTTTCGTGATCGCGACGGACTCGATCCCGATCAACCACAAATTCTACTCGGCTGTGCAGAAGATGTACGTGCTGATGCCGGGTGGTGGGCGGTTGACACTGGTCGGCGGCCTGATGCTGCTGGTCTTTGCCGCCGGCATCCTGATCGCGCACTACACGCGCTTCGGCTCCTATGTCTACGCGATCGGGGGCAACAGGCAGTCGGCCGAACTGATGGGCGTACCGGTGGCCCGCACCACCATCGGCATCTATGCGCTGTCCGGCTTCCTTTCGGGCCTCGCCGGCGTCGTCTTCTCGCTCTACACCTCGGCTGGCTATTCGCTTGCGACGGTAGGCGTCGAGCTCGACGCGATCGCCGCCGTGGTGATCGGCGGGACCCTGCTGACCGGTGGTGTCGGCCTGGTGGCCGGAACCTTCTTCGGCGTCGTCATCCAGGGCCTGATCCAGACCTACATTGTCTTCGACGGCACCCTTTCGAGCTGGTGGACGAAGATCGTCGTCGGCATCCTGCTGTTCGCCTTCATAGCGCTGCAGCGCCTTTTGGTGCTGGTCGGCGACCGTGGCGCCGCAAACAGGAAAGCAGCATGACTATCCAGCCCAACATCCGCGCCGGGTTCCAGCCGGCGCCGTGGCCGCGCAGGCTGCGTTCGCAGGAATGGTATGGCGGCACCTCCCGCGACAACATCTATCACCGCGGCTGGTTGAAGAACCAGGGCTACCCGCACGATCTGTTCGACGGCCGGCCGGTGATCGGCATCCTGAACACCTGGTCGGACCTCACCCCCTGCAACGGCCATCTGCGCGAGCTGGCGGAAAAGGTGAAGGCAGGCGTGTGGGAGGCCGGCGGTTTTCCGCTTGAGGTGCCGGTGCTTTCGGCCTCGGAGAACACCTATCGTCCGACGGCGATGATGTATCGCAACCTGGCCGCCATGGCGGTGGAGGAGACCATCCGCGCCCAGCCCATCGACGGTGTGGTGCTGATGGTCGGCTGCGACAAGACCACGCCGTCGCTGCTGATGGGGGCAGCCTCGGTCGACCTGCCGGCGATCACCGTGACCGGCGGCCCGATGCTGAACGGCTGGTTCCGCAACGAACGCGTAGGATCGGGCACGGCGCTGTGGCAAATGTCGGAGGCGATCAAGGCCGGCACGATGAGCCAGACGGAGTTCCTGGAAGCCGAACAGGCGATGAGCCGTTCGACGGGAACCTGCAACACGATGGGCACGGCCTCGACCATGGCGTCGATGGCCGAGGCGCTTGGCATGGCATTGTCCGGCAATGCCGCCATTCCAGCCGTCGACAGCCGTCGCCGGGTCATGGCGCAATTGACCGGACGACGCATCGTGCAGATGGTTAAGGACGACCTGAAACCCTCGGACATCCTGACCCGCGAAGCCTTCGAAAACGCCATCCGCACCAACGGCGCCATAGGCGGCTCGACCAATGCCGTGGTCCATCTGCTGGCCTTGGCGGGCCGGGCCGGGATCAACCTGACGCTGGACGACTGGGACCGGCTGGGGCGCGACGTGCCAACTATCGTCAACCTCATGCCGTCGGGCAAATACCTGATGGAAGAGTTCTTCTACGCCGGCGGGCTGCCGGTCGTGCTGAGGCGACTGGGCGAAGCCGATTTGCTTCACAAGGATGCGTTGACGGTGTCCGGACAAAGCCTGTGGGAGGAGGTCAAGGACGTCCGCAATTGGAACGAGGACGTTATCCTGCCGACCGCGAAAGCGTTGACGGCGGCGGGCGGTATCGCGGTCCTCAAGGGAAACCTGGCGCCTAGCGGAGCGGTCCTGAAACCATCCGCGGCATCGCCTGCGTTGATGGTCCATCGAGGCCGCGCAGTCGTCTTCGAGGACATCGACGATTACAAGAAGAAGATCAACGATCCCGACCTCGATATCGACGAGACCTGCGTCATGGTCCTGAAGAACTGTGGCCCGCGCGGTTATCCCGGTATGGCCGAGGTGGGCAATATGGGCCTGCCGCCGAAGGTGCTGAAAAAGGGCATCACCGACATGGTGCGCATTTCCGACGCCCGCATGTCAGGAACGGCCTACGGCACCGTCGTGTTGCACGCCAGCCCGGAGGCCGCCGCCGGCGGTCCGCTGGCGATCGTGCTCGACGGCGATTTCATCGAACTCGATGTGCCGAACCGCCGCCTGCATCTCGACGTGCCCGAGCGGGAAATCACGGCGCGGCTGGCAGCCTGGCAAAACCCTTCCACCCGCCCCGCCGGTGGCTACGAAATGCTCTACCACGACCATGTCACCGGTGCCGACACCGGCGCGGATTTCGACTTCCTGCGCGGCTGCCGCGGCCGGGCCGTGCCCAAGGATTCGCACTGAGTTCGATAAGCGAGAATTAAGCCCAAGCATTTGCCGGACGAGACAAACGAGCCCCTGCCCGGCCCCGATGCCAGCACGATTGGTTTCGGCCTTTCCCGAGCGGCCGGATCCGCGTGGGCAATGGATCACTCGACCGCTTGGACACGACCTGCATCGATGATCGTCCTGATCTCCGAGCGACACGAGCCGCAGTTGGTGCCGGCACCAAGTTCCCTTCCGATAGCCTCCAGGCTGCGACAGCCGGTGGCGACTGCATCGGCCAGTTGGTTCACGCCGACGTTGAAGCAGAAGCAGACGATGCGGCCGATTGACGGCACGGCGGCAGGCGAACGCCCGGAAAGCAGCGCGTGACGATCGACCGAAGTCAGTTGCGCCCGGCTGCCGAGCAGCGAAACCAGCCAATCGCGGGCTGGCAACTGCCCCGGCGGGGCAACCAGCAGCGCCTCGGCCATCGCACAGCTTTCATCCATTGCCGCCGCCCGGTAGGTCAGGCCCTTGCGGTCCCGATACTCGACCACATGGTCGGGATTGACGCTGGCAAGCAGCCCGCGCGCGAGCAGTATGCCCTGGTCTGGCGTTTCGGTACCGCTTAGTTCGTAGACCCAGCCACCCGCAACGGCCTGCCGGCTCCAATGGACGAAGCCGGTTGGTTTGAGGTTGCGGCGGGTCATCAGGATGCCCACCCAGGCGATCTCTTCGCGCGAAATGCGCAACGGCACGTTCTTCAGTTCCGGCTGGCCGGATTGGGGATCGGCGATCGGCGTCGCCAGAGCCCCCGCCCCGGCATTGGCCGCGAAATGAGCGCTCCAGTGCATGGGCACAAAAGCCTGGCCCGGGCGCTGCGCCTCGGTGATGCGGACCTTGGCGCGGGCAAAACCATAACGCGTGGACAGTTGCGCGAGATCGCCATCGGCGAGCCGGTTGGCGGCGGCGTCGAGCGGGTTGAGGTCGACCATCGGTTCCGGCGTATTCGCCATCAGGCGCGGCACGGGCCCGGTTCTTGTCATGGTGTGCCATTGATCGCGCAGCCGACCGGTATTGAGCGCAAGCGGATACTCTGCACTGACGGCGAGCGCCACGCCTTCCTGCCGCACCGCAATGAAACGCGCGCGCCCGTCGGCCGTGGGAAATTTACCGCCGCCCAGCAGCCGGCCGGACGCCTTCTTGGTGACAGGCCAGTGGCGCGGCTCGAACGTGTCATATTCCGCGTCCGAAATATCGGTTAGCGCTCCCAGATCGAACAGCCGCTCGCCTGTGTTTTCGAAAGCGGAAAGCGCGGCATGCTCGCGAAAGATCGCGGCGGGGTTGCCGAAATCGAAGGCCGCGCCGAAGCCCATGCGGGCTGCGGCATCGCAGATGATACGCCAATCGGGCCGCGCCTCTCCCGGCATGGCCAAAAACGGTCTTTGCCGGGAAAGCCTGCGCTCGGAGTTGGTCACCGTGCCGTCCTTCTCGCCCCAAGCGGCGGCGGGCAGCAACACGTCGGCGAAACGGGTGGTGTCGGTGCGCGTGACGTCGGAAACGGCGACGAAATCGCAGGCCTTCAGCGCGGCGCGCACGCGTGTGGCATCCGGCATCGAGACCGCCGGATTGGTGCCCATGATCCACAATGCCTTGATACGTCCAGCGCCAGCAGCGCGGAACATGTCGACGGCCTTCAGGCCGGCTCTGCGCGCGATATCAGGTGAACGCCAGAAGCGCCCGACACGGTCGATATCGCGTGGGTTGTCGAAATTCATATGAGCGGCAAGCTGGTTGGCGAGACCACCGACCTCGCGTCCACCCATGGCGTTGGGCTGGCCGGTCACTGAGAAAGGCCCCGCGCCCAGCTTGCCGATGCGTGCCGTGGCCAGATGGCAATTGATGATGGCGTTGACCTTGTCGGTGCCATGTGCCGACTGATTGACGCCCTGGCTGTAGACCGTGACCGTGCGCTCGGTTGCCGCAAAGAGCTCGTAGAAGAGCCGTATGTCGCCGCTCTTCAATCCGCAACCCTCAGCCACTTGCTCTTCGGAGGGCGCGTCAGCCTGCGCCAGGGCCACCGCAGCATCGAAGCCAGTGGTGTGAGCCACGACGTAGTCATCGTCCACCGCGCCGACGCGCGCCAGATGCGCCAGCAGGCCATTGAACAGGAGCACATCGGTACCGGGATCGAGCGCCAGATGCAGGTCGCATTCGTCGGCTGTCGCGGTGCGGCGCGGATCGATGACGACGATCTTCGTGCCGCGCGCCTGCCGTGCGGCCAGCATGCGCTGGTAAAGGATCGGGTGGCACCACGCGGTGTTCGAGCCGGTCAGCACGATCAGGTCGGCTTCATTGAAATCCTCATAGATCCCCGGCACGATATCCTCGCCGAAGGCGCGGCGATGACCGGCGACGGACGAGGCCATGCAAAGTCTTGAATTGGTGTCGATGTTGGCCGAACCGATGAAACCCTTCATCAGCTTGTTGGCGACGTAGTAGTCCTCGGTCAGCAATTGCCCGGAGATGTAGAAGGCAACCGAATCCGGCCCATGCTCGGCGATGGCGTCCGAGAAACGCCGGGCGACGAGATCGAGCGCCGTATCCCAGTCCGCCTGCTTCCCGCCGATTTCCGGATGGAGCAGCCGGCTGTCGAGGCTGGTCGTTTCGCCGAGCGCCGAGCCCTTCGAGCAGAGCTTGCCGCGATTGGCCGGATGGTCGGGATCGCCACGGACGGAAGCCTCGCCACCGGCGGCAGCCTTCGCCAGCACGCCGCAGCCAACTCCGCAATAAGGACAGGTCGTGCTGATTTCGGCGGAGTTCATGGCGGCAGTCACTCCGCTGCCTGCAGTATCTCACCCAGTGCGATCGAAATCCGCCCATCCTCGACCCGCACGGGGATCGTCTTCACCGATCCCTCGTCCGCGCCGAGCGCCTTGCCTGTTTCCAACGAAATCACCCAATTGTGCAGTGGGCAAGTCACGGCGGCGCCATGCACGATGCCCTGGCTGAGCGGTCCGCCCTTGTGCGGGCAGTGGTCCTCGATGGCGAAGACGCGATCGTCATGCGTGCGAAAGACGCCGATACTGCCTCTCGGGGTCTTCACGCAGCGCGCGCCACGCGGCGGGATGTTGTCGAGCGTGCCGATGTCCAACCAGCTCATCTCCGTCACTCCGCCGCCTGTTGGAAATCGGTCTCCGCCATCGGTCGAAACTCGTGCTTGTCCTTGCCCGAGACACGCTCCGACCACGGATCGACCTGAGCGAATTTCTGGCTGAAGACAAAGCGTTCGAAATAGCCTTGGCGCCTGTCGGGATCGGCCATGATCTGGCGGCGGATCTCCTCGAGGCCGACGCGTTTTGCCCATTTGTAGATACGCTCGAGGTAACGGGCCTGCTCGCGATACATCTGCACGAGCGCTACGATCGCCTCCAGCGCTTCGTCCTCGGTGCGCACCATACCGAGCACTTCCGTGCCCTTGATATCGAGGCCGGCAGCACCTGCGAAATGGATCTCGTAGCCGGAGTCCACGCACACCACGCCGACATCCTTGCAGGTTGCCTCCGCGCAATTGCGCGGACAGCCGGAGACCGCCATCTTCACCTTGGCCGGCGTCCACGAACCCCACATGAACTTTTCGATGCGGATGCCGAGGCCGGTCGAATCCTGCGTGCCGAAGCGGCACCAGTCGGTACCAACACACGTCTTCACCGTGCGCAGCCCCTTGGCATAGGCATGACCCGAGACGAAGCCGGCCTTGCCGAGATCGGCCCAGACTGCAGGCAGGTCTTCCTTTCGGATGCCCAGCATGTCGATGCGCTGGCCGCCGGTGACCTTCACCGCCGGAATGGCGAACTTGTCGACCACATCGGCGATGGCGCGCAGCTCGGCCGCCGAAGTCATCCCGCCCCACATGCGCGGCACCACCGAATAGGTGCCGTCCTTCTGGATGTTGGCGTGAACGCGCTCGTTGATGAAGCGTGATTGGTAATCGTCGGCATATTCATTTGGCCAATCGGCGACGAGATAGTAGTTGAGCGCCGGCCGGCATTTCGCGCAGCCACAGGAGGTGCTCCACTCCAGTTCTTGCATCACAGCCGGGATGGTCTTCAGGCCTTTCGCCTTGATCAGCCGGCGTACCTCGTCATGGCCGAGTTCAGTGCAGCCGCACATCGGCTGCACGGCGGCCGGGTTGTAAGTATCGCCCAGCACCAGCGCCATCACCTTCTCGACCAGGCCGGTGCATGAGCCGCACGAGGCCGACGCCTTGGTGTGCGCGCGGACTTCGTCCAGCGACGTCAGTCCCTTTTCGCCAATGGCGGAAACGATTTCTCCCTTGCAGACGCCGTTGCAGCCGCAGATTTCCGCATCATCCGCCAGAGCCGCAACGGCCGCCAGAGGGTCCGTAGAAGCGCCCCCCTGGAAGGCCTGCCCGAAGATCAGGGTGTCGCGCATCTCGGAGATGTCGACTTCTTTCTTCTTGAGATCGTTGAACCAGGCGCCGTCCGCCGTCTCGCCGAACAGCACCGTGCCGATGATCCTGTTGTCCTGCAGGATCACGCGTTTGTAGACGCCGGCCGAGGCATCGCGCAGGATGATCTCCTCGCGATCCTCGCCATCGGCGAAATCGCCGATCGAATAGAGATCGATGCCGGTGACCTTGAGCTTCGTGGGCGTATCGGAATGGGTGAAGCGCCTGTCGTCGGCATCGGCCAGTTTCGCGGCCACCACCTTTGCCATTTCGTAGAGCGGCGCGACAAGGCCGTAGACATGGCCGCCAACCTCGACGCATTCGCCGAGCGCGAAAATATCCGGGTCGGATGTCCGCATGCAATCGTCGGTGACGATGCCGCGATTGACCTCGAGCCCAGCTTCCCTGGCGAGGCCGACATTCGGTCGGATGCCGACGGCCATCACCACCAGCGTGGCCGGGATGATCTCGCCGGTGTCGAGCTCGACACCCTGCACCTTGCCGGCGCCGACGATCTGCCTGGTGTTCGCCTTCGTCCTGACCGTGATGCCCCTCGCCTCCAGCTGCTTCTGGAGCAGATAGCCGGCGGCCGGATCGAGCTGACGTTCCATCAGTGTTGGCATGACATGCAGCACGGTGACGTCCATACCGCGCTCCTTCAGGCCGGCGGCCGCCTCAAGTCCGAGCAGCCCGCCACCGATCACCACCGCCCTGTCGCGCGACTGCGCGGCGAGAAGCATGGCGCCGACGTCGTCCAGATCGCGATAGGAGAGCACGCCGGGCAGATCCCTGCCGGGCACCGGGATGATGAAGGGCACCGAGCCGGTGGCGACGACAAGCTTGTCATAGGGCTCGGTCACGCCCTTGTCGGAGGTGACGATCCTGGCGCTTCGATCGATGGCGACGATCTTGTGGCCCTTGTAGAGCACGATGCCATGCTTGATGTACCAGCCATCGCCGTGAATGACGATTTCCTCATAGTCCTTCTCGCCCGACAGAACGGGCGACAGCATGATGCGGTCGTAGTTCACGCGCGGTTCGGCGTTGAAGATGGTGATCTGGTAGCGGCCGGGTGCAGCCTCGAGCAGATGCTCCAGCATGCGGCCTGGCGCCATGCCGTTGCCGATGATGACGAGTTTCTCTGACATAGTCTGGGGCTCCACTCGACTATTCCGCTGGGGAGACGGTGGCCCGTTCGGCCAGCGCGCGTGCTTGCTCCATCCGAAGGATGGCGAGATGCATCCAGGCAAGGCATGCGGCCACGACGACGAAAAGCAGCATGAAACAGCTCGACCAGACGTTGGTCAGGTCGTTGAGCGCGCCGAAGGCGATCGGCAGGACGAAGCCGCCGAGCCCGCCGATCATGCCGACGAGGCCACCGACGGCACCGACATTGCCGGGATAGTAGACGGGGATGTGCTTGTAGACCGCGGCCTTGCCGACAGCCATGAAGAAGCCGAGCACGAAGGCTATGGCGACGAAAGCGATCCAGCCGATCTCGAAATGAAAGGAGACCGGACCACTGATGCCGCGCACCGTGAAATCCGCCGCGGGCAAGGCCAGCACGGCGCAACACACCGCCGACACGGCGAAGGTCCAGTAAAGCACCGTGCGTGCGCCGATCCTGTCCGACAACACACCGCCATAGGCGCGGAAGATCGAGGCCGGGACCGAATAGGCGGCACCAACCATGCCTGCGGTGGCAATGTCGAAGCCGTAGACGCCGATCAGGTAGCGCGGCAGCCAGAGTGCCAGGGCGACGAAGCCGCCGAAGACGAAAAAATAGTAGAGCGCGAAACGCCAGACGCGGACATCCTTCAAGGGCTCGAATTCGGCCCGAAAGTTGCGTGGGGGATTGGCGCCGGTGACGCGCCGCTGCCGGATCACCGGATCGTCTTCGGCGCTGAACCAGAAGATGCACGCCATGAAGCCGAGCACGGACGCCCAGATGATCGCCACGTCCTGCCAGCCAACGGCCAGCATCACAAAGGGCGCCAGGAATTTCGTGATTGCCGCGCCGACATTGCCGACGCCGAATATGCCGAGCGCCGTGCCCTGCTTCTCAGCCGGGTAGAAGCGCGAAACATAGGCAACCCCGACAGCGAAGGAACCCCCCGCCAGACCAACGCCGAGTGCTGCGATCAGCATCTGCGGGTAAGTATGTGCGAAGGCCAGCAGAAAGGTGGCGATCGCCGCCGCCAGCATGATTGCCGAATAGACCAGACGGCCGCCAAAACGGTCGGTCCACACGCCAAGCATAATGCGGGCAAGCGAGCCGGAGAGGATCGGCGTGCCGACAAGCAGACCGAATTCGGTTTCGGAAAGCCCGAGCTCCTGTTTGATGCGTATGCCGATGATCGAAAAGATCGTCCACACGGCAAAGCACACCGTGAACGACAGCGTGGATAGGGTTAGCGCATGCGTGGCTGCCGGATCCCGGCTTTGTCGAAAAGATACGCCCATTGCTCGCTCCGTGTTCGGCATCGAAAGCGCCGCTCTGCGATTGAAAACAAAAAGGCTGCCGAACAGGCCGCGCGTCCGTACATCCGGGATCGCGTGGTGACCTGAACGGCAGCCTTGCCTGGTGCGCCCTTCGTTGGACGCAGAATTCGTGGCCCAGCCTTGGGCCTCGCTTGTTACAAAGCAGGATGCGTGCCAGTTTTGATCGGCAGAGTTTTATGCAATGAAATCAACAATCATTGGCATTATCGACGCGCGTGGCATCGTCCGGCGCTGGCAAAACTTCCGGCAAATGGCATATCGCAATGCACAAAAATGATGCAGCGCAAAAGAACGCCTAGGCTTTTGGCTCGGCGAGAAGCTGGCCTTGAATGTAGTCCCCGACGCGGTCGGGATCGAACACCGCCCCATCGAAGAAGCCGTCCGGTCCGAGAATGAGGCTGGCGCCGGCCGAACCGACCGGCGTCTCGGTGACCAGTGCACCTTCGACCTTGGCGTTCGCTCCCGGCAACGCCACGCCAACATCTCGCAAGGCCTGCCGGTAGAGGTCAGGACGATAGGTTTCGCGCGCGATCGCTTCGTTGGCCGGGTTGGCCTCGATCTGTCCCCAGCGGGCCATCTGGCTGTAGAACCAGAGCGCGTGGCTCTTCCAGGGAAAGGTGGCGGCCTTGGCATGGGGCACGAAGAAATCCGGTGTCACAACCTCGCCACCGTCGCCGGTCTGGATCAGTCCGGAGAGCGCCGGCTTCAGCCATTCGACTGGACAATCGACATAAGCAGGCCCGGCCATCAGTTCCGCCAGCTCGCCATGGTTGCCGCTGTCGCCGCTCCAGGCGGCGGCGCGGTAAAGAGCTCGCAAAAGCGCCGACAGCGCCTCGGGCTCTGCCTCCGCCCACTCGGCAGCGACACCCAGCACCTTTTCCGGACTGGAACGCCATATCCTGGCCTTGGTGGTGACGATGCGTCCGACGCCCTTCGCCACCGCCGCCGTGTTCCAGGGTTCACCGACGCAATAGCCGTCGATGCGCCGGGCGCCGAGTGCATCGGCCATGAAGGATGGCGGCACGATGATGATCTCGATATCGCGATCAGGGTCGACGCCGCAGGCAGCAAACCAGTAGCGCAATTCGTAGTTATGGCCCGAATGGGGATGCACGACGCCGAAGCGCAGCGGCGACCCGCCCGCCGCCTTGCGGTGCACCACGACGGCCGCCAGCGCTGCCCCGGTGGATCGGGGGTCGAAATCCGAGGCCGCATCCTGCGCCAACATCTCGTCCCAAAGGTCGCGCGAGACGGTCACCGCATTGCCGCCCAGGCCAAGCGCCATCGGCGCTATGGTGCGCGCGGCGAGCGGTGTCAGGCCCAGATTGCAGGCGATCGGCATCGGTGCCAGCATATGCGCGACGTTGAAATGGCCGACGGCGAGCCGATCGCGGATGCTTGCCCAGGAATTCTCCCTGGTGAGAACGAGGTCGATGCCTTCGTCGGCCGCGAAACCCAGTTCGCGTGCAGCAACCAGCACGGCACTGTCGAGCAGCGGCAGGAAGCCAGCGGATATCTGATGGGCCGGGCTCATTGATCGTCTCCAGCGCCCAGCAGGCCCGCGGTTGTAACCAGGGCCTGCGCCACGTCACTGATCTTGCGGTTCTGGTTCATGGCGGTCTTGCGCAGTAGGGCGTAAGATTCCTGCTCGGAGAGCCCGCGCGATTTCATGAGGATGCCCTTGGCGCGCTCAACCGTCTTGCGGCTTTCCAGTTCGGTGCGCGCTTCCTCGAGTTCGCGTTCCATCCGCGAAAACGCATTAAAGCGGCTGATCGCCATGTCGAGGATCGGCTTCACCCTCTCCTTCTTCAGGCCGTCAACGACATAGGCCGAGACGCCGGCATCCACCGCCGCCTCGATCCAAGCGGTGTCGGAGCGATCGACGAACATGGCAATGGGTCGCTTCACCGCACGCGAGAGCTGGAACATGTTCTCCAACATGTCCCGGTTGGGATTCTCGATGTCGATGACGATCACATCCGGCTCAAGTGCCGCGATGCGGGCGGCGATGCCGGTCACATCGTCGACAAGCACCACCTCGGTGTGACCAGCCTCGCGCAGCCCTGCCTCGATGATCGAGGCTCGGAGCCGATTCTCGTCGATGACCAATACGGTAAGGGCCGCGCCTCGCATGCCTCATCCTGCTCCGCCTGGAGTTTTGTGCAATGCGACAAAAACATCAACAGGTTCGGCGGCCGAAAAGGAGCCGAGAGTGGTCCTTCTGCTTACAGTCGAACGGATCAGTAAGCGGCCGCTTTGTTCAGGACCCAGTATTGGGGCCAGCCTTCTGCCCGAGGACAACAAAGCGCAGGAAGAAGTTAACGCTATCCGATCGAATATCTCCACATAGACATCGCTGAAGTGCCTACCGCGAAAGCTCTATTTCTTCGTCGCTTATCGACCGGCTGTCCGAGTTCACCTTTGACACCTTTGGACAGGTGCCAATGTCCGTACAGCCGCCACGTTCATCAAGGCTCTGATCGCATCAGTGCCTATGACATCCAAACGGTTCTCACCGATGACAGAAGCCAGTTCTGCGACCTGCCGTCCCGAAATCTCTTGCGACCGCGCGACCATGCATGCGCTACCCGTGCCGATATCGGAACGCACTTGGGGAAACTTGGTACTTTTGCCGAAAAGCCGTCGCCAGATGCGCTGAATCCGAGAAGCCGGTTTCGAGGGCAATCGCCGTGATGGGCAGCGTGCTGTTTTCCACGAGAAAGCGTGCGTACCGCAGCCGGGTCTCCAGAATGAAGCGTTTGGGGGTCATTCCAACGTGCTTCTGGAACAGGCGTGCGAACTGGCGTGGCGAAAGGCCTACGGTATCTGCGGCCAGTTCCGGCGACATATCGCGGCCCTTGCGGCTTTCGATCAGCACGATGGCTCGCTGGATGCGGGTGTCGACGGCGTAGCGGTACGAATGGGCGCGCTCGTGATCGAAGACGCTCAGCGTTTTCTGCTCGGTCAATGAAAGCTGGTGAACGGCTTTCGCAGCCCGATCCGGCCCGCAATGGTTGCGGATCAGTTCGGTCATCAGCGAGAGAATGGAAATGCCGCCGGGCACCGTGATCCTGCCATTCTCGATCAGGAAATCGTCGCGAACCGACAAGGCCTGGCGGGGAAAGGCAAGGCGGAAGTCCTCGGCGTGGAAGGGATGGATCGCGGCCTTGCGACCGGCGAGCAATCCTTCCTGCGCCAGAACGAAGGCGCCAGTGCAGACACCGATGACGGGAACACCCGCCGCCGCCGCGACGCGAATATAGTCGCGGTGCGAGGCGGGCGCGGTTCGCAAATGCGGCAGCAGGCCGCCGATAGCAACGATATAATCGAAGTCAGTCGGGTTGATGTAGGGCGCGTCTGCCTGCACGCGAATACCGCAGCTTGCAGCAGTGGCAACGCCCGGCTTGCCCATGATCGACCAGCGGCAGTGGAGCGGGCGGGAATTGTCGGCGAAATCCGCAGCATGGCGCAAGGGCTCTACGACGCCGGTCAGCGACATCATGGGAAAGGTCGGCCAAAGCAGAATGCCGATGGAAATATCAGGCTTGTGCTCGCGCGCCGAAAGCAGCCTTTCCGCCCAGAGGGCATCGAGCCAGCGGACATAGTCCGCCTCGCTCTGCGTGCTTGGAGCACTGTCCTCAACGGTCATGGTTACCCCCCTCCTCGCACGATAGGATGACCGCGCCGATTTTCAAAGAAAAAGTCTTTTTTTTACAATTCAGCCCTCGTCTTCGATGCCAGACTGCCCCTCGTTAAACGCGATATCCGGAGCAACAAGGACTGCCGGATAGGGGAACCAATAATTTCAAGGATCGAACAAATGGCACTTTCTCTTTCGAGAAGGCTGGCGGTGTGTGCGCTGCTGGCAGGCGGGAGCTTCTTGGCATTCTCGCCCTTGGCGCAGGCTTTCGAACTGGTCGAGCAGGGCAAGCTGACCGTCGCCTTCACTGGCGACATGCCGGGTTCCGGTTGGCAGGACGGCAAGATGATCGGCTATGACGGCGAGATCATGCAGAAGATCGCCGACAAGCTGGGACTCAAGCTCCAGCCGGCGCTGATGGAATGGTCCGGCACCATCGCTTCGGTGGAAGCGGGCCGCGTCGACGTCATGCTCGGCACCATGGGCTGGACGGAAAAGCGCACCAAGATCATGACGCTTTCCGAGCCGATCCATTACTTCAAGAACGGCATCATGCAGTCGTCGAAGACGAACTGGGACAAGCTGTCCGACCTCGAAGGCAAGAAGGTCGGAACCATCACCGGCTTTTCCTTCGTGCCGGAGCTCAAGAAGATCAAAGGCCTCGAGCTTTCTCTCTACGACACCTCCGACGCCGCCGTGCGCGACCTGATCGCGGGCCGCATCGACGCCGTGATCGGCGATCCTCCCGTCGTGTCGTATGCGATCAAGAAAAACCCCGAATGGAACATGCAGTTCCTCGCCTTCACCGACAGCAATGCGGATTTCCCCTTGCTCACCGGTCTCGGCCAGGTCGTCTACGGCTTCAACAAGAAGAACGACGATCTGCGCCAGAAGGTGGACGCCATCATCGGCGGCATGTGGAAAGGCTGCGAGATGAAGGAGATAGGCGCCCGCTACGGCCTGGCCGCCGATGTCTGGTACAGGCCCGCCGGCGAGAACTTCCGCGCCGGCGTCGATCGCCCCGCCGACTACAAGCTGCCCTCCTGCAAGGCGGGTGGCTGACGCTTCGATCCGGGGCAGAGGCCGCCGCCTCTGCCCCGATTCAAGCCCGGGCGCGTTGAGATTCAGGCCAGGCCGGCATCACCTGAATCTCAACGCGCCCTGTTCAATGACAAAAATGGGGAACGGCATGAACCCGCTGCTGAGCGTCACGGGCCTGCGCAAGAATTACGGACTGGTCGAGGTTCTGAAGGGAATGGATTTCGAGGTGACCGCCGGCGAGAAGATCGCGCTGATCGGCCCTTCGGGGTCGGGAAAATCCACCTGCCTGCTCTGCCTGAACTTCCTCGAAAAGCCGAATGCCGGCGAAATCCACCTGGATGGCGAGCGGATCGGCGTCAAGCTCGGGCGGGCGATGAGCGATCGTCAGCTCGCGCCGCAGCGGGCCGAAATGGGCATGGTGTTCCAGCTTTTCAATCTCTGGCCGCACCTTTCGGTGACGGAGAACGTGGCGATCGCCGCCCGCAAGGTGCGCGGACTTTCGGCAAGGGAAGCGCATGAGCTGGCGCTGGAAATGCTCGCCAAGGTCCATATGACCCATCGCGCCGATGCGTCGCCGCTGGAGCTCTCCGGTGGTCAGCAGCAGCGTGTGGCGATTGCCCGGGCACTGGCGCAGAAACCCAAGCTGATGCTGTTCGACGAACCGACCTCCGCGCTCGATCCGGAGCTGGTGCATGAAGTGCTGAAGGTGATGGAGGAGCTGGCCGCCGAGGGGCGCACCATGCTGATCGTCACCCACGAGATCGCGTTTGCCCGCGACATCGCCGACCGGGTCATGTTCCTCGACGGTGGCACCATCGTCGAGCAGGGGCCGGCGCGGGAGCTGATACTCTCTCCTCGCGAGGCAAGAACCCAGGCCTTCCTGAAACAGATCCGGCACTGAGGACCCGCGCCATGTCCGGACTGTCGACCTTCATCATGGTGCTGGAAGGGTTGCTCGCCGGGGTCGGCGTCACCGTTCTGGTCACGCTGGCATCGCTCGCGCTCGGTGTCGCTCTCGGTTTCGGCCTCGCCCTTCTGCGCGTTTTCGGCGGCCTGCGGCCGGTTCATTTCCTGATCGACGCCTATTGCGAGATCATGCGCAACATCCCGGCGCTCACCCACCTGTTCATCCTCTATTTCGGATTGGCGAGCATCGGCTTCAGATTGTCCGCGATTGTCGCGGCGATCCTCGGCCTCGGACTGATCGGCGGGGCGGTCACCTGCGACCTGTTCCGCTCCGGCTTCGCAGCGTTGCCGAAAGGCCAGCGTGAAGCAGCGCTTGCGGTCGGCTTCACACCCTTCCAGACGATTTTCGACATCCTGACACCGCAGGCGCTGCGCATCGCGCTTCCGCCGCTCGGCAACTATGCAGTGCAGCTACTCAAGGATACATCGATCGTCTCCGCCATCGCCGCGCCGGAAATCATGTTCTACGCGCGATCCATGGTGACGTCCTCTTTCCAGACCACGCTGATCTACGTGACGGTGGCCGGTCTCTATCTTCTCCTTGGCATGCCGCTGATGCAGGCGATCCGCTTCCTCGAAAGCCGCTACGGGAGGCTGAAGGCATGAGCGGCTTCGTCGAACCTTATTTCGAATACGGCAAGGAGTGGCTTCCGCTTCTGGTCAAGGCCATGGGCACGACCGCCCTGCTTTCAGGTTGCGCCTTCACCTTGTCGCTGGTGTTCGGACTGTTGTTGGCGCTGTGCCGGAATGCGCGGTCGCGGACGCTGCGCCATTTCGCTACGGTCTATGTCTCGGTGGTTCGCGGCGTGCCGCTGCTCGCCATCCTGTTCCTGCTCTATTTCGGCCTGCCCGGCATCGGCATCACTTTCGATGCCTTCACAGGCGCGGTTCTGGGGCTGGCACTTGCCTTCGCGGCGCAGGTCGCGGAATTGTTCCGCGCCGGCCTTGTGGCGATCCCGAAGGGCCAGCGCGAGGCGGCGCTCGCCGTCGGCTTCACGCCCTTTCAGAGCTTTGCCCTGATCATATTGCCGCAAGTGGTGCGCATCGTCATCGCACCGCTCATCGTCACCTTCGTCTCGCTGCTCAAGGATTCCTCGCTCGCCTCGCTCATCACGGTGGATGAGCTGGTGCTGACCGGCCGGGCCATGGCGACGGAATACTTCCTGCCGCTTCAAATCTATCTGGCCGTGGGGCTGTGCTATTTCCTCATAGCCTGGCCGTTCTCGCTTCTTTCGCGGCGGCTCGTACGCCCTGCCGGCTAAATTCCAATCACGAGACAAGACAATGACGACCTCAACGCATGATCGCGGCGCGACGTGCCGGCAGCCCAACCGCCGTCCCGTCATCCTGATGACGCCTGACTTCAGGCTATCCGCCGAAGGCTGGACCGAACGCGAATATGTCGTTCGGGCGAATTACGCCGAAGCGATAGCCGAGGCCGGCGGCACCGCGCTGATCCTGCCCTACGAAGCGCTCGACATTGCCGCCACGCTGGAACTTGCCGACGGCGTGATGATCACGGGCACCGCACCGGGCCAGCAGGCCAGTCCGGAGCGGCGTGAATTCGAACGCGAGCTTGTGCGGCAGACGCTGGAAGCAGGAAAGCCGCTGCTCGGCGTCTGTCACGGCATGCAACTGATCGGCGAATGGCTGGGTGGCACATTCGTCACCAGCCTGCCACGGCCTGCCGGAGAACCGGTTGAACACATGCCAGGCGCAGTTCCCGATCGCCTGGCCCATGGCGTCACAGTCGAGGCCTCCAGCGATCTCGCTCGCCTTCTCGGCGGCGGCTCGGCCGAAGTGAACAGCCTGCATCGGCATGCCCTCACGGAGGGCGAACGGTTTCGTGTCGTGGCGCGGGCGCCGGACGGCGTCGTCGAGGCCTTCGAGGGCAATACGAGCGGCTTCTGTCTGGGGGTGCAATGGCATCCCGAATATCGGCTGACCGACTTCGACAAGGCGATCCTGCGCGATTTCGTGGAACGCAGCACAAGGCGTCCCCGCCGCAAGACCGCATCCGGTGCCCCTTGTGCCGTTCGGAAACGCCTCGATGCCCTCGGCCTTGGCCTGCCGGAAGCAGCCGCGCCCCCCGGCGCATTCGTCGGTGCGATCCGCAACGGCGGTATCGTGACCGTGTCCGGGCAGGTTCCGATCAAGGACAAGGCTGTCCTCAGGGCAGGCCATCTGGGCAAGGACGTCTCCCTAGAAGCAGGGCGCGAATGCGCACGCTGGGCATTGCTCAATGCCCTGGCGCAATTGGAGCGCATCGCCGGCCGGCTCGACCGGGTGAAAGGGTTCGTACGGCTCGCCGGATACGTCGCCGCAGCCCCGGACTTTACCCAGCATGGCGCGGTCGTCGATGGCGCTTCCGAAATGCTGCGCGAGGCGTTTCCCGAATGCTGGCCACATGCGCGGATCGCCGTTGGCGTGGCCTCGCTGCCCCGTGGCGTGCCCGTGGAAATCGAGCTGACGGCCGTCCTCAGCAGCGCAGAGGCCTGAGGCCATGCGAATTGCGGTTGTCGGCGCAGGCGTGGTCGGGGTCGCGTCGGCCTATCTGCTGGCTCGCGCCGATCATGAGGTGATCCTGATCGACGCGGCTGCAGAGCCGGGTTGCGGGGCGAGCGCCGGCAATGCAGCCCAACTTTCCTGGGCCTATGGCGATGCCATGGCCTCGCCCGCGCTTTTGAAGCATCTGCCGGCCATCCTCGCCGGCCGAGATCCGGCGTTCCGGGTTCGCTGGAGGCTTGATGCCGATTTCCTGGTCTGGGGGCTGCGCTTCATGGCGAACATGCCGGCCCGGCGCTGGTGGAACAACACAAGCGAGATCCTGCAACTGGCCGATGAATCGCGCCGGGAAATGGCGAAGCTGCTGGCGGAGACGGAAATTGCTTTCGACTATCGCATCGCTGGCAAGCTGCACCTTTATCCTGACGCAAAGGGCCTTGCTGCGGCCCGGCTGACCATCGAGCGCAAGCGGCGGCTTGGCTTCGATCAACGTCTCCTGTCGCGCTGCGAAGCCGAAGAAGTGGAGCCGGCCCTGAAGACTTATCAGGGAGAAATCGCTGGCGCCGTTTACACGCCCGGCGACGCTCTTGGCGACGCGGTCGCCTTCTGCCGTCAACTGACGGATTTCATGGTGTCCAAAGGTCGGGTTTCGGCATGCTTCGGACGCAAGGTGGCCGGATTCGATCAGCACAAGGGACAGCTCTCGGCGGTACGGCTTACCGATCGCGATCCACTTGTCGTCGATGCCGCGGTCGTCACGGCGGGACCGTTGATCCATACGCTGGTCGCCGACCTGCCCGAAGCCGCTGAAATCCAGCCCGTGCGCGGCTATTCCCTGACCGTGCCTTGGCGGGAAGGAGCGCCGCGTGTCAGCTTGACGGATGTGAAGCGCAAACTAGCCTTCGCAACAATCGGTCAACGGCTGCGCGTTGCAGGGCTTGCCGACATCGAGCGGCCCGGCTCGGGCTTCGACGCGGATCGGTTCGGCATCCTGCGGGAGGTCGCCAGCGCCGTGTTGCCTGCCTGCTTCGACCGCCCGCCGGAAGAAGTCCGCTGGTCCGGCGAACGCCCGATGACGCCATCCTCCCGGCCGATCATCGCTCCCTCCCGCAGGATGCGCGGTCTCTATATCAATGCCGGGCACGGCATGCTTGGATGGACCCTCGCCCTCGGTTCCGCAAGACGGATAGCAAACCTGGTTGCCTGATGGGATCGATGTGCCAGGCCTATTGAATGCGAGCAGCCGAACGCGTCGACGATGCCAATAGGCAAGCCGTGCCATCCACCCGCCAGAGAACCATTTCATACAGTATCCACAAAGCTGACATCCGCATCTCACGCCTCGAGTGCAGGCACGTATCGGGTCCGGTTGTACAACGAACGTTAGCTGCTGTGAGTTGCTAAGGATGTCCGAAAATGGCGCAACCACGGCATCAGCGTGGTTCGTGTTTTCTCTCTGATGGACACAACCAATAGTGACCAGCAAACCGACCAGCAAATAGCTGACATGCATTGGCACCGCGCGGCACTCACGATGCAGCTGATACGTTGATTTCTTTCGATTATTTTTCACATTGGCACGCATGCCAAAAGGTGACTGGTGGGCCCGGAGGGACTCGAACCCCCAACCAAGCGGTTATGAGCCGCCGGCTCTAACCATTGAGCTACAGGCCCCACGCGGGCTGGATTAGTGTTTTTCTTGATCCCGCACAAGGCTTTAGAGGCGGTCTGGCCAAGATCGCCCAAATCAATCCATATTCGCTGCCTATTCGAGCTCTCGCCCTTGGCGAACAACGGAGTTTTTCGATGACCAGAGCCTTTTTGCCCCTCGCTTTTGCCGCCGCCGTCGCCCTTCCTGCAATCGCCGGCGCAGCCGAAGCCCCGCAACAGCCGTCGCCGCGCATCATCGTTTCCGGCGAAGGCGAGGCCACCGTGGCGCCGGACCTTGCACTTTTGTCGCTCAGCGTCATGCGCGAGGCCAAGACCGCGCGCGAAGCGCTCGACGCCAACAACGACGCCATGGCCGCCGTCATCGCGGCGATGAAGTCGGCCGGCGTCGCCGAGCGCGACCTGCAGACGGCGGGCATCCAGATCAACCCGCGCTACAATTATTCGAACAAGCCCGATGGCGGCCAGACCGCCGAATTGGTCGCCTATCAGGTCACCAACACGCTGTCCGTGCGGGTGCGCGACATTTCCAAGACCGGCGAGATCCTCGACAAGGCGGTGTCGCTCGGCGTCAACCAGGGTGGCGGTATTTCCTTCACCAACGAGAACCCGGCCGCCGTCATCGGCGAGGCCCGCAAGAAGGCGGTGGCCGACGCCATCGCCAAGGCCAAGACCTTGGCCGAGGCCGCCGGCGTCAGCGTCGGCAAGGTGCTGGAGATCACCGACCAGAACTTCATGTCGCCGCCCATGCCGATGAACGCCAAGGCTTATGACGCCGCCGGCGCCTCGGTTCCGGTGCAGGCCGGAGAAAATGCCTACCGGGTGATGGTCAACGTCACCTTCGAGCTGAAGTAAAAAGAGGCGCGGCGCGACTGGATGGTCGCGCCGCGCGCTCTCTTTTCCAGGACTGCAAATGAAAAAACCCGGAGGATCGTTCCTCCGGGGTTTTTCGTTCGCGTTGCGCCAGACGCCGTGCCTTAGCGGTAAAGCACCGGGCAGCCGCGCTCGCGGCCGAACACCACCATGGTGCGTTCGCCGTCCTGGCGGCCGGCAACCTTGATGACGCGGCGGTTCACATCGACGATGCGGGCGCGCCAGATGCCCATGCGCTCGGCCTTGTTCAGCGCCCATTCCGGCGAACAGCCGCGGCGCCAGTCGCGATCGCGACCCCAACCGCGCTCGTCGCTCCAGCGGTCGCGGCGCCAGTCACGATTGTCGTCGCGCTCGCCGGCATAGACGCCGAAGCGCGGCTCGCCGCTGCCGAAATTCAGATAGACGCCGTCGGCCTGGGCGGTGGTAGGAACCGCGGCAAGCGCGCTGAAACCGACGAGAGCCGAGAGCGCGGCAGCCTTGATCTTGGTCAACATGGTCTTCTCCTTGTCAGAAGCGTTGGTTGCTTGGTCTTCAAACCCTGTTCGCCGAAGCGATGACGCAACCATAGAAAGGCCCGGCTGAACCGAACGGGAACCGCATGTTCATGCGAGGTTCATTTGGCCGGTGGCCATAGTCGGGCATGGAAAAGGAACCGCGCCTGCGCCGCGCGCATGCTTGTTCGACCGGCAAAACGGGCCCCTCAGGGCTCCTCGTCGAGCACGTAGTCGAAATAGTCTTCCGGCTCGGCGAGCTCGCTCTCGCTGGCGCTGACGCGGCCGCGCATCGAGACGCCGGCTTCGTGCACCGTCTCGGCGCTGCCCGAGACAAGCGGGTGCCACCAGTAGAGGTCATGGCCCTCGGCGACGAGGCGATAGCCGCATGTGGACGGCAGCCAGCTGATGGTGCGCACATTCTGCGGCGTCAGCCCGACGCAGTCGGGAACCCGCGCCAGGCGGTTGGCATAGTCGGCGCAGCGGCAGGTTCCGGCATCGAACAGCCGGCAGGCGACGCTGGTCCAGTAGATCTCGCCGCTGTCCTCGTCCTCGAGTTTCGACAGGCAGCATTTGCCGCAACCGTCGCACAGCGATTCCCACTCGGCCGGAGACATCTCCTCCAGCGCCTTCGTCTTCCAGAACGGTTGCGTTGCCATCGCAGGGATGTGGCGCGCCGGAACCGCCGCGTCAAGCGCGCAGCGCCAATGTCATCAAAGCGCCCATTCGATATCCCTATCCTCGTTGCCACACCCCACGCCGGCCCCGATTGCCACGTTTATGGGCCTCGGCAGCGCCACATACCCCGTCAAGGAGATCAGATATGAAGCGCCAACCACGCATCCTCGCCGGTACGGCCCTTGGCCTGCTGATGGCTTCATCGCCGCTTGCCGCCTTGCCATTGCAGAATGACACCGCTCTCCGTTCGGTGACCGCCCTGCCGCTGATCCTTGCCCAGGCCGAAGGCGGCGGCGAGGCGACCGACGGCGGCCCGGCGCCGGCCGAACAGGCCGCCCCGGAGCCGCAGCCGGCGCCCGAACCTGTTGCGGTGCCCGAGCCCGTCGCCTTGCCCGAACCGGTGGCACAGGCTGCGCCGGCACCGCAGATAGAAGCCCAGACCGAAGCGCCGGCGCCAGCGGAAGAGCCGGCGGAACAGAAACCGCACAAGAAGAAGCCGGTCGAGGAACAGGCTGAGCCCGTCCCTCGGAAGCAGCCGCAAGCCGAAGCTCCGGCCGCCGAACCGGAGCAAAAGCCGCGCAAGAAACAGCCAGTCGAGGAACAAGCCGAGCCAGCGCCTCGGAAGCAACCCCAGGCCGAGGCCCCGGCCGTGGAGCCTGAGCAGAAACCGCACAAGAAAAAACCGGTCGAGGAACAGGCTGAGCCCGCCCCTCAGAAGCAGCCGCAAGCCGAAGCTCCGGCCGCCGAACCGGAGCAGAAGCCGCGCGCCAAGAAGGAAAAGCCGGCCGAGGAACAGCAGGAACCGGTCAAGAAGCCGGCAGCCGAAGAGAAACCCGCGCCCGAAGTGAAGCCGGCGCCGGCGGAAAAACCCGCCGAGCAGCCCAAAGCCAAGCCCGCGCCAGCCGAGGAGCCTGCCGCCAAACCCGCCGAAAAGCCTGCCGAAGGCGAGCAGAAACCGGCGGCCGAAAAACCGAAACCGGCGCCCGAGGGTGAAAAGCCCGCCGCCGAAAAACCGGCGGCGGAAAAGCCTGCCAAGCAGCCGGAGGCATCGCCCGCACCGGCCGAAAAGCCTGCGGAAGGCGCCAAGCCGAAACCCGAGACCAGCGAAGAGCCGGCCAAGGAAGGGCATAAGCCTGTTCCCGCCGAGGGCGAAAAGAAGCCAGGCGAGCAGCCCGAGGCCAAGCCGCAGCCTGGCGAGAAACCAGCAGAAGGTGAGCAGAAACCGGCAGCGGAGCAACCCAAGCCCGCGGCGGAACAGCCCAAGCCCGCGGAAAAGCCGGTCGAGGGCCAGGCGCCGGCCAATCCCAATGCCGCGCCGATCTTCGACAGCCAGAAGCAGCCGGAGCGCCCGGCCGAGGGCCAGAAGGGCGAACCGGCCAAGCCGCAGCCCGGCCAGGCGACAACCCAGCAGCCGGCGCAGCAACCTGTTCAGCCGGCCCAGCAACCCGCGCAGAAACCGGCGGAAAAGCCAGCGCCGCCGCCGGTCGACGACAAGGCCGCCCAGGCGACGATCCAGCCGGAGAAGATCGCGCCCGTCACCCAGGAGAAGGGCACGCGGCTGGAACGCGCGCCCGACTTCGACGTGCGCAAGATGCAGCGCCCGGAAGGAGCCGACATCGTCAAGAATTTCGGCGACCGCACCATCATCCAGTTCAACAACCAGATCATCGTCGAGAGCAACGACCGCCCGCGCCTCACCCGCGACGCGCAGGATGTCTATTACGAAGACCTGCCCGGCGGCCGCACCCGCGAAACCGTGGTGCGCGACAACGGCAACCAGATCATCACCGTTCGCAACCGCTACGGCGATATCGTGCGGCGTTCGCGCATCACCCCGGACGGTCGCGAATATGTGCTGAGCTATGTCGACGAACGCTATTATGAGGAAATGCACGACTGGCGTGACCCAGGCGACGACCTGCCACCGATCTATGTCGATATCCCGCGCGACGAATACATCCTGGAATCCGAGCGCGTACGCAGCCCCGACGACTATTATGTCTTCCTCGAGCGGCCGCCGGTGGAGAAGGTCCGGCGCCTCTATTCGATCGACGAGGTCAAGCGCTCGGCCCGCGTGCGCGACATCGCCCGACGCATCGATCTCGACACGCTGAACTTCGATTTCGGCTCGTCGACCATTGCCGAGAGCGAAGTCGAGAAACTGCAAGGCGTGGCGGACGCCATGCAGAAGCTGCTCGCCAAGAACCCGGCCGAAACCTTCCTGATCGAAGGCCATACCGACGCGGTCGGCTCCGATCTCGCCAATCTGGCGCTGTCGGACCGGCGCGCCGAGGCCGTGGCCAACGCGCTCACCAATGTCTTCGACATCCCGCCGGAGAACCTGACCACGCAGGGTTATGGCGAGCGCTATCTCAAGATCAACACGCAGAAGCCGGAACGCGAGAACCGTCGTGTCGCCATCCGCCGCATCACGCCGTTGGTGGCCCCGGTTGCTAACGCTAAATAGGCGGTGAAGGCGCTAGGGCATTGATTCGCCACAATGGGAGCCCCAAATGTTAATGGGGTTCCCTGCCCTGTCCCGTCTCCAGCGGGACATCAAGAGGCCCGGCCGGCTTACTCCACCGACCGGGCCTTCTTTTGGAAAGGCATGGCCGGCATCTTGCCAAGATCGTGCCTCTCGCCCAAAAACGACAGCGGTTAGCGCCTGTTGAACTGCCGCCTTGCAGGCCGACATCGTTCCGCCCTCAACACGCCCAGAAGCACGGACGCCTTTTTATGAAACGCCTCGAACTTGCCGTCGAATCCATCATCCTGGCCTCGCGCTGGCTGCTGGTGGTTTTCTACCTCGGGCTCGGCCTGGCGCTCGCCATCTACGCGATGTCCTTCGCCAAGAAACTCTACGAATTCATCTCCAAGGTCATGATCCTGGACGACACCGACACGATCCTGAAGATCCTCGGCCTGATCGACGCAGCCCTTGTCGCCTCGCTGGTGGTAATGGTCATCATCTCCGGCTACGAAAACTTCGTCAGCCGCTTCGACGAGCATGAAGGCAAGGTGCACTGGCTGGGTACCATCGACGTCGGCTCGCTGAAGGTGAAGGTCGCCTCGACGATCGTGGCCATTTCCTCGATCCACCTCCTGCAGGTGTTCCTCAACTCCTCGTCCTATTCGACCGAGCAGTTGATGTGGCTGACCCTGATCCACCTCACCTTCGTCCTGTCGGCGCTGATGCTGGCCTATATCGACCGGCTGATGGGCCACGGAAAGGGCGGGAAGAAAGTGTCGGAAGATATCTGACCGGCGCAGCCCGGTTCGCAACCGGGCTCAGAACAGCCCGGTCAGCTTGGTGTCGCTGCGCGCGAAAACCTCGTCCGGCACGAAGAAGTCGCCGGCCAGCGCGCCCTTGGCGCCCGGCGCGTAGTGCGAGAAATCGGTGATGCCCTCGGCGCGCAGTACCTCTTCATCGATATAGAAATTGCCCGTCGCCTCGCCAGACGGCCGGGTCAGGATGGCGTGCGCCGCATCGGCCATGATCTCCGGCGACCGGCTCATCGCGGCGACCGTGTTGCCGCCCAGAAGATTGCGCACCGCAGCCGTATCGATCGTCGTCAGCGGCCACAGGGAATTGACCGCAATGCCGGCGGAAGCGAACTCCGCGCTCATGCCCAGCGTGCACATCGACATGCCGAATTTCGCCATCGTGTAGGCGACATGGCCCTTGAACCACTTGGCTTTCATGTCGAGCGGCGGCGCCAGATTCAAAATGTGAGGATTTTGCGCCAACTTCAGGTGCGGAACGCACATTTTGGAGACCAGGAACGTGCCGCGCGTGTTGATCTGGTGCATCAGATCGTAGCGCTTCATGTCGGTTTCCAGCGTGCCGGTCAGCTGGATGGCGCTGGCATTGTTGATGCAGATGTCGATGCCGCCGAAGCGCTCGACTGTCTTCGCCACTGCCTCCGCCACCTGCGCTTCCTCGCGGATGTCGCACAGCACCGGCAGCGCCTCGCCGCCGGCCTGCTCGATCTCCTGCGCCGCCGTGTGGATCGTGCCCGGCAGCTTCGGATGCGGGGTGTCGGTCTTGGCGGCGATGGTGACGTTGGCGCCATCGCGTGCGGCGCGCAGCGCGATCGCCAGGCCGATGCCTCGCGAGCCGCCCGAAATGAACAGCGTTTTTCCCTTGAGCGACATGATGCGGCCTCCCTGCAGCGATGGCCGATCCTTGCCCGGCTGCCACCATCGCGCAAGGGCGAACCGGCCAACGCCGTGGTGACGCTGCGGAGGCCCACCTTTCCTGGGCGCGATTGCAGCGTCGCGATGGCGAGTATATATTCTATATAAAAAGGTAGAACATATAATGGCGTTGTCGATCAAGAATGCACAGGTCGAGAAACTGGCGCGCGAACTGGCGCGGCGTCGACGCGTGTCGGTGACCGAAGCGATCCGGCAAAGCCTTGAGCGCGAGGTGGCGCGCGAAAGGCTGGTGCCACGCGAAGCGCCGAATGACATGTACAACAAGCTGATGGCGATCGTTGAGCGTTCCGCCCTAATCCCAACGGACACCGATCTGACCGAGGACGAGATCCTCGGCTATGACGAATTCGGGATCCCCTCGAAGTGATCGTCGACACTTCGGTGCTGATCGCAATTCTGCTGGCTGAAGAAGGCTTCGAGAATTATCTGCGCGTTCTGCAGCAGGCGCCGTTGAAGCGCATCGCTGCTCCGACCTTGCTGGAAGCCACGATGGTCATCCTCGGCAGGAAAGGCGAACAAGGGCCCGAACTTCTCGATGATCTGCTGCGGACGGCACAAATCGAAACCACAACCTTCACTCCAGACCATGCCGCCGTCGCCCGTCAGGCCTTCCTGCGTTACGGCAAGGGGCGCCACGCCGCTGGCCTGAATTTCGGCGATTGCATTTCCTACGCCACGGCCAAGCTGGAAGCGATGCCGCTGCTGTTCAAGGGCGACGACTTCCGCCAGACCGACATCGAGGCAGCAGCCTGACAGGACATGCAAAAGATCTCGACGGGGCCGGCCGCGCTGCAATCCCAACGCGCCCTAGACCAGCACCAGCCCTTGCCGCATGGCGATGGCAATCGCGTCAGTGCGGTTGGCTGCGCCAAGCTTGGTCAGGATCGCCGCGACGTGGAACTTGGCGGTGTGCACGGAAATGTCGAGCCGGCGGGCGATCACCTTGTTGGGCGCGCCTTCGGCGAGCAGTGCCAGCACCTCGGCTTCGCGCGGCGACAGCGCCGGCCGCACCGCCCCATCATGGTCCGCCGAGCCGTTTGCATGGTCGTCCGGCTCCGCCGCGAAGCCGGTCGGTTCGAAAGCATCCTCGTCGCGCACCGCATGGTATCCGGCCGTCGCCAGGCGGGCGGCAGCGGCGATCAGCCCGTCCTCGGCATTGGGCGGCAAAACAGCGAAGACGCGACCGGCGCCACCATTGACCGCCGGAACCGGACGGGCCGACAACAGCACCAGCGGCACGTCCAAAGGAAAGGCTGCGTTGTCGACAATTGCCACATCGATGCCGGCCGCGCTGCCCACAGTTACGGGCGTGAAGTCCTCGCCGGCAGCCAGCGACGCCGACAGCCGCTCGGCCCGCCCGGCATCGCCGAGCGCGATCAGCACTGTCAGTCGTCTGCTCTCTGCCATCGGTACTCCCTAGGATTGCCTGGAACTTGAACAGGCCGTGGCGAAAATGGCGAGAAGCGAGCACCGAAGCGGAGCGTACTTAAAGTACGTGAGCATCGGAGCGCAGATCCTCGCAATTTGCAGCCCGGCCTGATCAAGTTCCAGGCGATCCTCTCAGTTCAGCGGCTTTTCGCCGATCGTCACGACAACCTCGCTACGGCTGCCGCCACGCAGGATGTCGAGTTTCACCTGGGTGCCTGCGCTGTCCGGCCCCAGCCTGCGCATCAGCCCGCGCGGTCCTTCGACGGGCTCGCCGTTCCAGGCCACGATGATGTCGCCGACATGCAGGCCGGCGGCCTTCGCCGGACCGCTGTCGTCAAGGCTCATCACCATGGCGCCGACCGCGTCGCCGTCGCGCGCCGGATGCAGCGCCGCGCCCAGATAACCGCGCACGACATGGCCTTTTTCCTTCAGCACCGCCACAGTGCGCTCGATGGTCTCGAACGGGATGACCAGCGCGCGCCGGCGCGGACCGAACAAAAGCATACCGATCAGGTCGCCTTTAGCATCCAGCACCGGGCCGCCTTCGAAGCGCCCGCCGGTGCCGACGGCCAGGTTGATACGCCGGTCGATGGTGCCGCTGCGCATCGAGCGCCAGGCAGGCCCGACCTCGGCGACCGTTCCAAGCACGCTGAGTGCCGCACCTTCGCCGTTGCCGATGGCGATGGCGACATGGCCGGGCCGCACGGCCCCTGCTTTCGCCAGCGCCGGCAGGCCGGACCGGTCCGATTTCAAAAGGGCGATGCCGGTCGAAGGGTCGCGCCCGGCGAGCGTCGCCTTCACGGTCTCGCCCGAGCCGAGCGTCAGTTCGATGTCCTCGTCCGCGTCGAGGATTTCCTCGGCGGCGACGAAAAAGCCGTCGCCCCAATGGAAGGCTGTGGCGGTGCGCCCGTGATGGACGCGCAGGCTGGCGGCGGCGGGTGCCGCCTTTGCCGCGATGTCGGCGACGGCATCCGAAAAGGCGCCGAGATTGAAGTCGCTCATTGTGACCTCCAGAGTTCTTGTCTGCTCCAGATATCGCTGTCCTTGGCGGGCAATGATACTCGCCTGACGGCTAGTCCGGCTTGCTTCTGGCCATCTGGTCAGGTCGCGGCAAAGCGGCGCGCTCCGCACATATAGGCATCGATCCGCAAAATCACACGGAGCCTGCCATGGCGCTGCCCGCTTTCGACCCCTCCCCCCGCGACGACGCCCTGCTCGATGCCTATTCTATGACGGTCGCCGATGCCGTCGACCGTATCGGCCCGGCCGTGTGCCGCATCGAACGCATCGGCGGCCGTGGCGGCCATGGCTCGGGTTTCGTCATTTCGCCGGACGGGCTGATCGTCACCAATTTCCACGTGGTCGGCGATGCCCGCGCCGTGCGTGTCGCCATGCCTGATGGCAGCGTCGACGAGGGCCGCGTGCTCGGCTCAGATCCCGACACCGACATCGCACTGGTGCGCGCCGGCGGCTCGTTTGCCAATGTCGCGCCGCTCGGCGATTCCAAACGGCTCAGGCGCGGCCAGATCGCCATCGCCATCGGCAATCCGCTCGGCTTCGAATGGACCGTCACCGCCGGCGTCGTCTCGGCGCTCGGCCGTTCGATGCGCGCCACCACCGGCCGGCTGATCGACGACGTCATCCAGACCGATGCGGCGCTCAATCCCGGCAATTCCGGCGGGCCGCTGGTCTCGTCCGCCGGCGAGGTGATCGGCGTCAACACCGCCATGATCCCGGGCGCACAGGGCATCGCCTTCGCCGTCGCCTCCAACACCGCCAATTTCGTCATCTCCGAGATCATCCGCTTCGGCCGGGTGCGCCGCGCCTTCATCGGCGTCTCCGCCGATACGACCAACCTGCCGCGCCGCGCCGCTTTGCTCTCGCAGGTTACCAGCAGCACGGCGGTGCGGCTGCGCACAGTCGACCCCTCCGGGCCGGCAGCAAAATCGGGCCTGAAGGAAGGCGACATCATCGCCGCCATCGACGGAAGGCCCGTCACCGGTGTCGACGATCTGGTCAGGATGCTCGATGCCGAGCGCATCGGCCGCGAGACGGTCTGCACGGTGTTACGCCGCAGCGGCGTCAGCCGCATCGCGGTCACACCGACTGCAAGACCTTCCTGAGCTAGGTGGCGGTCAACACCCGCCGCAAAAGAGCCACCAGCCACGCCGCCAGTTCGCCGGTCGGATCGAGGTCGGGATCGAAGATCGTCACATCCATGCCGATGCAGCCCGGCCTTGCCGCCAGCGTTCCCAGGATAGCGACGAGTTCGTCCGGATCGATACCCGGGCTGCCCGGCGAATCCACCGCCGGCATGAAAGTCTGGTCCAGCGCGTCGACGTCGAAATGCAGCCAGAAACGGCCGCCGCCGCGCGCCAGCACCGGCTCGACCCGTGCGAGCACGCCTGCCGCGCCGAGTTCGCGTGCGGCAAACACGTCGACCAGCGTCATCTCGGTCGCCGCGATGTCGTGCCAGGCAAAATCGGCATCGCGGCTTTCCCGCTCGCCGATCTGGGCCACCTGATCGTCGCGCAGCAACGGCCCCTCTATGCCCGGCCATTCGGTGAGCAAGGCCTCGCCACGGCCGGTCGCCGCCGCCAGGTCCATCCCGGCGGCCGAGCCCAGCGGCAGATTGTCGTCATCATTGCCTGGATGGCGGAAGTCGCTGTGACCGTCGACATGCACCAGCGACAGCAGCCCTGACCGTCGCGCGCCGGCCAACCCGCCGAGCAGGACGGTGCAATCGCCGCCGACGATCAGCGGAAATTGCCCTCGCCCGACGGTCTCGGCGACGATATCGGCCAGTTGCAGGCTGAAGGTCCGGATCGCCGGGCCGTTGCGCAGCCTGGTGCCCGGCTGCGGCTCGGTGCTGTAGGCAGGTCGATCGAGGTCGACAATCCGCGCCGGCGCCAGCGCCTCGAGCAGCCCGGCGTCGGTCAATGCCTGCGGCGCCCGCCAGGTGCCCGGTTCATGACCGGGCCTCAGTGGCCTGAGGCCAAGATTGAACGGTGCCCGGATAAGGCAGAGATCGCGCATGGAAAGGGCCCGGTTGTTCGCCGGGCCCACCATAGGTCGTTCGTCGGGACGATGTCATCTTGGCCGGATCGGCAACCCGTAGACTGCCGACAACTGCTGTCAAACTGGTCCGCTCAGACGCCGACTGCCTCCGGCGCGAACTGCGGCAGAAACTCCTCGCTCGGCGGGATCGGCCTGATCACGTCGATCAGCACGCCATTGGGGTCGCGGGTGATGAAGTGGCGCTGACCGAACGCCTCGTCGCGCAGCGAGCGCAGGATCGGCAGGCCGGCCGCGACAAGGCGCTCATGCACGGCGTCGACATCCTTTACCTCGAAATTGATCAGCAGACCGGAGGCACGGCCGCGCCCTTCCGCCGGGATCGTCTCGTGGTCGCCCTGCACGATGCCGAGATTGACACGTTTGTCCTCGGACGATTGCAGATGCACGTACCAGTCGCTTTCGAACAGCGGCCTGAAGCGGAAATGCTCGACATAGAACGCCGTGGTGCCGGCCACGTCGCCGGTCATCAATACGGGATAATAGCTGGTGGTTTTCATGGCTTTTCTTCCTCTTGAAATAAACATACAGTCTGCATGTAGATCGAAATAACATACAGGCTGCATGTATGCAAGTGGCCAATCCGCGCCGTTCCAACCGCGACCGCACCGAGGCCACGCGCAGCGACCTGATCGCCGCCGCGCGCCGGCTTTTCACGGAAAAATCCTATGCCGAGACCGGCACGCCGGAGATCGTGGCGGCCGCCGGCCTCACGCGCGGCGCGCTCTACCACCACTTCGTCGACAAGCAGGCGCTGTTCCGCGCCGTGGTCGATGCCGAGGCGGCCGCGGTCGCCGCCGAGATCGAGCGGACCGCGCCCACCACGCTATCGGCGCGCGATGCGCTGCTTGCCGGCGGCGAAGCCTATATCGGCGCCATGGGCGTGCCCGGTCGCACCCGTCTGCTCCTGGTCGACGGCCCTGCCGTACTCGGCCGTGCCGAGATGGACGCCATCGACGCCCGTCATGGCAACCGCACCCTGCGCGAAGGTCTGGCGGCGACGATGCGCGCCGGCGACCTGCCGAGATTGCCCCTGGATGCGCTGACATCGCTGCTGGGCGCGGCCTTCGACCGCGCCGCCCTTGCCGTCGACGCCGGTGGTTCCCCCGACGACTACCGGGCGGTGCTTGCCGCCGTCATCGACGGGCTGATGCGCAGTCCGTCAGGCTCTTGAGCCGCCCTCAGCCGCTCCTCGCGTTCGCTCATATGCTGCAATGTCGAACAGACCTTCGGCAATTCCTCTTTGAACCGCTCGATCAGCCAGCTTCCCGCTGGTCCCGGCGGCGTGTCGGCCCGGTAGAAGGCGTGCAGCGGATAAGGCCGCTCCGGATAGGGTTCGAGGTCGAGGATCTTGAGCCGGCCAGCCGACACATCCTCAAGGATCATCCAGGTTGGCAGGCCGCCCCAGCCGAGACCGGACAGGATTAGGTCGCGCTTGGTCGACATGTCGGTCATGCGCCAGGTGCGGTAGGCGAAGACGCTGAACTCCTTGCCCTCGGTGATCTTGCTGACATCGGAAACGACGAGCTGGATATGCTCGCGCACTTCCGACAGCGGCACCCTGCCCTGGTAGGTGGCAAGCGGGTGGCCGGGTGCCGCGACCGGCGTCATCGAGGCATCGCCGACGCGCACCGACACCAATTCGTCGCCGAGCGTTTGCGGTTGGCCGCCGAAACTGAGATCGCTGAGCCGCTGCGCCAGCTGGTCCCAGATCACGCCGAGCGCTCCGACATTGAGTTTCAGCGACACCGACGGAAACTCCACCTCAAAGGCGGCGAGTGTCCTGACCAGCGCCGGTGAAGGCACCGTCACGTCGACGGCGATCGCCAGTTCGGCTTCCAGGCCGCGCTTCAGCCCGTCCGCGCGGGCGCGGATGTCCTGCAGCACGCCGATCATGCGCCGTGCATCGGCCAGCATCGCCTTGCCCTCGGCCGTCAGCGTCGGTTCACGCGTGCCTTCGCGCGTGAACAATTTGAGTTCCAGCTGTCCCTCCAGATTGGCGATCGTATAGCTGATCACTGATTGGGCGCGGTTGAGGTGGCGGGCAGCGCGGGAGAAGCTGCCGGTCTCAGCTACCGCCAGGAACACCTGCAACTGGTCAAGGGTCGGGTTCGCCTGCATGGCTTATCCATTTTCTGGATACATTCGATACATATTTTCCCAATTTTTTGGATGAGTGTCGAGGATTATCTCTGTCTCCGAAATCAGGCGGTTGTCCGCCATCACCAACGGAGAGCAAAAATGTCCAACATCCTTCTCGTCACTTCGAGCCCGCGCGGCGCTGCCTCGCATTCCACCCGCGTCGCCACCGAACTTGCCACCAAGCTGCAGGCCGCCCTGCCGGGCTCCACCGTCACCACCCGCGACCTCGTCGCCAACCCGCTGCCGCATATCGAGCCTGACTACGCCACCGGCATCTACACGCCGGCTGAAGCCCGCACGCCGCGCCAGACCGACCTGGTCAGCGTCTCCGATGTCGCCGTCGACGAACTGTTCGCCGCCGACCACATCGTGCTTGCCACCGGCTTCATCAACTTCTCGATTTCCTCGACGCTGAAGTCGTGGGTCGACCACATCTCGCGTTCGGGCAAGACCTTTTCCTACACCGCCAACGGTCCGAAGGGCCTGGTCACCGGCAAGAAGGTCTATGTCGTGCTGGCTTCCGGCGGCATCTATTCCGAAGGCCCGGCCGCGGTGATGGACTTCGCAGTGCCCTATCTGAAGAGCGTGCTCGCCTTCAACGGCATGACCGACGTCGAGGTCATCCGCGTCGAGGGCGTTGGCATGGGCGAGGATGCCGTGAAGGCTGCCCTTGCCAATGCCGGGAAACAGGTCGACGCCATCGCTGCCTCGGCTACCGAAATTGCTCTCTCGGCTGCCGCGGCCTGATCAAGGTCGACCAACGCAACAGCCGCCGTGGCGACACGGCGGCTGTTGTCGTTTTTGGAGATCTGAGTGAGGCTTGGGGTGCGTTGAGATTCAAGGCAGGCCGAGCCGAAAATGGCGGATTTCGAGAACCGGAGCGCAGCATACATTGAAGTACGTGAGCACCGGAAGCGCAGAAGGCCGCCATTTGCAGGCCGGCCTCGCTTGAATATCAGCGCACCCTAACCGAAAATGCGCTCGCCCTGCTCGTCGACCAGCTGAATGCCTTTCTTCAGCGAGATGTCGACGGCGTCGTCGAGCCCGGCGAAACGGTCGGCGCGAATGAAGCGGTGTTCCTTGACCACGCCGTCGATCTCCTTGGAGATGACGCCGCAGGTCTGGTACTGGCCGCCATCGGACTTGTAGGGCGTCGCGGCAATGACAAAGCCCTTGTGCTCGATCTCCTTCGCCACCTTGCCCTTGCCCGATGCCTCCGGCTCGCTGGCGCCGCCACCGAAAAGACGTTTCAGAAAGGACATGGGCGACCTCCACCGGTTTTGCTGGGCATGGCGGGCTGGAACTCGCCCTCGACTTGCCAACTCAACCGTTCAGTAGCCGCCCAGACGGCAACGGGCAAGCACGGCACTTTTCGCCGGCCTGCCCGTTTTCAACAATGCCGCTGGATCGTTTAGCGCTTCACCAGCGCCTCCAGTGCCTCGGCGGCATCCTTCAGGATACTGGCGGCCTCGGCCTGCTTGTCGGCCGGCGCCTCGATGACTTCAGCCAGGGCCGCGCGCAGGCGGCGACGCAGCAGGCGCAGTTCGGGATTGCGGCGGTCGTCGCGGCCATGCCGCTCGCGGTCGTCGTCCCAGCCGAACCATTCGCGGGCCTTGGCCATCTTGGCGCCGACCCGCTCGAGATGATCGAGCGCGCGCTCCACCATGTCGCGGTTTTCGCCGAGATGCGCCGCGCCGGCCTCGGTGATGGAAAACACCTTCTTGGCGCCGTCGGCGGACGAGACGGCATAGCTGGCCTCTTCCAGGAAAGTCAGCGTCGGGTAGATCACGCCCGGGCTCGGGCTGTAGATGCCGCTGGAACGCTCTTCCAGCGCCCGGATGATGTCGTAGCCGTGGCGCGGCGCGTCGGCGAGCAGCGAAAGCACGATCAACTTGAGATCGCCGTCGCCGAACATGCGGCCGGCGCGCAGCACGTCGCCCGGTCCGCCATGGCCGCGCCGGCCGTGGCCGAATGGACCATGGCCGCCACGCCCGCCGCCGAAACGACCGGCCATATGCCAGAATGCCTGCTCGGCACGTTCGCTGAATGAATGATGTCTGTGCATTGGAAATTCCTTAAGTTATGTCTTACGATATATCTTAAGTAGGAGCATGCACGATCAGAGTCAAGATATATCTTAAGATGCATCTTACACGTCGTGAAGTGGCACTTGATCCGGATATCCGGCGTCCCAATGCAAAAAGGGCGGCTCGCGCCGCCCTTTTCTCCAAGCTTCGATGGACGCCCTCAGCGCTCGGTCAGCGCCAGTTTCGCGCCCAGCGCCACGAAGGCGGCGGCGAAGCTGCGCCTCAGCCAGGTCATCACCCGCGGGCTGCCGACGATCCGGTCGCGCACCGAAGCCGCGCACAGGCCGTAGATGGCGAAGATGATGAAGGTGGCCGCCATGAACACACCCGACAGTTCCAGCATGCGCAACAGCACATTCGGTTCCGTCGGCGCGATGAACTGCGGCAGGAAGGCGACGAAGAAGATCGACAGTTTTGGGTTGAGCAGGTTGATCAGGATGCCGTCGACCAACACCTGGCGCGCGCTGCGCGCATCGGGCTTGGCCTCGATCTTCAGCGTGCCATGTTCGCGCAGGCTCTGCCAGGCCATGTAGAGCAGATAGGCGACGCCCGCATATTTGACGATCTCGAAAGCAACCGCGCTGGCATGCAGCAGCGCCGCCAGGCCGGTCAGCGCGGCGATCAGATGCGGCACGATGCCCAGCGTACAGGCAAAGGCGGCCAGCACGCTGGCGCGCCCGCCGCGCGACAGCCCGGCGGCAAGCGTATAGACGACGCCGGTGCCCGGCGACGCGACGATGATCAAGGTGGTGATCAGGAATTCCGGCGACACTGAAATCTCCTCACATCTGCTATTCGGTTGAACCTTGCTGGCGCACCGCGCTCGGCGAAGCGCCATAGCGGCCGCGGAACTGACGGCCGAAATGCGAGCGCGAGGCATAGCCCGCAGCGCCGATGGCGGCGGTGACGTTGCCCTCGCCTTTGGCCAGGATGTCGTGGGCAAGCTGCATGCGCGTGTCGGCCAGCACCGCCCTCAGCGACGTGCCATCCTCGACAAGCCGACGCCGCAGCGTCGAGGCACCTATGCCAAGCGCGCGGCCGATCGCTTCCGCCGTCCAGCGGCGTGCCGGTTCGGAGGCGATCAGCCAGGCGACATGCTCGGCCAGCGAGACCTCGAACAGCCATGCCGCCGCCGGCACCTCGCGCAGCAGAAGCAGCACTTCGGCCAGTCTGTGTTCGGCCAGGGCGCCAGCGTGGCCGGACGCGGCCAGGACCACCGCCGCATGGGGCAGTGCGTCGGCCAATTCCTCCGTCAGCGGCACGCGTAGGTCGAGCCCGGCGGCGGGCGCCCGCAGCGGCTGGCCGAGGCGGCGCACGGATTCGGGTATGCGCGCGATCTCGACGATCAGCGATTCATAGATGCCGGTCGTTTCCGACGGCACATTGACCACGTCGAAGGCGCGTCCGTGCGGAAACACGAATACATCGCCGGCCTCGAAGCGCTGCCCGGCATCGCCCAGCCAGATTTCCTTGGAACCGCTGAGCACGATGCCGATGATCGGCTTTTCATTGATGACGCGGGCCAGCCGCTCCGACGTGAAGCAGCAATAGCTGAACAATTGCCGGCCATGCGGGTGCATGCCGGGCTGCTTGCGTGGCCGCGCCGGATCGAGCGCAAGCGGCCGCAATGCCTTCAGCAGGCGCTCGGCAAGGTTTCGACGCGGCGTGTCGTTCATAGCGAGAGCCTAGTCGACCACGCGCCGCGGCACAACGCAATTGAGCGTTTCGGGCACAGAAACCGAGCGCCTTGGGCACGAGCAGCGCGACCAAGCCTGTAAAACCCCGCAGCGATGGCGTTGCCATCGTCACCAACGCAGGACCGAAGACAATGATTTTCAAAACCTTCATGCTCGCCGCCGCATTTTCAGGCACGGCAGCGATCGCCGATGCCGCCCCGCAAATCGAACTGTGGCGCCTGGACTGCGGCCGCATCGCGGTCAACGACCTCAGCATCTTCTCAGACACCTTCGCTTATGCCGGCCAGAAGAAGACACTGACCGACAGCTGCTATCTCATTCGCCACGACGGCGATTACATGCTGTGGGACACCGGCCTGCCGGCTGCCCTGCTCGGCAAGCCGATGGCGGCCGACCAAGCGCTGGCGCCGACGCTCGATCGCACCCTGCCGGACCAGCTGAGGCAAATCGGCGTCCAGCCGGAGGCCATCGCCCGGGTCGGCATCAGCCACTATCATTTCGATCATCTTGGCCAGGCCGCCGATTTCCCGAAGGCACGCCTGATGATCGGCAAGGCCGACTTCGAAGCGCTGAAGACCAACCCGCCGCCCTTCGGCGCCATGCCGGACCTTGCGGCGCCGTGGCTGAGCGGCGGCGCCCCGGTGGACGCGGTCGAAGGCGACAAGGATGTCTTCGGCGATGGCTCCATCGTCATGCTGTCCGCTCCCGGCCACACGCCCGGCAGCCACGCATTGCTGGTGCGGCTGGCCAAGAATGGGCCGGTGCTGCTCACCGGCGACGTCGCTCATTTCGAGAAGCAGTTCGAAACCGGTGGCGTGCCGCCCTTCAACACCGACCGCGCCGACAGCCTCGCCTCGATGGCGCGGCTGCAGTCGATGGCCAAAACCCTCGGCGCCACCCTCGTCGTCCAGCACGACGCGGACGACATCGCCAAACTGGCGGCCTTCCCGGCCAGCGCGAAATAGGCAAGGCGAAAAGCGAAACCCGGCCAATGAGTTGGCCGGGTTTCCAGAATCAAACGCGCAGCGTGTTGAATCAGTTTGTCAGCCGGGATGCCGGCTGCCGCGCTGCCACCCGGCGCGGATGGCCCGCCATACGGTGCACGACACCGCTTCCCATCATCGCCAAACTGCCGCACAGTTGTCCTTGGGTCCGGGCTGTCACTGTCCACGCGTTTTGACGAAACCCTTCCTTGCGCGCTCCGCCCATCGCCATCGAACCGGTAGCCCTTGCCGCGAGCGCTGGCCGCGGCTTCGGCCGTGCGCCGGCAATTGCGGTGCCACCGGATCGCGCCGACCTGCCGCTCGGTGTCGGCGCGTCCTTCCTCCTGCATCTCCTGTTGCTGACGGTACTCGCCTTGTTGCCGACGCCGCCTGCGCTCAAGCCATTGCCGATCGAAAGTATCAAAGTCGATTTCGTGCCGCCGCCGCCTGGACCCGCGCCAGCGAGCGAGCCTGTTCCGGCCGCAAAATCCGAGACGGCACCCAACGCGCCAGCGCAGCAACCGGCTATCCCCACCCCGCCGCCGGCGCCCGCCCCGCAACCGATGATCTGGGTCGAAAAATTCTATTCCGCCCGTGTGCTTGCCGATCCCCGCAGCCGCGGCGCGCGCCGCGCCTTGCCGCTTCTGGCGCCACAGGAACGCATCATCCAGCTCTGTGACATCGAGGCACTCGCGCAGGTGCGCCAGCAGCGGGCCGATTTCCAACCCGATCTCGTCGTCCCCTATGCCATGGCCGAGGTGAAACTTGCCGGCGGGGCGATGGAAGCCAAGGGCGGCGCGGTGCGCAGCAAGCGCCATTGGTACGAACTGAAATTCAATTGCACCGTCGCGCCGGATCTCAAGACCGTCGTCGCCTTCGAATTCCTGCTCGGCAAGGAGATCCCGCGCGACCAGTGGGCAAGCCACGACCTGACACTCGACGACGGGCCGGCCGATTGAACCAACGGGACGGATTGCCTCACGTACGTCGAGACCAGGCATCAAGCTCTTGAAACGCTGGACTAAATTCCATCCACAGCTGGCCGCGGGAATTTCCGGAATAAACTAGACTCTTTTAATCAAGTATCCTATCCGAACAATCGTTCAATCGGAATCCCAAACGTTCATCATGACATTTCCAAAGCTTTTCGCAGCGGCGCTGATCACCGGCACCGCCCTCTCCAGTCATGCCCTCGCGCAGGTGCAGCAGCCGATCCTCCAGTTCGACGGCAATCTCGCCTATGGCCGGGGCAGCGGCGGCATCGGTCTTTTCGTGCCCTTCCTGTTCGACGGCGGCGCCAACGGCGCTTTCTTCGATGCCAGCGGCTCCTTCGTCGAAGGCTCCGCCCGCCAGGGCTCGTTCGGTCTCGGCTTCCGCCATCGCGCGGCCAACGACTGGGTCTATGGCGCCTATGGTTATTTCGACACCTTCAACAGCGACCATGGCCACAGCTTCAACCAGCTCTCCTTTGGCGCCGAGGCGCTCGGCCCGCTCTATGAGGCGCGCGCCAATGTCTATCTGCCGCTGACCGACGAAAAGGCTATCGCAAGTCTCAGCCGCGCCTTCATCGCCGGCGACGAGCTGAAATTCCGCGCCGGCGGCGAAATCGCCCGCGGCGGCTTCGATGCCGAGGCCGGCCTGCGCCTGCCGGTGTTTCCGCAAGACATTGCGGCGCAGATAAAGGTGTTCGGCGGCACCTACTGGTATGACGGCAAGGGCGCCATCGACGATACGCTCGGCGTCAGGGCGCGCGCGGAATTGAGCTTTGCCGGCCTGCCCGGCGTTTCCGGTTCCACTCTGGCGCTCGGCGCCTCCGTCTCCTACGATAAGGAAGACCGCACGGAGTTTGCCCTCACCGCCCGCCTGCGCGTGCCGCTCGGCGGTTCGAGCCGCACCGGCCAGGCGGCCTTCGACCCGATGTTCCAGCAGGTCGAGCGCGCTGATTTCCTCCGCACCTATGCCGGCGCCACCGGAGCGGTCGAGACGGCCGAATTCGTCGCCAACGGCCGCACGATCGGCAAGGTGGTCGCCGTCTCCGCCGCCACCGGCGATGCCAGGGCCATCAATGCAGCGCTCGCCGCCGCCGGCGGCAATGCGCTGGTTCTGGCCAGCGGCGACATCGCGCTCGGCCAGACGATGCAGCTCGGCACCGGGCAATATATGCTCGGCGGTGGCGGCGTCATCGGCGTGCGCGGCACGACCAGCCGCTTCGAGGCCGCCTTCCGCAATGACGGCGCGGCAACGCGCCTGGCCGGCAGCAACCCGCTCGCCAATGTCGTCGCCATGGCCTCCGGCGCCACCATCGAGCATCTGGCGATCAGCGGCGGCCTTGCCGGCATCGCCAGCAACGGCGCCACCGGCATCACCGTTCGCGACGTCGAGATCAGCCGCACGGCCGGCGACGGCATCCGCCTCGACAATGTCAGCGGCGCGCTGATCGAAAAGACCAAAATCCGCGATCTCACCATCTGCAACAGCAACACCGATTGCGAATTCGCCGTCGGCGATCCCAACCGCGCGCCCTATGCCGCCATCAGCGCGCTCGGCACCAGCGGGCTCACCATACGCGACACCGTCATCGACAGCGTCACCTACGGCATCTTCGCCGGCAGCCGCATCGACGACAGCGGTTGGCCGCCCGTCATCACCCATGCCGCCACCGGCATCAAGCTCGACAACGTCGCCATCTCCAAGTCGCGGCGCGAGGGCGTGTTGCTGGTCGCCGCCAACGACGTCGCCATGAACAAGGTCACCGTCGACAATTCCGCGCAGGGGCTCGACATGGATCTGGTCGTTTTGCAGGGCACCTCCAACGTCGCCATCACCGATATGACGCTGAAGGGCGGCATCAACGGCCTGATGCTGGTCACCGCCTCGACCTTGCCGGAGGAGGCAAGGACCACCAATGTCCGCGTCAACGGGCTGACGGTCGACGACACCCGCAATGCCGGCATCTTCCTCAACCCGGTCTCCGACATCCATTTCAGGGATGTGACGATCACCAATGCCGGCACCTACGGCGCCTTCATCTATGGCAGCGACTGGGATTTCCTCGGCGGTCCGGTCAAGAACGTCACCTTCGACAAGCTGCGCGTCGAAAACGCCGCCAAGGCCGGCCTCTATTTCATGGGTCCGGCGGTCGATATCGGCGGCGACGTGACGGTCAAGGGCACGCCGCGCAACTGCCTGGTGTCGAGCTTCGGTTCCTACGTCAACGGCTCGCTCACCCAGCCACCCGGAACCGCGCTCACGCTCAACGGACGCGAACTCAACGGCGGCAACTTCAAGGCCAATTGCCTCTGACCCATCGGCCCTCGCACCATCCCTGCGGCGAGGGCCGCAAGGCACGATCCCGGCGCCGGCTAGAGCGCCGCGCCTCCATTCGGACACGCAAAGGACGCTCTAACATTTTAAATTCGCGCGTCGGGATCGCGCTTTTCTCCGTTGCGGTCAGCGTTTCGGCGGCACGCACTTCTTGTCGCGGAACAGTGCCCATTCCTCGCACACGCTGCCATTGGGCAGGTAGCAATAGCCGGTCTGGTTGCCGGCGGCGTCTTTCTTGATCTTCAAGCGCCCGCCAAGCTTGCCACAGTGGACGGAAGCCGGATTGGCCAGGGTGGTCGTCTTTGGCATTGTGCCCGCTGCAACCGGCCCCGTCATGCCGGGCACCAGAACAGCCAGACAGGCAAGCGTCCTCGCAATGTAGTTCATGTCCGCCTCTCTTTCCGATCGGCGGCCACTATAGCACCGGCGCAGAAAAAAGCCCGGGACGATGCCCGGGCTTGATCTTCTTAGCTGTCGAGGAAGCTTCTGAGCTTGCGCGACCGGCTCGGGTGCTTGAGCTTGCGCAGCGCCTTGGCCTCGATCTGGCGGATACGTTCGCGTGTCACCGAGAACTGCTGGCCGACTTCTTCCAGCGTGTGGTCGGTGTTCATGCCGATGCCGAAGCGCATCCGCAGCACGCGCTCCTCGCGTGGCGTCAGCGAAGCCAGCACGCGCGTCGTCGTCTCGCGCAGGTTCGCCTGGATCGCGGCGTCGATCGGCAGGATCGCGCCCTTGTCCTCGATGAAATCGCCGAGGTGCGAATCCTCCTCGTCGCCGACCGGCGTTTCGAGCGAGATCGGCTCCTTGGCGATCTTCAGCACCTTGCGCACCTTTTCCAGCGGCATGGCGAGCTTTTCGGCCAGTTCTTCCGGCGTCGGCTCGCGGCCGATCTCGTGCAGCATCTGGCGCGAGGTGCGCACGATCTTGTTGATCGTCTCGATCATGTGCACCGGAATACGGATCGTGCGGGCCTGGTCGGCGATCGAACGGGTGATCGCCTGCCTGATCCACCACGTGGCGTAGGTGGAGAACTTGTAGCCACGGCGGTATTCGAATTTGTCGACCGCCTTCATCAGGCCGATATTGCCTTCCTGGATCAGATCCAGGAACTGCAGGCCGCGATTGGTGTATTTCTTGGCGATGGAGATGACGAGGCGCAGATTGGCCTCGACCATTTCCTTCTTGGCGATCGCCGCTTCGCGCTCGCCCTTCTGCACCTGGTTGACGATCTTGCGGAATTCCAGGATCGAGATCGCCGTCTCGGTGGCGAGGTTCTGGATTTCGGCGCGCAGGTCGCCGATGGCGTCCTTCTCGTTCTTGGTGAATTCCTTCCAGCCGCGCGTCGTCAGATTGGCGATCGAACGGGTCCAGTTCGGGTCGAGTTCCGAACCCTGGTATTCGCGCAGGAACTCCTCGCGGCGCACGCCATAGCTTTCGGCCAGGCGCAACAGCTTGCCTTCATTCTGCACCAGGCGCTTGTTGATGTCGTAGAGCTGCTCGACCAGCGCCTCGATGCGGGCGGTGTTGAGCGACAGCGACTTCACCGCCGTGATCAGCTGGTCCTTCAGCTCCTTCAGCCGGCGGTCCTGGCTCGGCGAAAGCGTGCCGGCGGCGGCGAGACGGTTCTCGACCTGCTGGTCCTGCAGCTTGCGCAGCTTCTTGTAGGTGTCGGCGATGACGTCGAGCGTCTCCATCACCTGCGGACGCAGCTCGGCTTCCATCGCCGCCAGCGACAGGCTCGCCTCGTCCTCGTCTTCCTCGTCCTCTTCGAGGCCGCGGGTATCGCCGCCGACATTGGTGATGTCGTCTTCGTCGTCGCCGCGGCGGCGCCCTGCCTTGGGCTCGTCCTTCGGCTTGTTGTCTTCCTCGATGCGCTCCACCACCGGTGCCTGCTTGCCCTCGGGGCCGGCATAGGTGGCTTCGAGATCGATGATCTCGCGCAGCAGGATCTTGGCTTCGTTGAGTTCGTCGCGCCAGATGATGATGGCCTGGAAGGTCAGCGGGCTTTCGCAAAGGCCCGCGATCATCGTCTCGCGGCCGGCCTCGATGCGCTTGGCGATGGCGATTTCGCCCTCGCGCGACAATAGCTCCACCGAACCCATCTCGCGCAGATACATGCGCACCGGATCGTCGGTACGGTCGGTCGGCTCTTTCTTGGTCGGGGTGGCGGCAACGGCCGTGCCGGTCTGTTCGGCAAGCTCGTTGGCATCTTCCTCGGCATCGCCTTCGGCGGCCTCGGCTTCTTCGCCCTGCTCGTCGTCCTCGACCACGTTGATGCCCATGTCGGAAAGCATGGCCATCGTGTCTTCGATCTGCTCGGAGGTCACTTCCTCCGAAGGCAGCACCGAATTCAGTTCGTCCATGGTGACGTAGCCGCGCTTCTTGGCGGCCTTGATCATCTTCTTGACAGCATCATCGGAGAGGTCGAGCAGCGGGCCATCGGTCGTGCCCTCGCGTTCGGTTTCGACCTCTTCCTTTTCCTTAGTCGCCATTCTAAGTCTTCTCCAGGCGGCCTCTCTAGGGACCGCATCGCTGCTGAACCGGGCAAATCAGTTGCGTTCGCTTAACTCACGCGCCTGCCAAGCCAGTACCTGCATCTCACTTAAGTCCAGATTAACCCTGATATCTGTGGCGGGATCCCCTTCCCGTCCAGTGCATAGGTCGTTATTTCCCGCCAATGCCGGGCATGGGTTAACGTTTCGAATCGTTCTGATTCCGTCATTCTGCCAGAAGGTCAAGCGCCTCTCGCATGATTCGCCTTAAAAAAGCGAATCAAATAGCCCCTTCTGCGTCTTTGGTTCACGCTCGACCGGCCCTGCCGGAGGAAACGCCGAACCCTTCGATCAAAGCTTCCGTGGCCTGCACGTCGCGAAACTGCGCCTGGATTTCGACCAGGTGCCGGTAATTCTCTTCCGTTGGATCGCTGGCAAGTGCGGCCTCGGCCTGCTTCAGCTCCCTATGTAAGGTGCGTTGGCTGCGGTGCAAGTGCAGCACCTGGTTGAAAGCGTCGCGGGCATCCTCGATCGCGGCGTTCTCCAGCGCCGGCCACTGCCGCGTGCGACGAATCAGCGCCACCGCGCGCTCCCACACATCCGCGCAGCCTGTACGCTCGATCATGGCGATGATGGCCACGCGATCGTTGGCCTGTTCGTGAGCCAGCGCATCGAGCAGCGCGGCGTGCAGCCGGCGCAGATCGCTGTTGGCGAGGTCGAGGAATTCGACATGCTCGAAATTCTCGTCGATCAGCGCCGGATGGTTGACGAGCGCCACCACCACCGTTGCCTCGCGCACCGACATCAGCTCGCCAGTGCGCTTGACGATCGCCGAACGGCCGAGGCTTTCGGTGATCGGACTGCGCCCTTGAGCCTGGCCGCCGCGTGACCATTGGCCACCCTGCTTGTCGCCGCCCTGCCTGCCTCCACCTTTTCCGCGTTCGCCCTGGCGCTGTGGCCTGGCGCGCTGGCCGAAGAAGGTCAGGACGCGCTCGCGCATGTCTTGCTGGTAGTGATAGCGCACGCTTTCGTCGCGGATGCGGCTGGTGATCTCGCGCAGCGTCTTTTCCAGTTCCGCCCGCCGCTCGGGCGTCTCGAACACCCCGCCCGCTGTCTCGCGCATCCAGATCAGCTCGGCCAGCGGCCGCGCTTCGGCCAGCACCGCGCGGAAGGCGTCCGGACCGTCGGCCTTGACCAGATCGTCGGGGTCCTTGCCCTCGGGCAGCAGCGCAAAGCGCGCCGTGCGGCCAGCCTGGATCGAAGGCAGGATGAGATCGGCCGCCCGCCACGCCGCCTTCAGGCCGGCGGCGTCGCCGTCGAAGCACAGCATCGGTTCGCCCGACAGGCGCCACAGAAGTTCCATCTGATTTTCGGTCAGCGCGGTGCCCAGCGGCGCCACGGCGTTCTCGAAGCCGGCCTGCGCCAGCGCGATGACGTCCATATAGCCTTCGACGGCGATGACCGTGCCGCCGCGCGCCACCGCCTTGCGGGCACGGGCGAAATTGTAGAGCACATTGCCCTTGTGGAAGAGTTCGGTCTCGGGCGAGTTCAGATATTTGGCCGAGACATCGGCCGACATGGCGCGCCCGCCGAAAGCGATGATCTTGCCGCGCGAATCCGGGATCGGGAACATGATGCGGTCGCGGAACCGGTCATAGGAGACCGGGATATCGTCGCCGAACACCACCAGGCCGCAGGCTTCGATCTGCGCCTTGTCGACCCCTTTGGAGGCCAGGAATTCCTTCAGCGCGTTGCGGCTGTCGGGCGCATAGCCCAGCCGGAAGCTCTGCTGCGTCGCCGGCGTCAGCCCGCGGTCGCGCAAATAGGCGCGCGCCTTGGCCCCTTCCGAGCCTTGCAGCCGCTCCTGGAAAAAGGCAGTCGCCATTTCCATGACGTCGGTCAGGCTGGCGCGCTGCCTGTCGCGTCGCTCCGCCTGCTCGTCGCGCGCCGGCATCGGCACGCCGGCCATGTCGGCGACGCGTTCGACCGCCTCTGGAAAGCTCAGGCCGTCGAGTTCGGTCAGGAAACGGAAATGATCGCCCGAAACGCCGCAGCCGAAGCAATGGTAGCGGCCCTTCTTGTCCTCGCAGTGGAACGACGGCGATTTTTCACCATGAAACGGGCAGCACGCCCAAAAATCGCCGCGCGGCGCGTTGGTCTTCTTCCTGTCCCACGACACGCGCATGCCGATCAGCGAGGAGATCGGAACGCGGTCTCGTATCTCGTCGAGAAAGGTTGGCGGGAAGCGCATGGGCGGAAGCTCGTTTGTCTTTGATATAGTCGCTGGCGCTGCGCCAGACGACCCCCAATGCGCGGCATACCCGGTTTTCACAGGCCGTTCCCGTCTCGACGAGGAAAAGGCGCCCCCCCCGGGCCGCCTTTTTGCTCTCTAAGACGATGGCGCCTTAGCGCCCGGCGATGGCGCCTGCGATCAGGCCGGTGGCAATGCCGACCAGCAGATAGTCGCTGCCGACGCGGATCCACTGCTGGCCGGGGCCGGGGCGGCGCAGGCCGTAGCGGTGATATTCCTTGATGCCCTGGTAGCGGCGCCAGTCGCCGTAACGCTGACCGGCCTTCCAGCGCGGCTCGCGCACCACTTCCTTGCGGATGATCACGCGCTTTTCGACGGTGCGCCGGTCGTAGCGCCGGTCATAACGATCGTCATAACGGCGATCCTTGCGAATCGGCTCCTGCCACTGGACCTGGGTGACGTCGGAGCGTGGCGCGGCTGGCACCGCCACCGGCGCGGCGAAACCCTGCAATGTCGACACCGCCAGCATCGAAACCGCCATCGCGGAAAGAATAAGACGTTTCATGATTGTGTTTCCTCGTTTGTTCACACGAGAGAATTAGGGTTCGCAACATGAACTCAAACTGAATGTCGAAATTACAATTATGTAATGAAACCAAGGCATTGATCCAGGCGTCCGAAATCGGACGGAATCCCGCGGGATTTCACGGCAGGCGTGCACCCGCCCCGCTTTCATGTCCAAATCCGACACAAGCCGCCGTTTGTCGAAGCGCGCCGAAGTCAACAGGAAATTATTATCCGGCTAATGTAAAACCCGACAGTTGGGCCTATATGTAAGCCTTATGATCCGCGCCTTTTCACATCGAGCCGACACCGCTTCGGCCCCATCGATCAAATGGCCGCCTGCAAATGCCCGCGGGCCGTTCCGTGGCGCGCGCGCCATGCTGGGAAGCCACCGTTGAGCGGCTCGGTCGTGCTCCTGCATCTGGCCGGCGCGGTGGCGCTGATGCTGTTTGCCACCCGCATGGTCAAGACCGGCGTCGAGCGCGCCTATGGCGACGTGCTGCGGCTGAAACTGCGCGGCACCATGCAGAACCCGATCCTGGCGGTGCTTGCGGGAACCGCGCTCGCCATCGCCTTGCAGAGCTCCACCGCCGTCACGCTCCTGGTCGGCTCCTTCGCCGGCGCCGGCATCGTCTCGGGCATGGCCGGCCAACTCGCCGTGCGCGGCGCCGAGATCGGCTCGGCGCTGGTCGTCAAGCTGCTCACCTTCGATCTGTCGCTGATCGTGCCGATCTGCCTGATCACCGGCACCGTCATGTTCATGGCCACCGAGCGGCGCGACTGGCGCCAGGTCGGCCGCATCCTGATCGGCGTCGGCCTGCTGCTTCTGTCGCTGGGGATGATCGGCCAAGCCTCCGAACCGCTGCGCGAAAGCCAGCTGCTGCCGGTCATCATCGACTATTTCAAGGGCGACCCCGTCACCGCCTATCTTCTGGCGGCACTCGCCACCTGGCTGTTCCAGTCCTCGATCGCCGCCGTGCTGTTGATGACGACGCTGGCCGGACGCGGTTTCATCCCGCCGGAACTCGGCATCGTCCTGGTGCTGGGCGTCAATCTCGGCTCCTCCATCATCGCGCCGCTGCTCACCCGCAATGCCGAGCCAGGCGTGCGTGTCGTGCCGGTTGGCAATCTTTTGATGCGCGGCCTCGGTTCGCTGGTCATGCTGACGCTGTTCCTCGGCTTCAAGCCGCCGATCGCCTTCCTCGGCTCGACCGTGCCGGACCAGATCGTCAACGCGCATATCCTGTTCAACATCATTATCCTGCTGGCCGGCCTGCCGCTGGCCGGCCTCGTCTACCGCGCCTCGGAAAAGATCGTTGCACTGGGCGCCAAGCCGCAGCCGGCCGAAGCCTTCCAGGTGACGGAGCTTTCGGCGCTGAACGAGGCGGCGCTCAACGTGCCGTCCCAGGCGCTGGCCAACGCCACGCGCGAAGTGGTACGGGTGTGCGAGACCGTCGAGATCATGCTGAAGCGTGTCATCGACCTCTATGAACAGGCCGACGAGGACAAGATCCGGGCGCTCGCCGCGCTCGACGACCGCGTCGACCAGAAACACGCCGCCATCAAGCTCTACCTCGCCAAGGTCACCAAGAATTCGCTGACCGAGGACGAGGCGCTGCGCTGCCAGGAATTGATCGGCGCCTGCGTCAAGCTGGAGCAGGTCGGCGACATCATCGTGCGCAACATGTTGCCGCTGGTGCGCAAAAAGATGGAGCGCGGCCTGGAGTTCACGCCGGAAGGCTGGCGCGAATTGACTGCCTTCCACGCCTCGGTGCTTGCCAATGCGCGGCTTGCCTTCAACGTGCTGATCTCCAGCGACGCCGAGACCGCCCGTCAGATCGTCGAAGAGAAGGACCGGCTGCGCGACCGCGAGAAAGAAACCAGCCGCGCCCATTTCGAGCGCCTGCGCGACGGTTCGCCCAATTCCATCGAGACCAGCTCCATCCATCTCGACACCATCCGCGACCTGAAGCAGATCAACTCGCTGCTCGCCTCCATGACCTATCCGGTGCTGGAGAAGCGCGGCCTGCTCAGCGATTCCCGCCTCAAGGCGATGTAACGCAAGGTTGCGGCGCCGCCCTTCGTCACGCTAGCTTGGCTCGATCCTCGGGAGGAGACGGGATTGGACACGCATTCACGCAGTTTCGCCAAGGCCATCTCTTGGCGCGTTACCGGCACCATCGACACGATCGTGCTGTCCTTGATCATCACCCGCAGCATCAAGCTCGCCGCAACCATCGGGCTCACCGAAGTGGTGACGAAATCGATCCTTTATTACCTGCACGAGCGGGCCTGGCTACGCATTCCTTATGGCCGCAAACCTGGCACGGCGCCCGAAGCGGTGCCGTAAGGGCGATCGCCGCCATCAAGAAAATCTAAAGTCCGATCCATAATTTATCGATTGCCCGGCGGCACGTGCCGTGATCTGTGGCCAATCCCATAGCGCTTCCGGTCCGCCTTATGCCTCTTCCCCTGATCGCCCTTTTCCTGGCCGCTTTTGCCTTCGGCACGACGGAATTCGTCATTGCCGGCGTGCTGCCGCAGGTGGCCGAGGGGCTCGGCGTCTCGGTGCCGAGCGCCGGCTATCTGGTTTCCGGCTACGCTTTGGGCATCGCCATCGGCGGCCCGCTGTTGACGCTGGCGACATCGAAAGTATCGCGCAAGGCGCTGCTCATCGCGCTGGCCATCGCCTTCACCGTCGGCCAGGTCGCCTGCGCCGTCGCCCCCGATTTCCTGTCCATGCTGGCGCTGCGCGTCGCGGTCGCCGTGGCGCACGGCGCCTATTTCGGCGTCGCCATGGTGGTTGCGGTCAGCCTCGTGCGCCCCGAACAGCGCGGCATGGCGATCGCGCTGGTCCTGTCCGGCCTCACCGTCTCCAACATCATCGGCGTGCCGGTCGGCACGGCAATCGGCAATCTGTGGGGCTGGCGCGCCACCTTCTGGGTGATGAGCATTCTGGGCGTCGTCTCGCTTTTGGCGATAGCCGCCCTTTTGCCGCGCACCACCGGCGCCTCGACCAAGTCGGCCGGCCTGGCGCGCGAGGTGCGCGCATTGGGACGCCAGCAGGTGTGGACCTCGCTCATCCTGATGCTGATGCTGATGATGGGCCAGATGACGCTCTACACCTACATCACGCCCTTCCTTGAGGAGGTCACCGGTCTCAGCAAGGCGCAAGTGCCATGGGTGTTGCTGCTCAACGGCGTCGGCGCCACGATAGGCGTCTTCGTCGGCGGACGGCTGGCCGACTGGAAGCTGATGCCCTCGATCATCACCCTGTTCGCCCTGCAGGCGGTGATGCTTGCCGTCATCTACGCGGTCAGCCCGAACCCACTGCCGATGGTGGTCGCGATCACGCTGTGGGGCGCGCTCAACTTCGCCATCGGCGCACCGATCCAGGCCCGCATCCTGTCGTGGACGGCGGATGCCTCCAACCTTGCCTCGTCCTTGATCCCCTCGGGCTTCAATGTCGGCATCGCCCTCGCCTCCTCCGTCGGTGCCGTGATGCTGAGTGCCGGTTACGGCTACCGCGCGCTGCCGGTGCTGGGCGCCGCCGCCATGGTGGTCGGCGTTGCCGTGGCCTTGATCTCCTACACCGCCGAGCGCCGCAGCGGCATCAGGCCGCCTTTGCCTGCAGGCGCCGCGGAATAAGGCCGGACAGGCCCCGCCTGCATTACCAGACGAGCGGAACCAGCCGGTAGCGCACGCGGCGGCTGTAGTCGTCATAGTTCGCGAATTGGCGCCGCAGCACCGTTTCCTCGCGCACGCTGCGCCAGGCCAGCGCGATGCCGAGCACCGCCGTGCCCCACAGGCCGCTCCACGAGCCGAACAGCAGCGGCATGCCGAGGAACAGCAGCAACGCGCTCGCATACATGGGATGGCGCACCAGCGCATAGGGGCCGGTGTCGATCACCGTCTGCCCTTCCTGGATCTTCACCACCGGCGCGGCAAAGGTGTTGGCATTGAAGGTCCAGAAGGTGCCGGCATAATTGGCCACGATCAGCAGCCCGCCCACCGCCTGCAGCCAAAGCGGCACGGCGGTAAAATCCCGGCGCGCGGCGTCCCACGGCATGAAGGCGAACCAGACGAGAAACGCCAGGATGAACAGCGAAAGCCAGATCCTGTCCCACCTTTCCTGATGTTTCTGGATGGGCGGGCTCATGCGCTCGCGCAGCAATTGCGGGCTGCGGCGCGACAGCCACGCGACCATGACGACACCGCCGCCGCCGAACAGCACGATCATCGCCCAGCCGCCCGGATAGGCAAGCGTTCCGGCGGCGAGGAAAGTGACCACCGCGAGGAACAGGGTCCAGAGCGTCAACTGCAGATAATAGCCGAGCATGGTCCGCCCGCTTTTTTCGTCCAGCGTCATCTCACCACCTCATTGCCTCGAGCCGTCGCCGCGTGGCGCGGCAATACGAAAGGGCCGATGACACGGGCAAACGCCCGCGTACGCGCTTCAGCTACGGGTGGGCCGGACATGGGATGCCTCCAGGGATACCGTACCGTCGCGGGGAAAGGCTGCGCCGCGGGCCGGATTGCCGTGAACCGGCCGAACCGGTATAAATTTTCAGCAAATCAAGTATATTCGGAAAATATCGAATATGTCAATTATGGACGCGGATCAGCAACGCTTCATCGACGACATCGCCCGGCTTTTCGTGCCCTGGGGCGTGCCGCTGACGGCTGCGCGTCTCTACGGCTATCTGCTCCTGATGCCGGACGCCGTCGATCTCGACCGCATTTCGGCCGATCTCGAAATCAGCAAGAGCAGCGCCAGCGTCGCCGCGCGCCTCCTGGAACAATACACCCTCGCCCGCCGCCGCAGCATTCGCGGCACCAAGCGCATCCTCTACGAGGTTTCTGAAAACTACGAGGAGATGCTCGGCCAGCAGAACCGGCTCCTCGAAGCGCTGGCCAATCAGCTGCTGAAGGGCGCAGAGGCCAGTCCTTCCGACAAGATCAAGGCGCGGCTGAAGGATATGGCGAGGGTCAACCTCGCCGCGCGCGACGCCATGGACGAGATGTTGCGCGCCATGAGCGCCAAGCGTCGGAACGGCAACGCCTAATTCAATTCGAACAGCGGCAACCGCGACAGTCGGCGAGGCGATGGCCAACGCCTCCAATCGCCTCTCCATGAGCTTTGCGAAACAGGACTGGGCCGCCTCCGATCCGCCATATTCGAAAAACAAATCGGCGGCCGACGCACCGCGTTCCGCTGCTTCGCCGATCGCGGAGCGGCCCTTTGCAATCCCTTGGCCGTTCCGGCCACCTGAACAGAGAGGTAGCAGCATGACAGCACCACGCGCCAGGCGCCGGCGGGCTGATGCCGGCTTCTTCGGGAACGGCGCTGCCGTTTCTTCTCTGTTTGATATGGGCGACCTCGCCACGAGGCGCCCTGATTGGATTGCACATTCATGCAAAAACTCGAGCGAAAGGCCTTTGCGGCCGCTCAACCCCTTCTGAAAGACCTTGCCGCCATCCATGTCGCGGTCGTCGCGGCACTGGAGGGCGTTACCGACGCCGAATTGTGGGTGGACGACAGGACAGCGCCGACCATCGCGCTGCTGAGCGCCGGCGACGGCTATTTCCTGGCCGGCACGCCCGACCGGCGCCGCTTCAGCGCCTTGAAGCGACGCATTCCGGCCTGGGCCTATCTGTTCGCGGAAGAGCCGTGGACGGACCTCCTCGGCGAAGTCTGGGCCAACCCCTTCGCGCGGCCGCATCCCAGGGTGCGCATGGGCCTTGCGTCCGGCTCATCCCCGCTCCCCGCCACGCCGCCGCTGCCCGACGGCTTCAGTCTCAGGCGGATCAGCCGTTCGCTGCTCGACACCGTGCCCGGCGCCGCAGATGCGCTGGACGGCATCGGCCAGTGGCGCTCCAAAAAGCGCTTCCTGGACGAGGGTGTCGGCTTCTGCGTGCTGCATGACGGCAAGGTGGTCAGCCATTGCCTGTCCGACAGCGTCGCCGCCAGCCGCTGCGAACTCGGCGTCGGCACTGAGCCCGATTACCGCCGTCTCGGCCTCGGCCGGGCGGCGGCGGCAGCCGCGGTCGCGGAATGCCTACGCCGCGGCATCGCTGACATCGAATGGCATTCGCACGCCTCCAACCGGGGCTCGCTTGCCGTCGCGCGCCAGATCGGACTGGTCGAGCTCGACCGTCACGTTGCCTATAGCGGCAGCTTGCCGGCCGAGAATGTCGGCGACCTCGATCGTGACACCTGCCTCGACTGGGCCCGTCATGTGGAAGCGGCCGCCGAAACGATCGGCTGGTACAACTTCCATGCCGCCGGCGCCTGGGCTCTCCTCGGCGACCGGACGCGCGCCCTTGCCAGCCTTGAACGGCTTGTCGACGGCGGCTGGGATGGCGAGGCCGAATGGCTGGAGGACTATTGGGCGCTGCAGGGTCTGACCGGCGATGCCGCCTTCAAGGCCATCGTCGAGAGACAGCGCGCGGCCGAGACCGACTGACCGCTCATGACAAGGGATACCGCGCCTGAACGGGCGCGGTATCCCGACCGCTCCGCCATCGAACATGCCCCTTCGCATTGCAATGCAGGCGCAATGAAGCTGTCCCAATACGCGGCCGACAACCGACGAACGGGACACTGAGAAGAGCGATGACCGAGACGGAAAAGACAATTACCCAGGGCAGGCTTGGCGCCGCCGCCGCGATCCTCTTCGGCTTCGCCCTGGTATCCCTGTGCGGCCCCGGCGGCTCCGAGGCTGCCGAACAGCCCGCCGCCCGCACCGTCGCCATCACCTTCGATGACCTGCCGCATGCCAATGCAGCCGATCCCGAGGCACCGGTGCCGCCGACGCTCGACGCCGTCCGGCAGGCAAACCGCGACATTCTCGGCGCGCTGAAGGCGCACAATACCCCGGCCACCGGCTTCGTCGTTGAAAAACGCGTCGAGGAGATCGGCCCGCTTGGCCAGGAAATCCTGAAGGAATGGGTCGACGCCAATCTCGACCTTGGCAACCACACTTTTTCCCATGCCGACAGCAACGCGCTCGACCTGGCCGCGATCGAGAAGGAAATCGTCGATGGCGAACGCAGCATCGGCCCCTTCCTGTTCCGGTCGGCCGCTCGGAAGCCGCGTTTCCTGCGCTTCCCCTACAACCACCTCGGCAACACGCCCGAGAAGCAGGAGGCGATTGCCGCACTCGCTGCCAAACACGGCTACACCCTTGCCGCCTCGACCATCGACACGTCGGACTATCTGTTCGACCGCGCCTATGAAAAGGCGCTCGCCGCCAAGGACAAGGCGACGACCGAACGTATCGTCGCCGCCTATCTCGACCACACTCGGGAACAGATCGTCTATTATGCTAACCTCAACCGCCAGGTGCTGGGCTACGAGCCGCCGGCGATCATGCTCCTGCATGTCAATCGCCTGAATGCCGTCACCCTCGACCGCATCCTCACCCTCTTCGAAGAGGCCGGATACGGCTTCACCACGCTGGAGGCGGCGCAGGCCGACCCCGCCTACCAAAAGCCGCTGACAGCCGCGACCAAATTCGGCCCGATGTGGGGTTACCGCTGGGCCAGGGACAACACCATCAAGATCGACGGCAGCACCGAGAAGGAACCGCCGGAGTGGATCGTCAAACAGGGCGGATAGGTGGGCCTCAGCTTCCGCCGAGTTCCGCCAGCCGTGCCTCGAGGAACCGTCGCTCGGCCGGTTGCCGCGCCAGTTCCAGCGCGCGCCGATAGGAGGCGCGCGCTGCCTCCGTTTGTCCGAGCCGGCGTTGCATGTCGGCCCGCGCCGCATGCGCCAGATGATAGCTGTCGAGACCGCCCTGGCGAAGCGCTGCCTCCACCGCCGCCAGGCCTGCCGCCGGCCCGTCGCGTTTGCCGATAGCGGTGGCTCGGTTTAGCGCGGCCACCGGCGAAGGGTCGACGCGCAGCAGCGTGTCATAGAGCCCGACGATCAGCGCCCAGTCGGTCTCATCGACGCTCGGCGCGCCGGCGTGGACCGACGCGATCGCCGCCTGCAGCAGATAAGGCCCTGCCCTGCGCATGGCGAAGGCGCGCTCGATCAGGCCGAAGGCTTCGGCGATCAGGCTTTTGTCCCACAACAAACGATCCTGATTTTCCAGCAGCACCAGGTCGCCGGTGGCGTCGACACGCGCGGCGCGCCGGGATTCGTGCAGCAGCATCAGCGCCAGCAGCCCGAGCGGCTCCGGCTCGTCGAGCAGGCCCACCACCAGCCGGCCGAGCCGGATCGCCTCGGCCGAAAGATCGGTCCTGGTCAGCTCCGGCCCCTCGGTCGCGGCATACCCTTCGTTGAAGACGAGGTAGACCACCTTGAGCACGCTTTCGGTGCGCGCCGGCAGTTCGGCGCGGCCGGGCACTTCATAGGGGATCGCCTCGTCGCGGATCTTCGCCTTCGCCCGCACGATGCGTTGCGCGATCGTCGGTGCCGGCGCCAGATAGGCGCGCGCGATCTCTTCCGTCGTCAGCCCGCCCACCTCGCGCAGCGTCAGCGCGATGCGCGCGTCCGGCGCCAGCGCCTGGTGGCAGCAGGTGAAGATCAGCCGCAACTCGTCGTCGTGGATTTCCTCCGGCAACACGGTCTCGACCGTGGCGTCGGCCAGCGCGGTCAGGTCCGGCATGGCAGCGGCGAGCCTTGCCTGCCGGCGCCAGCGGTCGATGGTCCTGAAGCGCCCGGTCGAAACCAGCCAGGAATAGGGATTGGCCGGCACGCCCTCGACCGGCCAGCGTTGCGCAGCAGTGGCGAAGGCCTCGTGCAAGGCCTCCTCCGCCGCTTCGAACCCGCCAAGCAGGCGGATCAGCGTCGCCAGCACGCGCCGCTTCTCGCCGCGATAGGCCGCCTCCACGGCGGCGCGTGCGTTGGCGTCGGTCACCGCAGGCTCAAAGGTCGGCTAGCGTGGGAATTGGCGACGAGAAATCGACCGTCGGCCGCACTTCGATGGCGCCGATGCGCGCCAGCGGATGGGTGCTGGCCACCCTGGCCGCCTCGTCGAGGTCGCGGGCGTCGATGACGATGATGCCGCCCAGCATCTCGCGGGTTTCCATGAACGGCCCGTCGGTGGACGACATCTTGCCGTCGCGCACCTGCACGGTCATCGCGCTCGACGGCAGTTCCAGCGCCTCGCCGGTGACGAAATGGCCGCTTTCCTTGAGCTTCTCGTCATGGTTGGCGCATTCGCCAAGGGCCGCATTGGATTCGGCGCTACCGTCGAACAGCTTCCTGGCATCGTAATAGATCAGGCAGATATAGCGCACGGGTCATCTCCTTCAGGTGCGTTGTTGACGCCCATTGTCGAACCCCGTCGCCTGGATTCGACATCGCCCGAAAAATTTTCTCGGAAAAAATTCCGGCCGGCCCGCGCAGTCGAAGAAGCCTAGCCCAACAGCCCCTTCACCAACCCGCTGGCCTTGCCGAAATCCATCTGCCCGGCGAATTTTTCGCGCAAGCCGGCCATCACCTTGCCCATGTCCTTGACCCCGGCGGCACCGGTCTCGGCGATCACGGCGCGGATCGCCGCCTCGGTCGCCGCCGCATCCATCTGCGTCGGCATGAAATCGCGGATGATGACGATCTCGGCGCGCTCATTGGCTGCGAGTTCCGGTCGGTTGCCATCCTCGAAGGCCTTGGCCGATTCCTCGCGCTGCTTCACCATCTTGGCCAGCAGCTGCAGGATTTCGTCGTCGCTGGCCGCGTCCTTGCCAGTGCCGCGATTGGCGATGTCGCGGTCCTTGATCGCGGCCTGGATCAGCCTCAGCGTGGTCAGCCGCGACTTGTCGCCGGCCTTCATGGCTGCCTTGACCTCTTCGGTGACCTTCTCGCGCATCGTCCTGCTCCTTGGTTTTGACCTGATAAATGGCATTTCGGCCGAAATCACAAGCTTGCGGCACAAATCCCGCCTTCGCCCGGCCCGCAACGATTGACCCTGCCCGCCCCTTCACTTATGGGAGGGCCTTGCAACCAAACTGGTTACATGGATTGGCGCGGGCAGGATTGCCCGGCGCTTTTTGGCGCGCAATCTATTGCCGGCTTGGTTACATCTTGTCCGCCTCTTGATGGAGAGCCGCCATGGCCACGACTGCCCCCTGGACCACCGAAAAGCCGACCGCCCTTCTGGTGCTGGCAGATGGCACGGTCATCGAAGGGCGCGGCCTCGGCGCCACCGGCTCGGCCGTCGCCGAAGTCTGCTTCAACACCGCGCTCACCGGCTACGAGGAAATCCTCACCGACCCGTCCTATGCCGGCCAGATCGTCACCTTCACCTTCCCGCATATCGGCAATATCGGCACCAATGACGAGGACATCGAGGACCTCAACCCGGCCGCGCGCGCAGGCGCCGTCGGCGCCATCTTCAAGGCCGATGTCACCGACCCTTCCAGCTACCGCGCCGCCGGTCATCTCGACCAGTGGCTGAAGCGGCGCGGCATCGTCGCGCTGTCGGGCATCGACACCCGCGCACTCACTGCGCTGATCCGCGAGAAGGGCATGCCCAATGCCGTCATCGCCCATGCGCCGGACGGTGAGTTCGACGTCGCCGACCTGAAGCGTCGCGCCGCCGAATGGACCGGCCTGCTCGGCCTCGACCTCGCCAAGGAAGTCACCTCCGGCCAGTCGTCGGTGTGGAAGGAAACACCGTGGGCCTGGGGCGCGGGCTATGGCGAACAGGCCGAGCCCACCATGCATGTGGTCGCCGTCGACTATGGCGTGAAGCGCAACATCCTGCGCCTGCTCGCCGGCCTCGGCGCCAAGGTCACCGTGGTGCCGGCCAAGACCGGTGCCGACGAGATCCTGGCGATGAAGCCGGACGGCATCTTCCTCTCCAACGGTCCCGGCGATCCTGCCGCCACCGGCGAATACGCCGTGCCGGTCATCAAGGACCTGCTCAAGACCGACATCCCGGTGTTCGGCATCTGCCTCGGCCATCAGATGCTGGCGCTGGCGCTCGGCGGCAAGACCGAGAAGATGCATCAGGGCCACCACGGCGCCAACCACCCGGTCAAGGACCACACCACCGGCAAGGTCGAGATCGTGTCGATGAACCACGGCTTCGCGGTCGACTCCAAGTCGCTGCCGGAAGGCGTTGAAGAGACTCACATTTCGCTGTTCGACGGCTCGAACTGCGGCATCACGCTGAAGGGCCGCCCGGTGTTCTCCGTGCAGCACCATCCGGAAGCCTCGCCCGGCCCGCAGGATTCGCACTACCTGTTCCGCCGCTTCGCCAACCTCATTCGCGCCAACAAGGGCGAGCCGGCACTGGCCGAGCGCTGAACAGCCCGCGCTAACTGATGACGCAATGAAAAAAGGCCCCGTATCGCGGGGCCTTTTGTTTGCCGGGTGCACCGGTTCTCAATGTCGCGTCGCGGTCACTTCGGCGCCGGCGCGCTGAGGAAGGCGTTGGCGGCAGCGGCCACCTGCTGCGCCTTCGCCGGATAAGCGAACACGCCCATATGGGTGGTGCCGGGCAGCACCAGCATCTGCGCCCTGGACGGTCCGTTGACGTCGCCATTGGCATGGCCGCCAAGCGCCGCGTGCATCTCGGCCAGATGACCGAGCGTGACGATATCGGCATCGCCGGCGATCAGCAATGTCGGCGCCTTCACCGCCTTGAGTTCGGCCGTCAGATCGAACGGCTTCAGCTCGAGCTGCTTGATCTTGGCGACCAGTCCGGGGAAGTCCGGCTTCGGCGACAGCTTCTGGTATTCGCCGACGATCGGCGTACCGGCAAACATATCGGCCGAAAGATGCTGCACCATCTCCTTGTGGCCGGCGGCGAGGCCCTTGTCGCTGGCGGCGGCAGACACCACCACCAGCCGTTCGACACGATCGGGATGACGCAGCGCCATCTGCAGAGCGACATTGCCGCCCATCGAATAGCCCAGCACCGAGGCCTTCTCGACACCAAGCTTGTCGAGCAGGCGGGTGACGTCGTCGGCCATCGCCTCGTGGCTGAGCGCACCGTCGCGATCGGCGGTGCGCCCATGGCCCTGCAACTCCACCGCGATCACCTTGTTGGTTTTGGCAAGCTCGGCAAGGCTGCCCGCCCAGTTGGTCTCGATGGTCATGAAGGCGCCATGCAGCAGCACCAGCGGCGGCCCCTCGCCCCGGATCTGGTGATGCAGTTCGATCGGCTGCGGTGCCGGTGCCTCCTGCGCGGAGGCAGGTGCGAGGGTGGAAAAAAGCGCGAGCAAGGCCGCGCCCGCGATGGATAGCGGTTTCATGGGATGTTCCTGTGTTTTTGGGGGATCAGCGGTCCCCAACCGGACCGTATGCGGCCGGTTGGGTACGCTAGAGGTTCGGAAAGTGCCGGCCCGAAGGCCGACCAGAGGTCCGGCAGCCTGAAATCAGGCGGCCAGTAATCAGGCGGCTACCAGTTCGCCGAGCAGTTCTTCGAGCTGGTCCATGGTGGCCTGCGCGCCGGCTTCCATGCCCGAGGCGACCATGCCGTCGCGGTCCTCGATGCTCTCGAAGCGCGAAATGCCGGTGTAGTGGGTCTTGCCGTCGACCTCCTCGAGGCGATGGGTTTCAATCACCGGCCTGTCCTCGAACATGCCTTCCAGCGCGAAGGTGTTGACCAGCTTGCCCGGCTCGTCGACTTCCAGATATTTGCCGAAGAAGATGAAGATCGAGCCGTCATGCATGGTGTGCTCGAAGCGCCATTCGCCACCGGTACGGGGATCGAGCTTGATCACCTTGGTGGTGCCCATGGCGCGTGAACCCCACCAGCGGGCGACATGTTCGGGCTGGGTCCAGGCCCGCCACACCAGCGCGCGCGGCGCGTCGAAGGTGCGGGTCATGCGGACGATTGGCTCACCCTCGGGGGCCTCGACGTGCATCTTGTTCATTTCGGTTTCCCTATGCTTTTCTGGAATGTCACTGCTTGTTGGTGTCGTCGCCGCGCTGCATCTCGGCGAGATAGGCGTCGAGCTGGTCGAGATTGTCCCGCCACAGGTCCCGGTAGGCTGCCACCCAGCCGTCCAGATCCTTGAGCGGTCCGGCCTGGAGCTTGCAGTAGCGGTATTGGGCGTCCTTCTCGCGGCTGATCAGTCCGGCCGTCTCCAACACCTTGATATGCTTGGAAACCGCCGCCAGGCTCATCTGGTGCGGCGCCGCGAGCTCGCCGACGCTTGTCTGCCCCTGGGCGAGACGCGCCAGGATGGCGCGCCGCGTCGGATCGGCCAGGGCGGCGAAGGTGAGCGAGAGAGGGTCCGTTGCCATTCATTCAACCTTTCAGTTGTTAACCTATTAGTTGAATATATGGAGCGGCATTTTATTGTCAACCAATTGGTTGAATAAAAATTCGCCGCATCCCGAACCGCCCGCAAATGCCGCCAGAAAAACAAAAAAGGCGGCCGAAGCCGCCTTTCCTTCCATGCCCGTTCGCCGTGGGGTCAATGCCCGCCGGCAGCACTTTCCTGCGGATGCATCTGTTCCACTTCCTTCGGCGTCGGTCTCGCCACCTTGGTGACGAAAACGATCACCGCCAGCGCCAGGAAGAACGCCGCCAGCACATAGGGCGCGCCGCCAAACGTCACTGGCGCGTCAGGCCCGGTGAACCATGAGAAGATCCCCGTATAGAGCAAGGGCGTGATGATCGAGGTGATCGAGAAGATCGAGGTCATCGCCCCCTGCAATTCGCCCTGCGCCGAAGGCGGCACCTTGCCGGCGGCCAGGCTCCTCAGCGGCGGGTCGGCCAGCGCCTCCAGGCAGCCCGCCACGATGACGGCGTAGATCATCCAGCCCTGCATGGCGAAGGCGTAGCCGATGGCGCTGGCGGCGGTGAAGCTCAGGCCGATCGCCGCTGTGCGCCACTCGCCGAGCGCCGGAATGACGCGCGGCAGCACCGTTGCCATGATGATGGCACCGCACAGGCCGAAGGCGCCGAGCGACAGGCCGATCTGCGTTTCGCTCCAGCCATAGCGGTAGCTGGAAACGAACGACCACACCGCCGGATAGACCATGTGGCCGAGCGTCATCAGGAAGAACACCAGCCCGATCCAGCCGATGCCCGGATAATTGCGCATCTGCAGCAGAGTGCCGACCGGGTTCGCCCGTTTCCACTCGAAGCGGCGGCGGTGTTTCTCATCCAGCGTTTCCGGCAGCAAAAACAGCGCGATGAGGAAGTTGAGGAAGGCCAGGCCCGCCGCGAAATAGAACGGCACGCGCGGCCCGAACGTGCCAAGCAGGCCGCCCAGCACCGGGCCGATGACGAAGCCGACGCCGAAGGCGATGCCGAGCAGGCCGAAATTCTTGGCCCGGTTCTCGTCGTTCGAAATGTCGGCGATATAGGCCGAGGTGGTCGAATAGCTGGCGCCGGAAATGCCGGCCAGCACACGGCCGATGAACAGCATCGGATAGGACCAGGCGATGGCGCAGATCAGATTGTCGATGGAAAAGGTCAGTACCGAGGCGAGCAGCACCGGCCGGCGCCCGAAACGGTCGCTGAGGCCGCCGATCACCGGCGCGAACACGAATTGCATGGCGGCATAGGCGAAGAACAGCCAGCCGCCCTCGATCGCCGCCTCGCTGACACCGACGCCGGTCAGTTCCTGCAGATAGGCAGGCAGCACCGGCATGATGATGCCGAAGCCGATGATATCGAGCAAAAGCGTGGTGAAGACGAGGATCAAACCCCGCCTTGCGGTCTTGGCTTCAAGCATGATCGCGCATCCCTCATCCGCCGGGCCGCGGCGGGACGGTCCTTATAGGCGAAGCTTGTCACAGGAACAATGGAAGAACGTTCTCATGCCATTTCTCCTGACAGCAGCCGCCAGGACGAGGCCGTTTTCGCGATGCAATCCGCCAGGCGGTCAGCCTTACGGCACCGGGTGGCCTTCGCTGGCTTCCAGAATGGCGAACCAGTGCTGGCGGTCGAGATCGATGTCGAGCGCCTTGACCAGCTGGCCGAGCCGTTCCGGCTTCATCGTGCCCAGCACCGGAACCAGCCTGGCCGGATGCCGCAGCAGCCAGGCGATCGCCATCGCCGAGATGTCGTTGACGCCATGCGCCTCCGCCGCCCGCGCCAGCGCCTTGCGCACCCGCTCCTCGCGTTCGCCCTTGCCGGTGAACAGCGAACCGCCGCCGAGCGGCGACCAGATCATCGGCGCGTAGCGCAGCCGCTGCGCGTGGTCGAGCCGGCCGTCATAGAGCGCCGAGGTCTCCAGCACCGAATGTTCGATCTGGTTGGTGACGATCGGGAACGGCAGCCGCGAGGCAAGCAGGTCGAACTGCGACGGCGTGAAGTTGGAAACACCGATGGCGCGCACTTTGCCGGAACGCACCACATCCTCAAGCGTCCGCGCCGTCTCGTCGGCCTGCGTCAGCGGGTCGGGCCGATGCAAAAGCAGAAGGTCGAGATAGTCGGTGCGAAGATTGACGAGCGAACGCTCCACCGAGGCCGCGATATGCGCCGCATCGGTGTTGTAGTGCTCGATCCAGTTGTCCGGCCGGTTGGCCGAGATCAGCATGATGTCGCATTTGGTGACGAGCTGGATCGCCTCGCGCCTGCCCTTCCAGCGCGCCAGCCCGGCGCCGAAGGCAGCTTCCACTTCGTAATCGCCATAGATGTCGGCATGGTCGAAACTGGTCAGGCCGAGATCGACGGCAGTTCCGATCAGCCGCGCCACCGCCTCGGCGTCCGGCCGCTCCGGCCCATCCAGCAGCCGCCAGGCACCGAACACCAGACGCGACAGGGAAAGCTCCGCGCCAAGCGCGATGCGTCGTTCAATCGCCATTTATGCCTGCCGTCAGATCGGGTTGTTGAAGGTGTCGCAGCTCGAAAGCTTGCCGGAATCGAAACCCGCCTTGAACCACTTCTGCCGCTGCGCGGAGGTGCCGTGGTTGAAGCTTTCGGGCACGACGTAACCCTGCATCTTCTTCTGCAGCGTATCGTCGCCGATCTGCTTGGCCGCGTTCAGCGCGCTCTCCAGGTCGCCCTTCTCCAGAAGGCCCTTCTGCGCGGTGTAGTGGCCCCAGACGCCGGCGAAGCAGTCGGCCTGCAGTTCGACCTGCATCGACATGTGGTTGGCGTCCACCTCGCTCATGCGCTGCCGCATCTGGTTGAACTTGGGCAGGATGCCGGTGAGGTTCTGCACATGGTGGCCGACCTCGTGCGCCACGACATAGGCATTGGCGAAATCGCCTGATGCGCCGAACTGGTTGGCGAGCTGATCGAAAAAGGCCATGTCGAGATAGACCTTGTGGTCGCTCGGGCAATAGAACGGCCCGGAAGCGGCCGAGGCGAAGCCGCAGGCCGAACGGATCTGGCCGCTGAACAGCACCAGCTTCGGCTCCTCGTAGGTCAGCCCATTGGCCTTGAAGATGCCGTTCCAGACGTCCTCCGTCTCGGCCAGCACCGTTCCCACGAACTGCTTCATCTCGTCATTGGCCGGCGCGCCCTGCCCGGGCTGGCCGGACTGCGTGTACTGGCCGTTGCCGCTGCCGCTGTCCAGCAGCCCGCCACCGCCGCCCAGCACCTGCATCGGATCGATGCCGAGGAACTTCAGCCCGAAATAGAGCACCACCAGGATGATGATGCCCGAGAGACCGCCGCCGCCGGCGCGGCCGCCGATCGGGATGCGAAACTGGCCGGGGCCGCCACCCAGGCCGCCGGGCGTGCCACCGCCGCTGTCGCTGCGATCGTCCTCGATATTGTCACTCTGACGGCGACCTCTCCAGAGCATGGCAAGTCCTCGTATTGAATAGCGCTTCGGCCGCTTGGCCGAATGCGATCAGTGTTATCGCAACGGTTGTGGCAAGTCACAGGATTTTTGGTTTGGCGGGCATGCGCGAAAGCCCGAAAAATCCCATCCCAACTCTGGCACAGACGGCCGCGCCGGGACGCCAATCTTCACTTTTGGCTTCGACGCTGTAACGGGTGCGCTCAGGCGGGTTCGGCCGGAGCCTTCCTTGCCGCTTCGCTTGCCTTGATCAGGGCCCGCACCTTTTCCTCGTCCTGCGGCGTCGCCGGATTGTAGACCACCATGCCGAGGTCCGGCCTGCCGTCGACGGCGAAGGCCGAAAACTCCAGGGCGATCATGCCGCCGGAGGGATGCTGCAGATATTTGGCGCCTTCAAAATGAGCGCGGATGTCGGTCTCGCGCCACATCTCGGCGAATTCCGGGCTCAGCAGGCTGAGTTCCTGCACCAGCGCCCGGACGTTTTCGCCGGCGCCTGCACGCGCGGCATCGACTCTGAAACCCGCCACGACGAACCGGGCGACGCCTTCCCAGTCCGTCTGTTTTGCGCGGACGCGTGGATTGAGGAAGACGAGGCGCAGAATATTGCGCTGTTCGGGCGCGAGCATGCCGTAGTCGGTCAGCACCGCGGCCGCGGCCGCGTTCCACGCCACCACGTCCCAGGTCGCGGTCTTGATGTAGGCCGGGCTGATCTCGAACGCGTCCAGCACGCGCTGCAGGCGCGGCGAAACGCCTTCCGATGGCCGGTAGCGGACCTCCGGCGGCCGGCCGAGCCCGAGCAGGAACAGGTGTTCGCGCTCGACATCGGTCAGCATCAGCGCGCGCGAAATGCGGTTGAGCACGTCGGCCGAAGGCGCACCGCCCCGCCCCTGCTCCAGCCAGGTGTACCAGGTGGCGCTGATGTTGGCGCGCTGCGCCACCTCCTCGCGCCGCAGGCCCGGCGTGCGCCGCCGCGCGCCTGAAAGACCGAAGGCTGCCGGATCGAGCTTCGCCCGCAGCCCCTTCAGATAGTTGCCGAGCGCATTCTCCGCCATGCAGACCACGCTCGTCTGATTTTCGCCAACGACCGGCATGTTCGTCCTGTTAGTTATTATACCTGTATAACATCACTACTTTACCAGGATATCACACTGATCCACATCGGTCTCCATTCCAGTCAGGAGACCATCTTCATGCGTATATTCGTTACTGGTGCCACCGGCTTTGTCGGTTCCGCCGTGGTTCAGGACCTCCTCGCGGCCGGACACGAGGTCATCGGCCTCGCCCGCTCCGAGGGTGCGGCTGCATCCCTCACGGCGGCTGGAGCCACCGCGCATCGCGGCTCGCTCGATGACCTCGACAGCCTGCGCCGTGGCGCGGCGGCCGCCGACGGCGTGATCCACACCGGCTTCATCCACGACTTCTCGAAATTCAAGGAGAGCTGCGAGACCGACCGGCGTGTCATCGACGCGCTCGGCTCGGCGCTTTCCGGTTCCGGTCGCCCCTTGGTCGTCACCTCGGCGACCGGCCTGCTTGAGGGACGCCCGCTCGCCACCGAAAACGATGCGGCCATTTCCGGCCCGAATCCGCGTGTCGCGTCGGAAGAAGCCGCTGCAGCGCTTGCAAGCCGGGGCATCAATGTTTCGGTTCTGCGCCTCGCGCCCTCGGTGCATGGCGAGGGGGATCACGGCTTCGTGCCGATGCTGATCGATCTTGCACGCCGCAAAGGCGCGTCGGCCTATGTGGGTGACGGACAGAACCGCTGGCCGGGCGTACACCGCATCGATGCCGCACGACTTTTCCGGCTGGCGGTTGAGAAGGGTTCGGCCGGCGCCCGCTACCACGCGGTTGCCGAGGAAGGCATTCCGTTCCGCGAGATTGCCGAGGTCGTCGGTCGCCGCTTGCAGCTCCCTATCGTCAGCCTGTCGCACGAGGAAGCGAACGCCCATTTCGGCTGGCTTGCGCATTTCGCGGCGATGGACAATCCGACGTCGAGCGCACAGACCCGGGAATGGCTTGGTTGGCACCCGAACCAGCCGGGGCTGATCGCCGATGTCGACGGGCCGGGCTACTTTAAAAACTAAGCGGGGCTCCCGGGGCCTGTAGCCCGCGGCCCTTACAACCCCTTCGCCATCGCCTTGCGAAAGGCTCCCAGCGTCTCGGCGCTGACATGGTGCTCTATGCCTTCGGCGTCGATGCGCGCCGTCTCCGCGCTCACGCCCAGCGCGCGCAGGAAAGCCTCCACCGTCTGGTGGCGGTCGCGGCTTTCCTCGGCCACCTTGCGGCCGGCGTCGGTCAGGAACACGCCGCGATAGGGCTTGCGCGACACCAGCCCGTCGGCGCACAGCCGGGTCAGCATCTTGGCCACCGTCGGCTGCGCCACGCCCAGCCGCGCCGCGATATCAACCTGGCGCGCCTCGTTGCCGTCCTCGATCAGGTCGGCGATCAGCTCGACATAATCCTCCACCAGCGCGCTGCGGCGCGCTTCGCGGGTCTGGCGAAAACCTTCCGAATGCACTTCGGCATCCGGCAGCGGCTCGTCGCGCGGAACGGATTTCGGTCTCGACGCCAATCGTTTCTCCCAGGACTGATCCGGCCTTCCGCTTTTATAGCATGGGCTTTGATTTTTCAGGGACATTTATGCCGCCACGCCGAACGTACCGGAAACCCGCCCTTTTTCGTGCTGCACCACCCGAAGCGGAACAGCGCTCTAGTCGCCCCTTAAGCGAAAAAGCTGGCACAATCAAAAAGCCAAGACAATGAAATATAGCATATTGCATAATGTTGAGCATGGGCATAAGTTCACCCTGCCAGTTCATACATTCCCCGCAGGATCATAAGCATGCAAGACGCCGAGACCGCCGACACGCTATCCGCCGGCAGGCAATTCTTCCGGCCGATGGGCGATGCCAGGCCGAGCCTGCCGGAGGTCAATTCCACCATCGCCGTGCCAACCACCGGCGTCTGGTTCCGCCGGCTGTTCGCCTTCATGGGCCCTGGCTACATGGTCTCCGTCGGCTATATGGATCCCGGCAACTGGGCCACCGACCTCGCTGGCGGCGCCCAGTTCGGCTACACGCTGCTTTTCGTCATCATGCTGTCCAACCTGATGGCGATCCTCCTGCAGGCGCTGGCCGCCCGCCTCGGCATCGCCACCGGCCGCGACCTCGCCCAGGCCTGCCGCGCCTATTATCCCAAGCCCGTCGCCTACGCCTTGTGGGTGGCCTGCGAACTCGCCATCATCGCCTGCGACCTCGCCGAGGTCATCGGCACCGCCATCGCGCTCAACCTTCTGTTCGGCATCCCGCTGATCGGCGGCGCGCTGATCACCGCGCTCGACGCCTTCCTGGTGCTGCTGCTGATGAACAAGGGCTTCCGCTATCTCGAAGCCTTCGTCATCGCCCTGCTCATCGTCATCTTCGGCTGTTTCGCCGTGCAGATCTTCGCCGCAGCGCCGCCGGCCGGCTCGATCCTGCATGGCCTGTTCGTGCCTTCGTCCGAGATCGTCACCAACCCGGCCATGCTTTATGTCGCCATCGGCATCATCGGCGCCACGGTCATGCCGCACAATCTCTACCTGCACTCCTCCATCGTGCAGACCCGCGCCTATCCGCGCACCGAACCCGGCAAGCGCGACGCCATCAAATGGGCGACGCTCGATTCCACCATCGCGCTGATGCTGGCGCTGTTCGTCAACGCCGCCATCCTCATCGTCTCGGCCGTCGCCTTCCACGGCAGCGGCAACCAGGACGTCGCCGAGATCGGCCAGGCCTTCCAGCTCCTGTCGCCGCTGCTGGGCTTGAGCATCGCCTCGACCTTGTTCGCCGTCGCCCTGCTCGCCTCGGGCCTCAATTCGACGGTGACTGCGACGCTCGCCGGCCAGATCGTCATGGAGGGCTTTCTCCATCTGCGCATCCCGCAATGGGCGCGCCGGCTGCTCACCCGCGGCCTCGCCATCATCCCGGTGGTCGTCGTCACCGCGCTCTATGGCGAAAAGGGCACGGCCGAGCTTCTGGTGTTCAGCCAGGTCGTCCTGTCCATGCAGCTTCCCTTCGCGGTCATCCCGCTGGTCCATTTCGTCTCGGACCGCGAGAAGATGGGTTCCTTCGCCATCTCGCGCGGCGTCGCGGTGCTGGCCTGGGTGGTGGCAGCACTCATCCTCGGCCTCAACTTCAAGCTGCTCTACGACACCATCATCGGGCTCGGCTAAGCCCGGTTGCAATTCGCGAAAATGCGCTAGGATGAACGGCGGCGCGGAAGCAATTCCGCGCCGCCGCAAATTTTTGACCGAGCGCCATGACCAAGATCGCCGAAGTCCGCCGCTTCTATGCCCGCCTGCTCGCCTTGCAGGCAGGCGCCCAGGACCCGCGCCTGGAAAAGGCCTTCGCCACCGTACCGCGCGAAGCCTTCCTTGGCCCCGGCCCGTGGACCATCGTCGCCGGTTTCAAGCATCCCGTCGAAACGCCGAGCGCCGATCCCGTCTACATCTACCAGAACAACCTCGTTGCGCTGGACCATGCCAAGGGCATCAACAATGGCGAGCCGCTGCTGCACGCCATGTGGATGGCCAGGGCGGCGCCCAGGCCCGGCGAACATGTCGTCCATGTCGGCGCCGGCACCGGCTACTACAGCGCCATCCTGTCGAAGCTGGTCGCGCCCGGCGGCAGCGTTTCGGCCTATGAGCTCGAAGCCGATCTCGCCAAGCGGGCGCGCGAAAACCTCGCCGGCTTTGACAACGTCACCGTGATCCACGCCGACGCCGTGCAAGCGGAGCTGCCCGCCGCCGACATCGTCTATGTCTGCGCCGGTGTCGTGGCACCGCCGGCATCATGGCTGCAGGCGCTCAAGCCCGGTGGCCGGCTGGTCTTCCCCTGGCGGCCGTCCGAGGCGATCGGGCTCGCCGTCATGGTCACGCGCCTCGACAAGGGCTTTGCCTGCGATCCGTTCATGCGCTCCTGGTTCATCCCCTGCGTCGGCGCCTCGCACAGCGATGCCGCCACCAAGGCTCCCACTCGCGCAGAAGCCGAGCACAGCCGCTCGCTGGTGCTGACCGCGAAAAAGGCCCCGGACAAGACCGCCACCGCCATCTTCGGCGATGTCTGGTTCTCGTCGCGGAGCCTTACGGCAAACGGCAGGCCGAACTAAACGCGACCTACTCCGCCGGCACCGCCGCCGGCTCGGCGCCACGGCGGCTGGCCAGCAGCACGCCGAGCGCCGCCAGCGGGAACAGCGCGGCGACGACACCGAGGTCGACCGGCCCGCCGAAGCGCAGCACCGCGCCGCCCACCACGGCGCCCAGCGCCACGCCGAAATACAGTGCCGAGGCGTTGAGCGAGAGCACGATGGGTGCAGCGTCCGGCGCCAGCTTGACGATGCGGCTGGCCTGCGCCGGCGGTAGCGCCCAGCCGATCAGGCCCCACAGCACCATCAGCGCGAACAAGAGCGGCACCGCCAGCGCGGGCGGCAACGCCGGCACCGCCGACAACAGCGCCATGATGCCGGTCAAAAGCGCCAGCGACCCGCCGACCGTGCGCGTTGCGCCGATGCGGTCGGCCAGCTGGCCGCCGGCGATGTTGCCGGCGACCGCACCGACGCCGAAGGCGAGCAGCAGCGCCGGCAGCGCGATCTCGCCGAGGCCGGCGCCCTGCATGGCCAAAGGCGCGATGTAGGAGAACACGGTGAAGGCGCCGGTCAGCGCCAAGAGCGTCGTCGCCAGCACCGGCAGCACGCCGGGGCGCAGCGCGGCGCCCAGCCGCGCCTGCAGCGACAGCCGCGTGCCGGTCATGCCGCGTGGAAGCCGCCATGCCAGCACCAGCCCGGCCAGCGCGCCGAAGGCGGCAATGGCGAAGAAGGTGCCGCGCCAGCCGGCGAAGGTCGCCAGCAATGCGCCCAGCGGTGCGCCGATCGCCACCGCCACCGTTGTGCCGCCAACGACGACGGCGATGGCGCGAGCGCGGTGATGGCTGTCGACCATCGCCACCGCTGTCGCTTGCGCGGTCGCGGCGAACAGGCCGGACGCCAGCGCCATCACGATGCGGGCGGCCAGAAGCACGGCGAAGGAGGAGGACAGCCCGGCCACGACATTGCCGAGCACGAAGAAGGCCAGCGTCCACAGGATGACGCGGCGGCGGTCCCAGTCGCCGGTCAGCGTCGCCAGCACCGGCGCGCCGACCGCATAGGCCAGCGCGAAGGCGGTGATGAGGGTGCCGGCCAGCGGCACCGAGATGCCGGCGTCGGTGGCGATCTCCGGCAACAGGCTGGAGACGACGAACCCCTCGGTCGAGATGGTGAAGGAACCGAGCGCGAGCCAGAAGATGCGCTTGTCCATGGCATGATCCTTTGTTCAAAAATCATTGAACAATTGAACCTGACTTGGCGATTTGTCAATTCCATGCCACAAGGCTCCTGTCAGCCTCATGTCAGTGGACCGCGCAACCGGCGGTTTGCCGGCGCATTGAACCGGGCCGAAACAGGCCTTACCTTGGGCGCATGTCGATGACCCTGCCGCACCCCACCACCGACCAGATCAGCCTGCCGCTGGTGCTCTCCGTGCTCGGCGATCCGACCAGGCTCGCCATCGTCGCCCACCTCGCCCGCCGCGAGGGCGTGCCGATGAACTGCAGCCGCTTCCTGGCGCTCGGCTCGAAGACCAATCTCAGCTACCACCTGGCCAAGCTGCGCGAAGCCGGCATCACCCGCACCGAAGTGGTCGGCACCAGCCGCCTCATCACGCTGCGCCGCGCCGATCTCGACAGCCGCTTCCCCGGCCTGCTCGACAGCATCATCGCCGGCGCCGGCCTGGAAGCCATCCCCCGCATCGAGGAAGCGTTCGAAGCGGGTTGAGGGGCGGCAGGGCAGACAGACGCCGCAATCGGGCGGCTGATAGCGCTACCCCGCGAAAGGTCAGGAACTCGGTTCGGGATCGCAGATAATGCGATAGCAATCCGCATATTCGAAATAGTCGACAGTACCCCGCTCGGGCGGCTGTCCCTCATTGGCGTATCTTTGAAGGATACGAGAGCATTGCGCTTCCCTGGGAGACGCAACGCTACCACCCGTGTACAGGCTGTACCCGGCCAGGATCAGGCATCCCAGACTGGCAGCAAAGAACAAGGGCCAAAATTTCTTCATCGGGAAGCAGTATTCCGTCTTCCGTTGCTCGGCAATCGAAACGATGCGAAATTATTAATAGTTGTCGTCGCCCTCAAGATCGCGGGCGGCGGTGGTGGGTTGGGCGTGGCGCGGAGACTTTGCGAGATCGTGGCTAACGCCTGCGCTCCTGTCCGCCCGCATATCTCGGCAGGTCCGCAATCGCCGTCTCGAAAGCTTCCCGTATATCTGTTTGGCTGAACCGCTGATCCCACAATTCGGTCATCAGGTGATTGATGGCCAAAGGCAGGAAGGGTTGGTCAGGCCAGGGGTTGCTGTCGTGCAGCTCACGCAATGCGACACCGAAACTCTGCGTAACGCTCGTAGCCCGCAACTGCCATGCGTCTTCCGGGTTGCCCAGATCCATTGGTTTGGTCATGCCCATTCTCCTCAATGCCCGTCATGAAAGCTTTGCCCAGGTGCTGGCAAAGGGCAAGACGGCAACCTTTTCGGGGAAATCGTCACTTAGCCCATATTTATTGCGTTAAATAAAACTAGTTTTTTGCCGAGAGCCCCGCAGCGGAAAACTTTGACAGCTATTCACCTATGCGGGAACGTAAGTTCCGGAGATAATTTTGGGGGACTAATGAAATTTGGGCTCGCTGTCGCTGCATTCTGTGCAGGAATTTGCTTCGCTGCGTCGTCTGCTTCAGCCGGACAAGGGGAGCGAAACAACATCAATTTCTTGGCTGGGAAGAGTGACGCCTATTTGAGCAAGGCTGCGACAATGGCCGGCGATATGGTCGCCGTGACGCAGAGATGCCGGTTTGAGCCGACTGAAGGTGGTAGAGCCATGCTTGCTCTCCCCGTCATTTTGTACGACGGGATGGATAAGCATCTGACGCCAGATCGGTCTAAGTTCCAGAAAGCCATCCACGTCTACGAGAGGGCTTTTGCGATCGCCGTCCAGCGAGCGGGGGATTGCAGAACTGAAAAGGCCAGAGATCCAACGCTGTATCGATAGATTCGGCCTTCGGATCGCAACTAAACCCTTACGCGGCGTTAGATCGAAAGCAGATTGAAGCGCCAGAAGCAGGCGGCTTAGAGCTAGCAGGGTAAGCTGCTGCGCCTCGACACTTGGAGATCATGGCTTCGGGCCATGGCCAGCAGCCAGTCGGGAGGGTAGCCCGGCGCGAGATTTTAGGAGCCATCTGATATCTTGGCCAAAGCCGTGGCATCCGCCCTGGCTGGATTCTCAGAGAGGCGTTGCGGATGGGGGCCATTTGCCAGGATTGCGGGCTAGATACGACGCCGCGCCCGGTAACCAAGGGAACTTGGGAGTGGTACATGGTGCTACCTGAGATATGGGCCCAAGCGGGCATGCCGCCTATGGTTCCCAACGAGCACGGCCTGACCGACGAAGAGTTCCTTTGCATAGGCTGCATAGAGGCGCGTCTTGGGCGGCTTTTGAACGCATCGGATTTCACTTCGCAGCGTGTTAACGAACCTTCGGAGTTTGACACGCCGCGACTAGTCTCCCGCAAAGGCACATAGTCCTCTACGCGCGCTGGTAGGCAACGGCCGCCGAAGATTGCCGTCTCGGTTAAGTGTGCGCAAAGGCCTCGTGAGAGACTGGTCGCTGAAAGATGACAGGCTAAGCTCGGCGCCAGAAGCACGCGGCTTGGTATCTCTCATTTTCCTGGTCTGCTGTGCCAGATCGCGCAGACCGAGGGTAGGTTGGTTCGCTCATCGATCGTACGAGATTTGGACGCTATTCTAAGGCCGTTAGCGGCGGCGGCGGCATTTGCGTTCGCAAAATCACGATCATTGCCCACAGCCCACGTCCACCGGATGGCCTTGTCGGTCGAAGACCATTTGACTTTGACAGCGCGAACAGGATCGGAAGATGTTCCACCGACGACCCTGCACTGGATGGAAACTGGCAACTTGTTGCGGGCGCGCATTTTGTCGGCCTGACGCATGGCGGCGTCATATTGGAGCCAACCGCCCGCGCTTTTCGCGGGTCCATGAGAAACCTCACTAGATGACTGACACCCGGCAATTGCTAGAGCCGAGAGTAACGCCAGTATCGACAGGTTGAGCGAAAACGTTTTCCCCATGCTTTTTCCCCCGATTCTTTGGGAGAGCAAATCACGCGGTCCTATTGCTGTCGAGCACTACAAACTATCACGCAAAGACTTCGGAGGATTCAGACATGAAAGAGCGGCACTTGGGGTGCCTAGAGACAGCTTACCTGCCCGGCAGCAGCAGTCGCAGCCAGCCCGCAAACAACTATTCCGAGGACTGCAATTATGCCGTGTCCGGCGATTTGGAAGTAGCTGGTCTGCCGCAGCGTGGGGATTGCCGCCGACAACAGAAGTGTCCCGGCACAATAAGCGGCGAACGCAAAATACATCCAGACGAGTGGTCGTATGTATATCGGGATTACCACCCAGCAGCTCGCGAACGAATACGGCCCAGCAGTGTAAAACGCCGCAACCGACAGCGCCGCCCACAGCAAACTATGCACGAGTAGCGAAACATCCCGGGCATTTCTGCCATGCTCACGTTGAAGGCCCGCCACGTCCACTCCCCCAATGCCTCTTGTGAAATCTTTGTCCAAGCGCCGGCAAAGGGCAAGACGGCGGGTGAGCCGAGCGGGCCGCAGGCGGTGTTCTCCTGGGCGAAGAAGCGAAAAACGAACTCCGCCGCCGGCGCGAAGGCGGGCGGCGGATGAAAATGCAAACAGCCCAGGCAGAATCTACTTCAACTTGTCCTTGACCTTGTCCAAGGCAGCCACGGCGCATTCTTCATCCAGGTTCCCGCCAGGGGCGCCGCCGATGCCAATCGCACCGATGGTTTCATCGCCGATCTTGATGGGAACGCCACCGGCGAGGACCAGATATCCGGGAATGTCGGCCACGCCGGCGGCCCCGGGATTTTCCTGCACCGTTTTTGCTATCGCGCTCGTCGGCGAACGAGAAGAAGCCGAGGTGAACGCCTTTGCCTGCGCGGCACCGACGGTGTGAGGACCAGCGGCATCGGCCCGCAAAAGCGCCCGGAGCAAGCCGGCGCGGTCGACCACCGCGACCGAGACATTGTAGCCCTTGGCACTGCACGCCGCGACGCCTTCTTGAGCCAGTTCGGTTGCCGTTGCCAAAGAGATATTTCTTTCGTGCAACTCTTCGGCAGATGCCGCCGATCCGATCGCAAACAGAGCAAAAGACGCGCAAACAAGTTTCTTCATCTTAGCCTCCCAAACGTTTGTCGAGCTCCTGGCATGAACATGCCGGGATGATTGAAAGTTGTCGGAATCGATCGAGATATTTGACGGAATAGCGCCCTCCTCTTGTTCCATTCCAGCGGAGGCCCCACGCCCGGGAAACTTGTCAAATTCAAGAAACCACATGCGATCCGGGCCGACAAGCAAAAGCTCGCCAAAGTGGCAACGCCGGCGAGGCGCCCGAACTTCCCATGCCTCTGCGAGGCAGGCCGAGGTATCCGGGCCGCCGAAGGCAACGCGTCGAAGCGGCGGCGGAAGGCCTGGTTGAACGACGAGATGTCGGAGAAGCCGGCTTCGTAGGCGATGTCTATGATGGCGCTTGCGACCCGCGCGGGTTCAAATCAAGACGGCCGATGAAATCATGCACGAAAGCCAGCCGTTCGCCGCGCGGTATGTCCTCGGTCGTCAGCGGCTGCATGTGCGATTGAACAGCGCTCACCAGCCCCCTCGCTCAGCGCATTATTCGTCCCCACGATACACGATTAGCTTCACGTCCCGCCCTCCCCCGCTCTTCGAAGCCCTCTCCGAATGCGGACAGAAGACACGCGACAGCCATCCCCACGGGCTAGAACTGGGCGATGTTCTTGATCATCGGCACCAGGAATATCGCCACCGCCACCAGCCCGAATGCCCACAGCGCGATGGGGCCGAAAAAGGCCACCGGCAGCAGGATGGCCCAGGGCGCGTGGCGCACGATCTTCTTGCGCAGGGCATAGGCGGCCAGCACCAGGCTGTAGGCACCGCCGATCGTGGTTGTCAGCGCGACGAAAGAAACCACCACCGCCAGCCCCTTGGCAAGGAGACCGTACTCCATCAGCGCCGGGCTCCAGGCGAAGACGGTCACCGCCGTGCACAGCGCCGTCCAGGTGAAGACCGTCAGCGCTGTCCTGAGGAAGTCCACATAATCCCTGGCAACCTCGTGCCTGGCCATTTTCGGCTGGATGCTTTCGGACATTTCCGCCCTCCCCGGCTGCGCCTGATGCGGCAATCGCTCTTATTGCCTGCCATGGAACCGCATGGCCCGGAAGGCCGCCAAAGGCAATCGGATGCCGGCGACAATCGTGATCGGGATGGGTTTGGAGCAGTCGGCCGCCTGCGTCCCCTAATTGGCTTTGACCAGCACCACGCGCCGGTTCTTGGCGCGGCCGTCATCGGTGTCGTTTGAAGCAACGGGCGCCATCATGCCGGCCCCGGCCGCGGTCAGCCTGTTGGTGTCGATGCCATATTGGGTTGCCAGCGCGGACTTGACCGCATTCGCCCGGCGCGACGACAGATCGACATTGTGATCGAAGCTGCCCTGGTTGTCGGTATGGCCAACCACCAGAACCGCCATCTTCGGCTCGTTCGAGAGCAGCGTCGCGATCTCCTTGAGCGTCGGATCGGACTGCGGTTTGATGTCGGCCTTGTCGGTATCGAAATAGATGCCATAGAGCGAGATCGAGCCGTTGGCGGTCAGGCTCTCCTGCATTTTCGCGGCCTCGACGACAACCATCTTCTTGTCGCGCGCCTTGGGTTCCAGCACATGGACGATGGCAATGGTTCGACCGTTGAGTTCCTTGCAATAGAGCGTGTCCATCAGCGTGTAGGTCTGGACGGCCACATAGGCGTCACCGCCGTCCTGGGGCATCCTGGCTGTGAAATAGCGCTGGTCGGCAATCGAGGACGCCAACGCGCATTTGCCGTTGCTAAAATCGGCGTCCTTAAGGTCCGATGCCGAAAAGGAATACATGGTCAGGCTCATATCGCCACCGCCGCCATCGGACGAGCGATCCGAGGCGCCGCCGCATTCCTCCTTCTTGCATTGGAACAGCACTTCGCCGCCGCCTTGCGCGATCACGTCCTCATAGTTGCGAAGCACCTCCAGCGGCGAACGCTGGGCCGGCAGCACATAGGCGATGCGGGTAAGGGCGCCTTCCGCGTCGATCTTCTTGTCGGGAGCAAAAACGCGGTTGTTGTTCTTGTCGCGCGCGTCGGGATCCTGGCTCACCTTGAGCGGCGACAGCGGCAGGCTGAAGTCGGTATAGGCCAGCTTCTCATACGAGACGATGAAGGACCCTTCATAGCGCTTGACGAGGGCATTGTCGGAAGCGCCGTCAATGTCTGCCGTCGGGACGGTTGCGTCGGCGAAACTGAAATTGGTGGCGCCGACAAGCAATGAAAACGTTGCGGCCAGCAGTTTCGCGGCCAAAGCGAAGAAGCGCGTTCTCATGGTTCCCCCTCCCAGATGAGACGAGGCCAAGAAAATCACACATGGCGCTGACCGACAAGCAACAGCGCTTCGGGGCCTGCATCACAGCCCCAGCGCCTGAGAGAATGGACAGTTAACGTTCCCGCTATACTCTGGAATGGGAAAGTACGGAGGGGGTAATCATGGTTTTGGTGAATACGGTTTCCACCACGGCCACTGCGGCGCTAAAGCTGATGAGTGTCACGACGGCAGGCAGCCCAGCCCCTGTTGGGCGGATTGCTTCTGGTCTCAACCCGGTTTCCACGCGCTCGCTGTCTCCCACTGTGTCCGACGCGTTGTTGAAAATTCAGCAGCTTGTTTCAGGCAGCGCGCAAGAGAGCGGCAATCTCGCCAAAGCGATCGTCTCGGCGGAAAAAGCGAAATGGCTGCAGTCGCTCGGGGCCGACAGCTGGGTCGTGAAGGACCAGCCTCAACTCGGCGATGCCGAATTGCGCGAGCAGGTTATGGCCAATGCCGCTCAAAACGGCACCGCCAGGCTGGCCGGTTTCTCCGAGGCGCTCGCCAATGGCACGCTGAAAATCCAGCGAGCTTCGGAAATCCCGGAACTGGGCTACCGTACCGTTCAGGTCGATCTCTACAGCGGCGGAAACAAGATCGGCGGCGCCGGTTATTCGGAATTCAACAAGGATTACTGGCTTGCCCAACGCCAGGCCGGGACGTTTCTTGGCCTCGGCTCCATCAATGGCACCGACTATGTGATGAGCTGGGCAATGCCGTGGGAAGCGGACAACGCCTCGCTCGGCACCGGCATCTATGCCAAGAGTTAGCTTCCGACGCAGGCGGCAGGCGGGATAAGCGCCAGTTCGAACAGGAAGGTAGCGAAACCATGCCCATCAAAGCCGTTCGCCGGACCGTATTCGCCATCAGCGCCGGCGTGGCTTTCGCCTTCGCGCTTCTACCATCGACGACCCCCGCCAGCGCCGCCGACGGCACCGAGACCATCGTGCTGATCCGCCACGGCGAAAAACCGCCGCAGGGGTTGGGACAGCTCAATTGCCAGGGCCTGAACCGGTCGCTGCGCCTGCCGGCGGTCGTCAAGGCGCGGTTCGGGGTGCCGGCCGCCATCTTCGCGCCAAATCCGGCCGATCAGAAGACCGACCAGGGCGAGGCCTATGACTATGTCAGGCCGCTTGCCACCGTCGAACCGACGGCGATCGCCTTCGGCCTGCCGGTCAATGCCGGCATCGGCGTCGAGGACATTTCGAAGCTGCAGGCGAGGCTCGAGGACAAGGCCTACGCCAATGCGCTTGTTCTCGTCGCCTGGGAGCACAAGCAGCTCGTCAAGCTGGCGCGCAAATTGATGAAGGATCACGACGGCGATCCCGACAGCGTGCCCAAATGGCAGGGCGACGATTTCGACGGCATCTATGTGGTCAAGCTCAGCCGCAAGGGCGGCGACACCGCCGCCACCTTCGCCAGGCAAGCGCAAGGCCTCAACGGCCAGCCCGCCACCTGCCCCAACTAGCCCGAAGAAGCCCCGCGCGAGGTTTGCACCCACGTGGCAGGCAAACCCGCCAGCCGGCCGCCGCGCAGCGCCGCCGGGGGATCAAAATTGTTCGCCTTGGCCCATTCGAGACGGGCTGGCGGCGCGCGCGGCGCCTGCCTATAACAACAATGGCTCAATTTCGGGCTGGGGAATACTTGAAATGAAGAACTGGACAATCGCCGCCTCAGCGGCGGCGCTGACGCTTGCCGTCATGGGATCGGCTAAGGCCGACGATCTGGTGTTTACACTGAAGAACGGCACCAACTCCGTCCTCAATGCCTTCTACACCTCGCCGGTCGGCGAGGATAACTGGGAGGAGGACGTGTTCGGGCAAAACGCGCTGGCGCCCGGCGGCAGCGTCACCATCACCATCAAGGACGGTCGCCGCGCCTGCAAATACGATATGCGCTTCGAGTTCCAGGGCGATGATCTCGACGATCTCGAGGACACCCAGGATCTTTGCCAGATGAGCGACTACACCATCACCGAATAACGAAGGACAGCCCGGTCACCACGCGGTGACCGGGCGCCGTCGCAGCGCAGCACTCAGGCCGGGGGCGTTGGCTGCAGCCAGCGGCCGGTCGCATACCAGATCGCCGAAACGATCAGGATCGACGCATAGCCGTCCAGCGAATAATGCCAGCCGGTATAGACGGATCCAAACATGATCACCGCGGCAAACAGCCAGCCGGCGAGCCCCGCCCATCTGTTGATGGAGGCAAGCAGGCAGGCGTTCAGGCAGGCGACGGCGACATGCATGCTGGGCATGGCCGAAATGCCGCTGCCGAGATCGGCGTGGCCGGACAGATAGAGGCTGTAGAGATAGTCCGAGAACGAGGCCGCGCCGCCGATATTCGCCAGGCCGATCAGCTTGGCGTCGAGTTCGGCGAAACGCGTCGAGCCCAGGATGCGATCGTAGAAGATCGGCCCGCCGGACGAGAAAATCGCCGCGACGATCAGGCCGCCGATCACGAAGGTCAGCGCCAGCGCCCAGTAATAACGAAGCTGGGTCCGGACGCTGGCGCAGAAGGCGAGCGCGATCGGCACGCAGAGCCACTCCAGCGTCCACAGATATTCATAGGCGTTAAACAGCCATCCCGCCCAGAACCGGCCTACCGCGGCATGGGCAAAGCGCCATGGCGAGTGCCCGTAGAGCGACTTGTCGGCGTTCGCCAGCCACTTGTCGGCCCAGAACGGCACCACCTCGGGGAACGTCGTCTTCAGCGTCGAAAACGCCGCCAGGCACAACGCGAAACCGACGGCCACGAAAAGCGCGTTCGCCCAGCGAGAGTTCACCTTGTCGTGGACATAACGAACCGGGCTGTCCCAACCGGCAATGAGGGACGGTACCCCAAGGGCGATGACCACGATGACCGGCGACGCCAGCGTCATCATCGCCAGGTGCCAGGCGGTCAGGTCGAGATAGGCCCTCGGCGATACGGTAAAGCTGACCAGGCACCAAACCGCGACGAACAGGACGAGCTGATGAACAGCCGTAACGCCCGTGAGCCGTCCTCGCTCAACCGTCTCGATCGTCATGCGGCTGCCCCAGTACACGCCTGGAGAAGAGACTATGCGGCCGTTCTTACTGAGACGTTACCAATCAAGCGATCGAACAGGAACACCAATGGCTTAGCCGTCGCGACCAACGGCCTGCCTTGCGCCTGAAACCCTACCCGCCTCACCTGCGCTCATAGGGTTTCAGCGTCATCGCGAAGATGCGGGTCAGCGCCCTCACCGCCTCCTCGCGCGAAACGCGGCCGGCAACGGCATCCTGCGCCAGCGCCTCGGCGGCGCCCAGCAGCCCCTTGTAAAGGACGTCGGCATCGGCCGGCGCCATGTCGATCAGCCCGACAAAGGCCTTGCGGTAGCGCTCGACATAGCCGTCGCGCAGCACCTGGCGGAATGCCGCCGTCTCCTCCGTCGCGGCAAGGGCGGCAAATGTGGCGCCCATTTCGGGGCCCATGTCCAGCACGCACCCGACATAGGACGAGGCAAAGATCTGCGAAACAGCTTCCACCGTGTCGCCGCCGGCTTCCAGAACCCTCGCCTGCGCCGCCAGCTGGCGGTCGTTGTATTGGTCGCACAATGCAACCAAAAGGCCGGCGCGCGTGCCGAAATGTTCGTAGGCGATCGGCTTGGACACGCCGGCGCGTTCGGCCACATGGCCGAGCGTCAGCCCGTCGGTGCCCTCGTCGGCGATGATGGCGCGCGCCGTCTCCAGCAATTGCAGGCGACGGTCCGCTTTCGCCAGTCTTTTCGTCACGCCTTCGTTCATGCCCGTCACCGTCGCGAATTATTTTGGCCAGCCGCTTGATCGGCGTTGGTGGCCACTTATGTTACCATCAGTAACTTACCAAGGGTAATTTACGATCAGTAATATAGGAGAGAACCCATGTCTGTTGTAGCCCGTGAAATCCTCTTGAACAGCCGCCCCGCCGGCACCCCCACTCTCGACACATTCCGCAAGGCCGAACGCAGGCTGCCGGCGCCCGGTGAAGGGCAGCTTCTGGTCAGGACGCTGTGGATGTCGGTCGATCCTTATATGCGTGGCCGCATGCGCGACCAGCCGAGCTATATCGCCCCCTTCCAGGTCGGCGAGCCGCTTGAAGGTTCGGCCGTCGGCGTCGTCGAGGAGAGCCGCGCCGAAGGCTTCGCCAAGGGCGATGTCGTCAGCCACTTCGCCGGCTGGCGCGACCATGCCGTGATCGACGCCGCCGGCGTCACCAAGGTCGATCTTGACGCCGCGCCGGCCGAAGCCTGGCTCGGGCCGCTCGGCGTGCCGGGCTTCACCGCCTATATCGGCCTCGAACGCATCGGCGGCCTCAAGGCAGGCGAGACCGTCTTCGTCTCGGCGGCGGCCGGCGCGGTCGGCTCGATGGCCGTGCAGATCGCCAAGGCCAAGGGCGCGCGCGTCATCGCCTCGGTCGGCAGCGCGGAAAAGGCCGCCTGGCTGCGTGAACTCGGCGCCGACGCCGTCGTCAACTACAAGACCGCCACCGACCTGACGGCGGCACTGCGCGAGGCAGCCCCCGAAGGCATCGACGTCTATTTCGACAATGTCGGCGGCAATCATCTCGATGCGGCGCTGGCCGTCGCCAAGAATTCGGCGCGCGTCGTCATCAGCGGCATGATCGCCGGCTACAATGAAGAGCAGCCGGCGGAAGTCATGCACAACCTCGCCTCGATCATCGTCAAGCGGCTGTCGCTGCGCGGCTTCATCGTGCTCGACCACTACGACCTCTACCCGCAGTTCTCGGCCGCCATGATCGGCTGGCTGAAGGACGGCAAGGTGACGTCGCGCGACACCGTCCATGAAGGCCTCGACAACGCGCCGAAAGCCTTCCTCGGCCTGTTCTCCGGCGACAACACCGGCAAGATGCTGGTCAGGCTGGCCGACCGCTGACGCCATCGCAGCCGGCCAGTCAGCCTCCCCTCCTTTTGACTGGCCGGCCGCGACAGCGCCTGATATCCCTTGCCGCATGGCCGACACCACGCCGAAGCAACCCGCTTGCATCGTGCATCGCCACGATCAAGCCGGGCCCGCCGGCTGACCATGGCGGCCGCCAAGCACCCATCGAGGACCGCCGTCGACGGCACCGCCGCGCCGTCTTCCGACGACGAGCTGCTGGCCTTCTTCCAGCGTGCCGCCTTCGATTATTTCCTGATCGAGGCCAATCCCGAAAACGGCCTGGTCGCCGACCGCACGAGGCAAGGTTCGCCCGCCTCGATCGCAGCCGTCGGCATGGCGCTCACCGCCTATCCCGTCGGTGTCGAGCGCGGTTTCATGACCAGGCAGGAGGCGCGCGAGCGCACGCTGGCGACGCTGCGCTTCTTCTGGAACAGCCGGCAAGGGCCCGAGCCCGACGCCACCGGCTACAAGGGGTTCTACTACCACTTCCTCGACATGAAGACCGGCCGCAGGGTCTGGAACTGCGAACTCTCCACCATCGACACCGCCTTGCTGTTCGGCGGCGTCATCGCCGCCGGCGCCTATTTCCGGGAAGATGAGCCACAGGAAGCCGAGATCCGCACTTTGGCCGAAGCCCTCTACCGGCGCGTCGACTGGGCGTGGGCGCTGAATGGCGGCGCCGCCGTCTCGCTCGGCTGGAAGCCGGAAACCGGCTTCATCTCCTATCGCTGGCTGGGCTACAGCGAGGCCCTGCTGCTTTACATCCTCGGCCTCGGTTCGCCCACCTTCCCGCTGCCGGCCGAAAGCTACGCGGCCTGGCTGGCCACCTATCGCTGGAAGACGATCTACGGCCAGCACTTCGTCTATGCCGGCCCGCTCTTCATCCATCAGATGTCGCATGTCTGGATCGACTTCCGCGATCTGCGCGACGCTTTCATGCGCGAAAAGGGCCTCGATTATTTCGAGAACAGCCGCCGCGCCACCTATGTCCAGCGCGAATACGCCATCCGCAACCCGCACGGCTTCGCCGGCTACAAGGCCCATTGCTGGGGCATCACCGCGTCCGACGGTCCCGGCTACAGCAAACGCGTCATCAAGGGCGTCAAGCGGCGTTTCTATGACTACCGGGCGCGCGGCGCCCCCTATGGACCGGACGACGGCACCGTCTCGCCCTGGGCGGCGATCGCCTCGCTGCCCTTCGCGCCCGAAATCGTGCTGCCGGTGCTGCGCTATTATCACGAGATCGACCTGAAGGACGACAATCCTTACGGCTTCGTCGCCAGCTACAATCCGACGCTGACCGGGCGCCACCACACCGGCTGGGTTTCGCCCGACCATGTCGGCATCAACCAGGGCCCCATCCCCGTGATGATCGAAAACCACTGGACCGGCCTCATCTGGAACCTGATGCGCCAATCGCCCTATATCGTCACCGGCCTGCGCCGCGCCGGTTTCACCGGCGGCTGGCTGTAGGGGCGCAGGCGCACCGGTCAGGAGAACACCCAGGCGGCTCATCCAAACCGGCCCGAAAAATGGAATCCGGTTCCCGGAAACGTTTTGCTCAAACAGTAGATGGAACCCTGTTCCGGGCTTGCCGGGAAAGGGTACGCCCTATGCCCGCGAGGCTGTGTCGCGCACGTCGGACGGCGTGGTCCCGAAGCGCCGTCGGAACGCCCGGTTGAAATGGGACAGATCGTTGAAGCCGGCCTCGAAGGCGATGGCCGTGATGTTGCGGCCACAGCAGCGCGGATCGCAGAGCATGCGATGCGCGCGCAGCAGTCGCTGGCCAAGCATGAAATCCGACAGTGACATGCCATCGCTCTCGAACAATTTGCGTATGTAGCGTGCCGAAAGCCGGTGACGTTTGGCGACATCGTCGACCGACAGATCGCCGCCATGCGCGACAATGTCGGCCTTGATGGCGCGCAGCCGCGCCACGCGCACGCCACGGCCGCGCGCGATCTCCACCGCATCCCTGGTCCCGCCGATCGCAAGTGCGGCAAGATCGAAAATATGCGTCGTCGCCAGATGCGACGCTTCGCGCGTCAGCCCGTCGCCCGCATCCTGGACCGCCTGGACATAGTCGAGCAGAAGCCGCATCGCCCAGCCGCCGGTCGCCAGCGGCTGCATCAGCACCGCTGCGGGATCGCCGATCAACGGTGAAAGCTGCTTCAGCGAAAAGCTCATATTGACGAAGCGAAGACCGCCGGGCTGGATCACATTGAGGCCAACCTCGTCCCCACTCATCATCAGCGCCTGGCCGTTGCCGACCGGCTCCTCGCGGCCGCGATGCTTCATGACGCTCACCCCGTCGAGCGCCGCCAGCAGGACGAAGTCGTCATTGTCGATCAACGGCGTCGAACGATGCACCCTGAATTCCGAACAGCTGCCGGTGGCGATGCCGAGGCCTGGTAGAGCGCGCACCCGCATGTCGACCTGTGTCGGCGCAAGCGGATCGAGGTCAACTTTCAAGACCGTGCGGCCGTAGACCTCGCGCATGATCTCGACACGATCCCGCGCCGGAATTGCGTCCGTCACCAGCCGAAACGAGGCGGATGGGCCCACTGTCGCATCCCCTGCCAAGAAGCGCGCTGATATGCGCCCAGCCCCTCAAAACGTCAATACAGGGCCGTTCTGGCCGCTTTTAGGGCCGTTCCGTCCAAGCCGCCTCCTCCCACTCAACCTAGTTTGCGGCGCGTTTCCAAACCCGGAGCGCATTGGCAACGATCACAAGGGAGTCCGATGTTTTATCTGCAAATAGTCAAGACGCTGTCAGCCCTCGCCTCGGCGGGCTTCAATGCGCGTGTCTACCTGCTTCCCATCGCGTTGGGCAAAACCGTCGCCGACCATCGCGACCTCAAGCTGCCGCCGCGCGTCGGGGAGCGTCAGCCATGAGCCTGAGAGGTACAGTCCTGGCGGCTCCAATTGTCTGTTTCAGCCTTGCCGGTTGCGTCGGCGTCAATCCTGTCTCGGCCGTCGTCGGCATGGCCGGCATGGCCGCCGCCAACTCGATCGGCATGGCGCAGTCGGCCGTCATCAGCCCGCAGGAGCAGGCGAAATATGCCAACATGTCCTGTGCGGATTTGCGGCAACTGACGTCAAACTACGAGATGGCCCAAGGTGCTGGCCCGGCGCCGAAGAAATATGGCGGCATGGCGCCGGCCGGCAAGATGGCGATCGTCAATCAGGTCATCGGCACCCGGCTTGCCTATCTGAAACAGCTGATCGGGAGCAAGGGATGCTGAGGGGCCTGTCGCACCATGCATACGGCGCGGCGCTCATCGTCCTGGCCGGGTGGCTGACCTTCGGCGCGACCGAGGCCGCCGGCCTGGGCAAGGGACCGGCGATACGCGCCCGCCATGGGGCGGTGCCCGTGGCACTTGTCGGCAAATGGGGTTTTGCCGCCACCTCCGGCGAATATTGCGACCCTCTCGGCGCCTGCGCGCCCGGCAGCGGCGGCAGCATCTCCTTCACCTTCCGCCAGGACGGCCGCGCCGAATATTCGCTGTTTCAATCGTCGCTGATCGACGGTTGCGGCCAGGTCCAGACACTGACGCTGAAGACCGGCACGGTGACGGTGAACGGCTCGACCCTGCTCTTCATGCCCAAGGCGGGAAGCTACAAATCCGTCAATGGCTGCCGGCCGGACCTCACCGGCAGCTGGAAATTCGGCACCGGCGACCTGAAGCCTGTCTCGTTCGACTGGCAATTGGAAGACGGGCAATTGTCGCTGGTCGACCCCGGAGGCGAGGCCAGCGGCATCTACAGCCGAAGATGACTGCCGGCGCTCCTGGGTCGGAAGCACCAGAACGCAGGAGCGCCTGGTCGTTCAGCTTGTGTCGCAGGCAAGGCGTGGCTGACGGAAGAAGCGGAGATCCCGCCAAAGACGGCGGCGTGGATCGACACCGTGGCTCAATTCGTGGAAACCGCGGACGGCATGAAGCCCAGGGGGCTGAAAGGGAAGCGGTTTAAGGTGTAGCGCCAACGGCGCCACCAGAAAGCGGAGCGCTTTTACGATCCAACCGTGACGACGAAATGTTTCGTCACCGGCTCGACGATCTTCCATGTGCCTTTGAAATCCGCTTCCACGACAAAGGCGTCGCCGGGCCCGACCTCAACCGGTTCGCCGCCATCGGGAGTGATGACGATACGGCCGGCGATCATGTGGACGAATTCATAGTCCGTGTAGGTCGCGTGATAGGTCCCCGGGGTCGCCTGCCAGGTTCCCGACAGAACCTTGCCGTCCTTGGTGGTGTGCTGGACGGCGGTCTTCATCGTGGGCTTTCCCTCGACCACAACCCAGCCCGGCAGGTCGCTGGTATCGGCGTTTTCCACCTTGCCGAACTTGAGAACCGTCGTGCGTGTCATGGTGGGCCTCTCCCATTCCCGTTGGCGGGCCAGAGCGCCCGACATCCCGAATATCGGATGCGTCATGGACCGGCAACTTGGTTTCCCGCTGGCCCGCTATTCAGTCCTTCTTGGCTCCGTCCGGAATGCGCCCGTCACAGGTTCGTGTGCCCTATCGTCCCGATACGTTCAGGAACCATTCAGCAGGCCCCGGGTTGAGTGGTATGTTGGGGGTGCAGTTGACGGAGGAGAAAATGGATCGACGGCTATTTCTGACCGGAATACTCGGCCTTGCCGGCGCCGCTGCGGTTGCGGTGACACTTCGCCCAGGCGAGGCCCTTGCCGGCGTGCCTTCCGCTCGTGGCGGCATCCTGGATGAACTCGATAAAGCAGAACCCGCCGTATTCGATGGCGAAGACAGCGCCGAAGTCGAGTTGGTCGATCATGGCCGAGGCCACCGACGACACTGGGATCGCCGCCATTGGGGTCGACGGCACGGGCATCACCGGCCGAGGCGCCCAGGCTGGCGGCGTGTATGCCGCCGATACTGGCGCCACGGCCGAACGCACGTTCGGTGCTGGCGCGAACGGGGCTGGGGTCCACGCTGGTAGCCGCAAGCTTGGGAACCCCGGTCGAAAGGTCGGGGCTCCTCCTCCGCGATCAGGCGGCCATTCGAACGGCTCTCCAACCACTCTTCCCTGCCTTAGCTGCACAACGATTCATTTTTACACCGCCAGATTGCCGCGAAGTCGAGACGCAGATTGCAAGCGCCTAACCGTAGATTATTCTGGTTGCATTATGGGGCGTTAGTCGGGGTACTGAGGGGGGGGGGCTTTTTTGCATCGTTGGCTATTGTGGTCACTGCGGCATGTCTGGCTTCTGGCGCCGCTGGTAACGGGAAATGCTGCATCCGCGGAAGATTTGCCTGACTTTATAGGCTCAACAATGCAATTCGGCATTGTCCGGAGCAATGCGCCGGGTTGTGAGCCGACCTGTCCTGAATGGATATCGGCCGAAGGCGCAATTCAGGCAAGCACACCGGCTCTGTTCAAGCGCGTTCTCAAGATACTCGATGGAAGAAAGCTGCCGATCATCATCGATTCTCCCGGCGGCGATGTTAATGCCGCGATGGCGCTAGGCCGACTGATCCGCAAGAACAAGCTCGATATCGCCGTTGGCAAAACCCATTGCGACGGTAGCTCGTCCTACAGCTCAAGCTGCATCGCAACCGGCGAAGGTGTGATTACTCAGTATGTTGGCAACCTTTTTGACCACGGTGCCATATGCAATTCCGCCTGTCCGCTGATGTTTGCCGGCGGCAACAGGCGTCTGGTCGGCAACCAAGCCTTTCTCGGCGTCCACCAAGTTACGACGACCCACACCCGCATCATAAGACATTACCGAACCACCTATCGTACCGTGCGGGGCAAAAGGTACAAAATCACCACGGAAACGAGCACCCAAGACAATGCCGGCAGCTACAAAACCTACAAGATGAGCAAGTCGCTGGAGAAAAAGCTTGGTGCCTACCTAAAAGAGATGGGCGTCGAACAGGATGTGCTCGTTACGATGAAAAACACCCCGGCCAGCGCCATTCATCAGTTGGTGCCGCAGAACATGCTGAAGATGAAGCTGGTTACCAGTCTGGATTCACTTGATCTGCTGACCGGGAAGCAAGTCTGCAGCAACAATCCATTGCCGGCAAATTGCAGGACGATAATGCCTCCTGCGGACAAGCCCAAGCTATCGAATGACGCAACTGAAGCGGCGATCTTGCCAAGCGATGTCAAATCTCGATCGCTCCCCTGCGCGAACAAAAAAGACGGATCGCAACTAATTGGGCTCAGCCCCAATGTCGGAGAGGCTTGTCGTGAAAATCACGCAGCCGAACCATCAGATCAGCCGCTGCCGGGGTGGCCGGCTAAAGACTGGACCCAGCCGACCGGCCCGTACTCCAATCCATGACCGTCGTTGGCACACGTCGGACCAGAAACCCGATCCACAAACGAAAAACATCTATCCAGCCGAAGCTGAGCTGGTCCGCATAGATGACTGTGACCTGTCTACGAACAAGCGGCGACCATGGCGGCCATGGACGACAATCCCAGAGCAAACAATGTCAACGATGTACTTAGGGCAATTGGCCGCACGCGAGGGAGCGTCATGAACCACTCATACAATCTGGGAAACACAAACCTCCAGAACGAAGGATAGCTTCTGCCGCCCCGATAGACTGCAAACATTGCGACAGCCAAAAGCAGGAACAGAAAGGCGCGAGGTAGAGCTACCGCATCTGGGCTATTGTTAAACCGGGACCAAACGGGCTCAGGAGGCTGACAAAGACCGGGATGAAGCGCGGAAAAATACCTGATATCAAAATAGTAGAAATTACAGAGGGCCACGAAAGCTGCGGCAAGCAGCAGGGCCTTGCGTTCGTAGAGCCAAACTAACACTCCGCGAAAACTGTCACGGACACCGTTCGACAACATTGCCTCCCACTGCATTTATGGTGAAGTGTTAGCTGAGTGGTGCTGCTCCTTCAACGTTGCTAGATTGAGCGGGATCAACTCGCCGCTTCTGACCTCACTCACTTGGCAGTCGCCTCGAACAAGAGATCGCCGATCCACATCTCAACGATCCCGATCGGAAGCGCCATTGCACGGACGCCATCACGTCTGGCTCGATGACGACCGGCGGCCGGCCACCGCAGCGAACGATGTGAACTGCCCATGGCACAAGATACCCGGCAGCCAGCCTGCCGCGATGCCACCGTTGAAAGGCACCTGCCCGCCGCCGATGCGCCGCACGCCGGCATGCGTCAACAACACCATCGCGCCCTTGTCATTTTCGGGGTTACATCGGCCGAAACTCTCGCCTATAAGGCCCGCCTAGCCTGATACAAGAATCCTTTCCTGCGCAACCCGGCCGGGTCTCTGCGCGCGCCAGCGCGCGAAATGGAGAAGCCCCCGTCCCGGTTCTTGGCGCAGGCTGGAGCATGATCCCGAAAAGTTGTAGACTTTTCGGACAAGATCATGTGACAAAACAAAGAGTTAGAACGGACCGAGACAATGCCAAAACGCACCGACATCAAGTCCATCCTGATCATCGGCGCCGGTCCCATTGTCATCGGCCAGGCTTGCGAGTTCGACTACTCCGGCACCCAGGCCTGCAAGGCGCTGCGGCAGGAGGGTTACCGCGTCATCCTGGTCAACTCCAATCCGGCCACCATCATGACCGACCCGGAGCTGGCCGACGCCACCTATATCGAGCCGATCACGCCCGAGGTCGTCGCCAAGATCATCGCCAAGGAGCGCCCCGACGCGCTTCTGCCCACAATGGGCGGCCAGACCGCGCTCAACACGGCGCTGTCGCTGCGCCGCATGGGTGTGCTCGACCGCTACAATGTCGAGATGATCGGCGCCGATGCGCACGCCATCGACAAGGCCGAGGACCGCTCGCTGTTTCGCGAGGCGATGGCCAAGATCGGCCTGGAGACGCCGCGCTCGATGCTGGCCAATGCGTCCGCCGTCAAGGACGAGGACCGCAAGAAGCACGAGGCCGAGCGCGCCGCGCTGAAGGCTTCGGGCGCCGCCAATCTCGATGCGGCGCTCGATGCGCTGGAAACCCAGTGGAACCTCGGCGAAGGCGACCGCAAGCAGCGCTACATCAACCACGCCATGGCGATCGCCGCCCAGGCGCTCGACCATGTCGGCCTGCCGGCCATCATCCGCCCCTCCTTCACCATGGGCGGCACCGGCGGCGGCATCGCCTACAACCGCACCGAATTCTTCGAGATCGTCGGCTCCGGCCTCGACGCCTCGCCCACCACCGAAGTGCTGATCGAGGAATCGGTGCTCGGCTGGAAGGAATACGAGATGGAAGTCGTGCGCGACCGCGCCGACAACTGCATCATCGTCTGCTCGATCGAAAACATCGACCCGATGGGCGTGCACACGGGGGATTCCATCACGGTCGCGCCAGCGCTGACGCTGACGGATAAAGAATACCAGATCATGCGCAACGCCTCGATCGCGGTGCTGCGCGAGATCGGCGTCGAAACCGGCGGCTCCAACGTGCAGTTCGCCGTCAACCCGGCGGATGGCCGCCTTGTCGTCATTGAAATGAACCCGCGCGTGTCGCGCTCTTCGGCGCTGGCCTCCAAGGCGACCGGCTTCCCGATCGCCAAGATCGCCGCCAAGCTCGCGGTCGGCTACACGCTGGACGAGCTGGAGAACGACATCACCGGAGGTGCTACGCCCGCCTCGTTCGAGCCCTCCATCGACTACGTCGTCACGAAAATCCCGCGCTTTGCGTTTGAAAAATTCCCCGGCGCCTCGCCGGTGCTGACCACCGCCATGAAGTCGGTCGGCGAAGTGATGGCGATTGGCCGCACCTTCCAGGAATCGCTGCAGAAGGCCCTGCGCGGACTGGAAACCGGCCTCACCGGCCTCGACGAGATCGAGATCCCCGGCCTCGGCGGCAATGGCGGCGCCGACGACCGCAACGCTATTCGCGCAGCCCTCGGCACGCCGACGCCGGACCGGCTGCGCATGGTGGCGCAGGCGATCCGCATGGGCACCTCGCTGGAAGAGGTGCACGACATCTCGAAAATCGACCCGTGGTTCCTCGAGCAGATCGCCGGCATCATTGCCATGGAAGCGCGCATCCGCGAACACGGCCTGCCGGAAGACGCCGCCAATCTGCGCATGCTGAAGGCCATGGGTTTCGCCGACGCCCGCCTCGCCTCGCTGACCCGCACCGACGCCGACGCGGTCGCCAAGCGCCGTACCGCCTTAGGCGTGCACCCGGTCTATAAGCGCATCGACACCTGCGCGGCCGAATTCGCCTCGCCGACGGCTTACATGTATTCGACCTACGAGACGCCTTTCGCCGGCGCGCTGGCCGACGAGGCCAAGGTCTCGGACCGGAAAAAGGTCGTCATCCTCGGCGGCGGGCCGAACCGCATCGGCCAGGGCATCGAGTTCGACTATTGCTGCGTGCACGCCGCCTACGCGCTGCGCGAGGCGGGTTACGAATCGATCATGGTCAACTGCAACCCGGAGACCGTGTCGACCGACTACGACACCTCCGACCGCCTCTATTTCGAGCCGCTGACGGCGGAAGACGTGCTGGAGATCCTGCGCGCCGAAAAGGCCGCCGGCACGCTGCACGGCGTCATCGTGCAGTTCGGCGGCCAGACCCCGCTGAAGCTGGCCGATGCGCTGGAAAAGGCCGGCATCCCGATCCTCGGCACCTCGCCCGACATGATCGATCTCGCCGAAGACCGCGACCGCTTCCAGAAGCTGCTGCACAAGCTCGATTTGAAGCAGCCGAAGAACGGCATCGCCTATTCGGTCGAGCAGGCCCGCACCGTGGCCGGCGAGCTCGGCTTCCCGTTGGTCGTGCGCCCCTCCTATGTGCTCGGCGGCCGCGCCATGCAGATCATCCACGACGAGGGCATGCTGCAGACCTATCTGCTCGACACCGTGCCCGGCCTGGTGCCCGAGGACATCAAGCAGAAATACCCCAACGACAAGACCGGCCAGATCAACACACTGCTCGGCAAAAACCCGCTTCTGTTCGACACTTATCTGTCGGGCGCCATCGAGGTCGACGTCGACTGCCTGTGCGACCGCAACGCCACCTTCGTCTCCGGCATCATGGAGCATATCGAGGAGGCCGGCATCCATTCGGGCGATAGCGCCTGCTCGCTGCCGGTCTATTCGCTGTCGACCGAACTGGTCGACGAACTGGAGCGGCAGACGTCGGCGCTCGCCCGCGCCCTCAATGTCGGCGGCCTGATGAACGTGCAATATGCCATCAAGGATGGCGTGATCTACGTGCTGGAGGTCAATCCCCGCGCCTCGCGCACCGTGCCGTTCGTGGCCAAAACCGTCGGCAAGCCGATCGCCAAGATCGCCGCGCGCATCATGTCGGGCGAGACCCTGGACGCCGCCTTCGCCCATTACGGCGAAAAGCCCGACCCCAGGCGGCCCGGCCATGTCGCGGTCAAGGAAGCCGTGTTCCCCTTCGCCCGCTTCCCCGGCGTCGACATCCTGCTCGGGCCGGAGATGAAGTCGACCGGCGAGGTGATGGGCCTCGACCGCGATTTCGCCATGGCCTTCGCCAAGAGCCAGCTCGGCGCCGGCGTCGACCTGCCGCGTTCGGGCACGCTGTTCGTGTCGGTGCGCGACGAGGACAAGGCAGGCATGCTGCCGGCGGTCAAGCGCCTGGCCGGCCAGGGGTTCCGGGTGCTCGCCACCTCGGGCACCGCGCGCTACCTGAAGGAAAACGGCGTCGAGGCCGAGAAGATCAACAAGGTGCTGGAAGGCCGCCCGCATATCGAGGACGCCATCCGCAACCGCCAGGTGCAGATCGTCTTCAACACCACCGACGGCCAGAAGGCGGTGTCGGACTCAAAATCGCTGCGCCGCGCCACGCTGATGCAGAAAGTGCCTTATTACACGACGCTCGCCGGCATGGGCGCCGTCGCCGAAGCCATCGCCGCGCTGCGCGCCGGCTCGCTGGAAGTGCGGCCGCTGCAGGAATATTTTTGAGCCCTTTCCCTTCTCCCCTTGCGGGAGAAGGTGACCGAGCCCGGCGGCAAAGCCGCCGCTGGCGAAGTCGGATGAGGGGTGCTGGAAGAAACGGGACGTTTCGCAACGGCACCTCACATCGCCTCGATCTTTCGAGCAAGCGCTCCGTCCAACACCCCTCATCCGTCTCGACGCTAACGCGTCGAGCCACCTTCTCCCACAAGGGGAGGAGGAAGAGCGCCGTGAGCGCCTCATTTCACGAGGTGAAGAGCGGTCTGCGCAGCGAACGAAAAGCCAGTTGCTTGGCTTTTCGAGCGATGAACGTCCCGAATCTACAAGGCTGGAAAGTAGCGTTCGTATAGAATGTACGTAGGGTGCTCATTCATCCAACGGATACTCGTGCCGCGAACGATCAAGCCCGTGACAGGTACCTGGAACGCAAAGAGGGGGGGGGCACCCATCATCACCAAGTAAAACATCAGTATTTATAAAACTTGATAGGAAAAAATAGGTCGGATACATTGGGCTTAATGTTCGTGGAGTTCCGTATGATTGCCAAGTCAAATACAGCAGCAAAATCGAAACCCGCTAAACCAGCGAAAACCCTCTCGTCGAAATCGCCTACTATACCGATGGGAAGCACGCTGGAGTTCTACAACGAAGATTTCGGCAGAACACTGTTTCCATTGAACACGAACAAGTTTCTTATCAACAATGGAGAGAGCTTAGTTAAAGATTATATCAACAAATGCCTAGATAAGGACAATAATCATTACTCTTTTATATCACAAATAAGAGTTTACGGTGCGAAACCGGAAAATCACCTGAGAAGAACTGTAAAATTGGATGCTATATCTGAATATTATATATATGACATAATATTTCGGAATAAGAATTTATTTCGCAAACCTCACATAATAAGCAGGTCTCACTACGGATACCGTTTTCAGGAAGGGGCGCCGATATCGCCGACGTCCGCTTACAAAGCCTTCAAGGGCGCTATATCTGAGTATACGAGTGAATACGAATACTCTATGAGCTTCGATGTTGCGTCATATTTTAACAACATCTACCATCACGACCTCGTAAGTTGGTTTTCCGAACTTGGCGCATCCGATGCGGACGCCGAAGGCCTAGGCCAGATGCTCAGACAGATAAAATCTGGGATATCTGTCGACTGCCTCCCGCAGGGCTTATACCCAACCAAAATGATTGGAAACGACTTCATTCGATTTGTTGATAATTATCACGGGCTTAGATCCAAGAAAATTGTTCGCTTTATGGATGACTTCTATCTGTTTTCCGATAGAGCTGAAGACCTTGACGACGATTTCCAAGCCATTCAACGCCTCCTCGGCGATAAGAACTTATCAGTAAACCCGCTTAAGACCCACAAGGGCAACGCCACTCTCCTAAAAATGGAGAACGAAATCGATGAGGTAAAACAGAAACTCCTAGAGAGACGAAGGATACTTATAACGCAAGGATACGACGAGTCCGGCAACGAGATACTGAAGGAACATCTTTTCAAATCCCCCTTAAGCGAAAAGGAAATGGACTACATAAATACAATACTCGAAAATCAAACCATAGAAGAAGAAGATGCAGAATTAATACTAACAATTATGAGAGAAAATTCCGGTAAAGTCGAGAAAAGACTTCCGTATATATTGGAAAGATTTCCACACCTCACAAAGAGCGTTTATAATTTTTGCGCATCGGTCAAAGATAAAGAGCTTCTTTCTGAAACAATACTTTCCGTATTAAAGCCAAAAAGGAGACTAATGGAATTTCAACTATTTTGGATATCTTCAATACTTGAAGATTTCTTAATGCAAACGAAAAACACGGCAGAATTAATAGACAAATTGTTCAATCACACCTCCGCAACTTCTATATCCAAGGCAAAGATTCTAGAGATACCGGATACACGATTTGGATTGCCGGAGTTACGAAATGATTATCTCGTCAGCGGGCAATCTGATTGGTTGGCATGGTCATCTGCAGTGGGATCGAGAGGGCTGAAGAAAATCTCTCGAAATCATAGACTTAAGTATTTTGGCAATTCATCCAGCATGAATCATTTAGTAGCCGAAATAGTTCTCAATGCATGAGCTTTTTTTGTAGGTACTTGAAAATTAATACAGCTATCTCGTCGGTTAATTTTCACCAATAATACTATATAAGCTACAATCAATTGGGTGCGCAGAGATGTAGTATAGTTTATTTACCTGGATTATACCGAGATTGATTGATTTCTATGTAGGGATTTAGTACGCTTTCTATCTACTCACCCCCACTCCCTAAACTCCTTCATCAACCCCTCATAATCCTCCATCGGCGGTAGCGCCTCGTAGCTTTTCACCGCGCCCGTCTCGGCGAAGGGCAGTTTTTCACCCACCCAGGTCTCGATATAGGGCGCGAAGTCGCCCGCGCCTTCGAGCAGCGTCGGGCGCACATTGACGAACCAGTCCATGCCCTCGGCTTTCGTGAACATCCAGCTCATGCAGTGGCTGCAGAAATAATGGTGCGCGTCGGCGCCGTGCAGGCCGCCGATCACCGGCTCGCCCTCGGTGACGGCAAAACCCTCGGCCGGAATGGCGGCCGACAGCGAATAGGCCGAAGAGCTCATCTTCTGGCAGCCGGTGCAGTGGCAGGCCATGGTCACCAAGGGTGCCGCACTCACCGTAATCTTGACGCGCCCGCAGCGGCAGGCGCCTTGTCTCGGCAGTTTCCAGTCCATCATCGTCTCCCCTGTTTCGCGGCAGGATAGACGGGCGGCAGCGGCAGACAAGCGCGGCGGCGCGTCGCGGGCTTTGCCGACGTGGGCGACGGCCCGCGCAGGCAGTCGCCGCGGACCGACGCGGCGGACGCGACTCCCCCCCGCACAAGCGTGGCGCCACGTGGCGCACCCCGCAAAACTCCGTCATTCCCGACCGCGTGAGCGAGGAACGAGCGGAGCGTGTCGGGAATCCATGCCGGAGCGCTGATGCGTCGGCGCGGTGCAGGATGTGGATTGGATGCGTGGAGGAAGACGCAAGCTCAAAGAAAGAACGTTGTCCGTTCAGTCCCTTGCCGAAAACCGCACGAAAACCACGCCCGGATTTGTCCACACGTTCGGGGCACACGCCACAATCGGCCCATCGCCCTCACGGGAACCTGGTGCGCACCGGGTATCAGGGAGGGCGCCGGTGCCGGACTGGCAGCGCTAACGGTGGCGCTGTCTGGTGACGAGCCCTAAGTCCGGGCCCTGGAAAAACCCGGCTGCCGCGAATGGCGGCTTTGAGGTCCGAAGTCTGCCGTCGCGAATGACGGCGAGGTCGGTCCGGGGCAAGAACACTGGCGGGGCGCCCGGAAGGCGCCACGTACTGTTTGCTAAGAGGCACCGACCCGGCGCCCCGCTTCCCACCCCTTTTTCAACGGCCAGACGCGAAAGCGGGCGTGGCGGCGACGGGCCGCGCGCTTACCCGGGAGTTCGACAATGCCGAGAGACGATTATTACGACGATCTGTGGAAGAACCTGGAGACGCCGGGCTACATGCACGAGTTTCTGTCCAACAATAACCCCTTCGTGCTGGCGCTGTTCACCCGCGCGGCGCGCATGACCTTCACGCGCGACGGCGCGCCGAAATCCTGCCCCAACAAAACCTGCCGCAAGAGCGGCCAATGCCACATCATTTTGCGCCACAAGGCCACCAACTGCACCAGCAGCGTCGGCATCAGCCAGCGCGCGGCGGACGAATTCAAGGCGATCCTGCTCTACCTGATCGACATCGGCTCCAACCCGCCGGAGATCGACTATGGCAGGCGGGAGTGAGAAATGGTCCGCGTTAGCGGACGAAAAGCCAATTGCTTGGCTTTCGAGTTTCGAACGCCCGAAGCGACAGCGAAGGGCCGGAGTGATGCCGCCCCCGGCCCTCGGCTATGGCCTTAGGCGTTCGAGCCCTTGGGAAGGTCCACCGGACCGCCCCCTGCCCCTCGTAAACTCGGGGCGTTAGCGGACCGCCCCCAGCCCTCGGCTACTGCCTCGGGCGTTCGAGCCCTTTGGAAGGTCCACCGGACCTTCCAATTCGCCTGCGGCGAACCGCTTCCCGGCCCCTCGTAAACTCGGGGCGTTCGAAGCTCGAAAAGCCAAGCAGTTGGCTTTTCGTCCGCTGAAGCGGACCGCTTCTCACCCCGCCCAGTCCACCTCGACCATGCCGTGGCGGCGGTAGAGGCGGATGGCGTTGGCGTTTTCGACCACCATCGTCTTCAGGTCGACGCGGGCGGCGCCCCGCGCCTTGAAGGTGGCGAAGACGTGCAGCAGCAGCGCTTCGGCCAGTCCGTTGCGCCGCGCGTCGGGGTGCACGGCCAGATATTTGAGATAGTCGCTGGTCCAGCACAGCGCCACCGCCGCCAGCCGCCCGTCGGGGCCGTCCACCACGAACCACAGCGCCGGGTCGTATTCGGCGTCGCTGGAATGCAGCGCCCACCAGAGGTCGAAATTCTCTTCTTCCTTCGCCAGCGTCTGGGTGAGCAGCGCATGCACGGCGCGCGCGTCGGCTGCCTGGAAGGGGCGCAGCGTAAAACCGTCGGGCCAGGCCGGCGCCGCGACCTCCTCCGCCAGCGAACGCCGCAGGCGGATGCCGACGTCGTCGGTCTTGTCGATATGGTGCTGGGTCATCGGCCGCTCATCCCTGCCGCTGGCCGTGTCCGGCTCAGGCGTCCGGTTCGGGCTTGCGCTTGCGGTCGCGGCCAAGGCCGGTCTCTTCGAGCAGGCCCTTGCGCTTGGCGTCGTAATAATAGCCGGTCTGGTAAAGCCGGTCGGCGCGCTTGTAGTCGCCATTGGCAACCAGGAAGGCACCGCGCAGATATTTCACCGCGTATTTCAGATTGGTCTCTGCGTCGAACAGGCCCTTGGGCGCGCCGCCGTAACCCATGCCGCGCGCGGTGGCATGCTTGATCTGCATCAGCCCCCAATGGCCATTGTTGTAGGCGCGCGGGTTGAAGGTCGATTCGCGCTTCACCACCGAGCGTACCAGTTCGATCGGCACCTCGTAGAGCGCAGCGTATTTGGCGATCAGCCGATCGACCTCGCCACGGCCCGCACCGGCCGGCGCCGGCGTTTCGGCCTCGGGTTCCGGCAGCGTGAGGTAGATCGGCACCGGGCCGGAATAGGCGATCGGCTGCACACCGGGCAGCGCCTTGGCGGCTTTCGGCGTGGCGGGTGCGGCCGGGAAGACCAGGCTGGTGGCGGCGGAGGCAACGATAACCGGCGCCGGCTTCAGCACCGGCTTGGGTGCCGGCAGATTGCCGCCCATGCGGGCCGAAAGCGTGCTGACGCGGCCGGACGTTGCGGTGGAAGTCGCGGGCTGGGCTGCGGCCTGGGCCGCCGTCGGCTGGGCAGCGCTTGCCGGATTGGCGTGAATGGCGGTCGCGGAGGCCGGTGTAGCGGCTGCGGTCGCAGCAGCCGGGACGGCTGCCGCTGCTACGGCCGTGGAATTGGCGAGACGGGCGCTGGTGCCGGGCGTGGTCGCCAGCGTTGCTGTGGCCTTGGCGGCTTCCTGCGGCGTCGGGCCGGCAAAGGCAGCACCCGCAGCTTCAGCCGGAAGCGCCGCGAACTGCACCGGAGCGAGCCCCGAGGATTCGGGCAGCACCGACACCTGCTCGGGCAGTGCCAGCGCAAAGCCGGCATCGCTCTCGGCGGTCGACGTCGTGGCTGGAGCCAGGGCCGGCTTCACCGCGGTGGTGGATGTGCAACCGGAAACGCCGGCCGCTGCCAGCAGAATACCGATCGACAGGGTGTGGGCTGTTGTTCGCAAGCCGCGCTCTGTTCATGCAAATCGTTAAATGCTCATTACACCACCGATTTTGGTCGGGCAACCTCGAGGGGAAATGGTTTTCGGGTGGCGAAAAGCCGCGAAACATGCCAGATTGTTCATGATTTGTACTGTTTTGCGTCGGTTTCTTCCCTGGAAGCCACGCTGGAAATGGAAGGAACCGCATCATGCAGACCGCCATTGAAAAGACCGTTGCTACAATACCCGGCCATGCCATCTTCGAGACGGCGATGGGTTTCATGGGCATCGCCTGGAACGAACGCGGATTGATCCGCCTGTGCCTGCCGCAGTCCAGTCGCGAAAGCCTGGAACGCCGGCTGCTCAGGCTGGAAGCCGTGCCGGGCAAGCATTTCGATGAGAACACAGCGCCGGGCTGGGTGGCCGAACTGATCGCCTCGATCAAGGCCTACGCGGCCGGCGAAACGGTCGATTTCTCGAAAGTGCCGGTCGATCTCGACGGCGTCGACGATTTTCGTCTTGCCATCTACGACGCCGCCCGCAAGCTGGCCTTCGGCGAAACCACCACCTATGGCGAACTGGCGAAACGCGCCGGCCATACCGGCCTGGCGCGCGAGACGGGGGCGGCGCTCGGCGCCAATCCGGTGCCGCTGGTTATCCCCTGCCATCGCATCACCGCGGCCGGCGGCAAGATCGGTGGCTTCTCGGCTCCGGGCGGCTCCAACACCAAGGAAAAGATGCTGGCGATGGAAGGCGTCCACGTCGGGCCGCCGCCATCAAAGCAGGCTTCGTTCGGGTTCTGAGCAGGCATATGGCCACTGACGCTCGAAAAAGCGCGCCGGGCGAACCGTTAGTCGAACGGCGTGATCATGCGGCGGAAGCGGCGGTCGTTGTCGGGCCGCTTGCATTTGAACACCGGACAGGAACTGGTGTCCGCGCTCGGCACATAGGCGCGGCTGCGCACCTCGCCCATGTCGCAGAAGCGAGCGCTGGCTACGTAGCGGTCATAGAGCGGCAGGTTGGGATTGTGCTTGGAACGATAACGCAGGATGACGGCGCCCTCGCGGGTAACCAGCGCCTGCACCCGGTCGCAGCTCATGCGGGTCGGATCGTAGCGCGAGATCGCCCCGGCTTCGGCGGCCACCAGGGACAGACAGGCGGCAAGCAGGATCGTCTTTTTCATGGCCTCCTCCGGCGTGAAGCGCGCAAGCCGCCAGATTACGCCGCCGTCCTGCATCTCGCCAGTCTGGCGGTGCACTGCATTGACGATTGAACAACACCACCTTGTTTTTGGAGAAAAAGTCGCTTATATGCGTGGCGTTGATATTTGGGCCGATTGACCCCATGCCTCGCGATACCCGCGTTTGCTCCCGTCTTTCTCCAAAATCTCGATACCAACGGCCGGATAGGGTCCGGTCTGAAGAAAACGCAAGTGAATGTGAAGGAACATCGATATGGCAACTGGAACGGTCAAGTGGTTCAACGCCACCAAGGGCTTCGGTTTCATTCAGCCTGATGCCGGCGGCGCGGACGTTTTCGTCCACATCTCCGCTGTGCAGCGTGCTGGTCTGACCACCCTGGCTGATGGCCAGAAGATCAGCTACGAGATCGAGCAGGACCGCCGCACCGGCAAGTCCTCGGCTGGATCTCTGTCGGCAGCCTGATTTGGCGCAAGGCGCGCGCCGGGCAATAGCCCGGGGCGCGCGGCAAGTCACGGATGTACTGGCAGTCGCGCGAGAAGCGCGCCGGAGCATGAAAGGCAAGACAGGCTGAAGCGGCAGATTGCCGCCAGCGTCACCCAGAATGCTCCGGGTCAGGCTAGCAGACATTGGAAAGGCGGGATTTATCCCGCCTTTTTGTTTTTTCCCATCGACCTTCGAAGCGATCGCCGCTCAGGCCGGCGCCACGAACTCCTGGGCGATCGCCTTGAAGACCGGCATCGCCTCGAGCTTTGCCGCATGCGCCGCCAGCTTCGGAAATCCGGACATCGACACCAGCCCCGGATGCGCGTCGTTAACGAAACGCAGCGCCGCTCCCACCGCGATATCGGCATGGCCAATGCGGTCGCCGAACCAGAATTCATGTCCGCGATCCGCCAGATCGCTTTCCAGCGCGGCGAGTACGCCAGCGATCTGCGTCCGGCACCGCTCCGCCCACAGGCCGGAAACATCGGCATGCAGGCGCTTTTCGTAGAACAGGCTCACCGCCTTGTCGGCCATGCCGGTCGCAAGTGCCGCCACCTTGAGCGCCTTGCGCCGCAACGGCTGCGCGCGCGGAAACATCGCCTCCTCGGCCGGCACCAGGCTGTCGAGGTAATCGAGGATGAGATGGCTTTCGATCAGCACTTCGCCATCGTCCAGCACCAGCGTCGGCACGCGGGTCAGCGGATTGTAGGGCCGGATCTTGTCGGCGTCGCCAAAGGTCGCCCAGGGTCTGTGCTCGAAGGGAATGCCGTAGAGCGTCAGCGCGATGCCGACCCGCCGCACGAACGGTGAATCATATTGCCCGATCAGGATCATGAAGTCGCCTTCCCGCAATCAATGGCGCGGCCCATGTTGAATTGTCTCACGGCAGCCATTCGATCGGGACGTGGCCGGGATCGGCCTCAACGCGCTTGAGCCATGCGCCGACGGCCGGATAGACCTTGAGATCGAAGCCGCCGAACTCGGCCGTATGCGTGTAGGCATAAAGCGCGATATCGGCGACGCTGTAGCTGTTTCCTGCAAAGAACGGGCTCTGCCGCAGTCGCTGCTCCATCACGCCAAGCGCCTTGTTGCCGCGCTCCAGCGTCGTTGCGAGCCGTTCCGGCGTTGCATCCTTGGCCCGCTCGGGAAAAGTCAGCAACGCCTTGCGCACGGCGATATAGGGTTCATGGCTGTATTGCTCGAAGAACAGCCATTGATAGGCAAGCGCCCGCTCGTAGCGATCGGCGGGCAGGAACCGCGTGCCTTCGGCAAGATAAAGCAGGATCGCATTGGATTCGGCGATGCGCCTGCCATCGTCCAGTTCGAGCAGAGGCACCATCGCATTCGGGTTCTTGGCGACAAAGTCCGGTTTTCTCGTCGCACCGTTGTGCGAGGAGACTTCGACATTGGTGAAGGGCAGACCAAGCTTGGCCATCAGAAGGCGCGGCTTGTAGCAGTTGCCGCTGTCGATCATGCCGTAGAATATTGTCATCGCGCTTCCCCGGAAAGCACCCCTTTGCCGCAGCCAGGGTACATCATCCAGCGATTTCTTTTGCTGTATTTCGATCAGCGACAGTGATGCATTCGCTTAACGGCGCCGCTCTCGATTCCCGCGCAATTCGTGCAAAGAGCGCGTGAGGGTCGGCCAACAGGCGCTTGCGGCACATGTCGTCGATTATTGGATGATGCGCTTGCCGAAGGTTTTGCCTGGGCGCGCCGGCGGGGACGGCCCGTTGCCGTCAGGTTCCGGAGACGGCTGGTGGTGCGCTTCCAGGGCCTGCATGGTCCTGGTCAGTGCACGGAAACTGGTCGGCGCGATCTCCGGTTTGGCCAGCACGTAGCCTTGCACCATGGAGGCGCCCGATTTCTCGGCGAGATCGAGCTGCCAGCTTTCCTCGATGCCTTCGAAAACCGTTCGGATGCCTCGCCCTTCGAACGCTTCGACCATCGTCATCAGCAGGGCAAAACCCGCGCCGGATTCCATCAACTGGGTGATCCAATGAGCGTCGAACTTGACGATGTCGGGCCGCAGTTCCTTGATACGGTTGATGTCGGAATCGTCGGCGCCGTAGTCGTCCACTGCGATACGAAAGCCGTTCGTCCTCAGCGCTTCGACGAAATTGGAGAGCGCCTCCTTCGAGGCCGAGCGTTGCTCGGTCACCTCGCAGACGACACGCTGTGGGTCGATGCCGGCTTCGTGCAGCACAAGCCGCATTTCGCGCAACGCGCTTTCGGACACGGCCCTGTCGATGAAAACCGAAGGGTCGAAATTGATGAAGATGGAGCTTTCCTCCGGCAGGCTGACGCCGACATTGAGCAAATGCAAGGTGCGGGTGAGCGCTTCGATATGCAGCCGATCCGCCGGCGGGCAATTGGCGAAGAACGCGCTGGGCGACTGCAATTCGCCGTCGCGGAAAGGCCGGATCAACCCCTCGAAGGCGACGACGACAAGCTTGCCTTCCTGGAACGCGAAGATGGGCTGGAAGGCGCTTTTTAAAGTATACGGGCCCCAGACACCGGTCGAGGTACCATCATCGTGACGGATGACATGGGCTAACCCGATGCTGCGCGACACAGTCCCTCGCTTCACGACCTGCAAGAACCCGGCAAATCTACTCACCAAGGTTTTACCGCGCGTTAATATATTCGAATGCGCTTACGGGTCTCTGGCTTATCAAACGAAGCTTGCGCTTGTTTTGCCGATACGACAATACAAGCGCCGCTGCCGTCTTGGCTGCTGCCCAATGGAGATATGTCATGGCCTTCCTCGCCGATGCCCTTTCCCGCGTTAAGCCTTCCGCGACCATCGCGGTCACGCAGAAAGCGCGCGAGCTGAAAAATGCTGGCCGCGACATCATCGGCCTGGGCGCGGGCGAGCCGGACTTCGATACGCCCGACAACGTCAAGAACGCGGCCATCGAAGCGATCCGCCGCGGCGAGACCAAATACCCGCCGGTTTCGGGCATCGCGCCTCTGCGCGACGCCATCGCCAAGAAGTTCAAGCGCGAAAACAATCTCGACTACAAGCCGGAGCAGACGATCGTCGGCACTGGCGGCAAGCAAATATTGTTCAACGCCTTCATGGCCACGCTCAACCCGGGCGACGAGGTCGTCATCCCCCGCCCTTACTGGGTCAGCTATCCCGAAATGGTGGCGATCTGCGGCGGCACCCCGGCCTTTGCCGAGACCAGCATCGACAACGGCTTCAAGCTGACCGCCGCTGCGCTCGAAAAGGCGATCACGCCGAAAACGAAATGGCTGGTGATGAACTCGCCGTCCAATCCGTCCGGCGCCGCCTATAGCGAGGCCGAACTCAAGGCCCTGGCCGAGGTGCTGCTGAAGCACCCGCAGGTCTGGATTTTGACCGACGACATGTATGAGCATCTGACCTATGGCGATTTCGTCTTCAAGACCATCGCCGAGGTGGAGCCGCGTCTCTACGAGCGCACGCTGACCATGAACGGCGTCTCGAAAGCCTATGCCATGACCGGCTGGCGTATCGGCTATGCCGCCGGCCCGCTGCCGCTCATCAAGGCGATGGACATGATCCAGGGCCAGCAGACATCCGGCGCCTGCACCATCGCGCAGTGGGCGTCGGTGGAAGCGCTGAACGGCCCGCAGGATTTCGTGAAGAAAAACAAGGCGATCTTCCAGGCACGTCGCGATCTGGTCGTGTCGATGCTGAACCAGGCACGCGGCATCACCTGCCCGTCGCCGGAAGGCGCCTTCTATGTCTATCCGTCCTGCGCGCAGCTGATCGGCAAGAAGACCGCCGCCGGCAAGGTGATCGATACCGATGAGACGTTCTGCTCCGAGCTGCTCGAGGCGGAAGGTGTGGCGGTGGTGTTCGGCTCGGCTTTCGGCCTCGGCCCGAACTTCCGCATCTCCTACGCAACCTCCGAAACGCTTCTGGAAGAGGCCTGCACGCGCATCCAGCGCTTCACCGCAAGCCTGACCTGAAAACGGCTACCATGATGCAATGATTGAAAAAGCCCGGTCCTGGACCGGGCTTTTTGTTTGGGCAGCGGTCGGGCCGTCGGCCTTAGCCGCCATACTGCTCGTCGCTCACCGGTTCCAGCCAATCGACCGGCGAGCCGTTGAGCGCTTCCTGCATGGCGATATGGGTCATCGCCGTCTTCGGACCGGCGCCGTGCCAGTGTTTCTCGCCAGGCTCGAACCAGACAGTGTCGCCGGCCCTGATCTCGCGGATCGGCCCGCCCGAACTCTGAACAAGTCCCGCTCCGGAGACGACGTAAAGCGTCTGGCCGAGCGGATGCGTGTGCCAATGCGTGCGAGCACCCGGCTCGAAACTGACCGAGGTTGCGCGCAGCCGCGCCGGCGCCTCGGTCTCGATGATCGGATTTTGCGTCACCCGCCCGGTGAAATAGGCATTGGAGGCGATGATTGTCGGCACGCTGCCGCAAGCGATGATTTTCACCGGCGTTCTCCTTCTGAAACCAGCCCGAGCGCCTTTGTCGGTCATCCGCGCCCGATCGTCACCTATTTTCCTTGCCCTGCCTCCTAACCCATGTTTCGATGATCTCCGGCAGGTGGCTAACCGACCTGCCTGCGACGGCCGACAGGCCGGCCGCCGCTCTCAGCGAAATGCCTGAGTGGAGGTCAGCATGGGTAATCGCGCCGGAGGACGACGCTCGGGACCGAAATGCATCGCCATAGTCGGTCCCTTCGCCAGCGGTAAGACGACACTTCTCGAAGCCATTCTCGCCCGCACGGGCGCCATTCCCAGGCAGAACCCGGTCTCGTCCGGCAACACCGTGTCGGATCATTCGCCGGAAGCCCGCTCGCACGCCATGAGCGTCGAAGCCACTTTCGCATCCACCGAATTCATGGGCGACCAGCTCACCTTCGTCGATTGCCCCGGCTCCATCGAATTTGCGTTCGAGGCCGAACCCGTGCTCGCTGCATGCGACATCGCGGTGGTCGTGGCCGAGGCAGACGAGAAGAAGATTCCGGCTCTCCAGCTCATCATGCGCAAGCTCGACGAACTCGGCGTGCCGCGCATCCTGTTCCTCAACAAGGTCGACAAGGCGATAGCCGGCGTGCGCGAAACGCTGAAGATGCTGCAGCCGACCAGCTCCGTGCCGCTATTGTTGCGCCAGATTCCGTTGCGCAAGGACGGGGTCGTCATCGGCTCGATCGACCTCGCTTTGGAGCGCGCCTACATTTATCGCGAATATGCCGAAAGCGAGGTCGCTGAAATCCCCAGCGACGACAAGGCGCGCGAGATCGAGGCCCGCTTCTCGATGCTGGAAACGCTGGCCGACCACGACGATCAGCTGATGGAGCAACTGCTTGAGGAGATCGAACCGCCCCGCGACGCTGTCTTCGACGACCTGGCCGCGGATTTGCGAACCGGCGCGGTGACGCCGGTGCTGATCGGCACCGCCGAAAAGGGCAATGGCGTTCTGCGCCTCCTCAAGACCATCCGCCATGACGCTCCCGACATCGACGCGACCCGCAAGCGCCTCGGTGTGCTCGATGGACCGGCAGCGATCGTGCAGGTGATGAAGACCATCCACACCGCCCATGGCGGCAAGCTGTCAGTCTCCCGCATCCTGTCGGGGCAAGTGGCCGACAGCGCCGAGCTCTTCCTGCCCAATGGAAACACGGCGAAGATTTCCGGCATCTACCGCATGTTGGGCAAGGACCAATCGAAACAGCCGTCGGCCAGGACCGGCGACACGGTCGCGCTGGGCAAGCTCGACGAAGTCCGCACCGGCGAGACCCTGACCTCCGCCAAGGGTGGCGCCAAACCGCTCGCGGCGCTCGCCGCGCCACGGCCGGTCTTTGCCTTTGCCCTGCGGCCCAAGGAACGCAAGGACGATGTCAAAATGTCGGCCGCCATCCAGCGGCTTGCCGAGGAGGATCCCTCGCTCAGCGTCAGCCACAACCAGGATTCGGCCGAGACAGTGCTGTCGGGACATGGCGAGATGCATCTGCGGGTGGTGCGCGAACGTCTGGAAGGCAAGAACCAGATCCAGATCGAGGGCCACGCCCCCGCAGTGCCGTATCGGGAGACAATCCGCAAATCCGTACAGCAGCGTGGCCGCCACAAGAAACAGTCGGGCGGCCACGGCCAGTTCGGCGACGTGGTGCTGGAGATCAAGCCGTTGCCACGCGGCACGGGTTTCCAGTTCACCGACACGATCACAGGCGGTGTGGTGCCGAAGACCTACATCCAGTCGGTGGAGACGGGCGTACGCGACTATCTCAAGGGCGGGCCGCTCGGCTTCCCCGTGGTCGACGTCACCGTGAACCTGTCGGATGGTTCCTACCACGCGGTCGACTCGTCCGACATGGCCTTCCAGATGGCGGCCAAACTCGCCATGAAGGAGGGCATGGCGGCCTGCTCGCCCGTACTGTTGGAGCCGGTCATGAAGGTCGAGATCGTCACGCCATCGGATGCGACGGCCAAGATCATTGCCCTCATTCCGCAACGTCGTGGCCAAATCCTGGGATACGACGCCCGCTCCGACTGGCCGGGATGGGATGTGGTGGAGGCGACAATGCCGCAGGCTGAGATCGGTGACCTCATCATCGAGCTGCGCTCGGCGACCGCCGGCGTGGCCAGCTATACGGCAACCTTCGATCATATGGCCGAATTGACCGGGCGCCTGGCCGACGAGGTCATGAACTCTAACGGCAAGGCAGCCTGAGGAATACCGGCTGCCTTCGGGAAAAGCCGTTTGGCTGGGCCACAAGGCTTGCAGCGTTGAACAAAAAACGGCGCTCCGATTGCGGGGCGCCGTTTTTCTGGGACCGCTTCGTCTCCGGGAGGAAACCTCAAGTCCGCCGCCTGGCCCCGGCGGCCGCCACACCGGGAAAAATAGGACTGGACGCGGCCGTTGCCAGAGCCCGACTGTTCGGAAGATGCCCCCATCCCCGAACAATCCACACCGCGTCCTGGGTATGTGCATAGTCGCTAATTCGCGTCGACTGCATGTTACCTGATGTTACATGTCACCGTTACACGGCGGATGAATAGCGCTTGGGCAGCCGATTTCCGAAACCGCCGCGCGCTGGACCAGCTGGCGACGGTGGATGGTGCGGCACTATTGGTCGGGAATGGGGCTCGATGCTGAAAGATCGCCGCGAGGGCGTATCCTGCTTCAGAAAACAAAAAAGCCGGATCGCGAAGACCCGGCTAAGTTGAATGGAAGTGCCCGTTAGGGCTAAACCTCCAGAGGGGAACACTCGAGGGCGCTAATGGGAGGAGAACGCGCCCAGGAGATGACTGATATATGGGCGTATCCTGCCCAAGAAACAAGCACTCATTTTGCAACGCACACATGCAAAAAGGCACAGGCTGTGGTCCAACGCGCATTTCTTGGCCATAGGGCCAGAAAAGCAAGCATATTGCACAATGATTGTCGTGCTGCGCTGCAAACAACGTCGATCAGGCATGCCAACAGCGCGGACCGCTGCCATCGAAACAGGCATCATATGGGCTAGCCCTTTCGCGGCCCAATGCACGGGGATTGTCATGAAGACCAGAGCTTCGGCGGTGGCGGGCAGTGCCGTCTTCTTCCTGCTGGCACCGTGCATCGTAGCTGGTGTGTTGCCTTGGCTGGTCCTCGACCGTTACAGGATGCCCTTCTCAGGCTTCCTGCCTCAAACCCTGCTCGGCGCGCTGCTGATCATCACGGCGATTGCCGTGCTGGTTCATTGCTTTGCCCGTTTTGCCCTCGAAGGCTCCGGCACCCCTGCCCCGATCGCGCCGACCGAAAAGCTGGTCGTTGGCGGTGTCTACCGCTTCGTCCGCAACCCGATGTATGTCGCGGTGCTGTCGATCATTGTCGGCCAAGCGATGCTCTTCGCCAGTTGGGCCGTCCTTCTCTACGCGATCGTCGTGGCGGTGGCGGTAGGGTCTTTTGTTCGCCTTTACGAAGAACCGACCCTGGCAAGGCGTTACGGCGCCCAGTACGAAGCCTATCGGCGCGCCGTTCCCGGCTGGCTGCCACGGCTGACGCCATGGCAAGGCGGCTGAGCGCCGCCGGCACCCAATCTGCCGAAACGGGAGCTGAACCAGCTTGCCTTCAATATGACCAGTTGCGAGCCTTCGCGATGATGAAGTCGCGGAACACATGCAGCTTGGCCTGATTCTTCATCGCATCGGGATACGCGAAGTAGGTGTCGAAGGACGGTACTTCGGTTTCCGGAAGAAGCTGCACCAGACCGGCATCCTTGCCGATGACATAGTCGGGCAGCATGGCGATGCCTGCGCCGCCCTGGACGGCGCGCTTGATCGACAGGATGTCGTTGATCTGCAGCGTCGGAACGCGCTGGCCGCTTTCGAAATCGCCGACCGTCTCCAGCCAGTTGAGCTCCGAAAGATGTGTCGGCACCGGCACGCCGAACGTGACGATGCGGTGGTTTTTCAACTCGGCCACGGAGGCCGGCTTGCCATATTTGTTCACATAGGCCGGCGAGGCGTAGAGGTGGAAGTGGACCGTGAACAGGCGCCGCTGGATCAGATCCGGCTGCTGGGGCTGCCTGAGCCGGATGGCGCAGTCCGCCTGCCGCATGGTCAGGTCCAGCTCTTCATTGGCGAGGATGAGCTGGAGGTGGATTTCCGGGTAGAGGTCGATGAATTCCTGCACCCGATCGGTCAACCAGCCGGCCCCAAGACCGACCGTGGTCGTCACGCGCAGAATGCCGGATGGCCGATCCTTGGACTCCGCCAGCCTTGTCTTGATCGATTCCAACTTCATCAGCACGTCGTGCGCCGTGCGAAACAGCATCTCGCCCTGTTCGGTCAGCACCAGCCCGCGGGCATGGCGATGGAACAGGGGCACGCCGACATCGTGTTCCAGCGCGCTGACCTGCCGCGAAATGGCCGATTGTGAAAGATGCAGTGTCTCGGCCGCATGCGTGAAGGAGCCAGCCTCCGCTGCGGCGTGAAACACGCGAAGTTTGTCCCAATCCAGCGCCATGATTCCCCTCGTTTTCGTTTTGGCGTCTGAAGAAAGATTTCGGAGATTTTGCGGCTTACTCCGCCGCTTCCCGATGTACCTCTATGCCCGCGAGATATTTCTCGGCTTCGAGCGCCGCCATGCATCCCATACCCGCCGCGGTCACCGCCTGCCGATAGATATCGTCGGTGACATCGCCGGCCGCGAAGACGCCCGGAATATCGGTGCGCGTCGAATCCGGCGCGGTCCACAGATAACCATTCGACTTCTGCTTGAGCTTGCCGGCGAACAGTTCGACCGCCGGCGCGTGACCGATCGCCACGAACACGCCATCGACCTTGAGTAGGCTTTCCTGACCGGTGACGGCGTTGCGCAGCTTCAGTCCTTCGACCGAAGGCGGCAGCGGTGTCTTCCCGGGGCGGCCGGTGATCTCGTCCACCACCGTGTCCCAGATGACGCGGACATTATCCTTCTTCATCAGGCGTTCGCGCAGAATGCGTTCCGCCCTGAACTCGCTGCGACGGTGAATGACCGTAACCGACTTGGCCAGATTGGCCAGATAGAGCGCCTCTTCAACAGCGGAATTACCGCCGCCGACCACGGCGACGTCCTTGCCGCGATAGAAAAAGCCGTCGCAGGTGGCGCAAGCCGACACGCCAAAGCCCATGAAAGTCTGCTCGGAAGGGATGCCCAGCCACTTGGCCTGCGCACCGGTGGCGATGATCAGCGTATCCGCCGTGTAGGTCGTGCCGGAATCGCCCTTGGCCACGAAGGGGCGAACATCCAGGTTCACCTCGGTGATAATGTCATTGACGATGTCGGTACCGACGTGTTCGGCCTGCTTCAGCATCTCGCTCATCAGCCACGGCCCCTGCACCGGCTCGGCAAAACCCGGATAGTTCTCGACATCCGTGGTGATCATGAGCTGGCCGCCCTGCTGCAGGCCCGCGACCAGCATCGGCTTCAGCATCGCCCGCGCCGCGTAGATGGCAGCAGTGTAGCCGGCCGGGCCGGAGCCGATGATGAGAACGGGCGCGTGCTTGACGGTCATGAAACGGCCTTTTGCGAAGGACGGCCGCATGGCGCGGCCGAAACGAGCGGCAATTGTTGCCGCAATGTAAGTGCTGGCCCCTTCCCCAGCAAGGACGTGCGACAAGTGTCCCCATAATGCTGAATACACGATGCGGAACCGGATGCTTGTGGTTAACCCCCGGTGAATATCGAAATTTCCTTTTCGCAGGGATGGCGCGACCCGCAAACTCGTTTAATGACGATGTCGCGAAACATTCTTGCGCAGCGGACAGCGACCATGCCGATCAAGGCCGATCTCGACGCCATCGACTGGAAGATATTGCGCGAGCTGCAAAAAGACGGCCGTATGACCAATGTCGAGCTTTCGCGCAGGGTCGGCATTTCCGCCCCTCCCTGTCTTCGACGCGTCAAGCGACTGGAGGAAAGCGGCATCATCCGCGGCTATCGCGCCTTGCTGAATGCGCCCGTGCTCGGCATGGATGTCGTGGCATTCTGCCTCATCGGTCTGCATCATCAGGCCGATGCGGAACTCAAGGCCTTCGCCGAACGTACCCGCAGCTGGCCCATCGTTCGCGACGCCTGGATGGTATCGGGGGAATCCGACTTTCTGCTACATTGCGTTACCAGCGACCTCGCCACCTTCCAAAGTTTCGTGATCGAGGAACTAACCTCCACGCCGAATGTTGACACGGTGCGGACCGCATTGACCATCCGCCAGGTCAAGGACGAAGGACTGGTTGAAATCGGCGCGGCGCACCAAACATAGGGAAAGTGCCGGCCGCAAGGCATTATCCGACCTTCTCTCAGATTGTTTCAGATGTCCCGATTTCAAGCTCCCGTTTCCGCGCTCATCATTTGCAAGAACGAAGTCGGCATGATCGCCGACTGCCTGGAAAGCGTCGACTTCTGCGCGGAGATCGTCGTCGTGGATTCGGGATCGACCGACGGCACGCTCGAATGCATCGAAAGCTTTGCGGCGAAAGGCTTTCCGATCCGTCTGATCCGCAATGAGTGGCCTGGTTTTCCGCAGCAGCGGCTCTTCGCACTCACGCACGCTACCCAGCCCTGGTGCCTGAGCATCGATGCCGATGAGCGCGTCGATACCGAGTTGAAGCAGTCGATCATGGAAGCGACACAGAAGGGCGATGACGCCGTCAACGGCTGGTACGTCCGCCGCCGCGATTGGATCAACGGTTACGGCTATGCCCATCGGTGGGTTGCCCATAACCGCATCTTTCGGCTCTTCCGGCGCGACAAGGCATCGGTCGACCTCTCCCGCCGCGTGCATGAAACCTACAAGGTCCCTGGCGAGACAGCCCTGATTCAGAAAGGCACATTGCTCCACCGCCGCCCGACGTCGGTTGCGAACGAGTTGAGCCGCACGAACGCCTATTCGTCGCTCAAGGTCGAAGCCCAGATGGAGCAGGGAGACGAGCCGAGCATGTCGCGCCTCGTGTTCTCACCCTGGGTCAATTTCCTCAAATTTTACGTCGGCAAGCGCTATTTTCTCTGCGGCCGCCACGGCTACGTCCATTCTGCGATGGTGTTTCTCTATTCTTATGTGACCGAGGCGAAGCTGTTCGAAGCGCGCGACTCCAGCTCCAATGGCAGCTCGGTCAAAGCCGGCGAATAGTTTCCATTTCGGCGATCGCGGCCTGTTCCGCGCTGACCGCGCCGCCCACCAGGAATATTTTCGACAGCCCCGCCCGACGCCCGGCTTCAGCATCGGCTTGCTTGTCGCCGACCACAAGCGAATGTGCCAGATCGACCTTCAAAATCTCGGCCGCCCGCAGCAACATGCCCGGATTGGGCTTGCGCATCGGGTGATCGGCCACGCCGAGCAGTCCGTTGCCTGCTTCGTGATAGGCGCACGCCAACACCAGGTCGACCGAGCAATGCCTTGCGTGCAAAAGCTCCAGCACGCGACCATTGACCGCCGCGAATTCAGCCCAGCCGAAATAGCCGCGCGCGATGCCGGACTGATTGGTTACCACGACGACCGGAAGCCCGACGCTGTTGGCGGTCTGGATGACCGGCACGATTTCTTCGCGCAGAACGACCTGTCCGGCATTGCTCGGATAGCCGGTATCGACATTGATGGTGCCGTCGCGATCGAGAAAGAGGGCCGGCTCGCCCGACGGAAAGACGGTGTCGCCGACACGCTCCACCCACAGCCCCGGCTCGGCGAGCGGGAACCGGACAGCGTCTTCCGTCATCGGTTGTCCGGGCTGGCGCTGAGGCGGATTTCCACCTCCTCGCACAGATAATGGTAGAGGCAGATGTGGCCTTGCTGGATGATCGGCGTCGAGGTCGAAGGCACGTTGAGCAGCACATCGCAGAGCGGCTTCAGCTTGCCGCCGGTATCGCCGGTCATGCCAATCACGGTCATGCCCATCGTTCGCGCCTGTTCGGCCGCTGCCAGGATGGATGGCGAATTGCCACTGGTCGAAATCGCCAGCAGCACCGCACCTTGCGCACCATGCGCTTCGACCTGGCGCGAAAAGACAGTGTCGAAACCGTAGTCGTTGCCCCAGGCGGTCAACACCGCGGCATTGGCAGGCAGCGCAATGACGTTATAGGCCTTGCGCTCTTTCAGGAACCGCCCGACCAGTTCGCCGGCGATGTGGATCGCATCGCTGGCCGAACCGCCATTGCCACAGATCAGAAACGCCTTGCCCGATGACAAAGCGGTTACGACCGCATCGGTCGCCCGTTGCATTTCGGCCGAAAGATCGCGTTCGACCATGGCGGTGATCGCGGCGGCCGAACGGTCGAGGTAGTCATTCAGATTGGACATGAAGCTCTCAGTTTCCTGTGCCGGCGCGCAGTTTGCCGATTGTGCCGGTGGTACTCTTTCCCGCGACGAGATCGACCAGGACAACGCGCCCGCCCGCTTTCTGCACCACCTCTGCACCGACCACCTGGTCGATCGTATAGTCCGCGCCCTTGACCAGGATGTCGGGTAGCAGCGTTTCGATAAGCTTCAGCGGCGTATCCTCGTCGAAGACCACGACGGCATCGACGGAAGCGAGCGCCGCCAACACGCAAGCGCGGTCGTGCTGATCGTTGACGGGCCGGTTCGGTCCTTTCAGGCGCCGCACCGAGGCGTCGCTGTTCAGGCCGAGCACCAGCCGATCGCACTGGCTGCGCGCGGCATGCAGCAGGCTGACGTGCCCGGCGTGCAAAATGTCGAAGCAGCCGTTGGTGAAACCCACCGTCAGCCCCTCTTCCTTCCAGGTCGCCACCAGCCGCTGCGCGGCGGCGGCGTCGAGGATGGCGTCCTTGTGAATGGCGCCGTGCGAGCGGAACAGCGCGCCGGTCAATTCGTCGGCGGTCAGCCGCGCCGTGCCGCGTTTGCCGACGACGACACCGCCGGCGGCATTGGCAATGGCCGCCGCTGCGGCGCGGTCGGCCCCGGCGGCCAGCGCCAGCGCGAAGGAGGCGATCACGGTGTCGCCGGCGCCGGAGACGTCGAACACTTCCCGTGCCTGCGTGGCGATATGGCGAGCCGATCCGGCATCGACCACGCTCATGCCCTTTTCGCTGCGCGTGGCGACGACAAAGTCAAAGCCGTTCGCGGCGATCAACTCGCGCGCCGCAGCCACGATCTCATCGTCGGCGAACACGGCGCGTCCCGCCGCCTCGCCCAGTTCCTTGCGGTTCGGCGTGACAGCGGTCGCACCGCGATAGGGTGAATAGTCCCGCCCCTTCGGATCGACGAGCACCGGCTTGCCGGCCTCGCGGCAAATCGCGATCAATTCCGCGGCCACGCCGTCGAGCAGAACACCCTTGCCGTAGTCGGAGAGGATGACGATGTCCGCGCGCTCGAGCGCTGCGCGAAAATGCGCGACGAGCTCCTTGCGCTCCGCCGCATTGGGTGCGCGGACCTCTTCCTCGTCGAAGCGCAGAACCTGCTGGTTAAGCGCGCTGAACCGGCTTTTCGAGGAGGTCATGCGTTCGCGCGTCTGCCCGATCCCTGTGGCATCGACGCCGAGTTCCTCGAACATGCGCATGACGTTGCGGCCCGCCGCGTCATCGCCGAGCACCGAGACAGGAACCGCCCGGCCACCCAGCGAAACGATGTTGGAGACGACATTGCCGGCGCCGCCAACGGCCAGCATCTCGCCGCGCCCGTGCAGAACCGGGATCGGCGCTTCCGGTGAGATGCGCTCGATGACGCCATTGACGAAGCGGTCGAGAATGAGGTCGCCGACGACCAGGACGGTGACATCGGCGAACCGTGCAATCGCGCGGTGGAGGATTTCGGGAGAAGACAGGTGCAACTCGCTCATGGCGAAGCGGATATACCGCAAACCCTGTCTGCGCAACTGCGGCGCCGCCAGCACGACCGGCAAGGCAAGCCGTGTCGACAGCTTCGCCGGCCTCTCTTATAAGAGCCTCGATCCGCTCACCAATTCGAGGCCCTGATGATCATCGTAACCGGTGGAGCCGGCATGATCGGCTCCAACATCGTCGCCGCGCTCAACGCGGAAGGCCATGACGACATCCTCGTCGTCGACGACCTGACCGACGGCCACAAGATCGTCAATCTGGCCGACCTCAGGATCGCCGATTACCTCGACAAGGACGAATTCCTGCCGCTCATTGAGGCCGGGAAACTCGGCTTCGTCGAAGCCGTCTTCCATCAGGGTGCCTGCTCGACGACCACCGAGTGGAACGGCAAGTTCATGATGGACGTGAACTTCACCTACTCGAAACGACTGCTGCACGCCTGTCTGGGCTCACGCGTGCCGTTCCTCTACGCCTCCTCCGCATCCGTCTACGGCGGCGGCTCTGAGTTCCGCGAGGAAGCCGAGTTCGAGCGCCCGCTCAACGTTTATGCATGGTCGAAGAAACTTTTCGACGACTATGTGCGCCGCAACGTCGGTCCCAGCCATTCGCAGGTTGCGGGCCTGCGCTATTTCAACGTTTACGGCCCGCGCGAGCGGCACAAGGGCACGATGGCTTCGGTCGCCTTCCACCTGTTCAACCAGGTCGGGCGTGGCGAAAACCCGAAGCTGTTCGGCGCCTATGACGGGTTTGGTCCCGGCGAGCAGAGCCGTGATTTCATCCACGTCGGCGATGTCGCCGACGTCAATCTCTGGCTCTGGAAACGCGGCGTCAGCGGCATCTTCAACTGCGGTACCGGCCGCGCCCAGCCTTTCCGCGCCATAGCTGAGACGGTCATCACCTCGCTCGGCAAGGGGAGCATCGAATATATCGACTTCCCCGATCATCTGAAGGGCAGCTACCAGAGCTTCACGCAAGCTGATATGTCCCGCCTGCGCGCAGCCGGCTACAATGGCCAGTTCCGCGATGTCGAAACCGGCGTGAAAGACTATGTCGAATGGCTGAAAGCCCGACGATCCTCGTGATCGGCCCCCGCTGGGTGGGCGACATGGTCATGGCGCAGTGCCTGTTCTCGGCACTGAAGCAGCTTTATCCAAACGCCGGCATCGACGTGATGGCGCCTGCCTGGGCCGCTCCGCTGGTAGGGCGCATGCCGGAAGTTCGCCAGCAGATCGAAATGCCGGTACCGTCCGGCAAGCTGGAGCTTGGCGTGCGCCGCCGCTTCGGCCGCATGCTCAAGGGCCGCTACGACATGGCCTATGTTCTGCCCGGCAGCCTGAAGTCGGCGCTTATCCCGTTCTTTGCAGGCATCCCCAAGCGCGTCGGCCATCTGCGCGAGATGCGCTACGGCCTGCTCACCGACATCGTGCCGCTGCCCGAGAAGCAGAAACGCCGCACGGCGCATGGGTTCTTTTCGCTGGCGCGTGGTGGTTCCTTCCAGGCTCCGAAGCTGACCGTGGATGGCGCGAACCAGGCGGAACTCCTCGCTCGCTACGGGCTTGTTGAGGGGGCGTTCGTGGCAATGATGCCGGGCGCCGAGTTCGGGCCGGCGAAGCGTTGGCCGAGCGCTTCCTATGCCGGCCTTGCCCGCGCCATGATGGCGAAAGGGTTGCGGGTGGCGCTGTTCGGCTCCAGGAACGATAGCGCCGTAACGGCAGAAATCGCCGAGTTGGCTCCCGGATGTGTCGATCTGGCCGGCAAGACGCAGCTGGTGGACGCCATCGACCTGATCGCGGCGGCAAGGCTCGCTGTATCCAACGACAGTGGGCTCATGCACGTCGCGGCCGCCGTCGGGACGCCGGTCGTTGCAGTCTATGGCTCGACTTCGCCCGAAAACACGCCTCCGCTGGCCGAGCGGCGCGAGCTGGTATGGCTGCAGCTTTCCTGCTCGCCGTGTCACAAGAAAGTCTGCCCGCTCGGCCATATGAATTGCCTGAACACCCTCGATGTCGAACGTGTGTTGCAGGCCGCCGACCATCTGATCGATGCGCCGGCCGCCGCATGAAAGTGCTGATCGTCAAGACGTCCTCGATGGGCGATGTGATCCACACCTTTCCCGCCGTTCAGGACGCGTTGAACGCACGACCCGACATGTCCTTCGATTGGTGCGTGGAAGAAGCCTTCGCCAACATCGTTGCACTCCACCCCGCGATCGGTACCATTCACAAGGTTGCCCTGCGGCGCTGGCGGAAGCAGGTCGTCTCCTCCAACACCTGGCGCGAGGGCGCCGCGCTGCGCCACGCATTGCGCGCCGGCCACTACGATCTCGTTCTCGATGCTCAAGGCTTGCTGAAATCTGCCTTCGTGGCGAAGCTCGCCGGAGCACCGATCGCCGGCTTCGACAAGGCGAGCGCGCGCGAACCCTCGGCAACCGTCTTTTACGACCAGCGCTATGGCGTGCCCCGCGACATGCATGCCATCGAGCGCACCAGGCGCCTGTTCGGCCTGGCACTTGGTTACGAGCCGGACCTGTCGACGCTCGATTCCGGCATCGTGGTGCCGCCCGGCGCGCCCTTGGCGCAGGCAGAGCGAACCGCGATCCTGCTGCACGGAACCAGCCGCGAGGACAAGAAATGGCCGATGCAAGACTGGATCGAAACGGCCCAACTTATGGTCGCCAGCAGGTTCTCTCCGGTTACCACTTGGTCAAATGACAAGGAAAGAACCGTGGCGGAGGCGATCGGCAATGCCGTGCCGGAAACGCTGGTGGTGCCGAAATCGCCTCTGTCGGATGTCGCGCGCCTGATCGGCGGCGCGACGCTGGTTGTCGGCGCGGACACGGGTTTGACGCATCTTGCCGCAGCCTTTGGATTGCCGACGGTTGCCATCTTCCTGACCACGGAGCCGGGGCTGACCGGACCGCGTGGCCCCTTTGCCTCGACATTGATCGCAGGCGAAAACGGACGCGTCACGCCTCGGGCCGCTTTCGAGGAAGCGGCCAGGCTGCTGGCTTTGAAAGACGGGCGAGCCTGACCGTTCAGGCGCCCCGGCGAGCGGGATCGCTACACCGGGGGAAATCCGAAAAACTCAGACGAAACGGACCTCTACGATCTCGTAGCCGCGGGCGCCGCCTGGCGCGTTGACCTCGATGGCATCGCCAACGGCCTTGCCGATCAGCGCGCGGGCAATCGGTGAGGAGATCGAAATGCGGCCCGACTTCACGTCGGCTTCCTGGTCGCCGACAATCTGGTAGGTCTTCTCTTCCTCGGTATCCTCGTCGACAAGCACGACGGTGGCGCCGAATTTGACCTTGTCGCCGGTCAGCTTGGAAACGTCGATGATTTCGGCGCGGGCAACCAGATCCTCGAGTTCGCTGACGCGACCCTCATTGAGGCTCTGCTGCTCTTTTGCGGCGTGGTATTCGGCGTTTTCCGAAAGATCGCCATGCGAGCGCGCCTCTGAAATCGCCTCGATGATGCGCGGCCGCTCTTCTTGTTGGCGCCAGCGCAACTCTTCCCTGAGCGTCGCAAAACCTCCGCCTGTCATCGGCACTTTGTTCATCGTTTCACCTTTCATGCCGCCAGCCCCTCAACGGGGCAGACCGTGTCGCTGGGTGCAAAAAGAAAACGGTCCGGCAGCCTCGGACTGACGGAACCGTGTCACCTCAGATTCCCGGAATATAGCAAGCTTGCGGCGATTTTCACGTCAAAAAAACAACGCCGACGATTTGGGGATACCGCGGCGCCCATGGCACCGCAGCCAAGAACTCGCCTGTTTCAGAGATAGGTAAATGCCGGCCGCTCGCTGACAGCCGGCATTCAAAACCGGTGGGCTTCAGCTGCGTTCGTAGTGCTCGATCTGCTCCGAAAGCATGCCGTATTCGCGAGACGTCTTGCCTGTGCGCTTTTCGATCTCGCCAAGCTGCGCGCGCGCTCCGATGATATCGCCCATCTGCAGCCGTGCCTCGCCGAGATATTCGCGCACCAGCGTGTAGTCGGGGTTCTGGCGCAATGCTTCCTCGTAATAACCGAGGCCGACAACGACGCGGCCGGACTTGCGGTGCGAATAGCCGAGATAATTGAGGATGCGCGGGTCTTTCTTGTTCTCGGCGAGCGTCAGCACGGCGATCGCCTCGTCATAGCGACCTGCCATGGCGAGATCGTGCCCCGCCTGGTAGATGTTATTGTCATCCAGCATGCCCTGCTTGGGCAGCACGCATTTCTTGGACTTGGTGTCGTAGACCTCGCCCTTCTTCTTGCATTTGGCGGTTGTCTCGGCGCTACCGCCTCCGCCGCTGCTCGCGCCACCGCTGGTGCCGCCTCCGCTCCCGCCACTCTCGCCAGCGGCGTAGACTTGGGCGACAAGGAACGGCAGCGAGACCAGTGCAGCCGCCGCATGGATCAGAAGTCGCTTTTGCATGGGAATTCCTCCTGGCGTTTCGATCAGAACGATAACGCCGGGGCAGCTCGAATTCATCCCATCCGTTCGTTGGGCATCCAGATTGTCATCCCTTGAAGATGAAGGCGGCACCGCCGGCGATCAGCGCAAAGCCGATCGCATGGTTCCAGGTCAGCGATTCCTTCAGATAAAACACCGAGAACACCGCGAAGACCGTAAGCGTGACGACCTCCTGTATCGTCTTCAGTTCAGCCGCTGAATAGATCTGGCTGCCGATGCGGTTGGCCGGCACCGCAAACCAATATTCGAAGAAGGCGATCATCCAACTCGCGATCACCGCGATCCAGATCGGCGAGGTCTTGAACTTGAGATGGCCGTACCAGGCGAAGGTCATGAAGACGTTCGAGGCGACAAGCATCAGGATCGGCAGGAAGCGAGGCGACAGAATCTGGGACATTTTGGGAAAACCGGCAAAAAGGAGGGAACCGCATTTCAAGCTGTTGGCGTTGGCAGTCAACATCTCTCGAAGACACTGACGGCCAATCTTCCGCGACAGAGCGGTAACCCATTGTGATCGCCAACTTCCCTTCGCTCCGCAACCGATGCGGATGGCATTCGTTTGCAACCGGCCATGCTGTCGAAACGGACATTGTCGCCAATCGCAATAGCGTTGCTTGCCGCAGCTGCGGCATCGCAAGGCGATCTGCTTTGGGCCAAGCCCACACAGCTGCCGTCCCGGGCTCCGGTGCCGGAGATCAATCGCGACGCCTCGGAACCAACACCTCCCGCGGCGCCCGACATACCGCTGCCGCAGCCCAAGCCGAGGGAAGCCGACACATCGCCCACCCTGCCCCCAAAACCGTTCCAGGGCCCAAGCCCGCCGCCGGGATGGACGAAACAGCCCAATCCTCCGGCCACCCCGGACCCGCGTTCCGCGAACATAGCCGAGGACAAGATGCCCGCGGACGAATTGGCCTGCCGCGAGCGGTTGAAGGCGCTGGGCGCCGAATTCTCAGACCGGCCGCCGGAGCGCGACACCGCGCTAGGCTGCTCGGTGCCCTACCCGCTCACCCTTCGCAAGGCAGGAGGGTCGATCGAAATCACACCGGCGGCCGAACTCAATTGCGCGATGGCGGAAACGCTGTCCCGCTTCCTCATCGATGTCGTCTCGCCGGCAGCGCAGGCCGAACTCGGCGCGGCGCCGATATCGGTCGCACAGGCTTCCGGCTATGTCTGCCGGCCACGCAACGGCAGCACGAAACTCTCCGAACACGGCTTCGGCAACGCCCTGGACATCGCCAGCCTCACACTTGCCGACAACACGGTGGTTGAAGTCGACGGCGCACGACCCGAAAAGCAGGCAAGATTGCTTGATCGCGTGCGCCAGGCGGCCTGCGGGCCTTTCAAGACCGTGCTCGGCCCCGGCAGCGATGCCGACCACGCCAAACACCTGCATCTGGACCTGGCGCCTCGCCGCAACGGCGGCACTTTCTGCCAATGAGCGCAGGCCGCGACGGAGCCGCCGCCGCATTTCCACCACAGCCGTAAACCGCGCCGCTGAGCTTTCCTTTACCCTTGCAGCGTAAAACACGCTGGCTGGGAGGGGATTGCCCAACGGACGGGAACGACGATGGCTGGAAAACTGCATGCCATGCGGAGCGCCGCGCGGCCGAAGCGCGCCCCGTGGACGACACCCGGCCGCCTTGTGGCATTGTGCGTCGTGGCTGTGGCTTCAGCCTGCACCACCGGCGACGTCTTCGAATTGAAGCCTGCCGTGGATGTCGGCTCCACGACCGCCGCCCTGCCGAAAACGTCCGGCCTGCAAAGCCTCGTCCCTTCCAACCCCTACATGACCGCTGCCTATCCGCGCATGGATGAGCCGATGTCGCCGGTCGAGCAGTTGTCGGCGGAAGAGGTCGATTGCCGACAGGAATTGAAGCGGCTTGACGTGGCCTATACCGACCTCGCACCGATCCGCGAAGGGCAATGCGGCATCGAGCATCCGGTGAAAGTGACTGCGATCGGCAGCGTGCAGATGAAGCCGGCAGCGACATTGAGCTGCAACATGGCGGCCACCTTCGCTGCCTGGACAGAGAAGGAGCTCGTTCCGACTGCACGCTGGCGCTACTTCTCCGGCGTCAAGACCATCCATCAGGGATCGAGCTATTCCTGCCGCAGGATCGCCGGTGAAGGCGTTCTTTCCGAGCACGGCAAGGGCAACGCGCTCGATGTGATGAGCATCGAATTGAACAATGGTGAGGATATCGACGTGCGCAAGCCCGGCTGGTTCGCCTTCCGCACCAGCGGCTTCCTTGATTCCGTGCGCTCCGACGGCTGCGACTACTTCACCACGGTGCTCGGCCCCGGCTACAATTACGACCACCGCAACCATTTCCATTTCGACGTCAAGAACCGCAAGAACGGCTATCGCGCCTGCCGCTGAGGCGGCGCGTCCGATCAAGTTCAACATACATTGGACAAAACAGAGCTCGCCGCTTTTCGAAGCCCCCTTCGAAATGCTATGAGCGCGCATGCTTTATGCTGAAATCGGTATCGTGGTCGCTCTCATCTGTGTGAACGGCCTTTTGGCAATGTCCGAGCTCGCGATCGTCTCGGCCCGCCCCGCAAGGCTGAAGGCGATGATCGACCGCGATGTCCATGGCGCGGCGCGCGCGCTGGAACTGGGCGCCAACCCCGGCAAATTCCTGTCTTCGGTCCAGATCGGCATTACGCTGGTCGGCATCTTGTCGGGCGCGTTTTCGGGCGCCACGCTGGGCGAACGACTTGCCGACTTCCTGGCCGCTTCCGGCGTTGGTCCGCGATTTGCCAACCCCGTCGGCGTGGGCATCGTTGTCGCCATCATTACCTATGCGTCGCTCATCATCGGCGAACTGGTGCCCAAGCAGATCGCGCTGCGCGATCCCGAGCGCGTGGCGGCCCGCGCGGCGCCTTTCATGGCGGTGCTCGCCAAGATCGCCGCACCCGTGGTGTTCGTCCTAGACATTTCCGGCCGCGCCGTATTGTGGCTGCTCGGCCAGCGCGGCGAAAGCGAAGAGAAGGTCACCGACGAAGAGATCAAGATGCTGGTTGCCGAGGCCGAACATCACGGCACCATCGAATCCGACGAACGCCGCATGATTGCCGGCGTCATGCGGCTGGGCGACCGCGCCGTCCGCGCCGTGATGACACCGCGCACCGACATCGACTGGATCAACCTGCAGGCCGACGACGCCACCACGCGCAAGCTCTTGATGGAAACGCAGCACTCGCGTCTCCCCGCCGGCGAGAGCGTGGATGCCATGTTGGGTGTGGTGCAGACACGCGACGTGCTGGCTGCAATGCTTGGCGGCCGCGCGCTCGACCCGCGAAAGCATGTGAAGGCGGCCCCGATCGTCCACGACCAGGCCGATGCGCTGGACGTGTTGGCCAAGCTGCGCGAATCCGACGTGCCGATGGCGCTGGTCCATGACGAATACGGCCACTTCGAAGGCGTCGTCACGCCCGCCGACATCCTCGAGGCGATCACCGGCGTGTTCCGTTCCGACCTGGACGCCGGCGACGAGGAAGAAAGTGCCGTCCAGCGCGAGGATGGCTCGTGGTTGCTGGCCGGCTACATGCCCGCCGACGAAATGGCCGATCTGCTCGGCTTCGACCTGCCGGAAGATCGCGACTACGAAACCGTCGCCGGCTATCTCCTGTCCCACTTCGCGCATCTGCCGACGACCGGGGAAACAGTGGACGCGCAAGGCTGGCGCTTCGAGGTAGTCGATCTCGACGGTCGCCGTATCGACAAGGTCATCGCCTCGCGTCTGGCAGCGGCGCATCGTGGCGTGGTGCGCTAAGCTCCGGGCCTGAGGGCGCGGCAAGGGCAGCCTGTCGGCTGCCTTTTGCGCGTTCAGATCAACATCCAGGCGACTTCAAGCTGCTGCCACATCCGCCGTCTCGGCATCCGCGTCGCGCGCGGCCTTCAAGGCATGTGCAAACCAGGACAACTGGTTCAGCATGTCGTGCGCGGCCTGGTTGAGGTGCTCGAACTCCACGATCTTCCTGCCGGCTTTGATGGCGAGGTAGTCGGCAAGAACGATGTGCACGGCCGTACGCACCGGCGCCATCTGCAATTCGACGGCATTGAGACGCAGCTGTTCGATCGCGCGGGCACCGCCGACACCGCCATACCCCACGAAAGCCGCAGGTTTCCTGTTCCACTCGGTGTAGGCATAGTCGAGCGCGTTCTTCAGGACCGCGCTGGGCCCGCGATTGTATTCGCCGGTGACGAAGATGTAGCCGTCATATTCCTCGACCTTCTTCTGCCACTTCTGCGCAATCTCGTTGCTGGAGGGCACCCACAGCGACGACGCCACCTCATCGAAGAACGGCATCGGAAAATCACGAAGGTCCACCACCTCGACGGTTAAGTCGCCGCGTTCCCGGGCCAGTTTTGCAATCCATTCGGTCGGCGCGTCGGCGAAGCGGGCGGCACGCGTCGAGCCGATAACGACGGCGATCTTGGGCTTTGACATCTACAAGCTCCTCATCAAATACAGTATCATTTGGATACCGAGACTATATCTGATACTGTCAACTCGGTTGGCAAGGAGGCACTTTTTTGAAACCGAGGCACCCCCACATCACCAAGGATTGCCAGGCGGTGAGCGATATCCTGCAACGCATCGGCGACAAATGGTCTTTGCTCGTGGTGCAGAATCTCGGAGAGGGCCCGCAGCGCTTCAACGAGATCAAGCACGGCATCGGCAACATCTCGCAAAAGATGCTGACGACGACGCTGCGCAGCCTGGAACGCGACGGGTTTGTCACGCGCACGGTCTTTCCGACCATTCCGCCAAGGGTGGATTACGAATTGACCGATCTTGGCCGAGAGCTGTCGATCCCGGTCAAGGGATTGGCTGAATGGGCCATCGCCAATACAGGCCGCATCAACGAAGCGCGTGCCCGTTTTGACGGCATCAAGGCTGTGGCCTGACGGCCATCAGCGTCATTCGGCCGGCACGACTTTCGGCCTGCCTTCGCCATCGAGCGCCACCATGACGAAATCGGCGTGGGTTACCATTTCCATCAGGTCGGAAAGGTATCGTTGCGCCCAGGCCTCGACCTTCAGTGTCATCGAGGTCCGGCCGACACGCTCGACATGCGTGTAGATGCACAGCGTATCGCCGATTTTCATCGGCTTTGCGAAGGACATTTCCTTCACCGCCGCCGTCACCACCCTTCCCTTGGCGCGCTCCGCCGCGCGGATGCCGCAGGCAAGGTCCATCTGCGCCATCACCCAGCCGCCGAAAATGTCGCCCGCGGCATTGGCGTCCGAAGGCATGGCCAGCGTCCGCAGCGTCAGATCGCCGAGCGGTTTTCCATCCGCGTAATGCACCATGCGAAAGTCCCTCATGCCAAAGCGTCGTCATGATGGCGTAGCGACGTGACGCCAAGGCGTCAACGCCGCCACCACGCGAGACAGTGTTGCGCGAATGAAGAAACCACGTGGTCGCATTTCTCACACAGCATGCCGGAAGTGCCGGTGATTGCAGGGAATGCGACAGCTAGTCTGATGCCGACAAGCATTCCGGACATCACACCCCAACATGCAGACTTATGATTTCATCGTCGTTGGATCGGGCTCGGCAGGCTCGGTCGTGGCAGAACGCCTCTCGGCCTCCGGTCGCTTCTCGGTCCTGGTGCTGGAGGCAGGCGGCACCGACCGTCGCTTCTTCGTGCAGATGCCCCTGGGCTACGGCAAGACCTTTTTTGACCCTGTGGTGAACTGGAACTACAAGGCGGAACCGGACCCGGGGCTTGCCAACAGCGCCGATCATTGGCCGCGCGGCAAGATCCTGGGTGGATCGAGTTCCATCAACGCGATGGTATGGATCCGTGGTGCGCGGGAGGATTTCGACGCCTGGGCCGAAGCCGGCAACCCCGGCTGGAGCTATGACGACGTCCTGCCGATCTTCAAGGCGCTCGAGGACAACGAGGCTGGTGCCAACCAGTGGCGCGGGCGCGGCGGGCCAGTCCACATCACCGACAATCGCGCGCGCGTGCATCCACTGACGGTCCGCTATCTCAAAGCAGCCGAGCAGGCTGGCCTGCCGCCGAACAGCGACTTCAACGGTGCCGCGCAGGAGGGCGCCGGCGTCTACCAGATCACCACCAGGAACGGCCGTCGTGTCTCGGCGGCGCGTGCCTTCCTGCGCCCCGCCATGAAGCGCGCCAATGTCCGCGTCGAAATGCATGCGCTGGCAACAAAAATCCTGTTCGAGGGCAAACGCGCCGTCGGCGTCGAATATGTCCAGAATGGCGAAACCAGGACCGCGCGTGCCGGCAGGGAAGTCATCCTGTCGGGCGGCTCCATCAATTCGCCGCAGCTTTTGCAATTGTCGGGCGTTGGACCCGGCCCCCTGCTCACCGACCTCGACATCCCGGTCGTCCACGCGGCGGACAATGTCGGCCGCAACCTCCAGGACCACCAGGGCGTCAACTACACCTGGAAGGCTACGCAGCCGACGCTTAACCAGATCCTGCGACCGTGGTGGGGCAAGCTGCTGGTCGGCCTGCACTATCTGGTGCTGCGCTCCGGACCGCTGTCGATGTCGATGAACCAGGGTGGCGGCTTCTTCCGCACGGATGCCGACCAGCCGCGCCCGAACATGCAGCTCTATTTCCAGGTGTTCTCGACCGTGCTGCCTCGAGCCGGAGAGCGCCCTATCCTGACACCGGACCCCTGGCCGGGCTTCTCCATCGGCCTTTCCAACTGCAGACCGTCGAGCCGTGGCGAAATCATGATCCGCTCGGCGGACCCATTCGCCTACCCGAAGATCACGCCCAATGCCTTTTCGACCAATGAAGACGTGTCGGAAATGCTCGACGCGGTGAAATTCCTGCGCCGCATCGCAGCCATGCCGGCGATGGCCGAGGTCATCGCGGAAGAGGTTTTGCCAGGCCCGTCAATCACTTCCGATGCGGACCTGATTCAGGATTTCAGGAAGCGCTCGGGCACCGTTTATCATCCCGTCTCGACCTGCCGCATGGGGCCGGACCCATCGCGCGCCGTGGTCGATCCGCGCCTCAAGGTCCATGGCCTTGCGGGCCTGCGCGTCATCGACGCTTCGATTTTCCCTGACAATATCGCCGGCAACACCAATGCCGCCTCGATCATGACGGGTTGGAAAGGCGCCGAAATGGTTTTGGAGGACCACCGATGAAAATCACCGACGTCAAGACCTGGGTTGTCGGCAACCCTCCGCCGGGCATCGGCGGCAAGTATTTCATCTTCGTGAAGCTGACGACCGATTCCAACGTCGTCGGCTATGGCGAGGCTTACAACGCCACTTTCTCTGCGCATGTCACCGCGCGCATGATCGAGGATATGGCGGAACGCTATCTGGTCGGTCGCGACCCGCATGATGTCGAGAACTTCTTCCGCCGCTGCTATTCGTCCGGCTTCACCCAGCGTCCGGACGTGTCCGGCATGGGCTGTTTCTCGGCGCTCGAAATGGCTTGCTGGGACATCATCGGCAAGGAGGCCGGCAAACCGGTATACAAGCTGCTGGGCGGCCAGGTGCACGAGAAGCTGCGTTCCTACACCTATCTCTATCCGCATTCCGGCAGCGTCCATTCGGAGGACGCGAGCGGCAAGAACGTCTACAACGACCCCGACCTTGCCGCAGAATGCGCCGCACTCTACGTCGGCCAGGGCTTCAACGCGGTGAAGCTCGATCCGGCCGGTCCCTATACGGCCTTTGACGGCCATCAGCCCCGCCTGATCGACATCGACCTGTCCGCCCGGATGATCAAGGCGATCCGCGAGGCGGTCGGCACCCGCGCCGACATCCTGTTCGGCACGCACGGCCAGTTCACCGCGTCCGGCGCCTTGCGCATGGCTCGCGCCATCGAGCCCTACGATCCGCTCTGGTTCGAGGAGCCGGTGCCGCCGGACATGCCCGAGGTGATGGCGCAGGTCGCTCGTGGCACGTCGATCCCGATCGCCACCGGCGAGCGGCTGACGACGAAATTCGAGTTCGCACGTGTCATCGAAAATCGTGCCGCCACCATCCTGCAGCCGGATCTCGGCCGCTCGGGCGGCATTCTGGAAACCAAGAAGATCGCGGCGATGGCTGAGGCCTATCACATCCAGATCGCTCCGCATTGCTATTGCGGACCGATCGTCGGCGCCGCCAACATCCAGCTCGCCGCGACTCTGCCGAACTTCCTGATCCTGGAATCGCTCAAGCAATGGGATGGCTTCCACGCCACCCTGCTGAAGAAAAAAATCGAATGGCAGGACGGCTGGGTCATCCCATCGAAGGAGCCGGGCCTCGGCGTCGAGCTGAACGAGGCGGTGTGCGAAGCGCATCCCTACAGCGGCAAGGAACTTCACCTGCAGATGATGCAGACGCCGTTGATGCCGTGAGCGAGGCATACGCCTTCATCGGCCTCGGCCATCTCGGGGGTCATCTCGCCGCCTCGCTCGTCCGCAACGGCTTCGACGTCACCGTCCACGACCATGATCCGGCGGCGGTCGCGCGCCTCGTAGCGCTCGGCGCCACCGCCGCCGCCTCTCCAGCGGACGCGGCGGCCCGCGCAAAAAACGCCATCACCTGCCTGCCCTCGCCCAAGATCAGCGAGGCCGTACTCGCCGGCCCGGCTGGGCTGCTGGAAGGCCTGACGAGGGGCGGAACCTGGATCGAGATGTCGACCAACGGCCGCGACGAAATTATCCGTCTCGCGGCGCTTGCCGCCGCGAGGGGCGTCGAGACGCTGGAGTGCCCCGTCACCGGTGGCGTCCACCTCGCGGCCACGGGAAAAATCACGGCACTGGTCGGCGGCGACCCCGCCCTCTACGAGCGCCACCGCGAAGCAATCGAAGCGATGTGTTCGCGCTCGTTCCTGATGGGCCCGGTCGGCTCGGCGGCGGTGATCAAGGTCATCACCAACATGCTGGCCTTCATCCACCTCGTCGCCGCCGGCGAGGCGCTGATGCTGGCGAAGCAGGGCGGGCTCGATCTCGCCCAGGCGTTTCACGCCATCGCCGCCTCGTCGGGCACCAGCTTTGTCCACGAGACCGAGAGCCAGTTAGTGCTCAGCGGCTCCTACGACATCGGCTTCACCATGGATCTCGCGCTGAAGGATCTCGGCTTTGCCGCGCGCATGGGCGAGGAGTTCGGCGTGCCGCTCGACCTCGCATCGCGGGTCAATGCCATCTTCGAGTTGGGCAAACAAAAATACGGCGGCGACGCCTGGTCGACGATGATCGTCAAACTCCTGGAAGACGCAGTCGGCACTGACCTTCGAGCTCCAGGCTTTCCGGCCAAGCTTGAGGCCTGAGGAAAACGATTCAAGATCAACGGCTTGCCGCCCATAGCGGAATCGGATCGGCAGGTGGTTGAATCAACACCTGAGGACATTCGGCGTATGTCGCTGGAACCAGGCCTGCTTACCACCTGACCGACAGGGCCCGCGGCAGGATCTCGAACTGCGCCGGAATCTGGCCCGGCGACTCTCCGTCAATGTCGACGAGCGCGCTGTTGCCGTTCGCATCGCCGACCGGCTCCACCAGTAGCCTTTTGCCCCGTACGATGGTGATGGCCGGATGATTGCGATGCCGGCCGCCATAGAGCAGCCGGATATCCCAGATCAGCCGGAGCTTGCTCGCCGCCCGCAGGATGACGAAGTCGAACTGCCCATCGTCGAGCACGGCATCGGGCGCGATCATCATGCCACCGCCGAAGAAACGGCCATTGGCGGCGGCGACCAGCGCGACGCGCGCTTCGAACGGCTCGCCGTCGTCGACGGTGATCGACACCGTCTGAAAGCGGTAGCGCAGGAACTCCGTCGCCGTGCGCCATAGGAAGAGCAGTTTCGCCGACACCCTTCCCTTGCGCTTGTCGGCATTCACCGCCCGGTCCGCCGCCCCGGAAAGGCCGGCGCTGGCGATGTTGATGAAATGCCGGCTGGCGAGCGCTCCGTGGTCGTCGACATAACAGATGCGGCCGACATCGATCATGCGGGCTTCGCTGGCGGCGATCCGCGCGAGCAGCGCATCGATGTCGCGCGGAAGATCGAGCCCGCGCGCGAAATCGCTTCCGGTGCCGCAAGGCAGCAAGGCGAGCGCCGTGCCGGCATGGCCTTCGCCCACGGCCTGCAGCAGGCCGTCGGCCACTTCGCTGGCCGTACCGTCGCCGCCGGCGGCCAGCACCAGCTCGTAACCTTCGACGGCGAATTCCAGCGCCAGCCGCTCGGCATCACGCTCGGCCTGCGTCTCCCGCATGTCGAAGGCACCGAGATGCCGTTCGATCGCCGCGGCGACCATGGTCCAGTCCTGCTTCAATCGCCCGCCGCCGGCGACCGGATTGAGGATGACACCGACTTTCAACCGCGCCTCCCCCGATCGTGGCGGTTCTTTGCCGGCATTGAAGCGCGCAGGGGAATGGAGAGCAAGCGCCTGACCGAATTCGCCTGTTCAGGCCGCTCGCGGCAAACCGGCCTGTTTACCCGAAAAAACTGCGACCGCCAGCCGATATACCCGATAATCCCGGTATCCACAGGCCGTCAGCGGTTCCGGGCGCCGTCAAACGGGCGTATGGTTAGATTATCTCAGGCGGCCACGGATTGAACGGTCGAAAGACAACGGCAACCACGCGGAAACTCCTGAGGCCCGTACGGCGCCGACCGGCGCAGGTTTCGGCCTGATGCTGGAGCGGGAGCCACGAAGTACGGGGCCGCGGAAAGCGTGCGAACGCCAACGGCGGACCGATGCAAGCCATGAAGGCCGGGAAAGACCTTCGATGGCACGTCGACCGGAGTTCGAAAGGACCGAGAACGGCGTGATCCGGAAAGGGCGCTGCCTTTCGGGGTGCGCGACCTGAAGGGTCGTCAAAATCAAGGCTGGCACGCTGCAACAACCTTTGGATGTTGCGACCGCTGACTGGTCCTGGTCTGACAGGGAGGCGCTGGGAGAGATCCCGGCGCCAACTGTCTTTTGGAACCTGCCGGGCCGAACACGGCCACGGCTGCTGATCTTGTCGCGGCCGGCAGCGCTGCGCAAAACGCCACGCTCATTTCACAATCACAGCGAAATCCCGCCTTGTTCGAAGGTCATCGTCGTCGCGACTTCCGAAGGGACCGAACACGTGATCAAGACCGCCCTCGTCGCCATGACCATCGTCGGCTGCGACTGTGACGCCAAGCTTTGCGAATATATCGGCGAGACGCCGGCCAAATGGTCGAACCTTGCCGACTGCGAGGCAGCCATGAAAAGCCAAGTGCTGCGCCACAAGAGTTTCGACTATCCGTTGGTGTCCGGCGTTTGCCGCACCGTGCAGAAGCCGGCCAGCAAGCTCGCCGCGGCGCCTGCCACGCCCGATAACGGCCCGCCGCCTGTCATCACCGACGAAATCGCGGCGCTCGGGCTGCGCCGGCCCGAAATGCCAATCGGTCCGAGTGCGACGGCGGTCGCCAATCCCGATTTCAAGCCGACTTTCTACGATACGATGGTCGACGGAGGCCGCGCCGTCCTCTACCGCACCGAAAATGGCTACGCCCTGGTCAAGACCGGCCTCAGCCAGACTGTGTCCAGCACGGCTTCGGCAATGGGGCGTTCGGCCGGCTGGCTCTCGGCACAGTTGCCCTCGCCGTAACAAACGGCGTTGCGTCCGCGTTTGCCTGCACATAGCGGCCGGCCCGTCGGGGCCGGCCATCCATGGAAGGTTGTCGCCCGAAACGCGCGGCTACGATCCCTTGGCGATCGACGTCACGGTGCCCGTCTTGTCGTCGACGGTGACGTTCACTTTGGCGCCGACCTTGAGATGCGTCAGCGAGGCTTCCGGGGGCAGCTGATAGATTTTGCCGTCGTCAAGCGTGATCGACTTGGTGGCAGGGTCGATTGCCTCGATCTTGCCGGCCACCGTCGCGGCATAGGCTGAGCCGACGAGGGCAAGGAGAGCGGCTGCGGTCGCGAGGGTCTTCTTCATGGCTTGATGCTCCGTTTTCGGAAATCGAAAGTGCCCTTCAGCCTCTCCGCCAAAACAGGATCGAACGCGGCAGGAGCGGCAGGACAGGCAAAAGCTAACCGTTGACGGCCAGCGCAAACAAATCACGAAGGGTGACTTTGTTAAATGAAATCATGGGCTTATTTCAGACACATTTGCGCATAGCCACTGCTTCGGACCGTCTCGTGCCATTCGCTGCAGCGGTTTTGCGCAACAAAAGGAACTCGCTCGCCACCGAGCCCCGATGCCACCCGAACGCCGCATTTCGCGATCCCGCCATTCACGAAACGGCGCCGAAAAAATCCTGCCAGACACGTTTTATGACATCGCTTAGAGGCTTGTGACGCCCGGTTCGCGCCTCACGGATCGCTCGCATGGAGGGTTCCACGGGCCTGACATCTTCTTTTTTGGTCCAGCCCATGTCCGTCTTCCCAGGAATCACGCTTTCTGCCATTATTGAACCGGTTCAATCGGCCTCCCACCGATATTTGCGAAAGAAACTGTCTTGCTCCCGTCAATCGAACTCATCGGCGCGGTCGCCGCTTTCATTACGACCGTCGGCTGGATTCCGCAGGTCGCCAAGATCGCGCGCGAGCGCCGGGCTGGCGACATCTCGCTGGCCACCACCGGCTTCCTGGCCTTTGGCATCCTGCTGTGGGCACTCTACGGGGTGCTGATCGGCTCCTGGCCGGTCATCTTGGCCAACGGCTTCACCTTCGTGCTGGTCGCGGCTATCGTCGCCATGAAGCTGCGTTACGGCTGAAAGATTAAAGCCAAACTCGGATTGACCGGCAACAGCAGGAGCTGCCCGTGAACCGCTTGCCTCGACTGTTGCTGCTCATAGCCCTGTTCCTGGTCCCGCTTACCGCCGGCGCGCAAAGCGATGACAAGGTCGTCGACATCGCTCGGGACGACCCCGACATGAACGCCGCGATCAAACACGCCCGGGCGACGCTGGACGATTTCCTGAAACTGGCCGAAGCGCCACCGAACGACACCCAAGGCTACAAGCTGAAGGTGATGGTCCGCGACGGCGACGCCACGGAACATTTCTGGGTCATCCCGTTCAGCCGTACCAAGGAGGGTTTTGAGGGCACCCTTGCAAACGAGCCGCAAGCGGTCCGCAACGTGGTTGCCGGCCAGACCATCCAGTTCACCCGCGACGACATCTCCGACTGGGGCTACGCCAAGAACGGCCGCCAGATCGGCAGCTTCACGGTTTGCGCCATGTTCAAGCAGATGCCGAAGGAAGACGTCGAATTTTACCGCACCAATTACGGTTTCGATTGCTGACCAATCAGGCCTCGGCTGCCCCCAGCACACGCGCCAACCGCGCCTCGACCCGCGCGCGCAGCCGTCCGGGCAACGCATCCACAGGCATCAGCCGCTCGCGTCCGCCATCGCGCAACCGCATGAAGGGATGCATCCGGTAGCTGGCGACCTGCCCCCGGCTGCCCTCTTCCGCGCTGACATCGACGGTAAAGATCGCACCGATGCGGCCCGGCCATGGCTGGCGGGCCAACGCGGTGCCGAGGAAATCGCCGAGCCCATAGGCGACAGGTACCATGCCAACCTGCCCGACCGGCTGCACGACATGAGCGTGGTGCCCGGCAATCAGCCCGAAACCGTGCTCCACCAGGCGCCCGGCCAGCTCCATCGTTTCGCGTTGCGGAAAATGCCTGAACTCCCAGCCCCAATGCGGCACCGCGCACATGAGGTCGGCGTCTGCCAGACTACCATCCAGCCAACGTGCCGGATCGCCTTCCGTTGAGACACGGCCGGCAAACAGCGCCTCGTCGGCGTTGCGCCACAGCGTGAAGGCGGCGAAGCCGACCGACAGGTCCTGGACTTTGATACGCTTTACCGGACCGTCGGCAGCCGCGCCGATCACACCGATGCCGAGGCGCCGCAAGGCCGCCAGCGTCTCGTCGAACCCGTCAGGGCCCTGGTCCAGCATGTGGTTGTTGGCCACCGACAGCACCAGGCGTTGGGGCACGATACCGACGGCCGCGATTGCCTCCGACAGGAAGGTCTCGTTCATCGCATGATGCGTACCGATCCATGTGCCGAAACGGGCGCGCGCACGTCCCACCACCGGGCTCTCGCAATTGCCGATGACGAGATCGGCCGAACCGAGCAGTTCCTTCAAAGCTGGATCGCACACCGGCGCCTGTCGCGACGCAACCGCCGAAATGTCGCCGATGAACGCCAGCCGCACCGTTCTTGCCGGCCTGGGCGCGATCAGCGCGGCGGCGGGCGGCGCGAAATCCCGGGCATCGCCGTCGAGCGACGGACTCAGGAAGCGCGGCAGCCAGGAGAGCTTGTAGGAGAGCGGATAGTTCGACACGCGCGGCCCGGTTCGTTTGCTCCCGTTTACACATTCGAGCCGAACGGGTGAAGCAGCGTCAGGTCGAGTTCGTACCGACAAGGGTGCGAAACGACAAAGCCGTATTCAAAAGCGCGAACCTTCACGCGCTGATCGATGGCCGCCTGTCCTTCCAGGGCATAGCCTGTTCGAGCTGGGTCGAGACGGCCAGCACGGCGGCCTCGTCGCCATAGCGCCCGACGAGCTGAACCCCGATCGGAATGTCCTCGCAAGACCAGCCGAGCGGCAATGAGATCGCCGGCAAACCCGAGAGGTTGAACGGAAACGCGAAACCGGCATCCGCCCATTTCGCATTGTAGCGGTCGAGATCGGTCTCAGACATGTCGTAATAGCCCATCGGGCGCGGCAATTGCGTCAGCGTCGGTGTGACGAAGATGTCATAGGGGGAAAGATCGGTCGCGATGGCGCGGCTGAGCAGGCGCAGCTTATGAACGTCTTGCGCATGCTTGATGCCGCTGATCGAACGGCCGCGCTCGATCACCGCCCAGGTGATCGGCTCGACATCGTCCCGCGTCACCGGACGCCCGACGACAGCGGCCAGTTCCTCGAACATCGCCGCCACCTCCACAGGCCCCATATGGGTATAGGTGTTCCAGGCGTCGTTGCCGTCGAGCGCCATATTGTGCTCCTCGACATCGTGTCCGAGCCCCTCAAGGGTCTTGGCAGTCGCCAGCACCGCCGACTTCACTTCGGGGTCGACCGGCGTGCCGTTGGTGGACGTGACGGTGTAGCCGATGCGCAGCCGCTTCGGCGCGCGTCGCGACAATTCCAGCCAGCTTTCGGCTGGCCGTGGCGGCACGTAGGTATCGCCAGGCAGCGCACCGGCGACCGCGTCGAGATAGGCAGCGGTGTCGCGCACCGTGCGTGAATGGCACAGGAAATAGGCGCCGCCGTACCAGAAGTCGCCGTCGGGTGCGAGCGTGACGCGGCCACGCGAGGGTTTCAGCCCGACGATGCCGCAACAGGAGGCCGGGATGCGGATGGAGCCGGCCCCGTCGCTCGCCTCGCTGATCTGCACCATGCGCGAGGCCACTGCCGCCGCGGTGCCGCCGCTCGAACCGCCAGCGGTGATGCCTTCCTTCCAGGGGTTGATGGTAGCGCCATGCAGTTTGGGCTCGGTCGAGATCGACCAGCCATTCTCCGGTGCGTTCGACTTGCCGACCAGAACCAGGCCCGCCGCCTTAGCACGGCGCACCCCTTCGGAATCGTCGCTGGCCACGATATGCTTCAGATAGGCCGACGAATTGGTGCGCGGCGCGCCCTTCCACGAACTGCCAAGTTCCTTGGCCAGGAACGGAACGCCCGCGAACGGCGCCTTGCGGTCAACCCTGGCCGCCGTTTCCCGCCCCATGTCATAGAGACGGTGAATGACCGCATTGAGCCTGGGATTGAGGCGCTCGATCATCGCGATGGCGGTCTCGACCACTTCCAGCGGCGAAACCTCGCCCCGCTGCACCAGCCCAGCCAGACCCAGCGCGTCGGATTCGATGTAGACGGCCTGCAAACTCGTCATGATGACTCCTCCTCGCCAAAGACGGTGGCCCGGTCCCTCATCCGTCCCTGATACCAATGAAGATAGGCGCGTAGCGTCTGCCAAATAGAGCAGATAAGACAACTGTGCCGGGCCAGTTGCTGCATGGATAGCGTCCGCGAAACCGAAGCCCGGCTGGGCTATCTGGATATTGCGGTCAAAGTATCCGCGCTTCCATCAGCAAACGATATCCGCACAACGCGAAATGTCTAAATGCGAGGTTCACTAAACTTAAACTTGTACCTCTCACAGGAGCAACCATAGGTCAGTTTCCCAAAAAAGATCGCCCGAGTAAAAAATACCGGGGGATCACATTTGGCGCATATAGTTCTAAAACATCCCAGCAGGCGGGATAGAGCACCAGATATTGGCGATAAATTCTTCTTTTCCAAAAAATATCTTAGACTGGTTCAGAGCGCTCTGGGCGATTGGGTTCTCTTGTATATGCCGAGGCGCTCCGGAATATCGGCTTCTGGAAACTACAATGCGATTGCCTTTGCGGAGAATATCGTCGAGGCCTCCGAGCGGAACGGACACTACGTCCTCTCGCTGTCCCGTCTCGAGACGCTCGATCCGCCGCTGGGGGCAATCAGTCCCTACGTGATATATGAGAAAGGCTTAGCCGAGCCAGGATGGAAGTCTCCTCCGCAACGGCAAGTCCGAAAACTTGGCGATCGGGAGTTCATCAATATCCTTCAGGATCACCTTCAGGGATCGGCATATCAAACTCACTTCAATGCATCGTCTAAAGAACAAGAAGAGCATTCGAGGAAAATCGATCTTATCGAAGAATTGATACGGCGAGATCGAGAGCGAATTCGACAAAACTTTCCTCACGAACCCGATGGAACCTGACTTTCTTCCAGTCTCCCTAACTATATCTACAGACAAGGCTGGTGACGCTGCGAAAGCGCGGGCTAATATGCAATCCTTCGAACCGAAGTCATGGAGGAGGACGATGATGTTTCGTAAATTGCTGACCGCCCTTGCCTTGCTTGGCGGGATCGCAACCGCCGCGCCGGCGCTGGCGGCCACGGCCCACACCACCGGCAACGTCAACGTGCGCTCCGGCCCGGGGGCGGGTTATGCCAAGCTCGGCACGCTGACGGCGGGCACTCGCGTGAACCTGCGTGGCTGCGAAGACAATTGGTGCAATGTGCGGGGCGCCGGCCTCCATGGCTGGGTCTCGGCCAACTATCTGACCAATTATGCCGGCCGCCCGCCTGCGGTGGTCATCGCACCGACGATCGTCGTGCGGCCGCCACATCGCCCGCCGCACTGGCAGCGGCCGCCCCATTGGCACAAGCCACCGCACCGTCCGGGCTGGAAACCGCGTCCGCCCAGGCCGCATCCCGGCGCTCATTGCAAGATCGCCCCCGGTTTCCCCTGCCCGCGCTGACCGGCTCCTGACAGCCTGATGTCAGCAGCGCCGTTGAGATCGAAGCCGAAGGGTCGCTCAAGACCTTTCGGCTCTTCCCATTTTGGCGGACTCCTCCCATATTCGACGCATGGCCAAATCCTCCGACAAGAAAACGTCCGCATCGGCGCCTGACGACCGTGCGCAGCCGCGCAAGCGCGGCAACGGGGTTACCGACTTCCTCGACGCATCCGAGCCGCTGCATCGCGGTGGCTTCAACGAAGCGCCGCAAGCAGAATTCGCCGGTGCGCCATTGAGCGGCTCGATCTCGGACTGGGCCGAACAGATTTCCAGGGAAGCGGAGAAGGCGACACCGAAGCCGAAAAAGGTTCCCGAAAAGAGCGCCGCACCGACGCGCACGGCACGTGGCACCTCCATGGGCGGCGCCGCCACGGCCAAGGAGCGCACAGCGGCCGGCCTCAACCCGGTCGCCGGCCTCGATATCTCGCTCGAAGATGCCGAAACGCTGTCCAATTCCGGCGTCACCGCCACCGTTGCCGCGCTGTCGGCGCTGATTGAAAGCGGCAACCCGCTGCACAAGAACGGCGTGCTGTGGACACCGCACCGCCCCGAACGCCCGGAGAAGTCGGAAGGCGGCATCGCCATCAAGATGGAAACGGAATTCAAGCCGTCCGGCGACCAGCCCACGGCGATCAAGGACCTTGTCGAAGGTGTCGCCAATGAGGACCGCACCCAGGTTCTGCTCGGCGTCACCGGCTCGGGCAAGACCTTCACCATGGCCAAGGTGATCGAAGAGACCCAGCGCCCCGCCCTGATCCTGGCGCCGAACAAGACGCTGGCAGCGCAGCTCTATGCCGAGTTCAAGAAGTTCTTCCCGGAGAACGCGGTCGAGTATTTCGTCTCCTACTACGACTACTACCAACCGGAAGCCTATGTGCCCCGGACGGACACCTATATCGAGAAGGAAAGCTCCATCAACGAGCAGATCGACCGCATGCGCCACTCGGCGACGCGCTCGCTGCTCGAACGCGACGACGTCATCATCGTCGCTTCGGTCTCGTGCATCTACGGTATCGGTTCGGTCGAAACCTACACCGCGATGACCTTCCAGATGTCGATCGGCGACCGCCTCGACCAGCGCCAACTGCTCGCCGACCTCGTCGCCCAGCAATACAAGCGCCAGGACGCCAACTTCGTGCGCGGCTCCTTCCGCGTGCGCGGCGACACCATCGAAATCTTTCCGGCCCACCTGGAAGACCGCGCCTGGCGCATCTCGATGTTCGGCGACGAGATCGAGACGATCACTGAGTTCGATCCGCTGACCGGCAACAAGACCGGCGACCTGAAAAGCGTGAAGATCTATGCCAACTCGCACTATGTGACGCCGCGGCCGACGCTGAATCAAGCCATCAAGTCGATCAAGGAAGAATTGCAGCATCGCCTGCAAGAGCTTGAAAAAGCTGGCCGTCTGCTCGAGGCGCAACGTCTGGAACAGCGCACCCGCTTCGACCTGGAGATGCTGGAAGCCACCGGCTCCTGCGCCGGCATCGAGAACTATTCGCGCTATCTCACCGGCCGCCGGCCCGGCGATCCGCCGCCGACGTTGTTCGAATACATCCCCGACAACGCGCTCGTCTTCATCGATGAAAGCCACGTCACCGTGCCGCAGATCGGCGGCATGTACCGGGGCGACTTCCGCCGCAAGGCGACGCTGGCCGAATACGGCTTCCGCCTGCCGTCGTGCATGGATAACCGGCCGCTGCGTTTCGAGGAGTGGGATGCGATGCGTCCGCTCACCGTCGGTGTTTCCGCCACCCCCGGCGCCTGGGAGATGGAACAGGCCGGCGGCGTCTTCGCCGAACAGGTCATCCGTCCGACTGGCCTGATCGACCCGCCGGTCGAGATTCGGCCAGCGAAGAGCCAGGTCGACGATGTCGTTGGCGAAATCCGCGAGACGACCAAGGCCGGTTACCGCACGCTGGTCACAGTGTTGACCAAGCGCATGGCCGAGGACCTGACCGAATATCTGCACGAGAACGGCATCCGCGTGCGCTACATGCACTCCGACATCGACACGCTGGAGCGGATCGAGATCCTGCGCGACTTGCGCCTCGGCGCCTTCGACGTGCTAGTCGGCATCAACCTGTTGCGCGAAGGCCTCGACATTCCCGAATGCGGTTTCGTCGCCATCCTTGACGCCGACAAGGAAGGCTTCCTGCGTTCCGAGACGTCGCTGATCCAGACGATCGGCCGCGCCGCGCGCAATGTCGACGGCAAGGTCATCCTCTATGCCGACCAGGTCACCGGCTCGATGGAGCGGGCGATGGCGGAGACCAACCGCCGCCGCGAGAAGCAGCTGGAATACAATGAGGCCAACGGCATCACGCCGGAAAGCGTGAAGTCGCGCATCGCCGACATCCTGGATTCGGTCTACGAGAAGGACCACGTCCGCGCCGACATCTCGCAGTTCACCGATAGTGCCGGCGCGATGATGGGCAACAACCTCAAGGCCCATCTGGAAGCGCTCGACAAGCAGATGCGCGACGCGGCCGCCAATCTGGACTTCGAGAAGGCGGCCCGCGTCCGCGACGAGATCAAACGGCTGCGCGAGATGGAGCTCGCCATCTCCGACGACCCGCTAGCGCGCGAGGTCGAGGGCCAAAGCCCCTCCTCTGGCCGGGAGAAGGGCAAGCACAACAAGGGTGTGGCCAAGCACCGTACCGCCGAGGAGCAGGAGCGTTTCCGCAAGCTCGACGAAGCCCGCGCCGCCGAGGAAGCGGCCAAGGCTGCCCGGCCGAACCTCTTCCGCAAGCCGCATCTCGACGAGATGGGCGCCGATGGTGCCGTCCCCGTGAAGAAATCGCTGTTTGCCAAGCCGTCCATCGACGACATGGGACCGGGCACCGACATGCCGACGCCGGCTGGCGCGGTTTCGCGTTCGCTGTTCAAGAAACAATCGGCGGCCGAGGCGCACGGCTCGGACTATGGCACACCGGACGACGGCAAGTCGCTGTTCCGCAAGAACACGCTCGACGAGATGACGGTGCGGCGAACGGAAAAGCCGGTCGAGGGTGCGCGTCCGGTCAAGCCGGAGGACGTGAAGCCGGTCGTGCGCGAACGTGCCGGCATCGGCTCCTACGAAGATCCGGGCGACCAGCGCCGGCAGACACGGCGACCCAAGAAAAGCGGCCGGCCGGGACACTGATCGCGAGGGCTCCCTCCGTCGGCTGAAATAAATTTTGCGCCGCTGTCGGAATGCGATCGCACCATTCGTTCCTTGGTTGTCGGCACGATGATGTCGCCGCCAATCAGAGGGAGAATGCACCATGTCGATCCTGTCATCCATTGGTCGCATCGCGACCCGATATTCGGCGGCACGCACCCACGCTCGAACCCAGCGCGTGCTTCGTTCGCTGCCGATCGAATTGCGCAAGGACATCGGCTGGCCCGAGGCTGTCGATGAACAGCCGAGCCGGCCTTTCAGAATCCAGGCAACAGTTCGCTAGTCACATTGTAACGAGAGGAAAGTCAGATGAACGACACGACCGCACAGACCGAATATCCCCGCCCGAAAGTACTCGGCGGACTGATCGCCTATCTCCAGGTTGACGGTGCCGTGAAAGCCGCCGATTTCTACAAGCGTGCCTTCGGCGCCGAGGAGGTGTTCTCCTATCCGCCGGACGAACAGGGCCGCACCATGCACATCCATCTCTACATCAACGGTTCGTCGCTGATGCTGAGCGATGCGTTTCCGGAGCATGGCCATCCGCACAAAGCGGCCCAAGGCTATACGATGCAGCTCGTGCTTGGGGCTGACAACATCGAAAGCTGGTGGAAACGCGCGGTGGATGCCGGCTGTGAAATCGAAAACCCGCTTGCGGAAATGTTCTGGGGCGACCGCTGGGGCAGCCTGCGCGACCCCTTCGGTGTCAACTGGGCAATGAACGCTCCCATCAAGTAGCCAGAGGCCGGCCTTTCCAAAACGGAGGCCGGTTTCCAACCGCCGGATCGTATCCCCAGACGATCCGGCGGTTCGTTTTTTGAGATCCGGCGCAGCCCGCCCAATCTGCTAAAAGCGATTGCAGAGACGGCAGAGAGCTGGCCTGCCTTGCGCGCACCGCCAAATTGGCACCGTGCGCATCATGAAGCTGTTCTAAGCCGTTCAACCTTCGAGCGGCGCTACTTCAGCCGCTCGATCAGCGGGTTCAGCCGATCGCCATAACGTTTCCACAGGTCGACCGAACCCTTGTACATGGGCTGGCGCACTTGCGCGGCCGACGCCGTGCGCACCTGTCGCTCGTTCTGATGGAACGACAATACGGCATCGCTCCATGGCAGGCCGAGATAGTCGATCAGCGCGCGGCTCTGGCCTTCCTGGTCGGCGACGAAATCCTCATAGCGCACGTCGTGCACGACACCCGGCAGGACGGCGTGCCAATGCGCCATCATGTCCAGGTAGAGATTGTGGAAATCGGCCAGCTCGGCGAGGTCGTAGCCATAGAGATGGCCGTCGCCGCGGAAATGCGACTTGAAGATCGACAGGCAGGTGGCCACCGCGTTGCGGCTGCAATGCACGATCTTGGCCTTGGGCAGCATCAGGTGCAGGAAGCCGACGAGCAGGAAGTTGCCTGGCATTTTGTCGGTGACATGTTTGAAGCCCGGATAGCGGGTATGCAGCATGTCGAGATAATCGTGCCCGGCATCGGCAAACGCCTTGTCAGGCATATCGGCGATGCCAGCCGGGAAGCCGCCCTTCATGTCGAGCGGGAACCCCTTGCCGACAGCGGTCTTGAGGATGGTGAGCTCGCCGGCGCCGAACACCTGCGGATGGCTGGCGATGATCTGCTCGACCAGCGTGGTGCCCGAACGCGGCATGCCGACGACGAAGATCGGCGCATCGTCCTCGATCGCACTCGACTTGTGCTTCTCGAAAAATGCTTTGGTGAAGGTCGCCTTCATCGCCTCGAATTCGGCGCGCGTCCTGGCGCCGTCGTAGGCGATGCCCTTGCGGCGGATGGCGTTGCCCTCGGCGAAATAGTCGAACGCCTTGTCGTAGACCTTGAGATCGTCATGCGCCTTGCCGAGGCCGAAGGAAAGCTGCATGCGCGCCAGGCTGTCGGCCGGTACCTTGGCATGCTGCGCTTCCATCGCGGCCAGTTCGCCGTCGCTTTCACGCTGCGGCTTGACCTGGGAAAGCATCAGCCATGATTTCGCCTGCGTCGGATCGGCCACCAGCGCCGTGCGGAAATGCTCGGCCGCTTCGGAAAGCCGCCCCTTCTCCATCAGCCCCACGCCATAGCCGTGGTTGAGTTCGGCATCCTTGGGCCGGATGGCCAGCGCCTCGCGGAAAGTGGCCAACGCATCGTCCAGTCGCCCGGCTTCCTGCTGCGTCTCGGCAAGGCCGGCCCTGGCCCGCATATGGAACGGGTTACGGCCGATCGTGGCGCGGAACACCTCTTCCGCGGCGTCGAAATGGCCGATCTGGCGAAGCGTCGAGCCGAGATTGTCGCGGGCCGCGCCATGGTCCGGCTTTGCCGCCACCGCCTTGCGGAACTGCTCGGCCGCCGCAACCCCGCGACCGGCATCGCGCAGCACCGTGCCATAATTGTTCAGGAAGTCCGGATTCTTCGGCTCGGCCCGCAGCGACTGTTCAATCAGCGCAAGTCCCTCGGTACTGCGACCGGTCTGATGCAGAAGCAGGCCGAGAAAATGCGCGGCCGCGGCATGGTTTGCCTTGGCGCCAAGCACCTGCCGGTAGAGGTTTTCGGCTTCCTGCAGCCGCCCCATCTGGTGCAGTTGCAACGCCTGCCCGACGGCGCGATCCAGATCGCCACCGCGCGGTGGTTGCGTCGGGCCACCGGCCCCACCCTTTGCGCCTTCGCGCCTTCTCAATGCCCGGTTGATGGGACACCTGCCATGTTCGTCTGAGCCTGTTGCGACCTAGGCTATCCGAGAGCCGGTTTCAAGCATCAACCGAGGTGGGTGCCGTTGCCGGAAAGACAACGGCACCCGTGTTCACGGTCTAGCAGGGGCCATCGTCGACGACGCGCCAGCCGGCGGCGCGCGCCTCGCAGCCGTTCGGAAATGTCTGCAACTGGCCATGCCGGCGGGCACAGACCGGCGCATATTCGCGGGTGCAGAACTGCGGACGATCGCCGCCATCGTCCCAGCCACCGCCTCGGCATTGGCCGTCGCCAATGATGCGATAGCCGGACCGACGTGCCATGCAGGCATTGGCAAAGGTCTGCCTGTCTCCGCCGCGCCGCGCGCAGACGGGCGCATATTCGCGCGTGCAGAATTGTGGCCCAGGCCCCGGGAAAGGCGGGCGTGGTCCTGGCCCTTCGTCGACCACCACCGTACAGGCCGCAAGCACCAGGGCGACAATGGCAAGCGCCGCTCCCTGCGGCCGCAAGAAGAACTTCAGAAACTGCATGGTCGTCCCTCCATCACCCCCTCCCGACGCAAGACGCCGGGCGATATGGCCGTGCGCAGCGATTAACGCGACAGCCATATTCAGCGCGATTGAATAGACACGGCTTGGCGGAACGCAAGCGCCGGCTTCAACCGTGGTGAATAGGCGGCCCTACGGGGCATGAAACGACACGCGGCCGCTCGTCGCCGACGAGGGACGAAACCCGTTCCTCTCGATCTGGGCCTATCCTTGCGCGCCTGTGGTAGATGACCATGTATTGTCTTAGTATTAGGGAGCGTGAAAGCTGGGTGTTGTTCCCTCAGGCTTCAGCTTGCAACAATCACATTTCCGTGCGATAAATTTTGTGTTCGGGCATTTGCGACCCGGAGACTGGAACGTTTTGCACGACCCTTTCCCCGATAGTGTGAATCTCTGACGGCCCCGTTTTTCGGCGGGGGTTTTTGTCGTGCGCGAATGCATGAACGCCGAAGCAAGAACCGGGAACTGCCAACCGGCGCGAGACGAGGCAGAACCCACCATTGAACGGGTGAAGGAGTTTCCCCAATGGCCCAGACCGGTACCGTAAAGTTCTTCAACAGCACCAAAGGCTTTGGCTTCATCACGCCGGACGGCGGCGCCAAGGACGTGTTCGTTCACATCTCGGCGGTCGAGGCCTCCGGTCTGCGCACGCTCGTCGATGGCCAGAAGGTCACCTTCGACGTGGAACCCGACCGCATGGGCAAGGGTCCGAAGGCCGTCAACCTGCGCGCGGCATAAGTTTTTTCGAATTCGAGCAAATTCGAGAGGCGCGACGGTTTCCGTCGCGCCTTTTTTCATTGTCAAAGCATCGGCGCGGCTGCGGTTTCCGTACAGCAAAAGTTTTTCTTGCCGATATCGCCAAAATAAACGACAAATTTGCCGTCTGGGTTCTTTGCGGGCCCGGAGACTGGACTGATGGGGTTCAAAGGAGTTTCCCATGCCGCAGACCGGCACTGTCAAATTCTTCAATCATGCCAAGGGTTTCGGCTTCATCACGCCGGACGACGGGGCGAAGGATGTCTTCGTTCATATCTCGGCTGTACAAGCATCGGGACTTCCTGGTCTTGAAGATGGACAGAAAGTGACTTTCGACACCGAGCCGGATAAGCGCGGCAAGGGTCCCAAGGCGGTCAACCTGACGGTCGGCTAAGCCGGCGATCAGGAATTACATGGACCGATAGAGTTCGCCCACCGCCTGATCGACGCGGTGGGACGTATTGGCCGGGTCGCGCAAGCGCCACTTTTGTTCAGCCTCCGTTCAGCCACGACCCACTATTACTGGCTGCAAGACCGGGCCACGCCTCCAGAAGAACCAGGCGAACCGGGATGAAGGAGACCGTCATGAACAGATTTTTCAAAGCCGCCATCCTGTCCGTTGCCGTCGGCGCGACGACGCTGGCGACCTTCTCGCCCGCAAGTGCTGATGACTGGCGCTGGCGCCGTCACCACAACCGTTCGGGTGATGCCCTCGCCGCCGGTGTCGTGGGCCTTGCGGCCGGAGCCATCATCGCTGGCGCGCTGTCGCAACCGCGCTATCGCGAGCCGACCTATTACGACGACTACGATCCTTACTACGAGCCTCAGCCCCGTTACGTGGTGCGACCGCGGCCGGTCGTGCGGCAGTATTATTCCTACGCCGGCGGCGTCGAGCCCTGGACTCCGGAATGGTACAGCTATTGCTCGGACCGCTACCGCTCGTTCAACGCGCGTTCCGGTACCTTTACCGGCTATGACGGCCAGCAGCATTTCTGCACCGCCAACTAACCGGCCACCAAACCAAAGTTCCCTGCCCAACGAAAAGCGCCGCCTTCGGGCGGCGCTTTTTTTCTTGTGATACCGCTCTGACGGGAAGTCGAAGGGATCAGACCAGGAAAGGGTTGGAGCGGCGTTCGTCGCCGAACCGGCTGCCCGGGCCGTGCCCACACAAGAAGCCGATGTCGTCGCCAAGCGGCAGTAGCTTTTCCTTGATCATGCGGATCAACGTTTCATGACTTCCGCCGGGAAGATCGGTGCGGCCGACGGAACCGTGGAACAACACGTCGCCGACATGGGCGAACTTCGCCGCGCGGTTGAAAAAGACGACATGCCCGGGCGCGTGCCCCGGGCAATGCAGCACCTCGAAGACATGCTCGCCGAACGATACGGTCTCGCCTTCAGCCAGGAACCGGTCCGGCACGCAGTTGCGGATCGTATCGGTGACGCCGAAACGGCGCGCCTGGTTTTCCAAATTGTCGAGCAGCGGCTGGTCCGCTTCATGCGGTCCGATGATATCGACGCCAAGCGCATCCTTCAAATCCATCGCGCCGCCGGCATGATCGATATGGCCGTGTGTGATCCAGATCGCCTCGACGGAAATGCCGTTGTCGCGCACTGCCGCCAGAATGCGGTCGACATCGCCGCCGGGATCGACCACCACGCCCGCCTTGCTGTCGCCGTCGAACAGGATCGTGCAGTTCTGCTGGAATGGCGTGACCGGAACGATGCCGGCGTTGAGCTGACCCATGATGGCTCCTTCGTCTTGTCCTTCCACCTAGAGACCCCGACCGGCCGCGTCCAGTCTCGCCGAACATGGGAAGGCTCCGAGGGGGCTTCCCAAAACGAAATGGGCGGCCGAAGCCGCCCATGCCGAAAGATATAAGTGTCCCGACTTACTTCTTCATCGCGTTCATGACCATGCCGATGACGCCGGTCAGGATCGCACCACCGCCGGCGCCGCCGACGATGTTGTTCAGGTTGAGTGCGCTGCCCAGACCGCTGGCGGCAGCCGTAGCTGCAGCCGGGTCAACCGCGCCGCCGTGAAGCAGGCTGCCGAGAATTGCAGCACCGCCAACGCCGCCGATTGCACCACCGAGCAGCTTCGGAAGCTGGGACATCGCTGCTTGCTGCAGCGCCGCGCCCACCGCCTGACCGCCGACGATACCGGTAACCACCTGGACGATGATCGGAAGAAGTGTTTCCATTCTGAAGTCCCTCCTTGGATGCCAGCCGCCGCCGGCAGACGCCATCATGAGACCGCGAATCGGTTGAAAGTCAAATGCAGAAAAATGCAGGCTTAAAAAACCAGCGCAAAACTGCTTTCTGACCACAATTCCACGATTTTTTCTTATGCAGCGGCCGCCGCGCGCTTGGGTCGAACAGCATCGGCATAAGCCTGCACAAGTGTTTTGCTGATCGCACCGACCGCGAATCGATATTCGCCGACCTCGCTGATCGGCGTCACCTCAGCCGCCGAACCGGTCAGGAAACATTCTTCGAAGCCCGCCAGTTCCTCCGGCCAGATCGCGCGCTCGACCACTTCTATGCCGCGCTCGCGCGCCAGTTCCATCACCGTGCGCCGGGTGATGCCGTCGAGGAAACAGTCGGCCGTCGGCGTGTGCAGCTTGCCGTCCTTGACGAAGAAGACGTTGGCGCCGGTCGCTTCCGCCACCTGCCCGCGCCAATCGAGCATCAGCGCGTCGGCATAGCCCCTCGCCTCGGCCAGATGCCTGGACATGGTGCAGATCATATAGAGGCCGGATGCCTTCGACTTCGAAGGCGCCGTTTTGGGATCCGGTCGCCTGTAGTCGGCCCAGTCGAGCCTCAGTCCCTTCATCTTCTGTTCGGCATCGAAATAGCTCGGCCACTGCCAGATGGCGACCGCGCAATGGATGCGGTTGTTTTGAGCTGCGACGGAGGTCTGCTCGCTGCCGCGCCAGGCGATCGGCCGCACATAGGCGTCCTCAAAACCCTGCATCTTCAAAAGGGTGCTGCAGGCCTCGTCGATCTCGGCCACCGAATAGGGAATGGTGTAGCCGAGGATTTTCGCCGACTCGTGCAGGCGCTGGCTGTGCTCGGTCAGCTTGAAGATTTCACCGCCATAGGCCCGCTCGCCTTCGAAGACGGCGCCACCGTAGTGGAGGCTGTGGGTCAAGACGTGGACTTTCGCATCGGCCCATTTGATGAACTCGCCGTTCATCCAGATGAAGCCTTCCAATTGGTCGAAGGGAACAGGCGCCATAAATCCTCCCGCGCGCGGACGGTCCGCGCATCGCTGTCACGTTGCGTTTGCTGTCGTTTCGGCTTGAGGGCGGCCGGTCGATGCCTCGGCAGGCTTCGCTTGCAAACTGTCGAAAAGTTCGGGAAAGGCGGTCTCGCCTTGCCTTTTCGTTCGCAATCGGCCCTAAAGCTTATCAAAAATTACCATCGTCCGGAAAATACGTCAATAATGCTGACATAATTTTCGGCTAGGTACGGGATCATCATGGCAGACCGCAAGACCGCTCGACCAACGCCGATCACAACGCCGGTAAGCGACGAGGACGGCATCGACTTCGGCATCATCGAGCTCTTCTTCTTCGCCTATCGGGATTTCACCTCGGATCCCGACGAGATCCTCACCGATTATGGCTTCGGCCGGGCGCACCATCGCGTGCTGCACTTCGTCAACCGCAGACCCGGCCTCACCGTCGCCGAATTGCTGGACGTGCTCAAGATCACCAAGCAATCCCTGGCCCGCGTGCTGAAACAGCTGATCGACACCGACCACATCGTGCAGTTACCCGGCCCGCGCGACCGCCGCCAGCGGGAGCTCTATCCAACCACCAAGGGCCGCGCCCTGGCGCTGGCCTTGGCACGGCCACAGTCGCGCCGCATCAGTACGGCATTGGGAGATTCCGGTGTCGAAAACCGCGCCTCGGTCGAATTGTTCCTGAAGGCAATGGTCAATCCGGAACTGCGGGCGCAGATTGATATTCTGCCCAGAAACCCGATCCAGAAACTGTCAGGGGACGATCATGGAGAACATTGAAAGGACTGACAGGCCGCTGGCCCCGAATGACGATGCACCGCATCTGCTGGTGGTCGATGACGATACGCGCATCCGCAACCTCCTGAAGCAGTACCTCACCGAGAATGGCTTCCGCGTCACCGTCGCCGGCAACGCCGACGAGGCGCGTCGCAAGCTTGTCGGCCTCGATTTCGACCTCCTGGTCCTCGACATCATGATGCCCGGCGAAAGCGGCGTCGACCTGACCCGATCGCTGCGGACCGACAAGAACGTGCCGATCCTGATGTTGACCGCGCTGTCGGAGACCGACAACCGCATCAGCGGGCTGGAGGCTGGCGCCGACGACTATTTGCCGAAGCCATTCGATCCGCGTGAGCTGATCCTGCGCATCAACAACATCCTGCGCCGCGGCGGCCCGGCCACCACGCCGAAGGTCGAGCAGCTGGTGTTCGGCCCTTACACGTTCCAGATCGCCAAGCGCGAGTTGAAGCGTGGCGGCGAGGCGCTGAAACTGACCGATCGCGAACAGGAGATCCTCGCGATCTTCGCCGCCCGCGCCGGAGAGACCATCCCCCGGCACGAACTGGTCGGCGACGATTCAGAGGTTGGGGAGCGTACGATCGACGTCCAGATCAACCGCCTGCGCCGCAAGATCGAGCGCGATCCCGCCAATCCCGTCTGGCTGCAGACGGTGCGGGGTATTGGGTATCGGTTGAGCGTGGAATAGAATGAGATGCTGGCGACCGGTTCACCGGCGACAGCTTCGCGCGAACCGGTAGGTGGATGGCGACTTCGGAATTGCAGGGACCCAAACCGGAAGGCGGACCTATCGGTCGCGTGCTAGGCGCCTTGCCGCGCGGCTGGCGCCGGTTCTGGCGCCTCGTCTCCTTCTATATGCCGAAGCGGCTCTATGCCCGCTCGCTCATCATCGTCATCGCGCCGATGATCCTTTTGCAGTCGGTCATCGCCTATGTCTTCCTCGAGCGGCATTGGCAGCAGATGACGCAGTTGCTGTCGCAGGCGGTGGTGCGCGATATCGCCGCCGTGATCGACCTGATGGAGACCTATCCGCGCGAGGCCGACTACGCCAACATCATCCGCATGGCGCAGGATCGCATGCAGCTGAAGGTCGACCTCCTGCCGCCCGACCCGCTGCCGCCGCCGGGACCGAAACCCTTTTTCTCCATTCTCGACGACGTGCTGCCGGCCGAGATCACCCGCCAGATCAACCGGCCATTCTGGATCGACACGGTCGGCAATTCCAACGTCATCGAAGTGCGCATCCAGCTGGAAAACAAGGTGCTGCGTGTCTTTGTCCGCCGCAGCCAGGCTTACGCGTCCAACACCATCGTCTTCCTGATCTGGATGGTCGGTACCTCGCTGGTGTTGCTGTTGATTGCCATTCCTTTCCTGCGCAACCAGATCCGGCCGATCCTGGCGTTGACCGAGGCCGCCGAGAGCTTCGGCAAGGGCCGACCGATGCCACGCGACTTCCGCCCGCGCGGCGCCGAGGAAGTACGGCGCGCCGGTTTCGCCTTCATCCAGATGCGTGAACGCATCGAACGCCAGATGGAGCAGCGCACGGCGATGCTGACCGGCGTCAGCCACGACCTGCGCACCGTGCTGACCCGCTTCAAGTTGCAATTGGCGCTTATCGGCGGCAGGCGAGCCGACACCGAGGCGCTCAACCAGGACATCCAGGACATGCAGTCGATGCTGGAAGGCTACCTGGCCTTCGCGCGCGGCGAGGCCTCCGAAGACCAGGGCGATTTCGATCTGGAGACCTATTTCCAGAAGTTGCGCGACGAGGCGACGCTGCGCAAACGCAAGTTGACGACGGCCATCAGCGGTCCACGCCTTGTCCATGTCCGCCCGAACGCCTTCGAACGCCTGCTGTCGAATGTCGCCGGCAACGCCTTCCGTTATGGCCAGATCGTCGACATCAAGGCCGTCAACAGCCGTGGCTCGCTGGTGGTGACGATCGACGACGACGGCCCCGGCATCCCCGCCGACAAGCGCGAGGAAGTGTTCAAGCCTTTCGTGCGGCTGGACGAAGCGCGCAACCTCGACGCCAGCGGCACCGGCCTCGGCCTTTCCATCGCCCGCGACATCGTTCGCAGCCATGGTGGCGACATCACCCTGGACGACAGTCCACAGGGCGGCTTGCGGGCTGTCATCCGGGTGCCGTCCTAGGACATTTCATCGCGGCGTCATGAAAACATGGTCAAGAGCGCGCATGAAACGCGCGATTTTCCATGATTCGATCTGGCGGTTGGACCCCGGCGTCCTGCCCGCCCGACCGGGCTGGCGCGAGGAATGGCCGTTGTTGGGCCGCCCTCGCCGATCACGCGCGGACAAGATCCGGCGACAGCGCGGCGAGGCCTCATGCGCATCCTGATGGTGACCGATGCCTGGCGCCCTCAAGTCAACGGTGTCGTCCACACATTGGAGCGGCTGTCCGAGACCCTGAAGGGACAAGGCGTCGAAACCGAATTCCTGACACCCAACATCTTCCGCACCCTGCCACTGCCGACCTACCCGGACATCAGACTGGCCCTGACCACACCGCGCCATGTCGCGCGACTGATCGCCGAGACCAAGGCCGACCATATCCACATCGTCACCGAGGGGCCGCTGGGCATGATGGCGCGGCGCTATTGCCGAGCAAATGGCCGGCCTTTCACCACCAGCTATCACACGCGCTTCCCGGAATATCTCAGCGCCCGCCTGCCCGTGCCCGAAAGCTGGGCCTATGGCTGGCTACGCGACTTCCACAATTCCGGCCAAGGCACACTCGTCGCCACCCAGTCGCTGGCCGATGACCTCGCCGCGCGCGGCTTCAACAAGCTGAAGCCCTGGACCCGTGGCGTCGACATCGAGCATTTCCGGCCGACCAAGCGCGGCGAGCTTGCCTTTCCGCGGCCTATTTTTCTCTCGGTCGGCCGGGTCGCCATCGAAAAGAACCTGCCGGCCTTCCTCGATCTCGATTTGCCTGGAAGCAAGGTGGTCGTCGGTGATGGGCCAGAGCGCGCCAAGCTCTCGGCACGCTATCCCGGCGTGCATTTCCTCGGCCATCGCCCCAGCGGCGAGCTGGCCGAACTCTACGCCTCCGCCGACGTCTTCGTGTTTCCAAGCCGCACCGACACGTTCGGCAACGTCATCATCGAGGCGCTGGCCAGCGGCACGCCTGTTGCCGCCTATCCGGTGACGGGGCCGATCGACATCATCGGCGACGGCATCGGCGGCAAGGTATCGGAAGATTTGCGCGAGGCCGCGCTCGGCGCCCTCGAAGTCAGCCGCACGGAAGCCCGCGAGCGCGCCTTGCGCTACAGCTGGAAGGCCTGCGCGGACATGTTCATGGACACGGTGAACGATGCTTTGGGACGGCGCGAGAAGCTCGCCGCCTGAGCCGGCTTCTATGACTAGTAGAGCCGGCCGCCGTCGGGCACCTTGCGCTCGATCGCGCCAAGCACGACATCGCCATCGGCGTCCGGGAAGCCCAGGGTCAGCACCTCCGACATGAATTTGCCGATCTGGCGCGGCGGGAAATTCACCACCGCGAACACCTGACGGCCGATCACGGTCTCCGGCGTATAATATTTGGTGATCTGCGCCGACGATTTCTTCACGCCGATCTCCGGCCCGAAATCGATCTTCAGCTTGATCGCCGGCTTGCGCGCCTCCGGAAAGGGCTCCGCCTCGATAACGGTGCCGGCACGGATGTCGACACGGTCGAAATCGGCGAAGGTGATGTCCGGCTTGCGCTCGCTTCTGGCAGTCATGGCGGGTCAGGCGTTTCCGTGCGTTTCGAAAAGCACGCTCGACAGCGCGTCCTTGGCCGAGGTGCCGGACCAGACGACAAACTGGAACGCCTGGAAATAGCATTCGCAGGCTTCAAGCGCAGAGGACAACAACACCTCGACCTGCTGGCTGGACGGCTCGACACCACCGGCGAGCAACAGCGACTGGCGGAACATGATCGCGCCCTCCTGTTCCCACAGGTCGAAATGGCCGAACAGCATCTGCTCGTTGATCAGCGACAACAGTCGCATCACTTCCAGCGTGCGGTTTTCAGGCACCTTGATGTCGAAGGCACAGGCCAGGTGCAGCGCCTCGAAGTCCTCCATCCAGGAGAAGGAGACATGATAGTCGGTCCAGGTTCCGGTCACGGAGATCGAAATCTCATCGTCGCCGGCGCGTTCGAAAGACCAGTCGTTGTTGTGCGCCACCTGTTCGATCACGTCGACCGGATGGATCTCGCGGGAAAATTCGAGCTCAAGGAGTTCCATGGAATGCTTCCTGTCGTTCTGGGAGCGCCACCGCACGCTCCGCGGGGGAGGCACGCACAACGAACAAATTTCTAGAACTCGGACGGCCTGGACTGCTCGACGCAACACTCCATGACCGGACCCCACCGCCCGGCGCATGACCCGTTCCGAATCATGCAGCAAATTCAGTCTATTGATCGGGAGTCGCGTGACCAGCCCAATTTTTTGGGACGGGCCATTCGCATGTGGACAGCGAGAGTCACAAAGAGTCACACGCGCCCTGTAAGCGATTCACGACAAAGCGCTTTTTCAGGCGGCGGGTTGTGGAAAGATTTAACGATTATTTTTTTGCGCGCGGCTTGGCGCTTGTCGTCGAAGCCGGCTTTTCGGCCTTGTCGCCAGCGGAACCCGCCAGTTGGGCCTCGAGTGCCTCGATCCGCGCCGCCAGTTTGGCGTTCTCTTCGCGCGCCTTGGCGGCCATGTCGCGGACAGCGTCGAACTCTTCGCGCTGCACGATCTCCATGGAATTCAGGAGCCGTTCCGCCTGCGCGCGGAAGGCGGTTTCCACCTCGCGGCGCACGCCCTGCGCGGCGCCGGCCGCGTCGGTGACCAGCTTGGCGAATTCATCGAGGATGCGGTTCGGTCCGGTCGACATGGCAAAACCCCTGTTGTCTGCTTTGACCTAATGAGCCCCTTGCCAGAATGCAAGGTTGCTCCGCCTTGACCCTGCCAAAAGCCTGCCCCATGGTCCGCGCCCGAACGCGACCCGCATGGGAGATTTTCTTGAGCGACCTGCTGCCGCTTGCCGCCCTGTCCTTTCCGAACATAGATCCGGTCATCTTCCAGATCGGGCCGTTTTTCGGCTACGGCCCGCTGAAGGTGCACTGGTACGGTGTCGCCTATGTCGTGGGCATACTGTTTGCCTGGTGGTATGCGAAGCGCCTTATCACCAACACCCGCCTTTGGCCTGAAGGCAGACTGCCCATGAAGCCCATCGACATCGACGATTTCGTTGTCTGGGCCGCCGTCGGCATCGTCGTCGGCGGGCGTCTGGGCTACGTGCTTTTCTACAATTTGCCGCGTTATCTCGCCAATCCGATCGAGATTTTCTACCTCCAGGATGGCGGCATGTCCTTCCATGGCGGCATCACCGGAACCATCCTGGCGATGCTCTTTTTCGCGCGGTCGCGCGGCATCCATGTCTGGTCGCTGTTCGACGTGGTGGCTGCCGGCGTTCCTGTCGGCCTCGGCCTCGGCCGGCTTGCCAACTTCATCAATTCCGAGCTCTGGGGCCGGCTCTCCGACGTGCCGTGGGCGGTTGAATTCCCGACCGGCGGGCCGTTCCCGCGCCACCCCAGCCAAATCTACGAGGCATTGCTCGAAGGCCTCGTGCTCTTTCTGCTGTTGCGCTTCCTCACCCATTCCCGATTGAAGCTGATGACGCCCCGCTTCGTCTCCGGCGCATTCGTTACCGGCTATGGCCTGTCGCGCATCTTCGTTGAATTCTTCCGCGAGCCGGACCGTCAGCTTGGCTATCTGTTCGGCGGCTGGCTGACCATGGGCATGGTCCTGTCCGTGCCGATGGTGCTGATCGGCATCTGGTGCATGGCCACGGCCAGGCCGGTCACGCACACACAGCCGGCATGACCCGGCTGAAGCGCCGCATTGTCGAACTGATCGGAACGGTCGGCCCTATTCCGGTCAGCGAATACATGGCGCTTTGCCTGTTCGACCCCGAAGCGGGTTATTACACCACGCGCGAGCCCTTCGGCGCCGGCGGCGACTTCATCACCGCGCCCGAGGTCAGCCAGATGTTCGGCGAACTGGTCGCCGTCTGGCTCTACCAGACCTGGCAGGCCGCCGGCGCGCCGATGCCGGTGACGCTGGCCGAAATCGGGCCGGGACGCGGCACCTTGATGAAAGACATGCTGCGCACGCTGACGCGCCTCGATGCGGATTTTGCCCGCTCAGCGTCCGTCGCGCTGATCGAGACCAGCCCGCGGCTGCGCGACGTGCAGAAGGCGACGCTGGCCGGCGTATCTGATGCCGTGGAATGGCACGAGACGGTCGCGTCTCTGCCCGAAACGCCGCTGTTGATCGTCGGCAACGAACTCTTCGATGCCATTCCGATCCGGCAATTCGTGCGGACCGCCGACGGCTGGCGCGAGCGCATGGTGGGCCTCGACGCGAATGGCGAACTCGGCTTTTACGCGGGTGCTGCCTCGCTCGATCCTTCGCTGCTGCCGCCCGACGCGGACACCGCGCCAGCCGGCGCCATTGTCGAGATCGCCCCGGCCCGCTCGGCACTGATGCAGACGATTGCCGAGCGCATCGCCGAACATGGCGGCGCCGGCCTGTTCTTCGACTACGGTCATCTGCAGCCAGGGGTCGGCGACACGCTGCAAGCACTGCGCCGCCACGATCACGAGGATGTGCTGGAGAGCCCAGGCGAAGCCGATCTAACCTCGCATGTCGATTTCGCAGCCCTTGCCGTCTCGACACGCGCGGCCGGCCTACATTCCGATTTCACCACGCAAGGCGCCTTCCTGCTCAGCATGGGTCTGCTGGAGCGCGCCGGCAGCCTCGGCGCCAATGCCGACAACACCACGCGCGAGCGCCTGTCGGGCGAGGTCGAACGCCTCGCCGGCCCACAGGCGATGGGCGAGCTGTTCAAGGTGCTGGCAATCGCGCATGAAGACATCGTCCTGCCGGTGTTCCACAGCCAGGTCGATCAACCGGAATAAGACCGCCAACGATGCAGGAAACCGAACTCGATACGCTGAAGGCGACCATCCTCGCCCACTTCCCCGATCTGGCCGAGGCTCGATTCAGCCTGCTGACCAACGGGTTCGATTCGGTCGCGGTGGATGTCGATGATCGGCTGATCTTCAAGTTCCCACGCCACGAGACCGCCAGGCAATCGCTGGTGCGGGAGGTCAGCCTCCTGTCCGTCATCCGTCCTGCCATCGCCATGCCGGTTCCGGATATCCGCCTGGTCGACGGACCACCGATCTTCTCGCATCATGCCAAGCTGAAAGGTGACTATCTGGAAACGCCGTATTATGCGCGCCTGTCTGAGCCCGCGCGTGATGATCTGGCAAAACAGCTCGCGCGTTTTTACGTCGACCTGCATGGCCTCGACATGGAGAAAATGAAGGCCGCCGGTGCAACACCCGTCGAAGCCTGGATGGAGCCCGACGAAGTCCGCGAAAGGGCGCCGCCGCTTCTGTCGGGCGAATTGAAAGCCCATGCCGAGCGGATCATTGCGTCGTGGGCCGACCTTCCGCCGGATCCCTGCGGGATCACCTACGGCTTCTTTGATGGCCATGGCTGGAATTTGGCTTTCGATCAGGAAACCAGCCGCCTCAGCGGCGTCTATGACTTCGCCGATTCCGGCTTCGGCTCGCTGCACCGCGATTTTGTCTATTCGAACTTCATTTCCACCGACCTGACCGAGCGCATCGTCACCAACTACGAAGCCTTGTCAGGGCGCGTGCTTCGGCGCGAACGCATCGAGGTGCTCACCGGAGCGCACCGCTTGTGGGAGTTGGCGGCAGCCGTGGACGATCCACCACGAATCCCTTTCATGATGGATCATTTCGCATATTGGGTGACCACGCTACGTTGAGCCTTGCGGCAATCGCGCCACCGATCGCGATTGACTTCGTCCCCCGCCCTGCCCCACTGTCCGCGCTTCGAACCGTCGACCGCGGCGTCTTGACGAATCCTGCCCTGGCGAAGACAAAGCACGCATGCTGGACAAAATGATCCCGGACCCGCTCCGGTCACCGATGCTCGAAAAGGCGGCGGCGCAAGGCATCCGCCACGGCTATTTCACGCGGGTCGGTGGCGTATCGGGTGGCATCTATCGCGGCCTCAACATCGGCGCCGGCTCCCAGGATGATCCGGAATTGGTGCGCGAGAACCGCCGCCGTGTCGCCGATTGGATGGGCGTGGCCCCGAGCCATCTGCTCAGCGCCTACCAGGTCCATTCGCCCGATGTGGTTGTCGCGCGCGAGCCGTTCGCAGGCGAACGGCCGAAGGTCGACGCCATTGTCACCGACCGCCCGGGCATCGCCATTGCCGCCACCACGGCCGACTGTGGGCCTGTCCTGTTCGCTGATGGCGCTGCCCGCGTGGTTGGTGCCGCCCATGCCGGCTGGAAGGGTGCTTTCACCGGCGTGCTCGAAAACACCATCGCGGCCATGGAAGGCCTGGGCGCCAGGCGCGAAAACATCGTCGCGGTGCTTGGCCCGTCGATCAGCCCGAGAAATTACGAAGTCGGTCCCGAATTCATTGCCCGCTTCGTCGAGGCGTCCGCCGACAATGCGCGCTATTTCGCGCCGTCCGGCAAGGCCGGCCATGCACTGTTCGACCTCAACCGATACACGATCGATCGGCTCGTCCAGGCCGGTGTGACCGCGCATGGCCTCGATCGCTGCACCTACGCGGAAGAAGACCTTTTCTTTTCCTATCGCCGCACCGTCCACCGCAATGAGCCGGACTACGGACGTCAGCTGTCGGCGATCGTCTTGGAGGACCACGGCTGATGGCGCTGCATTTCGAACGCTCCGAATTCGACGCGCGCCGCGACCGGCTGATGATCGAGATGGCCGAGAAGAAGCTCGACGCCGTGCTCCTGTTCGCGCAGGAGAGCATGTACTGGCTGACCGGCTATGACACGTTCGGCTTCTGCTTTTTCCAGTGCCTAGTAGTGAAGGCGGACGGCTCGATGGTGCTTCTGACCCGCTCCGCCGACCTCAGGCAGGCGCGGCACACCTCCACCATCGAGGACATCGTGGTGTGGACCGATCGCGCCGACGCCAACCCGGCGATCGACCTGCGCAACCTTCTCAACAATCTGGACCTGCTCGGCGCCCGCATCGGCGTCGAATACGACACGCATGGCCTGACCGCTTACAACGGCCGCCGCCTCGACGAGCAGTTGCAGACCTTTGGCCAGATCGCCGACGCTTCCGGCGTTGTCGGGCGGCTGCGCCTGTTCAAGAGCCCGGCCGAGATCGCCAAAGCCGAAAAGGCGGCCGCCCTGGCCGACGACGCGCTGGATGCGGCGCTGCCGCTGATCAAGCAGGGTGGCGACGAGGCGCAGATCCTGGCCGCCATGCAGGGCGCAGTGTTTTCAGGTGGCGGCGACTACCCCGCCAACGAATTCATCATCGGTTCCGGGCCGGACGCGCTGCTGTGCCGCTACAAGGCCGGGCGCCGCAAGCTCACGAAGAACGACCAGCTCACGCTCGAATGGGCCGGCGTGTTCCATCATTATCACGCGCCGATGATGCGCACGATCCTGACTGGCAAGGTCTCCAAGCGCCATCAAGAATTGTTCGACGCGTCGCGCGCCGCGCTCCTCGCCGTCGAAAAGGCGATGACACCCGGCAACAGTTTCGGCGACGTCTTCGACGCGCATGCCCGCACGCTGGAAGCGCACGGCCTGACGCGGCACAGGCTCAACGCCTGCGGCTATTCGGTCGGAGCTCGCTTCACGCCGTCCTGGATGGATATGCCCTTGTTCTACCAGGGCAATCCCGAACCGATCGCGCCAAATATGACGCTATTCGCGCACATGATCATCATGGATTCGGAAACCGAGACCGCGATGACGCTGGGCCGGACCTACCTCACCACCGAATCCCAGCCGAAGCCGCTTTCGCGCCATGATCTCGACTTGATCGTGCGGTGAATCGATGCCGGGAAGGGCGACAGGGCCGTTCATACGTCACCGAGGAGTCCGTCTGCCGATGAGGCGATCGTGCCTGACCACCGCGTCGTTGCTCGCGGCGTTGATCCTGTCGGCCTGCAACAGCGCCAACGACACGCTGCAGCCCGGCAAGGCCGCGCCGGGCGCCCAGCCCCCCGCCCAAGGCCAGGCCGCGGCGACACCCACCTCGCCGGCTCCCGCAACATCGGCGACGGGAATAACCGCGCCGCAACCCGGCGTGCCTGCAACCGCCGGCACGACGCCCACAGTATCGCCGGCGCAGACCGCTGCGGTGCTCGGCAAGATGCGCCTGCAGATCGCCCCGATCGTCGGCGCCTCCGTCGAGGCGGCCACGCCGCTCACCCAGCGTCTGGCGGCCCGCGCCAAGGAAAGCGGCATCACGCTGGCCGGCAGCGCCAACCAGACCGCGACGCACGTGCTCAAGGGCTATTTCTCGACCATCACCGAGGGCAAGGACACCACCGTCATCTATGTCTGGGACGTCTACGACCCGGCCGGCAACCGGCTCCACCGGATCAACGGCCAGCAGAAGGCGCCTTCGGCCAAGGGCGCCGAGGGATGGGCCGCCGTCCAGCCAGCCACGATGCAGGCGATCGCCGACCAGACCATCGCGCAATTGACCAATTGGCTCGCCGGCCGCCCCGGCGGATCCTAGCCGGCTTCGTGCCACGCGCCTTTCCCCAGGGTTAAGCCTTTGTTGGGATTCAGCTGCGGATTCGCCAATACGACGCTTGCAATACCGGCGAGGGCCGTTAAAAGCCCCATAAACTCCACCACCAGGTACGGTGCATGAAACTCTTCGCGGGCAATTCCAACAGGGTGCTGGCCGAAGGCGTCGCCCGCTATCTCAACATTCCGTTGGGAAAAGCCAGCGTCAGGCGCTTCGCCGACCAGGAGATTTTCGTCGAGATCCAGGAAAACGTGCGCGGCGAGGATGTCTTCATCCTGCAGTCGACGTCCTATCCGACCAACGATCATCTGATGGAACTTCTCATCATGATCGACGCCTTCATGCGCTCGTCGGCCAAGCGCATCACGGCGGTGCTTCCCTATTTCGGCTATGCGCGCCAGGATCGCCGCGCCTCGGGCCGCACGCCGATCTCGGCCAAGCTGGTCGCCAACATGATCGCCCGCGCCGGCGCCGACCGCGTTTTGACGCTCGACCTGCACGCCGGCCAGATCCAGGGCTTCTTCGACATCCCAACCGACAACCTCTTCGCGGTCCCGGTCATGGCCCGCGACGTCAAGGCCAAGTACAAGCAGCTCGGCAACGTCATGGTGGTGTCGCCCGACGTCGGCGGCGTGGTTCGCGCCCGCGCGCTCGCCAAGCGCATCGACGCCCAGCTCGCCATCGTCGACAAGCGGCGCGAACGGCCGGGTGAATCGGAAGTCATGAACGTCATCGGCGACGTGCGCGGCAAGGACTGCCTGCTCATCGACGACATTGTCGATTCCGGCGGCACGCTGTGCAATGCGGCCGACGCACTGCTCGCCAATGGCGCCACCAGCGTCACCGCCTACATCACCCATGGCGTGTTGTCGGGCGGTGCGGCAGCCCGCATCTCCGGCTCGCAATTGCAGGAACTGGTGATCACCGATTCCATCCAGCCGACCCAGGCCGTCATCGATGCGCACAACATTCGCGTCATCTCGATCGGCGACCTGATGGGCGAGGCGATCTCGCGCACCGCGACGGAAGAATCGGTCTCCAGCCTTTTCGACTGACACGTGAAGTAACGCGCCACAAACCGCGCAATCCCGAATTGCGAAGACCCGCGAGCTTGTATTAGATGTTCCCTAAGTAAGGGGATACTTCTGGATTCGGGCTTCGCATTGCTTACCGGCAATACAAGTAACGTCCCGGGGAGTTTCGAGGGCCTTGTCTCTCGGGCCCTGCTTTGGCTGAGCTCGACGGGCACGCCAGACCCGCCTGAAGTCAGACGCCGCCTGGTGCAGATCACGTTCATGCGCAAGGCCGCTTACGTGATCTCGCTGATCTGCGTCCTTTCGGCGGGCACCGCCGTCATCGCGCTTACAGGGCAGACCTGGGCCTATTTCTGGATGGCGGCCGAGTTTGCCATCTTTGTCGCCCGCATCGGCATCGTCACTGCGGTCGAACGAAAGCCAGATCTCGACCCCGAAAAGGCGATGTATGTGCTCATGCTGGTTGCCATGGCATGGGCCGCCACCTTCGGTATCGGCGCCTATCTCTGCATCATGAGTGGGAACACCACCCTGATCGCGCTGGCCAGCATATTGGCGATGGGCGGTATCGGCACGGTCGCCTCGCGAAACGCGGTGACCCCGCGACAGGCGGTACTTTTGATGTGCCTGGTGGCGCTGCCCTATGTCGTCGCCGCGCTGACCTCGCCCACCGCCGGGATGTTCGTCGTCAGCTTCTTCATGCCCTTCTACACCGCCGCCATGATCGCGATGATGGCTCAGAACTACGACATCACCATACGCATGATCCGCGCCGAATACCTCAATCGCCAGCTCGCGATGACGGATGTGCTGACGGGGCTGCCCAATCGAATGTTTCTCGACGACGAGCTCGACAGGCTGTGCGCGGCGATCGGCCGAGGAGAAAAGGCGAGCGGGTTCAGTCTGCTTTACATCGACCTCGACGGCTTCAAGGCGGTCAACGATATCCGTGGCCACGCCGCCGGCGACTTCCTGTTGAAGGCCGTCACGCAGCGCCTCGCTCGCACGGTTCGGGAAGGCGACAGCGTCTGCCGGCTCGGCGGCGATGAATTCGTGATACTCCTGCCGAGAGCAGGCGCTGTGGAGGCAGCCTCCCTGGCGGATAGGATCATCGGCGCCGTTGCCCGCCCCTTCGATATCGATGTCGGCGAACTCGTGCGCATCGGCACCAGCATCGGCAGCGTCACCGCGCCCGCCGACGGCGACACCCCGGCCTCCTTGATCGGCAATGCCGACATGGCTCTTTATGCCGCCAAGGCAGCAGGCAAGGGAACCCATCGCGCGCATGCCGCAAGCAGTGTGTGATTGTCCTGATCCGGATCAGTCGGGGCCGCACGACAGCAGCCAATCCCGCCTAACGCAGCAGGCCGTCCAGCAGCGGCAGGCTGATCAGCGCCGAAAGTGCGATCAGCCCGAAGCACAGCCGGCGGAAGGTCTGTTCGCTGGCTATGCCGAACATATGCGCGCCGAGCCACAGCCCCAGCCCGTAGGCAGGCGCCGCAATGACAGCGAGCGCGGCGATCGGCGCTGTGATGAGGCCGCCCCAGAGATAGCTGACCGCGGTGATCGCCGAGGAAATCGCAAAATAGAGAATGATGTTGGCCCGAACCGTATTGCCCGCAAAAGCGCCGCCCAGCCAGTAGGCCACGACCGGCGGGCCGCCGACCTGCGCCGCGCCCGAGAAGACGCCGGAGATCGCCCCGACCGCCACGGTGAGCGGAGCTCTCGGACGACCATGGTAACGCCAGCCCGACATCAAAAGGAGAAGAAGCAACACAACGATGGCGATGATCGACCAGCGGATGACGAGCGGGTCGAGATGCGCCAGTGCATAGGTGCCGAGCGGCACGCCGACGAGCGCGCCCAGCGCCATGACGAAGACATTGGTTTTGTCCGCCAGCCGCCACGCGCCGGGAACGAACCCCACCGTCATCACCCCATCCACCACCAGAAGCAGCGGCGCCGCCACCTTGGGGCCGATCACCGCGCTGGCCATCGGGACAAAGATCAGCGCCGCGCCAAAGCCCGAAAAGCCGCGCGCCAGACCGGCGATCAGGGCGATGAGAACGATAGCGAGGATGGCCTGGGTTGAGGTGCCGGCCAAAAGGGAGTGGAGCATTTTGTTATCGAAAGACTGAATTCCCGCTGTTTCTAGCTGGTTCCTGCTCTACCGGACAGAGCCCGGGCCGAAAGCGACAACTATTGCCTCGGCCGCTTGCTTGAATCGGACGCTCAGCCCCTCGGGTTCCCCGCTTTGGCGGCTTGCCTTCGCGCCCTCGCCCATCAGGATCAGCAACTCCGCGGCAGTATCGGGTCGCAAAAGCCCCGCACGCGCGCAAAGTTCAGCCAACCCGTCGCGATAGGTTTTTGGGTCTTTCCCGACCATCCTGTTGATGGAACGGTCGTGCTTGCCCGGTCCAATGACGCTGCCGGCGAATTCGCAGCCATCGCTTCGAACATCCTCAGCCACCTGGTCGATCCAAGTCCCAAGCTGCGCCAGAGGGTCTCCCGGACGCAGGGCATCCAGGTCATCCCAAAGCCAATCGGCATTTTCGATCGGTCGTTGAAGGGATCGCCCAATGACATCGGTGTGTAGCGGAATTTCCAGGGACATGGTCTGACCTCGGATGTTGTCAGTCGAACGTGCGCCTCTCTGGAGGCGGGATGCTTTCCAGCTGCGCCACGGAGCATTTAGGCGTCGACCCCACGCTGGTTTCCCAGGCGTGTTGCCAATTCAGCAAACTCTTGCTGGCCGTCGCGGCTTATCGTAAGAGGAGATGTTCTCCGGTTATATACGGAGATATCCTCCGCATAGCAAGGATTTTTTCAATGGTTCGTCAGAGCGAACCCTCCGCCCCCCGGAAGCCGAGAGCAGATGCCGAGCGCAACCGCATCCGGCTGCTTTCTGTCGCCAAGGTGGTCTTCGCGGAAAAAGGCTCGAATGCCAGCCTCGACGAGATAGCGCGCCGCGCCGGTGTCGGCGCCGGGACCCTCTACCGTCACTTCCCCAACCGCGATGCGCTGGTCGCAGCGATATACCGCAACGAGACCGAGCAACTTGTTGCGGCAGCGGACCGTCTCGTGAAGGAGCACGCGCCTGTCGAGGCACTGCGCTCATGGCTTTTGCTGTTCGTCGACTACATCACCACCAAACACGGAATGCACGAGCTGCTCCAACCTGTGCTCAGCGGAATGTCCGACCTCCAATCGGCATCCGTGACGCAGATGCAGCAAGCAATTTCAGGGCTGATTGAGCGAGCCGTTGAAAGTGGGGACGTTCGCCGAGATCTCGATCCCCGCGACCTGATGTTCGCGCTTGCGGGTGCGGCTAAATTCGGCGCGGGATCCGACGGCCTGCAGGCTGCCAGACGGCTGGTCGACATTCTGATAGCCGGTGTCCGAACGCCCTCGAAATCCTAGATTTCGCCTCACCCCACCTCCCTCGCCCCGCGCAGATACCCTCTCGGCGACGTACCCAGCATGCGCTTGAACATGGTGGTGAAGGCCGGCACGCTGTCATAGCCGAGATCGAGCGCGACGCGGGTGATCGGCTCGCCATCGGCCAGCCTGGGCAGCGCCGCGAACAGCAGCGCCTGCTGGCGCCAGGTCGACAGCGACAGGCCGGTCTGGCGGTGGAAGACGCGGGTGAAGGTACGCCGGCTCATACCCACCGTCTCCGCCCAGTCGTCGATCGTCGCATGAGGCGATGGCTCGGCGACGAAGCGACGGCAAAGCGTGGCGATGCGGGCGTCGGCCGGAAAAGGCAGGCCGAGCGGCCGCTCCGGCATGGTCGGGATCTCGTGCAAGAGCAGCGCCATCAAAAGCGCCGCCCGTTCGCTGGGAGGCTGTTCAGTCGGCAGGGTGACGGCCTCGATGATCAGACTGCGCATCAGGTCGCTGACGCCCACCACGCGCAGCCGTGTCGGCAGGCCCTCGACGGCATTGGGCGCGACATAGATCGACCGCATCGAGACATTGCCCAACATGTCCACCGCGTGCTCGATGCCGGCCGGGATCCACATGGCGTGGTCGGGCGGCACCATCCAGCGCCCATATTGGGTTTTCACCAGAACCACGCCGGCCAGGGCATGCAGCAACTGGCTGCGGTTGTGGTGATGGTCCGGCACCGTATAGCCGTCGGGATATTCCGACGGCAGCGCCACGATGAGGTCGCGCACGCGCTCCAGCCACTCCAGACGTTCCCTGTGCAGCTTGTAGAGTTGCTCGACCGGCGCTTCCCGGTAGGAGACGCTCATTGGCATGGCATTGGCCCACTTGCGTAATAAATGGACCAAACCACGAAAGAAGTAGGGTGACAACGGGATTATAAGCTCCCGCGCGGCAGCCTGCCGCAGACATACCCAAGGAGCATGATCTTGACCGATACCGCAGCGACGGCCGGTCGCGCGACCGCAGCGACCACCACAGCCTTCACCGTCATCCTGGCAGTGAGCTTTGGCCATTTCATCAACGACATCATGCAGTCGCTGCTTTCGGCCATTTATCCGCTTCTTAAGGACAATTATCGCCTCGATTTCTGGCAGATCGGCCTTTTGACCTTCACCTTCCAGGTCACCGCCTCGCTGTTGCAGCCGGTGGTCGGCATGGTCACCGACAAGCGGCCGATGCCCTTTTCCCTGCCCTGGGGCATGGCCTCGTCGCTGGTCGGGCTGATCGTGCTCGCCTATGCCGGCCATTATTGGCTGCTTCTGATCGGCGCCTCGCTGATCGGCATCGGCTCGTCGATCTTTCACCCGGAATCGTCGCGCATCGCCAGGCTGGCGTCTGGCGGCAAGCACGGCCTTGCCCAGTCGCTGTTCCAGGTCGGCGGCAATGCCGGCCAGGCGATGGGCCCGCTGCTGGCGGCCTTCATCGTCGTGCCCTTCGGCCAGACCAGCATCTCCTGGTTCGCCATCGGCTCGCTGATCGGCATCATCGTGCTTTGGCAGGTCGGCAACTGGTACATCCGGTTCCGCAAGGCGAGCGGCAATCGCCCGGCAGCCACCCATGTGTCGCCCTTCCCGCGCAACCGCGTCGCCTGGGCGCTGGTCATCCTCACCGTGCTGGTGCTGTCGAAGAACGCCTATATCGCCAGCCTGTCGAGCTACTACACCTTCTACACCATCCATAAGTTCGGCGTTTCGGTGCAGATGTCCCAGGTGCTTCTGTTCGCCTTCCTCGGCGCCTCCGCGCTCGGCATCCTGCTCGGCGGGCCATTCGGCGACCGCTACGGCCAGAAGGCGATGATCTGGTTCTCCATCGTCGGCGTCTTGCCGTTCACGCTGATCCTGCCTTATGCCAATCTGGAATGGACGGTGATCCTCACCATCCTGATCGGTCTCATCCTGTCCTCGGCCTTCTCCAACATCGTGGTGTTCGCGCAGGAATTGGTGCCGGGCCGCGTCGGCATGATCGCCGGCATCTTCTTCGGCTTCGCCTTCGGCATGGGCGGCATCGCCGCTGCTATCCTCGGCGTGGTCGCGGATGCCAAGGGCATCGACTTCGTCTACCAGATCTGCTCGTACCTGCCCTTGCTCGGCCTGCTCACCATCTTCCTGCCCAACATGAAGGAAGCCAAGGGCAAGGCCGCCAAGGCGGCATAGTCCGGCAAAGGCGGCCACGCTTGCGCGTTTGGCCGCCTTCCGCTATAGAGCCGCCACCCGCGTAGACACCCTTGGAGGCAACGCGGCTGAGGGCCGCCAGGCTCGCAAGACCCCAAAAAGCACTTTCCGGTTTTTGTGGTCGCGCACGGATGGCGGCTTTCGACATTTTCGGAGACCGGCACGCCGGGCACCGGAGATGCTCCAGCAACGCGAAAGGAAATGCCATGAGCCACGACACTTACGAGCTCAAGGCCGAGGCGCGCGAACAGGTCGGTAAGGGGTCCGCCCGTGAAGTTCGCCGCAACGGTAAAGTGCCTGCAGTTATTTACGGCGACAAGCAGCCTCCCCTGGCGATCGCCCTGTCCTACAAGGACATCTTCTACAAGATCCATGGCGGTGGTTTCCTGACCACGGTCGCCACGATCGATGTCGACGGCAAGAAGATCCAGGTCCTGCCGAAGGACTATCAGCTTGATCCGGTCAAGGACTTCCCGATGCATGTCGACTTCCTGCGCATCGGCAAGGACACCGAGGTCAATGTCGACGTTCCGGTGCACTTCATCAACGAAGAAAAGTCGCCCGGCATCAAGCGCGGCGGTGTCTTGAACATCGTGCGCCACGAAGTCGAGTTCCACTGCCCGGCCAATGCGATCCCGGAATTCATCACCGTGGATCTCTCCGGTGCAGACATCGGCGATTCCATCCACATCTCGTCGGTCAAGCTGCCGAAGGGCGTGAAGCCGGTCATTTCCGACCGCGACTTCACCATCGCCACCATCGCCGGTTCGGCCGCGATGAAGCCGGAGACCGAGGAAGCGGAAGCCGCTGCCCCGGTCGCTGAGGCCGCAGCCGAAGAGAAGTAAGTTTCGCCGCCCGGGAGCGCCGCAACCATGCTTGTGTTTGCAGGTCTCGGCAATCCGGGCGCGAAATATGCCAACAACCGGCACAATGTCGGTTTCATGGCGGCGGACGCTATCGCCCGCCGCCATTCCTTTTCGCCCTGGTCGAGAAAATTCCAGGCCGAGATCGCCGAAGGCAGGATCGGCGGCGAGAAAATACTTCTCATCAAGCCGCAGACTTTCATGAACCTGTCCGGCCAGGCGGTTGGCGAGGCGCTGCACTTCTACAAGCTCGAACCTTCGGCCGTCACCGTCTTCTACGACGAGATCGAACTCCCGGCCGGCAAGGTGCGTGTCAAGACAGGCGGCGGTTCCGCCGGCCACAACGGCATCCGCTCGCTCGACCAGCATATCGGCAAGGATTACCGGCGCGTGCGCATCGGTGTCGGCCATCCCGGTGCCAAGGAAATGGTGCACGGCCATGTGCTGGGCGACTTTTCCAAATCCGACCAGGAATGGCTGGACGTGCTGCTCCAGGCCATGGCCGACAGCGCCGAGCAGATCGCCAAGGGCGACGACAACTCCTTCATGAACCGCGTGACGCTGGCCCTGCGCGATAAGCTGCAGCCGACCGGACCGAACGACACGCCGCCGCCAAAGCCGCCGAAAGAGCCGGCCTCGCCCAAGGCGCAGAGCCATATCCGCCAGGCCAGGCCGCAGCAGCCTGCCGCGAAGCTTCCCGAAAGCGGGCCGATGGCGGCGATGCTGAAGAAGCTGTTTGGCAACAAGGACTGAGCCGCATAGGCCGAAAGGCTTGACGATCATCGACCCTTTCGCCCATAGCCTGAGCAAATTCTTAGTTCCCGATAGGACCACATCATCATGGGTTTCAAATGCGGCATCGTTGGGCTGCCCAACGTCGGCAAGTCCACGCTGTTCAACGCGCTGACGCGCACCGCGGCCGCGCAGGCGGCGAACTATCCCTTCTGCACCATCGAGCCGAATACCGGCGAAGTGGCGGTGCCGGATCAACGCCTGCGGAAGATCGCCGACGTTGCCAAGTCGAAGGAAATCATCCCGACGCGCATCTCCTTCGTCGACATCGCCGGCCTGGTGCGCGGCGCCTCGAAGGGCGAAGGACTGGGCAACCAGTTCCTCGCCAACATCCGCGAGGTCGATGCCGTCGTGCATGTGCTGCGCTGCTTCGAGGATGACGACATCACCCATGTCGAGGGCAAGATCGACCCGGTAGCCGACGCCGACACGGTCGAGACCGAACTGATGCTCGCCGACCTTGAAAGCCTGGAGCGCCGGATCGTGCAGATCCGCAAGCGCGCCGGCGGCAAGGACAAGGAAGCAAGCACCGTCCTGCCGATGATGGAAGAGGCGCTGAAGCTGCTGCAGGACGGCAAGCCGGCGCGCGTGCTGCTGAAAGGCATCGCGCCCGAGGATCTCGCTATCCTGAAGGGGCTGAACCTGCTCACCTCGCATCCGGTGCTCTATGTCTGCAACGTCGCCGAGGGCGATGCCGCGACCGGCAACGAACACACGCGCGCCGTCGAGAAGATGGCCGAAGCGCAGGGCGCCGGCACCGTGGTGATCTCCGCCGCCATCGAGGCCGAGGTGGCGCAGCTTCCCGATGCCGAGGAGCTCGAATTCCTCGCTTCCATGGGGCTGGAGGAACCTGGCCTCGATAAGCTGATCCGCGCCGGCTACGACCTCCTGCACCTGATCACCTATTTCACCGCGGGCCCGAAGGAAACCCGCGCCTGGACGATCGAGCGCGGCACCAAGGCGCCCGGCGCGGCCGGCGTCATCCACACCGACTTCGAGCGCGGCTTCATCCGTGCCCAGACCATCGCCTACAACGACTTCATCACCCTGGGTGGCGAAGTGGCGGCCAAGGAGGCCGGCAAGGCGCGTGACGAAGGCAAGGAATATGTCGTCCAGGACGGCGACGTGATGCTGTTCAAGTTCAACACCTGATCCGGATCGATGACGGCGCACGCCAGCCCTGAACTTGACCTTCCACCGGCTATCCGCGCGATGATCGCGGGCTATGCCTGGGACCGAGACACGCTTGGCCATTCGGATGCCGGCGTGTTCAGGCTGGAGGCGACTGACCGGCCCCGATTGTTCCTGAAAGTCGAGGAAAGTGGGGGCCATGCCGAACTGCCCGCCGAGGTGGAGCGCCTGCGCTGGCTTGCCGGTCAGGGCGTTGCCTGTCCCGAGGTGCTGGCTTTCGAAACCCATGCCGGCCGCGACTGGCTGCTGATGAGTGCCATGCCTGGGCGGGATCTGGTTTCGGCTGGCCCGCTGTCCGCCGAAAAGGCCATCGCCGTGATGGCCGGGGCGCTGCGTAACCTGCATGCGCTGGATATCCGTTCCTGCCCCTTCGACCACCGGCTCGAACACCGCATCGCCGACGCCAGGGCGCATCTGGAGGCCGGTCTCGTCGACGAGGAGGATTTCGACGACGAGCGCATGGGGCGCACGGCGGACGATGTTTTCGGCGATGTCATCGCCTTGCGACCCTCCAGCGAAGACCTCGTCGTCACCCATGGCGACGCCTGCCTGCCGAATTTCATGGTCGACGGCGACCGTTTCTCGGGCTTCATCGACTGCGGCCGCCTCGGTGTCGCCGACCGCTGCCAGGACCTTGCGCTCGCCTGCTGGAGCATCCACCATAATCTCGGCCCGCAATGGGTCGACCCCTTCCTTGCCCACTACGGTGCGCCGGACATCGATAGCGGCAAGCTCGCCTACTACCGCCTGCTCGACGAATTTTTCTGATCGCAGGCGCGTCTTTACGACCGTGACTGCAGCAGCCGCGGCGTCCGGTGGCCGTTGCGGCTTGACGCGGCCAGCCGCCGGGTCTATCGCGCCCTTGCGCCGACCAGCTTTCCCGGCCCGGCGTCCCCTCGAAACAGCCCTCGGCATGGGAGACCACGCGATGATCAAGGCCTTCGTCGTGGACAATGATCGGCTGCGCGTTGCCGACTACCTCGAAGAACAGCGCGACAGCATCGTCTGGGTCGACCTTTTCAATCCCACCAAGGAAGAAGAGACGGCCGTCGAGACGGTGTTCGGCATCGCCGTGCCGACCCGCGAGGAGATGGAGGAGATCGAGGTTTCCTCGCGCCTCTATGTCGAGGACGGCGGATATTTCATGACCGCCAACCTTCCCTCGCAGACCGAAGCCGACAAACCGGAAATGTCGCCGGTCACCTTTGCCCTCGCCAACAAGCGCCTCGTCACCGTGCGCTATCATGAGCCGCGCGCCTTCAAGACCTTCCCGCTGCGCGCCGAAAAGGTGGCGACCGGTTGCACCAGCGCCGACACCATCCTGGTCGGCCTGCTCGAGGCGATCGTCGACCGGCTGGCCGATATCCTCGAAAAGATCGGCCGCGACATCGAGACGATCTCGCATGACATCTTCGAGGCGACCGCCACCAGCGCCTCGCGCCGCAACCGCGACTTCCAGGAGCTCCTGAAGAGCATCGGCCGCAAGGAAGACCTTGCCTCCAGCGTACGCGACAGCCTGATCTCGCTACAGCGGCTGGCCGGTTTCCTGACCCATGCCGCCACGCAGACCAAGATGGGCAAGGACAGCCGCGCCCGCATCAAGACGCTTTCGCGCGACGTCGTTTCGCTGGCCGACCATTCCGCCTTCCTGTCGCAGAAGATCGGCTTCCTGCTCGACGCCACGCTCGGCATGATCTCGATCGAACAGAACGCCATCATCAAGATCTTCTCGGTGGCCGCCGTCATCTTCCTGCCGCCGACGCTGGTGGCATCGATCTACGGCATGAATTTCGAGGCGATGCCGGAATTGAAATGGCAGGTCGGCTACCCGCTTGCCATCGGCCTGATGATCGTGTCGGCGGTGCTGCCCTACTGGTACTTCCGCCGGCGCGGTTGGCTTTGAACGGGCAAACCGCTGCGCCAAGCCCGGCCAAGCCTTGCGGGACGGGACGGCAGCGTTCAAAGTAATAGTACAAGCTTGAACGGGATTGCGCGATGACCGGCAAGAAATGGGCCTACGAGGATTTCGCCGAAGGCGCGGCGATCGATCTCGGACCCAAACATGTGACGGCGGCCGAAATCATCGAATTCGCCTCCGAGTTCGACTTCCAGCCGATGCATCTCGACGAGGAAGCCGGCAAGGCCGGCCTGCTCGGCGGCCTCTCCGCCTCTGGCTGGCACACATGCGCGATGTTCATGCGCATGATCTGCGACGCCTTCATTCTCGACTCCACCTCGCAAGGCGCGCCCGGCGTCGACCATGTCAAATGGAAGAAGCCGGTGCTCGCCGGCGACACGCTGACTGGCAAAATCACCATCCTTGCCAAGCGGCTGTCCAAATCCAAACCCCGGCTCGGCTTCGTCACCATGCGCGCCGAACTGTTCAACCAGCGCGGCGAGACCGTGTTCGAACTGGAGAACACCGGCATGTTCCTGACACGCGCGGGAGCCGACGCATGAGCCTCGACGACTATCTCGGCATCGGCACCACCGTCACCCTCGGCTCGCACCGCTTCGAGCCCGAGGAGATCAAGGCCTTCGCCCGCAAATACGACCCGCAGATCTTCCATGTCGACGAGGAAGCCGCCAAGCACAGCCTGCTCGGTGGTCTGTGCGCGTCAGGCTGGCACACCGCCGCCACCTGGATGAAGTACAACCTGACAACGCCGAGACCAACCGGCGCGGTCTGGAAAGGCCCCGGCGCGGAGCCGGAATTCGGTCCCTCCCCCGGCTTCCGCAATCTGAAATGGCTGAAACCGGTCTTCGCCGGCGAGACCGTCACCTTCACCCGCACCGGCGTCGCCCATCGCCCGCTCGCCTCGCGGCCGGGCTGGCGGCTGCTGACAATCCTGTGCGAGGCCTTCGATTCCACCGGCGACAAGGTGATCGAGTTCGAAAGCTCGGTGCTGGTGAAGGCCGAATAGGCACTTTGAACCCGGCCCGCCGTCGCCTCCTGACACCAAGTTGTCAGGAGCACTACGCTATCTGATCGGCCATTGAAGAGGACGAAGGAGCGTCGTTGGGGCGCATCCATCTCGTCCCGCGGGGGATGTCGCCGATGGATGCCAGCGCCTTGTGGCTCTATTTCGTTCTGCTCGTCGGCATCATCGTCGTGCCCGGCATGGATATGCTTTTCGTGCTGGCCAATGCGCTCAGCGGCGGGCGTCAGGCAGGCATCGCGGCAACGGTCGGCATCATGCTCGGCGGCATCTGCCACACCATCTTCGGCACTGTCTTCGTCACCGGTCTGTCGACCCTGCTGCCGGTCGTCGCCCCCGTCATGATGGTGGCCGGCTCGCTCTACATGATGTGGATCGGCTACACGCTTGCCCGCAGCGCGATTTCCGTCGACACGGTCGAGGCGGCGGCGGCACGCCCGCTCGGCACGATCCTGGCGCAGGGCATGCTCACCTGCGTGCTCAACCCCAAGGCCTGGCTGTTTGTGCTCGCCGTCTACCCGCAATTCATGAAACCGATCTACGGCCCGATCTGGCTGCAGGCTCTGATCATGGGGACGATGACCGTCACCGTGCAGATGGCCGTCTATGGCGGCCTGGCACTGGCGGCGCTGCGCGGTCGCGATGCGCTGACCGACAACCACGCCGCCACCATCTGGATGGGACGCGGCGCCGGCCTGCTTCTGATGGCGGTCGCCGCCTTCACTCTGTTTCGGGCTGTCAGGGGGATGTGACGAGAGGGATATGACGGAGCGGCATCCCACGCCTTCGTCATTCCGGGCCAGCGAGGCGAAGCCGAGCGCCGACCCGGAACCCATTGAGCAGCACGGCCGGGACCTGGGTTCGCGTGGGCGGCGGTGAAAGATGCGGCGCCGGTTCGGCTGCGTGAACGGTTCAGGACGAGGACCGGGCCGTGCCAGACGATGAAGCGGCCAATGGGTTCCGGCTCTCGCTGCGCTCGGCCGGAATGACGGCGGCGCAGTCGCGTCGACGCGATGACGCGTTGATACACTTCTTCATCGCCACGCCCTGCTTTTCGCAGTCTGGCCATTGTCAAAAAACACTCCCCTTGAGGGAGGTGGGAAGCGGGGCGCCGGGTCGGTGCCTCTTAGCAAACAGTACGTGGCGCCTTCCGGGCGCCCCGCCAGTGTTCTTGCCCCGGACCGACCTCGCCGTCCTTCGCGACGGCAGACTTCGGGCCTCGAAGCCGCCATTCGCGGCGGCCGGGTTTTTCCAGGGCCCGGACTTAGGGCTCGTCACCAGACAGCGCCACCGTTAGCGCTGCCAGTCCGGCACCGGCGCCCTCCCTGATACCCGGTGCGCACCAGGTTCCCGTGAGGGCGATGCGCCGATTGTCGACTGAAGGCGAGCGGCGTGAACAAATCCGCGCACGATTTTTCGCGTGGTTTTCGGCAAGGGATTGAACGGACAAGGTTCTTTCTTTCGACCTGCGTCTTCCTCCACGCATCCAATCCACATCCCGCACCGTGCCGACGCGTCAGTGTTCCGGCATGGATTCCCGACACGCTTCGCTCGTTCCTCGCTCACGCGGTCGGGAATGACGGATGTCCTCGAGCGCTTTCGCCAATCGCGCGGTTCTGATCGCAACGGTTTTGACGGCCACTGTCGTTCGCACCGACGGGTTTAGGGGACCGCCGTTGTTCGCGCAGACGGTTTTAGGGATCGCTGCCGTTCGCAACGACATTGATGCGAGGCTGGGCATGGACAATTGGCGAGACCGCCCATGCAACTCGTCATTCCCGGCCGCGTGAGCGACCGCAGGGAGCGGTGCGTGTCAGGAATCCATGCCGGAACGCTGACGCGCCGGTGCGGTGCAGGACGTGGATTGGACGCGCGGCCCGAGGCCAACGGAATTGGAAAGGAACCCTTCAGTGGCCGTCGAAGGCCATCAGGGTACGCACCGGCACATTGAGCGCCTCGAGCTTCTTGCGGCCGCCGAGGTCCGGCAGATCGATGACGAAACAGGCGGCGATGATATCGGCGCCGATCTGGCGCAGCAGCTTGACCGCCGCCTCCGCCGTGCCGCCGGTGGCGATCAGGTCGTCGATCAGGATGACCTTTTCGCCCGGCGCCACGCCGTCCTTGTGCATCTCCATCTCGTCCAGCCCGTATTCCAGGCTGTAGGCGACGCGCACGGTTTCGTGCGGCAGCTTGCCCTTCTTGCGGATCGGCACGAAGCCGGCCGACAACTGGTGGGCGACGGCGCCGCCGAGGATGAAGCCGCGCGCCTCGATGCCGGCGATCTTGTCGACCTTGCGGCCGGCATAGGGATGCACCAGCTCGTCGATGGCGCGCCGGAAGGCCTGGGCATTGCCGAGAAGCGTGGTGATGTCACGAAACAGGATGCCGGGCTTCGGATAGTCCGGAATGGTGCGGATCGAGGCCAGCAGCGTGTCGGTCGAAGAAGATGTCATCGGGAATCCATGTCGTGCCGCCCCATCGATAGAGACTGGCGCGGGCAAAGGAAAGTGCGAAGCCGGCATGGCCTCGCATTTTCGGCCGCGACCCGTGGCCTGCCCCGCTCAGGCCAGGGTGTCGGGCTCGGTGGCGCGCGGATCGTCCGGCTCCGGTGCCGCCTTCAGCGCCACCGCGACGAGGCCCGCAGCGACCATGAAGGCGCCGACCAGCCACAGTCCGGCCTTCGGGTTTCCGGTCAGGTCGGTCAGCCAGCCGGTCACATAAGGGCCGACAAAGCCGGCGAGATTGCCGAGCGAGTTGATGAGGGCGATGCCACCCGCCGCCGCAGCACCTGTGAGGAACATGGTGGGCAGCGCCCAGAAGGTGGGCAGCGCCGCGCAGATGCCCATGGCGCAGATCGTCACCGCGATCATCGTGGTGAAGGGTGACTGCATGTAGAGCGCGACGGGAATGGCGAGCCCGCCGACAATGGCCGGGATCGCCACATGCCAGACACGTTCGCGGGTGCTGTCGCCGTGGCGCGCCCACAGATACATGGTGACGGCGCCGAACAGGTAGGGGACGGCGACGATGAAGCCCTGCTCGACCAACGAGTAGTGCGTGTTGAAGGTCTGCTGGAAGCCAGCGATGATCGTGGGCAGGAAGAAGCCGACCGCATAGAGCCCGTAGACGATGCCGAAATAGACGAAGGCCAGCGCCAGCATGCGCGGCTGCGTCAGCGCCTTGACCAGCGGATAGTGATAGCGCTGCGCGGTCTGGACACGTTCGGTATCCATCTCGTTTTGCAGCCAGGTGCGCTCGTCGGCGTCGAGCCAGGCCGCGTCCTGCGGCCGGTCGGTCAGGTAGAACCAGCACATCACGCCGAGCAGCACCGCCGGCAGGCCCTCGACCAGGAACATGAAGCGCCAGCCGTCGAGCCCGAACAACACGCCATGGCCGGTGGCGATCAGCCAGGCCGACAGCGGCGAACCGAATACCGACGACAGCGGTATCGCCACCATGAACAATGCCACCGCCCGCGCGCGTTCACGCTTGGGGAACCACAGCGTCAGGTAGAGGATGATGCCTGGGAAGAAGCCCGCCTCGGCGATGCCGAGCACGAAGCGCAGCGCATACATGGTGAGCCCGTTGGGCACGAACGCCATCGCAGAGGCGACGATGCCCCAGCTGACCATGATACGCGCGATCCAGCGGCGCGCGCCGACCTTGTGCAGCATCAGATTGCTGGGCACTTCGAGCAGCAGATAGCCGATGAAGAAGATGCCCGAGGCGAGCCCGAAGGCCGCCTTGTCGAAGCCCAGCGCATCGTTCATGCCGTGGGGTGCCGCGAAACCGATATTGGTGCGGTCGAGATAATTGACGAAATAGAGCAGGCCCAGGAAGGGCAAAAGCCGCCAGGCGACTTTTTGAATGACACGCTCGCGGATGTTGGGGGCAACGGAAGTCGAGTGAGATGAACCGACCACGGCTTTTCTCTCCGATTCGACGCCCTCCCCCGTTGGCTACGTAAACATGCGCGCGTCAGGGTGTCCATTGGCATGCGCCAGGCTGAAACAACAAAAAGGGCGCCACCTGGGCGCCCTTTCCTGACGGTTGTGGTATCGAAGACTGGCCCGGAGGCAGGCTTCCTACATGCCGAGATCGGCGCGCAGTTCCGCCTTGGCCGCATTGTATTCGGCCTCGAATTCGGCGTTGTGCTGCAGGTTGGAGGCGATCACCGCGCCGGAGATGCGGCCCATTTCGATGTCGGACGGATAATGGATGCCGGCAACGACGCGGTTGTTACCGTATTCCCAGGCGCGCGCCATGATCTCAGGCCGCTTTTCGGGAACCATGTTGGACAGGATGATGCCCATCATGGTGCCAACCGTGGTGTGACCCGACGGCCAGGAGCCCGAGGTGGACGGCTTGACGATGGGCTTGACCATGTCGCTCAGCATATGCGGGCGGGGACGCTTCCAGGTGTCCTTGGCGGGATCGACGACCGCGCCTTCGGTGGCCGCGACGCGTTCGAAGAAGGCGTCGAGCTTGGGCAGCGTCTCCTTGGTGAACTTCGGACCCATGACGTCGGCGAAGCGCCAGACGTTCTCTTCGGCGTCGGCCTTGGCGCGTGCTTCCATTTCGGGCGTGCGGGTGAGCTGCATCGTCAGCACCTCGGCGATTTCGGCCTTGGTCTTGGCCGAATCATTGGCCGGCGGCGACGGCAGGATCGCGGTCAGATCGACATCGGTATTGGTGAGGAAGGGCTTGGCCTCTTCGGCCTGGCCGGTGGCGGTCAGGACGATGAGGAAGAGGCCGGCAAGCAGGCTGGTTTTGCGCATGGGAGACATCCTTTGCGAGGGAGACGGCGGAGCTTCTTCCGGCTCGGTGACAGCCATGTGACGCCACCCGCAAATGCAAAGGGCCGGCCTGAACGAACAGGCCGGCCCTTGCGGAAAACAGGATGTCCCAGGCGTCAGTGAGCGACGTTCGACCACACCTTGCGCTTGGTCAGATACATCAGCACCGCGAACAGCAAGAGGAAGATCATGACGCGGAAGCCGGTCTTCTTGCGGTCTTCCAGATGCGGCTCGGCGGCCCACATCAGGAAGGCGGAAACGTCTTCCGAATATTGCTCGACCGTCTGCGGCGCGCCGTCGTCATAGGTGACCTGGCCGTCGGAGATCGGCTTCGGCATCTTCAGCGACACACCCGCGTTGAAATACGGGTTGTAGTGCGTGCCTTCGGGAACGGTCATGCCGGCCGGCGGCTGCTGGTCGTAGCCGGTGATCAGGCCGTGGATATAGTCCGGACCGCCGGTGGCGTACTGCGTGAAGATGTCGATGACGAACTGCGGGAAGCCGCGCTCGATGCCGCGCGCCTTGGCAAGCAGCGACATATCAGGCGGAACCGCGCCGCCGTTCGACGCGGCAGCGGCCTTGTCGTTCGGATAGGGCGACGGGAAATAGTCGGAAGGAATGCCGGGGCGCTCGAACATCTCGCCGGCGTCGTTCGGGCCATCCGGAACGGTGTAGCCGGCGGCGAAGGCCTTGACCTGCGCTTCCGAGTAACCGAGGTCGGAGAGCGTGCGGAAAGCCACCAGCTTCATCGAGTGGCAGGCCGAGCACACTTCCTTGTACACTTTCAGGCCGCGCTGCAGCTGTGCCTTGTCGTAGGTGCCGAACGGCCCCGCGAAGGTCCAGTTCATCTCCTTCGGCTTGTGGATCGGGAAATGCGTCGGGTTGGCCTCATGCGAAGCCTCCCCTGCCTTGCCCGCTTCCTCGGCATAGGCGGCCGCGCCGACGAAGAGCGCGGAGACCGCCGCGAGCGAAATGAGAATCTTCTTCATACCAATATCCCCTGGATTCTCTTGACGCTCAGCCCTTGGTTTCCGGAGCGGCGGTGGCGCCCGACGGATGCCCGGAGCCGGACTTGTTCTTTTCCAGAACCGCCTCGGTGATCGAGTTGGGCAGACGCCGCGGCGTCTCGATCAGCCCGAGCACCGGCATGATAATCAGGAAGAAGGCGAAGTAGAACAGCGTCGCCAGCTGCGCCATCAGCACATAGGAGCCTTCCGCCGGACGCGAGCCCAGCCAGCCGAGCAGGATGGCGTCGATCGCGAACAGCCAGAAGAACAGCTTGTACCAGGGCCGGTAGACAGCCGAACGGACCTTCGAGGTGTCGAGCCACGGCACTAGGAACAGCATGGCGATGGCGCCGAACATGGCGAGCACGCCGCCGAGCTTGGAATCGATCGGCCCGATGTTGAAGGTGATGGCGCGCAGGATCGCGTAGAACGGCAGGAAGTACCATTCCGGAACGATGTGGGCCGGCGTCTTCAGCGGATCGGCAACGATGTAGTTGTCGGGATGGCCGAGATAGTTCGGGATGTAGAAGATGAAGTAGGCGAACAGCGCCAGGAACACGATCATCGCGAACGCATCCTTGATGGTCGCGTAGGGCGTGAAGGCGACGGTGTCGGTCTTCGACTTCACCTCGATGCCGGTCGGGTTCGACTGGCCCACCACGTGCAGCGCCCAGACGTGCAGAATAACGACGCCGGCGATCATGAACGGCAGCAGGTAGTGCAGCGCGAAGAAGCGGTTCAGCGTCGGATTGTCGACCGCGAAGCCACCGAGCAGCAGCTCCTGGATCCAGGTGCCGACCAACGGAATGGCGGTGAAGAAGCCGGTGATGACGGTGGCGCCCCAGAAGCTCATCTGGCCCCACGGCAGCACGTAGCCCATGAAGCCGGTCGCCATCATCAGGAGGTAGATGATGCAGCCCAGGATCCACAGCAGCTCGCGCGGCGCCTTGTAGGAGCCGTAATAGAGACCGCGGAAGATGTGCATGTAGACGGCGATGAAGAAGAACGACGCGCCGTTGGAGTGCATGTAGCGCAGCAGCCAGCCATTGTTGACGTCGCGCATGATCTTCTCGACCGAACCGAAGGCGAGGTTCGTGTCGGAGGTGTAGTGCATGGCCAGCACGATGCCGGTGAGGATCTGCGCCACCAGCATGATCGACAGGATGCCGCCGAACGTCCACATGTAGTTCAGGTTGCGCGGCACCGGATAGGCGACGAAGCTGTCATAGACGAGCCTCGGCAGCGGCATGCGCGCGTCGAACCAGCGTCCGATGCCGGTCTTGGGCGTATAGGTCGAGTGTCCCTCGCTCATGGATATGTCCCCCTGCCTCAGCCGACGCGGATCTTGGTATCGGAGATGAATGAAAAGACCGGCACGGCCATGTTTTCCGGCGCCGGGCCCCGGCGGATACGGCCGGACGTGTCGTATTGCGAACCATGGCACGGGCAGAACCAGCCGCCGAAATCGCCCTGCTGGCCGAGCGGGATGCAGCCGAGATGGGTGCACACGCCGATCATCACCAGCCAGTTCTCCTTGCCCTTGCCGGCGGAGCGGTCAACGTCGTTCGCCGGGGCATCCGAGGCGAGGTTGGCGTTGCGGGCGAGCGGGTCCTTCAGCTCGTCCAGCTTGACTTCCTGCGCGGCCTTCACCTCTTCCGGGGTACGGTTGCGGATGAAGACCGGCTTGCCACGCCACTTGACGGTCAGCGACATGCCGGGGGTCAGCGAGGACACGTCCACCTCGACCGAGGCCAGCGCGCGCGTCGAGGCGTCGGGCCGCATCTGGTCGATGAACGGCCAGGCGACCGAAGCCGCGCCGACAACGCCGGCCATGCCGGTGGCGATATAAAGAAAATCACGGCGATTGGGGTCGTGGGTATCGTCGGTTGCGCTCACGGGTGCCTGGTCCTTTCGCCTCTTCCGTGCCGAAGGGCGAGCCCCCTGTCCCGCTTGAGCATCCCCGCTCAATTCGCACCGGCCCGACAGCGCATGGCAACAGGCTAGCGAATTCCTCCGGCATTTGGATTTCGGTTTATGCGTGCGGCCCGTTTTTGTCCAGTCGGGTGAGCACGACAGGGCAGATTGTCGCGGGGACAAATGCCGCGCCGGGAAACGATCCTAGCCCGCACCCAGCCTGACAAGCACTTCGCGCGGGATTTCAAGGTCGCGGATCACCGCATCGTGACGACGGAAGCCGCACAATTCGCGCTGGATGAACCAGGCATAGACCGCGTCCGCCGCCTCCTTGAGCAGTTTGACCCGGCCGGGCTCATCGCCGGCATGGGCGCGCAGGCGAGCGATGGCTTTTTCTGCCCGTTCGCCAGCCCTGCCGAGCGCCGCCGCCTTCTCGGCCAGGATTTCGTGGCCGAGCGCATCGAACAGCATTTCGGAGGCGGAATTGCCGGAGAAACGGGAGGGAGGGCGCAACGACATTCAGTGCCTTTCCTCGAGAGCAGGCTGATGCAAACGCCCGTCCAACATCAGGCGATGCGTGACGAAGTCCTGCTGGACGCGTTGGAAACCCAGCGATTCGTAGAAACGATGCGCCTCGACCGGTGCACGGGTGTTCAGCACGGAAAAGTGCCGGCCGGCGGCGTCGATCACCGCGCCGACCAGCATGGCGCCCACGCCGCGCCGGCGATGGGCTTCGCCAACATAGAGGTGCCGCACCCTGCCCTGTCGGCGCCCGGCGACATAAGGATCGATGTTGAGGCCGCACACGCCTGCCAGCTCGCCGTCGCGCCATGCGCCCAAAAGCATCTCGCCCATCGCGTCAAAACGATTGCCGCCTTCGGTCCAATTGCTCCCGAGCCGCGCCAGCATATCAAAACCGTTCCGCCGGCTTTCCTCCAGCAATGGCTGGAACGGCGGCGCCGTCGGCTGGAGAGGCTGCAACAGATAGGCGAACGAGACGGCCATCGCCTCACTCCGCCGCCCTGGTCTCGTCCAGCGGGTCTTGCTCGTTGAAGAGGAAGCCGCCGGACTGGCGTTTCCACAGCCGGGCATAAAGACCGTCGAGCGCCACCAACTCGTCATGGGTGCCTTCCTCGACGATTCGGCCCTTGTCCATCACCACCAGCCGGTCGAGTGCCGCGATGGTGGAGAGCCGATGCGCGATGGCGAGGACGGTCTTGCCCTCCATCAGTTGATAGAGATTGTCCTGGATCGCCGCCTCGACCTCCGAATCGAGCGCCGAGGTCGCCTCGTCGAGAATGAGGATCGGCGCGTCCTTCAGCATCATGCGGGCAATCGCCACCCGCTGCCGCTGGCCGCCGGACAATTTGACGCCGCGCTCGCCGACCTGCGCCTCATAACCCTTGCGACCGCGTGGATCCTCGACGTCGACGATGAAGTCGTGCGCGGCGGCCCGCCTGGCCGCCTCGACGATCTCGGCGTCGGAGGCGCCTTCGCGGCCATAGCCGATATTGTCGCGGATCGAGCGGTGCATCAGCATCGCTTCCTGGCTGACCACGCCGAACTGGGCGCGCAGCGACGCCTGCGTCAGGTCGCGGATGTCGCGGCCATCGATGAGGATGCGGCCCTTTTCGACATCGAACAGCCTGAGCATCAGGTTTACGACAGTCGTCTTGCCGGCGCCCGACGGCCCGACCAGCGCGACGCGCTCGCCCGGGCGGATGTGGAGGTTCAGATTGTCGATGACGCCGCCTTCCTTGCCATAGTGGAAGGAGACGTTCTCGAAGCGGATGTCGCCGCTGGAGCGCGGCATGGCGACGGCATTTTCCGAATCGCGGATGGCCGGCGTCACCGAGATGGTTCGCGTGGCGTCCTGGATGGTGGCGTAGTTGCGCACCAGCCCGTTGATGTTGAACATCATCCAGCCCGACATCTGGTTAAGCCGGAAGACGAGGCCGAGCGCGGCCGCTATCGCGCCCGTCGAGATATGGCCGGTCGTCCAGTTCAACACCGCGATGACGGCGATCAGGCTCATCATGATGCCGTTGAGGATGGCGACCGAGGAGCGGACGGTGGTGATGGCACGGGTCAACCGCACCACCGCCGTCAGGAACCCCTCCAGCCCGTCGCGGATATAGGCATGCTCGCGCTTGCCGCTGTCGAACAGCTTCACCGCGACGATGTTGGTGAAGGCGTCGACCAGCCGGCCGTTGAAGACCGAGCGCTGGTCGGCGGTCTCGCGCCCGGCGCGCCGCATTTCAGGCAGGAGGAACCAGACGATGCCGGCGTAACCGGCGAACCACAAAGCCACGACAACGCCCATCAGCGGATCGAGCGAGACCAGGATGGTGATCGCCAGGATCAGGAAGGTCAGGAACGACCACATGGTCTGCAGGACGTTGATGATGAAATCGCCGACGGCCTCGCCGCCCTGCATGATCTTGGTGGCGATGCGGCCGGCAAAGTCGTTCTGGTAGAAGCCGTAGGGCTGCTGGATCACTCGGCGGAACGCCTGCCAGCGCACCATGGAATAGAAACCCGGCACCACCACCTGCTGCTCGACGATCGCCGAGGCGATCATGATGACGGCGCGCACCACAAGGATGAGGAACAAGAGCCCGACCAGCGCCAGCCAATGATCGCGTAGCAATGCGGCCGGCGACGATTTATCGAGCAGGTCGATCAGCCAGCCGACCGACCAGTACATGGCCGCATCGACGGCGCCCGCGAGGCCGCCGGTGACCAGAAGCAAAAGGAACGCGCCCTTGGCCTGGTTGGCGAAATAAAGAATGAACCGCCAGGCATCCGCCGGCAGCACTTCCCGATCCGTGTCGCTGAACGGGTCGATGGTGCCCTCGACGGTACGCCAGATGCGGTCTCGGAATCCTCCGGTGCTCACCAGCCAGTGTCCTCACTCATGGCTTGAACGAACTGATTCAAGGCATCAAATGCCACGCTCATCCTTTTGTTCCGATTCACGTCTTCGCGATAGTAACCGGACCGGCCGCAAACACCGCCGAAGATCGGTATGGGCCGCCCCATGTCATCGCTCCACCGCCTCTTCGGTCAGCTCCGCCTTCGCGCTGACGACAGGTTCCTGCGCGGGACCGTCGTTCGGCAGGAAGCCGCCCGACTGGCGTTGCCAGAGCTGGGCATAGAGCCCGCCCCTGCCCACCAGCTCGTCGTGCGAACCTTCCTCGATGATGCGGCCCTGATCCATCACCACCAACCGGTCCATCGCCGCGATGGTCGAGAGCCGGTGGGCGATGGCGATCACGGTCTTGCCTTCCATCAAGCGATTGAGGTTCTCCTGGATCGCCGCTTCGACTTCCGAATCCAGCGCCGAGGTTGCCTCGTCGAGGATCAGGATCGGCGCGTCCTTCAGCATGACACGAGCGATGGCGATGCGCTGGCGCTGTCCGCCCGACAGCTTGACGCCGCGTTCGCCGACATGGGCATCGAAGCCGGTCCGCTCTTCGCGGTCCACCAGACCGGCGACGACATCGGCGACATGGGCCGCATCCACAACGCGTGACATGTCGGCATCGGTGGCGTCCTGGCGCCCGTATTTCAGATTCTCGCGCACCGAGCGATGCAGCAGCGACGTGTCCTGGCTGACGAAGCCGATCGCGGCGCGCACGCTCTCCTGCGTCACGTCGCGCACATCCTGCCCGTCGATCAGGACGCGGCCGTCCTGGACGTCGTAGAGGCGCAGCAACAGGTTCACCAGCGTCGATTTGCCGGCGCCCGAACGGCCGACGACACCCACCCTCTCACCCGGCGCGATTTTCAGCGACAGGTTCTCGATGAGGCCGCCTTTTCCGTCCTTGCGCCCGTAGTTGAAATTGACCCGGTCGAGTTCAATCGCGCCCTTGGTCACCCGCAGCGCCCTGGCGTCGGGCCTGTCGAGCATCCTGATCGGCTTGGCGATGGTGGTCATCGAGTTGCCGGCCGTGCCGATCTGCCGGAAGATGTTCCCGCCGGCATCCAGGATCCGGTAGGAGATGCCCGCGATCTGCAGTGCAAAGGGGATGGCCGTGGCCACCGCCGCGGCACTCATTCCGCCCGTGCTCCAGCGCGCCAGCGCCAGCCAGCTGATGGCAACCAGCAGGCTGGCGTTCATGACGAACAATGCCGACCACATGCCGGTGAACACGCGCATCAGCCGGTAAAAAGTCTTGGCGTGTTCGACCACCGCCTGCGACACATACCTGTCCTCATGCTCTCCGGTCGAAAACGTCTTCAGCGTCAGGATGTTGGTGTAGCTGTCGACGATGCGGCCACTCATCACCGACCATTGTTCCGAAAGGTCCGTCGAACGCTGCGCGATCAGCGGCATGCAGTATCTGAGCAGCAGACCGTAGAACACCAGCCAGACGACGATCGCCGCGACCAGCGTGAGGTCGAACTGCGCCAGCACGGTGACGGCCACCGCGACGAACACCACCGCATACCAGACAGTATCGATGGTCAGGTTGACGGCGATCTCGATGGAATCGCCGCTCTGCATGACCTTGGTGCCGATGCGGCCGGCGAAATCGTTCTGGAAGAACGTCCAGTCCTGCCGCGTGACGTGCCAATGGCTCTGCCAGCGGATGAGATCGATGAAGTTCGGCGCGATCGCGTGGTTGCGGACAAGCGCGTCGAGGACGATGGTGAACGGCCGCAGGAAGACGACGCAGGCCATGAAGACCAGCATCGTTCCATGCTCTGTGAAGAAGCTGTGCGGATCGGAGCTCGCCAGCATGCCGACGATGATGCCGACGAAGATCGGCAACATCGCGTCCACGACAGCGCCCGCCGCAACGAACAGCATGCGCATCGCGAAACCCGCGCGGAACTGCATGATGAAATAACGGAAAAAATTCCAAAGCCCCATTGGCGGCTGGCGGTCTTTTGCCAGCGCAACGGGGGAATAGCGGGTCTCAAACCAGTCGAAGACTTTGGCGAACATCTTCTTCACTCACGCGGATGCGGGTCCCTGAGGACTGAGGTCCGGCGCCCGGATTCTATCGACGCCGGACGCCGTGGATTCGTTTTCGACAGTCCAAAGGGCACCATCCGCGCCGACCGGCGCGGATGGTGCAGGGCAAAAACCTATTCTGCTGCTTCCTCGGTCACGTCGACGCCCATCCTGGCCGCCGGTTCGTGTCCGGGATCGTCATGCAGCAGGAAGCCGCCCGACTGGCGCTGCCAGAGCTGGGCATAGAGCCCACCCTTGGCGACCAGCTCGTCATGCGTGCCCTCTTCGATGACGCGGCCCTGATCCATCACCACCAGCCGGTCCATCGCCGCGATGGTCGACAGGCGATGCGCGATGGCGATGACGGTCTTGCCCTGCATCAGCTTGTAGAGGTTCTCCTGGATCGCAGCCTCCACTTCCGAATCGAGCGCCGACGTTGCCTCGTCGAGGATGAGGATCGGCGCGTCCTTCAGCATGACGCGGGCGATGGCGATACGCTGGCGCTGACCGCCGGACAGCTTGACGCCGCGCTCGCCGACATGGGCATCGAAGCCCTTGCGACCCTTGGCGTCGGCCAGAGCTCCGACAAAGCCGAGCGCCTCGGCGCGGCGCGCGGCCTCGACCATCGCTTCCTCGCCGGCATCGGGGCGGCCATAGAGGATGTTGTCGCTGACCGAACGATGCAGCAGCGAGGTATCCTGCGTGACCATGCCGATATGGGCGCGCAGCGAATCCTGCGTGACCTCGGCGATGTTGTCGCCGTCGATCAGGATGCGCCCGCCTTCCAGGTCGTAGAAGCGCAGCAACAGGTTGACCAGCGTCGACTTGCCGGCGCCCGAGCGGCCGACGATGCCGACCTTCTCGCCGGGCTTCACCGTCAGCGACAGGCCTTCGATGACACCCTTCTGCTTGCCATAGTGGAAGCGGATGTCGTCGAAGCGGATCTCGCCCTTGTGGACTTCGAGCTCCTTCGCGTTCGGCTTGTCCTCGACCAGACGCGGCAGCGAGATCGAGCCGATGCCGTCATGCACCGTGCCGATATTCTCGAACAGCGCCGACATCTCCCACATGATCCACTGCGACATGCCCCAGAGCCTCAGCACCAGACCGATGACCACGGCGACCGCGCCGATCGTCACCATTTCGCCGAGCCACAGCCAGATCGAAAGCGCCGCGACCGAGAACAGGAGCAGCGAGTTCAAAACGTAGAGCACGCCATAGAGCTTGGTGACCAGCCGCATCGACCGGTAGACCGTGTCGAGGAAGCTCGCCATGCCTTCCTTGGCGAAGGAGGCCTCGCGCTTGGCATGCGAGAACAGCTTGACCGTCTGGATGTTGGTGTAGCTGTCGACGACGCGTCCGGTCATCGTCGAGCGGGCGTCGGCCTGTTCCTCGCCGACCTTGCCGAGGCGCGGGATGAAGTATTTCAGCAGCACCAGATAGCCGATCAGCCAGACGGCGAGCGGCACCGCCAGGCGCCAGTCGGCGGAGCCGACGATCACCAGCATGCCCAGGAAGTAGACGATGACGTAGTTGAGCACGTCGATGAGCTTGATGACGCATTCGCGCACGGCAAGCGCGGTCTGCATCAGCTTGGTGGCGATGCGGCCGGCGAACTCGTCCTGGTAGAAGGTCATCGACTGCTTGAGCAGATAGCGATGCACCTGCCAGCGAATGCGCATGGGATAGTTGCCCATCACCGTCTGCTGGTTGAGCAGCGAATGGAACCACACGGTCCCGGGCAGCACGAAAAGCACGACGAAGGCCATGCCCGCCAGCTTCCACTTCTCGGTCTGCAGGAAGGTCTCGCGGTTCTGCGCCGACAGCCAGTCGACGATATGGCCGAGGAAGCCGAACATCCACACTTCGGCAACAGCGATCGCCGCGATCAGAACGGCATCGATAGCGATGTAGGGCCATACGCCGCGCGTATAATGGATGCAGAAGGCCAGCAGCGTCTTCGGCGGCTCGACCGGCTCCTCGGCCGGAAACGGATTCAATCTATTCTCAAACCAGCGGAACATCGTTTCGTACTCTAAATGAAAAATTGGGAGGCGCGCGCAGCTTTAAGCCGCGCGCGCCCATGCGGTTGCATCACTCTTCTCTTCGGCCTGCCGGGCAGCCGGCTGGCTCGCATGCTTGCTGCCTGGACGGGAAGCGGCAAGGCCCTCGCCTACAGGCCCGCGCTCTCCCTCCTGAGAGGCCGAGGCCGGAACATCCGTCTTCACCAAGCGCGGCTTGAACAGGCCGATGAAGCGGCGCACCAGCGACGGTCGGCGGGGAGCCGGAACGGCCATGGAGAAGTCGACATCCGGCAGCATGCCGCGATGCGGCCGACGCCGCATCTCGGCATGCGACGCCGACGAGTGGGTTTCGCCGACCAGCAGCGCCCAGCTTGCCAGTTTGCGTTCGTGCAGGCTGCGTGAGCCCGGTGTCTTACAGGGATCGAACATCGGTCCGTCCTCCAGTGAAAAGAACAGGTTGAAAGATGGATTGGACCCATCGGCAAAAGGCATGCCGGTGGTGAAAAACGGTTGGAACTGAACGCGGTCAGACGGGGCGTACAGCCCCCGGGTCTTGGGTAAAAACATCGCAGGATTCCCTTGATGGCCGGAAGAGAGGTCCGGCTGGGATCGGTGCGATGGAGCCTAGAGTGCTAGGAGAAACGTCGAACCGAGCCAGCCGTCGGGCATACGCCCCACGCCAGAAGGCGTGTGATACACATGGTCAGGATGGTTTCCATGAACGCCTCCGTCGGTTCGAGTTGACAATGCCGGCCTGATACACGCATTCGCAAAAAATGACCAGATGCCAGTCGAGCAATCGCCGAAACCAGGAACCATCTGTGGCCGATCTGCCACGCATCCAGAAGACGCCGAAATGAAGCACGGTCTGCGCATCGCCCTCTACCAGCCGGATATTGCCGGCAATACCGGGACAATTCTGCGCTTCGCCGCCTGCACGGGTCTTGCCGTCGACGTCATCGAGCCGGCCGGCTTCGACCTCTCCGACCGCAACCTCAGGCGCGCCGGCATGGATTATCTCGAAATGGCGGTGCTCACCCGCCATGTCGATTGGCCTCGCTTCGAGGAGTGGCGTCGCAGCGAGGGCCGCCGGCTGCTGCTTTTGTCGACCAAAGCGGCTGTGCCCTATACGGATTTCGCCTTCGCCGAGGGCGACGTCATCCTGTTCGGGCGCGAATCCGCCGGCGTGCCGGACACTGTCCACGATGCCGCCGACGCGCGTCTGCTCATCCCCATGCAGGCCGGCGCCCGCAGCCTCAACGTGGCGCTTTCGGTGGCCATGGTGGCTGGCGAGGCCTTGCGGCAGCTGGCTTAGCGCCTCTATTCCGACGCCCTCCGTCTCCGTCGGAGCACTGAAGACAGCACGCCGTCCGTCTTTTCCAAGATGGCTCGCCGAAACCGCCAAGCCTGATACGCACATCGTTTTTCGCCTTCGCTCATCCGTCGAAGACAATCTCTCTACAAGTTCAAGCTAACTTGAAGTCAAGGGGTGCGAGGGACGGAGGCGCTTTGGGCCGCCGCGCCGGGTCAATCGGCGACCGGCAGCCTGCGAATGGTGAATTCGATGACGTCGCCCGGCCGTTCGAACCAGCTTTCGATGGTCGTCCAATAGGCCTGTTTGGGCCACCGCTCGAACCACTCCTTTGCCTTCAATCGGGCGTCGGAACGCGGCAACACAAAGGTTTCGCGCAGGAAGCCGTCACGTGGCGTGGCCTCGGCGCGGGCACGGTCCAGCCTCTTCTTGAGGCCATCCAGCGGTGGTCTTGCGGGAGTACGCACAAAAAGAACTCCTTGACCCAACTTCTGAGAAGATTAGGGATCGCGCCCGAAAAAGACGAGTCATTTGTCGGGCAAAGATGCCCGCGCCCGGAGACGGCACTTGGAACGACCCGAAATACCGGCTGGTCTGCCCGCCGACATCGAAGACAAGAAGCAGCGCGCCCGCGCCTGGTTCGAGGAACTGCGCGACCGCATCTGCACCGCCTTCGAGGCGATCGAGGACGAATTGACCGGCCCGCAGGCTTCCTGGGCGCCCGGCCGCTTCGAGCGGACGCCGTGGCTGCGCGAGGACGGCAAGGGCGGCGGCGGCACCATGTCGATGATGCATGGCCGCGTCTTCGAGAAGGTGGGTGTGCACACATCCACCGTCCATGGCGAGTTCTCGCCCGAGTTCCGCAAGCAGATACCCGGAGCCGAGGAAGACCCGAGTTTCTGGGCAAGCGGCATCTCGCTGATCGCCCACCCCTGGAACCCGAACGTGCCGGCCGTGCATATGAACACGCGCATGGTGGTCACCTCCAGGCACTGGTTCGGCGGCGGCGCCGACCTGACACCCGTGCTCGACCGCCGCCGCACCCAGGACGATCCCGACACGGCCTGCTTCCACCGCGCCATGCAGTTCGCCTGCGAGAAGAACGCGGCGGTGGCCGATTACCCCCGCTTCAAGACCTGGTGCGACGACTATTTCTTCCTGCCGCACCGCAACGAGGCGCGCGGCATCGGCGGCATCTTCTTCGACTGGCAGCAGTCGCCGCAGGAGAAAGGCGGCTGGGAGGCGGACTTCAATTTCGCGCAGGACGTCGGCCGGGCCTTCCTGGTCGTTTATCAGCATCTGTTGCGCGGCAACTTCAACGACAACTGGACCGACGGCGACCGCGAGGAGCAGTTGATCCGGCGCGGACGCTATGCCGAGTTCAACCTGCTCTACGATCGCGGCACGCTGTTCGGCCTGAAGACCGGCGGCAACGTCAATTCGATCCTGTCCAGCCTGCCGCCGCAGGCGAAATGGCCCTGATTTGACAGGAACTTGCCGCCGCTCCGGCTAATTCGCCCAGGCTTCGCGGGGGCAAGTGACGGCCGCGACGGCCATTTTCGAGGCAACCAAAGCGGCGGCGGCGTGTTATGCTAACCGTTCCGACGACGAGGAAAGGAGGACTCCGATGAAGGAATTTCACTGCGGCTCGCTCGTCCCCGGCTGCGACTGGCACACCCGCGCCGAGGAGGAAGCGGAAGTCATGCGCCGCGCGGTCGAGCATATGCGCGAAACCCATGGCGAGACGATCATCCGCGAGACCATGGTCGAGGCCATCCGCTCGCGCATCGAAAAGGTCCGCGACGCGGCTTGATCAGGACTTGTTGAGTATTTCGGCGGCGCGTTCGAGCAGCGCGCCGCGGTCTGGCTGGAAGCCCTTCTCCACCCATTCCGTCTCCAGCGTTTTCAGCAACGCTCCGAATTTCGGGCCCGGCGACAGGCCAAGCGCCGACATATCGGCGCTCTTGACCGGAAAAGCCGGCTTTTCCCATTTCTCCGCGAAGGCAAGCAGACGCGCATAGCCGCCGGCCTCGGTCAGTGCCGCATCGTCGGTGGCGACACGGGCACGCGCCGCCGACAGCGACAATTTCAGCCGGTCGACGACCGCCTGGCGGTCACCGAGATAAAGGGTCTTGGCGAGCATGCCTTCGGTCGTCTTCGCCTCGATGGCCGGCGTCAGCGCCCAGCGCTGCAGGCGGTTCGCCTCGTCGGACGAAAACCGCAGCCGTTCCGCCATCGCCTTCATCCTGGCCGCGTCCGGCGGCACCATGGCCGCCAACCGCAAGAGCGGCTGCGCCGGCCAGCCGAGATCGCGTTCCGCCGCGATCAGCCCATGGACGGCGTCGATGCCCCATTTCTCGCTTTCCGGCAGCACGCGCGACAACACGCCGGCCTGTCGCATCCACAGCAAGGCCCGTGACGGGTCGGGCGCCGACAGCAGCTTCTTCAGTTCCGCCCAGACACGCTCCGCCGAGAGCCGGTCGAGGCCCTCTTTCAGCCGCGCGCAGGCTTTCAGGCCGTCCGCGTCGGGACGCCCTGCCCCATACCAGGCGAAAAACCGGAAAAAGCGCAGGATGCGCAGATAGTCCTCGCGGATACGCTTTTCGGCATCGCCGATGAAGCGCAGGCGTCTTGCGGCGATGTCGGCGATGCCGCCGACCAGATCGACCACGGTGCCGTCTGCCTTCGCGTAAAGCGCGTTGATGGAGAAGTCGCGTCGCTCCGCATCCGCCTTCCAGTCGCGGCCGAACGACACTTTCGCATGGCGGCCGTCGGTCTCGACATCGGCCCTCAGCGTCGTCACCTCGTAACCCTTGCCGGCAATCACCACGGTGATGGTGCCGTGTTCGATGCCGGTCGGCACCGCCTTGAACCCGGCGGCCCGCGCACGCCGCATCGTCTCCTCGGGGCGATTTGTGGTGGCGATGTCGATATCGGCCACCGGTTCGCCGATCAGCGCGTTGCGCACCGCGCCGCCGGCGATGCGCGCCTCTTCGCCCGCTTCCGACAGAGCGGCCAAAAGGCGCTTGAGGTTCTTGTCGGCGAGCCAGTCGGCCTTGTCGGCGATGGAGACGCTATCCGTCACGCGTAGAGCCTTTCATAGAGCGTGCGGATAATGCCGGCCGTCACGCCCCAGATGCGTTGGCCGTCATACGGCATCTCGTAGAAGAACCATTCGAGGTCGTTCCAGAAGCGGCTGTCGCGGCGGTGGTTGGTCGGGTCCATCAGAAAGCTGAGCGGCACCTCGAAGGCGGCGTCGACCTCGTCATGGTTCAAGGTCAGCGAAAAACCCGGCCGCACCACAGAAAGCACCGGCGCGATGCGGTAGCCGCTGCCGGAGACATAGTCCGGCATGCGTCCGACAATGTCGATGAAGCGGCGGTCGAGCCCGATCTCCTCGTGGGTTTCGCGCAAGGCGGCGAATTCAGGGGAATGGTCGTCGTCGTCGATCCGCCCGCCCGGAAAGGCGACCTGGCCGGTGTGGCTGCGTAGCGTTTCAGCGCGCTTGGTCAACAGAACGGTGGCTTCAGTGCCCCGGTCGATGACCGGGATCAGCACGGCGGCGTCGCGCAGCGGCTCGCTGCGTTTCAGGCGCGGATGGCCGGGGTTGAAACGATGGTCGCCATCCTCGTCGGGATGCACCAGGAAATTCTCTTCCCGCGCAGCGCGCATGCGGAAATCGGCAGCCGAGAACAAAGGAGGCAACGATTGGTCCATCAGGCGCTCAGTTCCGCAAGCCGGATCGCCGGCATGACCGGGTAGACCTCGCCATTCGACCGCAAGGCGAACATCGCCACGCCGCCGACGTCGATCTCCTCGCCATGGCCGACCAGTTCGTACATCACCGGCCGCGCCACCAGCGCCTCGAGCCGGCCGCGCACCAGCACATAGGGTTTCAACCCGCCGGTCTCGGCCTCGTCGACGAAGCGCAGCGGGTTGGCCGGCCCGACCTCGACCACGTCGCCGACATTGGTGCGGAAAGTGATGACCTGCTCCCCGTCCCCGGCCGAGACATCCACCTCGACGGCGACGAAGGGCGCGTCGACCACACGGATGCCGACCCGCTCCACCGGCGTGACCAGATAGGTCCTGCCGTCTTCGTCCTGCCGCAGCACGGTCGAAAAAAGTTGCACCAGCGGCATGCGGCCGATGGGCGTGCCGAGATAGAACCAGGTGCCGTCCTGGCGGATTTCCATGTCGATGTCGCCGCAGAAGGGCGGGTTCCAGCGTTCGACCGGCGGCAGGCCCTTGCCGGCACGGGCGGCACGCGCCACCAGCGCCTCCAGCCCGCGCGCGTCGGCGGCGGCGGTCATGCTGTCGGGTGCTTGTCCGGAGGTTGCGGTCATCGTCACGAAATAGTCACTGTTGTTGCGCTTGTCAGCTATACACGGTCAAATAAGCTCGGGGTCAGAGCCCGGCGAAGGCCGAATCGCCGTACGATGAACGCGCATATGATGCGGGCCGGCGTCCTCAACGACAAGGATCGATGCCTGATGAGCGTGATGGTCAAGGAAAGCCCGATCGACGAGAAAGAGATGATCGCCGCCGCCGAAAAGGCGCTGGCCGACATCTCGCGGGTGCGCGACGGCGTCGGCCGCGTCATCTTCGGCCAGGAAAGCGTGATCGAACGCGCCCTGGTGGCGCTTCTGGCCGGCGGCCACGCGCTGCTGGTCGGCGTGCCGGGCCTGGCCAAGACCAAGCTGGTGGAGACGCTGGGCGTGGTGCTCGGCCTCGATGCCCGCCGCATCCAGTTCACGCCCGACCTGATGCCGTCCGATATCCTGGGCTCGGAGGTGATGGAGCAGGACGAAAGCGGCAAGCGCTCGTTCCGCTTCATCCGCGGACCGATCTTCGCTCAGCTCCTGATGGCGGACGAGATCAACCGCGCCAGCCCGCGCACGCAGTCGGCGCTGTTGCAGTCGATGCAGGAATACCATGTCACCATCGCCGGCGCCCGCCACGACCTGCCCGCCCCCTTCCATGTGCTCGCCACGCAAAATCCGCTGGAGCAGGAAGGCACCTACCCGCTGCCCGAGGCGCAGCTCGATCGTTTCCTGATGCAGATCGACATCCTCTATCCCGAGATCGAGGCCGAACGGCGCATTCTGCTGGAGACCACCGGCATCGACGAGGCCAAGCCGCAGAACATGCTCGATCCCGCCCGGTTGCGCGATATCCAGACGCTGATCCGCCGCATGCCGGTGCCCGAGAGCGTCGTCGAAGCGATCCTCAAGCTGGTGCGTTCGGCGCGGCCCGGCCAGGGCAATGCCGAAACCGACAAGCATGTCGCCTGGGGTCCCGGCCCGCGCGCCAGCCAGGCGCTGACGCTCTGCGCCCGCGCCCGCGCGCTCTATGACGGCCGCCTCGCCCCGTCGGTCGACGACGTCAAGGCACTGGCCGAGCCGGTGCTGCAACATCGCATGGCGCTGACCTTCGCCGCCCGGGCCGAAGGCATGAGCGTGCGCGACGTGGTGGCGAAACTGACCAAAGGGCTGTGATGGCCAGGATCGGCGAGGCACAGGCACCGGTTGCCGCGCATGACGCGCTGGCAAGGGGCCGCCTGCGCGCATCGCTGGTGCCCGATCTGCTGGTCGAGGCGCGCCGCATCGTCAACACGGTGATCGCCGGCTGGCACGGCCGCCGCAAACGCGGCATCGGCGAGGATTTCTGGCAGTTCCGACCCTATGTCGAGGGCGAGGCGGTGGCGCGCATCGACTGGCGCCGCTCCGCCCGCGACGACCACACCTATGTGCGCGACCGCGAGTGGGAAGCCGCCCACACCGTCTGGCTGTGGGCCGACCCGTCTCCGTCCATGCTCTACAAATCGGCCGGCGCGAAAGTGTCCAAGCAGTCGCGCGCGCTGGTCCTGACACTCGCCATGGCCGAACTGTTGTCGCGCAGCGGCGAACGCATCGCCTGGCCGGGCGTCACCGACCCGTTCACCAACCGCAACGGCGCCGAGCGCATCGCCGCGCGCCTTGCCCATGCCGCGGTTTTGCCGGCCAGGCCCGACCTTTCCGGCATACGCCGCTTCGCCGACGTCGTGCTGATCAGCGATTTCCTTGACCCTGTCGAGGAGACGTTCGAATGGCTGGACGGGTTGGCCCGGCGTGGCGCGCGCGCCCATCTGGTCGAGGTGGCCGATCCCGCCGAGGAGACATTCCCTTATGCGGGCCGCACGGAATTCACCGACCCCGAAACAGGCGAAAAGCTGATCGCCGGTCGCGCCGAAGTGCTTTCCGAGGACTATCGCAGGCTCTATGTCGCCCGCCGTGAGACACTGGCGGCCTGGGCCAAGCGCCTGGGCTGGAGCTACACCGTCAACCACACCGACCACCTGGCTTCCGAAGCGCTGGTGCGGCTGCATATGGCGCTCAGCGTCGATGACAGCCACCTCGGAAGGGTCGGCGCATGAGCTGGCTGCCGCTCTCCTTCGGTGCGCCCATGGTGCTGTGGGGCCTCGTCGCCCTGCCCGTCATCTGGTGGCTGCTGCGCTTCACGCCGCCGCAGCCGCAGAAGGAAGTGTTCCCGCCGCTGAAGATCCTGGCCAGGGTGCTACGCTCGGAGGACACGCCGAACCGCAGCCCGTGGTGGCTGACCCTGCTGCGCCTGCTGATGGCCGGCCTGGTCATCTTCGCGCTGGCCGACCCGGTGTGGAACCCGCGCGAGCGTATCCCTGTCGGCGGCAGCCTGCTTGCCCTCGTCGTGGACAATGGCTGGGCGAGCGCGCCCGACTGGAACAAGCGTGTCGCTACCGCCGAGCGGCTCATCAACGATGCCGAGAAGAAGGAGATGCCGATCATCCTTGCCTTCACGGCGGAGAAGGCGAACCAGCAGATCGGTCCCTACAGTGCGGGCGATGCCCGCAGCCGCCTGAACGCGGTGCAGCCGCGCCCCGTGCCGGTCGACCGCGAAGGTGTTTTCCTGGCCGTCGCCAACACGATCGGCCAGAGGACCGGCGCGACCATCGCCTTGCTCACCGATGGCCTCGCCGCCAAGGATGATGACAAGGCTTTCGCGACATTGCTTGCGGCCAAGCCCGCCAACATCGTCTGGGCCGCGCCGGATCGTCTCGATATGGTCGGCTTGACCGCGGCCGACAACGGCCTCGATCGCTTCAGCGTCACCGCCATACGCGCGCCCGCAGGCGTGCCACGCGCCATGACCGCCGGCGCATTCGACGAAAAGGGCCGGCGTATCGGCGACGCTGCCCTCACCTTCCGACCCGGCGAAGCGGTAGCATCGGGCGAAATCGTCGTTCCCTTCGAACTGCGCAACGATTTCGCCGCGATCTCGCTGGACGGAGAAAATCACGCCGCCGGCGTCCGACTGCTCGACGGGACGGCAAAGCGCCGGCGCGTTGCCTTGCTGTCTCAGGCACCGACGGACGATACCAGGCAGCTTCTCTCCCCGCTCTATTACATCCGCCGCGCTCTTGAGCCATCGGCCGACATCATCGAACCGAAAAGCCCGGACCTCCAGGAGGCCATTCCGCAGCTTCTGGAGCAGAAGCCGGCGGTCATCGTCCTGGGCGATGTCGGCACCGTGCCGGACGCGGTGCGCGAGCCGCTGATCAAATGGATGCAGAATGGCGGCACCTTGATCCGTTTTGCCTCGACGCGGCTGCTTACCGCCGGCAATGACGACGAGTTGCTGCCGGTGAAGCTCAGGCTCGGCGAACGCCTGCTGGGCGGCGCGCTTTCCTGGACCGAACCGCAGAAAGTGACCGAGTTCCCATCGAACGGCCCGTTCGCGAAACTCGCGCCGCCGCAGGACGTGACCGTCTCGCGCCAGATCCTGGCCGAACCGACCCCGACCTTGGCCGAACACACATGGGCGACGCTGGCCGACGGCACCCCGCTGGTGACGGCCGACAGCCGCGGCAAGGGTATCGTGGTGCTTTTCCACATCACCCCTTCGGCGACGTGGTCGAACCTGCCGATTTCAGGAAGCTTCGTGGAAATGCTGAGAGCCATCGTCCAGCTCTCGCGCAACCAGGGCGCTGTTGGAGCATCAACGGAAAACGCGCCCGCCGCCACTTTGCCGCCCTACCGGATGATTGGCGCCGACGGCCAGATCGGGCCGCCAAGCGGTGAAGCAAAGCCCTTGCAAACCGGCAAGGCTCCGCTGCCCGTGACCATAGAGAACCCACCCGGTCTCTACGGTACCGAAAACGGCGTATTCGCGCATAATCTTTTGCCGGCGGATGCGACATTGGCGCCGATCAGCCGCCCGACGGTATCGATCCCCGTCGTCACCGAAAGCTACGCCGTCGACGAACAGCAGGACATCAAGGGACCGCTGCTGTTCGCCGCGCTTGCACTGTTGATCGTCGACGGATTGGTCGTGTTGTGGCTGACCGGTCTCTGGCGCCGGGCGGCCGGCCGGATGACGGCGGCAGCCGTCGCGCTGATCATCCTTCCCGCGCTGTTCCTGCCCGTACCGCCCGCCTTCGCCAGCGACGCCAAGCCCGGCGATCAGCAGGCGATCGACGCTGCCACCGTGACGCGGATCGCCTATGTGCTGACCGGCAATTCCAGCATCGATGCCGTTAGCCGCGCCGGAATGGGGGGGCTTACCCGTTTCCTGCGCGAAAAGACCGCGCTGGAACCCGGCGACCCGACCGGGGTCAACATCGAAAGCGACGACCTCGCCTTCTACCCGCTCATCTACTGGCCGGTGGACGCCAATGTCCCGGTGCCGTCGCAATCCGCGATCGCCCGCATCGACGAATATATGAAAAATGGCGGCACGGTTCTGTTCGACACGCGCGACCAGTTCGCCGCCACGCTCGACGCTTCCGCCAGTCCGGCGACGCAGCGCCTGCGCGATATTCTGGGCACGCTCAACGTGCCGCCGCTGGAGCCGGTGCCGTCCGACCATGTGCTGACCAAGTCGTTCTACATCCTGAACGAGTTTCCGGGACGCTATGCGGGAAGCCCGCTCTGGGTCGAGGCCTCGCTCGAGGCCAGCAACCCCGGCAACCGCCCGGTGCGCACCGGCGACGGCGTGACGCCGATCATGATCACTTCGAACGATTTCGCCGGCGCCTGGGCCGAGGACGAAAACGGCAATCCGCTCTTTCCGACCGTGCCGTCCGACCCGATGCAGCGCATCTATGCCTTCCGCGCCGGCGTCAACATCATCATGTACATGCTGACCGGCAACTACAAATCCGACCAGGTGCACGTGCCGGACCTGCTCGAACGGCTTGGTCAATGAGATGAACTGGTCGCTCGCCTTCGAACCGCTCCTGTCCTGGCCCCTGCTGGCGGCGATGCTGGTGCCGCTGGCGCTGCTTGCCGCTGTCGGCCTGTGGTTCCGTCAGCGCGGCGCAGTGCTGCGCCTTGTAGCCCTTGCCGCGCTGGCGCTTGCCCTGTTCAACCCGGTGTTCCTGGACGAAGATCGCGAAGCGCTGAAAAGCGTCGTCGCCGTCATCGTCGACCGCAGCCAGAGCCAGGACATCGGCGACCGCACCGCCCAGACCGACGCCGCCGTTGCCGGCCTGAAGGAACGGCTCGCCCGCTTCAAGCAGTTCGACGTGCGCGTCGTCGAGGCCGGCAAGAGCGGCGCCGCCGAGGAACGCACCGAGACCCGCCTGTTCTCGGCGCTCGACGGCGCGCTGCGCGACGTGCCGCCGTCGCGTGTCGCCGGCGCGGTGATGATCACCGACGGCGAGGTGCACGATGTGCCGGCCGGCCGGCCGGAGTTCAACGCACCGCTCCACGCGCTGATCACCGGCCACGAGAACGAAAAGGACCGCCGCGTGCGCTTCGACAAGGCGCCGCGCTTCGGCCTTGTCGGCAAGCCGCTCGACATGACCTATCGCGTCATCGCCACCGACGGGCAGACCGGGCCCGTCGACGTGCGCGTCTCCGTCAACGGCCAGCAGGTCGCGGTCGAACGCGCCTTCATCGGCCAGGAAATGCCGCTGCAGGTGACGATCCCCAGCGCCGGTCGCAACATCGTCGAACTCACCATCCCGAAGGAGGATGGCGAGTTGACCGACATCAACAACCGCGCGATCGCGCTGGTGGACGGCATTCGCGAAAACCTTCGCGTCTTGCTGGTCTCGGGCGAACCGCATGCGGGCGAACGGACCTGGCGCAACCTGCTCAAATCCGATGCGTCGGTGGATCTGGTGCATTTCACCATTCTGCGGCCGCCCGAGAAGCAGGACGGCACGCCGATCAACGAGCTGTCGCTGATCGCCTTCCCGACACGCGAACTCTTCGTCGACAAGATCAACCAGTTCGACCTGATCATCTTCGACCGCTACCAGCATCGCGACGTGCTGCCGATCCTCTATTACGACTACATCGCCGAATATGTCGAAAAGGGCGGCGCGCTGCTGATCGCGGCCGGCCCCGAATATGCCGGACCGAGCACGATTGCCCGCACGCCGCTGATGTCGGCCCTGCCCGGCATGCCGACCGGCGAGGTTATCGACAAGGCCTTTTATCCACGCCTGACCGAACTCGGCCAGCGTCACCCGGTCACCCGTGGGCTTGAGGGGTCCGAAGCCAGTCCGCCGCGCTGGGGCCGCTGGTTCCGCACCATCGGCATCGATCGGCCCGAGGGCGAAGTGGTGATGAAGGGAGCCGAGGACCGCCCGCTTCTGGTGCTCGACCGCAAGGGCCAGGGCCGCGTCGGCATGCTGCTTTCCGACCAGGGATGGCTGTGGGCGCGTGGCTTCGAAGGCGGCGGCCCGCATGTGCAGCTCTATCGCCGCGTCGCGCACTGGCTGATGAAGGAACCGGAGCTGGAAGAAGAACGGCTGACCGCCGACGGTCGTGGCATGACGCTGGAGGTGCGCCGCCAGACGATGAGCGACGATCCCGGCGCCGCCCGCATCATCACCCCTTCCGGCAAGCCGCTCACCCTGACCTTGCAGAAATCGGAGCCGGGAATCTTCAGCGGCAGCATGGAGGTCGGCGAAATCGGTCTCTATCAGGTTGCCAATGGCGACCTGACCGCGCTTGCCCATGTCGGCCCCATCAATGCGCCGGAATTCGGCGATGTCGTTTCCACGGAGAGCAAGCTGAAGCCGGCCACTGAGGCCACCGGCGGCAGCGTGCGGCGCCTCGTCGCCGGCACCGGCAGCGACATCGCGCTGCCTTCGATCGTGCCGGTGCGCGGTCAGGCCGAGGCTGCCGGACGCGACTGGATCGGCTTGCGCACCACCGACGACAGCGTGCTGAAGGCGGTGTCGCGCGTGCCGCTGTTCGGCGGCTTCCTCGGGCTCGGTCTGCTGCTCCTGGCGCTGGGCAGCATGTGGTACCGCGAAGGCCGCTAAAGCGATCCGGCAAGTATGACAGGGAGCCGCCGCTTCGGTTGCTCCAGCCAAGCTATCCGAGACGACGGAGATAGCGCGCCGTAACGACTTTAGATCAGCTTGCGACACGCCCGCCAAACGACAAGAAGGCCGCGCTCCGAAACCCCGGAGGCGGCCTTCTTGTCGATCCCGCCCGTGGCGGAAGCCGTATGTTTAGGCGGCCTTCTTGGCAGCCGCGTAGTGGTGACGATGATGCTTGCGGGCGTGATGCTTCCTGTGGTGCTTGCGATGATGAGCGCGGTGATGATGCTTCTTGTGCATCACGTGCTTGGCAGTCTCGGCGGCATTGGCCGAGCTGGCGCCGACGATCGGCATCGAGAAGGCAAGCGCCACGGCGAGGCCGAGGGCCGACAGAAGGGACTTTCTCATGGACGTGTTCCTATGTTCCTGGTTGAGCGGGCCAGTACCGGTCGCGTGTCCGTTGGGAATCGGTCGCCGCCGGCAGGGATTACCCTGGCGCATGGGCCGGACAGAGGGGGCGCCTGACGAATAGTCGCCCGGGCTGCACGTCGAAGCGTCGTTTCCGCTGAGGCCCGCATGGCCGCGGCGGGTCGGGAGACCGCAAGACCGCCTTCGAGAGGGGGGACGCCGAAGGCGGTCTCGAGGTTAGCCAAGGACGATTTACATCGTCTTCTTGGCTTCGGCCTTCTTGGCAGCCTTCTTGTGCTTCTTCACAACTTTCTTCTTGGTGACCTTCTCGACCGGCTTCTTAGCGGTCGCGGCCGGAGCTGCGGTGGTGGTGGTGGCAGCAGCCGGAGCGGTCGTCGTGGTCGTGGTCGCCGTGGTCGAAGCAGCGTTCGCGGCGGTCGTGCCGAGAACCGGCATCGAGAAAGCGAGAGCAACAGAGAGGCCGAGAGCGGAGAGGATGGTCTTCTTCATAATAGGCTTCCTTTTTCAGTTTGGGTCGAGCTTCACTGACTGGGATCGTCAGGTGTCACTCCAAGAAGCTTCAAAGCGGTGGCGTAGGTCCGGATGCCCTGGGCCTGCTTGCGGTCCGCGCAATACCGGGTCGCCTTCTTTTGAAGCACCTTTGCCTGGGCGACCTGAGCCGCCTCGGCGTGGGTTTCGATGGCCTCGTCGAGTTGTTGACTTAGCCGGTTGCAACGTTCGCTGCGGGTGATGGGGGTGTCTGCTTGCGAGTGTCCGACGGCGGACATGACAAGCGAAACACCGAGCATCGCAGCCATCCATCCATTCGAACATCTTTGCATCGTCAGTCCCTGCGTTCCCCGTTTGCGAGGCGCCGCGACCGGTGTTCTGGCCGCTGCGAGGACCCTTATCGCATCGGTTTTTTGCGTCAGTTTTTCCCGGATGTTGAATTTTGTTTCTGGATTGTTTCTGAGGAGGACGCGCCTTCGAAACGCCGCAGCCGCTGGCCAAGACGATCGGGCAACCCTATCCTAAGGGCGAAACCAACTGCCTCCCCGGCAAAGCATTGCGATGGGTATCTCGTGAAATCCGATGCACACATTCTGATCGTCGACGACGACAAGGGCATACGCGACCTGCTTCAGGAGTTTTTCGAGAAGCGCGGCCTGCGCACCTCGGTGGCCCGCGATGGCAACGAAATGGAAGCCACGATGCGGCGCAACCAATTCGACCTGGTCATCCTCGACGTGATGCTGCCGGGCAAGAGCGGGCTGGAACTGTGTCGCGAGCTGCGCAACACGAACCAGGCGCTGCCCATCATCATGCTGACCGCCGTCAATGAAACGACGGACCGGGTGGTCGGCCTGGAGATGGGTGCGGACGATTATGTGCCGAAACCGTTCGACCCGCGCGAACTGCTGGCCCGCATCCGCGCCGTGCTGAGGCGCAACAACGCGACTGAGGCCCCAAGGCAGCAGCCGCGCCAAGTCTACCGCTTCGCCGGCTGGACGATGGATTGCTCGCGCCGCCGGCTGATCGCGCCGGGCGACGTGCGGGTGGAACTGACCGCGGCCGAATTCAACCTGCTGCACACATTCGTCAAGAGCGCGCAGCGCGTGCTCACCCGCGACCAGCTCGTCGAATTGTCCGGCGGCGACGTCGGCATCAACTATGACCGCAGCGTCGACATCCTGGTCAGCCGGCTCAGGCGCAAGATGGAAGACGACCCGCGCACGCCCAAGCTGATCCACACGGTGCGCAGCGGCGGCTACCAGTTCATTCCCGAGACCACCTCCGAATGAAGCGGTTCCTGCCACAGACCCTGCCCGCCTGGGTTCTGCTGATCGTGATCGCCGCGCTTTTGATGAGCCAGGTCGCCACGCTCTACATCGTGGCCAGGGACCGTGCCGCCGTCGCCGACATCGTCGACTACTACCGGCTGAACGATCGCGCCTATTCGGTCGTCCAGTTGCTTTATGCGGCCACCCCGGCGGACCGCAAACGCATGGCTTCCGGTGTTGCTAGCACCAGCTATGCGATGACCGTTTCCGACAGCCCCGTCGTCACCTCTTCGATCGCTCAGAACGACCAGCTGGCGGAACTGGAGGACATCCTCGTCAGCCGCCTGGCCCGCTTCGGCGTCACCGAGGCAAGGGTGCGGCGCGACGAGGCGACCCAGCCCGAAAAACCCGTCCGCAAACCCGGCTCCGATGCCGGCGAGGTGGAGAAGGATCTCCTGAGGCTCGCGGCCGGCTTCGCCGAAAGCGACAAGCTGACCGCTTCGATCGAGTTCTCCGACGGCCAATGGCTGAACTTCACCGAACCGATCATTCCGCCAGGCCCGGTGCTGAACCCCGAGAGCCTGCCGCTTTATGCCATCGTCGCCGGTCTCGTCGTGGCGATGTCGGTCTGGTCGCTGCGCCGCCTGACCGCGCCCTACCGGGTGATGGAAACGGCAGTACGGCGCATCAGCAACGACCTGAAGAGCCCGCCCATATCGGAGGCCGGCAGCCGCGAAATCCGCGCAGCGGCCCGGGCGATCAATTCCATGCAGTCGCGGCTGCGCGAATATGTCGAGGATCGCGAGCAGCTCGCGGCGGCGCTGGCGCACGACCTGCGCACGCCCCTCACACGCATGCGGCTGAGGCTGGCGCTGCTGCGCAAGTCGAAGCTGCACGACGACCTCGCCCGCGATTTGAGCGACATCGAGGACATCGCCCGCTCCGTCATCGATTTCGCCACGTTCGAAGTGGCGGAGGAGAAAAGCGAGCGCATCGATTTCCTGTCACTGGTCGAATCCGTCGCCGACGGCTTCCCCCAGGTGACGCTCGACGACAACGGCACGCCGTCGCGCGAACTGATCTGCCTGGCGCGGCCGGTGGCGCTGCGCCGCTGCGTCACCAACCTCATCCAGAACGCGGTGACTTATGGCCAGAAGGCGCATCTCAGCCTGCATCATTCCAACAGCCAGATGGCGCTGCTGATCCGCGACGAAGGCCCCGGCATACCGCAGGCCAAGCTGGATGCCGTATTCAGCCCGTTCGTCCGGCTGGAGAAATCGCGCAACCGCGAAACGGGCGGGCTGGGCCTCGGCCTGACGATCGCCCGCAACATCGCGCGGGCCGCCGGCGGCGAAATCTATCTGTCGAACCATCCCGAGGGTGGCCTGCAGACTGAGCTGCGCCTGCCGCTCGCGGTTTAGCGCCAGGCAGCGACCCGGCCGGTCGCCTCATCCAGATTGTCGGCCAGCGTACGACCGGAAGCCTTACGAGGCTTAAGGTCATGGTCGCCGTCGGGCAGCCACTGGACGGCGATTGTCCCAGCGAGCTTGTAGCTAGCCACTTCCTCGCGAATGCCGAAGGGGTCGCGTTCGCCCTGGCAGATCAAAGTCGGGCATTCCATTGCGGCGAGGTGAGCGGTTCTGAGCTTGTCTGGCTGGCCTGGCGGGTGGAACGGGTAACCGAGGCAGACGAGCCCAGCGATTTTCCCCGTCCTGAACAGTTCGTCGGCGACCATGCTGGCAACCCGCCCGCCCAGCGACTTGCCGCCGATCAGCAACCTGCCGCCGGTTGCGGCAGCAGCGACGGCCTGTCGATATTCGTCCAGAAGCACCTCGGCGCGAGGCGGCGGCTTGCGCTGGCCGGACCGTCGCGCCGCCATGTAGCCGAACTCGAAACGCAGGGTGCGGACGCCTTTGCCCGCCAATTGCGCAGACACGGCATTCATCCAGTCCGAATCCATCGGCGCTCCGGCGCCGTGGGCAAGCAACAGGGTGGTGCCGGCGTCCGCCGGGCCGTCATCGAGAAACGAGATCATGCCAATCCCTTGCGTTCGTTCGGCACACCGGTCCGGAAAGACACGAACCTATCGGCGCAGAACCGCCGAGAGAACATCGCGAATGCCGATGGCGCCGACGAAGCGCGACTGGTCGTCGAACAGCGCCACCGGAGCCGTTTGCGAGCGGTGCATGGCCAGCATCACGGTCTTGAGCGGCGTGCCGGGCGTTGCCCAGAACACCTGCGCCGCCTCGTCGGGCTGGCGCTCGACCTCGGTGCAGGAAACCCATACCGCCGGCTTGCCGTCGCGCTCGGCGGCGGCGACCAGGCCATGCTCGTCGATCTTGAAACGCGTGGTCTTGCGCCGGTCAAGCCAGATCCAGCCTTCCTCGGCCTGTTCGAGATCGCGACGGTCGCGCATGACGTTCCAGGCGGTGAGCACCGAGAGCGGGTTCACATTGGCAATGAAGTCGCGGACATAGTCGTTGGCGGGCCGCAGTACGATGTCCTCCGGCGCGCCGGACTGCACGATGCGCCCGCCCTCCATGATGGTGATCGTGTTGCCGATCTTCAGCGCCTCTTCGAGGTCGTGGCTGACGAAGATGATGGTCTTCTTCAGCGTCTTCTGCAGCTGCAGAAGCTCATCCTGCAGCTTGGTGCGGATCAGCGGATCGAGCGCCGAAAACGGCTCGTCCATCAGCAGGATCGGCGCTTCGGTGGCGAAGGCACGCGCCAGGCCGACGCGCTGCTGCATGCCGCCCGACAGTTCATGCGCGTATTTCTTCGACCACGGGTCGAGGTTGACGAGCTTCAGCTGCTTGTCGACCCGGGTCTTGCGCTCGGCGTCCGGCACGCCGGCGAGTTCGAGGCCGAGGCCGACATTTTCCTCGACCGTGCGCCAGGGCAGCAGGCCGAATTGCTGGAACACCATGGCGACCTGATGCTGGCGCAGCTGCCGAAGCGTCGCCTCGTCGCAGGAGACGACGTCGACCATGCCGTCGCCGTTCTTGACCATGACCTGGCCGCGGCTGACGATGTTGAGCCGGTTGACGGCGCGCAACAAGGTCGACTTGCCCGAACCGGACAGGCCCATCAGCACCGAAATCTCGCCCTCGTTGACGGTGAGGTTGGCGCCCGCGCAGCCCAGCACGTTGCCGGTTTGCTCGAGGATTTCGGCGCGGGTCGCTCCCTTGTCGACCATTGCCAGCGCGTCGGCCGTGTCCGGACCGAACACGATATCGACATTCCTGAAATCGACGGCGACGCTCATTTCTTGCCTCCCACGCCAATGCGCGTCATGCGGTCGAGCACGATGGCCAGCACCACGATGGCAAGGCCGGCCTCAAGACCGAGGTCGATCCTGCGCGAGCCGAGCGCCCGGTTGATTTCAGTACCGAGACCGCCGGCGCCGATCAGCGCGGCGAACACCACCATCGACAGCGACAGCATGATGCACTGGGTCAGGCCCGCCATGATGGTCGGCAGCGCCGCCGGCAGCTCGACCTTCCATAACAATTGCCGCTTAGTGGCGCCGAAGGCCTGGCCGGCCTCGATGATCGAGGTCGGCACCGAGGTGACGCCGAGATGGGTCAGGCGCACCGCAGTCGGGATGACGAAGATGATGGTGACGATCAGGCCAGGCGCGTTGCCGAGGCCGAACAGGGTGAGCACCGGGATCAGGTAGACGAAGGTCGGCAATGTCTGCATCAGGTCGAGCACCGGCAGCATCACCTTGTAGACCTTCGGCTTGTGCGCGGCCCAGATGCCGAGCGGCACGCCGATCGCCATCGAGGCGGCAGCCGCGGCAACCACCAGAACTAGCGTCTGCACGGTTTGCTTCCATAGGCCCTGGTTGATGATGAAGAGCAGGCCGAGGAACACGCCGATGGCCAGCACCTTCGAGCGCTGCAGCCACCAGGCGAGCAGCGCGATCAACAGCACGACGAGGACCGGCGGCATGACCAGCAGCAGGCTCACGATGCTGTCGAGCAGCGTGTTCAGCCCGTTCGAAAAGCCGCGGAAAATGCTGTTGAAGTTATCCGTGAGGAAGGTGAAGAACGCCTTGCCCCACGCGCCGATCGGTATCTTCCAGGTCACCAGGAAGTTTGAAACCGGATCCATCTGCCCTCCCATCTCGCGCCGCCGTCCGCCCCGCACGAACGATCATCTTGTCACAGGATATGGAAAAGGGCAGCCCCCGGCCGGGCGGCTGCCCCCTTTGCGTCGCCCGCCAGGGGCGAGATCGGTCAGCCGCCGATCGCAGTCTTCACGGCCGCAGCCGCGTCGCTACCGTCGAAGGCGGTCACGCCAGTGAGCCAAGGCTTGACCGCGTCGGGGTTCTTCTTCAGCCATTCGGTCGCGGTCTTGTTGGCATCGCTGCCCTTCAGGATCGAGTCCATCATCTGGCCTTCCATATCCAGATTGAACTTCAGGTTCTTGATGAAGGCGCCGGCATTCGGGCACTCCTGAAGGTAACCCTTGCGCACGTTGGTGGAGACGGTGGCGGCGCCAAAGCCGGAATTGCCCATGCCGTCGAGATAGGTGATCTTCATGGCGCCCATCACCGGATGCGGCGTCCAGCCGAGGAAGGCGATCCACTTGTTGTCCTTCATCGACTGCTCGGCCTGGGTCAGCATGCCGGCTTCAGAGGACTCGACCAGCTCGAAGCCCTGCAGATTGTCGGCGGGGTTCTTGATCATGTCGAGGATGATACGGTTGCCGTCATTGCCGGCCTCGATGCCGTAGATCTTGCCCTCGAACTTGTCCTTGAACTTGCCGAGATCGGTCAGCGTCTTGACGCCGGCGTCGGCGACATAGGACGGCACGACGATGCCGTAGCCGGCGCCGGTGAGGTTCTGGCTGATCGTTTCGACGGAGCCTTCGGCGGTGTAGTCCTTGATGTCGTTGGTCATCGACGGCATCCAGTTGCCGAGGAAGACGTCGAGATCCTTGTTCTTCAGCGATGCATAGGTGACCGGCACCGAAAGCTGGATGACCTCGGGCTGATAACCGAGCGCGGTCAACAGCACGGAGGCCACGCCCGTGGTTGCCTGGATGTCGGTCCAGCCCACATCCGACAGACGGACCTTCTTGCAGCTCTCCGCATCCCCGGCGAAAGCCGTACCGGTAGCCAGGAAGGCCGCAAGGCTCATTCCTGCGACGAAAGACTTCATACGCGACATGAACTTTCTCCCATTGTGTCTGTTCGGCGAAGCGGAATCCGACGCCTGGCCTTGTTATGTCAGCCAAACACCATTCTTGTGCCGTTTCAAGCACCACGAGATACGATTGACGGCGCGCATTGGCCGATCAGCGACACGGCTAAGCTTTTTTGGTGGACGGCCGAAAAGCGCCCCTCGCAGCCGCGTACAACTTCTGCATAAAGGGCCATGGCAAAGCTCTATTTCAACTACGCCACCATGAATGCCGGCAAGACGACCATGCTCTTGCAGGCATCCTACAACTATCGCGAAAGCGGCATGACGACGATGCTGTTCGTCGCCGGCCATTACCGCAAGGGCGACACCGGGCAGATCTCGTCGCGCATCGGGCTCGAAGCCGAGGCAGAAATGTTCCGCGACGGCGACGACCTTTATGCCCGCATCGCCGAACACCACGAGCACACCACCGTCCATTGCGTCTTCGTCGACGAGGCGCAGTTCCTCGAGGAAGCGCAGGTCTGGCAATTGGCCCGCGTTGCCGACCGGCTGGGCATCCCCGTGATGTGTTATGGCCTGCGCACCGATTTCCAGGGCAATCTTTTCACCGGTTCGCGCGCCCTCCTCGCGCTCGCCGACGATCTGCGCGAGGTGCGCACCATCTGCCGCTGCGGGCGCAAGGCGACGATGGTCGTGCGGCTCGGCCCCGACGGCAAGGTCGCCAAGCAGGGCGAACAGGTCGCCATCGGCAAGGACATCTACGTGTCGCTCTGCCGTCGCCACTGGGAGGACGAGATGGGGCGTGCCCAGCCGGACGACTTCATCGGCTTCACGCGGCCCTGACCGCGGCGAACGGGACTCTGGCCGCCGCAACACGACGCTGATACGGTTGGCCAACCGATCCGAGGAAGACCCATGACCCGCCAGGCGCTCGGCCCAGCCATCGCATTGATTTCCGTGCTGATCTCCATGCCTTCCTTCGCCGGAGGCGACGCAGCGGCCGGCAAGAAGGTCTTCACCCGCTGCATGGCCTGCCACGACGCCACCTCCGAGCAGGACAGGGTCGGCCCGCATCTCTTGGGCGTCATCGGCCGCGCCGCCGGCAGCGCGCCGAGCTATCTGTCACGGTATTCGCAGGCCATGAAAGACGCCGGCGGTGGCGGTCTTGTCTGGAGCGAAGCAACCCTGACCGACTATCTGCGCGCGCCGAAGGCGAAGGTGCCGGGCAACAAGATGGGCTTCGCCGGGCTCAAGGACGATGCCGACATCGCCAATGTGATCGCCTATCTCAAGGCCGACCCCAAGCCGTAAGCGGCGAACGAAAGACCACCGACATCGGCCGCATTGCGGCGAAAGCGCCTGGCCTGTCTTTCAATCGCCAATCGCCCCCCATATATTCGCCGCAACCTGTCGCGTGCAGGTCCGTGTTGACACCGCTAGGGGGACCCGATGGCGACATTGCAGAATTTCGACACCGAGATTGCCAAGACCAAGCAGGTCGTCGAGGAGATGCGCTCCAAGATCGAGCAGTCCGGTAGCGTGCTCGACACGCTCGCCAAGGCCGACAAGAAGATCGGCGATGCCAATTTCGACATCGAGAACGCCCGCATCGACGACGTGCTGAAACAGCAAAAGACGATGGAAGCCAACATCGCCGACCTCATCATCGGCCTCGAGGACGCCACCAACGTGTTCGGCGCCGAATTCGAGAGCATGAAAAACTACACCGGCTGGGAAAACTTCGTCGGCATCTTCTCGGCCCAGAAGAAGCAACGCCTGCGCACCGACCGCGTGCGCAACATGTCGCTGGCCGGCAACCTGCAGGAACTGCTGGCCAAGTCCGACACCATCGTCGGCATCCTGAAGGCGCAGAAGCAGGTGCTCGACCAACGCTACAAGACCTCCGAGGCCAGCCTTTCGCAGGTGATCGAGCGCCGCAAGGCGACCATGACCGAGCTGGAAGCCGTGCAGAAGCGCATCATGGAACTGAACCCGATGCTGCTCGACGTCGAGAACAGGATTGCCGCCTCGACCAGCCAGAAGGATCGCACCGCGCTGGAGAGCGAGCGCTCCAAACTGGCCACCGAATACAACGAGCGCCAGGCCAAGGAGCAGGAATTGCTGGCGGCCAGCCAGACGCTGGAGCGCTACACGTCCATGTTCCAGACCTTCGTGGATTCGCTCAACAACCAGATCGCCGCGCAGTCGACGCTGATCAACAAGCTGACCATCGATACCGAGCAGCGTATCGTGCTCTACAAGGCGCTGGAGGATTCGCTGAAGACAGCCGCCCAGCAGGATGTCGCCCACAAGATCAACACACTGGGCTCGCAGGTCGACACCACGGCTGAGGAGACCATGGCCGGCATCGGCGCCGCCGCGCAAAAACACATTGGCGACCTGCTCGAGATGCATGAGAAGAACATGGTGGCGACCGCCGACATCCAGCGCCGCAAGAAGCTGGCCGACGATGCCTTTTCGCGCCGCTTCGAGGATGTGATGAAGAAGCACAACGCCGCGAACTACGTGCAGTCCTGACCACGACACGACAGGACTGTCCGCATTCAATGCCTTCTTCCGATCGCCCCCATAGCCGCCATCCCTTCGCCTGGAAGGGAGTAAAGCCATGACCGTCGAGACCGAAGCGGCCGAGCGCTATTTCTCGGCCATCACGGCCGCCCTGTCGGGGCTGGAAATCTTCATGCGCGACGACCGCTCGCCGCTCTACCGGCACGGCATCGTCGCCAAGATCGTCGCCGAATACATCGCCCGGCTCGACAAATCCTTCACCTGCTGGCGCAACCGGCTGGGCTTCATGGAGACGTTCAAGATCTCGCGCGCCGAAAGCGGCTATCCGGTGTTCCAGAACCTGCTCGAACTGGAAAACGACCGCCGGCAGGCCGATAGCCGGCTGGCGACGATCCCCTCGGCCCGCGAACTGCGCGCCGAGATGGCCGACTTCATCCTGCGCCACAAGGAGTTTCCGGCAGCGCTCCAGAAGTCGATGGCCGAGCGGCTTTACCTGGAAGACATCAAGAGCGGCGAGACCTTCGCGCCCTTCTCCCTGGCGCAGACCGCCAAGGTCTCGGTCAATCCGAAATCCGGCCTGCCCTATTATCTCGTGCATTGGGCAAGCTTCGACGGCACCGCCAATTTGCCGCTGATCTATATGGCGACCGTCGAGGATTCCTCCGACGGCATCGTGCGCCAGCTGGTCGACAAGGACGGACGCCTGAACGAGAAGGTCGAGATACCGCTGCCCGTCGACGGCCTGCTCAACCCCGACCTTGCCCGCCGCTTCGACGACTTCACCGAAAAGAACTCGTCCTACTCGCTGGCGCCGCTGACCATCGCCGTCAATCTCGACAAGGATTTCGAGCCACTGCATCCAAAACAGCTGCGGCGCGTGGTGCTCGGGCCCTTCTATTCGGCCGGCATCACCGACAACAATTCGACCGTCACCGAGGTGCTGGCCAAGGTGCGCAAGCCCGAAAATGCCTGGCTGCTGACCTGGACGATCCAGGAGGTCTATTCGAAGGGCGAGAAGCCCGGCCGGCGCGGCCTGTTCTCCAGCGAGAAGACCACGCAGGAGTTCTTCATCAACACCGACGATCTCGAAGCGACCCGCCAGGGCGTTTCCAGCTACGAGAACCACGCGCTTGTGCCGCACGAGGCCTATCAGGCGCTCTACGCCGCCGGCGAGGCGCAGAAGATCTTCGGCGGCTACAAGGTCCATATCCTGTCCGGCGGACGGGTGATTTCGGATGTGTAGCGACCATCCGAACCAGACGGCTTGACGGGGGACGAATGGATACCGGCCTGACCACCATCTCCGAAGCGGCGATCGAAAAGCATCGCGCCACCGCGCAGAGCTTCATCACCCGCATCGTCGTGCTGGAAGACCCCGCCCGCGAACAGGGCACGGCGCTCGCCGGCACCGGTCGCCGCTTCGTCTCGACGGTTTCGACCGGCTCGGTGCGCAAGACACGCGAGGTGGAACTGGTAAGAACGGTTGCCTCCGTGCGGCCGGACGATCAGCTGCTGTCGATCCCGCAGCACACGCTGCTTTACCGCGCCCGCCGCGGCATCGCGATCGCGCTGGCGGTCGCCGACATTTTCGCCGAAGGCTCCGACCTCGAAAGCCTGCAGGCCAGGAACGCTCGCGCGCCGCTTGAAGGCGACGAGGCCAGCCATTTCAAGAAACTTTTGTCGGCCTCCGCCTATGTTTCGGCTTTTGCGCTGGCGTCCTACCTAACGCAGTCGATCGACAGCGACGGCGAGGCGCCGAACGACATCGCCGAGCCCGATCTCCTGTTCGACACGCCGCAGGATGCGGTCAAGTCGCTGGTGGCCGGCCTTGACCGGGCATTGTCGGGCGCCAAGGACGATGCCGACCTGCTGGCGCGGGCGAAAAGCTTCGCCCGCATTACCATCGACGGGCTTCTCGCCCGCAAGGGTCGCTTCGACGGGCTGGGCACCTTCGAGAACGCGCATATCCGCATCGACGCCGACGATTTCATCCTCGACGGTTTCGACGTCGCTCCCGGCAAGCGTGCCAAGCCGCTGGTGATGACTTTCAAGAAGCCGGAAGAAGTCGTCGGCAACCACATCGCCAAATACCAGTCGATCAAGCTGGCCAAGATGCTGATGGCCTACGACTTCGACCGCGAGCTCAACCCGTTCGTCGAACTTGGCGGCTTCCTGTTCACCTTCATCGGCGACGGCGCACCCGGCACCGGCAAGACCACGCTGATCCAGATGATCGCCGGCCTGGTCAACGATTACTGCAAGGTCGCCGGCTATCCCTTCGCCTATGAGAATTTCGGTGTCGACCAGATCTCGTCCTACCAGGGCAAGTCCGGCCAGAATTGCCGGCAGTTCATCAACAATGTGCTGAACCCGCGCGCCATCGGCTTCGGCACCATCGACGACATCGACCAGGTGGCGGCCAAACGCTCCGACGACCGGGCTTCCGCCGGCCAGCAGGAAATCACCGGCGTCTTGATGGACGCCTTTGCCGGTGCCGGCACGGTGGTGCGCGGCAATTGCTCTTTCGGCATGTTTTCCAACTATCCGGAAAACGTCGACGACGCGTTGCGCCAGCGCGCCGGCGCCCGCTGGCTGGTCGACGGTCCGCAGACCCGCGACGACTACATCGACATCTTCGTGCTTTTGGCCGGCAAAAACCACAAGATCCCGCTCGGCGACCACGAGCTTTACGCCGCGCAGGAAATCCAGCGTGCCGTGACCGAAGCCTATGGCGAACACGCCAAACCTCGGGAAGACGGGCTCGTAAGAGTTTTCGAGCGTTTCACCAAGGAGAATGGCACGCCCAAGACCATGGAGGACGTCGGCACTTATCTGCACATGATCAAGGAAGCAGAACCGCGCTTCACCGGCCGCGCCATCAAGAACGTCACCGACGCCATCAAGATGCGGGCGATGGACATCGAACTTCCCGACGAATGGTTCGAAAAGCCCGAGGCCTTCATGCACAAGGCCTATGACGAGAAGAAAGCGATGATCGAGGAACTGCGCGGGCCATTCGACATGGACATGGTCATGCAGGAGATCAACCGCTACGCCGACTCGGAGTTCCGCTACGCCGACAAGTCCGACGACGCAGCGGTGGACAAACTTCTACGCGACGCCAGGCTGCGCGAACGCGCCGCGCGCGAAATGGCGGAGTTGCAGAAGAAGGGGCTGTGGAACGCCTGATGGACCTCCTGCGCGACAACGAGCTGATCTATGGCCGGTTGCTCACGGTGGACGAGCCGCATCTGATCGGGCGCTACAACAAGGCACTCGCCGCGTTCGGCCTGAAGCCGACGGGGCTGGAGAGCTTCCATATCGACCGCACCGGCTTCTCGCCGGAGATCGCCGAGGAATGCGGAGACCAGGCCTATCTCGATCCGAACGGGGTCAACCGCCGCTTCATCATCCTCACCCCATCGCAGATCGATCTGCCGGTGGTGCACACCGCCTTCTCGAACACCTCGCAGCTGATGTTCGAATTCATGTCCAGGAACAGCCGCGCCATCGACGCGCTGACCATCAAGGACGTGCTCTATGGCGAGATCGAGGATTCCGTCTCGAAGGTCGAGGACATCGAGGATCTCCTGTCCATCAACCAGGTAGAGTTCCGCGTTCTTTCGGCCGAAGACGTTCTCGGCAAGGCGGCGGAACTCGGCACCCTGGTCGATCGCCTGAAACAGGAACCCGACGCCTGGCGCGACAACGAGATGCTCGACCGCATGGTGGAACTGGCCAAGGTCACCGGCGATATCCGCGAGAACGCGCTGGTGCCGGACCAGGTCATCTTCCGCCACAACGCATACTGGACAAGCCATTTCGGCGGGCTCTATGTCTTCGTCGACAAGGACGTGACAACGGTGGTCGGCGACCCCGCCGCGCCCGGTTTCCGCCGCTCGCGGCCGTGGCAGGTGAGCTACCTGTCGATCAAGGACGCCGACACTGTTTTCAAGTTCCTCGCCACCTCCGGGCGCATCGAACTGCCGCGCGCGTCATGGGTCGAGAGTTCCGGCTATCTCGAGCACCGCGCCGAGATGGTGGTGCGCGACCTGATCTGGCAGTCCGATCCGGACCGCAACCTCTCCAGCGTCGACAAGGTGTGGCTGCAGACCTGGATCCACAACCACGCCGACGCGATCAACCGCGACGGCAATTTCCCCTTCCTCAACGCCGCCAAGCGCGAGATCGGCCAGCTTGGCCGGTTGAAGATCGAGGAGGTAAAGCCGCAGCAGCGTTTCCTGGTGGTGCGCGCCAAACCAAGCCATCCCGACGCCTGGCTGACCAACCGCCTGATCTCCGATTTCGTGCCGTCGGACTTCGTGTCCCGCTACATTTTCAACAAGCAGGGTTTCTATCGCGACTACGAAGGCTACAGCGAGGTATGGCGATCGCATGTTGTCGATGTCCTGAAAACCACATATCTCAGGGACAAGGCGACGTTCAGGACCCGTCTCTATGGCCTGGCCGACTGAACCGACGAGGGGTGTCACCGCATGCTTGATCCGATCGTGAACTTTTTCACCCGGATGTTTCAATGGATCGGCCGCGGTATCGGCTTTCTGATCGGCATAGCGCTGTGGCCGTTCATGTGGGTCGGCCGCTGGTATTTTCAGCGGGGCTGGATGCTCAAATCCATTCTGGGTGCCGCCCTGCTCGTGCTGATCGGGCTCTACGCCAATTTCTTCTATGCCACCCAATGGTGGAACAATTTCGATCCGAACTACGTCAACAAATATGACTTCGCCAAGAGAGACGTCTCGGCCGGCGAACAGGTGACGGCCGGCGGCGGCACCGACACGACCAAATCCTGCGCGCGCTCGGCGATCGCCGACATGACGGCCGACTTGACCGATTTCAACGTGAACCAGAATGCCTGGATCTCGTCGATGATCCTCTACAAGGTCGGGCTGTTCGGCTACGACTGGGACAAGACGCCGTTCATGGACAACAAGGCCTCGTTCCAGCGCGGCATCAACCAGGCGGTGCGTCGCACATCGACCGAGCTTGCCGACAATATGGGCCGCGTGCGCACCACCTCGCAGATCGACGGCGACCTGCAGGAAGCCCGCGGCAACCTGCAATTCGACGAAGCCACCTGGTATTTCGGCTTCAGCCCGTTCGGCCCCAAGACGCCGACGCCCAGCTACTATCGCGACGCCATCAAGAAGCTGCGCGCCTTCAACGGCAGGCTTTCCACCTGCCAGGCCGTGTTCGACGCCCGCGCCGACAATCTCAAGCAATATATCGACCGTATCGCCTCAGACATCGGCTCGACCTCGGCCATCCTCAAGGACCGCGCCGAGAACTACGATTACGGCTTCTTCGACTTCCGCGCCGATGACCGCTTCTGGTTCGCCTATGGCCAGCTCTACGCCTATTACGGGCTGATGAAGGCCGCGCAGGCTGACTTCGAGGACGTGATCAAGCAGAAGAACCTGAAGAGCCTGTGGGACACCATGGACGCCCAGTTCGTCTCGGCGCTGCGCATCCAGCCCTGGATCATCGCCAACAGCGACGAAACCGGCATCTTCGCGACCCATCTGACGACGATGGGTTTTTATATCCTGCGCGTCCGCTCGAACATGGTCGAAATCAGCAGCGTGCTTTCGCAGTAGCGAATAGCGAATAGCGAATAGCGAATAGCGAATAGCGAATAGCGAATAGCGAATAGCGAATAGCGAATAGCGAATAGCGAACAAATTAGCCGGCTGCGGCCATGTCGCAAGCAGGATTTAATGTACGCTCCGGCCTTGCCTACTCGCTACTCCCTATTCGCTATTCGCTCTAAACGACCCTGTCGCATTTCGCGTATTGTGCGGCTGTTTTGAGACGGCGGGATGGCCTCCCGCTCGGCTTCTATGCAGCCCGACACCGGCGGCCAATGCCGCGCCTGCCACCTGACGATTTGGGAGACCACCTTATGGCCGACTATAAGAGCGACATTGAGATAGCGCGCGGCGCGAAGAAGCAGGCGATCCAGGCGATCGGTGCCAAGATCGGCATACCGAGCGAGCATTTGCTGCCCTATGGCCACGACAAGGCGAAGGTGTCGGCCGAGTTCATCAAGTCGGTGAAAGGCAACAAGGACGGCAAGCTGATCCTGGTCACCGCCATCAACCCGACACCGGCCGGCGAAGGCAAGACGACGACGACGGTGGGGCTCGGCGATGGCCTGAACCGCATCGGCAAGAAGGCGGTGGTGTGTATCCGCGAGGCCTCGCTCGGTCCGAACTTCGGCGTCAAGGGCGGCGCCGCCGGCGGCGGTTATGCCCAGGTCGTGCCGATGGAGGACATGAACCTGCACTTCACCGGCGACTTCCACGCCATCACCACCGCCCACAACCTTCTGTCGGCGCTGATCGACAACCACATCTATTGGGGCAACGAGCTCGGCATCGACATCCGCCGCGTCGCCTGGCGTCGTGTCATGGACATGAACGACCGCGCCTTGCGCCAGATCATCGTCTCGCTGGGCGGTGTCGCCAACGGTTTCCCGCGCGAGGCCGGCTTCGACATCACCGTTGCCTCCGAAGTCATGGCGATCCTGTGCCTTTCCACCGATCTGAAGGATCTGGAAAAGCGCCTCGGCGACATCATCGTCGCCTATCGCCGCGACAAGACCCCGGTCTATGCCCGCGACCTGAAGGCCGACGGCGCCATGGCGGTGCTTCTGAAGGATGCCATCCAGCCGAACCTGGTGCAGACGCTGGAAAACAACCCCGCCTTCGTCCATGGCGGCCCGTTCGCCAACATCGCCCATGGCTGCAACTCGGTGGTCGCCACCACCACGGCCTTGAAGCTCGCCGACTATGTCGTCACCGAGGCCGGCTTCGGTGCCGATCTCGGTGCCGAAAAGTTCTTCGACATCAAGTGCCGCAAGGCGGGCCTGAAGCCGGCTGCCGCCGTCATCGTCGCCACCGTGCGCGCCATGAAGATGAATGGCGGGGTGAAGAAGGAAGACCTCGGCGCCGAGAATGTCGAGGCGGTGAAGAAGGGCTGCGCCAATCTCGGCCGCCACATCGAGAACGTGCGCCAGTTCGGCGTGCCGGCGGTAGTGGCCATCAACCACTTCCATTCCGACACCGATGCCGAGATCCAGGCGATGAAGGACTATGTCGCCAAGATGGGCGAGGAGGCGATCCTGTGCCAGCATTGGGCCAAGGGCTCGGCCGGCATCGAGGAGC